>Ga0315910_10000008_pt1 | contig 851589 bp, 693 predicted proteins | sample EdamamesoilMG_FD_204470 | JGI IMG/M metagenome (GOLD analysis project Ga0315910, IMG submission 204470) | Garden soil microbial communities collected in Santa Monica, California, United States - Edamame soil | ecosystem: Environmental > Terrestrial > Soil > Garden | place: USA: California...
GCGGAGCGCGAGGCAACCCTCGCGGTCCTCGAGCAGTTTCACATCATCAAACGGTGGCGAGGACGGGCGGTCTGACCATGCGCGATACCGGAAGGAATTTTGTGCACGTTACAGTTTTTTGTCACGCGATCCACTCGTTCATCACGATTCGAAGAACTCCTATCAGTTTGCGCTGAATAGCCCCCTAATAGCTGAGGATCAATTCGGCGAGAAGGCTTCCACGACTGCTGGTCACTACCCAACATTCAGGAATAACAGCGCGGAGAAAGCGGTAGTCTGGACTAATGACGGAGTTTATGTAATCCCGGCTGGACCGAGATTCCATCACATTGATGTGGATCTTGTGATGATTTGCTGCAAGGGGAAATGCGAACTTCGTCGTCCTAAAGGGGGTTCGATCTTACCGAATTTGGATCCAGAAGTAGGCTGCGATGACGGGGAGGCGTACTGCACTGGCGCTGATTGGGATATCTCTGAGGGCCCTTGCAGAAAGCATAGATTTAGCCCCTACCGCTTCGATACGGCTATGGTATGCGCAACATGCCAGGCGACCGCGAATTCAATGGGAACGTGCGAAGGACTGCCCAAGATCTGTACAGACTGTTGCACCACCACCTGTCCACCTTCGACCGGAGGCGATGGATTACCGTGGTTCACTTTCCTACCGAAAGCTCCAAAGGACCCTCCGAAGCCGCCTGTCGCATCGGTGACTCCCACGGGGAGTGTGCCAGGCACTCCAGCGGGACCATGGGGCTCGTGGTAGTGCCTGGGGATAACACGGATTCGAGGTGGGGGGGCCTGTGATACTTCGTCGCCCCACCAATGCCGTTCTTGAGAAATACGAGAGGATTTGGTAATCTAGACCGCACCTCATGAAACGAAATCCGCCTACCGTGGCATGGCTTCTAGGTCTCGCATTTCTTAGCCTGACTCTTTTCTCTGAATCCGTTACCCCAACAGGTTCTCAGGAGATTGTTAGTGTTCAAGAACTGCGTTTAGTGGATGCCAACGGGCGTCTGCTGGCTGTACTTTCAGGGACCGCCGAAGGGGGTGCCTCACTCAGCTTCTTCGATGAAAAGCAGGCCCGAGTCCTGGAGATAGGGCATCTGCTTAGCTTGACAGAAGTAGTTAAGGATAAGGATGCCTTCTCCTCGCTTACAGGGCTATTCGCTGTCAGGAGCGACGTAGGGCAATCGGAGGACAAGCTTTTTGAAGGTGAAATTTTTATCGCTGGCGTGGATGACGGCATAGGGTTGCTGGACCTCTCTAGCCAGCATTTCGTTGATGATCGATTGACCGGATCAAACCTTCGCCTCTTGGCGGGATCCGATTCTGGGATTACGCTGTCCAATAAGGATGAAAAGGGCTGGCAAGGTGTTGAACTGGGCACGTTAAGTGAGAAGTCCGATTACGGCATTTCGGTGCATAGTGATTTATCGATGGTGAGGCTGCTGAATTCGCCTCCTTCATTGTCCCTATTTCGTGGCGAGTCAAGGAATAGAGTGTTGCGGTTAGAGTACGCTGAAAGGCCTCAATTCCGCTGGAGCAACAAGAGCGCGCCTGAGCAGACTCATCCACTTTTCCCGGAGTGATTAAGGGGTGCCTGCTTCGCTCACTGTCAATGTTGTAAGACAACACCTCATTCTTGAGTTAGCACGACGCTCTTTCTTATGGTATCCGTTCGACTTAATACGCTCCATTGCCAGCCGAGCGACTTGATTCTTTTTTTCTCTAGCGCCGGTTGCGCTTGGTATTGCGACTGGACCAAGAGGTTGCAGAGCGAGACTTCGATGAAACGTCCGGCTTCTTTCTCTTATGAGGAGTTCGCTCCCACCACAAAGCTTATAGCCATGAGCGCTGCTGGTGTAGGTGAAGTCAATTGGTATCACGCGACATTATTTACATTGGAATGACGAAGTGCAGAAGAGTCCAGAATGCGCGTTATGCATTCGTTCGTCAGTACGTGAACCGTGGCATCGAATTAGCCTTCCGCACCGATCTGAGCCAGAGACACCTCGCTGGTTATCTAGAGGGCGCGACCGATCTGCGTTGGAGCGAACTGCAACTCAAAAATGGAATTCCGGAAAGGCTTCGCGATCAGCATCATCAGCTTAGGCCATATAATGCAATCGATCGGCGGTCACTTGAGCGGCTGCTGGATGTAGCCGAGCTCCGCACTCTCTACCCAACCCTGTAAGTTCGCACGCTGTGCCAATAACGATGGCGTTTCTTGGCATCGTCGGTAATCCGTAGATCCTTCACCAAGGCGTTCATATAGTCCTGGTTAGAAAGCGCGTAGGGCACTCGGAAAGGGATCAAACGTGTCTTTCCAATCGGTTGTAGGGTCATGCCGGCACTGCTTGCGGCAGTCTTAGCTTCGGGCCATGCCAAGTCCGAGATCAGCACATACACCTCACGTCCAATTCGCTTGGCATTCCGAATAACATGACAGAGGAGGTCAGTGCCAGCGACAGTTCCACTCCACGCGAGAGTTCGAAAGTCGGGCAATATTGGCAGGTAGGGCGGAGCACAAATGACGAGGTCATAGGGAAGTTGGAGCTTGTCGAGACCGGAAGTGAACACTCCAAGGTGCGCTGAGACGTTGACGTAGCTCCGTCGACTTTGATTTGCGGCCCAATTTGCAAGGCTGTACAGCAAAGGGACATACAGCCAATCAGAGAACGCCAGAACCTCCAATTTGGGACTCGCCAATGCGAGCGAGATTCCTAAGAATCCGGTGCCGGAGCCGAGATCCAAGAGCGACCGCACCGTATCAGAAGGAACACCTTCGGCACGAAGATCTTGAAGCATCCGAAATGAATCGACAGACGGAGGCCAGAGCTCTGCTTCATCCCTCCAAAGGAATTTATTTCCTGCATGCACTAGGAGCACATCGCCACTTCCGAACCGCTTCGATACCTCAGCAGCAGCATCGTGCTTGTGAATGGGGCAAGTGCGAGGCGTGAAAGAGCCGCCTGGAGCCTGGCAATGGCAGTCCCAGAGTAAGAGGGGATTCACAATTCTGAAGGAGGCGCCTTCACAAGAATATTCCACCTCCCGAAAGGGACTACGAATCTGGATGCGCAGATCAGAGTTGGGGATCGACTGCGCAAGAACACTCAAGAGTTGTTTGGTATCCATCTCCTGGATCTTGCGCAAGGACTCGAACTGATGTTCAGCAACTATACCACGCCTTAGCGAAGCATAGGTGCTGATGAGCTCGGATTCCTCAAGAGTGAGTTCACGGATTACCCGGATCAATTCACCATCAACTCTACGCGCCATGCGCAGAAGAGCTGAGAATTGGTGCTGACTTTCAGGGTCGCGAGAGACCGGAGCTTCCGAGTGAATGATATTGAGAACCTGTTCGAGTGGAACACCTAATGCTTTTGCATAACCGATAAGTGTCTTTCTCTGGACCCGGCTTGACGCCAAGTCCGGATTCTCCACGTTCCTGAGGGTATGAGTCGAGACTCCGGCGACGGTGGCGAAATCCTTAGGACTAAGACCTGAATTAGCCCTTAACTCGGCTAGGCGCCTCCGCGCGTCCACGGAACAACGAAGATTGTAGGTGCTTTCCCTCTTCGGATTTCCCTGCATTACCGCCGGCTTCCCTCCCTGGAAGTAGGAATTTCTGCGAGATTCTGGTTGGTGTTAACCATGTCCAAAAAACCTCACCGGAAACTGATTCCAGCTCAACCTCCGACGCATCAGCGATCCTCCAAAAGGATACAGCGGCAATCAAGATCTGACAAGGCACATGTCCACGTCGATACAGATCCCACTCGATCTCGAGGCAAAGCTGCGTTCGTTGGCTCAATCAATTCCCAGGGCGCGCAATGTCTTTGTAGCTCAACCTGGAGTTGGCTTCTCAAGAGATTCGAACAAGTGAAATAGACCAATAACCCAAACAATAACAATGAACGACCCCATTAAGAGAATCAAGATCAAGTCCCTGGCGTCAGACAAGACGAAGTCCGTGGACATCAAGCCGGGAGATCAGCTTTCTGATCTCCTGAGCGCATTGGGCATGGCGGGTCTCGATGGTAGGATGTAGTCGATCCCCAATAGCACGAGTCTCCAGGAATAAGAGCCCATGGTGTCACGAACAGAAACAACGGATCAAATCCGATTCAAGATCCTCTCTTGGTTCTGCGAGCGTAACCGATCAGCCCTCGGTATTGGAGGAGATAAAATTAGTGAGGTGCAGAAGGAGATTAAGAAGGCGCACGGGTACAAGCGTCAGGTCGTGAATGAGCACGTCACGTATCTGGTGGACTATGAGTATATCAACGTGGAGGTAACGAAGGTCCAAGCTCCTGCCAGAGGGGGTGGTGGAACTCTTAGGGAGTCCATCACAAAGTCGTATCGCATCTCGGCTAAGGGCATGGATTTTATCGCAGGGAAGTCAGCCTTTTCCCCGAAGGAGCGTTACTCAGGAATCAATCTCACAGCGATTGGTTCTACCGTACTCTTGGGAGATGGAAATGTAGTCAACGCGCAGTATCGCGACGTGCATCAAGAACTAGATCGCATGGCCAAACTTGTGGGAGATTCAAAAGAGCTCAATGATGCGAAAAAGCTTGATATTAGTGCTGACATTGAGACTATCAAAGATCAGCTGGCCAAGGCGAACCCTGAGAAGGGAATCCTCACGAGAGCTTGGAATGGTATTAAGGAGGGTGTCGTTGGAGCAACGCTCGTGGATTATGCCGCAAAAATTGGGACGATGTTGTCCGGACTTTCTCTACTGTAGGTGCATGGATCCACACACAGAACTTGCAGGACGTTGATACGAGAGGGCCATTAGGCTTAATTGCGCGGCTTCTTCGATGCGCGACACAATTCGAAAACCGTACCTGTGGCCAGGCAGCAAACTGCAACCCACAGCATAGTCTTAGACCAACCACTAATCTGGTGAAGGGAGCTCGCTGCCGTCATGGTCAGCCCTGCATAGGTCACTGCCGTTGAAAAGTTACCCATGAAATTCCTGCAGGTGAGCCAGTATTAATTCTTTGTGGTGATAGAACGCAAGTAAAAAAGGACGAGTGCGATAACTATTTAAGCTGCCATGCCGTGAAGAGATTGATGACCACTGGACAGATGATCATGAAGGAATTGAAGGCGATTCAGCAGAAACTCACCTACATCAAAAAACACCTGCCGGACCCTGATACGAGGCTCACCCAGGATGACCTTGCTGCGTTGGACGAAGCAGATGACGACTATAAGCAAGGACGAACGACGAGGTTGGTGTAGAATCTACAAACTGGCGTACTCCTGCAGAGCACAGAAGTTCTTGAGGAAGCTCGATAATCTTACGGCGGAGAGAATCAGAGCCCGGCTGGAACGGCTTGAGATTACTCCCGTACCATCAGACGCCAAGTGGATTACACGACACAATGGTGAGAGTCTTTTCAGGTATCGGATCGGCGACTATCGTGCACTGTACAAGGTCAAGGAAGACGAGCAGGTCGTTCTCGTAGGAAAGATTGATAAGCGATCAAGAGTGTACGACTGAGAATCCTTACCTGGACCTCACCTTCGTTCGGGAATGGCGTGGTGACGTTTCGTGCAGCGGCTTCCCTGAGTCGAGACGTCGAAGGACCTCCTCGAACGCAAGACTTATCTGCATGCCTGCAGTCGTTTACCGCAATAGTCGCTTGTAAAATGTTCGTGGAATCGTGACGGTTGATTCTGGCATCACCGGTACTCATCAAGAAGGGCTTTGATTTCTTGTTGCTCTGCTCAGGCCTTGCTACGAGTGGGAGTTTGGTTGAGAGAATCAACGAGGTGGACAGCCGTTCTGCCTTTCACCTCAGCGAGGGAGCTTGGACAGAGCCTGATTATCGCAACATGGAGAAGAAAGCGAGCCTGGTGCTACAAGCGCAATCACTCGGGGGCTACAATCGAACTTGTCTGTCTGCCATGACAGGACTTGAACAGACGGCCGCTTCCGCAGAAGCAAGGCTCACGAAGAGCAGGAAGTTTTTCCAAGGGCAGGTTGCTGTATCCAGGGGCGAATGTTGATCGTGGACGATTGATTGGCTTCGAGGGCTCAGGAGGCTTGGGTGTCATCTCGACCGCAATGGACTGGAACACCTCGTGTGCAATCTGACGAATTGTGGCCGGAATCGGACTCGGATAGGGCAGTGCATTCCCTGCCATTTTTCTCTCCCACCCGACTGCGTTCTTCCCTTTTAGATCCCGATAGGATTCTTCAAGTTCTGGATCGTAGTGGACTGCGTCCTTATTCGCGACTGCGAGCACGAGGCTTCTCCTGGTGTGAGTCCGACGCTTCAAGTCACTTATGACAACCTGCTTCCACCACTCAGAGAATTGCATCAATCCCTTCTTGTCGAAGAGATTCTCATCATCCGCCTTGGAGACCGCAATGAAACTAAAAGCGTTCTCGTTGTGGCAGCGCGGAATGTATTTGGGACCGAAGGGATCTTGCGAGGGAGTTGCCAGACGCAAGAACGGAAAGACACTTTTAGGATGGAATGCAAGTCCGGTGCTCAGCCAATGATCACCTGCTTTGCGGCCCGCTCGGCCTACGAGGTCATTGCCTCTCCCATCGTGCAAGAGAGTCCGTAGGGATCCAGCTATTCGCCGATGCGCTAACTCCCGACCTGAGTCGTAGGAGCGGCAATCGTTAGCGAGGAGCAACAACTCCTCCTTCAACAATTGCTGATGTTCCGCAGGATCGCGCGGCACCGAATCTGCCTGATCAGCTCTCACTTTCCTACTCATTGACATTGTAATGCTTGTATTACGGTCGCAGGGGCATTATCAGGATCAACTCCCATGCTGGCTCTCTAGTGCTCCGTGTCCTTCGGAGGGTTGGGGTCGTTGCCGGGCGCGATGGTGTCCTTGCTCCGGATCTTGCCGTCGAGCCCCTTGGTGGTGAGCTCGCCACCACCTTGATTGTGCAGCATCTCGCGAGCCTTGGCCTCGGCATCAGCCTGGGTCTTATGGACGCTTGAGGCTTTGTCAGCCGAGTTCAGCTTGTTGATCCAATCTCCGTCCTCACGGCGGAACACGGTGCGGTTGTTATTTGTCATGGCTTGTAAGAGGGAATTACTTGCTGTGGATTAGCGAGATTGAGAATCGATCAGACTGAATCGGATTGCCGGCGTGGCGAGAGGGAGGGATGTTGAAATCCCAACCTACACCAGGCCGGCCATCCTTAAGCGCTTTGGCCTACCGCGTGGGACGGACCAGGGTCCAATTCACGGCGCGGCGACAGCTGTGACACGGCGGGAAGGTCTCGCTCTTGCTGAGGGCGATTTCCTTCGAGCAATGACAGTCTCCCCGGTAGATTCCGGACTCTTCCACTTTCTTGCCGGTTTGCGGCATTTCTGTATTTCCTTTTGTTATGCCTAGGCACTATGCCGAGGCTATTCGAAACGCGTGGAGATGACAGGCATTCATTGGCTAACGGAGGGCTGCTGGAGTGCTTTGCCGGAAGAGCTATCCGATTCCCTACTCAGGAGTGCAAGCTTGGCCGCACGTGTCGCGGGGAGGAGTGGGAGTGGGAATGGAGGAATGTCGAAGCGCGTCAGTGTGCTCTGTAGGAATTCCCTCCAGTACGGCCAGGCATTGAACAGACCGTTCACGCGTGCGAACGCCTCAACATGCACTTGCTCGCGAGGGGTGTCTTGAGTCAAGGCATACCTGAGAGCAAAGGCAGCTTGGACGTCAACGACCGTACCTCCGGTCTCGTCTTTGGGAGAGAGGCCTACAAATGTGAAATACGTTGTCACGTCGAGGAGATCACCTTCGTGCAGAAAAACTGCCGAATACCGAATGTCAACGCCCTCTGCGGCTGAGCTCTCCTTCCGATCCTTGACCTCGAGAGTCGCCGAACAGTGCACCATGCGAATGCTGCGCAAGAGGGCACTGCCAGCGAGAGTTGACGCGAGCCTCAGGTACTCATCTGGCGTGAACTTGAGCGGCGCGGCGATCTCAGGCGACTCGGTCATGGGGCTATGCTGCAAGGGCTTCATCATGGCACTGTGGCTTCAGATTGTGGCCAGGATGCGGAGAGCCGTCCACGTGGTCAAGAACCTCACTCCAAGAATGCCAGCCGATTGCCTGCATTCCTGAAGGCGTCTCTGGATCACCACCTGCCGCTTCCAGATGCCCCGCGCTTTGCGCCGAAGCCGCTGGCAAGAAGGCAACCACCACGTCCCGCTCGAGGACGAACGCAACATCCGCGAGAGTGCGCAGCGTCAGATTCTGCGTCCCTCGCAAGAGCTTTGTGATGTATGGCTGGGAGGTGCTCATCCGTTTCGCCAGGTCCGATCGAGTCACGCTCTGCAGTTCCATGGTGTCGCAGATGGATTCGGTGACATCGAGAATCAAGCGTTCCTGCGCGAGTAGCTTTCTTCCTTGCTCACTCTGCTCAAGTCGCTCGCTGATTCGGTTTCTCATGCGGAGGTATGTTGTTGTTTCGGAGCTGAAGTAAGATGTTCTCGTGCTACTGAGGCAGCTCTTTCTAGTTGATTGGACGGAGTGGATCCATTGCGTTTCTTGAGGAAACCGTGGGTGAGCCAGTAGATGCTTCCGTCTTGGAATGCGAGAACGCGCACTTGCTTGCTCTTCAATTCCCAGAGCAGCAGGTGCCTGCCGTGGCCAACGGTGATCCGTCCGAGGGATTCCATCTTCTCCGTGTTGCTAATACGGCCTACATCGCAGAGGCGGTCGACAATTCGGCTGATGCAAGCGAGATCCTGGTCTCTGCGCTCAGGGTCGGTAAGGAACTCCTGCGCCAATCGCTTGCCATTCCGAGTCGTTGCGTAAGCCACAGTTGCTTTGGGGCCGCGCTGGACCAGGAAGCAGTTCGGTACTCCATCCACGCGGTTATCCTATAGGTTAAGTCCTCCTGGATCAAGGCGCAAGAGGGAAATTATGCGTCCCTAAGTCATTTAGATACAATGACTTACGATGCTGGCGTGGTGAAATCCTGCCAAACCCTCTCAGACAAGGGCATTGGAAGGCTTTGGGGGCGGCCACCAGCCTCCTCCGAATCAGGCGCATTGCCGGCCGCTAGGAGGCTTGGCTCGGAAGAGATGCGAGTGGGTCGTTGGGGCGAGCAGGGGCGCGTCGAGGCCCCGTCAATCCTGCACGACGCCGATGGGAGTCACCACGGAAAACCCTGCAGAAACTGCAACCGAGCTCCTGCGGCTGCATCAAGGCCATCATAGACGCGGGTGGGATCCCTTGATTTGAGCGGATTTGCTGGTAGTTTCCATGCAACATGAAGCCCGATCCTCGCTACGAATACGAGAGCCAGACAGGCGCTGTTGCTGGTTGACGATTGTGCTAGGAATCGCCCCACGCGCGAAAGAGTTCAGCAATGGTGCCAATGGCGAGGCATATCACTCCACCGAAAAGCATGACCTTCATTGCACCCCTCACAAGTGATAGTGAGCTTGCTGCCGTCATTGTCAGTCCTGCATATGCTACTGCAGTAGAAAAGTTGCCCATGCGATAGCGGTTAGCAAACCTTTATTAATGGATTGTGGTGCTGGGGCGCATGCAATTGAAGACGAGTGCGAAAACCTTTCAAGCCGAAATGCCGTAATGAGGTGAATGACAACTGAGCAGATGATCATAAAGGACCTGAAGGCGATTCAGCAGAGACTTACCTACATATAAATGCACCTTCCGGATCCTGAAAGGGTGCTCACGCAGGATGATCCTGCTGCCGTAGACGAGGCGGATGACGACTACAGGCAAGGCAGAACCACGAGACTGGTGTAGAATCACAACATGGCGCGTTCGTCCATCCTCAGTCTTGTGAATCAGATGGCGCGTGATTCTGCACGTCGGCAGCGGCAGGCGGAGGCAGAGCGGCGTCGGGACCATCGTGAGCAACTTCGCCACCAGAAGGCTGCACTGCGTGCTAGGGTTCAAGCGGCGAAGGATGCGAAGCAGGCTTATCTCGATGCAAAAACGGCCGAGGCTGAAGACGCGACGGAGGCGATAGTCACTCAAGTGGAAGAATTCAGCAGCATCATGGAGCACACGCTGCAGGTGAATGACACCGTCACCTTCGATTCCCTGCTCATTAAAGATGACTTCCCCCCGCTCACGCCGAGTACAACGCAAGAGGAACTGGAACCCACCATCGATAGCTTTCTTGGTGCTGTAAAGAACCCAGGTATCCTTGGAAAACTACTGCCTATGCTGCGCAAGCAGTACCAACAGAAGCTGGAGCAAGCCAAGGCTAAATTCCAGCGAGAATACGCGCGATGGACTGATCGACAATCGAAGCGTCAAAGCTTTTTACAGGGAGAGAAGGAAGCCTATGAAAGCAGGAAGCGAGAGCACGATCAGAAGGTGGCCGCGCGCAACCAAGAAGTACATGACTTCATAGAAGCATATCGCGCAGCGGACCCAAAGGCGATTGTCGGCTATTGCAGCATGGTGCTGGAGCGTTCTGAATACCCAGAAGGATTCCCACAAGAGTTCAGGGTGGCCTATGTTCCGGAATCCAAGCAGCTGGTCGTTGAATATGAACTGCCGGCGCCAGGCATCATTCCGACGGATGTGGAGCACCGGTACGTGAGATCCAGGGATGAAATCCAAACAAAACCGCGGAAGCCTGCCGAGATTCGAGACTTGTACCAAGACATCGTTTCCTCTGTGACCTTGCGAACGTGCCATGAGCTGTTTGAGGCAGACCAGGGTCAGCATATTGATGTGTTGGCATTCAATGGATTTGTGCAGACGGTGGATCGTGCAACCGGAAAGGACATCCGGCCGTGTTTGGTGACCTTGCGGGTGACGCGCGAGAGGTTTCTGGAGATAGAACTCTCAAGAGTGGAGAAGGCAGTGTGCTTGCGGAATTTGGGAGCTCAAGTGTCGCCGCGACCTGCAGAAGTGCAGCCCGTCAAGCCCATTGTGGAGTTCGATATGGTTGATCGTCGATTCGTTGAGCAGAGCGATATCCTTTCTGATCTCGAGTCTCGACCGAACCTCATGGACTTGGATCCATTCGAGTTTGAGAACCTGATTGGGAACCTCTTTAAGCAGATGGGACTGGAGACAAAGCTGACGCGTGCATCGCGAGACGGTGGCGTAGACGTGGTGGCGTATGATTTGCGACCGGTGCTGGGCGGGAAAGTGGTGATTCAGGCAAAACGATGGAAGAACACCGTTGACGTTGCTGCGGTAAGAGATTTGTTTGGCACGATGATGAATGAGGGAGCGAACAAGGGGATACTGGTCTCGACGAGCGGATTTGGTCCTGCTTCCTTCGAGTTTGCGAAGGATAAGCCGATTGAGCTCATCGAAGGGAGCAAATTGCTGTACTTGCTAGATGAGTGTGGGGTGAAAGCACGGATTGTTTTCCCTGATGACTGGAAAGGTGATTGAGGTCCTCACTGATTGTATGCGTTGATCATCCTGCGGAATCTATTCTTGTCAGTATTCCAGAGCCCTGACTTTGAGAATCAAAGGCCAAGCCAGGAAGTATTGCCTGGGACGAAGGAGTTGCTGCACAAGTCTGAGGGAAGAATGGGGGCTGGACAGTCGAGGTAATGCTGGCTTATTATTAACCGGCGTGGATACGGATCTGCTCGTCAGCCTGGCTTGTCAGCAACCCGCTTGCAGGACGACGATTGATCATTTCGTACGTCAGTTCAGCGCCGGCCACATAGGCAGTTCAGATCTAACGGTCGGCGATGCTGCAAGAGGGCCTGCCAGCAGTGATTAAACATAAGCGCAGGAAGGGCAGGGATATGAGGGATCCTGAACAGGATCCGGAGGAAACCTCAAGCAACCCCGGACCGCGGTACACTGGTAAGCGTGCCAAGAAACGAGCGACCAAGCGGAAGCGGATCACTCGGAAGATTAAGCATCGTAAGAAGGCGAATCGCCATTGAATCACATGAGCATTCGACTGGACCGAGCAAAACCAGGCGGCGGGAATCCGGGACCGAAGCAGCCGCAGCGGGGTCCGCCGGCGCCTATCCCCCTGCCTCCGAAATAGCCGCGCCAGCTCCACCTCGTGCTGCACAGCATCCCCACCTGATCCGCTGATGGCTCAAACATTTCGAGAGAAGGCTCAAGCGGAGTACGACTGGGCGACGGAGACTCTCTCAAAGCGTTTCCAGTTGTACTGCTCAGCGGTCATCGCGGCACTTTGGAGCATTCTCACTGCAGACCGGATCCGGATCGGACCACTTTTTACTGACTGGAATTTGTCTGCTGTAGTGCTCATCAAGGTGACCTTCATCTGCATCATCCTTGCCTTGATGATGGAAGGAGTGCAATACCTCTCTGCCACAGTTGTCGGTCAGAGGCGTGTAGAATTCCATGATAGCCCTGATAATAAGGAAAAGACATGGACATACGACAAGCAGCATCTCGGCACCATGGGCTGGTACTGGTATCGGCTAAGGTTCTGGGCCTTCATAGCAAAGCTTTTGCTCGCCTTCGTAGCCACTGTTTTCTTCGTCATGATTGCGATTTCTTTGGTGCCAACGGCTTCTGGGGCTGACCAAGCTCCCATGACTTGTTTGCCTCCCGTAGCGGACACGGCTCCAGTGCCTCAATCGGCGAATCAAGAACTAGCACCCCCTGAGCCGACATTGAAATAGTGTGATGGATTGGACCATTATCCAAGAGCCCTTACCTCGAAGCTCAAGGGCCAACGAAGAGATAATGGTCTGGGGCGAGAGGTCTGCCGCAAGGTATTTGAATGACAGTGGCTTCAATGCGGCATGGAGCCAGAAAAGACGATCAGAAGCGGCCTGCCCGCGGTGTCTACCAACGTGATCAGAGCGCTTGAGACGAGGCTCAGTGTTGCGGTCGATCCTGCAACTGCCGAGCGTGAAGCCATCGCTGTGGGAAAGGTACTTCGAGCCGAGAATCCTCATCTCTACCAGGTTCTCAACCACGAGTTGAATCGGATGATGCCGGATGGATTTCACATAGGTGTGCCTCTGGCGGCTGCGTTGACTTATGACGCTCTGCGGAGGGAAGCCTTGAGATGTGCTTCTTCTGGCGAGGCCTGAACCACTCGTAGTGAATCACTACCTCAACTTGAATAGCCGCCAGCTTGAGCATCTCAAGATTTGTCGCTGGCCTCCCTGGCGGGAGGAAGGCGGCGGTCGTGTGGGTGTGTGAGGGAGAGGTCGCCGACGAGAGTCGGGACTCCTGCGGCTAAACGGCCCGCCGTCAAGTTTAAATAGGTATTGCGCTAATAAAATATCCATGTCTGAGGGCCCCACTGAGAGTCTAGAAACTATGTCCTATCAGCCGAAAAGGGAGGAGATGGGACCTGGATGCGAGGGGCAAAGCCAGGGCAAGGGCTACCGGTATTGCTGCGGAGCCCCCATTGAGCCTCTTGCCGCGCAAAATTGCTACTCTGGGTTTCACTGGCAAGGGTACACTTCCCGGCCCAATTCCAACACCAACATGGCAAAATCTCGAGCACAGCAGAATCAGAGAGAGGAGCCGGTTCGGGTTTCGCGCCCCGAGGAGATCAACAAGCAGGAGTTGCTGGACCGCATGATCAAGGCGAGACAAGAATTCCAGCGGCGCACTCAGTCCCTCGAGCAGATTCCTGAGTCAGGCTTGAAACTTAAACTGCGTTAGCGGTATAAGTCAGTCAGTGCCGCAGCGTACAAGGTTTAGCGAGTTCACGAGCAACTTATTCTTGGAGGAGGTTTTCGGCAGGCCGGCAGTTAATCCCAATCGTCAAGCTGCTACTCTGGCCGAGTACATGCGTCGGCAAGGCGCAAAGGTGATGATAATCGAGGAGCACTATGTTGATCGACACTTCATGGAGGAAATTGGTCAATACTACTCCAGGTGTTTGAAGCCGCCTCCGAACTATTGTCGGCGCGTGCATTTTTTCTCTGAGGAGCTTGGGCTTCTGACGGAGGAGGATTTTTTCCGCTTTCTTTTCTCCCCTGCTACCTCGGCTCAAGATGTTACAGCTCGACTCCAGCAACACTACCTGGGATTCGTTGTTGTCAGACCGATTCCTGCGGCACCCATCGGGCGTACCATCCTTAAACTTCCACGTGAGGCGCAGTACGACTGCAGGGCTTTCTCAGAGTACTCGGTGTATGTGCTCGGGTATCGGTTGACTGTGAAGGGACTGCCTTATCAACAGCAGGATGCGGCAGTCGCAGTCTGTGCGGCCACGGCGATGTGGAGTGCACTTCAGCGTGTAGCGCGGCGCGACGGGAATCGGGGACCGACGCCTGCCGAGACAGCAGTCCTTTCTGTGAAGCATCTTGTCCCATTCGGGCGGCCTTTCCCCTCAGCAGGCTTGTCGATCGAGCAAATGTGTGACGGATTGCGAGAGTGTGGTTATCCGCCAATTTTATTTGCTCTCGACGGAGTGGAAGGAATCCCTCAGGCATTGCTCATGACCTACTTACGCTCAGGCATGCCGGTGATCCTCACGATTACTGGAGTAGACGAAGCCGGCACTTCATTTGGACACGCGGTTGTGGTACTAGGAAGCGCGGTCGCCCAGACAGAGATTGCTACCTCGAGTACAGACGAGGTTGAGCTCTCCTTTGTGTATTCAAATCGTGTGGTCGTGCATGATGACAGCATCGGGCCGTACCTCGACGGGGAGATCCTGACTCTTGATCGGGTTCCGATGCCTCACCGTCAGAAACTTGCTGATGCCTTTGGTATTGAGCCATCCGAGTACGCCTTAGTGCCTTGTCTGAAGACATCGAGCGTTAATGCACCACCCGATTATGTAGTGGTGCGGTACGGTGTTGTTCCAATGTATCCGAAGCAAAGGTCGTCTGCACTGGAACTCTTCTACCACGCGTCAGAGCTTGGTGAGGCTTGTGCCTCGCTGCTCAAGCAGCCTCTTCAGTTTGAAAAAGTTGAGTGCCGATTCCGTCGAGCAGGTAGATACGTTGAGTCAATCAATGCTTCAGACTATCGAGGCGCTGAATTGCCTGAATTTCAGCGTACGGTCGTACTGAGTAGATACGTTGGCGTCACTACGCTCAGCTGGAAAGGCCAGAAGCTGATTGACGGTATATGGGACTGCACTGACATCCGTCGAGATGTGGCCGGAGCAAATGCACTTCTTGGGGTGGTGGGACACTCCGAGTTAGGTTCTCAACTCGCTCAAGCGCTTGGGGCTGTCCTAAGCGTACCCAGCTGTTAATCGTTTCGACGGCAGCATTCGCTGAGTGCAATCAATTGACCGCCGCAGCTCAATATCCTTGAGGCTTGAGTTGGCATCAGTTCAGAGACAAGCCAGCATAATGACCAACTGAGGAGATGCGGATTTCTTCCCTCTGTCTCATCCGTAGAAAATTCCCGTTTCGTCACGATCAACCGCCTGCAGGAGAGCCTCGATGCTTCGGGATGACTTCACCGGCGGGGAAATGTGCCAACGGCTGTTTCTGTCGCGCCAGTAGAGGGTCCAGGGCTTGCCACTTGGCTCGCGACGAAATCGAGCAATGGAGGTGGTGGTCCATTCACCTGGCCGGCGAGATGCAGGTCGGCGCTCGAAGAGCGTGAAGGCTGTTCCTTTAATGTCGAAACTAATCGTGAGCTGGTGCTGAATGTTCTTTAGGATCCTCTTGACGGCGTAAGCCGTGAGCAGCTTGGTGATCCTGCGTTTCTCGAAGTTGGAGAGGGGCCTGGCTTGTGTAGGATACATGAGTGAGCATCTACCAGACTCCGCTTGACCGTCTGCAGTGGAGCGATGTTCACGAGCTATTGAATCAGCAGGCAGTGGAGAACTCCCGGTTGGAGTTCAAGTCGACGATGCCTGCAAAGGATGAACTCCTGAAGAAACTCAGTTCATTCGCCAACACCTTCGGAGGCTATTTGCTCATCGGTGTCAAGGCGGGCAGCGAGGATGGTCGAATAGAGTCGATTCCAGGAGTAGTGGAACAGTCAAACCTGAAGCAGACCGTGATTCAATGGTGTACTGAAGGCGTGCACCCGCCTCTGAATCCCGAGGTTTCTGGCGCCATTCCAGTCGCGGAATCAACCGACCAAGTGGTTTATGTCGTCAGCATCCAAGAAAGCTCTGAGGCTCCTCATTTTCTCAACGGGAGGAAAGGTGTGTACGTACGGACTAATGAATACAGCAAGCGATTCGAGGCGCGCTTCGCCACCCAGCCGGAATTGCTAAACATGCTCGAGAGAAGACGAATTGTTGAGCAGCGGCGGGAGGCCCTCCTTGGTCGTGCGAGAGCACGGTTTCAGGCATACGTTGCGGCAGACTATGCAAAGCTGGCCAGGAGTAGTGGACAGGTTGGCGCGAGACTCTTGTTTTTTGTTGTGCCACGATACCCGACGCGCACCATTTGGAGCTATCAGAACCTGCTCGAACTCAGGAACAAGATTCGCGTTCGCTGGCGCGGCGATCTGTACCCCTCTTCACACTCTGATACCGTGACGCAGCACGAGAGTGTTATTTGCCTCAATCCGGCTGCTGGATTCTCTGCATTCGAAATGAATCAGTGGGGCATGCTGCACTACGTGACTGAGGTTGAAGAGAAGCAAGGTGATAGAGTGTCAGGCATCCACTTGCACAGTGTCATGGGCCATGCACTGTTGTTCCTTAGGCATGCGGGGCTGATGATGCAGCGCGTAACAGATCTTGGCGAACTCTCACTGCTGCTCCAACTCGAGGGGGTACGAGGCAAGCCGTGGCTCTATCAGGGTTTCAGCGGAATCGAGGAGCGACCTGCCTCTAAGCTCGATGACACTTTCGAGATTGAGCACCTCGTCAGGAGAGAGGATCTGCTTGCAGATCCTGATGGTCTTGCTGTAACCCTGCTGCGCCATGTCTTTTTTGCTCTCAATTGGTCAGATGTCGCCCTGAATGAGGAGAGGATGAGGCGAATGATCCAATCAGGGTATAGGTTCAACTCCTGGGAAACGCCGGCCAACAGATAGGCAGCAGGCAATTTCCTTTGAGAGATTACCAACGTCGCGATTCCGTTGTCTGATCGGTAACCTACTGTAGCTTCAGCTAAGCATTACTCGTCTTAACTAGGATTTGATTTGAAGGATCCTCATTGCCGAGTCCGCGGTGAGGCAAAGTCGAGGCGTTTCTATACTGGCCGCATAATGAACACCGTCGTGCTGGTCGGAGCGGGAGCATCCTTTGATTGCGCGAGCCTTGCAGCTCCAGTGGATGACCGCTGGCGACCGCCACTCACAAAAGATCTCTTTTCAGGGTTTCACCGACCGGAATTCGCCAGCATCCTAACAAAGTACCCCGGTGCCGTTGTGCTGGCTCCAGATCTTGCTGAGAAAGCAAAGAAGAGCACCTTCAGTCTTGAGGCAGAATTGCGAAGGCTTACAGACCATAGCGATCCTCGCATTCAAGCGCATTGTATGGATGTTCCTCGATATTTAGAGGATTTGCTTTCCCAGGTTTCCCATCAGTACACAGCAGTTCCCGGCGCTTATCTTCGGCTTGTTACCGAGATCTTAGGAGAATGCGGGCACGCGACGACTTTCATATCACTCAACTATGATAACCTTCTCGAACAAGCTCTGACAAGGTTTGACAAAAACCATGATTATGATTCCATAGACGACTATTGCAGAGAGGGGAGACAGGCATTTGTGGTGAAGCCTCATGGTTCAATAGGATGGAAATTGAGAGTTGGCTATGAACAACTTGATGCCTATCCTGGAATGGAGAGAGTAGTGCTTCCTAAAAAGCCGTGGCAAATTTTAATCGATCACGGCATTCCCATTGGGCGCCCCCAACTTTATCCAGCCATCACGGTGCCAATGGCTTCAAAATCCTCTACGGACCTTGTTTGTCCTGAGCAGCACCTGAGCGCTCTAAGAACTCGATGTGCAGTGGCGGCGCGGCTGCTCATCGTCGGGTCCAGTTGTCTTGATGAAGGTATCTTGCGTGTGCTACAACAATCGCTGCCTTCGAATATCCTCATCACCTTGGTGGGAACGGGAGACCTCGAAGACGTTGCCAATCGTGTGAAGTCTGTGTTCACGATCAGAGAGCCGTACTTTGAAGTGTTCGATCAAGGTTTCCGTTCCTTTCTCGACTCGGACAGATTCCATTGGTTTTGTCGTGGGCAGAGATGAGAGCATCCATGGTATTCCAGCCGAGCGTTTGATGGCCTGCAGCAGAGTACGCAATATTGACTCGAGTGAATTGTGGCAGCAGGACTCCTTCTCCACGCACATTCATCTACTTAACCACGCCATTCTCCCTCAGCACCTCTCCAGCCTTTTCACTCTCTCCAGCCAACTCGACCAAGATCCCTCTTGGGAACTGCCTCAGCTGGTCTGAAATCCGGGCGACCTCCCGTTGCTTCTGTGATTACTGGGCCAGGATCAAGCAATACTTACTCTGGTGTCTGGCTCTAGAGAGCAGCCCACCTTAAGCGCCTAGACAGGGTATAGGCACCACAGGAGTTCGAGAAAAGAAGCTGAACTTGAACAACCTTCTAGAAGTTGCCGGCATGGCAATTGGAGCCCAGCCTCATATAATCCGCAGTCCACAACTTCTCAAGGATAAAACTAATGTCAACCCAGCTTGCACGCGTTGTATACCTGGATCTCCTCGGATTCAAGGATTACTGTGGGCGCGACGTAAAGGCCGCTGTCGGGATGCTGGAAGATTTTCAGGCGGTGCTCCGAGAGAGGCTACTGGATGTGAAGCTAGAAGCCGTCACTGCCGAATCGGCATTGCTGCCACTCATTCAGGCTAGGGATACCACGTCCTTCAGCGAGTTGATACCCTTCAGCGATTCGATTGTAATTATCAGTGACATCGGTTCGGAGGGCTTGCTCTGCAAGCAACTATCCACTCTCCTATGGGACTCATTTCTCATTGGTGGCTACGCGTTTCCTGGTGCGCCGGATCCGTCGAACCCTAATCTAATGGAGATAAAGGTTCCCAAAGTTGATGCAGATGGAAAGCTTATGATGGCATCAGAGACATGCCTTTGGGCCCCAGTTCTATTCCGCGGCAGTGTTGTCCTTGGTGAAATACACCGCGTGGAATTGAAGGGGAAAAGCGGAGGAGTGCTGTCGAAGCACAGAAGTGTAGTGGGCGAAGCATTTATCCGAGCGATCGGGCTCGAGCGCCTAGGGAAAGGACCGAGAATATTCTGCGAGTCGCCTAGTGTGCTCTCCTCCAATTATTGCGTGCCCTATGAAAAATACTACGAATTGCTGTGGCCGGCGGAGCGTCTTGCGGTCGTTGCTGCTGACCCCCAAACGCTGCTTTCAGAGTTCGATGACGCCTATTCGCCCGCGCTGTGTTTGTGGCAAGCGAACCAGGGCAGCAGTGTGGAGGATCACTATTACGAATTTGTTAGATTGCTATTTCGCTCATCGGCAGCAGTTCTAGGGCAAAAGTTTGGGAGCGAAGGCATGGAGCAATTGCAGTTAAAAGCCGCGAGAGCGGGCCTTACACTCCAGCTCAGTTCTCCGATATGGGACGTGAAGCGGATATGAATCTCTTACCCAGCAGGGAGTTCAAGCAAACCGAAGTCAAATTCGGTGCTTGCATGCATCGTGGCTAAGGTTCCCCGACAAGCGGAGAGCGCTGGATTGTCTGATGGCAGCTCAGAAGGCCTCTGCGTTCACCGGCCGGATTAACGCCGACCCTTGGCCTTGGTCAGGAAGAACGAGAGGGGCTTGCCGTAGAGCTCGGCAAGGATCTGTACCTCTACAAGGTCCACCCGTCTCTCCCCGGTTTCACACCTGGAGATAAAGGCCTGGTGCTTCTTCAGGGCCATAGAAGCCTGAACCTGAGTCATCCGGGCATCCAGACGGGCCAGGCGGAGCTTTTCGAGGAACTCCTGGTAACGGTCGCGGTCGAGAGTGGTCATGCCCAGAGCGGGGGATGGCCAGGAGTCTCAAGCCGAATTCCGCATAACCCAAGATGGTTGACCTAAGATCGCATATTACCTACGCTGGCAACACGGCAGCCTTCTAAGTGACGGCTTGTCTCTGTTCTCTCCTGCGAGTCAAGGACAACTACGATGACTAAGCGCTCCTGCTCCCGATTTGCCTCCTCTCGTTACATCACATTCGCCCTCCTGTTGGTGTTTGGCCTGCGGGGGGTTGTCGTGGGCCAGGGAGCAGTGGTCGAGACCGACTTCGACAGGGCGCAGTACAGGGCAGCGCAGGAAGGCAAACCGTTGATGGTGCTGATGCAGGAGCACAGGTGCTCATCGAGGTTGTGACCTATGACGGATCTCCCGTTGAATCTGCCAAGATTTGGCTCATCGAATCGAGCCAGCCCCTGATCAAAACAGCGAATGTCTCAGCGAACGGTTACGCGAAGTTCTTCTCAGAATCCAATTCGTTCCATATCGGTGTAAAGTCGAGTGAGATGGGCACGGCCTTGCTGGCCTTCGAGCGAGATGTTCAACGCGAGCCGGTCTTCACTGCCCGAGTAGTGCTCCCCAGGCTCCAAGTGCTACGCGGTCGAGTTCTTGACCCGAGTGGTTTGGCGGTCGCAGATGCAACCGTGTTAGGCATGTCCTCACTCACGGCTATCACTCCTGACCGACTCTCGGCGCTCATGAAAGTTGGCTGCGATGCCTACCCGATGGCAAAGACATCTGCCACCGGCGACTTTGAGTTATCTGTCCCTGCTGATCAGACACGAATCGCGCTCGTGCCGGGTAAAATTGGCTACTTAGGCCCCACGGTTTGGAGATGGACTCACTCAGCAGAGCAACTCTCGCTCACGGTTTTTCCCGTGTACGCGGCTATCTTGCGTTTTCAGGTTCCGGAGCAACTCGAGTCACAGGTAGACTGGAATGTTTTCAGCCAAGGAGGTATTGATCTGGACATCCGACTAGATGGTCAGGTGCGCCAACCTTATATCCCCATTTCACTGCTTCTCGCTGGACTGCCGACCTCCTGTTCTGGTCTTCGTTCGTGGCCCTACAGGGCGATCGTTTCTATGTCAACGAATTCGGAGCTATCGAATGGTGAGTTGGAGGTTTCGGGAGGATTCCCAGGCTTTAGCGACTTCCGCGCAACGGTTCCTCTAACGCGAATTTCAGATAAATCCCCAATTCATGACATCCTTCTTGAGCCGAATACCGATAAACGCGGGACGATCGAAATTGAGTTTGAGCACTATGTCGCTGATGCCCACGCCTGGGACTCCAATCGTTATGGATGGGGATCCATCCACTTGCGCCACAGCTCCGGGGCTCTGTACCAGGCGCCAATTTGGGAAATAGGGAATGATCCACTCGTTCTGCGTGGCTTGCCGATCGGAGAATACTCCTGCACCGCCTCTTCGAGTTGCTCACCCTGGATTGGGAACCCAATCAATGTGATTGTCTCCCAAGGCCAGACGTCGAAAGTTGCGTTCGATTGTTCAACTCTGGCGACTGTTGAAGTTCAATTTGAGACACTACTGGGACTACCGCATCAAGGATACGCCCTGTTACGGATTATGAAGTCAGACAACAAGTTTGGGGATCCAGAGGAAATTCACTACGAGTGCTCCCCCTATTTCTTGGAATTGTTGCCGGCAGGTATTTACGACCTCGATGTATTAGTTCCTGGATACGCCAAAGCCACAGTAACGGGTCATGTGGTTGCTCCAGGCTCAAACTTGCCCATTACGGTCATGTTGCAGGAAATTCACGAGTAAACGGGATCCGTCAATATGCAGGTATTCATACGCTTCTTAGATTGGTTTGTAGCTACCCTTCTGTTGTTGGCAGCGGGAACGAAGATTCATCGTTTGCTGACGAGCTCTGGCGCTAGTGATCTAAGTCTGCCAAGGTGGGCACAATGGACGCAAGTGGAACTGGTGAGTTGGGCAAATATCCTGCTTGAGTGCATCGTTGCCACTCTTCTTATTATTACGGTCACGCGACGGATTGGCCGCGCGCTTGCGCTCCTATTATTTGGTGGTTATTTGATTCTCGTTTCCCTGATCGTGTTGGATGGCCGGCCGGCGCATAATTGTGGTTGCTTTGGAGTGCAATTACAGATGAGCGATCGGGCGCATGTCACCATGTTGCTCGGTGTAATACTGATTCTGACATCGGCAGTGCTATCCGAGAACAGAACTTCAGTGAGCACCAGACCCAGTAACTAGAGAGTCCCGTATGGTGTAAATATTCAGCCGAATGTAAGTGCTGCACTCCTGTATCCGTCCGTCTCACCTCCCTCTCCTTACCGCCCGCGTGGCTTGATCCGCTCTTTCTTCGAGCACGCTCGGCCTTTCGGCCACACAACGGGTGCCGTGAGCAAGTACCCAGCCTCGACCGGCACGTTCGACTAGTGAGGTGCACGGTAGCGGACGTTTTCAGGAATATTTGCGTCTCGAAGGAAATTCGGCTGACCTGTGACTTCCGTCCATGCCTGCCAACGCTTAAGAAAGCGCGAGACTAGCGGAACTAATCCGTCGGTGGCGCCATAGTGCATGGTCGCTTTAACGACAGTTTCTAGCGCCTTACCGTGCTTGAACATCCGGCGAAGGTCGTGTAATGCCGTGTCCGAACAGCTCTCCAACGCCGCTCTGGCGGAAGGGAGGCATTCCGCAAGTCCGCCGTAAGCGTAGATGCCGATTCTAGTCCATTCCCGAGAGTCAGACTTCTCTTTCGAGGGCAATCCCAGCTGGATCGAAGCCGTGAAAGTCTCTATGTGATCCATTGGATGCAGTCCTCGGGTGAAGGCGCAATGGAGAAAGAGCGCCGAGCGATGGCAATACGCATTGCCAAGTGAAAGAGCGTCACGCAGTGCGTGGAAGTTGTCCGCGTGAGCCGTTGCGATGTCCGCGGGGAGTGCGGGAGTCAAGAACGGAAGCACGTCAACGGGTGTATCCCCGAACCTCTCCGCATACAGGAAGCGTGATGAAAAGGAGTCAACAATAGCGGCGATGGCGTTGTCTACCAGGCTCCTATCCGCGCTCCAGAACAGGACTGTAGTAGCAGCAATGCACACGCCAATATCATCCCCAGTCGCGGCAGCATCCGCGATGAGACGCCACTCGACCTCGCTCAACTCTATGCACTTACTCTCCAGGGCGGACATGAGCGCGAAGAGAACATGGTATTTCATGAACCGCACCCGTCGTTCGCCGATCGTTGGCACCCAGCGACAGAACAACAGCATTTCTCCACGAGTACGACGGTGTGAGATCAGCCCGAGTACCTGAGGCGACGGCACTAGCCCAATAGGGGCGAATGGAAGCCTGCGCCCGAAACACCTTGTCTTCTTCATTGCCTGCCGTGAACCGCCAATCACGGGAGCTAGCCTGGACGCACGCCGCCGCCAAGTGGATTGCGATCCCCCCAGAACCTGGGCAAAGGAAGCCATCACGCACTTTCTTTCACCGTGCGCCATCAAAACGTTGCCGCACATCAAGGCGGCATCCGCCTCCCTCAAGGCTGCTAGAGAGTCGACATCCAGTAGACGGTCAATGATAGAGCCAAGCTCAATCCTAGAACTGGATGGTACTCTCGAGCACATGGCGTGGCCGGCGAGGCTCACTGCGAATCCTGCTCAGAGCCTTCATAGTCCTGAACCCTCCGTAGTAGATCCTCCATGGCGCGAACGAATCGTTTCGGATCCCAGAGATGCTCGATTCCAGGATAAGCACGCTCCGGTCGCGAGCGGAGTAGTGCTCGAAGCTCCCGATACCAAAGGTAGTAGACGAGGGTGTGGCATGCATTCGACCATCGAGGGACTTGTCGAAACAGCTCTCGAGCGTGGTGGGCATGGAGAGGGAACCGGATGTACTCGCTTCGTGCACTAAACGTGCGGTGATATTCTTCTGCATATGCGTGTACAGGACTGCTCTGCATCAGCCGTTCATGATGCTGCTCCGCTGGAAATGTTTCGCTGGAAAGCCGCTGAAGGTTGAAGGGAAAGAATTGCTCTTTCAGCAGCCCATAGGCTCCGCTCGTCGGATTCGTAAGCCAATCTCTAACGACGCCGCGTGCTTCCTTGCGAAGGATCGTCAGGTCCGCTCGGTGTCCCGTCAAGGTTCTGTGCGCGAACGTGCCCATGCAGTTCGATTGTACACCTTGAAGGCAGGTTGACTCTGAGATCCCATTTCGGCGACGTAGTCTTCAAGACCTTGAAGTGCCGCTTTGTCCATAGAATCCCTCATTTCTAGTGATACATAAAGCTTTCGTTGTATTCGGTGCTCGCTTGCGGCAGGTTCACCCTCTCGCCGCGCCAGCTGCCGCAAAGCTGAACTTCTTACTAGCTTCCGGAAGCCCGCATGCCATGCGATAGCTATCAACTCCCCGGGATCTGGATCCTAACAAATAGCGAAACCTCGTTCCGGGCACCCGTCATGTCGAAGCCATCTCTCCAGCGGAAATCCTGTCAGCATCGCGCCACGAGGCGTCTAGGCCGGCCGCGTCAAGCCGCTGTCCAAGGTTCACGACTCCGACAGTTGATTCGTACTGGCAGTACTTGGTCTTGGCTGCTTCGCCGATTCCTCGAAGTGAACTAAACCAATAACACAAACCATGCGTACCACCATGAAAAGAATTCGAATTCACCTGCCCGGCGCCACGAGTTACCGAATGATCGCCATTCTGAAGGGCTCCACGGTCGCAGACGCACTCCGCGCCATGGACATGGAAGCAGACCACCACCGAGTCGAGCATGAACTCAGCGGCGAAGTACTGGAAGCCAACGACAATCTCTTCGAGCTTCTCGAGGAAAACGAAAGCCTCACGATTACGCCCCACTTTGACGCGGGAGGCTCGGCTGGCCGATGAAAGACTTCTTCATTCTGGTCCTCGTTGAATTCCTCGTTGAAGGTCTCCCTGTCATAATCTGTGGCGTCATTTTTATCGTGGTGATTGAGCTCAATGAGTTCGTTGCCGCCGTGCGCGTGCGATCCGGACGAAAGCAGCGCATGCAGCGTGCGAGGGAGACCGCAACGGTGCAGGTTGTTCCTGCCCGAAGGGTGACGCTGGATCAGTACCCTGAACCTGCGGAGAGAGAAATGCTCGATCCCTGGTTGCGACGTCGCGGCTGGACGTTCGATGGCAGCCGGCTGACGGGAGACTTGAGGCATCAGGATGGAACCACCCAGGCGAGGATGGACCTGCGTGATGGAGGTTTTGAGGTGTTCTTGCGCCAACCGCCGCAATGGTTGCGCCAGCATCCCGAGTTCGGCGGGTGCGTGCAGCATCGCGGTCGTGGTTGGTACCTCCTGAATCAGCACACGCGCTTCAATGATCCGAAGACGGTGGTCATTGCTGCTGAAGACTTCATGCAAGAATGCTTTGACACCTCCACGGATGTGGAAGAGTCTGAGGAGTGATGCACATGATCCGGAGGCGTCCTGGTCATCATGGCGTGTCTGCATGTCTCGCAACGGTGGGAAGGGGTGTTGCTGTCGTGGCAATCACACCCTGGCTCGTCCTGGTCATGCTGGGATTTGCGATTCGGGCTGGCGCGCAGGAGTCTGCTCGGTATGTCGTGCAGAAGAGGCCGCGCAAGGGTGTACGCGGAGCACGCGCTGGGCCTGGCGCTGCACTGCAAACCCATCCGCCGCCGACAAAGGAGCACTTTCGCATCACCCTGTCCACGATGCTCCTGCGGCAGTGCTGGGAACAACTCGTCTCTCGGACTGAAGAAGGCATGCTCCTCGTTGGCGTCATGCCGATCGCAGGCGAATCCGTGGCAAGCGTGGTCCTTCCGGTCGCGTACCGACATACGACGCGTAGCGGAGTGTCTGTCTCGCCGGCATCGAGCCATACGCAACTTCAGATGCTGGACAGTCACCATCTTCAGCTCGGTCTTGTGCTGCACAACCATCCTGGAATCGGAGTAGACAGTGTCCTTGAGAGTTCCACTGACCGCGACGCCCAGGAGCGCTACGAGCGTGCCGGCTATCGAACTCTCACGGGCATCGTCACCCGCACTCATTTCCGGGTGTTCACCAACCATCTTCCTTTCACTCTCACCCTCCACGGATCCCACGTCCAGGAAATCGGCGATGGCCTCTACAAGCTCGACTTCGAAACTTCCCATCGAGTACCGCTGCCGAAGGTTCGCCCCGCGCAAGGTGACGGGAGAGAAAGTCTCTGACCGTCAGGAGCGTGTGCCTGGCTGGGATCAACAGAAGATGGCATCTGGTACTGTGGTTTTAGAGGGTGCCGGGGGCATAGCCTGCGCAGTGGGATATCCACTGGTCATGCAGGGGCTTGGCGCGATGCACATCACTGACCCCGATGTCGTGCAACCGTCGAATCTCAGCCGGCAGCTCTATAAGCCGGAGGACGTGTTCAAGAACAAGGGACATTGCCTCGCACAACGACTTTCGGAGATGGGTGTTCTCGGGACGCGTCTGACCGGATATCCGTTGTACTTCAGCGAGTTTGTGGAACTCTACGGCACGATCAAGGCGGACGTGGTCGTGTCAGGCGTTGATAACAACGCAGCCCGACTCCAGGCTTGTCAATGGAGCAGTAAGATTCGCAAGCCTCTGGTGTGTGCCGGCGTCGGGGAAAAGGCAGAGGGTGCGTACTGCTTTGTGCAGGAGCCGGGTAAAGCTTGTTTGGGCTGCTACCTCGGCAATGCACTCTTGCAAGGAGGATCTCCGTGTCCAGGAACGCCCGCAGTCATTGACGTGCTACATGGTGTTGGCGGCTTCATGTCCTACGCAGTCACGTCCCTGCTGATGCCGCGTCCTCGGTCGTGGAACCTCGTGCGATTCTTCATGGGTTCCGGCGAGTGGAAGGTGGCAATTATTGAACCTCAGAAGCGTTGCCCTGTCTGCCAAGGTGCTGGAGCGTGAGTCATGGACATTCCCCTCCATTACTTTGAGGAGAAGCTGGATCACGGTGATCGCTTGCGTTCGCTTGCCGCGGTTCTGGAACAAGTGACGGGATCCCAAGGGCGGACGCACTTGGTGAAAGTGTTCTCGAATGAGCTTGCGCAGGTGGAGCGAGAGCATGTCTTGACCCAGTGCGCATTGAATAGCTTGATGTTTTCCTATTACCGTGAAAGTGTCGAGCAGCGGTATGCTGACAGGAAGATCTTCCGTATCCTTAGTTTGTCCTTGAGCGCGGGCAGCGATCGCGACAAGGCTGCCGCGGGTGCGCGGCAGGAGATAGCCAACTTTCTGGAGCAGATGAGGCTGGTGCAGCAGAACCAGGTTCGTGAGGCTGCCCTAGTACGCATGAGACTGCTTCAGGTTCTGTCTCCTGATGACCGCGAGCTTCAGGGACTTGCAGATAGGCTGCTGAAAGCGATGGCGCCTGAGGATTATGAGTTCCTCTCGGCAAGTTTGGCTCGGATTGATCATGATCCTGCATCGCCAGAGGGCGCGACATGACCGGCGGTTCGGGGAAGTCAACGACGTCACAGAAGCGCGACGCACGAGTCAATCCTGGGGATGTGCTGGAGCGGATGAAGCGTCTGCAATCGCTCATCGCGGCCTCAGGGGCGAATCCTGATGATCCGTTCCTCCAGAACGTGCAGCGCCTCGCCATGGCGGCTGATACGCGCATGGTGGCGCGCATTGAGCAAAGCTTGGCACAGCTTGCCATGCAGAAGGCGTTGGATGAGCGTCCCTTCCCCTTGCCGAAGGAGATTCCATCATCCGGCATTCCACTGGGCACGCTGCAGAACGGCGGACTCTTTCACTACCCCATCGAGGAACTGTCGACCGGCATGCTGGCGGTGGGTTCACCAAAATCAGGCAAAACGACAATGGCGTGTCAAGTGGTTGAGCAGCTGCAGAAGGAAGGCATTGGGGTGTTGATAGCAGATGTTCGTGGTGACTATTCAGAACTCGCCACTCATGTGCCGGGCTGCCTGTTGATCCCTGGCGAAGAAGACAGAATCAATGTCTTGGAATCTCCGGATGGTGTGGTGCAAGGCGATTGGCTGCATCTCGTGGCTGCTCGCCTCAGCCTTGATCTTGGATTGCAAACTGCCGGCCAGGCGTATTGCTTCCGCCAGTTGAGGTTGCTGCTCGAGAAGTTTGAGGGGCAGGGCATTCCGTGTTTGTTGGATCTGCTGCACATGATGGAACGCTATCTCCCGCGACGAGGTTCGAGCGAGGAGGGATATCACGAACGCTTGCTCGGACGAGTTCGTGCCCTTGTCACGCTTGCTGGCGAATCTGTCGTGGGCGTGCAGCGCGGATTTCGAGTGCTGGAAGCCTTGGATCAGGGCAGATTAGTCATCCTGGATATGCGACGCTTTGACCGTCTCTGGAGTGACTTTTCTTTGGCGATCAGATTGTATGGTTTGTATTACAAGCGCGTGGTCAGTCCGGATCCGTTCAGCCATCCCTTGGTCATGGTGCTCCTCGATGAACAACGAGGATTCATTCGCGAGCGTCCTCATGACGTTAACATTCCTGATTTAGATCTTCTTTTTTCGCGGAGCCGAGCGTTGAATCTCGGTTTTGTGATCTGCGAGCAGGTGTCCAGCGCCGTCGCGACCGCAGTGCTTACCTCCTGCCGGCTGCGCTTGGGATTCAATACGGTTCCTCCGGAACAGCAGCACGTCGCAAAATTGTTGGGATTGAATCCTGATCAGGCAGGTGAACTGGTCAAGCTGCCTCCTGGCATGGCGATCGTCAGGTGGTCTGGCAGTCAGGCTCCAAGTCCGTTCATATTGGCCGCGGCGAAGCCGTCATGGATGGCATGAAACGAGATCTCCAGGCACTTGCAGCAGTGGCTCGGCGTTCCTTGGACGAGTTGAAGCAGCATGTGGTGCCGCGCGCAGTTGATCAAGACCGGCGAACTGAGCGAACGTCATCAGAGAGGCCTGGCGGCTATCGAATGGCCAACGGCAATCAAGCAGCAAAGAACACGCCAGACAACGTCTCGTCGTCGAGCGTTAAGGATGACCGTCCTGCCTCCCCACAGGGAGAGTCCTCAACAGAAAACACCCTGCTCTCTCCGCTGCACAACCGCTGGCTGGAACGCGTCTTCCTGCATCCAGAAGAAACCATCAACCAGCGTGCCGCCGGCGAACATCTCACCGTGATGGAAGAGTGGCGAATCCGCACCCACCTCGTCCGACTGGGCTACGCCGTCCTCGCCGGAAAAATTGGCAAAGTGGAATACTGGAGCGTCAGTGAGAAAGGAAAGCACTTGATGGAATCTCGAGGATTAACATCAGAACGCTGGAAGTCAGGCATCCTGCATGAGGTCTGTCTGCGCTTGATCGAGGAAGACGTGACACGCTTTCCGACAATCAAGGCAACGCGAGGCGGTGCGTTCGACGGGATCCAACCTGATGTGGTGTTGACGTCCGAAGCAGGAGGGTGTGTTCCGGTGCAGGTCTCCGTCACGAACGCAGCCGGATATGAAGCAGGCTGTGCGCTGCGATTGGCTGCGCTGGTCGCCATCACGCGGGTGGTGGTGGTCTGCACCACCCAGGAGAAGGTGAAGGCGGTGCAGCGAGCTCTTGCGAGAGCCGTGGCACAGCACGAAGAAGGCATGTTTGGCACGCCGGGATCGGTTGCCAAGGTGATGGTGCTGCATGGTGAAGAGGTCTTGCAGCAACGGTTGGATTGGCTGGCCATAAGCAAGGGGAAGGCCGCGAGCCAAAAGCAGCCCGACCAGCAGAAAGGGATGCGGTCAGGCGAAGCGGCCGCGGCTGGGGTTGGAAGACCAGACCTGGGCCATGAGGGCTCCCAGGGATGGAAGGAGCAGGGGAGCCAGGAAATAAGCCGACCGGCAGGTCGGGAAAGGCTTGCTGGAGGAGCCGAGGACGGGCCGGGAGGCGAGGCCGTGGACGAGCCAGAAGGCCCGGACGAGGCTGGGAAGGAGGTTCAGGGGCTCCAGGAGGCGAGGAAGGCTGGAGGGGATTGGAAGGCTGGTGACGGTACAGCGAGGCCCAGAGGCCGAGCTGAAACGACAAGCCGAGGTCCAGGGACGGACAGTGGGATGGACCGAGGCAAGGACAAGGGGCGAGGGCCGGGGCCCGAGCCGGAGGCACGGGAAGGAGCCGATCAGCAGGATCGGCCAAGGAAGCCGGACGACCGGGAGGGAGGCCGGCGGAACGAGACGAGAACGAGAATGGGAGCGGGAACGGCGGGAGCAGGGACGGCGGAGGGGGGAAAGGTGTCTTCTGTCGAGGGACTCAGCAGAGCTGGCACGGGCGAGGATCACAGCAAGACGAGCAACCAGCCAGAGGCTGGCGAAAGTAAGCGCCTCGGGCGGCGGACGAGGAGGATCGACAGGAGTCGAGATCAAGGACCTGCAAGGCAGGAAAGGGACGGTGAACGGGATAACTCCGGTGGAGAGGGCGCCGCCACGATTGGTGGCGGATTACACATGGGCGGCGCCGCGAACGCGAACGACGGACGAACGACGGTGACGACGACGAACGTCAGGCAGGGGTCTCAAGCGCTTGGGAAGGAAGCTGCAATAACGCAAGGTCGGAATCTGAATCTGAAGCGCGAATCTCCGATCCTGGCCGAGGACAGGCTGCTGATCACCTTCCAGGAGGCGGCTGACCTGTGTTCTGTGTCCCAGAAAACCATCTCCAGGGCTGTGAAGGCCGGCTACCTCCAGGCCATCCAGGCACCAGGTACCCGTGGCACCAAGGGTCGGCGGATCTCTCGGGCTGAACTCGACTCCTGGCAGGGCCGCCAGGCGTTGGAGGCTGAAAAGGCCCTGAAAGCCGTTACAGGGCCTCGAGGTCCTTCCGGAGGTCGGTGAGGTCCAGGTGGGTGTAATGGTCCGACATCTGGGAGGACTTGTGCCTGGCAAGGGCGACGGCCGCCGCGTCCCGGCCGGCCTTGCGCAGGCGGGTCACGAAGGCGTGCCGCATGCGGTGCCAGGACCAGCCAGTGAATTCAGGGTGCCGGTCCTTGAAGGCAACCCAGAGGCGCTGCAGAGGCCAATAGCCGGTGAATGGTCCCGTGCCGCCAAGCAGGTGCCTGCGGCGCAGGACGGGCACGAGCGAGTGGTGCAGGGGCAGGGTCTGAACACCTCCCTTGTTTTTCGGGGAGCGGATCACCCACTGAGCCTTCTGCAGGTCAATATCCTTCCAGGTGAGGCGCGTGGCTTCGATAAAGCGCAGGCCGGAATTCCACAGGACATCCGCCAGGTCCAGCAGTTCCTGAGCATCTCGCTTGGACTGCGGTTGCTCGGCCTCCTGCAGTTCCTGATCGAAAGCAGCCCGAAGCTGAGCAAACTCCTCCTCCGTCATCGCCGGATGACGGTTCGACTGTGCGGTGAGCCGGATCGCCTTGCAGGGATTGCGTGCGACGTGACCTTCCCGGATCAGGAATTCGTAGACCATGCACAGGCCACCCAAGTACTTCCGAAGGGTGAGAGGGGCGATGCCGGCGTCTTCTTGTTTGTCCAGGAAGTTTCGGATCAGAGCAGGGGTCACGTCCTTGGCCAGGATGCGCGACGGGAAGCTTCGCTGGAACAGGGCAGCCCAAGAGCGGTAGCCGCCCAAGGTCGAGGCAGCCAAAGCATGCCGGGGACGCTCCCGATCGTGGAGCCAGTCTTCGACGGCTTGATGAAGGCTGACCGGCAGGTCAGCGGAGGTGCCAGAGTCTTGATGTGCAAGGAATTCCCGCAGGGCCTCTTCTGCAGGTGCCCGCAACGACGTGCGCGTCGAGAGCTTCTTCGTCTGGCCGTGCTCATTCCAGACGATGTAGAAGGTGCCGCCCTCTGTGCGGCGCCAGAGGCGTGGACGGCGGGAGTAGACTCGAGTCCGTTGCACCATGGCCGAGGTCATTCCAATTCCATTCCAGCGAGGAAATTGGTGACTGCAAATCCAAGGTACAACGCACCTAAACCCTTGTCAAGATGCAAGTAACGGGAGTACGGGCCGATAGCTCAATGGTTAGAGCAGCGGACTCATAATCCGTTGGTTCCTGGTTCGAATCCAGGTCGGCCCACTTGCATCGCCCCGCCCAGGACCTACAAAATCCCACATGAAAATCAGCATCACGTACTGCACGCAGTGAAACTACCAACCGCGGGCGGCCGGTCTGGCTGCCGAGTTGAAGGAAGCTTTCGGAGCCAACGCCGAACTGGTGCGCGGCTCGGGCGGCGTCTTCGACGTCGTCGTGGACGGCGCGAAGGTCTACAGCAAGCACGCGACCGGGCGCTTCCCGGAGCCGGGGGAAGTCGTCGGTCTGCTCCAGAAGAAGGCCTGAACCCTTCGCGAAGGGTCCCGGGATCTTCTTAGGAGTAGAACTCGATGATCATGCCGACCTGGAAGTCGAAGGGCAGGGCGGCCGTCTTCGGCTTGTCCACCACCTTCACTTCCAGCGCTTCCTTGTTCAGCGTCAGCCACTCGGTGCGGACTTCGCCGCCCTGCAGCTCGACGTTGCGGCCGATCCACTCCTTGCTGGTGGGACGCACGCTGATCACCTCGCCGGGGGACACCTGATAGGAGGCGATGTCCACCTTCTTGCCGTCCACGGTGATGTGGCCGTGGTTGACCATCTGGCGCGCCTGCCAGATCGAGCGCGCGAAATTCGAGCGGCGCACCACGTTGTCGAGGCGGCGCTCCAGGATCTCGATCAGGTTCTCGCCCGTGTTGCCCTTGCGGCGGCCGGCCTCGGCCACGTAGATCCGCATCTGCCGCTCCTTGATGTTGTAGTAGTAGCGGAGCTTCTGCTTCTCGCGCATGCGGACGCCATAGTCCGACAGGCGGCGCATCCGCTTGGCGGTGCCCCCCGGCGGGGTGTCGAGGCGGCGGGAATTCAGATGCTTGGGGTTGTCCGAAATCGGAACCCCGAGCTGGCGGGACAGCTTGACCTTCGGACCGATGGTGGTGGCCATGGATGATGCTGGGAGCGGATCGTCCTCCGCGGGCTGGAAAGCCTCGGGCGGGAACGCCGCAAAACAGGCCGAACAGCCTAAGGGATTGGGCTCCGGGCGTCAAGGCGGCTTTCGGTGCTAGATTGGGGTGTCGCCGCCCTCCTGCCGCCCGCCGCCATGCGCCTCCGCACGCTGCCCCTCGCCGTTTTCGCCGCCCTGACCGCCGCTCTGACCGCCGGCCTGGCTTGCGGCCCCGTGGACGGCGAACTCGACGGCGGCCAGGGCTCGGATCCGCCGCAGGACCTCGACTTCTCGACCGGCGACCTGGAGCACACCTGGGTCGGCATTTCGCATCCCTCCGATCCCTACGACACGGCGCTGGAACTGACGCTGGCCTTCGAGGCCTACGGCCAGTCCACCAACGCCGTCGGCCTCACGCACTACAGCTTCCCCTCGCCGCTGCCGCCGGGCGAGACCGTCGAGTACCTGGAGATGATCGACACCTACGATCTCTTCTTCTACCCCGACGGCCGCCTCGTGCTCGACACGGTCGTCGAGTACTACACCTCCGTCGGCATCTTCGTCTCCGAGCGCGTCTACAAGGAGTTGCGCATGAGCGAAGATCGCAGCCGCATGGAAGGCACCGAGGCCATCGAAGTCTTCGAGAACGGCAGTCTGACGATTCTCTACGACGGCTGGCTGATTCTCGACCGCCAGGACTGAGCGCGGCCGCCGCCGGCCTCACTCGGCGAGGAAGTGGGCCAGCACCGGATCGCGGCCGCGGAACCAGTCTTCGGCCGCGAGCGGGATCGGCAGGTCCACCGCCATCTGCTCCGGATCCCCGGGCACGATGCGGAACACGCGCGTCGAGCAGGAAATTTCCGTGCCCGACACCGGCAGCTTGAAGCTGACGATTTCGCCGAAGCAGTTCGGGCGCTGCGCGCTGGGCTCGCCCGCCAGTTCGGCGCCGGCGCGCTCGCGCAGCTGCCAGGCGTTGAGCAGGCCCGAGGAGAAGGTGCCGGCGTCGGTCAGCGCCACGAGGCGCAGATGGCTGCCGGGACCGCCGCGCTCGAAGAGGCGGATGACCGGCGCGAAGATCGAGGAATCGCCGCCGCCGTTGCCGCGCAGGTCCACGATCGCCAGGCGCGGCTTCTGCTCGCGCAGCGTACGCTCGACCTCGGCGGCGAAATCGGCCATCGGCCGCCGCGGATCGCTGCGGCAGGCCGTGTAGCGGATGTAGAGCACGCCTTCGGCCGGCGACTCCTGCCAGTAGACGAGTTCGGGATGCCGCAGCCGCCAGGGCTCCTCCTCCGCGTCGATGAGCCGCGTGTTGTAGCGGTAGCGGTCGCGCCGCGACGGCACCTCCTGGCTGCGCCGCGCGCCGTCGAGCGCCTCCAGCTCCAGCACCATCACGTCCGGGCTCGGCGTCGCGCCGATGGCGTGCAGGAACGCGGGCCGGCGCAGGAAGCGGGGCGCGAATTCGCGGAAGGCCGCCTCGTTCTCGTAGGACAGGTAGGGCCGCATCTCCTCGACGACCTGCTCGATCGGCTTGCCGTCGTAGCTGATCACCTTGCAGCCCACCAGATTCTGGAAGCCGCGGAACGCGCCGACGATCCACCAGCCGTCGGGAAAGGGCTCGAGCAGGAACGGCGCCGCGGTGAACTCGTAGGGGCCGAGTCCCTCGACGCGCGTGTGCGAATCGGCGACGCGCGCCACGAGCTGGCGGATCTCGAGATGCCAGGCGCCGGGATCGGCCGGGTCGAGGCGGGCGGCGGCTTCGGCGCAGAGCGCGCGGAAGGCGTCCTCGCCGGCGCGGCCGAAGGGATTCGGGTGCATCGCCTCGAGGTTGCGCAGCAGATAGTCCACTTCGCGCTCGGCGGGCGGCAGCGCTTCGTTGACGCTGACGGTGCGCGGCGCGGTGGCGCAGGCGCCGAAGGCGAGCGCGAGCGGCGGCAGCAGGAGGGCGAGGCGCATCAGGAGGGCAGGAAGGGCCGGCCTTCCTGCAGACAGTCTGCCAGAGAGCCGTAGATTTCGCGCAGGCGCGCGGGCGCCGGATCGCCGCCGCACGCCCGGCGCAGGCGGGTGCTGAGGGTTCCGCGTTCCTGGATCACGCGCCACTGCGGGAGGAAGGGCGAGTCCGCGGGCAGCAATTCCTCGGCCAGATGCTGCCAGAATTCGCCCGCGCGCAGCGGCGCCGGCGGCAGGCCGAACGCGCGCAGCCAGGCCGGATCGGCCAGCACCGCATCCTCGGCGCGCGCCAGCGCGCCGAGAAAGATGTCGGCGAGACCGTCCACCGCGAAGGCGCGCTGCTCGGCGGCCGGGATCCAGCGCTCCTCGGTGTGGGCGCGCACGGCCGCGGCGGTCAGCGCGCAGATCGCCAGGTCCATCGCCGGATGCTCCTGCACGTCGAGCACGCGGATCTCGATGGCGCCGCGCTCGAAGCGCGCGATGGCGCCGCGCGCGTTGAGCCATTCCTCCTGCAGCAGACCCTCCGGATCGAGCGGCGCGATGGCGCGGTAGAGGCCGGCCAGCAGCCCGCCCTCGTATTCGGCGCGCGTGAAGACCGGCTCGGGGATCACGCGTCCGCTGACGATCGGCAGGCGCCGCGCGTTGTGGCGGTAGGTCTCGAGCCGCGTGTCGGCGAAGCCGGTGTAGCGGCCCTCCTGCAGCGGCGACGAAGCCGCCAGCGCCGGCAGCGCCGGCAGCACCAGGCGCACCGCCGCGTGCAGGCGCCCGAACTCCGCGTCGTCGGCGAAGGGCAGATTGAGGTGCGCGCTCTGCAGATTCGCCCAGCCGTGGCCGCGGCAGTCGAAGACGCGGTCGAAGGCCGCGTAGACCTCGCCGTGGTCGTGGGGCCACAGGCGCAGCTCGCGCTCCGGATCCATCCAGGGATGCATCGCGCCGGGCAGCAGGCGCGCGCCCAGAGTCGCGAGTTCCGCGTTGGCGCGGCGCACGTGGCGCTGAAAGTGCGCGGCCAGCGGCTCGAGTCGCGGCTCGGGCGCGAGCGACTTGAGTTCGATCAGGTGCAGCGCCAGCTCGTTCGACCAGCCGATGCGGCCCGCCGCCCCCTCGGGCGCCGCCTCGCCGGCCGCGCCGCCGGCGCGCGCGAGCAGCCGGTCGGCGGCGGGCAGCACGTTCAGGCTGTCCGCCTCCACGATCATGTACTCGAGCTCGACGCCGTAGGCCTGAAACAGGCCGAGCGGATAGGACCAGCTCATGCCAGCGCTTCCTCGAGGCGGCCGGCGAACCAGCGCATGATGCGGCGGTAGAGCTCGTCGCCGAGCACCGCGTCTTCGGCGCCGGCGTCGATGGTGGGATTGTCGTTGACTTCGATCACCACCGGCTTGCCGTCGAGCACCTTGAGATCCACGCCGTAGAGCCCGCGGCCGACCAGGCTGGCGGCTTGCACGCCCAGCGCCACCACCTCCGGCGGCGCCTCCTCGACCGGCAGCGTGCGCGAAGCGCCCTCGTGCACGCGACCCTCGCTGTGGCGCAGGATCTGCCAGTGGCGCGCGGCCATGAAGTACTGGCAGACGTAGAGCGGCTGGCCGTCGAGCACGCCGACGCGCCAGTCGAACTCGGTCGGCACGAATTCCTGCGCCACCAGCAGGTCGGAGCTGGCGAACATCTCCGGCAGCGCGGCCTCGAAGGCGGCGGCGGTCTCGTATTTGAGCACGCCGCGGCTGAAGGAGGAGTCGGGCTGCTTGATGACGCACGGGAAGCCGAGGGACGCCACGGCGCCCGCGCCGTCCTGGCTGAAGATGACGGTGCGCGGAGTCGGCAGCTTGTGGCGCTGCAACAGTTCCGCCAAGTAGACCTTGTTGGCGCAGCGGATGATGGATTCGGGATCGTCCACCACCACCATGCCTTCGGCCTGCGCGGTGCGGGCGAAGCGGAAAGTCAGATCGTCCACCTTGGTGGTGAGGCGGATGAAGAGGCCGTCGAAGGCGGGCAGGCGGCCGAAGTCGTCGCGCGTCAGCAGCGTGGGGCGCAGTCCGGCGTCGGCGGCTGCCGTGCAGAACTTGCGGATCGCGCGCGCGTTGCTGGCCGGCAGCGGATCGTCCTCCTGCCACAGGATGGCCAGATCGTGGCGTGCGGCCTTCGGGCGCCGCAGGCGGATCGGGCGCGCGAAGAAGCGCCCGGCCTGCTCTTCGAGGAAGGGGCGGTGCTCCTCCGGAATCTCCGCGGTGCCGACCAGCCGCACCGCCTCGAGGCGCCAGCGGCCCGAGCGGCTGCGGCGGAACGTCGCCTGCAGCAGCGGCGCGGGGAACTGGTTGTAGAGGGCCAGCGCGAGGCGCTCGTAGCGGCGCGCCAGGTTGCGGCCGAAGTAGATCGAGAGCTGGAACTCGCGCGACTTCAGCGGCTTCAGCACCTGCTGGATCAGGCCGTCGAGATCCTGGCCCGCGACCTTCAGCACCGAGCCCATGCGCAGATCCTGGATGGTGGCGATCGAAGGCAGCGGCCGGTGGCCGCGCGCCGCCGCCAGCAGCGAGACGTAGTAGCCGATGGCCTGATAGCGGTGCGAGCGGCAGAGGTTGAAGATCTTGGCCTGCGGCAGCTCGGCGAATTCCGGCTTCGTCAGATAGTCGCGCGCCGCGACCACCTCGGCGCCCGGCATGTGCAGGCGCCAGTTGCGCGGATTCTCGACCACGACGAGGTTGCGCACGTCAGAGGGCGGCGCCGCCGGGCTCGAGCACCAGAAGATTGCCGTCGTAGGTCAGGACGCCCAGCAGGATCGCGGTCTTCAGGCGCGACAGATTGACCTGATAGTGCAGAGGCCCGCCGGCGGCGGCGCCGCCCAGCGGATCGGCCAGGTCCACGCTGCGCCGCGCCGGGTCGTAGCCGTGCAGCACGACGAAGTGGCCGCTCGGATGGCCGCGCACGTCGTCCTCGATGCCCTCGCGGCGAGTCTCGCGCTTCACGCGGTAGAGATAGGTGGAGGACAGGCCGACCAGGATCGGGCGGCCCGAGCGCAGGATGCGCGCGATCAGGCGCCCGCTCAGGTCTTCGAAGCGCAGCTGCCCGCCGGCGCGCAGATAGGCGACGAAGGCATCGGTGACGAAGTTCAGCTTCTCCTTCGACTTGGCCTCGGCCTGCGCCTGCAGCTTGGCGATCAACTGCTCGGCCGGCAGCGCGCGCCCGGAGCGGTCGAACCAGCTCGGATCGAAGACGCGCAGGTTGAAGGTGTAGAGAGTGGCGCGATAGCCGCGCTGCAGCGCGTGGGCGCCGAGCGACGCGGCGATGGTGCCGCCGTCGTCGAGGCGCGGCACCGACGCGACCACTTCCTCCAGCGCCACCGGATCCTTCCAGTAGCGGTAGACGCCGTGGAGCGCGGTCGGTCCGCAGTCGTCGTCGCTGGGCTGCGCGAGGACCTCGAGCGCGAGCCGGGTGGGCGCGTCCATGGCGGGAGAATGCTAGAACAAGGAGGCATGGCCGACCATGACCCGACCTGGTGCGACGTCGGCGCCGCCGCCGAACTCCAGGGGAGGGAGTTGCAGGAAGTGCGGCTGAACGGCCGCACCCGCATCGCCCTGACCTGGCGCCAGGGCGCCTTCCACGCCGTGAGCGGCGTGTGCAACCACGTCGGCGGGCCGCTGGGCCAGGGCCGCCTCGACGGCGACTATCTGGTCTGCCCCTGGCACGCCTGGAAGTTCCATCACGCCACCGGCGAGGGCGAGCCGGGCTTCGAGGCGGACCGCGTGCCCACCCACGCCGTGAAGATCGAGGGCGGCCGCGTGCTGGTCTCGGCCAAGCCCGTGACGCCGCGCGGCAAGCTGCCGCATCCGCCGCACGCGCTGGCGACGATCGTGCGCCGCGGCGAGCCAGGCGGCCCGGCGCTGGACGCGCCGCTGCGCGTGGCGGGCATCAGCACCACCAACATGAACCTGCTCGAGCCGCGGCCCTCGACCAGCGACATGCTTCTGGAGTCGGCGCTCGCGGGCGCGCGCAGCCGCGGCGCCGAGACGCGCCTCATCCGCCTCGCCGAACTCAAGTTCCGCGCCTGCGAGGGCTACTACTCGAAAGCGGCGCGCGCCTGCACCTGGCCCTGCTCGATCACGCAGATGGACCCGGAGGACCAGATGGATCGCGTCTACGAGGCCTTCACGCAGTGGGCCGACGTGTTCCTGATCGCCACGCCGATCCGCTGGGGCCAGGCCTCCTCCCTCTATTACAAAATGGTGGAGCGGATGAACTGCATCCAGAATCAGGAACTCATCGCCGGGCGCGTGCTGCTGCGCGACAAGATCGTCGGGCTGATCGTGACCGGCGGCCAGGACAACGTGCAGGCGGTGGTCGGGCAGATGATGACCTTCTTCGGCGAGCTCGGCTGCCAGTTTCCGCAGTTCCCCTTCGTCGCCCACTCGCGCGGCTGGGCGCGCGAGGACATGGAGGAGAACGTGCGCGAAGTGCGCGAGACCGCCAGCCTGCACGAAGGCGCGGCCGAGCTGGCCGAGCGCTGCCTCGACACGGCGCGGGCCCTGCTCGACGCGCGCGTCACGCGGCCGGCGGTGAGCCGCGGCGGCCGCAAGGCCGGCGGCGCCGCGCCGGCCGCGGGCGCGGACTGAACCGGCGCAGTGAAGCTCTAGCGCTCCGGGGTGAGCTTCGCGTTCACTTCGGCGACCTTGGCCTCGCAGGCGGCGGCCAGGTCCTCGAGGCCGAGGCGCCGGAACTGCTTGCTCAGTTTGTCAAAATTGCGCACGCGCGGGATCAGCAGGCGCCCGCCCAGCGGCCGCGGATTCAGCAGTTCGCCGTCCGGCAGCCGGTTCATCATGTCCAGATCCGCCGCCAGGTCGCGGAAGCGGATTTCGCCGACGTAGAGCGCGCACAACTGGCCCTTGCGATCGAGCAGGAAGCTGCACGGCAGCGGCACTTCCTCGCTGTCCACGAGCGCGTCGGCCAGCACGAAGGCCAGCGCGTCCTGCAGGAGTTCGGTGGCGGCGCCGCCGAGGCCGTCGAGGCCGTGCTCGGCCAGCATCCGGCGCGCCGCCGCCGGGTCGGCGCCCTTCTCGACCAGCATCGGCACGATCTGCAGGCCGGAGCGCGCCAGCGCCGGGCGCTTCTCCTGCAGCATCGCGAGTTCCTTCACGCAGGCGGCGCAGGTGGTCGAGAACAGATTGATCAGCACCGGCGCGCCGGCCAGATCCGCGACCTTGCGCCCGGGCGTCTCCCATCCCGGCAGCGGCAGCGCGGCCAGCGGCAGCCGGCTCAGCAGCGGCACGCGCGTGATCGTGCGATTCTCCTCGGCCACGGCCGGCGCCGGATCGCCGGCGAGCAATTGCGCGACCGGCTCCTTCGCGACCGGCGTGGCGGTCCCGCTGCCCTGCGCCAGACGGTAGCGGCCGTTCGCCGGCAGATTGCGGAAGGATTCTTCGGCGCCGTCCGGCCAGCGCACGAGCGCGCGGTCCGCCTGCGCCGCGGCGCCCAGGCCGAAGTGGAGGCGCTTGGACGAACTCGCGAGGAAGCCCTCGCCGGCCCGCACCGTGCCGCGCATGCGGGCGCCGCCCGCCTCCACGATCACCGTCGCGCCGATCGCCTCGCGGTTCGCTCCGGCGCCGGCGAGATCGAGCTGCAGCCAGTTGCCCGGCTGCGGCCAGCGGTTGAGCAGGAGCCGCAGGCGCGGCGCGTTGCGGCTGCGCAGGATCAGATCCTGGCGGCCGTCCTCGTCCCAGTCGAGCCGCGCGCAGGCGCGCCCGTCCTCCAGGAAGGCCGCGCCGGTCAGGCCGCTGACGTCGGCGAAGCCGGCGGCGCCGAGGTTGAGGAACACGCGGTTCGACTCGCGGCCGCTCCAGGACATCTGGCCCTTCTCCACCAGCAGCACCATGCTCGCCCAGGCCTGCTTGTAGGCATCGCTGCTGGAGTCTTCCGGACCGCCCGACTGCGACGTCACGCGCCGCCAGAACAGGCTTCACAAATCCACGGTCTGGGTGCTGGTGAGGAAGCCGTTCGGGGCGTAGATGTCGGCGCGGCCGTCGTTGTCAAACTCGAAGAAGATCGAGCCCCAGCCCCACAGGCCGACCGCCACGCCGGCCGAGTCGGTCGCGTCGGTGAACTTGCCGCGGCCGTCGTTGACCAGCAGCGAATTGCCGCGCGCGTGCCGCACGTAGTACTGGTGCAGCTCCTGCTTCTCGCCCTGCATGAACCGGTCGTCCTGCGTGGCGATGCGGCGGCCGGCCGAGGAGAACATGTTGGTGACGTAGAGATCGGCGTCGCCGTCGCGGTCCACGTCGCCGAAGGTCACGCCCATGCCGGAGGCGAGGTCTTCGCAGCCGCGCTCGGCCGCGACGTCCTTGAACTTGCCGCTGTCGTTGAGATAGAGGTTGTTGCGGCCGAAGTCGTTCGCGACGTAGAGGTCCTGGTCGCCGTCGTCGTCCACGTCCTCCCAGGCGGCGGCGAGGCTGAAGCGCGTGTTGTTCATTCCCAGCCCGACCTCGTTCGTCGCCACGCGCAGGCGGCGCTGGCCCTCGTTGAGCCAGAAGATGTTCTCGGCCCCGTTGTTGGCGTCGTGATAGGGGTGCGGCACGGCGCTCAAGAGTCCGTCCTTGACGTAGCGGCAGGCGTAGAGATCCAGATCCCCGTCGCGATCGCTGTCGGCCGCCGCCAGCGAGTAGATTTCGCCGCTGCCCGGCCCGGCCAGGCGCATCGGCTCGAACTTCCCGCGCCCGTCGTTCCAGCACAGCGCCACGTCGGTGCCGACGCTCAGCGCCACGTCCGGAAAGCCGTCGCCGTCGAAGTCGGCGATCAGCGCGCTGCGCGTCTTGTCGAGGAAGTCGAGGCCCATGGCCGCCGCCACATCGACCGCCTTGCCGTCCGGCCGCCACAGCCACAGGCGGTTGGGCAGTCCCGCCTGCTGGCACATGTAGAGGTCGTCGTGGCCGTCGCGGTCCACGTCGCCGATCGCGATGCCCTGCGCGCCGAAGAAGGATTTGCCGAGGATGCGGTCCACGCGGTTGGTCCAGTCCTCGGTGCCGAAGAGCACGTGCTCCTTGTAGCCGGGAGTGCCGCCGAAAACCGGGTTCGAGTGGTCCGGCAGCAATTTGGCCGGACCGGACACTTCCTCGTACTGAATCACGCGGATCGCGGCCAGCGCCACCTCCTCGTCGCTCGCGCCGACCTGCCAGAAGGATTCGAGCTCCACGTTCCACTGCAGGACCGCGCCCGGCTCCTCGGCGTGCGCGTGCAGGAAGGCGCGGATGCGGAAGCGGTCGGCGGCGTCGATCTCGACGCTCACCAGCTTCATCATGAACACGCCGACCTGCGCGCCGGGACCGACCGGCGCGCGGAAGGCCTTGGCCAGCTCGGCGAGGCGCTCGCGCCCGAAGTCCTCGGCCGGGATCGCGCGCGCGCGCCGCACCACCACGGTGCGGTCGTTGTAGACCGTCTCCAACTCGGGCCGCAGCGCGCTGCAGCGGAAGTCCTTGGCGAAGTGCACCTCGCCGAAGGAGCCGCCGGACGCGAGGTCGCTGAGAAAGTGCTTGAGGATCGGCTTGGCCGCGTCGTGCAGCACCTCCGAGCGCCACTGATCCTCGCCCGGATCGATCCGCCGCTGGTTGTCCTCGGCGAATGCCGGCAGGCCGGTGTCCGGCTTGGTGCGCAAAGTCTCTTGCTGCGCGCGGGCCGTACCCGGGTGCAGAATGAGGGAAAGGAATGCGCCGGCGAAAAAGCTCGCCTTGGTGCGGTGGGGGGACCCCGCGGTCATGGCAATTCACATCCTAACCCCCGATCAGCGCCTGACGCATCCACCCGAGTCCGGGCTAGGATCTCGGCGCCATGGCCCCGGCCGGCGGATCCGCGGAAACGGGGCGCTCCTCACGCGCCCGGCGGATCCTTCGTTTGACCTTCCGGCTGGCCGCGGCTCTCCTGTTCCTGGAACTGGGTCTGACCTTGGCGCGGCCCGCGGCGCTGGAGGTTTCGCTGGCCGCCCGCCGGGCGCCGCCGCCGCACCTGCTGCAGCTGGACGCCGCCGAGCCGCTGTTCGCCGGCCAGCCGCGCCGCGTCGTGCATTGCCTGGGCGACTCCGCCATCCTCGCCGGCCCGGAGGCGAGCCCCGCGGCCTATCCCGCCCACCTGCAGGATCTGCTCGGCGAGGTCTTCCTGGTCCTCAACCTCGGAGAGGAAGGCGCAGGCATCGGCCAGTCGGCCGGCATCGCCGCGGCGGCCGCGGCGCGCTTCGCGCCCGATCTGCTGATCCTGCTGCCCGGCTGCGATGACCCGGAGGCGGACCGGCGCTTGCAGGCCGAGCAAAGCCAGGGCGCGCTGCGCCGCAGCCTGAGACGCTGCGGCGACTGGCTGCTGCGCCACTCCCGCCTCGCGCAATTCGCGCCGCTCCTGGCCGGAAGCCGCCGCGAGCCCGTCGCGCCGCCGGGCCGCGCGGACGCGGACGAAGCGCAGCGCGGAGCCCTCGACGCGCTGGCCGCCGCAAGCGCCGGCCGCCTGCTGGTGGTCCTGCTCGAGGACTTCGCCGCGACGCCGGCGCTGGCCGAGCATTGTCAGACACGGCAGATCCCCTTCCTGCGGGTGCCGCCGCTGCGGGCGGCCGGGAGCCCGGCGCGCCCGGTGCTGGGGCCGGAGGAGTCGCGGAGGCTGGCTCAGCGCATCCACCTGGCCCTGATGACCGGGGAAGGGGTGAGCGGGACGTGGGAGCCGTTGCGTTAGATGAAGAACTGCACCTGCACGAACGCCCAGATCTGGTCATCCCCGTTCGCCACCGCATCGCCCACCAGGTACTGCGACACCCCCAGGTGGAGATCGATCTCCTGGAAGATCGTCTTCCAGGCCAGCAACTCCAGCTCCATGCCCAGATCCGACTCGTTGGGCGCCTTGATCAGGCCGCCGCGCAGGTCGGGGAGGGCGCCGTCCTCGTCGGCCAGCGTCAGCAGGTGCACCGCGCCGGTGAGGCGCCAGCCGTTCGCCGCCGAATAGGTGGCGTAGGGCTGCACGTCGAGCACGTTGGTGACGATGAACAGGTCCGAGGCGCCGACGAACTTGTGCGCCGTGTTGTAGAGCGGGATGAAGGCGTCGTCATCGCCGTCGGCGGGGTCGCCGTCGCCGCTCGCGTACAGCACGTTGAGGCCGAACTGCATGCTCGTCAGCGCGCGGATCGAAGCGTCGCCGGTCAGGAGAACGCCGGCCGCGTCCGCGGAGCCGTGCTCGCCGGTCTGGATCGCGGCCTCGGCCATGAAGGACGGGCCGGTCTTCGTGGTCCACAGGAAGCGGCCGCCCACCGTCATGTCGTCGAGTCCGGTGCCGCCCGGATCGTTGCGGTCGTCGCGCGCCAGGAAGTAGCCCTCGACCTGCATCGCTTCGCGATTCAGGGTGCCGTAGAAGCCCATGAAGGACTGGTCCACGCCGACCGGCACGGCCTGCCCCTCGACCGGCTGGGTGGCGAAGAAGTCCAGCACGTAGGAGGCAGTCTGGCGGCTCACGCGGATGCCGTCGAAGGCCGAGCCGGTGCGGCTCCAATCGCTCCTCGAGATCAGAAGCTCGCCGCCGTAGGCCATCTCGAAACGGCCGAACTGCAGGTCGGCCAGGTCGGCGAGCTTCTTGAGCTTGCCGTAGGCCTGGTGCAGCGTGTCGCTGGAGGGCACGCCGTCGGGCACGACCGTCTCCTGGAACTGCAGGAAGGCCTGCGCCTGATCGTTCAGGCTGTAGTCGAAGTGCGCGCGGAAACGGCCGAGGGACGCGGTTTCGCCGTCGGCGCCCTCCACGGCCGGGCTCGGATCGCGCGTTTCGGCGCGGAAGCGCAGGGCGGCGCCGAGCGTGATCTTGGTGTCGCCCTGAGTGATGACGATACCTTGCGGATCTTGCGCCAAGGCCAGGAGGAGAGGGAGCAGCATCGCTGCAGCATCCCCCCCCTGCGGGGCGGATTCAACCGCGGCCGGGCGGCGCGGCCTCCTAGAGGTTGAACTGGAAGCCGATCAGCAGCATCCAGTCGGCGAAGGTCGCGTCGCCGGGCTGGTCGAGGAAATTGTCCTGGCGGTTGGCGATCAGCCGCACCGGCACGCTCACCGAGAACACCGCGGACTTGTAGGCGTAGCTCAGGCCCGGCTCGATGAAGGTGGCGTAGCCCGGACGGCGCCAGCCCTCGTCCTCGCCGATCAGATCCTCGGGAGGCACCCCCTCGATGCGCCAGGCCAGGCTCGTGGCCAGGCCGGGCACGGGCTTGATCGGCACCGCGGCGCCGGCCACGAAGAGATATTGGTCCGGGATCGAGTTGTAGCGCAACTCGGGCTGCACGTTGGACTCTCCCAGCAGGTTGCTCACCACCGACAGGGTGTCGTTGGTGTTCATCGGGTTGAAGAGATAGGTGCCGGACATGAAGAGGGTGCAGTACCTCGTGTCCTTGAATCCCGAGAAGTCGAAGATCGCGCCCCAGCCGCCGTCGCCGGGCTGGATGGATTGGTCCACCGAGCGCTCCTGGATGTCCTCGCCCAGCAGGTTCGGATAGTCCTGCTTGTAGTTGGACTCGCCGGTCGGCGCCTTCACGCCCAGGCCCAGAGAAACGTTCTGGTCGAGATGCTTCGTCGTGTCGAGCAGCCAGGTGCGGGCGGTCAGGCTGATGTCGCCCAGGCCTTCGGACGACTGCTTGTAGTAGGGGCCCTTGGTCTCGGTCGGCTGGAAGGGGGGGCCGATGGGCAGGGGGGCCGCCCAGCTGCCGTAGAGCAGGTAGGGAATGCTGAGGGTGACCGCCGTGTCCTCCGTCACTCCATAGGTGAAACCGAAATCGGCCACCCGTTGCTCGTTGATGACGTTGTTCCCGAACTCCTCACGGACGGTCTGCTCCTTCGTGCCGCTGAAGTGCCGCTTGGAGGTGAAGCCGCGGAAGCTCTGGTTGATCTGCACGCCCCCCTTGGGGAGATAAGGACCGTTGACGCCATACACGGGCGCCCTTTGCCGGGCCACGATTCAACCTTGGGCCCAGGCCTTGGGAGCGCCCAGGACGCCGATCAGGGCCGTGCAGGCCAGGGGGAAGAGGATACGGGTATGCATTCCGGCTCGAGCCTACTGAGACAGGATGCCGGGCTCAACAGTTCACCGGATCCCTCCCATCGGAAAATCTGATTCCCTCCCTCAAGGCTTCCGGCAGAATCCTTCGATGATGGGTTCCGGGTACCGGATGGGTAGAATCCGCCCCCAACTCGCGTCAGCACTCATGAAAAACCTCCTCAACTCTTTCCTGACCGCCGCCGCCCTGGGCGGGGCCGTCCTGGCGACTTCCGCGCCGGCCGGCGCCCAGACCAAGGACTGGGGCGACTTCAAGCCCTCGGCCACCTACGCCATCCTCGACGCCATGCTCGAGGACGCGGCGGACGACGTCGTCCGGATCAGCCCCAGGCCGACCATCCTGTCCCGCCAGATGGCGATCGTCACGACCGCCATGTTCGACGCCTGGGCCGCCTACGACGCCAAGGCGGTCGGCACGGTGCTCGGCGGCACGCTGCGCCGCCCGGCGGCCGAGCGGACGGAGGAGAACAAGCGCAAGGCCATGGCCTACGCCGCCTACCGCACGATCGTGGACCAGCACCCGTACACCACCACCCACATCACCGCGCTGATGAAGGAGTGGGGCTACGACATGAACGACCAGTCCATGGACGTGACCAAGCCGCAGGGCATCGGCAACAAGTGCGCGGCCGAACTGCTGAAGATCCGCCACCACGACGGTGCGAACCAGCTCGGCGACGAGATCGGCTGCAACGGCAAGCCCTACTCGGATTACACCTTCTACACCCCGGTCAACACGCTGACCGAGATCCGCGACGCCGACCGCTGGCAGCAGATCGCGTTCGACGACGGCAAGGGCGGCAAGGTCGCCCCGAACTTCCTCACCGCCTACTGGTACCGCGTCAAGCCCTTCGGTCTGGAGCGCGCCGACATGTTCCGCCCGCCGCCGCCGCCGCTGGTCGGCTCGGAGCAGTTGAAGAAGGAAGTGGACGAGTGCATCGCCTTCAACGCCACGCTCACTCCCGAGCAAAAGGCCATCGTCGAATTCATGCGCGACGGTCCGCGCTCGACCGGCCAATCCGGCCACTGGCTGCGCTTCGCGCAGGCCGTTTCCCGCCGCGACCACAACGATCTGGACCGGGACGTCAAGATGTACTTCGCCGTGGCCAACACCGCGATGGACGCCTTCATCGCCGCCTGGGAGTGCAAGCGCTACTACGACTCCTCGCGCCCCTGGACCCTGATTCACCACTACTACAAGGGCAAGGAGATCGACGGCTGGCTCGGGCCGGGCAAGGGCGTCGCCAAGATCAAAGGTGAGAACTGGATCCCGTACTCGCCCTCGACCTTCATCACTCCGCCGTTCCCGGGCTACGTCTCCGGCCACAGCGCCGTCAGCGGCGGCTGCGCCAAGATGCTCGAGCTCTTCACGGGCAGCGACACCTACGGCGACCTCGAAGAGCGCACGGCCGGCACCGAGACCGAGCAGGGCTACGACTGCAAGGCCATGCAGGCCTTCCACGGCAAGATGGCCGACGACGACCGCATGACCTGCTCCGTCGCTCTGACGCTGCCCACCTTCACCGAGGTTGCCGACATGGCGGGCATCTCGCGCGTGATGGGCGGCTACCACATCCAGGCCGACAACGTCGAAGGCCTCAGACTGGGCCGCCGCGTCGCGGAGCACATCTGGCCGAAGTGCCAGGCCTACTTCAACGGCACCGCGCAATAGTTTCATTCACCGCAGCGGCCGGCCGTAGCCTCGCGCCACGGCCGGCCGCTTCATTTGCCCCGCATTCACTGCCGATACAGAAGAAGCGTTTACGGTTCCGATGAGCGCAAGTACTCTCTAGCCCGAATTTCATGGAGCAGCAGACCCAGACGGCGGTGCACTTGCGCGTCATGGCCGTCGTCACGGCCTGGATGCGCGAGCACGGGCACAAGACGCTGCGGATCTGCGTCGGCCTGGTCTATTTCTGGTTCGGGGCGCTGAAATTCAATCCCAGCACGCCCAGCGCAGAGGTCTACCTGCCCGGCCGCACGATGGAGGCGGTGACGTTCCACCTGCTGCCGCCGGAAGTGGGCATCTGGATTCTGGCCGTGTGGGAGTGCTTCATCGGCTACTGCCTCATGGCCTCCGTGCTGGTGCGGCCGGCGCTGATGCTGATGCTCGCGCACCTGGCGCTGATGTGCCTGCCGACGGTGCTCTTCCCGGAGCAGATCTGGCACGCGTTCCCCTACGGCCTCACGCTCAAGGGGCAGTACATCGTCAAGAACCTGGTGTTCATCGGCAGCGCGCTGGTGCTGGTGGCCGGCATCGCCCGCAAACCGGTCGCGCCCAGCGCCAACGCGGTGGTGCGCTTCTTCCGCGCCTGCGACGACGCGCTGGTGGCATTCGTCTCGCGCCACGGTCTCCTGTGCGTGCGCATCGGCCTGGGCGTCGTCTACTTCTGGTTCGGCGTGCTCAAGTACTTCCCCGGCATCAGCCCGGCCGAGGTGCTCGCCGCGAAGACGGTCGAAACCATCACGCTCGGCACCATGCCTCCGCCGATCGGCCTGCCGGTGCTGGCCACCTGGGAATGTTTCATCGGCGCCGGCCTCCTGCTGGGCATCTATCCGCGCCTGATCCTGGTGCTGATCTGCACGCACCTCATCGGCACCTTCACGCCGATGTTCTTCTATCCCGACGAAGTCTGGACCAGTTTCCCGTTCCTGCTGACTCTCGAGGGGAAGTACATCGTGCGCAACCTGGTGCTCTACGGGGCGGCGCTGATGATCGGCGCGTCCCTCGCCGCGAAGAAGCGCGAAGCGGCCCCGCAGGCCGTTTAGCCGCTCCGCGCGGGGGGGGCGGGCGTGGCGCCGCCGGACGGCCTTATGCCGCCGATGAGATCTTCTGATCGCCATTTCGGCCAATCCGTCCAGAATTGACGGCAGTGGACCCGACCTTCCGGCAACTGGAATACGTGGTCGCGATTTCCGAGCACGGCAGCTTCGGGCGCGCCGCCGAGCACTGCTTCGTCACGCAGCCGGCTCTGAGCGCGCAGATCGCGCAGCTGGAGAAGATCCTCGGCGTCCAACTCTTCGAGCGCGGGCGCAAGGTGCGGCCGACGGCGGCCGGCGAAGTCCTGATCGGCCAGGCGCGCAAGATCCTGGGCGACGTGCGCGAGCTGCGCGAAACTGCGCGCGGCCAGGGCGAGCCTCTGGTCGGCCGCGTCCGCCTCGGCGTGATTCCCACCGTCTCGCCCTACCTGCTGCCGACGATCCTGCCGGAGCTGCGCCAGCGCTTCCCGCGCCTGCGCCTGGCCCTGCGCGAGGCCATGACCCGCGATCTGGTGGCCGCCCTGCACGCCGGCGAACTGGATCTTCTGCTGCTGGCCCTCGACGTGGAGATGGGGCCGGTGGAGGAATGCGAGGTGCTGGAGGACCCCTTCCTGCTGGTGGTGCCGCCGGGGCATCCGCTCGAGGGCAAGGCCGCGCTGCGCCAGGAAGATCTCGAGGGTTCGCGCGTCCTTCTGCTGGCCGACGGCCACTGCCTGCGCGCGCACGCGATCGAGGCCTGCCATCTGCGCCCCAACAAGGACGCCGACGATTTCAGCGCCTCCTCGCTCAGCACGCTGATGCGGCTGGTGGAAGGCGGAATGGGCGTGACCCTGCTGCCGGAAATGTCCGTCAGCTCCGAAGCCCACTCCGATCTGGGCCTGCGCGTGCAGCGCTTCGCCCATCCCGAGCCGAAGCGGCGCATCGGCATGGTGTGGCGCCGCAATTGCGCGCGCAAGCGCGAGTACAAACTGCTGGCGGGCGCGATGCGCAAGCTGCTGCAGAATCCGGGGCGCGGCGCGGCGCCGGAAACCGTCAAGGCTGCCGGCTCGAACGGAGCGCCGCTCTAGGCGGCGCGGCTCAGCGGCCGAAGTCGGCGGCGGCGGCGGCGCGCCAGACGCCGTCCGGTCCGCGCAGGCGCAGCGCGAGCGCCTGGCCGCCGCCGGCGTTGAAGTACTCGATGCGCAGCGGATGCCAGCCGGCGCGCAGGCCGGCGCGGCCGAAGCGCTCCTCCGGTCCGTGCAGGCCGTCGGCGTCCACGATCAGGCGCTCGCCGAGCCACAGGCGCGATCCGTCGTCGCTCTCGAGCGCGAAGGTCCAGATGCCGTCCTGCGGGGCGTGGAAGAATCCCTGGAAGGTCAGGATGCACTGCGCGTCGGGCGGCGCGACTTCCACCGTGGGAATCTCACAATTTCCCGAGGCGGTCAGCGGAGCGCTGCGGTCGAGGTCTTCGAGGCTCTGCAGCGCGGACTCCCAGGCCTGCCAGGCGAGGCCCGGATCCGGGGCGCGCACGAAGACCACCGGCGCCAGCAGGTCGGCCGGCGCCCAGCGCGTGAGTTGCAGCGGCGGCGTGGGCAGGCCCTCCCGGTCCGGCAGGAAGGAGCGCGCCACCAGGGTGGCGCTGCGGCGCACGGTCAGAGCGCCCTCGTAGAGCGGCGAGGCGCGGCCGGGCAGGCTGCCGTCGAGGGTGTAGCGCACCTCCGCTCCCGGGGTGGGGCAGGCGAGATGGACCGTGGTCTCGTCGAGAAAGTCGGTTTCGAGCGCGGCGATTTCGGTGGCCGGCGGCGCCAGATGCAGCCGCGGGCGCGTCAGCAGGGCCGGCGCGCCGGAGTCGAGCACGAGCACGCGCAGCGCCCGCGTCGCGAGCGGCGCGCAGCGCACGATGCGCTTGCGGCCGATGGTGGTGCCGGTGGCGATCTCGCGCCAGGATCCGTCTTCCTCCTGCGCTTCGACCGAAAACTCGCGCACGCGCTGCCCGAATTCGATCTGCTCGCCCAGCACGACGCGGTCGAAGAGCGCGGGCTCCGCGAACTCGAGGCGCAGTTCGTCGCGGCGCTGGGCCAGCATGCCGGCGCGGCCGACGTCTTCGCCGTAGGTGGCGTCGAGCAGGGCGCGCAGCTCGAGCAGGCGCGCCGCGTCGTTCTCGTGCACCAGGCCGCGCCGGTCCACCGGCAGATTCAGCAGCAGATTGGCGCCGCGGCCCACCGACGCGTGCCAGATGTCAGACAGCTGCTCGAGGGATTTGACCTTTCCGTCCTGGTCCGCGTGGTAGTACCAGCCGGGGCGGATGGACACGTCGCACTCGGCGGGAATCCAGTGGCTGCCGCCCTCGACGCCGGAGTTGAGCATCGCCGCGGGCGGGCCCTTCGCGCCCGGCTCGTAGCCGGCCGGGCTGAGCGTGCACCAGTTGGTCTCGCCGGCGTATCCCGCCTCGTTGCCGACCCAGCGGCAGCCCGGGCCGACGTCGCTGAAGATGATGGCGTCGGGCTGGTGGCGGTACACGGTGCGGTGGAACAGGCCCCAGTCGTACTCCTGGCGCCGGCCGTTCGGACCTTCGCCGTTGGCGCCGTCGAACCAGACCTCGAAGACCGGCCCGTAGTTCGTCAGCACCTCCTCCAGCTGCGCGGCGAAGACTTCGTTGTAGCGCGGAGTGCCGTAGTCCGGGTGGTTGCGGTCCCAGGGAGAGAGATAGAGGCCGAACTTCAGCCCGAACTCCAGGCAGGCGTCTGACAATTCGCGCAGCACGTCGCCGCGGCCGCCGCGCCAGGCCGACGAGCCGACGTCGTGCTCGGTGAGGGCGGAGTCCCACAGGCAGAAGCCGTCGTGGTGCTTGGCCGTAAGGATGATGCCCTTCATGCCGGCGTCGCGCGCGGTGCGCGCCCACTGGCGGCAGTCGAGCGCGGACGGCGCGAAGACGTCCGGATCTTCGCGGCCCTCGCCCCACTCGCGATCCGTGAAGGTGTTCACGTTGAAGTGCACGAAGGCGTAGTACTCGAGCTCGTGCCAGCGCAGCTGCTGCGGGCTGGGCGTGGCGCCGTGCTTGGCGGGGGGGGTGACCGCGGGCAGCCGTGCCAGGTCGGCGGCGGGAATCGGCGCCGGCGCCTCGCCCTGGCGCGCGCGCTGCAGGCCCAGCACCGCGCCGCCGGTGCCGTTGAACCAGGCGATTTCGATCGGATGCCAGCCGGCGGCCAGCGCCAGCGCGCCCGATCGCGCCGCGGGCGCGTGCAGCCCGTCCAGGTCCACGACCGTCTCGCCGGCGACGGACAGCCGCGCGCCGTCGTCGCTCTCGAGGACGAAGGTCCACATCGCGTCCTCCGGCACGCGCATCCAGCCGCGGAAGCGCAGGCCGACGTACTCCTCCTGCGCGCTCTCCTCGAGGCCGACGCCGCCCGCGGGACGCCCGTCCACCGGCGCCAGCGCGTTCCAGTCCGGCAGCGCGCGCCAATCGCCGAGATACTTCAGGCGCTCGAGCCCCGGCTCCAGCGCCGCCAGCGCCGCCGGATCGCTGAGCGCGGCGCGCGGCAGCTCGCGGCGGAAGCTCCGCCGCACGGTCGCCGACACCGGCCGGCCGTCGTGAAAGGCGCGGACGCTGAGGGCGGCCTCCCGGCGCAGCAGCAGCGGCGCGGAGTAGAGCGGATCGGCGGCGCCCGGCTCCGCGCCGTCCAGGCGGTAGCGCAGCTGCAGCGCGGGCGACGAGGATTCGACGCGCACTTCCAGCTCGTCCACGAAGGCGTCGCCGGCGGCGAGGATGCGCGGCGCGCGGTAGACGATGGGCGCGCCGGGCACCCGCAGCTCGATCACGGAGCAGTCCGGATCGCGCGCGGATTCCGGCAGCTGCAGCAGAACGTCGCCGCCCGCGCGCGTCAGCGGCACGGACTCGCCGGTGGCCAGCACGCTGGCCTGCCCGCCGGCGTTGCCGAGGCCGGGCACGACGAGGCGCCCATCGGCGGGCCAGTCGAAGACGTGCAGGAAGAGGCGCGTGTCGGCGCCGTCGCTCTTCTGCGTGCAGCGGCCCCACGCCAGCTCCTCGAACGGGCTGGCCTGCGTGCCGCGGATGGCTTCTTCGTGCAGCTGCATCCAGCGCCCGATGCCGGTCAGCCGCTCGACGGCCTGCGGCGGGAAGCTGCCGTCGGCGCGCGGCCCGACGTTGAGCAGCAGATTGCCGCCCTTCGACACCACGTCCACCAGCAGGCGCACCAGATCGGTGGTGCTCTTCCAATCCAGATCCGCCTGATTCCAGCCCCAGTGGCTGTTCATCGTGATGCACGATTCCCAGTCCACGCCCGGGAAGCCGGTCGCCGGCACTTCCTGCTCGGGCGTGCCGAAGTCACCGGCGTAGCCCGGGCCGGTGGTCATCCCCGCCATGCCGGCGCGGCCGACGTCCACGCGGTTGTTGACGATGACGTCCGGCTGCAGGCGCCGGCAGAGGTCGTAGAGGCGCTGGCCGCGCTCGTGATTCCAGGTGCGCTCCCACTCGCCGTCGAACCACATCACGCCGACCGGGCCGTAATTCGTCAGCAGCTCGGTCACCTGATCGTGCAGATAGCGCTCGTAGCGCGCGAAGTCGGCGCCGGCCGCCGGCCGCGCCTCCTCCTCCCAGCCCCGCCGCGGCAGGTAGTCGGGGTGGTGCCAGTCCATGATCGAGTGGTACCAGCAGGTGCGCAGGCCGCGGCCGCCGAACGCGCGCGCGATCTCGGCCATCACGTCCTGGCGGTGGGGAGTGGCCATCACGTCGAAGTCGGAGACCGCGGAGTCGAAGAGCGCGAAGCCGTCGTGGTGCTTCGTCGTGATGACCACGTACTCCATGCCGGCCTCGTCGGCCATGCGCGCCCAGGCGTCGGCGTCGAAGGCGGAGGGGTCGAATTGGGAAAGGAATCGGTCGTACTCGGCGACCGGGATGCGCGCGGTCTCGCGGATCCACTCGCCGTGGCCGGTGTTCTCGCCCCAGCGCCCGGCGGGAATCGCGTAGAGGCCCCAGTGCACGAAGAGGCCGAAGCGCGCCTCGCGCCACCAGTCCATGCGGTCCGCCTCGGGCGCGGCCGGGGGGGGCTGCGGGACCTCCGGATCGGCCGCGGCGGGCGGGGCATCGGCCGGCCCCGGCGCGCCGGTCTTGGCGCCGGAGCAGGCGAGGAGAGGCAGGGCCGCCAGGGCCACGAGGATCCGCCAGCCTTTCATGCGGCTCATCCTAAAGTGGCGCATCAGCCCGGGTTGTGCCGCGGATAAGCCCGGCCGCGCTTCGTTTTCGCGGGCGGAATGTGCTGCAATGCCGCCGGATGTCGCTGGTGCCGCCCCGCGCCGGTCCGCTTGCACGGGCCCTTGGCTCCCTGCAGGAGTGGGTGAACGCGCACGGCATCACGACGGTGCGCCTGCTGATCGGCGTGGTCTACTTCTGGTTCGGCGCACTGAAGTTCGACCCGGTCGTGTCCGAGGCCGAGGTCTACCTGCCCGGGCGCGTGATTTCGGCCCTGACCTTCGGCGGCCTGGGCATCGAGGAGGGCACGCGCGTTCTCGCGGTGTGGGAGTGCCTGATCGGCTTCTGCCTGGTGGCGGCGCTGGCGGTGCGCATGGCCAGCCTGCTGCTGCTGGCGCACCTGCTGGTGATGTTCCTGCCGGTGGCGCTGTGGCCCGGGCAGGTCTGGTACTCCTTCCCGTTCGTGCTCACGATCAAGGGCCAGATCATCATTGACAATCTGGTGCTGATCGCGTGCGCGATGGTTCTGGCCTCGGCGGTGCCGCGGCGCTCCGGGCGGCTGCGCGGCGGCCGCATCGGCGACTGGTACCGCGCCTGGCACGAGCGCAGCGCGCTGTGGATGGGGCGGCACGGGATCCTGTGCCTGCGCATCGCCATGGGCGGGCTGTACCTGTGGTTCGGGGCCATCAAGTTCATGGCCCATACCACCCCTTTCGAGGCGTTCGCGCTGCGCACGGCCGAAGGGGTCTCCGGCGGCCTCATACCGTCCGACGCGGCCCTGTTCCTGCTGGCCGCGCTGGAATGCGTGATCGGCCTCGGCCTGCTCTCCGGCCGCGCGCCGCGGGCCGTGCTGCTGCTGATCGTGCTGCACCTCGGCGGCACGCTGCTGCCGCTCTTCTTCGAGCCCGAGCGGATCTGGATCCGCTTCCCCTTCCAACTGACGCTGCCCGGCAAGTACATCATCCGCCACCTCGCCCTCTACAGCGCGGCGATCGTGATCGCCGCCTCCGTGGCCCAGCGCGCGCGCGGCTGGTCCGCGCAGGTGAACCCCTTCCTGGACCAGGAGTCCTCCCCGCGGCCATGGAAGTAACGATCCGCCAGCTCGAATACCTGGTCGCGCTCGCCGAGACCGAGAACTTCGGCCGCGCCGCCGAGCAGTGCTTCGTCACGCAGCCGGCGCTGAGCGCGCAGATCGCGCAGCTCGAGAAGACGCTGGGCATCGACCTCATCGAGCGCGGGCGCAAGGCCACGCTGACTCCGGCCGGCGAGGCCGCGGTGGCGCGCGCGCGCGACATCCTGGAAGATCTGCGGCGGCTGCGCGACGAGACCGGCACGTTCCTCAGCCCGCTGGCAGGCCGCATCCGGCTCGGCGCGCTGCCGACGGTGGCGCCGTATCTGCTGCCGCAGGCCATGCCGGCGCTGCGCCAGGCCTACCCGCGCCTGCAGCTCGAGCTGCGCGAGGCGCCCGCGCGCGAGCTCGCGGCCGCGCTGCAGAGCGGAAGCCTCGACCTCGTGCTCACGGTGCTCGGCGAGGACCTCGGCGCGGTGGAGGAGTGGCGCATTCTCGAGGATCCGTTCCTGCTGCTCGCGCCCGCCGGCCACCCGCTGCTCGGGCGGCGCAGCCTCGCGCAGGCCGATCTCGTCGGCCACCCTCTGCTGCTGCTCGAGGACGGCCACGGCCTGAATCCGCAGGTGCTCGAGGCCTGCGCCCTGCGCGCCGGGCCGACCGCCAGCGACTTCCGCGCCTCCTCGCTCGGCACCCTGGTCGGCATGGTCGCGAGCGGCCTCGGCGTGACCCTGCTGCCGGAGCTCGCCGCCGAAGCGGAAGTGCGCTCCGACTCCGGCCTGAAGCTCGCCCGCTTCGAGACTCCGGAGCCCAAGCGCGAGCTGGGCCTGGCGTGGCGGCGCGGCGCCATCCGCAGCCGCGATTTCCGATTGCTCGGCCAGGCGCTGAAGAAGAGCCTGGAGTGAGTCCGGCGCCCGCCTTCTCCTAGCCGAACATCTCGGTCCAGTAGCTCTCGAAGTGGCCGAGGCCGATCCGGTCGGCGCCGCCGAGCATGTTCTTGTGGTGGCCGGGGCTGTGCCACCAGGCCATGATCGCGTCGCGCGGCGAGCGCATGCCCATCGCGATGTTCTCGGCGCCGGCGCTGGTGCCGAAGCGCGCGGCGCGGTCGCCGGGACTCTTCTTCCCTTCGACCGGGGATTCGTGGGCGAAGAAACCCAGCTCTTTCATGTCCTTGCTGTGGTCGCGGCCGGCGGCGCAGAGCTTGGGGTCCAGCGCCTGAGCGTGCAGTCCGAGCTGGATGCGGATCAGATTGTGAAAGAGGATGCCCTCGTACTCCTCGGGCAGGCAATCGCCGGCCGCCGCGCGGTTCTGCAGCAGGATTGCGCGGTCACGCTCGGTCATCGGCGTCGCGAGCAGGCAGGACCAGCCCTCGGCCAGGTCCACCTCGTCCTGCAGCGGATCCGGGTCGGCCGGCGGCTCGCGCTTGAGGCCGGCGCCCGCGCCGGCGGTGGCCGGCTCGAGGCGGATCCAGCCGTCCGCCGCCTGCTGCCACAGGGAGTGCCAGTCGCGCAGGCCGTCGAGCGCGAAGACCAGCTCCAGGCGCTCGGCCTCCAGTTTGGGATCGAAAGCCAGCACCTGGTCCGGATTCACGAGCAGGAGCTCGCCCAGCCGCGCCAGCTTCGGATCGATCTCCTCGACCACGTGCTGCTTCTCGAGCGGCTCGCGCGCGCTGACGGCCCGCGCCTCGGCGCGCAGCCGCTCGATTTCCTCCTCCGACTTCTTGACGCTCAGCGCCGGCACGGCCAGCGGCGCGGATTTGTCAAAGTGACGGTGGTAGCGCTCGCGGTCGCGCTCCCAGCGCTCGCGGTCGGCCTCCAGGCGCTCGAGGGCGTAGCGCGCAGCCTGCTTGGCGCCTTCGGCGCCGTGATGCTCGATGAGCGCGGCCACCGTCTCCTCGCGCGCGAGCCAGTCGGAGTCCGGCGAGCGCAGCTGGCGCATCAGCGCGCCCAGCGTCGGCGCGGGCGGCGCGGCGGCGGGCTCCTGCAGGCCGAGCAGGGCCGTCGCGATCAGCAGTCCGCGCGCCTTCATCCCGCCTCCGCGCGCGGCGGCGCCGGCGGCTGCGGAGGCGCGGGCGCGCCCGCTGCCGGCTCCAGATCGAGGCGCCAGAAACTGATGTCATGCCAGCGGCCGAACTTGAATCCGGCGCGCGGGAAATCGGCCGCGTGGCGGAAGCCGAGCGACTCGTGCAGCGCGACGCTCGCGGGATTGGGCAGCGCGATGCCGCCGATCGCGCCGCGATAGCCCAGCCGGCGCATGCGCTCCAGCAGTTCCGCGTAGGTGGCGCGCGCCACGCCGCGCCGGCGCGCGGCGGGGGCGACGTAGATCGCGGTCTCGGCGACCCAGCGGTAGGCCGCGCGCGCGCGCCAGGGATAGGCGTAGGCGTAACCCGCGACGGCGCCGTCGGCTTCGGCCACGATCCAAGGATACTCGGCGCCGATCGTGCGGATGCGGCGCGCCATTTCCGCCGCGTCCGGCTCCTCCCACTCGAAGCTGATGGCCGTTTCGCGCACGATCGGCGCGTAGATCGCGCGCACGCCCTCCGCGTCCTGCTCCGTCGCCGCGCGGATGCGCATCGGCGGGCTCAGGGCTGCGCCAGCGCGGCGCGCGCGAGGGCGCGGAAGCCGGCCAGATCGGTCTCGGCCTCGACGCGCGCGACCTCGCGCCCGCCCGGGCTGAAGGCCAGCGTCACGGGCACCGGTCCGGGCAGCCGCAGCGCCGCGTTGATCTCGTCGTAATCCTGGCCGCGGAAGATCAGCATGGGAAATCGGACGTTCGCCTGATCCTGATAGGCGGCGACGGCCGCCACGGCCGCCTCGGGGGTCACGCCCGGAATCATCTGGTCGTACGAGACGCCGATCACCACCAATCCTGCGGACCGGAATTCGCCGGCCACCTGGGCCAGCTCGGGCATCTCCTCGACGCAGGGCGCGCACCAGGTCGCCCAGAAATTCACCAGGACGGGCTGGCCGCTCAAGCGCGCGAGCTCGGCCTGCAATCCGGCAAGATCCACCATCCTCGGTGCCGCGTCGGCGGCCGAGGAAGCGCCCTTCCCGCAGCCGGCGAGGGCGGCGAGAAGGGCGCTCGTGAGAAAGGCGGTTTTCAGATCAGGCGGCGGGCTTCACGGCCACGCGCTTGACGCCGCAGCCGTACGGCGCGGTCGTCGTCACCGGCGGCTCCTTGCCCTGCAGCAGGGCGTCCACCACCGAGCGGACGTAGTCCTTGCGCTCGCCGTCCTTCTTCTCGGCTTTCGGATCGTCGTCCAGCGCGCCCGAGTAGCGCAGCACGCCCTTGGCGTCGATCACGTACATGTGCGGCGTGGTCTTCGCCTGGAATTGATCGGCCAGCTTGTTGCCGACGTCCACGCAGACCTTGAACGTGACCTTGCGCTCGGCCAGGTTCTTCCGCAGCTTGGCGAAAGGCTTCACGGGGTTGCCCTTCTCGTCCTTCGCGTCGGCGGCCGGCACCGCGTCCGCGGTGTCGTGCACGTTCGACGAGATGGCGATGAGCACCACGTTCTTGTCCTTGTAGTCCGCGGCGATCTTCTCGAGCTTCGGAATCGCGGGCGGGATGTAGGGGCAGGAGGTGCAGTACCAGGCCAGCACCACCGTCTTGCCTTTCAGCTCCTTGCCGGTCACCGACTTGCCGTCGAGATCCGTGAAGACGATGTTCTCGTCCACCGGTTTGCCGACTTCGAAGACTTTGGGTTGTTGTTGGACCGCAGCAGCCGCGGGGGCCGCCTTGGGTTCCTGGGCGAAGCTCGCACTGGTGACCACCAGCGCGCTCATCGCCAACGCGAGAATGCGTTTCATGATGAGGCCATGATACAGGAGGAGCGGCCGGCGTAGTCCGGGAACCCGATCCGGCCGATCAGAAATGCTGATGGCCCTAGCGGGCGAGGAAGCCGTCCTTCAGCCGCTCGGGACTGAAGATCTTCACGATCGAACGCTGCGGCCGCGCCAGTGCCGCGTCGCGGCCCAGGTAATCCACCGCGGCCAGCACCTCGCGCATGAAGGCGATGCGCGCGCGCTTCTTGCGGTCGGCCTGCACGATGCGCCAAGGCGCCGCCGGCTGGTGGCTGTGCAAGAGCATGCGGTCGCGGGCGCGGGAGTACTTCGGCCACAGCTTCTGCGCGCTCGCGTCCACCGGGCTGATCTTCCACTGCTTCAGCGGATCGTTGCGCCGGTCCTCGAGGCGCTGCGCCTGCTCCTCGCGCGACACGTCGAAGTAGAACTTCAGGAGCCGGATGCCGTCGGCCGTCAGCAACTGCTCGAATGCGGTCACGTCGCGCAGGAAGGCCTCGGTCTGCGCCTTGGTGCAGTAGCCCATCACCGCTTCGACGCCCGCGCGGTTGTACCAGGAACGGTTGAAGCACACGATCTCGCCCGCTACTGGCAGCTGCGGCACGAAGCGCTGGAAGTACCAGGAGCCGGCTTCGCGCTCGGTCGGCTTGGCCGGCGCGAAGATGCGGAACTCGCGCGGCGAGAAATGCCGCGTGAGGGCGCGCAGCGCGCCGTCCTTGCCGGCCGCGTCCCGCCCCTCGACCAGGATCAGCAGCCGCAGCTTCTCGGCGATCACGTGGCGCTGCAGCTTGACCAGCTCCACGTAGTAGGGCCGGGCCTCCTCTTCGAAGTCGCTGGCGCTCATGCCGGGTCGGTGCGTCGTGCCATGGGACCGCCCCAGGATAGACGCTCGCCGGCCGGCTTCAGCCGCGCACCACCACGACTTCGCCGCGCAGCATCTTCAGGGGCCGCCGGCCGACCTCCCGGCCGCTCTTCAGGAACAGGATCTCGGCCGCGAGCGCGGGCGCGGACAGCGTCTCCGACTTGCCTTCGTGCAGTTCGAAGGTCTCGCTCGTGGTGCGGCCGCGCGCGGTGATGAGATTCAGCGTCACCGGCTGGCCGTCCGCGTCGAGGACGCGGATCGAGTCGGCGAAGTCCGGATCGGCCAGATCCACGCGGAAGTACGTACGCTCGCTCACGACGAGGCGCAGGGCCTCCGGCGGCCCGGCGCCCGCGCCCGCGATGCCGCCCGCGGCGCCCCGGCCGTACTCGCGCGGCACCACCGACTCGCCTTCGAGGCGCAGGTACGTGAGTTCGGCGGCCACCTTCTCGAGGCGGAATTGCCCGGCCTCGTCGGTGCGCGCCGACGCTTCCGCGGCCGCGTGCATGGTCATCATGGAGCCGGGGCCCTCGGAAAGGCTCAGCGTGTCCGTCATCAGCCGGATCGTGACGCCCGGCAGCGGATCGCCCGACTCGCTGACCACCACGCCTGCCACCACCGGGATGCGGCGGCTTTCGTGCATCACCAGCTTCACTTCCACCGCTCCGGCCGCGGCGGCGGCCGTGGCGGTGCCCAGCGTGACGGTGTCGAGCGCCCGCAGCCGGTACTCGCGGTCCTGCAGGCCGCGCAGCTCGAAGCCGCCGTCGGCGCCGGTGCGGGCGAACGGCCAGGAGATCGACGGCGTGTTCTGGAAAAAGGCGTGCGCGGCGTCGCGGCTCGGCTGCGCGGCGGCCAGATTCTGGATTTCTGACATCGTCGGAGCGCCCGCGCTCACGCCCTCCAGCGTCGCGGGCAGCTCGTCCTCGTGCGCGAGAAAGGAGGTGTCGGTCGCCCACACCTGCACGCCGGCGAGGCCAGCGCCCGCCTCGTTCACGACGCGGCCGCGGATTGTCAGAGCCGGCGCTTCCAGCCGCAGGATCACGCGGTCCGGCCAGACGGGCGCGCCGCCGGCGCCGCGCTCCGGATGCAGCGTCACCGCCTGATAGCCGGGCGCGACCGCGCGCAGCGGCGTCGCCGACTCGGCATTCGGCGGGACGTCGAGGCGGAACGCGCCTTCCTCGTCGGTGCGCATGGCGGCCGGCCCGAGCGTCACCATCGCGCCCGGAACCGCCGCGCCCTGCGGATCGAGGACGACTCCCGCGACGGAGCCGCCGCCCGGCGCCGCAGCCAGCACCACGCGCAGCCCGAGCGCATCCGACTGCGGCGCGGGCGCGGACCAGGGCGCGAAGTTCGCCGCCTCGACCTGCAGCAGGCTGGCGTCCGCCGCCGGCGCCGCCGGCAGATCGAAGGCGCCGCGCGCGTCCGTGACCGCGGCCGGCAGCGTGACATCGGCGTCGTCGAGCACGGAGCCGAAGCGGGCCCGGAATCCCTCCGGCAGCGCGACGGACACGCGCGCGCCCGCCACCGGGGCGCCGAGAGGATCCACCACTTCGCCTGCCAGGCGCACGGCGGGGGCCATCACCAGCAGCAAGTTGCGCGGGGTGTCGGGGCCGACGCTGCAGTTCAGGACCGTGAGATAGCGCTCGCGCTCGGCCTCGAGCACGATCTCCACGGCCGGCGCCGGCAGCGCGAAGCGTCCCGCGTCGTCCGCCGTCGCCAGCGCCGCGCGCGCCGCGTCCGCCGCGCCTTCCGCCTCGCGCAGCGCCCCGGAGCCGAACTTGCGCGCCAGGATCCGCGCTCCCGCGATGGGCAGGCCCGCGGTGTCCACCACGCGTCCCTCGAGCATGCGCGCGGCCGCCGCCGGAGCGGCCGCGTCCGCCGCGGGAGATTGCGGAGCAGCCTGGCGCGTGAGAGCGCCCGGCTCCACGCGGTCCGGATCGGCGGCCGCGGGCTCCTGCTGCGCGGGCGCGATCGCTGCCGCCTGGCTGGGTTGCGGATCGTGCGCCTCCTGCTCCGGCCAGAACTGCCAGCCCAGGATCGCGAGGAAAGCGGCGGCCGCTCCGGCCAGGATGACTTGAGATGAGGTGCTCATGGTGGTGAGGACGACGGTGACCGGCGCGACTCCGGCCGGCGGCGCGCAGAGGGGCAGGATGGCGGCCATCCACGCCTCCGGGCCGCCGTATTTCCCGTCGAGGCGCTGGCGCAAGCGCTCGAGTCCGCGCTGGATGCGCGATTTGACGGCCGCCACGGTCACGTTCTGGCGCGCGGCGATCTTGCGGGGCGGCAGATCCTCCAGGAAGCGGAGGAGCAGCGTCTCGCGGTAAGGCTCTTCGAGAGCCAGCAGCGCGTCCATGAGCGCGCGCTGCGTCTCGGCGCGCTGCAGGAGCTCGGACGCCTCCGGCCCGCAGGCGGCGCGGCCGGACTGATCTGCGCGAGTCTGCTCTTCGCGCGCGCGCCGCCGCCCTTCGCCGCGCGCGGACTGGCGGGCCAGCAGCCGGGCTGTGCCCGCGAGCCAGGGCCGCAACGATCGCGCCGAACGCGGCGCTTCGAGCGCGGCCACCATCGTGTCCTGCGCCAGATCCTCGGCGCGATCCGGCTGCGCCACGAGCTGGCGCGCGAGCCGGCGGACCCACTCGACCTGGGCGAGGAGGTCGGAGCCGAGCGGATCCTGAGGCTGCGGGTTCATGGCGCTCGTGAGAGGAGTTGCCGCCGATCCGGAATCGGATGCGGAAATCCGGGCCTGAGCCGCGGAACCCTGCCTGAACCGCGGAGGAATCGGCCTCAGGCCTGGATGATGCGGTCGAGGTCCGCGGCCACGCGCGCCAGGCGCTTGCGGTCGCCGCCGCCGACTTCGGCCGTGAGCCAGCCGCGGTAGGACACGGCGTCCAGGGCCTTGGCCACCGCGGGCCAGTCGTTGTCGCCCTCGTGCAGTTCCACGTCGAAGCCGGCCCACAGGCCGTCCTCGTTCATCTTCTTGCGGCTGTACTCCTTGACGTGCACGCGCCGGATGCGCTTGCCCAGCACCTCGATCCAGTGCTCCGGCCAGCCGAAGCGCAGCACGTTGCCGGCGTCGAAGTAGGCGCTCACCCACGGGCTCTCGAAGGAGTCCACGTAGCGCGCCATCTCGAGCGGCGAGAACAGGAATTCGTTCCACACTTCCTCGATCGCCAGCACCACCTTCTGCTCCGCCGCCAGCGGCAGGACGCGGCCGATCTCGGCGCGCGACAGATCCCAGGCCGCCGCGTAGGGCATGTCCTTGCTCACCACCGCGGGCACCACCAGCACGGTGTCGGCGCCGTAGGTCTTCGCGTCGCGGATGGCCTGCTCCAGCGCCTTCACGGCTTCGGCGCGCACCTGCGGGTCGGGATGGTTGAAGGGCTTGGCCCAGTGCGCCGAATCCACGACCGCGTGGATCAGCAGGCCGCTGGCTTCGCGCGCGGCCACCACTTCCTGCGGGTCGAAGCCGTTCGGGGCGTCCATCTCCACGCCTTCGTATCCCAGCTCCTTCAGCAGCTTGAACTTGGCCAGCAGGGTGTCGCCCTCGCCGACCATGCCGAGGCCGCAGGCCTTGCGCCATGCGCGCGGCGGCGGCGCCGCGGCGCGCGCGCCGAAGCGGGGCAGGGTCGCGGCCGCGCCCAGTGCGCCGACTCCGGTCAGGAAGGTGCGTCGATCCATGGCTCAGGCTCAGGATAGTCGGTCGCTACCATGGTGAGGATGCTGGTTCTGACCATCGGGCTCCTGCTGGCCCAGGAGCCTGCCGCGCCCGATCCGTGGAGCGTTCTGCGTCCGGCGCGCATGGCCGCCGCGGCGGGGGCGGCGCTGGAGCAGCGCGCCGATGGTTCGATCTTCGCGTCCGGGCCGGCGCCGGCCACCGACGTCTACGAGCTGGAATGCGAAGTCGCTTTCGGCGGCATGGTCGCGCTGCGGCTGGAGGCGCTGCCCGATCCGGCCCTGCCGATGGGCGGCGCCAGCCGCTCGGCGAACTCCAATCTGTGCGTGACCGAGATCGAGGTCGAGGCCGGTCCCGCCGGCAAGCGCCGCAAGCCCGCGCGCGTGCCCTTTCGCGCGGTGCACCAGACGCGCGGCGACGCCGGCACCGGCCGCCGCCTGATCGACGGCAATCTCACGACTTACTGGGTGGTGCACGGCAGCGCCGGCGAGCCCAGCGCCGTCGTGCTCCTGGCCGACACGCCCTTCGGCTTCGAGGGGGGAACCGCGCTCACGGTGCGCATCCGGCAGGAATCCGTGCATGGACAGCACCAGCTCGGGCGCTTTCGCGTGTCCGTCACCGAGTCGCAGGCCGCCGCCGACGCCTACGCGCCGCAGCTCGGGCCGCTGGCGCTGCGCGTGGACGCCGCCACCTGGAACGGAATCCAATTCCTGCTGCAGCGCCAGCATCCGGACGGCACCTGGATGAACTGGATGGAGACGCATCACTACGCCGGCACCGTCTCGCTGTGCGGCTACGCGCTGTACAAGGCGGGAGTGCCGCGCGAGCACGCCGCCATTCAGCTGGCGCTGTCCTGGCTCGATACGCATCCTGCCGAGTACACCTACGACGCGGCGCTGCGCATCCTCTGGTACACCTCCATGGATGCGGCGCAGTACGCGGCGCAGATCGAGCAGGCGTCGGAGGTGCTGCTCTACGCGCCGGAGCAGTACTACACCTATCAATTCGCCGGCGGGCACGGGCCGGGCGGCGATCTGTCCAATCACCAGTTCGCGGTGGTCGCGCTGCACGCGCTCGACGAGCACGGCGTCAAGCTGGACCCCAAGCTGTGGCGCAAGCTGGCCGAGAAACTGGTGGCGACGCAGAAGCCCGACGGCTCGTGGGGCTACGTGCCGGACGGCGGGCCGACTCCGACCATGTCGCTGGCCGGCCTCGCGGCGGCGGCCGCGTGCCGCAACGCGCTCGAGCGCGGCGGCGCCTCCAAGAAGGACGTGGAGGTCATGCAGAAGTCGGTGGAGCGCGGCATCAAGTATTGCGGGGACAACTTCCTGCTCGACCAGCCGCGCAACGTCGGACCGCTGGACCGGTGGTTCTGGTACGGCTGCTACGGCATGGAGCGCTGCGCCGCTCTGGCCGGGATCGATTTCTTCGGCAAGCACGACTGGTACGCGGAGGTCGCCGACCAGTTGTGCAACGAGCAGGGGGGGGACGGCGGCTGGCGCACGCCCTGGGGCGACGATGAGATCACCACCGCCTTCTGCCTGCTCACGCTGGCGCGCGCCACCGCCGCTACCGGCATGCCGTCGATCGCCGCGCGCTTCGCGCCGCGCTGGTCCAGCGCCGGCACCGTGGCCGATCTGACGATCACTGCGGTCGGCGCGCCGGAGGTCCAGGTCTTCCTGGCCGGCATCGGCAAGAAGGCGGTCGAGGATTTTTCCTGGCCCGGCGAGGCGCGGCCGCGCATCGCCGAGGTGCAGTGGCTTCTGGACGGTCAGCCGGCGGGGGAGCCGGTGGCAGCCGGGTCGGATCCGGCCGCGATAGGGCGCGCCGGCTCGACGCCGCGCTTTGCCGCGCGCCTCAGCGTGCCGGGCAACGGCGATTATCAGTTGCAGGCCGTCGCGCGCGTGATTCCGCCGGGCGGCACCGCGGAAGAGCTGGAGGAGTTCCGCAGCGCGCCGCTGACGCTGGCGGTGCGCGGGCTGGTGGATCCGCCTCTGCGCTTCGAGATGGACGCGATGCGCCGCGAAGCCTGGCCGGTGCGCCCCGATCTGCGCGAGATCTCCTCCAGCAGCTCGCAGGACGAGGGCCGCTGCGGCGCCGACAAGGCCTTCGACCGCGCCCAGAGCACGCGCTGGTCCTGCCTCAAGGACGATCCGGAACCGTGGCTGCGCGCCGAATTCCGGCGCGGCGTTCCGGTGCAGGCGATCCGTCTGCTGCCGGTGCTGCACCAGGGCCGCATGGCCGACGGGCTCGGCCTCGACGTGCCGCGGCGCGTGCGGCTGCTGCTGAACGACCGCGAAGAAATGATCCTGGAGCTCGGCCCCGAGCACATGCTGCGCGGCAAGCTCGTCGAGTTCGACAAGAAATTCGTTCTGCGGCGGATCGAGGTGCGTATCCTGCAGCGCGACCCGGGAGTCGTGTACCCGGGCTACGCGGGCTGGCGCGAAATCCAGCTGCTCGTCCCCTGACGTCAAAGCATGCGCTTCATCGGCAAGTGGCTCATCTGGATCGGCGGCCTCGCGCTGCTGTACCGGGATCTGCGCCCCATGGTGGAGGAGTACATCGACGCTCAGAAACGGGGCGAAGGCCTCGGGCCCTACACGGTGGAAGAATGGCTGATGCGCTTCGCCGGAACGATCTTCGTGCTGGGCGTCATCTGCGCCGCGGCATTGCCCGATCTGGATCGCCGCAAGGCGCGCAAGAAGGCGGCACACTCGGCGCCCATTGCGCCGTCCGTCGCGACGCCGGCGCCGCCGGCGGCGCCCGCATCGTCCGCGCCGAATTCCGCGACCCCGCCGCCCGCGGATGCCCCGCCGGCTTCGGCAGACGGCACCCCCCCGGCCGCGTTATGATGCTCCTTGGAATCGCCAGATGAACCTCTACGTCGGTAACCTCCCCTACTCCCTGGGAGACCAGGAACTCCGCGACCTGTTCACCCCCTTCGGCGAAGTGCGTTCCGCGCGCGTCATGATGGATCGTGAGACGGGCCGCTCGCGCGGCTTCGGTTTCATCGAGATGGATGACGCCGGCGGCCAGCAAGCCATCACCGGTCGCAACGGCTTCGACGTGGACGGCCGCAGCCTCGTCGTGAACGAAGCCCGGCCGCGCGAAGAGCGCCCGCGCTTCGGCGGCGGGGGCGGCGGCGGCGGCGGCGGCGGCGCCCGTCCGCGGCCCGGCGGCTTTGGCGGCGGGGGCGGTGGCGGAGGGGGCGGCGGCTACGGCGGCTCGCGCAGCGGCGGCGGCGGCCGCAACAGCGGCGGCGGCGGTGGCGGCGGCGGGGACTGGCGCCCGAAGGGCGGGCCCAAGTCGCGCCGTCCGCGCGCCGAGGAAGACGACTTCCGGCGCGACGAGTACTAGGCCGGCGCAGCGGTGAGCGGACCCGGCCCGATCGCGCTCCGCGAGCGCCGCTGCTGGATGTTCGACATGGACGGGACGCTGACGCTGCCCGTGCACGATTTCGACGCCATGCGCCGCGAGCTCGGACTGCCGGCGGGCGTCGGCACGCTCGAAGGCCTGGCGGCGCTGCCGCCGGAGCAGCGCGAGCAGCGCCGCGAAATGTTGAATGAAATCGGCTGGCGCTACGCGCTGCGGGCTGAGCCGCAGCCCGGCGCCGCCGAGCTGCTGGGCGCGCTGGCCGCGCGCGGCGCGCGGCTGGGAATCATCACCCGCAACGGGCGCCGCAACACCGAGGAGACGCTGCGCCGCATCGGGTTGGCGCGCTGGTTCGCGCCGGAGGACGTCGCCACGCGCGACGAGGGCGAACCGAAGCCGGCGCCGGAGGCGGTGCTGCGGCTGCTCAGCCGCTGGAGGGCCGAGCCCGCGGCCGGAGTGGTGGTCGGCGACGCCATCTACGACCTGCAGGCCGGCCGCGCCGCCGGGGCCGCCACGGTGCTGCTGGATCCCGGAGGCGCGGCTCCGCATCGCGAGCTGGCCGACCTGTGCGTCAGCCGGCTTGACGATTTGCGCGCCCTGCTCCTCTAGACTGTCCGCGTGACCTGGTCCTTGGCCGTCGAGTACGCGCTGCGCATTCTGCTCGCGGTTGCGGTGCTCATGCAGCCGGGGCTCGCGCCGATGAGCCGCTTCGCCTGGCTGGCGATCGGCTTCGCCTTTCCGCTGATCGGCGCGCCGGTCTACCTGTTCCTCGGGCGCACGCGGCTCGGCACGCAGCGGCGCCAGCGCTACCGCGAAGTCTGCCGCGTCATCGCCGAGACCGAACTGCGGCGCGCCGTCCCCGGCCCGCGCGCCCCGCCGCCGGTGCCGCTGGAGGCGAAGAAGATCGCGCTGCTCGCGGAGCGCGTCGGCGGCAATCCGGTGCGCGCCGGCAACCGCCTCGCGCTCTTCGGCGAGGCGTCCTCGTTTCTCGCCAGCCTCGAGCGCGACATCGATGCGGCGCGGGAGCACGCCAATCTGGTGTTCTACATCTGGATTGACGATCAGGCCGGCCAGCGCATCGGCGAGGCGCTGGTGCGCGCGGTGCAGCGCGGCGTGCGCTGCCGCGTTCTCCTCGACGGCATCGGCTCGCGCCCCTTCCTGCGCTCGGAGGCCTGCAAGGAATTGCGCGGCTGCGGCGTCGAGGTGGTCGAGGCGCTCCCGGCGCGGCTCTGGCGCCTGCCGCTGGCCCGCGTGGATTTGCGCAACCACCGCAAGATCGCGGTGGTGGACGGCCGCATCGGCTACACCGGCAGCCAGAACATGTCCGAGGCCAGTTTCGCGCCGAAACCGCGCTTCGCGCCCTGGGTGGACGTGATGATGCGCATCGAAGGCCCCGCGGTGCACGATCTGCAGGGACTCTTCGCGCAGGACTGGCACATGGAGACCGGCGAGAATCCGATGGAGGTGCTGACGCCGCTGCGGGCGGTGGCGGAGCAGCCCGGCGGCCACGCGGATTCCTGGGTGCAGATCGCCGGCACGGGGCCCGCCTCGCAGAACGACGCGATGCGCCAGCTCATCCACACCGCGATTCACAGCGCGCAGGAGGAACTCATCATCACGACGCCCTACTTCGTGCCCGACTCGGGCACGATGTCGGCCATCCTGGCGATCGCGCGCTGCGGCGTGGACACGACGCTGGTGCTGCCGGCGCGCAACGATTCGCGCCTGGTCGCGGCGGCGAGCGGCTCCTACTACGACGATCTGCTCGCCGCCGGCGTGCATCTGTGGCACTACGAGCCCGGCCTGCTCCACGCCAAGACCATCACCGTGGACCGCAAACTGGCGATCATCAGCACCGCCAACATGGACCGCCGCTCCTTCGACCTCAACTTCGAGGTGAGCACGGTGGTCTACGACGGCGACTTCGCCAGCCAGCTGCGCATGCTGCAACGCTCCTACCTGAGCCAGGACCGCTCCTATCCCGTGGACCCGGACGCGTGGGGACGCCGGTCGCACTGGCGCCGGATGGGGGAGAACGCGGCGGCGTTGCTGCATCCCGTTCTCTGACCACTGCGGGGGGGGGATGAGGTGAGGACGCGAGAGCCTTCAAGACTCTCCCAGCACCCGCGACGGCTTCACCGGCGGCTTCTGCATCCCTGCCCGGGCGAGCGGCAGCGCCTGGGCGCGCAGGATGGCCAGGGCCTCGTCGGCGGTGTCCACCAGCTGCAGCAGCTCCAGGTCCTCGGCGTGGATCATGCCCTCGGCCAGCATGCGCTCGCGCAGGAAGACGAAGAGCGGCTCCCAGTAGTCGCGTCCCACCAGCACCAGCGGGAAGGACTCCACCTTCTTGGTCTGCACCAGCGTCGCGGTCTCGAAGAGCTCGTCCAGCGTGCCGAATCCGCCGGGCATCGCGACGAACGCGTAGGAGTACTTCACCAGCATCACCTTGCGCACGTAGAAATGCTGGAACGTGATGAAGCGGTCCACGTAAGGGTTCGGCTTCTGCTCCATCGGCAGCGCGATGTTGCAGCCGATGCTGCGCCCGCCCGCCTCCTGCGCGCCGCGATTGGCGGCTTCCATGATGCCCGGCCCGCCGCCGGTCATGGTCGTGAAGCCCATCTTCGCCAGTCCGGCGCCGATCGCACGGGCCGTGCCGTAGTGGCGGTCGGCCTCCATCGTCCGCGCCGAGCCGAACACCGTCACGCAGGGTCCCACGAAGTGCAGCGCCCGGAATCCGCGCACGAACTCGCGGAAGATCCGCGCGGCGCGCCGGAGCTCGAAGAGGCGCGACTGCGGCCCTTCGAGGAACCGCCGTTCCCGGGACGATCCCTGGTCGCGGCCCCATTCTTCCATCCCGCTCATGATGAGAGTTTCGCTAGGCTGGCGCCATGACGATCTTCCTGCTCCTCGCCGCCGCCCTGTCTCAGGAGCCCGCGCAACTGCGCATGCCGGCCCTGATCGCCGACCACATGGTGCTCCAGCGCGGAACCGACGCCCCGATCTGGGGCTGGGCGCCGCCCGGCACCGTGGTGAACGTCGGCGCCTCGTGGGGCGCGAGCGCGGCGGTCAAGGCGGACGCCTCGGGACTCTGGCGCGCCGCGCTCGCCACGCCGGCCGCCGCCGACAAGCCGCAGACGCTCTGGATCGAATGCGCCGTCGGATCGGCCACGATCTCGGACGTGCTCATCGGCGAGGTCTGGGTCTGCGGCGGCCAGTCGAACATGGAGTGGACTCTCGGACCCGGGGTCGGCAACGGGGTGGAGGGATGGGAGAAAACGGTGGCCGCGGCCGACCTGCCCGGCATCCGCTACTTCAGCGTGCCCAACGTCGTCGCCGCAGCTCCCGCCGCGGATTGTCAAGGCAGCTGGGCGGTGTGCTCGCCGGAAACGGCCGGTCCGATGAGCGCGGTCGGATTCCATTTCGGGCGCGCGCTGCACGAAGAGTTGAAGGGCGTGCCCATCGGACTGATCGGCTGCGAGTGGGGCGGCACTCCGGCCGAGGCCTGGACCAGCGAGGAATTCCTGGCCCGGCGCGGCGACTACGCGGATGCGGTCGCGCGCCTGCAGGCCGCGCGCGCCGGCGGCGCGAAGGAGGCGTCGCTGGAGGAGCTGCAGAAGGCCTGGTGGGACAATCTGCAGCAGAAGGATCCCGGCTCGCGCGAACTCTGGAACCGCGCGGATCTCGACGACACCGGCTGGGACAAGGCCACCCTGCCGGGCTCCTTCGATGCGGCCTTGAACGGTTTCGACGGCGTGGTCTGGTACCGCCGCAGCGTGCAGATCCCGCAGGACTGGGTGCAGAAGGATCTGGTCGTCGAGCTCGGCCCGATCGACGACTGCGACACCTTCTTCGCCGACTCGGAGCGCTGGGGCGCCACCCATCAGGACGGCGCCTGGCAGATGCCGCGCCAGTACCGGATCGCCGCCAAACTCGTGGCCGACCGCAATCTCACGCTGGCCCTGCGCGTGGTGGACACCGGCGGCGGCGGCGGCCTGATCGGCGCGCCGGAAGCGATGAACATCTATCGCCAGAATCATCCCGACCAGTCGGTCTCCCTGGCGGGGGAGTGGAAGATGCGCGCCGGCGCCTCGATGGGCGAGCTCGGCGGCTTCCCGCGCCAGAACTGGCTCGGCCCGAACCACCCGGCCGCGCTCTACAACGGCATGCTCGCGCCGCTCACGCGCTACGCGATCCGCGGCGCGATCTTCTACCAGGGCGAATCGAACGTCGGCAATCCGGAGCAGTACGCCACGCTCTTCCCCGACATGATCGCCTCCTGGCGCGCAGCGTGGGGCCGCGGCGACTTCCCGTTCTACTGGGTGCAGATCGCGCCCTACGTCTACGGCGCCGGCGAGCTGCCCGCGCGGCTGCGCGAGGCGCAGTTGCAGGCGCTCGGCAAGGTCAAGAACGGCGGCATGGCGGTGGTGATGGACATCGGCAATCCGCGCGACATCCACCCGCTCAAGAAGCAGGAAGTGGGCGAGCGGCTCGCGCGCTGGGCGCTGGCTGGCCCCTACGAGCGCAAGGATCTGGAAACCAGCGGGCCGATGCTCGCCGGCTTCGAGATCAAGGGCCGGGTGGTGACGCTGCGCCTGAGCCACGCGCGCGGATTGAACACGCGCGACGGCAAGCCGCCCTCGCACTTCCAACTGGCCGGCGCGGACAAGGTTTTCCATCCGGCCGAAGCGAAGATCGAAGGTGACGCGGTGGTCCTGACCAGCGCCGAAGTGCTGATTCCCGTCGCCGCGCGCTACGGCTGGGGCGAGGGCGACATGCCCAACCTCCAGAACGCCGAAGGATTGCCCGCTTCCTCCTTCCGCACGGACAGTTGGCCGCGCCCGTGAGCGAACTGCGGCGCGCTCTCGGGCCGGTGCACGCCACCGGCATCGTCATCGGCGCCATCGTCGGCGTCGGCATCTTCTTCACGCCGGCCAAGGTCGCCGCGATCGCGGGCTCGGCCGGCGGCGCCATCGGCCTGTGGGCGCTCGGCGGCTTCATCGCGCTGTGCGGCGCGCTGTCCATGGCGGAAGTGGGCTCCCGCTATCCCGAAAGCGGCGGCGAACTCGTGGCGCTGCGCCGCCTGTGGGGCCGGCTGCCTTCCTTCCTCTACGGCTGGTCCCTGATCGGCGCGATTCAGACGGGAGTGCTGGCGCTGATCGTGCTCTTCGGCGCCAACAACCTCGGCGTCGCGCTGGGTTTGAACTGGGGCGAGAACGATGTGCGCCTCGCCGCCACCGGCATGATCGTGCTGCTGGCCGGCGTGAACCTGCTCGGCGTGAAGCCGGGCGCGTGGGTGCAGACCACGACCTCCGCGGTGAAGGTGCTGCTGCTGCTCCTGCTCGCCGCGCTCGGAGCGTGGGCCATGACGCGGCCGGCCGCGCCGATCGCAGCCGACGCGCCCGCGATCGCCGCGACTTCCGTGCCCTGGCTGGCCGGCCTCGCCGCGACCCTCTTCTCCTACGGCGGCTTCCACCAGGTGACCTGGGTCGGCGGCGAAGTGCGGCGCCCCGAGCGCACGCTGCCGCTGGCGATCGTGCTCGGCGTGCTCGTCGTCGTCGCCACCTATCTGGCCGCGAACCTCGCCTACTTCGCGCTGCTGCCGGCCGCGAGCGTCGCCGCTTCCGGTTCGGTGGCGGCCGACGCCGTCGCCACGGTGCTGCCGACGGTCGGCCGCGCCGCCGCCTTGGCGCTGTGCATCTCCGCCTTCGGCGTCGCGAACGCGCAGGTGCTGACGGCGCCGCGCGCCTACTTCGCGCTGGCGCAGGAAGGCCTGTTCCCCGCCGCGCTCTCACGCGTGGACGCGCGCCGCGGCGTGCCCAGTCTGGCGATTTTGCTGCAAGCCGCCCTAGCGGTTGCGATGTTGTGGGCCGCGAGCGACGATTCGCTCGATCAACTCGTCACCGGCGTCGTCTTCGTGGACTGGGTCTTCCACATGATCGTGGTCGCGGGCCTGATTCGCGCCGGCCGCGCGGGCGCGGGCTATCGCATGCCGCTGTGGCCGCTGCCCGCGGTGCTCTTCGTCGCCGGCGCCGGCGCCGGATTGGGCGCGACCTTCTTCGATCCGGCCGTGCGTCAGGCCAGCCTGCTCGGCTGCGCGTGGATCGCGCTGGGGGCGCTGGTGTTCTTCGCGCAAGATCGCTTGAAAATTCGCCAACGCGCGTCATGATCCCCGCGTAGGCTTTGAGACAAGCGAGAAGACCATGAATTCCCCCCACACCTCCGATTTCGACGCGACTCCCCGCCTGAGCTGGCCCTTGGCTCTCGCCCGGGCGCTGGCTGCGCTGGCCCTGCTGGGCGCCGCCGGCTGGCTGATTTCCTAGGCTGCAGCGCGCTCTATCCTGGGCCGCGTGCGCGCCGGCCGCTTCCCCTTCGCCTTCTTCGGACTTCTCGCCGGCTGCGCCGCCGATTCACCGGTGCCGGCGCCGTTGCACGCGGTGCTGATCGCCGGCGACGAGGAATACCGCTCCGAAGAAGCGCTGCCGCTGCTGGCGCTCCTGCTCGAGTCGCAGGGCTTTCGCTGCAGCGTCAGTTTCAGTCGTGATCCCGCGACCGGCGCGGTGGATCCCGGCCAGGCGGCGCATCAGTCGGGTCTCGAGGCGCTGGACGACGCCGATTTGATCGTGCTCTTCACGCGCTTCCGCGCCTGGGAGGAGCCCGACCGCCAGCGCCTGGCGCGCGCCCTCGAGCGCGGCGTGCCGCTGGTCGGACTGCGCACTTCCACGCACGCCTTTCTCTACGGCTCCGAGGCGCCGGCCGCCGCGCGCGCCTGGTCCGCGGACGCGGCCGAGCCGCCGGGCGGCTTCGGCGAAACCTGGTTCGGCGATTCCTGGGTCGCGCATCACGGCGGTCACGGCAGCGAGAGCACGCGCGCGCTGCCGGAGCCGGCGGCGGCGGGGCATCCGATCCTGCGCGGCTTCGCCTCCGCCTGGGGTCCGACCGACGTCTACGCGTTCCATCCGTTGCCGCCGGATTGCGTCGTGCTCGCGCGCGGGTTCGTGCTGGCCGGCATGAGCCCGGACTCCGCGCCCGCCGCCGACGGCCGCAACGATCCGCCGATGCCGCTGGCCTGGGCGCGCGAGCTGCCGCGCGGCGCCGGTCCTCCGCAGCGCGTCTTCTACTCCTCGATGGGAGCGTCGCAGGACCTCGCCGATCCCGGCCTGCAGCGCCTGCTCGTGCAGGCCTGCCTGTGGGCGGCGCGGCGCGAGGCGCGCATTCCGCCGGAAGGCGTGAGGCTGCCGGCGGTCGGAGCCGGCGGCATTCCCTACGCGCCGAGCCCCTTCGGTTTCCGGTGAGCGTTCCCGCGGACGCCCGTTCGCTCGCGCGCTTCCAGGACGAGCCGGGCCTGCGCTTCCGGCGCGCGATCGTCCGGCCGCCCTCCGATTCCTTCGCCTCCGGTCTCACGACCGCCGCGCTCGGCGCGCCCGATCTCGAACTCGCGCGGCGCCAGCACGCGCAGTACTGCGCGGCGCTGGAGAGCCTGGGCCTGACTCTCACGATTCTTCCTCCCGACGCGGCCCACCCCGACTCGACCTTCGTCGAGGACACCGCCGTGGTGACGCAGCGGGGCGCGATCGTCACGCGGCCGGGCGCGCCCAGCCGCGCCGGCGAGGTGCAGGCCGTCCGCGAAACGCTTGCGGGACTCTGCGGCGCAGTCGCGGAGATCGTCGCGCCGGGCACCCTCGACGGCGGCGACGTCTGCCAGGCCGGCCGCCACTTCTTCATCGGGATCTCGCGGCGCAGCAACGAGGAGGGCGCCCGCCAGTTGGCGGATTGGCTGCGCCGCGCGGGCTTCACGGCGGACACGGTGGACATTCGCGCGCGGGGCGAGCTGTTGCATCTCAAGAGCGGTCTCGCCTGGCTGGGCGGTGCAACCGTGGTGGTGACCGAATCGCTGGCCGGCCACCCGGCCTTTTCCCGCTGCCAGCGCATCGTGGCGGGCGCGCAGGAGAGCTACGCCGCGAACTGCCTGCGCGTGTACGACCTTGTGCTGATGGCGGCAGGGTATCCGGAGCTCGCGCGCCGGGTCGCAGGTCTGGGCCTCGAAGTCAGGACGCTCGAAGTCTCCGAATTCGCCAAGATGGACGGCGGACTGAGCTGCTTGTCCCTGCGTCTGCCCTGAGGCCCCGACATTTCCTGGACTGGTTATGCTGGATGGGGCAGCGCTGGCGAAGCGTCCGATTTTCCTTCTCACGGTATTCCCGTCCCCGCATGAAACCGCTTCTTCTCACCTGCAGCATGGGCATCTCCGTGCTCTGCTCCGCTCATCTTGCGGCGCAGCAAGCACCTCCCGGCAACTACAACTGGATTCTCAATCCTGCGAACGGGCACTACTACGCCGTGCCGGCCGCCGTCATGAACTGGGGCGAGGCCAAGGATCTGGCGGATGCGCTGGGCGCAAGCGTCGAACTGGCAACGATCCGAAGTGCCGCGGAGAATGCGTGGCTGGTCAGCAGCGTGACGGCCAGCCCGGCCTGGATCGGCTTCACGGACGAGGCGCAGGAGGGACTCTGGGTCTGGCGCTCAGGCGAGCCCGTCACCTTCGAGAACTGGGCGCCCGGCGAGCCGGATGACGGCGGCGCGGGACAGGATGCCTGCTCCTTCAACGAGCTCGGCGCCGAGACCTTTTCCGACCAGCTCGTGTCCCGCCAACGCCTCGCTCTTCTCGAGTGGCGGCCGTCAGGCGGACTCACGCTCGTGAAATTGGGCACGTGCGCCGGCCAGATCTCGCTGGGAGTGCGCCAGGCCAGCCCGAATGGTCGAGTGGCGCTCTGGTTCGGCCGCGCCGGCAGCACCGCCAAGCCGGGTCCGCCCTGCGCCGGAATCGTGCTCGCGATGGAGCGGCCGCGCCTCGGCGCCTGGGTTCTGGCCAACCTCATGGGACGTGTCAATCTGACGTTCAACCTCCCGGCTGGAGCCTGCGGGCTGAGCGTGCAGGTGGTGGACGTCGACAGTTGCGCGGTCTCGAACTTCGTCGTCATCTGACCCTCGGCCGGCCGCCGCTGCGGATCAGGCGCGTCCGAACGGCTTGCTGAGGATGTCAGAGTTCGAGTCTGACGAGGGCGTTGCCCAGGCTTGTGAGGTAGACCAGGCCCGTGTCCGGGCTGAGAATGACGCCCGTCAGCATGCCCGGGAGCGCGCTGGACAGTTCCGGCGTCCGCGCATGGAAAGCGGAGTGCGCGGCGCCCGTGTCCGGATCCACGATCAGAATCTCGCTGCGGGCCGGCAGCCCAACCCACAGCCGCCCGGCTGCGTCCAGCTCGAGATTGTCCGGCCTCTTGACGCTGAGCAGCACTTCCGGATCGCCCAGCTCCCCTGTCATGACGTTCCAGGGGAATTGCCAGATGCGGTCCTGGTCGAGCTCGGCGAGATAGAGCCGGCCGCGCCGCTCGTCGAGGGCGATGCCGTTGGCGAAGTCGAGGCCGTCGCGCACGAGTTCGGCCTGCGCAGCCGGTTGGCCGTCCCGCAGGGGCAGCCGCCACAGGGATCCGGAGGCGGGGGACTTGAGCACCGCGGAAATGCCGGCGTCGCCCTGCGCCTCGACGTTGTTGCCGCTCTGCGTGAACCAGATCGCGCCGCTCGTGTCGCGCGATGCCGTGTTCACGCCGTAGGCGTGCTGGTAGATGCGCTCGGTGGCGCCGTCCGCGAGCGCGACGCGATAGATGCCGCCCGCCAGAATGTCCGTCGCCAACAGATGGGTGCCGCCGGGCTCGAGACTGATGCCGTTGACGGCGCCGTGGCGCTCGGGCGGCCGGTGCGCGTATCCGGCGCCGGCCAGATCGCCGAAGGGCTGGCTGCTGCCGTCCTTCTCGACGAGGCGCAGGCCTACCTCCTGATCCGCGACGATGAGCCGTCCATCGCCGAGCGCCACGCCGTCTTCCGGCCGCGCCAGCGTGCGGTCAGCCGGAAAGATCTGACTGGCGTCGAAGGTCCAGACCGGCAAGTCCTGGAGCGCCGCGTCGTGATGGCCGCAGCCGCTCGCCAGCGCGAGCAGAACGATCCATAGAATTCGAACCATGAACGATCTTAGCCCGGCGCCCGCGTACGCTATGTGCATGCTCAAGACCTTCGCCGGCATCGCTCTGGCCGCGGCGGCCGCCGGATCCTGGAGCTGCTCCGCGCCGGGCTCCGGGGATCTGACGCCCGAGCAGGAGGCGGTGGTGGAAGCCCTGATGGCGCCCATTCGCCAGTACGTCGAAGGTTTCAACGTCGGCGACGTGAATCGCGCCTTCGCCGCCTGCACCGATCCGCTCACCATCATGGACGAAATCCCGCCGTTCGTCTGGTCGGGAGAGGGCGCCGCGCAGCTCTGGTTCAACGACTTCGTCGCCCACGCCCAGCGCATGCAGATCAGCAGCGGGGTCGTCACGCTCGGCGAACCGCGCCACGTGGAGCTCGCCGGAGACCGCGCCTACGTCGTGGTGCCCGCGGACTACGACTTCGACCAGGCCGGCGTGCCGATGAGCAAGCCGGGCCGCACGCTCACGGTGGCGCTGCTCCTGACGGCGACCGGCTGGCGCATCACCGGCTGGACCTGGACCGCCCGCTAAGGCCTTGCATCCACTTCGAGCGCCAGCAGCGCGATCACCGCCATGGCGGTGCCCGCCGTGCGGCCGATCTGCGGATTGTCCACGAAGGATCCGTCGGCGTTGCGGGCCTGGAGAATGGCCTCGAGCACCGGGCCGCGGAAATCGGCGCGGTCCTTCTGCGGCAGCGCGGCCACGGCTTCGGCGGCGTACATGTAGTCGAAGAGCAGGTAGTGCGAGCCCTGCGCCTCCGGGCCGCAGTGCATCAGCGCCTTGCCCTGCTCGCGCGCGAGCGCGGGCAGATGCTCGACGAAGAGTTGGAGGCGGGCCTTGACGGCGTCGGCGTCGGAGCGGCCGGCGCGCAGCAGCGCCAGCGAGCAGGCCGGACCGCGTCCGGACGCGTCGCCCGCGGTGCCGCCGACGGGCGTGTTGCTGCTGTGTTCGACCATGTAGCGGAAGGCGCCGTTCTCCTGGCGCATGCCTTCGAGGCAGCGCACCGCTTCCGCGAGCATCTCCGGCGCGATCTCGACGCCCGCGTCGGGCGCGCGCAGCAGCGCCGCGAGCACCGCGGCGGTGGTGAAGCTCATGGAGACCTCCACCGGCTGCGCCGAGCCCGCCACCGTGCTGGAGAGGTAGTAGCTCCAGCCGCCGCCGCTCTTCTGCTTGGCCTGCAGCACCGCGACAGCGTCGGCGGCCATCGCGCGCGCCGGCTCCGCGGCGCCGATGCCCGCGGGCAGGCACTCCGCCGCCAGCAGCAGCGCGTAGGGATGCGACCACACGGTGTAGTCCATCATGATTTCCGGCGGCTTCACGGCGCGCGCGCGCAGCTTGGCCGCGTGGCCCGACAGATAATCGAGGCTGCGGCCGGCGGCGGCCCGCAGAGCCGCTGCGCGCTGCGCGTGATGGCCGCTGGCGCCCCGGTCCTCCGCGAGCGCTTCGCGCGCGAGGGCGATCCCCGCCAGCGCGTTGGAGCCGAGGCCGAGCGGCGACGGGTCGTCGCCGGGCGCGGCGCCGATTTCGAACGGATTCGGCCAGGAGCCGTCGGCGCGCTGGTGCGCGAGCAGCCATTGCACGGCCTCGGCGTGCGCGCGCGCGGCTTCTTTGACTTTGAGCGGGCCCGGCGCGTGCGGCAGGGCCTCGGCGATCTGCGCGGCGGTGGGGGGCGTGAGATTCCACTTCTCCTGCACGGCCAGGGTGGGGCTGAGGAGGACGGCGGCGGCCAGCCAGGACCAGCGCGTGGGCGGATCCTCCAGCGCGATCGCGCGCAGGGCGGCGATGCCGGCGGCCTTCTCGCCGCGCGCGAGCATCAGCGAGGCGGCGATGACGCGGCGGTCGGCCGTGCCGGTGCCGGCGCGCTCGAGCGCGGCCTGGGCGGCGTCGAGGTCGCCGAGCGCGGCGTACATGCCAGCCTGCGCCTCGGCCACGTCGGCGTTGAGCTCGACGCGCGACGGCGCGGCGGCGAGGGCGTCGAGGGCGCCGCGGAAATCGCGGCGCAGGCGCAGCAGGTCGGCGCGCACCAGCGGCAGGCGCAGCGCGCCGCCGTGCTGCTCGCACTCGTCCAGCATCGCCTCGGCTTCGCTGAGTTCGCCGCACTCGATCAGCCAGGCGGCGTCGGCCAGGGCGCCCTCGGCGCGGCCCTCGCGCGGGACTTTGACCCGCGGCGGCGGTCCGGCGAGGCCCGGATGCCCGCGCAGTCCGCCGCGCAAAAATTCGTTCACCACGTTCGATTCGAGCGAGAAGGTTTCGCGCAGGATCTCGCCGTCGGGCTTGGCCAGCATGAGCGCCACGCCGAAGGAGCTGCCGCTGGTGCCGTAGATGGCGTGATCGGTGAAGGGCGCCTCCATGTCGAGGCGGAAGCGCAGCGGCACGTAGCGGGCGTTCGTCAGAGCGACGACGTCCGGATCCATGAAGGGCCCCATCGAGGGCAGGTCGCCGATCTCGAAGCCGGGGTAGTTCTGGAAGGCGACCAGGATCAGCTTGCGCTCCTTCCGGGCGCGCTCGGCGGCCTCCGCCCAATCCGCGGCCCAGTTCACCTCGCTGCCGCACAGCGCCGCGCGCTCCGCGAGCAGTGCGTCTTCGTCGTGGACCGGCGTGCCGGCAGTCTGGGCGAGCAGCAGCGGGAGAGCGAGGGAGAGCATGGTCACCAGCCTACGCGCCGGCCTGCTGCCGGTGAGGCTAGGATTGGATCCTCATGAGTCGGAGCCGCGCGATTGTCCGAATCGTCACGTGTTTCATGCTGACCGGCGGTTTGGTCCAGGCGGGGCAAGCCCAGGTCAAGGGCGGCGACACCATTGCTTTTCTGGGCGACTCCATCACGGAAGGAGGCGCCGGCCACGCGGGGGGCTACGTGCAGTTGGTGATCAGCGGGCTGGCAGCCAACGGCATCCAGGCTGGTCTGATTCCTGCCGGCGTCAGCGGGCACAAGTCGGATCAGATGCTCGAGCGATTGGAGCGCGACGTGCTCAGCAAGAAGCCGGCGTGGATGACTCTCAGTTGCGGAGTCAACGACGTCTGGCACGGGGAGAACGGCATCCCGCTCGACGCCTATCAGAAGAACATCCGGGCGATCGTGGATCAAGCTCAGGCCGCGGGCATCCGGGTGATGATCCTGACGGCGACCATGATTGGCGAGGACGCGCAGAATCCGCACAACCTGAAGCTCGCCGCTTACAACGCGTTTCTCCGCCAGTTGGCCGCGGAGAAGAAGTGCCTGCTGGCCGATCTGAATGCGGACATGCAGGCTGCGATCCAGCCGGCGGCCGCCGGAGGCCGGCAGGTCGAGTTGCAGCTGACTTCCGACGGGGTGCACATGGGGCCTCTGGGCGACCGCTTGATGGCGCGTGGAATTTTGAAAGCCTTCGGGCTGAGCGAGAGTCAGATGCAGAAGGCGGATGAGGCCTGGCTCGACGCACCCGGCACGGCCGGAGTCGGCGCCGGCCTGTCGCTGACGCTGCGGCAGTACGAGCAGCTTGCGGCCTTGGCGCTGCGCCAGGGCCAATCCGTGGCCGATTTCGTCAGCGCAGAATTCGTCCAGCACATCGAGGGATTGCTGAGCCAGGCCACCGTGCAGGAGACGGTGCGGTACGGATCCCGGTGCTTTGAATTGCAGATCGGCGACGTTCAGGGTTTCGTCATCTTGCCGATCGCGCCGGCCGCGGACGGTTCCAAACCCTGGGTCTGGTACGCGCCGTCCTATTGGCAGGGCTATCCCAACGAGCGCCTGAACTGGCTGTTCACGCGCCTGCTCCAACGGGGATTCGCCGTGTGCGGCACGAGCGTCGGCGATTCCTTCGGCAGTCCGCAGAGCCGCAAGATCTACAGCCGTTTCTACGAGCACGTCGTGCAGGAATACGGGCTGTCGCCGAGGGTGAGCCTGCTGCCGCAGAGTCGCGGCGGACTGATGTGGTTCAACTGGGCGGTTGAGAATCCGGAGAAGGTGGCGTGCATCGGCGGGATCTATCCCGTCTGCGATCTGACCAGTTATCCCGGGCTCGGCGCCACCGCCGCGGCCTACGGCATGACGGAAGCGGAACTCGGCGCCCAGCTCGCGCAGCACAATCCCATTGACCGGTTGGCGCCGCTGGCGCAGGCGAAGGTGCCGATCCTGCATTTGCACGGCGACCGGGATGAGGTGGTGCCGCTGGAGCGGAACAGTGGCCTGCTGATCCAGCGCTATCGGGCTCTGGGCGGTCCGGGCGAAGTGGCGGTGATCCGCGGCAAGGGGCACGCGGAGATTCCGGAGTTCTTCGAATCGGAGAAGCTGCTCGAGTTCTTCCTGCGGCAGGGCAAGTAATCTCCTGCGCGCGTACAATGCCGCCGTCTGCAGTGCGGGCGTAACTCAGTTGGTAGAGTGTCAGCTTCCCAAGCTGAATGTCGAGGGTTCGAGTCCCTTCGCCCGCTCCACTCTGCCTCGAATCTGCGCCTGCGGCGCCGCTTCGAGGCTCCGTGTCGCGTGCGAGGACTCTCCGCGCAGCGGGTGGGTCGCGCTGCGCGCGCCCCGCTGCGCGTCGAGTCCCTTCGCCCGCTCCATCCCGCGCTCGTGCGCTGCGCGCCCGGCGCGGGCTGTCGCGGGCTCGGGACCACGCGGAGCGCGGGTTGCCTCGCGGCTGCGCCGCTCAGCGCGCTCCGCGTCGAGTCCCTTCGCCCGCTCCACTCTGCCGCGCCCGCGACGCCTGCGGCGCTTCGGGAAGACGTAATGGACCGCGCGAGGACCGTTCGCGAAACCGCTAGTCTGATGCGGTGCCCCGCACCACCCGCCGCACGTTTCTCGCCCTCACCGGCGCCGCCGCCGCGGGCGCCGCCATGGCCGCTTGTCAGGTAGGACCGCGCCGGCCGGATCCGAAACTGCCGAAGGAAGGACCGCTGCGCATCGGCGTCATCGGCGTGGGCGGCCGCGGCGGCGACAATCTCGCGGCCATGGCGGGGGAGAACGTCCTGGCGCTCTGCGACGTGGACTCCAACCATCTCGCCGCGGCCGCGCTGGCCTTTCCGCAGGCCAAACTGTTCCGCGACTACCGCAAGATGATCGCGGAGGTCCGGCTCGACGCCGCCGTCGTCAGCACGCCCGACCACACGCACGCGCCCGCCACCCTCGCCGCGCTGCGCTCCGGCCTCGACGTCTACTGCGAGAAGCCGCTCACGCACACCGTCGAGGAGGCGCGCGCCGTCGCCGAGGCCGCGGACTGGTTCGGCGCCGTCACGCAGATGGGCACGCAGATCCACGCCGGCGACAACTACCGCCGCGTCGTCGAGCTGATCCAGGCCGGCGCCATCGGCAAAGTCAAAGAAGCGCACTGCTGGGTCGGCAAGGCCTGGGGCGGCGTCGAGCGGCCGGCGGACGCGCCGCCCGTGCCCGAGAGCCTCGACTGGAAGCTGTGGCTTGGCACGGCGCCGGCGCGCCCCTATCACCCCATCTATCACCCCGCCGGCTGGCGCAGCTTCTGGGACTTCGGCACCGGCACCCTCGGCGACATGGGATGCCACCATCTGGACCTGCCCTTCTGGGCGCTGCGCCTGGGCGTGCCGGAGAAGGCCACCGCCGACGGCCCCCCCCCGCACGCCGACAGCGCGCCGGCCGCGCTGCAGGTGCGCTGGGACTACGAGGATCTGCAGCTCTTCTGGCACGACGGCGGCCTGCGTCCGCCGCAGTTCGCCGCGGGCCTGCTGCCGGAGTGGGGCGACGGCACCCTCTTCGTCGGCGAGGACGGCTTCCTGCTCGCCGATTACGACCGCCATCTGCTCCTGCCCGAAGACCGCTACGTCAACTACCGGCGGCCGAAGGCTTCCATTCCGCCCTCCGTCGGCCATCACAAGGAGTGGCTCGACGCCTGCCGCGCGCGCGGCGAGACCACCTGCCCCTTCAGTTACGCGGCGCCTCTGACGGAGACGGTGCTGATGGGGGTGGACGCCTTCCGCGCTCGGCGAGCCTAGCCGGTTAGGGCCGGCGCACGATCGCCCCGCCTTTCATCACGAAATCCACGCGCTCGGTGGCGCCGACGTCGGCGAGAGGATCGCCGGGCATCGCCACGAGGTCGGCCAGCAGACCGGCGGCGATGCGCCCGCGGTCGGGAGTGCGGCACAGCGCGGCGGCGTGCAGCGTCGCCGCCTGCAATGCGTGCGCCGGCGTCATGCCGCGCTCCACCAGCGCGCGGAACTCGCGGGCGTTCGTGCCGTGCGGAATCACCGCGGCGTCGGTGCCGAAGGCGATCGTCACGCCGCCGGCGACGGCCGCGCGCAGATTGTCCTTGGCGCGCGGCAGCAGCCACTCGGCCTTGGCGCGGATCGGCCCGGGCAGCGCGTCCAGATTGATGGCGTCGGCCAGGTGCGTGGTCGGAACCAGATAGGTGCCGCGCTCCTTCATCAGCGCGATCGCCTCCGCGTCCACCATGCTGCCGTGCTCGATCGATGCGACGCCGGCGCGGATCGCCGCCAGGATGCCCTCGTTGCCGTGCGCGTGCGCCGCCACCGCCAGCCCGTGCCGGGCCGCCTCCTCGACGATGGCGCGGATTTCCTCCTCGCTGTACTGCTGCGCGCCCACCGGCGGCTCCCAGGACAGCACGCCGGCCGTGGCGCAGATCTTGATCACCTGCGCGCCGTGCTTGATCTGGTGGCGCACCGCCGCCACGCATTCCTCCGGCCCGTTCGCGATGCCGGATTCGGGCCCGCCCTCGCGCACGCCGGGCGCGTAGCCGGTGACGTCGCCGTGGCCGCCGGTGATGGACAGCGAATGCCCGGCGGGAATGATTCGCGGCCCTTCGATCAGCCCCTTGTCGATCGCGCGCATCAGCGCCACGTCGGCGAAGCCGGTGCTCCCGACGTCGCGCACGGTGGTGAAGCCGGCCTGCAGGGTCAGCCGGGCGTTGCGCGCGCCGCGCAGGGCGGCGTCGGCCGCGGTTTCGGTGACGTCGCGCGTCTCCCAGCCCTCGTCGATGTCGGAGCAGAGGTGCGTATGACAATCGATGAAGCCCGGCAGCAGCGTGCGGTCGCCGAGATCCACCACGGCGGCGCCGGCGGGGGGCGGCGTGCCGGCCTTCTCCACCGCGGCGATCTTCCCGCCCTCCACGCGCACCTGCAGCCCGGTCTTGAGCGTGCCGCTCTCGGCGTCGAAGAGGCGCGCGGCGCGCACGATGGCGACGGCGGCGGGCGGCGCCGGTTCCTGGAGAGCGAGGCTGGCGAGTGCGAACGCGGCGAACATGCCGAAAGACTAGCGCTCCGCCCGCATCCAGCGGTCGAAGTCCTCGGCGGAGGCGTGGCCCAGGGCCAGCGCCGCCTCGCGCAGGGTGAGGCCCTCGCGCTGCGCCTGCAGCGCGATCGCCGCCGCCCGGTCGTAGCCCACGTGCGGCACCAGCGCTGCGGCCCGCGCCAGCGAGCGTCCGAGCAGCTCGGCGATGCGCTCGCGGTCCGGCTCGATGCCGCGCGCGCAGTGCTCGTCGAAATCCGCCGCCGCGCCAGCCAGCAGGCGGGCGCTCTGCAGGAAGGCCTGCGCGATCAGCGGCCGGCACACGTTGAGTTCGAAATTGCCGGAGGCGGCGCCCAGCGTCAGCGCCGCGTCGTTGCCGAACACGCGCAGGCAGACCATCACCAAGGCCTCGGCCTGGGTCGGATTGACTTTTCCGGGCATGATGGAGCTGCCCGGCTCGTTGGCGGGAATGCGGATCTCGCCAAGCCCGCCGCGCGGTCCGGAGGACAGCCAGCGCACGTCGTTCGCGATCTTGTGCAGGGCCACGGCCAGCGTCTTCAGCGCGCCGTGCGCCCCGACGAGCGCCTCGTGCCCGGCCAGCGCCGCGAACTTGTTGGACGCGCTGACGAAGGGCAGGCCGCTGCGGCGCGCCAGCTCGGCGGCGGCGCGCGCGCCGAATTCCGGATGCGCGTTGAGCCCGGTGCCCACCGCGGTGCCGCCGATCGCCAGCTCGCGCAGCGCCGGCAGCGCGGCGCGGATGCCGTTCTCGGCCGCCGCCAGCTGCGCCGCCCAGCCGCCGATCTCCTGCCCCAGCGTCAGCGGCGCGGCGTCCTGCAGATGCGTGCGCCCCAGTTTCATCACGTCCGCGCAGGCGCGCGCCTTGCCGTCGAGGGTGCCGCGCAGCGCGGCCACCGCCGGCAGCACGGCGCCCTCCAGAGCCTGGCACGCCGCCAGGTGCATCGCGGTGGGGAAGACGTCGTTGGAGGACTGCCCGCGGTTCACGTCGTCGTTCGGATGCGCCAGCCGGCCGGCGCCGCGCGGCCCGCCGAGCAGCTCGGAGGCGCGGTTCGCCAGCACCTCGTTGACGTTCATGTGCGTCTGCGTGCCGGAGCCGGTCTGCCACGCGCTCAGCGGAAATTCGGCCGCGTGCTTCCCGTCGATCACCTCCTGCGCGGCGCGCGCGATCGCATCGGCCTTGCGCGCATCGATCAGGCCGAGTTCGCCGTTCACCACCGCGGCCGCCCGTTTGACTTCGGCGATGGCGCGCACGATCTCCTCCGGCATGCGCTCGTCCTGCAGGCGGAAATGCCGCAGCGCGCGCTCGGTCTGCGCGCCCCACAGGCGCTCCGCCGGCACCTCGATCGGTCCCAGGCTGTCCGTCTCGCGGCGAGTGGCTCCCATGGCGGAGACCCTAGCCTAATCTCCGGCCTCAGTCCGCTGCAGGCAGGGTCAGGAGCAACTCTTCGCTCTCGCCATCCCGTCCCACCTTCAACTCGCCCGCCGCGCTCCGCCCGTCGGCGGCCCGCGCCTCGACGAGATAGTCGCCGGGAGCCAGCCGCAGGACGCCCTGGAAGGAGGCGTCCACGCTGCGGAAGAAGGTGCTGGCGCACACCTGCCGGCCGCCCGCCTCGCGCACTTCCACCTCGACCGATTCCAGTTCGGTCCGCTCCGCCTCGCGGACCAACAGGGTGCACGCCCAGCCGGCCCGCAATTCGAGGTTGAGCAGCGTTTCCTCGCCGTCGCGCACGCTGACCGGCGCGCTGCCGCTGGCCAGGCCATCTCCCTCCCAGAGCAGCCGGTAGTCGCCGGGCGCCACGGCCTCCGACCGCGCCACGTCCTGCGCGAACACCAGTCCGCTCGCGACCATGCGCGACCCCTGCATGAGCCGGAGTTCGGGCGCGAGTCCCTGCGTTCCGGTGGAGCGGCTGAAAACCGCGGTGAGCCGGCCGCCGGCGGCGAGCCGCAGATCGCCGAGATTCCAGGCCTCGCGCGGCCCGAGTTCGCGCGGCCCGTAGAAGTGGTCGGGCAAGGTGGGATGCTGCACCCACAGGTGCCAGATGCCGGGGGGGAATGGGCCGAGCGCGAACGCGCCGGTCGCCGGATCCGGCGTCTCGATCGGCGAGCTGCCGGACATCCGCGTCGGGATCAGGATCGCCGCGGCGGCGGGCGAGCCGTCGGGCATGAGCAGGCGGCCGCTCATGCGCACGCTCGGATCCAGCGCGCGCTCCAGGACGATCTCGATCTCCGCGCCGCCCGCGCGCACGTCGCGTAGTTTCCTGACCGCGAAGGTCGCACTGCCGGGCGGCATCAGGTCCAGCTCGAAACTGAGGTCCGGACAGTTGCCGAAGCGCGCGCGGCCCTCGGCGTCGGTGCCCGCGAACTCCACGTGCGGCTCGCCGCCCGCCGTTTGCCCGACGAGTTGCAGCGTGCATCCCGGGCGCGGCGCGCCCTCTTCGTCCACGACCCGCACCCGGATCTCGGCGCCCGCGCCCAGCACCGGATTCCAGGCGATCAGTTCGCCCGGCCGCGCGATGAATTCGGCCGTGGCGGCGATGCCCTCGTCCTCGGCGGAAGTCGCGCGCAGCTGTAGCGCGCCTGCGGGCAGGCCCTCGAGCAGGAAGCTGCCGTCCGCGGCGGCGCGGGCGCTGAAGTCGGCGAAGCCGCCGTCGCCGGCATCCAACTGCGCGCGCGCGGCCGGCTGCCCCGCGGCATCCGTGACGCGGCCGCTCACCCGCACCCCCGGCTCGAGCCGCGCCTCGAGCTGCGCCGCCGCGCCTTGCCGGATCTCCACGGAGCCGCGCCACAAGCCCCAGCCGGCCGCGCGCACCTGCACGGGCGTGTCGCCGAGTTCCAGGCCCTCCGCGGCGAATCGGCCGTCCGCGCCGGTTGTCAGACGAGGGCCGAGCATGGAGAGGCCGCTGCCGCCGTCGTGCAGGCGGGCGCGCCGAGCCTGCTCGCTGCCGATCAAGACGGCTGCGCCGGCCACCGGAGCCCCGCCGGAATCCAGGACGCGGCCTTGCAGCGCGCCGCCGGGACCGGACAGCACCAGGACGAGCTCCAGGCGCGCGCCCTCGGCGGCGAGGATCATGGGCATGGGCGAGGGCGCGTAGCCGGACTTGCGCGCGCCAATCCAATGGCCGGCGCCGACCGCCTCGACGGTGAAGCGGCCGTGCGCGTCGCTCTGCGCGATCACGTGGCCGCCGTTCACGTTGCCTTGGTCGGACAGCCAGACGTCGGCCGCCGGCACCGGCGCGCCCGCCGCGTCGCGGACCGCGCCGTCGATGCGGATGCCGCGCTCCAACCGCAGGTCCACCGTAGTCTCCTCGCCGGGCTGCACGCGCCCGTGATTCTGCGCGGCTCTCCCGCTGCCGCGATGGAGGATGGCGGCGATCTCGCCGGCCGGCAGGTTCGCGAACCGCGCCAGGCCCTGCGCGTCCGTGCGGGCCTCGAGCGCGTGGAAGTGCGGATGCGGCTGGTTCCACTGATAGACGCGGAGCCATTCATCCGGCGCCGGCTGGCCGTCCGCCGCGCGCACCACGCGCACGATCAGGGTGCCGCGGCCTTCCGCGGAAGCAGCCGGCGCCGCCGGGGCGCCGGCCGCTGCGGCGCGCTCGAGAGCCGGCGACTGCGGGTCCGTTCCCACCGCGGCCGCGCCCGCGTCCGCGCCTGCTGCGTCGGCCTGCGCCGCGTCGGCCAGTTCCGGCGGCGCGCCCGGCGGCGCTTGCGGCGCATCCTTGCGCAGGAACAGGAAAGCCAGCAGCAGGAGCAGCATGCCGGCGGCGAGGATTTTGCTTTTGGCGGACATGATTGCGATCTCCAATGCGGGCGCCGCGGGCGGAATGCGGGACCAGGGCAGCAGCGCGGCCATCCATTGCGCGCGCCCGCCGCCGTGCTCCGCGTCGAGCTGCAGGCGCAGTCGCTCGAGCGCGCGCCGGGTGCGCGTGCGCACGGTTTCGACCGGCAGGTTCAGGCGCTGCGCGATCGCGCGCGGCGGCAGATTTTCGAAGTAGCGCAGCAGGAGCACCGCGCGCGCGGCTTCGTCGAGCCCGAGCACCGCCTCGACCACTCGCCGCCGCGCCTCTTCCCGCGCGCAGATCTCGGCCGCCGACGGCAGCGCGTCCGCGGGAGCCACGCGCTGCTCGCGCGTCCGCCGCCGCTGCGCTCCGCGGCGCCCGCGCGCCGCCATCCGCTGCAGGGTTCCCGCCAGCCAGCCGCCCCAGGAGCGGGCCGGATTTCCGCGCGCCCGCGTGTCCAGGGCCGCCACCCAGGCGTCCTGCGCCAGATCCTCCGCCTCCTGCGGCGTGCCGGTCAGATCCCGCGCCAGCGCCCGGATGAATCCGTCGTAGCGGAGCAGTTCCTCGGGATCGCGCTCGCCGGAATCCATGCGGGAGTATGTTCCCACGGGCGCGGAAAGCGGTTCACAGAATCAGATCAACGAAGATCCCTATCCTCTGTGGCCGCCCGAGGCGGGCCGCGGGCGCCAGGGGCCGGCGGCGTCGCGGTTCTTGACCGAGAGCTGCTTGACCTCGTCCGGATTCAGGCGCCGGCCTTCCAGCTTCCGGCCGCGCAGGCGCATGTGATAGAGGTCCTTGACGACTTGCTCAGGCGCGCCGGAGGGGAGATCCACGGTGCTGAAGTCGCCGTAGAGCTCGATGCGGCCGATCAGGTCGCCGTCCACGCCGGCGCCGTTCGCCAGCGACGCCACCAGCAGAGCCGGCGTGACGCCCTGCTCGCGGCCGACCTCGATGCGCCAGCGCTCCATTCCTTGCTCCGGCGGCGGCACGATCCACGGCTTGCGCGGGCCGGCGTTGCGGTCGCCGCGCTCGCCGCGGTCACCGCGGTCACCGCGGTCGAACCCGCCCCCTTGCGGCTCGAACTTCGGCTTCGTCGGGTTGTAGACCGGCTCGGGCGCCATCATCGCCTTCGGCTCGAGCAGCAGCGGCTCCTCGCCCTGCGCCATGCGCGCCAGCGCGGCGGCCGCGCGCAGCGGCTCGACCGAGTTCTCCGCGACGAATTCCTTGACGAGGCCCTCGTAGAAGTCAAGATCGTCGCCCTCGAGCGCCTCGGCGATCTTGGTCTTGAAGCGCCCGATGCGCTGGCGGTTCACCTCGTCGGCGGTCGGCAGCACCAGCGGCTCGATCGGCTTGCGCAGCATGCGCTCGATGGCGCGCAGCAAGTGCCGCTCGCGCGGCGCCACGAACAGGATCGCCTCGCCCGAGCGCCCGGCGCGGCCGGTGCGGCCGATGCGGTGCACGTAGGACTCGACGTCGGTCGGCATGTCGAAGTTCACGACGTGGCTGATGCGCTCGAGGTCCAGGCCGCGCGCGGCGACGTCGGTGGCCACCAGGATGTCCAACTGGCCCTGGCGCAGGCGCTCGACGGTGCGCTCGCGGTCCCGCTGCTGCATCTCGCCGCTCAGCGGCGCGCAGGAGAAGCCGCGCGCCTCGAGGCGGCTGGCCAGCTCGCCGGTGGCGATGCGCGTGCGCACGAAGATCAGCATCGCGTCGAAATCTTCCGTCTCGAGCAGCTGCGTCAGCGCCTCGAGCTTGCGCCCGGCCGGCAGCACCCAGGCGCGCTGGCGGATGGTGTCGGCGGCGGCCATGCGCGCCTGCACCCGGATCTCCTCCGGATTCTTGAGGTGGCGCCGCGCGATGGCGCGGATCTCGTCCGGCATGGTCGCGGAGAAGAGCGTGATCTGCCGCTCGGCCGGTAGCTGCTGCAGCACCCACTCGACGTCCTCGAGGAATCCCATGCGCAGCATCTCGTCGGCCTCGTCGAGCACCAGCGTCTTGACCGACTCCAGCCTGAAGGAGCCGCGCCGCATGTGGTCCATCACCCGGCCGGGCGTGCCGACCACGACGTGGACGCCGCGCTGCAGCGGCCGCAGCTGCGCGGGATAGGCCTGGCCGCCGTAGATCGGCAGCACGTGGAAGCCCGGGATGTGCGCCGCGTACTTCTGCAGCGCCTCGGCCACCTGGATGGCGAGTTCGCGCGTCGGCACCAGCACCAGGGCCTGCGGCTCGCGGCGCGCCGCGTCGATGCGGCACAGCAGCGGCCACGCGAAGGCGCCGGTCTTGCCGGTGCCGGTCTGCGCCTGCCCGACGAGGTCGCGGCCGCTCAGCATCACGGGCACCGTGGCGACCTGGATCGGAGTCGGCGCCTCGTAGCCGACGTCGTTCAGCGCGCGGAGCACCGGTTCGGACAGCCCGAGTTCGCGGAAGCCGGCCACGGCGGGGGCAAGGTCGGTCGGGGCGGCTTCTTTCATGGGACTCGAGTCGGTCAAGCGAACTTCTCATTGTACCCATTTCGCGCGCCTTCGCCTCGCGCTTCCTGGCTAGGATGGAGCAAGCCGTGAGAGTGGATCAGCCGTGAACCGCAAACAGCTTGTCTTGGCATTGCTTGCGTTGGCAGCGGCGGTCCTGCTGTGGCTGCTGCTCCGTCCTGACGGCGGATTGCGCAACGACGCCGGTCAGGAGCCGGCTCCGGTCGAGGACGCAGGATCGCAGTCAACGGAGACTCCGGCCGTTCCGCCAGTGCGCACCGAGGCGGAAATCCCCGGAGCGGCCGCCGGCGATGCGGGCACGGGTCCTGGCGCGGCGAGCGGAGTGATCGTGACCGGCGTCGTCCGGGCCGATCGCGAGCCGCGGGAGGGCGTGCGGATCCAGGTGAACGGCCAGGAATTGCTTTCCGGACTCGACGGGCTCTTCGCCCTCACTCTGTCAACCTTGCCGGCCACTGCCCGCTTCTCACTGGCCGGTTTCACCGAACAGGAAGTCGCGCTCTCGGCCGAGCCGATGCGGGTTGATCTCTACTCCGAATTGAACCTGGCGATTCTGGTGCAGTCGGACTTCGAGACCAGGGAAAGGATTACCGGCACCTGGAGGCTGATCAGAAATCCCGTCGCGCTTTCCTTCGCCCGCGAGCGCGATCCGCCCGCGCCCGTCACGGTGCTGGAAGGCGAGTTCGAATCCGACAAGGTGGTGCTGCTGCCAGTTCAGGCCGGATCGTCATGGCACCAGCGGGCTTACGAGGTCCAGTTCGAGGCGGGCGCCCGGATGGCGCGCGGCTACTTCGGCGAGGTCCTCCAGAAGTATCCAGAAGACTCGGAGCGCAAGTACCGAACGTGCGTCATCCGGGGCAAGCAATTCCAACCGGTGGTTGCGGCACGGGTCCGCTTCACGGATTTCGATCATGCGCCTCTGGCCGCCAGGACGGTTTACGTTCCAACTTCTCACGCAATCCCGCGCAGCTGGTCCACTCGAGTCACGGACGCCGACGGCTGGATCGCGCTCGAACTCGAGAATTCGAAACTGGTCTCGCATTTCGTCATCGAACTTTCTCCCGGCCTCTACTCGGCGGGAGAGTATGGAAGAGTCGAGGAGCGTTCAGCGGGCGAGTTCTCGGTGCTCGTTCCGACGCGCGCGCCGCCGATCGTGCTCCGCGGGGTGCTTCCGGATGGATCGACCGTGGAGATTCAGCGCATGGCTCTCTCCGAAAAGTCTCTGCAGCCAAGGCATGACTCCTCGGCGAGTTACCATGAATTCACCGGCGAAGGCCGGACCTTGGCGCTCGATCCCAAGCTGGATCTGCACGGATGGAGCAGCACGTACGGGCAGCTGTCGGCGACCCTGCTGCCCGACCGCATGACGCTGCCGTCCGTCCTCTACCAGTGGGACGATGCCGCCACGGTGCTCACTCTGCCCGATTTTCACACCCTGCGCCTCGGCGTCGCCGGAGAAGGAGCCGCCGAGGCGAAACTGTTCCTCAACGTTGAGTTGCAGGATGGCGGAAGAGTGTGGCGGAACTTCGTCCGCTCGGAGGCTCCCATCGACCTTCGGCTGCCGTCCGGCACCCACAAGCTGACCCTTCTGGTGGCCGGCACCTCCACCGAGCTCGCGAGCGCGGAATGCGAGGTTCCCGCGCAGTCTTCTCTCACGCTGGAGATCCTGCCCGCTCTGAGGCTCTTCGTGAGCATCGGCGGCAAGCCGCTCTCCCACGAGGCTCTCGTCTACACGACGCTGTCTGGCGTGTCGGCCCGCGCGCGACTCGATGCCGGTGGATCCGCTTCCCTGCCAGGCATCGATCCGATGAACGCGAATCTCAACCTGCTGCCGCAGGTGCGGAGCGTCACCGTGGGTGAGACAGGCTCTGGAATCCTGTTCCTGGGCCATTCGGTCGAATCCCTTCCCATCCAGTCAGGCGAAGCGCTTCTCGAGCTGCCCTACGGATTCCTGCGTGTGCGCAATCCCTCCGGAGCCGGAGTCACCGCAACGCTGCGCCGCAACGCGTTGTCCACCGGAAAGTTGACCCTCGCCTGCCCGGCCGGCGGCAGCGCGGAGTATCTGATTCCGATCGGCGCGTACGCGCTCGACGCGGACAGCCGACAGCAGTTGTTCGAGATCGCCAGCGGCCAAACCTCCGAGATCGTCCTCGAGTGCCCTCGCCCTACTGAATCGGAATCTTCTCGAAGGACAGCGCCGCCACGCCGCGCGCGTTGGTGATCCAGCCGCGCTGGATCGTGCTGTGGCTGCCGTAGCCGATCTCGGTCGCCGTCGAGGGCGCCGCGAGCAGCACGCGCAGCTTGTTGCCGGCGGGGATCAGCGCCGTCACCACGTCGCCGGCGCCGAGTTTCAGGTCGAGCTCGGCTCCGGGCTCGGCGACGATGCGGTCGTTCGTCTGACGAAACGTGACGACGATCTCGTCGTGCGCCGGCGAGGCCCAGGCCGCCGACAGCACGTTGGGCGGCTCGACGTTGTTCACGAAGGGCGAGCCGTAATAGTCGCGGCCCACGAGCATCGCCACGTTCTCGCCCAGGCGCTTGTAGCCCTCGTACCGGAAGTGGCAGCCGTCGTGGCCGGGCAGGCCGTTGGCGACCGCCAGCCTCACCTTCGGCAGCAGGTCGCCGAGGCGGCGCTGCAGGTCGCGCAGTTCCAGGCTCGGGTTGCCGCAGCCCCAGCGCACCTGCACCACGTAGACGTTCTGCAGCGCCGGGAAATCCTGCAGCCAGTCCGAGTGCAGGTCGGTGAAGGCCGGCAGATACGCGGCGGCCTGATTGCCGTCGGACTCGCCTTGATACCAGAACATGCCCTGGGCGGCGTTCGCCACCCCGGCCTGCCGCGCCCGCCACAGCAGGCGGCCGTAGATGGTGTTGAGATCCTCCGGCGCCGCTTCGTTGCGCGCGTGCAGCGCGATCCAGGTTCCGCCCACCGCGCCGTTCAGCAGCGCGACCGGCACGCCGGTGCGGTCCACGACGATCTGCGCCATGCGCAGCGCCCACGCGCCCACCGAGCCCGGGCCGTTCATGGTCTCGCCGTCGGCCAGGTGCCAGCTCAGGTCGGCGGCCGTGACGCCGGGATTGGTGCTGGCGGTGCCGAAGGAGCGGACGTTCCAGCGCTGCGAGGAGTTGGCCAGCTGCTCGCCCCAGTAATCGCTGGCCACCATGTTCGACTGGCCCTGACAGAGATAGACGTCGCCGCTCACCAGGTTCTCCCAACTGCCGGCCACGGTGGACCGCGCGCCGGCGCGCAGCACCAGCAGCGCGTCGTGATTCACGCAGACGGCGCGCAGCGGCAGGGAGAGCTCGAAGGGAATGGCGGCGCCCGCGGCGGCGCGCGGCAGACTCATGCGCGCCTCGCGGAAATCGCCGTCGGCGCCGGCGAGTTCAAGAGCAACTTCCTGCCACTCCCCGGCGGTCACGGTGCCGCGCACCACGACCGTGCCGAAGCCGTCGGCGCCGCGCGGGTAGAGGCGGAGGTCGGAGGGAGCCTCGTCGAGGACGACGAGAGGCGCCGCCGACTGGGCAGCGAGGAGCAGGAGGGGGAGGAGCGCGAACATGACGGGGGCTCCATGGTAATCCACCATTCACCTGGGCTCATGGGAATGATTCCTTCCACTTATGCCAAGACTGCGGCATTCAAGCTTGCTTATGGCCGTAATCATCAGATTTAAGAGTTGTCGATGAGATGACCGATAAGATCCATCTCAGTCCAAAGACTGCACCAAGATGACCAAGACCGCACTCAGCCTCCTTCTCGTGCCCGCGCTGCTCCTTGGCGGCGCCTGCCGGAACTACAGCACTCCGCCGCTGCCCACGAACAGCCCGAAGTCCTCCACCTACGACTCCTCGGTCGCGCGTTCCTGGATGGACAACGCCTACCTGTGGGTGAAGGCGGGCGGAACCAACCCGCCGCAGGCCTCGCGCCTCTACGGCTACTTCGGCGTCACGCTGTGGGAAGCCGTGGCGAACGGCGTCGCCAGCGGACAGTCGCTGGCGGGCGTGGTTCAGGGCCTGGCTTCCATGCCGGAGCCGGACGCGGATCAGGAGTACAACTGGGAGCTGGTCGCCAACGCCGCAATCGCGGAAGTCGCGCGCGCGCTGATGCCGACGTTCGTTCCGGACATTGACGCCCTCGAGGACGACCTCGCGGCCGCCAACGCCGCCGACGCCGACGTCGAGGCGCGGTCGGTCGCCTACGGCCTCGAAGTCGCCGCCGCGATCATCGCCTGGGCCGACGCCGACGGCTTCGCCGATCTGGTCGCCTGCGACACCGCCTGGACGGCGCCGCCGGTCTCCGGCGCGTGGACCGGCACGGGCAAGGGCCTGCACCCCTGCTGGGGCCAGCAGCGGACCTTCCTGCTGACCGATTCCGCCGAATGCGTGGCGCTCGGCCATCCGAGTTTCACCACGACCGATCCGAGCGCCTTCTACGCCGCGGCCTACGAGGTCTACGCCACGACGGGCGACGCCGGCGCGAGCCTGACGGCGGACGAAACGGCCATCGCCCGCTACTGGGGCGACGGTCCGACCGCCACCGGCACGCCGCCGGGCCACTGGGTCGCCGCGACCGGCATCGTGCTGCGCAGCCGCCCGGCCTTCGACCGTCTCGACACCGCCGCGCAGGCCTATGCCCGCGTCGGCATGGCGGTCGCGGACGCCTTCATCGTCTGCTGGCGCGAGAAGTTCGAGACCTATCTCATGCGGCCGATCACCTACATCAAGGCCAACATCGATCCGAACTGGGATCCGCTGCTGACCACCCCGAACTTCCCGACCTACACCAGCGGCCACTCGACGCAGTCCGGCGCCGCCGCCGAGGTGCTGACCGAGGTCTTCGGCGCGATCGAGTTCACGGACACCACTCACACGGACCTGAATCCGGAACTGCTCTACACCGACCGCAGCTTCCTGAACTTCCACCAGGCCGGCAACGAAGCCAAGGTGTCGCGCCTCTACGGCGGCATTCACTACAACTTCGACAACCAGGACGGTTACGAACTGGGCGTGGATCTGGCGAGCATCCACAACGCGCGCGTCGCCGGCGTGTTCAACTAACGGTTCACTTCTTCAGCAGGCCGCGGACCCCGCGGATGATGTCCTCTTCGCTCATCATCACGAGGTTCGCGGCCGGCCCCAGCGGCACGTAGGTGTCCTGGGAGCGGGCCGAGCCGAGGGGATTGCGGTACCCGGACTCGGCGAGCTGCGCGATCACCGCGTCGGCGATCCCCCCCCCGGTGGCGCGGCATTCGTCGGCCACCAGCACCGCGCCGCACTCGGCGGCGTGCCGGGCCACGTCCGCGGCCGGCAGAGGATTCAGCCAGCGCAGGTCGAGCACGCGCGCGCCGATGCCGTGCTCGCGCTCGAGCCGGCGCGCCGCGCGCAGGCTCAGGCGCAGGCCGTTGCCGTAGCTGACGACGAGAACGTCGCGGTGCTCCGCGCCGTGGATGCCGGCCTCGCCGGGCAGCAGCGCGTCCCCGGCCAGGCCGCGCGGGGGGGGGTAGGCGCCGAGCCAGCCGCCGTCGCCGGGCTCGTGCAGATCGCGCTCGTGATAGAGCGCGATCGGCTCGAGGAAGACGACCACGCGCCCGCAGGCGCGCGCCGTCGCGAGGCAGCCGCGCAGCATGCGGGCCGCGTCCTCGCCGCGGGCGGGCACCGCCAGCAGAAGGCCGGGAATGTCGCGCAGCGCGCCGACCGAGTTGTCGTTGTGGAAGTGGCCGCCGAATCCCTTCTGGTAGCCCAGGCCCTGCACGCGCACGACCATCGGGTTGACGAACTGCCCGCTCGAGAAGAAGGACAGCGAGCAGGCTTCGCCGCGCAGCTGGTCGAGCGCGTTGTGCAGATACGCCAAATACTGGATTTCCGGCACCGGCAGCAGCCCGAGCTGGCCGGCGCCCTGCGCGATGCCGAGGATCGAGGTCTCGTCGAGCAGCGTGTCGAAGCAGCGGTGCGCTCCGAAGCGCTGCTGCAGGCCCTGCGTGACCCCGTAGACGCCGCCCTTCTTGCCGACGTCCTCGCCGAACACGATCATTTCCGGCCGCTGCAGCAGCGCGTCGTGCAGCGCGGCGTTGATCAGCGCGCCGAGGGTGCGGCGCTGCGGCGTGGCGGCCTGCTCCGGCAGGGCCGCGCCGAAAATGCGCGCGCGGGCGCCGGGCGCCACCGGCCGCGCCGCCTCGCGGCCCGCCGCCGCCGCGTCGTAGGGCGCGAGCGGCCGCACGATCTCCTCCACTGATTCCAGCTTCGGCAGCCGCGCCGCCTCCTCCGCCGCCGACGTCACGCGCGCGCGCGTTTCCCGCACGATGCGCAGCAGCTGCTCCGGCGCCGCCGCGCCGGTCGTCACGAGCCGCCGCGCCGCGGCCAGCAGCGGATCGCGCGCCTCCACCGACTCGATCTCCTCCAGCGTGCGGTAGCCGGTCTCGATGTCGCTGCCCGCGTGGCCCCACAGCCGCTCGGTGCGCAGGCGCAGGAACACGGGCTTGCGCGTGCGGCGGCAGGCCTCGATCGCGGCCGCGGCCGCGTCGTGCACCGCGTCCAGTTCGCCGTCGGCTTCGAAGTAGGCCAGGTGCGGCAGCTGGCTGAAGCTCTCGCGCACCCAGTTGGCCGGCGTCGGCACGGAGATGCCGATGCCGTTGTCCTCGCACACCCACAGCACGGGCATCGGCAGGCCGCGCTTGGCCGCGTAGCGCGAGGCGTGGATGCCGGACAGCGCGGTGGCGTGGTTGGAGGAGGCGTCGCCGAAGCTGCAGCAGATCAGCGCGTCCGCCGGCAGCGCGGACTCGCCGAGCAAGCGGCGCACCAGCGACAGGCTGAAGGCCGCGCCCATCGCCTTCGGCAGCTGCGAAGCGATGGTGCTGGTCTGCGGCGGCACCCACAGCGGCTTCGAGCCCCAGACCTTGTGCCGGCCCTGCGCGATCGGATCGGCCTTCGCCGCGCACAGCGACAGCAGGGTGTCGCGCATCGGATCGCCGCCGGGCAGCTTGCGGCCGCGCGCCATCATCAGGGCGCCGGCGCGGTAGTGGAGGAAGCAGGGATCGCTGAGGCGCAGCAGCTCGCCGAGCACCACGTTGGACTCGTGGCCGGCGCTGGAAATGGTGTAGAACGAGCGGCCGGTTTTCTTGAGTTCGCGGGCCGCCACGTCCAGGGCCCGCGACAGGGCCATGTCCCCGAAGAGGCGCACGGCCGCCGCCGCGCTCAGGGAGGACCCGGCCCGCAGAGGCTCGTCGGCCGCCAGCGCGCGCGCGGCCGGCTGGGCGCTAGATAGATAGGAGGAAAGATTCTCCTCGACGACGGCGACGCGATCGGCGGACACGGGCGGCGATTATCCCCGCGCCGCGGCGCTCCCGCCGCCGTCCATCAAATCCTATAATGGTCCGGTGATTTCGAGCCCTCCCGCTGGTGGCCGCTGGCGCGCCGCCTGGACGACCCTGCTGCCGATTTTGGCCATTTCCGTGGCCGTGGCGTGGATCGAGGCCCTGATCTACACCCCGAAGGAGCTCCCGGTCATCGCCAAGGTCTGGGTGCTGGCCCTGGACGGCTCGCTGACCCTGTTTTTCGCCCTGCCGGTGGCCGTGCTGTGGGCCGCCGCCGAGGCGCTGCTGCCGGAGCGCTGGCTCAAGCTGGCCGGGCCCGAGCGGGCGCGCCGCGCGACCGCGATCGGCCTGGCCTGGGCGCTGTGGCCGACCCTGGCGCTGATCCTGCCCCAGCGCGGCGCCACCGAACTCGCGGCGCTGGTGCTGATGGCCGCCGGCATCCGCCTGGTCTGCCGCTGGCTGCCGCCGGTCAAGCTCTGGATGAGCGGAGCGATGACCGCCTTCGGCGCGCTGCTGGTGTACGTCCTCTCCGCGTTCGCGCAGAAGGATCTGAGCATGCCGCCGATCGAGCTGCCGATCGTGGAGGCGCCCGCCGGCCTCGTGCGGGATCAGCGGCCCTGCATCCTGCTGATTTCGGCCGACACGCTGCGCGACGACCGGGTTGGCGCGGTGCGCGACGGCAAGCAGGTCACGCCCTTCCTCGACTCGCTGGCGGCCACGGGCCGGCGCGCGCCTTGCATTTCCTCCAGCAATCAGACCGGGCCGGGCCACGCCTCGATGCTCACGGGCGCGTCCATCCTGCGCCACGGCGTGATCGGCAACGGCATGGCGGTGCAGGACGGGATTCTGACTTTGGCCGAATTGCTGCGGGACAGCGGCTGGCGCACCGCGGGCCTGGTGTCCAACCCGATCCTGGAATCCGTGGGCGGCTACGGCCGCGGCTTCGAGATCTACGGCGACGTGCCGAAGGCCGAGTACTCGCAATCGCTCGCCTTCTTCGCGCTGAAGCGCTACGGCAGCCGCTGGCGCTGGCTGCTGCGCCAGCCCGAACTGACCCTGACGTGGCTCAGCCTGGCCGAACTGAACGTGCACCTGACGCCGAAGATCCTGCAGCCGCGCGCCGAGGAGATCGTCGAGCGCGCGCGGCCGGTGCTGGCGCAGCTCGAGTCGGATCCGCGGCCCTTCCTGTTCTTCGCGCACTTCATGGATCCGCACCATCCCTTCGACTCGCCGCCGGACACGCGCGGCACGTGGACGAAGCCGGGTGAGCTCGACGGCATTCCGCTGCGCACGACCGAATCCTTCCAGGTCTTCCGCGACGCCGTCGAACTGCGCTCGCAGCGGGGCCGCAAGGACGCCTTCGTCACCGGCGAGATCCTCGAGCGCCTCTACGACGAGGAGATCCTCGCCATGGACCGCTGGATCGAGCGCCTCTACGCCGACGCGCAGCGCGCGGCGGGGGATCGGCCGCTGTGGCTGCTGTTCACCTCGGACCACGGCGAGCACTTCCTGGAGTACGGGCTGCTCGGCCACGCCAACTCCCTCTACGAAGAGCTGGTGCGCGTGCCGCTGATCGTGCACGGCGTTCCGGACCTGGACGCGGCCGACTTCCCCGAGCGCCTCGAGGACGTGCCGCCCTTCCTGGCGCGGCGCGCGCTGGGGGACAAGGGCGAGAAGGCGGCCGAGCTGCTGCGCGAAAATTCGCCGGCGATGAATCCCGGAGCGGCGATCAGCGTGTGGGGCCCGCTGGCCTCCTACCGCGAGTCGCCGTGGAAACTGATCCTCAGCGCCGACAAGTTCATGGGCGAGTACAAGCCGATCCGCCTCTTCGACATGACCTCCGCCGACGGCGAGCGCGCGGACGTGGCGGCCGCCCATCCGGAGGTGGTGGCGCGGCTGCAGGCCGCCTTCGCCGCCGCTCAGAGTCAGACGGTGCCGGTGGTGCACAAGCCTTTGGACAAGGGCATGGCGGAACGGCTGACGCGCATGCTCGGCCAGCTCGGCTACACCGAGTCGCACTAGCGCCGCCCCGACTCCGCCCACCCCAACCCGCGACTCCCTCCGCCGTGCAAGCCCAATCCCGCCTGGCAGCGCAGCTCGCGCTCTGCCGCTTCGATCACTGGGTCAAGAACTTGTTCGTGCTGCCGGGCATCGTGCTCGGCGCCTACTTCACGGACAGCAAGCTGGACTTCCTGACGATCCTGATCGGCCTGATCGCCGTCGGCTTCGTCGCCTCCAGCAACTACGTGATCAACGAGGTCCTCGACGCCCCGCAGGACCGCCACCACCCGACCAAGCGCAACCGCCCGATTCCCTCGGGCCGGGCCTCGGTGCCGGTCGCCTACGTGCAGTGGCTGCTGCTGGCCGTCGCCGGCATCGGGCTGGCCTTCTGGATCAACCGCCCCTTCGGCTGGACCCTCGGCATCCTGTGGGTGATGGGCCTGATCTACAACGTGCCGCCGGTGCGCGCGAAAGAATTGGTGTGGTTCGACGTGCTCACCGAGTCGGTCAACAATCCGCTGCGCCTCGCGGCGGGGTGGTATCTGGCGACGGACACGGGCCTGCCGCCGGTGGTGCTGCTGATGTCCTACTGGATGCTCGGCTCCTTCTTCATGAGCCTGAAGCGCTTCGCCGAGCTGCGCGAGATCGGCGATCCGGCGGTGGCTGCGGCCTACCGCCGCAGCTTCCGCCACTACACCACCGAGAAGCTGCTTCTGGCCTCCGAGGTCTACGGATTCTCCGCGGTGCTGCTGTTCGGCGCCTTCGCGGCGCAGCGCCGGCCGGAGTTGCTGCTCGCGTTCCCGGGAGTCGCGCTGTTGATGTCGCTGTACATGCGGCTGTCCTTCCAGCCCAACAGCGCCGTGGCCGCGCCGGAGCACTTGTGGCGCCACTGGAAGATGATGGCCGCGGTGCTGACCACCGCGCTGCTGATGCTGATCCTGCTGCTGGTGGACTGGCCCTGGTTCGTCGCCTTCCTGGAGGCGCAGTCCTGATGCGGATCGGGGCGGCGCTGGCCGTCGGGGCTGCCTTCCTTCTGGCCGTGTTCGCGCGCTGGGGCAGCTGGAGCGCGCCCTTCGACGACCCGCACGGCTGGGTCGAGGCGCACCACGCCACCATGGCTCGCGACTTCGCGGAGGGCGGCGTCCTCGAGCACGGCATCCTGCCGATCCAGAACCTGCCGCCGCAGGGCAACCAGCTCGACGGCTACAACCACTGGCCGCCGCTCTTCCCGATGCTGGTCGCCGGCTGGTGGACGATCTTCGGCGAAGGCGAAGGCCAGGCGCGCTTCCTGATGCTGCTCGTGCTCGCGGCCGGCGCGTGGGGCGCCGCGCGCCTGGCCACGCTGGCCGGCGCGAAGCACGGCTGGATCGCCGCCGTCGTGTGGCTGGTGCTGCCGCTGCAACTGGTCTTCGGCCTCAAGCTGATTCACCTGCAGGCCGCGCTGGTCGCCGGCATGTGGGCCTTCGTGCTGCATCTGCAGGGCCGCAAACGCTGGGCCGTTGCGTGCGCCGGACTCGCCATGGCCTTCTCCTGGGAGCCGGGCCTGGCCTTCGGCCTGGCCTTCCTGCTGGCGCCGCGCGGCGAGCGCCGCGCCTGGTTCCCGCTGGTCGCCGCCGCCGGCGCCGTGTTCGCGCTGGTGCTGGCGCTCTACGTCGCGTCGCGCCCGGACCTGTTGTCAAACCTGACGGCGGCGCTGGTGATGCGCAGCGGCCTCGATCCGAGCGCGCTGCACCACACCGACCTGCACGGCTTCTGGGACGGCGTCTCCGGCTCCCGGCCGATGCCCTTCACCGAGTCCCTGCGCCGCTGGTACGGCCGCGCCCAGGAATTCCTCAGCCTGCCGCTGCTCGGCCTGCTGTGCCTGTGGCCCTTCCTCGCGCGCACGATGACGCGGCCGATGCTCACGGTCGCGCTCGCCTGGCTGGGCGCGCTCGGCGGCTGGTTCCTGGTGTTCCGCAACCACGCGACGGTGCACGCGTACGAGATGCAGCTGTGCCTGCCCTTCGTCGCGCTGGGACTCGCCGGCATTCTTTCCTGGCCGCGCCTGCCGAAGGCGGCTCCGGCGGTCTTCGCCGTGCTGCTGCTGCTCTACGGCGGCAACACCGCTTTCCGCCAGCAGGCGAAGCGCGCCGCGGCGCCGCCCGAGGTCGAGGTGCAGGTCGGCCGCGAAATCGAGGCGCACGTGCCGGAAGGCTCCATCGTGATGCTGCCGGGCCACTCCATGCTGCCGCTCTGGTACATGCAGCGCCACGTGTTCCGCGGCGTGCGCACGCCCAAGGCCTACGAGGCGGCGCTGGTCGGATACCAGGAGCTGTATTCGGAGCCGCGGCCGCAGCTGTGGATCGCGCTCACGAAGGGACCCGATCCGGTGAACGACACCGATCCCACGCTGGCGGCGCTCTTCGCCGGCCGCACGCCGGACTATGACTCTCCGGTCGTGACGATCTACCGGCTCGCGCCGTAGAAGCCCGCGAGCGCCAGCGCGAGCGGCAGCACGCGCAGGCCGGCGCCGTCCGCGCCTTGAATGCCGCCCAGGGCCAGAGCTGACAATCCGGCGCCGGCGATCAGCACGCAGCCGATCAGCAGCCACGCGGGCGGCGCCGGGGCGGGGCGCTGCGCGCCGCGCTCGAGGCGCCCGCAGGCGGCCAGGAAGATCGCGGTGGCCGCGGCGTAGGCCAAAATCCACGGCGGCCGCAGCGCCCACCACGCGCCTCCTCCCGGAAATTCGGCAAGGCCGGGACCGCCCAGCAGGATGGCCAGCCCGATGCACAGCATCATCGCGCTGCTGTGCCAGAGAAAGAGCGTCATGATGCTGCCGTTCACGAGCACGGTCGCGGTCCACGGGCCGGGGCGCTCGAGCCAGCGGCGCAGCGCCGGCTCGGCCAGCATCACGGCGCCGAATTGGAACGCGGCCAGCGCCAGCAGCGGCAAGTGCGGCGGGGTGGTGTTGCTGATTTCCTCGCCCGGCACGCCGACCAGACTGCGCGGCCAGGGCCCGAGTTCCGTGCCGGCGATCAGCAGGATCAGGCCGCCGAGGCACCAGCGCGCGGCGCGCGCGCGATCGGCGAATCCGCCGGCCTGCCAGGCGAAACCGAGCTGATGCACGGCGCCCCAGATCAGCAGATAGTTGGCCCAGGAGGGGGCTGGCAGATCCGCGCCGAAGGCCAGCGCGTCGAGGGCGGCCGCGCCGAGCGCCGGAGCCCAGACGCTCGCCATGCCGAAGCGCCGCCAAGCCGCGTGCGCCAGCGGCACCAGGCAGACCACCAGCAGATAGACGGCGAGGAACCAGGTCGGGACCAGCGCGCTGATCGAACCGAGCCGGATCATCTCGCCCGGAACGCCGGCGGCGCCGGCCGCGGCGGCGGCGATCGCCCAGAAGATCAGCAGCGGCAGCACCGGCCGGCACAGCCGGCCGAGGCGGCCGCGCAGCCAGACGGCGTAGTCCTTGCGGTCGCGGAGCGCGGCCTGCCAGGAGATGGCGTTCGAGTAGCCGCCGACGAAAAAGAAGACGGGCATGACCTGGAAAATCCAGGTCAGCCAGTGGGTCCACGGCGAGACCGCGAGCAGATGCGTGAGATGACTGCCCTCCGCGTCCACGAACGGTCCGGCCATCATCCAGTGGCCGAGCACCACCACCGCGATGGAGGCGGCGCGCAGCAGATCCGCGGCGCGGTTGCGGCTGGCGGGAGTCTGCGCCGCCAGCTCCGCGGCGTGCCGCCAGGCACGAGGGGCGCGGCTAGAGGTCGTAGCCGATCGCGTCGAACATCACGAGGTCGGTGTTCGGGGCGAAGTAAAGGGGGAAGTGGGTCTCGCCGGCGGCCAGCGCCGGATCCATCAGGCCGATGTTCGCAGCCTGCTCGCGGAAGTGGCTGGCCTGATAGGGCGAGCCGTCCGACATGCGGAATTCCGCCGAGATCAGGTCCGAGTTGTGCGCGTCGTTCGGCTTGTTGTAGGCCACCAGGCGCGCGCGCGCGGTGAATTCAGCCAGCGTGTCCGGGTTGTAGTCGCCGGTGCCGTCCGTGCTCTGGAAGCGGTAGAGATCCAGCGCTTCGACGTCCTGGAAGCGGAAGTCGGCGCCGCTGGTGAAGCCCAGCGCGTGGCCGCATTCATGCACCATCACGTCCACGAAGGAGTAGTAGCCCGCGGTGATGCCGTTCGCCGGGTCGTAGTCGAAGGTGAAGGCGTTGTTGAACTGCATCGAGGCGGCGCTGCCGGCCACCGAGCCGACCGTGGCGTTGAAGCTGGCGCGGGTCCAGAACACGCGCGTCTCGTTCGTGACGCGCGAGTTGGAGCCGTAGCGCACCGGGAGGGTGGAAGTCGCGGGCAGCGCGGACTGGATGGTGTCGCCGCCGTCCATGCCGGAGACCAGGCCGGCGCGCGACGCCGCCCAGGTGGCGGAGGTGTAGGAGGAGCTCGTGCCGCCGAGCACGCCCGGGCCGAGGTTGGCGAACGAAATGTCAATCGTGACGGTGATCGGGTCCGCGAAGAGGGATTCGAGATAGGCCTCGGTCGAGGCGACCGCCGCGAGCGCGCCCGCCGGAATGCCGCCGGTCACGTTGAAGACGAAGTTGATGCCGGCGCCGGAGGTGCGCGGCACGTCCACGACCGTGATCTGGCCGTGGCTCATCAGCCAGTCGTGCTCGGCCGCCATGCGCTCGAGCTCCGCTTCGCTGAGCGCGAACGGATTCTGGAAGCAGGAGCCGCGCCAGATGCGCTCCCACTCCGTGATCTGCCGCGAGCCGTCGGAGTAGAACGTGGCGACCTGCGGCAGGTCCGGCAGGAACACCGCCGGGCGGCGCGGCATGTCCGCGCCGGGAGTCTGAGCGGGAGCAGAAGCCGCGGCGGCGAGGCCGCAGGCGAGGGCAAGCAGGGGGGTGAGCGGGCGCATGGTGGCGGGTGTGAGGCCGGGGGGGCCGTGCCGGCCAGTCTGCCACGGGCGCCGAAAGCCCACAACGGCGCCGAACCGCAGCCGTAGCCTGTTCACCCTTCGCGCCATGAACCCCCTGCTCTCCCTACTCCTCGTCTGCTCCACCGTCCAGGAACCCTCGGCCCCGCCGGCCGGAATGCTGCGCTTCCCGGACGTCAGCGAGACGCAGATCGTCTTCAGCTACGCGAACGATCTGTGGCTGGTGCCGCGGGCGGGCGGCCTGGCTTCGCCGCTGGCCAGCCCGGCCGGCCTGGAGCTCTTCCCGCGGTTCAGCGACGACGGCAGATGGATCGCCTTCCAGGGCAACTACGACGGCAACCGCGACATCTACCTGATGCCGGCCGCCGGCGGCGCCGCGCGCCGCGTCACGCACCACCCCGCGGCCGAGACGCCGATGGGCTGGACGCCGGACGGCCGCATCCTGTTCTCGAGCGGAGGCTACGCCGCCTTCTCGAAGTGGCAGCGCCTCCTCACGGTCGCGCCCGAGGGCGGCCTGCCCACTCCGCTGCCGCTGCCCTACGGCACGAACGGCGCGATCCACGAGGGCGGCCGGCTGCTGGCCTACACCCCGCACTCGCACGACGGCCGCACCTGGAAGCGCTACCGCGGCGGAATGGCCACCGACATCTGGCTGCACGACCTCGTGGACCAGAGCTCCCGCCGCATCACCGGCTGGGAGGGCACCGACTCGCAGCCGATGTGGCACGGCGACGTGCTCTATTACTTCTCCGACGCCGGCCCGGAGCATCGCCTCAACGTCTGGAAGTACGACCTGACGACCGAGCAGTCCGAGCAGGTCACGCGCCACGCGGACTACGACGTCAAGTGGCCGTCCATCGGCCCCGGCGCCATCGTCTACCAACTGGGCGCGCAATTGATGCTGCTGGACCTGGCCACCGCGGCCAGTTCCGCCATCGAGGTGCGCGTTCCCGGCGAGGCCGGCGCGCTGCGGCCGATGCTGCACGACGCGGCCGAAGAGATCGAGTCCTGGGACATCTCGCCCAGCGCCAAGCGCGCCGTGGTGAGCGCCCGCGGCGACGTCTGGACGCTGCCGGCCAAGGACGGCCCGCCGCGCGCCATCACGCGCACCGACGGCGTCGCCGAGCGCAGCCCGGCCTGGTCGCCGGACGGCCGCTGGCTCGCCTACTTCACCGACGCGAGCGGCGACTACGAGATCGCGCTGACGCAGTCCGACGGCAAGGGCGAGACCCGCGTTCTGACTTCCGGCGGCGGCCCGTTCAAGACCTACATGGTCTGGTCGCCCGACTCGAAGCGCATCGCCTTCGGCGACAAGTCCGGCGCGATCTTCCTGCACACGCTGGAGCCGGCCGCGACCGTCGAGGTGGACCGCGAGCCCTTCGGATTCTTCGGCCAGGGCGGCATGCCCGCCTGGTCGCACGATTCGCGCTGGATCACCTGGTCGCGCAACCGCGACGACGCGCCGATCAGCGCGCTCTTCGTCTACGAGGTCGCGACCGCCGAGAAGAAGCAGCTGACCAGCGGCTACTTCGGCGAATCGCAGCCGGTCTTCGACCGCAAGGGCGACTGGATCTTCTACGTCTCGACCCTCAACTTCGAGCCGACCTACAGCTCGCTGGACACCACCTTCATCTACCAGAACTCGCAGCGCCTGATGGCGCTGCCGCTGCGCGCCGACGTCAAGTCGCCGTGGCTGCTGAGTTCCGACGAGGAGAAGTGGGAGGACAAGGCCGAGGAGAAGAAGGACGACGAGAAGAAGGATGAGGAGAACGGCGGCGAGAAGAAGCCCGAAGGCGCGGCCGCCGACGACGGCTTCTCCGGCGCGTGGAGCGGCACCGTCACCAGCGACGCCTTCCCGCCCGAGGGAATGCCTCTGACCGCCGATCTGAGCCTCGCCGAGGACGGCAAGGTCACCGGCACCTTCACGATTCCCACCGGCACCGCCGACGTCACCTCCGGCCAGTACGACAAGGAGTCCGGCGAATTCACCGCGACGCTGGTGACCCCGGACGGCGATGCGGCGATCACCGCCAAGGTCAGCAATGGATCGATGAAGGGCTCTGGCACGATGGGAGCGCTGACCTTCCAATTTGAATTGAAGAGGGCCGCCGCCTCTGGCGGCTCCGGTAAGGGTGAATCTTCCTCTTCCGGCGACAAGCAAGACGACAAGAAGAAAAAGAAAGACGCCGAAAAACGCGAAACCGTCGACATCGAATTCGACAACATCGAATCCCGCGCCCTCATGCTCCCCGTCGGCGCCGGCCAATTCGGCGGCCTCTCGGTCAACAAGAATGGCGACCTGATCTACGTCCGCGTCCGCGACGGCGCGAACATCCAGATCTTCGACTTCAACTCGGCCAAGCCCGAGGAGAAAGTCGTGGTGGCGGGCGCCCGCGGCTACACCCTCACCGCCGACGGCAGCAAGATGCTGGTCGTCCGCGGCGGCGGCGCCTCGATCCAGAATCCCTCGGCCGGCGCCAGCGGCGAGCGCGTGCCGACCGACGGCCTCTCGGTGTCGGTGGATCCGCGCGTCGAGTGGCGGCAGATCGTGACCGAGGCCTGGCGCCTGCAGCGCGACTACTTCTACGACCCGAACATGCACGGCGTGGACTGGCCGGCGGTGCTGCAGAGCTACCTCGAGATGGTCGAGCACTGCTCCTGCCGCGAAGACGTCAGCTACGTGCTCGGCGAGATGATCTCCGAGCTCAACGTCGGCCACGCCTACGTCGGCGGCCAGCCCTCCAGCGAGCAGCAGCCCTCGGTCAGCGTCGGCATGCTAGGCGTGGACTGGACCGTCGATCAGGGCGCCTACCGCATCGCGCGCATCCACCGCGGCGGTCCGTGGGACGCCGACGCGCGCGGCCCGCTGGGCGCGCCCGGGATTGACGTCAAAGAAGGCGACTGGCTGCTGGCGGTGAACGGAGTGCCGCTGGAGATCGGCCGCGATCCGTGGGCGTCGTTCCAGGGCCTGGCCGGACGGCCGACTCTGCTCACCGTCAGCGAGTCGCCGACGAAGGACGACAAGGCGCGCGAAGTGCTCGTCACGCCCGCCGGCGACGAGTCGCAGCTGCGCTTCCGCTCGTGGATCGAGGCCAACCGGCGCGCGGTGGACGAGAAGACCGGCGGCCGCGTCGGCTACATCTACGTCACCGACACCGGCGTCACCGGGCAGAACGATCTGATCCGCCAGTTCTTCCCGCAGATCGCGAAGGAAGGCCTGATCATCGACGAGCGCTGGAACGGCGGCGGCCAGATCCCGACCCGTTTCGTCGAGCTGCTCGACCGCCCGGCCACCAACATGTGGGCCGGCCGCGACGGCCGCGACTGGCACTGGCCGCCCGACAGCCACCAGGGGCCGAAGTGCATGCTCATCAACGGCCTGGCCGGCTCGGGCGGCGACGCCTTCCCGGCCTACTTCCGGCAGAAGGGCCTGGGCCGCCTGATCGGCATGCGGACCTGGGGCGGCCTGGTGGGCATCAGCGGCAACCCCGGCATGATCGACGGCAGTTCGGTCACGGTCCCGACCTTCGCCTACTACGACCTGGACGGCACCTGGGGCATCGAGGGCCACGGGGTGGAGCCGGACCTGGAGGTCCTGGACAATCCCACCGCCCTGGCGCGGGGGGAGGATCCCCAGTTGGAGGCGGCCATCGCCCACATGATGGACGAGGTAGCCAAGAAGACCTGGCAGGCGCCCAAGCGTCCGGCCTACCCGGACCGGGGCGGAATGGGAATTCGGGAGGAGGACAAGTAATTATCGTTGTGAGAACCGAAACTGTTCGGCAGGCCCCTAGGATGTCGGATACAGTTGCGCCATCATGCTGAGTCTCCTCCTCGCCCTTGCTGCGGCCCCCCAAGGCTGCGATCCCTTTGTGACCGACCTCATGGCCGGTCAACATCACCTGGCTGGCCACGTGACGGTGACGAACACCGGAGACACCCTCCGGATCGACATCGACATCCTGCCCCGCGCCATCATGCATCACAACGGCACCATCTGGTCCGTTGCGATCTATGCCGGCTTCGGCCCGCCCCCGACCAACGGTGGCGGCAACGTCGCCCCGGGCCAGTTCCCGTACAAGACGGACTATCCGCTCGGCGTCACCCACCACACGGAGCTGATTCCGCTGTCGGACTTCGGCGCCGCCTGCGGTGACACCGTCCAGATCGCGGTGCACGCCGACGTGTCCTGCGACCTGCACGGCAACGAGACCGCGTGGGCCATGGGCCAGAACCCGTTCGGCGGAGGCCAATGGGGCTGGTGGATCGACTACGACCTCTGCTGCAGCGCCAGCATCAACTCCGGTCTGGACCTCGACGTCAGCCCGCTGACGATCGGCGGTGCGGCGACCTTCACCGCGACCGGCGCTCAGCCGGCCGAGCTGGTGACCTTCTACCGCAGCGCGAAGGCCATCGTGATGGGCTCCGGTGCTCACCGTGCGGCCTTCGGCGCGACGGTGCTGGACATCCAAGGTCCGATCTTCACGGTGGGTGCTGCCGCGGCTGACGGCCTCGGCGTCGCCTCGGTGAGCAAGGTGATTCCGGTGCACGTCCCGGCCGGCCGCATCTTCGCCTTCCAGGCCGTGGTGCTCCGCAACCCGGACGCGCTGGCTTCCAACCCGGTCTACGGCGTCACGCTCTAACCGGTTATTCACTCTCCTCAAAGCGCCAGGACGCCCGGTGATCCGGGGACAAGTCCTGGCGCTTCTTCATGATGGCCCGGATCATCTCGACCGGGATCGAGTTCTGCTGGAGGACTCCGTCGTGGAACTCGCGGTCGGACATGCCGCCCTTCACGACGAGCTCGCGGTGCAGGGCGCGCAGCTGCAGGCCGCCCACCATGTAGGCGCACTGGTAGAGCGGGCCGTAGCCGCCCTGGATCGAGCGCCGCACTTCGGCTTCCGCGCCGCGCTGTTCGTGGCCGACCTCGCTCACCAGGAAATCCACGCACTGCTGCGGCGTCCACTCGCCGAGGTGGAACTTGAGCGAGAAGATGATGCGCGCGCAGCGGTGGGAGCGCCAGAACAGCGCGCCGACGCGGTCCTCCGGCGAGCGGAAGAAGCCGAGGTCCCACAAGTGGATCTCCCACCACAGCGCCCAGCCCTCGCCGAGGAAGGGCGTGCCGAAGCCGCGGCGGTGCTGATTCCAGCGCCGCGCCGCGAAGCCCTGCAGATGGTGGCCCGGGATCAGCTCGTGGTGGACGGTGGCGCGGCAGAAGGGCCGGTTGTTGCCGCGCAGGCTCATTTCCTTGTCGCCGTGCTCCATGCCGGCGGTCGGGAAGGCGATGCTGATGACCTCGCCGCCGGTGAAGTAGGGCGTGTACTTCTGGCGCTCCGGGGACATCATTTCCATGCGCCAGGTCTCGCTGCAGAGTTCGGGCACGGTGACCAGGTCCCGCTCCCGCAGGAAATCCTCGGCCTCCTGCGCCAGCTCGACGATGAGCTTGGCCTGCTCGCCCGGCGCGACGTGCATTTCCTTCACGGCCTCGAGCGCGGCGCGGCGGTCGCTGCCGTGCCCCATCTCGGCGGCGGCCTCCTCCCAGCGCGCGCGGCACCAGGCCAGCTCGCGCTCGGCGATCGCGATCAGCTCCTCCGGTGAATAGGGAATCATTTCGAACGCCAGCTCGTCGAGCAGCGCGGCGCGGCCGAGCGGATCGCCGATCAGCTGCTCGTCGTCGTCCGGCTTGAGCCCGCCGACCTTCTCGCGCAGGAAGCGCTCGTGCTCGCCGAGCGCGCGGCTCAGCCTGCCGAACGGCTCCTCGCACCACCAGGTGAACTGCGGATCGTATTCGGCGTAGAAGCGCTGCCAGGCGCCGAGCGCGTCGCGCAGCTCGCCGCAGCGCTCGGCCGCGCGGTTGGCCACGGTCGGCCGCGCCGCCGGCTTCGCCGCCTCCCACTCCTTGCGCAGGGCCGCGATCGCGCGCGCCGCCGCGTCGAGCACCGCCGCCGACTCCTGCGCGTCCGCGAATCGGCGCTCCATGCGCGCCTCGATCAGCGCGATCAGCGGCGGCGCGAATGGCAGCAGCGGATCCACCTCCGCCAGGCGCGCGCGCTCGTGCGCGATGCCGCGCAGTTCGTGATCCATCCGGTTGCGCAGCAGCACCCAGTCGGCGCGGTCGGCCAGGCCGAGTTGTGAGAAAGGCGCGGCCTGCGGCAGCCCGGCGAGAGCCTCCTGATGGAAGCTCTCCAGGCGCGCCAGGGCCTGCGCCGTCCAGTCGAGCGGGGAGAGGCGGTCGAGGGCGCTCAGGTCCGCCTCGTAGCGGCCGATCACGCCGGGCATGACGGGGGCCGACTGGGCCGCCAGGGTCAGGAGGAGGGAGGCGAGCATGGCGGCTCAGGCTAGCCGGAGCCGGGCGGCGCCCCTGCTGCCAAGGATCTGCCCACGCGATTCGGCGCCGGGCGTAGAGTCACCATCGCTTCCCCATGAACCGCAACTCGATCCTCGCTCTCGCCCTGCTGCTCGCCCTCGGCGCAGGCCTCTGGTTCTTCCTCTCGGGACCGTCCGGAGCGGATCCGGCCCTGGGCGCCGGCGGCTCCGCGGCCGGCGCCGATCCCGCCGCCGGCGCCCTGACCGATGCCGGCCAGGATCCCGCCGCCGGATCCGCCCTCAGCCGCTCGGAGTCCGCGGCCGGTGCCGCCTCCGGCGCGTACGCGGAACTGCCGCCGGGCAGCGCGGAGCTGATCCTTCTGGCCCGCGACTCCGCCGACCGCCCGGTGGGCAAGGCCTGGGCCACCGCCGTCGAGGATCAGGGGCCGTCCGACCTGCCGGCAGGCGTGCGCCTCCCGGCCTTCGGCGGCGCCGCCGGCACGCCGCCCGCGCAGCACGCCGCCGACGCGCAGGGCCGCATCCGCATCCCGGTGCCCGTCGGCCAGCGCCTGCAGGTGGAGGTGGCCAGCCCCGACCACCAGAGCAAGTACCTGTCCCTGCAGCCTCTCGCCAGCGGCGAGAGCCTGGACCTCGGACCCGTGGCGCTGCTGGCCGGCGCGCAGGTCGCCGGACGCGTGCTCGATCCGGAAGGCCAGGCGGTGGCGGGCGCGCGCGTCGCGTTGCGCGCGGCGGAGCGCGGCGGCCGCGGCTTCAGCTTCGGCGGCGGCCGCAACGCCGACACCGCGGCCGACGGCAGCTTCAGCTTCAGCGGCGTCGAGCCCGGCTCCTACGTGCTCGAGGCGGAGGCGCGCGGCTTCGCTCCGGCGCGCGGCGAGAGCGCCGCGAAGGTGACGGCGAAGGCCGGCGCCGCGCCTGCCGAGGCGGTGCTGCGCCTGCAGGCCGGCCGCGTGCTGCAGGGCATGGTGGTGGATCCCGATCGCCGGCCGATCGCCGGCGCCGAAGTCTTCCTGCGCAGCCCGCTGCGCGGCGGAGGCTTCTCGATCGTGCTGCCGGGCGGAGGCCGGACTTCGCGCGAGCCCGACGCCGTCACCGACTCCGCCGGCCGGTTCAGTCTGCGCGGCGTCGAAGCCGGATCCGGCTCGCGCGTCAGCGCCCGCGCCTCCGGCTACGGACTGGCCTGGGCGTCCGCGGACGCCAACGCCGCCGAATTGTTGATTCAGCTCAAGCCCGCGCTCAGCTTCGGCGGCAGCCTGCTGAGCCCGGAAGGCCAGGCGGTGGCCGGCGCGGAGCTGCGGCTCGAGCGCGTCGAGGACGAGGAGGAAGGATTCAACTTCCGCTCGCTCTTTGACGATCACTCCGCCACGACCGACGCGCAGGGCCGCTTCCTCATCGACGGGCTCGATCCCGGCGTGTGGGCGATCGCCGCCAGCGCCGGCAGCGCCAGCAGCAGCGGCCAGCGCGTGGATCTGAAGCAGGACGTGCTCGACGCGGTCGTGCGCCTGGCGCCGGCCTCGGTGCTCGCCGTGTCCGTCGCCCGGTCGCTCGACGGCGCGCCGCTGGCGGACGCCCTGGTCTCGCTGTCGCCGGCTGCCGAGCAGACGCTGCACGGAGCGCCCGGCCGAATCTCGCGCGAGGTGCGCGTGAGCGCCGGAGGCCCGCGCGGGCCGCAGGTGTCCTACGGCGGCGGCGACGGGCAGAGCCTGCGCACCGGCGCCGACGGCATCGCCTCCTTCGCCGATCTGCCGGAGGGCCGCTACGACCTCGAGGTCCGGGCCGACGGCTACGCGACGCACGACACGGTGCTGGTGCGCGAGCGCGGTCCGCAGGAACTCGCGGTGTCCCTGCTGCCGGGCGCCGATCTGCGCGTGACCGTGCAGGACGGCGCGGGCGTGCCGCTGCCCGGCGTGGAGGTGATCGCCAAGCCCGCCGATCCGGCACTGGCCGGCAAAGCGCAGCCGCAGACGCGCCGCACCGACGACTCGGGCCGCTCCATCTTCGCCGGCCTGGCGCCGGGAGCGTGGACCGTGGACTACCGCGCGGCCGCTGCGCCCGCAGGATTCGTGTTCGCCGGACCGAACAGCCGCACGGAGGACGGAACGAAACAATCTCATACCGAAGTTCCAGCCATGCTGGTGCCGGGCGACGCGCTCGAAGTGGTACTCCAGGCCACAGGACTCTGTCTTCCGACTGCCGTCGTTTCGCGCCGCGGCGCGGCGCTCGCCGGCGCCGAAGTCCGCCTCGAAGCCTTGCAGTCGGAAGACGCTTTCAGGATGCCGAGTTTCGGCGGCGGCACGCGCACCGACGCGAACGGCAAGGCGCGGCTGCAACCGTCCGAGCCCGGCTCCTACGAGCTGGTGATCAATCCCGGCAACGGACTGCCGGAGCGGCGCGAGCAGGTCGAACTGACGGCCGGTCCGCAGGAACTGGAAGTGGACGTGCGCGGCGGCCGCATCAGCGGCCTGGTGCTGGCCGACGGCCGCGCTCCCGCCAACGCCACCGCGCGCCTCGAGGAGGCGCCGGCGGCGGACGCCGGCAGCAGCCCGAACCGGCCGCGCAGCCGCGTGGGAATCGCCATCACCGTGGACGACTCGGGCGGCGGCGGCGGCGCGATGACCTTCGGCGGCGGCCCCTCGACCAGCGCGCAGGTGGACGGATCCGGACGCTTCAGCTTCGAGGAAGTGCCGCCCGGCGAGTACGTCGTGCGCGTGTCGGCCAACGGCTTCGCCGGCTGGACCAGCGAGCGCATCGTGCTGACCGAAAATCAGGAGCGCGAGATCGGCACGGCGGCGCTGGTTTCCGGCGGCGTGATCCGCGGGGTGGACCGCCGCGCCGTCAACGCCGAAGCCGGATTCGGCAACATCCTGATCCTGATGGACGCCACAGGCAACCAGGCCGGCTTCGCCCAGCCGGGACCCGGAGGCGCGTACGAGTTCAAGGACCTGGCCACCGGCACCTACACGATCATGGCGCCTCCGGGCTACAACTCCGATCCGATCGAGGTCAAAGCCGGCCAGACCGTGACCTTCGACGTGCCGGCGAACTGATTCGCGGAGGCGCCCGGGGCGGAATGACCGGAGCAGCGCAGCCTTAGTCTGGGCGGCTTCGCGCCGCCCATGACCACCCTCGTCGCCCTGCTTCTGATCGCCGCCCAAGGCGGCGGCCCCGATCTCACGAGCCAGTTCGCCGCCCCCGCGGGCGCGCGCGTGGACCTGTGGGCCGAGTCGCCGCTGCTCTACAACCCGACCGCCCTCGACGTGGACGCGCAGGGCCGCGTGTGGGTGGCCGAGGCCGTCAACTACCGCCAGTGGCGGGGGCGCAATCCCGGCCTCCACCACGACGCCGGCGACCGCATCGTGGTGCTCGAGGACCAGGACGGCGACGGCCGGGCCGAGACCTCCACGGTGTTCGCGCAGGACGCGGACCTGGTGGCGCCGCTGGGCGTGGCCGTCATCGGCGACCGCGTGTTCGTGTCCTGCTCGCCGAATCTCTTCGTCTACCGCGACCGCGACGGCGATCTGCGCGCCGACGAACGCGAAGTCTTCCTGACCGGATTCGGCGGATTCGACCACGACCACGGCCTGCACTCGGTGGTCGTCGCGCCCTGGGGCGAGCTGATCTGGAACACGGGCAACGCCGGACCGCACGTCGTGACGGACCGCGCCGGATTCAGCCTGCGCAGCGGCTCGGTCTACAACGACGGCGGGCCGGCCCACGCCGGCAACCAGCCCGGCCTCGTCAGCGACGACGGGCGCGTCTGGACCGGCGGCCTGACCGGCACCATCCGACCCGACGGCACCGGCCTGCGCGTCTACTCTCACAATTTCCGCAACCAATACGAGACCGCCGCGGATTCCTTCGGCACGCTGTTCATCTGCGACAACGACGACGACGGCAACGGCGGCTGCCGCACCGTGGCGTTGGCCGACGGCGGCAACTACGGCTTCTTCAGCAACGACGGCGCGCGCTTCTGGCAGGCGGACCGGCGGCCCGGGCAGGAGCGGCTCGCCTCGCACTGGCACCAGGACGACCCCGGCATCATGCCGATGGGCTGCGAGAACGGCACGGGCGGCCCGACCGGCGTCGTGGTGTACGAAGGCGCGATGTTCCCGGAGCTGAACGGCGCGGTCTTCGACGCCGACGCCGGCCGCTCGCTGGTGTTCCTGCACCGGCCCGAGCCGGAGGGCGGGACGCTGGCGCTGCGGCACGGCCTGCTGATCGAGCCCGCGCCGGACGCCGCCGGCGAGCGCGGCCATTGGTTCCGGCCCAGCGACGTCGCGGTCGCGCCGGACGGATCCATCCTGATCGCCGACTGGTGGGATCCGGGTGTCGGCGGTCACGCGGCGGGGGATCGCGAGGCCTACGGCCGGATCCTGCGCCTCGTGCCGCAGGGCGGCCCGCGCGGCTGGGGCGCGCTCGACGCGACGCTCGACTCGCCGGCGCCGAACGTGCGCGGCAGCGTCGCGCTGCAGCTGCTGGCCGGCGGGGTCGCGCCGGCGCCGGCGCCCGCCACCGGCGACGCGCTGCGCGACGCGCAGCGGCTTGCGCGCCGCGTGTGGATCTGGGCGCAGCTGCCGAATCCGCCCGGCGCGCTGCGGGAGGCGGCGCAGCACGCCGATCCGCGCGTGCGTCTCGCCTACAGCCAGGCCGCGCGCCTGCTCCAGGATCCGAGCGGACTGAGCGTCGCGGCGGCGCGAGCGCAGGACCCCTCCGCGCTCGTGCGCGCGGGAGTTCTCGTCATGCTGCGCGATCGCACGTGGGAAGAATGCGCGCGCGTGCTGCTGCCGATGGCGCGCGCCTATCCGGGCGGCGACCGCGCGCTGCTGGAGTGCATCGGGATCGCCGCCGACGGCAAGGAGGAGCAGCTCTTCGCAGCTCTTCTACTGAAATTCAAAGATTCGGCCGCAGCGGCGGCCGCAGGGGGCCAGGGCGGACCGCTCTTCGAGCTGGCCTGGCGCCTGCATCCGCCCGGCGCGCTGGAATTGCTGCGCCGCGCCGCGAGTTCGCCCGGCGCGCAGCCCGGCATCGCGCGCTCCGCGATGGACGCGATCGCCTTCATGCCCGCGCGCGAAGCCGCCGAGGCCATGGTGGCGCTGGCTCTCGCCGGTCCCGCCGAGCGCCGGCCTTACGCCGCCTGGTGGGTGCGGCAGAACGCGGCCAGCCTGTGGCGCGCGCACGGCGTCGGCGACGCGGTCGGCGGCGACTTCGCGCAGGCCAAGCGCGAGTGGCAGTCGGAACTGCTGGGTCCGGGCGGCCGGACGAGCGTGGATCTCGACGTGCAGGGCGCCGACGTGATCTGGCTGGTGGCGGAAGACGGCGGCGACGGCATGAACTACGACTGGGCCGACTGGATCGAGCCGCGCTTCGTCTCTGACAATGAGCCCGTGCGCCTGACCGGCCTGGAGTGGCTCGAGGCGCAGGCCGGCTGGGGCGAGACGCGCATGAACGCCGCCGCCGACGGCCGCAAGATGCAGGTGGCGGGCCAGCCGGTGGCCGACGGCATCGGCACGCACGCCAACTCGCGCATCGCGTTCCGCGTGCCGCCCGGCGCGCGGCGCTTCGCCGCCGAGTGCGCGCCGGACGACGGCGGCGCCGCGTCGCCCGGCACCGCGACTTCCGTGCGCTTCGCGGTGCACGTCGAGCGCAAGCCCGACCGCGAGCGCGCCGTGGCGCTGGAGAAGGCCGCGCTGGCCGGCGACGCCGAGGCCGCGCTGGCCCTGGCCGCGACCTCCGACGGCGCGATCTTCCTGATCGCGCGCGCCGCGGCGCTGACCGCGCCGGTGCGCGACGCGATCGCGCCCAAGCTGCAGAACCACGCCGATCTGGCCGTGCGCGCGCTGGCCGGATCGGCCTTCCCGCGCAAGACCGCCGCCGGCGAAGCGCTGCCGCCCTTCGACCAGCTGGCCGCCATGAAGGGCGACGCGGGCCGCGGCCGCGAACTGTTCCGCGGGCGCGGCACCTGCTCCTCCTGCCACGTGGTGAGCGGCCTGGGCGGCGCGCTCGGACCGGAATTGTCCAACGTGCACAAGAAGTTCGGCCGGCGCGAGCTGATCGACGCCATGCTCAATCCGAGCGCCGCGATCGCGTTCGGTTTCGACTCCTGGACGCTGCACCTCAAGGACGGGCGCGTGCTGGCCGGCTCCATCCTGGCCGACGGCGACCTGCTGGTGCTGCGCGACCTCGCCGGCCAGCGTCAGGTGGTGGAGGCCGCGCAGATCGCGCGGCGCGAGAAGCAGAATCTCTCGCTCATGCCGGAGGCGCCGTCGATGGGCCTCAACGCGCAGGATCTGGCCGACCTGGCCTCGTTCCTGGCCGACGATCCGGAGTCCGAGCCGGCCTTCGGTCCGGAGATCGAGCTCTTCAACGGCCGCGACCTGTCCGGCTGGCGCGCGCATCTTCCGGGCGGCGCCGATCCGGCCAAGACGTGGATCGTCCAAGACGGAGTCCTGCGGTGCCTGGGCCAGCCCGCCGGTTACGTGTACACCGAGCGCGCCTTCACCAACTTCGAGCTGACCCTGGAATGGCGCTTCGATCCCGGCAGCGCCGGCAATTCCGGCGTGCTGTGCCGCGTGCAGGAGCCGCACCAGGTCTGGCCGCGCTCGCTGGAGGCGCAGCTCAACTCCGGCGACGCCGGCGACATCTGGAACATCGGCGAGTTCCGCGCGCTGGCCGCGGCCGACCGCACCTCGGGACGCCACACCGTCAAGCTGCTGCCGAGCAGCGAGAAGCCGCTCGGCGAGTGGAACCGCTACCGCATTCGCCTCGACCACGGACGCTTCACGCTGGAGGTGAACGGCACCGTGCAGAACGTCGCGGAATGGTGCGAGGAGCTCGCCGGACCCGTCGCCCTGCAATCCGAAGGCGCCGTGATCGAATTCCGCAACGTCAAGATCCGCGAGATTCTCGACTGAATCGCCGCTTCAAGGCAGCAGGCGCGAGACCGGGTGCTCGAGCGGATGCTTGAAGGCGCGGAACAGCGCCTTCTGCGGCACGCGCGCCGAGCGGCCGGTGCGGGCCGTCTGTCCTTCCTCGCCGCCGTAGGGATTGCGCCATTCCCACAGCAGGCGGCCGTCCGGCGCGACTTCCAGCAGGCGGCCGGTCTCGCCCTCGGTGATGAGGGTGCTGCCGTTGGGCAGGCGCTGCACGCCGGAGAGGAAGGAAGAGTAGAAATCGGTCTTCGTGGCGGCGGCGTAGCGCCACAGCGGCTCATCCGGGCCCGTCTCGATGCGGCCCTCCGCCGAAATCGGCAGGCGCCATTCCTCGATCGTCGAGTAGTCGCCGTCGGGCCGGCCTTCGCCGTTGTTGAAGCAGAGCAGGTTGCCGGCGCCGGGCAGGCCGGCCGCGATCCACTGCCCGTGGTGCGGATAGAACAGCTTCTGCTCCGCGCGGCCGCCGGCTCCGTGCGCGCGCGGATTGCCCCAGCGGTAGAGCAGGTCGCCGCCTTTGCCGTGGCGTCCGCCGGAATGGCCCGCGGCTTCTTCCGTGGTGGTGGAGTGGTCAATGACCCACACCTCGCTGAAGCGGCGCACGCTGATCGCGATCAGGTCCAGGCCGGCGTGATAGGAAATGGAGTTGGCGTGCATCCAATCGGTCTCGACGGCGCCGGCCCGCCCCTCGGCGGACCCGCCGGCGTATCCGATCGCCGCGAGATGCTCGGCCTCGGCGGCCTGCTCCTCCGGGCTCGAGGCACGCCACGGGCGGTCGCCGTTGAGGTCGATCAACTCCGGATGCTCCGCGACGTCGCCGTGGAAGGGCAGCGCCGGATCCAGATCCTGCACCAGGTGATCCCACGCGTGCCACTCCCACACGATCTCGCCGCCGTCGGGCTCCAGCGGCCGCACCTCGGCGATCCAGTCCGGCCAGAAATTCTCGCCCGTGAGCAGCTCCGGATCGCGCCCGCGCGCCAGCGCCTCGGCCGCCGACTTGCGCTCCCAGGCGAGCAGCAGCAGATTGCCGTTGGGCATGAGCGCCGCGTCGTGGTGGTGCAGGAAATCGGCGGTGGCCAGGCTGAAGTCCCAGAGCAGGGCGCCGTCCCAGGCGATCCGCTGGACCCGGCCGCCCTGGCCGCCGGCGGTCAGGCCCGGCGAGTCCGGCACGCGGCCGCAGCGCAGGATGCTGCCGTCCGGCAGGAGCTCGGTGCTGGCGCCCGGGAAGAAAGCGCTCTCCCAGCGGTGCAACTCGTTGCCCTCGCCGTCCAGCAGATAGCTGAAACGCGATTTCAGCGGCGCTACGAACAGGTATCCGGGCATCGGCCCGTCGGCGGGCGCCGTGGCCGGGCCCAGTTCCAGCAGCCTGCGCGCGTCTCCGGCGTAGAGCGGCGGTTCGGCGCGGGAGCATCCCGCAACCACCGTCAAAACCGCCAACGACCCTGCGCTCAGCCGGGGGGATAACACCCGTTTCTGTAGGACGTCCGAGGCGCGCGGTCACGCCTTTTGCGCGCGCGGACGCCGAAAAATTGCGCCGGATCCGGTCAGCGGCCGGCAACCATCCGGGCCACGGGATGGGTCGGCGGGTACTTGAAGGCGCGGAACTGCGCCTTGGGCGGGACGCGCGCCGACGGGCCGTCGTCCTTCGGCTCCTCCTCGCCGCCGTAGGTGTTCGTCCACTCCCACACGATCTTGCCGTCGGAGGCGACTTCCAGCAGCCGGCCGGTGATGCCTTCGGTGATGAGGGTGCTGCCGTTCGGCAGGCGCTGCACTCCGGAAATGAAGGGCGAGAAGAAGTCCTCCTTCTTCTCCGCGACGTAGCGCCAGACCGGCTCGGCGGGGCCCAGCGTGATGCGGCCGTCGGCGGTGATCGGCATGCGCCATTCTTCGATGGAGGAGTAGTCGCCGTCCGCGCGCTTCTCGCCGTTGTTGAAGCAGATGAAATTGCCCGCGCCCGGGAATCCCTGCGGCACCCACTGCACGTGGTGCTGCACGAAGAGCTTCTGATCGGCGTCGCCGCCGGCGCCGTGCGCGCGCGGATTGCCCCAGCGGTAGAGCAGGTCGCCGCCCTTGCCGTGGCGCCCGCCCGCGTGCGTGGCGGCCTCGGCGGTGGTGGTGGAGTGGTCGATCACCCACGCTTCGCTGAAGCGGCGCACGCTCAGGGCGATCAGGTCCAGCTCCGGGTGGTAGGCGATGGAGTTGGAGTGCATCCAGTCGGCCTCGCGGCCGGGTCGGCCGGGCGGGCCCTTGGGCGGGCCGCCGTCCGCGGGGGGGGCGCCGTCGGCCGGAGCCACGCCATCGGCGGGCGGCGCACCCTCGGCGGGCGCAGCACCGTCGGCCGGCGCAGCCGCTGCCACCGGCGGCGCGGCCTCGGCCGGCGCCGCGGCGGGGGGGGGAGGCGGAGGCGTGTCGCCGGCGTATCCCACGGCGGCCATCTTCTCGGCCTCGGCGGCCTTCTCCTCGTCGGTCTTCTGGACGCGAGGCCGGTCGCCGTTGATGTCAATCAACTCGGGATGCGCGGCGACTTCGCCGAAGAACTCCTTGCTCTTGTCGTAGTCCTGGATGACGTGGTCCCACGCGTGCCACTCCCACACGATCTTGCCGCCGGTCGCGCCTTCGGGAACGATTTCCAGCACCCAGTCCGGCCAGAACTCCTCGTCCTTTTGCAGCTCCGGATCGCGGCCGCGCGCCAGCGCGTCCTCCTTGGTCAGCCGCTCCCACGCGATCAGCAGCACGTGCCCGTTCGGCATCATCGTGGCGTCGTGGTGATGCAGATGACTTTCGGTCGAGAACTCGAAGTCCCACAGCAGCGTGCCGTCCCAGGCGATGCGCTGCAGGCGCCCGCCCTGGCCGCCGGCCACGAACGTGGGCGGATCCACGAGGCGGCCGCAGCGCAGCAGGCTGCCGTCTTCCTGCAGTTGCACGCCCGCGCCCGGGAAGTAGGGGCTCTCCCACTTGTGCAGCTCGTTCCCTTCCCCGTCCAGCAGGTAGCTGAAGCGCGACTTCAGCGGGGAGATGAACAGCACGCCTTCCATCGGCGCTGTGGCCGGCGCCGGCGCGGCCGCGGGGCCCGTGCCGAGCAGGAGGTTCGCGTCTCCGGCGTAGAGGGGCTCGGGCGCGGAGGGGGCGCAGGCCGCCAGCAGCGGCAGTAAGGCGAGAGAGGCGCGCGTCAGCATTCGGGAATGCTAACGGCGCGCCGGAGCCTACATCCCGGGTTTGATCCCGAGCTGGCCGAAACCCTTCTCCGCGTAATTCTTGCGGAACAGTTCGCGCAGGGCGAGGGCCGCCGCGTCGTAGGCGGCTTTGTCAGTCCAGGTGTTGCGCGGGTCGAGGATCTCGGCCGGAACGCCGGGGCAGGACTTCGGCACCTTCAGGTTGAACACCGGGTGCAGCGCGTACTCGGTCTTGCCGGCGTCCAGATCGCCGCGCAGGGCGGCGTCCAGCAGGGCGCGCGTGTGCTTGATCGAGATGCGCTTGCCGGTGCCGTAGGCTCCGCCGCTCCAGCCGGTGTTCAGCAGCACGCAGCGCGCCTTGTGCTGCTTCATCTTGCCAGCCAGGCGCTGGGCGTAGACCGAGGGCTTCTGGGCCATGAACGGGGCGCCGAAGCAGGCGGAGAAGGCGGCTTTGGGCTCGGTGACGCCGACTTCGGTGCCGGCCAGCTTCGAGGTGAAGCCGGAGACGAAGTGATACATCACCTGCTCCTCGTCCAGGATGGACACGGGAGGCAGCACGCCGAAGGCGTCGGCGGTCAGCAGCACGATGGTCTTCGGGTGCGGGCCCTTGGCGCCGTCCATGACCATCGGATTGCAGTCCAGCGGATACGAGAACCGCGTGTTCTCGGTGATGGAATTGTCAGAGAGGTCGAGCTCCTGCGGATCGCAGTCCTCGATGCGGCGGCCCTGCGGGGCCGGCACGTTCTCGATCAGCGTCCCGGGCATCGAGAGCGCGGCGGCGATCACCGGCTCGGCCTTCTTGTCCAGGTCGATCAGCTTCGCGTAGCAGCCGTCCTCCAGATTGGACACGCCCGCGGCGGTCCACGCGTGCTCGTCGTCGCCGATCAGCTTGCGCTGCGGATCGGCCGAGAGCGTGGTCTTGCCGGTGCCCGACAGCCCGAACAGGATGGCGCAGTCGTTGGCCGCGCCGACGTTGGCCGAGCAGTGCATGGACATCTCGCCCAGATCCGGCAGCAGGTAGTTCATCACCGTGAACATGGCCTTCTTGACGACGCCGCAATAATCGGCGCGCCCCGCGACCAGCACGATGCGGTTCTTGAAGTCGAGGCAGACGATGCGGGCGCTCTTCGTGCCGTCGCGCGCCGGATCGCAGTGGAAGCTCGGCGCGTTGAGCATGGTCCAGCGCTTGCCGGCCTCGTCCTGAACGCCCGCCACCGCCTTCGGGAACATGTTGTGGCAGAACAGGGAGTGGGTCGCGTACTCGCTGACCAGGCGGTAGGGCCGCGCGTAGGAGGGGTCCGTCCCGCAGTAGACGTCCTTGACGTAGAGCGTGGCGCGCTTCGCGTTCAGATGCGCGGCGACGCGCTGCAGCAAGGCTTCGAACTTGGCCGGCTCGAACTTGCCGAAGTCCGCCTTCCACCACACCTTCTCCTCCAGCTCCGGCCACGCCACGCCGCAGGTGTCGCTGACCGGGCGGCCGGTGCAGCTGGGATCGGAATAGAACACCAGCGGCCCGCGGGTGCCCAACTTCGTGGGGAACGCCTTCTGGGCGTCGTCGGGCCCGCCAGCGCGGGTGCGGCCGCGGTCATGCGCGACGGCTTCGCGGAAGAGTTCCTCCTTGCCGAGGTTGGACTTGTACTGAACCGAGTCCAGCCCGAGCAGGGCCTTCAGATCCGCGGCATGGGATTGCGAAGCAGTCGAAACGGGCATGGCGCCGGGTGGCCGGAGGCCGGAGGGCGGGCGAGGGGACGGAGAGCCGGCGCGGCCGCTGCGGCCGGACCGGATGAAGGGCGGCAATTCTACCCGCTCAACCCTGGGCCGGGCGGCGCTCCCGGGTTAGCATCGGGCCGTGCGCAAATCCATCCGCCTCCTCCTGCCGTGCGCGTTGCTGGCCTCCTGCTCGAGCGGAGAGCGCGCGCCGGACGCAACCCCGGCCGCCGAGGCCCGCGCGTTCACCAGCCTGGAGGCGCGCAGCCTCGACGGCGCCCCCGCGCCGCTCGATCGCTACGCCGGCCAGCCGGTGCTGGTCGTGAACGTGGCCAGCCAGTGCGGCCTCACGCCGCAGTACGCGGGACTGCAGGCGCTGCACGAGCGCTACGCTGGACGCGGACTTGCGATCTTGGGCTTCCCCTGCAACCAGTTCAACGGGCAGGAGCCGGGCGGCCCGGCGGAGATCGCCCAATTCTGCCGCGACGAATACGGCGTGAGCTTCGCGCTGATGGAGAAGGTGGAAGTGCAGCCGGGTCCGGGGCAGTCGCCGATCTACGCGTGGCTGCAGGAGCGCACCGGCGAGGTGCCGTCCTGGAATTTCGGCAAGTACCTGGTCGGCCGCGACGGCGTGACGGTGCGCTACTTCGGTCCGCGCACGCAGCCCGACGATCCGGAGCTGGTGGCCGCGATCGAGGCCGCGTTGGGCGGCTGAGCCCCGGGCTCAGACCGCTCCGTCGCCGAGAAAGAAGTCGTTGCCCTTGTCGTCGGTGACGAGGAAGGCGGGGAAGTCGGCGACCTCGATCCGCCAGGCCGCTTCCATTCCCAATTCCTCGAAGGCGATCTTCTCCACTTTTTTGATGCAGTCGCGCGCCACGCGCGCCGCCGACCCGCCGATCGTGCCGAGGTAGAAGCCGCCGTGCTTCTTGCAGGACTGCGCGACGCCGCGCGAGCGGTTGCCTTTCGCCAGCATCACCAGCGAAGCGCCTTGCGCCTGGAACAGGTCCACGTAGGAGTCCATGCGGCCCGCGGTGGTCGGGCCGAACGCGCCTGAGGGCATGCCCGCCGGCGTCTTGGCCGGGCCGGCGTAGTAGACCGGATGGTCCTTGAACCAGGCGGGCAGCGGCTCGCCGCGCTGCAGCTGCTCGCGCAGGCGCGCGTGCACGAGATCGCGCGCGACCACGAGCGGGCCGCTCAGCGCGAGCCGCGTGCGCACCGGATGGCGGCGCAGCTCGGCGAGGATCTCCGGCATCGGCCGGCGCAGGTCCACGCGCACCGCCGATTCCGCCGCGTCCTCGGGTTCCGCCGGCAGGAAGCGCGCCGGATCGCGCTCGAGCTGCTCGAGGAAGACTCCTTCGGCGGAGATGCGCCCTAGCACCTGGCGGTCGGCGCTGCAGGACACGCCGATGCCGATCGGCAGGCTGGCGCCGTGGCGCGGCAGCCGGATGACGCGCACGTCGTGGCAGAAGTACTTGCCGCCGAACTGCGCGCCGATGCCGAGGTCGCGCGTCATCGCGTGCACCTTCGCCTCCCACTCGGGCAGCCGCAGGGCATGGCCTGACAAATTTCCCTGCGCCGGCAGCGAGTCGAGAAAGCGCGTGCTCGCCAGTTTGACCGTTTTGAGGCACATTTCCGCCGAAGTGCCGCCGATCACGATGGCCAGGTGATAGGGCGGGCATGCCGAAGTGCCGAGATCGCGCAACTTCTCCTGGATGAACGCCAGCAGCAGATCCTCGCGCAGCAGCGCCGGGCTGCCCTGGTACAGGAAGCTCTTGTTGGCCGAGCCGCCGCCCTTGGCGATGAAGAGAAAGTCGTAAGTCTCGCCCTCGTCGGCGTAGAGGTCGAGCTGCGCCGGCAGATTGCTGCCGGTGTTCTTCTCCTCGAACATCCCCAGCGGCGCGAGCTGGCTGTAGCGCAGATTGCCCTCGGCGTAGGCGCGCCGGATGCCGCGAGTCAGCGCCGCCTCGTCGCCGCCGCCGGTCCACACCTGCTCGCCCTTCCAACCCATCACGATCGCGGTGCCGGTGTCCTGGCACATCGGCAGCACGCCCTCGGCGCTGATGGCGGCGTTGCGCAGCAGGTCGAGGGCGACGAAGCGGTCGTTGGCCGAGGCCTCCGGGTCGTCGAGGATGGCGCGCAACTGCGCGAGGTGGCCGCTGCGCAGCAGGTGCGAACAGTCGCGGAAGGCTGCGCGCGCCAGCAGTTCGAGCGCCTCCGGCTGCACCTGCAGCATCGGCCGGCCGGCGAACTCGGCGGCGCGGACGAACTCGCCGCTCAACTGGCGCCAGACGACCGCATCCTCCGCGAAAGGGAACAGCGGCTGGTGGGCGGGGTCGGACGGCATGCGCGGATTATCCGCGCGCCGCGCGCATAAAATCACCGCCATGCGCATCTTCCTGCCGTTGCTCTGCGTGCTGGCGTCCTGCGCTGCTCCTGCCGCGCCCGCGGCGCCGGCCGGCCGCACCTTCGCCTGGGTCTGGCTGCTGACCGGCCCCCGCGACGCCGAAGTGCAGGGCGAGGAGCGCGCCGCCGCCTTCGCCGGCCACTTCGCGAACATGGGCCGGCTGTCGGACGAGGGCGTGCTGGTGCTCGCCGGCCCGATGGCCGAGCCGCGGGCGCGTCCCGACCACCGCGGCGTCTACGTCTTCGACGTGCCCGATCTCGAGACCGCGCGCGCCGCCGCCAGCACCGATCCCGCGGTGCAGGCCGGCATCTTCGTGATGGCGGCCGAGACCTTCCGCACCGCCGCGCCGCTCGACGAGGTGCCGGCGCGGCACGAGGCCTTCGTCGCCGCCTCGGGCGAAACGGATCCGCCGATGGGATTCCATTGCCGGCCCTACGTGCTCGTCACCGGCGCGCCTGCCGCCGCCGCCGAGCGCGCATTCAGCCGCGCCGCGGTGCGCGTGCTGCTGAGCGGGCGCCTCGAAGACCGCGACGCCGCGCTCTTCTGCCTCGACCTGACCGAGGCCGCGCCGGCGCAGGCTCTCACCGACTCGCTCAGCGAAGGAGGCGTCGTGTGGACCGTGATTCCCTGGTTCGCCACCGAGGAACTTACGGCGCTGGCGTCACTGCGCGGTCAGTGATTCCAGCATCGCCACCAGGTCGCGCAACTCCGCGGCGCTGAGCGTGTCCGCCAGGCCGGCGGGCATCGGAATCAGCGGATACTGGTCGGAGACGAACTTCTGCGGCTCGATGATGGCTTCGAGCAGATCCTGGCGGCCGAAGCGGCTGCCCGCCGTCGTCAGATCCGGGCCGATGCTGCCGCCGGCGAATCCGACGCGGTGGCACTGGATGCAGCCGAGGCCGCGGAAGAGGCGCTCGCCGCGCGCGCGGTCCGGCGCGCCCGCGACCGCGTCGAGCTTGGCGGCGGCGCCGGCGAGGCTCCAGCGCTGCACGAACGGCCGCGCCTCGGGCGCGGCGAACGGCGGCGCGGGCGAGGGGGGGGGAAGCAGGGCTCGCACGGCCTCGGCCTCGGCCGGCGCCATGCGCGCGAGCGTCTCGCGCTCGATGCCCTCGAGGAATCCGCCCAGGCTGTAGCCGCCCGGCAGGTTGCGCGCGGTGCGCACCCAGGTCAGCGCTTCGACGCGCAACTCGCGCGTCCAGTCCGCGTCCACGAGGCGCAGCAGCAGGGCGTAGTGGATCTTCTCCTCGTCGTAGGGGGCGGCGCGCAGCTTCGCGAGCAGGCGCTCCGGCAGATTCGGCGCCTTCAGCGCCACCAGCAGCGCGGCGACCTCGCGGTCCAGCAATTCGTCGCCGCTCGGCAGCCAGCGGTTCGCGGCCGGCAGAAGGATCTTGGTCAGCGCCGCCTGCTGGTCGGGCGCGCGCGTCAGCAGCAGTTCCGCGGCGCGCAGCGCCAGCCAACTCTCGTCGGTGGTCGCGCCCTGGAAGTCCACGCGCGCGATCGCGGCCGCGACGGCGGCGGCCGAGGCGGCGCCGTCCACGCGGGCCAGCGCCATCCAGGCCTCGCCGCGGGCCAGGGGATGCGCGGCGGCCAGCGCCGCTTCCCGCCACTGCGCCGGCGGGTGGCGCTCGAGCAGATTGCGCGCGGCGGTGCGCACGAAGCGGTCGGCGTGGCCCAGAGCCGGCAGCGCCTCCTCCAGCGGGCAGTCCGGAGATTCGAGCCGGCGGCGCAGCTGCAGTTCGGCGCTGGCGCGCTCGAAGGGCTGGCTCGCCGGCGGCGGCTCGGCGCCGCCGGCCCAGCTCACGCGATAGAGGCCGCTCTGCGTGCCGCGGCCGCCGGTGACGAACCAGAGCGCGCCGTCGGGACCGAATTCCAGGTCGGCGACGTTCATCGGCTTGCCGAGGATGAAGGTGTCCGAGCGCGCGGAGTAGCTGGCGCCGTCGGGGCTCAGGTGCACCGCGTGGATGCGGCCGTAGGCCCAATCGGCGATGTAGAGCGCCTCCTTCCACGCGCCGGGGAAATTCCCGGCGGTGCCGAAGACGGTGCCGGTGGGTGAGGACGGGCCCGTGTCCAGCGCCGGCGGCAAATTGTCAGGATAGGCGGAGCTCGGATTCGCGCTGCCGGAGCGCCAGCCGTTGTCGCCGCCGGGCACGGCGTGCACGACGCGCGGCGCGCGGTACCACGGCGCGCCGAAGTCCCACTCCATGTCGGAGTCGTAGCTGAAGAGCTCGCCGTTGGGCGCGAAGGCCAGGTCGTAGGCGTTGCGCATGCCGCCGTAGAACAGGTCCCACTTCTGGCCGTCGGGGTCGGTGCGCAGCACGATGCCGCCCGGCGCCATCACGCCGACCGCGTGCCCGCGCGGATCCCACATCCGCTCGATCACCACGTCCTCGGCCCAGTTGCGGAAGGGCGAGTCCGCGCTGACCGCCGGGTACTCGTCCGTGTGGTTGCCGATGACGGTGTAGAGCATGCCGTCGGGCCCGAGCACCACGCCGTGCGGGCCGTGTTCGCCGGGCGGGCCGAGGTGCGCCAATTGCGTGTGCTCCTCGAAGGTCCCGTCGCCGTCGCGGTCGCGCAGGCGGTGCAGTCCGCCGTCCGGACCGCCGCTCTGCACCATCGCGTAGAGGGCGCCGTGCGCGTGGAGCAGGCCCTGCGCGCTGTGCACGGGCGTGTCCAGTTCCTCGACCTGGGGCGGCGAGCCGGCGCCGCCGGGAAACGTCAGACGCAGCAGCTTGCCCTGCTGCGGGGAAACGTAGATCTCGCCGGCCGGCCCGAAGGTCATGGAGACCCACGAGCCTTCGAGGAGCCCGGCCGAATGGATCAGTTCGGCGCGGAAGCCCGGCTGCAGCGTGAAGCTGGAGACGGGAGTCGCCACGCGCTCCGCCATCGCCGCGCCCCAGGGGCCGCGATGCGCGGAGACGGGGCCGAAACTGAAGGCCGCCTGCCAGTCCGCCGGGATCGCCGCGGTGGCGGGCCAGTCCGCCGGCGCCGCGCCGCCCCAGCGCCAGTCCGGGCCGCTGACGATCATCGTCATTTCTTCGCCGGGCCCGCGCAGCGCCAGCCGGGCGGCCAGGCCCGCCGGGCTGCCTTCGTTCCAGGCCTCGATGGCGAGCACGTGCGGTCCGGCCGCAAGCTCGCGGCCGCCGCCGACGCCGGTGGGCGCCGCCCAGTCGTTGCCGCGCGCGATTTGCTGGCCGTCGAGGAAGGCGCGGAACTGATTGTCAGCCGCAATGACTCCGCCCGCCAGCGTGGCCGGCTGCGCGAGCGTGAAGGCGTGCATGAACCAGCGCCGCTCGTCCGCGGCGGGCGCGCCAGGACTCCAGATCCACTCGGCTTCGGGCGCGGCAGCCGCCGCCGCGGCGGGCGCGGCAGCCTGCGCCGGCGCCGCGGCCTGCGCGGCAGCGCCGGCACTCGCCGGAGTCAGACGCTTGAGCCGCAGATTGCGGAAGCGCGCCTCCATCGGCGGACCCTGGTGCAGCTGCAGGGCGAACACGCCGCGATCGCGCGCGCGTCCCGCCTCCTCGTCCACCACGTCGATCATGCGCACGCCGTTGATCTCGTGCACCAGCCGCGCGCCGCGCGCCAGCACGCGGTACACGTTCCACTCGCCGGATATCACCGCGCCCTGCAGCGCGGCGGGATCGCCGAGGCTGGCGCCGTCCTCGCGGCGGCCGTCGGGATGGATGCGGAAGTTCGCGCCGCGCTCGGCCATGATCCCGCGGCCGGCGCTCTCGTAGAGGATGCCGGTGTAGCTCGGGCCGTCCTCGATGTCCGCCTGATAACCGGCCACCTCGCCGCCGGGCAGTTGTACGCTGCGATACTGCATGCCGGAATTGCCGCCGGTGATGCGGTACTCGAAGGTCAGATCGAAATCGCCGGCCTCGCCGTCGCGGAAGAGATAGATGCTGCGCGGCAGCGGATGCTCCGCGGTGCTGCGGCCGACGATGCAGCCGTCCTCGACGGTCCAGTAGCTGAGGTCGCCGCTCCAGCCGGCCAGCGTCTTGCCGTCGAAGAGCAGCTCCGGCTCCGGCGCTTCGGATGCGCGCGAGCAGGCGGTCAGGAGGGGGAGGAGCAGCCAGAGCCGGTGCATGCGGGAAGGATAGGCGCTCCCTTCGCCGCCAAGATCCGCGATGCTCCGCTGGCCTGCGCGCGCGTGCCGCTCGGCTGCGGGCTTGAGGATCTGCTCGCCTGCGTACGCAATTCCCACGACCGGATCGGCCACCTTTTCCGGGGATTCGTGCCGGCGATCCGGATCCGCGAAGTCCTGCTGCGCAGCTCGCCCTCGCGCCCGGGCGGCAGGATTTCCTTCCTGGTTGTCAGCGTCGGCCTCGCCGTCAGCGCCGTCTACGATCTGGTCGAGTGGGCGGCGGCGCTGAGCGCGGGGGGGGCCTCCATCGAGTTCCTGGGCGCCCTGGTCGCGCTGCGGCTTCTGACCGGATCCGCGACCGGCAGTTGGCTAAACTGCCCTCACGGGCCTCCCTCTGGCCGTCGACCGGTAATCTCCACTCATAACATCATGACCCCGCTTTCCGACCTCTGGCTCCCGATCCTGGTCTCCGGGGTCGCAGTGTTCTTCCTGTCCGCTCTGATGTGGATGGTGATGCCGCATCACAAGAAGGACTTCGGGCGCATCGCGGACGAAGACGGCCTCATGGCGCTGCTGCGCGGCCGCATCAGCCCGGGCCAGTACTCCTTCCCGCACTGCGACGGCCACTCCTCGATGAAGGATCCCGTGTGGCAGGAGAAGCAGAAGCAGGGCCCCTGCGGACTGCTCTACGTCATGCCCTCGGGCGGGCACGCCATGGGCAAGGCGCTGTTCCTGTCCCTGGTTCACAATCTCGCGGTCGCCACTTTCGTCGCCTACGTCGCGGCGCACTCGCTGCGCCCGGGCACCGACTATCTCTCCGTCTTCCGCATCGTCGGCACCACCACGATCCTCGCCTACTGCGCCGCCCGCTTCGCCGACGCCATCTGGATGGCGCACAGCTGGCGCGGCGTGTTCACGCAGGTCTTCGACGGCGTGGTCTACGGCCTTGTGACCGCCGGCATCTTCGGATGGCTGTGGCCGGCCTCGGTGAAGTTGGACATGCTCTAACCGGCCGCTGAGAGGCTCGGGGCGCGGGACGCGCCTCCGCGCTCAAGGGGCGGCGGTCCGGCATCCGATGAAGGGAGGGTGGGTCTCCCTCCCGTCGTCCTGCTTCACGGCATGTGGAGCACTTCCCGCACCCTCGCGCCCCTGCAGGCGGCGCTCGAGGCGCGCGGCTATCGCGTCTTCGCGCCGACGCTGCCGCTGCATCCGGCGCAGGGCCCGGGCGAGTTGGCGGCGCTCGGCCGCCTCTCCCTTGCCGACTACGTGCGCGACCTTGAAGGCGCGATCGCCGGCGCCCGGCTGGACGCGCCGCCGGTCCTGATCGGCCATTCGATGGGAGGGCTGCTGGCCCAGGCCCTGGCCGCGCGCCAGCCGGCGCGGGCCTGCATTCTGCTCGCGCCCGCGCCGCCCGCCGGCGTCGCCACCCTGCGTTGGGATCAACTGTGGGCCAGCCGCAGCGTGCTCCTCACGCCGGCCTTCTGGCGCAAGCCGCAGCAGCTGCCGCCGGCGCACGCCGCGCATCTGCTCTTCGGCGCGATGGACGCGGAGGGCCGCGCCCGCCTGCAGGCCGAACTGCTTCCGGAATCGGGCCGCGTCTTCGCCGAGATCGCCTTCTGGTGGCTGGATCCGCAGCGCGCCGCCCGCGTGGACTTCGCAGCGCTGCGCGCTCCGCTGCTCGTGGTCGGCGGCGCCGAGGACCGCATCATTCCCGCCGCCGTCGTGCGCGGGATCGCCGGCCGCTACCGCCACTCCGAGCTGCTGATGCTGCCCGGCCGCGGCCACTGGTTCTTCGACGAGCCGGGCGCCGACGAGGTCTTCGCCCGCCTCGGCTCCTGGCTCGACCTGGTCTGCGCCGTGACCGACGCCGAGGGCGCGCCGCGCCCCGCTCCGCCGCGGGCCGCCGCGCCAGCGCCCGCGCCGCAATCGCTGTCCGTCTAACATGGAGGGATGAGCCGGGAGACGCTCCGACTGCGCCTGCGCGCCGCAACCGCGGAGGATCTGCCGCAGATCCTCGCCTACATCCGCCAGCTCGCCGAATACGAGCGCCTCGCGCACGAGGTCGAAGCCAGCGAGGCGGACCTGCGCGCGCATCTCTTCGGCCCGCGTCCCGCGGCCGAGGTGCTGCTGGCCGAATGGCAAGGCGAGCCGGCGGGCTTCGCGCTCTTCTTCACGACCTTCTCGACCTTCCGCGGGCGGCCCGGACTGTGGCTCGAAGATTTGTTCGTGCCGCCCGAGCGGCGCGGGCTGGGAATCGGCCGCGCTCTGCTCGCGCGCCTGGCGCTGGAAGCGCGGCAGCGCGGCTGCGCCCGCGTGGAATGGGCGGTGCTCGACTGGAACGAGCCGGCTCAGGGTTTCTACGCGCGCCTCGGCGCGAACCGCTTGGAGGAGTGGAGAACTTGGCGTCTGACGGGAGCGGCCTTGGACGAACTGGGCCGCTGATCGCGGCCGGCGCAGGGCAGGCGGGAGCCTCCCGGCGGCCGTCCTAGAAAAGCAACTTTCTAAATCAGGCCGGTAAATCCGGCGCCGGGCGCGGCCTTGCCGGGAGTGGCGCCGGGGAAATCGCCTTTCTAAACTGGGGCTTCCTCATGAACAAACTCCTCACCACCTTCTCCCTGGCCGGTCTCCTGGCCCTCGGTTCCTGCGCCGCTGGCCCCCAACAGCTCCAGCGCACTGTGGATGACTGGGATCATCAGATGTACGTCAAGAACCCGCTGATGGACGGCGTGCTCTGGGTCATCCCGGTGATTCCGATCGCGAAGTACGGCGCCGCCATCGGCGACTTCTTCGTCGGCAACGCCTACCACTTCTGGTTCAAGGACCTGTGGGACGGCAACGGCACCGGCTTCGAGCACCAGAAGGTCGACGCGACCGACGGCGTGCTCCAGTCGCTGCTGATCGACGACGCGAAGTGGATCTCGAAGAAGTAGGCGCCTAAGGCGTTTTGACTTCTCCCTGACGGTGCGCTTCCTCCAACACGAGGAGCGCACCGTCTTCCAATTTCTGGGACCAGAATCCCGCCTCCGGGGAGTACCACAGGAGGGTGACGCGCTCGAAGGGATTCTCGGCGTCGGCCAGGCGGGCGCGGCGCCAGATGCGCAGGCTGCTGAGGTCGCCGGCAGGGGTGCGCACGGTCTCGAGAGCGTCGCAGTGGTAGTCCACCTGGATGCGCATCTCGCCCAGCAGCAGTTCGATGGTCCAGCGCTTGCCGACCCACAGCGGGAAGAGGAATTGCGGATCCGGGGTCTCGCGCACGATGGGATCCTGGCCCGGCGACTCCTCGCCGACCGCCGCCAGCTCGGCGGTGTAGATCTGGCGCAGGCCGCTGGCTTCCTCCAGCACGATGCGCTCAGGCCCGATCTCGGCGACGCGGAAGTCCACGCGCAGGCGCCCGCCCGAGCGGTAGACGAAGCGGTCGCCGACCTGCCAGCGCGGCCGCTCGTAGATCGCCGCGCCGGGGGGGGGCGCGGCGTCGGCGTGGAGGATGCCGCGCGCGGGGACCGGAGGAGTGCGGTCGGGCGAGGCGCAGGCGCCGAGCGCGATAGTCAAGGCCAGAAGTGCGGAGTGCTGGAGTTTCATGGGGATGCGAAGAGGCGCTGGCCCAGCGCGCAGTGGCGGGCGTAGGCCTCGAGGAGGGCGGGATTGGGCCGGGGTTCGACGCGCTCGGTTTCCAGCTGCGGCGGATGCGCGGCGACGAAGCCGGCCACCGGCGCGCCGCTGACGGCTGCGGCGGCCTGCAGGGCCGCGCCGAGCGCCGCGGTTTCGGCTTCGGCCGGGAAGACCAGGGGCGCCTGGAACAGATCGGCCAGGAGGCTGCGCCACAGCGGATTGCGCGCGCCGCCGCCGACCACGCGCAGTTCGCGCGCGCGCACCGGCAGGTGCTCGAGGCCGAGGCGCAGGCAGAAGGCGGCGCCCTCGAGGGCGGCGCGGTAGAGCAGGCCGGGGCGCAGCGCGCCCGGCGTGAGTCCGTGCAGCACGCCGCGCGCATGCGGCCAGTCGGGGGCGCGCTCGCCGGCGAAATAGGGAAGGAATTGCAGGCCGCCGCAGCCGCTGGCCTCCGCTTGCGCGGCGGCGGTGAGGCCGGCGTGCTCGAGGCCGAAGGCCTTGCGCACCTCCTCGGCCGCGGTGGTGCAGTTCATGGTGCACCAGAGGGGCAGCCAGGCGCCGGTGGCGTCGCAGAAGGGGGCGACGAGGCGCGCCGGATCGCGCGGCACGACGTTGGAGGGGCCGAAGAGCGTGCCCGAAGTGCCGAGGCTGCACACCAGCGCGCCCTCGCGCACGGCGCCGGCGCCGAGCGCCGACATCATGTTGTCGCCGGAGCCGGCGGAGACCGGCAGGCCGCGCGGCAGGCCGCAGCGCCCGGCGACTTCGTCGCGCACGCGGCCGCACAGTTCGGCGGGGCCGAGCAGGGGCGGCAGCCATGCGGAGTCGAGCCAGTCGGCGCCGCGCGGCGGATCCCAGGCGCGCGCGGCCGGATCGTAGTAGCCGGTGCCGGAAGCGTCGCCGTGGTCGGTGGCCTTGCGCCCGGTGAGCCAGAGGTTGACGAAATCGTGCGGCAGCAGGACGGCGCGGATGCGCGCGAAATTCTCAGGCTCGTGCCGGCGCAGCCAGGGCAGCTTGGGCGCGGTGAATCCGGCGGGCACCGCGCGCCCGGTCTGCGCGCTGACCTCGGCGGCCTCGGCAGCGCACTCGGTGTCGCACCAGAGCTTGGCCGGGCGGATGGGGCGGTCCTCGGCGTCGAGCACGACGCAGCCGTGCTGCTGGCCGCTGACGCCCATCCCGCGCAGGCCGCGCAGGGCGCCGGCGGCGGCCAGTTCCCGCAGCGCGCGCTCGACGGCGGCGATCCAATCCTCCGGCCGCTGCTCGGCGGCGCCGGGGCGGGCCGCCGGCAGCAGTTCCAGCGGCGCGGAGGCGCGCGCCAGCACACGCCCGCCGTCCGCGTCCCAGACCAGCGCCTTCACGCCCTGCGTGCCGACGTCGAGGCCGAGGAAGTGCGTCACGCCGCTCATGGTAGTTTGGCGGCATGTTCCCGCGCCCCCTGCTGTTCGCCGCCGCGGCTTGCGCGGCCTCCTGCCAAGACGTGCCCGCGCCGGAGGAAACCGCCGGCGGCGGCGCGCCGGTGCGCGTCTGGTCCTTCGAGGAGCACACGCTCCCGGCGCGCTGGGTCGCCGCCGAGACCAGCTCCGCGGACACGCCCGGCAGCTGGGAGTCGGCGCCGGAGCAGGACGCGCCCGACGGCGCGCGCGTGATGCGGCTGGCCATGAGCGAGAACACCGGCGCGACCTTCAACCTGCTGATGACCCAGGACTCCTTTCCGGCCGATCTCGACCTGACCGTGAGTTTGCGCGCCGACGGCGGCCGCGAGGACCAGGGCGGCGGCCTGCTCTGGCGCGCGCAGAACGCCGACAACTACTGGATCACGCGCTGGAATCCGATGGAGCGCAATCTGCGCCTCTACGTGGTGGCCGAAGGCCGGCGGCGCATGGTCGCGGACGCCGAACTGGAGGCGGACGCGAAGGAGTGGCACGTGCTGCGCGTGATCGCCGCGGGCGCGACGGCCCGGGTGTTCTTCGACGGCCGGGAGCTGCTGACGGCCACGGATCCGGCGCTGCCGGAAGGCGGCGCGATCGGCCTGTGGACCAAGGCCGACGCCCTCACGTCATTCGACAAGCTGCAACTGGGCATCCCGGCGCCGCCCTCCGGCCCGATCCCCGGCCCCGAGCCGCGCTAGGAGCGCACGCCGGTCAGGTACTCGATCGCGAGCTGGTCGAGGCGCTCGTAGCGGTGGCCGCGGGCGGCCAGGCCGTCGGCGTCGAAGACTTCCGTGCGCAGGCGCGAGGCCGCGGTCTTCGAGTACTTCGACACCAGCCGCGCGTGGCTGGCGCCGACCGAGCGATTGTCAGAGAGGATCTGCTGCACTTCGGGATTGGCGTCGTAAGCCTTGGCCCGCGCCGCCAGGATCTTGTAGGTGCGCATGCATCCGCGCGCGAAGTCCCACACGCCGTCGATGTCTTCGGTGCGGTAGGCGTGGGCGTCGAAGTGCTTCGGTCCCTCGTAGGCGGGATGGCCGCCGGTGCCCTCCAGCAGGCGCACCAGGAAGAAGGCGCCCTTGAGGTCTTCGGAGCCGAAGCGCAGATCCTGGTCGTAGCGGCCGATCTTCTGGCCGTTGAGGTCGATGTGGAACAGCTTGCCGCACTCCATCGCCTGCGCGACGGCGTGCACCATGGACAGGCCGGCCATGGTCTCGTGCGCCACTTCCGGGTTGACGCCGACCATCTCGGGATGTTCGAGGGTCTCGATGAAGTGCAGCATGTGGCCGGTGGTGGGCAGGTAGAGATCCCCGCGCGGCTCGTTAGGCTTGGCCTCGAGCGCGAACTTGAGCTTCCAGCCCTGGTCCTTGGTCCAGGCGCACAGGAAGTTCATGCACTCGCGGTGCCACTTGAGGGCGTCGCGGCCGTCCTTGGCGGCGTCGGCCTCGCAGCCCTCGCGGCCGCCCCAGAAGACGATGATCTTGGCGCCGAGATCCACGCCCAGCTCGATCGCGCGCATGGCCTTCTGCACGGCGAAGGAGCGCACGCGCGCGTCCGCGCTGGTGAATGCGCCGTCGCGGAAGACGGCGTGGCTGAAGAGATTGGTGGTGGCCATCGGCACCTTCAGGCCGGTGTCCCGCAGCGCCTTCTTGAACTCTTTGACGATCTTCTCGCGCTCGGCCGCGTCGGCGCCGAAGGGGATCAGGTCGTTGTCGTGCAGGTTGACGCCGTAGGCGCCGGCCTTGGCCAGCCCGGCCACGATCTCGGGCGGGCTGAGCCGCGGGCGCACCGGGCCGCCGAAGGGGTCGGCGCCGCGGTTGCCCACGGTCCAGAGTCCGAAGGTGAAACGATCGTCGGGGATGGGGTCGAAGGCGTCGGCCATGGCGCAGAGAGTCTACGCGCCGCTGGCGAGTTGCACCGGCTTGTAGCCGCCGCGCGCGCGGAACCAGAGGATCAGCGACACGTAGACCGCGAGCATGGCGATCGGGAAGACGGAGGCGGTGGTGAGCGCCTTCTTCTTCGCCAGATTTTGGACCGTGGTGATCTGCGCCTTGTCGGCCTCGTTGAGCGCCGCGACCTTGGCCGGATCCAGCGCCAGGTAGGAGCCGAACACGCTGCGCTTCTCGTCGCCGACCACCTGCGCGTGCAGGGCCGGCGCCTGCGCCAGCAACTGCTTGTCCACCTGCTTGTCTTGAATGTTGCCGAGCAGCGGATTGCCGAGAACCCCGGCCGCGAGCATGCCGATGCCTGCGATCATGTTCAGCGTCAGCGCGCCGCCTCTCGGGCATTGCTCCGACACCACGCCCAGCATCGTGGGCCAGAAGAAAGTCTTGCCGATGCCGTAGAGGGTGGCGGCGGCCAGAATGCCGATGCCGGCGGCGGTGGACATCAGATTGAGTCCCGCCACGGCGAGCGCCGCCGAGATCGCGAGCAAGCCGAGCGGTTGCAGGCGGTGAACGATCGGGCCGGCGCAGAAGCGCAGGATCATCATGAGCACCATGGTGTAGACCAGCACCATCGCGGCCGGCAGGCCGAGCGCGGTCATCTCCGGCTCCATGAGCGCGGTGATCCAGGAGTCCACGCCGATCTCGGTGATCGCGAGCGGCATCATGGTCAGGATCAGCACGAAGAAGAGCAGATTGCCGGCCGCGCGCGTGTAGGTGCCGAAGGCCAGAACCAGCGCGGCGATGGCGCCGGCGATCACGTAGTTCGACCACCCGAAGTCGCGGCCCAACTCCATGCACACCAGCGTGGAGGCCACCAGCGCGCCCAGCCAGCCGGCCTGCTGCAGCATCTCCTTGTGCGACACGCCGGCCGCGACGCGCTCGCTGATCGGGAAGCGGCAGGTCGCCATCAGCGCGCCGTAGAGCACCACGGGGATCGCGATCAAGCCGATCTTCAGCTGCCACGAGGCGTCGCCGCCCAACGACATCGCCAGAAGTCCCGCCGCGGCCGCGCCGCCCGGCCAGCCCGCATGCAGGATGTTCAGCCACTTGGTCTTGTTCTCCTTGAACATCGTGGCGACGATCGGGTTGATCGCGGCTTCGATCGCGCCGGCCGCGAGGCCGCCGAGCAGGCTGCCCACGTACAGCGACCAGTAGCCCTTCGCGAAGACCGTGATCAAGGCGAAGGCCGCGTGCGCCAGGAAGCCGAACAGGATGGCCTTGCCGTAGCCGATCCGGTCAATCACGAGGCTGAACAGGATGATGGACACCCCGAACGGCCAGATGCCGGCGCCGAAGATCTCGCCCTGCTGCGTCGAGGACAGACCGAATTCGCGGGCGAGATCGCCCATGACCATGATGCGCAGCATGAAGGCGAAGGAGGTCGCGCACAGCGCGATGAAGCAGGCCCAGAAGAGCTTCTTCTTGGCAGGTTCAGTGAGTTGATCCATGGGGGGTCGTTGTGAGGTTCCAGTTCAGCGCACGGTCTTGAGGACCGGCTGGGGGTCGAGTTCGAAGCGGAAGTTGCGGAAGCGGATCTCGGAGGGGCCGCCGCTGTGCAACTGCAGCGCCAGGATGCCCGCGCGGGCGCCCTCGGTGTCAGTCAGATCGGCGGTTTTTACGCCGTTGACGGCCAGCAGGATGCGCTCGCCGGAGGCGACGATCTCGTAGCTGGTCCATTCGCCGGCGCGGACCGCGGCCGAGCCGGCCGGCGAGTCCACCAGCAGGCCGCGGCCCAGCTCTTCGTAGAGCTTGCCCCACCAGCCGGCGCCGACGTCGGCCTGATAGCCGCGCACTTCGCCGTCCTCGAGGCCCTCGCTGCGGAACTGGATGCCGCCGTTGTCGGCGTCCTGGGGCAGTTTGACGTCCACGATCAGGCGGAAGTCGGCGAAGCGCAGGGTCGAGCGCGCGAAGGAGTTGCGCTCGAGTCCCGCCGCCGACCGGCCGACGATCTCGCCGTTCTCGACGCTCCACACCGCGGGGTCCGCCTCCCAGCCGGCCAGGGTCTTGCCGTCGAAGAAATAGGGAAGGGTTTCCGGCGCGGCGGCCAGCAGGGTCTGGCGCGGGCTGGCCAGGTAGGCGATCAGGTCGCGCACCTCATCCTCCTTCAGCGCCTGCAGCTGGCCCGGCGGCATCAGCGAGAACTGCGAGCGCTCGACGTCGGGCTGGTTCTGCGCGTTGCGCTTGAGGTCGCGCAGCAGCAGCACCTGGTCGCCGGTGGAGGTGCGCAGGGTCAGGCGCTCGGCGTCCTCGCGCACGACGGTGCCGGCCAGCACGCGGCCGTCCTTCATGCGCACCGTCGTCAGCTGGTACTCGCGGCCGACCTCGGCGCTGGGATCCACCAGGTTGCCGAGGATGAAGTCGAGATCGGCGCGGTTGCCGCCGGTGATGTCGGGTCCGAGCGTCCCGCCCGTGCCGAAGAGCGTGTGGCAGGCGATGCACGTGCGCGCGAAGAGCGCGCGCCCGGCCGCGGGATCGGCGCCGGCCATGAAGTCCGGCGTCAGCAGAGCCTTGTAGCGGGCGATTTCCGCCTTGGCGTCGCTGCTCGTCGCCACCGAGCGCCCCCACGCCTTCTCCAGCAGGCGGTCGGTCTCCGGATCGCGCAGATCCGCGAGCTGGCGCCGCACGCCGGCGGCGTCGAGCAGGCGCGCGCTCGCCCTGCCGGCGGCGATGGTGGCGAGAAACTCGCGCGCGTAGGCGGGGCGCCCGGTGAGCGCGGACATCGCCAACTCGCGCTCGTCGGGGTCGAAGGACTCCCAGTTCTCGAGGATGCGCAGCGGGGCGCCAATGAGTTCCCAGGATGCGCAGGCCTGCAATGCACTGGTTTGCAGCTCGGGATCGGCGAGCGAGTTCAGGATCAGCGGCGCCGACTCCTTGTCCTGCATGCGCGCGAGGCCATCGAGCGCCTGGCGGCGGCCCTCGGGGGCGTGCGCGGCGTCGGCGAGGCGCGCGCGGAACAGCGGCGCGAGGTTGACGTCGCCGAAGAAGAGCGCCACTTGACCGGCGGCTTCGCGCACGCCGGTGTCGGGCGAGCCGAGCAGTTTGGCGCTGACTTTCTTCCAAGCGGCGGGCATCTCCATGCCCGGCTTGTCCTGCAGGCCGATCCACATCTGCGTCAGCATGCGCTGCGCCAGCGGCGGCGCGGCTTCGGCGGAGGCTTGAATCAAGGCTTCCAATTGGGCCGGCGCGCCGACGGCGCAGCGGCGCCACAGCAGATCGGCCAAGCCGGAGAGCTGCGCGCCCGCGGCCAGGGCGATCGCGCGCTTGGCGTCGGCGGCGACGAGAGGCTCGACGCCGTACCAGAGCACCACCGGCACGTTCTTGTCCGCGGCGTCCTCGGCGCGCGCCAGCAGGGCTGCGGCGATGGCCCAGCGCTGATCCGCGGGCAGGCGCTGCAGCGCCGACGCCAGGTAGAGGCGCACCACGGGCGCGGGGTCGTGCTGCGCCAGATCCGCGAGTTTCGCCAGGAAGCTGGCGGGCGCGGCGCGGTCCTCGAGCGCGAGTTGGATGGTCCACGCGCGAACGTCCTCGTGCGGACTGGAGAGCAGCTGCAGCGCGACGGCGTCTTCGAGCCCGCCGACGCAGTGCAGCGCCCACAGGAATCGCAGCTTGCGCAACGGATCCGGGTGGGACTCGAGGCGCGCGCGCAGCGCGGCCTTCACCTGCGGCGACACGCCGCGTTCCTGCAGCAGGCGGCGCGCGTTGCGCACAACCCAGTCGTCGGGATGCTCCTGCAGGTCCACCAGCTCGAGGTCGCTGCTCTCGCGCAGGCTCACTTTGCGGTCCACGGCGGAGCCGTAGGTCAGGCGGTAGAGGCGGCCGTTGGTGCGGTCCCAGATCTCGCGCTCGTTGCGGTGGCAGGCGTTCTTGTCATACCAGTCGATGAAGTAGACCTCGCCGCCGGGCCCCTGGCGCAGCGCGATGCCGCGGTACCACTGGTCGTTCGACTTCACCAGATCGGGCGCGTGCACGCCGACGTAGCCGGAACCCGCGCGCTCGAGACGGTCCTGGTTGACGCGGTTGCCGTGGATGTTGTTCATCAGCACGGCGTTGCGGTACTCGGCCGGGAACAGATTCCCGACGTAGACCAGCGCGCCGCAGTGGGCGTGGCCGCCGCCGGCCTGATCCGTGTTGGGGTCGGCCACCGAGCGGTCGCGGCCCCACCAGGCGTGCTCGGCGACGTCGCCGGCGTAGTGCACGTGATCGCCGATGGTGCCGATCTCCAGCCAGGGGAACGCGTCGAAGTGCCGGCCGCCCTGCCGCTCGTAGCGGCCGCCCTGCACCATGTGCCAGAGGTGCGGGATCACGCACGCGGTGATGAAGGCCTGGCCGCGGTCGTCGAAGTCCACGCCCCAGGGGTTGGAGGTGCCCCAGGCGAAGATTTCGAACTCGCGGCGCTGCGACTGGTAGCGCCACACGCCGGCGTTGAGTCCGACGCGCTGCGCCTCCGGCGTGCCGGGCTTGCCGACCTTGCTGTGCGTGAACACGCCGTGCGTGCCATAGAGCCAGCCGTCCGGGCCCCAGGTGAAGGAGTTGAGCGTCTCGTGCGTGTCCTGGTAGCCGAAGCCGTCGAGCAGGATCTCCGGCTCGGCGTCGGGCACGAGGTCGCCGTTGCGGTCCGGGATGAACATCAGATAGGGCGCGGCGCCGACCCACACGCCGCCGAAACCGGTGGCGAGTCCGCTGACCAGGTTCAGCCGGTCGTGAAAGACGGTGCGCTTCTCGTAGCTGCCGTTCGCGTCGGCGTCCTCGAACACGACGATGGCGTCGCGCGCCTCGGCGTCCGGCACGCGCGCCGGGTAGGAGTAGGCCTCGGCCACCCAGATGCGGCCGCGCTCGTCCACGTGCAGCGCCACCGGCTGGTGCAGATCCGGCTCGCCGGCGATCAACTCGACGCGAAAGCCCTCGGGCACCGTCATGGCGCGGGCCGCCGCGGCCGGCTCGAAGCCGGATTCCTGCAGGGCGGGGTAGGGGTGCACCGCGCGCACGCCGGGGGGGGGAGCGAAGGAGGGCTCCTCGGCGTGGAAGCGGAAGTCGTCGAAGTTGAGGTGGCCCCAACCGGCGCTGGACTGGTCCACCAGGCGCAAGAAGACGCTCTGGCCGGCGTAGGGGGCGAGGTCCACGACCACCCGCTGCAAGGTTTCGTGGTTGGCGCCGCTGGTGCTGAAGAGCACGACGCCGTCGGCTTCTCTGACAATTTCTGCGCGCGTCTCCTCGCTGGCGCCGCCGCCGATCAGGAAGGAGGCCCAGGGCTGCTCGACGGCGAAGGCTGCGGAGGTCAGCGTGCCCTGCGGGCCGTCGCCGGCCAGTTCGAAGCCGCCGATCCACCAGCCGCCGTCGTGGTTGCTGACCATGTCGGCGCGGCGCGCCTGCACCGCGTCGCCGCGCACCGGCTGGCCGGCGAAGGCCGCGCCCTCGGCGGTCCAGCCTGCCAGCGAGCCGTCCTCGAAGCCGAGGTTGCCGCCCGCGCTGGCGCGGGCCGCGTCCTGCGGGCCGAGCTGGCGCAGCACGAAGGCGCCGCGCTTGTTCGCGACGATCACGTCCGCGCGTCCGTCGCCCGTGGCGTCGGCCGCGGTGACGTCCACGCCGACTCCGGTCGCGTCCGAAATGGACTGCATCTCGAAGCGGACGCCGCCGTTCTCGCGGCGGCAGTAGAAGGCGAGCGTGTGCGGCGGATCGTCGGCGCCGACCTCGCTGCGGTTGTGCGAGCGCCAGCGCTTGCCCGTGACGAAGTCCTGCACGCCGTCGCCGTCGAGGTCGGCCAGGGCCAGCGCGTGCAGTTCGGACACGTTGTCAGACGAAGGCGCGGCGGAGAGCAGTTCGTGCGCGGTGAATTCGCCCGCCGCGCCCTGCTCGAACCAGGCCAGCCCATAGGAGTGGGCGGCGTAGGAGCTGATCACGTCGGCGTCGCCGTCGCCGTCCACGTCGGTCACGAGCATCTGCGCGCCGCCGTAGGCCGGCGAGAAGGCCACGGGGTGGAAGGCCCAGGCCGGATCGCCGGCGAGGCTGGCCGGCTGCTCCCACCAGCCCTCTTTCCGCAGGATGTCCACGCGGCCGTCGCCGTTCAGGTCGCCGGCGCCGAGGCCGTGCGTGAAGTGGCCGCCCATGCCGTTGGCGGTGGCGGCGTGGAAGATCCAGGGCTTGCGCGGATCGGCGGGATCGGCCTCGGCCCAGCCGATGCGCTCGCCGTTCTGGCACACGAGATCCCGCTGGCCGTCGCCGTTGACGTCCAAGAAGGCGGGGGACTCGTTCTCGACCGACTCGATCACCGGAAATCGTTCCCAATTCCCGTCCGGTTCGCCCGGATTGCGCAGCCAGTAGGCGGCCTGGCCGGGGAACCCGACCACGAAGACGTCGTTCTTGGCGTCGCCGTCGAGATCGAGCACCCAGGAGAAGAAGTGGTCGGAATAGCCGGCCGGGTCGAAGGGCGTTGCGGGATAGAGCGCGTGGCGCTCGCGGAAGGCCGGGCCCTCGTACCACCACGGTCCAGCCACCACGTCGGCGTCGCCGTCCATGTCGAGGTCGCCGACGCTGGCGCCCTCGCAGAGGAAATCGGAGGAGAGAACGGTGCGCTCCCAGGCCGGGAGCTGGCAGAGAGCGGTCAGGGCAAGACTGCAGATCATTTCTTGAGCGGGGAGAGCGTGAAGTCGGGGAGTTTCTGCCAGGCGCCGCCCTGCTGGGCCGATTCGTGCGCGAGGATGCCGACGCAGGTCCAGTTCGCGGACTGGCGCGCGTTGGGGAACGGATCGCGGCCGGCGGCGAGCGCGCTGAGGAATTCGTGGACCAGGTGCGGATGCGAGCCGCCGTGGCCGGAGCCCTGCGTGAAGGACAGGTGCTGGTTCTCGCCGACGTCGTAGACGCCCTGTGTCGTGAACCTGCGGATCGGCTCCGGCAGGAGGTGCGCGAAGTCCGGGCAGGTCACGCGCTGCGGGATCTCCGGCTCGGGCTTCTTCGCGGTGTGCACCACCAGCGGCTCGTGCTCGACCAGCGGCCATTCGACGGTCTTCTTGGACCCGTAGACGTCGATGCTCTCGCGGTACTGGCGCGCCACGTCGAAGAGCGAGCGGTAGACGCGCGCGGCCACGTCGCTGCCGCGCAGGCGGATCTGCGCGCTTTCGACGGCGAAGGGCGAACCGTAATGCTTCACCAATTCGTCGCGGATGCGGCCGGATCCCAGGCAGGACACCGCTTCGGCGTCGGCCTGCGCCAGCGCCAGGCAGGGGCCGACGCAGTGCGTGGCGTAGTGCATCGGCGGCAGGCCGGGCCAGTAGTTGGGCCAGCCGTCCATGTCCTGCTGGTGCGAGGCCTGGATGAACTGCAGGCGGCCCAGCTCGCCGCGGCGGTGCATGTCCTGCATGAACAGGAACTCGCGGCTGTAGACCACCGTCTCCATCATCATGTACTTGAGGCCGGTCTTCTCTGACAATTCCACGATCTTGCGGCAGTCGTCGGCGCTGGTGGCCATCGGCACCGTGCAGGCCACGTGCTTGCCGGCCTCGAGCGCGCGGATGGACTGGCGCGCGTGGTCGGGGATCGGCGTGTTGATGTGGATCACGTCCACGTCCGGATCCCGGAGCAGCGCCTCGTAGTCCGAGTAGCGCTTCTGAATCTTGAACGCGTCGCCGACTGCATCCAGCTTGGACTTCGTGCGCTGGCAGATCGCCGTCAGCTCGGCCAGCGGATGCCGCTGATAGATCGGGATGAACTCAGCGCCGAAACCGAGGCCGGCGATCGCGATGCGGAACGGGGGCTGCTTGCGCATGGTGCGGGGGCCTTACGATACGCCCGCGACGGATGCTGGCCCGTGCGGCTGCGGGTGGAACCGAAGGAAATCCTCTCCCCCCCGCGCCCTTCCGAGGGCGGACACCCTGGCGGGGATTCAGGTAAACGAGCAGTCTCGCGGATGCCGCCAGCGCGGCAACCGTCATCCTCTCCAGTCAGAGCCAGGATCCTGCATGGTCACTTCCAGCACAGACGAGTGTCGTCGGCTTGGCTGTCGATGAACTCGGTCCAGAACCGGATCTGGCGCATCGCCTTCCAGTCAACTTCCTTCCATTGGATTTTCTTGTGCTCCACAGCCAGGTAGTTCCTCAGGTCGGTTCCGTAGTAGATGATGTCGGTTTGCACTACGGAGAAGACCGGGTTGCCGGCCAGGTGCGGCTCGGAGGGCAGGTAGCGATGGCCATAAACAGGAATGAGTCGCGGCACCTGCGCCATGGCCGCCTTGGCCACGATGAGCGCCTCGGACAGGACTGTTGGACGCGTGCCCCAGGCCGGCCACCAGAAATTATGCTCGATGTCGAAGGCAATTCCTTCCCATGGTCCCAGCATCCAGTGTTGAAGTGATGGGGATTCTGGTTGGCGCCAGTTCGGGTAGCTGTGATGAATGGGCAGTGCAGCGGCCAGCAGGGACCTGAGATCGGGAGGAAACCGGAAACCATGAATCTCCTCAGCCCTCCGAAACTCTGACTCGCTCAGTCCCGGCCCGAGGGTCGCTCCTGACTCTTGGATCCAACCGAGCTCAGTCTTCCATCCGGCGTCTGTCATGGATGCATTCCGGCTGACCGCTCCCATGCTGTCCGCACGAACGCGAGGCCTTCCGCGGCCAAGGTTTCCTCATCCTTGAACATGCGCCGCCAGATGCGGGTAGCGGCGGCGAGAGCCGGCAGTTTCTGGCCGAACGCCTCGATGGCGATGCGGCCGGAGTAGCCGGTAGCGCGCAGCGCCCGCAGATTGGCGGCCCAATTCACCTGCCCGGCGCCGGGGGTGCTGCGGTCGCACTCGGAGGCTTGCACGTGCGCGAGCAGATCGCCGCAGGCGCGGATCGCCGCCGCCGGATCCTTTTCCTCGATGTGCGCGTGGAAGGTGTCGTACGTCAGCCGCAGCGCCGGATGCCCGACTTCCCGCACGAGCGCCGCGGCGTCGGCCGCGCAATTCACCAGATGCACCTCGAAGCGGTTCAGCGCTTCGAGCGCGAGCGTCACGCCGGCCGTCCCGGCGTGCTCGGCCGCCGCGCGCAGACCCTCGACCGCGCGTGCGCGCTCAGCCGCGGTCGGCGGCGCGCCGCTGAACACGCCGAGCGCCTGATAGATCGGCCCGCCGACCAAGGGGCTGCCCAGTTCCCGAGCGCAGTCCGTCACCGCGCGCAGGTGATCGAGTCCGGCGCGGCGCGCGGCCGGGCTGGCGCCGATCAGATCCTTCTCGGCGGAGAGAGCCGTCATCGCCGTGGTCTCCAGTCCCAATTCCCGCAGCCGCGCGCCCAGCCGCCGAAAGCGCGCCGGCTCCACGTTGAAGATCGGCACTTCGACGAACTGAAAGCCCATGCCTTTGAGCCGCGCGAACAGCGGCATCCAGGATTTCTCGGCCACGTCGTCGGCCCACAGAAGCATGCCCATGCCGAACTTCATGCGCGTACATTATCTCCCCGATGCTCACGGCCGCGCTGCTCCTCTGCGCCTTCCCGCAGGACGCGAACGCGCGCCTGCAGGTGCTCTTCCTCGGCGACCGCGGCCATCACGAGCCCGCGGAGCGCCTGCAGGAGATCTACGGCAGCCTGGCGCGCCGCGGCATCGCGGTGGACTACGAGGATGACCTGCTCGCGGCGACGCCGGAAGTGCTCGCCCGCTACGACGCGGTCGCGGTCTACGCCAACTTCGCGGACCATGCTGTCATGCCGCCGGCCTTCGCGGCGGCGCTCACCGCCTTCGTCGCCGAGCAGGGGCGCGGCCTCGTGGCCCTGCACTGCGCCTCCGCCTGCTTCCCGGAGTCGCCCGAATGGACCCGGCTCGTGGGGGCGCGCTTCGACCGCCACGGCGGCGAAGTGTTCACGGACCGCATCGTCGCGCCGGACCATCGGCTGCTCGCCGGCTGGCAGCCCTTCACGAGCTGGGACGAGACCTACGTCCATCGCGATCATGCGACGCAAGGCCGCACCGTTCTGACGATGCGCTCGGACGAGCCCTGGACCTGGGTGCGCAACGAAGGCGCCGGCCGCGTCTTCTACACCGCCTGGGGCCACGATTCGCGCACCTGGACGCAGCCCGGATTCGTGGACCTCGTGGCGCGCGGCCTGCGCTGGGCCGCCGGGGACGCCGCCGCCGAGCGCACCGCCGCGTTCAGCCTGCCGGAGCTCGCCTACGAGTCGCGCCCGACCGTGCCCAACTACGAGAAGCGCGATCCGGCGCCGGGTTATCAATTCCCGCTGCCGCCAGCCGCGGCGCAGCGGCACCTGCAGCCCGCCGCCGGCCTGCGCGTCGAACTCTTCGCCGCCGAGCCTGACCTCGTCAACCCCATCGCCTTCTGCTTCGACGAGCGCGGCCGCCTGTGGGTGTCGGAGTCGGTGGACTATCCCAACGACCTTTCCGCCGACGGCCAGGGCCGCGACCGCATCCTCATCTGCGAGGACCGCGACGGCGACGGCCGCGCCGATTCCTTTCTGCCCTTCGCCACTGGCCTCAACGTCGCCACCGGAATTGTCAAAGCACCCGGCGGCCTGATCGTCGCGCAGCCCCCGCGCCTGCTCTTCCTGCACGACGCCGACGGCGACGACCGCTGCGAGCGCGTCAGCACGCTGCTCACCGGATTCGGCCGCTCGGACACGCACGCCGGCCCGAGCAGCCTGACCTGGGGCCCCGACGGCCGGCTGTGGGGGGCGGTGGGCTACGCCGGCTTCCGCGGTCCGGGCGCCGGCGGAAAGGAAGTCAGCTTCGGCCAGGGCCTGTGGCGCTGCAACGCCGACGGCAGCGGCATGGAGTTCATCGGCCAGTTCTCCAACAACACCTGGGGCCTCGGATTCCGCGCCGACGGCGAAATCTTCGGCTCCACGGCGAACGGCGCGCCCACTTTCTTCGTCGGCGTGCCGAAGCCCGCGTTGGCCGCGGCAGACCCCGGCCACCCCGGCGCCGCGCCGATCCACGACTTCACTGCGCTTCATCCCATCACCCTGTTGCGGCAGGTGGACTTCTTCGGCGGCTACACCGCGGCCGCCGGCCACCGCTTTCTCGAGTCGCCGCTCTTCCCCGCGGACTTCCAGGGTGACGCGCTGATCTGCGAGCCCACCGGCCACCTCGTCTCTCGTTTGACAATCGTGCCGGACGGCAGCGGCTACCGCGCGCGCGACGGATGGAATCTGATCTCCAGCAGCGACGAGTGGTTCGCGCCGGTGCAGGCCGAGGTCGGCCCCGACGGCGCGGTGTGGATCGCCGACTTCGCCGATTTCATCGTGCAGCACAATCCCACGCCCACCCCGGAGTGGGGCGGCTTCCGCGCCGAAAACGGCCGCGGCAACGCGCACGTCAATCCGCTGCGCGACCAGAAGCACGGCCGCATCTGGCGCGTGCTGCCCGCCGCAGCGCCGGCCGGCGCGCGCCCGCTGCCCGCCGCCGCCGCCGCGCCGCGCACCGCGTTCTCTTTGCGCAGCCCCGATCCGGCCGAGCGCAAGCGCGCGCTGGCCGACGAATCCGTGCCGCTGCGCGCGCGCGATCTGATCGAAAGCGGCGTGCTCGGCGACGCCGATCTGGCGGTGCGCCGCTGGGCCTTCGTGCGCGCGGCGCTCCTGACGGAGGAGAGCGAGGCGCTCGGCGCCGCGCTGGCCGCGCAGGCGGGCCTGCCCGAGGTGCAGAAGGATCCCTGGCTGCCCAGCGCGCTGCTGGCGGCCGCGGCGCGCCATCCTGGCGGCTTCCTGGCCGCGCTGGGCCCGGCCCTCGCCGCCGAATCCGCCGCCGCCGGCGAGCCCGGCCCGAATTTGATTCCCAATTCCGGCTTCGAGGACGCGGATGCGGCCGACCCGGCGCGCCCCGCCGCCTGGCAGCCGCGCACCTACGGCGGCCAGGCCGAGCACGCTTGGCAGGAAGGCGCCGGGCGCAACGGCTCGCGCGCGGTGCGCATCAGTTCCGCGCGCGGCTCCGACACCTCCTGGTGCGCGGAACTGCAGGTCGAGCCGAACACGCGCTATCTCCTGACCGCCTGGATTCGCGCCGAGGAGGGATTCAAACCCCTCGGCAACGCCTTCGGCGCGCTGCTCAACCTGCACGCGCGCGGCCAGACCGTGAGCAGCGCCGTCACAGCGCCCGGCGACTGGCGGCAGGTCGAGCTGGAGTTCACGACGGGCCCGCAGGAGCGCGAGATCAGCCTCAACTGCCTCTATGGCGGGTGGGGGCAGTCGGTCGGCCCGGTCCTCTTTGACGATTTGGAATTGCGCGCGCTGGGCGGCGGACCGGGCATCGGCGCCCTCGCCGGCCGCGTGGCGCGCGCGACCGGCCGCGAATTGCCCGCCGGCGGCGCGCCGGAAGCTCCGGCCGCGCCCCTCGACCAGGGCGGCGATCCCGCGCGCGGCGCGCAGCTCTTCCGTTCGCACCCGGTGGCGGTGTGCGCCGCCTGCCATGCCGTGGACGGCGCGGGGGGGGTGGTGGGTCCCGATCTGAGCGCGGTGGGGGCGCGGCTGACGCCGGCCCAGATCCTCCAATCCATCCTGGAGCCCAACGCCGCCATCGCCGCCGGCTGGCCGGGGGATGTCTCCGCCATGCCGGTCCTGCGCCCCTTCCTGAAGGATCAGGAAATCCGCGACCTGGTGGCCTTCCTGGCCTCCCGCCGGCCCTGAGCTGGCCCCGGAAAATTTTCCGGAAATCTACTACACTTGTAGAACTACACGTGTAGTCTAGGAGCCGTCCCATGACCCGCCTCCACCGCCTCGGCGACCTCCAGCTCGCGATCCTGCGCGTGCTCTGGCGGCGCAAGGAGGCCAGCGCCGCCGAGGTCCAGGCCGACCTGGCCCGCGAGCGCGGCCTCGCCCTCTCCACCATCTCCACCATGCTCAAGCGCCTCACCGCGCAGGGCGTGGTGAGCCACCGCAGCGAAGGCCGCCAGTACCTGTTCTCGGCCGTGGTCGGCGAGTCCGACGTGCGCGAATCCATGGTCAGCGACCTGGTGAAGCGACTCTTCCGCGGCGATTCGGCCGCGCTGGTGAGCCATCTGGTCGAAGCCGGCGAAGTCGAGCCGGGCGAGCTGGACGATCTGCGCGCCGCCGTCAAGCGCCGCGGCCGCCGCGGGAGGAAGTCCGATGCTTGATGCCGCGCTCCCGACCGCCGCCGTCACCGGCTGGCTTCTCACGTTTCTCGTGCACAGCACGATCTGGCTGGGCGGCACCGCGCTGTTCCTGCGCGTGCGCCCCGGCGCGAGCGCCGGTCTGCGCGACTTCCTCTGGCGCGCCGCGCTGGTCGCCAGCCTGCTCACTCCCACCGCGCAACTCGCCGCCGGCGCGGCCTGGAATTGGGAACCGTTCGGCGGAGCCTGGAGCGTGGCCGCGCCCGCTCCCGCGCCGCTCGCCGCCGAGCCCGCGATCCTGACGCCCGATCCCTTCGCCGTCGAACTCGAGCCGATCGGCTCGGCCGAGGAGGCCGCGGCCGCGGTGGAACCGGCCCTTCTCGCCGGCGCTGGACCTGCGGCCGCGCCGCCGCAACCGGCGGCTCCCGCCGCTCCCTTGCCAATTCCCTGGACCGCATTGCTGCTCGGAATCTGGGCCGCCGGCGCGCTTCTGGCCCTGGCCGGCCTCCTGCGCGGCAGCCTGCGCCTGCGCCGCAGCCTGCGCGGCCGCGCGCTGCTCGGCGACGGCGTGGCGAGCCGCGCGCTCGAGCGCCTGCTGCGGCCCCTCGGCGTCCGCGCCCCGCGCGTGCGCCTCACCACGAGCGCGGCGCTGGACGTGCCGATCGCGCTCGGCCTGACGCGCCCGGAAATCTGCGTGCCGGACCGCGCCGTGCGCGAACTGGACGGCGCGCAGCAGAGCGCGCTGGTCGGCCACGAGCTCTGCCACCTGCTGCGCCGCGATCCGCTGTGGCTGACGGCCTTCGACCTCGCGCGCCGCATCTTCTTCTTCCAGCCTCTGCTGGCCGTCGCGCGCCGCGGCGCCCACGACGCGGCGGAGGAACTGTGCGACGCCTGGGCCGCGCGCCGCACCGGCAATCCGGTGGCGCTCGCCGAATGCCTGGTCGAGGTCGCGCGCTGGCTCGCGCCGGGGCGCCGCCATCACGCCGCCGCCTGCATGGCTCGACCCGACTCGCCGCTGCGCTCGCGCGTGGCCCGCCTGCTCGCCTCCGACCGCCCGGGCGAGGACCGCCCCTCGCGCCGCCTGCGCGCCGGAATCGCCTCCGGCATGCTCGGCCTGGCGCTGTTGCTGCCGGGCGTCAGTTGTCAGATGGACGGCCACGCGCCATGGCCCGACCGCGCGCCCGCGGCCGGACCGGCCACCGCGCAGTCGGAGCTGCAGCTGATCCAGAAGCAGATGCGCTGGCTGGAGCAGGAGCTGGCCGCCATGCGCACGGAATGGGAATCCACCGCGGCCGCCGAGCCGCAGTCCGCAGGGCCCGCCTTCGGCGAGCGCCTGCTCGATCTTCAAGAACGTCTCGCCGCGCTGCGTTCGCTCGCGGCCGATCTCGCGCGCGCCATGCCGCGCAACTCCAACACCGCTCACGCCCGATGAAACTCTTCTTCCCTCTGATCTGCGCCGCGGCCCTGTCCGGCGCGTCCTTTGGGGCGCAATCCGCGCCCGTCACCGAAAACCAGCGCGTGGCCCAGGAGCTGCTGCGCCTGGCCGAGCAGCGCCGCGCCGCCGGCGACGAAGCCGTGGCCCGCGCCCTCACGGCGCAGGCAGGCAGCCTCATGCAAGGCCAGCACGAAGTGCCGATGGTCGGCGAGCTGCCGGTGCTCGGCGCGCACTTCCAGCCCGTGGAGACCGCCGAACTCGCCGAACTCGAGACCGCGCGTCTGGCTTACTCCGAGTCGGGCCTGCACGCCTTGGCGCTGGCGACCCTGGCGCCGCAGGAGGAGCTGAACTGGCAAGGACTCGAGCTGGCGCAGATGGAAGGCTTGCAGGCGCTGCAGAGCCTCGGCTATCTCGACACCATGCCGCAGCAGCAGGACGACGTGCACGCCACCCTGCGCGAGATCCGTCAGGAGTTGCAGGCCCTGCGCGCCGAGGTCGGCGCTCTGCGGGCCGAGATGGCGCGCCCGCGCTCGCCCAACGCCTTCCCCGGCGGCATGACGGCGCCCGCCCATCCCGGCGAACACGCCCCGGGCAGCTTCTACTTCCAGGCTCCGCAGGGCCAGCAGCAGGGCTTCTATCACGTGCCGGCTCCGTCCGGCGGCGGCCAGCAGCCGGAGATCTACTACTACCAGCAGGGAGGCGCGCCGTCGGCGCCGATGCATCCCGCGCCGGCCTTCGGTGGCGGAGCGGGCGGCGGTCCCGGCGGCGGACTGGGCGGCGACGCCGGCCCGGGCGGGCCGCAACAGGGCTCGTGGCAGTGGGTGCCCGCGGTGCCCGGTCAGCCGGCGCCTCACAATTCCGCCCCGGTCGCGCCCGCGCAGGGCGGCGCCTGGCAGCGCCATCACGCTCAGGCCGCGGCCGCAGCCGATGCGGAGCGCACTGCCCAGGTGCGCACGGAAGCGGCGCAGCAGGCCGCCGGCATGGCGGCGCAGGAAGCGCATGCCGCAGCCGTGAGCGCCTGGCACGATGCGGTCGTCCAGTCCTTGCACGGCAACGCGAGCGCCGGCGCGGCGGCGGCTCCCAGCGCCGTGGCCGCTCCGGCTGCGCCGGCGCCGCCCGCTCCGCCGGCCCCGCCCGCGACGCCGCGCTCCGGTAGCCGCACCGGAGGCTCGCGCCAGCAGTACTAGGCCGCGGGCCGGATTCGCCCGCGCGTGGGGAGGGTATAAATCCCTCCCCATGCGCACGATCCAAGGTCCCGCCATCTTTCTCGCCCAGTACATGGGCGACTCGGCTCCCTTCGATTCTCTGGACGCCATCGCGAAGTGGGCATCCAGCCTGGGCTTCGTCGGCCTGCAGATTCCCACCTGGGATCCGCGCTGCATCGATCTGGAGAAGGCGGCGAAATCGAAGGCCTACTGCGACGAATGGAAGGGCCGGCTGAAGTCGCACGGCCTCGTGCCCAGCGAATTGTCAACTCACCTGCAGGGCCAGCTGGTGGCGGTGCATCCGGCCTACGACGCGATGTTCGACGGTTTCGCCCCCGAGAAGGTGCGCGGCAATCCGGCGGCGCGGCAGAAGTGGGCGGTGGATCAGGTGAAGAAGTCGCTGACGGCTTCGAAGAATCTGGGCCTGCCCGCGACCGTGACGTTCAGCGGCGCGCTGCTGTGGCCCTTCCTGTATCCCTGGCCGCCGCGTCCGGCAGGCCTGGTGGAGGAGGGCTTCGCGGAACTGGCCAAGCGCTGGAAGCCGATTCTCGACCACGCGGAGGAGTGCGGCGTGAATCTCTGCTACGAGATCCACCCGGGCGAGGATCTGCACGACGGCGCCACCTGGGAGCGCTTCCTGGAGGCGGTCGGCGGGCACCAGCGCGCCAACATCCTGTACGACCCCAGCCACTTCGTGCTGCAGCAGCTCGACTATCTGGATTTCATTCATCGTTATCACGACCGGATCAAGATGTTCCACGTCAAGGACGCGGAATTCCGGCCCGACGGACGCGTCGGCGTCTACGGCGGCTTCCTGCCGTGGGGCGAGCGCGCCGGCCGCTTCCGCTCGCTGGGGGACGGCCAGATCGACTTCAAGGCCATCTTCACGCTGTTCGCGAAGTACGACTACCCCGGCTGGGCCGTCCTCGAGTGGGAATGCGCCTACAAGGACAACGTCGTCGGCGCCCGCGAAGGCGCCGAGTTCATCAAGCGCCACATCGTCCCCGCCGCCAAGACCACCTTCGACGACTTCGCCGCCAGCGGGCCGGACAAGAAGGCGAATCGCCGGATTCTGGGCATCTGACGGGCGCGGCGGATACGCCTTTTCTTCGGCGCGGTGATCGCACTAGTTCCCTTCGGCTGAAGCGGGGCCGGTGGGATGCTGGATGCCGTGACTCTCACCATCCCGATCGGCATTTCGCTCGCGGCGCTTGCCGCACTGGCATGCGGCTGCTCTGACCAGACGGCCGGAACCGGCCAGGCGCCGACCGCCGCCGCGTCTTCCAACTGGGAGGAGGTCAAGGCTTACACCGCGGAGCGCAGCGCCGAGTTCGGCGCCTTCCTCGATCGGCAGATGACCGAGCTCGACGCCAGCATGGAGAGTCTGGCCGCTCGCGGCGGCGCGAACTGGGCGGCAGCCAAGGTGGACCTCGAAGCGAAGCGCGCCGCGCTCGCCGCGCAGATGCAGGAACTTGGCGCCGCCTCCGGAACCGCCTGGGTGGCGGCCAAGGAGCGCACCGTGGAGCTCTACGAGGACCTTCGGGACTCGCTCCGCGCAGCTTCGACTGACCTCGACGAATAGCGCGAGGCGCGAGCCGTGCGCGCTCCGCACTGTTTCTACTCCTTTGTTACCCAAACCAGATTCCATGAAAGCTCAATACTTACCCATTCCTCTGCTCGTCATGAGCGCACTGGCCGCGTGCCAAACGAACGCGCCGACGCGCGACGACTACCGTGGCTACGGCTCCGGCAGTTCCTTCGGCTACGACGATCCCGCGGAAGCGGCCGCCAACAGCCAGGACCCGCCCGCTGCCTCGCGCACGTCGGCTTCCGACAACTGGAGACCGGGCACGCAGCACCTCAGCCTCGGCGGATCCTTCGTGGATGACCAGGTGGAAGGCGACGGGAGCGATCCCGGCGACGACATCGAAACCCTCGACGTGCAGGCCGCCTACGGCGTGCTGATCAGCGAGCGTTTCGAGGTCAACGGCCAGGCGACTTATCACGAGCTGGACATCGGCGAGGACGACGTGAACCGCGTCGGCCTGCTCGCCGGCTTGCGCTATCACTTCGTGGTTCCGACGGAAGAGTCAGGCGTCGGTGTGTACGCTGAAGCCAAAGGCGGACTGCTCTCGGTGGACGCGCCGACCGGCGACGAGACCGAGTTCGCATACGGGGCGAGTGGCGGCACGTTCTGGTTCCCGTGGGGCCTGGCTGCCGGCATGGCGATCAATCTCGCGATCGACTGGCTGGCGACGGACACCATTGACCGCGTCGGCGCCTCGCTGGCGCTGGCCTATTACTGGTAAGCGGCCGAATCGCAGGAGAGTCTGCGCAGAACTGCCCATTTCCACCGCGCCCTCGCGGCACGAAAATGAAGGCATCATGCGCATACTCTCCATCGGTTTCATCGTCGCCGGAATCATCCTGCTCGCCCTGGGCGTGGCATCCTCCGACTCCTTCTCCTCCAACGTCAGCGAAGTTGTCAATGACGCGCCGTCGGACAAGACCCTCTGGCTGCTCGTCGGGGGCGGCCTGCTGACCTTGGCCGGCATCGGCGGCCTCTTCCGCAGCCGCGGCAAATCCGCCTGAACCCCTCCTGCGGGAGGTCCGCCTCCGCGGGCGCTGAGACGATTCCGGGGGCTCATCGGGCGAGCACTCCCGGCCGGCAGGGCCGCTGAGGCGGCCTTCTCTCATTACGAACCTCCGAAAGGGGTGTTGAATGAAGTGCCAGGCTTGCACTAGGCATATTCATGAATACCACCTCTACAACTCTGGCCGGCGTCATGGCCCTTGCCCTGGCGCTGCCGTGCTGCTCGGACAAGACCGGCGAGGCGAACGCCGAAGCCGCCTACAATCCGCAGCCGGCTCAACAGCCTGCGCAACCCGCGCAACCGGCTGCGGAGAACACCTCCTGGGATGCGGTTCGCCACTATCCCATGGAGAAGAGTTCCGAATTCCGCGCCGACCTGAGCGCCCGCCTCGCTGATCTCGAGCGCAAGATGGAGCCGCTCGCCGCCCGTGCCGGCGAACAATGGGAGGCCATCAACGCCGAGCTGGCGCAGAAGCGCGACGCGCTGAGCGCCAAACTCGAGTCGCTGGCCGCGGCCACGGCTGACACCTGGGACCAGGCCCGCGACGAGACGGTCGCCCTGTACCTGAATCTGCGCGACTCCATCGCTCGCGCCGCCAACGAGCCGGGGCAGTAGCCATGCTCTCCTGGTCGCTCGCCTTCTTCATCATCGCGATCATCGCGGGCTTCTTCGGCTTCTTCGGCATCTCCGACGCGCTCGTGGGCATCGCGAAGGTCCTCTTCTTCCTGTTCCTGGTGCTGTTCGTGATCTCCCTGATCTTCGGACGGCGCCGGCCGCCGGCGGTCTGATTCCGGCGTTCGCCGCGCCGGGGCTGCTTCCGCCGGCCCCGGCCCTCGTTTCTTCACGGGACGCTGGCGATCGGCAGCTCGTGCCGGAAGGAGGACCAGGAAGCGGCATCTCGTGTTAGACTCGATCCATGTTTTTCCCGCTCATCCTCGGTTCGATCCTGAGCCAGGAGCCCGGTGGGGCCTGGACGGAGATGGCGCACTGGCTGGGGCCCGAAGCGGATTCCAACAGCCGCTTCGGCCAGGGGCTCTGCGGCCCGGGCGATCTCGACCAGGACGGCGTTCCTGACATCTGCATCGGCGCTCCTCGCACCTATTCCACCGGCCGCGGCAAAATCTTCGTGCGTTCCGGCAGCAGCTTCGCCTTGATCCGCACGATTCTCGGCACCCATGGCGAGCGCCTCGGCCATTCGCTCGCCCCGGCCGGCGACGTGGACCTCGACGGCACCCCGGACATCCTCACATCCGGCAATTCCGGATCGCCGTATGGCGACGAGTTCGTGCGCGTGCTGTCCGGAGCCACCGGCCTCGGCATTCGCGACTTTGCGGAACCGCCGGGCGGCAACCCCGGACTCACTTCCGACTTCGGCTATGAACTGGGCTCGCTCGGGGACGTGGATCGCGATGGCGTTCCTGACCTCTACGTGACGAATCGCCGCTGGTCGCTCAGCTACTACAGCGATCAAGGAGTCGTGTACGTCTTCTCCGGGGCGACCGGGAGCCTGCTCTATTCCGTGTTTGGAGATCCGAATGCCTACCCGGACTCCGAGTTCGGAATCGCAGCGGAGGCGATCGCAGACGTGGATGGCGACGGCGCCGGCGAGCTGCTCGTAACGAGCATGGAGGGTCCTGCCGGAACGATCCACTGCCTGTCCGGCGCCACGGGTCAGGAGGTGTACCGGATTCTCAACCCAGGCCTTGGCACTCAGTTCGGAGCCTGCCTCGCCGTCTTGGGCGACATGGATGGGGATTTGATACCGGAGTTTGCCTCGGCGACTGAGGCCCCGCTGCCTGGTTCCATCGTGACGTTCTCAGGCGCGACGGGACGGTTGCTCGGAATGCGGGATTGGCTGCCCGACTCGCTCGGGTCGCTGCTCCTCCGTTCGGTCGAGGACGTGGATGGCGACCGTTTCCCTGACCTTCTGGTGCGCGATGAACAAGACCTCCTCCTCGATGACATCGACCGCGTGACACTCGTCTCCGGTGCTTCGGGAAGAATCCTGCGCACGATGTTCGAGGCGGAACGCCAGTCTTTCTTCGGCAACAGCATGGCGGGCGTCGGCGACCTGAACGCGGACGGCCGCTCTGAATTCCTCATCGGTGCCTTCACTGAGGACGGCGTGAACATCCCGGACGTAGGCGGCGCCTACGTCTACGGCCTCGACCCTTTTCTGATCGCCGATGCCCGCGTCGTCTCCGCCAGCAGCGGCGGGACGATTCGGTTCGCTCTCGACTTCCCCCAAACCGAGGGGGGCCGGGCATACAAATTGCTCGCAGCGCCGGAGCGCGACGGACCACCCTGGCTGATGGCCGGAGGGATCGAACTGCCGCTGGCGCCCTCGCCGCTGGCGCGGAGAAGCTGGCATCAACCTCTGCCCGGACTGCAGCAGGCGCACGGCGTCTTGAACGCGAACGGCGACCGGATCGCGACGCTGAGTCTGGCGCCTGGCGCCGCCTCGGCTCAGATCGGCCGGACCCTGCGCTTCGCCGCCGTGACTCTTCCTGGGACTGGAGCGGCGGGCTTGGCCAGCGCAGCCGTGACTTTGACCATCGCGCCTTAGCAGCCGAGCGCGATCCCCCGCGCGCGCCCTGAGGATACGCGGCGTTAGGATTCGGCCGATGGTACACGGCGCGTTGGACGGGAAGCAGGATCGGACGCGGCTGCGGCTGGGCATGGTGGGGGGGGGCCCCGGAGCCTTCATCGGCGCGGTGCACCGGCTGTGCGCCGAGATGGATCGCGAGTTCGCGCTCACCGCCGGCGCCTTCAGCAGCGATCCCGCCAAGAGCGCGCAGTCCGGCCGCGAGCTCGGACTCGATCCCGCCCGCGTCTACGGCACCTGGGAGGACATGGCCGCCCGCGAGGCCGCGCTGCCAGCCGACCGGCGCATCGACGCGGTCAGCATCGTCACGCCCAACCACGTGCACGCCGGCCCGGCGATCGCGTTCCTCGAGCGCGGCTTCCACGTCATCTGCGACAAGCCGCTGACCACGGACGCGGCCTCCGCCGCAGCCATCGTCGCCGCGGCCCGCAAGAGCGGCAAGATCTTCGCGCTGACTCACAACTACACCGGCTATCCCATGATCCGCGAGGCCCGCGACCTGGTCCGCAGCGGAGCGCTGGGCGAGCTGCGCAAGGTCTACGCCGAATATCTGCAGGGCTGGCTGACGGATCCTCTGGAGCAGTCCGGCCAGAAGCAGGCCGCCTGGCGCGTGGACCCCGCGAAGAGCGGCCCCGGCGGCAGCCTCGGCGACATCGGCACGCACGCCTTCAACCTGCTGGAGCACGTGACCGGCCTGCGCGTCGCGCGCCTCTACGGCCAGACCAAGTCCTTCGTGCCCGGCCGCCGCGTGGACGACGACGCCATGGCGCTTCTGGAATTGTCAAACGGGGCCACCGGCAGCCTGGCTTGCAGCCAGGTCTGCGCCGGCCGCGAAAACGGGCTGCGCCTGCGCGCCTTCGGCACGCTCGGCGGCTTCGAATGGGACCAGGAGCGCCCCAACGACCTGCTGGTCTACTGGAAGGACCGCGCGCCCGAGCTGCGCCGCCCCGGCAACGGCTGGACCGGCGCCGGCGCGCGCGCGCTGACGCGCATCCCGCCCGGGCATCCGGAGGGCTATCTGGAGGCTTTCGCCAACGTCTACCGCGCCTTCGCGCGCGCCATCCGCGGCGAGCAGGATCTGGCAGACGCGTTCCCGACGGCCGAGGACGGCGCGCGCGGCGTGGCCTTCATCGAGGCAGTCATCGCCTCGGCGGAGCGGCGCGCCTGGGTCGCGCTCTGAGCCGGCCGCACCGGATCAGCAACTTCGATGGCGGGCGGCGCGCAGCCGCAGGTCGAATTCATTTTCCAATAATTCTTTCTGATCCAGTTTCATCCGTGCCACGCGGATTGCACCGCGAACTCTCGACGGCTTCAATTCTCATCGCTAGCATCGGCCACCATACCTGTCTCCCCGGGTGGTGAATCCGGAGGAGCATCCCCCCTTTCTCTAAAACTCATCATCAGGATTCAACTCATGCGTGCTTTCCCCATTCTCCTCGCGCTGGCGCTCGCTCCGGCAGCATTGCCGGCTCAGGCCCAAGTCGCCGGTGACTTCGACAACGACGGCTTCAACGACGTCGCCATCGGCGTGCCCAAGGAAGACAACGGCGCCATCGGCAACTGCGGCGCCGTGCACGTCCTCTACGGCGAAACCCCCAACCTGACGACCACGGGCTCGCAGCTCTTCTTCCAGAGCAACCTCAGCCTGACCGACGAGGCTGGCGACCAGTTCGGCAGCAGCCTCGCGATCGGCGACTTCAACGGCGACGGCTTCGACGACCTGGCCGTCGGCATGCCCTTCGAGGACGTGGTCGGCAACAACCAGGGCGCGGTCGTGGTCATCTACGGCTCGGCCGCCGGCCTCACCGCCACGGGCAGCCAGTTCCTGACCCGCACCGGCGCCGCCGCCAACGAGTACTTCGGGTACTCGCTCACCGCGGCCAACACCACCGCTCTGTCCGGCTTCGACGAACTCATCGTCGGCGTGCCCGGACAGGACGTCGGCGCGGCCACGGACGCCGGCGGCTTCGAGGAATACCTCGGCGGCAGCGGCGGCCTCGGCACCGCGACCAACTGGAATCAGAACTCGACCGGCATCGGCGGCGTCTCCGAGGCGAACGACCGATTCGGCTTCGCGCTGACTTCCGGCAACTTCAACAACGATTCCGCGAACGACGTCGCCGTCGGCGTCTACTTCGAGGACTTCGCGGTCACGAACGACGGCTTCGTCAACGTGATCTACGGCTCGGCCGGATCCGGCCTGACCTCCACCGGCAACCAGGGCCTGAGCGATCTCGGCGCCTCGGGCGGCGGCGAGACCCAGGACCGCTTCGGCGCCAGCCTCGCGGCCGGCGACTTCGGCGGCGACGGCGATGACGATCTCGCGATCGGCGTCACCGGCGAGAACCTCGGCGCGGTCGCCGATGCCGGCGAAGTGCAGGTCTACTACGGCGCCTCCACCGGCATCATCATCCCGGCCACGTCGCAGACCTGGAGCCAGAACACGGGCACCGTGGCCGGCGGCTCCGAGCTGAACGACCGCTTCGGCACCTCGCTGGTCTCCGCCGACTTCGACGGCGACGGCGTCGGCGATCTCGCGGTCGGCGTGCCGGACGAGGACTTCGCCGCGGCCGACGACGGCTTCGTCAACGTGCTCTACGGCGCCTCCGGCAGCTTGTCGGACGTCGGCAACGTCGGCATCTCGGACACCACCGTCGAAGGCGGCGGCGAGGCGGGCGACAAGTTCGGCTTCGCCCTCTCCGCAGCCGACGTGAACGCCAGCGGCGCCTCCGAGCTGGTCGTCGCCATTCCCTTCGAGGACATCCTCACCGGCGCGATCTCCAACGCCGGAGCGATGAACCTCCGCTACGCGGTGGTCGGCACCAACCAGGTCTGGACCCAGGACACGGCCGGCGTCGCCAACAGCTGCGAGGCGAACGACCGTCTGGGCGAAGGTCTGCCCCGCTAGAGTCTTCGCGCAAGGAGCAGGCGGGATCGCCGGTTCATTCCGGCGATCCCGCCACCTCTCATGCGCATCCTTCTCATCCTGGCGGCCCTGCTCGCGCTCGGCGCGGGCATCGTTTTCGTTTTGCCGCCCTCGCGTGCCGCGGATCCGGGAGCGGAATCCGGCGGCGCCCCGGCGGCCGCGGACGGCTCAGCGGCAGGCGCGGGTCCGAGAGCTGGCGCAGATCGGGATCCTGCGTCCGGCGCCGCACTGGAGCGCGGCGCCGCGCCGGGCCCGGACGCCGCGGCCGGCACCGCGTTGCGCGCGCGCCTCCAGGCGCGGCTTCTCGCGCCTTCGGGAGCCGCCGCCGCCGGCGCCGAGCTGCGCGCCCGCTGGCCCGCGGCCACGACGCGCGTCGGCGGCCCAGCGGACGCTGCCCGCGAGGCGCATCTCGATCGCGAAGAGCGCGCCGCGGCCGACGCGCGCGGCATCGCGCTGCTCGAACTCGCGCCGGCCGACGGCGCGCCGCTGCTGTCCGCCGGCGGCGATTACTGGTGCGGGTTGCCGTTGCCGCAGGAAGACCTGCCCGCGGCCGGCGCGACGCGCGATCTCGGCGCCTGGACCCTCGCGCCCGCCTCGCGCGTGGTCGGCCGCGTGCTCGATCCTCTCGGCGCGCCCGCGGCCGGCGCGCGCGTCGAACTGCGGCGCGCGGGCGGCGCGTTGAGCGGAGCGGAGTCCGCCGCCACCGTCGCGGCCGCCGTCGCCGACGAGCGCGGCGAGTTCCGGATCCCCGGAGTCGCCGCGGGCGACTACCTGCTGCGCGCCGACTCCGACGGCTGCGGCGCCTCCGCCGGAGCGCCGCTGACCTTGCGCGGCCTTCAGGAAGACGTCGCCGCCGAGCTGCGGCTCGCGCCCGGCGGCCTCGTGACCGGCCGGCTGCGGCGCGCCTCCGGCGGTTCGCTGGACCTGGCGCGCGTGCTGCTCTGGGAAGAGCGGCCCGACGCGGAAGCGGCGCCGGCGGCGGCGGAGATCCTGCGCCGCGGCGTCCCGGTCGCGGCCGACGGCAGTTTCGCCCTGCGCGGCGCCGACGGCCGCCGCCTGGTGCTGCTCGCCGCCGCGCCGGATTCCTCGACCGAGCGCGCGCCCGTCACCGGCCGGCCGATCGAGCTGACGCTGCATCCGCGCATGAGCGTGCGCGGCACCGTGCTCGCCGGCGGCCTGCCGGCGGCGGACGCCGAGGTGCGGTTGCGCCCGCCCGGCGGCAGCGGCGCCGTGGCGCGCACCGGACCGGACGGCGCCTTCGTCTTCGAGGACGTGGAGCCCGGCCCGTACCAGTTGTGGGCCGCCGCGGCCGCGGGAAGTTGTGAACGATTTCCCCTGATCGCCGCCCCCGGGCTGGAAGACCAACGGCTCGAGCTCGTGGCCGCACCGGGCCTGGAGGTGCGCGTGACGAATGCGCTCGGCGCGCCGCTGGCCGACGCGCGCGTGACGGTCGCGCCCGACGATCTGTGGGCCTACGCGTTCGAAGGCGAGTGGGAGTGGTCGGAGCGGGACCTGCGTCCCGCCGAGAACGCCGCCGCCGAGGAGGGCGCGCCCGCGCCCGCGGCGGCCTCCGGTCTGGACCGCCCCGCCGCCGCAGCCGCGCCGGCCGGGCGCCCGCAGCGGATCGTTCTGGTGCCGCGCAGCGCGCGCACCGGCGCGGACGGCGTCGCGCGCTTCGCCGACCTGCCGCAGGGCGTGTGGCACGTCGAGGCCGAGCGCGCGGGCTACCGTCCCGGCGAAGATCTGATGGATCTCGACCAGCGGCCGGCGCGCGAACTCACGCTGGCGCTGCAGCCGGCCGGCGCGCTCCGCGTTCTCCTCGCGGACGAGGACGGCCGCCCCGTGCCCGGCACACGCGTCCAACTGCTGTGGCGGCCGGTGGTCCAGGGCGAGGAGGAAGGCCAGGCTTCCATCTCGCAGCGCACCGACGCCACTGGCGCCGCGCAGTGGAGCGGGCTCGCCGCCGCCGATTATCTCGTGCGCTGGCACTCCGATCCGCTGCCGATCGCGCGCGGCGGCGCCACCGGCGAGAACGCGCCCGCGGACACCGCCCATCCGGAGCGCGAAACGCGCCTGCGTCTCGAGTCGGGAGAATCCCGCGAGATCCGCCTCGTCGCGCGCGGCGCCGCGCTGGCGACGGCGCGGATCGAGCGCGGCGGCCTCCCGCTGCCCTTCGCGCGCGCGGCGCTGGTCGCCGGGCCGCTGACCGCCGCGCAGATCGAATCGCTGCGCTTCTTCGACCTCGAGGAGGGCGCGCAATCCGCCGACGGCGCGGGGCGCGTGGCGCTGCCGGCCGTCGCGCCCGGATCCTACGTGCTGCTCGTCCGGCCCGGCGGCGCGGCCCCCGCGCACTGCGAAGCGGTCGAGCTGCGCGCCGGAGCGCAGGAGCTGCGCGTCGCGCTGCCGGCCGGCAGCGTGCGCGGCCGCGCGCTCGGCGCCGCCGGAGCGCTGGCCGGCGCCACCGTGCTGCTGCTGCCGCCGTCCGCCGAGCGCGTGATTCCCGAGCTCGACCGCCTCGGCGCCGAATCGTCCGCGTCCGTCGACGCCGCCGCGCTGCTGCGCGCGTCCCAATCGGGCCCCGGCTGCGCCGCGATCACCGACGCGGAGGGGCGTTATCGCTTCGAGACGGTGCCGCCCGGGCCTTATCGCGTGCAGATCCATGCGCCGCCGTACGCGATGCTCGAGCTCCCGGCGCTGGCGCACGACGGCAAGGCCGCGCTGGATCTGGGCGAGGCGCGGCTGCGCGGCGCCGGCGCCATCGCCGGCGAATTGCCGGCCGGCGCAGCAGGGAGCTGGATCGAGCTCGCGTCGGAAAGCGGAGCGGCGCGCTTTGCCGCCGCCGACTCCGTCGGGCGCTGGCTGTGCGACGCCCTCGAGCCCGGCGCCTGGACGATCCGCGTCTGGCCCGCGGACCCCGCGACGCCCGCGCTGCCGGTGATTTTGACCGCGGACGCGCTGGTCCAGGCCGGCATCGTCGGCCGTTAGACCGCCGGTCCGCTAGGCGCGCGCCGGCTCCGGCTTCGGGTAGTAGGCGATGCGGTCGATCGCCGCCAAGGCCACGGCCGACAGCACGAAGGTCAGATGGATCGCCACCTGCCACATCAGCTCCTTCTCGCTCTTCGACTCGGCTCCGATGAAGGTCTTGAGCAGATGGATGGAGGAGATGCCGATGAGCGCCATCGCCAGTTTGACCTTGAGCACGCCGGCGTTGACGTGCGACAGCCACTCGGGCTGATCCGGGTGCCCGTGCAGGTGCAGCCGCGACACGAAGGTCTCGTAACCGCCGACGATCACCATGATCAGCAGGTTGGCGATCATGACGACGTCAATGAGTCCCAGCACGCTCAGCATGACCACCGTCTCGGTGTCGGGCATCGCCTCCGCGCCGCCGATCTGGCTCAGCACCGCCTCGGGCGGCGCGTGCTGCAGCACCGCGAAGCCGATCAGGTGCCAGAGCTCGACCAGAAACCGGTAGACGTAGACGCACTGCGCGACGATCAGGCCGACGTAGAGGGGCGCCTGCAGCCAGCGGCTGAGGAAGATCAGCCGTCCGAGCGCGCGCTGAGAGGAGGGGCGGGTGGCGTTCACGAGGCGGGATTCTAGGGGTGGCGCGGCGCGGACATGAAGTGCGTCGGCGGCTAGACTGGCGGGCGATGCCGGACGCCTCACAGCCCGTCCTCGCTCTCGAGTGCCCGGATCTCGCGCCGGAGCAGCTGCAGGAACTGGCCGACGATCTGCTGCGCCAGCTCAACGAGCAGCCCGGCCTCGAGGCATCGGCGCGTTCGCAGACGGCGGCGCCCGGATCGCGCGGCGACGCGATCACTCTCGGCCAGATCGTGCTGACCATCTTCAGCAGCGGCGCCGCGGTCGCCGCGCTCGAAGTGCTCAAGACCTACTTCCAGCGCCAGCCGAAGCTCAAGTTCAAGCTCAAGACCGCCGACGGCGAGGAGCTGACGCTCGAAGGCGCGCATCTGGACGCGTCGAACACCACGCGAGCCTTGCGCGTGCTCGAGAAGGCCGCCGCGCGCCGCCGGCCGTGACGCGGCGGATCGCGGTGCTGATCGCGGCGAGCCGGTTCGGGCCGGAGGCCCGGCTCGACCCGCTCGAAGCGCCGGAGCGCGACGTGGACCTGCTGGCGGAGGTCGTGGACGCGGCCCGCGGCGGCGTCTACGAGACCCTGCACGTGCTGAAGAACCAGCCCTGCGACCGGGTGCGCCGCACCATCAACCGCGTGCTGCGCGAGGCCGGCCGCGACGACCAGGTGCTCTTCTACTACAGCGGCCACGGCAAGCTCGACCGCACCGGCAAGTTGTGCCTGGCGATGACCGACACCGTGCAGGACGAGCTCGAATCCACCAGCGTCCGCATCGGCGACATCAAGGACTACATCGAGGTCTCCAACTGCAAGCAGGTGATGCTGATCCTCGACTGCTGCTACAGCGGCGCCGCCGGCAAGGATTTCGTGGCGCGCACCGACGCCGCCGGCGCGCTGCAAGCCGAGGCGCAGGGCACCGGCATCTGCATCATGAGCGCCTCGAACTCGGTGCAGACCGCGCTCGAGGACGCGGCGCGCGGGATGGGGGTGTTCACGCGCCACCTGATCGAAGGCATGCGCAGCGGCGACGCCGACCAGAACGGCGACGGCCTCGTGACGTTCGACGAGCTCTACGAGTACGTGCGCGGGCGCGTGGTCGCCGAAGGCCACCAGAAGCCGCAGAAATGGGCGATCCAGGCCGAGGGCAGCCTGGTGCTGGCGCGCAGCGAGCGGCGCCAGCAGGCGCGCGCGCGCGTGCGCGAGAAGATGGGAGCGCTCGCCGCGAGCGGGGAATTGCCGGAGCAGGTGCTGTCGGAGGTCTTCGCCCTGCTGCACCGCGCCGACTTTCCGCGCGACGAGCGCGAGCGCGCGCAGCAGCGTCTGCTCGAGGAGCTGGCCGCCGGCACCTCCAAGCCGGCGGCGTTCGGCTTCGCCTGGGGCCGCCTGAGCCAGGTGCAAGCCGCGCCGCCGCCGCAGCAGCAGCCGCAGGCGAAGCAGCCGCCGCCGCCGCCCGCGCCGAAGCCGCGCGCCGTTCCGCCCGCCGCGCCGGCTCCGTCCGCGCCGCCCGCCTTCGCCGCGCACGTCCCGCCGGACGCGGCGCAGGCGTCCGACGTCGGCCCCGGGCTGTGGCGGCTCCAGACCTTCCAATTCGGCATGCGCTCGTTCCTGTACGAGCTCGAGCTGCGGCCCGACGGCAGCGTCGGCGGCACCCGCCACGCGCTCGCGGTGAACTCCGCGATCGAGTCCGGGCGCTGGCACTGGGATCCGGCGGCGCGCCTCCTCGCGCTCGAGATCGGCTGGCGCTTCATGATGATCCCCTCCACCGACCGCCTCAATTTCCAGCTGGACCCGGCGCTGCGCGGCAGCGCCGCCGGGCTGGGCGGCATGTTCGTCACTTGTCAACTCGAGCGCCGCGCCCGCTGAGCGCCCGGACGATCGCCGCGGGCTGCGCCGCGCTGCTGCTGCTGACGGCAGCCGGCGCGCAGGAGCCGGCGGCCGGATCCGCCGCTGCGGCGCAGGGCCCGGCGGAGGCGCCGCAGCTGTTCTTCGCGCCGCAGCGGCGCGCGCTGGTGGTCGGCGCGGGGGACTACGAGCATCTCGGGCGCCTGCGCTACGCCGGCGGCGACGCGCGCGCGGTCAGCCGCGCGCTGATCGAGGAATTGGGATTCGAGGAGAAGCAGGTGCGGCTGCTCACCGACGACGGCGACGATCCGGAGATGACGCCGACCGCCGGCCACCTGATCGGCGAGCTCGAGGCCCTGCTGGCCGATCCGCGCCGCAACGCCTCCGACCTGTTCGTCTTCTACTTCAGCGGGCACGGCATCGGCCTGCCGGAGGGCGACTTCCTGATGCCGACGGACGCGCGGCAGGAGAGCGCGGCGCGCGTCGGGCTGCCGGTGAAGGAAGTCGTGGACCGCCTGGCCGGCGCCGGCATGCGCAACGTTCTGGTGGTGGTGGACGCATGCCGGTCCGGCGAGGCCAACTCCTTCGGCCGCGAGCTGTGGCAGCTCGCCGACGCGGCGCGCATCAGCGTGGTGCTCTCCTGCGAGCCCGGCACGCGCTCTTACGAGGACGCCACGCGCGGCCACGGCGTCTTCACCTCCGAGCTGCTGCGCGCGCTCGGCGACGGCTCGCTGCGCGACGCCCGCTCCGGCGCGCGCTGGGCTTCGCGCGTGATGGGCCAGGCCGCCGCCGGCGTGAGCGCCTGGTCGGCAAAGCGCCAGCCGCGCCAGAACCCCGTGGTCTGGACCGATCCCACGCGCGACGTGCTGCTCGACGCGACGCTGCCCGAGGGCGGCCCCGCGCTGCTGCTTGCGGACGCCGGGCGCCTCGATCCGCAGGCCTATCTCGCCGCCGCCGCCGACGTGGCCAGCCAGTATTTCTTCACCGGCCGCATGGCGGAGTGCGTCGAGGTGCTGAAGGCCGCCGAGCAGGTGGCGCCGCTGCCTCCGGAATTGTCACAACTGCTCTCGGGCAGCCTGATCGCGCTCGGCCGCTCCGTCGAAGCCGCGCGCGTGATGCAGGCGCTGCGCCTGAGCGCGCCCGATTCCATCTACGCGCTGGCCTCCTACGTGGCCGACGTCACCGGCGCGACGCCGCCGGCCGAGCGCGCCGCGGCCTCGCGGGCTCTGTGGGACAGCGGCGCCGAAATGCCGGCGGACCTGATCGTGCTCATGGTGCAGGCGCACCTGCAGGGCGGGTCGGGGGCCGAGGCGCTGGCGCTGGCGGAATCGGTGCTCGGCCAGATGACGGCGGGAACGCGCGAGCACGCGTATCTGTCCGCCGTCGTCGCCATCCTGCGCCCGGGCGGGCTGGATCCGGAGCGGGAGCTGGCGCGCGCCGAAGCGCTGGAGGGCCGCATTCCCGCCACGGAGCTGATCCGCATGGACCGCGTGTTCTACGCGGTCGGCACCGCGGGCATCCCGGCCGGGCTGGAATTGTTGGACGACGCGATCCGGCGGTGGCCCGATCAGGGCATGTGGTACGCGCAACGCGGCTGGTATCGCCGCCTGCTGGCGCCGCGCGTCGCCGATCTGGCGCCGGCCGTGGCCGACGCCCGCGCCGCGCTCGAGCGCCCGCTCGATCCGGTGCACCTGTGGCTGGCAGTGCGCGCGGCCGGCGCCGCGGCGCCGTCGCTGCACGAATTGATCCGGACGCGCGCCGCCGAGCATCCCCTGTCCTGGATGGCGCAGATCGCCGAAGTTTTCGCGCGCCAGCCGGAGATGCTGCGCGAGGAAGTGGAAGCCGTCTCGCGCCTCTCGCCGCGGCCCGCGCTGGTGTACACGGCGTTCACCCGTCTGACCCTCGACGCCATCATCGAACAGCAGGACGCCGCCATCCAGAAGGTGCCGCCGGGCAGCCCCGAGGCGGCGCAGATCGGCGCGCAGACGATCGAGGCGCTGCAGTCGCTCTTCCATCGCATCCTGCCGATGGCCGCCGACTTCGGCGGCGATCCCGAGGCCTGGGAACTGCTCTTCGAGCTCAGCCAGCGCATGCTCCAGTACGAGGCGTTCGTGCGCCTCTTCGAGCGCCAATTCGCCGGCGACGTGAACGCCGGCCGTCTCGCCGAGTCGCTCGTGCCGCTCTACGCGCGCGCCTGCCTCAACACCGGCCGGCTCGAGCGCTTCCGCCAGGTGCGGGCCTCGATGCTGCGCGACTCGACCGACGCCGACACGCTGGCGTGGATGGAGGCGCTCTTCCTCGCCTGCCGGGGGCGCGACGCGGAGGCGCGCGCGGCGCTCGGCGAGCGCGGCGCGCCGCGTTCCGGCGCCTGGACCGCGACCGCCGCCGAGCTGCGCGCCCTGCTCGCGATCCGCGCCGGCGGCGCGGGCGATCCGCGCGCGCTGCTGCCGGCCGGCACGCCCGAGCGCCTGCTGCCGATGGCGGTGCGGGCGCTCAGCCTGCGCGCGCTGGGCGATCACGAGGCGGCGGAGATTCTGACCTTGAAGGTGGAGGATCTGAACTCCGCCGAATCCTTCTACGCCGTGATCGCATGCCTGGCCGCCCGGCCGCAGGCCGATCCGCGCGAGGAGGCGCTGCGCGCGGCGCTGTTCCAGCCCGGCAATCCGATCGTCGCCGAGATTTCCTACCTCGGGAAGCCGGATCTGGCCGCCTTCGCCGACACCTACGAGTTCGAGGTGGATTTCGAAGTCGGCGGCACCGAGGCGGTCGGCTCCTCGGTGAGCTTCACGATCCTGCCCGACGGCCGCGTGCTGGGCGCGCGCATCAATCCGCAGGGGGGGGCCGCCGTGGTGCAGGGCCGCATGGACGCGTACGGCAATCTGGAGGCGCAGGCCAAACTGAGCGCGGGATCTCTGACTTTTCTCGCCAAACTCGCGCCGCGCGCCTTCTACCGGGACTACGCCCTGCTGGCCGAGCAGGGGCAGGCCCTCCACGTGATCGGCGCCGACGGCATCCCGCACGTGTGGCGCGGCCGGTTGCGCCCGTGAAACCCGCCTTTCAAACGGGATAGACTGAGGCCAAGAAACCAGCCCGCGCGCCGTTTCCCCATGAACATGCACCTCCTGGCCCTCCTTCTGGCGCTCATCCAGGCGCCGGCCGCCGAATCCGAGCATCCCGCCTTCACCGAGCAGGACCTGCAGGCCATGGTCGCCGAACTGCTGGCGGTCGTGCCGGAGAATCCCAACTACCTCTATCCGGTCGAGATGCGGCTCAAGGAGGAGAACGTCGAGAACGCGTGGACCTTCGTCGTCCCGCGCGACGAGAGCCTGATTCCGCAGTTGGAGCTCTTTCGCGGCCTGTGCAATCTGGCGCAGAACGATCCGCGCCTGATCCGCGCGGTGCTGGCGCACGAGCTCGCGCACCTGTCGCACGGCCACTCGCTGCAGGGATTTTCGCAGGCGGACCTGCAGAGCGCCCACACGCGGCAGCAGGAGCGCGAGGCCGATTTGTCAGGCGCCGATTATCTGGAGGCGCTCGGCCATCCGCGTTCGGACATGGTGGACATGCTGATGATGCTCGACCGGCTGGGCAAGGACCGCGGAGTGCCCTGGCTCGACAGCGTGAACTCGGACCACGCCTCGGCCGTCACCCGCGCCGCCGCGATCTCCAGCGACGAGGATCTGCTGAAGGCGATCGTGAAGTTCGAGATCGGCCTGGCCTACATGGAATGCCGGCGCTACGAGGCCGCGATCGGATTCTTCGACCAGGCGCTGGCGCTGGAGCCGATGCTCGACGAGGCCCATCTCAACGCCGCCAGCGCCGCGCTGCAGGACTACTACGATCAGCTGCCCGGCGCGGTGCAGGAGGACTGGCTGCGGCCGGAGTTCGGGCCGCACCTGACGGACACGCTGCTCAGTCCCAACAAGGACTTCGTCGTGCGCGACGAGGACGTCGCCCGCTACGAGCTCACGCTCGCGCGCATCGCGCAGATTCCCGACGGCTTCTATCCGTCGATGAAGCGCTTCCTGCTGGCGACGGCCCAGGTCCTGCATCCGCGCGGCGAGGAAGCGGTTCTGCGAGCCGGCGTCTCCCAATTGGAGAATCTGCTGGCCGGCGAGTCCGAGCTCGATCTCTGGGAAGTCGACCGCCGGCGCCTCACGTTCGCCAACAACCTGGCCCTGGGCCTCCATCGCCTCGGCGAGGGCGAGCGCGGCGCGCGCATCTTGGTGCAGGAGCAGCGCGCCGACCTCTACATGCTGCCCTCGGCGGCGGAGAACCTGGCGCGCCTGCCCTTGGCCAGCCTGTCGAAGGAGGACGCCGGTCTGGCGATGAACGTGCTGCAGGTGTTCCTCCGCTTCACGGCCACCGACGCGCCCGGCGCGAAGGAGGCGCAGCGCGCGGTGAAGGCCATCGCGCAGAAGCACGGCTTCCAGGATCCCGGCGCCGAGGCCCCGATGCCGCTGAGCCTGTGCGGCGTGGTGTCCATGAACGTGGACGGCAAGGAGATCGGGCTCTTCCAGGAGTTCACCGAGGTGACGCCGATCTTCGGCGACCTGCCCGAAGCCGGCACCATCAGCGAGTCCTACGGCGACTTCATCTTCCTGATGTGGAACGGCGGCGAGCTCATCGCCCTCAGCGAAGGCAACCGCCTGGTGAAGCTGTCCTCCTACCGCCCCGGCAGCTTCCTCGAACTGCGCCCGCAGCGCGACAGCGGCCTGCGCGCCACCTATCAGGTGAAGGTCGGCCTCAGCGAGGACGAGTTCTGGAGCATCCTCCTGCCCGCCGGCGGCCGCGAGAATCTGCAGGCGCGCGCCCTGGCCCTGTTCAGCACCCGCAGCTTCCTGGACGAGAACGGGCTGCCGCAGGAGGAGGAGGTCTGGACCTACTTCCCGACCCTGAACTTTGGGGTGCTGATCGAGGAGGGGATGGTGAAGGGGATCAGCGTCACACCCGTCACCCTCCCATAAGGAGGAAGCTGGCCCCGCTCCGTGGCGCACGCCTGGGAGGGCGCCCCGCCCAATCTCCAGGTCAGGCTGGAGACCCGTTCAAACGATCCTGGCCGGACTGCGCCACGGAGCGGGGCCAGCTTCCTAGGTGGTTTTACTATGTTTTAATCTTGTTTTATCCTCTTCCTCAAGTCTTCACTCAAAATTGAGTTCTTTCTTCCATATTCAAGTGATAACTTACTTTCTCGCCGATGAAGGGGAACCCCCGGCACATGCCCCGAGCCCCGCACCGCGTCGAAGTCCTGCCTGGCCTCCGGGCCATTCAGGGCTTCCGGGCGGCGCTGGCGGGGATGGTGCAGGCGGCGGCCGCGGCGCCGGAGGGGCGGGGTGTCCTGCTGCTGGTGGATCCGGGCATCACCGACGGCCGGCTGCACGAGGAGTGGCTCTCCGCCGAGCGCATCTACCGGCCGGAACTCCTGGCGCGGCTCTCCTTGGTCGCGGCGCGCAAAGGCGCGCTGCGCGGGTGGCCGCAGGAGCCGGACGCGGCGCTGCGCGCGCTGCTCGCGCCGCACCTGCCGCAGGCCTCGAAGCCGGCCGACGCGCTCCTGCCGCGCGCCGATTTCGGCGCCCTGGTGCTGCAGCTTCTGATCCACCAGTGGCTCAACGACCTGGGCCCGGTCACGACCGACTGGCTGCAGAAACAGGCGGGCTGTTCCTACCCGACGGTCGCGGCCGCCCTCAAGCAGCTCGGCCCCGCGCTGCAGCGGCACCATGACCGCCGCGTCGAGCTCCGCCGCTTCCCGCGCGAGGAGTGGGCCGCGCTGCTCGCCTCGGCCGAGCGCGTGCGCGGCACCGCGCGCTTCGCCGACCGCTCCGGACAGCCGCGCTCGGCGGAATCCCTGCTGAAGCGCCTGAAGAAACTCGGCCGCACCGATCTCGCAGTCGGCGGCGTCATCGGCGCGCGCCGCCATCATCCCGGCCTGGACCTCGCAGGCACTCCGCGCCTCGATCTCACGCTCCACTGCCCGCGCCGCAGCGCGGATCTCTCCTTCGTCGAGCAGCTCGATCCCGCGCTGCAGCGCACGGAGGATCGCGACGCTCCCGCCTCGCTGGTCGTCCACCTGCTGCGCCGCCGCGCGCCGCTCTTCATTCCCTACGCCAACGGGGTGCCCTGGGCCGACGCCGTCGAGTGCCTTCTCGACCTGCACGAGGCGCGCCTCGAGCCGCAGGCCGAGGCCTTCGTCGAGCACTTCAGCGCCCGCCGGCGCGCGCCTGCGTGAGCGCGCTCTCGCCGCGGCAGGTGCTCGAGCAACTGGCGGCGGCCATTCCCGCGGCCGAGCGCGCCCGCCTCGTCATCGTCGGCAGCCTCGCGGTCGGCTATCACTATTTCGGCCGCGACCCGGACGCGCCGGTGCGCACCAAGGACGTGGACTGCGTGATCGCGCCGCGCGTGCGCGCGGTGGAGGAGGGGGCGCGCGTCGCCGAGATGCTGCTCGAGCGGCGCTGGCGGCCGCGCATGACCGGGCCGCACGCCGAGCCGGGCACGGCCGCCACGCCGGAGCAGGATCTGCCCGCGGTGCGCCTGCACCCGCCGGACAGCGAGGAATGGTTTCTCGAATTGCTCACGGTGCCCGCCGCCGAGGAGGAGCGCGGCGCGCACTGGACGCGGCTGCCGCTCTCGCGCGGCCACTACGGATTGCCGAGCTTCGAGTTCCTGGCGCTGGAGACGCACCAGCCGCTGCCGACCGACCTCGGCCTGTCGTACGCGCAGCCGGCGCTGATGGCGCTCGCGCACCTGCTCGAGCATCCGCAGGTCGGCGCCGCGACGATGAGCGGCCTGATCGAAGGCCGCCGCATCAAGCGCGGAGCGAAGGATCTCGGCCGCGTGCTCGCCATCGCCGCGCTGGCCGGCCCCGACGAGGTCGAGAACTGGCCGGCGGCGTGGTCCTCCGCGCTGCGCGCATGCTTTCCTGCGCGCGGCGCCGAGCTGGCTCCGCGGGCCGGCGCCGGTCTGCGCGAACTCCTGGACCGCGAGGAAGACCTGGAGCAGGCCATGTGGACCTGCAACACGGGCCTGCTGGCCTCGCGGCCGCTCAGCCTCGGGCAGATCCGGGCCACCGGACTGCGCGTGCTCCAGGACGCCGCCGATCCCCTGGCCCTGCTGCACCGCCGGAATGGCCCAACATTTTGAAAAATCTAGCGTAAAATCAAAAAATGCGATCGAGCCGAGCTCCCTCCATGCGCCGCGTCAGCCCGGATCAGGTGCGGGCGATCACCGCCCCGCGGCGCCTCGAAATCCTGGAAGTGCTGCAGGCGCGCGGGCCCTCGAGCGCGGCCGAGATCGCCAGCCACCTGGGCCGCCGGCCCGACCGCGTGCACTATCACCTCAACGCGATGGCCGCGGCCGGCTGCCTGCGGCGCGCGAGCGTGCGCGAGGGGGGGCGCGGCCGCCCGGCCGCCATCTGGCAGATCAGCGCCGCCTCCTTCGGCCACCGGCTGCAGCCGCGCTCGGCGGCCAGCCGCGAAGCCTGGACCGGCAGCGCCGTGGCGCTGCTGCGCGCCGCCGGCCGCGATCTGACGCGCTCCGTCGACGCCGGCGTCGTCCGCGACGGCGGCCCGCGCCGCAACGCGCGCGTCAGCCGGCTGAAGGCCTGGCTCACTCCGGAGGAACTGCGCGAAGTCGAGCGCCGGCTCGCGGAGCTGCAGGACTTCTTCGCGTCGCGCAAGCAGCCCGGCCGCGGCCGCCTGCACCTTCTCACTCTCGCCTCCTGCCCGATCGCCACACCATGAAACTCTGGCCCTTCCTGCTTCTCGCCTCCTGCCAGGCGCCCGCCGCGGACGACTGGGTGCTGCTCGAAGGCACCGGCACGGTGCTGGGACTCGAGACCGACTTCCAGCTCGAGTTCGGCGCCGACGGCGCAGGCCGCCTGCGCACCGGCACGCTGTTGGGCGAAGAACTCGTCAGCGACGGCGGGCGCGTGTGGACGCGCTCGTGGAACAATCCGGTGCGCGAGCTGGCGCTCGCCGACCGCGAGTCCTCGCTGATGCAGTTCGCCGTCCTCTCCGGCGCATGGAAGTCGGAGAACGGCCCGGTCGAGATCGTCGGCGGCGGAGACGCGGGCCAGGAGCTGCGCATGCGCGGCGGGCGCGCCGTGTTCCTGCTGGCGCTCGATCCCGCCACCGGCGATCCCGCGCGCCTCACGCGCCTCGACGAAGGCGGCGAAGAGGGCATCGCGATGGAGGAGTGGCGCGACTACGGCGCGATCCGCGCGCCCGGCCGCATCCGCCGCGGCTCGCTCGACGGCGTGCACGACGTTCTCACCGTCGCCGCGGCGCGGTCCACGGCGGCGCCGCAACTGCGGCAGCCCGACGCCGCCGCGCGCGACTTCCGCTTCGATCCCGCCGCGAATCCGCGGCTGGAGGCGCGGCGCGCCCGCAGCGGGCACGTCCTCGTGCGCCCGCTCGTGGACGGCGCGGACGTCGGCTGGTTCATCTTCGACTCGGGCGCCGGCGCGATGTGCATCGACCCGGACGCGGCCAAGGAGCTGGGCCACGAATCCTTCGGCAAGGTGACCGCCGTCGGCGTGGCGGGCAAGACCGAGGCCGGGTTCTTCCGCACCGCGACGTTCACGCTCGGTCCGCTCACCCTGAATGATCCGATCTTCGTCAGCCTCGAGCTCGACTTCGTCGGCGCCGCCCTGGGCGAGAAGATCGCCGGAATCGTCGGCTACGAGGTGTTCGCGCGCTCGGTGGTCGAGTTCCAGTCCGGCGACGCGCCGATCCTGTCCCTGCATCCGCGCGAGACCTACGCCCTGGCGGCAGATTGCGCCTGGCAGCCGCTGATCATCGACGGCACCGTGCCCTGCGCCGGCGGCCGCTTCGAAGGCGGGCGCGAGGGACTGTTCCGGCTCGACACCGGCGCGGACGGCTCCATTTCCTTCCACAGTCCGGCGGTGGAGAAGTGGCAACTGCTGGACAATCGCGAGACCGGCACCTCCATCGCCGGCGGAGTCGGCGGCATGAAGGCGATCAAGACCGGCGAGCTCGAGTGGTTCGAGCTCGGCGGCCGCCGGTTCGAGCAGGTGCCGGCGCAGTTCTACACCGAGAAGGTCGGCGCCTTCGCCGACCAGGATCTGGACGGCAACGTCGGCCTCGGCCTGCTCGGCCAGTTCCGCATGGTCTTCGACTACGGCGGCGCCCGCGTGGCCTTCGCCCCGCGCGGCTGAGCCGCATCCGCGCGCCCGAGCGAACGCGGCGCCCCGGCCTCCGGCGTAAACTGGCCGGCGCATGCCGCGTCCCGCGCGCCGCGCCCTTCTGCTGGCCTTGCTCGCTCCGGCCTGCGCCCGCGCCGAGCCGGGGCCGGGCGCGCAGGCAGCGGGAGGGGGCGCGCCCGCCGCGCCGCCGCAGATCGAGCGCGTGACGATCGGCGAGGGCGGGCCGGCCTTCGAGCTGGTGCGCGTGCCCGAGGGCGGCTTCTGGCTGGGCCGCGCCGAGGTCACGTGGGACGAGTACCTGCTCTACTGCAACTTTGACAATTCCGCGCCGCAGGGCGTGGACGCGGTGGCGCGGCCCTCGAAGCCCCTCGACACGCACCCGTACGACCGGCGCTGGGGCCTGGGCCGCCGGCCCGCCGTCGGCATGTCCTGGACCGCCGCCCGCGGCTACTGCGAGTGGCTCGCGGCGCGCACCGGCCGCCCCTTCCGCCTGCCCACCGAAGCCGAATGGGAGCTGGCCTGCGCCGCGCCGCCCGGCCCGCTCGACGCCCACGCCTGGCACGCCGGCAACAGCGGCGGCCGGACGCAGGAAGTCGGCAAGCGCCTGCCGGACGCGCGCGGCTTCCACGACCTGCTCGGCAATCTCTGGGAGTACTGCGCCAACCCCGCCGATCCGGCGCAGCCGGAGGTGGCGGTGCTGCGCGGGGGCTCCTGGCGCGACCCCGCCTCCGCGCTGTCGCCCGCCGCCCGCCTGGTCTTCGACGAAGACTGGGTGCTGCGCGACCCGAATTTCCCGCCTGGTGTATGGTGGGTGCCCGAGGGCGACCACCTCGGCTTCCGCGTGCTGCTGCCCGAGTCCCCCCGCTGACTGCCATGAGCCTGACCCGCCGCCGCTTTCTCGATCAGACCCTGCTCGCCGCCGCCGCCGCCGTCGTGGCGCGCACCCCGCTCGCCGCGCGCGGCTTCGGGGGGGGGAAGAAGAATCCCGACGCGCTGCGCGTGGCGGTGATCGGCGTGCGCGGCCAGGGGCGGACCCACGTCGCCGCCTATCGGGACTTGCCCGACGCCGACGTCGTGGCGCTGTGCGACGCCGACGAAGGCGTGATCGGGCCGGCGATGAAGGCGGTTCCGGAGGCGAAATTCGTCAAAGACGTCCGGAAGCTGCTGGAGGACGATTCCATCGACGCCGTCTCCATCGCCATGCCGAACCACTGGCACGCCCTGGCCGCGGTGTGGGCCTTGCAGGCCGGCAAGCACGTCTACGTCGAGAAGCCGGCCAGCCACGACCTGGCGCAGGGACGCGCCCTGGTGCGCGCGGCCGGCAAGTTCGGGCGCGTGGTCCAGCACGGCACCCAGGCGCGCTCGCACGCCGCCTGCCGCGACGCCATCGCCTGGCTGCAGGCCGGCGGACTCGGCAAAGTCAAACTGGCGACCGGACTCTGCTACAAGCCGCGCGGCTCGATCGGCCAGGCCGGCGGCGAGGTCGCGCCGCCCGCCACCTGCGACTACGACCTGTGGACCGGCCCGGCGCAATTGCGTCCGCTGCGCCGCAAGAGCCTGCACTACGACTGGCACTGGGACTTCAACACCGGCAACGGCGACATCGGCAATCAGGGCGTGCACCAGATGGATCTGGCGCGCTGGGGCCTGGGCCTGGACACGTTTCCGGCGCGCGTCGCGTCGGTCGGCGGCCGCGTCGGCTATCTGGACGACGGCGAGACTCCCAACTCGCAGCTCTGCTTCTACGACTGGGGCGAGAAGCAGATCGTCTTCGAGGTGCGCGGACTCCAGACCGGCGACTACAAGGGCGCGAGCATCGGCACCATCTTCCACGGCGAAGGCGGCTGGCTGGTGATCCAGGACTACGCCAAGGCCGTGGCCTTCGACGCGAAGGGCGCAGTGATGAAGACGTTCGAAGGCGGCGGCGACCACTTCGCCGACTTCGTCGCGGCGGTGCGCGGCGGCGGCGCCGGCACGGCGCCCGCCATCGAGGGGCACCTCTCGTCCAGTCTTTGTCATCTGGGCAACGCGGCCTGGCGCCTCGGCGAGCCGAAGCCGTGGAATAGCCTGGCCAGCCCCTTCGGCGCGGACGCCGCCAGCGGCGAGGCCTGCGCGCGCCTGCGCCAGCATCTGCACGAGAACGGCCTCACCACCGGCACGCCGCTGCGCTGCAGCCCGGCTCTGGCCTTCGACTCCGCGACCGAGCTCTTCACCGGCGCGCGCGCCGACGAGGCCAACGCGCTGGCCAGCCGCGCGCTACGCGAGCCGTTCCTGATGCCGAAGGAACTGTGATGACCGCGACGCGCCGCGACTTCCTGGCCTGGGGCGGCGCGGCGCTGCTGGCGGCGCCGGCGTTGCGGGGCTGGCCGGGAGTTGCGGCGCCTCATGCGCAGCCGGCCGCCGTTCAGCAGCCGGCCGCCTTCGCGCCGCCGATCGGCGTGTGCGGAGGATCGAAGGAGGCTGCGAGCTGGAAGGCCGGCGGCGCGGAGTATCTGGAGGTCGGCTGCCGCGGCGAGCTCGCGCCGGATCGCGCTCTGGAGGAGATGAGCAAGGCGCTCGACGCGCTGCGCGACGCGCCGCTGCCGGCGCGCGCGGCCAACTCCTTCCTGCCCGGATCCTTCGCCAGCGTCGGTCCCAAGGCCGACCATGCTCCGATCCTCGCCTATGCGGAGCAGGCCTTCCTGCGCGCCGCGCGCGTGGGCATCCGCGTGATCACGTTCGGCTCGGCCGGCGCGCGCATGCTGCCCGAGGGCTGGGCGCGCGAGGACGCCGATCTGCAGTTCACCGCGCTGCTGGCGCGGCTGGGCGACGTGGCCGAGCGCCACGGCGTGGATCTCTGCGTCGAGAATCTGCAGGCCGCCGAGTGTAATTTCCTCAATCGCCTCGGCGAGGCGCGGCGCCTCGTCGCCGCGGTGGGCCATCCGCGCGTCGGCCTCACCGCCGACGTCTTCCACATGCTGCGCATGGACGAGGGGCCGCAGGCCATCCGCGAGGCCGGCGCGCTGGTGCGCCACGTGCACCTGGCCGAGAAGCGCGAGCGCACCGCGCCGGGCGTGGACGGCGACGATTTCACTCCTTACTTGCAGGCGCTCAAGGACGCCGGCTTCGCCGGCCGCATCTCGCTGGAATGCGGATGGTCCGACGCGCCGGCGCAGCTGCCGAAGGCGATCGCGACCCTGCGCCAGCAGCTGGCCGCGGTGGTCTGAGGCCGGCGCCGCTTCAGGCGAGCACCGACGCGATGCGGTCCGCCGCGGAGTCGAGCAAGTCCTCCTCGATCGTCAGCGGCGGGTAGACGCGGATCACCGTCGCGCCGGCGGGGAAGGTCAGCACGCCGGCCGCGGACAGGGCTTCGATCAGCGGCTGGGCCTTGGCGCGCGTCTCGATGCCGATCATCAATCCGCGGTGGCGGATCTCGCGCACCTGCGTCAGCGGGCTCGCGCGCAGGCGCGCCACGAAGCGCTCGCCCAGGCGCAGCGCGCGCTCGGCCAGGCGCTCTTCCTGCAGCACGTCCAGCGCCGCCAGCGCGGCCGCGCAGCACAAAGGATTGCCGCCGAAGGTGGTGCCGTGGCGGCCGACCGGCGCCTTGACCTTGTCCGCGCAGAGCACCGCGCCCATCGGCAAGCCACCGGCGATCGCCTTCGCCAGGCACACGACGTCCGGCGTCACGCCGAGCTGCTCGGCGGCGAGGAAGGTGCCCGTGCGGCCGCAGCCGGTCTGCACCTCGTCGAAGATCAGCAGCACGCCGCGCTCGTCGCACAGGCGGCGCAGCCGCCGGAAAAACTCCGGATCGCCCGGATGCACGCCGCTCTCGCCCTGGATCGGCTCGAGGATCAGGCCGGCGGTGCGCTCGGTCACCGCAGCGGCAAATTTGTCATAGTCGTTGAAGGGCGCGAAGCTGAAGCCCGGCACCAGCGGCTCGAAGGGCGCGCGGTACTCGGGGCGGAACGTCGCGCTCAGCGCGCCGAGCGTGCGGCCGTGGAAGCCGCGCATGGCGCAGACGAAGTCGGTGCGCCCGGTGCTGAACCGCGCGAACTTGATCGCCGCCTCGACCGCCTCGGTGCCGGAGTTGCAGAGGAAGGCGCGGCCCAGTCCCGGCGGCGCCAGTCCGGCCAGGCGCTCGAGCAGGCGGGCGCGCACGTCGTTGCCAAAGCCGTTGGACAGCGCGCCCAGCCGGCCCGCCTGCTCCGCGATCGCCGCGACGATGCGCGGATGCGCGTGGCCGAGGTTGCCGACCCCGTGGCCGCTGACGCAGTCCACGTACTCGCGGCCCTCCTCGTCCCACACGCGCGCGTTCAGCCCGCGCACGATGGCCACCGGCCGCTTGACCTGCACGTTGAACTCGTGCGCCCGCTCGCGTTCGGAGGAGTTCATGGTCCTCAGCGGATCAGGGTGCCGGCGCCTTCCAGCGCCGCGCGCACGGGGTGGGGGACGCGGCCGTCGGACAGCCGCACTTCGCAGGGGCCGGCCTCGAGCAGGCGGCGGATGGCCAGCAGCTTGCGCTTGAAGCGGCCCTCGGCGGCGGCTTCGCGCCGCTCGAGCTCGGCGCGCGGCAATTCGCGCAGCAGGCTGGCGGGATCGTCGCGCCGTTCGAGGAAACCCGGCGCCTCGATCAGGTGCAGGACGATCCGCGCCTGCAGCTCGGCCTGCAGCGCGACCACGACGTCGTCGTTCTCGGCGTTGATGGCCCAGCCCTCCTCGTCGGCGATCGGCACCGAGAGCACCGGCGCGTAGCCGGCGTCGAGCAGCAGGCGCAGCAGCCCGCCGTTCACGCTCTGCGGCTTGCCGGAGAAGTCGTGCACGATGCGCTGCTTCGCGCCTTCCTGCACGCGGATGCCGCGGTTGCGCCGGCCCTGCACCAGCCGCCCGTCGAGGCCGCTGAGGCCGACGGCGTTGACGCCGCGCCGCTGCAGATGCTCGACCAGGCGCTGGTTGCGCAGTCCCGCGTAGGACATGAGCAGCAGATCGAGCGCGCGCTCGTCGGAATAGACGCTGGCGTAGCCCGACACCGAAGTCAGGACCTTCTTCTCCCAGCCCAGCTTGGCCGCGAGCTCGTCGCGCAGAGCGTTGGCGCCGTGCACGAGCACGAACGGCTCGCCCAGGGCCGCCAGATCCTCGGCCGCGCCTTCGAGATTGACGTCCGCGCCGCCGCCGAGCTTCACGAGGATCACGGCAGGACCTCCACGCTGTCGTTCGGGATCGGCTCCCAGCCGCTCTCGCCCGGATAGGGCTCGGAGCAGACCGCCAGAGCGCCGCCGCGCTGCTTGCGCCGCATCGTGAAGTAGTCCGCGTCCTCGCGGAAGCTGCTGGCGACCCATGCCCGCTCGCCGTCGGCGAGGATCAGATTCATGGCGCGCACGCGCGCCGAGCGCTGCTCGATCAGCGGCAGGGCCTTGCGCAGAGCGGCCGCCGGATCGCCGCGGTCGAAGCGCTTCACGAAGTTGAAGATCTTCTCGGCCCCGATGCGGCCCTCTTCCTTCAGGCGCACGCCGCGCAACTCGCCGTTGAAGGCGAAGGCGTAGCGGCCGTCGTGGAAGGGCATGTTGTTCTCGACGCGGACGTCGCGGTTTTCGAAGGCGCTGCGCGCGTGCGCCAGCAGGCGGCGCGTGCGGCCGAGGCGCGGCAGTTCGCGCTCCCACACCGGGCGGACGTCGTGGTGCAGGCGCCAGGCGCCATCCTGCCACAGCGCGCAGCCCCAGCCGTCGCCCTGGTACTCGCGGCTGGCGCGCGCCAGGGCCGCGAAGGGGCGCAGATGCTCGGCCGGGTCGAATTCGGCCGCGGCGCTCACGTAGAGGAGCCGGCACATGGCGCGCGCTCAGATCGGATGCAGGCCGGCGAAGCCGAGGCCGGCGCGCTCGTCGAACCCGTGCATCAGATTCATGGCCTGGACGGCTTGCCCGGCGGCGCCCTTCATCAGATTGTCGATCGCGGAGATCACCACCAGCCGCCGCGAGCCGGCGTCGCGCTCGAATCCGACGTCGCAGAAGTTGGTGCCGGACAGGATCTTGGGCTCGGGGTAGCGGTAGTTGCCCTCGCGCTCCTTGACCAGGCGGACGAAGGGCTCGGCGCCGTACTCGCGGCGGTAGATCTTCCAGATCTCCTTCTCGTCGAGATCCTCGCGCAGGAACACGTGGCAGGTGGCGAGCACGCCGCGCACCATGTCGAGCGCGGTGCCCGAGAAGTGGATGGCGAGATCCGGCCCGCCGCCGAGCTCCTGCAGCATCTCGGCGACGTGCCGGTGGCCGGTGGGCTTGAAGGAGCGCACGCAGCCGGAGCGCTCCGGATGATGCGTGTCCGGTCCGGACTCGTTGCCGCCCTCGCTGCTGCCGACCTTGACTTCGACCACCGTGCGGTCGGGCTCGGCGAGGCCGTGCTTGTAGAGCGGGTGCAGCGCCAGGATCGCGGCCGTCGCGTTGCAGCCGGCGCTCGAGACCAGCGCGGCGCCGCGCATGCGCTCGCGGTGCAGCTCGGGAATGCCGTAGACGAATTCCTGCAGCAATTCCGGGCGCGGATGCGGTCCGCCGTAGTGGCGGGCGTAGCGCTCCGGATCGTCGAGGCGGAAGTCGGCGGCCAGATCCACGATGCGGGGCGCCAGTCCGCGCGCCCAGTCGATGCGCCGCCCCGACTCGCCGTGCGGCAGGCACAGGAAGAGCAGGTCGCAGGGCTGCAGCTCCTCGAGCGCGCAGAACTGCAGATCCACGACGCGCCGCAGGTTCGGGTGCGCGCGCCCGACCGGCTTGCCGGCGAAGCGCTGCGAGCTGGCCTGGCGCAGGCGGACGTGCGGATGCGCGCTCAGCAGCCGGATCAGCTCGCCGCCGGCGTAACCGGAGGCACCGGCGATGGAGACGGCCAGCTCAGCCGGCAACGGCGCCCCGCGCGACCTGCGCCACGTAATCCACGATGCGGCCGGGAATGTCCACGCCGGTCACGTCCACGCTGTTCTTGAACTCCATCGTGTAGTTGACCTCGTTCGCCATCAGGCCGTCCGCGGTCTCGAACACGTCCACGGCCACCACGCCGCCGCCGACTGCGCGCGCCGCGCCCACCGCGAGGTCGGACAGCTCGCGCGTCACCGGGCAGCGCGTGGCCACGCCGCCGCGCGCGGTGTTGGTGATCCAGTGCGGCGACGTGCGGTGAATGGCGGCGATGCACTCTTCGCCGACCACGAAGGCGCGCACGTCGCGCCCGCGCTTCTCGACGAACTTCTGGACGTAGAACACCGAGTGGTGGTAGCTGCCGAGCACGGTCTTGTGCTCGAGGATGGATTCGGCGGCGTCCCGGTCGTTGACCTTCGACAGCAGCCGGCCCCAGGAGCCGACCGCCGGCTTCAGCACCACCGGATAGCCCATCGCTTCGATGGCCTCGAGGGCCGATTCCTCGGTGAAGGCCACCCGCACCTCCGGCTGCGGCACGCGGTGTTTGGCCAGCGCGATGGACGTGAGCAACTTGTCGCCGCAGACGTGGGCCACGTGGCCCTTGTTGACGCAGCGGATTCCGGCGCTCTCGTACAAGTGAATGGCGTGCAGCGCGCGCGAGTGGTTGATGCTGCGCTCGAGCACCACGTCGAAGTCGAAGCGGTCGCGGCCGATGTTGAACGTGACCGTGCGGTCGTCCACCGGCACCGCCACGAGGTCGGAGCGCCGGGCCATCGCCTCGAGCAGCATCTTCTCGTCCTTCCGCATCAGCGAATGCAGGAAGCCCACGCGGATGGGCGCGGACGCGCGCGCGCGCGGCGCCGGAGCGGGAGCCGGTGCGGGTGCCGGGCTCACTCGCCCCAGTCCTCTTCTTCCTGCGGCGCTTCGCGCAGTTCGAAGGGCTCCAGATTGGCCACTTCGAGCTCCGTGCCGCACTCCGGGCAGGCGAGCAGCTCGCCCTTCACCGTGTCGCTCTTGCCGGCGATCTCCGCGCCGCATACCGGGCATTCCGCTTTCATGTTCCCTCTCCCTGGTCGGGCGGGGATTCTAGCAGCGAGGCTCGGAGTTGCGCCGCCACCCCTGCCGAATGTCCGCCGCCACAGGGGATAGGATGAGGCCATGCGACCGCCTCTCACGACCGTTCCCGCCGCCGCTCCGGCCCCGCTCGCGCCGCGGGAGCAGAACTGATGCGCGCGCTGCTCGCAGGCCTGTCCGGCTGCGCGCTGTGCGCGGGCGCCTGGCAGGAGCCGGCGCAGCCGCAGGACGCTTCCGGCCAGCTGGCCGCGGCGGCCCGGTCGGTGCTGGAGCTGCTCAGCCCGGAGCAGCGCGCCGTGGCGCAGTTCGCGGCCGACGCGCCGGAGCGCCTTGACTGGCACTTCATTCCGCGCGACCGGCCGGGCCTTTCCCTCAAGGACATGAGCGAGGAGCAGCGCGCGCGCGTCGCGCACCTGCTGGTGGTCGCGCTCGGCGCCGAGGCCGCGGCCCAGGTGGACGCGGTGCGCAGCCTCGACGACGTGCTGCGCTGGATGGCGGAGAGCCAGGGCGGCAGCGCCCCGCACCGCGACTCGGCGCTCTACGACCTGGCCTTCTTCGGCGCCCCCGAGGCCAAGCGCCCGTGGGCCTTCCGCTTCGAGGGGCATCACGTTTCCGTCACGGTGTCCTGCGACGGCCGCGGCGGCACGTCGTTGTCGCCTTTCTGCCTGGGCGCGGCGCCGGCGCGGGTCGAGAAGGGGCCGCGCGCCGGACTGCGGCCGCTGGCCGCGGAGCAGGATCTGGGCCTGCAGCTCCACGCCAGCCTCAGCGAGGCTCAGCGCGCCAAGGCGCTGCTCGGCCAGAACGTGCCCAACGACCTCCTGATCATGCCCGGCGCCGAACTCAAGCGCCTGGAGCCCGCCGGATTGTCAAATCAGGACATGGAGCCGGCGCAGCGGGAACTCCTGCAGCGGCTGATCGCCGCCTACGCGGCCGACGCAGCGCCCGAGTTCCGCGACGCGAGCCTGCTGGAAGCCGGCGAAGCCTGGTTCGCCTGGGCCGGCGCCGGCGCGCGCGAGCAGCTGCACTACTACCGGGTGCAGACTGCGCGCCTGGTGATCGAGTTCGTCACCACGCAGGGCGACGTCAACCACGTCCACTCCTACTGGCGCGACCTCGAGCGCGATCTGACGCGCGACTGGATGCTGCGCCACCTCGACGCCGAGCAGCCGCGCTAGCCGCGGTCGGGCGCGCCGGCGGGGGCCGCCGAGGGCGCCACTTCGACGCGGTTGCGCCCCGCGTCCTTGGCGCGGTACAGCGCGGCGTCGGCCGCGGCGATCACGTCCTGCAGCGTGGCCAGCCCGGGCCCCGGGAAGACCGCCAGGCCGAAGGATGCCGTCAGCTTGAAGATGCGGCCGTCCTCGGCCAGCTGCGGCTCGCCGGCGATGCGCACGCGGCAGCGCTCGAGGGCGGCCTTGGCCGACACCAGGCCCTGCAAGGGCAGAATGATGAGGAATTCCTCGCCGCCCCAGCGGCCGACGTGGTCCTCGCCGCGCAGGCTGGTGCGCAGCATCGCGGCCACGCGCTCGAGCGCCTTGTCGCCGGTCGGATGCCCGTAGCGGTCGTTGACCTCCTTGAAGCGGTCCACGTCGGCGATGCCGACCGCGAGCGGCTCGTGGTGGCGCGCCGCCCGCGACCAGGCTTCCTCGAGGCGCTCGAGCGTGGCGCGCCGATTGGCGATGCCGGTGAGCGGATCGCGCGAAGAGAGGCCGCGGAATTTCCGCTCGCGCTCGCGCAGCAAAATCGTCAGAAGTCCGAGCTGGGCCAGGCCCGCGGCCGCCGCCACCACGTGCACCAGCAGCGTGCCGGCGAAGCGCAGCATCGAGGAATCGGCGCCGGCGGGCAGCGACAGGATCGGCGAATAGGGAATCCATCCGGCGATGCCGGCCCCGGTCGCGGCGAACATCGAGATGGACAGGCTGCCGAGCAGGCGCAGCGCCGGCAGCGTGCCGAAGCCGATCAGCACCGACAGGGCGGCGGTGGTGATGGTCAGCCAGGTGAATCCGGTGAAGGGCCCGGCGAGATAGAGCGCGAAGCCGAGCAGCAGGCCGTAGCAATAGGTGAGGCCGAGCAGGAACACGCGGCCGTCGGCGTTGCGCTTCTCGAGGCCGGCGCTCGCGCGCAGGAAGACGAAGAACACGAGCGCGGACGCGCCGGACACCCAGGCCAGCTGGCGCCCGGCCCAGTGCAGGTCGTCCTGGCGCGAGCCGAAGAGCAGCACCGCGAGCGCCACCACCAGCAGCAGGAGCGCCTGGCCGATCGCCACCGCGCAGAAGAGGCGCGCGCGCCGCACCCGGCTCCAGGAGAAGGAGTCGGCGAACCAATCCTGCAGCTTGGCGGCGTGCGGCGAAGTGTCCAGGGGCGCTGCGTTCACGGAGGGAGGGAGGCGGAGAGGCCCGCCTAGGATCCCTCTGCCGCGCGGCGGCTGCTACTGCCCGGCGCCGCTCCCAGGCGCGGCATAATGAGCGCGTGACTCCCTTCCTCCTTCTTTTGCTGCTCCAGGATCTGCAACCGCAGCCGGTCGCCACCTTCTCGATCGTCGCGCGCGATCCGGAAACCGGCGCGCTTGGCGTCGCGGTGCAGTCGCACTGGTTCTCGGTCGGCAGCATCGTGACTTGGGCCGAGGCCGGCGTCGGCGCGGTGGCCACGCAGTCCTTCGCGCGCGAGGCCTACGGGCCGGAACTGCTCGCCGACCTGCGCGCCGGACTCGAGCCCGCGGCCGCGCTGAAGGCGCGCACCGAAGCCGACCGCGGCCGCGCAGTGCGGCAGGTTGCGGTGGTGGACGCGCAGGGCCGCGTCGCGGCCTGGACTGGTCCGTCCTGCATCGCGAGCGCCAGCCACGTCAGCGGCGCGAATTTTTCCTGTCAGGCCAACATCATGACGGACGACGGCGTGGTGCCGGCGATGGCGGCGGCGTTCGAGGCGGCGCGCGGCGATCTGGCTGAGCGCATGCTCGCGGCTCTGGACGCGGCGCAGAGCGCCGGCGGCGATCTGCGCGGGCGCCAGAGCGCGGCGATCCTGATCGTCGGAGGGGAGCGCGAGCAAGAGGCCTGGCAGGGCGTGCTCGTGGATCTGCGCGTCGAGGATCATCCGGTGCCGCTCGCGGAAATGCGGCGCCTGCTGCGCATCCAGCGCGCCTACGAGGCGGCGAACCGCGGCGACGGCGCCCTCGAGCGCGGCGATCTGGAAGGGGCGCTCGCCGCCTACTCCGACGCGGAGCGGCTCTATCCGGAGCAGGTCGAGCTGAGTTTCTGGCGCGGCATCACGCTGCTGGACCGCGGCCACGAGGCGGAAGCCTTCGCATTGCTGGCCCGCGTCTTCGCCCGCGAGCCGGCCTGGCGCGCGATGCCGGCCCGCCTCGTCGCCGCCGGGCAGCTGAAGGCGGACGATGCGCTGCTGCAGCGGCTGCACGCGCTGGGACCGGGAGCCGAATTGCGCGCGATGGTGGCCGCTCACGACCCGGCGCGCGTCGAGCGCGACGTCCGCAAGCTGGCGGGCTTCGGGACGCGCCACAGCCTGAGCGTCACCGACGATCCGGCGCGCGGGGTGGGCGCGGCGCGCAACTGGCTGAAGGAGGAGTTCGACCGCATCAACGCCGGGCATCACGGCGGCCGCCTGCAGGTGGCCCTCGAGTCGTTCACCGCCGCCCCGGGCGGGCGCGTGCCGAACGGGGCCGAATTGGTGAACGTGGTGGCCACGCTGCCCGGCACCGATCCGGACCGGATCGTGGTGGTGTCCGGCCACTACGACTCGATTCCCGACGCGCGCGATCCCGATCCCAAGCGCGACGCGCCCGGCGCCAACGACGACGGCAGCGGGACCGTCGCGGTGCTGGAGGCCGCGCGGCTGCTCGGCGGGCTGCGCCCGCGCGCGACGCTCGTGTTCCTGTGCGTCGCGGGCGAGGAGCAGGGCCTGCTCGGCTCGAAGGCGCAGGCGCAGAAGTGGAAGGATGAGGGCAAGCAAGTCGAGGCGATGTTCACGATGGACATCGTCGGCGGCGCGCGCGGAGCGAACGGCCGGCTCGAGCCCTGGCGCCTGCGCGCCTTCAGCGAAGGCGTGCCGAGCGGCGAAGGGGCCGCGCCGGTCTTCGGCAGCGACAACGATTCGTCGTCGCGCCAGCTCGCGCGCTACTTCGAGCGCGCGGCCGAGGCCGCGGTGCCGGGCTTCGAGGTGACTCTGATCTTCCGCCAGGACCGCTATCTGCGCGGCGGCGACCACAAGTCCTTCAACGACCTGGGCTGGCCCGCGGTGCGGCTCACCGAGCCGAACGAGAACTACGCGCATCAGCACCAGGACGTGCGCGTCGAGAACGGGGTGCAATACGGCGATCTGCCCGAGTACGTGGACTTCGCCTACGTGGCGCGCGTCGCCGCCGCCGCGGCCGCGGGCTGCGGCGAACTCGCGCTGGCGCCGCCCTCGCCGCGCGCGGTGCAAGTGGACACGCGCGAGCTGACGCCGCACACGCGCCTGCAGTGGGCGGAGCCCGCCGCGAACGACGGCACCGCGGGCTTCGCGGTGCTGCTGCGGCGCACGGACGAGCCCGTCTGGACCGAGCGCCGGGTGCTCGGCCGCGTCGCCGAGGTCGTGCTCGAGGGGATTTCGAAGGACGACTGGCTGTTCGCGGTCGAAGCCTACGACGAGGCCGGCAACCGCAGCCGCGCCGTCTATCCGACGCCGCGGCGCCGCTGATCAGGATCGGCGGGCCGGCTACGCGCGGCGGCCGCGCACGGCGGCGAGATGGTGGAGCGCGCGCCAGAGGTGGCGCGCCAGATGCTCGATCCGGCGCATCTCGTCGAGGCTGGCGAGCGCGGCCCGCGGCTCCTGCCCTCCGCGCGCCGAGTGAATCATCAGGTCCTGGCGCGCGGCCGCGCCGCGGGATTCCAGGCCCTCGGCGCACGCCTCCGCCGCCGCGAGATGCTCGCCGGGCTCGCCGCGCGCGGCGGCGTGGGCGAGCTCGGCGAAATCCTTGCTCCAGGCTTGCACGTGCGGCTCGTCGCGCGCCTCCGGCTGCGGCACTTCCTCGAGCCGGTCAAAGAGCCGGTCCAGGTGATCCACTGCGTGCAGGAGATCCACGTGAGCCGCATGCAGGGCGGCGTCGCGGCCGGTCGTGGAAATTTCTCCGAGGTCTTCGCGGATCGATTCCAGTTCCGCGCGCAGCGGCCGGGTCTGGGCGCGCGCCTGCTCGGCGTCCGGCGGCGGCTGCAGCGCCATGGCCTCGGCCAGCGCCGCGGCGCGCAGCAGGCAGCGCTGCAGCGCCGCGCCTGCCGCGGGCACGCCGACGGCGGCCTCGCGGGCCACGCTGGGATCCATGCGCCGCGTTCCGGGTCGCCGTTCGGGCACCAGCTTTTCCATCAGCCGCGCGAATCGAGATGCCAGCGGCACCGCGATCAGCGCGCCGCCCAGATTGGTGCCCGTGTGGAAGGCCACGAGCGCGAGGCCCGAGCGCGCCGCGTCGGCGGGCGCCAGGCTCGCGTACCACGGCAGCAGCAGGAAGGCCGGCGCCGCGCTCATCGCGTTGAACACCAGATGCGAGGCGCCGGTGCGGCGCATCGCGAGCGAGCCGCCGAGCGAGGCGATGAGGGCGGCGCAGGACGTGCCGACCTCCATGCCGAGCACCAGCGCGCCGGCCTGGCCGAGCGTGAGAGTGCCCGCATGCAGAGCCGCCAGGCAGGCGGCGACGCCGGCGGTGGAGGATTGGGTCACCAACGTGACCGCGGCGCCGATCAGCGCCAGCAGCGCTCGCCCGCTCCAGGTGTCCGCCGGCATGGAGGCCGGATCGAGAAGTTCCTGCAGGCCGGCGAAGCCGGATTTCAGCCCTTCGAGCCCGAGCAGCACCAGCGCGAATCCGGCGACCGCGCGGCCGATCGAGCTGGCGCGCCCGCTGCCGAGCAGCAGCGCGAAGCCGCCGGCGAGCACCAGCACCTGCGCGAGGGCCGCCAGGTTCACGCGAAAGCCGAACACCGCCACCATCCATCCGGTGAAGGTGGTGCCGACGTTGGCGCCGAAGATGATGCCGAGCGCCTGCGGAAAGGTGAGAAGTCCGGCGCCGACGAATCCGACCGCCGCCACCGTCGTGGCGCTCGACGACTGCACGAGGGCGGTCATGCCGGCGCCGAGCAGCGCCCCGCGCGCCGGGCTGCGCGTGCCGCGCGCGAGCGAGCGCGTGAGCCATGCGCCGGCCAACTGCCGCAGACCCTCGGTCAGCAGGCGCAGGCCGATCAGCAGCAGGCCCAGGCCTCCGGCGGCTCGCAGCAGCTCGACGCTCACCGGGCTTATGCTAGCGCCGGTCATGACGACCGCCTTCCTCCTGCTCGCCGCGCTCCTGCAGGCGCCGACCGCGGTCGAGCGCGTCGAGATCCTGAGCCGTGAGTCGGTCGCGGGCAGCGACTCCTACGAGCGCCTGCAGGGCACGCTGCACTTCGCCTTCGATCCGGCCGCGCCGGACCTGGACGCGGTGGTGGATCTGGACCTGGCCCCGCGCGACGCCGACGGCAAGGTGCGCTGCCGCGCCAACTTCGAGGTGCTGCAGGCCGCGGATCCGGAGCGGCGCAGCGGCACCGGCCTGCTGGAGGTGAGCAATCGCGGCGGCAAGGCCACCGTGGGTTTCTTCGGCATGGACTGGGTGGCGGCGCAGGGCATGACGGTGATCTGGGTCGGCTGGCAGGCCGACGTGCCGCCGGGCGGCGGGCGCATGCGCCTGGAGGCGCCGGTGGCGCGCGCGGCAGATGGCGCTCCGATCACGGGCCTGGTGCGCTGCGACTGGACCGTGGACGCGCCCGCCGAAGCGCTGGATCTGGGCCACCGCGGAATGATTCCCTATTCGATCGTGGAGCCGGCAGGTCCCGCGCACCGGCTGACGGAGCGTCCGAGCCGGATGGGCGCGCGCTACGAAGTGCCGCGCGAATTCTGGGCATTCAACGAGGACGGACGATCGATCCGCATGGCCGAGGGGTTCCTGGCGGGCGCCATCTACGAGCTGGTCTACGAGGCGCGCGATCCCCTGGTGATCGGCCTGGGATTGGCCGTGGTGCGCGACACGATCCTCTATGCGAAATCGGACGAATCCTGCCCGTTCCCGGTCGAGCGCGGAGTCGGCTTCGGCATCTCGCAGACCGGGCGCTTTCTGCGGCACTTCCTGTGGCAGGGTTTCAACGCGGATCCGGAAGGGGGAATGGCGTTCGACGGGATGCTGATCCACACCGCCGGCGCCGGGCGCGGGTCCTTCAATCACCGCTTCGCCCAGCCCTCGCGCGACGCGCACCGCAGCTCCGCCTTCTTCTTCCCGACCGACCTTTTTCCATTCAGCGGCGCCGCGCAGAAGGACGCGGTCACCGGCGCGAGCGACGGCCTCTATTCGCGCGCGCTGGCCGCCGGCGCGATGCCGAAGGTGTTTCTGACGAATTCCGGCTACGAGTACTGGGGCCGCGCCGCCGCGCTGACGCACGTGGCTTGCGACGGCTCCGCCGATCTCGAGCCGCTGCCGCAGGAGCGCTGGTATCACCTGCGCGGAGCGCAGCACTATCCGTCGCCCTGGGGCCAGCGCGAGAACGCCAACCCGCTCGACGTGATCGTGATGGAGCGCGCGCTGCTGCGGAATCTGCTGAACTGGGTGGAGAAGGGCGTCGAGCCGCCGCCGAGCCGCGTGCCGCGCCTGGCGGACGGAAGCCTTGTGCCGCTGGCGAAGTACGCATGGCCAAAGGGTCTCGGACCGGCGCCGCAGGCCGCGCAGGAGGCCTACCGCTGCGACTACGGGCCGCGTTGGAGCGCGGGCATTGCGGACTTCGAGCCGCCGAAGCTGGGGAAATCGTTCCCGGTTCTGATCCCGCAGGCCGACGCGCGCGGCAACGAGATCGGCGGCGTTCCCAACCTGGAGACGATGGTCCCGCTCGGCGCGTACGCGCCCTGGCGCCTGCGCCCGGACGGCGAGCTCGCCGATTTCGTCGGCCAGTACCTCCCTTTCTCGGCAGCGACCCGGTCCGAGCTCTACCCCGGCGGCCGCGAGGACTACCTCCGTCAAGCCGCCGCCGCCGCCGACGCCCTGATCGCCGAACGCTTCCTCCTGCCCCACGACCGCGTCCTCGCCCGCGCCGCGGAGAGCTGGGAGTGATGCGGATTCGCGCCTTGGCAACGCAAGTGAGCGGCGGCGCATTCCTGATCGCCGCCGCGTCGTGCGGGGGATCGGGCGAATGGCAGGGGATCTGGCCGCAGGGCGCGGGGCCGCGCGGCGATTGGAGCGCGGAGGGGGAGGCGCCGCCGCTGCGCTTCAGCGCGCGGAGCGGCGAGAACCTGCTGTGGCGCGCGCCGCTGCCGGAGACTGGGCAGGGCGGGATCGCGGTGCACGGGGACCGGCTCTTCGTGGCGACGATGGCGCCCTGGGATCCCGCGCAGGCCTTGAGCCCCGAAGACGCGGCGCGCTTCGCCCACGCCACCGAGGGCCGCAGCGTCGTCGGCAAGGACGTGGACGCGCACTGCCTGGACGCGCGCACGGGCCAGATTCTCTGGACGCGGCGCATCGCGGGCGCAGTGCCTTCCATTTATTCCTATCCCTTCTCCGACGCCACCAGCGCTTCGCCGGTCACGGACGGCGAGCGCGTCTGGTTCACGAACGCCGGCGGCGCGATCGCGTGCTTCACGCGCGCGGGCGAGCCGGTGTGGGAGCGGCGATGGCTGCCCACCTTCGACGGCCCCTTCAACAAGCAGTTCGAGCCCTTCCTGGTGCGGGACGGCGCGCGGCCGGTGCTCGTTCACGTCGAGCCCTTCCCCGCGCCGGGCGCCGCCGATCCGGACGATCCGCGCGGGCGCTGGCACCACCTGGTCGGCCTGGACGCGCGCACCGGCGAGTTCTTGTGGCGCAGCGCCGACGCGCTGACGCAGTACAACGCGCCGACTCTCGTGCCCACGGCCGATGGACCCTGCATCCTGCACGCCCGCGGCGGACCGCACGAGGTGCCCGAGCGTCCGGTCGGCGTCTCTTTGACGATTCTCACGGGTCCGCGCGCCGGGGAGGCGCTGTGGAGCTGGGAGGATCCGCGCGGCAACCACGAAGGCGCGCTGCAGACGATGGCCCACGACACGGCGTTTGCCTACTGGATCTTGAAGGAGCCGCACAATGCGCTGGTGGTTCTCCACCTGGCGACCGGCGAGAAACTGCGCGAAATTCCGCTGACGCGGGGCGTCTCCGTCACGGCGCGCGATCCCGCTTCGGGCGCCTGGAGCACCGCGAGCGGCGTGAACCTCGAGCGAGGGGTCTTCCCGGCGCGCTATTCGATGATCGCCGCCGGCGGCAAGCTCCACTTCCAGTGCTACGCCACCGCATGGGGCCAGCCGACGGTCGGCCCGCCTTATTCCTTCGGGCGCGTGGATCCCCACTCCGGCTCGGTCGAGTATCTGGAGGTGCCGACCGACATCGTGCGCGAGCCCGGCGGCGCGGAGCGCTTTCTCTGGCGCACGCCGGGATCGGCGCGCGCGCTGAACAGCCGCGGCGTCGAAGTCACCGGCGATGAGCGCAGCCGCTGGGACGGCTGGGACTGGGTCTTCAACGGCTCGCCGACGCGCGTCAACGAGCGGCTGTACTTCACGCTGGCCAGCGGACTGGTCTACGTGCTCGACGCGAGCGCGCCGGTCTTCGACCAGCGCGCCTTCCTGGCGCTCAACGATCTCGGCCCGGCCGGCGCGACCTGGACCGCCAATTCCGTGTCGTACGCAGCCGGCCGGCTCCATCACCGCACGGCGGCGGAGATTCTCTGCTTCGGCGCGAAGCCCTGAGGACGCCGAGCTACTCCAGCATCATTTTCACGTCGGCGCGGCGGGACTCGGGGGTGACGACGAGGTGGACCAGGCGGCCTCTCACCCATTGCGCCTCGACGGTGGTGTTGCGCGGCGCGCGCAGCCTGAAGTGCACGTCCCACTCCTTCGGCCAGGCGGGGAAGAGCAGGATCTGATCGCCTTCGGCCTGCAGCAGCATCTCCTGCAGCCCCAGCATCAAGTTCGAGCCGTGGCACTGATCCGGCAGCCAGTCGAAGTTCGGCCCCCACGTGGCGGGAAAGCGGTAGGCGGGATGGCTGTTGGCAACGCGCGCGATCAGGTCGGCGCGCGCTTCGCCAGTCAGGCCGAGGCGGGCCGCGAGGATTCCGTCCTGCGTCCAGCCGCGATCCTGCCGATCGTGCCGGCGCGCGAAAGCTTCGCGCGCCATCGCCAGCTCGTGGTCGCCGCCGCCCACAGCCGCCAGCCGGAAGGGGAAAGTGGCGTGCAGTTCGGGCGTCTCGACGTTCTGCCGGCTCGGGTCGTAGCGCGCGGCGGGCGCGAACATCCTCGCGCCGTCCGCCTCGCGCACCGGCAGCGGCGGGAGTTCGTTCGACAACCGGCGCCAGAGCGCGCGATCCTCCGCGGTGGTCCAGACCTCCGGCAGCGCCAGCAACCGCGGCAGCACCGAGCGCAGGCCGGCCACGCAGGGCATGTCGTTGACCACTCCGTGCCAGTGGGTCTCGAGCGCCTGCGTCGGCTCGATGCGCAGGTTCCCGTGCTCGTCGCGCGCGAAGCGCGTGTCGAAGTAGAGCAGCACCTCGCGCGCCATCGGCAGCAGTTGGTCGCGCGCGAAGGCGAAGTCGCCGGTGTAGGCGGCGCGGAGCAGCATCAGGTCCAGCAGCTCCAAGCCCTGGTTCCAGGCCCACTGCCACCAGGGGCAGAGAACCTCATTGGCTTCGTGGCCTTCGCGCTCCCATCCGTAGTCGCCGTTGGAATAGGCGCCGAACATCGTGACCGTCTCGGGAAAATAGGTCCCCTGCGCGCCCGTGTAGGCCTTGGTCCGCGCGCGGCAGGCTGGCACGATGCGCGCGTAGAAGTCAAAGAGGCCGTTCATCAGATCGAAATCGCCCGCGGCCAGCATCGGGTAGTAGGGGAGGCGCGTGTTCTGCCACCAGTAGCAGTCGCCCCAGCGCCGCCAGTCCGCGTTCCAGGGCTGGCCTCCGGCCGTAGCAGGCTCGACGGTGAAGATGGAACCGTTGAATTTGATGGGGAACGCGCCGCGTCCGGCGCAGGCGCTGACCCAGCGCTGCAGGAGGTAGGCCTGCGTGACGCGGGAGGGAGGGGCGGGATCGGCGAAGGGAGCGCTGGCGGCGACCTGCTGGCCGTCGCGCCAGATGCTCATCGCGCCGTTCATTTCGTCATAGACGGCGGCCACGTGATGCCACTCGCCGTCGTCCGGCCAGGCTCCGGGAGCGATCAGCGTTCTCGTGCCGACGATGAAGCGCAGGTCCTTGCCCGGATGCGTGTCGAAGAGGAAGCCGTCGCTGCCTCCCGGGGTGATCCAGTCGAAGATGCGCGCCGGCGCTCCCGAGGGAGGACGACGGAGCCAGGCTTCGACGATGAGCGCGGGGGGCGGCAGCGGCGGCTCTCCGTGCGCGTTCCAGTCCGCCAAGATCTCCTGAACGATCTCCTCTGGCCGCTGGTCCGAGAGCGCTCGGAACTTCTCCTCAGCGAGCTGGTAGGTGTACAGACCCGCGCGCGCGAATTCTCCGTCCCAACGGTTGCCGCCGTTCGCGTCCTGTCCCAAGCGGACGGAGCCGCCTTGGTGCATGGGAAGCCGATGCGGCGAGGGATCACCCTGAACGAAGATCCAGGAGCGATTCCAGAACTCCTCCCAATGCGCCGCCCCGAAGGCGCGCGCCTCGTCCCAGGATGGAGCGGTGCCGGCCAACGCGGCCGCGCCTTGCGCCCAGTCGGCGGAGTCCGTCACCGAACTCTGCGCCGGCGCGGGCGCCGCGATGCGCAGATCGAAGGCGTGCGCGGGGGCGCGCGACGTGAGGGTTTGCGCGTCCGCCTTGCGGAATCCGGGACCGGCCAGCACCGCGCCAAAGGTCAGATGAAGGAGCGGATCGCCGGACAAGCCCTCGAGGCCGGGCAGTCCTTGGTGGCGGAAACTGAAGGGCACGACTGAGCTCTCGTTGTGATGAAACCAGCCAACCGCGTCCTGCAGATCGGCAAGCCGGTCAGCCGATTCCCACGCCTCCACGGCCTCGGGCGCGCCGCGCATGGTCCACGAGGAGGCGAGTTCGTCGCCCAGAAGGCGCCGGCGCTCGTCGCGCCAGATCTCGGCCGTGGCGCGCACGCTGCGCGGCGCCGTGAAACTGCCGCCCACGCGCACGCGATCGGCGCCCGGCTCGACGAAGACCTCCACCAGTCCGCCATCGAAGTCGAGCTGCAGCCGGCCGGCGCCCAGATTCAGGCGCTGGCGAAAGCCCGCGCCGGTCGCGAGCGGCGGATCCAGCGCGATGCGCACTCGTCCCACTTTCAGCAGCCGGCTGGCCTCGCTGAAACTGTCGTTGCGCGCCAGCAGCAGCAGCAGATCGCCGCCGGACTCGACCCAGGCGTTCAGGCCCAGAGCGCCGTTGCCCATCGGCACCGAGCCGGCCGCGTCGCCGCCAGGAGTGCTCCACACGAGGTCGTAATCGCCGAGATCCTGCGGCCCTTGCGCGGCGATGAGAATCAGCAGGGCGGCAATCAGCATCAATGCTGATACTAGCCGCGAGATCGCTCGAATATGCTCGAACCTGGCACTAGGAGAATGACATGGACGAGAAAAAACTCTATCAGCAAAAATACGAGGCTCAACTGGACGAGTGGAAGGCTGACGTCGCCAAACTGCGCGCCAAGGCCTCCGCGGCCGACGCCAACGCGAAGCTCACCTTGATCCGGCACGTCGAGAAGTTGGAAGCCAAGCTGGCCGAGGCGCAGTCCAAGGTCTCCGACCTCAACGAGACTCGTGAAGACAAGTGGGAGGCAGCCAAGGCCCGCGCCGAAGCGGCTTGGACGTCGCTGAAGTCGGGCTTCCGCGAAGCCGCGGCCAAACTCCGGGACTAGGCCCCGCGCAGGGGCAGAGGCCGGCGCTGCGGCCGAATCCGTCGCGGCTATCATTCCGGCATGTCCGCGCTGAATCGCGAAGCCGCCTGGACCCAGCTCTGCGCTTGGACCGAGACCGACAGCCTGCGCCGCCACGCGCGCGCGGTGGAGATCAGCATGCGCGCCGCCGCCGCGCGTTACGGCCCGGGTCCGGAAGCGGCCGATCGCTGGGGCATCGCCGGCATGCTGCACGACGCCGACTACGAAAAGTGGCCGGAGGAGCATCCGGCGCGCATTGTCAAATGGCTCGAGGAGCGCGGCGAGAACGACTTGGCCTACGCCATCAGCGCGCACTACACGCGCTGGGGCAAGGAGTACCGCACGGCGCTGGATCAGGCGCTGCTGGCCTGCGACGAGCTGACCGGCTTCATCATGGCCTGCTGCTACCTGCGGCCGGACGGCATCGCCAGCCTCGAGCCGAAGTCGGTGCGCAAGAAGTTGAAGGACAAGGCCTTCGCCGCCGGCGTGGACCGCTTCGAAGTGCAGGAGGGAGCGCGCCTGCTTGGTGTCGAGCTCGACGATCACGTCGCGTTCCTGATCGGCGCGCTCAAGCCGCACGCCGCGGAACTGGGTCTGCTCGGCTCGGGAGTGCGCGCGGGATGAAGAATCACAATCCCGAAGTGGACGCCTTCATCGCGCAAGCGCCCGAGTTTGCGCGGCCGATCCTGACGCAGGTGCGCGCGGCCTTCCACGCCGGCTGCCCGGAACTGGAGGAGCGCATCAAGTGGGGCATGCCCTCCTTCGAGTACAAAGGAATGCTCGGCGGCATGGCGGCGTTCAAGCAATACGTCACCTTCGGCTTCTGGAAGTCGCGCCTGATGCCGGACTTCGAGAAGACCTTCAGCCGCCCCGGCCGCTCCAGCTCGATGGGAGCGCGCATCGAATCGCTGGCTGACCTCCCGCCGAAGAAGGTGCTGGTGGCATTCGTCAAAGAAGCCAAGCGCCTGAACGACGAAGGCATCAAGGAGCCCAAGCGCGCGGCGCCGTCGCGCAGCCCGCGCGTGACCGTGCCGGCCGATCTCAAGGCGGCGCTGGCGAAGAACGCGAAGGCGCGGGCCAGCTTCGCCGCCTTCGCGCCCAGCCACAAGCGCGAGTACGTGCAGTGGATCGTCGAAGCGAAGCGTCCCGAGACGCGGGCGCGCCGGCTGGCCACGGCGCTCGTTTGGCTCGCGGCGGGCAAGCACCGCAACTGGAAGTACGAACGCTAGAACTCCGCCGCCGGCGCGCGCTCAGTCTTCGATGCGCTCGACCAGCACCCAGTTCTCGTCGAAGATCAGGCGCAGGCGCGTGGGGTCGCGGCCCATGCGGTCGTAGTCCACCGAAGCGGCCACGAGGTCGGAGAGCGGCACCGACACGAAGAATCCCCAGCCGTGGACGTGCTCCCACTCCCAGGTCAGCACGCGGCCGGCGCCGCGCTCGTCGAGATCGACGGCGACCGGAGCGCCCAGCAGCGCGAGGCATTCGGTCAGCGTGGCTGCGCCCGGCACCAGGCCGCGCGAGCCGCGCAGGTCCGGAGCCGTGCCGCTGCGCACGTGCTGGAAGTTCACGCCCGCGCAGGCGGGCAGCAGGAACGCTCCACCCAGCATCAGCGCGGCTGCCGCCGCCGCTCCGCGCGCGCGCATCAGCCGAAGGGCGGGATCTCGTACTCCGCCGTTCCGGCCTCGAAGGTGCCGGCGGCGTGGGTCAGCAGTCCGTTCGGGTCGAAGAAGACCCAGATGCGGTCGGTCTGCGTGTCGGCGCCGCGCGAGGCCACGATCAGCAGCCAGATCGCCGCGTCCTTGGTGACCGTGTGCTCGTACAGCCAGGCGCTGCCGAAGCCCAGTTCGACCACGCGAGCCGGCGCGCCGAGCATGTTCGCGACTTCCTGCGCGGTGGTCTTGCCGGGCACGAGGCCGGACATTTTTTCCGGCGGATAGGGGTGATGCACGGTCGTTTCGCCCACGTAGCAGGCGGGCGCGCACAGCAGGGCGGCGAGAAGCGGGAGCGGGATGCGCATGCGGAGTGCAGCATATCCCGCCCGCGAAGGCCCTAGAATCGCAAACCCATGAGCGCTCCCGAAGCCGCGCGTCCCCACGACTTCATCCGCCAGATCGTCGCCGACGATCTGGCCGGCGGGAAGCACGCCAGCGTCGTCACGCGCTTTCCGCCCGAGCCGAACGGCTATCTGCACCTCGGCCACGCCAAGTCCATCTGCCTCAATTTCGGCCTGCCGCAGGAGTTCGGCGGGCGCTGCCATCTGCGCTTCGACGACACCAATCCGGCCAAGGAAGAACAGGAGTACATCGACGCGATCCAGGCCGACGTGCGCTGGCTGGGTTTCGCGTGGGGCGAGCACCTCTACCACGCCTCCGACTACTTCGAGCAGCTCTACCAGTGGGCCGAGCATCTGATCGGCGCCGGACATGCGTACGTGGACGAGCAGGACGCCGACCGCATCCGCGACACGCGCGGCAGCACCTACGAGCCGGGCGTGGCCAGCCCCTGGCGCGACCGGCCCGCCGCCGAGAGTCTGGCGCTGTTCCGGCGGATGCGCGCCGGCGAGCTGCCCGACGGCGCGATGGTGCTGCGCGCGCGCATCGACATGGCTTCGCCGAACCTGAATCTGCGCGACCCGGTGCTCTACCGCATCCTGCACGAGGAGCATCCGCGCACCGGCAAGAAGTGGTGCATCTATCCCATGTACGACTACGCCCACGGGCAGTCGGACGCGATCGAAGGCATCACGCACTCGCTCTGCACCATGGAATTCGAGAACCACCGGCCGCTCTACGAGTGGTTCCTGGAGCATCTGCCGGTGGCGCACAAGCCGCGCCAGATCGAGTTCAGCCGGCTGAATCTGACTTTCACGGTGATGAGCAAGCGCAAGCTGCTCCGGCTGGTGCAGGACGGGCACGTGGCGGGCTGGGACGATCCGCGCATGCCGACCCTGCGCGGCGTGCGGCGCCGCGGCTACACCCCGAGCGCGATCCGCAGCTTCTGCCACGAGGTCGGCATCACCAAGACCGAGGGCGTGGCGGATCTGGCGCTGCTGGAGCATCACCAGCGCCAGGAGCTGGAGCACGGCGCGCCGCGGCGCATGGCCGTGCTGCGGCCGCTGAAGCTGACCATCACGGATTGGCCGGCCGGCGCCGTGGAGGAGCTCGAGCTGGCCAATCACGGCCAGAGGCCGGAGCTGGGCAGCCGCAAGATCGCCTTCGACGGCACGGCCTGGATCGAGGCCGACGACTACATGGACGCGCCGACGCCGGATTTCTTCCGCCTCGGGCCCGGCCGCGAAGTGCGGCTGCGCAACGCCTACAACGTCACCTGCCAGGAAGTGGTGCGCGACGCGTCCGGCAAGGCCGTGGAACTGCTCTGCACCCACGACCCGGCCTCGCGCGGCGGGGGGGGGAGAAAAGTCAAAGGCTTCCTGCACTGGGTGCCCGGAGCGGCGCCCGAGGCGGCGGTGCGCCTCTACGAGACGCTCTTCGACTGCGCCGATCCCGAGGAGGGCGGCGACTTCCTCGCCCATCTGAATCCGGCCTCCCTGCAGGAACTGCGCGCGCGCGTCGAGCCCCTGCTGGCCCTGGCCCGCGCCGAGGATCGCTACCAATTCGAGCGCCTCGGCTACTTCTTCGCGGATCCGGTGGATTCCCGCCCCGGAGCGCCGGTCTTCCATCGCATCGTGGCGCTGAAGGATTCGCGGCCGAAGCCGAAGCGCTGAGCGGCTATGCTGGGTGCATGCGGCTGCTCGCCGTCGCACTCGCGCTCGCTGCCTGTCAGGAAACCCCGGCAGCGAAGACAGGCTGGGAACCCATCGCCCGCGCGCGGATCCAGGATGAGCATGGTGCAGCGCTCGCCGGATGCCGAGTGCAAGTGGTCGGCTGCGCTTTGTTTCAGGCCTTCCAGCCGTACCGCATTCAGCACGCCACTCTGAGGGTGAACGAAGACGGCATCCTGGCCTTCGACGCAGCGGAGGCCAGCGCGTTCGTGCTGTTGGTCGAGGAGCCGACCGGCTTGGTCACGGCACTCGGGCCCTTCGAACGCTCCTGGTTCTTCACCGGCGAGAGGACGATCGAGCTGCCGCCCTTGCACGAGGGATCCGGCATCCTCCACGACGCAGCCGGACAGCCCGTGGATGGTGCGCGTCTCTTCCCGTTCTCCTACGAGATTCCGCACATTTATTGGGGTCCGCTCGCTCCGCTGGGCTCGCGGCTCGAGGAGGACGAGGACTTTCCCTGGCGCGTGGAGGGAGGCGCGCAGGTCGGAGGCTGGGCGCAGAGCGTGATCTCCATGCTCGCCAGCTCACCCGATGGATCATTCCGCTTCCTGACGCGGATTCCTGAACCGCGACTGGGCGTATTGAACCAGGAAGGCTTGCCATTCATCCTGCCGTGGCCGGATCCGGAAAATCACGCCGTCCTCCGCCTCCCTGAACTTCGGGAGCAGGTGGTCGTCGTTCAAGACCCGGCTGGCACTCCCATCGCGAACGCGGAGGTTCGCGTCGCCCGCGTGTCAGTGGGCGATTGGGCGGTGTTCTCACCGATTGGCGCGACGGATGCTCGAGGAACCGTGCGAACGACGGTCACCGCCCGAGAAGGCTGGGGCGACGACGAAGAGAGCGGGGTGATCGTGTACGGCCCGCCGGGATACTGCAGCGAGCGGGACAGCTTTGGCACCACGCGGAGTCCAGGCCCTGTCGTGCTGGATCCGGAATTTCTCCTGAAGGTGCGCGTTCAGAATCATGCCGGCGAGCCGCTCTCCGGTTGCGATTTCGAAGTGCTCACGTGGGCTTCTCTGGATGCCGAAGGCCCATTCCCGCCCCGTGGCCAGCGCATTGCCGGAGTGAGCGAGCTGGCCCCGGGCGAGTACCTGATGCTGGGCAAGCATTCGCTGGACGAACCGATCCTCGCATTTCATGAGGATTATCTGTTTGGCCTGGTCGAACTCGAGACCGATGATTGGGCCAATCTGGTGCAGGATGCCGACGGTCTGGTGACGGGCACTGCCGATCTGCCGCGACCCATTTCGGCTTCCTTCTACATTCAAGATGCCGTGACTGGAATGCCGCTGCGCGGAGCCTCGGTGCGCCTCATGTTGAGCATGGAGGCGAACTGGTCGTCCTGGGAGTTGTGCCAGTGCCCGTGGAGTTGGGGGCCGCTCATGGCCCAAGGGTTCACGGATGCAGACGGGCATTGGGAGTCTCCGGGAGTCTGCGCCGACATTTTCAACGCGCTCAGCGTCACGCATCCGAACGGCCAGCGCATGGTTCTGCCCCTTGCGGGGCTGAGCCGTGGCAGCCGGATTCCCTTCCGATCCGAAACCCGTACCGTGACCGGAACTCTCACGCAATTCGGGCGGCCCCTGAGCGGATTCGAGCTCGAGTTCCGGCGGCAGGACGCAGGAGACGGCTCGGAGGAATTGCTCTGCCGCACGAACGAACGCGGACATTACTCCATTTCGCTCCCTACGCCCGATCACTATGAAGTCAGCGGCAAACCCGTGGTGGATTTCTACATGGGGCACTACTCACTGCGGCACGATGCGTTCATTGACGGAGATCGGCTCGACATCGCGGTGGAGCAAGAATTCACGCCGATCCAAGGGCCTTCCGGCCGATTGCGCGGCTCCTTCAGCGTGGACGGTGTGCCGGCTCAAGGGGGGATCGGGATCGCCCTCCTGACGTCCGATGCGGACGATCAGGAAATCGCAAGGCCTGGCGCGGGTTACTCCCTGTTTCTGGACGAGAATGGCGCATTCGAAGTCGAAATCCCTGCCGGAGAATTCAAAATCTGGCTGGGCTACATCACCCCTGGGGCGGCGCCCGCCGAGGAACTCCGCGGCGTGATGCGCCCTGGCGAAGTTCTGGACGTCAAAGAACTCGGGTCGCGCTGAGCGCTGGCGCGGCCCTTTCGGAATCAGGCCCGGAACGTCTTCCACGCCACGCCCAGCCTCCGCATCTTCGATCGCAGGGTGTGCGGATTGATCTGCAGCAGCGCGGCCGCGCCGTGCGGGCCCTCGATGCGGCCGTGGCAGGCGCGCAGGGCGCGCGTGATCGCCTCGCGCAGGCTGTCGTCGAGGGCGCCGACGCGGGCGGCGGGCGCGGCGGCGCCGCGGGCGGCGCGTTCATCTGCGTGCGGCCGGTCTGAGCCGCTCCCGTCCTCCGCACTCGCTTCGCGCGGGGCCGCAGGCGCGCCGAGCGCGGCGGCGATCTCCAGCCGCCGCCCGTCGCCGAGAATCGCGGCGCGCTCGATCACCGAAGCCAGCTCGCGCACGTTGCCGGGCCAGGAATAACTCAGCAGCCGGTCCAGATCCTCCGGCGACGGCACCAGCGGATTGCCGCCCAGCCGCTTGCCCGCGCGCCACGCGAAGTGCGCCGCCAGCGCCGGCACGTCCGAGGGCCGCTCGCGCAGCGGCGGAATGCGGATCTGGAACACGTTGAGCCGGTACCACAAATCCTGCCGGAAGCGGCCTTCGGCCACCATCTCCTCCAGCCGGCGGTGCGTCGCCGCGACGATGCGCACGTCCACCGTGATCGAACGCTCGCCGCCGACGCGCTCGAAGGTCCCGTCCTGCAGGATGCGCAGCAGCCGCACCTGCGCCGCCGGCGGCAGTTCGCCGATCTCGTCCAGGAACAGCGTCCCCCCGTCCGCGCGCTCGAACCAGCCCTGGCGCGTCCCCACGGCGCCGGTGAAGCTGCCGCGCTCGTGCCCGAACAGCTCGGAGTCCACCAGTTCGGTCGGAATGGCGCCGCAGTTGACGCGCACGATCGGCCCGCGCGCGCGGTGCGAATGGGAATGGATGGCGCGCGCGATGACCTCCTTGCCGGATCCGGTCTCGCCCAGCAGCAGCACCGGCGCGTCGGTGCCGGCCACCTTCTCGAGGCTCTCCATCACCTCGCGCAGGCCGCCCTCGGCGCCGACCACCGATTCGCTGATGTCCTCGCGCTGCAGGCGCGACAGGAGCGCGCGGTTCTCGGCCTCGCGCGCCTCGCGCAGGCGCACCAGCTCGTGAAAGTTGCGGTCGTTCTCCAGCGCGACGCTGAACGGCTCGAGCAGCGCGTTGGCGACGTCCAGATCGTCGGCGTCGAGGGTGCGCTGCGGCGCCAGGGCCAGCAGCAGCACGCCGGCGGGGCCCTCGGCGGAGATCAGCGGGCCGGCCAGCACCGGGCCTGACAATCCCTCGGGCAGCAGCGCCGCCGCCAGGCCGCTGCGCCGGCTGTCCGGCATCAGGTCCACCTCGTTGCGCCGGCACCAGTTCAACAATTCCTCCAGCAGCTCGGGCTCGCAGGCGCTGCGGCTCGGAAGATGCAGCGGCGCGCCGCTGCCGACTCCGATCGCCACCGTGTCGAGCCGGCTGCGCGCCACGTCCAGGCGCCGCACGATCACGGCGCGCAGCGGCAGGCGGCGCTGGATCAGCGGCGCCATGCGGTCCACCGACTCGCCCACGTCGATGTGGCGGCAGGCCTCCTTCCAGAGGTCGAGCACGAGGCGGAGAGGCATCATCGGCAGAAGGCAATCGTCATGCCAAGAGTCCGTCAAGATTACCGTCGAATGTGACGGAAGATCCGTGAAATGTCCTGGCCGTTTCCCGTCACGGGCGCCCGTCGCCCCAGATCGCTCCTGATCGATTTGGAGGCGGGCCGCTTGGCATGGACCTTGCTTGATGGGGCCCATGCTGCATCTGCATCCCCGTGCCCTCCTCGCCCTGCTGGCCTGCGGCCTGTTCGGCGCCTCGTGCCAGGACGGCTCGGCCTCGGCCGCGCCGGGCGCCGCCGCCCTGGGCACCCGCACCCTCACGCTCGGCGCCTACACGACGCCGCGCGAGGTCTACGGCAAGGAAATCCTTCCCGCATTCGCCCAGTTGTGGGAGAGCCAGCACCACGAAAAGCTCGAGTTCCAGGAGTCCTACCTGGGCAGCGGGGCGCAGTCGCGCGCGGTGATCGGCGGATTCGCGGCCGACGTCATCGCCCTGTCGCTCGAGCCTGACGTCACGCGCATCGCCGAGGCGGGACTGATCGAACACGATTGGAAGGCCGGCGCCAACGCCGGCATCGTCACGCGCTCCATCGTGGTGCTGGCGGTGCGCAAGGGCAATCCGAAGAACATTCGCGACTGGGACGACCTACGCAAGCCAGGCGTCGCCATTCTCACCCCGAACGCCAAGACCAGCGGCGGCGCGATGTGGAACATCGCAGCGCTCTATGGCGCGGTCGTGCGCGGCAAGACTTCCGCTCCCGGCGACGATCCGGCGGCGGCGGAGAAGTTCCTGAGCGAGGTTCTGGCCAACGTCACGGTCATGGACAAGGGCGCGCGCGAGTCCATGATCACGTTCGAGAACGGCGTCGGTGACGTCGCGATCACCTACGAGAACGAAGTCCTGGTCGGACGGATGGCGGGCCGCGATTACGAGTACGTGGTGCCCCAATCCACGATTCTGATCGAGAATCCGGCCGCGGTCGTGGACCGCTACGCCCAGGAGCACGGCAACGAGGAGTGCGCTCGCGCATTCCTCGACTACCTCGCGACGCCGGCCGCCCAAGAATCCTTCGCGCGCTACGGCCTGCGGCCCGAAGGAGCCAAAACCGGGCCCGGCGCCCCGTGGCCGGCCGTTTCCGACCTCTTCACCATCCAACATTTCGGCGGCTGGCCGGCCGCCGTCAAACAGCTCTTCGCCGAGGGCGGCGTCTACGACCGGGCTGCCAGCGCCGCCGGCAAGGCCAAGTAGGAGCGTTGAATGAGCACGGTCGCCCGATCGCCGCTGGCGGAAGCCAGCCTGCCCGCGCGGCTCACGCGCTGGACGGTCGTGCTCTATCTCGGCCTGCTGCTGATTCTTCCGCTGGCCGCGCTCGTGGCGCACGGCCTGGAAGACGGAGTGGCGGCGATCGGGCGCGTCCTGGCCAGTCCGGTGGTGATCGACGCGCTGCAGCTGACGTTCTGGACCGCGGCGCTGATGGCCCTGGTGAACGCGGTGGCCGGGACCGCCACGGCATGGGTCCTGGTGCGCTACCGCTTTCCGGGCCGCGGCGCCCTTTCCGCCCTGGTTGACCTGCCGTTCGCGATCCCCACCCTCGTCACGGGCGTGATGCTCGTGATTCTCTATGGTCCGCAATCCGCGGTGGGCGGCTGGCTGGCGGAAAACGGCATGCCGATCGCCTTCGCGCCGCCCGGCATCGTGCTGGCCCTGCTCTTCATCAACGTGCCCTTCGTGGTGCGCGCGGTGGAGCCGGTGCTGATGGAACTCGACCTGGCGGAGGAGGAGGCCGCGCGCACTCTGGGCGCCACGGACTGGACGATTTTCCGGCGCATCGTCCTGCCCGCACTGCTGCCCTCCATATTGTCCGGCACGCTGCAATCGTTCGCCCGCGCGCTCGGCGAATTCGGCTCGATCGTGATCATCTCCGGCAACATTCCGCACCAGACGCTCACCTTGCCCGTGCACGTGTTCGGCGAAATCGAGAGCGGGTCGTCGGCCAGCGCCGCCGCCGTCTCGCTCGTGCTCGTGCTGTTCGCCCTGCTGCTCGAACCGGTCCGCCGCCTGCTCGAGCACCGCTTCGGAGCCCGTCATGTCTAGCCCGGCCCGCCCGATGCGCTGGACCAAGGGCCGGATCGCCCTGCTGGCCCTCGTGGTGCTCTATCTGGGCGTCGTCCTCGTCGTCCCGCTCGGCGCGCTGGTCGTGCGCACCCTGGCCGCAGGCCTCGGCACGGCCTGGACTGCGCTCGGCGATCCCGCCGCCCTGCATGGCCTGAAGCTGACGCTGATGCTCACGCTGATTGCCGTCGCCGTGAACGGCATCTTCGGCGTGCTCGCGGCGGTGGTGCTGGTGCGCCAGCGCTTTCTGGGCCGCAAGCTGCTCGACTCCATCGTCGACCTGCCGTTCGCCGTCTCGCCCGTGATGGTCGGCTTGGCATTCCTTCTGATTTTCGGCAATGGCGGTTGGCTCCAGCCGCTCGGCTGGAAGGTGGCCTTCGCGTTCCCCGGCCTGGTGATCGCCACCCTCTTCGTGACGCTGCCGTTCACGCTGCGCTCCGTGGCGCACGTGCTGGAGGAGCTCGGCACCACGGAGGAGCAAGCCGCCATCACCCTCGGCGCCTCGCGCTGGCAGACCTTTTGGCACGTGACCCTGCCGAACATCCGCTTCGGCCTCGGATACGGCATCGCGCTGACGGTGGCGCGCTCGCTGGGCGAATTCGGCGCCGTGCTCGTGCTGGGCGGAGCCATCAGCGGCCACACGCAAACGGCCACCACCTACATTTTCGTCGCCTTGGACGAGCGCCAGGAGGCCGGCGCCTACGGCATGGCCTTCTTGCTCGCGGCGGTGAGCATTCTCGTGCTCTTCTTCCTGGAGCGCATGAAGCGCAAGAGATTTCTTCGTTAACCAACATGGGTATCCGCGTCGAACGACTCAACAAACGCTTCGGCGGCTTCGTCGCCGTCGACGACGTCAGTTTCACCATCGAGACCGGCGAGCTGGTCGCCCTGCTCGGGCCCTCGGGGGGGGGCAAGAGCACGATCCTCCGCATCATCTCCGGCCTGGAGGACGCCGACAGCGGCTCCGTCTACCTGGACGAGCAGGCGGCCGACCACCTGCACCCGCGCGCGCGCGGCGTCGGCTTCGTGTTCCAGCATTACGCCCTGTTCCGCCACATGAGCGTGGCGGAGAACGTCGCGTTCGGCCTGCGCGTGCGCGGCGAGAGCCCGGCCGTGCAGGCCGAGCGGGTGCGCGAATTGCTGTCCCTGATGGGCCTGGAGGGGCTCGGCGACCGCATGCCGAGCCAGCTGTCCGGCGGCCAGAGGCAGCGCGTCGCTCTGGCCCGCGCGCTGGCGCCGCGGCCGAAGGTGATGCTGCTGGACGAGCCCTTCGGCGCGGTGGACGCGCGCGTGCGCGAAGAGCTGCGGCGCTGGCTGCGGCGCCTGCACGACGAGGTGCACGTGACTTCCCTGTTCGTGACGCACGACCAGGAGGAGGCCTTCGCCGTCGCCGACCGCGTCCTCGTGGTGCAGCGCGGCCGCCTCGAGCAGGCCGGGCGCCCCGCCGACATCCTCGATCAGCCGGCCAGCGAGTTCGTGGCGCGCTTCGTCGGCGACGTCAACGTGCTGGACGGCGCGGTGCAGGGCGGCCGCGCCGCCTTCGGCGGCCTGCGCGTGGACGCGCAGGGCCACGCGGAGGGCGCGCTGCTGCGCGCGGTCATCCGCAGCTACGACCTGAAGTTCTGGCGCGTCGAGGACGGCGGCTGCGCCGAGGTGCGGCGCATCGTGCCCTTCGGCGACCGCGTGAAGGTGGAGGCGATCGTGGACGGCTGCGGCCAGCTCTTCGCGCAGTTCCCGCGCCGCAGCAGCCTGCTCGAGGGCATGCAGCCGGGCTGCCGGATCCACGTCGAGCCGACCACCGTGCGGCTCTACCCGCGATCCTGAACGGGCGCCGTGATCCGCCACGGCGGATCCGGCGCCGGGCACGGAAATGGCGGATCCGGACCTGGCACGCCGCTTGCTTTCTTTGACAACATGATCACGCACCTCCTCCTCGCGCTCCTCCAGGAGCCTGATCCCAACACCTTCCGCGTCTTCTGGAACGACGGGCTGCGCCTCGAGACCGCCGACGGCAACGCGAAACTGCGCATCGGCGGCCGCATCCACGAGGACTACGCCTACATCGACGCCGACCCGGAGCTCGAGAGCGACCTCGGCGCGCCCATCGAAGACGGCGTGATGTTCCGCCGCGCCCGCCTCTCCATGAGCGGCGTGCTCTACAAGCGGCTGGAGTTCAAGTCCGAATTCGATTTCGCCACCGGCACCGCCTCGTTCACCGACGTCTACGCCGGCATCCTCGACGTGCCCGGCGGCTTCAACCTGCGCTTCGGCCAGTTCAAGGAGCCGTTCAGCATGGAACAGATGAACAGCTCCAACTCCATGAACTTCATGGAGCGCTCGCTGCCCGACGCGTTCGCTCCGGCGCGCAGCACCGGCGTCATGCTGCACGACGTGATCGCGGACCAGCGCATGACCTGGGCCGCCGGCGCCTTCCGCAAGGGCGACTCGCAGGGCGCCTCCTCGGACGCCAACACCGGCTGGAACGGCACGGCGCGCGTCACCGGACTGGTGATCAGCCGCGAAGACGGCCGCCATCTGCTGCACCTCGGCGCCGCGGCCAGCCTGCGCGACCCCGGCGAGGGGACCATCTCCTACTCCTCGCGTCCGGAGTCGCGCATCGCGCCGATCTTCATCTCCACCGGCAGCTTCGAGGCCGACTCCGCGAGCCTGCTCGGGTTGGAAGCGGCGTGGATCTTCGGCCGCGTCTCCCTGCAAGGCGAAGTGGTGCAGTCCAGCGTGGACCGCGGCGACGCCGGGGCGGACGCGGACTTCAGCGGCTGGTACGCCGAAGCCGGCTTCTTCCTGACCGACGACGTCAAGGCCTACGACAAATCCAGCGGCACCATCGGCCGGCTCAAGCCCCGGCGCGGCCTCTTCGCCGCCGACGGCGGCTCCGGCGCCTGGGAGTTGAAGACGCGCTTGTCGGCCCTCGACCTGAACGACGGGGACATCGAAGGCGGCGCGATGGACGATCTCTCGCTCGGCGTCAACTGGTACCTGAGCCCCAACTCGCGGGTGATGATCGAGGCCATCCAGTCGGACGTGGAAGACGTCGGCGGCGCTCAGATTTACCAAATCCGCTTCCAGGTGGACTGGTAGGGACTGAATATTCCCGGCGAGGCGCGCCATCGTGTGGGATAATCGGGGGATGCTGTCCCCTCGCATCCTGGTGTTGGCGGTCTGTTCGCTGGCCGTCGGCGCCACCCTCGCCGTCAACGTCCCCACGGACGTGCAGATGCCCGGCACCCAGCCCAACGAGGTGTCGGGCATCCAGTTCTCGGGCAGCTGCGGCAACTGCCACGGCTTCTACTCGCCCTCGGCCGAGCCCTATCTGACCTGGCAGGGATCCATGATGTCCCACGCCAGCCGCGATCCGCTGTTCTGGGCGGCGATGGCCGTGGCCGAGCAGGACTACGACGGCTCCGGGGATCTCTGCCTGCGTTGTCATACGCCGACCGGCTGGATCGCCGGGCATTCCACGCCCACCGACGGCTCGGGCCTCGCCTACTCGGACGGCTATGGCGTCGAATGCATGGTCTGCCACCGCCTCGTGGATCCGGACGAGTCGCAGTGGGACGGCGTGCAGAATCCGCCCTTCATCGCCAACTCCGGCGGCTCGAATCCGGAGGGCTGGCACGGCAGCGGGATGTACGTGCTGGCCGACGGCGACACGCGCTACGGCCCGTATGCCAACCTCAATGCGCCGCACCCGACGCGGCAGAGCAACTTCCACCGCGAATCCGCGCTCTGCGGCACCTGCCACGACGTGTCGAATCCGCTCACCGGCGATCTCGCGCCGGGCCACGGTTCGATCGATCCGCTGCCGGCCGGCCAGTTCAGCGGCGTGCCGGGCGATCCCGTCACCAGCAAGGCCGCATTCCTCAACCCGCCGCACGCCTACGGCGTCGTCGAGCGCACCTATTCGGAGCACGTGGCCAGTTCCTTCATCGCCACTCCGGTCTCCGCCTATCCGTCGCTGCCCGCGGAGCTGCGCGGCGGCATCGTCGAGCGGGCCTGGGCGGGGGCGATGCTCGCCGGCCGCAACGGCGACTACGAAGACGGCACTCCGCGCAGCTACAGCTGCCAGACCTGCCACATGATTCCCGTGGTCGCGCCCGGCTGCTCGCTCCCCGGCTATCCGCTGCGCCGCGACATGCCGGTGCACGACCTCACGGGCGGCAACACGTGGGCTCCGCTCGCCATCAAGTGGCTGGATCAGCGCGGCCTGCTGCAGATCGGCGGCGGGTTGAACTCCAACGAGTTGCACGCGATGGAGGCGGGCGCCTCGCGCGCGCGGCAGATGCTGAAGGACGCCGCGCTGCTCGAGTTGGATCCGCAGCGGCGGGTGCTCAAGGTGGTGAACCGCACAGGCCACAAGCTGATCACCGGATACCCGGAGGGCCGCCGCATGTGGCTGAACGCGCGCTGGTACGGCGAGGACGGCTCGCTGCTGCGCGAAGACGGCGCCTACGGCGAGATCACCGCGCTCATCAACGGCCGCGCGTGGCGGCCGCGCACCATCGTGCATCTCGCCGATCCCAATCTGCGCATCTGGCAGGCGCGCCCGGGCATCTCCCAGGAGTGGGCGGCCAAGCTCATCGCCCAGGGCTCCGATCCCGGCCTCGTGCTCGAGTACGACCGCACGAGCGGCCGCCCCAGCGCCACCCTCGGCACGTTGGCGGCCCAGCCGTCCGGGACGCAGCACGCCTCGTTCCACTTCGTGCTCAACGACGTGATCATCTCTGACAATCGCATTCCGCCCTGGGGCCTGCGCTTCGACGAGGCGCGCGAGCGCAACTGCCTGCCGATGCCGGCCAGCCAGTACGGCGACCCGGGCCCGGGCGGCGTGTACCGGCACTGGGACGAAGTGCCGCTGAATCCGCCGGCCGGCGCCGCGCGCGCCGAATTCCGGCTGCTCTACCAGACCACTTCCTGGGAGTACGTGATGGCGCTGGCGCTCGCGAACGACGGCAGCGTGCCGCACCTGGCCGACGTCGGCATCAATCTGGCGCGCGCCTGGGAGGCCACCGGCATGGCCGAGCCGGAAGTCATGGCCGTGCTGCGCGTGGACCTGCCCTGATTTTCAGTTCCGCGCGCTCTCGTACTCGCTGAGCCGGGCGCCGAGGTCGGCGCGCAGTTTGGAGCTGGCCGCGCCTTCCACCGCGGCGGCGGCGATGGCCTGCTTCTGCACCTCGATGGCGCGCGCGCGGTCGCCCATCGTCCAGTGCGCGCGCGCCAGCGTGTCGAGGGAGTAGGGATCCTTCCAGCGGCCGAGCTGGACGGCGCAGGTCGCGGCGTAGAGCGCCAGCGCCAGGTCGCGCTCGGCGCGCTCCGCCGCCGGATTGACGATGCTCCAGGCCAGCTCGTTGAGCTCGGTGGCGGCTCCGGCCTGATGCCAGCGCCGCGCCAGCGCGAGCCCCTGCAGATGCGCCTCGTCGGCGCGGCCCGCGTCGTCGAGCAGGCGGTAGCGCGTCTCGTCGAACTGGGCGCCGAACGTCGGCTGCGCGGCGCGGAATGCGTCCACGCGCGCCAGCAATTCCTCGGCCTCGCCGCCGCGCGGCCGCAGCGCGGCGCTCTGCGTCAGGCGGCGGTACTCGGCGCTGAGCGCCGTCACGGCTTCCGGGCCCCGCGCCGGATCCCAGGTGCCGTCGAGCACCGCAGGCAGCACCAGATCGAGGAAGAACGGATGGCCGATCCAGGCCACGCGGCCTGCGCCGTCCACGACCACGCACGCCGGAATGCTGCGCTGTCCCGCCGCCGTCATGAATGCCGCGAAGGCGGCGCCGCTCTCGTCCCACGCCACCGCGTAGCGCAGGACCGATTGCTTTTCCTTCACCAGCGCCTCGACCGCGGCCCGCGTGTTGTTGCCGTCGGGCTGGCTGACGCCGACGACGCGCAGGCCGCTCGGAGCGTAGCGCTCCTGCACTGCCGACAGATGCGGCATGCCGCGGATGCAGGGCGCGCACCACACGGCCCAGAATTCCACGACGCAGACCTTGCCGGCTTCGAAGCCGGCGAGCGGCTGTCCTTGCAGCCACTGCAACGCCGGCAGCGGCGGCGCGGGATCGCCGGGTTTCAGTTGCGCGGGCGCGGCGGCCGCGGGGGGGGAGAGCAGAAGGAGCGCGAAGGCGGTCAGGGGGAGCATCCGCATCCTTTCACCATAACAGGCCAGCCGGATACGATGGCGCGCATGCGCAGCCTGCTTCTCCTGCCCGTCGCGGCCCTGCTGCTCGGCGCCCTCCGCCCCGTCCAGGAGCCCTCCGTCACCGTGGTGCCGGTCGGCGCCGGCCTGTCCATGATCATCGGCCAGGGCGGCAACGTCGGCGTGCTGGCCGGCCCCGAAGGCTTGTTCGTGGTGGATTCGCAGTTCGAGCGCATGTCCACCGCGCTCTTCAAGGCGATGGACGACATCCAGCACGGCACGCCTGTGCGCTGGCTGGTCAACACCCACTGGCACGGGGACCACACCGGCGGCAACGCCAAGATCGGCATGCTGGCGTTCCGCATGGCGCACGTGAAGGTGCGCGACCGCATGCAAACCGGCGCCACCGGCCGCCCGGCTTCGCCGCCCGAGGCGCTGCCGAATCTCACCTTCGAGGACGGCGTCACCGTCTACGCCAACGGGCAGGCGGTCGAGATCCGCCACGTCGGAGCGGCGCACACCGACGGAGACAGCATCCTGCTGTTCCACGGATCCAAGGCGGCGCACGCCGGCGACCTGCTCTTCAACCGCATGTTCCCCTTCGTGGATCACGACAGCGGCGGCAGCGTCGCCGGGCTGCTCGCCGCGCTCAAGGATCTTCACGCCAGCCTGCCGGACGACTGGCGCATCATCCCGGGGCACGGCGCTCTCGCCACCAAGGCCGATCTCGCCGAGAGCATCCGCATGATCGAGAGCACGCTGGCGCTGGTGCAGTCGCGCGTGGAGGCCAAGCACACGAAGGAGCAGATTCTCGCCGCCGGCTTGCCCGACGAATGGAGCTCCTGGTCTTGGAGCTTCGTCAGCACGCAGCGCTGGATGGAAACGCTGGCGCGCGAGTGCGGCCTCAAGTAGGCCGATGACCGCGGGGCGCATCGAGTGGATCGGCCGCGCCTCCGCCCCGCGCGCCGCGATCGAAGCCCTCACGGAGGCGGAGCTGCTCTCCGGCCTGGGCCTGGACGGCGATCATCACGCGCGCTCGGCGCCCGGCGGCGCGCGCCAGGTCACGCTGATTCAGTCCGAGCATCTGCGCGAAGCCGCGGCGCTGTTGCAGCGTCCGGTGAGCCCGGACTTGTGCCGGCGCAACCTCGTGATTGCCGGGCTCGACCTTCTCGCCTTGCGCGGCCGCCGCCTGCGCGCCGGAGCCGCGCTGCTCGAGGTCTCGGGAGACTGCAATCCGTGCCGGCGCATGGAGGAGAACCTCGGGCGCGGCGGCTTCGCGGCCCTGCGCGGGCGCGGCGGCGTGACCGCGCGCGTGCTCGAGCCGGGCCGCGTGCGCCTCGGCGACTCCGTGCTCGTGGAGCCGGCGCCGGTGGCCGGCTAATCTGAGACCGGCGCGCTCCGGGTGCTGCGCCCGGATTCATGGATCCCAACGGACTGGTTTCGCTCATCGGCCTGCTCGCGCAGACGGTGGTCGCCTGGATCCTGGTGATGATCTTCGCGCTGCTCCTGCAGCCGACCGGGCGCCCGACCTACTTCCGCGACTGGACGCTCGGCTTCCTGGCGCTGGCGGTCGGCCTGAGCGCCGTGACGCTGCGCTTCTTCCTGCCGCTGCTGATGCCGGAATGGTCCGGCAGCTTCATCGAAGGCGGCTCGGCCACCGTGCGGCTGTACCTGCTGTATCAGCTCGGCAAATGCCTGTTCGCCTGGTGGCTGCTGATGGGCGCCCTGCGCCTCGTGCGCGGCGACGCCGCGGCGGCGCGCTGGCGCTGGACCGCGGTGCCGGTGACGGTGTTCTCGCTTCTGACTTCTTTGACGATGGAGCGGGTGGAGGCAGTGCTCCTGTGGCAGAGCCTTCTGCTGATTCCCGCGTTCCTCGCCGCCGGCTGGCTGCTGCGGCAGCTGCCGGGAGAGCGGCGCACCGAAGGATCGCGCATCGCCTCGGTCGCGCTGCTCCTCACGGGCCTGCTGTGGGCGCTGTACGCCCTCAAGTCCGGAAGGCTCATTCTCGGGCGCCAGGCCGAGCCCGAGCGCAGGACGCTGCTCGACTCGATCCTCGCCTACAACTCCTACCTGGATCTGATCCTGCTGGTCTCCCTGGCCGCCGGCATGATCGTGCTGCTGATGCAGGAGCTGCAGCGCGCCTCGCGGCTGGCCCAGGCCGAGCGCGCGCGGCTCGAGCTCGAGCTGGAGCGCGGCGAGCGCCTGCGCTCGCTCGGCGCGCTGGTGTCCACCGTCGCGCACGACCTCAACAATCCGCTGACGGCGGTGCTGGGATTCGCCAGCGAGATCGAGCGCTCGCAAGCCGGCAAGGACGACGGCAACTCGGCGCGCATCGTCCGCGAGCAGGCCGAGCGCTGCCGCGGCATCGTCCAGCGCCTGTCCGCGATGGTCGGCGACCATCCGGCGCCGCGCCATCCGACTGACGCCGGCGAGCTGGTGCAGCGCGTCGCCCGCGGCCTCGAGCCGCGCTTCGCCGAAGCGGGCGTGCGCCTCGAGGTGCGCGCCGCCGCCGGCCTGCCCCGCGTCGAGGCCGATCCCTACGGGTTGGAAGAGGTGCTCGACAATCTGCTCGACAACGCGCTGCTGGCCGCGCCGCGCGGCTCCGCCGTGCGCGTCGAGGCGGATCCGGGAGAGGACGCGGTGCTGATCCGCGTGCGCGACGAAGGCCCCGGCGTCGCGCCCGAGCTGCGCGCGCGCCTCTTCGAGCCCTTCTTCACCACGCGCGGGCGCGCGGGCGGCACCGGCCTGGGCCTGTCGGTGGCGCGCGGCATCGTGCGGGCGCACGGCGGCTCTCTGGTGCTCGAGGACCGGCCCGGGCAGCGCGGCGCCTCGTTCCTGATCCGCCTTCCGGCGATCCCGGCCGGCCGCGCGGCCGCGCCTCCGGCCGACTCCGCGCCGCCCGGAGCCCGCGCCGCCGGTAAAGTGCTGATCGTGGACGACGAATCCCTCGTGCGCAGGCTGCTGCGGCAGCATCTGCTGCGCCAGGGTTGGGAGGTCGCCGAGGCCGAGGACGGCGAGGCCGCGCTGGCCCGCCTCGAGGCGCCCGCCGCCGATTTCGACGCCGTCCTCTGCGACCTGCGCATGCCGCGCTTGTCCGGCTACGCGCTGCACGACCTGCTGGCGGAGCGCCGGCCGGAGCTGCTGCAGCGCTTCATCTTCATCACCGGCGATCTCGCTTCCACCGAAGCCGCCGGCTTCTCCGCGCGCTGCGCCCAACCGATCGTGCGCAAACCCTTCGACCTCCAGGAACTGAACGCGGCGCTCGAGCGCGCCGCTCCCGCCACCCGTCGCGCCGCGGGGCCGGCGGCGGGGCTTCTGCTCGCGGTCTGCGCCGCGCTGGCGAGTTGCGGCGGCCCGGCGGAGCCCGAGGCCGGCGCTCCGGCGCCGGGAGCCGGCAAGCCGGCCGCCGCCGCTGGGGTGAACGCCCCCGCGCTCTACGCGCAGCACTGCGCGCTCTGCCACGGCCCGAACGGCGACGGCGACGGCACTCTGAAGTTGGATCGCCCCGCGCGCTCCTTCCGCGCCGGCGGATTCTCCTTCGGCAACACCGAGGAGGCGATATTCCGCACCATCACGAGCGGCATCGGCGGCACGCCCATGCCGGGTTTTCAGACGCAGCTCGACGAGGCGCAGCGGCGCGCGCTGGCGCGGCACGTGATCGCGCTCGGGCCGGAGCAGGTGCCCGGCCCCGGCTTCGCCAGCATCATCAGCGTGGATCAGCGGCCGGTGGTGCTGCGCGCGCATCTGCCCGCGGTGGCGGAGGGCGGTCCGGAATTTCCGCGCGGCCTGCTGGTCGGCAATCCCGACGGATTGTCCTACGAGTACCGCGCCGACGATCTGCGCCTGCTGGCCGTGCGCCAAGGCCCCTTCGCGGACCGCAAGGACTGGGGCGAACGCGGCGGCTCGCCGGTCGAGCCGCTGGGGCGGGTCATTTTCCTCGCCGACGCGGACGGCGATCCGGCGCACGAATGGGAGGACGAGTCCGGCAACACCTTGCGCGCCGTGTTGCGGTTGACGAACACAGACTCCCTCCCTGCGACCGTGCGCTATGACCTGCAGAGCGCGGACGGGAAGCGCGTCGCAACCGTGACGGAATCCTGTTCCGCCTCCTCCTTCGTCTCCGCATCCGGGTTCTCACGCACCTTCGAGCTGGACCCCTCGGATGCGAGCCAGGAACTGCGTCACTGGGTCATCCGGTCCGCGCCCAGCGGTGGGGACCAGATGGGAGTGACTGAAGGCTGGATGCACGTCAAGATCGGCGATACCGCCGTAGCCGTGCGAGGACGAGGCCTGCAAGCCCTTCACCACAATTTGGAGGGTGCTTGGTGCCAGATTCGTGGCGGAAAGCACATCGTCGAATACATGATCCTGCCAGTGCCGGCAGACGTCTCATTGAACCGGTTGATCGAGGAGACGAAGCAATGATCACCCTCCTTCTCTGTCTGCTTCAGACCGAAGCCGACTTCTGGTCGGTCGAGCATTTCCCGCTGCCGGAGGGCGAAATCCTCGAGGTCGGCGGCATGGACTTCGGGCCGCAGGGCGACCTCTGGCTGTCCACGCGGCGCGGCCAGTTGTGGCGCCTCGAGTCCCCGCTGGGGGATCCGGCGGCCGCGCGCTGGTCGCTCTTCGCGGAGGGGCTGCAGGAGGGGCTGGGCCTGAAGTGGCACCAGGACAAGCTCTACGTCGTGCAGCGCGGCGAATTGTCAGAACTGCTCGACCGCGACTCCGACGGCCTCTGCGACGGCGTGCGCACCATCACCCAGGACTGGGGGATGTCGGGCAACTATCACGAATTCGCCTTCGGCCTGCCTGTGGACGCGCGCGGCAACTTCTGGGTCTCGCTCAACGTCGGCTTCTGGAGCCCGGAATGGTGGCACGGCCTGTCGCAGGCGCCGTACCGCGGCTGGATCCTCAAGATTTCGCCCGACGGCCGGGTCACTCCGGTGGCTGCGGGCGCGCGCTCGCCCTGCGGCCTCGGCATCGGCCCCGAGGGCGACGTGTTCTACACGGACAACCAGGGCGACTGGATGCCGGTCTGCCCGATCTTCCACGTCGAGCAGGACGACTGGTTCGGCCACCCGTCCTCGCTGCGCTGGACGCCGGAATACGGCAACGGGGAGCGGATGCCCAGCAGCACCGAGCCGGCGGCGCGCGCGCGCAAGCCCGCGGCCATTCTCATTCCCTACAAGTGGTCGCGCAGCGCCGTCAACCTCGTGATGGACGAGAGCGGCGGCAAGTTCGGCCCGTTCGCCGGGCAGATGATCGTCGGCGAACTCACGAACGGCATGCTGCTGCGCGTGGACATGGAGAAAGTGCAGGGCGCCTGGCAGGGCGTGGTGTGGCCGCTGCGCCAGGACGTCGGCTCGATCTGCCGCGTCGCGCAGGCGAGCGACGGCTCGATGTTCACCGGATTCACGAATCGCGGCTGGGGCGGGTTGTCGCCCGGCCACGGCCTGGCGCGGGTGCGCTTCACCGGCGGCACGCCCTTCGAAGTGGCGAGCGTGCGTCAACTGAAGGACGGATTCGCGCTGCGTTTCACGAAGCCCGCCGACCTCGCCAGCCTGCAGGCCGCCTCGGCCACGGTCGTCCAGTACGACTACTTCGACTGGTGGGATTACGGCTCTCCGCAGCAGAATCTCACGCCGCGCTCCGTCGCCGCCTTCGAGGCCGACGCCGACGGCCTCGGCGCGCGCCTGCGCGTCAGCGGCCTGGCGCCGGCGATGTGCGCCGAGGTGATCCTGGCCGGCGTGCGCTCGGCCGCGGGCGAGCCCCTGCTGCACCCCGAGTTCCACGCCACCATCAACCAGCTGCCGGACACGCCGCGCACCGAGGCCAACGTCACGAAGCGCGTGACGGCGCCGGTGGTGCGCGCCGACAACCCGGAGGGCTGGCTGCATCTCACCTGGTCCGATCCCTTCGGCCAGTGGCAGGGGAACGGCGAAGGCTGGCAGCTGGTGGACGCCGACGTCGATCCGGCCGACCCGCGCAAGTTCGCGGTGCGCCCAGGCACGGGCGCGCTGGTGAACGGCGAAGGCCGCGCGCCGGATCTCGTCACGAAGGAAGAGTTCGGCGATCTCGACTTCCGCTTCCAGTTCATGCTGCCGCAGGGCGGCGACGGCGGCCTCTTCTTCATGGAGCGCTACGAGCTGCAGCTGGTGGACGCGCCCTACGAGTGCGGCGGCATCATCAACGGCAAGAATCCGCGCCAGGCCGCGTATCGCGGACCGGGCCAGTGGCACGTCGTGACCGGCCGCTTCCGCGCGCCGCGCTTCGACCCTGCCACCGGCGCGAAGATCGCGCACGCGCGCTTCGAAAACGTGGCCCTGGACGGCGTGATCACGGTGCCCGCCGCGGACGTCGAGGAAATCACGCCCGGCGGTCTGCGCGGCGAGGCTCCGCGCGGCGCGCTGCGCTTCCAGGGCCACGCCGGACGCATCGCGCTCGGCGACGTGCGCGTGAAGCCCCTGGAAGACTCCTTCGCGCACGAGGACTGGCAGCCGCGCCTGGCGCAGGCCGTCGAACTCGCCGCCGGCCAGATCTGGCCGCTCGAGGGCGAAGTTCTGCCGCCGGCGTTCGAACTGCGCGCGCGCGCGACGTGGACCGGCGCCGGCGCCGACTTATTCCTCAGCCCGGAGCTGACGTTCCCGTGGTGCGGCGGCGCCGGCGAGTCGCCGAAGCTCGGAAGCGTGATCGAGACGGCCGGCGCCGAGGCCGCCGTCCTCGCCGATCTCGTGCCGGAAGGCGTCCCCTTCGAGACGGTGCTGCGCTGCCGTCCAGCCGGGAGCGGCCGCGCGCTGGTGCAGGTCTTCGTCAACGGCATGCGCACGGCCGAGGCCGAAGTCGTGGCGCCCGCGGGCGGCTGGCGCGTGGCCGGCGTCCGCGCGCGCAAGGCCGGCGGACTGCGGCTGAGCGCGCTGGACGTGCGCGCGCTCAGAGAGTGATCACTTTCTGGGCCTTGCCCATCTCGCTGACGATCTGATCCATGTTCCCGGTCTTGCCGGCCGCCGGCGTGATGCCGTGGAACTCGAGGCAGGTGCCGCAGGGCACCACCTCCACGCCGTTCTCCTCGAGCAGGCGCAGCTCCGCCAGCACCGGCGAGCCTGCGGCCACCAGTTTGACGCCGTCGTTGTAGAGCAGGATCGAGCGCAGGCCCAGAGACGGACACTTGCGCAGAAACGTGCCGAGAATCTTCTGACCCAAGGCCTGGTCGCCGTCGCCCATCTGAGCGCGCGCGAGAACGAGAACGGTGCTCATGAAAGCAGCGTAGCCGCGCGCTATCCTCCGCTCGCCGATGAACCGCCCCCTGGCCTTCACTCTGCTCGGCGCCGCCGCCGCGGGCGCCGGCATCTTCCTGCCCGCGATGCAAGTCGACGGCGAATTGCAGCGCTACTGGGATCTGGCCCCCGCGCAGGCGGTGATCCTGCTGCTGGGCGCGTTCTTCGCGCTGCTCGCCGCCTGGCGCGCGGAGCGCGTCGGCCTCGCCGCCGGAGCGCTGACGGCATGGGGCGCGCTGCTCTGGCCCTGGATCATGAACTTCTTCGCGACGCAGGAGGAAAGCGGGCTCGCCGCCGCGACCGGCGCGGCGGGCGCCGACGCGGCCCGGCTGGCGCAGGACGTGGTGTGGAATTTCAGCGAGCTCTCCTGGGGCCTGCTGGTGCTGGGGCTCGGCTGCCTGCTGATCACCTTCGGCGCGATCGCCCGGGGCGGGAAGGGCGGCAAGAAGGGGAAGAGCAAGCCGGCGAAGGGCGGCGAGTGATTTCCGCCCTATGCTGGAGACATGAGGCCGAACTGGTTCGTCGCCCTGCCGGTTCCCGCTGATTCCTGGTTCGCCGAGCGCGTCGCGGCGCATCCGCCGCCTTCCGTGCGCCTCTTCCATCCGGAGGACCTGCATCTGACGATCGCCTTTCTCGGCGGCGCCGAGGAGTCCGCGGCGCGGCGCGCCTGGGAGGAGCGGCGCCGCTGGCGCGCCGGGCGGGTGCGCGCCTCCCTGGGCGAAGTGGTGGGAATGGGGCCGCCCGCGCACTACTCCGCCCTCTCGGCCCTGCTCGAGCGCGGCCGCGCCGAGGTCGAAGAGGGCATGCGCGCCTGCCGCGACTCCATGCTGGAAGCGGCCGGCGCGCGCCCCGATCCGCATCCGATCAAGGCCCACGTCACGCTGGCCCGTCCGCGCCGCGACGCGGGCCACGCCGGGCGCGGCGCCGCGCTGGCCTGGGCTCTGCAGCTGCCGCTGCGCGAGGTGCAGGTGGAATTGTCAGAGATTGCGCTCTACACCTGGCCGGAGGACCGGCGCGAGCGCCAGTTCCGGACGGTCGAGCGGGAGACGCTGGGCTAGAACAGGAAGCGCAGGCCCAGCACCACGGCGTAGGAGCGCTCGGGGCGCGACTCCAGATCGGAACTCAGCGGCAGTTCGAGCGAAGCCTCCAGCGCGAAGCGCGGCGCCTCCATCAGCCAGCCGGGGGCGAGCCGGATCTCGCGGTCGCCGTTGGTCTCGTAGTCCAGGCGCGCCTCGACCTGAACGTAGTGCGCTGCGCGGTAGTCGGCGCCGTAGGCCGCGGGCGCCAGCCGCCACAGCCAGGCCGCGTCCAGGCGCAGATAGTCGGCGCCGGCGTCGCCGGGGTAGAGCGGCGCGGCGCTCGCCTCTTCGTGGAATTCCCACAGCGCCGCGAGGTTGTAGCCGCGCCGCCCGCGGATGTCGGTGAACACGGCGCCCACGTTCGGCGCGACTTCGTCGCGCGTCAGCGCGTCGGCGCCGGTCGGCAGCGTGAGGCCGGCAAGCAGGGCCGCGCGCTGCGTGTCCACCGGACCCAGGTCGCGCTGCAGCACGCGCCAGGCGAGCCAGCCGCGCAGGTCTTCCATCCCGGACGTGTCGTTCACGCCGCGATCGGCCGCCGCGGCCTCGACGGCCAGCGAGAAATGCGGGCTCAGGCCGGCGACGAAGGTCTCGACGAAGGTCCAGGCATCGCCGTCGGCGCCCGGCTCGTCCCAGGTGTCGAAGTTGAGCCGCGACTTCGAGAAGAACTGGCCCGGCGAGGGCTGCGTGGCGGCCGGAGCGTGCGTCGGCTCCTGGGCCGCGGCGGCGGGCGCGAGAGCCGGCGCGAGCAGAAGGGGCAGCAGGGCTCTCACGGATGCTCCAAGCCCAGATAGGTGTAGCCGGCGCGGCGCACGGCTTCGGCGACGTCGCGCTCGGAGGGATGCGGCTGCGCGGTGAACCGCAGCGGCAGCGCGCCGCGCCCCATGTCCAGTTCGCCGATCTCGATGCCGGGGAAGCGTTCGAGCTGCAGCACCACGTTGAGGGCGCAGTTCGGGCAACTCAGGCCCAGCGCCAGCACCGTGACGGTGTCGCCGGCGATCGGCGCCTCGTTGAGCGGCGCGTCCGATGCCGAGGGGGGGGCGGCGCAGGACGTGAGTCCGGCAACCGCCGCCAGAAAGACGGGAATCCAATTCATGATCGTGCGTGTGTTCGGGTGAATGTGTGGAATGAGGACAACCAGAGCGCCCGGCGCCCTAGTTCCTCCACACGCACAACACGGTCAGCCGCGGAGGCGGATCGTGCCCGAGCCCGGGCGCGCAGCCGCCGAGTCCGCCGATCATCCAAGTCCATTGCCGCGGAACCGGAGCCGGCGCCGGCGCCGCGCAGTCCGCCGCCGCGCCGCCCGCAAGTCCGGGAGCGGCCGCGGGCGCGCAGGGTTGCGCCGGCGGCAGTTCGTGCACGCAGGCGCAGTCCGGCTGCGGCTGATCCTCAGCGCCCGCCGCGCAGCCGCAATCGCTCGCCTCGGCGTTCACCGCGTCGGTGCAATGCCCGCAACCCTGCGGGCAGGGCAGCAGAGTCTCCAGACCCAGAGCCGGCAGCGGTTGCGCCAGCAGCAGCAGGGCGGTGATCAGGCGGGCGAGCAGCACGATCTCCCTCAGTCTACGCCTCGGAACTCTAAACTGCAGTCCATGATCCTCGCACTGCTGGCGGCCCTGGCGATTCAGGAGCCGGAGAGCGCCTTCTCGCCCTTGCTCACCGAGTCCGGGCTGGGCGGCTGGCCGCGCACCGGCGCCGCCACCTATTCCTGGGAGGAAGGCGCGCTGACGGGCCGGGAAGCCGGCGCCCGCAACGCTTTTCTCGTCTCACCCCGCGACTACGCCGATTTCGAACTGCGCTGCGCCGTCCGGATCGCTCCCGGCGGGAACTCGGGCATCCAGCTGCGCAGCCGCGTGGACGCGGCCGGCGATTTCGTGGCGGGCTGGCAGATCGAGATCGAGACCACCGACCGCCGCTGGTCCGGCGGCCTGTACGAGGAGCGGGGGCGCGGCTGGCTCGATCCGCTGGAGGGCCAGGAGGAGGCGCGCGCGGCATTCCGCGTCGGCGAGTGGAACGAATACCGCATTCTCTGCCAGGGCGCGCGCGTGCAGAGCTGGGTCAACGGCGTGCTCTGCGCGGACTGGGAGGAGCCCGGCGGGCCGCGGACGGGCGTGATCGCCTTTCAGGTGCACGGCGGGCAGGACACGCGCGTCCAGTGGCGCGACCTGCGGATTCGCGAGATCCTGCCGCCGCCGCGGCCCTTCGCCTGGCACGCGCTCGTCGGCGACCATGCGGTGCTCGCGGCCTCCGGCGCGGTGGTGGCGGGCACGGCGGCCGCGGGCGCGCGCGTGACGCTGCTGCTCGAGGCGGAAGACGGCGTGGAGCCGCCGCAGACCTTCGGCGCCGAGACCGGCGCTGACGGGGTTTGGCGGGCGCAGCTGCCGGCGATGACGGACGCAGGTCCCTACCGTCTCACGGCCACCAGCGATCACCCCGGCGTCGCGCACCGGCTGATCGCGCGCGATCTGCTCTTCGGCGAGACGTGGATCTGCGCCGGCCAGTCGAACATGCAGATGACGCTGGCCGAGACGAATCTCGCGGCCGAGGAGATCGCCGCCGCGCAGCATCCGCGCCTGCGCGTCTTCACAGCGCCGTACGTGCTGTCCGATCGGCGCAGCGGCGATCTGCCGCGCGGCGAGGCGCCCGGCGCGCCGGGCGCGTGGATGGAGTGCACGCCGGCGATGGCTGCGCGCTTCAGCGCCGTGGCCTATCACTTCGGGCGGGCGCTGCAGCCGCACCGTCCGCGGCCGCTGGGCCTGGTGGTGGCGGCGTGGGGCGGCACGCCCGCGGAAGCCTGGACGCCGTGGTGGGCGCTGAAGACCAATCCGCGGCTGCGGCATCTGACGGAGGGCGGCGCGCCGGCCGAGCCGGCGTGGGCCCGGGGCTCGTGGCAGCCGTCGGCGGTCTTCCAGGGCATGATCGCGCCGCTGCTGGATCTGCGGCCGGCGGGCGTGATCTGGTATCAGGGCGAGTCGAACGCCGGCCGCGCGGCGGAGTACGAGCATCTGTTTCCCGCGCTCATCCACTCCTGGCGCCGCGAATTCGCCGACGAGCAGCTGCCCTTCCTGTTCGTGCAGCTGGCGGGCTTCCAGGCGCCGGTCGCGGAGCCGGTGCAGTCCGGATCCTGGGCGGAGTTGCGCGAGGCGCAGCGCTTGACCGCTCTGCGCACGCCGCGCACCGGCATGGCGGTGGCGCTGGACGTCGGCGACGCGCGCGACATCCACCCGCGCGCCAAGCGCCCCGTGGGCGAGCGCCTGGCGCGGCTGGCCCGCGCGGTGGCGCACGGGGAGGACTTGGTGGCGTCCGGCCCGGAGCCGGTGGCGATGGAGATCGGCGAGGGGGGGGAGGCGCGGCTGCGCTTCGCCGCGGCGGGCTCCGGGCTCACCGAGCAGGGCGGCGGCGCGCTGCGCGGATTCGCCCTGGCGGGGGAGGACGGCGTCTTTCACCACGCCGAGGCGCGCATCTTGTCCGCGAACGAGGTCGGGCTGCGCGCCGCCGCGGTGCCGGAGCCGCGCGAGGCCCGCTACGGCTGGGCCAGCAACCCCGGCGGCAATTTGTCAAACCAGGAAGGCCTGCCGGCGAGCTCCTTCCGGATGCGCCCCACCGCCGATCTCCTGGCCGGCGGCCTGGCCGAGCACTGGGTGCGCGAGGACGGCAGCGCGCCGGAGTGGTCCGCCGAGGCCGGCGGCGCCGTCACCGTGCGCCTGATGTCCGGCTCGATCCTGACGAAGGAGCCGATCGGCGACTGCGAGCTCTTCCTGGAATTCCGCGTCCCGCGCGCGCCGGACGCGCTCGCCGGGCAGCAGCGCGGCAACAGCGGCGTCTACCTGCAGCGGCGCTACGAGCTGCAGATCCTCGATTCGCACGGCCTGCCGCCCGGCCCGCAGGAATGCGCGGCGATCTACGGCCAGCGCCAGCCGGATTTCAATCTCTCGCTGCCGGCGGAGGCCTGGCAGAGCTACCACCTCTTCTTCACCGCGCCGCGCTTCGGAGCCGACGGCGCGAAGCAGCAGAACGGCCGCCTCACCGTCTGGCACAACGGCCGCCTCGTGCACGACGGCGCCGAACTGAGCGCGAAGACCGGCGCCGGGCAGGCGGAAGGTCCGCAGCCGCTGCCTCTGCTGCTGCAGGACCACGGCCAGCCGGTGTCCTTCCGCAACGTGCGCCTGACGCCGGGAGTTCCGTAGCCGTGCTGTAGGCTGGTGGGATGTTCCTGCTCCTGCTCGCCGCCCTCCAAGGACCCGTTCCGCTTCCGACCGCCGCGAGCTGGCAGTCCTATCCGGGCGGCGTGACCACCGGCGGCGCGTTCGCCGACCTCGACCGCGACGGCTGGCTGGACTTCGTCGTCGCCAACGGCAACGACATCCTGCGCCAGCGCGTCGAGGTCTACTTCAACGACGGCGCGGGCGGCTATCCGCTCAACCCGCAGTGGCAGTCGGCCGACGTGGACTATCACGGCCATCTCGCCGTCGGCGACGTGGATGGCGACGGCTGGGAGGACGTCGCGGTCTCCGTGTTCCTGGGCCCGGCCGGCTTCAGCCAGAAGGGGCGCGTGAAGCTCTACCGCAATCTCGGCGGCGCTCTCGAAACGACTCCGTCGTGGTCCTCGGCCGACCGCTTCTACAGCTTCGCCTGCGCGCTCGGCGACGCGGACCTCGACGGCGACCTGGATCTGGCCGTCGCCACCGGCGAGCCTTACAACGCCGCGCCGGATCAGAATCGCATCTATTACAACCAGGGCGGAACCCTGCAGACCAGCCCGGGCTGGCTGTCCGCGCAACTGGATCACTGCATGGACGTCGGCTTCAGCGACGCCGACGCTGACGGCGACCTGGACCTGGCGTTCTGCACCGCCAAAGGGCCCAACCGCGTGCACTTCCAAGGCCCGGGCGGAATAAGCGCGGCCGCCGGCTGGACCTCGACCGACAACAACAACCAGAACGGCAACTCCCTGTGCTTCGGCGACGCGGACGGCGACGGCGACGCCGACCTGGCCGTGAGCGACAACAACCAGCTCACCGGCGGGCAGGGCCGCTTCAAGATCTACCGCAACACCGGCTCGACCTTCGACACCGCGCCCTTCTGGAGCGTCGCCGGCGGCATGGTTTCCGCCGTCGCGTTCGCCGATCTGCACCTCGACGGCTTCCCGGATCTGGCGGGCGGCATCTGGTTCGCCGGCTCGCGCGTCTATCTCAACGACGCCGGCGCCTTCCCCAACTCTCACAACTGGCGCTCCACCTCCAACTCGACGGTCGAGGCCTTCGACTTCGGCGACACGCGCAACCTCGCCCTGCGCGCGCGTCTGTCCGAATCGCTGCCCGCCGACGGCCAGCGCCAGGGCTTCCGCCTCGCCCGCGCGCCGGTGCACGAACTGCTGGCGGTGCGCGCCGACGGCGTGACGCTCGCGCCCGGCGACTACGGCTTCGACCGCGCCAGCGGCTGGCTGTCCCTCGCCGCCGCGCCGCAGGCGACCCTCGAGGCCGACTACCTGTGGAGCGAGTCGCTCGACCTCGGCGTCACCAACTGGGACCAGTCCATCGGCAACCAGATCTTCCGCCGCGATCCGCTGGTGAAGATCGACGCCGTGCCGACCGGCTCTCTGACTTTGCATCCCGGAGACTCCCTGCAGTTCCGGGTGGACCTCGCCAGCACCACCAACCGCCAGGAGTCCTTCGACCTGTGGGTGGTCGGCCGGCTGCCGAATGGCCAGTACCGGATTCTCGCGCGCCAGCCGCACCTCCTCGCGCCGTTCGCGACGCGGGCGGTTCCCTTCTCCGTGCCGATCCCGGCCAACCTGCCGCCGCAGTGGTTCGGCGCCTTCGAGCTGCACGCCGCGGTCCTGGAGGCCGGCAACCGGCTGTCCGAGGATTTCTTCAGCTTCACGGTGAACTAGCTCACCGCGAATCCGGCCCGTCCTCGCGCTCGAGAGTGGTGATGATCGGCCGGTCCATGCCGCCCGTGGCCGGGCTGACCGTCAGCGGGCGCGTGGCCATCGGCACCACCGCCGCCGTCACGCGGCCGAGGCGCCACAGCAGCACCAGCGTGGATGCGCGCAGCGCCGAGGACACGGCGAAGACCCACACGTAGGCCCGGTAGTCGTGGCCGAAGCTCTGCAGCAGCCAGCCGCCGAGCAGCGCTCCGCACAGCGTGGCCGCGGAGTGCAGGAAGTTGTACCAGGAGAGCATGCTGGTGCGCTCGTTCTCCGGGATCGTGTCGAAGAAGAGCAGGAAGGTGGACAGCTCGTAGCAGGCCCACACCGCGCCCGAGGCGAATTGCACGGCATACAAGTACGGCAGATTCTGCGACAGGGCCCACAGGAGCGTCGCGAACACCACGCCGACGCCGCCGATGCGCAGCGTGACGTGCACGCCGCGCCGCTTCGCGATCATCCCGATGAAAGGCAGCGCCACGACGCGGCCGAGCAGCGCCGTGGCCAGCAGGCTCATGTAGGTGAAGTAGTCGAAGCCGACCTCGCGCAGCATGAACGGCGTGTAGTAAGGACCGGCCACCTGAGCCGCGAGCTGCACCGCCACCACGTAGCGCACGAAGCCGCCCTCGCCGCCGGCGGCGATGCGGCGCGCGAACTCGCGGAAGCTCAGCGAGCGGTAGCCGACGGGAATGCCGGTGCCGGTTTCCTGCCGCGCCAGGCACGCCGCCGACACGCTGCGCGCCAGGCAGGCCGCGAGGAAGATCAGCGCGAACGTGCCGAGCGCGGGCAATCCGGGAAACCATTCCGGCCCGAAGCGCAGCAGCACGCCGGCCGCGGCCAGCCCGGCGAAGGTGCCGACCTGGCTCGCGCGCGTGCGGCTGGCGAAGAATCCGGCCTTCACCGATCGCGGCACGAGGCCGCCGACCCACGTGTTCCAGGCCGGCCCGGTGCCGAGGCCGAACGCCCAGTACGCGGTGGCGATCGCGAACAGCGCGAGCAGGCTGAGTCCGCCGGTCCACGCGCCGAACGCCAGCGGCAGGAACACCAGCGCCTGCAGGCTGGCGGCGAAGACCACCCACTTCTTCAGCGATCCCATGCGCACCGCCAGCGCGGGCGCGGCCAGCTGCAGCGCGGCGCCGGCCACGAGCGGCGCGGAGGCGATCAGCCCCGACGCCGTTTCGCCGTGCCCGCAGGCCAGCGTGAATGCGGCGAGGTAGGACTCGCCGAGTCCCACCATCACGCTCCAGGCGACGCCGTCGCGCCAGATCCAGGCCAGGTCCCGGCGCACCGGCTTGGGCAGCCGGGCGCGGGCCGCGCGCTCAATCTTCGTCTTCGAAGGGGATGTCAAAGTTGGGGTCGTCGCCTTCGCCCAGGCTTTGCAGGATCTCGACGATCGAGTCGGCGCGCGAATCGCCGCCGGAGCCGCCCGGCGCGCCGGGGATTCCGTTGCCGTCGTAGGGCTCGGCGTCGTAGCTCGCCTGCGCCGGATCCAGGTTCAGGCGGGCGAGCGGGCGGCTGGTCGCGAGCACGACCTCCACCCGCTGCGGATTGCGGCGCCAGACCTCCACCGGGATGATCCGCTCCTCCCACTCGCCGTCCTCGAACTCGAGCAGGAAGACCAGCGGGGCCACCAGGCCGCCCTCGTTGACGACCGCGGCGACGTAGGCGTGGGCGCCGATCGGCGCCCCGGCGGCTTCGAGGGTCTCGGCCGGCACCTGCGTCACCGAATCGAGGCGCAGGTCCACGTGAGAGGTCTCGTAGAACCAGCCGCGCCAGAACCAGTCGAGATTGACGGCGCTCGCGTCTTCCAGGCTGCGGAAGAAGTCCGCCGGCTGCGGGCGCTTGAACATCCAGCGCCGGGCGTAGACGCGGAATGCCGAGTCGAAGAGCTCGGGCCCCATGACCAGGTTGCGCAGCAGATGCAGGCCCGCCGCCGGCTTGGCGTAGCCGTTCCATCCGAAGTTCACGGTGCTGTCGGAGGAGGTCATCAGCGGCTGCGAGCCGGGCTGCGCCAGATTCATCGCGATCTGGCCCGCGTCGCCGGCGTAGGTCGGGAACCCCTCCTCCCATTCCTCTTCGGCGATGGACTCGACGAAGGTGTTGAGGCCCTCGTCCATCCAGGTCCACTGCCGCTCGTCGCTGTTCAGGATCATCGGGAAGAAGTTGTGGCCGACCTCGTGGATCACCACGCCGACCAGCGCGTACTCGTCCGACTTGTCGTCGCCCCACGGCGAGGGCCGCGGCGCGTTGAAGCAGATCATCGGATACTCCATCCCGTAGACCGGCCCGTTGACCGAAGCCGCGGACGGGTAGGGATAGTCGAAGGTGTGGCGCGAGTAGACCTGCAGCGCGTGCGCGACGGCGCGCGTGCTGAACCGGCTCCACAGCGGCTCGCCTTCCGGCGGCCAGAAGGACTGCGCGGCGATCACCGGCCCGTCCTCGCGGACCTGGATGCCCCAGCAGTCCCAGATGAAGCGCCGCGAGCTGGCCCAGGCAAAGTCGCGCACGTTCTGCGCGCGGAAGATCCAGGTGCGCTCGCCGGCGGCCGGCGTGAGGATGTTCTCCGCCGCCTCCTGCGGAGTGACGACGTAGAGCGGGCCCTCGTTGCCCGGAGTCATGGCCGCGGCCCAGCGCTCGGCCTGCACGGCGCTGAGCGCCGCCGAGGGATTCTGCAGCAGGCCGGTCGCGGCCACCACGTGATCGTCGGGCACGGTGATCGCGACCTCGAAGTCGCCGAATTCGAGCGCGAACTCGCCGTTGCCGAGGAACTGCTTGTTCTGCCAGCCGACGACGTCGTCGAACACGCAGAGGCGCGGATACCAGTGCGCCGCTTCGAAGATCGAGGATCCATCCTCGAAGGTCTCGACGCCGGCGCGCGAGCCGGCCAGGCCCGCCGGATTGAGGATCAGGTTCCAGGCGATGCGGAACTGCAGCCGCGCGCCCGGCGCCAGCGGCGCGGGCAGGTCCACGCGCATCATGGTGCCGTTGACGAAGTGCTCGAGCCCGGCGCCGCCGGAGCTGACTTCGGTCACGTTCACCGAGCCGTCGAAGCGGCTGCGCGCGAACCAGCCGCCCAGGCTCCAGGGCTCGAGGCCGCCGAGATCGGCGACGGTGGCGGTGCGCGCGTCGAGCGAGTCCGGCGCCAGCCAGTTGTCGTCCAGCTGCACCCACAGGTAGTCGAGCGCCTCGGGGCTGTTGTTGTGATAGGTGACGTCCTCGACGCCCGCGATCAGGCCGGTGGCTTCGTCGAGGCGCACGCGGATCGAGTAATCCACCTGCTGCTGCCAGTAGTCCGGGCCGGGCGCGCCCGAGGCGCCGCGGGTGCGGCTTGGCGTCGGCAGCAGGTCGTCGAGGCGGCGGAACGCGTCGGGAGGCGCGGCGCTGCCCGGCTCTTGGAGGCCGGCGTCGAAGTAGGAGCCCGGCGGCGTGCCCGCGGCTTCGAGCGCCGCGGCCAGTTCTTCCAGCTCCAGAGACAGCGACTCGCCGTCCGGAGCGGGTTCCGGCTCCTGGGCGCGGACGGGAGCGAAGCCGAGCGCGAACGCGGCGCATCCGGCGGACAGGAGGCGGAGCAGCGGCATCGAGCCGTACTTTACGCGCGGACTAGACTGGGCGCATGAGCCTTTCCTGCCTGCTGATCGCCGGTTTCGCGCATTGCGCCGTCCAGCAGCATCCGGAGGACGGACGCGGACAAGGGCGGCTTCGACTCCGCCTGGCACGCCGGCCGACGGCAGGCGTTGCGCGAGGTGCTGCTGCGCACGGCGCCGGACGACGACGGCATCGTGGTGCTGCGCGGCGCTGGACCGAAGCCGGACTATCGCGCGTTCGGCCAGGACAACGTGTTCTGGTACTTCACCGGCGTGACGAGCCCGGAGGCGGCCTGGGTCATGATTCCGAAGACCGGCGAGGAATGGTTCCTCATTCCCGCGGTCGGCGCGCTGCTGCGGCGCTGGGACGGCGACGTGGTGGATCCGGAAATGGCGCGGCGGATCACCGGCATCGAGGATTGCCGGCCGATCGGCAGCGAGCGCGGCCGCTACGGCGCTCTGGAGGAATTGCTGGAGCAGCTGACGGCGGAGCGCAAGCTGGTCTACGCCGATCTGCAGCCCGCCGAGAACTGGATGATGGCCCGCGACTACGCCGCGCGCGCCGCGCAGGCGGTGCAGGAGGACCCCTACGACGGGCGCCCCTCGCGCGAGCAGCAGTTCGCGGCCCGCCTGCGCGAGAAGCACGGCGTCGAGGTGAAGGATCTGGCGCCGTGGATCGACGGGCTGCGCACGATCAAGACCGCGCCCGAGATCGCGGCGCTGCGCGCGGCCTGCCGCATCAGCGGTCTGGCGCACGAGCACGCGATGCGCACCGCGCTGCCCGGCGCCTGGGAGTGGCAGGTGGCAGCCGGCATGCGCGAAGTCTTCGGGCGCGAAGGCGCGCAGGGCGACGCCTACGCGGCGATCGTCGGCGCCGGCCGCAACGCCTGCGTGCTGCACTACAAGGAGAACCGCGCCCGGCTCGAGCGCGGGCAGGTCGTGATGATCGACTATGGCGCCGACTTCGCCCGCTACGACGCCGACGTCTCGCGCGCGTGGCCGGTGGACGCGCGCTGCACGCCGCGCCAGCGCGAGGTGCTGGAGGCGGTGCTCGCCGCGCAGGACGCGGCTTTCGCGCTCTGCAAGCCGGGCTCGACGCTGGCCGCCATCCACGAAGCCGCCAACGCGGAGCTGCGCCGGCGCGGCTTCGGCCCGCTGGCGCACTCGACTTCGCACTGGATCGGGCTGGGCACGCACGACGTCGGGCCGGGCAAGGATCAGGCGCTGCGACCGGGCATGGCGTTCACCGTCGAGCCGGGCATTTATCTGGATGACGAGGCGTTGGGAGTGCGCGTCGAGGACGTGGTGCTGATCACGGAGGAGGGTTGCGAGATCCTGACCGCGGGAGTCGCGCGCACCGTCGCGGAGGTCGAGGCGCTGCGCGCCGAGGCCTGGAAGCAGCCGGAGGCGGAGTCGTGCCGGCTCACGCTGCCCTCGGGCCGGCGCCTGGACGGCTTCTACTCGCAGATGCGCGCGGCCGCGATTCCGGTGGTCGCGAGCGCCGCGGTGCATCCCGCCGCCCTCGACGAGGCCGAGTGGATTCTCGACGGCATGCTCGCGGAGCGCGCCGACCTGCGCCGCGCGCTCGGCGAATCCGGCGCCTACCTGATCGTGATCGGCCACGACGAATTCGTTCATCAGATTCCCGAGTACGCGCACATGCAGCCGCCGCTCTACTGGGCGCGGCGCTCGCGCGGCTTCGGCGCGCATCCGGGCAATCCCGCGACCAGCGTCGGCGCGGAGAATCTGCTGCGCATGCGCGGCGACCCGATGGGCGACGAGAGCATCCTGGTGCACGAGTTCGCGCACACCATCCAGCACATGGGGCTGGACCGGCTGGACGCGGGCTTCTCGGCCCGCCTCGAGCAGCGCTTCGCCGCAGCCAAGGGCGCCGGACTGTGGGCCGGCAAGTACGCCGCCACCAACGCCGCGGAGTACTGGGCGGAGGGTGTGCAATCCTGGTTCTACACCAACCGGCCGCCCGATCACGACCACAACGAAGTCAACAGCCGCGCGGAGCTCGAGGCCTACGATCCCGGACTCGCGGCCCTGTGCGCGGAAGTCTTCGGCGCCTCGGCTTGGCGCTACAGCCACCCCGCGGCGCGCGGCCAGGCCGCCGTCGCGGCGAGCCTGCCGGAGTTCCGCTGGTCGGCCGAGATCCTGGCCGACGACGAAAACTACCGGCGGCGCGTGCAGGAAGAGGTATCGGGCCGGTAACGCGCGCCATTTCCCGGGTCACCGGGCCCGGCCGCGCGCGTATTCCTGTCAGCACCATGCTGCATCTGCCCCTCCTGCTCGTCCTGCTCGCCGCTCCGGCCCAGGAGATGGCCTCCAAGGCGCCCGCGGCCGACGCCAAGGCCTGGACGCCCTTCCAGTGGAAGAGCGCCGCCGGCCTGCGCTACGCGTGGTGCCTGCCGAAGGAGTACGAAGCCAAGACGGCGCGCAATCTCACGGTGATCCTGCACGGCACGGGCGGCGACTATCGCTGGGGCTTCCTCAACAATCAGCCCGGCGCCTTCCGTCCGAACGACGTGGTCGTCTCGGTGGACGGCACCACTCCGGGCGAAGGCGAATCCCGCCTGTTCATGGGCGAGGAGAAGGACGCCGCCGCCTTCCGCGACTTCCTGGCCGAGATGCGCACGCAGTTCGCCGTGGCGAAGGTTTTTCTGTACGGGCACAGCCAGGGCGGATTCTTCGTCACCTATTACGCCGGCGAATTTCCCGACACCGTGGACGGCGTGGTCGCGCACGCGAGCGGCAGCTGGACCTGGACGAAGACCGGCAAGAAGTCGCATCGCGTGGCCGTCGCCTTCATGCACGGAACCAGCGATCCGGTGGTGCCCTACGGGCAGAGCCCCGGCGCGCGCGATCATTACGTCGAGGAGGACTATCCGATGGTGCTGCTGCGGCGCCTTCCCGGCTTCACCCACTGGCCGAACGGCGTGCGCGCGACCGAGTGCCTCGACTGGTGCGAGGCCATGACGACCGACGATCCCGATCGCGCGCTGGCGCTGGCGAAGGAATTGCTGCGCCCGAAGGGGGCCGACGAATACCAGTACGAGATCCCGCCGGCCTTCGCCGCCGCGCGCCAGGTGCTGCGGCGGTTCGGCCCCGACGGGCACGATCCGTTCGGCAATCTGCCCGCGATGGCGCAGGGCCACGCCGACGAGGTCGCGGCGGCGGTCGAGAAACTGGCCAGCGACGCGGCAGAGGATCTGCAGAAGGCCGTCGGCAAGAAGCTGGCGCTCTCCGCGGATCCGCCGGCCGCGGCGCTGCGCGCCTACCGCGAGGATTTCCGCGGCGTGGACGCCGCCGAGCGCTGGATCAAGAAGCTGGATCTCGACCAGGAAATCGCCAAGCAGGCCAAGCTGACCAAGCCGCTCTACGACGCGTGGTACTCGGAGAACATGCCGGAAGGCGAGCGCTTCGCCACGATCGCGCTGGCGCTGGCCGACTGCTGGCTGCACGACGGCCTCCCGCCCGAGCTGGCGGAGCAACTTGACAAATGGAAGGAGCGGGCCGCGGAACTGAAGCTGGACAAGAAGGCGCTCAAGGCTTACGAGACCAACGTCGAGCCGTGGAAGCAGGCCTGGGGCGCGGACGCCTGGAAGGTCTACGAGAAAGCGCTGGCGGGCTGGAAAGTTCCCAAGTGACGCTCCGCATCGGCTGAGCCGGCAGCGCCGGCCGCGGCATCGCGCGGCCAGCGCACCAGATGGATGCGGCCGTCCAGCTCCTCGACCAGGGCCGTGCAGGACTCCACCCAGTCGCCGCTGTTGTGATAGAGGATGCCGTGGACCGCGCGGATCTCCGGCTTGTGGATGTGCCCGCACACCACGCCGTCGAAGCCGCGCTCCTTCGCCTCGCGGGCCACGGCATCCTCGAAGGAGTCGAGGTAGGCGACGGCTGATTTGACTTTCTGCTTGAGGAACAGGGACAGCGACCAGTAGGGCATGCCGAGCCGGCGCCGCACGAAGTTGAAGCCGGCGTTGACCACCAGCAGCAGCCGATACGCCCAGTCGCCGAGGTGCGCGAGCCACGGGGCGCTGCGCACCACCACGTCGAAGCGGTCGCCGTGGAAGACCAGGAGGCGGCGGCCGTCGGCGGTGACGTGCTCGGCCTCCTCCAGGATCTGGATGCCGCCCAGATCGTGCCCGATCCACTTGCGCAGGAACTCGTCGTGGTTGCCGCAGAGCAGGCGCACCGCGGTGCCGCTGCGCGCCGAGTGGAGGATGCCCTGGACCAGTTCGTTGTGGGCCTGATCCCAGTACCAGGACTTGCGCAGAGCCCAGCCGTCCACGATGTCTCCGACCAGAAACAAGTTATCAGACTTGTGCTTTCGCAGGAAGTCCGCCAGGACGGCGGCCTTCGATCCTTTGGTGCCCAGATGGACGTCCGACACCCAGATGCTCCGGACGGTCCGGGGCGGCGCGAATTCGGGCGCGTGCCTCACTCGTGAATTCTCGGACAGGATGGGCAGGCTTGCGAGAAGTTCGGATGAAGGTCGCGGGAAGGGCGCCCTTCCGGCCCGGCCTTCTCCCGCGCCAGCAGGACGCTGAAAACTCATTCCGCCCCGGACGCGGCCCTCGCGCCCGATCTCTGCGTCGCCGGAACCCGCGCCTATTGACCAATAGGCGCAGAACCCGGCTCCTTGACCTCGGGCGCGATCACTCGCGCCGGGACGAAAGCAGTTTGCAGCGTCCTGCTAGAGTCGGCTCCCGAGCCATGAGCCGCAGCATCCACCCCCTGCTCTTCGCCGTGGGCGGCGCCGCGCTGGCCTGGTGGCTGCTGACGCCGAGCGGCGACCCCAAGGACAAGGCCCGCATCACCGAGCTGGAGGGGACCGTGACGCGCCTCGAGGCGGAGGTGGCGAAGCGCGAGGTGCAGCTCAAGTACCTGCGCCAGCGCCGGCGCGTGGCGCGCGTGGACCAGGTGGTGCAGACGCCGGAGCCGGAGTCGCAGGGCGGCGCCGTCACGTCCTTCCGCTTCCAGGAGACCGACGAGGCGGGCAAGCCGCTCGGCTCGCCGCAGAGTTTCTCGATCCGCGGCGACATCGCCTACTTCGAAGCCCTCGTCGTCAAGTTCGACGACGAGTTCGTCGAACGCAACGATCTGCTGAAGGGCAGCTCGCTGCTGCTCTTCCGCCGCATCTTCGGCGAGCATCAGGCGCCGGCCGACGGCTTCCCGCTCGACGCGGTCGGCCGGCGCCCGCCCGGCTACGAGGGCGACGACGCCGAAGGCGGCGCCTTCTACGCCGATCTCTGGAAGAACTTCTGGGAGTACTCGCTGGATCCCGACGTCGCGCGCCAGGCCGGCGTGCGGGCGATGCACGGCGAGGCGCCGTTCGTCAAACTCGCGCCGGGCAAGGCCTACGAGATCGACCTGCGCAGCTCCGAGGGCCTGGTGATCCGCGTGCTCGACGATCCGGGCCCGGCGGCCGGCGCGCTGCAGTGAAGGCCTAGTCCTTCGGCTTCTTCTCGCGCGCGGGATAGGTCGCCTCGACCCAGGTCCGCCACGCCTGCTCCGCCTCGAGAATGCTCATGCCGATCGTCGCCGGCAGGATTTCGCGCGCCGGCTGCTTGGCCTTCGCCGCCTTCAGGATCGGCACCAGAGCCTCGGGCTTCACGGCCAGCAGCCAGTCGTAGATGGACCAGCACAGCGCGTGCTGCTCGGGCGTCATCTCGCCGGTCTGCTTCTTCAGCAGATCGGGGAAGATCACCGACTCGCGGCTCTTCAGCAGCGCGCGGATCGCCGAGCGCCAGACGCCGTCCTCCCACGCGGGCGGCGAGCCGGCCTCGTCGATGCAGAAGTGGCGCGAGCGGCCGTAGATCTTCTCCTCGTACCAGTGGGCCGCGCCGGCGTCGAACCAGCCGGCGCCCATGTCGCCGATCCAGGTCTCGTCCCACAGATTCGACGTCAGCATGTGCGTCAGGTTGTGGACGCCCAGCGTCAGCAGAACCACGTAGTCATCCTGAAAGCTCTCGTCGCTGGTGCAGACGCTGAACTGCGGCTTGCGCCCGAGAATCTTCACGTCGCCGGCGCCGCTGACCTTCAGCTGCTCGCGCATCACCTTGAGGTGCACGTCCGGCTTCTGCCAGAACCACAGGCTCATCGGCGCCTTGTAATCGCGGGCGCGGTCCACGGCGAAGTGCTCGTTGACCATCGCGGCCGCGGTCTCGCCGTCGCGCGCCAGCGCGTGCAGGAAGCGGTGCCCGTCCACCTTCTTCTTGCCCTCGCGCAGGTGCCCGATCTCCGCCGCAAGCCGCAGATGCTCGGACTCGACGCGCAGCACGTCGCGCTCCAGCAGATTCTCCACCGGCAGCCGCCCGCCGGCGCGCCAGGCCGCCAGCTCGGCGCGCCGCGCCGCGGCCGGCGCCGTCTCGGGGCCGCCCTCGCACTTCGGGCAGTCGAGCACCAGCGAGCCGCCGCAGTCGCGGCAATCCGCCGCCTGCGAGCAGAACGTCGCGCGCTCCAGCGGCCGCAGATCCTCCTCGTGCGCGGGGCAGTCGGTGACGCCGCGCTGTTTGCACGCGCGGCAGCCCTTCAGATCGGCGTCCGGAGGCCCCGGGTCTTGGGCCAGGAGCGCCAGCCCCAGCAGGAATCCGGCGGGACTCATGGGCCGGTTCCCGCGTTGGCGCCGCCGCCGCCCGGATCGGCCGGCGGAGGTTCCACGCTCACCGGATAGAAGCGCTCGCGCCGCACGGTGTCGCCGCACACGCGCACGACGTCCTCGCCGAGGCCCGACAGCGGCGCCTCGGCCTTCAGCACGGCCAGCACTCGCACGGCCAGCCCGGCGGTCTCCACCGAGGCTTCCTTGCTGATCGAGAGGCGCTCGACCGCTCCGGCGAATTCGCGGGCGCCCGCGGCCGCCAGGCCCAGCAGGGCGGCCTGGCTGTCGAGCGCGTCGGTCGAGGCGAACGCGGCCTGCAGCGCCTCGGCCGCGTCCTTCTCGGCGGCGTGCAGGCCCAGGACGTAGATCGCGTTGTGGCGGATCCCGGCGTCCTTGTCCTTCACGTGCTGCAGGATGACCTTGCGCGCGCCCGAATCCTCGCGCCCGCAGGCGCCCACGGCGCGCAGGAAATCCTGCTCGGCCCGCATGTCCTTCTCCGCCACGAAGGCCTTTCTGACGATTTTCAGCGCGTCGCCGGCGCCGAGCTGCTCGAGCGCCGCCGCCACTTCGGTGCGCATGCGCGGATCCTCGTCCTCGATCGCTTCGGCGAGCGCCTCCCAGAAGGAGGGCGGCGACACCACGCCGATGCGGTGCACGAGCGCGCGGCGCATGGCCTGGATCTGCTCGAGCGCGCCCTCCACCTCGCCGCCACGGCCGCCGCGGCCGTTGCGCAGGCCGAAGCCGGCGAGCTCCTTCGCCACCGCCTCGACCGCGTCCGGATGGTCGGTGGCCAGCAGGCTGGTCACCAGCTCGACGCGGTTGCCGCCGAAGCCGCCCTTCTGCAGCGCGTCGAGCGCCTTCTCCAGCTCATCCTTGGTGAGCGGGCGGATGGTCTCGCCGCCGGCCACGCCGTCGATCACCAGCCGGCGCGGCGCGCGCGCGGAGGAAGGCATCTTGACGTCGGACTTCGGATCCACGCGCTGGATCGCGGTGACGAAGCACCAGGCCAGCTCTTCCGCGGTGACCGCGTAGCTCACGGAGAGCAGCACCTTGCCGGCGCCGTCCAGCCACACGTGCTGCGGCGCGATGACCTGGCCGTCGAGGCCAGCCTTGAGATATTTGCCGCGCGCCGCGACGTCCACCTTCTGGTGCTCGGTGCAACTCAATCCATCGAAGCGCGCGCAGCTCTTGCCGCCGTGCTCGAAGCGCGAGGCCGCCAGGTTGACGGTGCGGGCCGCGAGGGGAGTCAGCAACTCATCGCGGTAGGTCTTCGTCGCGAGCACGTCGTTGGCTTTCTCGCCGTCCATGTTGACGGCCAGGAAGACCACCTTGTTCTCGGCGGCGGCGCGGGTGAAGGCGGCGTCCCAGTCGTGGTCCCAAATGATCCCTTCGCCTGTGAAATTGGCGGCGGCCCAGGCGACCAGGGCTGCGGCCATGAGGTGAAAACGTTGGAGACTGCGCATGGTGGTGGAGGAACCCGCTGGAACTCGGCTGGTTCCATGCTACATTCATTTTGGATGGAATCCTGCAGCGAATCCATGACCGTCCACTCCCAGACCCTCCCCTCCCAGAGCGGCCACAGTGATTGCCTGACGGAGGGCATCCGCGTCCGCGTCGGCGCCCGTCCGGTGCCTTCCCAGTCGGATCCTGCGGTCGGCCGCTGGCTCTACGCCTACCGGGTCACCATCTCCAACGAAGGGGACCGGCCGGCGCGGCTCCTGACCCGCCACTGGATCATCCGCGACGCCGACAACGTGCAGCGCGAGGTCAAGGGCCCCGGGGTCGTGGGCAAGCATCCGGCCCTGCAGCCGGGCGAATCCTTCCACTACATCAGCAGCTGCCCGCTCGAGACCGAGTGGGGCACCATGGAAGGCTGGTTCCACTTCGAGCGGCCCGACGGCGAGGCCTTCGCGGTGAAGGTCGGACGCTTCTTCCTGGCGCCCAAGGTGGCGCCGGTGCCGGAGCTCGACGAGTGGATCGCCGGCAGCGCCCCGCTTCAGCCGTAGCTCTCGAACTTGATGTCGTAGCCGCCGTCGGGCCGGGCCTCCTTCTTGGTCCGGAAGTCGCGGCTCTCGACGAAGGCCTTGACGCTCTGCACCGTGCCGTCGAATCCGCAGATGTAGAAGGTGGTGTTCGCGGTGCTGAAGCGCTCGCCGACCTTGGCCTCGGCGGGGGACATGCCGCCGTCGGCCCCGCCGTCCACCAAGCATTCGACGCGGCCGCGCGCGCCCTCCCAGCCGGCGTTCTGCGGATCGTTGGGGCGGCTGATCGAACTGAGGTAGTGGAAGTCCCAGCCCTTGCGGCCGCAGGCGACGCTCTCGCGCTCCAGCTGCTGCAGGATCTCGCGATAGCCCAGCTCGTGCACGTAGGAGGCGCCGTGGCAGAGCACGATCTGCCGATCCGTGCCCGCGCGCTTCAGATGCAGCACGAAGGCCATGAACGGCGCGATGCCGGTGCCGCCGCCCATCAGCACCATGCGGCGGCGCTCGGGCTGGCCTCCGGGCGTCACGCGCTCGATGGTGAAGGCGCCCTTCGGATCCTTGTAGTGGAGCTGGTCGCCGACCTTCAGCGGCCACAGCAGGCTCGTGAACTTGCCCGGCACCGGGCTGCGGGCCCAGCGAATGTAGAGCTCGAGCAGGTCCTTGCGCTCGGGCGGCGAGGCGATCGAGTAGGGCCGCCACAGGATCTTGCCGGGCTTGTCCGGGTGCGGCAGGCCGAGGGTCAGATACTGCCCGGGCTCGTAATCGGGGATTCCTCCGCTCAATTCGAAGCGAAACAGCGCCAGGCTGTCGGTCAGGTCGACCCTCTCGCGGATCGTGGCCATGGGGGGAGCGGCTTCGGTCACGCTGCCAAGGTAGGCGGGCGGCCGCCGGGGCGGCTCGTGCGCTCCCGGAGAACGCTTAAGACCTTAATTTTTAAGCATTCCATCGCTTCCGCTGCGCTTCAGCCGCCTCATCAGTTTTGCCGATGAACGCGACTAGGCCAAGGCCTTGGGCCGGAAGCCGTTTGTGCTAGGATTTCGGATTGGAGCCGCCATGAGAAACATTCTTCCCGTCGTTTGCGCTGCCGGCCTTCTCGCTCTCGCCGCCTGCTCCAAAGGGGGCGGCCCGAAGTCGAACTATGAAATCCAATCCGAGCGCATGGTGCGCTCCGAGGCGGTGTATCTGGCGCTGAACGCCGAGGGTGCGCTGAAGCCTCTGGGCCGCGACGCCGAAAACCTCCAGTTCCCGGGCGCCTCCGGCCGGTCGCTGTTCGAGGACCAGGTGCTGGTCAAGGGCCTCGTCGAGACCTTCCCCGCGCCCAAGCGCGAACTGCACGAGGGGACCATCACGCTCTACGAGTGGGCTACGGAGCCCGAGGAGCGCACGGTGCCGGTCGGCGAGCTCGCGTTCTACGGCAGTCTCTTCGAGAAGGTCGAGTACTTCAAGAAGGCCGCCTTCAAGCTGCACATCCCGGTGCCGACCTGGCGCGATCCGCAGACCATGCGCCTGTGGGAAGCCACCCTCGCCTTCGACGCCAAGGCCAAGATGAAGAACGGCCGCTGGGGCAAGGTGGACGGCAAGGCGCGCGTGCTCTTCGCCCTGCAGCCCGAGTCCTTCGACGAGAAGGATCCGGCCAAGCAGGTGTGGAAGATTCGCGAGTGGAAGATCAACTTCCTCAAGCTCCAGGAGACCAACGACTGGATGTTCGAGGAAGTCCTGGCCGCGGCGCTGCCCGACAAGTCGGTGCTCGAGCGCGCCCAGTTCAACATCCACTGGGACAACGTCCGCAAGTACCTCGAGGGCACCTTCGAGAAGCCGTACAAGACCTGGATGATCGCCTCCGGCGAGCGCCACCCGACGGTGGCGGTCGTGGACCTCGACCGCGACGGCCACGACGACATTTATCTGCAGGAGCGCGAAGGGAAGAACATGTTCTTCCGCAACAACGGCGACGGCACGTTCGCCGAGATCGCGGCGCAGATCGGCCTCGACTTCGAGGGCAACACCGCGGCCACCACCTTCGGCGACTTTGACAACGACGGCGACTACGACGCCTTCGTCGGCGGCTCGCTGCAGCGCAGCAAACTGCTGGAGAACGTCAACGGCAAGTTCGTGGACCGCTCCGGCCAGAACATCAAGGTCAGCGACCTGCCCTACAAGGTCTCGATGCTGAACTCGGTGGACTACGACGGCGACGGCCTGCTGGACGTCTACGTCAGCACCTACGCCGGCTTCGGCGTGCAGCGCGCGATCCGCCGCATGGGCGGCGACACGACGGACGGCAAGGAAGACGCCGTCGAGGACCTGCAAAAGTACATGGAGCCCTGGGAGTGGGATGGCCTCGAGCCCCTGCTGCAGGCGATGGTCGGCACCGACACGCGCTTCATGGACCGCCCGGGTCCGCCCAACGTGATGCTCAAGAACCTCGGCGGCGGCAAGTTCGAGCGCGCGAAGGACTGCAAGGAGTTGCAGATCTACTACAACACTTTCGCCAGCTCCTGGGCCGACTACGACAACGACGGCGATCCGGACCTGTACGTCGCCAACGACTTCGCGCCCAACCAGCTGATGCGCAACGAGGGCAACGGCGTGTTCAAGGCCATGTCGCCGATCCTGAACACCAGCGACGTCGGCTTCGGCATGGGCGTGACGTGGGGCGACTACGACCACGACGGCCTGCAGGACCTGTACATCACCAACATGTTCTCGAAGGCGAACCGCCGGGTGGTGGATTTCTTCCTCAAGGACGGCGCCAACTTCGACGCCGCGCTGATCGGCGACAACCCGCTCGATCCGGTGTACGCGGCGCTCGGCGCCGGCAACACGCTGTTCAGGAACCGCGGCAACGAAGAAACCTGGGAGAAAGTTTCAGGCATGGAGAAGCCGAAGCTGCTGGTCGAGGCCGGCGGCTGGGCCTGGGGCGCGATGTTCGCCGACGTCAACAACGACGGCTGGGAGGACCTGTACTCGCCCGCCGGCTACTACACCGCGCCGAAGGACAAGGAAATCGCCGTCGATTTGTGAAGTTCTTTCTGGCGCGCTATCGTGAGTAGCGACAAGGAAACGGGAATCGCGGGCAACTCCGGCCAGATGAAGGGCGTGCTGATCGAGAGCCGCGGCCTCGGCAACGGCGCCTCGTTCTCGGGCAACGAGATCAACCACCTCTGGCTGAACGACCAGGGCAAGGACTTCCTCTACGTGACGGGCATCTCCGGCACGGACCACGACGGCGACAGCCGCTCGGTCGCGTTCTTCGACTACGACCGCGACGGCTACCGCGACTTCGTGCTGGCCAACGCCAACCGTCCGACGCTGCAGCTCTACCGCAACAAGCTCGGCGACATGCTGCCGGAAGCCGCGCGCTCGACGCCGGTGTTCGTCCAGTTCGTGGGCGGCAACAAGACCGCCGCGCCCAGCTCCGAGTGGGGCCCGCGCGACGGCTACGGCGCCAAGGTCTGGGTCGAGTTCGCCGGCCAGAAGTACCTGCGCGAATTCCGCTGCGGCGAGGGCCTCGGCGCGCAGAACTCGAACCTGCTGGCGCTCGGCATCGGCCGGGAGAAGTTCGCCGACCGCCTGACCGTGCTGTGGCCGAACGGCAAGCAGCAGGTGATCGAGCAGGTCGCCGCCGGCGCGCTCGTGACCGTCTACGAAAATCCGGCCGACGCGCCGGACGGCCGCGGCTTCGCCCTGGGCTCGCGCTCGCGGGTCGAAATGGCGCCGAAGGTGGCCGAAGGCGGCACCTCGAAGGCTCCGGCCAACAGCCCCGAGCTGGCGAAGCTCATGGAGGGCAAGACCAAGGCGCCCGTGCGCATGGTCATGAGCTGGTTCGCCACCTGCGCCGCCTGCAAGAAGTTCTACCCGAGCGTGAACGCGGTCCGCGCCGCCTTCGCCGAGGACGAGCTGGCGATCTTCGGCTTCAACAACGCCACCGGCGACTCCGCCGACGACATGGCGAAGGCCATGGAGAAGTCCGGAGTGCGCTTCCAGAACCTGGCGCAGCGCACGAAGGCCGACGTCACGGCCTGGAAGAAGCTCAGCAACGACGTGCTGGGCAGCCTGAAGATGGGCGGCGACGTCACCCCGGCTTCCGACGTGACGCCCGTGACCTTCTTCCTCGACGAGCAGGGCAACGTCCTGCACGCGATGTGGGAATTCCCGACGGTCTCGCAGGTCACCACGATTTTGCATAAACTGGAGGCGAGCCACCGCTAATGCGGGATCCGGCCTCGCATCCATGACCCAGGGAACGGCGACTTATCAGGGCGTTCCCGTCGGGATCGCCGGCATCGGGCACCACGTGCCCGAATGGGTGGTCGACAACGACCACTTCGCCGGCTACCTGGACACCTCGGACGAGTGGATCCAGCAGCGCACCGGCATCGTGCAGCGGCGCTGGCTGCGCGACGGCGAGAAGCCGAGCGACATGTTCGTGGCCGCCGCCGAGATGGCGCTCAAGGCCGCCGGCGTCGCCAAGGAGTCGGTGGACCTGATCGTGGTCGGCTCGGTCAGCGGCGACTACCTGGCGCCGAGCGCCGCCTGCGTGGTGCAGCAGCGCATGGGACTGCCGCAGTGCGGGGCCTTCGACGTGGCCGCGGCCTGCTCCGGCTTCCTCTACGCGCTGGCCACCGGCACCAGTTTCGTGGCCACCGGCCGCTACAAGAACGTGCTCGTGATCGGCGGCGAGGCCATGAGCCGCATGATCAACAAGAACGACCGCAACACCGCCGTTCTCTTCGGCGACGGCGCGGGCGCGGTGCTGCTGCAGCCCTGGGAAACCTGCCGCCAGGGCCTGGTCGAGGATTTCACGCTGGGCGCGGACGGGCAGGGCATTCCCTTCATCGTGCGCCCGCGCGGCGGCGGCGCCGACCCGATGAGCGAGGAGATCGTGCGCAACGGCGAGCACTTCATCACCATGCAGGGGCGCGCGGTCTACCGCTTCGCCGCGCAGCGCATGATCTGGCTGCTCGACTGGGCCATGCACGGCCAGGATCCGGCGCGCCTGGGCTGGATGATTCCGCACCAGATGAATCGCCGCATCCTCGAGGAGGCCACGCGCCACCTCGGCATTCCGCCGGAGAAGGTGCTGCACAACATTCACAAGTACGGCAACACTTCCAGCGCCTCGGTGCCGATCCTGATGTCCGAGGGCTATCACAAGGGCTTGTTCGAGAAGGACAAGTTCCTGGTGCTGGGTGCCTTCGGCGCGGGTTTGACCTGGGCGGGAGCCCGCATTCTTTGGTAGCCCGCGGTTCATCCGCGGGCTACCAAAGAATGCGGGCGACCCCGCGGCGCAGCCGCGGCTCAAGGCTGTGAATTCTTTCCTCTTTCCTCTGGCCTAGCCCCGCCTTTCCGCCTCAGGCAATCCGCCCGGCGCGCAAACCCAGCGGCCACCGGATGCGCCGGACCGCGCGCGGGTCGCCCCAGGCGCGCGTCAGCGCCGCCAGGAATTCCCGGTGGGCGTCCGCTCCGCCGGCCGCGAGCAGGCGCTGCGTCGCCGACCAGGTGCCGAGATAGCCGGCGTAGCGCGGCAGATCCCAGCGCTCTTCGAGAGCGAAGGCGGGAGCGGGAACTTCGGCGAACGGGAATTCCAGCTCGCGGTAGAGCGCGTCCACCGCCGCGCGCTCGGGCGGCCAGTGCGGGCCGGCGGTGACGTCCGCGTACTGGTCCACCAGCGCGTCCAGCTCGGGACTGATCTCGTTGCGGCCGTAGCAGATCAAGGCCAACAGTGAGCCCGGCCGGCCGACGCGGCGCGCCTCGGCGTAGAAGTCCGGCAGCCGAAACCAGTGCGCGGCCTGCGCCGCGACCACGAGATCGGCGCAGTGCGCGGGCAGGCCGGAATTCTCCGCCGGCGCGCAGCGGTACTCGACGCCCGCGGCCAGCCGGGCCAGCGCGATCTGCTGCGCGCTCGCGTCGGTGGCGAGCACGCGCGCGAAGGCGCCCGCCAGAACTTCCGAGAACTGACCCGAGCCGCAGCCCGCGTCCCAGGCGCAGGAGCGCGCGGGCGCCTGGGATGCCAGCCAGGAGGCCAGTGCCCGCGGATAGGAAGGCCGGAAGTCGCGGTAGGCCGGCGCGACGCCCGAGAAGTGATCTTCGAATCCTTTCACTGCGCGGGCTTCGGCATCCACTCGCCGAGCGCGCGCAGGGCCGCGTCGTCGGTCCAGTCGGTGCGCAGCGGCGTCACCGTGATGCTGCCGCCGGCGAGCAGCGCGGTGTCGGTGTCGGCGGGGGCCGCTCCGGCCAGGGGCGTCAGCCGCGCGCGCGCGCCGCCGCCGTCCGCGGACATCGCAAAGCCGCCCGCGGCGTAGGGGGCGGGTCCGACGCGTCCGCCGCGCGCGCCCGGCACGGCGCCTTCCGCCGCGCGCGGCACGTTGATGGAGTAGACGATCTCGGTGGTCGCGCCGCGCCGCAGCCAGGCGCCGGCGAAGTCCGCGGCGTAGCGCGCGGCCGCGGCCTCCGAGCCGCCGCGGTCCAGCGACACGCACATTCCCGGCACACCGTGCGCCGGTCCTTCCATCGCCGCGCCGACCGTGCCGGAGTAGTAGGCGAAGGCGCCGACGTTGGCGCCGGCGTTGATGCCGCTCACGACCAGGTCGAAGGGCCGCTCGCCCGCGAGTTGCAGGAGCCCGTAGGCGCAGGCGTCGGCCGGCGTGCCGTCCACCGACCAGGCCGCGTCCGCGCCCGGGATCTGCGTCTGCGTGATCTTCAGCTCGCGGCTGAACATCTCGGTCGAGCGGCTGCTGCCGGAGCGGTTGGCGGCGGGGGCGCTCACGACCACCTCGCCCAGCGGATCGAGGGCGGCGACCAGGGCCTTGAGGCCCGCAGCCTCGATGCCGTCGTCGTTGGTGACGAGGATGCGCCAGGCCTTCGGCGCGGCCGCGGCCGGCTCCTGGGGCGCGGGAGCGGCGAGGATCGCGAACAGGAACAGGGCGGCGAGCTTCATGGGCGGTCGTGGACGACGAGGGTTTGGTCGAGGGGGCGGCGCGACAGCGCGTGCCGGGGAATCTGACAATTTTCCGCGGGCCAGCCCAGCGGAATCAGCACGAAGGGCCGCTCGTGCGCCGGCCGGCCGAGGATTTCGGACAGGAACTTCATCGGGCTGGGCGTGTGCGTCAGCGTGGCGAGGCCGGCGTGCTGCGCGGCGGCCAGGAAGAAGCCGGTGGCGATGCCCGCGGACTCGTCGGAGTAGTAGACGAGGCGGCCGTCGTCGGTGTGCGTCATGCGGAACACCACGATCAGCCAGGGCGCGACCTCCAGATACTCCTTGTGCTCGTCGGTGCCGAGCGGGGCGAGCGCCTCCAGCCAGGCGGGCGGCGCGCGCCGCGCGTAGAAGTCGCGCTCTTCCTCTTCGGCGGCGAGGCGGATGCGCCGCTTCAGGTCCGGATCGGCCACGGCGACGAAGCGCCAGGGCTGCAGATTGGCCCCGCTCGGCGCGGTGGCGGCGCAGCGCACCAACTCCTCGACCACCGCGCGCGGCACAGGACGGTCCGAGAAGGCGCGCACGCTGCGCCGCCGCCGCATGACGTCGTGGAAGCGCCGCGCCGCCTCGAGCGGCGGCGCGCCGGGATCGTAGCGGTCCGCGTAGGGAACGAACTCCGGCTGCGTCATCGCCCGCAAGGCTAGCATCCCGCCGTGGATCCGGCGCGCGCGCGGCGATGGGGCACGGCCCTGCTCATCCTGCACTTGCTGTGGCGGGCCGCGCGCTACTTCGCCGGCTTCCCGATCTGGGGCGACGAAGCTTTCGTGGCCGTGAGTCTCGACGAGCGCAGTTACGCAGGCCTCTTCGCGCCGCTCGAGTACGGACAGATCGCGCCGCTCGGCTGGATGTGGCTGGAGAAGGGCATGCTCGATCTCTTCGGCCCTCACGAGTGGGCGCTGCGGCTGCCGGCCTTCGCCGCCGGCATCGCCAGCGCGATCTTGATGTTCCGGCTGTGCTTCCGCCTCGCGCCCGGCGCCGGCGGATTGCTCGGATTCGCGATTTTCGCGGCCTCCTACTATCCGGTGCGTCACGGCGCCGAGCTCAAGCCTTACGCCTTCGATCTGCTGTGGGCTCTGCTGCTGATCGGCGCCGCGCTGGCATTCCTGGACGGCAAGCCGCGCGCGCGCGCCTGGCTCGGCCTCGCGCTGGCGGCCTGGCTCGGCGTCTGGTTCAGCTATCCGAGCCTGTTCGTCAGCGCGGCGGCGCTCGTCCTGCTCGGCGTTCGCGCCCTGCGCGCGCGGCGCCGGCGCGAGCTGGCGCTCCTGCTCTGGATCGGCGCGGTGTGGGCGGCCTCGAGCGCGTGGATGCTCGCGGCCTACGCGGCGCCGCACGCCGCCGCCGCCTCGTGGCTGACGGAGATGGCGATGTGGACGCCGGCGTTCCCGCCGGCGGCGCGGCCCTGGGAATGGCCGTGGTGGCTGCTGCAGACGCACGCCGGATACATGAGCGCCTATCCCACCGGCGGCCGCGACTTCGGCAGCGCCGCCACGCTGCTGCTGATTCTCGCCGGCCTCGTCGCCTGGCGCCCGGCTCAGCGCGGCGCCCTGCTGTGGCTGCTGCTCGGCGCTCTGACTTTCAACTTCGTCGCCGCGCTGCTGCAGAAGTATCCCTACGGCGGCAGCGTGCGCACCTCCATTTTCTGCGCGCCCGGCTTCTGCCTGCTCGCCGGCTGCGGGCTCGCGGCCCTGCTGGCGCGCTGGGGCGCCGAGCGCCGCGGCCTGCCGGTCGCGTGCCTGATGCTGGCCGCCATGCCGGTCGGCGGCATCGTCGGGGACCTGAGCCATCCCTACAAGCTGGAGTCCGATCGCGCCTGCGAAGAATTCGCGCGCCAGCTCGCCGCGGAGCTGGCGCCCGGCGACCAGGTGGTGGGATTCACCAACGCGCTGCCGGACGGCGCGCCGGACTGGTTCAACCTCGGCGGATCGGGCGCGCGCCTGCGCTGGATGCTCTCCCATCAACTGCCGGAGCCCGTCGCGTGGAACGCGCCGCCGCCGCCCGCCGGGCGCGCCTGGCTCTTCGCGTACGCGGACGACAACGACACGCGCATGCCCTTTCCCGCCGCCGATTGGGAGCGCGCGCTGGGCGAGTGGCGGCGGGCGCGCGGCGAGCCGCTGGAGACGCGCAGCCTGCCCTTCCGCCACGCCGAGCGCGTTGAGCTGCTGCTCTTCGCCGCTCCGGCGGCTTCCCGTTGAATGAGTTTTTCAGCGGCCTGTTAGTCTGTTGCGCCGATGCGCGCCCGCTCCGCCGCCGCCCTCGCCCTGACGCTCGCGCTGCTCGCCGCCTCGGCCTGCGAAGTTCCGATCCGGCTGCCCGATGGCGCGTGGAAGGCCGGCGCGCCGCAGGAGCCCCTGGTCCAGGATCTGGCGCCGGCGCGGCCCGCGAGCGGCCGGGCGGCGGCTGCGCCGCCGCGCGCGCTGCGCAGCGAGGAATCGTTCGCCGAAGCGGCGGCGCTTCACGGGGTCGAGTTGCTGCTGCCCTGGTTCGAGAAGGACCCGGCGGCCGTGCAGGCTGCCGCCGACACGGCGTTGGCCGACGGGCAGAAGGCGCTGGACGCCATCGCGCGCCAGGATCCCGCGCGGGCCGACTTCCGCAGCGTCTTCGTCGCGCTCGACGACGCCACCTATCCGGTGATCTCCGCGCTGAACCGCTTCTACCTGATGAAGGAGACGCAGCCGGACGCCGCCCTGCGCGGCGCCTGCAACGAGGCGGTGCAGCGCATCGAGCAGTGGCTGGTCGGCGCCGGCTACCGCGAGGATCTCTACGCCTTGTGCGCCGCGTTCGCCGCCTCCTACGAGCGCGGCGAGCAGCCGCGCCTGCAGGGCGAGGATCTGCGCCTGATGACCGAGACCCTGCGCGATTACCGCCGCGCCGGCTTCGCCCTGGGCGCGGAGACGCGCGCCGAGGTCGAGGCGCTGCAGAAGCGCCTCAGCGAGCTGGCCAATCTCTTCGACCTCAACGTCACGAACGCGCAGCAGGAGCTGTTCTTCACCCGCGACGAGTTGGAGGGCGCGCCGGAGTCCTTCCTCAGCGCCTCGCGCGCGGACAACGGCCGCCATCGGGTGCGCGTGCACGTCACCCCGGACGTTCTCACGGTCTTCGAGAACGTGCACGACGAGAGCGTGCGGCGCGCCGTCAGCATCGCGCGGCACGACCTGGCCTGGGAGACGAACGGCGCGCTGCTGGCGGAGATCCTGCAGGTGCGCCACGCGATCGCCGCGAAGCTCGGCTACGCCGACTGGGCCGACTACCAGACCGAGGTCAAGATGGCCGGAACCGGCGCGCGGGCGCAGGCCTTCGTCGAGGACTTCGTGGCCGGACTGGAGCCGAAATTCCGCGCCGAGCTGGCGGTGCTCACGGCCCTCAAGGGCGCCGAGACCGGGCTCGAGCGTCCGCGCGTCGAGGTGTGGGACTATCTCTACCTCCAGAACCTCCTGCTCGCGCGCGAGTACGGCGTGAACACCGCGGAGCTGCGCAACTACTTCCCGCTCGAGCGCGTGATGGAGGGGATGTTCCTGGTCTACGAGCATCTGTTCGGCCTGCGCTTCCATCCCGTCAACCCGACGCGGCCCTGGGTGCCGGACCTGAAGCTCTACGTGGTGGAGGACGCCCGGACGCTGGAGCCGCTCGGCGCCTTCTTCCTCGACCTGTTCCCGCGCGACGGCAAGTACAACCACTTCGCGCAGTTCGACCTGGTCGGCGGCAAGCGCCTGCCCGACGGCCGCTACCGCCGCCCGGTGGCGGCGCTGGTCTGCAACTTCACTCCGGGCGCCCCGGGCGAGCCGGCGTTGATGACGCACGACGAGGTGCAGACCTTCTTTCACGAATTCGGCCACTGCCTGCACGCCGTGCTGACGCGCGCCGAGCACGCGCGCTTCGCCGGCGGCGCCGTGCCGCGCGACTTCGTCGAGGCGCCCAGCCAGATGTTCGAGAACTGGGCCTGGGATCCGGAGGTGCTGTCGATCTTCGCCGGGCACTGGAAGGATCCGGAGCGCGGCGTGCCCATCGAGACCCTGCGCGCGATGAAGGCGGCGGACCTCGCCACCAAGGCCGTGTGGTACCGGCGCCAGCTCGGCTACGCGCTGGCCGACCTGCGCATGCACCGCGGCCCCGTGGCCGATCCGGCCGCCGTCGCCAATCGCGCGATGGCCGACGCCTTCCTGCCGGTGCCGCCCGGCACGCACTTCGCCGCCTACTTCGGCCACTTCACCGGCTACGACGCCGGCTACTACGGCTACGCCTGGGCCGACTCCATCGCAGCCGACCTCGCCACCGTCTTCGCGCAGGCCAACGAAGGGTTCCTCGATGCCGAAGCCGGCATGCGCCTGCGCCGCGAGATCTACGAGCCGGGCGGCTCGCGCCCGGTGGAGGACTCGGTGCGCGCCTTCCTCGGCCGCCCCAGCGACGCGCGCGCCTTCTTGCGCTCGGTCGGCATCGGCGACTGACTCGCTCCCGGCTCTGCCGGTTCCATGGGCTGGTTCTCTTTCTCGCAGGCCACCCAACCGGCCGGCGGCGGCTTCTCCTTGAGCTCCAGCAGGAAGCGCGAGGGATGGCGCGCCTTGTACACGCCGCGCAGCGCGCGCCGCTGGCAGAAGGTCATCGTGAGATGAGATTTGGCGCGCGTCACCGCCACGTACATCAGGCGCCGCTCCTCCTCGACGCCGCCCTCCAGCGCGGAGCGCCGGTGGGGAAGGATGCCCTCTTCGCAGCCGACCAGCCACACGCGCTCGAATTCGAGGCCCTTGGCCGAGTGGATGGTCGTGAGAGACACGGCGTCGGCCGCCTCCTTCTCGCCGGGATCGCCCTCCTCGCTGCGCAGGGACAGCTCGTCGAGAAACCGGTCCAGGCTGGAGTCGCGGCCGTGGTGCCGTTCGTGCGCGGCGGCGAAGTCGAGGATTTCGAGCGCGCCGTTCCAGCGCGTCTCGCGGGCGGCGTTCTCCGGATAGCAGCGCTCGATCTCGGCGCGGTACTGCAGCGCCTCGATCAGCGCCGCCACCGTCTGCGGCAGCGGCGCGCCGGCCTTCACTTCGGCGCGCGCGGCCGCCAGCGCCGCCTGCAGGCGGCTCCAGCCGCGCGCGGCGGCCTCGGGCAGCTCGCCGGCGGCGCTCATCTCGGCGAACACGCCGGCGGCGTCGCGGCCCTGCGCGGCGGCGCGCTCGACGACCTTCTCGATGCTGACGTCGCCGATGCCGCGCGGCGGCACGTTCACCACGCGCAGCAGCGCCGACTCGTCGTGCGGCCGCGCCACCAGGCGCAGGAAGGCGGCCAGGTCGCGGATTTCCTTGCGGTCGAAGAAGGACTGCGCCCCGGACACGCGCACCGCGATGCCCTGCGCGCGCAGCTCGGTCTCGAAGGGCCGCGGCTGGGTTTGCGTGCGGAACAGGATCGCGCAGTCGCGCGGGCGCGCCGCGCCGCTGCGCAAGAGTTCGGCCAGGTCGGCGACCACGAACTGCGCCTCGTGCTCCTCGTCGTCGCAGGCGAAGGCCTGCACCGCGGCGCCGGACCCGCGCGAGGAGCGCAGCGTCTTGACGTGGCGCTTCAGGTTGTTGCGGATCACCTTGTTGGCGGCGTCGAGGATCTCCTCGTTGCTGCGGTAGTTCGTCTCCAGCCGCACCACCGCCGCGCCGGGGAAGTCGCGCTCGAAGTCGAGGATGCGCTTGTGGTCGGCGCCGCGCCAGGCGTAGATGGACTGGTCGTCGTCGCCCACCACCATCAGGTTGCGGCGCTTGCCGGCGATGGCGCGCACGATCTCGTACTGCGGCCGGTTGGTGTCCTGATACTCGTCCACCAGGAGGTACTGGAAGCGCTCCTCGAGCCCGGCGCGCACCTTCTCGTGCTCGCGCAGCAGGCGGAGGCTGCGCAGCAGCAGATCGTCGAAGTCCAGCATGCGGCGGCGCGCCAGCTCGGCCTCGTAGGCGCCGAAGACCTTCGCCGCCAGCAGGTCCTGGTCGCCGCCGCCTTCCCGCGCCGCCGCCGCCGGATCGCTCATGCGGCTCTTCCACAGCGAAATGCGCGCCTGCGCCGCGCGCGGGTGCAGGCTGGTCTCCGCCACGCTCACCGAGCGCAGGGCCGCGCGGATCACCGATTGCTGGTCGGCGGCGTCGCAGATCGGGAAGGATTTCTGCAGGCCGATCAGGCGGTGGTGCTCGCGCAGCAGGCGCACGCAGAAGGCGTGGAAAGTGCCCAGCGTCACGCCCTCGGCGGCCGGGCCGGCGGCCTTCAGCAGGCGCTCGCGCATCTCGCGCGCCGCCTTGTTGGTGAAGGTCACGGCAAGGATCGCGGACGCCGGCACGCCGCGCGCCAGCAGGGCGGCGATGCGCGTGGTCACGACCTTGGTCTTGCCCGTGCCCGCGCCGGCGAGGACCAGCAGGGGTCCGTCCAGAGTTTCCGCCGCGCGCCGCTGCTCGGGGTTCAGGCCGGACAGCAGCGCCGCGGCGTTCGCGGGCGCGCGCCGGGAAGCCAAGGCCGCACAGCGTACGGTCCGGCTCGTGCGTATGCTGCGCCGGAAGCCGGATGCAAGTCCTCCTCATCGCGCTGGCATTCGCCGTCGTCATCCTGCTGATCTGGGCCGGCTGGAAGTGGGAGCAGCAGCGCCGCGCCGAATTCGCCGCCTGGGCCGCGCAGCGCGGCTTCCGCTACGCGCACCAGAAGGATCCCGAGGTGCGGCGCCAGTACGGATTCCTCGACCGCCTGCAGGTCGGGCACAGCCGCGCGGGCTACCACCTGCTGCGCGGCGACTGGCAGGGCTTCCCGGCCGCCGCGTTCCAGTTCCGCTACACCGTCGGCAGCGGCAAGCACCAGCACACCGTGCACGTCGGCGTGGCGCTGCTGCACCTCGAGCGCAGCTTTCCGGAGCTGCTGATCGGGCCGGAGAACGTCCTGCACCGCATCGGCGCGGTCTTCGGCTTCGACGACATCGACTTCGAGTCGGCGGCCTTCTCGAAGGCCTTCCAGGTGCGCTGCGCCGACAAGAAGTTCGCCTACGACTTCTGCAACTCCGGCATGATCGAGTACCTGCTGGCCTACCCGGACACCTGTCTGGAGCAGGAAGCGGGGGTGCTGGCGGTCCTGCGCGAGGGCAATCTGCGCGCCGAGCACCTCGACGGGATGTTCCAGCGGCTGGCGGCGGTGCGCGCCAAGATGCCCGACTACCTCTTCCGCGGCTGATTTCACCCACGCCGGGCGCCTTCGCCCGTAGAATCCGCACCATGATCCTCTGGGTCGTCCTCGGAATCCTCCTGGTGATCGTCTTCTGGGCGATCGCCGCCTACAACGGTTTGGTCTCCATCCGCAACCAGTGCGACGAAGCCTGGTCCAACGTGGACACCGAGCTGAAACGCCGCTACGACCTGATTCCCAATCTGGTCAACACGGTGAAGGGCTACGCCAAGCACGAGAAGGACCTGCTCGAGCAGGTCACCGCTCTGCGCGAGAAGGCCGCCAACAACCACGGCTCGCCGGCCAGCCAGGCCAAGGACGAGGGCGCTCTCGAGCGCGCCGTCGGCCAGCTGATGGTGCGCCTCGAGGCCTATCCGGACCTCAAGGCCAACGTCAACTTCCTGGAGCTGCAGAAGGAGCTCGGCAACACCGAGAACCGCATCCAGGCTTCGCTGCGCTTCTACAACGGCAACGTGCGCGAGAACAACAACAAGATCGAGCAGTTCCCGGGCAGCATCGTCGCCAACATGTTCAAGTTCCTGAAGAAGGAGTTCTTCGAGCTGGACGTGCCCGAGGCGCGGCAGGCGCCGAAGGTGGCGTTCTAGCCGGCCCCGCAGCCTGTACAGTGGGCGGCGCCATGAAGGCGCCGCCCGCTTTCTTTTTCGCCCTCCTGCTGTGCGCCGCCTGCGCCGCGCCTGCCGCGCAGGAACCGGTGTCCCGGATGGTGACCCTGCAACACGCGCCGGCCGAGGAAGTGGCGCTGCAGCTCGAGCCGCGGCGGCCGCAGGACGTGGTGATCGACGTGCTCGCCGTTCCGGGCGTCAACGGGATCCTGCTGCGCGGCAGCCCGCGGGACTGCGACGCGCTGGAGGCCGAAATCCGGCGCCTCGACCGATCGGCCGGGGACTGATAGTCTCGCCGCCGTGAACCATCGGCATCCTGCCGCCAGCCGTCAGTACGGTTGAGGCGCAGCCCGGCAGCACCGGAGCGGCCTCCCTGCCGCTTGCTGCCTGGGAACCGGTCGGTTCCCCCCGCGCTGAGCCGGACCTCGCGGTCCGACGAAGGGGCGGCTGACCGGTGCTGGCGGGAGTGAATCCGGCGGTTCCACCACGGAATCCCATGTCTCGCTTCTCCCTTTGCGCCGCGACGGTCGTCACGGCATTCCTCCTTCTCCCCGCTGGCGCTTCGGCGCAGCAGGATCACGAGCCGGAAGACTTCAAGATGGTCGAGTGGAAGGATCTGGTAGGCACCGGATCCAAGATCCAGTTCTACGGCTTCGTCCGCGCTGACGGCATCTACAGCGACTCGCGGATGAACGATCCGGCGATCACCGCCTTCGTTCTCTCGGAAGATCCGATGGCTCCGGCCGCGGTCGGCGCCGAAGAGAACGACGACGAGTTCACCATGCACGCGCGCCTGACGCGCTTCGGCATGAACTTCACGCCGATGCCGACGACTTCGCTCAACGACGCGGACGTCTCGGCCAACATCGAATTCGACTTCTACAACATCGGCCTGAACGACAACGACTCGCGCAGCGCCATCCGCATGCGCAAGGCGTACGTCAACCTCAAGTGGGACGAGTTCTCGCTGCGCGCTGGCCAGGACTGGGACTGGATTTCACCGCTGATGCCCGCCATCAACGGCGACTTGGTGATGTGGGGCGCCGGCAACCTCGGCGACCGCCGTCCGCAGCTGACCGGCCGCTGGAACAAGGCCATGATGGACGGCAGCTTCGAGACCGCGCTGGGCATCGCCCTGGCCGGCGCCGTGAGCAGCGCCAACGTCACCGGCGGACTGCGTTCCGGCGAGAACTCCGGCCTGCCGATGGTGGCCGCGCGCGTCGGCTGGTCCGGCAAGACCGAGAAGGGCGGCCGCATGCAGGCGGGCGTCTGGGGCCACTGGTCCGAGGACGAGTACAACGCGACGGGCGCCGGCGTGGAGGACTACGCCTCCAACTCGGTGGGCGTGGACGTCGTCGTGCCGGTCGTCTCTGACAAAGTCTGGATCCAGACCGAAATCTGGACCGGCAAGAACCTCGACGACGTGCGCGGCGGCATCTTCCAGGGCGTCAGCCTCACGGGCGTCGAAATCGAGTCCACCGGCGGCTTCGTCGAGCTCGGCTGGAAGGCCACGCCGGCGATGACCATCTTCGGCGGTTTCTCGACCGACGATCCGAACGACGACGACCTCGACGCCGCCGTCCCGAGCGACAACCAGATCGCCTACGTGGCCGCCAACTGGAAGTACGACCAGGTGAAGATCGGCCTCGAACTCAGCAACTGGGTCACTTCCTACTCCACGCTGGAGGAAGGCGACGCCAATCACGTCTCGCTGTGGATCGCCTACTACTTCTAGAGGAACCATGCATCTCACATTCCGCACACATCTGATGGGGGCGGGCGCTTTGGCGCTCGCCTGCTCCTGCTCCTCTCCGGGCAACACGCTCGAGTTCCAGGCGCGCAACGACTTCGCGGTGACCGTCCCCGACGGCGCCAAGGAGGTCCGCGCGTGGTTCGCGCTGCCGGACGATCGCGACCCGATGCAGGAGGTGAGCAACCTGCGCATCGAGACCGTCGCGCCCCCGGGCATGACGGCCACTTCCCGCGAGACGCGCGACGCCGCCGGCAACCGCTTCCTCTACGTCGAGGGGCGGGGCGGCGGCGGCGGCGTGCTCGAAGTGCGCACCTCCTTCGACCTGGAGCGCCAGGAGGAGCTGCACGACGCCGATCCGGCCCGCACGCGTCCGATCAATTCGGCCGAGCGCGGCGAGCTGGGGCCCTACCTGCACGCCAACACGCACGTGCAGATCACCCCGGAAATCCACATGGCGGCGCGCGCCGCCGTGGGGGAAGAGAAGAATCCGGTGCGCCAGGCGCGCCTGCTCTACGACGCGGTCCTCGACCGGGTCACCTACTGGGTGAAGTTCCCGGACAAGATGAAGGCCTCGCCGGTGGGCAGCGCCACCTACACCATGGAGAACGGCTGCGGCAACTGCACCGACTTCCACAGCCTCTACGCGGCGATGGCGCGCTCGGTGGGACTGCCGATCCGGATGGTCTACGGCTCCTTCCTCAAGGGTCCGCTGAGCGGCAAGGACGAGGATCAGTCCTACCACTGCTGGATCGAATTCTGGGCGCCGGAGCTGGGCTGGATTCCGCTGGACGTGGCGGTCGCCGACGTCTTCGTGGACGACTTCCAGCTCAACGAGGCCAATACCCGCAAGGTCGAACTGACCACGGCCGACGGCTACCAAGGCCCTGATCCGGCGATGGTCGAGTACTACTTCGGCAACCTCGACGCGCGCCGCGTCACCTGGAACCGCGGGCGCGATCTGGTGCTGAATCCGCCGGCGGCCGCGGGGCCGATCAACGCGATGCCCAAGGGGCACGTCGAGGTGGACGGCCAGGCGCACGCCGGCTGGACGCGCAAATTGACCTTCACGGAGCCGGCGCAGAAGTGATCGTGGAGAAGATCCGCGCCGAGAACGTCATCGCGGAGGCGGAAGCCCGTTGGGGCTCCGCCTGCGCGGGATGCGGCGCGGATCTGCACGGTTTGGACGTCGTGCTGTCGCTGTTCTTGGGCGACAAAGGGGCCCTGCGCTGCGTCGGTTGCGCGGCGCGGGGCCTCGGTCGCGCGCCGGAGGAATTCGTGCGCGGTGCGGTGCCGCATCTGAGCCGGCTGGAATGCTGGAGCGGAGGATGGCGGCATGCGGAGGCGCGGCTGCGGAGGGAGGGCAAGTGGCCGGCGCGGGGGATTCCTGAAGACGTGAGGCTGACGAGGACGGAGGAGGGAGAGAAAGAGCAGGAGGAAGAATTCACAGCCTTTGAAGCGGCTTACGCCGCGGACGCAGCGTCCCCCGCGTGGGACGCGGGGGACGCTGCTTGCGGCGACCTTGTTCTGGAGTTGCGCCTCAAACTCCGGGCGATGCAGCCCGGACAAATCCTGCGCGTCCGCGCCACCGACCCCGGCGCTCCCGGCGATCTCCCGGCCTGGTGCCGGCTCACCGGACACACTCTGCTTCGTTTCCGACATCCCGAATACTGGATCCAAGCCAAGTCATGAATCAACAACGCTTCACCGTGAGTCTCACCCGCGGCCTCGACGACACCGACCGCGCCACCGTGGCCTTCGTCGTCGCCAACGCCGCCGCCGCCTCCGACAAGGAGGCCCTTGTCTTCCTGAGCATCGAGGGCGTGCGCCTGGCGGTGCAAGGAACCGCCGATCCGGTCCACGAGGCCGGCTTCGCTCCGCTCCGCGACCTCATGGCCAACTTCGTCAAAGCCGGCGGCAAGATCTGGGTCTGCTCGCCGTGCTTCAAGAAGCGCAGCCTCGACGAGACCAAGCTGGTCGCCGGCGCCTCGATCGTCGGCGGCGCCAGCCTGGTCGAATTCCTGTCCGGCGGCTCTCCCAGCGTCTCCTACTAAGGTGGGCGAGCCCGAGTTGCCGCCGCCCGCCGCCGTGTGCGACGGGGGCGACCTGGACTGCGGCAGCGGCCTGCTGCTGATCATCCGCGAGGCCATGGCGCCGCTCGCAGCCGGCGCTGTGCTGGAGGTGAGATCGCGCGAAGCCAGCGTGCGCGCCGACCTGCCCGCCTGGTGCCGGCTGGTCGGGCACACGCTCGAGCAGGAGCGGCCCGGCGCGGGCGGCTCGCGCAGTTTCTTCCTGCGCAAGAACGCGGCCGCCGCCGGCAATTCTCTGGAGCAGGATCTGCAGAGCGCGCGCGACTTCAGCTGGAGCGTGCGCGTGCGCTCGCGCGAGCCGATGCGCGCCGAGGCCTACGCGCGCAACCACTCCTTCACGATCGGCCAGCCGGCCAGCTTCGATACCCGCGACGCCGCGCCCAGCGCCATCGAGCATCTGCTCGCCGCCCTGGCCGCGGATCTGGCGGTGGGATTCCGCTGGCGGGCGTCGCGCCGCGGCGTGGAGATCCGCGAGCTGGAGGTCAATCTGAAAGCCTCCTCGCGCAACGTCCTGGTCTACCTCGGAGTCGAAGACGCCGGCGACGCGGGCCTCGCCTCCGTCAGCGGGCGCCTCTTCGTGGACACGGACGCGGACGACGCCCTGCTGGCGGAGGTCTGGCAGGACACGCTCGCGCGCTCGCCGGTGGCCGCCACGCTGCTGCGCGGCACGCCGCTTCCCATCGAACTGCGCCGCGCATGACCCAGGACCCCTTCGACCGCCTGCCCCGCTTCGCCGTCACCACCGTCGGCAGCTGGCCGCGCCCGGACCAGCTGCTGCGCGCCCGCCGCCGCCGCGATCCGAATCTGCCGCAGCTCGAGAACGCGGCCGTGCTGGCGGCCCTGCGCGACCAGGAGGAATCCGGCGCGGACATCGTCACGGACGGCGAGCAGCGGCGCGACAACTTCTATTCCTTCCTCTGCGAGCGGGTGGAAGGCCTGACCCTGATGTCCATGGCCGACATGCTGGAGCACGTGGAGGACAAGAGCGGCTTCGAGGCCCTGCTGCAGACGCTCGACGTGCCCGCCTACGCCATCAAGAACGCCATCGTCACGGGCCGCCTGCGCGCGCGGCAGCCGCTGGCTCTGGACGACGCGCGCTTCCTGCGCCAGCACACGCTGAAGCCGGTCAAGGTGACCTTGCCGGGGCCGTATCTGCTGGTGCGCTCCTCGTGGGTGGATTCGCTGGCGCGCCGCGCCTACTCCAGCCGCGAAGAATTGGCCGATGACGTCGTCGCCCTCCTGCGCGCCGAGCTCCTGGCCCTGCAGGAAGAGGGCATCGAGGTGGTGCAGTTCGACGAGCCGGTGCTGACCGAGCTGGTGTTCGCCGGCAAGTCGGCCACCCGCACCTTCATGTGCGCGGCGCTGGCGGCGTCGGCGCGGCCGGACGAGGAGTTGGAATTCGCGGTGCAGCTGATCAACCGCGTGGTGAGCGGCGCGGATCGCACCGTCACCGCCCTGCACGTCTGCCGCGGCAACTGGAGCCGCGACGAAGGCGTGCTGCTGAGCGGCTCCTACGACGGCCTGATTCCCTACCTGGCGCGCATGCAGGTGCGGCAGTTCGTGCTCGAGTACGCGACGCCGCGCGCCGGCGATCCGGCGCTGCTGGCGCAGCTGCCGCCGGGCCGCTGCATCGGGCTGGGCGCCGTGAATCCGCGCACCGAGGAAGTGGAGTCTTCCCTGGACATCGCGGCGCGCGTGGAGCGGCTGACGATGGCGTTGGGCCACGATCGCATCCACCTCAACCCGGACTGCGGATTCGGAACCTTCGCCGAGCGGCCGATGAACAGCGTGGCGGTGGCCAAGGCCAAGGTGCGGGCTTTGGCGGGCGCCGCGCGCCTGCTGCGCGGGGCTGAGTAAAAAAATCTGGAACTTTTTCGCGCCGCGAACAAGCGTTTGAACCGGGCGCGGTGCGCGGCTCTAAGTCGGCCTGCGAGCGCGGCGAACAAGGATGTCGCTCATATGACAGACGGACGGCCAAAGCCGCCGCAGAGCGCCGCCGCGCCAGATTGGGCTTGAACCCGCTCTAGAATCCACGCCTCTGCCAACGGGCAGGGGATTTCGCTCATGCGCTGCAAGGCGCGTGAGTTGAACACCGAAAGGTGCCATCTGAGGGGATGGAGTTGCGGTCCTGGCGTCAAGCTGGGGCCGCATTTTTTTTGGCGTCGTGCTGCGTGGCGCGCCAGCCGACGATCTCGCCGCCGAGCAGGAACACGAGTCCGAAGAGCCACAGCACGATCATCAGCAGGAAGAAGCTGGCCAGGCTGCCGTAGATCTCGTCGAATTGCGCGGTGAAGTGCAGCCACAGGCTGAAGCTGCCGAGCAGCGCAAGCCATCCGAGGCAGGCCGGCACGGCGCCGGCCAGCGCGGCCCGCCACCGCACGCGCCGGTCGGGCAGGAAGCGGTACGCGAGGGTCAGGAACAGGGTGAGCAGAAGGATCGTGAGCGGCCAGCGCGACCAGGCCCAGACCTGCGGAAAGACTTCGCTCAGCCCCAGCAGGCGCGCCAGGAAGACGCCGAGCGCCTTGCCGCCGAAAATCAGCACGTAGCTGGCGCCGACGAAGATCATGGCCGCGGCGGTGAATCCGACGTCGGTCAGGCGGGTCACGAAGGGGTTGCGCAGCCGCGCGTTCTTGAGCACGCCGTTCAGCCCGCGGCGTGCGCCCGAGATGGCCTTCGAGCCGGCCCACAGCGCCACCAGCAGCCAGAGGAAGACCCCGCGGGAGGGGCGGCGCGTGGCGAATTCTTCCAGAAAGCTGCTCAGCAGCCGCTGGACGTCCGCCGGGAAGCCCTGCATCATCCGCTCCATCACCCGGGGCACTTCCCGCTCCAGCGGCAGCAGGTCCAGCACGCCGATCAGAAGGATCAGCAGCGGGAACAGCGCCAGCGTGAAGTAGTAGCTCATCTGCGCCGCCAGGCCGGCGAGGTCGTCCTTGCGGAGCTCTTCGAGGGCGCGCCGGGCGATCTGCAGCACGCCACGCACCGGGGCCAGTGGGGTTGCGGTTGCGGCTTCGTTCACGCAGGGACTGTAGCGGCATTAGTCTGGCGCCCCCGTGCTGACCGCCGCCGACTTCGAGCTCTTCCAATCCCGCTTCCAGTCCGACGCGGAGTGGAACGGCCGCCGCCTCGACCTGCGCCGCCGCCTGCAGGAGCTGGGCGACCGGGTCAAGGAAGCCTGCGCCGCCCGCCACGGCCTGGATCTGGAGCGCCGCGAGAGCCTGCACCATCCGCACGCCAGCAACGGCAACCGCGTGGCGCGGCAGCGCACGATGCTGTTTCGCGGCAAGAAAGAGCGCAAGGCGCTGCAGAAGTTTCTGGGGCCGGAGCTGGCCAAGGATCTGGACTCTGCGCACAAGAGCGCGCATCTGCAGGCGGGCGTCGAAGAGCGGCAGGCCTTCTGGGGGGTGCGCTGGGAGAAGGACGCCTGGTTCGACCTGAACGTGCTGGTGAAGCGCGCCGAAGAGGGCGAGGGACGGGCGGCGCTGATGGCCGCGGCCAAGGAGGGCGCCGGCTTCAGCTTCGAGGTGGACGGCGGGGGGGGGAGGCCGCTGGAGAAGATCGGCGAGCGCGACTGGCGCGATCTGGCCGGCTTCCTGGAGCCCGGGAAGCACGCCGTCGAGGTGGTGCTGCGGCAGCCGCGGGCCGAGGTGGTGGCGGCGGGGGGGGGCTGGGGCGAGCGGGTGGTGGAGGACCTGGTGCGGCTGGCTCCGCTGTTCCGCCTGGGCTGCTGGACGGCGGAGGGGCCGAGCGGGATCAGCTGGTAGGCCGGCCACGGGAATACTAGACAAAAGAGTAGAGAGTATTAATATGGGCGGCGGAGGCTCGACCTCCTTCCCATCATGAACCCCAAGCTCCTGCTCCTGACCCTCTCGCTCCTGCCCCTGGCCGCCTGCAGCACCACCCCGCGCTCGACGAAGGGCGGCTGGACCGACCGGCTGATGGATCCGCTGACGGCGCCGACCCTCTTCGAGAGCCCGGTCATCGCCACCAACCTGCGGCCGATCGCCGCCTATCACACCCTGCCGGACGACTCGGTCTTCGCAGGCGGCGACGTGCGGATCCTGGCCCTGCAGGCGCGCTGGGCGCTGACGGACCGGCTGGCGCTGATCGCGACCAAGGATGGATACGTCGAGATCAATCCGGACACCGGCGGGGAGGAGAGCGGCATGGCGGACATCGCCGCGGGCCTCAAATTCGCCCTGCTGCAGCTCGAGAAGTCCGGAATCCTGGTCACGCCCGGCGTGACCTACGAGTTCGCGAGCGGCGACGAGGAGGTGTTCCAGGGCAACGGCGACGGCATGGTGCGTCCTTTCGTCAGCGCCGGCTGGGACCTGGGCCGCTTCAACCTGCTGGGCAACGTCGGATACGACATGCCGCTGGACGGCGACGCCGAGTCCACGCGCTTCACCTGGCACGGCCACGCCGACTTCCAGGTCTTTGACAATCTGTTCCCGCTGGTCGAGATCAACGGCCTGACGTACACCGACGACGGCGCCGCCCTGCCTGTCGATTTCGAGGGCGTGGACTTCTTCAACCTCGGCTCCAACGACGTGTCCGGCAACACGCTGGTGACGGGAGCGGTGGGCTTGCGCTGGCGCATCGGCAATTCGGCGGTCGGCGCGGCCTACGAGGCTCCGCTGACCTCGCGCGAGGATCTCTTCGGCTGGCGGGCCACCCTGGACTGGGTGTTCTGGCTCTAGAGAACGCGTAGGGGGGGGGCGATCTGATCGGGTCGCTCCCCGCGCGTATCATCGCGCCCAAGCATGAGCAAAGGGCGCCTCGAGGCTTTCAGCGACGGAGTGCTGGCCATCGTCATCACCATCATGGTGCTGGAATTGAAGGTGCCGCACGGAACCGATTGGGAGGCGCTGCGCCCGCTCCTGCCGGTCTTCCTGAGCTACGTGCTGAGCTTCGTCTACGTCGGCATCTACTGGAACAACCATCATCACATGCTGCACGCGGCGCAGACGGTCAGCGGCGGCGTCCTGTGGGCCAATCTGCATCTGCTGTTCTGGCTCAGTCTCCTGCCCTTCGTCACCGGCTGGATGGGCGAGAATCATTTCGCCGCGCTGCCGGTCGCGCTCTACGGCGGAGTGCTGCTGATGGCGGCGGTTGCCTACTTCGTGCTGGCTCATGCGCTGGCTGCGCACCACGGGCCACAGTCGCGGCTGACGCAGGCGCTGGGCGCCGATCGCAAGGGCAAGATCTCGATCCTGATCTACGCGGCCGCGATCGCGCTCTGCCTGGTCAATCCGTGGCCGGCGCTGGCTCTCTACGCGCTGGTGGCGATGATGTGGTTCGTGCCCGACCGCCGCATGGAAGCGGCGCTGCGCGGCTGATCCTCAGCGGGACGCGGTCTTCGGCACGATGTCGGTCTGCAGGCGCGGGTCGGCGCCGGGGACGTAGGTGGTCGGAAAGCCCAGTTCGGCGCGGACGAGGTTGGTGCCCTGCGCGATCGCGGCCGCCTTGAAGAAGGCAATCTCGCGGTTGCAGCCCTGGCGGCCGAAGCCGCAGTCGCTGGAAATCACGAGCTGCTCGGGCGCGACGTGCTTCAGCGCCGTGCGGATGCGCCCGGCGACGTCCTCGGGCCTGTCCACCTGCAGCGAGCGGTGGCTGGAAACGCCCACGCACACTTTTTTGGGCAGCTTGCCCTTGAGCGAGCCGAAGAGCTCGATTTCGCGGAAGTTGCGGTCGGTCATCTCGACGGTCCAGACGTCGCCGCGCAGCGCGTGCAGGTAGAGCTCGAAGGATTCGCGGTAGCTGTCGTTGTCAATCACGCGCTGCATGTTGGGATTGCCCCAGCAGGTGTGGATCCAGATCTCCACGTCGTCCAGGCCCTCGACCTCGCGGTTGTAGGCCTCGACCATGAACTTGACCTCGTCGCTCTTGGCGCCGTAGGTGTTGGCCCAGAAGTGCAGCGTGGGCTCCTCGATCTGGATGCACTTGCAGCCGGCGTCGCGCAGCGCGCGCAACTCCTGGTTCATGGCGACGGCCATGTCCCAGATCACTTCGCGGTTGTCCTTGTAGGCGCTGGTGTGGACGTCCAGGAACAGTCCCATCACCTGCGAGCAGCAGGTGCCGAAGCGCACCGGTTTGCGCGTCTTCGATTGCGCCAGGCGCCAGATCTTGGCGTAGTCGAGCGGGCGGTGTTCGATCTTGCCGACCACGCGCGGCCAGCGCCAGCCGGTGTAGATCTCGTTGAGCAGCGTGCCGGGCGGATAGCGCAGCCAGGGCGAGCGCGTCTCCTCCGACTGCAGATGGTCGCCCTCGAAGCCGGCCCAGCGCTGCAGCGGATAATGGTGCCAGGAGCGGCCGGCCAGGTCGTCGTCGCAGTGATAATCGCCGTGCGTGAGGATGTCGAGGCCGGCGCGCTCCTCGTCGCTGATCACGGTGGCCAGCGCGTCCGTGAACTTCTCGCGGAAGCGCACGTCCATCATGCAGGTGTCCAGCGGCTTGCCGAACATGCTGACGTCGAACCAGCGCGGCCGCGGCCACGAGCCGGTGACGGTGCAGGGGAGGATCTGGTCCTTGGTGACGGTGAGCATGCGGCGGCAGTGTAAGGCCGCACGCCCAGCTCGCCCACGGCCGTCTGAGCCCTCCTTCCTCGGTCACCGAGCTAGAACACGATCAAATTCGTCGGCGTGCAGGTCGTGAGATCCACGCCCTGCACGCTGCGGCCGCAGAATCCGGATGGTGCGTTGAAACTCAACACGGCGGTGCCGGAGAGATTGGCCGTGACGATCGCGGTCAGCGCCGGAGGGGAGATGCCGAGGATGAGACCGGCGCAGGGCGGCGTCGGTTTCACGAACACTCCTGCCGCGCCAGAAACGAATGCGGCCTGACCACCGGCGGTTGCGCCGTGGATGGTCAAGGTGATTGCGCCGGGACAGGTCCCGATTCTTCCGAGGCTGGGCAGGGCGGGGCCACGATCATGGACGAAGACGTCGAGGACCTGATTCGTGTCGCCGGGCACGAGGTTCGTGGAGTGACTTGAGAAGGTGACCAGCCGGCCAGCCGCGGAGATGAAAACGGACGAACTGGTGCTGTTCCCCTGAACGCCAGCGGAGTCCATGCTGACTCGACTGGTCTGGCCCGTCAGCCGATCGTGAACGAAGGCGTCCTGCGATTGATTCGTGTCGCCCGGAACAAGATTGGTGGCGCTGCTATAGAAGGAGACGTAGCGGCCGTCGGCAGAGAACGTCGCGTAGGAACCGCTGCTGCCATTCCCTTGCACTCCGGCGGAGCTCACGCTGACGCGGCTCGTCCGGCCCGTTTGGCGGTCGTGGACGAAGATGTCGTTGACGCCATTGGTATCTCCGGGCACCACATTGCCGGAGTCAGTAGTAAATCCAACGTGACGGCCATCAGAGGAAATGGTGGGGTATCCGCAGGGCCGATGAGGCTCCGTGCCATTCGTTGCCACGTTCACGCAGGTGGTTTGGCCGGTCCAGCGATCATGAAGGTAAATGTCCTCCCAGGGGTCGGTGTCGCCGGAGGCCAAATTCCCGGCCTCGCTCGAGAACGCGACGTACCTTCCATCGCCCGAAATGGCGGGCTTTGAACTGCGGTCATCCCCTTGCACGCCGGCGGAATTCACGCTGACACGGCTGGTTCGGCCGGTGAGGCGGTCATGGACGAATACATCAGCTTCGCCGTTCGTGTCGCCGGGCACGAGGTTCGTTGCCCCGCTATCGAACGCGACGAAGCGGCCGTCGGCGGAAATGTCACAAGCGAGGCTGGTGCCATTCCCTTCAACACCTGCAGAGTCCAGGCTGACGCGACTGGTCTGGCCCGTCAGCCGATCGTGGACGAAGACGTCGTAGCGGCCATTCGTGTCGCCGGGCACGAGGTTCGTGGCAAGGCTGCAGAACGCGACGTAGCAGCCGTCCCCGGAAACGGAGTGACCACCGTTGCTCTCCGAGTTCCCCTCCACGCCGGCAGAATCCACGCTGACACGGGAGGTCTGGCCCGTCAGCAGCTCATGCATGAAGACGTCCATGCTGCCGTTCGTGTCGCCCGGCACAAGGTTGTCGGCATCGCTGGAGAAGCCGATGAACCGACCGTCGTCGGAGATGGATGACGCCCGGCTCTCGTTGTTGCCCTGCACGCCGGCCGAGTCCACGCTGACGCGTTCGGTGCTTTGGGCGGAGGCGGAGGAGAGCAGGAGCACGGCGGCCGTGCATGCGAGGGTGGAATGCGAGAGGTTGGAGAGTCTCACGGGGTTAGAGCACGATCACGTTGGTCGCGACGCAGGACGCAAGATCCACGGCTTGGATGCGGCGGCCGCAGGAGCCGGGCGGCGGAGTGAAAATCACATTTGCATGGCCGGACGCATCGGCCGTGACCAGCGCGCCGAGATGCGGACTGGACAGACCAAGCAGCAGGCCCTGGCAGGGCTGACTGGGGTTGACGAAGGATCCCGATGGGCCGTGCAGGATGAGAATCCGGCCGAGCGCCGACGCGTCGCGGACGTCGAGCGTGATGGGGCCGGGGCAGATTCCAGTCTTGGCTAGGCCGGGAGCCAGCGGGCCGCGATCGAGGATGAAGACGTCCATGGCGTCGTTCGTGTCGCCCGGCACGAGATTCGTGGCGCTGCTCACGAAAGCGACGTGACGGCCGTCCGCGGAAAGGGTGGGATAAGTGCTGACGTCGTCGCCGGGAGTCCCCGCGGGGTCCGCGCTGATCAATTCCGTCCGCTCCAGCAGGCGGTCCCGCAGGTAGACGTTGAAACTGCTGAAGAAGGTCACGTAGCGGCCGTCGGGCGAGATGGACGGCGCGTAACTGTGATGATTGTCCCACTGCTGGCCGGCAAGGTTGAGGCTGACGCGGCTGGTGCGCCGGGTCAGGCGGTCGTGGACGTACACGTCCCAGCGGCGGTTCGAGTCGTTCGGCACGAGGTTGGTGGCGTTGCTGTCGAAAGCCACGTGGCGGCCGTCGGCCGAGATGGAGAGGGCGTAGGAGCCGGACTGGAAGTCCGACTGCACGCCCCACTCGTTGACGTTGACGTTCTCGGTCAGTCCGGTCTGGCGGTCGTGGACGAAGATGTCATAGGCGCGGTTCGTGTCCGCCGCCATGAAATTGGTGGAGAGGCTCGAAAACACCACGAAGCGGCCGCTGGCGGAGAGGAAGGGCTTGATGCTGTTGCCATCGCCCTGGATTCCGGCGGAATCCACGCTCACCAGGCTGGTCCGGCCCGTGGCGCGGTCGTGCACGAACACGTCGGACCAGCCGTTGAGGTCGCCGGGCACGAGATTGTTCGCCTTGCTGTCGAAGGCCACGAAGCGGCCGTCAGCGGAGATGGAGGGCCACAGGCTGTCGCCGTTGCCTTCTTCGCCCCGATCGTTCACGCTGGTGCGCCAAGTGCGGGCCTGATGGCGGTCGTGCACGAAGACGTCGTTGCTGAGATTGCGGTCGCCGGTGACCAGGTTCATCGCGGTGCTCGTGAAAGTGACGTAACGGCCGCTGGCGGAGATGGACATGCCGTTCAGGCCGCTGTGCCCGATCGCCTGCGTTCCCGAGGAGCTCACGCTGACACGGCTGGTCACGCCGGTGAGACGGTCGCGCACGAAGACGTCGCGCGCGCCATTCGTGTCTCCCGGCACGAGATTGGATGCTTCGCTCATGAAGGCGACGTGCCCGCCGTCGCCGGAGACGAAAGCCCATTGGCTCAGGCCGTCGGACTGCGCTCCGAACGAGTCCACGCTGACGCGCTCGATGCTCTGAGCCTCCGCCCGGCCCACGGTCAGTCCGGCGGCCAGACTCACGGCGGCGGCAAGCAACGAGGCCGTGCGCATGAGCAGGTCAGAGAACGATCACGTTGGTCGGCGTGCAGCTGGCCAGGTCCACCGCCTGAATCGTCAGTCCGCAGCCGCCGGCCGACGCGCTGAAGCTGAGCACGGCGGTGCCGGATCTGGCGGCCAAGATGGAGGGAAGGATGCTGCGGTCGTCGCCCTGGGTGCCCGCGGAGTCGATGCTGACCCGCGTCGTCTGGCCGGATTGGCGGTCGTGCACGAACACGTCCGTGTACCCATTCGTGTCGCCCGGCACGAGATCGCTGGCGTGCGAATTGAAGGCGGCGAAGCGTCCGTCCGCGGAAATCGCCAGCCCGGCATGGGAACTGCGCTCTGCCTCGGCTCCCGCTGAATCCACACTGACGCGCTTCGTGCTCTGGGCGGCGGCTGGGGCGAGCGGCAGCGCCGCGGCAACGCTGCACAACAAACTTGCGAGCAGGAAATGTTGCATGGTCCTCCGGGCCAGGGTGGCCTTGTGATCAGATTAGCATGAGATTCTGCGCTAGAGCACGATCACGTTCGTCGCCTTGCAGCTCGTCACGTCCACCGCCTGGATGCTGAGGCCGCAGAAGCCGGAAGAGGCCGTGAAGGGCAGAACCACCGCGCCGTTCGCGTCGGCGAGCGGCATGACCTGCACCACCGGCACGCTGAGACCGAGCACGATGCCTGCGCAAGGTCCGCCCGGCTTGACGAAAGTTCCGGCCGGGCCGCGCAGCACCGCGGCGCGCCCGCTGGGAGTGAGATTGGTGATGGTGAGCGCCACCGGGCCCGGGCAGCTGCCGCTCTTGGCCAGGCGCGGACCGGTGCCGGCGCGCTCGTAGACGAAGATGTCGTCGAAGCCGTTGCTGTCGCCGGGCACGAGATCGTCGGCTGCGCTCAGGAAGGCGGCCGCGCCGCCGTCGGCGGAGAGAGAGGGGAATTGACTGGCGCCGCTGCCCTCGATGGCGAGGGAACTGATGCTCACGCGCAAGGTGGTGCCGTTCTGCAGGTCGCGGACGAAGACGTCCGCGGCGGCGTTGAGGTCGCCGGCCACCAGGTCGGCGGCGAGGCTGTGGAAGGCGACGAAGCGGCCGTCGGCGGAGAGAGAGGGGAATGCGCTCGCACCGTTGCCCTGCGCGCCCGCGGCGCCGAGACTGACGCGCGTCGTGATCGCGGATTGGCGGTCGTAGAGGAACACGTCGGTCGCCGCATTCGTGTCGCCGGCAATCAGATTGGTGGCGGCGCTCTCGAAGGCGGCGTAGCGGCCGTCGGCGCTCAGGCAGCACTCGGTGCTCGCGCCGTCGGATTCGCGGCCGGCGGAATCCACGCTCACGCGGCCGGTCTGGCGGGTGTTCTGGTCGTGCACGAACACGTCATCCAAGCCATTGGCATCGCCGGCCACCAGGTTGCCGGCGGCGCTCGAGAAGGCGGTGAAGCGGCCGTCGGCGGAAATGCTGGGCAGCGAACTGGGACCGTTGGCCTCCTGGCCGAGCGAGTCCACGCTGATCCGGTCGGTCCTGCCGGTTGCGCGGTCGTGCACGAAGACGTCGCGATGGCCCAGCGTGTCGCCCTGCACGAGGTTCGTGGCGGAGCTCTCGAACGCCACGTAGCGGCCGTTGCCGGAGATGGACGGCAGGAGGCTCTCCGAGTCGCCCTCTGCGCCCATCGTGCTCACGCTGACCCGCGACGTGATCCTGGTGTTGAGTTCGTGCACGAACACGTCGCGCACGCCTTGGGTGTCGCCGGACACCAGATTGGCGGCCTCGCTGTCGAAGGCGACGCTGCGGCCGTCGGCGGACATGCTGGGCGAGCGGCTGTCGCCGTCGCTCTGTGCGCCGGAAGAGTCCACGCTCACGCGGATGGTCTGCCCGGTCTGGCGGTCGTGCACGAAGACGTCGCGCAAGCCGTTGGTGTCGCCCGCCACCAGATTGCTGGCCTCGCTCTCGAAGGCGATGAACCGGCCGTCGCCGGAAATGGAGGCGCCGACGCTGTTCTGGTTCGCCTGCGCGCCGGCGGAATCCACGTTGACGCGCGTGGTGCTCTGGGCGGCTGCAGGGGAAAGGAGGAGCGCGGCCACGGCCAGGCTGGTGGGGAAAAGCGTAATGGTGATGGATCGCATGATGAAGCTCCGCTTCGATATGGGGCATTCCCAGAGTAACACAGAAAATCCGCGGCCCGGAGCGCAGTTCGGAGGATTCGGGTCGAATCCTGATCGGCGACCTCAGAGAACCAGCACGTTCGTCGCAGAGCAGGTCGTCAGATCGACAGCCTGGACGCTGCGGCCGCAGAGGCTTCCCGGAGCGGAAAGGTCGAGCACTGCCCGGCCGGAGGCGTCGGCCGTGAGGATCACCGTCAGTGCGGGGGGCAGGATTCCGAGCATGATTCCGGGGCAAGGCGACGCCGTCTTGACGAAGGATCCGGCCGCACCGCAGGCAATGGCCACCTTGCCGGCGGGACTTGCGTGGCTGACGGTCAGAGAAATCGATCCGGGGCAGCTGCCGGTCGAGGTGAGCAGGAACTGCGCACTTGTGCGGTCGCGCACGAACGCGTCGTTGACCAAGTTCCGATCGCCGGGCACGAGATTGCGGGCTGCGCTCAGAAAAGCGATGCACTTGCCATCGGCCGAGATGGACGGCAGCCAGCTGGCGTCGTTGCCCTCGCCGCCGGCCGAGCTCACGCTCACGCGGAAGGTCTGACTTTGCCAGCGGTCGTGGACGAACGCGTCGCGATGGCCGTTCGCGTCGCCCGGCACGAGGTTCGGCGCGTAGCTCGCGAAGGCGACGAAGCGGCCGTCGGCGGAAATGGACCGGGAATTGCTCCGGCCGTTTCCCTGCACTCCGGCCGAGTTCACGCTGACCCGGCTGGTCTGCAGGGTTCCGCGGTCGTGGACGAAGACGTCTTGATAGCCGTTGGTATCCCCGCTCACGAGGTTGGTGGCGGAACTTTCGAATACGACGAAGCGGCCGTCGGCGGAGATGGACAGGTCGTTTCCGGAGCCGTGGCTTTGCGTTCCGAGCGAACTCACGCTCACGCGGCTGGTGAGGGCCGTAGAGCGGTCGTGCACGAAGACGTCCATCTGGTGGTTGGTGTCGGCCGGCACGAGATTCGAGGCTTGGCTGGCAAAGGCCACGATCCGGCCGTCGGCGGAGAGTGACGGCGTCCGGCTGTGGTCGTTTCCCTGAACGCCGAAGGAATCCGCGCTGATCCTGCTGGTGCGGCCCGTGAGGAGGTCGTGCACGAACACGTCCTCGTGCAGGTTCGTGTCGCCGGCGACGAGAGTGCTGGCGGCGCCGCTGAATGCGACGAAGCGGCCGTCGGCGGAGATGGAAGGAAGCTCGCTGTCGGCGTTGCCTTGCGCGCCTGCCGTGCTCACGCTCACGCGGCGCGTCTGGCCCGTGTGACGGTCGTGGACGAACACGTCGCGGCGGCCGTTCGAGTCGCCGGGCACGAGATTGGTGCCGGCGCTGACGAAGGCGACGAAGCGGCCGTCGGCGGAGATGGCCGGGTGGCTGCTTTCGCCGTTGCATTGGAGGCCGGCGGAGTCCACGCTGATCCGCACGGTCTGGCCGGTCTGGCGGTCATGCACGAAGCAGTCGTCGGCGCCGTTGGTGTCATTGGAAACCAGGTTCGATGCCAGGCTGGCGAAGGCGACGTGGCGGCCATCCGCAGAGATGGCCGGGCGATCGCTGTCGCTGATCCCCTCCAAGCCGGCTGAACTGACGCTGACCCGCTCCGTGCTCTGCGCGACGGCGGGGGTGGTCAGGAGCAAAGCGGCGGCGAGGAGCATTCCCTGAGCCTACAGAACGATCACGTTGGTGGCGGTGCAGGTCGCCTGATCCACGCCTTGGACGCTGCGGCCGCAGGCGCCTGGAGGGGCTGTGAACGAGAGAACGGCGACGCCCGCGGCGTCCGCCGTCAGCACCGCGCCCAGCGCGGGCGCCGCAAGGTCCAGCACGAGCCCCTGGCAGGGCGGGCCGGGCTTCACGAAGGCGCCGGCGAGGCCGTGCAGCAGCGCGACCGCGCCGCCGGGCGTCGCGTCCACGACGGTCAGCGTCACGGATCCGGGGCAGGCGCCGGACTCGACGAGTTGCGGCGGAGCGGGACCGGTGTCGCGCACGAAGACGTCCGCCGCCCCGTTGGTGTCGCCGGCCACGAGGTTGGTGGAGAGGCTGTCGAACGCCACGCAGCGGCCGTCGGCGGAGATTGCGGAAGTGATGCTGTCGCGATTGCCTTCCATGCCGGAGGAATCCACGCTGATGCGGCTGGTTTGGCCGGTCGCGCGGTCGTGCACGAAGACGTCGACGACTCCGTTGCCGTCGCCCGGCACCAGATTGGCGGACGCAGTGCAGAAGATGACCCGGCGCCCGTCGGCGGAAATGTCAGCCACGCTGCTGCTCAGGTCGCCTTGAATGCCGGCGGAGTCCACGCTGACGATGCTCGTCTGCCCGGTGAGCCGGTCGCGCACGAAAATGTCCGACCAGCCATTCGTGTCGTTGGGCACGAGATTGGTGGCGTCGCTCTGGAACGACACGTAGCGGCCATCGTCCGAGATGCTGAGTCCGCGGGTTCCCACCCATCCGCCGTAATTGGCGAGGACTCCGGCCGAATTCACGCTCACGCATTCGGTGATTCCCGTCAGCCGGTCGTGCACGAAGGCGTCGGGCCCCAGATTGGCGTCTCCGGGCACCAGATTCGGATCCCGGCTGATGAATCCCACGAAGCGGCCGTCTCCGGAGATGCAGCCGCCTCCGCCACCGTCGGCCACCGGCAGACCTGCGGAGTCCACGCTGGCGCGGATGGTTTGCCGGGTCAGGCGGTCGTGCACGTAGACGTGCGTCGTTCCATTCACCACGTTCATCCCCAGGTCGTTGCTGAAACTTTGAAACTTGACGAAGCGGCCGTCCGCGGACAGATCGCCGTCCTGGCCGCCGTACTGGCTCTGCGCGCCTCCGGAAGCCACGCTGACGCGCTCGGTGTGCCCGGTGAACAGATCGCGCACGAACACGTCGTCGTTCTGATTCGTGTCTCCGGGCACCAGCGAGTTGGCCTTGCTCGTGAACGCCACCAGGCGGCCGTCCGCCGAGAGGGAGCCGAGCCAGCAATCCGCATGCACCTGGGTCCCGTCGGGCTTCAGGCTGACCCTGCGGACCTGGCCGGTGGCGCGGTCGTGCACGTAGACGTCGTAGCGGCCGTTCGTGTCGTTGGGCGCCAGCGGGGCCAGGGAATGAAAGGCGACGTATCGCCCGTCCTGGCTGATCTCGGTGCCGTAACTCGCGCGAGTCCCTTGGGCCCCTTGAGAGTCCAGACTGATGCGGGTCGTGCTCTGCGCCTGAGCGCTGCTCAGCAGCAGCCCGGTGGCGGCGAGACTGGAGAGGAAGGGGAGCAGCGTGTGTAAGTGCATGGGAGGGTGCTTGGCTGACATCGCCTTGAAGCAAACTCCGTGCCAAAGAGCGCCGCCGGACTCAGCCGGTGGCCGTGCAACTCCACCCCGGGGCCGTGCGAAGGCGCACAGGCGTCGAGACTCCGCCGTCACTCGCGCGCCGGCGCGGGATCAGAACCACTCCGCCGCGGTGCGGCGGCCGCGCAACGGAAGCCCTCCGGGTCCGGGAGGGCATGCCACCTCGGCTCAGAGCACGATCACGTTCGTCGCGGAGCAGGTCGTGACATCGACTGCCTGTGCGCTGAGGCCGCAGAAGCCGGCCGGGAGGATGAAATCGAGTATCGCGATGCCATCGACGTCGGCGAAGACGATTCGCGTCCGCGCAGGCGGGGAGACGCCGAGGGCGAGACCGGCGCAGGGTGGCATGACCCTGGCGAACGTTCCCGCAGTTCCGCAGGCGATTGCGATTCTGCCGAAGGGACTGGCCTGGCTGATTGTCAGGTTGACGCTGCCAGGGCAGGAACCGGCTCGCGCAAGGTTGGGACCGATCGCGCCCTGGTCCCGCACGAAGACGTCGTGAGTGCCATTCGTGTCTCCAGTCACGAGGGTGGCGTAGCTGAGGAATGCGACGACGCGGCCGTCAGCGGAAAGGCTGCTGTACCCGCTCCAGCTGCCGCTCTGCCGGCCTGCGAAATCCAGGCTGGCACGGCTGGTTCGTCCAGTCAGGCGATCGTGGACCATGATGTCATAGCTGCCGTTCGTGTCACCCGGCACGAGATTGGCGGCATTGCTGCCAAATGAAACAAACCGGCCGGAGTCGGAAATGAAAGGTGCGGCGCTCGGCCCGTTCCCCTCCACGCCGGCCGAGTCGACGCTGATCCGGCTGGTCTGTCCCGTTTGGAGGTCATGGACGAAGCAATCCAAGTCGCCGTTCGTGTCGCCGGTCACCAGGTTGAAGGCTTCGCTGTGAAATGCCACATGGCGTCCGTCACCCGAGATCGAGATGTGCCAATCCTCGCCGCTCCGGAGGTTGCCCTCCGCACCGGCGGAGTCCACGCTGGCGCGGATGGTCGTTCCAGACTGACGGTCGTGGACGAAAACGTCCCGGCAGCCGTTGGCGTCGGCGGCGACGAGATTCGTCGCGTCGCTGCTGAATGCGACCACGCGCCCGTCGCTGGAGATGACGGCGCCCACGCTCGACAGATTCGCCTGCACTCCGGCCGAGTTCACGCTCACCCGCGTCGTCAGTCCGGTGATCCGATCATGGACGAAGACGTCCGAGTGTGCGCCATTGAGATCGCCAGGCACCAAGTTGGTCGAGGTGCCGTGGTAGGCGACGTATCGGCCGTCGGCGGAAAGCGCCGGAGTCACGCTGTGGGAATTGCCTTCCGCGCCCGCGGAGTCCACGCTGACGCGGGTCGTTTGGCCCGTGTGCAGGTCGTGCACGAACACGTCCTGACAATCGTTCGTGTCACCCGGCACGAGATTCGTCGAGTAACTGTCGAATGCGACGTAGCGGCCGTCAGCGGAGAGGGAGACTCCCACGTATCCGCCTCCGCCCAGGTTGGCCTGCGATCCCGCGGAGTCGACGTTGACGCGACGAGTCGTTCCCGCTTGCCGATCGTGCACGAACACGTCGAGTCTGGCGTTCGTGTCGCCTGGCACCAGATTGGAGGCGAAGCTGCTGAAGGCCACAAAGCGGCCGTCCCTGGAAACCGCTGGAGAGCGACTCTCGTGATCAGCCTGCTCTCCCGAGGAGGAGACGCTGACGCGCGTGGTGGTCTGGGCGGGCGCCGAGGACGCGAGCAGCGCGGCAGCGGCCAAGCTGGCCATGCCGGGAAAGAGAGGCGGGGCGTTCATGGGCTCGAGTTCAGATCCATTCCGGCGCCGCGATCGTGCGCGCGCCGCCGGCCGTGCCGGTGTTGACGGTGCTGGCCGGCTCGAAGAGCAGGACTTGCACCTCCTCAGCGGCCACCGGGCGGTGCTCGACGCCGCGCGGGATCACCGCCATCTCACCTGGGCCCAAATCCAAGGCGCCGTCGCGCAGCTCGATGCGCAGGCGCCCGGCGATCACGAGGAAGAGTTCATCCTCATCGGCGTGGCTGTGCCAGATGAACTCGCCATGCAGCTTCGCGAGTTTGACGTGCTGCCCATTCAGCTCGGCGACGATGCGCGGACTCCAGGTCTCGCGGATCTGGGCGAATTTTTCGGCGAGATTGATGGACGGCGCGGCGGAAGGACTCCGATCGTGCGACCTCATGAGAGCCAGGAAGCTGCGAGGAGCCCCACGACGAGCACGGCCAACGCCAGAATGAGAAAGGTTTCGGCATGACCCCATTTCCGCGGCGTTGCCGGCTTCGGCGGAAACTCGCGATCCGCGATCGTCCGTGCGCGCGCGCTCAACGCGGCGGGCACCTGGATCGCGTAGCAGGGGAGGCTCCAACCGAAGTGAACTGCTCCGACGTCGAGTAGATCGCCGTGTTCCGCCACGAACGTCGGAATCCCCGATTCCGCCAGTTGCCCTTCGAGGATGGTCGCGCATTCACGCGGTCCAACGTAGACCGTCCTCAACTCTGCAGGATGCGTGCCGCGCATGGGCTCTCTTGCCATGTTACCGCTTCAGCGGGTGAAATAATGAATCAACTCGAGCACGGCCGCAATCACCATCGGCGCGAGAAACACGATCGCGACCAATCCCCAGGCCGCACGCCTCGGCTGCGGGATGGGCGCCGGCGGGGGAACCTGGCCGAGGAGGGCGCGCGCCTCCGCTTCGTGACGATTCTGCACCTGCAGCGCCAACTCCAGCGGCGCGTATCCCGTGATGAAAGGGTCCATGGTCTTCATCATCCGGTCCGGCACGAAGGTCGGAATGCCCTCCGCCTCCAGCAGTCCCTCCAGCGCGGCCACGCGGGCGTGCGTGCCGACGTAGACGGTGACGAGTTCCAGGGGCGGGTCGTTGCGCAAGGAGCCTCCACCACCATCCTACCTGGAAATCCTGTGCTACCTTGACGGCGGCTATTCTCCGGACTCCCAACCCATGCTGACCTTGCTTCTCCTCCTGACGTCCGCCACACCCCAGCTGATCGGCGGCGAGATGACGCAGGTCCGCTTGATCGAAGGGCGGCCCGAATTCCGGATGCGCGGAAGAGTGTGCTCGTTCGGCGATCGGGACCGCGACGGCTTTCCCGACTTGGCGCTCGCCGACCCGAGCTGGCGATCCTCCGGCTGGATGAGGGAAGTCGGCCTGGTCGCGACCTTCTCCGGCGATCGAGGAGAACTGTTCGGATACCTCACGGGCAACATGCTCAAGCAGGGCCTCGGGACAGGCCTGGCCGACGCCGGCGACGTGGACGCCGATGGAGTGACGGATCTCATCGTGGGGACCTACCAGCAGATCACTCCGATCCCCGACCAATTCGTGCGCGTTTTGTCGGGCGCCGACGGCCGCATTCTGTTCGAGGAGCACCGCCGCGGCCGATTCACCACTCTGGGCGTCGTCGTCGGCGCCGCCGGCGACTTCGACCGGGACGGCCACGCCGATTTCTTTTTCACCGATCAGGTCGAGTCGGACCGGCGCGGCGTCATCACGCTGATCTCCGGACGCTCGGGCCACCCGATCCGCCTCTTTCACGGCGAGCTGGACGATGAGATCGGCCGCTCGGCGGTGTTCGTCGGCGACGCCGACGGCGACGGCGTGTCCGAGGTGGCCGCCGGCAATCACTTCGGCGGCACGTCTTTCCAACAAGGGGCCGTGTGGTTTTTTTCCGGCGCGACCGGCCAACTCCTGTGGCGGAGGTTCGGCGGGGGTCCGGATGATTATCTCGGATTCAGCGTGGCCGCCGCGGGTGACGTGAATCAGGACGGCGCCGCCGATTTGCTCGCCGGCTCGGACAGCGCGGGCGCCAATCGCGAGGGCATGGCGCAAATCTTCAGCGGCGTCGATGGCTCGGAACTGCGTCGTCACGTTGGACCTCCGCTCGGGCGCGAGTTCGGCCACGACGTGATGGGAGGCGTCGACCTCGATTCCGACGGGGTTCCCGAATACACGATCGACGCGCCGCGGAGTCCGCTGCCGGGAACTTCGCAAACCTGCGGCGTGACCCATCTTCATTCCGGCGCCGACGGCGCCCTGCTCGCCACCTTCTCCGACGGCGTGCCCAATCATTCCGACTCGGTCGGAGCCTTCCTGGGCCCGTGGCAGGGTCATGGCGCGGAGCTGTTCGTGGTGCGCGATCCTTCCCACTCTTCGTCGCAAGGCGGAACGGGCGCGCTCGAGATCTGGAGTTGTCAACCGTTCCTGACGCTGGACCGCCACGAGATCGGCGCGGCGGCCGGCGGCGCGATTCACGGGCAGTTGCACTTCCGGCCGGAGGACGCCGGTCACGACTACCTGCTGCTGTTCTCGCGCTCCGGCCGCGGCCCTTCGTTCTGGCGCGGCCTGGAGCTGCCGCTCGCGCAGGACCGCGTGTTCCTCGCCTCGGAAGCCGGACGCTATCCGGCCTGGATCGATCGCCCGACCGGCCGGCTGGACGGCGAGGCTCGCGCCTTCGTGCGCGTCCAAGCCGCGCCGCACGAACTCGACCGCTTCGCCGGCGGCACCCTGCACGTGGCCGCGGTGATCCTCGATCCGGTCAGCGGCGCGCCGCTGCGTACGTCAGTGGGCGCGGCATTCACGATCCGGCCCTGACGATCAACTCCCGCCTCGAACCAGGATCTCCCGATCACGAGAGAAGGGCGCTGAGATCACCACGCATTCCTCCCAAGAATCCGGACTTTTTCGGATCTTGATGAAAGCGCGCGCTCGCATCTGTGCTCCGGACAACTCGACGGATGTCCGTGTGCGGACGGTCGCGCCGGGATCGAGCACTCGCCAACGTGGTTCTGGACCCTCCCAGTTGCCGCAAGATTCAAGGATCTCATTCTGCCAGGGTCCGCCGGAGGGCATGAGCAACTGAAAATCCAGCGTCGGCGAATTCTTGAGTCCAAAGTAGACGATCGGTTGGGTTGAATGATTCGTCAGCTCGAACAGCACGAGTTTGTATCGGTCGGAGTTGATGATCCACGACTCGTCCTCCTCCGGAATTGGCTCGCCGAGCGAGTGAAGCTCGATGCCTGCCGCTTCAGGCAGATCGGTGGCATTGAACCGTGGAGGCGGCTCGCTGACGCAGGCAACTGCCGCGAGAAGCGGGAGCAGTGCCAAGTACAGGTTAGGCTCGCGCGGTCCGACGTAGATCGCGGTCAATTCCGAAGGCGGCTTGGCGCGCATGGACCCTCGTCCCCATCCTATCCCACCTTGCGGATCCGCGGCACATTGCGCTGAAGGCTGCAGGCGGCCACTGTTTCGCGACGGCCCCGATCCAGGAGCCTACTCTGCCTTGGGATCCGGCAGGGGACCGAGTTCACGGGCCAGCGCCTCCAGAAGGTCGGCCTCTGAGCGCACGAGGTGCGAGACCCTTCCTGAGCGGTCAAGCAAGACTGCGAGTCCGGCGCCTTCGAAGACGCGATCGGAGATGCTGGTCAGATCGGTGACCACCGTCACGTCGAGCGGCTCCGTACTCTCAACCGTGCCGCGCGTGTGGTGCCAGGCATCGAGTTGCAGCAAGAGCACCCGGAATTCGCTGCGCCGAGGATGCTTGGCGAGTGTGGCGGGGAGCGAACCTCCGGCGGAGTCGTCGCGCGGCTTGTCGTCCTCGCGCGAAAAGCGCCGCAGCACCACGACGAGCGGTTGTCCTGCGAAGTCGCACGGCCTGCAGCGCTCGAGCGGCAGTCGGCGTGCCTCGCAGGGGAGCCAGTCGGGAAGGAGGTGCCCGCCACCACTAGCGAGCGAGAATGGAATCCCAAGAGTTCCGAGATCATACGTTTCAACTTCGGGTGAGATCATGAATGAATGGAACTGGGAATGATCTCCGAGACTCGGGTGTCGGATGCTCAGCTGATACCGACCGGTTGGTGAACGAGGGATCAACAGCCGCATGCGTCCATCGCCCACGTACTCGCACCCGAAGCCATCGGCGTTCACCCACGCCTCGTAAAGTGGGCCTTCGTTCTCCTCCGGCTGTGGCGGTCGCGGCCAGCCGATGCCGAGATGAGCCCGACTCACCGGCTCTGGTCCCGATGGAAGTTTCAGGTGCGCCGTGATTTCAAGGGCAGGCTGCATGACGATGGTCCCGCGCGCTCCCTTGGTAGAGCCCGGCACCTGTGCGACCATCTTGCGATCGGCGGTCAATGCGAGCATGGGGATGCCGAAGCAACACGTCCAGTCACCGCGAACCCTGCCTTCGGAGTCGCTCACGAGGAGCGGCCGATTCACCATCATTCCAGGAGTCAGCCGGCCATCGCTGGTGGACCAACGATCGCCGAGTTCCACACCCATCAAGGGCTTCCCCGCCTGATCAGTAAAGATGCAGTCGACCTCAATCTCCTCTGTTGTTTGACCGGGAACCGGGCTCGCGGCAGCGAGTTCTACGCACGCCACAAGAAAGAAGGTCTTGAAGGCCCGGTGCAAGAGTGGCATCGGCATGAACCCAATGTATCCGTTGTTTCAATCGCGCCGTTTCCGGCCGTCCGTCTAGAATCTGACCGTCCGCCATGCCCGTCCCCTTCTTCGACATCCATTACAACCTGGACGAGACTGCCCGCCGCGGCCTCCTGCTGCGCTGGGCGCGGGTGCTGGAGCACGGCTCCTTCGTCAACGGGCCGGAAGTCCGCGAACTGGAAGCCGCGCTGAAGGCGCTGCTCGGAACGCGCCACGCGCTCGGCTGCAGCAACGGCTCGGACGCGCTGGTGCTGTGCCTGCGCGCGCTCGACGTCGGGCCCGGCGACGAAGTCGTCGTGCCGGCCTTCAGTTTCTTCGCCACGGCCGGAGCGGTGGCGCGCGTGGGCGCCACTCCGGTCTTCGCCGACGTGGATCCCAATACCTTCTGCCTGGACGCCAAGTCCGCGGCCGCGCGCGTGACGCCCCGCACCAAGGCCGTGATCCCGGTGCACCTCTACGGCCGCGCCGCTGAGCTGCCCGTCCTCCGCGCCGCAGTGGACCAGGCCGCCGGCCGGCGCATCGCCGTGATCGAAGACGCCGCCCAGGCCATCGGCGCCGCCCACCCGGCCTACGTCGTGGGCGCCTTCGGCGAAGCGGCCGCCTGGTCCTGCTTCCCGACCAAGAACCTCGGCGCCCCCGGCGACGCCGGCTTCGTCACCACCGACGACGCGAACCGCGCCGAGCGCATGCGCCGCCTGCGCGAGCACGGCGGCGACCGCCAGTACCACCACGAGGAAGTGGGCTACAACTTCCGCATGGATTCCCTGCAGGCGGCCGGCCTGCTGCAGCAGCTGCCGCGCCTGCTCGAATTCAACGCCGCCCGCCGCGAGGGCGCCGCGCACTACGCGCGCCTGTTCCGCGAGGCCGGGCTGGAATCCGCCGCCGGCGGCCCGATCACGCCGCCGGACGTCAATCCCGGCCACGTGGTGCACCAGTACGTGATCCGCGCCCGCGAGCGCGACCGTCTGCGCGCATTTCTGGCCGAGCGCAAGATCGGCAGCGCCGTCTACTACCCGGTCGGCCTGCACCAGCAGCCCTGCTTCGCGCCGATTGGCGGCCGGCCCGCCAGCCTGCCGCACACCGAGCGCGCCTGCGCCGAAGTGCTGGCGCTGCCGATCCATCCGGGCGTCACGCGCGCGCAGCGCGAGGAAACGGTCGGCGCGATCGCCGCCTGCTACGCGGCGGCGGCGAAGCGCTGACGGTCCTCTAGGCCAGCCCGTTCGCGGCGATCCAGGAGCGCAGCCGGTTCAGTTCGCCTTCGAGGCGGCCGAGCAGCGGCTCGATCTCCTGCAATTTGCTGGCGCGCGCCAGCTCTTCCACCGTCTTCGCGCACTCGCGGACCGCCTGCGCGCCGAGATTGGCGGAGGAGCCCTTGATGGCGTGCGCGGCGGAGTCCACCAGATCGGCGCGGCCCTGGGAGATCCCGGAGCGCAGCGCGGTCATGCGTGGGTCGAGCTCGTTGAAGAACTCGTCGAAGAGTTCGCGCACGGAACCCTCGTCCCCGAAGAGCTCAGTCAGTTCGGCGACGCGGGCGGCGTCGAGGGGGGAGGATGCGGTGGTCGTCATGGCGGGGGTTCCTGAAAAGCGACCTCCTTGTTACGGCCGGATCCACCGCAGGACTTGAGCCTGCTCCAGGCCTCTGCGCCAGCCCGGTTTTAGCCCGGTTTGAGGCCGCTTCCAGGCCGGCCAGGCGCCCCGCAAACCCTAGGGGGGGCCTTCGGACACCCCGGGCACCGGCCCCGCCCCCGGGGCCTGCCGGCGGCGCAGGATGGTCCGCCAGGTCCACAGGTTGATCGCCACCAGGGCGGTCCAGGCCAGAGCCATGGTCAGCTCGCCGAAGGGGTTCAACTGCACTTCGTCCGGCCGGACTTGTTCGCGGCCGGCCGGCATGCCGACGAGAGCGGTGGCGCCGGGCTCGACCGGCGCCTGACTGAGGGGGGGGGACACCCCCTACTTGTATACGGGGAAGGACCCCTCTTTCAACTTCGCCCAGTAGGCGGTCAGTTCCTGGCGCACCTTCCCGCTCAGCATCACGATGCCGAGCATGTTGGGGAATGCCATGCCGAGGATCATCAGGTCGCCGAAGTCGAGGATGTTCTGCGAAGTGACGATCGCTCCGAAGAAGGTGAACACCAGGAAGAGAATCTTGTAGGAGAGCGACCACTTCTCGCCGAACAGGTAGGCCCAGCAGCGCTCCCCGTAGTAGGACCACGAGATCATCGTGCTGTAGGCGAACAGGAAGACCGCGAAGGACAGCACGTAGGGGAAGAAGCTCAGGTGCTCGCCGAAGGCGGCTGACGTGAGTCCCGCGCCGTTCGTCGCCGCGCGGAAGGACTCGTAGTCGGGGTTGCTCCAGGCGCCGGTCAGAATGATCACCACCGCGGTCATGTTGCAGATGATGATGGTGTCAATGAAGGGCTCGAGCAGGGCCACGATGCCCTCGCGCACCGGCTGATCCGTCCTGGCCGCGCTGTGGGCGATGGCCGCCGAGCCGACGCCAGCCTCGTTGGAGAAGGCCGCCCGCTGGAATCCGACCACCAAGGTGCCGATCAGGCCGCCGTAGCCGGCTTCGAGCGTCAGGGCGTCGTGCCAGATCTGGGAGAAGGCGGCCGGAATGTCCCCGAGATGCATGAACAGGACGGCGAGGCAGGCCAGGACGTAGGTCCCGCACATCAGCGGCACGATCTTGTCCGCCACCGTCGCGATCCGCTTGATGCCGCCGATGATCACGATGCCCGTGATGATCGCCATGAACAGGCCGTAGACCCAGCGGTGATCCTTCAGGAAAGGGATCGTCTCCTGCACCGCATTCAGCGATTGGCTGACCTGGAAGGTGTTGCCGCCGCCGAAGGATCCGCCGATGCACAAGATCGCGAACATGACCGCCAGGAACTTGCCCAGCCGGCCCCATCCCATCTCCTTCAGGCCCTTCGACAGGTAGAACATCGCGCCGCCCATCACGCGGCCGTCGGGGCGGATCTCGCGGTAGCGCTGGCCCAGCGTGCACTCGACCATCTTCGAGGTCATGCCGAGGAAGCCGGCCACCGTCATCCAGAACATCGCGCCCGGGCCGCCGATCGAAATCGCGATCGCGACGCCGGCGATGTTGCCGAGGCCCACCGTCGCCGAAAGCGCGGTGGAGAGCGCCTGGAAGTGGCTGACGTCGCCCTTCGCGCTGGGACTGGTGTACTTGCCGGCGGTGACGCGCACCGCGTGCCCGACTCCGCGCAGGCTGATGAAGCCCATGCGGAAGGTCAGGAAGATGGCGCCGAGGATCAGCCAGGCGACCGCGAGAGGAACGGTCTGCCCGCCGCCGAGCGGCACGGGGTAGAAGAAGACGGATCCGATCCAGCCGTTGAGGACGCCGGTTCCATCGTCGATGCCTTGCATGAAGCCGCCGGCTTCCTGGACCGGAGCGGCGCCAGCGGCGGCCTCCTGTCCCAGGATCGGGCCGGCCAGGAGCAGCAGGGAGATCAGGGGCAGAAGGAGGCGCGAGGGATTCATGCAGCCGTGCGAGGGAGTGGGGAAGCCGGCCGGGAGGGGCCGGGAATTCCCGGTAACCCTGTATACGCGGGCGCGTGGTCTCAGGTGAAGGCCAAAAACCATGCAGATCGACCTCTCCAACGTCGAAAACATCGAAGACCTGCGCTCCGTTCCGCCCGGCGAATACCCCTGCCGGGTGGTGGAAGTGCGCGAATCCCGCAGCCCGGCCGGCCACGTTCGCTGGGGGCTCCGCTGGGAAGTGGATTCCGGCGAATGGCAGGGCCGGACCGCCTGCTGGGACTCGCTGCACTGGTCCGAGCGAGGCATGCCGCGGGCCAAGTTCGTGCTGCAGATCCTCGGCTTCCCGGTCACCGGCAAGCTGGATCTCCAGCCTCAGGCGCTGATGGGCATGAAGGCCCTCGTCACGGTCCAGCCGGAAGAGCGCGAGGACGCCGCCACCGGGGTGCGCCGCCTGGTGAATCGCGTGCCCTTCACCGGCTACGGCCCGGCTCCGATCGAGCCGGTGACGGTTTGAGGAATCATGGCATTGGGGGTCGCGCGTCGGGGAAGCGCGCGGCCCCGTTTTCTGCGCCGCCGGAACGGGCGCTATCCTTCCTGCATGGACGACCGCAACCTCGTCGCCGTCGCGGAGCAGGCTGCGGCCACCTCCAAAGTGCTGCGCGGGGCGCGCGAGGGCGCCACCGCGAAATTCGAGGACGGCCGGGTCTTCCTGGGCTGCAAACTGGAGTTCGCGGACCCGAGCCTGGACCTGGACGCCATCAGTTCGGCGGTGGCCGCCGGCCGGGTGCAAGGGGGCCGGCGAGTGGTGCGGATCGGGCTCTACTCGCCCATCAGCGACGGCCTGCCGACGGTTTCCGCTTCCACCCTGCGCCGTCTGCGCGAAGTGGGCGCCCCGGGTCTGGCTCTCATCCTGTCGAGCGGCGCCGGCGCGCGCACCGAGCGGAGCCTGAGCGAACTGCTCGCGGCCGCCGGCATCGCGGAGCTGCGCGCGACCTGAGATGGCCGCCGGCGGCGAGCGCGCGCGCTATCAGAAGCTGATCGAGCAGATCCGGGCGCACGATCACGCCTACTACGTGCTGGCGCGGCCGGTGGTGTCGGACGCCGAGTACGACCGCCTGTTCCGCGAGCTGCGCGGGCTCGAGGACGCGCATCCGGAGTGGGTGCAGCCCGATTCGCCCACCCAGCGGGTGGGGGCGGCGCTGCCGGAGGGATCCAAGATCGCGCGGCTGCCGCACAGCGTGCCGATGATTTCGATCGAATCGCTCTTCAGCGCCGAAGAGGTGGAGGAATTCCACGCGCGCGTGCTGAAGGGCCTCGCCGGCCGCAGCGAGGAGGCGCCCGAGTACGCCTGCGAGCCGAAGTGGGACGGCGTCTCGGCCAGCCTGCTCTACGAAGACGGGCTCTTCGTGCGCGGCCTCTCGCGCGGCGACGGCGCGGTGGGCGAGGATCTGACTTCGAACCTGCGCGCGGTCGGCGGCGTGCCGCTGCGGCTGCGCGGCCGCGCGCCGCGCCTGCTCGAACTGCGCGGCGAGGTGATTCTGCGCATCGCGGACTTCGAGGAGCACAACCGGAAGCTGGCCGAGCAGGGCGAGGAGCCCTTCGCCAATCCCCGCAACTCCGCCGCCGGCACCCTCAAGCGCCTCGATCCCAAGTACGTCGCCGAGCGGCGCCTGCGCTTCCTGGCCTGGGAGTGCGTGCGTTGCGAGGGCGGCCCGGAATTCGCGCGCCACAGCGAGGCGGTGCAGGCGCTGCGCGAGTGGGGATTCCCGGTGGCGGAGGAGCGGCAGCTCGCCCGCGATCCCGCGGGGATCCTGGCGTTTCACGCCCAGCTCGAGCGCCGGCGCGACGAGCTGGAATTCGAGGTGGACGGCATCGTCGCCAAGGTGGACCAGCTGCCGCTGCGCGCCCTGCTCGGCGCCCGCGCCCGCACCCCGCGCTGGGCCTGCGCGCTCAAGTTCGCGCCGCGCGAGGAAACCACGCGCCTGCTCGAAGTCGAGGTGCAGGTGGGGCGCACCGGCCGCCTCACGCCGCGGGCCGTGCTCGAGCCGGTGGCGTTGGGCGGCGTGACGGTGCAGCACGCCACGCTGCACAACGCCAAGTACGTGCGCGAGCGGGACATCCGCATCGGCGACCGCGTGCTGGTGCGCCGCGCCGGCGACGTGATCCCGCAAGTGCTCGGCCCGGTGAAGGAAAGCCGCGACGGCTCCGAGCGCGAATTCCGGATGCCCGATCGCTGCCCGTCCTGCTCGGCCGAGACGCAGGAGCGCGGCGAGTACCGGTACTGCCCCAATCTCGACTGCCCGGCGCAGATGCAGCGGCGCGTGATGCACCTCGCGGCGCGCGAGGCGCTCAAGATCGAGGGCCTCGGCGAGAAGGCGGTGGAGCAATTCGCCGCGGCCGGGCTGCTGCGCCGCGTCGAGGACGTGTTCGACCTGGACTACGAGCGCATCGCCGCGCTCGAGCGCTGGGGCGAGAAATCGGCGGCGGGATTGCGCGAGCAGGTCGAGGCGGCCAAGGAGCCGGAGCTGGCGCGCTTTCTCTTCGGACTCGGCATTCCCGAAGTCGGATTGGAGACTGCGCGCGCCTTGTGCGAACTTCATCCCACGCTGGAGGAACTCGAGGCGGCGGCGGGCGCGGAGAACGCCGTCGAGGCGCTGCAGGCGGCGGAGGGAGTGGGGCCGGAAGTGGCGAAGTCCTTGCACGCCTTCTTCCACGAGCCGCGCAACCGCGCCGCGCTGCAGGCCATGCGCGAGCGCGGCCTGCGCCCGCGCGCCCACGTGCCCGCGCCCCGGGAAGAGCGCGCGGGCGTCGCGGGCAAGACCTTCGTCCTCACCGGCACGCTGAGCCGGCCGCGGCCGGAGATCGCGGCGCTGATCACCGCCGCCGGCGGCAAGGTCACCGGCTCGGTCAGCGCGAAGACGGACTTCTTGGTGGCCGGCGCCGACGCCGGATCGAAGCTGCAGAAGGCCGAGAGCCTGGGCGTCGCGGTGCTGGACGAAGACGCGCTGGCGCGGCTGCTGGCCGGCTGAGCCGGATCACACGTCGAGATCGAACTCGGCCAGCAGCGGCCGGTGATCGCTCGCGATCTGCACCGAATCCATCCGGCTCACGTGCAGGTGCGGACGATGCAGCGGGCCGCGCCAGAAGAATTTGTCAAGCGCGCCCAACGGCGCGTCGGCGGGGAAAGTGAGCAGATTCTGGCGCGCGCCGTGCTCGCTCCAGCCGTGAAAGCCGGTGGATTGGATGGCCGCTCCGTAGAACAGATCGTTGCGCCAGTCGTTGGTGTCGCCGCCGAGCAGCACGCGGTCGGTCGGCCGCAGGGCCTGCATGGTGCCGGTGTCCATCAGGCGCGCCACCTGCTTGCGGCGCTCGCTCGCGGCCAGGCCCAGGTGCCAATTGAAAACGTGCAGAGGCCCGCGGTTGTGCGGCAGGGCCAGCCGCGTGTAGAGGGCGTTGCGGCGCTTGCGCCAGCCGATCCGGAGATCGAAGTGCCGCCGCTTGATGATCGGGAAGCGCGACAGGGTGGCGTTGCCGTAGGAGCCCTCCTTCAGCACGTGCGCCTGGGCCCAGGAATGCCAGGGATAGTTGAGCGCCTCGGCGATCAGGTGATCCAGGAACAGGCGGCGCGAGCGCGGCACGCCCCGGTCCACTTCCTGCAGCAGAACCACGTCCGGCTGGTGGTGGCGCAGGATTTCCACCACCCGTTCCGGCATGAAGCGATGATCCAGGCCGACGCAGCGGTGGATGTTCCAGGTGACGAGACGGATGCGCATCAGGCCTTTACGATGGCGGCCGGCGGGCCTAACATATCGCCCCTTCCTGGGCCGTTAACTCAGTGGCTAGAGTGCCATCCTCACACGGTGGAAGTCGCAGGTTCAAATCCTGCACGGCCCACCAGCACCCTTGACGACCGCCGGGGCCGCGCCGCGGCCAAGAGCCTCGCCGACGGCGGCCGCGACTTCCTGCGGCGCAAGTTGATTCATGCAGGGGTGGCCGTTGATCGGGCACACCGGATGGTGGCACGCGAGGCAGGGCAGGCCTTCGCGCCGCAGGATCACGGTGCGCTCGAGCGCGTGCGCGCTCCACGCCGGATGCGTCGGCCCGTAGACGACCGCCTGCGGCACGCCGAGCGCGGCCGCGACGTGGCGTGCGCCGTTGTCCATCGCCAGCAGCGCGCGACAGGCGGCGATTGCGGCTTTCGCGGCGCCGAGATCTCCGCAGACCACCGCGCGCGGACCGCCGAGACGCTCGGCCGCCTGCTCCGCCAGCATGGTGAGCTCCGCAGCCTCGCCGGGCCCGCCGATCCAGACCGGAGTCAGACCGTGTTCGCGAGCAGCCTGCGTCACGGCGTCGAGCAGCGCCGGATGCGGATACTTCTTCGAGGGTCCGAAGGCGGCGCCCGGCGCGACGCCGAGCCAGGGCCCGAGCGCCGGATCGCCGAGCGGCTCCGGCGGCGGCTGCGTGACCGCAAGGCGCGCCGGCGGCAGGATCGGCGGGCGCGTCAGACCGAGCGGCGCGAGAAAGTCCGCGTAGAGTTCGGTCATCGGCGCCGGGCCGGGAATCTTCGGCAAGGCTTGCGTGAGGATCAGGCCGCGCCCGCCGCCGCGCCGCCCGATGCGCCGCGGGATGCCGGCGGCGCGCGCCGCCAGGGCGGAGGACCACGAATTGGGCAGCAGCAGGACGGCGTCGGCCGCGGCGCCGCGCAGAATCCGCGCCTGGCGGAGGGGCGCGGACGCTCCCGAGCGCGCCGCGGCAGGCAGCGGCAGGAAGGCGTCGAGATCCGGCAGGCCGGCAAGCAGCGGCCCGAGGCTTTCGGAGCCGGCCGCGCTGATGCGCGCCTCCGGCAGGGCGGCGCGCAGCAGCGCGAGCAGCGGCGTCGCCATCACCACGTCGCCGAGCGGATTCGGCAACCGCACGAGGATGCTGCGCAGGCGCGGTTCGGCCACGGGGGGTTAGCATACGCTGCGATGGAGCAGGAACTGGCCGGCGTCGAAGCGCTGCGCGTGGCGGTGATCGGCGCGCGCCGCACCCGCAACGGCACGGGCGGCTTCCTCGCGCTCATGAGCGCGAAGCTGGGCGCCAAACTGGTCGGCGTCGTCGGCACGCAGCCGGACACCGCGCGCCAGGCGGCGGAAGCGCTGGCCGCCGAGGGCATCCAGGTCGCCGCGTTCGCCGAGGCCGAGAACCTATTCGCCGAGGCCGCGCCCGATCTGCTGATCCTGGCCGCCCCGGCCGCCGCGCACCGCGCCTGGCTGCACGCCGCGCTCGACGGCGGCGCGCACGTGCTGTGCGAGAAGCCGCTGGCCGCCGGCTCGGCCGACGAGGCGCGCGCGCTGGCGCAGCGCTTCGCCGCCGCCGGCCTGGTGCTGGCGGAGAATTGCCAGTGGCCCTTCGTGCTGCCGGCGTTCCGCGAACTGCATCCGAACTTCGACCTGGCCCTGGCCGGGCGCTTCCGCATGCTGCTGGCGCCGCCGCAGCGCGGCCTCGAGCGCTGGAGCGAAGTGCTCTCGCATCCGCTCAGCCTGCTGCAGGCCGTGCTGCCCGGGCCGGCCGCGCTCAGCGAGGTGCGCTACGCCGAAAGCGCGCCCGAGGCGCCGGACGCGCGCCTCGATTTCTCCTGGCACGCCCGCGGCCGCGTGCTGCAGTGCGAGGTGATGGCGGAAGACCTCGGGCGCTGGCCGCGGCCCGCCGAATTCGCCTTCGACGACGCGCTGTGCCGCCGGCGCGTCCACCAGAAGGATTACCGCATCCGCTACGAGGCCGAAGTGCCGGCGCCGGGCCAGCGCGTGAACTCGGTGGCGCCCGGCGATCCGATGGAGGCGTGTTTGCGCGACTTCTTCGCGCGCGTGTTGCGCGCCCGCGCGCGCGGCTCCGCGCCGGTGGACGAGGATCTGGTGCGCCGCCAGGCGCTGCTCGAGCAGTTGCTCGACGCCTGGCGCGCGCAGAGGCGGGTTTGAGCCCTGCGTTAGGCTAGTGCCTGCATGCCGGCAGCCGACGCCGCTCTCGCGCCGATTCACGACTTCACGCGCAAACTGCTGCAGCCCGGGCTGCGGCCGGCGGTCGTGAACTACCTGCGCTGGCGTCGCGCGGTGCGCGCGGCGCGGGCCGCGGGCGCGCCGGAGCCGCCTCTGCCGGAGGGCGGCCCGCTGTCCGTCAACCTGGATCTGACGACTGCCTGCAACTACGCCTGCGACCACTGCATCGACTGGGACGCGCTCAACCTGGCGGTGCGCCACGAAGACGGCGAGCTGCGCGAGGCGCTGCGCAATCTGCGCGCGCGCGGGCTGCAGTCGGTGATCCTGATCGGCGGCGGCGAGCCCACCGTGCATCCGGGATTCGGCGGCATCGTGCGCTTCTTGAAGCAGGACCTCGGCGTGCAGGTGGCGGTGGTCTCGAACGGCAGCCGCAACGAGAAGATTCTCGAGGTCGCCGATTGCTTCACGCGCGGCGACTGGGTGCGCCTGTCGCTGGACTCCGGCGCCGACGCCACCTTCCAGGCCATGCACAAGCCCAAGGGCAAGGGCATCACATTGGACCGCATCTGCGAATTGGCCGGCGAGGTCAAGCGCGCCAATCCGGCGCTGCAGCTGGGATTCTCCTTCGTCATCACCTGGCGCGGCGCGCGGCGCGACGCGGTGTCCGTGATCGAGAACCTCGGCGAAATGGAGGAGGCGGCGGCGCGCGCCAAGGCGGCGGGCTTCGACTACGTCTCCTTCAAGCCGTTCCTGACCCGCGCCGAAGCCGGCGCCGAAGTGCTGGATCCGGCGCAGGCGGAGGAGGAGCAGGCGCAGGTGCGCGCGCGCATCCGCGCCGGCCTGCTGGCCGCGGCGCGACTCGAGGACGGCGCCTTCCGCGTGGTCGAGAGCACCAATCTGCGCGTCTTCCTCGACGGCACCTGGCGCGAGTACACGCGCCAGCCGCGCGAATGTCACATGCAGGCCCTGCGGCAGGTGATGTCGCCGCTCGGCACCTTCAACTGCCCCGCGCACCGCGGCGTCGAGAAGGCGCGCATCGGCGGCAAGGCGGCCTGGGCCGGCACCGGCGCGGAAGGCGCGGCCGGCACCGCGCGCGTGCTCGACCGCTTCGACGCGTCGCGCGAGTGCCGCGAGGTCACGTGCCTCTACAACCCCGTGAATCACCATCTCGAGGCGCTGGTGGCGGGCGACGCGGATCCGGAGCTGTTGCTCGAGGCGGCGGAGGCATCCGACGGCTCCGACGATTTCTTCCTCTAGGCGCGTGGCCGGATCCAGCCGCTTCGAAGGACTGCGCGGCGAATACGAGGCCGCCGGCCGCGCCAAGCACTACGCGGAAGAGCGCTGGAGCGCGACGCGGCACGGGCGGCGCACCGACCGGCGCGAGCAGGCGATCGTCGGCGCGTGGCTGCGCGCTTGCGCCCCGCTCGCCGCTGCGCTCGACGTGCCCTGCGGCGCGGGCCGCTTCCGCCCGCTGCTCGAATCCGCAGCCGCGCGCGTGCTGGCGGTGGACGCGGCGCGCCCGATGCTCGCGCGTCACGGCGGCGCGCTGCGCCTGCAGGCGAGCGCCCACGCCCTGCCTCTGGCGCCGCGCAGCTGCGACCTGGTCCTGTGCTCGCGATTGCTGCACCATCTGGCCGGCGCCCCGGAGCGCGCGGCGGTGCTGGCCGAGCTGGCGCGCGTGTCGCGCCGCTGGGCCATCGTGAGTCATTTCGACCGCGCCAGTTTCCAGGCCTGGCGCTCGCGCTGGCGCCGCCGCGCCGACGGCCGCGTCGCGATTTCCTGCGCCGAGTTCCGCGCCGAAGCGGCGGCGGCCGGCTGGCGCGAGCGCGAGCGGGCCTGGATCCGCCGCGGCCTCAGCGAGCAAACCTGGGTCCTGCTGGAGCAGGCGCCGTGAGCTGGCGCTGCGCGGATCCGGCCGGGCGGCCTCTGCCCGGGCTCGAGCTCTGTCTGACAATTTGGGAGCGGCGCGAGGAGCTGGTGCGCACCGCCACCGTGACGGTGGAGCGGGTGACGGGACCGGGCGGCGAGTTCGCGCTCAAGCGCTACCGCTTTCCCTTCCTCCGGCGCCGCATCGAGGCCGCGTTCCGCCACAGCTGGATCGCCGTGCCCAAGGCGCGGCGCGAATTGCGCAGCCTGGCGCGGATGCAAGCGCTGGGCATCCCGGTGGTGGAGCCCTACGGCTGCGGCTGGCGGCGCGACGCGCTCGGATTCGTCGTGGATTCCTTCCTGCTGTCGCGCTGGTGGCCCCATCCCGACTTGGCCCGGAGCGCCGCGGCCGGGGAGCCGTTGCCGCCGGCTGCTTGGCAGGCGCTGGGCCGCGCCGCCGGCGCGCTGCACGCGCGCGGCGTGGCGCACGGCGGATTGGCGGCCCGCAATCTGCTGATCGGCCGCGAGGAGCGCGGCGTCTGGCAGGCGCGCATCCTCGATCCGGCGCGCGCGCGCTTCGGCGGCGCTCCGCTCGGCCGCGCGCGGGCGGAGGCGGATCTGCTGCCGCTGCAGCCGGCGCTGCTCGCCGCCGGCGCGGAAGCGCGCGCGGCCTTCGCCGACGGCTACTGCAGCCCGAGCTTGCCGAGCTCGGCCGCCAGCGCCGGCAGCACGTCCTGCGCTTCGCCGACGATGCCGTAGGTGGCGTGCTGGAAGATCGGCGCCTCCTTGTCGCGGTTGACGACGACGATGACCTTGGAGGAGGACATGCCGGCCAGGTGCTGGATCGCGCCGCTGATGCCGACCGCGATGTAGAGCTCGGGCGCGACGGTCTTGCCGGTCTGTCCGACCTGCTCGCCGTGCGGGCGCCATCCGGCGTCCACCACCGCGCGCGAGGCGCCGAGCGCCATGCCCGGCACCGCGTCGGCGACTTTCTCGAGAAGATGCCAGTTCTCCGGCCCGCCGAGTCCGCGGCCGCCCGCGATCACGCGCGAGGCCTCGGCCACGTCCGGTCGTCCGGCGGACTTCAGCTCCGACTTGACGACCCGCGCTTGGCCCGGCTCGGCGGCGACCGTCCCGATTTCCGCGGCGCTGCTGCGTCGCGCTGGGGGGAAGTGATTGGCGCGCAGCGAGGCCACCGCGACCGGTCCCTGGATGCGCACCGTGATCAGCGCCTTGCCGCCGTAGACCGGCCGGGTGAACGACGGCCCGGCCGGATCCATCGCCGTGCAGTCGCTGGCGAATCCGGTTTCGAGGCGCGCGGCGATGCGGCCCTGCAGGTCGCGGCCGCGCACGGTGGCGGCCAGGAGCACCGCGGTCGCGCCGATCTCGCGGGCCACGCGCGCGGCGGTGGCGGCCGCGCCGTCGGGGCTGTGCTCGGGGCTCTGCGCCACCAGCACGCGGTCGGCGCCGGCGGCGCCGAGCGCCGCGGCATCGGGCGCGCAGGTCTCCGGCGCCAGCGCGACCACTTGGCCGCCGCGGGCGTCCGCCAGCTTGCGGGCGGCGCCGAGAATTTCGAGGCAGGCCGGGCGCACCTGGCCTTCGCGGGTCTCCAGCAGGACGAGGACGTGGGACATGATCGGCGGCGGGCTAGAGAACCTTGGCCTCGGCGCGCAGGAGGCGCACGAGCTCCGGCACGGCGGCGGCGCCCTCGCCGACGATGCGGCCGGGCGGCCGCGGCGGGGGGGGGGTCATGGAGAGGATCTCGACCACCGCGCCCGAGATGTCCACCTGCACCGCGTCGAGCGGCTTTTTCTTCGCCGCCATGATGCCCTTGAGGCTGGCGTAGCGCGGCTCGTTCAGGCCTTTCTGACAAGTGATCGCGCACGGAAGGCTGGCCTCGAGGATCTCGCGGCCGCCCTCCACTTCGCGCTCGGCGATCGCCTTGCCGCCCTGGATCTCCAGCTTGACCGCCTCGGTGATGCAGGGGATGCCGAGGAGCGTGGCCACCATCGGCCCGACCCCGTGCTGATCCCGGTCCACGGCCTGCTTGCCGAACAGCAGCAGGTCGAAGGGGCCGCGGGCGCGCGCCTCGGCGGCCAGGATGCGCGCGGTGGTGGCCGCGTCGGCGAAGCCGGCGTCGGCGTGCTGCAGTAGCACCGCCTCGTCGGCGCCCATGGCGAGCACCTGCCGCAACTCCTTCTGCGCGTCGGCGGTGCCGAAACTGAACGCGACCACCTTGCCGCCGCCGGCCGCCTCCTTGCGGCGGATCGCCTCCTCCACGGCGAACTCGTCGTAGGGGTTGAGCAGAAACTCGACGCCCTCCGGGTTCAGCCGCTTGCCGTCCTGGATGGCGACGCGAGCCGTGGTGGCGGGCACGCGCTTGACGCAGACGAGAATGTTCATGGCAGGGGGCCTGGGAAAAAGGGCCGGACATTCTACCCACCCCGGATACTGGCCCAGACGGCTGCGGACGAAGAAGCAAAGAAAGTCGTAACCCCGCCCGCGGACGGGCGTGGAAGCGGAAGACGGGGCGCGGAGCGCGCCCCGCGCACCGCATGAGCGCCTTCCTGCCCTCGTTCTGCCCGCACTCCGCCTGCCCCAGCCGGGCGCAGGCCTCCCGCTTCCGCTTTCACCGCGACGGCTCCTTTCCGCGCCGCGCGGACGGCCGGCGAGTGCAGCGCTTCCGCTGCCGCGTCTGCCGCAGGCGCTTCTCCGCGCAGACCTTCCGCCTCGACTACCGGCAGCGCAAGCCACGGATCAACTCCGCGCTGCTGGGCTGCTTCGTGTCCAAGGTCACCCACCGCCAGGCGGCGCGCCTCTTGCGCATCGACCGCAAGACCGTGCAGCAGCGCCTGCGCCTCTTCGGCCCGGCGCTGCGCGCGATGCATGAAGCCTTCCTCGCGCGCGCGGTGCAGAACGGCGGCCTGTTCGGGGTCTTCAGCATGGACGAACTGGAGACCTTCGAGCACAACCGCCGCCTCAAGCCTCTGACGATGCCGGTGCTCATCCACCGCACGACGCGCTTCATCGTGCACCTGGAGGTGGGCCAATTGCCGGCCCGCGGCGGCCTCAAAGAGCGGGATCAGGCGAAGAAGGCGGCCCAGGGCCCGCGGCGCAGCGAGTCCAGCCTGATGGTCCGCCGCTGCCTCGAGCAATTGAAGCAGGTGCACGACCCGAAGGAGCTGCTGCAGATGGTCATGGACCAGAAGCGCATCTACAAGCCCGAGGTGCGCGCGCTCTTCGGCAACCGGATTGCCGCGCTGGTCACCGAGTCCTCGAAGCGGGCCCGCAACGCTTCCAATCCGCTCTTCGCCATCAATCACACCCTGGCCTCGCTGCGCGACGGCGTGTCGCGGCTCGTGCGCCGCACCTGGGCCACGACCAAGCGCCGCGCCGAGCTGCGCCATCACGCCTGGATTTACGCGGCATGGAAGAACTACCTGCGGCCGCTCTCCAACCGGCTGCGCAAGGTCTCACCGGCGATGATGCTGGGCCTCATCGACCACCGCCTGAGCGCGGCCGATCTGCTGCGCTGGCGGTGGCCGGGTCTTTCTTTCTTCGGCCCGGCTCCGGTTTTTTCTTCGGCTTCGGACCTCCAGCGGTCTGGGCCAGTATCCGATCAGGCCAGCTCGAACCTCTTCCCGAGGTAAACCTTGCGCACCTGCTCGTTCTCCACCAGCGCCGCCGGCGTGCCCTCCGCCAGGACGCGGCCTTGGGCCAGGATGTAGGCGCGGTCTGTGATGTGGAGGGTTTCGCGCACGTTGTGGTCGGTGAGGAGAATGGCGATGCCTTTGCCCTTCAGGCGCACCAGGATTTCCTGGATTTCCTCCACCGCGATCGGATCCACTCCGCTGAACGGCTCGTCCAACAGGATCAGGCTGGGCTTGCCGGCCAGGACGCGCGCGATTTCCAGCCGCCGCCGCTCGCCGCCCGAGAGCACTTCGCCCAGGCTTTCGCGCACGTGCGTCAGGCCGAGCTCCTCCAGCAGCTCCGCGCAGCGGGTGCGGCGCTCGGGGCCGCGCACGCCCTGGATCTCCAGCACCGCGAGCACGTTGCCCTCCACGGTCAGCCGCCGGAACACCGAAGGCTCCTGCGACAGATAACCGAGTCCGAGGCGCGCGCGCTGGTAGATCGCCTTCTCGGTGACCTCCTGATCCTGAAAGAAGATGCGCCCGCGGTCGGGCCGCACCATCCCCATGCACATGCGGAAGGTGGTGGTCTTGCCCGCGCCGTTCGGACCGAGCAGGCCGACGAATTCGCCGGGCCCGATCTGCACCGCCACCTCGTCCACCACCTTGCGGCCGCGGTAGGCCTTGCACAGGCCCTCGGTCCGCAGCAGGGGGGGGGCGGGCTCGGCCATCCTTCTCAGCGCACCAGGCCGAAGCGGTTGACGTCGCTGAACGGCCAGAGCGGCAGGAACACCGCCAGCGCGCGCCCCAGCACGTATTCGCGCGGCACCAGCGGCGCGGCCTCGAGCGCGTCCTGCTTGGAGCCGCGCACCTCCTCCATGGACAGCACGTGCAGGCCCCCGTGCTCGTCGCGGAAGGTCATCACGCTGCCGCTCTGGTTGAGCCGCGGATTGTTGAAGCTGGGCACCGGGCCGTTGGCCATGCGGTCGCCGCGCAACTGCGAGACTCCATGCACCGGAGGCTCGAAACTCATCACCTCGGCCTGCCAGTCGCGGCTGTCGAGGGAGTTCTGGGTGTTGTCGCCCATCATGAAGAAGTGGCCGGGCTCGATCTCGAACACCGCGTCGGCGTTGGTCTGGCGCGGCGGCAGATAGTGAATGTCGCGCCAGGCGGTGACCGGGCCCAGCTCCCAGCCGCCGGCGTCGGCGGAGAAGCGCGCGCCGTTGCGCGGGGCCGGCTTCGACTGCAGCGCCGGCAGAGCCTCCAGCAGCACGGTCTTGCCGCCGCCGCGCGCCTCGCAGCGCAGCGTGTGATCCCAGAAGGCGAGGTCGAAGGCGATGCCGTCCTCGCCGGCCTCCGGCAACGCTCCCTCCAGCGCCACGTCCGCCGGCCCGGTGATCCGGAAGGAGCCGTCCGGCTGCACCTCGAGGGTGCAGACGTTCGCGCCGAACTCGAAGACCGCCCGCAGCGGCCCGCGCGCGCCGCGCGGCGCGACGGTGAAGGCGTAGCGCAGATCGCCGACGGTGTTGCGGCTTTGGGCGTTCAGCGTGGGCACCTTGAGGTAGATCGCGTCCGGATAGCCGTGCGAGGGCTCGTCCTTGATGCGCAGCTCGTAGGCCACCTGCGCGGGCCCGTTGATCAGGATTCCCCCCTCCGGCGTGCGGCTCAGCGCGCCCGACTCGTTCCAGCCCGTCCAGGCGCCGGCGTCGGTGAAGGGCGGCGGCAGCACGCGCTTCCACAGGCTCTTCTGCACCTTCCACGGCTTGCGCAGGATCGCGAATTCCTCCTCGGAGCCGAGCGGCCGCGCGAACAGGTCGCCGTTGGAGATCATCAACTGCTCGTTGCCCATGCCGACCAGCCGCTTCACGTAGTTGACGTGCGTGACCAGCGGGTAGCGGAATACGATCACCTCCCAGCGCTCCGGCTCGCGGAACAGGTAGGAGATTTTGTCAACCAGGACGCGGTCGTAGAGGCCGCCGTCCTCGGTGCGGGTGATCGGATCCAGCAGGTGCGTGCCCATCAGCGCGGGCTGCATCGAGCCGGTCGGGATCTGGTAGGCCTCGATGGCGAAGACCTTGAGGCCCATCGCCATGACGACGGCGAAGATCGCCACCTCGATGTTCTCGCGCAGCGGGTGCCCGGAGCGCTCCTTGCCGTGCCGCGTCATGCCGCTGGATTCTAGGCGCGCGCGCAGCCCTAGCGCAGGAGGATGACCTGCGTGTGCATGCCCTCGTCGGTGTCCACTTCGCAGAACAGAGCCGGCCGCTCCAGTTCCTTCGGGAAGGTGAGAGTCGAGATCGTCAGCAGGACCGCGCCGGAGCCCTGGGCCTCGCGGACGCGGGCGATGCCGCTGAATTCCTCGTCCTGCATCAGGCCGTCGCCGTTGGCGTCGGCGAAGAGCTTGATGCGGAAGGCCGTGAGCTCGAGGCCGCCGCGCGCCTCGGCGCGCACCCAGGGCAGCAGGCCGCTGTCGCCGCGGGCGCTGAGATGGGCGGTGCGGATGGTCACGGTGCGGTCGAGATACTCCTCCTTCTCCTCCGGGCTCATGCCGCAGGAGGTCGCAATCAGCAGGACGAGGGCCGCGGCAGCCAGGCGGGGGAGGACGGCAGGCATGGTCTCCTGGCCAGAATACGGCCGCCGGCGCAAAGAGTTAGTCCTCGGTCGCCAGCACGGCCAGGAACGCCTTCTGCGGCACCTCGACGCTGCCGATCGACTTCATGCGCTTCTTGCCTTCCTTCTGCTTCTCCAGGAGCTTGCGCTTGCGCGTGATGTCGCCGCCGTAGCACTTGGCCGTGACGTTCTTGCCCATGGCCTTGATGGACTCGCGGGCCACGATCTTGCCGCCGACGGCCGCCTGCAGCGCGATCTCGAACTGGTGGCGCGGGATCTCGGTGCGCAGTTTCTTGAGGATTGCCCGGCCGCGGCGCTCGGCGGCGGCGCGGTGGCAGATGGTGGTGAGGGCGTCGGCGTCCTTGCCGGCCACCAAGATGCGCATCTTCACCAGCTCGGCCGCCGCGAAGCGCGGATCGCCGAAGTGCATGGTGCCGTAGCCGCGCGTCGCCGACTTCAGCTTGTCGTAGAAGTCGTAGATGACTTCGGCCAGCGGCAGGTCCCAGACCAGCATCACGCGGTTGGCCGACAGGTGCTCCTGGCGCAGGAAGGTGCCGCGCCGCTCGCTGCACAGCTTCATGATGCCGCCGATCGCGTCGGTCGGAATCAGAATGTCCGTCTCCACCATCGGCTCGCGGATCTCCTCGAAGAAGTTCGGGTCCGGCAGCGTGCCCGGCGAGTGGATGTCGCGCGTCTTGCCGTCGTGCAGCAGGATCTGGTACGGCACGCTCGGCGCCGTCTGCACGATTTCGACGTCGCTCTCGCGCTCCATCCGCTCCTGCGCGATCTCCATGTGCAGCAGGCCGAGGAATCCGCAGCGGAAGCCGAAGCCCAGCGCCTCCGAGCTCTCGGGCTCGAAGTTGATCGACGAATCGTTCAGTTTGAGCGCCTGCAGCGCGCCGCGCAGCTTCTCGAAATCGCCCGGATTCACCGGGTAGATGCCGCAATACACCATGGATTGCGGCACGCGGTAGCCGGGCAGCGCCGGCGCCCGCTCGCCCTTCGTGACCGTCACCGTGTCGCCGACGCGGATCTCGTCGAGCTGCTTGATGTTGGAGATCAGATACCCGACCTCGCCGACCCCGAGGTGGCCCACCGGCACCGCCACCGGCGTGAACTTGCCGAGCTCCAGCACCTCGTAGTCGCGGCCGATGCCGACCATCCGCACCATGTTCCCCTTGGTGATCGTGCCGTCCACGATCCGCAGATACACGATGACGCCGCGGTACTCGTCGTACTTCGCGTCGAAGATCAGCGCGCGCAGCGGCTTGTCCGGGTCGCCTTGGGGCGCGGGCATCCGGTCCACCACCGCCTCGAGGATTTCCGGCACGCCTGCGCCCGTCTTGGCCGAGCAGCGCATGGCCCACGTCTTCTCCAGCAGCAGGGTGTGCTCGATCTCCTCGAGGATCTCGTCGGGCCGCGCGTGCGGCAGGTCGATCTTGTTGAAGACCGGGATGATCGTCAGATTGCGCTCCAGGGCCAGGTGACCGTTCGCCACCGTCTGCGCTTGGATGCCCTGCGCCGCGTCGATCAGCAGCAGCGCGCCCTCGCAGGCCTGCAGCGACTTCTCGACCTCGTAGGAGAAGTCCACGTGCCCCGGCGTGTCGATCAGGTTCAGCAGCCACAGCTCGCCGCGGATCTTCGCGACGATGGACACGGCCGAGGCCTTGATGGTGATCCCGCGCTCGCGCTCCAGATCCATCGAGTCCAGCATCTGATCCTGCTTCTTGCGGGAGCTGACCGCGCCCGTGATCTCCAGGAACCGGTCGGCCAGCGTGGACTTGCCGTGGTCGATGTGCGCGATGATGCAGAAATTGCGGATCCGCGCGGGCGGGAAGGAGAGGTTCATGCTCGGGCGCGGTTCAGTGCCGTTTCGAGCTGCGCGCGCAGGGCCGCCATGGCCTGGCCGCGGTGGCCGGCCGCGGCCTTGGCTGCGGCGGACAGGCGGGCGAAGCTCGTTCCGGACCCCGCATGATAGAAGATCGGGTCGTAACCGAAGCCGCCTTCGCCGTCGGGCGCCTCCAAAATCCGGCCCCGCACCGCGCCTTCGGCCCCGAACAGGAGTTTTCGCGCGTCCGCGACCGCGAGCACGCAGCGGAATTCGGCGCCGCGGCGCTCCGGCGGCACCTCGCGCAGGCGCTCGAGCAGCAGCGCGTTGTTGGCGGCGTCGCGCCCGGGGCCTTCCACCCCGGCGAAGCGCGCCGATCGCACGCCAGGCGCGCCCTGCAGCGCGTCCACGCAGAGGCCGGAATCGTCGGCCAGCGCCCACAGGTCCAAGCCCTGATCCGCGGCCGCCCGCGCGGCCGAGAGGGCCTTCTTCGCGGCGTTGACGGCGAAGGTCGCGCCGTCCTCCTCGACCTCCGGCAGGCCCGCGGGCAGCGCCTCCGGCCCCAGCACCTCCAGCGGCAGGCCGGCGCACAACGCGCGCAGCTCCTGGAGCTTCTTGGCGTTGCCGGAGGCGACGAGCAGGCGCTGCATGCTCAGCGCGGCGCCGCGAGCGCTTCCCAGCGCGCTTCCAGCCGCGGCGCCGGACCGCTGTCCCATTCCACGATCAGCAGCTTGGCCTCCGGATCCGGGCTCCCGGCCAGATCGAGGCCGAGGCCGCCTCCGGCGATGCGCACCGGAATCCCGTCCAGTTCCGCGTCGAGCGAGGTGTGGATGTGCCCGTGCAGCAGCAGGTCGGCGCCCAGCTCCGTGAAGCGCCGGCGCAGCCAGGCCGACTCCGCGGCGCGGTCGATGGCGTGCGAATCGCCGGCCGCGACCACGTCGGGCCGCGGGTCCACCAGTGGCCGGTGCGTGAAGACCAGCAGCGTGCGCTGCGGCGAGTAGGCCTCGCGCGCGAGGCGGTCCAGCAGCTCGCCGCGCGCGCCCCCGGACGGCGGCCAGGTGTCCGCGGCGGTGTCCAGGTTCAGCAGATCCACGCCGCCGAGGCTGAAGAAGCTGTTGAGCGGGCCGATGCCGCGCGCGAAGGCGCGGTGCAGCAGGTGGCTGCCGTCGTGGAAGTCGTGGTTGCCGATGGCGGTGAAGATCGGCACCGGCGAGGCGCGAAACTTCGCCGCCGCCTGCTCGACTCCGCCGGGCGTGTAGGCCAGGTCGCCGAGGTGCAGGATGAAATCGGCCTCCAATGCGGCGGCGCGAGCCAAGAATGCGTCCAACTCCTCCTCGACGCCGGTGTCGCCGAGCACGATCAGGCGCCAGCGCGCGCGCGGCGGCAGCTGCGGTGCGATCCGCTGCTGGTACCCGTCGGCGATGCTGTAGTGGTAGCTGCGGCAGGTGCCGACGCGCTCGTTGCTGACCCAGCCGCCGTCGCTGGATGCGGGATGCAAATTCTCCAGGCGCACCCGCACCTGGCTGCCGGCGCTCCCGCCTTGGACGTGGAGCACCGGCTCTGGAGTGAAGGCGCGGAAGATCAAGTATTCGCCCTCGCGCCCGACGAAGGTGGCGCCCTCGGCCTCGACCTCGTAGCCCGGGCCTTCCGCGCGCTGCGGCGCCGGCGCCGGATCCCACTGCACAGGCGGCCAGCGCAGTCCGCGCGCCGCCGCGGGCAGCGCGATCAGCAGCGCGCCCGCCGCGGCGATCGCCGCCCAGCGCGCGCGCGCGCTCATGCGCGCGCCGGCGCCGCGCTCTCGACCGCGGCCTTCTGCAGCCGGTGCAACTGCGCCAGGCCTTCGAAGGCCAGATTCAGCAGCGCTTCGTGCTGCGCGCGCGTGAAGGCCTCGCCTTCGGCGGTGCCCTGCACTTCGACGATGCGGCCGTCGCCGGTGGCGACGACGTTGAGATCCACCGCGGCCCGCGAGTCCTCGCGGTAGTCCAGATCCAGCGTCGGCTGGCCCTCCACCAGGCCGACCGCCACCGCCGCGATCCAATTGCGCAGCGGCCAGTGCGTCAGTTGATTGCGGTCGCCGAGCAGGCGCAGCGCGTCGTGCAGGGCCACCATGGCGCCGGTGATCGAGGCGCAGCGCGTGCCGCCGTCGGCCTGAATGACGTCGCAGTCGATGGCCAGCGTGAAATTGGGAAAGCCGGTCGGATCCACCGCCGCGCGCAGGCTGCGGCCGATCAGGCGCTGAATCTCGGTGCTGCGCCCGTCGCGCTGCGCGCCCTCGCGCTTGCGGCGGCCGACGACCGAGCCGGGCAGCATCGAGTATTCCGCCGTGATCCAGCCCTCGCCGCGGCTCTGCATCCAGTTGGGCACGCCGGGCACGGCGCACACGGTGCACAGCACCCGCGTGTTGCCGGTCTCGACCAGGACGGAGCCTTCGGCGTGGGGGGCGAATCCGCGCATGAAGCGGAGCGGGCGCAGATCGCCGGGTCCGCGGTTGTGGGAGCGTGCCAAGGGTTCCTGGGTCAGGGCAGAGCGGCGAGGCTGCCCAGCGCGGCAAGCGGCCGGCGGATGACCGTGCTGCCGCTGGCGTAGGCCAAGCCCGTGCCGAAGCGGAATTCTAGCAATTGTCCGCCGGGCGGCGCGCCGCTTCCCGGCTCCGCCACGCCGCGCGGCGCCCAGCGCCGCAGGCGCGCGAGAAAATCCTCCTCGAGCGCAGCCGGACCGGCGGCGCGCGCGCGCGCGAGTTCCGCCTCCAACCGCCAGATCCAGGCCGCGAGCAGGCGCGTGCGATCCGGCGCCGGGCGCCCGCGCGCCGCCAACTCCGCCGCGACGCTCGTGGCGGGATGAGCCGCGGCTCTCGCGGGCGGGGCGGCGTGCACGTTCAGGCCGAGCCCGAGCAGCGCCGCCGGCGGCGGGCCGGTCAGGATCTCGCCGAGCAGGCCGGCCACTTTCGCGCCGCCGATCAGCACGTCGTTGGGCCACTTGAGCGCGACCGGCCCGCAGCCCCAGTCCTCCAAAGTGCGCGCCAGGGCCGCGGCGCCGGCCACCCCGAGCAGATGCGCGGGCTCCGGGCCGGGCGCCGCCACCAGGGTGACGGCCAGATTGCTGGACGGCGGCCCGGTCCACCAGTCGCGCGCGCGGCGGCCGCGGCCGGATTCCTGCAGCTCCGCGGCGATGAGGAGGCCGGCCGGAGCGCCCGCGCTGCGCGCCTCGTCCTGGGTGCTGCCGCAGGACGGCAGGATGCGGACTGCGCGCGCCAGGGCGCGGCGGGCGGGCAGCAGCCGCTCCAGCTCCTCCGCGCGCAGCGGATCCACGCCTAGGCGTGGAACTGATCCGCGCGCCCGCCGAACTGCTGGCGCAGGCGCCGGATCACGTTGGCGTGGATCTGGCAGACGCGCGATTCGGTGATGGCGAGCTGCGCGCCGATCTGCCGCAGGGTCAGGCCCTTCTGGTAGTACATCGTGAGAATGCTGCGCTCCTTCTCGCTCAGGATGCGCCCCAGCTCCACCATGAGGTCGCCGCGGTGCACGGCGTCCAGCGGGTCCGTTTCCGTGGACTCGGCGAGCGAGTCGAGCGCCTGATCGTTTTCCTCGCCGGCCGGATGGCGGCGGTCGCTGACGCTGTGCATCTGGCGCGGCTGGGTGCGCAGCACGTCCTTCTCGCGCAGGTCGAGCTCGTCGGCGACCTCGGCGGTGCTGGGATCGCGGCCGTGCTTCTCGCGGAAGGCGGCGCGCGAGCGCTCGATCTGGCCGGTGCGCTGGCGCTCGAGGCGCGGCACCCAGTCCTGGTTGCGGACCGCGTCGAGCATCGCGCCGCGCACGCGCGTGCTGCAGTAGGTCTTGAATTTGATGCCGCGCGCGGGATCGAAGCGGGTGATCGCGTCCATCAGGCCGAAGTTGCCTTCCTGGATCAAATCGTCCACGTCCACGGAGCGCGGGAAGCGCTGCACTTCGCGCTCGGCGATCTGCCGCACCAGCAATTGATGCCGGTTCACGAGCTCCTGGCGCAGCGCGTCGCTGGGCTTCTTCGACCACAGGCGCCAGAGTTCCTCCGTCGTGACGGTGGGGAGGTCCGGCGGCGGCCGCTTGGCCCGGCTGCGTGTTGCCATCGCGGGAGATTCTAGGCGCCGGCCGGTGCCGATCACCAGCGCCCCGGCCTCAATCGGCGACCCGGACCAGGCTGAAGACCGGCATGCCGTGCAATTGCGCGCGGCCGGCCAGGGCGGCCAGCTCGACCACGAAGCCGCAGCCCACCACCTCGGCGCCGGTCCGGCGCAGGAGGGTGACGGCCGCCGCCGCGGTGCCGCCGGAGGCGAGCAGGTCGTCCACCAGGAGCACGCGCTGGCCGGCGTCGGCCGCGTCCTGGTGCAATTCCAGGGTGCCGGCGCCGTACTCGAGGGTGTAGCTCTCGCGGAAGGTGCGCCACGGCAGCTTGCCGGGCTTGCGCACCGGCAAAAAGCCGAGCCCGAGGCGCTCCGCGAGCGGCGCGCCGAAGAGGAAGCCGCGCGATTCGACGCCGGCGATCGCGGTCGGCCGCAGGGCGGCGGCGGGACCGGCCAGGGCCGCGACGGTCTCGCGCAGAGCGCCGGGATCCTGCAGCAGGGGGGTGATGTCCTGGAAGCGGATGCCGGGCTGCGGAAAATCCGGCACGACGCGCAGCCAGCGGCCGAGGCCGGGCGCCAGGCCGGCGTCTTCGCTCACATTTCCTCCGGCGCCGGCACGCCGAGCAGGCCCAGGCCGTTGGCCAGGGTGCAGCGCCAGGCGTCGGTCAGCGCGAGGCGCGCGTCCTCCAGCGCGCGCGGCTCGGCGCCGATCACGCGGTTCTCGCGGTACCAGGAATTGCCGGCCGCGCCGATCTTGAGCAGGGCGTGGGCCAGGAGCATGGGCTCGCGCTTGGCGGCGGCCTCGCGCAGCGCCGCCGGGAAGCGGCCCAGCGCCACCAGCAGATCGCGCGCCTCGGCGGCGATCAGGGACGCGTCGGCGGCGGCCGGCGCCGGGCGGCCGGCCTTGCGCAGGATCGAGCAGCAGCGCGCGTGCGCGTACTGCAGATAGGGGCCGGTGTCGCCCTCGAAGGACAGCACTTCGTTCCAGTCGAAGACCACGTCCTTGGTGCGCTGGTGCTTGAGGTCGTGGAAGAGCACCGCGCCCACGCCGACCATTTCGGCGGCGCCGGCCTTGTCGGGGTGCTCGGGATTCTTCTCCTCGACGGCGGCGCGCGCCAGCTCGACGGCGCGGTCGAGAACGTCTGACAATTGGAGGACGCGGCCCTCGCGGGTTGACAATTTCCCCTCGGCGAGGCGGATCAGGCCGAACGGGATGTGCTCGATGCGCTCCTGCCACGCGGCGCCGCAGCGGGCCAGCACGGCCTTGAACTGCTGGAAGTGCAGGCTCTGCTCGTTGCCGACCACGTAGAGCGCCTGGTCGAAGGCGAATTCCTCCCAGCGGGACTTGGCGGCGGCCAGGTCGCGGGTGGCGTAGAGGGTGGTCTCGTGCGCGGTCTTGACCAGGCACGGCGTCTTGATGCCGAGGGAGTCGAGGCGCACGATCCGGGCGCCGTCGGAGTCCTCGACGACGCCGCAGGATTCGAGCCAGGCCAGCAGCGGCCCGAGCTGGTTCTCGTACCAGCTCTCGCCGCGCACGAAGTCGAAGCGCACGCCGAGGCGCGCGTAGGTTTTGTCGAACTCGCGCAGCGACAGCGCGGTGAAACGCTTCCACGCGGCGCGCGTCGCGTTGTCCGCGCCGCTCTCGAGTTCCTGGAATGCGCGCTTGGCCTCCGCGGCCAGCTCCGGATCGGCGGCCTCGTCGGCGTGGAAGCGCACGTAGAGGCCGAGCAGGTGCTCGATCGGCGCGCGCTCGAGCTCGGCCTCGGAGCCCCAGCGGTTCCAGGCCGCGACGAGCTTGCCGAACTGCGAGCCCCAGTCGCCGAGGTGGTTGATGCGCACGACGCGGTGCCCGAGGCGCGCGAACATGCGCGCCAGCGCCGCGCCGATCACGGTCGAGCGCAGGTGGCCGATGTGCATCGGCTTGGCGATGTTCGGCGAGCTGAACTCGACGAGGGTGACGCGGCCGTCGCGCGCGGCGCCGAAGTCCGGCCGGCGCGCGTCCGCCAGCACCGCGGCCGCCAGCGCCGCGCCGTCCAGGCGCACGTTCAGGAAGGGACCCGCGGGCTGGGCCTCGACGCCGCGGCCGCGCAGGAAATCGGCCAGTTCCGCGGCCAGCGCGGGCGGCGCCTTGCCGGCCGCCTGCGCGAAGCGGAAGCAGGGCAGCGCGAATTCGCCGACTCCGTCCTGGCGCGGCCGCTCGAACTGCAAGGTCTCGGCTTCGATGCCGAGCCGGGGCGCCAGCAGCGCGCGCAGATCGGCCTCGAAGCGGTCGAGGCCTTGCAGCGCCTCGTCAGGATGGGTCGAGCCGGTCGCCATGCAGGGGTGCGAGGAGCTCCTCGACCGGAGATCCTAGGGCGGCGCCGATCTCCGCCGCGTGCTGCTCGGCCAGCTCCGCCGCGCGCCGCATCCAGCGTGAGTCGCCGTAGCGCGCGATCAGATCGGCGTGCCGCTCCCGCAGGCTGACGATGGTGGTGTTGCGCACGCAGGAATCCGCGAGGCTGACGACGCTGTCCTGCAGATTCCAAGGCTCCTCCTCGAAGGCGGCGAAGGCGCGGCCGATGAACGCGTCGGTGAGGCGGCCCCCGCGCAGCTCCTCCGGCGCGCGGCCCTTGAGCCAGTGGGCGAGGCAGCCGCGCGCCGCGCTCGGGTGGCCGTGCGCGCGCACCAGCACGTAGCCGGTCCAGCCATGCAGCGGCCCGTGCGTCTTGCTGCGCCCGATGTCGTGCAGCAAGGCCTGCACTTCGAGCAGATCCGCGTCCACGCGCGCCCCGCGCTCCGCGAGCGCGGCGCCCACGGTGCGCGCGACCTTCGCCACCTGGCGGCAGTGCAGTGGCCAGGATTCGCCCGGCGGCGCGTGGCGCGCGAGCATGAGGCGCGCCTCCGCCGGAGCCAGCGCGGGCGGCCCGGCGCTCATGGCGCAGGCTGGGCCAGGCGCACCGCGGCGCGCACGAGGCTGCGGCGCAGCTCCTCGAAGGCGAGTTGCTCCAGCGCGCGCTCCGCGGGGAGCCACTGGTGCGCGTCGTGCTCGCCGGAGCGCGCGAGATCGGCCTCGCCGACGGCGCGGGCGGAGAGGAACATCACCACGCGCTTGAGCTTGCCCTTGGGCAGGACGTAGTGGCAGGCGTCGGCGAAGCCGGGCACGAGGTCGGTCTCCTGGAGGCGCAGGCCGGTCTCCTCGCGGCACTCGCGCAGCGCGCCCGCGAGCAGGTCCTCGCCCTCTTCGAGGCGGCCCTTGGCGAAGCCCCAGGTGCCGTGGCGCGCGTTGCGCAGGAGCAGGAATTCCGGCGCGTCGGCGCGGCCGCGCCACAGCAGGACGCCCGCCGCGAACACGCTCGGAGCTGCGCTCATGAATCCATTCTAGGACAAGGCTGCGGCAACGAGAGACAAGGCTCCGGCTACAATCCCGCGTGATGGCGGCAACCGGGACGGCCACCGCGGCGCGCTGCTGGCGCGCCGTCCTGCTCGACAAGCGCGCCTGCGGCCCGGACGCCTTCGTCGGCGAAGTGGAGCTGCCTGCCGATCCCGGCCCCATCCTGCCCGGCCAGTTCGCGATGCTCTCGCCGGGCGACGGCGGCGGCCCCTGCATCGCGCGGCCGTTCAGCGTCTTCGACCGCACCGGCCCGCGGCGCTTCACTTTCCTGGTGCAGGTGCACGGCGCCGGCACGCGCGCGCTCGCCGCCGTCGCGAGCGGCGGGGCTTGGACGGTGACCATGCCGCTCGGCAACGGCTTCGCGGTGGCGCCGCCGTCGCGGCCCGTGGTGTTCGTGGCGGGCGGCGTGGGCAGCGCCCCGTTCCTGCTGTACGCGCGCGCGCGCGCCGCGGCGGGCGCGGGACAGCGAACCTGGATGCTGTACGGCGCGCGCACCGCAGACCGGCTCTATGACCGCGACCGGTTCGAGGCCGCGGGCGTGCCCGTGCTGTGCGCGACGCAGGATGGTGCCGCGGGCGCTGGAGCCTCCGGCGCCGCGGCCGGCACCGTGCTGGATCTCCTGCGCCAGGAATTGGAAGCGGGCCGCATTCCGCAGGACGCGCTGTTCTGCGCCTGCGGACCCGAGGGTCTGCTGCACGCGTTCGCCGCGCTGGCCCGCGCGCGGCGCCTGGATTCCGAGCTGAGCCTCGAGACCTACATGGGCTGCGGCTGGGGCGGGTGCAACGCCTGTCCCATCGCCACCGAGCCGTCGGGCCCGCTCGGCGCGTGGCCCTGGGCCAAGACATGCACGCAAGGGCCGGTGTTTCCCCTGACCTCGATCCGCTTCTAGCGCCGCATGGAAACCTGGAGCATCGAGATTGACAAGGAGTACCTCAAGTTCTCCTGCGCTCACTTTTTGATTTTTCCCGACGGCAGCGCCGAGCGCCTGCACGGCCACAACTACCGCGTCTACGCCGCCGTGGAGGGCGCCCTCACCGAGCACGGGCTCGTTCTCGACTTCAAGAGGGTGAAACCCGTGATCCGCGAGCTGGTGGACGCCCTGGACGAGCACTGGCTCGTGCCTGGTCAGCATCCCGTGCTGAAGTGGAACGCGCGCCCCGACGGGGTCGTGGAGGTCCGCTACCTGGAGCGCTACTACGCCGCCCCCCGCGAGGACGTGATCGTGCTCCCGATCAACAACACCAGCGCCGAGAACCTCGCGGGATGGCTCGGCCACGAACTCCTCACCCGCCTCCGCGCCCGATTCCCGGAAGCCGACCTGCGGGCAGCGCGCGTGGCGGTGGAGGAAACGCCGGGACAACGAGGCGTTTGGGAGTGGAGCAAGAAACCAGAAGCAGGACAAAACTAGGAAGCTGGCCCCGCTCGCTGGCGCGGAAATCGAGGAAATCGGGTAACCACCGGCGCCGGCGCGCGTGGATCGCGGGTGGGTCCCATCGGCCCTCCGCGTCATGCACTTCGACCCGCCCTGCTGTCCTTTTCCGGCCTGCCCCAGCCGTGCCGCCGGCCTGCCCTTTCTCTTCCGCCGCTCCGGCGGTTACCGGCGCCGCTGCGACGCGCGCCACGTCCCGCGCTTTCTCTGCCGCGTTTGCCGTCGGCGCTTCTCCGCCCAGTCCTTTCGCCTCGACTTTCGCTGGCGCAAGCCGCACATCGACACGCTGGTCTTCCAGCTCCTCGTCTCCAAGGTCACGCACCGTCAGACCGCCCGCGTCCTGAAGGTGAACCGCAAGACCGTCGAGCGCCGCCTGCGCCGCTTCGCTCCGGCGCTGCGCGAATTTCACCAGCTCGTACTGCGCCGCGCGCGCAGCCACGGCGGCATTCACGGCTCCTTCTCGCTCGACGAGCTCGAAACCTTCGAGCACGACCGCCGCCTCCAGCCGGTCACGGTGCCGGTGCTCATCGAGCGCCACACTCTCTTCGTCTGCCACGCGGAAACCGCGCCGCTGCCCTCGCGCGGGCGGATTGGAGCGCGGGAGCAGGAGAAGCGCGCCGCGCGCGAGCGCGCCGCAGGGCCACGTCGCTCGGGCTCCGCCGCGGCCGTGGATTCCTGCTTTGACACCCTGCGCACCGTTCACGATCCTGACTGCCTGCTCGAGATGGTCACCGACCAGAAGCGCGCCTACCGCAGCAGCCTGCGCCGCCACTTTCCAGGCCGCATGGGCACGCACGTCACCGAATCTTCGCGGCGCACGCGCAACCGCGCCAATCCGCTCTTCGCGATCAACCACACGCTGGCGCTGATGCGCGACACGATCTCGCGGCTGGTGCGCCGCTCGTGGGGCGCGAGCAAGTGCCGCCGGCGGCTGCTGCAGCACATCTGGGTGTGGATGGCCTGGCGCAACTATGTAAGGCCGATCACGAATCGGGCGCCCAAAGTGACGCCGGCCTCCGCTCTGCTCCTCGTCCGGCGGCCTTTTTCTTCCGCTGAAATTCTTCGTTGGCGCTGGCCGGCGCTCATGCCCGGGTGCGCCATTTGACGGGGCCAGCTTCCTAGAGTGTGACGTCGAAAATGATCAGGCTGTTCGGCGGCAACTCCACCGTCAGCGTCCTGCGTCTCTCCACGATCCCCGCCGCCGCGGCGCTCTCGGGCGCGAGCGCGGTCTCGGGCAGGTCGTTGATGGCGGCGATCTGCGCCAGGCGGTCGTCGCGGAGGGTGTCGCGCATCAGTTTCAGCGCAAACACGGCGACGCCGTGGGGGATTCCTTCCTGGGCCGCCCAGGGCAGGAAATTGCCGGTGACTTCCTTGATGTCGCGCCAGGAGTAGGGATAGCCGGCGCTCGTGAGATGGTTGGCGCAGGCCTCGCACGAGGAGCGGAAGGCCGCCTTCGCCACGAGATCAATTTCGGGCTGGAGTGTCGCCAGCGAATCGGCAGGAGAATGATGCTCGGCGTCGAAGCGCCAGGCTTCGCCGAGGGTGAACGCTGCGTGACCAGTCAGGGTGAGCTTCAGGGTGCGGCTCTCGATCTCGTAGCGCTCGGCGGCGTAGACGTCGGGCATGAAGTGCAGCACGTCCACGGCCTGGCGCGGCGTGAGGCCCTCGCGGATCAGGGTGCGGACGCTGGCCTGATTTCCCCCGGCGGCGAGCCAGCGCGGATAGAGCCAGCCGCCCGTCATGCCGTGCTCTTCCGCGCGCTGGAGGAACACCCAGCCGGCCTCGATCGCGTCGTTGGAGGCGGCGATGCGCACGCGGTTCCCGGAGCGGCTCACCAGCACGCGCAGGCTCTCTTCGCGGGGCGGGGTGGTGACGGGCAGCAGTTCCTCCTGCGCCATGCCGAACAGGAATTCCGCGGCGCGGAACACCGGCTTCTTGACGCCGTGATGGCTCAGCGCCCCGATGCCCAATCCCTGCAGGTCGGTGATCCCGGGCTCGTCCTCCTCGTCGCCGTCCATGAAGTAGAGGTTGCCGTCGAGGCCGAGTTCGTAGGCGCTGGTGATGAAGCCGGCGAAATTTGCGGCGGCAGGGGCGCGGTCGAACAGGGCGCCGTATCCGCCCGCGGCTGTCGAGACGATGTTCCACTCGCTGACGAAGCAGGGAATCGCGCCCATTCCCGCGGCCTGCGCCAATCCCTTCAGCCGCGCGACGCTGCCGGTGGCGTGCAGCTCGTTGGCCGGCGCGTAGTGGTGCCAGGACAGGAAATCGAGCGGAACGCCCATCGTGTCCGCGTACTGCAGCATCACCTCCAGGAAGCCGCGCTGGAGATTCAGGGTCGAGCGCACGCCGGCGAGGCCCGGCCCGCCGATCTGCATCCCGGGGCGCGCGGCCTTGATGCGCGGCGCGGCCGCTCCGTAGAAGCGCAGGAATTCCTTCGCGGTCCCGGTGAACCATTCCGGCCGGTCCGGCTCGTTCCAGATCTCGAGGTAATCGGGCGTCACGCCCGCCTCGTGCTCGATCTCCGCGATGAAGGCGAGAACCGCGTCGGCCCAGGCCAGCGGATCGGTGGGAGGGAAACGCGCGAACTCGGGCAGGCCGGTGCCGTAGGTGCTGCCGGTGCGGTCGGGATGCGGCGAGAGGCTGCGCGGCGTTCCGACTACTCCCAGCCACAGGCGGTTGCCCGCCGCGCGCGCGTGGAGGAAGTCTTCGTCAATGGCGCTGGCGGCGGCGAGGTCGCTCAGAAAGCAGCTGCGGCGATAGATGCCGCCGCCGGCTCCGGCGTCGGCGAAGGCCTCGGCGAGGCGCGGCGAGTTGCGGGAGCCGACGAACCCGGCCAGGCGGTTGCCCGCGGAAGGCCCGGCGGGGCCGTCCGGCTGCACGCGGAAGCCGTCCTGGTGCGAGGGCGGCGGACCGCCCTGGGGCGCCAGGGACAGCATCACGAGAGTGAGAGAAGGCAGCGTCGCCAGCATCGACTCGAGGCTCAGTCCTGAGCCAGGCTGCCCGCGAGATCGATGACGATCACCATCGAAGTGTTCGGCGCCATTTCGAATTGAATCTCGCGCCCGACCAGGGTCACTCCCGCCCTGGCGGCGGATTCGCTGGTCACGATGGTCTCGGGCAGCGAATTGAGAAGCGATTGATTCATCAGTCGGCCGTCCCGCAGCGTGTCCTGCAGGATCTTGAACGCCGTCACGGCATAGCCGTAGGGAATGCCTTCGGCGGCGGCCCACGCGAAGAAGTCGCCCTGGATTCCGAGGATGTCGGCGGCCGTGTAGAGGTAGCCGAGCAAGGTCAGATGCAGTGCCGTGGCCAGAGCCGAGGAGAAGGCCGCGTCCGCCTCCGCCGCCACGAAGGCCGGCAGGAGGTCGGCCTGATACTGCGCGGGCGCGTTGACCGTGTCGGTGAAGCGCGTGACGGCGCCGAGTTGGAACGGCTCGGCTCCCAGCACTTGCAGGACTACCGGGCGCGGCTCGGTGAGGTAGCGCCCGTACATCAGGACTTCCGGAATGAAGGAGAGCGTGTCGCGCGCTTGCTGGACCGTGAGTCCGGCCTTGACCAGGTCGTCCTCGTCCGCCTGCGTGCCGCCGGCGGCGAGCCAGATCTCGTACAGCCATCCCGGCTCCATGCCGTACTGACGGGCGCGGTTGGCGAAGACCCACAGTCCGGTCACGACGTCGTTGGTCACGACGATGCGCATGGAGCTGCCTTCGACCACCGCGTTCACGCGCAGATTCCACTCCTCTCCCGCCGGCCGGACCTCCGGCTGCGGCCGCTTCGTCATGCCGCTGAGGATCTCGAGCAGGCGCGCCGAGGGCTTCTTGACGCCGTGCTGCGTGACGAGGCCGAGGCCGACGCCCATGAGGTCGGAAATACCCGTCTCGTTGTCCTCGTCGCTGTCGAGGAAGAAGAGCGCGTGATCCAGCCCGGCTTCGCGCGCGCTGAGGATGAAGCCGCCCAGGTTCGCGGCCGCGTGCGGGCCGTCGAACTCGTGGCCGGCCGGACCCTCGGCGCTGGGATAGATGTTCCACTCGCTGACGATCGCCTCAGGCGGAGTCATGCCGAGGCTCGCGGCCAGGTCGCGGATGCGCTGCGGCATCCGGCTGTACAGCAGCTCGGTGGAAGGCGCGTAGTGGTGCCAGGACACGAAGTCGAGCGGCGTGGACGTCGCGTGGGCCTGGCGCACGAGCGCGAGCAGCGCGCTTTCTCCCATGCCCATTTCCGAACGCCAGCCGGCGAGGCCCGGGCCGCCGACGCGGATCCCCGGACGGGCGCTCTTGATGCGCGAGGCGGCGATCGCGTAGAGCTCGAGCAGGTCGGAGCCGGTGCCCTTGAACCACTCGACGCGCTCCGGCTCGTTCCAGATCTCCACGTAGTCCGGCACCACGCCGTCGACGGCTTCCATGTCGTCGATGAAGGCGAGGATTCCGTCGGCCCAGGCCACCGGATCGGTGGGGGGATAGCGCGCGAATTCCGGCAGGCCGGTGCCGTACTGATTGCCCTCGGCGTCGGGCTCGGGAGACAGCGCGCGCGGAGTGCCGACGCAGGTCAGCCACGACTTCATGCCGCCGTCTTCCGCCATGCGGAGGTCCTCGCCGATGTGGCGGCCTTCCGAGAGCTCGTGCAGGCGCAGCATGCGCCGGTAGGGCGCGCTCGTCACTCCGACTTCGTCCATCAGACCCTGAAGGCGCGGCGACGCGCGCCAGCCGACCAGGCCGAAGTTGTCGAGCGTCGCGCCTGGCAAAATGCTGTCAGGCTCGATTGTGAAGCGCGCTACTTGCGCGGTGAGCGGAGTGCTCAGGGCGCCGAAGCTCAGCAGAAGGACGAAGCCGATTTGGGCCAGACGCCGGTCAAGGCGCGGCAGCGCAGGGAGGGTCATTGATTCTGAGGGGAGAGATCCGAGGGGGGCGCGGAGGTACGCCATTGTGCTTACCAAGCGCAAATTGCGCCAGGGTGAAGCGAAAAAAAGGCGGATTCTTCGTTTAGAACAGAGCGACTGCCGCGGAAGCGTTCGAGCGTTTCATCGCTGCCCGTGCAGTTCAGCAACCGGCTCCAGCCATGAAAAAAACCGGCGGCCTGTTCGGCCGCCGGCACCCATCATGGCTAAATCGAATTTGCTTCCAAGAAAAGCCGCCTCGCCCCATTGGCGGACGACGCTGGCTGGCTCGTTAGTGCTGAATCTCGATCACCAGCAGCGTGTCCGGCGCGAGCTGGAAGCGGAGTTTGCGCCCATCCACGGCCACGCCGGCCGCCCCGGCGCTGAGGGCCTGTATTTGAGTTTCTGGCTGATTATTCAGAAAATTGGCGCTGGCCAGCCGCTCGTCGCGGTGGGTGTCGCGCATCAGTTTGAGGGCGCTCACGGCGATGCCGTAGGGGATGCCCTCGGCGTCGGCCCAGGTCATGAACAGGGCCTCCGGCACGGCGTTCAGCTCCGCGGCGGTGTAGAAGAGGCTCCAGGTCTCCAGGAACGCGGACACGGCCACGGCGGCTTCCCAGACCGCGTCCTCCTCCGCCGCCTCCAGCTCGGGCATGAGGCCGGCCACCAGGGCGGCGGGCGCGTTGTTCTCCTCGTCGAACCGGATCACCTGGCTGACGTGGAAGTCCTCGGTGCCGAGCACCGTGATGACCGCGTCGCGCGGCTCGACCGCCCGCTCGGCGTACGCGTAGACCTCGGGCAGGAACCCGAGCAGGTCCTCGGCCTGCTGCTGCGTGAGGCCTTCCGCGATCAGGTCCTCCAGCTCGGCCTGCGCGCCGCCGGCTGCGAGCCACAGGTCGTAGAGCCAGCCGGGCTCCATGCCGAACTGGCGCGCGCGGTTGGCGAACATCCAGGTGCCTGTCACCACGTCGTTGCTGACGAGGATGCGCGTGCGGTCGCCGGAGCGCGAGGCGAGGACCTGCAGGTTGAACTCGTCCTGCTCGGGCCGGTAGATCGGCAGGATGTCCTCCTCCATCATGTCGTGCACCGCGCCGAGAGCGTGGAAGACCGGCTTCTTGACGCCGTGCAGGGTCAGCGCGCCGAGGCTCACGCCGGCCAGGTCGGTGATGCCCGGGTCGTTGTCCTCGTCCACGTCCAAGAAGAAGAGATTCCCGTCGAGCTGGCGCTCGTATGCGGTGGCGAGAAATCCGGCCAGGTTGGCGGCGGCGTGCGAACCGTCGAATTCCGGCCCCATGGCGCCTTCCGCGCTGGGCGCGATGTTCCACTCGCTGACGATCGCCTCGATCGGCGGAAGGCCAAGCGAGTCGGCGAGGTCGCGCGCCACGTTGGCCATGTCGGAGAACAGCAGTTCATTGGCGGGCGCGTAGTGGTGCCAGGACACGAAGTCGAGCGGGGCGTTCGTGGCGTCGGCGTTGCGGATGTAGGCGAGGATCACGCTCTCGGTGCCGCCGAGCGTCGAGCTGTATCCCGCCAGCGCGGGACCGCCGACCTTGAGCTCCGGGCGCAGCAGCCGCACGCGCTTGGACACCGTGGTGTAGAAGGCCAGCAGCTCCTCGAGGGTGCCCACGTACCACTCCGGGCGCTCCACTTCGTTCCACAGCTCCAGGTACTCGGGCACGACGCCGTGCTCGGTTTCGAGCATGTTGATGAAGGCGAGCACGCGGTTGGTCCACTCCACCGGATCCGTCGGCAGGTAGCGCGCGAACCCGGGCAGGCCGGTGCCGTATTCGTTCTCGGTCAGCTCCGGGTGCGGCGACAGATCGGAGGGCGTGCCGACGACGTGCAGCCAGAGCCGGTAGTCCTCGGTGGCGGCCATCGCGAAGTCCTCGCCGAGGAATTGGCCGGTGGACGGCTCGTGCGCGAACCAGGTGCGGCGGTAGCGGCTGCCTGCCGCCACGGTGTTCGAGGTCATGCGCGCGAGGCGCGGCGAGTTGCGATAGCCGACGAAGCCGCCGAGGCGCCCGCCCGGCGCAGTGCTGGGCTCGCTGCCCGGCCAGACGCCGAAGCCTTCCAGGTCCTCGAGATCGGGCGGCGGCTCCTCCTCGTCCCCGCCGCCGGGCCCCGGCTCCTCGTCGTCGTTGGGCTCGTCCACCGGACTGGGGGTGCCTCCGGCGTCCTCGCCTCCGGCGCCGCCGCAACTGGCCAGAACCAAGCCTGGCAGGGCCAGGAACAGGCTGAGCAAGATCCCCAGCAGGCTCCGTGGGTCCACGGAGCGGCATGGGATAAAGGAATAGACGCGCGCGCGAGACTGCATGCTCGCCATTGACGGTCAGATATGGGACCGCCTCAAGGACCGATTTTCGTCCTCATCCTTGTAGGACTCGGCGCTGCCCCTAGAATTCGGGCCGGTCGGGGCGTGGCGCAGCCTGGATAGCGCGCTGCAATGGGGTTGCAGAGGTCGGAAGTTCGAATCTTCTCGCCCCGACCATTCAACCTGAAATTAATTCGGAATGATTTTCCAGATCGTGCCCGCGAGGGAAATGACGTAAAGTTCGCGCTTTGAGTCCTCGCCGAAAGACACGATCGAGCGCAGTTTTCCTTCCGGATCGAGCATCGAAGTGCGGTCCACCGATTCCGTGAGCTTGCCGTCGCGGTCCACGCGCAGGGTTCCGATCACGTTGCTGCAGTAGTCGGCCCAGAAATAGGAGCCGCGCAGCCACGGCATGGCGGAGCCGCGGTAGACGTAGCCGCCGCTCACCGAGCAGTGGTTCTTCGGCGCGCCGTGCGGAAATTCGTAGACCGGCGGCACCAGCTTGGACTTGTCGGCGCCCGGCGGAACGTCGAAGTCGTGCGTGCCCTCGAGAATGCGCCAGCCGAAGTTGGCGCCGCCCGGGTGGTCGCCCGGCAGCCAGTCGATTTCCTCCCACAGATTCTGGCCGATGTCGCCGATCCACAGATCGCCGTTCTCGGGATCGAAGCAGAAGCGCCAGGCGTTGCGGATGCCCCAGGCCCAGATCTCCGGGCGCGCGCCGGGAGTCTTGACGAACGGATTGCCCGGCGGAATGCCGTAGGGCTCGCCGGAATCCACGTCGATGCGCAGGATCTTGCCCAGCAGGGTGCTCAGGTCCTGCCCCGCGTTCTTCGGATCGTTGGCGGCGCCGCCGTCGCCCATGCCGACGTAGAGGAAGCCGTCGCGCGGCCCGAACGCGATCATGCCGCCGTTGTGGTTGGGCCACGGCTGCTCGATGGTGAGCAGCACCTGCTCGCTCTTCGGATCGGCAGCCAGCGGCGCGTCCGGGCCGGACGGCGCCGGCAGCTGAAAGCGCGCGATCACGGTGCTGCCGCGGCGGTCGGAGTAGTGCAGGAAAACGGAACGGTTGTCGGCCCCGAACTTCGGGTGGAACGCCAGGCCGAGCAGGCCGCGCTCGCTGACGTCGCTGATCTTCTCGCGCAGGTCGATCACGTCGCGGCTCTGCATCTCGCCCTTGCGCCAGGCGCGCAGCCGGCCCTTCTTCTCGAGAATCAGGAGCGTGTCCCCGTCGCCGGGCACGGCGGCCAAGAAGACGGGCTCGTCGAGGCCGGAGACGAATTTCTCCAGGCGCAATTCCTGGGCGGAGGCGGCGCCGCCCGCGAGCAGGGCGGCGGCGATGAGGGCGGGGATGAGTGGCGACACGGCGGGGGCCAGATTAACCGCCGCCGCCCTCACTTCTTCGGATAGGTCGCGAGCACCCAGGCGGACCAGGCCGCGTCGAAGGCCTCGGCGTCCATGCCGAAGGATTTCTCGAAGGCCTCGCGATGGCGCGCCGCGATTTCCTCCCGCGTCGGCGCGCGTCCCGGCGTGATGATCCCCTTCACGCCCTCCAGGAACGCCGGCAGGCCCTCCGGCTTCACGCGCATCAGATAGTCCATGCGCGACCAGGACATCATGTGGTCGGCGTACTCGAGTTGGCTGAGATCGTCGAGCGCGAACAGCCGCTCGGCAGTCGGCCAGAATTCGTTCTTGACGCGCGCGTGCACGCGCGGCGGCCAATTCCACTGGTCCTTCTCGTCCTCGGTGTAGGCGCGCTCGTCGGTGAAGTAGTTCAACTTCGGCGTGACGCGCCGCGCCAGCGCGTGCCCCACGCCGTTCGCGAGCCATACCGGGGTGGAGTGCGTGTAGTTCTTGACGCCGTCCACGAAGTTGAAGGCCAGGTTGTAGAGCAGCACGCAGTGCAGCACGGCGTCCTGGTCCAGATTGGTGCCCTGGACGTGCGCGGCGAAGAGCAGCGATCCGGTGCCCACGAAGAAGTGGCGCGCCGAGTACTCGGCGCCGCCGCCGGCCAGGTAGCGCTCGCGCAGGCGGCCGTAGCTGCTCTCCTTGTCAAAGAGCAGGACCGTGAATTTGCCGCCCATGCCGAGGTAGGGCCCTTCGCCGCGGTACTCGCCGTCCACCAGCTGGCCGGGTCCGGAAGGCCAGCGCGCCTGATCCAGCCCGAAGATGCCGCTGAAGTCGGAGTAGGCCTCCTCGCAGCGCTGGGCGATCAGATGCAGGCGCAGCCAGGGCTCGAGCTTGCGGGGGGCCTTGGCCGGGGCGGCGGGCAAGCGCAGGCGCAGCCGCTCCAGCTCGGCCCGCAGCCGGTCCTTGTCAAACTGATCCTGGACCTCGTAGGCCGGGAGGCTCGAGCCGATGCGGAAGTGCGCAGTCTCGACCCACAGCAATTTCACGCCGTCGCCGAGAGTCTTCTCGATCGCGGTCGTGGTCAGACCGTCGGCGAAATTGAACTCGCCGATCGCGACGTAGCCGGCCTTGGCCAGGGCCTCCGGCTCGTTCTGGGTGAACGGATCCAGCCGGTAGGCGGCGTCGCCGGACTCCTTGGCCTTGTCCTGCGCGGCCAGGGGTCCGGCGACGAGAAGCAGAGCCGCGACCGCCGCGCCGGCGGCGAATCGCGGACCGCGGATCATGCGCCGGCGGGGGCGGCCGGGGCCTTGCGCTCGGGTTTCAAGCCGAGGTCCGACGCCATCTTCTCGCGCGCCTTCAGCGCCTCGAGATCCTTGCGCGCCTTCTCCAGATCCTTCTGCAGCGCCTTCATCTTCGCGGACTTCGGACCCTCGTCCTCGGCGATTTTCTCGATCTGCCGGCGGAGCTGGTCCAGCCGCCCGTCGAAGACGTCGTACTGCGCAATGATCTTCTCGATCTCCGCCGTCGCCGCCTTGGCGTCGCCGAGGTAGCAGCGATCGATCATGGCGTTCATCGCGTCCCACAACTCGGTGCGCGACTGGTCGCCCTTGAGCAGGATCGGATCCGATCCGTCCCAGCTGGCCAGGAACAGGTGCGGCGGATGCTCTTCGTCGAAGAGCGCGTGGAAGGCATGAGTCTTCTCGAGCACGTGTTCGGGCAGCTTCACGCAGCGGAACCAGCGCGACATCACGAAGGTGCGCGAGTTGTCCTCGCTCGTGCTCAGCAGCGCCTTGTCGGTGCCGTTGCAGGTCTTGCACTCGCGCAACACCAGCAGCGGGCGCCGATCGTCGCCGGCGATGAAGAGGAAGGCCTCCTTCTCGGGCAGCGCGCGCTCGACCGCCTGCGCGACGGTGCTGCCGGAAGCGGCCGGAGTCTTGCCGGTCTTGGCCTGGAAGACCGGATAGTTCCACTCGATCTTCAGCACCCCGCGCGCGGTCTTGCCGTGCGAAGTGGGAAGGGTGGCGCCGCCGCTCGGGCCCGCGCCCGTGGGGCCGCCGACGCCGGCCGGTCCGGCTGGAGTGGCCGCGCCGCCGGGTGCGCCGGAGCCGCCGCCCGGGCCGCCGGTGGAGTCCGCAGGACCCGCGTAAGAACCAGTTCCATTGCCGGGCGCACGGCCCGCGCTGCTACCGCTTCATCACTGGGGCGCGGCGCCTTGCGCCGGAAGCGCGAAGGCGGCCAGGATCAGGGGCACGCTGAGAAGGGAGAGGTGCTTCATGGTGGTTCGCGGGGGCCTTGGAATAGGTATAGCGCAAAAGGAGCCCCCGCGAACGCCCGACCCGCGGGAATCTTTCAATGCCGGCGCTCGCCCTCGCTCTCCCAGAGGATCCAGTCGGTCAGGGCCATGCCGGCGCGGTGGCGGCGCATGAGCTCCCGGTGCTCCGGACCCTCCGTCGCCGGGACCAGCTCGATGCCGTCGCCAGCCCAGGTCATGGCCTCCAGGCCGCCTTGGACCTCCAGGGTCACCGCCCGTCGGCCAATCAACAATCCCCCAGGATTGTATCCATAGGGATCCGCCGCTTCGTCCAGCATGCTGCTGCCGATGCCGCGGTAGCCCTCGCCGGCCCCTCCCGCGAGGTGGAGCAGGGTGGGAATCACGTCCTTGTGGGAGCCCGGGCGCAGGAGTTCGGGCTTGAAGGCCGCGGCGATCCGGTCCGGCGCCAGCACGAATAAGGGCACGGCCCGCTCCAGCAGCACCTCGCTGGCGGCGAAGGGAATGCCCATGCCCATGGTGTGGTCGCCGGTGGCGGCGACGACGGTGCGGTCCAGCAGTCCGTCCTCCTCCAGACGGCCCAGGAACTTGCCGAGTTCGTGGCAGGCGTACTGGTAGGTGCGCAACTGCGCGCGCTGCAGCGGGTCGAGGCCGTCCGCGCGCTCGAGCAGCGCCTGCGGCGGAATCAGGGTCGGCAGCTGCGCGTCCCACGGCAGCTCGTGCGGCGGATGGTGGGTCGTGGTGAAGAGGATCAGAAACTGCGGCGCGGTGGCCTCGCGCAGGCGGCGCTCGGCCGCGGCGAAGAGGTGTTCGTCCCACACGCCCCACTCGCCGTTCGCGAGATCCGGATCGAGGCCGAGCTCGTGCAGGATCTGCGCCTGGCCGGCCGCTTCGACGAAGCCCTGCGGCGGCAGGAACGGCCCGAGTTTGCGCCATTCGAGCGGACCGCCGTAGAGGAAGCGCGGCTCGTAGCCGCGGTCGGCGAAGGCGCGCGCCGCGGAGGTCGGGAAGACGTGGTCCCGCAGATTCGACTGCGAGAGCTGCTTGGTGCCGGGACGGTAGGGCAGATTGACGATCAGCGAGAGGATCGAGCCGGCGGAGCCGTTGTCGCTGGGCAGGAAGCGCGGGAAGAACCAGCCGCGCTCCCAGTAGGACTCGAGGGGGCCGAGCAGATCGAAGTCCGCGCTCTGCCAGCGCAGCAGGTGCGTGTTGAAGGATTCCATCACCACCAGCACCACGTGCGGCGGCGGCCCCTCCGGCGGGCGCGGCAGCATCGGCTGCAGCGGCAGGAGCGACAGCGCCGTCGCCGCAGGCTCGTCGGCGATCGGCAGGCCGGTGAAATCCTGCAGCGCCTGCTCGCGCTTGCCCGCGTAGGAGTAGCGCGCCGCCACCGAGAAGGGCTCCTCCGTGAGGCGGATCCACACCGCCTCGGCCAGCGATTCGACGCCGTTGGCAGGCACCTGGTGCACGAATCCGGAGGCCGGCAGATCCTCGCTCATGCTGTCGGTCGAGGAGAAGGACCAGGACAGCAGGAGCACGATGGCGAGCACGTGCAGCGTGAGCTGCGCGTTGAGGCGCGGCTCCGCGTCGCCGGAATGCCCGCGGGCGCCGCGCGCGCGCAGGGCCCGCTCCGGCGACCACAGCCGCAGCAGGACGCGCCCGAGCAGCCACGCGGCCGCGAGGATCACGGCCGTGTAGATCAGGAACGGGTGGTTCTTCCACGCGCCGACGATCACCGAGATCAGGTCGTCCTCGAGGAAGCCGTAGGCCAGCACCGAGAGGTGGCTGGTGTAGAAGGCGTAGAACATGAAGTCGGAGACCAGCAGCGTCAGCACGCCGGCGACGCCCGCGAAGCTCCACCAGAACATGATGCGCAGCCACTTGCGCCAGCGCTCGCGCGCGGCGCCGCGCATCCACAGCAGCGACAGCGTCGGCGGCAGCAGCAGCAGGAGCACGACGCGCAGATCGTGCAGCAAGCCGGCGGCGAAGGCCGCGGGCAGGTCGCCGAGGAAATGGCTCCAGACCTCCGGGTGCGCGTAGCGCAGGACGAAGGCGGCGCGGAAGCCGGCCATGATCAGCAGCAGCGCGCCGCCGAGCAGGGTCAGGCGCGCGAGCGCCGAACCCAGCGCGGCGCCCGCGTCGAAGCGCTCGCCGTCCGCCTGCGGCGGGGCACCGGGCTTCGTCATGCCTCCATGATGCCGAATTCCGCCCCCCCCTGGATCAAGAATCCTGCAGCGTGCGGCGCAGGGCGCGGCGCCAGCCGGCGTAGCGCTCCTCGCGCTCCTCCGCGCCCATCCGCGGCTCGCACCGGCGCTCCGGGCGCCACAGCGCGGCCGCGCCGGCCGGCTCGAGCGCGCCGGCGCCGACCGCCGCCAGCAGCGCGGCGCCCAGCGCGGTGGTTTCGCCGACGGCCGGGCGCGCCACCGCCAGGCCCGTGAGATCGGCGAGCGCCTGCAGCAGCCAGTCGTTGCGGATCATGCCGCCGTCCACGCGCAGCTCGGCGGGCAGCCGCGCGCCGTCGGCGGCCGCGGCCTCGAGCAGATCGCGCGTCTGGAAGCAGGCCGCCTCCAGGCCGGCGCGCACCAGATCGTCGCCGGTCGCGTCGCGCGTGAGGCCGTGGATGGAAGCGCGCGCTGCCGGATCCCACCACGGCGCGCCGAGTCCGGTGAACGCCGGCACGAGATAGACGCGCTTGCGCGGATCGGCGGCGCGCGCGCGCGCTTCGGCGTCTGCCGACTCGCGCAGCAGGCCGAGCCCGTCGCGCAGCCACTGCACGACGCTGCCGGCGTGGAAGATGCTGCCTTCGAGCGCGAACGTGACGCGGCCGCCGAGGCGCCACGCGACGGTGCCGAGCAGGCGGTGCCGCGATGCGACGAGTTCGGCGCCGGTGTTCTGCACCGTGAAGCAGCCGGTGCCGTAGGTGGCCTTCATCGCGCCCAACTCGAGGCAGCCTTGGCCGAAGGCGGCGGCCTGCTGGTCGCCGGCGAGCGCGCGCAGCGGCACCGGCGCGCCCAGCGCGTCGGGATGCAGCGCGCCGTAGTCGGCGGCGGTGTCGCGCACTTCCGGCAGCAGTTCCGGAGGCACGCGGAACAGCGCGCACAGCTCGGGGCTCCAGCGCTGCTCGCGCACGTCGAAGAGCAGCGTGCGGGAGGCGTTGGTGGCGTCGGTCGCGTGCGCGGCGCCGCGCGTGAGGCGCCACGCCAGCCAGCAGTCCACCGTGCCCGCGGCCAGCTCGCCGCGCTCGGCGCGCGCGCGCGCGCCGGGAACGTGATCGAGCAGCCAGGCCAGTTTGGTGGCGGAGAAGTAGGGGTCCAGCAGCAGGCCGGTGCGGCGCGTCACTTCCGCTTCGTGGCCCGCCTCGCGCAGGCGCGCGCATTCCGCGGCGGTGCGCCGGTCCTGCCACACGATCGCGGGATGCAGCGGCCGGCCGGTGGCGCGCTCCCACAGCACCACGGTCTCGCGCTGGTTGGTGATCCCGGCCGCGAGCAGATCCTGCGGCCGCAGTCCGGCACGCGCGAGCGCCTGGCGCGCGACCAGCTCGGCGTCGGCCGCGATGCGCTCCGCATCGTGCTCGACCCAGCCGTCCTGCGGAAAGGACTGCGGCAGCTCGCGCTGCGCCAGCGCGCGCGGCGCGCCGTCGAGCCCGAACACGATCGCGCGGGTGCTGGTCGTGCCCTGGTCGATCGCGAGCAGGCAGCGGGAATCGCTCACGGCGCGCGCGCGGGCTCGACGCGCAGGTCCTGGAGCGCGTTCACGGTGGAGCCGGGAATCGGCGCCAGGCCCAGAAGCGCGAGGGCCAGATTGGCGGCGTCGGCGTTGCGGATCGGCGGCGGGCCGGGATCGTCGCGGCGCGGATCGAGTGCGCCCGGCCGCGCGCGCGTCCGCGGATTGGCGTCGTAGAGATCGCCGCGCGCGCGCCCGTCGCCGGTCCACACCAGGAAGGGAATGACGTAGTTGGTGGCGGCGCGGCCCTCGCCGTGATGATTCTTGAAGGGCGTGCCGCCGCCGTGATCCGTCGTCAGGATGATGGCCGTGCGCGCGCGGAACTCCGGCCGCGCGTCGAGCCAGTCGAACGTGGCCGTCAGCGCGGCGTCCACGCGCGCGACGGCGGCGGAATAGGGGCTGGCCGGGTCGAGATCCCAGCCGTGATCGTGGCCGGCCGTGTCGGTGTCGCGCAGGTGGGCGAAGGCCAGGCTGCCGGCGGCGGCGGCCGGCTGCTCCCAGAACGCGCGCACCGCAGCGAGCGTGCCGGCAGCGTCGCCGAGAATGTCATACTCGTGGATCGGCCCGGCCGCGCGCGCGGCGTCCACGCCGTTCCACGAGCGGGGATAGAGCACGAACTTCGGCTTGGAGGCGAAGAGCGCGCAGCGGAGGCCGGCGGCCGCGGCCGCGTCGAACACTCCCCCGACTTCGCCGCGCAGCCGCTGGCCCGGCGGCGGCAGGTCGTTCAGGCGCCAGTGGTGGCCGGCCTCGCCCTCGGTGCAGCGGCCGGTCAGCATGCCCGTGTGGTTGGGCAGCGTGATGGTCCAGTCCGGATCGGTGCGCGCGTCGAGCGTCGCGGCGCCGGCGAGGAGCCGCGCGAAGCCGGGCAGCGCGGCGCCGCCGGGGCCCGCGGCGGCTTCCGGGCGCAGTCCGTCCACGCTGATCATCAGCACGTGCTGGTAGCGCGGATGTCCGGCGGCGGCGGCGTCCGGCGCGGCGCCCGCGCCCGGTTCCCGGCCGCCGGAGCAGGCCGCGAGCGCGGCGCCGACCGCGGCGGCCAGTGCGAGGCGGCGGGCGCGCGTCATGCGGGCGCTACTCCTCGTCGAGACCGTCGTCGCTGCGCGCGGGTCCGGCGAGCTGCTTGCGCGCCTTCGGATCGCGCTCCGGATAGGTCTTCTCGACCCAGGCGCGCCAGGCTTCCTCCGCCTGCGGCACCGTCAGGCCGAGGTGCTCGCGGAAAAGATCGCGCGCGTCCTTGCCGTCCTTGAATCCCATCAGCAGCGGCTTGAGCTGCGCGCGGTGCTCGGCGACCACCCAGTCGTAGAGCGACCAGGCCAGGCCGTGCTCCTCCGGCCACAGCGTGCCGGAGAGTTTGGGCAGGAGGCCGGGAAGGATCGCGTCCGGTTTCTTGCGCAACCAGTTCTTGATCGCCACGCGCCAGCGGCCGCCTTCCCAGTCGAGATCCGAGTTGGACTCGTCCATGCAGTAGGTGGCGGTGCGCTGGAAGCGCATGTCCTCGTACCAGTGGCCGGCGCCTTCGTCGAACCAGCCGGCCTTCTTGTCGTTCAGCCACTCGGCGCGGAACATCGCCGACATCATCAGGTGCGCGGCCACGTGCACGGCGTTCATCCCGACGTTCAGCGCCTTGTTCTCCAGCCCGGTGTCGCCGGTCCACGAGCTCGACGCGGGCTTCGGGCCGTAGAACTTCATGGCGCTCTCGACGTTCCGGCCGAAGATCTCGCGGTTGACGCGCGCGTGGTCCTCGGGATTGGACCAGTACCAGATGCGCGTGCGGCCGGCGTAGGCGCCCGGCGTCGCGCCGTAGTGCTCGTCCATGACCTTGGCCATCGCCTCGAGTTCGCGCGCCACGTAGTGGCCGAAATGGTGCGCGTCGTAGGTCTTCGAGCCTTCCTTCAACTCGGCGTCGATGATGACCTCGAAGTGCTCGGTCTCGATGCGCAGCAGCGGGCGGCCGAAGAGCTTCTCCGGATCGGAGCCGGCCTCCAGCCAGCGCTCGCAGGCCAGCCGCCGCTTCTCGCGGCCCGGCGAGGCGGGGCCGTCGTCGCACTTGCCGCAGTCGAGCGTCAGCGCGCCGGCGCACTCGGCGCAGCGCGCCGCGGCCGAGCAGAACCGCACTTCGGCCTCATAGGGCAGGAGCTCGGCCGGATGCTTCTTGCACGCCTTGACGCCCTGCATGTCGCAGGCGCGGCAGCCGCCGTCCGGCTCCTCTTCCTGGGGCAGGGGCGCCGGAGCGGCGAGAAGCGCGATCAGGAGTGCCAGCAAGTGCGCCGGATGGTCAGAACGCGAAGCTGCCGGCGACCTGGGTGGTGCTGCCTTGCTGCAGGGCCTGGAACCAGACGCTGCGGCCGGCGAGCAGCGCGGGGATGACGGCCGACCAGGAGGCGTTGCCCGCCCCGCTGGCCAGCACCATGCCGCCGACCTGCACCGGGTTCGCGAGACCGATGGTCACGCCGAGCGGCGGCACGCTGGTGCTGCCGAGGCCGCTGAGGCTGGCGGCCAGCCAGGTCGCGCCGCCCGGTTGCGCGCGGCTGGCGGTGAAGGTGGCGAGGCCGCCGACCGTCAGCGGCCGCGGCACCGTCAGCAGGAAGGGATCGGCGGCGGCGGAGGCGGACGCGGCGACGATCGGGCCGTCGAGGTCGATGGTGACGACGACGCCGCCGAGGTCCTGGCTCACCAGCACGTCGAGGTCGAGGAACAGCTCGACGTTGGCGCCGTTCTGCGTCACGCGGCCCGGCACGGCGGTGGGGAACGAGGAGATGCCGAAGATGTTCTCGGTGCCGGAGCCGAAGAGCCCGCCGACGTCGGCGACGCCTGAAGTCGTGAGCAGGGTGACGACGGCGATGAAGTCCCCGGTGGCCGGGTTGACGGCGAAGGGCGCCGACTGGATCGAGACCTGCAGATTCGTGATGTCGAAGGTGGCGAGCGGCGGCAGGAAGGGGATCGGGTTGGGGATCTCGCCCTGCAGCAGGGTCGGCACGGTGAACAGGAGCGCGCCGTTGATCTGGCCCGACGTGAACGGCCCGGTGGCGGCGTCGAGCTTGAGGTTGATGCTGCCGTCGAGGTTGAACTTGTCCGGCGACTCGATCACCGTGCCGGCGGAGGTGGTGATCTCCCAATCGATCAGGGAGGCGTTGCGGTTGCCGTCCAGGACGTGCTGGACGTTCTGGGCGGGGGAGCAGAGCAGCAGGGCGAGGGTTAGCAGCATGGCGGGGAGGGAGGGGGACGAGGATCGAGGATCGCGGGGCGGGGACGCGAGCGGCGCGCCGCCGGCGCATCCTTCATCTTATCCCAGGTTTCCGAGCTCGTAGTCGGCGACGAGGGGCGCGTGGTCGGAAAAATTCTCGCGCTGCTCGACCCAGGAGCGCGCGGCGCAGGCGGCCAGGGCCGGCGCGGCGAGCTGGTAGTCGATCCGCCAGCCGACGTTCTTGGCCCGCGCCGCGCCGCGCTGCGACCACCATGTGTAACCGGCGCCCTCCTCCTCGGGATGCAGGCTGCGCCACACGTCGCGCCAGCCGCCGTCGAGAACCCCGCCGAGCCAGGCGCGCTCCTCGGGCAGGAATCCGGAATTCTTGGCGTTGCCGCGCGCGTTCTTGATGTCCTTGGCCGTGTGGGCGATGTTCCAGTCGCCGCACACGATCGCCGGCAGCGGCCCGGCGCGCAGGCGCTCGAGCCAGGGCGCGAAGCTCGCCATGAAGCGGTACTTCGCCGCCTGGCGCTCCGGGCTGGAGGAGCCGCTCGGCAGGTACAGGCTGACGACGCGGAAATTGTCAAAGTCGGCCGCCAGCACCCGGCCCTCGGCGTCGAACTCGGCCGCGCCGATGCCGGCGGCGACGCGCGCGGGCGGCTGCCGCGACCACAGCGCCACGCCGGAGTAGCCGGGCCGCGCGGCGCAGTTCCATCGCGCGTGCCAGCCGGGGGGGGGAAGAAGCGCGGGCTCGAGCTGGCTCTCGGTCAGGCGCACTTCCTGCAGGCAGCAGACGTCGGCGTCCTGGAGCTCGAGCCAGGCGCGGAATCCCTTGCGCGCCGCGGCGCGCAGGCCGTTGGCGTTGAGCGTCACGATGCGCAGGCGCGTCACAGCAGGCCCAGCGCGCCGAGCTGCCGCTCGGCCTGCTCCTCCCAGCCGCGGTTGGCGGCCGGGCTGGCCGGGCTGGGGTGCAGCACGGTGCCGACCGCGACTCCGGCGCCCGCCAGCGCCGCGCGCGCGCGCGCCGCCGCGAAGGCTCCGACGCCGACCACCGTCCGCGCTCCCAGCGCCGCCACGGACGCGCGCAGGGCCCGGTCGCAAGCCTCCTGCAGCGGCGCGGCGGCCGCCGCCGGCAATTTGTCGGGCGTGAGATTGCGCCCGCCCTCGTCGAGGAACACCAGTGGGCACCAATTCAGCACGAAGAAGCGCGCGAAGAACTCCTCGGGCCTGCGGTAGCGGCGCTCGGCCCAGCCCCACAGGCGCCGGCCGCTGACCTCCGAGCGCGCGCAGGCGAAGCCCTCCACCGGGCGCTTCGGATGCTCGCGCTCCGGCCTGTCCACGCGGCCGCCGACGCCGAGCCAGTCGCGCACCGCGGCGACCTCGCCGAACGGCACGCCGGTCTGCGCCATGCCGAAGGGCCCGGGATTCATGCCGAGCAGCAGCGCCGGCACGCCGGGCCGCGCCCAGCGGCGCAGGTAATCCTCGTGCGGCTGGCGCGCGTACTGCAGCGGCCGGTAGACGAAGGCCACCGGCTGCGGGAACTGCAGGGCCGCGGTTTCGCGGTCCAGCGCGCGCGCGATCGCCGGCAGATCCATCGCCGGGCGAGTGTACGCTGGCGCGCGTGGAACGCGTCCTGGAACCTGAAGTCATGGACACCGCGGCCGAGGCCGAGGCCTACGACGCCATGGATCACTCCGGGCCGAACGAGGCCTTCGTCCTGCGCCTGATCGAGCTCGGCGCGCGCGGCAACGTGCTCGACGTCGGCTGCGGGCCGGGGCACATCCCGCTGCTGCTCGCGACGATGCAGCCCGCGGTCGAGGTCACCGGCGTGGATCTCTCGGAAGCGATGCTGCGCATCGCCGAGGAGCACCGGGCCGTCAGCTCGCACGCGGCGCGCGTGCGCTTCGCCAAGGCCGACGCCAAGGGCCTGCCCTTCGCCGCCGCGAGTTTCGACACGGTGTGCAGCAACACCATCCTGCACCACATCCCGGATCCGGTGCCCTTCCTGCGCGAATGCTGGAGGGTGCTCAAGCCGGGCGGCGCGTTCCTGGTGCGCGATCTGTTCCGCCCTGCCACCGTGCCGGAGGTTTACGCGCTGGTGCGCCAGCACGCAGCGGGAGAGCCGCCGGAGGCCCAGGAACTCTTCCGCGCCAGCCTGTGCGCGGCCCTGACGCCGGACGAACTGCGCGCCGCGGCCCGCGCCGCCGGCCTGTCCGGCGCGGAAGTGGTGGTGGACACGGACCGCCACATGAGCCTGCAGCGGTCCGCGTCCGGCTGATTCGTCAGTTCACGACGGCGACGACCCGGTTCGACTTCACCGAGTTCGCGCCGGCGATGCCGCGGATGGCCGCAGCCTGCACGTAGACCGTGCGGCCGCTGATGCCGGCGGGCACGGTGCGGCTGAAGCTGGCGATGCCGGTTCCGCCCGCCACCGCCGAGCCCACGGACTTCACGGCGCCGCCGATTTCGAGGCACAGGCCGCCGTAGCCCGGCGGGCAGTACGTGCCCGAGGCGAGGCTGCCGAACACCGACACCGTCTCACCGGGCAGGCAGTCGTCGATCGTGAAGATCACGGGCGTGCCGCCGATGAAGATGCTGGTGCTGAGCGCGAGAGTCTGGTTGCCCAGCTCGATTCCGCCGATCCACACCCGCCAGCCCGAGGAGATGTACTCGTGCGCGGACCAGAACTTGGTGTCCGAGGTCGGATCCTGCTCGATGCCCGAGTAGTCGCCGAAGCGCGAGCCGGTCTCCGGACCGGTCGAGATCTGCAGCCGTTCCGGCGCGCGCATCGTGCCCATCGCGTCCGCCGCCATGCGGTAGACGAACTCGATCGAGATGTACTGGGAGCTGCTCGAGCGGTTGAAGGCGAGGACCGCGTCGTTGGTGCTGGTGACGTTGATGTCGCCGAACCAGCAGTAGTTGCCGGAGCCGGGGTCCACGTCGCCGCTCTGCACCAGAGTCGGGTTGCTGCCGCTGACGGGCCAGCCGTTCAGGTCGATCTGGTACCAGCGCACCGAGGCGCGGCCGTTGGTGCCGTTGTTGTGGCAGACCCACAGGTAGCCGTTGCGCACCACGCCGTTCTTGATGCGGAAGTCGATGGTGTCGGCGCGGTTCGAGGTGCCCTGCTGCACCGCGTCGTTCGGGTTGCTGAAGCTCGGGACCGTCAGCGAGAAGGTCGTGAGGGTCGGCGCGGTGTTGGCGTTGCGCACGGCCTGCAGCTTGAGCTTGTTGCTCGCTCCGGAGTAGGTCGTGGCGAAGTAGCCGACGTTGTCGTCGTAGTTCCGGCTCGCGCCCAGAGACTGCGTGCCGCCGTTGGCCTGCAGCTGGCGCATCACCGGCGCGTTGTTCGCGGTCAGCCGCGCCTTCTCCCACATGAAGATGCGGTTGCCGCCGCCGCTGAAGCAGTCGCCGGAGATGAAGACCGACTCGGTGTTGACGCCGAAGTTCGGGAAGTCGAGGAAGTTGCAGGTGCCCGAGACGGCGAAGCGGTACTTGTGCCAGGTGCCGTTCGGGTCGGAGTCGTCCGACACCGCGATGCAAATGGCGTCGTTGGAGCCGGCGCCGTCCGCCGCCGCCACGAAGTAGCGGCCGGACTGCGCGTCGTAGTAGGCCACCGGGTCGAACACGAAGCCGCCGGCGCCCACGGAACTCCAGAAGGCGACGATGGACTGGCCGAACTGCTTGTTGCCGGCCTTGTCAAAGATGGCGATCTCGCCGTTCACCACGTTGACGACGTGGTTGGGGCCGACCGCGAGATCCGGGTCCGGCGGATACCAGCCGGTGTTGATGCTGCCCTGGAAACCGCCCGAGCCGCCGGCGGCCGGGGGCGGCGGCAGGTAGGGGCCGGGGATGAAGAAGGGGTCCCAGATCGGCGGCACCTTGGAGTCGGCGTAGACCTGGTCGATGCTGAGATTCGCGGCCGCGGCCAGAGGCGCGATCGGCGCCGGGGCGGCGGGCTGCAGGCTGTCCGGCAGGATCAGCGTCACGCCGATGCCGCTGCCGTCGCCGTGCCCGGTCTCGCCGCTCCACGCGGCGAGGATCTGGCCTTGCGCCGTCCACAGCAGGTGGCGGGCGTTGATGCCCACCTGCAGGGTCTGCTCGCCTTCATCGTGCGCGTTGAGGCGGAACGCCTCGCCCACGCGGCTGCCGTCGGCGGCGAAGCGCTGGGCGCGGATCGAAGCCTGGCCCACGGGGCGCTCGCCGTTGCCCGGATTGAGTTTCGGCTCGATGGCGTTGTAGGCCACCACGAAACTGCCGTCGGCGGCCGCGGCCACCAGGGCGCCGCTGCGATAGCCGATGCCGCCGGCCTCGACGCGGAAGGCCTCGCCGAGCGGAGTCGCGTCCGGAGCGAAGCGCCGCGCCATCGCGGAGTAGTTCTCACCGTCCTGCGAGCTCATGAAGGCGACGACGAACGAGCCGTCGGCCGCGGCCGCGACGCAGGGTTCGACGTGGAAGCCGTCTTTCGCGGTGGCGATCTCGAAGCGCCGCGTTTCCGCGCCCTGCAGCAAGACGCCGGTCAGGCGCGTGGCCTCGCCGGCGAAGTTCTGCTCGTTCCACACCGCGACGATGCCGTCTGAGCTGGCGTCCAGCGACACCAGGGTTTCGCGCAGCGCCTGAGCGCCGCCGAGCAGGAAGGATTCGCCGGCGGGAACGCCCGCGGAGTCGAAGCGCTGCGCCAGCAGGCGGCGCTTGCCTTCCACGGTGTCCACCGCCCACGCGGCGAGCCACTCGCTGCCTTGCGCGACGATCGCGACGTCGGCCGGGTTGTCGCCGCGGCCGGCGTGCACCTTGACTTCCGGCGCGAGCGCCGTGAACGTGCGCGCGCCTTCCGCGTCCGTCTGCCAGCCGAAGCGGCGGGCGAAGATGCCGCACTCTTCGAGATTGGCGTTGACCGATTGCCACGCGATCCAGGCCGTGCCGTCCGGCAGGAAGGCCACCGCGGGGCGGCCTTGGAAGCCGGCCAGCGTCGTGTTGACGTGAATCTCGGTCGTGAGAGCGCGGCCGCGCGGATCCAGCAGCTGGGCGAACACGCCGAAGCTGCCGAGCTCCTGGCGCCGGCTGCCCCACACGGTCAGCACGTTGCCGGCCGCGTCGGCGGCCAGCGCCGGGTCCACCTGACGGTTGGACTGGAAGGTGTTGGCCTGGACCTCGAGACGGGAGTGGCCGGGGAAGGGCAGTTGCTCGGTGCCGCCGCCGGAGTCGGATTGGGGCAGGAGAGCGAGAAGGAGAAGGGCAGGGCTGGACATGGAGGGGCCTGTGAGAACGGGGTTCGGGGACGACCAGAGTCTATACAAGGATTGAGCGAGCCTCCGCTTTGTTCGAACATTTGTTGATTTCACCTGAGAAAGGCGGATCTCCGTGCGTTTCTGCACGGCGGGGGTGCGGGGCCTCGCAAAAGGGCTTTCCTTCCCGCAGGGGGGTCTGGCACGGCTTTTGCCATGGATTCCGGGCGATTGGATTCTCACCTCGTACAATCGCAATACCCGGGTTCGCACCATGAAGTCCTCGATTCTCGCGCTCGTCCTCCTCCCTCTCGCCCTGCTGGGCGCCTGCAAGGGCAGCGGTTCCTCCTCGGTGGGCGGGGACGGCAACGGCAATCCCTACAACCCGAACGGGCAGTTCGCCGTGGAGGGGATCAACGTCCTCGAGGGCCAGGTGTGGGAGCTGAACCGGCCGATCCGGATCGTCTTCAACCACCCGGTGGATCCGCTCTCGATCAACTTCAGCACGATCCGCGTGCGCTCCCTGGAGCCCTCCGCCTCCGGCCATCCGGTGACCGGCAGTTTCGAGCTGGCCGCGAACGAGGACGGCCGCGTCGTCCTGTTCCGCCCGGCCTGCCCGACCGACTCCGCGAACTCCAACGGCGCCTTCCTGCCGGGCGGCCTGCGCTACGAGGTGGCCTTGCCGACGAAGGGCACGGGCGGCACCGGCGCCCTGAAGGACACCTCCGGGCGCCAGCTCGAGGTCGGCCTGCGCCGCTCCTTCGTCACGCCGCGGCCGCCGTCCGAGCCGCTGTTCCTGGATCTGACGCCGGGCGCCGTGTCGCTGGGCGGCGTGGTGTTTCCCTCGGGCCTCAACCTCTTCACGCGGCCCGATCCGATCGTCGAGATCAGCTTCAACCAGTCCATCGACGGCCGTCCGGAGAACCTCAACACCGACCGTCTGACGATTCTCTACTCCGCGGGCGTGATCGGCTCGGGCTCCGAGGACGTCTTCCCCGCCACCAACAAGCTGCCGGGCCGCCTGCTGCTGGTCGAGAACTGCGTGGACACGGGCGCGCGCGTCAACTTCATCATTTCCGGCGTCGTGCCGCCGAACCGCAAGCTGCGCCTGCAGATGAGTTCGGAGTTCCGCGACATCGTCGGCCTCACGAACATCGAGGACAGCTTCTGGGAGAGCCACGTCACGCCCACCCTCGGCGACCTCTACGCCGATCCGTCCTGGATCGAGACCAGCGAGACGGTGGACGAGTTCCGCGACGAGTACGACAGCGCGGCCTTCGTCGATCTCGACGCGCCGGTGCCGCTGCCCTTCGGCAAGCTCGGCGACGGGTACATCGCGGCCAGTTTCGACTTCCCCGGCACGTTCACGCCGAAGAATTTCAGCGTCAGCGCGCCTTACCGCGAGATCTTCACCGACTCGACCCAGCCCTTCACCGACGACGCCGGCGAGCAGCACTACCTCAACAACGGCGTGCTGAACGTGGCCGACTTCACGGTCAACTCCGGCTGCGTGCTGCGCGCCCGCGGCAAGAACCCGCTGATCATCTACGCCTCGGGCGACGTGACCGTCAACGGCGAAGTCAACATCAGCGGCAACAACGCCAAGTGGCCCTCCTCGCTGCAGTCTCCGCAATACCGCGAAGGCGGCGCCCAGGGCGAAGGCGGCGGCGGCCAGGGCGGCGACACGAGCTGGGTCGGCACCGCCGAGACCCCGCGCGGCGAGACGGGCGACGGCCCCTTCCTCCTGGCCCACGCCGGCGGCCAGGGCGGCGAAGGCACCTACGGCGACGGCGCCTATTCGGGCGGCGACGACGAGACCGACACCCACGAACTGGTGGCGGGAGGCGGCGGCGGCGGCGGCTTCGCGCGCACGCTCAACGAGTCCATCTACTGGACCCGCTGGCTGCTGACCACCGAGTGGAAGCCCGCGGGCGTGGACAACCAGGGGCCGGACCAGCTCGCCACGCGCCACCCGCAGGTCGAGAGCCAGTGGCGCACGAACCCCAACTCGCCGATCTACGGCGCCGAGGCCGGCATGCGCGGCTCCAGCGCCGACAACGACATGGTCCTGACCTCCCAGTCCGCGACCGGCGGCTTCGGCATCGAGGACCGCCTGCGCGACACGGACGCGGTGGAGGACTCCCGCTCTCCCAACAACCTCGACACCGCCTGGACCACGGGCGCCACGCCCTCCTTCTCCTACGGCAACCCCACCCTGGGCCCCGACGCGGGGCGCGCCGGCGAGTCGGTGTTCATCAACGACGGCAACCTGAAGAATGATTTCTGGGGCCGGCGCCTCAACACCGACGGCACCGTCACGGTGGGCGAGCTGCTGGCGCCCTGGGCAGGCGCGGGCGGCGGCGGCAGCGGCGATTCCTGCTGCGTCAACCGGCCCGACCTCGACGGCGCGGCCGGCCGGGATCCGATCACCAATTTCCTGCCGCTGCCGGTGTTCCAGCTGGTCACGGCCGGCGGCTCGCAGATCGGCTGGTCGAAGTACCGCAAGGGCGCCGGCGGCGGTGGCGGCGGCGGTCAGCTGCAGATCTGGGCGGTTGGGTTCATCAAGCTCGGCGCGCTGAGCAAGCTGACCGCGAACGGCGGCATCGGCTACTCGGCCGAGTCGGTGATCTACAGCGACAACGGCATCAGCGGTTCGGGCGGCGGCTCCGGCGGCCACGTCGTGCTGCACACCTCGACCCGCCTCGATCTCTCGGCCTTCAACGTCGGCAACGCCTCGAACGCCGGCCAGTTCCCGAACCTCACGCCGGTGGATCCGGTGCAGGCATTCGGCGGGCGCCGCGGCTGGTCCGCTCCGGGCGACGCGCCCTTCTTGAGCACCGGCGGCATCGACGGCAACGGCACGTTCATGATCGGCCGCGGCGGCGCGGGCGCGAACGGCGTGATCCAGGTGCACGTGCCGGATCCGCTCACTGACATCGTGTGGCCCGCCGCCGCGAGCGCGGGCATCAAGGCCTACATCGGCAACCCGGTCAACACGGACAAGCTCGAGGAGGCTCTCGCCTTGTTCACCGCGCCGACGGCCTACGCGCTGATTCCCTTCAGCGCCTCGGCCTCGATGGTGCAGAGCGAGTGGATCGACACCGGCCTGGCCGGATTGCGCCTGAGCCCCGACCAGGACATCGGCGACTGGACCTATCCGGACTTCGCCTCGGCGCTGCACAAGTTCCTCGGCACGTCCACCACCACCGGCCTGGTGTCGGTGACCAACCAGAAGGTGGATCAGCAGGCCGTGGTCGCCACGGGCAGCACTTTGGACGCCGAGTTCGGCTCCTTCGAAGTGAGCATTCCCGGCGCTGCCGCGCTGTTCGCTGCGCGCTACCTGCGCAGCCCGGAACTGCTGATCGGCTACGACGTCTATCCGAAGGCCGCCGGCACGGCCGCCTTCCAGATCGTCGCCGCCACCTACGACCGCGCGCACGACACCTTGCGCCTGTCCTCGCGCACGACGGACAGCCCGATGGAGTTCGCGCTCGATTCCAACGATCCGGTGTGGTCCGTGCGCCAGAAGTACTTCCGGGTCGAAACGAGCGGCGTGCGCGACAGCATGCCCAGCTCCACCTCCGTCAAACTGGAGTTCCAGGGCGCCGACGAAGCGGGCCCCGGCCTCAACGTGCCGGGCACGCCCTTCCCGAGCGCCGTGGGCTGGACGCCGAACCTGGCCACGCTCAAGGGCTTCCGCTACGTCCGCTACCGCGTGACGTTCGACGCCGACGCGCAGAACGTGGGCATTGACCTCAACTCGCCCTTGCCGCTGCTGGACTACCTGAAGCTGCCCTTCGTGTGGTAATGGGTAATAGGGCGTAGTGCCCACCGGCAATTCAAACGGAAATCGGCGGTGATCGGAGCTTTATGAGGCTTCGATCGCAGGCTATAGGTATGCTGGCGCACCAAGCCTCGCAAGCGCCCCATGGAGTCAAACCTGATCGACCGCCGCCCCAAGTTCAGCAACAGCGCCGATTTTCATTCTGAGCTCCGCCGCCGCGTCCACGGCCTGCTGGAGCAGAGCGGGCGGCGCGAAAGAGATTGCCCGAGGATGTACCTGAAGACCGCCGTGCTCTTCGCGGCGCTGATCGGCATCTACTCGCTGCTGGTGTTCTTCGCGACGACCTGGTGGCAGGCGGTGCCGCTGGCCATCCTGCTCGGCCTGGCCACGGCCGCGATCGGCTTCAACGTCCAGCACGACGGCGGGCACCAGGCCTACTCGGACCGCCCGTGGATGAACCGGATGATGGCGCGCAGCCTGGATCTGGTCGGCGGCAGTTCCTACTACTGGCACTTCAAGCACGGCGTCTTCCATCACACCTACACGAACATCTCCGGGCAGGACGACGACGTCGAACTGGGCGTTTACGGCCGCCTGACGCCGCACGCCAAGCGCCTCGGCTTCCACCGCTGGCAGCACCTGTATCTGTGGCCGCTCTACGGCTTCCTGGCCATGAAGTGGCACCTCTTCGACGACTTCAAGACATTCGCCACCGGCCGCATCGGCAACCACCGCGTGCCGCGCCCGCAGGGCGTGGACCTGGCGGTGTTTCTCGGCGGCAAGGCCATCTTCCTGACGTGGACGATGGTGATCCCGCTGCTCCTGCATCCGGTCGGCACGGTGGCGCTCTATTACGCCGTCGGCTCGCTGTTCCTGGGACTCGTGCTGAGCGTGGTCTTCCAATTGGCGCACGTGGTGGAGGAAGCCGACTTCCCGCTGCCCGAGCCGAAGGAGAACCGCATCGCCAACTCCTGGGCCGTGCACCAGATCGAGACCACGGTGGACTTCTCGCGCCGCAGCCCGATCGCCGCCTTCCTGCTCGGCGGCCTCAACTTCCAAGTGGAGCACCACCTGTTCCCGCAGATCTGCCACGTCAACTATCCGGCGATCTCGCCGATCGTGGAGCAGACCTGCCGCGAGTACGGCGTGCGCTACCGTTCCCACGGCAGCTTCTGGTCCGGCGTGGCTTCGCACTACCGTCTGCTGCGGCGGCTTGGCCGCAGCGAGCCGCTCAGCGCCCTGCCGGCGTAGCGTCGGCGAGGAACTGGTCCCGGCAGACCGTGCTGCAGAACCAGTAGGTTTCGCCGTCCACTTGGGCCTGGATGGCATCCGGGCCCATCTTCACCTCGATGCAGCCGAGATCGCCGGCCGCGGCGCAGGGGCCGCAGAGGGCGTAGCCGGGGCGCGGCTCCGGGATCGGGGTCTGGCAGGACCAGACCCCGAAAACCAGCGCAACCGCGAGGAGCGTCAGGAGGGGATGGGGACGCACGACGGACTTACCAGTCGAAGGATACCGTGCAAGTGAGCTTGTAGCCGGTTTCTACCTGCTCTCCATTCCAGTCCTGGGTCAGCGGCAGCGAGGGCGCCACGCTCAGCGCCACGCCCTGGCTGAAACGGTAGCGGAGGCCGGGCGTGAGATAGAGGATGGTGCCGCCGCTGGCGGGATTCTCCTCGGCGCCTTCCTCGTCCTTCGCCAGCAGCACGCCGACCAGTTCGCCGAACACAGTCCAGCCCGGACTGGCGCCGGTCGCGCCGCTGAGGCGGTGCGCGACGGCGACCCCCAGATCCACGCGGTCGCCGACGGTGAAGTCGTCGTGCTCGCCGCGCAGGGTGTAGAGCGCGCTCGCGTCGAGGGTCGTGGCCGCCGTGAGATAGCGCGAATAGGCGACGCCCGCCTGGTAGTCCACCGCGCCGGTTCCGGGCTGGCTCGACGGGTCCAGATGATGGCCGCCGTCCAGCTCCTCCTCGTGATCGCCGGTCGGGAGCTTGAACCCGCCGACCACCGCCAAGTGCCCGCGCGATCCTTGCATCACGCGGTACTTGCCCTGCAGCCAGAGATCCATGAGGCCGGCGGGATCGCCGGTGTCGGAGCCGACCGGGCCGCCATGGTGCTCGTGCACGTCGAGGAAGTCGCTGGCCTGGTACCAGCCGGTCTGCGCGCCGATCTGGAAGTCCTCGGTCAGGCCGTAGCTGAGCGCGAGCGTCGAGGCCAGGCTCGAGGCCAGGCTGTCGACGTGCTCCTGGCCTCCGTTCACGATGGCCGTCGCCTCGGCGAGGCTGAACTCGTCGTAGTCGGTGTAGTCCGTGCGCCAGTCCAGCGACCAGCGGCCGCGCGCGAGCGTCTCGCCGGAGATGGTGGAGACGCCGCCGCCGGAGGTGCTGGGGCCGTGATTCAGCAGGGCGGAGGGCGGCGGGGCGGCCGCGTCGAAACGACCGGGAGCGACGAATGGAGACTGCGTTTGCGTCAGAAAAGCGCAAGCAGTAGCGAGCAGCGAAAGGGTGAACATGAAGTGTCCGGCCCGCGGCCGGGAAAGGTGAGAGAGTTGGCGGAAAGGCGGGGGGCCCGCGAGGGGCCGCATCCCGGGATTGTCAGATGAGGAAGAACGTCATAGGCCGCGGCGGCCGGCGGCGCGGCTCGACCGCGCGGGCGCGCAGGCTGGGCCCGCAATCCGCGGCGCCCGGTTCCGGGACGCGCGGCGGCAGCCGGAGCGAAAGGGCGGGCTCGGCGGGCAGCATCGGGCTGAAGAGGCCGAAACTCGGATCCGACGGCAGGGGGCCCTCGCACGGCGATGCCGTCAGTTGGGCGCCGTGGTCCGCGTCCGCGCGCCGTTGCGGTGCGGACGACGGCGCCGCGCCGGCGCAGCAGCAGGATTCCGCGGCGGCATCCGGGGCGCAGCCGCAATTGTGCCCGGCGCAAGCCGCCGCCGCGGCGCCGCCTGCGGCCGGCGGAGGCTCGGCGGCCGGCGCGGCGAGCCCGGCGGCAAGACTGCCGAGCAGCAGCAGTGCGGGAAGCAGAACCCGGGCGCGCAAGCGGCGTCCAGAATAGCAGCGGTAGGCTTCCGGATCGCCCGCCGGATCCGCGAACCGGCGCGCGGACCCGCCGGCATGCACGAGAATCCGCCGCCCCCGCCGCGCCGCCGGCGCCCGCGCTACCGCGGCACGCATCCGCGCCGCTTCGACGAAAAGTACAAGGAGTTGGCGCCGGCGGAGCATCCGGAAATCCTCGAGCAGGTGCGCGCCCGCGGCCAGACGCCGGCGGGCCAGCACCGGCCGGTGCTGGTGGAGGAGGTGCTGGCGGCGCTGAACCCGCGGCCGGGAGAGCGCGGCGTGGACGCGACCCTGGGCTGGGGCGGCCATGCCGAGCTCCTGCTCGCGCGCCTGCGCCCCGGCGGCCTGCTGCTGGGCCTCGACGCCGATCCGGAGCAGCTGCCGAAGACGGAGGCGCGGCTGCGAGCGCTCGGATTCGGCCCGGCGGAGCTGCGGGCGGAGCGCACCAACTTCGCGCGCCTGCCGGCGGCGCTGGCGGAGGCCGGCTGGACCGGGGGGGCCGACTTCGTGTTCGCCGATCTCGGCGTCTCGTCCATGCAGCTCGACGATCCGGCGCGCGGCTTCGGCTTCAAGGCCGACGGCCCTCTCGACATGCGCATGAATCCGCGCCGCGGCCTGTCCGCCGCGGCATGGCTGGCGCGCGCCAGCGCCGCCGACGTGGAGCGCGCACTGCGCGAGAACTCCGACGAGCCCGACGCCGCGCTGCTGGGCCGCGCGCTCGCCGCCGGCGCCTCTGCGCCGGCCACCACCGGCGCCCTGGCTGACGCCGTGCGCGCCGCGCTCGGGCCGCGGCGGGGGGCGGAGGAGGCCGAGCGCGCGGTGCGCCGCGCGTTCCAGGCGCTGCGCATCGAGGTCAACGACGAGTTCGGCACCCTCGAGCTCTTCCTGCGCGCGCTGCCGGACTGCCTGCGCCCCGGCGGCCGCGCCGCGATCCTGAGCTTCCACTCCGGCGAGGACCGGCGCGTCAAGAAGGCGTTCCAGGCCGGCCAGCGCGCCGGGCTCTATGCCGCGGTCGCGCCGGAACCGGAGCGCGCCGCGCCCGCCGAGCGCCGCGACAACCCGCGCGCCGCGCCGGCCAAGCTGCGCTGGGCAGTGCGCGCCTCGACGTAGGAAGGACCGCGCCGGTCAGACGTTGCGGCGGTATTGGCCGCCGACGTCGTAGAGCGCGTGGCTGATCTGGCCCAGGGTGCAGACCTTCGCCGCCTCCATGAGTTCGGCGAAGACGTTACCGTTCTCGAGCGCGGCGCGGCGCAGGCGCGCCAGGGCGCCGTCGGCGTCGGCGCGGTGGTGCGCGTGCAGGGCCTCGATCTGCGCCACCTGGTCGCGCTTCTCCTCCTCGGTCGAGCGGATCAGCGCGGTCTGCGTCACCGCGCCGGCCTCGGCGTGGGGATTGAGGAAGGTGTTGACGCCGACGATCGGCAGCTCGCCGGTGTGCTTGAGCGTCTCGTACTTCAGGCTCTCGTCCTGGATCTTGCCGCGCTGGTACATCAGCTCCATCGCGCCGAGCACGCCGCCGCGCGCGTCGAGGCGCAGGAATTCCTCGAGCACAGCCTCCTCGACCAGGTCGGTCAGCAGTTCGGCGACGAAGGATCCCTGCAGCGGATTCTCGTTCTTGCCCAGGCCGAATTCGCGGTTGATGATCAGCTGGATCGCCAGCGCGCGGCGCACCGACTCCTCGGTGGGGGTGGTGATGGCCTCGTCGAAGGCGTTGGTGTGCAGGCTTTGGCAGTTGTCAGCCAGCGCGTACCAGGCCTGCAGCGTGGTGCGGATGTCGTTGAAGTCGATCTCCTGCGCGTGGAGGCTGCGCCCGCTGGTCTGGATGTGATACTTGAGCTTCTGCGAACGCTCGTCGCCGCCGTAGAGGTCGCGCAGGGCCACCGCCCAGATGCGCCGCGCCACGCGGCCGATCACCGCGTATTCCGCGTCCATGCCGTTGGAGAAGAAGAAGGACAGATTCGGCGCGAAGTCGTCCACCTTCATGCCGCGCGCGCGGTAGTACTCGACGAAGGTGAATCCGTTGGCCAGCGTGAAGGCCAACTGCGTCACCGGATTGGCCCCGGCCTCGGCGATGTGATAGCCGCTGATCGAGACCGAGTAGAAATTGCGCACGTTCTTTTCGACGAAGTACTGCTGCACGTCGCCCATCAGCTTGAGCGCGAACTCGGTCGAGAAGATGCAGGTGTTCTGCGCCTGGTCCTCCTTGAGGATGTCGGCCTGCACCGTGCCGCGCACGGCGCGCAGTGCGGCGGCGCGGATTTCCTCGTATTCCTCCTTCGGCAGCAGGCGGTCGCCGCTGACGCCCAGCGTGCCGAGGCCGAAGCCGTCGTGGCCTTGCGGCCGCTCGGCGCGATACTGCGGCGGCTGGCCGTCCCAGGCCGCGGCGATCTTCTTCTGCGCCGCCTCCCAGCGCCCGGTTTCCTTGAGGCGCCGCTCGACCTGCTGATCGATGGCGGCGTTGAGGAAGAAGGCCAGGATGATCGGCGCCGGCCCGTTGATCGTCATGGACACGCTGGTCTTCGGCGAGCAGAGGTCGAAGCCGGAGTAGAGGCGCTTCGCGTCGTCGAGCGAGCAGATGCTGACGCCGGCGTTGCCGACCTTGCCCCAGATGTCGGGCCGCGTCGCCGGATCCTCGCCGTAGAGCGTGGTCGAGTCGAAGGCCGTGCTCAGGCGGATCGCGGGCTGGCCGCGGCTGACGAAGTGGAAGCGGCGGTTGGTGCGCTCGGCGGTGCCCTCGCCGGCGAACATGCGCGTCGGATCCTCCGCGGTGCGCTTGAAGGGGAAGACGCCGGCCGTGTAGGGGAACGCTCCGGGCAGATTCTCGAGGCCGAGCCACCGCGCGAGCTCGCCCCAGTCCTTGGTCTGCGGCACCGCGACCTTCGGCACCTGGATGCCGGAGAGAGTTTCGTGCTGCGCCGGCACGCGCACCTCCTGGCCGCGCACAGGATAGGAGAAGGTGGCGCCGGAGTAGGCGGCGGCGGTTTCCGGCCAGGCGGCGAGCTGGGCGCGCAGCGCCTCCGGCATTTCGCGCAGCAATTCCTGGAGGCGCTGGCGCAGCACGAGCACCGTCCGGTCGGCGGACGCGTCCACCAGCGCGGCGGGCGGAAAGTCCGCGCCCGCGGCGGGCGGCTCGTCGCCGAGCTCGCGCAGCGCGCGCGCGAGTCCGTCGGCGCGCGCCGCCAGCTCAGCCTCCTCTGCGACGCGCTTCTTGTAGCCCCGCACGGCCTCGGCGATCTCGGCCAGGTAGCGGGTGCGCTGCGGCGGCACCACGACGGGCAGATCGGTGGCGCGCTCGGGGGGAGGCGCCGGCGCCCAGTCGCGGCCGGAGCGGGCGCCCAGCTCCTGCATCAGGAAGGCGAAGAGCTGGTCCACGCCGGCGTCGCCGAAGCGCGAGGCGGCCGTGAGATAGACCGGCAGGCTCTCGGCGGGCCGGTCGAACCAGCCGCGGTTGCGCTGGATCTGCTTGCGCACGTCGCGCTGCGCGTCGAGGGCGCCGCGCTTGTCGGATTTGTTGATCGCGACCGCGTCGGCGTAATCCAGCATCGCGATCTTCTCGAGCTGCGTCGGCGCGCCGTATTCCGGCGTCATCACGTAGAGCGAAAGATCGGCCAGGTCCACGGCCTCGCTGTCGGATTGGCCGATGCCGGCGGTCTCCAGGATCACGAGGTCGTAGCCCGCCGCCTGCAGCGCCAGCAGCGCGTCCTGCACCGAGGCCGCGGTGGCGAGGTGCGCGCGCCGCGTGGCCATCGAGCGCATGAAGGTGCGCGGCCCGCGCACCGCGTTCATGCGGATGCGGTCGCCGAGCAGCGCGCCGCCGGTCTTGCGCCGGCTCGGATCCACCGACAGGATCGCCACCGTGCGGTCGGGAAAGGCGTCGAGCAGGCGGCGCACCAATTCGTCGGTCAGCGAGGACTTGCCCGCGCCGCCGGTGCCCGTGATGCCCAGCACGGGCGCCGGCTGCGCTCCGAGGCGGGCGCGCAGCGCGCCGCGCAGTGCGGCGAGCGCCGCTTCGTCGCCGCCGGCGTGAGCTTCCTCGATCTGGCTGATCGCGCGCGCCACGGCGTGGGGCCGGCGCTGGAACACTCCGGCGGGCAGCACCTCGCCGGGGCTGGTGACCGCGAAGTCGGCGCGCGCCAGCAGGTCGCGGATCATGCCCACGAGGCCCATCAAACGGCCGTCCTCGACCGAATAGATGCGCTCGACGCCGTCCTTCTGCAGTTCCTTGATCTCCGCGTCGGTGATGGTGCCGCCGCCGCCGCCGAAGACCTTGACGTGGCCGCAGCCGCGCTCGCGCAGCAGCTGCACCACGTAGCGGAAGAACTCCATGTGGCCGCCCTGATAGGACGAGATGGCGACCGCCTGCGCGTCCTCCTGGATCGCGGCTTCGACGATCTCCTCCACCGAGCGGTTGTGCCCGAGGTGGATCACCTCGGCGCCCTCCTGCTGCAGGATGCGGCGCATCACGTGGATGGCGGCGTCATGGCCGTCGAAGAGCGAGGCGGCGGTGACCACGCGCACCTTGTGGCGGGTGGCGAAGGCGCCGGAGGGCGCGGCGGTCTGCGCGGGAGCGGGGGAGTCCATGGCCTTATTTCCGCTTGGTCTGGATGCGCGCGCGATAGGCGCGGAGTTCGGCCTGCAGGCGCTGCAGGTCGCCGAGGCGCTCGTCCACCTGCGCGACGCGCGCGTCGAGCAGCTCGACGAGCCGCGCCAGCAGCGCGGGCGTGCGGCCGCGGTCGAAGGCGTCGTTGAGCTCGGCGATCTCCTCGAGCGTCATGCCGAGGTGCTTGAGGCGGCCGATGAAGCGCAGGCGCTCGAGCGCGTCGGCGCCGTAGCTGCGACGCCCGCCCGGCCCGCGGCCGGCGGCGCGCAAGAGCCCGAGCTCGCCGTAGTAGCGGATGGTGCGCGCCGAGACGCCGGCAGCGCGCGCCAGGTCGGCGATGTCCAAGGCGGCGGCGGGGGCGCTGCGGGCCATGCCTTCATCATCGGCCGATTGCCAGTTTGCGTCAACTGGCCTTCGGCACTCCCCGCCGCGGGCAAACCCCGGCCAGCGCGCACTCCCCGCAGCGGGCCTTCCGGGCCGTGCAGACGGCCCTCCCGTGCTCGATCCAGGCGTGCGCCAGGAAGATCCAGTCCTCCTGCGGGAAGGCCGCCATGAGGTCCCGCTCGACCTGCACGGGGTCGGCGGCGCGGCTGAAGCCCATGCGCCGCGCGAGCCGCCCGACGTGCGTGTCCACCACCACCCCCTCGGGCCGGCCGAAGGCCGTGCCCAGCACGCAGTTCGCCGTCTTGCGCGCGACTCCGGGCAGGGCCAGCAGCTCGGGCATGGTCTGCGGCACCGCGCCGCCGTGGCGCTCGACGATCGCCTGCGCCGCGCCGCGCAGGTTCTTCGCCTTGTTGCGGAAGAAGCCGGTGGAGCGGATCAGGGCCTCGAGCTCCTCCTGCGGCGCCGCCGCCAGGGCGCGCGCGTCGGGAAAGCGGCGGAACAGGGCCGGCGTCACCAGGTTGACCCGCGCGTCGGTGCACTGGGCCGAGAGGATCGTCGCCACCAGCAGGCGGAACGGATCGGTCCAGGCCAGCGAAGTGCGCGCTTCCGGATGGGCCGCGCGCAGCAGCGCCACGACGGCGCGGGCCCGCAGCCGGCGCGCGGCCAGGCTCTCGCGTCCCGTCGCGGCGCCAGCCATGCGACCATCCTAGTCCATGCCCGCGGCGCACCGCCTGCTCCGCCTCTCGCTGAAGGCGGGCTTCGAGGACGAGCTCCTGGCCTTCGCCGCGGACGCCGGCTGGGGCACGGGCATCGCCGTGCGCGACTTCCCGGGCGGACTGCTGGCCGACGAGCCGGAAGTCTCGCTGCGCGAAGTGGAGGTGCAGCTCTACCTGCAGGCCGACCAGTGCGAGGCGGCGCGCGCGGCGCTGCGGGCCTGGCAGGCTCACTGGCCGCCGCCCGGGCCGGAGCTGCGCTTCCTCGGCGACGGCCCGCTCGACCTGGCGGCCGACCCGGAGCAGGCGTGGCAGTCGCAGTGGAAGCCCTTTCGCTGCGCCGGCTTCGTGATCGCCGCCGACTTCGTCGCGCCGGAGCGCCTGCGCCTGCGCCCGGCCGACTGCCTGCTGCGGCTGGTGCCGGGATCGGCGTTCGGCACCGGCGGACATCCGACCACGCGCATGGCCCTGCGCGGCCTGCGCCGGATGTGGGAGGCGCGGCGCCCGGCGCGGTGGCTCGACGTCGGCACCGGCTCCGGCATCCTGGCCGTCGCGGCCGCGCGCCTGGGCGCGGAGAGCGTGGCGGCGCTCGATCCCGAAGCCGCCAGCCCGCCGCAGGCCCGGCGCATGGCGCAGGCCAACGGCGTGGCCGCACGCGTGCATGCGTGGCGCGGCACCCTCGACGCGGCGCGCGGCCGGTTCCCGGCAGTCACCGCCAACCTGTTCGCCGACCTGCTGCAGGACGCGGCGCCCGCGCTGGCCGGACTGCTGGAGCCGGGAGGCCTGCTCTACACCGGCGGCATCGTGGACCGGCGCGAGGAGGAGACGACGGCTCGGCTGCGCGCGGCCGGCCTGCGCCCCGTGGCATCCAGCCGCCTCGGCCGCTGGCGCGGCGCCGTCTGGGAGCCCGCGCAATCGTGAATGATTAGGAAATCGCTTTTGTCAGAAAAAAATTGTCATTTTCCCCTCATTTGACACCCGGTTCCCGCCGATGGGAGGGAAGTCAAGCATGGGTTTTCGGGCTGGGGCCGCAGGGGATGGCGGCGCCGGTCCGGTGCAAGGGGAAAGGAAGCCAGCGGTCTTCGGACCGCTGGTTCTTTTTTTGTCAAGCCGGCCGGCCCGCCGCCGCTACCAGACGAAAGGCAGTTTCAGGTAGTCGAGGAGCGGCAGAGGCGAGTTGAGGTCGATGCCCGTGTTCTGCGCGTCGGCGTCGAAGGTGACGCGATACCGGATGAACCGGAACCCCTTGAGCGTCGCCAGGTTCGGCGTCCAGCCGACTGCGCTGGGGAAGGGCGCGCCCGGCTCGTTGAGGCCCGGCCCGGCTTCGTCGGCGCCCTGGAATTCCAGCTTGATCGACGTGGAACTCGGCATGCTGTCGCGCAGGCCGCTCGTCTCGACCCGGAAGTACTTCTGGCGCACGGACCACACCGGATCGTTCGGATCGAGCGCAAATTCCATCGGGCTGTCCGTGATGCGCGAAGAGATGCGCAGGGTGTCGTTGGCCCGGTCGTAGGTGGCGGCGACGATCTGGAAGGCGGCCGTGCCGGCGGCCTTCGGGTAGACGTCGTAGCCGACGAGCAGCTCCGGGCTGCGCAGGAAGCGCGCGGCGAACAGTCCGGAGGCGCCGGGAATCGTCAGTTCGAAGGAGGCGAACGTGACGTCGGCGGTGCTCCCGGTGGCCACGACGGCCTGCGGGTCCACCTTCTGGTTGGTCACCGACACCAGGCCGGTGGTGGTGGACGTGCCGAGGAACTTGTGCAGCGCCGAGGCGAAGTCCGGATAGATCCAGTCGCCGATGTCCTGATCGGGGCTCAGGCGCAGTCCGGCCAGGCCGGTGTCGATCCACTCGCTCTGCACCATCGAGGCCGAAGCGCTGAACGGAATCAGCGCGTAAGCGGTGGGGGCGGTGAAGAGCGCCAGCGCCTCCTCCAATTTGTCCGTGTTCACCGGGTTGCCGATGTAGGCCTTGATGCCCGCGCTCGCGGCGGCGGGCCACACGATGTCAGTGAGCGGATCCGGCACGTGCACCTGGATCACGCCGTTCGCGCCCGCGCCGCCGCGGCCGATCATGAACGTGCCGTTGCCGTCGCCGCCGCCGCCCGTCAAGAAGGGCGCGTCGCCCGGAGCGGCCCATCCGCGGCGCCCGCCGAAGGCTTGCACCGTGTCCACCGGCGTGAGGTTGGGGAACTGGCTGGCGTTGGATGCGCTGCCGACGTTGTACGCCGACAGATCCAGGCCGGTCGAGGTGTGCAGCACCATGTGCCCGCCGGCGCCGCCGCCCGAGCCGCTGATGCCGTTGTTGCCGTAGATCACGGACTCGGCCGAATAGCCGATGCCGCCGTTGGCGCTGATCTTGCCCAGCGCTCCCATGCGGATCCTGCCGACGGCCCAGATCTGCAGCTGCCCGCCGCCGCCGCCGCCGCCCGCGCCCTTGCGGTAGGCGGACCATCCAACCTGGTTGGAGCCGGCGAAGACCAGCTGAAACGTCGGCAGCGGCAGGAAGTTGACGATCGGGTCGTATCCGGCCACGCCGTCCAGGTTGGGGCGGTTGACGCAGCAGGAGTCGCCGCCGCCGCCGCCGCCCGCGCCGGCCCACGGCGCCAGCAGTTCGCCCACCGTCACGGTGCCGTCGGTGTTGAGGCGACGGCCCCAGAAGTCGTTCTTCAGGTTGCCGTCGTTGACGAAGACCGATTCACCGGCGCGGCCCGCGTCGGGGCCGGTGGTCGGATTGCCGTAGGAGAAGGCGGGCGTGCTGCCGGTGGTCCACGCCGTGTCGAAGTTGTTCGGCGACTTCGTGTCCTCCACTGCGTCGGTGTCGCGCAGCCGGTCCTCGATGCCGAAGCCGCCCGTCGCGGACTGGGCTTCCAGCGGCGTGTCGTTGTCGGCGCTCGAGCCGCGCATGCCGCCCTCGGCGCCGTAGATGGGAGAACTCGGATTCGGACGCCACAACGCCTCGACCTGCGGGTGGCGCGTCGCGAGCTGGTCCGGGCCCGAGTTGTCGGCGCCTGAGGGCTTCCACTCGGTGGTCAGCAGCCACTTGGTCCAGTAGATGGATTCGTTGAGCGTGCGCGCGAAGCCGCCGCCGCCGCCGCCGCCCGCCACGACCTCGTTGGTGTAGTTGCCGTCGGTGAAGTAGGAATAGACGCCGTCGGCGTAGGCGCCTTCGCCGCCTTGCCCGCCGGCGTGGAACAGCTGGAAGGGTCCGTCGCCAGTCTCGCCGCGCGGAGTCTCGGCGGTGCCGACCCAGCTCGTGTCGCCGCCCTGGCCGCCGCCGCCTTCGCCCTGGGCGCCGCCCTCGGGGAACTGCGGCGAATTGAGAGACGTCGGCCACTTGGCGTTGTTGCCGCTGATGTTGAGCTCGCCGTTGATGGTCACCTCGCCGGAGGCGTAGATGATCAGCGGGTTCTTGCCGCGGGCGCGCAGCACGCAGCCGGAGTTGACGGTGAAGTCGGCCACGTTGAGCACGCCGGAGTTCAGGTAGTGCTGCTCGCCCTCGTCGTCGGTGAAGGGCTGGGTCGAGTCGGTGAAGATCTCGCGGTAGGGCGCGCTGACGCTGAAGTTCTTCGGCGTGAACGTGCCGGGGAAGTCGAAGCTGGCGGCGATGTACCCGTCGCCGAGCTGGCCGAAGGGCAGCGGCACCGGCGCGTCGAGGTCCACGAACTTGGCGCTGTCGTACTCCTCGAGGAATTCGTCCACCGTTTCGTCGGTCTCGACCCAGGACGGATCGGCGTAGAGGTCGGCGAGGGTGGGCGTGACGTGGCTCTCCCAGAAGCTCTCCTCGATGTTGGTCTGGCCGACGAGGTCGCGGAAGACCGAACTCATCTGCAGGCGCAGCTTGCGGTTCGGCGGCACGACGCCGGAAATGATGAAGTTGACCCGGGCGCCCGACTCCACGCAGTTCTCGACCAGCTGCAGGCTGCCCGGCAGTTTGTTGGTGGCCGGGAAGACGTCCTCCGATCCGGAGCCGATGACGCCGGAGGAATACAGGATGAAGATGCGGTCGGTGTTGAGGTTCTCCGGCCGGCCGTCGATCGACTGGTTGAAGCCGATCTCGATCACGGGATCGGGCTGCGTGAACAGGTTGAGGCCCGGCGGGAATTCCACGCTGGCCAGGCCCACCGGGCCGGGCGTGAGATCCAGGAACAGCGGCTCGGCCGGCGGGCGCGGCGTGACGAAGGAGCGGCGCAGGCCGACTTCCAGCTGGCGCCCGCTGGTGTCGCGGAGGGTGCCGGAGCCGCCCGAGCCCTTCACCGGCAGAGCGACCTCGTAGCGCAGGCCGCCCGGCAGGAACGCGCCGTTGGAATTGAAGGAATCCGTCGGGCAGGCCGGGCGGAAGATGACGACGCGGCCGTCCTCGTTCTCGGCCAGCTCGAAGCTTCCGGTCACCGGATGCCCGGCGGCGGAAGACTCCTGCGAGCGGATCTGGATCGTGCTGAAGTTGATCGAGAGCGGATCGACCGGATGGTTGAACGTGAGGCGGATCGGCCGGTTCAACTCCCAGACCTGGCCTTCGAGGACGTTCACGCCTTCAACCGCGAACTGCCCGCTCGGGTTGTAGGGATCGCCGTTGCCGTCGCCCCCGACCGAGGAGGAGCCGCTGCCTTTGCAGGCGGCCAGGACACAGAGGGCGAGCGGAAGGACGGAGCGGTTCATGTTGGCCTCCTGGATTGTACGGAGGTTCGCCCGATCCGGATTCTGCGCTCTACCAGACGAACGGCAGTTTCAGGTAATCGAGCAGGGGCAGGGGCGAGTTGAGGTCGATGCCGGTGTTCTGCGCGTCCGCGTCGAAGGTGACGCGGTAGCGGACGTAGCGGTATCCCTTGAGCGTGGCCAGGTTCGTGGTCCAGGCAACGCCGCTCGGGAAGGGCGGGCCGGGCTCGTTGAGGCCGGGACCTGCTTCGTCGGCGCCTTGGAACTCCAGCTTGATCGAGGTGGAGCTGGGCATGCTGTCGCGCACGCCGTTCGTCTCCACCCGGAAGTATTTTTCGCGCACGGACCACACCGGATCGTTCGGATCGAGCGCGAATTCCATCGGGCTGTCCGTGGTGCGCGAGGAGAGGCGCAGCGTGTCGTTCGCGCGGTCGTAGGTGGCGGCGACGATCTGGAAGGCGGCCGTGCCGGCGGCCTTCGGGTAGACGTCGTAGCCGATCAGCAGCTCCGGGCTGCGCAGGAAGCGCGCGGCGAAGAGCGCGGAGGCGCCGGGAATCGTCAGCTCGTAGGAGGCGAAGTTGACGGCGGTGGTGCTGCCCGTGGCCACGACAGCCTGCGGGTCCACCTTCTGGTTCGTGACCGACACCAGGCCGGTGGTCGTGGACGTGCCGAGGAACTTGTGCAGGGCCGAGGCGAAGTCCGGATAGATCCAGTCGCCGATGTCCTGGTCGGGGCTCAGGCGCAGGCCGGCCAGGCCGGTGTCGATCCATTCGCTCTGCACCATCGAGGCCGAGGAGCTGAACGGGATCAGCGCGAAGGCGGTCGGAATGGTGAAGAGAGCGAGCGCCTCTTCCAATTTGTCCGTGTTCACCGGGTTGCCGATGTAGGCCTTGATGCCCGCGCTCGCGGCCGCCGGCCACACGATGTCGGTGAGCGGATCCGGCACGTGCATCTGGATCACGCCGTTCGCGCCCGCGCCGCCGCGGCCGATCATGAAGTTGCCGTTGCCGTCGCCGCTGCCCGTCGGCAGGAACGGCGCGTTGACCGGATCGGACCAGCCGCGGCGCCCGCCGAAGGCCTGCACCTTGTCCACCGGAGTGAGGTTCGGGAACTGGCTGGCGTTGGAGGCGCTGCCGACGAAGAAGGCGGACAGGTCGAGGCGCGCGGAGGTGTGGAAGACGATGTGTCCGCCGGAGCCGCCGCCCGAGCCGCCGATGCCGTTGTTGGCGTTGCCCAGCGACTCGCCGGTGTACCCGATGCCGCCGTTCGCCCAGACCTTGCTGGTGCTGCCGAGCGTGATGGGGCCCACCGCCCAGATCTGCAGCTGTCCGCCGCCGCCGCCGCCGCCCGCGCCCTTGCGGTACGCGGACCAGCCGATCTGCGTCGAGCCCGCCGCCACCTGCTGGAAGACCGGCAGCGGCAGGAAGTTGGTGATCGGGTCGTAGCCGGCCGCGCCGTCCAGGTTGGGGCGGTTGACGCAACAGGAATCGCCGCCGCCGCCGCCGCCCGAGCCGGCCCAGGGCGCCAGCAGTTCGCCCACCGTCACCGTGCCGTCGGTGTTGAGGCGCCGGCCCCAGAAGTCGTTCTTCAGGTTGCCGTCGTTGACGAAGACCGATTCTCCGGCGCGGCCCGCGTCGGGGCCGGTGGTCGGATTGCCGTAGGAGAAGGCGGGCGTGGCGCCCGTGGTCCACGCCGTGTCGAGGTTGTTGGGCGAGATCGAGTCCTCGACCGCGTCGGTGTCGCGCAGGCGGTCCTCGATGCCGAAGCCGCCGGTGGAGGTCTGATTCTCGAGCGGCGTGTCGTTGTCGGCGCTCGAGCCGCGGATGCCGGCCTCGGCGCCGTAGATCGGCGAGTTCGGATCCGGCCGCCAGAGGACGTCCACCTGCGGGTGGCGCGTGGCGTAGTGATCGGGCCCCGTATTGTCGACGCCCGCCGGCTTCCACTCGGTGGTGGTCGGCCAGAGGGCCCAGAGAATGGACTCGTTGAGGCCGCGCGCGAAGCCTCCGCCGCCGCCGCCGCCGGCCACGAGCTCGTGCGTGGTGTTGTAGCCGAAGACGCCGTCGCCGTAGGTGCCCTCGCCGCCCTGGCCTCCGCCGTGCTCGATCTTGAAGGGGCCGTCGCCGGCCTCGCCGCGCGGCGTTTCGGCCGTGCCGGCCCAGCTGGTGTCGCCGCCCTGGCCGCCGCCGGCCTCGCCTTGCGCTCCGCCCTCGCGGAACTGCGGCGAGTTGAGCGAAGTGGGCCAGCGCCCGTTGTTGCCGCTGACGTTCAATTCGCCGTTGATGGTCACGGCGCCCGACGCGTAGATGATCAGCGGGTTCTGGCCGCGGGCGCGCAGCACGCAGGTGCTGGCCACGGTGAAGTTGGCTACGTTCAGCACGCCGTTGTTGAGGTAGTGCTGCTCGCCGGCGTCGTCGGTGAAGGGCTGGGTCGAGTCGGTGAAGATCTCGCGGTAGGGCGCGCTGACGGTGAAATTCTTCGGCGTGAAGGTGCCGGGGAAGTCGAAGCCCGCGGCGATGTAGCCCTGGCCGAGAATGCCGAAGGGCAGGGGCACCGGAGCGTCGAGATCCACGAACTTGCCGTTGTCATAGTCGTCGCGGAACTCGTCCACCGTTTCGTCCGTCTCGACCCAGGAGGGATCGGCGTAGAGATCGCCGAGGCTCGGCGTGACGTGATCCTCCCAGAAGGAATCCTCGATGTTGGTCTGGCCGACGAGGTCGCGGAACACCGAGGTCATCTCCAGCCGCAGCTTGCGGTTCGGCGGCACGACGCCGGAAATGATGAAGTTGACCCGGGCGCCCGACTCCACGCAGTTTTCGACCAGCTGCAGGCTGCCCGGCAGCTTGTTGGTGGCGGGGAACACGTCCTCCGAGCCGGAGCCGATGACGCCGGAGGAATACAGAACGAAGATGCGGTCGGTGTTGAGGTTCTCGGGGCGGCCGTCGATCGACTGGTTGAAACTGATCTCGATCACCGGATCGGGCTGGGTGAACAGGTTGAGGCCCGGCGGGAAGTCCACGCTGGCCAGGCCCACCGGGCCGGGCGTGAGATCCAGGAACAGCGGCTCGGCCGGCGGGCGCGGCGTGACGAAGGAGCGGCGCAGGCCGACTTCGAGCAGGCGTCCGGCCGTGTCCTTCAACGCCCCGGTGCCGCCCTGGCCTTTCACCGGCAACGCCACCTCGTAGCGCAGGCCGCCGGGCAGGAAGGCGCCGTTCGAGTTCGCGGAATCCGTCGGGCAGGAGGGGCGGAAGATCACGACCCGGCCGTCCTCGTCCGGCGCCAGTTCGAAGCTGCCGGTCACCGGGTGGCCGGCGCCGGCGGGCTCCAGCGAGTGGATCTGGATGCTGCTGAAGCTGATCGAGAGCGGATCGACGGGGTGGTTGAACGTGAGGCGGATCGGCCGGTTCAGCTCCCACACCTGGCCCTCGAGCACGTTGATGCCCTCGATCGCGAACTGGCCGGTCGGGTTGTAGGGATCCCCGTTGCCGTCGCCTCCGACCGAGGACGGGCCGCTGCCTTTGCAGCCGCCGAGCAGGGCGAGGAGAAGCAGGGGGACGGCGAACCGGCTCATGCTGCGTATCATGCCTCCCCATTGAAGCAAAAAACGAGCCAACTTGGGAGGGCGGGGAGAGCCGCCCAGCGCGATTTCGCGCTCCGGAACTGAGCGTTTTCGAACAGACGGGGCCGCCGCACGGCCCCGGATCCCGGCATGGGAGTTGAGAACGGGACTCCATGCTCCCCAGCCTGCTCCTTTCCGGCCTTCTGGCCCTCGTCCCACCGGCGGCGGTCCAGCAGCATCTGGCGCTCGAACGCATCGAGACGGGCCTGGCCGGCTCGGGCTGGACCCAGCTCAGTTTCGCGCCCGGCGAGCCGGCCAGCCGCTTCTACGCGGCGCGCCAATTCGGAGACGTCTACGTCTTCGAGAACGACGTCCGCCTGCCCAACCCCTTCCTGGTCCTGGGGGTGATCAGCCACTCCGGAGAGGCCGGCCTGCTGGGGATGGCGTTTCATCCGGATTACCCGCAGAACGGATACTTCTACGTTCACTACATCGACTTTCCGCTGCAGAACAACGTGATTGCGCGCTATCGCGTGGATCCGGGCGATCCCAACCGCATCCTGCCGAACTCCGGCCTGATCCTGCTCACCATTCCGCCGATCAACCGCCCGCATTACGGAGGGTGGCTCGGCTTCGGTCCGGACGGCTATCTCTACGCCTCAGTCGGAGACAGTCGATCCGGTTGGAGCGCCCAGGACGGCAACAACCTGCACGGCAAATTGCTGCGCCTCGACGTCGACAATCCGGGCGCTGGCCTCAACTACGGCATCCCGCCCGGCAATCCCTTCGTCAACGATCCGAACGTCCGCGACGAAATCTGGGCGCTCGGATTGCGCAATCCGTGGCGTTGCGCCTTCGACCGCGTCACCGGGGATCTCTGGATCACCGACGTGGGTGAGGCTTCCTGGGAGGAAATCAACTTCCAGCCCGCCGGCGTCGGCGGCAGCAATTACGGCTGGCCGATCATGGAAGGCGCGCACTGCTTCAGTCCGCCGGTCAACTGCAACACCTCCGGACTGACCTTTCCGGTTCACGAGTACGACCATTCCGGCCCCCCGCAGGCCGGAGCGATCATCGGCGGCGTGCTCTATCGCGGACGGCAACTGGCCGAGATGCACGGCCGGTTCTTCTTCGCGGATTGGTGGAGCCGGCAGACCTGGAGCGTGCTCGGGTCAGGCGGCGGCGCCACCGACCTGGTGGAGCACACGCAGGAGTTGATGCAGCCGAACGGGAGGCCTCTGTACTACCCGCAAGCGCTCTGCGAGGACGCCGACGGCGAGATGTACGCGCTCATCACCTACGGCGATCACTTCTACCGCATCGTTCCCGCAGGCCTGCGTCTCTTCCTTCCCGATCTCGCGGCCGGCGCGCCGGTCCTCATTCGCGTCACCGCGCCGGATGCCGGAGTCCTGCGGCTCACCGGCCTCTTCATCAGCCTCGCGGGACTCGGCACGACCGCGGTTCCACCCGCCGGCGTCGTGCTCGGCATCGGCCAGGCGCGGCTGCTGGGCCTTGCGCAGGCGGATGCGGCGGGCGTGGCCAGGTTCAGCGGATCGATCCCCATCGGACTGCAGGGCCGAACCGTGTGGCTCCAGGCCGCGCAGGACGGCCTCACCTCGAACGTCGGAGTGGACGAGGTGGATTGAGATTCCGCGCCGGGCCGTCCGCGGTACCTGTGATACCCTTGACGGATCATGAACAGCCATTCCCACCCCTCAGTCCTCGGTTTGCTGGCGCTCCTGGCTGCGCCGGCCGCCGCCCAGCAGCCGCTCGCACTCGAACCGATCGCCAGCGGCCTGAACGCCCCGGTACAGGTGACCTTCGCCCCGGGCGACGACACGGGCCGGCTCTTCATCGTCACCCAATACGGGAAGATCCGGCTGGTCAAGAACGACGTGCTGCAGCCGGTGGAATTCATCGACATTCACACCAAACTGCTCTTCTCCGGCGAGCGCGGCCTGCTCGGCTTGGCCTTCCACCCGGACTACGAGCAGAACGGCTACTTCTACGTCAACTACACCGACAACACCGGCGGCGACACGGTGATCGAGCGCTACAGCGTGGATCCCAACGATCCCGACAAGGCGCTCCCGGGCTCCGGCTTCGTGCTGATCGAGATCGACCAGCCCTACTCCAACCACAACGGCGGCTGGATCGACTTCGGGCCCGACGGCTATCTCTACGTCGGCATGGGCGACGGCGGCGACGCCGGCGATCCGGGCAACCGCGCGCAGAGCGGCGGCACCCTGCTCGGCAAGATGCTGCGCATCGACGTGGACAATCCGGGCGGCGGCCTCAACTACGGCATTCCGCCCTCCAACCCGTTCGTCGGCGACCCCAACGTGCTCGACGAGATCTGGGCGCTCGGCCTGCGCAATCCCTGGCGCAACGACTTTGACAATCTCACCGGCGACCTGTGGATCGCCGACGTCGGCCAGAACGTCTGGGAGGAGATCGACTTCGAGCCGGCCGGCGCCGGCGGCCGCAACTACGGCTGGCGCATCATGGAAGGCGCCCACTGCTACAACCCGCCGTCCAACTGCAATCAGACCGGCCTGATCCTGCCGATCCAGGAATACGACCACGGCGGCTCGCCCTTCCGCTGCTCCATCACCGGCGGCATCCTCTACCGCGGCCGGCAGATGGCGAACATGCACGCGCGCTACTTCTACGGCGACTACTGCAGCGGCCAGACCTGGAGCTTCCGCAACCAGGGCGGCGCGGTGGCGGACTTCCAGGATCACACCGGCGAGCTCCTGACCTCGGGCGGCAGCAGCTTGGACACCATCGTCGCCTACGGCGAAGACGCCGACGGCGAGGCCTACGTCATCTCGCAGGCCACGAGCACCGTGTACCGCATCATTCCGGGCGGCCTGCGCCTGCGCATGCCGCACCTGACCGCCGGCAGCGCGACCAGCGTCGAGGTCACGAACGGCACGCCGAACCAGATGGCCGGCCTCTTCTACAGCCGCGTCGGCCTCGGCTCGACGCCGCTGCCGCCGGCCAACGTGACCTTGGGCATCGCCAACGGCACGCTCATCGCCGCCGTCACCGCGAACGGCGCCGGCACCGCGACTTTCGCGGGCACCGTGCCGCTGGGCTTGCAGGACCGCACCATCTGGCTGCAGGCCGCGCAGCTCAACAAGACCTCCAACATCGCGATCGAAACGGTCGAGTAAGAGTGCGCCCCGCTTCCCTCATCCTCTGCCTCATCGGCAGCGCCGGGAGCGCTGCAGCCCAGCAGCAGCCTCTCACCACCGAGCAGGTGGCGATCGGGCTGAACACCCCGCACTGGGTCTGCGCCGCGCCCGGCGACGACGCTTCGCGCATCTTCGTGCTCACGCACTGGGGCAGGATCCGCATCGTCGAGAACGACGTCATCAACCCGACGCCCTTCCTTGACATCCACGCGCTCGTCACCTTCGATGGCAACGAGCAGGGCACGCTGGGAATGGTCTTCCACCCGGACTACGCGCAGAACCGGACCTTCTACGTCACCTACGTGGACGTCAACGGCGACTGGGTGCTGGCCCGCTACCTGCGCGACGCCATCGATCCGAACCTGGGCGATCCGGCGAGCGCCCAGATCCTGCTCACCATCCCGCACCCGATCATCTGGCACCACGGCGGCTGGATGGAATTCGGCCAGGACGGCTATCTCTACATCGCCACCGGCGACGGCGGCGGCGTCGGCGATCCCTACGACAGCGGGCAGCGCGGCGACACCCTGCTCGGCAAACTGCTGCGCATCGACGTGGACGGGGGATTCCCGTACGCGATCCCGCCCGGCAATCCCTACGTCGGCGATCCGCTGGTGCTCGACGAGATCTGGGCGTTCGGCCTGCGCAATCCCTGGCGCGGCGACATGGACGACCTCACCGGCGACATCTGGTTCGGCGACGTCGGCCAGGACACCTGGGAGGAGCTGGACTATCTGCCGGCCGGACAAGCAGGCGCGAACTTCGGCTGGCGCATCGTCGAGGGCTTCCACTGCTACGCGCCGCCGGTCGGCTGCAACCAGGCCGGCATGACGCCGCCGATCCACGAGTATCAGCACGCGAACGGCCCCGTGGGCTACCGCTGCTCGATCACCGGCGGCCACGTCTACCGTGGCCGCGCGATGGCCACGATGCAGGGCCGTTTCTTCTTCGGCGACTACTGCTCGGGCGAGATCTTCTCCACCCGCACCGACGGCCTCGGCACCGTGGACTTCCGCGAGCACTACGCGGAGCTGACCGGCGCGCTCGGCCCGAACGTCAACGTGGTCGGATTCGGCCAGGACGCCGACGGCGAGATCTACGTCTGCAACCAGGCCGACGGCAGCGTGCACCGCATCGTGCCGGCCGGACTGCGCCTGCGCGTGCCGCAACTGCTGGCGGGCGGCGCCGGCGCGCTCAGCCTGGAAGGAGGCAAGCGCAGCCAGCCCTACGCGATCCTCTACAGCCTGTCGGGCCTCGGCAGCACGCCGGTGCCCCCGGCCAACGTGGTGCTGGACCTGGCCCTGCCTTCGCTGCTGGGGCGGGGCATGACGAACGCCCTCGGCGGCGCCGTGCACGCCGTCACGGTGCCGCCCTCGGCGGCCGGCCGCAGCGTCTGGGTGCAGGCGGCGCAGCACGGTTTGACGTCAAACGTGGTGGCCGAAACCGTAGACTGAGCCGCATGTCCGGCTTCCTCGAGGGCATCCTGCGGCGCCGCGCCGACTTCGGCGAAGAACTGAAGGATCCCGCGGCGGCGCGCGCCTTTGCGCGCTCGGCGACGCTGTGGATGATCGGCCTCGGCGCCTTCTACGGCTTCACGATGGGGGCCTACAACCTGATCCGGGCCGGCACCCTGTGGAACGCCGTGACCTCGATGGTGAAGGTGCCGATCCTGCTGCTGGCGACGATGGCGCTGTGCTTCCCGGCGCTCTACGTCTTCGGACTGGCCGGCGGCGCCACGCTGCGCGCCTCCAGCCTGTGGGCGGCGCTGACCGGCGCGCTGCTGGTCACCACGGTGGCTCTGGTGGCGCTCAGCCCGATCGTCTACTTCTTTCTCACGACGATTGACAATTACCACGCGGTGCAATACATGCACGTCGCAGTGTGGGCGTTCTCCGGCCTGCTGGGCATGAAATTCCTGCGCCTGACGCTGAAGACCCTGGATCCCGCTCTGATCGCCAACCAGCGCCTGGTGGCCGGATGGATCCTGATCTTCGGCCTGGTCGGCATGCAGGGCGCGTGGATGCTGCGGCCCTTCATCGGCGACCCGGACGTCAAGTTCCGCGCCTTCCGCTACATCAACGGCAACATCTTCAAGGAGCTGGGCCGGCCAATCTGGCGGATGACGCGCGACGGCGAGCGCCCGCGGCAGCAGCGTCCGCAGCCCGAAGAACGCCGGTATTAGTGAAGCCGGCGTTTTATTCCGCATGGTAGGCTTGAGCCTCATGCGATCCCTCGTCCCCTCCCTCTCCCTCGTGGCCGCGCTGGCTGCCGCCGCGCCGGTTTCTGCGCAGCAGGCGCTCAGCGCCGAGCAGCTCGTCGAAGGCCTCAACAACCCGCTCTTCGTGACGCACGCGCCCGGCGACGACGCCTCGCGCATCTTCGTCGTCACGCACTGGGGCCGCCTGCGCATCGTCGAGAACGACGTCATCAACACGACGCCCTTCCTCGACATCAGCCACCTGCGGCGGTTCGGCGGCGAAGAAGGCCAGAACTGCATGGCCTTTCACCCGGACTACGTCAACAACGGCAAGTTCTACGTCACCTATTGCGACCTCAACGGCGACTGGGTGCTGGCGCAATACCTGCGCGACCCGCTGAACCCGAACCTCGCCGATCCCAACAGCGGGCAGATCGTCCTCACCATCAACCACCCGTCCACCATCCACTATTCCGGCTGGATGGAGTTCGGGCCCGACGGCTATCTCTACGTCGCGGTGGGCGACGGCGCCGACCAAGGCGATCCGCTGGATCACTCGCAGCGCGGCGACCTCCTGCTCGGCAAGCTGCTGCGCCTCGACATGGACAACCCGGCGCCCGGACTGCTCTACGGCATCCCGCCCGGCAACCCCTACGTCAACGATCCCAACTTCCGCGACGAGATCTGGGCGGTGGGCCTGCGCAATCCGTGGCGCTGCGACGTGGACGACCTCACCGGCGACATCTGGATCGGCGACGTCGGCTACAACACCTGGGAGGAAGTGGATTTCCTGCCGGCGGGCGTGGCCGGCGCGAACTTCGGCTGGCGCCTGATGGAAGGAAATCACTGCCACAACCCCTCGGTCAACTGCGACCCGGGCGGACTCAACCATCCGGTGCACGAATGGCAGCACGGGGGCTCTCCCTTCCGCTGCTCCGTCACCGGCGGGCAGGTCTACCGCGGCCGCGCCATGGCCGACATGCAGGGCCGCTTCTTCTTCGCCGACTACTGCAGCGGCGAAGTCTGGTCCCTGCGCTGGGACGGCCAGCAGGCCGTGGACTTCATGGATCACACGGCCGAGCTCGCGCCGGTGATCGGCAGCGACCCGTCCATCACCGGATTCGGCACCGACGCGGACGGCGAGATCTACATCGGGGCGCAGGGAGGGGGCAAGGTCTTCCGCATCATCCCCGCCGGCCTGCGGCTGGCCGTGCCGCAGCTCGCCGCCGGCAGCGCCGGCGTCGCCACCGTGCGCAGCGGGACGGCGCTCGAGCCCGTGGCCCTGCTCTACAGCACGTCCGGCCTCGGCGCGACCGATCTGCCGCGCCTCGGCGTGACGCTCGCGCTGGACCGCCCGCGCTTTGCCGCCTCCGCCCTCGCGGACGCGGCGGGCGGCGCCAGCTTCGGCGCCACGGTGCCGCTCGCGCTGCAGAACCGCTCGATCTGGTTCCAGGCGGTGCAGCGCGGAGGCAAGTCGAACGTGGTGCTCGAAGAAGTAGAGTAAGCGTCCTCGATGCTGCTCCACCTCACGAGCCAAGACGGCGGCCTGATTCTCGGCGCCATTCTCCTCGGCATCGGACTGGGCTGGGCCGCGCGCTCGGCCTTCCGCGGCTGGCGCTCCCGCGGCCGCCGGCCGTAGCCATGGGCGGACGGCGGCTGGCTCTGGCCAGCGGCGGCGTGCGCACTCCCGAGCGCCTGGCGGCGCTGCAGGCCGAGATGCGCGCGCTCTTCGCCGGCTGCCGCAGCCTGCTCTTCGTGCCCTGGGCGCTGGCCGATCACGACGGCTATCTCGCGCTGCTGCGCGAGCGCGGCTTCGACGCCGGCTTCGATCTGGAGGGCATCCATCGCGCCGCGGATCCGGTGCGCGCGGTGGAGGAGGCGGAGGGCCTGTACGTCGGCGGCGGCAACACCTTCCGCCTGCTGGCGGCGCTGCAGCGGCCCGGCCTGATGGAGGCGATCCGCGCGCGCGTGGCCGCCGGCATGCCCTATCTGGGAATCAGCGCCGGCACCAACGTCGCCGGACCGACCATCCGCACCACCAACGACATGCCGATCGCCGAGCCGCCGCGCGGCCTGCAGGCGCTCGGACTCGTGCCGTTTCAATTGAATCCTCACTACTTCAGCGGGCCGTCGTGGACGCGCGGCGAGGACGGAGAATTCCATCAGCACTTTGGTGAGACGCGCGACGAGCGGCTCGCGGAATTCCACGAGTGCAATTCCGCGCCGGTCCTTGCGCTGCGCGAAGGCGCCATCCTGCGCGTGCGCGGCGCGCAGCTGGACCTGGCCGCGGGCGGTGCGCGCCTCTTCCAGCCCGGCCGCGCCGCGGAGGATCTGGTTTCTCCTTGCACCGTCCGGCTCCCCGCCCTAAACCTTCACGAGGCATGAAACGCATTCTCGTGGTGGACGACGAAGAGGAAATCCGCAGCCTCGTCCAGCGCGTGCTGGAAGGAGCCGGCTACCAGGTCTCCCAGGCCGGCAACGGCCGCGAGGCCATGAAACTGGTCGGCGCCGGCGGCTGCGATCTGGTCGTGCTCGACATGGTGATGCCGGAGAAGGAAGGCGCCGAGACCGTGCGCGAGATCCGCCGCGGCCATCCGTCGCTGCCGGTGCTGGCCATCTCCGGCGTCGTCAACGCGGCCTTCTATCTCACGACCGCCAAGCATCTCGGCGCCACGGCCACGCTGCGCAAGCCGTTCACGCCCGAGGAATTGCTGGGCTCGGTGGCCGATCTGCTCGCGCCCGGCGCCGCCGCGCGCGTCTAGGGCGCGCCGGCTGCCGGCCGCGCGTCCGTCCCGCCGGCCGCCGCCGCCAGCATGCGCTGGAAGTGGTGCAGCCCCGGCTCGTGGCGCGGACTGAAGCGCCCGCCCGGCCACAGGCGCGAGCGCAGGCCCTGCTGCACCGATTCGACGACCCGCTCGTCCTCGCTCTCGACCTGATCGAGGCCCGCGCCGGCGCCCTGCTCCAGCAGATCCTCGCGCCACAGGAAGCGGTGATAGCGCACGGCGCAGGAACGCGGCCCGCGCGGCTCGGCCACGTTGACGGACAATCCCCAGGGATAGAAATTCATCATCACGTTGGGGAACAGCCAGAGGTAATAGGCGGCGACGCGGCGTCCCGCGTCCGGATGCCCGGGCGGCGCTTCGAACGCCGGCTCGGAGGGGCGCGCCTCGGCGGTCTGCAGCACGGCTTCGTCCAGCACTTCGACGGTGTAGCGCTCGAGGTCCAGCGCGCGCGACAGGGCCGGGTGCACGAAGGGCACGTGGAAGCCTTCGAGAAAATTCTCGAGGTAGAGCGCCCAGCAGGCCTGCACCTCGAAGCTGCGCTCGCCCGCGGGGTCGAAGCGCAGCGCGGCCAGCGGCAGATGTCCGAGGCGCGCGTCGAGGGGCGCGCTCCAGCGGGCGAACGCCTGCGCCGGCTCCAGCGCGAAGAACCGCAGCGGTCCGCGCGCCTCGAGCGGCAGGCTGCGCAGATCGTCGGCGGGCCGCGGGAAATCCTGCGCGCCTTCGAATCCGGGCGCGGCGCGGAAGCGGCCGTCCAGGCCGAAGCGGCGGCCGTGGTAGGGGCAGCGCAGCTCCCGGCCGCTGCAGGCGGCGGGCACCACCAGCGCGCCGCGGTGCGTGCAGGCGTTGGAGAGCAGGCGCAGGCGGCCCTCGGCGTCGCGCGTGAAGAGCAGCGGTTCGTCGAGCACGCCGGGCAGCAGGAGATGCGGCTGGGCGCAGTCCCGGCCTTCGGGGATCGCCGCGGGTGGCGCCAGATGCCAGGCCCGGGCGAAGACGCGCTCGCGCAACCGATCGTGGGTGCGAGGATCGGAATAGAAGGAGGCGGGCAACGTGCCGGCCCGTTCGATCGCCGCTCCGACCTGGAAGGAATCCGTCACGCGCCTCCCAGTCTAACTCACGCGCCGTTTACACTTTCCTGTCTTGCGCAAACGACACCTCACGCTCGCACTCGCCGGACTGGCGCTGCTGGTCCTCGCGGCCTGGGCCGCTGTCAACTCCGGCAGCCTGCGGCGATCCTGGATCCTGCGCTTCAACATGCACGAGGCGGCGCCCGGCGTGCTGGTGAGCGACGCGCTCACGCCGGAGCAGGAGCGCTCCTTCGTCGAGATGGCCGCCGCCGGCCGCGCGCGCGCGGAGGAATGGTTCGGCCCTCTGCAGAACCGGGCGCAGGTGGTGGTGGTGCACGACAACGATCTGCGCCTCGACCTCGGCATGCCGCCGCCCTTCGCCTGGAATCCGCTCGACCAGGGCAACTGCCGGGTCTACATCGGGCCGAAGGGCCTGAACGTGGACGTCATGGCGCACGGCATCGCGCACGCCGAGATCAAGCACCGCACCGGACTGGATCAGTGGCATCGAGTGCCCGCCTGGTTCGACGAAGGCCTGGCCACCCAGGTGGACCTGCGGCCCTTCCTCAACGATCCGCAGGCCGCGGCGGCGCCGCCGCTGCCGCCCGCGCAAATCCAGGCGCTGCGCAGCTGGGACGCCTACACCGGCGAGCACGCCGAATCCAATCTCGTGCTCGGCAAGCAGGAGGTCACGCGCTGGCTCGCGCGCAGCGGCGGCCGCGCCGCCGCCGACCAGTTGCTGGCCGCGGTGCGCGCCGGCGAGGACTTCGACGCGGCGCTGGCGCGGCTGGAGTCCGCCGGCGGCCAGTGATGCTGCTGGCTTCCCTGCTGCTGCTGCAGGCCGCGGCGCCGCCGGCGCAGGCCCAGCCGACGGCCGCGCCTCCGGCACTGCATCCCGAGGCCGCGCGCGCGTGGCTCGAAGAGCGGCGCGCCGAGCAGGGATTTCCCGGCGCGCAGTTCGCCTGGGCCGGGCCCGGCGAGGGCCGCGCCGGCGCGGTGGCCGTGGGCCTGCGCGAGCGCGGCGGCGCGGAGCCGCTGCTGCCGGAAGACCGGTTGCTCTGGGGCAGCGTCGGCAAGACCTTCGTGGCCGCGGTCGCGCTGCAATTCGCGCAGGAGGGCAAATTCGGCCTCGACGACCTCGTGTCGCAGCACTTGGGCGAGCAGGCGTGGTACGCGCGCATGCCCAACGCCGCGACCATCACGCTGCGGCACCTGCTGACTCACACCAGCGGCATTCCCGACCACGTGCGCAAGGCCGAGGTCTGGGAGGCGGTCAAGGCCGATCCCGATCGCGTCTGGCGCACCGAGGAGCTGCTGGCCTTCGCCCTCGGCGACGAGCCGCTGTGCGCCGCCGGCGAGCGCTTCGAGTACGCCGACACCAACTTCGTGCTGCTCGGATGCGTGATCGAGCAGATCGGCGGCGCGCCGCTCTTCGAGCAGGTGCGCACGCGGCTGCTCGAACCGCTCGGTCTGAAGGACGCGGCGCCCTCCGACCGCCGCGCGCTGCCCGGCCTCGTGCAGGGCCATCCGGTGATGCTGGCGGAGGAATGGCAGATTCCCGCGCGCACGCTGGCGGACGGCAAGTTCTTCATGAATCCGCAGTTCGAGCACGGCGGCGGCGGCATGTACGGCGCGCCCGCAGCCCTCGCGCGCTGGACCCTGCTGCTGCACGCCGGAGAGGTGCTCGCGCCGCCGATGCGCGCCGAGCGCCTGCGCGGCGTGCCCGCGCCCTTCAGCCCGGGCGAGCAGTACGGCCTGGGCGTGCAGCTCTGGAAGAGCGCGCTCGGGCCCGCCGCCGGGCACGGCGGCTGGTATCCCGGCTACCGCACCGAGACCGCCTGGTTCGAGGAGCTGCAGCTCGCCGCCTGCGTGGTCGTCAACACCGACGCGCCGCGCGAAGTGCGCAATCTGCGCGCCCTGCTGACGGGCTGCCTGCAGCGCCTGCGCGACGGTTCTTGAATCGCCGCCTATCCTGGAGCGCATGCTGATCCCGCTCGCCGCCTTGCTGCTTGCCGCGCAGCAGTTCCAGGTCACTCCGGCCCCGGAGTGGGACGCGCTCTTCGACCGCAGTTCCGGCTGGGCCGGCGCCGACGGCATCTATTCGATTCCGCTCGACGGCGACGACCGTCCCGGCGGCCTCGCGCGCACCGACACCCTCTTCCTGTTCAGCGACACCTTCGTCGGCGACGTTCTGCCGAACGGCACGCGCCGGAACACCGCGATGATCAACAATTCGGCGGCGCTGCTGCCGCGCGGCGGATTTCCCGGCGGCATGCGCTTCTGGTATCCGGCGCCGGGCGGCCAGCCGTCCGCGGTCTTCCTGCCGCAGACGCCGAACGCGCGGCCCGGCGAGTGGTACTGGCCGCACGACGGCATCGCGCGCGGCGGCGGTCTCACGATCTTCGCCCAGCGGTTCCGCAGCAACGGCGCCGGCGGCAACTTCGGATTCGAGCGCACGGGCCTGGCCCTGATCGAGATTCCGCCGGGCAGCGCGCCGCCCTTCGCCGGCGCCCTGCAGCATGACTGCCCCTTCTTCCTGCCCGCCACCGCCCAGCGCGCGTCCCTGATCTTCGGCGTCGGCATCCTGGCGAACACCGCGGAAGCGGGCGCGCCGGTCCCCGACGGCTACCTCTACCTCTACGGCCTGCGCGAGGACCCTGCGGTCAAGAAGCTGCTGGTCGCGCGCGTGCTGCCGGACGAGCTGCTCGATTTCGACGCGTGGCGCTTCTACGACGGCACCGGCTGGAGCGCGGATCCGGAACGGAGCGCCGTGCTCACCGGCCGCGTCAGCAGCGAGCTGTCCGTGACGCCGCTGCCGGACGGCCGATTCCTGCTCGTCTATCAGCAGGACACCATCGGCGACCGCGTCGTCGCCAAGATCGGGCAGTCGCCGACCGGGCCCTTCGGCGACGCGATCGAGCTCTACCAGTGCCCGCTGCCCGCCAATCCACAGGTCTGGGCCTACAACGCGAAGGCGCATCCGCACCTCTCCGGGCCGCGCGAACTCCTGATCTCCTACAACGTCAACGCGGTGGATTTCTGGGACCACTTCCTCTACGCGGACATCTACCGCCCGCGCTTCATCCGCGTGCGCTGGTAGGAGGGGGCCTCAGGGCCCGGACTCGCGCAGCTCGATGCTGCGCGTGATCCCGCCGAAGGGCACCGAGCAGCCGAGCCGGCGCATCCAGGCGATGGTGGCGTCCGAGCAGTTGTAGTTGAGCGCGTATTCGCGCCGCGCGGGCACCACCAGCAGGCCGCTGCCTCCGACTGGGCGCGGCACCACGCCGGCGGACTCGAATTCCTCGTCGAGCTCGCCGCGCAATCCCGCCACCAGCGCGCGCTCGGCCGCGAAGGCTTGCAGGCTGGCGCCGCGTTCCTTCAGCAGCGCGTCCTCCTGCGGATGGGCATGGGCGAATCGGCGTCCCAGCGCCGACTTGCTGGGCACGGCCAGCGCGTAGGCGCCGTAGGCCGCGTTGCGGTTGCCTTCGCCGTACCAGCCCCAGTTGCCGAAGGCGTACTCGACCCATGCGCCTTCCTCCCGGCCCTCGGCCGGCAGGATCAGGCCGGTGTGCGCGCCCTGGCGCAGCAGGTACACCGGCACCGGATCCTGCGGAGGCGCGGGCGGATAGGCCACGGCCACGCAACCGCCGGGCGCGGCCGCGGCGGCGAGCAGCAGGAGCAGCGCGCGGCGCATGGCGCGGCTCAGGATAGCGGGATGCCGCGGGTCCTAGAATCCTCGCCCGTGAGCGATCCGAGCCGGCTGCAGGAGTGGGGCGAGACGGCCGTGCAGGCTCTCGCCGGCTACCAGCGCTCCTGCGCCGCGCGCGAGGGCCCGGTGATCCGCCTGCGTCCGGGCGCCGAGATCGCGCGCGAGCTGGACGCCGAGCGTTGGATCCGCGAGGGCGGCATGGACGCCGCCGCCTTCGGCTCCTGGCTGCGGACTTATCTCGCCGGCGTCACGCGCCTGCACCATCCCGGGTGCATGGGCCACCAAGTATCGGCGCCGCCCGCGCCAGCCAGCGTCGCCGACTTCATTCTCGGCGCGACCAACAACGGCACCGCCATCCGCGAGATGGCGCCGCCGGGCACGGCGCTCGAGAAGGTGGTCGTGCGGTGGATGTTGTCGAAGACCGGCTGGGACGCCGGCGGCGCCGACGGCGTGCTGGTCTCCGGCGGCTCGCTGGCCAATCTGACGGCGCTGCTGGCGGCGCGCGCGCGCATGGCGCCCGAGGCTTGGGACGCAGGCGCCGCCGGCGGACTGGCGGTGCTGGCGCCGGCCTCGGCTCACTACTCGGTGGCGCGGGCGCTGGGCATCCTCGGAATGGGCGCGCACGCCTTCGAGCCGGTCGCGGTGGACGCCGCGAATCGCCTGCTGGCCGCGGATCTGCCGCGCGCGCTCGAGCGCGCCCGCGCCGCCGGCCGCCGGCCGATCGCCGTCGTGGCGAACGCCGGATCCACCGCCACCGGCGTGCACGACCCTCTCGCCGCGGCCGGCGCCTTCTGCCGCGAGCACGGCCTGTGGTTCCACGTGGACGGCGCGCACGGCGCGAGCGCGCTGCTCTCGCCCGCGCTGCGGCCGCGCCTGCAGGGCATCGAGCTCGCCGACTCGCTGGTGTGGGACGCGCACAAGATGCTGCAAGTCTCCTCGCTGTGCGCGGCGGTGCTCGTGCGCCAGCGCGGCAGCCTGGAGGCGGCGTTCCGCGCCGACGCCAGCTACCTCGGCGATCCCGAGCGCGGCGCGCAGGGCGAGGACGCCGATCCCTGGCATCGCACCGTCGAGTGCACGCGCCCGGTGCTGGCGCTCAAACTGTTCCTGCTGCTGGCGGCGGAGGGTGAGGCCGGCCTCGCGCGCCACGTCGAGCGCCTCTACGCGCTGGCGGTGCGCTGCCACGAACTCATCTCCGCGCGCCCCGGCTTCGAGTGCCTGGCCGCGCCGGAGTCCAACATCCTCTGCTTCCGCCACGGCGGCGCCGCCGCGGATCAGGGCGCGCTGCGCCGGCGCGTGCTCGAGGACGGATCTTTCTATCTCACGCAGGCGGCGGTGCAGGGCCGCACCTGGCTGCGTCTCACGCTCATGAATCCCGACACCCGCGAGGAGGACGTGCTCGGCCTGCTGGCACGGATCGAAAGTCTGGCCGGGGCCGAGGGAATCGCGGCGCCCGGAGCCTAGAATCTGTCACGCCCCTTGGCTTCGAACGAATCCATTTCCACACCCATGAACACGCCCTTCCTTGCATCTTCAGCCCTGGTCATCGCCGGCCTGGCCCTGGCTCCGGCCTTCTCGACCCCGGATCCCACCGACGCCGCGGCCCTTCTGGGCTCGCCGGCGGCGGCCACCACATGGACCGTGGACCCGGTGCACTCCGGCGTCGGCTTCCGGATCCGCCACCTGAACGCCTCCAACTTCCACGGCCGCTTCAACGCGATGTCGGGAACCGTGGTCTTCGACGCCGAGAAGCCCGCCGATTCCTCGGTCCAGTTCGAGGTGGACGCAGCCAGCGTGGACACCGCCAACAAGGACCGCGACGAGCACCTGCGCGGGCCGGACTTCCTCAACGCCAAGGTGCATCCGAAGATCGGCTTCAAGAGCACCAAGGTCGCGGCCGAGTCGAAGAACAAGTTCCAGGTCACCGGCACCCTGAGCCTGCACGGCGTGGAGAAGGAGGTCACCCTGAGCGCCGAGTTCACCGGCGCCGGCAAGAACCATCAGGGCAGCGACGTCGCCGGCTTCGAGACCACGTTCACCGTCAAGCGCAGCGACTTCGGCATCGCCACGTATCCGGACGCCCTCGGCGACGAGTTGACGATCCGCGTCTCGATCGAGGCGCAGAAGAAGTCCTAACCGCGCTTGCCGATCGAGCATCTTCTGCGCCACGTCCTGCTGATGCCGGCGGGCATCGGCCTGGCCGTGGCGCTGAGCCTCTGGATCGGCGGCCGCGCCGGCTGGCCGCGCTGGGCCGGCCTGGTCCTGGGCGCGGCGTTCGCCGCGGCGCTGATCGCCGGGCCGAATTTCGGCACCGCACTGCCGCCGCGCAGCGCCGAAGAGCTGCTGCCGCTGGCGGCGCTGCTCTTCGCGGCGTGCGCTCTGATTCCGGCGCGCGGCGGCGCTCCGGGCCCGCGGGCGTGGCTGCGCGAGGGCGCGCCCTTCCTGTTGCCGGCCGGATGGATCGCCTGGCAGACCGCGGGCCCGGTGCAGGAGTACTACGGCTGGAGCGCGCTGCGGCTCGCGGGCGTGGTGCTGCTGGCCGCCGCCGGCGGCGCGGCATCGGCGCTGCTGCACCGGGCCGTGGCGCGCAAGCATCCGGCGCCCGCGGTGATCGCCGCCTGGACCGTCACCGCCACCGCCGCCTCCGTCGCCCTGCTGCTCGGCCGCACCGCGCTCGGCGCCGAGTTCGCCGGCACTCTCTGCGCCACGCTCTTCCCGGCGTTCCTGGTGGCGCTGCTGCGCGATCGCGAAGCGCGCGCCGAGGCGTTCGCCGCGCCGATCGCGGGCGCGCTCTACGCCGTCCTGCTGTTCGGCGTCCTGCAGGGCGAGATGATCTGGATCAGCGCTCCGCTGCTGATCCTGCTCTCGCCCGCGGCCGGGCTCCTGAATCTGCGCTCCCGCGCCACGTGGACGGTGATCGGCGCGCTGAGCCTCGTCTCCCTGCTGCCCGGCGCCGCGGCAGTCTTCATGTCCTTGATGAAATCGGAGGCGGGAACTCCCGCGTAGGATGGAAGGCCTCCAACTCATGCCCAGCTCCTTCAGCCAGCACTGGACCCTCGACCCGGAGGTCGTCTTCCTCAACCACGGCTCCTACGGCGCGGTGCCCGAGCGCATCCAGCAGCGCCAGCAGGAGTTCAGCCGCGAAATGGAGCGTGAGCCCGTGCGCTTCATGTCGGTGCTGCGCCCGCAGCTGACCGACGCGGCGCGCGCGGCCGCCGGCCGCTTCCTGAACGCCGATCCAGCCGATCTGGTCCTGGTGCCGAACGCCACGCACGGCGTCAATTCGGTGCTGCGCTCGCTGCGATTCGCGCCCGGCGAGGAGCTGCTCGTCACCGACCACGAGTACAACGCGTGCCGCAACGCGCTGAACTTCGTGGCCGAGCGCTGGGGCGCGAAGGTGGTGGTGGCGACGCTGCCGTTCCCGCTGCGGAGCGCTCAGGAAGTCGTGGATGCGCTGCTCGCGAAGGTGACTTCGCGCACGACTCTCTGCCTGGTGGACCACATCACGAGCCCGACGGCTCTGGTGATGCCGCTGGAGAAGATCGTTCCGGCGCTGCAGCAGCAGGGGGTGCGCGTGCTCGTGGACGGCGCGCATGCGCCGGGCCAGGTCGAGGTGGATCTCAAGCGCCTGGCTCCCGACTTCTGGACCGGCAACCTGCACAAGTGGCCCTGCGCCCCGAAGGGATCGGCGGTGCTGTTCGTGCACGCGCGCCACCGCGAGGCCGTCCGGCCGACGGTGATCAGCCATGGCGCCAACCAGGACTTCAGCCAGCGTTCGCGCTTCCACCAGGAGTTCGACTGGGAGGGCACCTTCGATCCGACCGGCTGGGCCTGCATTCCGGCGACGCTCGACTTCATGGAGCAGCTGGTGCCGGGCGGCTGGCCGGAAATCCGCCGCCGCAACCACGCGCTGGCGCTGGAGGCCCGCACGATCCTGCACGAAGCCCTGGGCACCGAGCCGGTCTGCCCGGAGGACATGGTCGGCTCGATGGCGGCGATCCGCCTGCCGGCGGACCTGCACCGGCGGCTGGAGGAGCGCAGCGTCAACATGGCGGGCGAACTGATCGCGCGCTGGAAGATCCAGATTCCGGTCATCGGCTGGGCGCCGCCGGTGAACACGATGGTGCGCATCTCCTGCCACCTCTACAACGCGCGCGAGGACTACGAAAAGCTGCTGCGCGCGCTGCAGGAGCTGCGCGCGGGCGCCTGAGGCGCCGCCGTCAGCGAACCCGGACGACGCTCCAGCCGCGCGCGCGCAGGAGCTCCACCATGCTGCCTTCGCCCAGGAAGTGCAGCGTGCCGATCGCGAAGAAGACCGGCTGCCCGCCGGCCTCGCGCAGGGCGCGGTCGGCGCGCTCCGCCATGCGCTCGTTGCGCGCGGTGAAGAGCGCGTCCCACCAGCGCTTCTGGGCTGGGTCCTTCAGGTCGAGGCTTTCGGCGTTCATGCGCAGCAGCGCGGATTCGTCGCCGCGCAGCCAGGCCTCGTAGAGCTCGAGCAGACGGTTGCGGCCGGCGCGCCGGTCCGCCTCCAGGCGCTCGAGGGCGACGTCGAGGAGGTGCACCTGATCTTCCGCCGAGCCGGAGGCAATGGCCGCGACCTGCTCGTCCACCGTCTCGAGCGCGCCGAGGCGGAGGCCGGCTTCCTGGGCGCGCAGCCGGATCACTTCGTCGAGCGCCGGCCCGTGGCGCAGCAACTCGATGGCGTCGAGCTGCCCGAGCATGACCGTGGCCAGCCACGGCTTGAGCCCGTCGAACTCGCGCATGCCCAGCCGCCGCTCCTGCAGATATCCGGCCAGGCGCCGGTGCAGTTCCGGGGGGATGAGGTCCGGCAGGCGCATCGTCGGCGGCAGATTGCCGGCCTGCAGCAGGGCGGTGCTCGCCCGCAGGCCGCCTTCGATCTCGGTGTAGACCGCGGCGGATCCGTCCAGCGCCGCGGCGACGGCGGCGGGCAGCGTCACGGCGCGCGGCTCGCTCACGTGCATCGTGCCGTAGAGCCAGCCGCTGCCCGCCGGACCCTCGATCCGCCACAAAAACGGCGTCGCGGAGGCTGCCGGAGCCGGCGGATCGCCGCCGCATGCGGCCGCGGCCAGCGAGAGGAGGGCGCAGGCGACGTTCAACCGGGCGCGCGACGCGATCACGCCCGCAGAATGAGTCCGCCGGCCGCGCGCGGCAAGCGCGAGCGCCCGCCGCAAGCCCGCGACGGCGAAAAAAGTCGCGTCGGAGCGCGCCACGCGGAATATCATGCGCGCATCGCCCGCGCCCACGCCGGCGCAGACCCTGGAATCCGTCCCTCACGTGAACCCGTCCACGCAGCGCGCCGCTCCCGCGACCGGCGCCGCAGATCCCGCGCCCGCTCCCGCCGCCGCGCCTGCTTCGGTCCCTGCACCTGCAGCGGCTCGGACTCCGTCTCCGGCTCGCAACGGCAGCGGACCCGCGGCGGTCGGCGCGCCGCCCGCGCCGCCTTGGACGACCGGCGAAGCCGGCACTCTCTACAACGTCGCCGGCTGGGGCCAGGGCTACTTCCGCGTCGGCGAGAACGGACACCTGCTCGTGGATCCGGATCGCGACGGCCGCAACGCCGTGTCGCTCTTCGAAGTGGTCGAGGGCCTGCGCGAGCGCGGCTTCGCCACGCCGGTGATGCTGCGCTTCTCGGACCTGCTGCGCAACCGCCTCGCCGATCTGGCCGGCGCGTTCCAGCGCGCGATGACCGCGCACGAGTATCAGGCGCGCTACCACGCGGTGTATCCGATCAAAGTCAATCAGCAGCGCCACCTGGTGGAGGAGGTGCTGAGCTTCGGCGAGCAGCACGGCTTCGGCCTGGAGGTCGGCAGCAAGCCCGAGCTGCTGGCGGTGATGTCCATGACCGCGCAGACGGCGCAGCGGCTGATCATCTGCAACGGCTTCAAGGACGACCGGTACATCGAGGCGGTCATCCTCTCGACCAAGATCGGGCGCAACATCATTCCGGTGGTGGAGAGCCTGGGCGAGCTGCGGCTGATCATCAAATACGCCGAGAAGTACGGCGTGCGGCCGCAGATCGGCGCGCGCGTGAAGCTGGCCAGCCAGGGCGCCGGCCGCTGGCGCGAGAGCGCCGGCCACCGGGCCAAATTCGGCCTTCTGGTCAACGAATTGCTCGAAATGACCGATTTGCTGCGCGAGCACGGCATGCTGGACTGCCTGCGCCTGCTGCACTGCCACGTCGGCAGCCAGATCCACGAGATCCGGCTGGTCAAGAACATCATCAACGAGCTGGGCCACATCTACGCGGACCTGTCGCGCATGGGCGCCGGCCTCCAGTACCTGGACATCGGCGGCGGCCTGGGCGTGGACTACGACGGCACGCAGCGCAGCGTCGAGTCGTCCATGAACTATACGCTCGACGAGTACGCGAGCGACGTGGTGTTCCGCATCAGCAACGTGTGCCGCCAGATCGGCATCCCGCATCCGCACATCATCACCGAGTGCGGGCGAGCCATGGTCGCCTACAACAGCGTGCTGATCTTCAACACGCTGGGCCGCGCCAGCATCGAGTCCATCGCGCGCGAGGACATCACGCTCGAGGAGTGGACCGGCAACGGCCGCCCGCCGCTGCCGCTGATGGACCTCTACGACGCCTACCGCAACGTGGACGAGCGCAACTACATGGAGCGCTATCACGACGCGGTGCAGGCGCGCGACGAGGCCATGAACCTGTTCAGCCTCGGCTACCTGGACCTGCGCGGCCGCGCCCTGGTCGAGCGCATGTTCTGGTCCACGATGGTGAAGGTGCGCAACTTCATGCGCGCCGATCCGGAGGATTTCCCGGAGAAGGAGGAGGTCGAGACCATGCTGTCCGACACCTACTTCTGCAACTTTTCGCTCTTCCAGTCGCTGCCGGACTCGTGGGCCATCGACCAGCTCTTCCCGGTCATGCCGATTCATCGCCTGGACGAGGAGCCCACGCGCAAGGCCGTGCTGGCCGACATCACCTGCGACAGCGACGGCAAGATCGACCGCTTCGTCTCGCAGGGCCCGGCCAAGGGCATGCTGGAGCTGCACCCGCTGCGCGAAGGCGAGGAGTACTACCTCGGCGTGTTCCTGGTGGGCGCCTACCAGGAGACCCTCGGCGACCTCCACAACCTGTTCGGCGACACGCACGTGGCCCACATCTCGGTGGACGAAGAGGGCGACTGGTACGTCGAGGAAGTGGTGCCCGGCGACACGGTGCGCGAGGTGCTGGGCTACGTCCAGTACGAGCCCGAGCATCTGGCGTCGTTCCTGCGCCGCGACTGCGAGCGCGCGGTCCGCGAGAAGAAGTTGACGGTCTCCGAGAGCCAGGTCCTGCTGCGCTTCTACGAGTCCGGGCTCAACGGCTACACCTATCTCGAGCGCGAAGACCTGCCGCCGCAGTAGCGGGGCTCAGTCTTCCGAGCCGGACAGGTTCTGCGCCGCCTCCGCCACGCGGGCGGCCGGAGGCGCCTCGAGGCGGAAGGATTGCGGCGTGGCGGACTCGCCGACCTCGACGTGCTGGGCCGGCTCGTCGTCGGCGCGCGCCACCCAGGCGAAGTTCCACCAGTCGCCGCTTGCCAAAGTGGCGTCCTGCGAGGCCACGATGAACTCGACCCGGTGGCGTCCGGTCCGCGCCAGCAGGAGATCGGCGCTGCCGTCGGGGCCGAGCAGGGCGCGCGCGCCGCGCGACCAGGAGCCGGCATCGTCCTCCGGGAACAGGAAGACCCCGAGGAGGCGCTCGCCGGCGGCGGCGGCGGCGCCCGCGACGCTCACGCGCACGGGAATGCCCGGCTGCAGCTCGATTTCGGCGCGCGGCTGCAGCGGCGTGAAGCGCAGTTCGCGGCAGCCGGTGGCGCTGACCACGATTTCGCCCAGGGGCGCGCCGGACAGCAGGCTGACCTGGCCGTCCCAGCCGTAGGCGACGGCCGCGGGATCGGCGGCGGGCCAGGCCTGCAGCTCCTCCACCTTCCCCCCCCCGGCGATGCGAGCCTTCAGCATGCAGCCGTGGACTTTGCCGCGCAGGTCGATCGGGTCGAGGCGCGGATCGGGCGCCGCGGCGCCGACGTGGATTCCCGACAAGCGCAGGATCTCGCCGTCGTTCGGGCTGGGGCTGGGCGCGCCGATCACCAGATCCGCCATCCCGGCCGGCGCTCCTTCCATGCTGAAGCGGCCGCTCTCCGGATCCACGCTGACGCCCATCGGCGGCGATCCGGCGTCGAGGCTGAGATAGACGAGCTGCAGCGAGAGCCGCGAGAGATCCACGCCGGGGTCGGCCACGAGGCGGCCGGCGAGGCCGAAACTGGACGGCAGCCGGATCTCCACGCCGGTCGCGCCGGGCGCGACCGTCACGCTCGCGCTCAGATGGCCGTCGGCCTGCGCTTCCAGAGTCAACTGCGGCTCGTCCCAGGTTCCCGTGAGCGTGAAGCCGCCGAGCAGATCGGTGTGCCGGCTGCGGTCGAAGTCCGCCTCCAGATAAAACTCCTGCGGCTCGAAATCGGAGCTGCGGCGGTGCATCGGCACGACCCGGGCGTTGACGATCGGCGCGCCTTCGGCGTCGAGCACGCGGCCGCCCGCCAGCACCGGCGCCTCCACGAACCGCACGACGCCCAGATCGTTCTCGCCGGCGCGCAGCGCGCGGTCCAGCGCGGTGCGGGCGTGCAGCTCCGGCAGCCCGTCCTCCGCCGGCCGTTCCCACGCGATGGCCAGCGCCTGCTCCTCCGGCGCCACGGGCAGCAGCGCGATGCGCGCGCGCCCCGCGGCGTCGGTGCGCAGATCCTGGTCGTTGCGCCAGTCCACCTGATCGTCCTGCATCAGGAACCGGGCCTTGAGGCGCTGGCCGGCGAGCGGGCGGCCGTCGCGATCCTGCGCCTGCACGAGGAGGATCGGGTAGTCGCGCTGCTCGGTCAGCACGATCTCCACCGTCTCGCCGGCGCGCTGCGGGCCGGTCCGGCGCGCGATGCTGGCCTGCGGCGCTCCTGCGAACACCGCCGACGCCTGCAGGCTCATGCCGAGGCCGACGTGGTCGAATGTGATTGCGCCGGTCTCCGTGCGCCCGGACAGAGCATCGAAGCCGGGCATGCCCGGCGCCAGCCAGTCGTCGTCGTCCTCCGGATTGACGCGCGCCTTGGCCAGCGCCACCAGCAGCGAGGCGGTGGCGGGCGTGCCGTCCGGGTTGCGCAGCAGCACGCGCACGCTGCCGTGCGGCGGCAGCACGAGATCCACCGGCGTCGCGGGCAATCGAGCGAGATCCAGCGGGACGCTCACCGGCTCGGCCAGCACCGTGGCGAGGGCGGCGCCGTAGGACGCGCCCTCCATCGGGGAGAAGAGGCGCGCGAATGCGGCGGCGTGCGCGATGCGGCCGATGCCGTCCGCGCCGGTGCGCGCGCGCAGGAGATCGAAGCTGAAGTAGTCGCCGGCGCCGACGCGCAGCGCGACCAGCATGCCGGCGACCGGGAGGCCGGCCTCGTCGCGCACGCGGATCTGCAGATCCTCCGACTCCTCGACCTCGATCGGGACGCGGCCGGCGGCGGCGGTCCGCTGCTTGAGCTCGCGCCAGGGCCCGACGCCGAAGAGCGCGCCGTGACGCGCCACCAGCACCGAGTCGTCGTCGGGCCGGGGGATGCGCGCGACGCCCTGCGCGTCGGCCGCGTACTTCAGTCCGAACTTCTCGATGAAGGCGTCCACCGATGCGCCGAGGAAGAACTCCTCCGAGGCCGCGCGCTCCTGGTCCTCGCGCAGCGTGAGCACCAGAACCTCCGCGCCGGGCACGGGGCTGCCGCCGGCGCGGCGCAGCACGATCACCTCGATGCCCTCCGCGCCCGGCGCGGGCGCGAGCGGCTCGGTCCGGGGATCGGCGCCGGTGCGCTCGAGAGCGCCGGGCTCCTGACGGCCGTCCGCGCCCGGCGCCGGCGCGACCGGATCGCCCGGAGCCTGCGCCGTGCTTCCCGGATCGCCGCTCGCGGCCGGCCGCTCCGGGCCGCCGCCCGGGCCGAGGAACAGGATCAGCAGCGCCAGGGCTCCGGCGAGGAGCAGAAGGGGCAAGGCCCAGCGTCGCATGACATCAGACTAACCGGCGCGCTGTGCGCGGCGGCGGCACCGGCTACGATTGCGGCCCGCACCAGCGGCCCACGGAACGAAGCATGCACGCGGCCCCGCGACTGGCTGTGGCCGCACGGGATCATCGAGTGCCATCCATCCTGAGCACAAAGGCTTGCCGCAGTCGCGGAGATTAGAAAGGATCGAAGATGTCCTGGTTCAGGCTCCTCAATTGGTCCAGAGTCTGGGCAATCAGTTCTGCGGAGGGCGCGGTCAAGCGGAAACTCTGCGCGGCGCCGGACTCTTGGACCTCAATGCGTTGGCGCGCCTCGGCTCCGGGTAGCGGCACGTATAAGCCACCGCCTCGGTGCTCGTTCTCGCCTTCCTGAAGCGGGGGGGAGAGAGTGAAAATGGCCTCATAGACTCCGGGTGTGGAGACCCGGAAATGGGCGTTGCCGCTGGCGTCGAAGGCGCTTTGCAATTGGTGCATCCATGAGCCCGAATCAGCGACGGAGAGCATCACGCCGAGCCGGTAGCCGTCGGGAGCGGTCGCGGAGGAACTGATTCGGACCTCCAGGCCCGCGACGAGCACCACTTCCTCGATGGGATGCGCGGGCGTGAGGCGGGCAGGCCGCCAGCCTGGCGAGTTGACTTGCACTGCCCCGAAGGGCCGGCTGGAAAGAAGGCTGACCGATCCGTTCCAGCCGTTGAAGCTGGAGGCGGGATTGGCCACGGGCCAGGCCTCCAAGTCCTCGAGTTCGCTGCCATCTTCGCCGCGGGCCAGGATCTTGCAGCCGTAAATCTTGCCGCGCAGATCGATCGGATCCAGGCGCGGGTCGGCGGATGCGCCGCCGACCAGAATGCCGCTGATCCGCAGCAGCTCCTTTTCCGGTCCGCCGTGCGTGGGAATCCTGATGACGAGATCCGCGTAACCCGGCTGGGCGCCGCTGAATTCGATGAGGCCGTCGCGGCCCTCGGCATCCTTGACGAACTGCAGATCGGTATCGTTCTCCGCCTCTGAGCCGGGAGACTCCAACTCGATCTCCAGCCTGTGGATGTCCACTCCCGGATCGACGATGAGGCGCGCGCTCAACTTGTAGCTCCTGGCCAGGCGGATCTCCAGATTCTGCGCGCCGGGCGCAATCAGCTGCTCCACCGGCAGGTAGCCATTCGCTTCCACCTCGAGCACGAGGTCGGGGTCCGGCCAGGAGCCGGTCAGCGTGAAGCCGCCCTGCTCGTCGGTCTCGCGCTCGCGCTCCCAAATGGAGTCGAGATGGATTGCGCCGGGATCGTATTCATCAACCACGCGGCGTGCGGGGGCGACGCTGGCGTGCTCCACCGGCCGCCCCTGAGGATCCAGCACGCGGCCGCTGGCCAGGATGGGCGCCGGCGTCATGCGCACGCTGCCGACGTCGTTCTCGCCGACCTTGAGCGGCCGCGCCAATTCGGTGCGGGCCTGGAGCTCGAGCCCGCCCGCGCCCGCGTCGCGCCGCCATGCGATCGCGACGGCGGCCTCCTCCTCCGACACCGGCATGATGCCGAGGCGAATGCGGCCTTCGGCATCCGTGCGGATGGCGTGCTGATTGCTCCAATCCAACTCGTCTCCAACCAGCATGAGTTCCACCTGCACGAGTTCGCCGGCCAGCGGCTGGCCCGCGGCGTCCAGGAACTGCGCCAGCAGGACCGGGAAGTCCCGCTGCTCGACCAGATCCAGCACCACCGTCTCGCCGGGGCGCTGCGGGCCCGGCGCGCGCGCCACGCTGGCGCGCGGCGCGCCGGGGAAGGCCGCGGAGGCCTGGATCGTGAGACCCAGGCCGACGTGGTCGAAGCGGAACTCGCCGCCGGGCATGCGCTGCGAGACGGCGTCGAAGCCCGGCATGCCGGGCTCCTGCCAAGCCGCGGAGTCCTCGTGATCCTCGCGCGCCTTGGACAGCGCCACGAGCAAGGGATCGTGGAATCCTGCGCCGTCGGCAGTGCGGAGCTTCACGATCACGCTGCCGGTGGGAGGCAGGCGCAGTTCCACCGGTTCGGCGGGCAACTGGGCGAGGTCGATCTCTTGCCCGACGGGCTCGGGCAGCACCGCGGCGAGGGCGGCGCTGGAAGTGCCGACCTCCGCGAAGGGGAACAGTTTGGCGAAGGCGCCCGCGTGGGCGATGCTGCCGAGACCGTCCGGCCCGGTTCGGGCGCGCAGCAGGTCCATGCTGAAGTCATCGCCCACGCTGACGCGGAGCGCCACCGTCACACCGGGAGCGGGCTGCCCGTTCTCGTCGCGGACGCGGATGCGGAGGTCTCGAGTGCGCTCGACCTCGATCGTCGCGCGCTGGCCAGGCCCCTCCGCCTCGCGGCCATCCCACTGCAGGATGCCGAAGAACTGCTCTTTGCGCCCCGCCAGCAGCGCGTAATCTCCCGGCATGGGCACGAGCACCTTGCCGTCGGGACCGGCGACGAAGCGGGCGGCGAATTGGTTGAGGATTCCGTCCACCGAGGCTCCCAGGAAGAATTCATCCATCAGAGGCTGCCAGCGATCCTCGTCGATGTCAGCCACGAGGACCTCGGCTCCGGCGACTGGCGCGCGGTCGTCGCTGCGCAGGACCTCGATCTCCAGCAGATCGGCATCGGCCGCCGGTGCGGCCACTGCCGTCCCTGGATTCGCCCCGCTGCGCTCGATTCCCGGCTGCCGCTCCGCCTCGGCGCCGGCGCCGGATCCGGCCAGCGGATCGCCGCGCGCCGGGTCCGCACTTGCAGCCGCGGCCCCGGAGCCTTCGCCGTCTTTGCGTGGCGCGTCCTGGTCCAAGATCAGCAGCAGAGCCACGGCGGCGATGCCGGTGAGCAGCAGGAGCAGGACGAGAGTTCTCCGCATGAGTTCCATCCTATCGGAACGAGCCGGCCGCGCCGCAGCCGGGATAGGATGCGCAGCCCTCGGGGAACCGGCGCTTTCGCCGCCGGTTTGACGAAATGCCGGAGCCGCGCCCGCCCCTGTCCGAAATCCTGCGCCAGCGCATCCTGGTGCTGGACGGCGCCACCGGCACGCAGATCCAGGCCCACCGGCTGACCGAGGCCGATTACCGCGGCGAGCGCTTCCGCGACTGGCCGCGGCCGCTGCAGGGCAATCACGATCTGCTCTGCCTGACGCGCCCCGACGTGGTGGCGGCCGTGCACCGCGCCTACCTGGAGGCCGGTGCCGACCTGATCGAGACCAACACTTTCAACGCGCAGGCGATCTCGCAGGCCGACTACGGCACGGAGTCCTTCAGCCGCGAGATCAACGAGGCGGCGGCGCGCATCGCGCGCACCGAGGCCGACGCGTTCACCGCGCGCGATCCGGCGCGGCCGCGCTGGGTCGCCGGCTCGATCGGCCCGACCAATCGCACCGCCTCGCTGTCCTCCAAGGTGGAGGACCCCGGCGCCCGCCAGACCGATTTCGACCAGTTGCGCGCCGCCTACGCCGAGCAGGCGCGTGGGCTGCTCGACGGCGGCGCCGACCTGCTGCTGGTCGAGACCATCTTTGACACTTTGAACGCCAAGGCGGCGCTGTTCGGCATCGAGGAGGAGTTCGACCGCCGCGGCGCGCGCGCGCCGGTGGCCGTGAGCGCCACCATCACCGATCTGGCCGGCCGCACGCTGTCGGGACAGACGGTGGAGGCGTTCTGGACCTCGATCCGGCACGCGCGCCCGCTGCTGACCGGCCTCAACTGCGCGCTCGGCCCGCGCGAGATGCGCCCGCACCTGGAGACTTTGCATCAGGTGTGCGAGGGCTTCGTGCTCTGCTACCCGAATGCCGGCCTGCCCAACGAGATGGGCGGCTACGACCTGGGGCCGGAGGAATTCGCCGGGCTGGTGCGCGAGTTCGCGGCATCCGGATTCGTCAATCTGATCGGCGGCTGCTGCGGCACCACTCCGGAGCACGTCGCGGCGGTGGTCGCGGCTCTGCGGGGGATTCCGCCGCGCGCAGTGCAAGCGCGGCGGCCGGCGCTGCCGCGTTTCTCCGGCCTCGAGGAGCTGGAGATCCGCCCGGACTCCAACTTCGTCAACGTCGGCGAGCGCTGCAACGTGTCGGGATCGCGGCGCTTCGCGCGCCTGATCCGCGACGGGCGCTTCGACGCCGGCCTGGTCATCGCCCGCGAGCAGGCCGCCGACGGCGCGCAGATGCTCGACGTGTGCTTCGACGAGGCCTTGCTGGACGCGCCCGATGCCATGCGGCGCTTCCTGCGCCTGCTTGCGGCCGATCCGGACGTCGCGCGGCTGCCGCTGGTGCTCGACTCCTCGCGCTTCGAGGCGGTGGAGGCGGGGCTCAAGGAGTCGCAGGGCCGGCCGCTGGTCAATTCGCTGTCGCTGAAGGAGGGGGAGGAGGAATTCCGGCGGCTGGCGCGGCTCGTGCGCCGCTACGGCGCGTCCGTGATCGTGATGGCCTTCGACGAGAAGGGCCAGGCCGACACGACGCCGCGCCGCGTCGAGATCGTCGAGCGCGCGCGCCGGCTGCTGAACGAGGAGGGTTTTGCGGACGAGGACGTGGTCTTCGACCTGAACGTGCTGCCGATCGGCACCGGCATGGCCGAGCACGACGACTACGCGCGCTCGTTTCTCGAGGCGCTGCGCATCCTCAAGGCGCGCCATCCGGCCTGCTCGTTCAGCGGCGGCATCAGCAATCTGTCCTTCTCGTTCCGCGGCGCCGAGGGCGTGCGCCGCGCCCTGCACAGCGTGTTCCTGTATCACGCGGTGCGCGCCGGTTTGACGCTGGGCATCGTCTACGCCGGGCAGCTGGACTTCTACGACGATCTCGATCCGGAATTGCGCGGCCTGTGCGAGGACGTGATCCTGAACCGCCGCGCTGGGGCGGGAGAGGAATTGCTGCAGCGCGCGCAGGCCGAGATGGCGGCCGCCAGCGCTCCGGGCGCCGCGGGCCGGCCGGCCGAAGCCTCGCCGGCCTGGCGCAGCCACGACGTGGACGAGCGCCTGAAGCATGCGCTCGTGCACGGCGAAGACGCCTTCGTGGCGGACGATCTGCCGGAGGCTCTGGCGCGGCACGGCAGCGCGCTGAAGGTGATCGAAGGGCCGCTGATGACGGGCATGAACGTGGTCGGCGACCTCTTCGGCAGCGGGCGCATGTTCCTGCCGCAGGTGGTGCGCTCGGCGCGCGTGATGAAGAAGGCGGTGGCCTGGCTGGAGCCGCACCTGAAGGGCGCGGGCGGAGCGCCGGCGCAGTCGCGCGGCAAGATCGTGATGGCGACGGTGAAGGGCGACGTGCATGACATCGGCAAGAACATCGTCGGCGTGATTTTGGGCTGCAACGGCTACGAGGTGGTGGACCTGGGCGTGATGGTTCCGGCGCAGGACATTCTCAAGGCGGCGCGGGCGCAGAACGCCGATGCGGTGGGATTGTCAGGTTTGATCACGCCTTCGCTGGAGGAGATGGTGCACGTGGCGGCCGAGATGGAGCGCACCGGGCTGGAGCTGCCGCTTTTGATCGGCGGCGCCACGACCAGCGCGGCACACACGGCGGTGAGGATCGCGCCGGCGCGGAGCGGGCCGGTCGTGCACGTGCTCGACGCCTCGCGCGCGGTGGGCGTGGTGGGGGACCTGCTCGATCCAGGGCGCAAGGCCGTGTTGGTGGCGGCGAACGCGGCGCGCCAAGAAGAAATCCGGGTCGCGCGGGCGGCGCGCACCGAGGAGCGCAGCCTGCTCGGCCTGGAAGCAGCGCGCGCGGCGGCGCTGCGCCTGGATTTCGCGCCCGCGGGCCACCGCCCTGCGCCCGCCTTCCTGGGGGCGCGCGCGCGGCGCGACTGGCCGCTGGCGGATCTGCTGCCGCGCATCGACTGGTCGCCGTTCTTCGCCGCCTGGGAGATGAAGGGCCGCCATCCGGAGATCCTGCAGGATCCGGTCGCGGGGGCGCAGGCGCGGCAATTGTTCGCCGACGCGCAGGCGCTGCTCGCGGAGATCGTGCAAGGAAAGCTGTTGCGCGCGCACGCCGCCTTCGGCTTCTGGCGCGCCGCGGCCGAGGGCGACGACCTGGTGCTCACCGATCCGGCCGATCCGGCGCGGCCGCTGGCGCGCCTGCCGATGCTGCGCCAGCAGCGCGCCGGGCGCGCGGGCGCGGCCAATCTCTCGCTGGCCGACTTCGTCGCGCCGCGCGCGAGCGGCCTGAGCGATCACGTCGGCGGATTCGTGGTGACGGCCGGCGACGGCGCCGCAGAGCTGAGCGCGCGCTTCAAGGCCGAGCACGACGACTATCGGGCGATTCTGGCGCAGGCCATCGCCGACCGGCTGGCCGAGGCGCTGGCCGAGCGCCTGCATGAGCGCGTGCGCAAGGAATTCTGGGGCTACGCGCCTGAGGAGGCGCTGCCGGCCGAAGCGCTGATCCGCGAGGAGTACCGCGGCATCCGCCCTGCGCCCGGCTATCCGGCCTGCCCGAATCACGATCTCAAAGACGATCTGTTCCGGCTCTTGGACGCCGAGCGCGCGATCGGCGCGCAACTCACGGAATCCTGGGCCATGACGCCGCCGGCCAGCGTCGCCGGTTTCTACTTCGCGCATCCCGCGGCGCAGTACTTCGGCGTCGGCCGCATCGGCGACGATCAGATCGCCGACTACGCCGCCCGCCGCGGCATCACGCCCGCCGAAGCGCGGCGTCGCTGCGGCGCCGGCATGGACTGAGCACTCTCAGCGCGCCTCACTCGTTGTGGCGCTTGCGGACCTCTTCCAGATTCTCGAGGTGCAGTCCGATCGGGATGGCATCGGGCAAACCCTCGGCTGGAATCACCACGTCCCGGCGCGCGCGGGTTTCCGCGTCGAGGCGGATGTCGGACGTCATGCTGCGGTCGCCGTGCCGGCCACGCGCGGTGACGACGAGGCGGTAGGTGCCTGCCACCGGCACCCAGACCTCGCCCGCGCCGGAGGCGTCGAGGTAGGAGTGACCATGCAAATCGTTGGCCTCGTCGTGCAGGCCGACGCCGTACTCCAAGTCATCCGGCAACGGTGCGGGCGACAGAATGGCTACGCGCACCGCGATGCCGCGCTTCAGCGTGAGGCGCTGGTCGGCCGTCACGCCGCGGACTTCGAGGGGCGCGAAGCGGTCGGCGCGCAAATCGAAATCCAAGGGTGCGCCGGTGCTCAGAATCCGATTGCCGTACTGGCTCAGGTTGTCACGCCAATACTTCTGCTCGGCGCCATGCAGGCGGATTTGCCAATTCTCGATCGGCCGCCCTTCCGGATCCACGACTTCGATCAAGATCGGCCGGATCTTGCCGCGCAAGTCCACCTGGAGCACGCTCGGATCCGCGGGCTGCCCACCGGTGAAGGCCAAGCCCTCCACGCTCCACAGGATGCGTTGCGACCAAGTTTCCTGCAGAGCCATGGTGTAGACGCCGTCCGGGACGGTACGGATGGACCAAGCGCCGTCCTCCGCAATTCCGGTTCGCATCCTTTGCTCAGATTTCTTGAAATCAAGGAGTACGGTACGCCATGGGACGTCTGGATCGAGCAGCAGCGATCCCTTCAGCAGTGCGACGGGATCCAACACGAATTCCACTCCGGTGTCCCCGAGTTGGAACGGCACCTCAGCGCGACTGCCTGAGCCGAGCCATGCTTGGATGCGCAGATCGCCCGGCGGCGGGCGGCCCAAGATACGGAATCGGCCCTCGGAGACGCCGGCGGCACGGAACCGGGTGGGCTGCCACTCGCCTTGCGCGTCGCGGACCTGGATCTGGATCTGGGGGTACTCGCGGAGCGGCTGGTTGTCGCTTGTGCGCACGCGGCCTTCGACGATCAAAGGCGTCGGCTCCAAACGCACTTCGCCCAAATCCATCAGGCCGGGCGCAAGTTTCGCATGCACCAACATCTGGGCTGACCAAGCCGCGCCGCTGCGGGGGTCGACCGCCTCCAGCTCGAGCAAACGGCGGCCGGGCGGCGTCTTGCCTCGATACTCTTCTTCATTCACGGCCTCGAGCGTCATGCGGGAAGCGGCATCGAGCGTCAGGCCCTTGCCTTCCAATCCCATTTGACTGCTCGGCCCGAGTTCGAGCAGGTACTGCGCGTAAAGGCGCAGGCCGGGCATCGGCGCGCCGTCCGGACCGAGCACGCGCAGCGTGATCTGCGGATTCTCGTCCTTCAATTGGATCACGGCCGTCACGCGCTCGCCGGCGAGACGCGGTCCGGCGAAACGAGCGTAAACGGCACGCTCGTCGTGCCCGCGCCGCAGGGCAGCCTGGAGTTGGAGTTCCAGCGCCGCGTGCGGAAAGAGCACGCGGCCGTCGCGCGCCGGCAGAGTGAGGGCATCGGCATTTTCTTCCGTGCCTTCCCAGCCGGAGCGCTGCGGATCGTTCACGCGCAATTGCACCGGCCAGACCCCGGTCAGGGGCTGTCCGTTCTGGTCCTGCACCAGTATTTCCACCTCGCCCCACGGCCCGATCTGCAGCACGGGCGGCGCGGCGGGAGGTGCATCGAAGTCGTAGGCGATGCGCTGCTCGGAGGCGGTCGGTCCGATCAGAGTGAGGAAGTAGGACGGCTGTGGCGCGCCGGTGCTGCGCACTGTCTGCAGGTCGTGGAGCAGCGCGACTCCGTTGGCGTCCGTTTCGGCAGTGACGCGCACCCATTGACCTTGCAGCAATCCAACTCGCGCGCCCTCGACGGGGCGGCCTGAGGCATCCTGCACGTGAACTGCCTGCGTGACTTCTGGCAGAAGCGCGATCATCACTGGCGAGTCCAGCCGGCTCGGAGTCAAGTAACCTGACTGAGATGCATTCGCGGTGCAGGCTCCGATCCAAACGGAGCCCGTGAGGTGTGGGAGCACCGCGATGCCGTCGGCGCCCGTGAGAACGCGCGGCGCGATCTCGCGCGCCCAACCGAAATGGAGGCCGTCGCTGCCGGGCCCGTGCAGCCATTGCTCCGGATAGAGCCACAGCACTTCCGCATCGGGGAGCGGCGCCTTGGATGCAGCGTCCACGACCTTCACGAGCAGGCCATCGCTCGGGCTGCGCGGGAGCAGCGCCTCGGCGCCGTCGGGCGCGGCTTCGCGGGCGAGGCTGGCCGGATCCGGCGCCTCCTCAGCGGGAGGTGCCGCCTGCGCAGGCGCGGCCGCGGCGTCCGACCCGGATCCGGCGGTGTCGTCGTCGTCCGCGGAAGGTGCGTCGCCGCGCAGCAGCCACCAGGCGCCGCCGATCAGCAGCAGCAGCAGGCCGAGAACCAGCAGAATCCTGACCCGAGATCCGCCGCCCATCACGAGCCGCGCTGCTGCGCGATCTGGGCGATCGCTTCCTGAATCTTGGCCGGATCCACGTTGACGGTGAAGGCTTGCACTCCACTGCTGGGACGCACGTCGATCTCCGCGGCTTCCAGGTCCACCCACGCGCCGAACACCACGCCGTCCGTGCCGCCGTACATCACCAGCGAGATGCTGCAGAGGCCGGTCAGCGGCGCGTTGAACTCGGCGACGCCGGAGGGGTCCACGTCCGTGTGCGGACCCGACGAGTCCTGCACTGCTCCCGCCGCCGAACTCAGGCCGATCACCAGGCGATGCCCCGCCGGCAGACCGCCAGCGCCGGTCAGCACGATGCGGATGCGCGGACCCGGCAGCAGGCTGGCTTGACAATCGGAGCTCACGTCATCCAGATGGACCGTGAGCCGGCCCTCCATCATCACCGTCAGATCGGAGGGCGGGTTGCGCTGCGGGATCAGCACGTTGTCCTCGTTGGCCCAGTAGTGCTGCCTCGAGCCGTCGGCCTGCTTCTCGATCACCTGGAAGTGCCGCAGCGCCTGGCCGTTCTCGTCCACCGCGCGCACGTGCAGGAAGCGCGCCAGGCCGCGCGCGTCGAAGGGCTGCAGGCGCGGGTCGGCGCAGGCCGCGCCGGCCTCGACCCGCAGACCCTCGAGCGTGGCGATGGGCTCGCCCGAGTTGCGCGGCCGCAGTTCCAGCTCGTAGAGCCCCGGCGGCAGAGTCGCGAAGCTGAAGGTCCCGTCCTCGCGGATTTCGGCGCCCCACTGGCCGGACTGCGGATCGCCGCCGTCCTCGTCGCGCAGATTCAGGTAGAAGCCGTCGAAGGGCGCGCTCTCGTCCAGGAGCATCCGACCGGCGAGGCTGCCGGCGCTGCGCATCACGAGCCGCAGGCCGGTGCTGCCGGGCGGGACGTCCGCGGGCTCGCACCACTTGCCTTCGACGGAGCCTTCGACGCGCAAGAGCGGGCTGTCGCTGCGGCCGTGCAGCGCGAAGGCGCCGTCGGCGCCGGCGCGGCCCTGGAGGTCGTTCTCCCAGCCCCAGTAGAACTGCTCCTTGCCGTAGAAGATCTGCGGGCGCGCCTGCACCGCCACGCCGGCCATCGGCGCGCCGGCCTCGTCCACCACTTGGCCGGCGGCGAGCAGCGGCGGCAGCTGCAGAGTGAGACGGCCGAGATCGGTGACGCCTGCCGCGAGGCTCCAGGACAGATCCGCCACGGCCGATTCCGCGCCGCCCGCCGCCCGGCCGTCGCGCAGCGTGAAAGTGCGCCGCGCGCCCTCGGGCAGGGCGGGGGCTTCGACAGCGAGGCGGAAGCCGCCGTCCTCGCCCGTGCGCAACTGCCCTTCCTGATGCTCGCCGCCGACGTCCGACTTGCGCTCCAGCTCGTAGTGCAGCAGCGCCTGCGCCACCGGCTGCCCGTCGGCGCGCTGCACGCGGCCGGTCAGGACGGAGGCGCCGCCCTGCTCGCGAATTTCGACGCGCGCGTGCTCGCCTTCTTGCGCCGGCCCCGCCGCCAGGGTCTCGCCGATCTTGGTGCCGTCCTCGCGCAGCGCGATCACGCGCACCGGCTGGTTCAACCCCACGGGTCGCAGGTGCGCGCTGCCTGCGTTCAGGATTCCGCTGAGGCCTTCCGCCGGGCTGAACTCTTCGCCGCTGGGCCGGTCCGGCGCGACCGGCAGCAGTTGCACGAAGGCGGGGCCGGCCCAGGGCGCGCCGTCGGCGGTGACGACGCTCACCTCGAGGCTGCCGTGCGGCGGCAGGCGCAGTTCCAGCGGCTGCTCGGGCGGTTGGCGCGGATCGAATTCCGCGCGCACGGGTTCGGCGAAGATGCCGCCGAGCTGCACCATGAAGACGGCGTCGGAGGGCATGTCCCGGATGAGGATGTCCAGCGGCTGGATCAGGCCGATGCCGTGGGCGTCGGTCTGCACCGCGAAGAGGCCGCGGTCGAGGCCGCGCTGGCCCACGCGCAGCTGCACGGGCAGTCCCGGCTGCGGCTGGCCCGCGGCGTCGGTGACGCGCGCGGCGACGGAGCTCATCTGCACGCATGCGATGGTCACGCCGTCTTCCGGAATCGAACCGCTCTCGTAGAAGCCGAACCAGCGATCCAGCCGCCCCGCCATCCACAGACGCCCGCGCGGCAGGGGAAGGCGCACGCTGCCGTCGGCGCCGGCGCGGTAGCGCACGGCCAGTTTTTCGATGACGTGCAGGATGCTGGCCGACTCGATCATCGCGGCGCGCAGCTGCTGCTCGTCCACGTTGTCCACGTCGAGGAGGAAGACGTCGGCAAAGGGGATGGGCGTGTCCTCTTCCTTGCGCACGACGCGCGCCAGGAAGCCTTCGCCGGCCGCGGCGGGCTCCGCGTAGGCCGGCGCGGCCTGCGGCGGAGGCGCGGTCTCCGACTCGCGCCGCTGCAAGCTGCTGGGGGGGGGAACGACCGACTCGGCGCCGCGCCAAGTGCCCGGCGCGGGTGCGGCGGTCGCGGCGGCCGCGTTCGCTCCCGGCTCCGGCTCCCCGGGAGCGCCCGCGTCCTGCAGCAGGAGCCAGGCTCCGGCGCCGAGGGCGACGAGGATGATCACCAGGAGGAGGATCCGGTTCATGGCGTTACGACGCCTGGCGGCGCACTAGATCCTATACGCTGCGGAAGGTCTCGGGGCTTCCCGTTGTCCCTTCCTGAGTGCATGCTGGCGCAGAAATGTAACAATCGCTCCACTAGTTCTCGCGCGCTTGCCAACCCTCGGCCGCCGCTGCGGCCGTCAGGTCGATCACGATCTCCTCGCCCGAGCGGCCTTGGAAGTTGATCAACCCAATTTCGATCAATGCATGGTTCTCGTCCACGTACATTCCACGCTGACCAGCGAGCTGTAGGTACAGCAGGTATTCGCCGGCCTCGGGCAACCAGGCCGTGGCGCGGCCCTGGTCATCGAAGCGAGAACTGAGAAGGGTGTCGTCGAAGCCTTGTGAATCAAATTGCGGAAGGAAGCTGCATCCGATCCAGGGGGCGACGCTCAGGACCGCGGGATCTGCGAGCTTCAGGATGACCGGAGTGGCGCGCTCCAGCCGCACCTCCAGCACACCCCGGACGTCCGTGTAGAGCCGCGGCCGATGTCCGGCGGCGCTGATCAAGAGGTTCAGGGGCTCACGTGCGGTGAGGAACTCGACGGCTCGGTCGTCCAACCCGTTGAAGTCAGGATGTGCTCCTGGCATCGGGTCGACCGCGATCGACCAATCGGGGATGACGGACTGGTCCGGATTCCACACGACGCGCACCTTGCGAACTTTTTCGCGCAAGTCGAGAGGCCGCAGGCGGGCATCCTCTCGCGCAGATCCCGGCCGAGGGCTCACGTTTGGCACGGCGGTCAGCACTTCGCCGGTGAATTGAGCAATCACCTCGAGGGATTGCGCCTCGCCGTCGTATCCCCAGTGGTTAAAGGTCATGTCCTTCTCGACTCTGAATTCCTGGTTGCCAATGCGAAGCTCCGCCAGATCCATGAAGCGCGGATCGTCCCATTCCAGCCAAGCCGGCCGCTCGGTGTCGGCGGAGAGGACAAGCCGATGATCCAACGCTCCGGGCCGAAGATCCGCGGACCCGAACCGCCATCCGGATTGCACCCCGAGCCAGAGTGGAGTGCCCGGGTCGAATCCATGCACGATGAATCCTGCCTCCGGAGTGAGAGGGGTGAAGATCATCAGATCGGACCCGTAATTGTTTGTGCCCGTTCCATAGACGGAAATTTCCGCCTCCGGCTCGCGTCGTCCGTCTGCATGGAGAACGACGCCTGCGGCTAGGACCGGAACTTCCTGCAGTTGAATGGCGGGCAACCGGGTTCGCGTTCCAGCGGCGCAGACGGGCATTTCCCATTTCGCGCCCCATGGCGCCGATTCGGTGAATTGACGGGCAAAGATCCAGAGTGGGCGACTTTCGCGGAGGTTTGGATCGGCGACCAGAGTCAGGAGACCGTCCTCATCCGTCCGCAAACTTCCTCCCCAGCCTCTTGCGAGGGAGGTGCTGTCGACGGTCACCTGCTCCTGGCGCAGAGGCGCACCCGAAGGGTCCAGAACTGGAATGACGAGCCAGGTCAGCAAGGGCAGATTACCGAACCGAAACAAGACCGTCTCGCCCGCCGTGGCAGGGCCCTGGCCGGTCTGCACTTGACAATCATCCCATTGCTCACATTCCGCTCCGACTTCGAGAACGAGACCGAGTCCCACCCAAGGAAAGAGCAGTCGGCCCTCGTTCGTTTCCGCGTCGGTGGCTCCGCACTCAGGCTGCCAATCGAAGCGGAACTCACCCATGTGCTCCGGTGGATCCACGTTCGCAAGGCTGCGGCGAATGCCTGCCTGCGCCCATCCGAGGTAGGCCGAGCGCACCTCATCCAGCAGCTGCACTTCGACCCTGCCCGTCGGAGGGAGATTCAGGACGTGCTCCTCGGCATAGTTCTCCCAATTGAGGATGGTTTCGCAGGGTTGGGCCAGCGGAATGGCGGCAGTGATCCGATGGCGATCCGCCCGCGCGTCCGGCGAAGGGCATTCCATCTCCAACACGGCGCGGCCATCCGAATCAGTGAAACTCGATCTGCCGGCCCGGTCGGACCTGAATTTGTGGACGGTCAGCACGGCAACCGGCACGCCTTCTGCAGGGGAGCCGTCGTGCGCGAATACTCGCACCCTCACGCCCGGCTCGCGGCGCAGGCCGCCTCGAGCCTGGCTGGTGGAGAGATGCCGCGTCTCCGTTGCCTCGGTGCGTTGGATGATCGAGTGGCGAGCGGAATCAGCGATCGAATCCAGGTTGGAATCAGCCGGCTTCTCCGCAGTGGAAGAGTCCGCCTCCGCTCCGCTTGCGGTTGCGCCCCGCGGAATCCAGAGGATCAGCAGGCACAACGCCGCAGCCACTGCCAAGAAGCCGGCAATTCTTCTACTCATCCTCCTCCTGCGCGAGTCGGGCCATGGCGGCTTCGACCGTGGCGAGAGAACAGGGGATCATGGCGGCGGGAATCGGCGCGCCAGCAGCGAACGTGAAGGAAGGCCAAGGCTCTTCCTTCGCGCCGAACACGTCCAGTCTCTCGGAGCCGTCACCCACCGGCACGAAGAGGCCGATCCGGAACTCGCCCCAGCCCGGCAGCGAGAATCGCCCCTTGCCATCCGCATTCAAGCGGATGGTCTGGGGAGCTCGCCAGGTCAAGGGCGAGTTCCACAGGGCGTAGAGCACGGTTCCCGGATGCTTGGCCATGATGGAAGAGTCCTCGAGCGCGAACTCCACCTCGGGCGCACGCTCCAGACGCACCTCGGCGTCCTGACTCACGCCTTCCAGGAGCTTCCCGGCAAAGCCTGGCGCGCGCAATCCGACGGTGACGCTTGGGGCGGACAGGTAGAGCACCGCCTGGCCGTTGAAGGTGTTGGCCCACTCCAGCGCAGACGTGGCAGGGTTCAGCACGGCGAACTCGGCCTGGCTCAACTGGCCGCCCTCGGCATCCAGCACCAGGAGCCGAACGCGCCGGATCTTGCCGCGCAGATCCAGGGGATGGAGGCGAGGATCCGGCGCGCCGTTGACGGCAGCGGTCACGTCCGGAACGTCGAAGATGGTGAAGTTTGCTCCCGTGTAGCTCAGGCGCAGCGTGACGATGCCCGGCTCCAGTCCGCTGAGCGCGAAGGAGCCGTCGGGTCGCAGCGAGGTTCTCCAGGGCCTGCTGATGAACTGGGTACGCTTGCCGTCCCGCAGCGCGCTGACCTCGATTTCGCGCGCCGGTATCCCTTCGTCCAGCAGCACCTCGCCGGTCAACTCACAGGCCGAAGGCATCACGATGCGGTGGCCGTCCGCGCCGGGCACGAGCGGCGCCCGCCCTTGCAAGTAGTTCGGCTGCTTGGCGACGAGCACGCTTGCGCCAGGCTGCGCAACGCCGCCGAGTTGGAAGTTCCCCGCCGCGTCCGAGATGCAGGGAAAGCTCCCGTGCAGGAACTGGAAAGGTCCCGGCTCCGGCGGGATCAGGCCCTGGGCCGAGATTGAGGCGCCCTCCACCGGATTGCCCGCCTCGTCCACGACGATGCCGCCCGCCAGCAGCGGCGCCTCGTGAGCAGGCACGTCGCCGAACTCGTTCTCGCCCTGATGCAGGGGCCCGGAAAGGTCCAGCATCGCGATCACCGGAAGCTGGCCGGGCTCCGCCTCCTGCCGATAGGTGTGATACTCCCGCCTCACCCAGTCCGCGGGCTCCTCCGGCGGAATCGGCAGGCGCCGCACCGCGTCGAGGGAGTTCGTGCCTTGACTGTCCCACTGCAGCGGCTTGCCCTCCGGGTCGAGCCAGACCAGAAGCCCTTGAAAGGGCTCGTCCGAACTCAGGCTTCCGTCCGGCAACACGATGCGGAACACGACCACCGCCGGCTGCGGCCCGACGTCCAATCTCATGCGAGCCTCCTCACCCGCACTCAGCGGCCCTGCTCCGGTGGCTTGAGTCCAGGCGGTGGAGCCCGTCGTGAAATGCCCCGCCGCGTCCAGAGTCATGCCCAGGCCGACGAAGGGAAAGCGCGCGACTCCCTGGTCGTCCGTCGCCGCAGTGGTGACCCCGAGGCCGAGCCGCGGCTGGAAACTGGAGGAAGAGTCCGCGTACTTCGGCGGATCCACGTGCTGCTGCAGGTGCACGGACGACCGGCCCAGCCACGGAGCTCCGCTGGCGTCCCGCACCTCCACCGCGAGTTTGCCGGTGGGGGGCATCACGAGCGTCACCGGCTCGGCCGGAGGGTCCTGCCAGCGGATGGGCACGCGCGGACGGTCGAGGACCGGGAAGGCGAAGGTCAGCGCCAGATCAGGAACCTCTCCTTCCGTTTGGAAGAAGGTCTGAAGATGGCCGAACACGGCCAGGCCGTTCTCGTCCGTGCGCTGCGGATCGCGCGCCGCGCGATCGGACGGAGTGAACAGGCACAAGGGAACGTCCGCCACCGGAGCGCCGGCGGCGTTCACGACCCGCACGGTGAAACTGCGATCCTCGCCCATCAGCAGCACGGCTTCGCGCGGCCCGGGTTCTTCGGCGAACGATGCGCCGGTTCCGTACAGGCTGCCGCTGCGCGCCGCGAACTGAACGAAGGTGCCGGCCACGCCGATCCGCGCTTCTCCGCGTTCGTCGGCGCGGAGGGAGCGGCCATGCTTGCGATACTCCGTCTCGCGGTCCGAACTCTTCCATGCGTTGATCATGGCCATGAAATTCGGATCCTCGCGCCAGATGTAGAGGATCTCCGCGTGCGGCACCGGCTCCCGCGTCACGGCGTGCACGGCGCGGATCGTGAGGATGGAATCCGGCTTGGCCGGCGCATCCGGGGCGGTCGCGGCAGCCTCACTGCGCTCGAGGCCCGCGGCCGCCGGAATGTCCGCATCAAGTGCTGCAGCGCCCGGACTCGGCGCGGCGGGCGCCGCAATCTCGTCCGTGGTCCTTCCGGCGCGAGCAGCCTGGTCCGAAGACTTCATCACCCAACCTGCGGCCGCGGCCAGGATCGCGAGGATCAGAAAGCCGAGAAGGAGGCGGGTCCGGGAGGCCGGCATGGCGGAGCGAGTCGCCTCACTCTACGACGCGGGCGGAGCGCGAAATCCTCGAATCAGGCCGTAACCGGACTCCAGGCCTTCTGCTCGAAGGCCCAGGCCGGAATCTCCGCGGCGGCGGGTGCGGCGAATTGGATCTCGAGTTCGCGCACTCCGGCCGGCGACGCGATGCGCAGCCAGGCGCGGCCCGGCGTGCCCTCGAGCTCGCTCAGCGCCTCGCGCACGGCCGCGGGCAGTTCCGGCAGCGCGGACAGGGCGGCGGGCACGCGCGCGGCTCCTTGCAGTCCTTCGAGCACCGCCCAACTCACACCGCCCAGGCGGATCTCCACCCGGCCCTCGGCACGCAGCACTTCGGCGGCTCCAGCCGCGGGGGCCGTGGCCAGCGTGGCCTCCAGCCGCGCGATGGTCTGCTCCATCTTCGCGCCGGCCTTGGCGCGCGGTTCCGGCGCCATCGCCGCGAGCTTCTCCTTCAGGGAAGTCAGACGAGCGCGCGCCTGCGCGAAGGAATCTTCGACCGGAGGCAGGACCGCCGCCGGCGTTCCGGCGCGCGGATCGAGGCGCAGCGCCGCGCCCGAGACGCCCGCCAGCCACCACTCGCCGGGCGAGACCAGCAGCGCCTCCGTGTCCGCCGACCAAAGGCTCCATGCGGACTCCGTCGCCTTCTCCGCCTCGCCGGGAATGCGCACGGTCTCCTTCACGCTCAGCGCGGCCACCGTGCCGCTGCGCGGCGCGCCGGCGACCGGACGCAGCGTCAGATCGAACCAGACTTTGACTTCGTCGTGCACCTTCACCAAACCGAAGGTGCTGTGCGGCTCGATGCCGTGGTCGGTCTGCAGGAACTTCAGCTCGCCTTGCACGCGCAGCGAGCCTTCCGCGAGGCGCTCCAGCGTCACCGGGAAGACGCGCGGCTGCTCGACGCCGTGGATGCTGAAGCTGCCGGACGCGCCAAGGCTGGACGAATCGGCGGCGCCGAGCTCGCCGGTCAGGCCGTCGAGCCGGAAGCGGATGCGCGGGAAGCGCTCGGCCTCCAGGTCGCCCATCATGTTCTCGTCGCGATCCTCCTTCCCGGTGCTCAGATCCTTGACGAGGAACCACACGTCGCCGCCGGCGGTCGCGCCGAGGCGGGCGAGATCGGCGTGCAACCGCGCCTGCACCGGCTTGGCTTCGCCGGAGAATGCGTGCAGCGTCGAGTCGCCCTCGAAGCCGGCGCGGCTGCCGTCGGCCGCCTCCCAGCGCTGATAGGGGAAAGGGACCGGTTCCTGAACGGAAGCGGCGCAGAAAAGTGCGAGGGCGAGGATCATGAGCGAAGTCGCGGCAGGAGGCGGCCGGTGCGGGCGAATGCCTCGCGCCAGGCGGGGTTCTGCTCCAGCAGGCGCTCCTCGGCGCGCATGCGCCGCAGAGTCACCGGAATCAGGAACAGATTGACAAAGACCAGCGAGTACCAGCAGGCGCCCGCCAGCGGCAGCGCAATGCCCTCGAGCAGCACGCCCAGGTAATTCGGATGGCGCACGAATCGGTAGGGGCCGGTGCGCACCATCGTCTGTGCCGTGGACACCGCGCCGCGCGCGTTCCAGGCCTGGCCGAGCGCGTGGATGCTGGCGAGGCGCAGGGCCTGGCCCGCCAGCCAGAGGACGAGCGCGAACACGAACAGCGGCACCGGAATCGGCCGCTGCAGCAGCGCGTTCTCGGCGGCGGGCGCCACGAGGAGCAGCACCTGCACCGCGACCATCGCGGCGAAGGCGCCGCGGCTCTCGCAGGCGTCCAAGCTGCCGCCGCGATCGGCGGTGTGGCGCCGCATCGCGGTCAGGTTGCGGCGCGAATACACCAACTCCGCCAGGCGCTGCAGCGCGGTAAAGCCCAGCAGGAGGGCGAGGGCGGGCTCGACCGGCACCGTCTACTCCCACTCCATCAGCAGCATCTCGGCCGAGAGCCCCGGGCCGAATGCGACCATCAGCGCGAACTGGCCGACGTCCGGGCGCAGGCCGAGGCGCTGCGCTTCCGCGAGCACCGTGAGCACCGACGCCGAGGAGGTGTTGCCATGCCGGCGCAGCGCTTCGCGCGAGGCGCGCAGGGAGCCCGGCTCCAGCTCGAAGATCTCTTCGTAGACGTCGAGGACGCGCCGCCCGCCGGTGTGCACGAGGTGCAGCCCGACGTCCGCGGCGGTGAGCCCGTGCTGCGCCAGGAATTGATTCACCACCGGCCGCAGGCCTTTCTGCAGCAGCACCGGCAAGGTGCGGTCGAGGTTGATGCGCAGGCCGTGCGAACCGACCTCGAAGCCCATCGCGTGGCGCGAATCGGGGAACAAGTGGCTGGCGCTGCCGACGATGCGCGGACCGGCGCCGTTCGGGCCCAGCACGATCGCGCCGGCGCCGTCGCCAAAGAGCGCGCCGGCCACGAGGTTGGCGCGCGCCCGGTCCCCGGGCACGAAAGTCAGAGTGCACATCTCCATGGCGATCAGCAGCACCGTCTTGCCGCCGGCCGCGAGCTGGCAGGCGAGATTGAGGCCGAGCGCGCCGCCGGCGCAGCCCGCGGCTGTGATCGGGATGCGCAGCGCGTCCGGGCGCAGGCCCAGATCGGCGGCCAGATCCACGTTCAGCGCAGGAATCGCCAGGCCGGTGCAGGAGACGTCCACGATCGCGTCCACTTCGGCGGCGGCCATGCCGGCCTGCTCGAGAGCGGCGCGCGCCGCCCGGCCGCCGTGCTCGAGGCAGGCGCGCTGCCATGCCGCGTTGCGCTCGGTGAAGCCCGTGAGCGCCAGCAACTCTTCCTGCGGCAGCGCCAGATGGCGGTGCTCGACTCCGGAATGATGAACGATTCCGGCGATGAAGTCCGGCTCCTCGCCGGGGAAGAGCCGGCAGAGCGCCGCGACGGTCTCCTCGCGGCCGACGCCGTGTTGCGGAAAGGACACGCCGAGTCCGCGCAATGTGGGCGTGCGCAGTGCGAAGGAGGCGCGGCGCGCCGACATGGACTGGGTGCTGGTGTGAATCATGTCAAACTTCCTCAGGCTCCGGCCGTCAGCGAGGTCCCGTGCGGGGCGGCGCTGCCGCCGGCGATGGCGGCCAGGCGCCCGGCCACGCCGGGAGCCAGCCTCAGGCTGCGGGTGAGGCCGCGCGCCAGAGCGTCGTGGCGCGAGATGAAGCGCAGTCCGGAGGCGAGCAGGCTGCGCGCCCGGCGCTCGGCGCGGCCGGCGCGCTGGAAGGCGCGCGCCGCGTCCCGGCGCGCCACTCCGCGCCGCAGCGCGATCAACGCGTCCGCGGCTTGCGCGCCCGTGCGCAGCGCGACGGTCACGCCTGCGCCGAGGATCGGATCCACCGCGCCGCCCGCGTCGCCGACGAGGAACGCGCCGCCGTCGGTGAGGCGGCGCGGCCACGGTTGGCCGAGGGCGCGGCCTTCGGCGCGGCCGAGCTGCCGGCCCAGCCGCGCCGCGGCGCGCGGATGCGCGGCGAGGCCCCGGGCGACGAGGGCTTCGGCATCGAGCCCGGCGCCGGCGCGCCCCTCCGCCAGCACGACCGCGTTGATCGCGCCGCGCGGCAGCGGAGTCAGATAGACGTCGTAGCCGCCGCCGAAGTGCACCTCGACGCGGTCGAGGCGGATCGCTTCGGCGAAGCGCGCGCGCGCGCCCTGGCGCGGACGTTCCGCGCCCGCGGCCGCGGGGCGCAGCCACGCGGCGGCGCGGCCGCCGGCGCCGTCGGCGGCCACCAGATGGCGCGCCATGAATTCCCGGTCGCCGGCGCGGATGCGGAACGCCTCGCCCTCGGCTTCGGCATCGGCGCGCACGGTCAAGCGCAGCACGCCCGGCCGCGCGGCCAGCGCCGACTCGAGCGCCTGGTGCAGATCGGTGCGCCACCAGGCTTCGCCGGGCGCCTCGAGATCCAGCTCGAGTTCGCCGGCTCCGGGCACGCAGTAGCGGATGCCGGCGAATGAGCGCGCAAGCCCGGCGGGCGCGATGCCCAGCTCGCGCAGCACCTGCGCTCCGGCCGGCAGGATGCCTTCGCCGCAGGGTTTGTCAAAGGCGCCGGCCTGCGGATCGCAGAGCAGCACGCTCAGGCCCGCGTCGGCCGCGCGCAGCGCGCAGGCGATGCCGGCGGGGCCGCCGCCGAGAATGGCCACGTCATGCATGCTGCGCATGGCCGTCACTTGACCTGCGCGAGGCTTTCGCTGCCGGCGATGCGGCTGGCGGCATCCACGCGCACCATCCAGGCGCCCGGGCGCCCGCCGCGCAGGGACAGGCAGGTGGCGCCGTCGGCGTCGAGCAGCACCGGGCCGCCGTCGGAGAGTGCCGGCTCGAGCAGCCGGTCGGTCAGAGAAGTCCGGTCGAGGTCGCTCAGGCGCGACACGTCGAGAATGGTGACCAGGCGCTCGGCGCCCGCCGCCGCGGCCTGCTGCGCGCGCACCTCCATCAGGAAATCCGCGGCCGGCGCGTCGCCGACCAGGAAGCTGGCCGGCAGCGATCCCGCCAGCTCGCGTCCCGGGCCGGAGCCGCCGAGCGCGTCCTGCAGCACGCCGAAGGAAACCTCCGGCCCGACCGGATCGGGGCTGCTGCACGAGGCCGCAGCGGGCAGGATGCAGAGGAGCAGAAGCTGAATGCGCAACATGGAACGTTCTCATGACATAAAGCGTATTCCTGGCGCCGCATCGCTCACTATTTGGGCGCGCGGACTGCAAGGGGGCTCTCCGGCCGGCTCAATCGTTCTGACGCAGGCGCTCGACGGTCTTGGCAATCTCCTCCTCCAGCAGCGTCAGTTGGATGGTTTGAGGCGTGCCCGTGTCCCGCACCTGGATTTCGCCGAGACCGGTGGGAATTCCCCAGCCGCGGGTTCCGTTCTCCGTGCGCATCATCAGCACCGCGTTGACGGAGCAGGGGCCGATCGCCGTCGCGGCGCAGTCCGCCCAGCCGTCGGCGCCCATCGTGGCGTTTGAATCCGACCAGATGCGCAGCTCGCGGTCGGCGCTGGGATCGAGTCTCAACATCAATTCGAAGCCGGCCGGGATCGCTTCCGGATTCGTGACCTGGATGCGCACGCGCGGCGCGCGCTGCAGGGTCACGGTCTGATCGCCGGACACTCCGGTCAGGCGCGCGCGCAGGAATCCGTCGCTCTGCACGACGAGATCCGCCTGGGCGTCCGCGAGCGGGATCCGCAGCTGCGCCTCGTGGCCGTAGAAATTGTCAGTCTCGCCGTTGGGCCGGATCACGAAGACGCTGAAGCGCTCGACGGAATTGCCGTCGGCGTCGCGCACGCGCAGCAGGATGCCGCGGATCAGCCCGCGCGCGTCGAGCGGATTCAGCCGCGGATCTGCGCAGGCCTCGCCGGCCGTCACCGTGAAGCCGGGAAGCTCCAGGTAGACGTGGCCGGTGCTGGCCGCGCGCAGACTCAGTCCGTAGGTGCCGGGGCGGAGGACGGGCACGCTGAACGCCCCGTCGTGCTGGACCTGCGTGGAGTTGCGGTTGAACGGATCGGGCTGGGCATCCGGCAGATTCAGATCCACGATCAGGTCGGTCAGTTCGATGCCCTCGTCGGCCAGAAGTTTTCCGGCAAGGCTTCCGCCGCGCCGCAGCACCAGCTGCAGTCCGGTCGCGCCGGGGCGCACCGTCACGCCGTCGCACCACAGGTCGGAGCTCAGGCAGCTGACTTGATACTCGCCGTCGCCGGCCGCGGCGTGCAGCGCGAAGAGGCCGTCGGCTTGCGTGAAGGCCTCGCCGCCCTCGATCCAGTTCCAGTAGAACTCCGCGTGGCCGGCGCCGTAGTGCTTCTTCTCCTGCAGCACGACGTGGGCGTTGGCCACCGGCTCGCCGGCCTCGTCCACGACGATGCCGGCAGCCACGAGCGGCGCCATGCCGAGGAGCAGATCGCCGAGATCGGACTCGCCGGGCGGCAGCGACCACGACAGATCCGCCGACGCCGTCGGAGCGCTCGAGCCGCGCGCGCGCTGGCGCACCGTGAGCTTGCGCTTGCTGCCCTCGGGCAGGACGGGCTCCTCGACGTGGAAGCGGAAGCGCCCCGCCGCGTCCGTGCGCAGATCGTGGCCCCGCATGGAGTTTCCGCCCTCCGCGCCGGTGGTCTCGAGGCGGAGTTCGAATCGCTCGCCGGCGGCGGGCTTCCCGTCGGCGCCGAGCACGCGCCCCGTCACGAAGCTGCTGCCGCCGCGCTCGGCGACCGCGATGAGCGCGGTCTCGCCGGCGCTGACCGGCCCCGGACCCTCCGCTTCGCCGACCAGCGACCCGTCGGGGCGCATGACCCGCGCGCGGAAGTGCAGGCCGAGGCCGACGGGAACGACGCGCGCGGAGCCTTCCTTGAGGAACGTGAAATTCATGCCGTCGCGATCGCGGAACCTCTCGTCCATTTCCGTTGCGCCCGGCACGATCGCACGCAGGTCCACCATCGCCGGATCGGCCCAGGGCGCGCCGCTCAGGCCGGTCACGCGCACTTCGACCTGGCCGCAGGCCGGAAGCAGGAGCTCCAGCGGCTCGGCGGGAGGACTGGCTGGATCGAACTCCTGGGCGACCGTCACGCCGAGGAAACCTCCGATCGCCAGCGACCAGCCCCGCGTGCTGGGCGCGTCGCGCAGGAAGAGCTCCAGCCGGCGGATGCGCGCCAGGCCGTCCTCGCCCGTCACGATGCTGATCACGCGATTGCTGCGGTCGTCGTCCTGGACGCGCAGGTCCACGGGAATTCCGGCCTGCGGCCGGCCGCGCTCGTCCCGCACGCGCGCCGCCACCGACTGCGAGAGCTGACATTCGATCGTCAAACCGTCGCGCGGGACGCCGGTCTCCATGGACATCCCGAACCAGGGATCCTTGCGCGCCGCCGCCCAGACCTCGCGCGTGGGCAGAGGCAGCCGGACCGTGCCATCGGCGCCCGCGCGGTAGCGGACGGCCAGCGCCTCGATCAGCGCGTCCACGTCACGCAGCTCCGCCATGCGCGCCTGGATCGCCTCCTGATCCAGGTTGCCGACGTCCACGAAGAGAATCTCGGCGAAGGGAATCGGCTTCTTGCTCTCGGCCTCGACCGCGCGCGCCAGGAAGCCCTCGCCCTCCGGCACGGGCGCGCCGTAGACGGGCGCAGCCGGGGCGGACGCCGCGGCCGCGAGCGGCTCGACGGTTTCGCGGCTCTCGATGCCCGCGGCGGCCGGCGCCAGCGGCAGATCCAGCGCGCCCGCAGCCGGCGGCGCCGGCGCGGCGTCCGATTCAGTCTCGACCGGACCGGGCGCGGGAGCGGACGGGCCGGAGAGCAGAAACCAAGCGCCGGCGCCCAGCGCCAGGAGCAGGATCAGCGCGACGTGGAGCGGCTTCATGACGTCATTCACATCCTAGCCGGGGTATTCTGCCCGGCGGAGCGTTCATGATTCATCAAAACTGGTGGTTCACCACCCTGCTGGTCCATCCGGGCAAACACTGTCCGCCGCTTGACCGTGATCTCAAATGCGACGTCCTGATCGTCGGAGGGGGGCTCAGCGGCATCAGCGCGGCGGCGGAGTTCCTGGGCAAAGGCTTGAGCGTGGTGCTGCTCGAGAAGAACATCGTGGGCGGCGGCTCGACCGGCAAGAGCGCCGGCTTTCTGACCCCCGACAGCGAGCTCGAGTTGCACCAGTTGGTGCGCCGGTACGGCACGGCGGCCGCCCGCGACATCTGGCAAATGCCCTGCCGCGGCATCGACCGCGTGGTGGACGCCATCAAGAAGCACGACATCCGCTGCGGGCTGATCGAGCAGGATTCGCTGTTCCTCGGCATCGGCAAGTCCGGCCGCGCGGCCGTCGCCTCCGAGCGCGAGTGCCGCGAGAGCGTCGGCTTCACCGATCAGCAGACCTACGAGGGCGAGGAGCTGAAGACCGTGCTCGGCGCCGAGAACTACACCGCCGGCATCCGCTACACCGGCACCTACGGCATCAACCCGCTGCTGTGCCTGCAGGGGCTCAAGAATCTCTGCATCGAGAACGGCATGCAGGTCTACGAGAGCACGGAGATGAAGCGACTCGAAGGCCACACCGCCTACACGCACGGCGGCAGCGTCACCGCCGACCGCATCATCGTCGCCGTGGACAAGCTGGACTCGTCCATCAGCCCGCTGTCCTCGCAGATCTTCCACGCCCAGACCTTCATGAGCGTCACCGAGCCTCTGACGGACCGGGATCTCGCGCGCCTCTTCCCCGGCGGCCGGCAGATGCAGTGCTGGGATTCGCGCCTGGTCTACTCCTACTTCCGGCTGACGGGCGACAACCGCCTGCTGCTGGGAGGCGGCAGCGCGCTGTCCACCTTCCACCGCAAGGCCTACAACGATCCGACGGTGATCAACCGGGTGATCCGGCGCTTCAAGGAGCACTTTCCCTTCCTCGAGAAGCTGTCCTTCATCCAGTTCTGGCCCGGCCTCATCGACACCACCCGCGACCTGCTGCCGGTGATCGTGAAGCCGCCGACGCAGCCGCACCTCCAGTTCATCCTGGGCATCGTCGGCCTGCCGTGGGCATCCTTCGCCGGCAGCTTCGCCGCGCGCAACGTGCTGGGCACCGGCGCCGAGGATTACAAGAAGTATTACCCCTACTTCTCCAACCGGCGCCACTTCTTCCTGCCATCGGGGCTGGCGAAGGTCATCGGCAAGCCGGCGGTGTTCTCCCTCAACAACGCCTGGGCCAAGTTCTATCAGGTGGACGTGAAGCGCAAGCCGGTGCCCATGGAGGGTGAGTTTTAGACGTTGGCGGCGGTGGTATCGTGCCTGCGCACGGACATGCACGAACCCGTCCTGAGCAGTTCGACGAGCGCCCCGGTCTCCATCTTCTCGGGCGAAATGCTCGACAAGGTGGCCGAAGCGATTTCCTGGGGCGTGCTGGTCATCGTGCCGGCGGTGGCCCTCACGGTCTTCTGGCTCGTGCACATCCTGCCCGAGAAGATCGCCGAGAAACGGAAGCATCCGCAGGCCAAGGCCATCCAGACCCTGTGCCTGCTGTCGCTGTTCTTCGGCGGCATCCTGTGGCCGCTGGCCTGGCTGTGGGCCTACAGCAAGCCGGTGCTCTACAAGCTGGCCTACGGCACCGACGTGGACGAGAGCCACGGGCACGGGAAGACGGAGGCGCCTGCGGCGGCCGAGCCGGAAAGCGAGCTCGTGGCGCTGCGCCGGCGCGTCGCGGAACTGGAGGGGAAGGCCTGAGCCATGGAAGTCATTCTCCTTCTCATCTACTCCTTCTTCGTCTGGCTGATCTTCATCAAGTTCAAGTGGCTGCCTTGGAACATCGTCAGCCAGGTGATCGTCTCCACGATCCCGATCGTCGGCATCGCCGTCCTGATCCTGTTCCTGAACATCGTCGCTCCGTCCACGAGCGACGTGCGGGTGATCAACTACGTCGTGCCGATCCTGCCGCGCGTCACCGGCCGCGTCATCGAGGTGCCGGTCGAGCCCAACCGCCCGGTCAAGAAGGGCGACGTGCTGTTCCGGATCGATCCGGTGCCCTTCGAGATCCAGGTTCGCGCCGCCGAGGCCACGGTGGTGGACAGGACGGCCGCGGTCGTCGGCGCGCAGGCCCTGGAGCGGCAGTTGCAGGAGCAGCTGAACTCCGCCATCAGCAAGCGCCAGGCGGCGGAATCGCGCCTGCCGGGCCTGCAGGCGGAAATCGAGGGCGCGGTGGCCCTCGAGCGCGAGCTGCAGGAGCAGTTGAAGGCGGCTTCCGGATCGCTCCAGTCCGTGTCCAGCAAGCTCGAACTGGCGCGCCTGCGCGTGGACCAGTACCGCGAGCTGGCCGCCACCGGCGCCGGCAACCGCTTCGACCTCGAGCAGGCCGAAGCCGAGCTGCGCACCCTCGAAGCTGACATCTTGAGCGCCCAGGCCGGCGAAGGCCAGGTGACGCAGCGCTTGTCGGCGCGCGCAGCAAGCGGCGAGCTGGCCGAGATCGCGCAGGCGCGCTCGGCGCTCCTGCAGGCCGAGAGCGACGTCATCAGCGCCGCCGCCAGCGAAGCGCAGGTGCGCCAGCAATTGTCAGCGCGCACGCCCGAGGGCGAGCTGGCCGCGGTGGCGCAGGCGCGGGCGGCGCTCGCGCAGGCCGAGGCGCAGCTGGCCGACGCGCAGTGGCAGCTCGACCAGACCACCTGCTACGCGCCGTCGGACGGCAGAGTCGTCGGCCTGGCGCTGCGCCCCGGCGCGGTGGCCTCGCAGATGATTTTCCAGCCGGTGATGACCTTCGTCGAGAACGAGCAGTGGGTGGTCGGGATTTTCCGCCAGAACGAGCTGCGCAAGGTCCAGGAAGGCGACGAAGTGGAGGTCGCGCTCAAGACCTATCCCAACCGCATCATCAAGTGCAAGGTGGACTCGATCATGTGGGCCACCGCGCTGGGGCAGCTGCCCATCGGCGGCTCGATCCCGAACACCAACGCCGCGCCGGTGCCGGTCGGCCGCCTGGCGGTGCGCTTCGAGGTGGCGGAGAAGGACAAGGAACTGTTCCTCGCCGCCGGCGCGCAGGGGCAGGGCGCGATCTTCACGCACAGCGGCCACGCGATCCACATCGTGCGCAAGGTCATCCTGCGCGTGAGCACCAAGCTCGACTGGCTGATCCTGAAACTGCACTAGGCCATGCGCGCCATTCTCCCCGCCTCCCTGTGCGCCGCGGCGCTGCTCGGATGCGCCACCCAGGCCGAGCCCACCGGCGCGGAAATCCGCGAGGACGCGCTCGTCAGCCCGATGCTGCGCGAGGGCTGGACGGGGGGGGGCGAGGCCGGAACGATCCAGGACAACTGGCTGGCCAGTTTCGGCGACGCCGAGCTCGAGGGTCTGGTGGCCGAGGCCCTCCTGCGCAATCCGGACCTGCAGGCGGCGGCGGCGCGCGTCGAGCAATCGGCCGGCTACGTCGAGCGCGCGCGCGCGGCACTGCGCCCCGCGGTCGGGCTGCTCGGCACCGGCGGACTGAATCTCGGCGGCGGCGATCTCAACTCCGCGCTGCAGGGCCTGATGCTGGCGGTGTCCTGGGAGCCGGACCTGTGGGGGCGGATGCGCTATGGTCGCAACGCCGCGGAGGCCACGCTGGCCTCGGTTGCCGCCGACTACGAGTTCGCGCGCCAATCGCTGGCCGCCGCCACCGCGCGCAGCTGGTTCACCGCGACCGAGACGCGGCTGCAGCTGCAGATCGCCGGCGACATGGTGCGCGCCGGCAAGACGCTGGTCGCGCTCGCGGAGCAGCGCTGGAAGGTCGGCGCGGGCAGCGAGAACGAAGTCGCGCAGGCACGCTCCAATCTCGGCAAGCTGCTGGACGCCGAGCGGCAGGTGCTGCTCGCCCATCAGTTGTCGCTGCGCGCGCTCGAACTGTTGCTCGGCCGCTACCCCGCGGCCGAACTGCAGGCGCGCCAGGATCTGCCGGCCATGCCGGGTCCGGTGCCGGCCGGCATGCCTCTGGCCATGCTCGAGCGGCGGCCGGATTTGATCGCGGCCGAGCGCCGCGTCGCCGCCGCCTTCGACCGCGTCGGCGAGGCCAAGGCGGCGATGCTGCCGGTGCTGTCGCTGAACGCCAGCGCCTCGGTCATCGGCAGCGAGGTTATGGAGTTGCAGGACGACTTCTCCAATCCCGCGATCGGCGTCGGCGCGCGGCTGCTCGCGCCGATCTACCGGGGCGGGGAACTGCAGGCCAACGTCCAGATCCGCAACGCCGAGCAGAAGGAGGCCGTCTTCGAGTACGCCCGGCTGGCCTGGCGCGCCATCGGCGACGTCGAGAACGCGCTCTCCACCGGCCAGTCGCTGGCCGACCGCGAGCTGCTCCTGCTGCGCGTCCTCTCTGACAATCAGCGCGCCCTCGAGCTGGCCAGCGAGAACTACCGGATCGGCAGCCAGGATCTGCGCCCGGTGGAACAGCAGCGCCTGAACGTGCACGCGGCGCGCCTGGCGCTGCTCGGAGTGCAGAGCGCGCAGCTCAGCCAGCGCGCGAGCCTGCACCTGGCGCTGGGCGGCAAGTTCGAGCAGCCGCCGCCGCCGCCCGAGGAAGCCGCGCCCGCCGATCCCGCCGCGCCCGCGGAAGCCGCGGCGCCGGTGGCGGCCGGCGGCGAGTGAGCATGAGCGCAGCAGCCCAGCCCGCCGCTTCGCCCTGGAAATCCTTCGTGCGCGCGCCGGTCAACTGGCTGCTGGTCTGCGCGCCGCTCGCGTTCGCCGCGGAGGCCGTCGGCGCTCCCGCGCCGGTCGTGTTCCTGCTGGCCGGACTCGCCCTGATTCCGTTCGCCACGCTGATCGTGCACAGCACGGAGGAAATCGCGTCGCGCACGGGGCCGGCCGTCGGCGGCCTGCTCAACGCCACCTTCGGCAACTTGCCCGAGCTGATCATCTCCTTCGTCGCGCTGCGCGCCGGACTGCTCGAGATGGTGCGAGCCTCGCTGATCGGCGCGCTGCTGGCCAACCTGCTGCTGGCGCAGGGCCTGTCCTTCATCCTCGGCGGCCGCCGCCACCACGTGCAGGAGTACAACCCGGCCGCGGCGCGCACCTACGGCTCGATCATGCTGCTGGCCGCGCTGAGCATGGTCGGACCGGCGAGCTTTCACCGCTTCCTCAGCGACGAGGCGCCGCGCCACGCCGCGACGCTCGACCTCGGCGTGTGCTTCGTGCTGCTCGCGCTCTACGCGCTCTACCTGGTGTTCATGCTGCGCACGCACCCGGAATTCTTCTCGGCCAAGTCAGGGGGCAAGTCCGAGCACGCGCCGCAGGGCAGCGCGACGCGCGCCGGCGTCACCCTGGTGGCGGCTTCGGTGGGCGCGGCCTTCATGAGCGAGGTGCTGGTCGGCGCCGCCGAGGAGACGGGGCACGCGCTCGGCATGTCGGCGGTGTTCATCGGCATCGTGCTGCTGGCGATCCTGGGCGGCGCGGCCGAACTCGGCGCCGCCGTGGCGATGGGGCGCAAGAACAAGATGGATCTGTCGGTCGGCATCGCGATGGGCAGCTCGATCCAGATCGCGCTGTTCGTCACGCCGGTGCTCGTGCTCGCCAGCTATTTCGTGGCGCCGGAGCCTCTCACCCTGTCCTTCACGCGCACCGAGATCGGCGCGCTCTTCTTCGGCGTCCTGATCGGCATCACCGTGTCCGGCGACGGGCGCGCGAACTGGTTCAAGGGCTCGCAGCTGCTCGGCTTCTACCTGATTCTCGCCGCGATCTTCTACCTGCTGCCCGAACTGCCGGTCGCGGCGCCGTAGAGCCGGTTGAGGATCGCGAAGAACAGGCCGGCCGACAGTCCGGACATCAGGATGCCCGTCAACGCCTCGACCGGCGCCAGCAGGCGCCAGCGCTCCGGCAGCACCAGATCGCCGTAGCCGACCGTGGTGTAGGTGACGCCCGAGAAGTAGATGGCGGACTCGAGGCTGGGCATGCACTCCTGCCAGAAGTAAAAGAGCCCCCACACGGCGATTTCGGCGGCGTGGATCAGGATCAGCAGCCAACTCACGAGGATCAGCAGCCGGACCGTCTGCCAGGGACTCTCCGGGCGCGCGCGCGGGCCGCGCATGAACTGCAGAATCCACGCGAAGCCGGCTCCGTGGATTGCGACGGTCACGGCGATCAGAGCGCAGCTGATGAGAAGATTGGAGGACATGGCGCGCGCCTCTCACTCTATCCCGCCGTGCCGCGGAGGCGGGTGTATCATCCGCGGCGCCGTCCGCGCGGCAGTTCATCCATGACCATTCCCGCCAGCCTCCGCGAAGGAAGCGAGCGCTCCGCCAGCCGGCGTGAGCGGGTCCTCGATCCGGTCCAGCGCCAGGCCGAAATCCTGTTCGGCCTGATCATGGTGCTGTCCTTCACCGGCTCGATCAGCGTCGCTTCCGCCGACCGCGCCGAGGTGCGCGAAGTCCTGTTGGGCGCGCTCGGATGCAACGTGGCCTGGGGCATCGTGGACGCCGTCATGTATCTCATGGCGATCGTGATCGAGCGCGGGCGCAGCCAGACCATTCAGCGCGCGGTCCAGTCCAGCAAGGACGCCGAGCACGGCCGCCGGCTCATTCAGGAAGCGCTGCCGGAGGGCATGGACGAATTGTTCGATTCCCGCGCCCTCGAAGGCGCGCGCCAGAAGGTCGCCGCGGCGCCGACGCCGCCGGAACATCCGCGCCTGAGCCGCCAGGACTGGCTCGGCGCATTGGGTGTCTTCCTGCTCGTCTTCCTCTCCACCTTTCCGGTGGTGATTCCCTTCATGTTCGCCATGCCGCTGGAAACGGCGATGCGCGTGTCCAATCTGGTGGCGATCGTGCTGCTCTACGTGCTCGGGCACAGCCTGGGCCACTATTCCGGGATGCGCCCGGTGCGCACCGGCATCGCAATGGTGACGCTGGGCGTGGCGCTGGTGGCCGCGACCATCGCGCTGGGGGGCTGATGCTGCGCATCCCGCCCTGCGCCGCATTCTGGTTCGCGATCGCGATCGCGGGCGTTCTCGCCCCTGCCGCCGCGGCGCAGGAACCCGGCGCGGCGGCCGTCCCGCCGCCCGCCGCGGAGGAAGCGGTCTGGGAATTCTCCGGCACGGTCCTCTACTCCGATCCGCCCGGCTCCGACGGGCATCTGATCCCGATCATCTACGCCGACCGCGGTCCTCTGCACCTCGAGCTGCGCCACAACTACGAGGATCTCGACACCACGTCCATCTTTGCGGGCTGGACCTTCGCAGGCGGCGAGACGGTGGAGTACGCGGTCACGCCGCTGCTGGGCGCCGTGGCCGGCGACACCGACGGCGTCGCGCCCGGCGTCGAGTTCGATGTCGGCTGGCGCCGCCTCGCCTGGTACACCGAGGCGGAATACCTCTTCGACAGCCACGACCGCGACGACGACTTCTTCTACTCCTGGTCCACTCTCACCTACGAGTTCAGCGACCGCCTGAGCGCCGGCATCGTGACCGAGCGCACGAAGCTGGTGGACACGGACTACGAGTATCAGCGCGGCCTCGCCCTCAGCTTCTCGCTCGCCGGACTCGGATTTTCCCTCTACGCCTACAACTTCACTTCGGACGATTTTTACGCGGTGTTCGCCGTCGACCTGATTCCGTGAGCGCCGGAGGGCCGGCGGCGCGCCGGTTGCCCTTTTCCGACGGGGATAGAATGCCTGACGCTTCGCCGCAGGCCCGCAGGGAATCCACCATGAAAGCGAAAAAATCCACGCAGCCGAAAGAACCCATGGGCCGGAAGGAGTACGACAAGGAGTTGAAGAAGCTCCAGTCCCGGCTTTGCATCCTGCAGGAGTGGGTGAAGCACAAGGGCCTGCGCGTGATCGTCCTCTTCGAGGGCCGCGACGCCGCCGGCAAAGGCGGCACGATCAAGGCGCTCACCGAACGGGTCAGCCCGCGCGTGTTCCGGCTGGTGGCGCTGCTCGCGCCTTCCGACCGCCAGAAGTCGCAGCTGTACATGCAGCGCTACATCCCGCACTTCCCGGCCGCCGGCGAGGTCGTGATCTTCGACCGCAGCTGGTACAACCGCGCCGGCGTCGAGCGGGTGATGGGCTTCTGCACCGACAAGCAGTACAAGCTCTTCCTCGACCGCTGCCCGGAGATGGAGCACTACATCGTCAGCGGCGGCATCCTGCTGGTGAAGTTCTGGCTCGAGGTCGGCGACGAGGAGCAGAAACGGCGCTTCGAGGCGCGCATGGAGGATCCGCGCCGGCAGTGGAAGCTCAGTCCGATGGACCTGCCCTCGCGCGAGCGCTGGTTCGAATACTCGAAGGCGCGCGACAAGATGCTGGACGCCACCGACACCAAGGAGTCGCCCTGGTACATCGTGCCTTCGGACGACAAGAAGCGCGCGCGGCTCAACGTCATCGCCCACCTGCTGAGCCTGATTCCGCACAAGAAGCTGCCGCGCCCGAAGATCGAGCTGCCCAAGCGCTCCAAGAAGGGCGCCTACGACGACAAGGCCAGCCTGAAGGGCCGCAAGTTCGTTCCGGAGAGGTACTAATCTGAGCCTCCTCGCGCGGTGGATGCCGGCGCTCGCCTGGTTGCGCAGCTACCAGCTCGGCTGGCTGCGCCTCGACCTGGTGGCCGGCCTCACCCTCGCGGCCTACGCCATTCCCGCGGGCGTCGCCGACGCCTCGCTGGCCAATCTGCCGCCCGAAGCCGGCCTCTACGCCTGCCTCTTCTCCGGCCTCGTGTTCTGGCTGTTCTGCGGCTCGCGCCACACCGCGATCACCGTCACCTCGGCCATCTCCCTGCTGATCGGCTCGACCCTCGGCGACCTCAGCGGCGGCGACGCGTCGCGCTTCGTGGCCCTCGCCTCGTGCACCGCGCTGCTGGTGGCGGGCTTCGCCTTCCTGGTCTGGCTGATGGACGGCGGATCAGTCGTGAACTTCGTGTCCGAGACGGTGCTGATCGGATTCAAGGCCGGCGTGGCGCTCTACCTCGCGAGCACGCAGCTGCCGAAGCTCTTCGGCATTTCCGGCGCGCACGGCGACTTCTGGGAGCGGATGGGCTATCTCATCCGGCACTTGGGCGAAACGCACCAGGCCGCGCTGCTGCTCGGACTCGCGGCGCTCACGCTCTTGCTGCTCGGCAAGTTCCTGCTGCCGAACCGCCCGGTCGCGCTGGTGATCGTGATCGGTGGCATCGTGGCCGCCGGCCTCCTCGATCTCGGCGCGCGCGGGGTCAAGATGCTCGGCGAAGTTCCCGAGGGCGTCCCGATGCCGGCGCTGCCGGCCGTGGGCTGGTCGGATCTCAACACGCTGCTGCCGCTCGCCATGGCCTGCTTCCTGCTGGCTGCCGTGGAGACCGCCGCCATCGGGCGCATGTTCGCGCAGAAGCACAAGTACCGCCTGGATTCGAACCAGGAATTCCTGGCGCTGGCCGGCGCCAACCTCGCGTCCGGACTCGGGAGCGGTTTTCCCGTCAGCGGCGGCATGTCGCAGTCGCTCGTGAACGAGAGCGGCGGCGCGCGCACGCCGATCTCCGGCCTGGTCGCGGCGCTGCTGATCCTGCTGGTGGTCCTGTTCCTCTCGGGCCTGCTGCAGGACCTGCCGCAGCCCGTGCTGGCGGCGATCGTGCTGGTGGCGGTCACCGGACTGTTCAAAGTCAAAGCCCTGATCCGCCTCTGGCACTTCAGCCGCGCCGAATTCGCCGTCGCGATCGCGGCCCTGCTCGGGGTGCTCGGATCGGGCCTGCTGCGCGGCGTGCTGATCGGCGCGGTCCTGTCCATCCTGATGCTGCTGCGGCGGGCCTCGAAGCCGCCCGCCACCGAGCTCGGCCGGGTTCCGGGCACCGAGTACTTCGCCGACCGCATCCGCAATCCGGAGAACGAGCGCGAGCCCGGCGTCTTCGTGTTCCGCACTTCGGGCGCCCTGCTCTACTTCAACGTGGATCACGTGCGCGACGAATTCTTCGCCAAGCTCGAGGCCTTCGGGCCGGCCAGCCGCGCCGTCTACTTCCTGGGCGCGGTGCCGATGGTGGACCTGGCCGGCGCCGAGCTCCTGGCCGAGCTCCACCGCACGCTGAAGTCCCGCGGCGTCGAGTTCCGCCTGGCCGCCACCCCGAGCAGCGTGCGCGAAACGCTGATCCGGGCCGGGTTCGAGAAGGAGTACGGCCCGGTGGCCGCGAACGAGCCGGTGTCCGCGGTGCTCCCGCCCCGGTCCTGAATGCGGCCGCCGTGCCGTTAGAATCGCGGCTGCCGCCGCAGCGCGCGATCGCCCGGCGCACTGCATGACGGCGGAACCCAGCGAGCAGACCAACTTCCTCCTGCTCTACGAGGAGTTGCGCGGCTTGGCCGACGCCTACCTGCGGCGGGAGCGGCGCGGGCACACGCTGCAGCCGACGGCGCTGGTGCACGAAGCCTGGGAGCGGCTGATGGGCGGCGCCGAGACGGGCGGGCCGGCGCCCTTCCGCGACCGCCAGCACTTCCTGGCCACGGCGGCGCGCGTGATGCGCCGCATCCTCATCGACCACGCCCGCGCGCGCCGCGCCTCGAAGCGCGGCGGCGGCGGCGCCCGCGTCGAGCTCGAGCTCGAAGATCTGGCCGCGCCTCCGAGCGCCGACCCCGACGCCTACCTCGTCGCGCTCGACGCCGCCGTCGCCGAGCTCGCCGCCCAGGATCCGCGCGCGGCCCAGCTGGTGGAGCTGCGCTTCTTCGCCGGCCTGACGATGGAGGAGACCGCGAAGGTGCTGGGAGTCAGCATGGCCACCGCGCACCGCGAGTGGGCCTTCGCGCGCACCTGGCTGCACCATCGCGTGCGCCAGCGGGGGACCCCGTGAGCCCGGCCTCCTGGGACAAAGTCAAAGAAGTCTTCACGCGCGCGCGCGCCTTCCCGGAAGCCGAGCGCGAAGCCTTCCTGCGCGCTGAGTGCTCCGGCGACGCTGCCCTGGCCGACGAAGTGCGCGCCCTGCTCGGCGCCGAAGCCGACGTGCCGGGCTTCCTCGACACGACCGCCGAGCAGGCCCTCAGCTCCTTCACGCGCGCCGAGCCCGATCTGCGCGAGCCGGGCCAGGTGGTCGGGCCGTGGGTGCTGGAGCGCCGCGTCGGCGCCGGCGGCATGGGCACGGTGTGGCGCTGCCACCGCGCCAGCGAGCCCGAAACGCCGTACGCCGTCAAGTTCATGCGGCGCGGCCTCGACACGGCGCTGCTCCTGCACCGCTTCGCGATGGAGCGGCACACCCTGGCCGCGCTCGACCATCCGAACGTCGCCGCGCTGGTGGACGCCGGCGTGGACGCGCACGACCGCCCGTATCTGGTGATGGAGTTCGTGGACGGCGAACCGCTCGACCGGTGGTGCGACCGCCGCCGGCTCGGCGTCCGCGCCCGCGTGGACCTCTTCCGCGACGTCTGCAGCGCCGTGCACCACGCGCACCGCTCGCTGGTCGTGCACCGCGACCTCAAGCCGGCCAACGTCCTGGTGACGGACGCGGGAATCGTCAAACTGCTCGACTTCGGCGTGGCCAAGATGCTCGGCGCCGGCGACCGCAGCGACACCGAGACGGCCACCGGCGCGCGCCTCATCACGCCGCGCTACGCCAGCCCGGAGCAGTTGCTCGGCGGGCACGTCGGCACGGCGTCGGACGTCTACTCGCTGGGCGTGATCCTCTACGAGCTGCTCGCCGGGCGCACGCCGTTCCCGCACCGCGAGGGCAGTTTCGCGGAGGCGCGCCAGGACGCGGCCGCCGAGCCGCAGCGCCCGAGCCAGGTGCTGGACGACGCCGCCGCCGAGCAGCGCGGCCTGCGCCTCGAGGCGCTGCGCCGCCAGCTGCGCGGCGACCTCGACACCATCGCGCTGACCGCCCTGCGCAGCGAACCCGACCGGCGCTACGCCTCCGCGGGCCACCTGGCGGAGGACCTGGAGCGCCACTTCTCTGGGCTGCCGGTGAAGGCGCGCGGCGACTCGCTGCCCTACCTGTTCGCCAAGTGGACCCGGCGCCACCGCGGGCTGGTCGCGTCCATCGTGATCTTCACGGGCCTCGCGCTCGGCGGGGTGATCGGCATTGCCCGCCAGGCCGGCATCGCCCAGGACGAGGCCGACTCGGCGCGCGCGGAATTCGAGAGCCGCGAGCGCGTGGTCGAATTGTTGATCGACATGTTCGAGAGCGCGGCAGCCGACAACACCAACCCCGAAAACATCTCGGCGCTGGAGCTCATCGAAGCCGGCGCGAAACTGTTGGCCGAAGGCTTGGGAGGGGACGACAAGGTGCGCGCCAAGCTGATGGCCACCGTCGGCCGCGTTCTGGTGCACCTCGGGCGCCCCGAGCGCGCGGAGAAGTTGCTCGAGGACAGCCTGGCGCTGCGCGCCGCCCTCTACGGCGAGCGCCACCCGGACGTCGCCGAATCGCTGGCGGCGATGGGCGAGCTGCGCCGCGTGCAGAACCGCATTCCCGAAGCCGAGGAACTCCTGCGCCGCGCCATCGCCACCTACCGGCCCGAGCCGGGCGCCGAGCCGAGCAGCATCACGTGGCCGGCCGTGAGCCTCGGCCTCACGCTGATGGAGCAGGAGGAGTACGTGGAAGCGGAGTCCTGGCTCGAGCTGGCGGCGCGCGTGCGCACGCGCGAGTACAGCGCCAGCCACCCCGGCACGCTGGTCGTCAAAGGGCACATCGCGCTCGTGCGCTTCCGCCAGGAGCGCTACGCCGAGGCCGAGACCATCCTGCGCGAAGTTCTCACGGAGCAGGAACGGCGCGAGCCCGATCTGCACCTCGCCGCCACCCTCAACAACCTCGGCCTCGTGCTCCTGCGCCTCGGCCGGGCCGACGAGGCGGAGCAGGCTTTCCTCCGCGCCCTCGAGTCGCGCAAACAGATGCTGCCGGCGGCCCACCCGGACCTCGCGGCCACCTACAACAACCTCGCCCTCGCGCGCTACGAGCTCAAGCTCTTCCCCGCGGCGGCGCTCGACTTCCACGAGGCCGCCCGCCTCACGACCCAGCGCCCGGTGCGGGACGCTCAGGCCCTGGCGCTCATGCACTTGAACGAGGCCCGCAGCCTGCTCCAGGCGGCCGAGCCCGGCAAGGCGGCCGAAGTCCTCTCCGGCGCCCTGGCCGAGGCCGGCTCCAAGCTCCCGGCCGACCATCCGCTGGTGCTCGCGCTGCTGCAGGCGACCGGCGCAGCCCAGATGCAGCTGCGCCAGGGCACCCGCGCGGTCGCCACCTACGAGGAGCTGGAGCGCCGGCTGCTCGGCCTGCAGGATGAGGATCCGTGGCCCCTGGCCCGGGTGCGCGTGGAGCTGGGGGCGGCCCGCTTCATGGACCGCGACCTGGCGCGCGCCGAGGCCGCCCTGAGCGCGGCCCTGCAGGTGCTGCAGACCCAGCCGGACAAGGATCCCGAGCTGGTGCGCCGGGCCGAATCCCTGCTGGCCGAAACCCGCGCCCGCGCCGGGCGCAACTGAAAAAGAATCCGGCCGTCCTTCAGGCGAGCTGAGGGACGGCCGGGTTCAATCAACGCGCCTCAGGGCGCTCGGAAACCAGGTTCGCTTCGCATGGAGGGCTCCCCTCCCTCCATCTGAAGAAGCGCAAAGTCCCGCGCCGGGACTCTCAAGAAAATCAATTTCCCGAAGGAACGGGAATCGCGGCCCGGACCTCGGCCTCGGTCCAGGGCAGGAGAATCTCCTGGACGCCGCTCAGGTCGCGGATCTCGACCGGGAAGCCCTCGGGGGGGTACATCACCCAATTCCACTCGTTCTCGGCGCCCGGTTGCTGGAAATACAGCATCATGCGGTAGTAACCGGCGGTGTTCAGGCTCACCGGCACCCCGTCGGCGCTGAGGTCGTGCCAGCGCCCGTCCTGGTCTTGGTTGTCGCCGTCCTTCTGGATGCTGACCCACATCTGCGCCGACAGGGCGCGCACGCCCGGGTCCGCCAGCTTGATCAGCACCCGCGGGCCACTGCGCAGGGCAACCTCGACCTTGCGGCCGGTGAGATCCACCATCTCGCGCCGGTGGCCCTCGGCCTGCACCCAGAGCTTCCAGCCCTCGTCGGCCACCAGCACCTTGAAGGTCTTCTGGTCGGTGCCGGACCAGTCCTCGGGCAGCACGGCGTCGCGCGACAGGGCGTAGTTGATGCCGTTCTCGAGCGCGTCCTGAGACTGGGAGCTGACCAGGACCTCGACTTCGTAGAGGACGCGGCGCAGGTCCAGGGGATCGAGGCGCGGATCGGGATCGGCGCCGGGCTCGTGGCCGGCCAGGGACTCCAGGCGATGGAGCACCTGGTCGGTCTGGCGGTCGAAGATCCAGAGGTCCACCCGCTCGGACACGCCCGGCCCGCAGCTGAACTGGCCGTAACGGTCGAGCCGGCCCTGGGCCTCGGGGTTGACGTTGCCGACGGGGGTGCCGGCCGGCACGACCCGCAGTTCCAGGTTGCTGACCGCGAGCTCGGTGTCGAGCAGAACGCGGCCCTGCAGGAAGCGGCCGCGCTTCAGCACGATGACGTGGTCGGAGGCCTTCTCGCGCCAGGGCAGCGTTTCCGGCTTGTAGTCGGGATGGCGGGCCGACAGGCGGAAGGTGCCCTCGGGCAGGAAGCCGGTGAGCGCGAAGGCGCCGTCCGGGCCGCTGCGCGCCATCACGCTGTTGTCGTCGCGCCAGGATTCGCGGCCGCGGCGCATCAGGCGGCGCGAGAGCACCACGGTGGCGCCGACGATCGGCTGCCCGGCCTCGTCCACCACGCGGCCCGCGGCGATCATGCCCAGCGGCTCCAGCTTCAGGTCGCCGAGCTCGTTCGGCCCGGCCCGCCACGCGGCGCGCCCGGGCAGGCGGCCGACGAGTTTGACATCGGTTCCCGGCTCCTCGTAGTGCACCTCGAGGCTGCGCTGCGCGTCGGTGCGCTCCTGCACCCAGTCGCCGTCGAGCGTCGAGCGCAGCCAGCCGGCGCCGTCTGACTTCTCGCTCTTCTCCTGGAAGTTGCTCCACTCGGCGCTGGTGGTGCGCATCAGCAGATCGAGCCGCGCGTCCGCCAGCGGCTGGCCGTCCGGCAGCAGCACGCGCAGCACCAGGCTGGGGCGCAGCACTTTCTGCACGGCTTCGATCTGCGCAGACTCGCCGGCGCGCTCCGGCCCGCGCGCGCGCGTCACCTCGTAGTTGCCGGTGCCGTCGAAGTCCACGCCGATCTCGAGGCCGAGCCCGAGGCCGACGTGGCTGAACCGGGCCTCGCCGGATTCGGCATCCACCGCGCGCGCGCCCTGCAGCGGCCAGGGCGCAAAGTCGTTCTCATCCAGCCATTCGGGGCGCTGTTCCGGCGTTTCCTGCAGATAGACGCGCGCCGCGCCCGTCAGCGGCCGGCGGTCCGGATCGAGCAGGCGCACCGTCACCGAGCCGGTCGCGGGCAGCACCAGCACCTGCTCCTCGGCGGGGAGCGCGCTGAGCTTCACCGGAATCCGCGGCGGATCGTCGAGCGGCAGCGCCGGCGCCAGTTCCACCGCGACCGACCCCTGCCGCCGGAAGGCGATGCGCTGCACGTGCGCGAACACGGCGCGGCCCTCGGCGTCGGTGGTGCGATGAGCCAGCCACTCCGACTCGTTCTCGCGCCGCGTGCGCAGGCCGACCGGCACGCCGGCCTGGCTCTTGCCGCCGGCGTCGGCGACGCGCACGCGCAGCGCGCCGTCGGGCTCGAGCAGCAGCTTCACGATCTGGCCGTCGGGCCCGGACTCCTGATACTGCTCGCCGTAGAGCGATCCGCTGCGGCCGAGCAGGCGCACCCAATCCTTCGGCTGCGCCACCGCCGCCAGGCCCTTCTCGTCGGTCGTCAGCTTGAACGCGAAGCGCGGCGCGAGGACCTCCCAGTCCGGCTCCTCCTTGAGCGCCGCGGAGAAGGCCTCCTCGTCGTACTGCGCGGGATCGAAGGCCCAGACGGTGGCGTTGGCCACCGGCGCGCCCTTGGCCAGGTCGATGACTTTGACAATCAGGCGCGGACCCTCGATCGCGCCTGCGGCGCCGGCCGCGGAGGCGTCGGCCGGCACCTGGGCGTCGGCGCGGGCCAGGGCGTCGGCATCGGCGCCGCCGGATCCGGCCGAGCCCGGCAGCGGCGCGCCGGCGGCGGTTCCGGACCCTTCCGCCGCCGCCTCAGGATCCGCCGCGCCGCCGCCGCCGCCGCGGAACAGGATGAACGCGGCAAGGCCGAAGATCACGACCAGCCCGGCGAGCGCGAATCGGGAGAGGCGCATGGTGGGGGAGCCGCCGTCCGGCTCCGGCCTTCAGCCTATCCGCCGCTTGCATTCCGGTTGCCAGCCGCGCATCCTTGCTGGATCCATGGAGAGTCGGCGTCTTGTGGCAGCGGCCCTGCGGGAAAGCCTCGCCCAGGGCTACGGTTGGGCCAAGCTGCGCACCGACCTGCTGGCCGGCGCGACCGTCGGCCTGGTGGCGCTGCCTCTGGCCATGGCGCTGGCCATCGCCAGCGGCGTGCCTCCGATCCACGGCCTCGCCACCTGCGTGGTGGCGGGCGGTCTCACGGCGCTGCTGGGCGGCTCGCGCTTCAACGTCACCGGCCCGACCGCCGCCTTCGTCGCGGTGCTCGTGCCGATCGTGGCCGCCCACGGCATCGGCGGCCTGGTGCTGGCCACGATGCTCGCGGGCATCCTGCTGGTGATCCTCGGCTGCGCGCGCCTGGGACGGCTCATCGAATTCATTCCCTATCCGGTCACGGCCGGATTCACGGCCGGCATCGGCACGGTGATCGCGCTGCTGCAGATCGAGGATCTGCTCGGCCTGCAGGGAGTCGGGCGCGCGGCCCACTTGCCGGAGCGCTTCGTCTCGATCGTCCAGCATCTTCCCACCTGGCAGCCGCATGACGCGCTGCTCGGAGTCGTGACGGTGGCGGGGATCCTGCTGTGGGGGCGCTGGGCCGGCGGACCTCTGCGCCGGATTCCGGCGCCGCTGGCGATTCTCGGCGGCGTCAGCGCGCTCGCCTTCTTCCTGCCTGCGGTCTGGCCCGGCTTCGAGGTCCAGACCATCGCCGGCCGCTACGGCGAACTGCCGCGCGGGTTTCCCGCCTTCCATCTGCCCTGGAATCTGCCGGGCGCGGACGGCCAGCCGCTCGTGCTCGGCTTCGCGCTGCTGCGCGACCTGGCCGGCCCGGCCTTCGCCATCGCGCTGCTCGCGGCCATCGAGTCCCTGCTGTGCGCGGTCGTTTCCGACGGCATGGCCGGCACCCGCCACAATCCCAATTCCGAACTGGTGGGCCTGGGCATCGGCAATCTGGGCGCGGCGCTCTTCGGCGGCATCGCCGCGACCGGCGCCATCGCGCGCACCGCCACCAACGTGCGCAGCAACGCCGCCAGCCCGCTCGCGTCCGCCTGTCACGCCGGATTCGTGCTGGCGGGCCTGCTGCTGATGGCGCCCTGGCTCGGGCATCTGCCGCTGGCGGCGCTGGCCGGCCTGCTGCTGATCGTCGCCTGGAACATGGCCGATCTGCCGCACGTGCTCCACGTGCTGCGGAGCGCGGGCCGCGGCGACCGGCTGGTGCTGCTGACTTGCTGGATCCTCACGGCCGCTCTCGACATGACCATCGCCGTCGGAGTCGGCATCGTGCTGGCCTCGGTGCTGTTCATCCGCCGGATGGTGGACATGACCGGCGTGGATCTCGTGGACGAGGCGGCGCCCGACGCCGGCGCGGCCGAACGCCGGCCCGGGCACGCGCGCTACCGGATCGCCGGACCGCTCTTCTTCGGCGCGGCGCAGAAGGCGATGAGCACCCTGCGCCGGCTGCCGCGGGACACGCGCTTCCTGGTGCTGGACCTGGCGGCGGTGCCGAGCATGGATTTCACCGGCTTCGTGGCTCTCGAAACCGCCGTCGCCAACCTCGAGAAGATGGGAGTGCAGGTCACGATCGCCGGCGCGCGCCCGGCGATTCGCGCCTTCCTGCTGCGCGCCGGCTGGCAGGAAAAGCATCCTTCCGCGCCGTTAATCTAGGCGCCGTTGCCCTCCCAACAGCGCTCGATCGTCTATCTCCTCGGCGTGATCGCGACGATCCTCGTCGGGTGGGTTCTGCACGTCGGCGCGCCGATCCTGCTGCCGCTGGTCATCGCCTTTCTGCTGGCCGGCATGATCGCGCCGATCGTGCGGCGCATGGCGCGCTACCGCGTGCCGCCGCTGGTCACGGTCGCGGCGGTGCTGGGCCTGCTGTTCTTCGGCACCGCCGAGCTCGGCTTCATGGTGCGCGACAACCTCGCGCAGTTCGTCGGCCTCGAGGCGCCCGCGGTCGGCGAAGCCGGGCAGAAGCTCGACTGGGCCGGCATCATCGACAGCCTCAAGCGCACGTTCAGCGAGTCGAACATGCCGGAGCCTCTGTCGCGGCTGCTGGTGGACAGCCTGCGCCAGGTGGACGCCGAGGCGATGGCGCAGGCCGGCGTGGCGGTCGGCATCGGCTTCACCCGCGACCTCGTGGTGGTGCTGATCTACATGGTCTTCATCTTCGCCGAGGCGCGGCTGTTCCAGCGCAAGATCCTGCTGATGGCCGGCGAGCGCCGCGCCGAAGCGCGCAAGGTGCTCGAGCACGTCGCCTGGGGCATCCAGCGCTATCTGCTGGTCAAGACCCTGATCTCTGTCCTCACGGGCTTCCTCTGCTACCTGCTGTTGATCACGCTGAAAGTGCCCTACGCGCCGCTGCTCGGCCTGGTCACGTTCCTGCTCAACTTCATTCCCACCTTCGGCAGCATCATCGCCGGCCTGCTGGCGATTCTCGTGGCGCTGGCTTCGGGCGACACCTGGAACACCGCCGCCTGGACCGCGGCCGGCTATCTGACGGTGAACATGGTGCTGGGCAACTATCTCGATCCCAAGATCCTCGGCAAGGAATTGAACCTCTCGCCGCTGGTGATCGTCGTGTCGGTGGTGGTGTGGGCCGGCATCTGGGGCGTCGCGGGCGCCTTCCTCGCGGTGCCGATCACCTCCGCGCTGCAGATCATCCTGCTGTCCGACGAGCGCACGCGGCCGATCGCCATCCTGCTGTCCGGCTCGCCGCCCAAGGAGGGCGAGCGGCCCGGCGCGGAGGCCGATCCGGATCTGGATCCCGACGCCGCCGTCTGACAAAAAGAGAGGGGCCGCCGTCGCCGGCAGCCCCTCGTCGTGATGCGCGCGGACGCGCGCGTGGCGCGGCCTAGGCCTGGGCCTTTTCCTCCGGCACCGTCACCGGGAAGAGACTGTCGCTGCGGTTCTTGCGCAGGATGTCGCGGATCGCCTTCTCGTCCACCGTGCCGTTGGTCTTGATCCCGATCGTAACCGCTTGATCGGACACGTAGACGTCGTGAACGTTCGCCACCTTCATCAAGGCCTCACGGACCTTGTCGGCGGTGTTCGCTCAGCTGGAAGGCTTGCCGAAAGCGAAGCTGATCTCGCGCTGGGCCTTCTGGCGCACCACCTTCTCGGCGTTCGCCAGGTCGAGGCTGTTCTTCTTCAGCGCCTTCTGCACCGCATCCTTGTCCACCGCTGCGTTTTCCTTCATCGTGAAGGTTCCGCGGCGGCCGCACTGGCGCAGTTGCGCCACGCTTTGCACCGTTTGGTAGGCCGCACGGGCCTGCCCTTGAGCGCTTCAGGATCCGCCCTTCGCCATCACCACCCACACGGTCTCGGTGGACCAGGCGGGCAGCTCGACGTTCTTGACGGTGACGCCGGCCTTGGCGGCGGCCGCCTTGGCGGCATCGGTGTCCAGTTGGATTCCTTCGCCGGTGGCGAGGGAAGCCTTTCCGCTGGCGGCGTCCACGGTGGCTTGAGCCACCGTCGGCACCTTGGCGAGTTCAGCCTGCACGGCCGCCGCGTTGGCGGCCGTCAGACCATCCAGGACCAGGACGAAGGGCGCCTGCTCCTGTTTTTCTTGTACGGAAGTCGGGGAGGCAACGGCTTGAGCGCCGGCGGGAGCTGCGAACAGCGCCCCGGCGAGGCCGAGCAACCCCAGTGATCGGGAAAGCACCATGCTCCCATTGTATCGGATGACCGGAGGGGGGGTTCCAGCAGTTCCCCCCCGGAAGGCCGGGCTAGGCCCCGGCCTTTTCCGCCGGCACGATCACCTCGAAGGCGGAGTCACTGCGGTTCTTGCGCAGGATCTCGCGGATCGCCTTTTCGTTCACCTCGGCGGCCGTCTTGATGGCGATGGTCACCGCCTGATCGGTCATGTACACCTCGTGCACGTTCGCCACCTTCATCAAGGCCTCACGGACCTTGCCGGCGGTGCCCGCTCATGAAGGCGGCTTCGCGAGGCTGAAGCTGAGCTCGCGCTGCGGCCGCTGGCGGACCACCTTCTCGAAGCTGTCGAACTCCAGATTGTTGGCCTTGATCGCCTTGGCCGCCGTCTCCTGCTCGAGGACGCTGCCCTCCTTCATGATGAAGGTGCCGCGGATGCCGCACTGCCGCAGCTGCGCCACGTTGCCGATCGATTGGAAGGCCGCACGGGCCTGCGCGAGCGCGCTTCAGGCGCCGCCCTTCGCCTGCACCACCCACACGGTCTCGGTGGACCACGCGGGCAGTTCCACGCTCTGGACGGTGACGCCGCTCTGGACGGCGGCGGCCTTCGCGGCCTCGGTGTCGAGCTGCATGCCCGCGCCGGTGGCGAGAAAAACTTTGCCGCGGACGGCGTCCACGGTGACTTTCGCCACCGTCGGCACCTTCGCGAGTTCTGCCTGCACCGCCGCCTGATTGGCGGAAGTCAGACCTGCCACGATCAGGACGAAGGGCGCCTGTTCCGCTTGGACGGGCGCGGCCGGCGGCGCCGGCTCCTGCGCGGCGGAGGGAGTCGTCATCAGCGCGGCGGCGAGGCCGAGCCATCCGAGAATGCGCGTGTCGCTCATGCTCGGAGTCTAATCGGCGCATGCCGAATGCAACGTAACGAAGACCCGCAATGCTGCGCTCGTTACACTTCCGTTACACGCGCCATGCAGGCAGAGATCCGTCCGTTTCCCGACTCCGGCGCCGCATCGCGCGCGCTGGCCGCCGAGATCGCGCGCGCGATCCGCGGCCGCGCGGCCGCGCGCCCGCAGCCATTCGTGCTGGGCCTGCCCACCGGCAGCACGCCGCTGGAGCTCTACCGCGAACTGGTCCGCCTGCACCGCGCGGAGGGACTCAGCTTCGCCGGCGTGCGCACCTTCAACTTGGACGAGTACTGGCCGGCTCCGGCCGGCGCGAGTTTCGCCGACTTCATGGCGGCCCATTTTTTTTCCCAGGTGGACCTGCCGGCGCAGCAGGCGCACATCCTGGACGGCGCCGTGGCCGAGGCCGGCATCGCGGCGGAATGCGCGCGCTACGAGGAACGCATCCGGGCGGCGGGGGGGATCGATCTGCTGCTGCTCGGGCTCGGCGTGAACGGGCACCTCGCGTTCAACGAGCCCGGATCCGCGCCGGATTCCCGCACGCGGCGCGTGCGCCTGGCGCCGGAGACTCTGGCGCGCAGCCGGCAGGCGCAGCCCGGCGCCGAGCCTTGCCCGGAGGCGCTGACGCTCGGACTCGGCACCATCCTGGAGGCGCGGCGGATCGCCGTTCTGGCGTTCGGCTCCGCCAAGTCCGCCGCCGTGCGGCAAGCCCTGCGCGGTCCGGAGAGCGCGGACTGCCCGGCCTCCTTCCTGCGCCGCCACGGCTCGGTGGAGTGGTTCCTGGATCCGGCCGCCGCGGCGCAGCTCTGAGCCTCTCTGCTATTTTATGCCGCGATGAACTGCCCCGCCTGCGGCGAGCCTCAGGTGATCGTCGAGCACGACGGCGTGGAGCTCGATCTCTGCTTCGCGGGCCACGGCATCTGGTTCGACGGGCAGGAACTGGGCCAGATGCTCGGTCCGGACGCCGCGGAGCTCGAGCGCGAGCTGGCCGCGCTGCCGCAGGGGCGCAGCGGCCGGCCCTGCCCGCGCTGCGACAAGCCGATGGAGGAGGTGGCGGCGCCCGGCAGCTCCGGCGTGCTGCTCGACCGCTGCGCGCGCGGCCACGGCCTGTGGTTCGACGACGGCGAGCTGGAGCGGATGCTGCATGGCGCCGCCGGCGCCGATCGCGCGGCGCTGGCGCGGATCGCGGATTTCCTGGCGAAGTTCCGCACCGCGCGTAAGCCTGCCTGAAATGGGAACCGCCGCCTGGATCGTGATCGCCGCGCTGGCCGCGCTCGTGGTGTGGGGCATCCTCATCTACAACGGCCTGGTCGCCGCGCGCAACGAGGTCAAGAACGGCTGGTCGCAGATCGACGTGCAACTGAAGCGGCGCCACGACCTGGTGCCGAACCTGGTCGAGGCCGTGAAGGGCTACGTCAAGCACGAGTCCGGCCTGCTGCAGCGCATCACCGAGGCGCGCGCGCAGGCGATGCAGGCCGCCGCCGCGGGCGCGGCCGGCGCCGGCGCCGCCGGAGTGGCGGAAGGCGCGCTGGGCGGGCTGCTCGGCCAGCTCGTGGCCACCGTCGAGGCCTATCCGGACCTCAAGGCCTCCGCCAGCTTCCTGGCACTGCAGGAGGAGCTCGTCAGCACCGAGAATCGCATCGGGTTCGCGCGCCAGGCCTACAACGACGCCGTCGCGTCCTACAACACGCGCCGCGAAACCTTTCCCAATTCCATGATCGCCGGCGGCTTCCAGCCGGCCGAGATGTTTCGCATCGCGCAGGCGGCGGAGCGGGCGCTGCCCCGGGTGGAGGTCTAGGACCCCGCCATGTGGGAGCAGATCCGGTCCAACCGCATCCGCAGCGCCTTCGTCGTGTTCGGCATGGCGCTGCTGCTGGGCGCCGTCGGCGCTTCGCTGGGCATGATGCTCGGCGGGGCGGGCGGCATGGCCGTCGGCGTCGGCGCGGCGCTGCTGGTGTGGCTGATCCTGTGGATGGTCAGCGTCTCCAACGGCGACGACGTGTTCCTGCGCATGGCGAAGGCGCGCGAGATCCGGCGCGAGGACCACCCGGTGCTGTGGAACGTGGTCGAGGAGATGTCCATCGCTTCCGGACTGGACAAGATGCCGCGCGTCTACATCGTCGAGGATCCGGCGCCGAACGCCTTCGCCACCGGGCGCAAGCCGGACAAGGCGGCGGTCGCGGTCACGACCGGACTGATGCGCCTCCTCGACCGCGACGAGTTGCAGGGCGTCGTGGCGCACGAGATCGGCCACATCAAGAACCGCGACGTGGCGCTCATCGTCACCGCCGGCGTGATGGTGGGGGCGATCGCCATGCTCGGCGACGTCGGCCGGCGCGCGCTGTTCTACGGCGGCATGCCGCGCTCGCGCTCGGGCAACGACAAGAACGCCGGCGGCGCGCTGATCATGGTCTTCGCGATCCTGATGCTGATCCTGGCGCCGATCTTCGCGCAGCTCATGTACTTCGCCCTCTCGCGCCGCCGCGAATTCCTGGCCGACGCCAGCGGCGCGCGGTTCACGCGCTATCCCGAGGGCCTGGCCCGCGCGCTCGAAAAGATTTCCGGCATGCACGTGCCGCAGCAGGACCAGTCGCGGGTCACCGCGCCGATGTACATCGTGCCGCCGGTGCATGCCGGCGCGATGGCCGCGCGCGGCGGCGGCGGCTCGATGTTCTCCACGCACCCGCCCGTGCAGGAGCGCGTGCGCATCCTGCGCTCGATGGGCGGAGGCGCCGGCATGGCCGATTACCTGCGCGCCTACGAGCAGGTCACGGGCGGCCGGCTCACCAAGACCATGCCGGACGACGCCGGCCTGGCGCCGCGCGCGGCCGGAGCCCCCGCCGACTCTCCGGCCCACCGCGCGCGCGCGGCCTCGGACGCGCTGCTCACCGCCGGAGGCTGGAATCTGCGCCGCTGCCAGGCCTGCGGAGCGACCGTGAAAGTGCCGCCGCCGCTCCAGGGTCTGGTACAAAAGTGCTTGCGGTGCGGCGCGCGCTTGTCCTGACCCTGGCCCCCCTGCTGGCCACCCTGGCGCTGACCGCCGGGGAGGGCCGGCCGGAGGCGCCCGCGGCGTCGGCGGAGCCTGTGGATTTCGGCGGCCAGGTGCGGCCGCTCCTGGCCGAGCGCTGCTTCCGCTGCCACGGCCTCGACGAGCAGAAGGGCGAAGTGCGCCTCGACCAGCGCGAAGCGGTGTTCCGCGACCGCGACGGATGGTCGGTCGTCGTGCCCGGCGACGCCGACGCCAGCGAGCTTTGGTACCGCGTCAACGCCGACGATCCGGAGGAGCGCATGCCTCCGGCCGACGCCGGGCCGCCGCTCACGCCGGAGGAGCGCGATCTGCTGCGGCGCTGGATCGAGGAAGGCGCAGACTGGCGCGAGCACTGGGCCCTCGAGCCGGTGCGCGCCGCCGCGCCGCCGGCCGTCGCCGACGCCGCGTGGCCGCTGCAGGACCTGGACCGTTTTCTCCTCGCGGAGATGGAGGAGCGCGGGCTCGAGCCGGCGCCGGAAGCGGACCGCGCCGCGTGGCTGCGCCGCGCCACCTTCGTTCTCACGGGCCTGCCGCCGAGCCCGCAGGAGGTCGAGAATTTTTTGGCCGACTCCGCGCCGGACGCGCACGAGCGCGCCGCCGATCGGCTGCTGGCCTCGCCGCACTACGGCGAGAAGTGGGCGCGCCACTGGCTCGACCTCGTGCGCTACGCCGAGACGCGCGGCCACGAATTCGACTTCCGCATCCCGGGCGCCTTCGAATTCCGCGACTGGGTGGTGCGCGCGTACGCCGAGGACCTGCCCTACGACCGCTTCGTCGCCGAGCAGATCGCCGGCGACTTGCTCGAGCCGCCGCGGCTGAGCGCGGCCGGCTGGAACGAGTCGGTGCTCGGCACGGGCTTCTGGTGGCTCGGCGAGGAAGTGCATTCGCCGGTGGATCTGCGGCAGGATCAGGCCGACCGCACCGCCAACAAGGTGGACGTGTTCGGCAAGACCTTCCTCGGACTCACGGTGGCCTGCGCGCGCTGCCACGACCACAAGTTCGATCCGATCCTGGCGCAGGATTTCTACGCGCTGGCGGGCGTGGCGCAATCCATCTCCTACCGCGAAGTGCGCTTCGAGTCGCTCGAGAGCGACCGCGCCCTGCGCGCCGCGCTCGAGGCGCTGCGCGCGGACGGGGAGGAGGCGCTGCGCGCGGAGTTCCGGGCGCGGGCCGCCGCCGGCCTGCGCAGCGCGCCGGACTATCGCGCGCGGGCGCAGGCGCTGAAGTCCGCGCTCGCAGCCGCCGGCGCCGCCGAGAGTTTCGCCGGCTTCGAGGAGGCGGAGTGGTCCGGCTGGACGGCCGAGGGCGAGGCTTTCGCCGCCGGGCCGCTGCGGCGCGGCGACCGTCCGGAATACTTTCAGGACTTCGATCTCGACGGAGAGGGCGGCGCCTCCAGCCACGATCCGCGCGGCGGGCGCGACGTCGCCGCGGCCGACGCCCTGCGCGGCAGCCTGGTCAGCGCGGAGTTCACGATCGGCCGCGACGAGATCCGGCTGCTCGTCGCCGGCGGCAACCATCCGGGCAAGGCATGCGTCAATCTCGAGGTCGACGGCGCGACGGTGTTCTCGGAGACGGGCCGCGACGCGCGCGCTTTCACGGAACGCGCATGGGACGTGCGGCCCTGGCGCGGCCGCCGCGCGCGCATCCGCATCCTCGACGATCAGGAGGGGAGCTGGGCCTGGATCGCGGCCGACCGCATCGAGTTCCGCGACTCGGCCGCCGGATTGTCAGAGCGCGAGGCGGCGCGCTGGGGCCTCGACCCGGAGCGGCTGCTGGCCTGGGCGCGCGACGGCGAGGAGCCGCCGCCGGCGGCGCGCGTGGCGCTCGCCGCGGAGCACCGCGTGATCGAGGACTGGGGCCGCGAGGACTTCTCGCCCCTGCTGCAAGACGGCTCCGCATGGGTTCGCCGCGCCACAGGCGCGGCACACTTCGGCTCCGACCCCGCGCGCGCGCTGCTGCGCGTGTTCGACCTCGGCTGCGCCAGCGCCGATCCGCTGTGGAGCGGATTGCGCGCCGCGCCGGGAGCGCCCGGGCCGGACACCAGCGTGCGCTGGGCGCCGTCGGGCCGCACGCTGCGCTCGCGCGCGTTCCGCCTCGGCGGCAAGCCCTTGTGGTATCTGGCGCAGGGCCGCGGCACCGCCTTCGCGAGCGTGGCCAGCCACCGCACGCTGACGGGGCCGCTGCACGGCGGCCTGGCGCTCGGCGTGGACGCGCCCGGCGGCTGGACCTGGATCCGCCACGATCTCTCCGAGTACGCCGGCATGAACGCGCACCTCGAGTTCACGCCGCGCGAGGGGGGGGGAGAGCATCCCGACGAGCCGCCGTTCCTGTCGGTGGCGATGATCGTCGAAGCCGACGCCCCGCCCGCGCTCGAGCGCGCCGATTCGTGGGAGGGCGCGGAGCTGGCCTGGGCCGCGGCGCATCCGAGCCTGCTCGGGCCGCTGCCGCCGGCGGCCGATCCCGTGGAACGCTTCCTCGCGCGGCAGCAGGATCTGCTCGCGGCGCGCATCCTGGTCTCGCGCGTCGCGCCGGCCGTGCTCGAAGGCGGCGGACTCGACGAGCCCCGCTACGCGCGCGGCGATCCGGCGCAGCCTGCGGAGGACGCGCCGCGCCGCAACCTGTCCGCATTGCGCGCGGCCATGGGCGACGGGGGGGAAGGCCCGGGCGCGGGCGAGAGCGGGCGCCTCGCGCTGGCCGCGGCCACGGCCTCCGTTCGCAACCCGCTGACCGCGCGCGTCTACGTCAACCGCGTGTGGCACCACGCGTTCGGCCGCGGCATCGCGCCGGCCACGGACAACTTCGGCGCGCTGGGCCAGCAGCCCTCGCACCCGGAGCTGCTCGACTGGCTGGCGGAGCGCTTCGTGAGCGCACACGGCTGGCGGCTCAAGCCGCTGCTGCGCGAGATCGTGCTGTCGCGCGCCTTCCGCATGGCCAGCGCCCCGCGCGCGGCCAGCGCCGCGCGCGACCCGGCCAATCGCTGGCTGCACGCATTCCCGGTGCGGCGCCTCGAGGCGGAGGATCTGCGCGACGCGCTGCTGGCAGTCAGCGGGCGCCTCGACCGCCGCGTCGGCGGGCCGTCCGTGCCGGTGCATCTCACTTCTTTCATGGAGGGGCGCGGCCGGCCCGGCAGCAGCGGACCGCTCGACGGCGACGGCCGCCGCTCGCTCTATCTGGAGGTGCGGCGCAACTTCCTCAACCCGTTCCTGCAGGCCTTCGACTTCCCCACTCCCTTCACCACCATCGGCAACCGCACCGTCTCCAACGTGCCGGCGCAGGCGCTGGCGCTGATGAACGATCCGTTCGTGGACGAGATGGCCGAATCCTGGACCGAGCGCCTGCTCGCGACGCCGCTCGACGAGGACGCGCGCATCCGCCGCGCCTATCTCGAGGCGTTCGGCCGCCCGCCGGCGCCGGAAGAGACCGAGATCGGCCGCGGATTCCTCGCGGGGCCCGGCGGCAACTGGCGCGACTATCTGCACGCCCTCTTGCTGACGCAGGAGTTCCAGTATGTCCGCTGATCCGCGCGCCCCGCTGACGCGCCGCGAGGCGCTGCGCCGCTGCGGCCTGGGCTTCGGCGCGGTGGCCTTCGCCGGCCTCTTCGGCGCGCGCGGCCTGCGCGGGCAGGAGCCGGCCGCGCCGTTCCCGCGCAAGATCGCGAAGCGCGTGATCTTCCTCTACATGGACGGCGGCGTCTCGCAGGTGGATTCCTTCGATCCGAAGCCGCGGCTGGACCGCGAGGACGGCCAGCCGATCGGCATGAAGATTCCGAAGACGCAGTTCGCCGACGTCGGCGCGGTGCTGAAGAGCCCCTGGGAGTTCGCGCAGCACGGGCAGAGCGGGCTGTGGATCAGCTCGCTGTTCCCGCAGGTCGCGCGCCACGCCGACAAGCTGGCGGTGGTGCGCTCGATGACTTCGAAATTTTCCGAGCACACCAGCGCCAACTACTTCCTGCACACCGGCAACGGCCAGCAGGGGCGCCCGAGCATGGGCGCGTGGACCGCCTACGGCCTCGGCGAAGTCGGCGCCGACCTGCCCGGCTTCATCGCCATCAACGGCGGGCTGATTCCGCCGGGCGGGCTTGACAATTTCGGCGCGGGATTCCTGCCGGCGTCGTTCCAGGGCTCGGTGTTCAAGCCCGGCCGCCAGCCGGTGGCCAATCTGCGGCCGCGCGAGGAGCCCGAGCGCCAGCGGCGCAAGCTGGAGCTGGCGCGCGCGCTCGACCGCGCGGGGCAGGAGCGCGCCGGCGAGAGCCCGGAGATCGAGGCGGCGATCGCCAACGCCGAGACCGCGTTCCGCATGCAGACCGCGGTGCCCGAGGCCGCCGATCTGCGCGGCGAGAGCGAAGCGCTGCGCCGCGCGTACGGACTCGAGTCCGATTTCGAGCACACGCGCACCTTCGGCACGTCGTGCCTGCTGGCGCGGCGGCTGATCGAGCGCGGCGTGCGATTCGTCGAACTGACCCCGCCGAACACCGGCCACGACCGGTGGGACCATCACTCCAACCTCAAGCAGGGCCACGCCGACAACGCGCTGGCCGTGGACCAGCCGATCGGCGCGCTGCTCGAGGATCTGCAGCAGCGCGGCCTGCTCGACGAGACGCTGGTGGTGTTCGGCACCGAGTTCGGCCGCACGCCGATGGCGCAGGGCCGCGACGGCCGCGACCACAATCCGTTCGGCTTCTCGATCTGGCTGGCGGGCGCGGGAGTGAAGGGCGGCACCGTGCACGGCGCCACCGACGACTACGGCTATTACGCGATCGAGGATCCCTGCGACATCCACGACCTGCACGCGACCATGCTGCACCTGATGGGGGTGAACCACAAGGAGCTGGTTTACCGCTTCGACAGCCGCGACATGCGCCTCACCGACGTGCACGGGCGCGTCATCCGTCCGGTGGTGGATGCGTGAGCGAGAGGGCGCGACCGCGGCGCACGGGCCTCATCGCCGGCGTGCTGCTGATCGGCCTCCTGGTCAACGCCTGCGAGATCCTTGCTGACCGATGGTGGTCCGATTGGGAGGCAGGGATTCTCACGCCCATGACGCTTCAGGTGTATTTTCTTGCCGGCGTCATCGACACCATCGTCCATCCGGTTTGGGAGGGCGCGGCAACGTTCGTTCTCATCGGCCTTCTGGTTTATGGCTGCTTCGCAGCTCTGGCTCTCGTGCCCTTGCTCGTGCCGGATTCCACGCGCCAGCTGTGGGCCAAGATCATGCTGATTCTTCTGTTCCTCGCGTCGGCGATCGGCTGGTGGTCGAACTGGCCGCTCCTGCAGTGGGGTCCCTACAACCGCTGGCGCACTCCGCTCGCCTGCGCCGGCGCGGCGCTGGCCGGGCTCAGCCTGATCGCCTTCGCTTTCTGGCGCCGCAATCCGGACGGACGCGCCGCCTTCTGGTATCCGGCCACGCTCCAGGTGTGGGTTCAGTCCCTGTGGATTCCCTGGCCCGATGTGGACTGAGGTCGCGCGTCGGCGGAGCGCACTCCCGGCGATCGGCGCCCTGCTCCTCTGGAGCCTGCTGCTGATCGGCCTGCAGGCCTGGGCCATGCCGGCCACGGGCTGGAGCCTCTACGCCGGCGCGGTGCCGCTCGTCGCGGTCACGTTGAGTTTCTACACGCCGCACCCTCTCGCGTGGGCGATCGCGCTGCTCATCGCCCTGCTGCCGGCCCTGCTCGGAGCGCTGGCCTTGAGCGCCGATCCGCTGCGGCGCGAAGTCTTTCGCGTTTTGCTTCTGGGATTGGCGGCGCTGTCCGGCCTGGCATGGCTGCTCGCGATCGGGTCGCTCGGCGCGGCGGGATTCCTGCAGCCGCCTTTCATCTTTCCGGCGTTGCTCCTCGCCGGCGCGGCACTCGTCGCGGGTGCACTCCAACTCCTCCGGCGCGCGGAAAGTCAGGGATCGCGAGGCGCGGCCTGGGCCGCGGCGCTCAGCGCGCAAACCTGGATCCTCACGGTCATGAGTCCGCCAGCCGGAATCTTCTCTTGATCGTGCACGAGACCGCGCCTCGCTAGAGTACCGGTTCCGTTCGCCGCTTCGGCACGCCTCGCAACCATGAACGCGCAATCCTTCCTCTGCCTCCTCGCACTCTCCACGTTCACAGCATGCGCGCCCTCGGCTTCCGCGCCGCAGCAGGCCGCGGCGGGCGGGGGCCTCGACCGCACCGTGCTGCCGATCGCCGAGCCGCAGCCGACGGCGATCGCCACACTGGACGCCCGCGACGCGAAGGCGCCGCCGCGCTTCGAGGTGAAGGCGCCGCAGGGCGCGCCCAACGTCGTGATCGTTCTGATCGACGACATCGGCTTCGGCCACAGCAGCGCCTTCGGCGGGCCGATCCGGATGCCCACGCTGGAAAAGCTGGCCGCCTCAGGACTCAAGTACAACCGCTTCCACACGACCGCTCTGTGCAGCCCCACGCGCACGGCGCTGCTCACCGGCCACAATCACCACGCCAACAACGCCGGCGCCATCATGGAGCTGGCGACCGCCTTCCCGGGCAACACCGGCGTGCGCCCCGCGAGCATCACGCCGCTGGCCGAGATCCTGCGCCAGAACGGCTACAGCACCGCGGCTTTCGGCAAATATCACGAAACGCCGCCCTGGGAGGTGTCCGTGTCCGGACCCTTCTCCCGCTGGCCGACCGGTTCCGGATTTGACAAATTCTACGGCTTCATCGGCGGCGAGACCAACCAGTGGGCGCCCGCCATCTACGACGGCGTGACGCGCGTCGAGCACCGCCAGTCCCCGGACTATCACTTCACGGTGGACATGACCGATCAGGCGATCAACTGGGTCAGCGCCCAGCAGTCGCTCACCCCCGACAAGCCCTTCTATCTCTACTTCGCCACCGGCGCCACGCACGCGCCGCACCACGCGCCCAAGGAGTGGATCGCGAAATACCGGGGCGAGTTCAGCGGCGGCTGGGACCGGCTGCGCGAGGAGACGTTCGCCCGTCAGAAGAAGCTCGGCGTGATCCCCGCCGACGCGCAGCTGACGCCCCGCCCCGCCGAGATTCCGGCGTGGGACGGCATGAGCGCCGACCAGAAGCGCCTCTTCGAGCGCCAGATGGAGACCTTCGCCGGATTCGCCGAGCACACCGATCACGAGGTCGGCCGCCTCGTCTCACAACTGGAGGCGCTCGGCGAGCTCGACAACACTCTCTTCTTCTACATTGTCGGCGACAACGGCTCGAGCGCCGAGGGCGGACCCGAAGGCAGCTACAACGAGATGATGGCCCTCAACGGCATCATCGGGCAGGCCGACCAGATGATGGGGCACATCGACGACTGGGGCGGCCCCACCACGTTCCCGCACTTCGCCATCGGCTGGGCCTGGGCCGGCAACACGCCCTTCCAGTGGACCAAGCAGGTGGCCAGCCACTTCGGCGGCACGCGCAACGGCATGGTGCTGCACTGGCCGAAGGGCATCCAGGCCAAGGGCGAAGTCCGCAGCCAATTCCACCACGTGGTGGACGTGGCGCCGACGGCGCTCGAAGCCGCGAAGCTGCCGCAGCCCCGCATGGTGAACGGCGTGGCGCAGCGCCCGATGGACGGCGTCTCCATGCTCTACTCGGCCGACGGCGCTCAGGCCAAGGATCAGCGCCGCACGCAGTACTTCGAGATGTTCGGCAATCGCGGCATCTATCACGAAGGCTGGGTGGCGTGCACGCGCCACTCGATTCCCTGGCTGCTGGCGCCGCTGCCTCCCGTGAAGGACGACGTCTGGGAGCTCTATCACGTGGACCAGGATTTCAGCCAGGCCAACAATCTCGCCGCCGCCCAGCCCGCCAAACTCAAGGAGCTGCAGAACCTGTTCTTGCAGGAAGCCGCCCGCAACCACGTCCTGCCGATCGACGATCGCCGCTCCGAGCGCTTCAATCCGGCCATCGCCGGCCGGCCCGACCTGCTCAACGGCCGCAAGACGCTGACCGTCTACCCAGGCATGACCGGCATGCTGGAGAACGCCTTCATCAACGTGAAGGGCGTGCGCCACACCATCACGGCCGAAGTCGAACTGAAGGACGCCGCGACCGGCGGCGTGATCCTCGCCCAGGCCGGCTACTTCGGCGGCTGGGTGCTCTACATGAAGGACGGCAAGGCCCATCACGAGTACAACTTCTTCGGCCTCGAGCACACGAACGTGGCCGGCACGGAAGCGCTCGGCCCCGGCAAGCACGTGATCGCCTACGAGTTCATTCCCGATTCCGCCGAGCCCGGCACCGGCGGCAAGTCCATCCTCAGCGTGGACGGCAAGGTGGTGGCCGAGGCTCACATCCCGAAGACCCAGCCCTACGCCTTCTCCGCCGACGAGGGCGCCGACGTGGGCCTCGACGGCGAGACCAACGTCTCCAGCGACTATCCGCAGTTCAACAACGCCTTCACCGGCCGGATCGTGCGCGTGACGGTCGAGCAAAAATGAGCTGCCCGGGCCCCGGACGGGGTATACTGCCGAGGATGACGATGCTGCGCCGTTGGTGGTGGAGTGCGGGGCCCGGGCTGAGCCTGGGTGCCGGCGCCCGACCCTAGGCGCGCAGCACCCACCTCGGCCCAGCGGGCCCCGGAGCGCAAGCCCCGGGGCCCGCTTGCGTTTCCGGACCCGTTTTGCCGATGAACACTCTCCCCGTGACCCGCACTCCCTTCCTCGCCGCTTCCTCCGCGGAGCAGGCCGATCGCCACCGGCTGGCCTGGGCGGAGCTGCCGGCGGATCTGCACACTCCGGTGCGGGTGTTCCTCGCGCTGCGCGCCGCAGGACGCGCGCCCTGCCTGCTCGAATCCGCCGAAGGCCCCGAACGCCTGGCGCGCTACTCCTTCCTCGCCTGCGATCCTTCCGCGAGCCTGCGCGGCGATTCCGGCTCGGTGCTCTGGACCGCGGCCGGATCCGAGCGCCTGCTGGAGATGCCGGTGCACGAAGCCCTGCGCGCCGCCGCCGCGGCCGATCGCCTGCCCGAATCGCCGCGCGGACTGCCGCCCTTCCACGGCGGCTGGATCGGCTGCTTCGCCTACGAGTGGAGCGGCGCGCTGGAGCCGCGCGTGCGCGCCGCGCGCGAGCGCGCCGGCGTCGCCACGGAAGAGCCCGAAGCCGACTTCCAATTCTTCCCGACCGTCGTGGCCTTCGATCACGCGGCGCAGAAGATCGTGCTGGTGCGCCGCTGCGCCGAGGGCGCGGCGGGGCACGCGGCCGCGCTGGCGCACATCGAGGCCCTCGCCGCCGCGCTCGCCGCGCCGCCGCCGCCGAGCGGCGCCTTCCGCCGCCTCGACGCCGAACCGCAGGCTTCGCTGAGCCGCGCCGACTATGAAGCGGGGGTCGCGCGCCTGAAGCAGGACATCGGCCAGGGCGAATTCTTTCAGGCCGTGCTCTCGCGCCGCCTGACTTGGCGCTACGAGGGCGACCTCTTCAGCCTCTACCGCGTGCTGCGCCTCGTGAATCCGGCGCCGCACATGTTCTTCTTCGAGTCGGCGGGACGCACCCTGGTCGGCTCCTCGCCGGAGCGCCTGGTGAGCGTGCGCGGCCGCCGCGTGCAGAACCGGCCCATCGCCGGCACGCGGCCGCGCTCCGACGAAGAGGCGGAAGACCAGCGCCTCGCCGCGGAACTGCTGGCCGACCGCAAGGAGCGAGCCGAGCACGACATGCTGGTGGATCTGGCGCGCAACGATCTCGGCCGCATCGCCCGCACCGGCACGGTCCGCGTGATGGAGCACGCCGTGCTCGAGAAGTTCGCGCGCGTGCAGCATCTGGTTTCGCGAGTCGAGTGCGAACTCGCCGCGCCCTACGACGCCCTCGACGCGCTGGCCGCCTCCTTCCCTGCCGGCACCGTCAGCGGCGCGCCGAAGGTGCGGGCGATGGAAATCCTCGCCGGCCTCGAGCCGGCGGCGCGCGGCGCCTACGCCGGCGCGTTCGGCTATCTGGACGGCGCGGGCAACCTGGACACGGCCATCATCCTGCGCACCTTCGTCGCGCGCGGCGGGCGCGTCAGCATCCAGGCCGGCGCCGGCATCGTGCACGATTCGGTGCCGTCCCGCGAATTCGAGGAAACCCTGCACAAGTCCAGCGCGCTGGCCGAGGCCCTGCGCCTGGCCGAGGAGGCCGCCCGATGATTCTCCTGCTTGACAACTACGACTCCTTCACCTGGAACCTGTGGCAGGCCCTGGCGGCGCTCGGCTGCGAGGTGCAGGTGCAGCGCAACGACGCGCTCACGGCCGCGGAGGCGCTCGCGCTCGCGCCGGAGGCCGTGGTCTTCAGCCCGGGCCCGGGCCGGCCGCGCGACGCCGGCATCATGCCCGAGCTCTTCCGCCTCCTGCCGGAGCGCACGCCGGTGCTCGGCGTCTGCCTCGGGCACCAGTGCCTGATCGAGGATTGCGGCGGCCGCCTCGAGGTGGATCCGGTGCCGGTGCACGGCAAGGCCTCGCTCGTGCACCACGAGAAGGAGCCGCTCTTCGCCGGCCTGCCCAATCCCTTCCCTGCGGGCCGCTATCACTCGCTGCGCGCCGAGCGCGCCGCGGTTCCCGCGTCGCTGCAGGTCACGGCGTGGACCGAGGAAGGCCACGTGATGGCGGTGCGCCACCGCGCGCTGCCGCGCTACGGCCTGCAGTTCCATCCCGAATCCATCCTCACGCCGCAGGGGCCGAAGCTGCTCGCCAACTTCCTCGAGCTCTCCGGCCTGCTGGCGCGGAGCCGCTGAGCCATGCACGCCGCCGCCGCCGCCGAGCTCGCGCGCCAGCGTCCGCTGACGCGGAGCGAGGCGCGCGAACTCTTCGCCGGCATCCTGCGCGCGCCGCCGCCGGGACCGGAGCTCGGCGCGCTGCTGCGCGCGCTCGCGGACCGCGGCGAGACGGCCGACGAGATCGCCGGCGCGGCCGAGGCGATGCGCGGCGCCATGCTGCCCTTCGAGCACGACGCGCCCGAGGCGGTGGACACGTGCGGCACCGGCGGCGACGCGCTCGGCACGTTCAATCTCTCCACCAGCGCCGCGCTGGTGGCGGCGGCGTCCGGCGTCAAAATCGTCAAACACGGCAATCGGGCGGCCAGCTCGCGCTGCGGCAGCGCCGATCTGCTCGAAGCGGCGGGCGTGCGCCTGCAGTTGAGTCCGGAACAGGCGCGCGCCGTCTTCGCCGAGTGCGGCTTCGTGTTCCTGTTCGCGCCTGCGTTCCATCCGGCGCTCGGCCCGATCGCGCCGGTGCGCCGCGCTCTGGGCACGCGCACGATCTTCAACTTCCTCGGACCGCTGTGCAATCCGGGACGCGTGCGCCGCCAGCTGCTCGGCGTCAGCGACGCGGCGCGCGTCGCCGACTACGCGCGCGTGCTGGGCGCGCTCGGTTGCCAGCGGGGCGCCGTGGTGCACGGCGCGGGCGGCGCCGACGAGCTGACCCTGGACGGCCCCAACCTGCTGCTCTGGATCGGCGGCGAAGGCGCGGTGCCGCGCGGCGGCGCCTCCTCGCTGCCGGCTCAGGAATTCGGCCTGGCCAGCGCGCCGGTCGCGGCCCTGGCCGGCGGCGACGCCGCCTGCAATCTCCAGATCCTGCACGGAGTCCTGGCCGGCGAACCCGGTCCGATGCGGGACGCGGTGCTTCTGAACGCCACGGTCGCGATCTATCTGGGGCGCCTGGAGGACTCCAAACAGACAAGCCTCAAGGATTGTTTCTCGCGGGCCTGCGCCGCTCTGGACTCGAAAGCCGCCCAATCTTTGCTCGCCCGGGTCGTGCGCAGCAGCAACGCTGCGGCGGGGGTGCGGGCGTGAATCATGCCGGCCCGCCCGACCGGCTGCTGCCGATCCTGCGGGACGTGCAGGCGCGGGCGGCGGAGCGCCGGAGGGTCCATCCGCTGGCCGCTTTGCGGACCGAGGTCCGCCCGGATCCGGCGCGGCGCGCGCGCTTCGTCGCCGGACTGCGCGGCGCGCCCGGCGGCTTCGGCCTGATCGCGGAGTGCAAGCGCCGCTCGCCCTCCGCCGGCGCGCTCGACGCCGCGACGCCGCTGGCGGAGCGGGCGCAGTCCTACGCCCGCGGCGGCGCCGACGCCCTGTCCATCCTGACGGAAGCCGATCACTTCGCGGGCCGCCTCGAGGACCTCGCCGCCACCGCCGCCGCCGGACTGCCGCGCCTGCGCAAGGACTTTCTCCTCGACGAAGGCATGGTGCGCGAATCGCTGCCGGCCGGCGCCGACGCCGTGCTGCTCATCGCCGAATGCCTGCCCGGCGCGCAGTTGTCCGAGTTGCGCGCCCTCGCCGGCGAGCTGGGGCTCGCGGTGCTGATCGAAGCGCACGATGCCGGCCAGCTCGAGCGCGCCATCGCCGCGGAGCCGGACTGCGTCGGCGTGAACGCGCGCGACCTCAGCAGCTTCGCCGTGGACGTGCAGCGCGCCGCCGCGCTGCTGCGGCAGATTCCCGCGCGCTTCCTGCGCGTCGCCGAGAGCGGGCTGAGCGCGGTGGACGATCTGCGCCAGGTGCGCGCGGCCGGCGCCGACGCGGCGCTGATCGGCACCGCGCTGATGCAGGCGGCCGATCCGGCGGCGCTGCTGCGCGGCTGGCGCGCCTTCGTGGCGCCGCCGCGCGTCAAAGTCTGCGGCATCACGCGCCCCGAGGACGCGCGCGCCGCGATCGCCGCGGGCGCCGACGCGCTGGGCGTGGTCTTCGCGCCGTCGCCGCGCCGCGTGGACGCGGCGCGCGCCGCCGCGATCGTGCAGGCCGCCGGACGCACGCCCGTCGCCGGAGTGTTCGTGGACGCGCCGCGCGCCGAGGTCGAGTCGTTGATCCGTGCGACCGGCATCGCCGCCGTGCAACTCTGCGGACAGGAGCATCCGGAGGATTTTCTCCGCCTGACCGTGCCGATCTGGCGCCGACTTGCGGTGGCGGAGCCCGCGGCGAGCCTGGAGTTGCGGCGCTGGCTGCCGCTGGCTGCGCTGTTCGTGCTGGATCATCCCTCGAGCCCCGGCGGCAGCGGTCAGACCGTGGATCCCGCCTGGGCGCGCGCGCTGGCGGCGCAGGCGCCCTGTCTTCTCGCCGGCGGCATGGGGCCGGCAAACGCGGCGGCTGCCGCTGCCGCCGTGCGGCCGCACGGCCTCGACGCTTCCTCACGCCTGGAGTCCGCGCCCGGACTCAAGGATCCCGCCTTAGTGAAAGAATTCGTGCTCGCCGCCCGCCATGGCCTCCTCTGACATCCTGCCCGGCCGCTTCGGCGCGTGGGGCGGCTGCTACGCGCCCGAGACGCTGATGGAGAACCTGCGCGCGCTCGAAGCCGCGTGGCGGGAGTTTCGCGGCAGCCCGCGGCGCCGCGCCGAGCTCGACGCGCTCCTGCGCGACTTCGCCGGCCGCCCGACGCCGCTGACGCCGGCGCGCCGGCTGGGCGCGGAACTCGGAGGCGTGGAGCTGTGGCTCAAGCGCGAGGACCTGCTGCACACCGGCGCGCACAAGCTGAACAATGCGCTGGGACAGGCGCTGCTGGCCCGGCACATGGGCAAGAAGCGCATCCTCGCCGAGACCGGAGCGGGCCAGCACGGCGTCGCGACCGCCACCGCCTGCGCGCTGCTGGGCCTCGATTGCGTGGTCTACATGGGCGCGGTGGATGCCGCGCGCCAGCGGCCCAACGTCGAGCGCATGAAGCTTCTGGGCGCGCGCGTCGAGGTGGTGGAGCACGGCCAGCAGACGCTGAAGGACGCGATCAACGAGGCTCTGCGCGCCTGGGTCGGCGATCCCGACGCGCACTATCTGCTCGGCAGCGCGCTGGGGCCGCATCCTTTCCCCAGCATCGTCGCCGACTTCCACGAGGTCATCGGCCGCGAGGCGCGCGCGCAGGTTCTCGCGCAGGCCGGCGGACTGCCGGATCTGGCGGTCGCCTGCGTCGGCGGCGGCAGCAACGCCATCGGCCTGTTCCGAGCCTTCCTCGCCGACGCCGCCGTCGAGCTGGTGGGGGTCGAGGCCGGAGGCCGCGGTCCGCGCGCCGGTGATCATGCCGCGCGCTTCGGCGGCGAAGGCGGCTCGCCCGGCATCCTGCACGGTTGTGAGACCTACCTGCTGCAGGACGAGGACGGCCAGGTGCTGACGACGCACTCGATCAGCGCCGGCCTCGACTATCCGGCCGTCGGACCGGAGCACGCCGCCCTGCGCGACGCCGGGCGCGCGCGCTACGAATCCGCCGGCGACGCCGAAGCGCTCGCGGCCTTCCACCGGCTGGCGCGGCTCGAAGGCATCCTGCCCGCGCTCGAGAGCGCGCACGCCCTGGCCTGGGTGATGCGCGAGGCGCCGGCTCTGCGCGGCCGCCGCGTGCTCGTGAATCTCTCCGGGCGCGGCGACAAGGATCTGGACACGGTGCTGCGGGAGGGCGCGTGAGCCGCTTCGGCCCCGCGCTGCGCGGCGTCGCGCCCTATCTCACGGGCGGGGACGGCGGCCTCGACGAAACCCTGCGCGCGATGCACGCGGTGGAGGATGCCGGCGCCTGCGCGATCGAACTGGGAGTGCCCTTCAGCGATCCCATCGCCGACGGCCCGCGCCTGCAGGAGGCGGCTCAGCGCGCGCTCGGCGCGGGCGCGACGCTGCGAGGCATCCTCGGCGTGCTCGAGCGCTATCGCGCCTCCGGCGGAACGCTTCCGGTCGCGCTGATGTCCTACGCCAATCCGCTGCGCCGCCGCGGCTGGGCCGATCTGGCGGCGCGCGCGGCCGGCGCCGGCGCCGACGCCCTGATCGTGCCGGATCTGCCCGTGGAGGAAGCGGAGGAGATGCGCGAGGCCGCGGCCGCGCGCGCGCTGGGCACGGTTTTCTTCGTCGCGCCCACCAGCAGCGCCGCGCGCCGCGCCGCTGCCTGCGCGGCCAGCACCGCCTTCGTCTACGTGCTCGGACGCGTGGGCGTGACCGGCGCGGCGACGCAGTTCGATCCGGTCACGCTGGCCTTCCTCGACGGCGTGCGCGCGCAGTCCCGCGTGCCGGTGGCCGTCGGATTCGGCATCCGCAGCGCCGCCGAAGCCCGCGCCGCCGCAGCCCATGCCGACGTCGTGATCGTCGGCACCGCGCTCGTGCAGCAGCTGCACGAGGTGCGCAGCGCCGGCCGCGACGCCGCTGCCGCCGCGCGCAGCTTCGTGTCCGAACTCGTCTCCAGCCTCCCGCCCGCGATCCGATGACTCCCGCCCAGCGCCACCAGTTGCTCCTCCTCGACCGCGCTCTCCTCGCGCTGCTCAACGAGCGCGCGCGCCTGCTGACCGGCGTCGCGCCCGGCGACCCGCTGCGCGCGCCCGCGGCCGAGGACCTGCTGCGGCGCCACGCCGGGCCGTTCGCGGTCGAGCCGCTGCGCCGCCTGCTCCCGCTGCTCGACGAAGGCTGCCGCGCATGATCCTCCGCCTCCACCGCTCCGCTCCGGCCGACGCCGTGCAAGCCCTGATCGAGCGCTGCGAGCGCGCCGGCATCCGCACCGCGCGCTCGCCGGAGTCCGCGCGCCCGATCGTCGCGCTGCTCGACAAGGTTCCCGCCGCCCTCGAGAAGGAATTGCAGGCCGATCCCGCGATCGAGGCGATCGTCAAGCCCAAGGGCGACCTGCGCCTCGCGCACCGCGCCTACCGCGAGGAGTTGAGCAGCGTGCGCATCGGGCGCGGCGCGCAGGCCGTGACCCTGGGCGGCGGCGCGCCGCCGGTGGTGATCGCGGGCCCCTGCTCGGTGGAGGGGCGCGACTTCATGGACGAGGTCGCCGCGCACGTGGTGGCCGGCGGCGCGCAGATCCTGCGCGGCGGCGCCTACAAGCCGCGCACCTCGCCCTACGCGTTCCAAGGCTACGGCGTCGAAGGCTTGGCGCAATTGAAGAGCGCGGGCGAGAAGCACGGCCTGCCGGTCTGCGCCGAGATCATGGACGGCTCGCACCTGCCCGGATTCGTGGACCACGACGTGGATCTGCTGCAGGTCGGGGCGCGCAACATGCAGAACTTCACGCTGCTCAAGGCCATCGCCGCGGCCGGGCAGCCGGTCCTGCTCAAGCGCGGACTGTCGGCGACGGTGGAGGAGTGGCTCTACGCGGCGGAGTACCTGTGCGCGCACGGCTGCCCGCAGGTGGTGCTGTGCGAGCGCGGCATCCGCACCTTCGAGACGGCGACGCGCAACACCCTCGATCTGACGATTCTGCCGGTGCTGCGGGAATTGACCCACTTCCCGGTGATCGTGGATCCGGCGCACGCGGTCGGCATCGCGCGCTTCATCGCGCCGCTGGCGCGCGCCGCCATCGCCTGCGGCGCCGACGGATTGACCGTGGAAGTGCATCCGCGGCCGGAGGAGGCGCGCAGCGACGGCCCGCAGGCGCTGCTGCCGGCCGAGCTGGCGGCGCTGGTGGCGGAGGCTCGCGTGCTGGGCGCCATCCTCCGCTAGACTGAACCGGTGGATTTCGCATCCCAAGGCAGCATCTACCGGGCGAGCGCCCGCCTGTCCGGCTTGTTTCTCTGCCTCTGGATCGTGCCGGTGGTGCTCACCCTGCTGCTGCAGCACAGCGGCAGCGCGACTTGGTTCGGCAGCGTATGGCTGGGCGGCCACATCCCGCTCTACTATCTGCGCTACCTGAGCGGCATCTTTTTCCTCTGGATGCTGGCCGACCTGTTCTTCATCCGCCGCGCGCCCGCAGAATTTCGCAAGGCCCAGTGGGCCACCTCGATTCTCATGCTGGTCCTCTACGCGACGGTGGCGGCCATGCTCGAGTCCATCGTCGCCGCCATGGACCACTTCGCGCGGACCTAGACTTTTCGGCCTTGCGCCTCGCCGTCGCCACCTGCCGCGTCAAGCCGGAAGCCGATCCCGACGAGGAGCCGCTGCTGCAGGCGTTGCGGGCGGCGGGAGTGAACGCCGAATTGCTGGCCTGGGACGACCCGGAGGCGCCGGATGCGGCGGGCTTCGACCTCGTGCTGCTGCGCAGCACCTGGAACTACTTCCTCGAGCCTGAGCAATTCGCGGCCTGGGCAGCCGGCGTCGCCGCCGTGACGCGCCTGCGCAATTCCCTGGCGGCGGTGCGCTGGAATCTGCACAAGGGCTATCTGCTCGAACTCGAGCAATCCGGAGTGCCGATCGTGCCCACGGTGGTGATCCCGCGCGGTGCAGCGCCTGAGTTGGGCGAACTCTGCGGCGCGCGCGGCTGGGAGGATTGCGTCGTCAAACCGGCGGTCTCGGCCGCCTCCTTCCGCACCCGGCGCTTCGCCCGCGCCGAGCGCTCCGCCGGCCAGGCCTTCCTCAAGAGCCTGTGCGCGCACCGCGACGCGCTGGTGCAACCCGCGGTGGCCGGTTTCGACGATCCCGGCGAGCGCGCGCACGTGTGGATCGCGGGCGAGCACCTGCACTGCGTGCGCAAGCAGCCGCGCTACGCCGGCCAGGAGGAACGCGTCAGCGGCGCGCTGGCGCCGGAGCCGGCGGAACGCGCGCTGCTGCATCGTGTGCTGGCGGCGCTGCCGCCGGCCGTGCGCGCGGACCTGCTCTACGCGCGCCTCGACCTGGTGCCCGGACCCGGCGGCGCGCCGCTCGTCTCCGAGCTGGAGCTGATCGAGCCTTCGCTCTTCCTGATCCAGCACCCGCCGGCGCTCGCGCGCCTAGTTGCTGCCCTGCGTGGCGCCTGACAAAACCTGCTGGAAGAACTCGGTGCTGCGCGGCTGCAACGCCTTGCGATCGTGGCCGATTCCCGCGACGCGCAGGAAACGCGCGCCGGTCCCGGCCTCGCGATGCAGGCGCTCCGCCTCCGCCCAGCGCGCCTGCGGATCGGCGCCGAACAGCCGGTCCACGAGCGCGGCGGACTCCGCTTCCCAGCCGTCGCGATAGTCCAGCGAGTCGTTCTGGTCGCGGTCGCCGAGCACGAAGAGCTTCGCCACCAGGCGGTAGGCCTCCGCGTCGAAGGCGCGGCCAGTCAGCTCTTCGAGATCGGCGACGCCGGCCGGATAGGGCAGCGCCTCGCCGCCCTGCGCCGCTGCCGGCGCCACGGGCCAGCCGCCCGGCGAACCGGCGGCGCAGGCCAGCACGCGGTCCGGATGCAGGATCGTGAAACGGTCGGCGAACATGCCGCTGGCGGAGAATCCCTGGATCAGGAAGCGGCCGCGCACGTCGATGCCGTTCGCGGCCAGCCGCCCGCGGGCGTCGTCCACCATGGCCAGCAGTTGCAGGTCCAGGCGGGCCAGATCGGCGCGCGCGGTCGTGAGAGTGTCGCGATCGAGAGCGTGCGTGTAGATCTGCCAATCTTGCGCCGGCCGCACGAAGGCCGGCACCAGAAGAATCGCGCCCAGCTCGTCGGCGACGCCGTGGCGGCCGAAACTGGTCCACCAGGCGTCCTTGCGATGCAGCTCCGGGTCGTCGGAGTTGGTGCCGGAATTGTTGGGCTGCACCAGGATGACCGCCGCACCTTCGCGCTCAGCCCGCCGTTTCGCCGCCGGTCCGAGGTACAGGTAGTAGTCGGCCTGGAAGCCGGCGGCGGGATCGGCCGGGACGCGCTGGACCCGCGTCATGAAGGGCAGAAAGAGCCAGGCCGCCGCCAGGGCCGCGATCATGGCGGCGCAGGCGAGGCTGATCAGCAGAATGCGAATGAAGCGCTTCATGGCCCCGGCTCAGGCCGTCTATCCTAGGCGCGCCATGCCGTACGAGCTCCCCGCCTGCTTCTACCTGGGGCGCAGCGTCGACCCGGAAGGCAAGCCGCAGCCGGACCTGGTGCTGGTGGACGCGAAGGATTTCAGCACCCACGCGGTGATCGTCGGCATGACGGGATCCGGCAAGACCGGGCTCGGCATCGCGCTGCTGGAGGAGGCGGCTCTGGACGGAGTGCCGGCCCTGGTCGTGGATCCGAAGGGCGATCTCGCCAACCTGCTTCTGACATTTCCGGAGCTGCGCGCCGAAGATTTCGCGCCCTGGCTGCCGCCGCCCGCTCCGGGCGAGCCGGCCGATCCCGCCGCGCGCGCCGCCCTGGCGGCCGCTGCGTGGCGCAGCGGCCTCGCCGAGTGGGGGATGGACGGCAGCCGCATCGCGGCGCTGCGCGCGGCCGCCGACTTTCGCGTCTACACGCCGGGCAGCAACGCCGGCGCGCCGATTTCGATTCTCGGAGGCCTCGCGGCGCCGCCGCCCGCCGAGCGCGAGGACGCCGAGCTGCTGGGCATGCTCGCCGGCAACGCCGCGTCTTCCCTGCTGAGCCTGGCGGGAGTCGCGGCGGACGACGGCCAGTCGCGCGAGCACGTGCTGCTCGCCAACCTGCTGCATCATTCCTGGACCGCCGGCCGCGATCTCGACCTCGGCGGCCTGATCCAGCTGATCCAGCAACCTCCCTTCCACCGCCTCGGCGTGCTGGAGCTGGAGTCCATCTATCCGGCGAAGGATCGTTTCGCGCTGGCGATGGCCTTCAACAATCTGCTGGCGGCGCCCGGCTTCGCGCGCTGGCTGGAAGGCGAGCCTCTCGACGTGGGGCGGCTGCTGTGGACTCCGGAGGGCAAGCCGCGCATCGCCGTCGTCTCGCTCGCGCACCTGGGCGACGCCGAGCGCATGTTCTTCGTGTCGCTGCTGCTCAACCAGACGCTCGCCTGGATGCGGGCGCAGCCCGGCACCTCGACGCTGCGCGCGCTGCTCTACATGGACGAGATCGCCGGCTACATGCCGCCGGTGGCGAATCCGCCGTCGAAGCCGCCGCTGCTGACGCTGATGAAGCAGGCGCGGGCATTCGGCCTGGGCGTGGTGGTGGCCTCGCAGAATCCGGTGGACGTGGACTACAAGGGCCTGTCCAACGCCGGCATCTGGCTGATCGGGCGCTTGCAGACCGAGCAGGACAAGGCGCGCGTGCTCGAGGGCATCACCAGCGCCGACGGCAGCTTCGACCGCGCCGCCGCCGACGCCGCATTGTCCAAGTTGAGCAAGCGCACCTTCCTGCTGCACGACATCCATCGCGGCCGTCCGCAGGTGATGCAGACGCGCTTCTGCATGTCCTATCTGCGCGGCCCGCTGTCGCGCGAGGAACTCAAGCGCCTCGCTCCGAAGGCCGCGCCGACGATGCCGACCGCGCCGACGATCCCCGCCGCGCCCGCGGCTCCGGTCGCGCCCGCGCCCGCACCTGCACCCGCTGCCGCCGCTGCGCCGGCTGCCGCCGCGCCGCCCGCGGGCATCGGCCGGCCGCCGCTGCTGCCGCCGGAGATCCCGCAGTTCTTCGCGCCCGCGCCGGGCGGCGGCCTGCGCTATCGGCCGCACGTCTTCGGCAGCGCCAGCGTCCGCTTCACCGACGCGCGCAGCGGCGTGGACTCCGTGCGCCAGGTCGCGCAACTCGTGCCCTTCGACGGCGGCATCGTGCCGGTGCGCTGGGAGCGCGCGCGCGACGCCGGGCTGTCGGAAGATTCGCTGAGCCGCGAGCCGGCCGGTCCCGCCGAGTACGGCGCGCTGCCGCCCGCCGCCGCCGAGAAGCGCTCCTGGCCGGCCTGGCAGAAGGCCTTCGCCGACCATCTGGCGCGCAGCCAGGAGCTGCCGCTGCTCGTGGTGCCGGCGCTCAAGATGGTGTCCGAGCCGGGCGAGGACGAGCGCAGCTTCCGCCTGCGCGTGGCGCAGTCCGTGCGGGAGCGGCGCGATCTCGCCGCTGACTTCCTGCGCAAGAAGTTCTCCGGGCGGCTGAAGGTGGCGGCCGAGCGCGTACGCAAGGCCGAGCAGCGGGTCGGCGAGCAGAAGGACCAGTCGGGCCGCGCGCAGTCCGACACTCTGCTGTCGATCGGATCGGCGCTGCTGTCGGGATTCTTCGGCGGCACGCGCTCGGGCAACGTCAGCCGCGGCGCGAGCGCGGCGAAAGGCGCGGGCCGGGCGCGCAAGGAGGCCAAGGACGTCGAGCGCGCGCGCGCGGACCTGGAGGCGGCGCGCGCGGCGCAGGCCGACCTGGAGCGCCAGGCGCAGGAGGCGGTGCGCGCCGAGATGGAGAAGATCGCGGCGCTGGGGGAGGAGATCGTGCCGCTGGTCCTCAAGCCGAAGAAGACGCAGATCGCGGTGCGCGCGGTGGTGCTGGCCTGGATTCCGGATTAGCTCCCGCGACTTGCCCCCCCCAACCGGCGTCAGTCGGGCGTCCACCCTTCCGGCACCAGCGGCACGAACCGCACCGGGAACAGCCGGCGCGACAGCACCGGTCCGGCTCCCGGGTCGCGCCACCAGGCTTCCAGCATCTGCTCGCTGGCGCCGCCGATGGGCATCACGATGCGGCCGCCGGGCGCGAGTTGCGCGAGGAGATCCGGCGGCGGCTCGGGCACGGCCGCGCTGACCAGGATCGCGTCGTAGGGACCGAGCTCCGGCCAGCCGCGCCAGCCGTCGGCGCAGCGCAGCGCGAAATTGCGAAGACCCAGCGACTGCAGGCGCTCCTCGCTCGCGCACAGCAGTTCGGGATCGCTCTCGATGCCGCAGACTTCCTTCGCCAGTTGCGCCAGCAGCGCCGTGGTGAAACCGGAGCCGCTGCCGACGTCCAGCGCGCGCTCGCCGCCGCGCAGCGCCAGCGCCTCGAGCATCGCCGCCACCACGAAGGGCTGCGACAAGGTCGAGCCCTCCGCCAGCGGCACGACTTCATCCTCGTAGGCGAGATGAAGGCTCTCCTCCGGGCAGAAATGAGCGCGCGGCACTTTGCGGAAAGCCTCGAGCACCCGCGCGTCGTGGATGCCGCGCGTCGCCAGCAGGATCGCGAGGCTGCCGGGGCTGCCTGGGCTGGCGCTAGGCACGGACGGGCGCGCGGAACGCGGTTTCGAGAGCGGCGCGCATGACTCCCGCGTCCGGCTCGATTCCGGACCACAGGCGGATGCCGGTCACTCCCTGGTTCACCAGCATCCCCAGGCCGTCGAGCACGGCGCAGCCGCGCGCCTCGGCCTCGCGCACCAGCCGCGTGCGCGGAGGATTGGGAATCACGTCGGCCACCACGAGTCCGGGCCGCAGCGAATCGAGCGCCACCGGCACGCGCGCCTCCACGTCCGGGAACAGGCCGATGCTCGTGGCGTTCACGAAAATTCCGGCCGACGGCGGAACGCGCAGCTCGCCGGCGAGCGGCTGGAATTCCACGGCCGCTCCCGCCGCCGCGAGATGCGCGGCCAGCGCTCGGCCGCGCCCGTCCCCGCGGTTGACGAGCAGGATGCGGCGCGCGCCGGCCCGCGCCAGCTCGACGCCGATCGCGCGCGCCGCGCCGCCCGCGCCCAGCAGCACCACCTCCTGCCCGCCGGGATCGGCCACCGCGCGCAGGCTCTCGAGAAAGCCGCGGCCGTCGGTGTTGTGGCCGATCAGTCGGCCGCCCCGGTGGACGATGCAATTGACCGCTCCGATCGCGCGCGCCTCCGGCGCCAGCTCGTCAAGATGCTCGATCACCGCGACCTTGTGCGGCAGCGTGCAGTTCGCGCCGCGCAGGCCCATGGCGCGCAGTCCGCGCACGGCGTCGGCCAGGCCGGCGGGCGCGACCTCGACGGTCAGATAGCGCCAGTCGAGTCCGGCGGCGCGGAAGGCCGCCTCGATCATGACCTGCGTCGGATTCTCGTCCACCGGCTGGCCGAAGAGCGCGACCAGTTCCTGGCGGAAGCTCCGCGCCGGCGTCATACGCGCAGGATAGCGCGCGTTCCGCAGAGAATGCGGCCGTAGCCGGCCAGGAAGAGGGCGAACGCCAGCGCGAAGGCGGCGCCCGCAACCAGGATGGATGGCGTCAGGAACCGCGCCGGCAGCAGCAGGGAAGACAGCCGGGCGAGCGCGGCCAGAGTCATCAGCGCGAAGGACAGATGCGCGAGGCGCGAGCTCCGCATCTCGAGGCTGGAATGCCCGAGCGTCACGCGCACCATCATGCCCAGGGTCATCGTGCCGATCACGCCGATCGTGAGGGCGTGCAGCGCCGTGGCGGCGGGCACCGGGCCGCCGGCGGCGGCCGCGGCGATCAGCAGCTGTCCGATTCCGATCCAGGCGTAACCGGCGTGCAGGACGAGCACCAGCGGCTGGCGCAGCGCCGAGCGCGAGTCCCAGGCGGCCATGCGCAGCAAGTTGGCGGCGCCCGCCGCGGCGGCGATCGCGGCGAGCAGCGCGCCGCCCGCGCCCGCGGCCACTGCCAGCAGCAGCCCGGCGCTGCCGGCGATCGCCAGCCAGTCCGCCGCGGGCAGATTGCGCGCCCCGCTCCCGCGAGAGGCCGTGCGCGTGAACAGGGGAATGACCCGCCCGCCGATCACGACGTTGAGCAGCACGATCAGGTGCACCGCAACGTGCAGCCCGCGCTGCGCGAGGTCGGGCCGGCCGCGCGCGGCGCCAAAATGCATCAGCGCGCAACTGCCGGCCAAGGCCGCCAGCACCACGAGCAAGCCGTAGTTGCGCCGGCTGCGCGCGGCGAGCAGCGGTCGGCCCACGGCGGCGGCGAGGGTCAGCGGGAAGGCGATGCACAGACCGGCCGTGAGCCAGGCCGGCAGCAGGTCAGGCGCCGCCATCGCCGCGCGCCCGGCCAGCCACAGCGCCACCAAGGCCGCGAGCCCGGCGCCGTGCGCCGTCTCACGTCCGGTCCAATTGCGCGCCGCCGTCAGCAGGAATCCGGCGATCACCGCCAGCGCGAAGCCGAAGATCATCTCGTGGCCGTGCCACCACATCGGCAGGAGGCCGCCGCCGCCCGCCAGGTCGCCGGTGCGCACGCGCTGCAGCCACCAGGGCACGAAGATCAGCGCGTGCAGGGCCGCCGCCAGGAAGAAGGGACGGAATCCGGCCGCCAGCCAGGGCGGAGCGCGGCGGATGCGCGGCGTGTCCTCGGGTTCTCCGAGGAGAGGCAGCGCTGGTCTTGGAGCCATGGCGGAGGCCGCCGTCGCGCGGCTACTGCTGCGCCTGCGCCGACGCCGGCTGTCCCGCGAGGGTGATCGGCACCACCGTTTCGACGGTCCAGGTCTTCGCGCCTTCCTCGACCTTGATGAAGCAGTCCATCGGCGGCGACTCCAGCACCTGGGTCTCGCCCGTGGTGGGCCAGAAGATCTCGAGGCGCAGCAGCTTCTCCGCCTGGCCCAGGCCGAGCTCGGTCTGGATCGAGTTGCAGCCGAAGGAGGCGCCGCTGCCGCAGGTGGCGTAGATGCGGCGCTCGGCGCCGTTCTCGAGCGTGACGGCCGTCAGCGTGGCGCCGATGGCGAAGCGGTCGGAGCGGACGCCCCGCAGGCGCACGGTGAGCCAGTGGTTCTCCGGCGGCGCGCCCTCGTTGCGGTAGAGCGCGTTGTAGTACCGGTCGTCGATGTACCAGCCGCCGAGCTGGCTGTAGAGATCCATGTCCCCGTCGTTGTCGAGGTCCCCGAAGGCCACCGCGTGGCCCTTCTGGAAGTGGCCGAGGCCGCTGGCGACCGTCGCGTCCGCGAACTTCGCGCCGCCTTTGTTCAGCCACAGCATGTTCGGCAGGAACACTTCGTAGGCGGGGGCGCCGGTGGCCAGGTAGAAGTCCATCCAGCCGTCGTTGTCCACGTCGCAGATGTTGGCGCCCATCACCGACACGGAGCGGAACAAGCCGTACTCCTCGGTGACGTCGCGGTAGCCGCCCTTCGTGTCGTTGAGCCAGAAGCGGCAGGTCTCGTCGGTCACGCCTTCGCCGAACAGCGAGCCGGCGGTGCCGTCGCAGCTGCCGCCCATGCCGCCCAGCGGATAGGAGGCGGCGAAGATGTCCAGCCAGCCGTCGTTGTTGGCGTCGAAGAACCAGGACTGGAAGGTGCGCTGCTTGCGCGGATTGTCCGAGCCTTGCTGGTGCACGCCCAGCTTGGGAGCGACGTCCACGAACTTGCCGTCGCCCTGGTTCTGGTACAGGCGGTTCTCCTCGCCGAAGTTGGAGATGTACAGATCCCAGTCGCCGTCGCGGTCGTAGTCGCCCCAGCTGACGCCGCGGGAGAAACGGTCGTTGGTGACGCCGGATTCCTCGGCGACGTCGGTGAAGGTGCCGTCGCCGTTGTTGCGGAAGAGCTGGCTGGGCGAGTAGTGATCGGGACGCAGGCGCTCGTTGCCGATGTACAGGTCGATGTCGCCGTCCTTGTCGTAGTCGCACCAGGCCGCGGCGAGGCAGGGCCAGGCCGGCTGCAGGAGCCCGGCCTGCTTCGTGACGTCCTCGAAGGTGCCGTCGCCCTTGTTGTGCAGCAGCGCGTTCTCGAACCGGCCCTTGTCGCCCAGCCAGGCGCCGCGCGGCACGAAGATGTCCAGCCAGCCGTCGTTGTCGTAGTCGCCCTGGATCACGCTCAGGCCGCCCTTTTGCCCCACCAGCCCGGCGCGCTCGGTCCAGTCCGTGAACGTGCCGTCGCCGTTGCTGTGGTAATAGATCATGTTGGTGTCGTTGCGGATGCAAGTCGTCACCAGGTCCAGGAAGCCGTCGTTGTCAAAGTCATCCATGATCGCGCCGCCGGACACGTTGAAGTCGTTGACCTTCAGCGCGGCCCCGATGTTCGTGAAGCGCGGCGCCGCCACGGCCGGGGTGTAGACCGACTTGGGCAGGCGGTATTCCAGCGGCACTCCTTCGGGGAACGTGCCCTGGGCCATGTGCGCGACGTTCAGCAGGTAGCGCGCGCCCGGGTTCTTCGGATCCAGCTCGATCAGCTGCATGAACCACTCCTGAGCCTTGCGCGCACCGGTGGTGTCAGCCCACACGCCGCCGCCCTGCAGCGGGAAGATGCAGGACTCGGGGTTGACCATGCCGATGCAGTGGTCGATCTCGCCGGCGCGCAGGTTGGAGACGCCCAGCCAGCGCAGGATTTCCTTCTTCTTCTCGAGGTAGAGGCCCGGCTTGCTGCCCTCGACCATGTCCTTGTTGCTCTCGAGACGCGCCAGCGCCTGCTCGAATTCCGCGATGGAGTCGTGGCGCCGGCCGACGCGCAGGTAGTAGTCGCCGAGGCGCACGTGGACGATGAAGGCCTCCTTCGCGTGATCCTTGTTGGCCGCGAGGCGGTCCGCGTAGGCCGTGGCCCAGGCCAGGAATTCCGGGCTGGGCTCGTAGAGCTCCGAGCCGTTGCGCCAGAAGGAGAGGCGCTTGATGGTGTCGTTGCCGTAATGGATTTCGGCGGCGGGCGCGCGCAGGAAGGCGACTCCGGCCGCCAGCACCACGGCCGCGCCGGCGAACCAGGGGCGGCGCAGTCCGGGGAAGGCGCTCGCGGCCGCGGCGGCGAGAGCCAGCACCGCGATCGCGTTCAGCGCCAGGCTGAGCCTTCCGATCAGCACCGCGTCGTAGGGCGACTCGGCGTAGATGTGAAAGAAATTGAAGTACGTGTCCAGGGGGATCACGCACAGCGCGGCAATTCCGACGGCAAGGACCAGGGGAAGGAGTCTGCGCACGGGAGCGCAAATTTTAATCCGACTTTCCCGGCACCTCAATAAATTCCTGCTATTCAGGCCAATATCGGCTCCATCAACTGTCCGGCCACGTCGGTGAGGCGGAAATCGCGGCCCATGAAGCGATAGGTCAGACGCTCGTGATCCACCCCGAGCAGATGCAGCATGCTGGCGTGGAGGTCGTTGGCGGTGGCCGCCGGCCCCTGGACGTGATATCCCAGCTCGTCGGTCTCGCCGAGGCTGACGCCCGGTTTGAAACCGCCGCCGGCCACCCAGAGCGTGAAGCAGTGAGGGTGATGGTCCCGTCCCAGGTATTGAGAGCCGTTGCGCTCTTCGTTCATGGGTGTGCGGCCGAACTCCCCGGTCCACAGGACGATGGTCTCCTCCAGGAGGCCGCGCTCCTTCAAGTCGCTCACAAGGGCCGCGCAGGCGCGTTCGGTCTGGCGGCAGCGCTCCGGCAGCGAAGTGACGATGTCGTCGCCGGGGCTCGTGCCGTGGCTGTCCCAGCCCCAGTGGTGCAACTGCACCACGCGCACGCCGCGCTCGCTGAGGCGGCGGGCGAGGAGGGCGTTGTTGGCGAAGGAGGCCTCGCCGGGAACCGCGCCGTAGCGATCGAGGGTCTCTTGCGACTCATTCGCAAGATCGGCCAGCTCGGGAACCGAGCTCTGCATGCGCCAGGCCAGCTCGTACTGCTCGATGCGCGTCTGCGTTTCGGGGTCGCCGTGGCGCGCCGCGCCGGCTTCGTTGAGTGAGCGCAGCGCGTCGAGGGAGCGGCGCCGCGAGGCCGGCTCCATGCCCGGCGGGTTGGCGAGGTGCAACACCGGATCGCCCTGGCTGCGGAAGCGCACGCCCTGATGCAGGCTGGGCAGGAAGCCCGGGCCCCACAGCGCAGCGCCGCCGTCGGGAGCGTAGGGGCCCGATGTCAGAACGACGAAGGCCGGCAGGTCGCGGTTCTCGGTGCCCAGTCCGAAGGACAGCCACGCGCCGAGGCTGGGGCGGCCCGGCAGTCCGTGGCCGGTGAAGAGATGGATCTGCGCCGGCGCGTGGTTGAACTGCTCGGTCTTCATGCTGTGCACGAAGGTCAGATCGTCGGCGATCTTCGCCGTCTCCGGCAGCAGCTCCGACATCCAGGCGCCGCTCTGGCCGCGGCGCTCGAACTGATAGGGCGAGCCGAGCATCTTCGGATGGCCCTTGATGAAGGCGAAGCGCTCGTTCTTCAACAATGCGTCGGGGCAAGGCTGCAGATGGTGCTTGACGAGCTCCGGCTTGGGCGTGAAGAGGTCGAGCTGCGAGGGCGCGCCGGCCATGTGCAGCACGATCACGCGCTTGGCGCGGCCGAAGGAGCGCCGCGGCCGCGCGCTCCGCGCCAGGAACGGAGCGGCGGCCGCGCCGGCCAGGCCGGCGGCGCAGTGGCCCAGGAAGCGGCGGCGGTCCATCATCCCTTGCACAGAGTTTCGTCGAGGTTCAGCAGCACGCTCGCCACCAGGGTCCAGGCGGCCTCTTCGGAGGCGGCGGCGCGCTCGGCGGCGAGCAGTTCCTGGAGGATCGTCAGTTCGGCCGGCTCGGGCCAGCGCGCGGTGCAGAGGCGGAAGCCCTGGCGCAGGCGCGCAGATTCGTCGGCGGCCGGCAGGGCGAGCAGGCGCCGGCCGAAGGCGGCGGCCGCTTCGACGAACGCGGGATCGTTGAGCAGAGCCAGCGCCTGCAGCGGCGTGTTCGAGCGCGGGCGGCGCGCGCAGGTGAATTCGCGGCTGGGCGCGTCGAAGGCGGCGAAGGTGGCGTAGTGGCCGGTGCGGCGCCAGAAGGTGTAGAGGCCGCGGCGGAAGCGATCCTGCCCCTCGGCGTTGCGCCAGCGGTCGCCGGCGTAGGCGGCGTTCTCGACGCCGGCCGGCTGGAAGGGCATCACGCTGGGCCCGCCGATCTCGGGCGCGAGCAGTCCGGAGATCGCGAGCGCGGCGTCGCGCACCTCTTCCGCCGGCAGGCGCAGGCGCGGGGCGCGCGCCAGCCAGAGGTTGGCCGGATCCGCCGCGATTTTGTCAGACGGCGCCGCGGCCGACTGGCGGTAGGCGGCGGACGTGAGGATGAGCCGGTGCAGCTCCTTGACGCTCCAGCCGCGGACCACGAATTCGACGGCCAGCCAGTCGAGCAGCTCGGGGTGGGTGGGCGCGGCGCTCTGCAGGCCGAGGTCCTCGACCGTCTCGACCAGGCCGCGGCCGAAGAGCTGCTCCCAAGTCCGGTTGACGAAGACGCGCGCGGTCAGCGGATTCCGGCCGTCCACCAGCCACTGCGCGAACTCGAGGCGGTTGCGCACGGCGCGGCCGTCGCGATTCAGCGCCGCCGGCACGCCCGGCTCCACCGCCGCGCCGGGCTGGAGGAAACTGCCCTTCTCGAGGATGCGCGTCGCGCGCGGCTCGGCGCGCTCGCGCAGGACCATCACGGTGGGCGCCGTCGGCCGCGCGGCTTCCAGCGCCGCGATGCGCTCGCGCAGCGGCGCCGTTTCGGGCGCCAAGGAGCGCCAGTGCTGCTTCAGCACGGCCTCCGCCGCCTCGTCGCGCGGGCTCTGGCGCAGCGCGGCGGCCAGGGCGGGGGACAGAGTCAGCGCCGTCAGGCTGCGCGCCGTGCGCGCGCCGAGGTCGTCCCAGTGGGCGAGGCCGCTGAATTGCGTGCACGCGAAACCGTCCACCGGCAAGTCCGGCGCTAGGCCGACGTCCGCCAGGCGCACTTCCAGCCGCGTCCACTCACCCTTCGCGGGCAGATCGCCGGCGCGGAAGTGTGCCGGGCTGGCCGCGTCCGCGCCGCCGAGCGCGATTTTGTCCTCGCCCCACCACGCGCGATGCTCCCACGATCCGGCCTGGTGGAACTGCAGCATCAGCGTGAACGGCGGCGCGTCCGGATCCAGACGCACCCAGGCGTAGAGCGCGTCGTCCGCGTCGAGAATCCAGGGCACGGCCGGCGCCTCGAAGTAGTGCTGCACGATGCCGTCGCCCTGCTGCGCGCGCACCGTCGCACCGGAGTGCGCGGCGAAGCTCTGGTACGAGCGTCCGTCCCAATCGCCCGCGGTGCGCGCGCCCGCCGGCGCAGTTTCGTCGGCCCAGACGCGGTCGGCGGGCTCCGCCGGCGCGGCCTGCAGCTCGGCGGCCAGGCCCGCGGCCCACGCGGCGCGCGCGGCCGTCCAATCCGGGCGCTCGGCGGCCAGTTCGGCGCGCGCCGCCAGCAGTTCGCGGTCGATGCGCGCCAGCTCGGCCCGCTGCGCGGCGGTGGGCGCGTCGAGCACGGGCGCGGCCGCCTGGCCGTCGTCCTCGGTGTTGTTGAAGATCGCGAAGAGGCGGTAGTACTCCTCCTGGCTGACGGGGTCGTACTTGTGGTCGTGGCACTGCGCGCAGGCGACCGTGCTGCCCAGCCAGACCGTGCCGGTGGTGGCGACGCGGTCGAGCACGGCCGCGACGCGGAATTCCTCGACGTCCACGCCGCCTTCCTCGTTCAGCATCGTGTTGCGGTGGAAGCCGGTGGCGAGGCGCTGGTCGTCGGTGGCGCCGGGCAGCAGGTCGCCGGCGAGCTGCTCGATCGTGAACCGGTCGTAGGGCAGGTCCGCGTTGAAGGCGGCGATCACCCAGTCGCGCCAGCGCCACTGCGAGCGGTCGCCGTCCTTCTCGTAGCCGTTGCTGTCGGCGTAGCGCGCCAGGTCCAGCCATGCGCGGGCCTGCTTCTCGCCGTAGTGGGGGGAGGCGAGCAGGCGGTCGAGCGCGCGCTCGTAGGCGTCCGGAGAATTGTCAGAGAGGAACGCGTCGAGCTCCTCCGCCGTCGGGGGCAGGCCCGTCAGATCGAGGGCGGCGCGGCGCAGCAGCGCGGCGGGATCGGCTTCCGGATTGGGAGCGAGCCCGTTCTCCTCCATCTTCGCGAGCACGAAGGCGTCCAATTCGTTGCGGGCCCAGCCCGTCTGGCGCACGGCCGGCGCGGGCGGGCGCTTCGGCGCGACGTACGCCCAGTGCCGCGCCGGCCACGCGGCCGCGGCGCCGTCGCCGGGCCACTCCGCGCCTTCGTCGATCCAGCGGCCGAGCGTCTCGATCTGCTCCGCGCTGAGCGGCGCGGCGTCGGAGTCGGCCGGCGGCATGCGCTCGTCCTCGACGTCGGAGGAAACCAGCAGCCACAATTCGCTGTCGGCGCGCGCGCCCGGCTGGATCACGATTTCCTTGCCGTAGCGCCCGCCGGCCAGCGCCGCCGCGCGTTGATCGAGCCGCAGCCCCGCCTTGTGCTGCTTGACGCCGTGGCACTGGAAGCAGTGCTCGCGCAGGATCGGCTCGACGTCGCGCGCGAAGTCCACGCGCCCGCCCGCCGGCTCCTGCGCGGTCCACCAGGAGAGCAGGGCCGCGGTCGCGCAGGCGAGGGCGGAGCGCAGCATGATCCTCAGGATCCTACGACGGGATTCCGCAGGACGCCCAGGCCTTCGATCTCGACTTCCATCACGTCGCCGGCCTGAAGGAAGATCGGCGGCTTGCGCGCGAAGCCGACGCCCGGCGGCGTGCCGGTGGCGATGACGTCGCCGGGCTCCAGCGCGACGTGGCGCGAGATGAAGGACACCAGCGCGTCCACGCCGAAGACCAGCTGCGCGGTGGAGGAGTCCTGCAACGCGCGGCCGTTGACGCGGATGCCGATGCGCAGCGCCTGCGGCTCGGGAATCTCGTCGCGGGTGGCGATGAACGGGCCCAGCGGCGCGAAGCCCTCGCAGGCCTTGCCGCGGATCCACTGCCCGTCCGCGAACTGGAAGTCGCGGGCGCTGACGTCGTTGAAGCACGCGTAGCCGAGCACGTGCCGGCGCGCGCCGGCCTCGCTCACGCGCCAGGCGCGCGCGCCGATCACGATCGCCATCTCCGCCTCGTAGTCCACCTGCGCGCTTCCCGGCGGCAGCGGCACCGGCGCGCCGGGTCCGATCACGCAGGAGCCGAACTTCGCGAAGTACACCGGCGAGGCCGGCACCGGCATGCCGGATTCCGCCGCGTGGTCGCGGTAGTTGAGGCCGACGCAGATCACCTTGCCCGGCCGCGGCACCGGCGCCAGCAATTCGACCGCATCCAACGGCAGCGCGGGACCCTGCGGCCGCAGCGTTCCGGAGTGCGCCAGCGCCAGCGCCGCCAGCTGCTCGCAGGAGTTGGCCAGCGCGCCCGTGAGAGCGCGCACGGACTCGCCCTCGAGCGCTCCCAGGCGCATCGCGCCGTCCTGACGATGGCAGACGATCTTCATCTCACTCGAAGGGCACGCCCGTCAGGCGGGACACGTCGCGCAGCTCCTCGATCACCGCCGGCAGCAGCGGAATGCCGGCCTGGCCGCGCTCGGCCTCGGCCGCGCGCTCGGGGTCGCCGGGAATCACCACGCCCGGCGTGCCGGGCTGCGGCTTGGTGGCGCGGAAGGTGCGCACCCAATCGTCCATCTGGCGCTTGAACTCGTCGGGCTCGATGAAACCGTCGATGCGCATCGCGCCGAAGAAGTGCCCGATGCCCTTGCCGACGCTGCGCTTCGGGATCTCCTGGCGCAGCGCGAAGGGCGGCGCGAAGGGGCCCCAGTTGGCGCCCGAGAGCACGCAGCACAGCACGTCCACCATCGCGGCCAGCGCGTAGCCCTTGTGGCCTCCCATCTCGCGGAAGGAACCCAGCGGCGCGAGCGCGCCGCCGTCGATCATCGCCTGCGGATCGGTGGTGTCGCGGCCGTCGCGGTCGATGGCCCAGCCGCTGGGAATCTTCTCGCCGCGGCGCTTCGCCATCTCGATCTTGCCGTAGGCCACCGCGCTGGTGGCCAGGTCGATCACCACCGGCGGCTCCTCCAGTCCCGGGAAGGCGATCGCGATCGGATTCGTTCCCAGCATGCGCTCGCCGCCCCACAGCGGCGCCACCAGCTTCGTGCTGTTCGTCATGGACCAGCCGATCAGATCGCGCTGCAGCGCCTGCAGCGGATAGTAGGCGGCGATGCCGTAGTGATTCGTGTTGCGCACGCTCACCCAGCCGCTGCCGGCCGCCGCCGCCTTGTCCATGGCGATGTCGTTGGCCTGCGGCCCGACCACCAGGCCGAGGCCGTTGTCGCCGTCCACCGTGGCGGTGCTCGGCGTCTCGCGAACGATCGCGACGCGCGGCTTCGGGTTGATGCGTCCCAGCGCCAGCATGTCGTGATAGGTGTGCAGCCGTCCGACGCCGTGGCTGTCGATGCCGCGCAGGTCCGCGGCGGCCAGCACGCCGGCGGCGGCCTCGGCGTCCGCGCGCGGCACGCCGAAGTGCTCGAACACGCGGCGGCTGAATTCGCTCAGCCGCGCGACGGGATAGCGGGTCGTGGCCAGGGCCGGGTTCACAGTTCCACCACTCCTTTGATCGAGTTCGGATTCCGGCCCCACTGCTCGAAGGCCTCAGGCGCCGCGTCCAGGCCGCGCACCACGTCGGTGACGAGCTCGCCGGCCTGCACCGCGCCGGATTCGAGCAGCTGCAGGGCGCGCCGGTAGATCGCCGGCCGGCCGTCGGGATCGAGCGCGCCGCTCGCGCCGGTCGGCGCCACCAGCGCGGGCTCGAACCAGTGCAGCGCGTTGAGAGCCTCGAGGCCTGTGCCGGCGTGGCCGTAGCCGTAGAGCAGCACGGTGGCCTGCTTGCGGATCAGGCCCGGCATCTGCTCGAAGATCTTCCCGTCGCCGCTGGCCTCGATCAGGTACTCGACGCGGCGGCCCTGCGTGAGCGCGGACACCGTCTCGCGCAGATCGCCGGCGGCGGGATCCACGGCGAGGGCGCCGTGGCGCTCGGCCAGCGCGCGCTTGCGCGCGTCGGGCTCGCTGACGATCAGCAGGCCGTCGAAGCGCAGCACGCGGCGCAGCACCTGCACGAAGAGCAGGCCGGCGGTGCCGGCGCCGGTGATCAGGATGCTCTGCACGCGGCCGGCGGACTCCTCGCCGCCGAGCCGGAATCGCGCGTGCGCGGCAGAAGTCATTGCGCTGGCGTGCAGCACGCAGGCCAGAGGCTCGCAGACTGCGGCGACGCGCGGCTGCAGATCCGCGGACAGCGGCACGCAGTTCACCGCGGGCACGCAGATGAGCTCGGCCAGGCCGCCCTGCAGTCCGGTGATGCCGTGCTCGGCGTAGTCGGCGCACTGGTGCGTGTGCCCGGTCGCGCAGTAGGCGCACCAGGTGTCGGCGCGGCGCCCGCGGCTGGAGCAGTTGACGCCTTGATCCACGACGACGCGCGCGCCCGCCTGCAGATCGGCGCCGGCGCCCGCCTCGACCACGGTGCCGGTGATCTCGTGGCCGAGAATCTGCGGCTGGTCGCGCAGCGGCACCGCGCGGCCGCCCGGACCGAAGTTGTAGTTCGCCTCGCCGGTCCAGATGTGATAGTCGGAGCCGCACAGTCCGACCGCCGCCACGCGCACCAGCGCCTCGCCGGGTCCGGGGCGCGGATCCGGCAGGCGGCGGACTTCCATCCGGCGCGGCTCCGTCAGGACCAGGGCCTTCATCGGCCGCCGCCCGCGCTCACAGGGACACCGGCTCCGGCGCCCAGATCTGGAATTCGCGGTGGCCCGTTTCCTCGGCGCGCGCCAGGGCTTCCCGCGCAGCCACCCTCTGCAGGTGCTCGAAGAGCCGCGTGCCCACCTGCTCGATGCTTTCCGCGCCGTCCAGGACGGTGCCGGCGTTGAGATCCAGATCCTGGTTCATGCGCTCGAAGATCGGCGTGTTGGAGGCCAGTTTGACGACCGGCACGATGGCGTTGCCCATGGTGCTGCCGCGTCCGGTCGTGAAGACCACCACGTTGCATCCGGCGGCCACCAACCCGGGCACCGACTCCTGGTCGTAACCGGGCCCCATCATCAGATTCAGGCCGCGCTCCTTCGGCGGCTCGGCGTATCCCATCACGCCCTCGACGCGGGTGCTGCCGGCCTTGGCGATCGCGCCCAGCGACTTGAGCGCGATGTTCAGCAGTCCGCCGCTCACGTTGCCCGGGCTGGGGTTCATGCCCAGGCTGGCGCCGACGCGCGCGGTGTGCGTCTTGAACCAGTCCACCAGTTCGTAGACCTGCTTGCCGACCGCCGCGTCGCGGGCGCGCAACGCCAGCACGTGCTCGGCGCCGCAGAACTCCGGCACCTCGGTGATGATGGCGGTGCCGCCGTGGCGCACCACCAGGTCGGCGGCGTGGCCCAGCGCCGGATTGGCCGACAGCCCGGAGAAGCCGTCGGAGCCGCCGCACTTGAGCCCGAGCACCAGCTCCGACACCGGCACCGGCTCGCGCCGCGCTTCGTTGGCCAGCGGCAGCATGCGCCGCACCTCGTCGAGGCCGCGGCGGATCGCCGCCTTGGTGCCGCCCACGTCCTGGATGCCGATCCACGCCACCGGCTTGCCTTCAGGCTGCTGGCCGTTCTTCTCCATCCAGTCGCGCAGGATCGAGGAGCCGGTCTTCTCGCAGCCCAGCTCCAGGAACACCACCGCGCCGACGTTCGGGTGGCGCGCGAAGGCCGCCAGCGTGCGCAGGATGGTGTGGACGTTGGCGCCGTCCGGCGTGCCGCAGCCCTTGTTGTGGCCCAGCGCCACCACGCCGTCCACGTTGGGGAATTCGTCCGCGCTCCACATCGTGAACTCCGCGGCGTTGGCGATCTGCTGCGCCTCGTGGCTGGCGCACATGCTGGTGGGAATGACGGCGATCCAGTTGCGCGTGCCGACCCGGCCGCCGGCGCGGCGATAGCCGGCGAACGTCGGCCGCGCCTCCGCGGGCACGTAGTCCGGCGCCGGAGTGCGCAGCTGCGGCGGCAGGTCGCGGATCACGGGAATGTCGTCGCTCATGCACTCGTGCGTGATGAGCGTTCCGGCCAGGATGCCGAGGGAAGTGCCGATCGGCTGGCCGTACTGGCGCACGAATTCGCCGGACGGGATGTCGCACAGCGCGAAGCGGTGCCCGCCGGGCACCTCGGCGGGCAGGGTCACGCGCGCCGGGCGGGCGCCGGCGCCGGGCGCGGGCGGAACTTCCACCACCGTGCCGGCGGCGGCGCCGTACTTGACGACGGCCACGTTGTCGGCGGCGGACACGCGCACCGCCACGTCGCGCAGGGGCCGGACTGCCGGCGTCGAATCGAGTTTTGAATCAGCCATCGAGGTCTTCCAGCGGGAGTCGTCCCGCGGCAAATAAACGGGAGAAGGATTGCGCCGTCCGGGCGATGCCCGCCGGCAGTGCCGTCCGGTGAAGTCCCGGCAAGGCGAGATCGAGAGCGCTGCTGTCGAGGCGTCCGGCGATCGCAAGCGGCCCGCCTTCGGCGCGGATGCGCGCGCCGGCGCCGGGCGCCTGCTCCTCCAGCAGCTCGAGGAAGCGGGCGACCGTGGCGGCTTCGCCGTGCACGTTGTACACGCGCGCGCCTTGCGGGCCCGAGACGGCGCCGGCGACGAAGGCGCGCGCCGCGTCCTCGGCGAACAGGAAGTCGGTGGTGCCGGTGAAGCGGATCACGTACGGCAGCCCGGCGACGGCGGCCTTCACCGCCTTGGTCGGACCGCTGGTGAGGCCCTGGTCGCGCGCGACGCCGTACACCGTGAGCGGGCGCAGGCCGATCGAGGAAACGCCGTGCGCGTCGAAGTAGACGCGCGCGTTGCCTTCGTTGGCCAGCTTGTACACCCCGTAGTGGGTGCGCGGCGTGGGCGCCTGCGTCTCGTCGGCGCCGCCGCGGTCGTGCTCGTCCGGATCGCGGCCGTAGACCGCGGCGCTGCTGGCGTAGACCAGGCGCGGAATCTGCAGCGCGCGCGCCGCCTCGAAGACGTTGAGCGTGCCGACGACGTTCACGAGCGCGCCCTTCACCGGGTCGGCGGCGCAGAACGGCACCTGCAGCCCGGCCAGGTGCACGATGCGGCGGGCGCCGCTGCGCTCGAGCGCGGCGCGCACCGCGGCCGTGTCGGTGACGTCGCCCTCCAGCCAGGCGACGCGCTCGAGGTCGGCCGGATCGTCGAGCACCTGGCGCAGGCGGCGCTCGTCGCGGCGCAGGTCGAAGGCCACCGGCTCGTGGCCCTGCGCGAGGATCTCCCGCAGCACCCAGGCGCCGATGCAGCCGGCCGCGCCGGTCACGAACCAGCGCTCCGGGCGGCGGGGGGGGGCAACGGATCCGGTGGAGGGGGGGGACGGACTCATAGCGAGGTGATCGGCGCCAGCGGCCGGCGGACCTGCGCGGGGACCGGGAAACCGTAGAAGATCCGCGCGTTTTCTCCCAGGAACAATTCCTGATCGCGGCGATCGAGAACGGCAGAATTCTCGACGAAACTCAGGCTTTGTGCGTAGGTGAAGTCGCACATGGTGCGCGGCCAGTCGCTGCCCCACATCAACTTCTCGATGCCGACGCGGTCGCGCGCCTCGGCGATGGCGCGCTGCGCCTGCGGGAAGGGGTAACCCTCGCCGCGGTAGAGCCAGACGATGCCCCCGCATTCGATGCGCACGTTGGGATGGCGCGCGAGCAGCAGCTGCGCCGGCCAGCCGCCGCGCGTCGGCAGGCCGAAGTGGCCGACGGCGGCGCGCAGCCGCGGGAAGTCGGCGAGCACGCGCTCGAAGCCCGGCACCTGCTCCGCGCCCTCGCTGAAGTCGATGGCCAGGGTCTTGCCCTCGCGCTCGACGCGCTGCCACACCGGCGCGAAGCGCGGATCGTCGAAGGCGAAGCGGCCCTGCAGCTGGCCGCCGCAGATTTTCAGTCCGCGGAAGCCCTGATCGAGCAGCCGGTGGCACTCGGCGGCGGCCTCCTCCGCAGGACGGAAGAAGTCAGGCAGCGCGAAGGCGAAGAAGCGCCCGGGAAAGCGCTGCTCGAGTTCGAGCGAGTAGGCGTTCTGCTCGCCGTCGAGATATTCCTGAACCAGCACGCCCGCGTCGATGCCGTGCGCGTCGAATTGCGCAAGGGCATGCTCGCCCAAGGCGCGGCAGTCGAGGAGGGTGGCCGGCATGCCCAGGACCACCCGTCCCGCGCCGCCGCCGATCCGAATCTGTCCGTTCCCCACGGGCTCGACCTGCTCCACGCCGCGGATCCGGCCATCCAGGCGGTCCCAGGCGTGCATGTGGGCGTCCACGCGCACCGGAGCAGGATAAGGCCTCCGGGACCATTTTAGTTGTCGTGAATTGGTTTTACCTGTGACTTTCATGGGCGGAATGCTAGACTCCCCCTCATGCCTCCCCGCAAACAAGAAGAGCGCGCCCGGCCAAAATATTCGGCGCCGGCACTGGAGAAGGGTCTCGACATCTTGGAGCTTCTCTCACTTCAGAGTGAGCCGATGAGCCTCGCGCAGATCGGCCAGAAGCTCGGCCGCACCAGCGGCGAGATCTTCCGCATGCTGGCCGCCCTCGAGCGCCGCGGCTATCTGGCGCGCGGACCGCGGCCCGAGCAGTACCAGCTCACCAACATGCTCTACGAGCTGGCGCACCGGCATCCGCCAGTGAAGCGTTTGCTGGCTCACGCTTTGCCCATCATGGAGGACCTGGCGCGCGACATCCGCCAGTCCTGCCATTTGGCGGTGCGGCACGAGAACGAGGCCCTCATCGTTGCGCAGGTGGATTGTCCGGGCTTCACCGGTTTCTCCGTGCGCGTCGGCGCGCACGCGCCGCTGGTGGACTCCTGCTCCGGGCGGGTGCTGCTGGCCTTCCAGACGCCCGAGACGCGCAGCGTCTGGCTGACGACCGCGATGGCCCAGGCGGGGCAGTCCAATTCGCGGGCCGCGGTGGAGAGCCTGCTGCAGGAGATCCGCCAGTCCGGGGTGAACCGGCAGCCCAGCTTGGTCCACCACGGCATCGTGGACTTCGGGGCTCCGATCCTTGACCATGACGGCAACGCGCTGGCCGCGCTGACGGTTCCCAGCCTCGCGACCATCGCCGCCTCCGTCGGCGAGGCGGAACTCGTGCAGCATCTGCGGCAGAGCGCGCGCCAGCTCATCGAACGGATCGGCTCGCCCACTCCCGCATGAACGTTCACCTCCCGCGCGCTCTCGCCCTGCTCCTGGTTGCCGGCGCCCTGACCGGCTGCGGCTCCGGCGAGGCCGGCAGCGGCCAGCCGCTGATCGCCGTGATTCCGAAGGGCACGACGCACGAGTTCTGGAAGAGCATCCACGCCGGCGCGGTGCAGGGCTCGCGCGACGCGAGCGTGGACATCTACTGGAAGGGCCCGAGCAAGGACGACGACCGCGACGCGCAGATTCGCGTCGTCGAGGACGCGATCTCGCGCGGGGTGGACGGCATCGTCATCGCCCCGTCCGACAACAAGGCGCTGGTGCGGCCGCTCGAGGACGCCGTCAAGAACGGCATTCCGGTGGTGGTGATCGACAGCCCGATCGACTGGGAGGGCAAGGTCTCCTACATCGGCACCGACAACTACGGCGGCGGCGTGGTGGCCGCGCGCGCGCTCGCCGGCATGCTCGGAGGCCAGGGCAAGGTGCTGCTGATGCGCTACTTCGAGGGCTCGGGCAGCACGATGGCGCGCGAGGTCGGCTTCCTCGAGACCGTGCAGAAGGAATTCCCCGGCCTCGAGATCCTGTCCAGCAACCAGTACGGCGGCTCCACCACCGAATCCTGCTACGCCACCGCCGAGAACCTGCTGAACTCGTATCCGGCGGTCGAGGGCATCTTCTGCGCCTGCGAGCCGACCACCTTCGGCATGCTGCGAGCCCTGCAGGACTCGGGCAAGGCCGGAAATGTCAAAGTCGTCGGCTTCGACGCCACCGAGAAGATGCTGGAGGGCCTGCGCCAGGGCCATCTGCACGGCCTCGTGCTGCAGAATCCCTTCAAGATGGGCGAGCTGGGCGTGCGCGCGATGGCCGACCATCTCGCCGGCCGCCCGGTCGAGCCGCTGGTGGACACCGGCACGATGGTCGCGACCCGCGAGAATCTGGAGACTCCCGAAATCCAGGCCCTGATCCATCTCGACTTCAGCCGCTGGCTGGAATGACCGGCGGATCCGTGCGCCTGCGCATGCACGGCGTGCGCAAATCGTTCGGCGGCGTCGAGGCGCTGCGCGGCGTGGACCTGGAGGTGGCGCCAGGCGAGGTGCACGCCCTGATCGGCGAGAACGGCGCCGGCAAGTCCACGCTGATGAAGATCCTGTCGGGCGCGCTGCGCGCCGACGCCGGCGGCATGGAGCTCGACGGGGCGCCCTACGCGCCGCACGGCCCGGCCGGCGCGCGCGAGCACGGCGTGGCGATGATCTACCAGGAGCTGACGCTGGCGCCGCATCTCACGGTGGCGGAGAACGTGTTCCTCGGCCGCGAGCCGCGCCGCTTCCTGCGCCTGGACCGCGCCGCGATGCGCGCCTCCGTGGAGTCCGCGCTGGCGCTGCTGGCGCACGAGCACATCCGGCCCGACGTGCGCGTGGCCGACCTCGGCCCCGGGCCGCGCCAGCTCGTCGAACTGGCGCGCGCGCTGGTCGGCCGCGCCCGCGTCATCGTGATGGACGAGCCGACCTCCTCGCTGGCCCGCGCCGACGTCGAACGCCTGTTCGCGGTAGTGCGGCGCCTCAAGGCGGAGGGGGTCTCCGTGATCTACATCTCGCACTTCCTCGAGGAGGTGCGCGAGCTGGCCGACCGTTTCACGGTGCTGCGCGACGGCGAGACCGTCGGCCGCGGCAGCGTGGCCGCGGCGCCGCTGGCGGAGCTGATCCGCATGATGGTCGGGCGCGAGTTGGCCGAGGCCTATCCGCGCGTGCCGCACGCGCGCGGCGGGCCGATTCTGGAGGTCGCCGAGCTGGCCGGCGCCGGCGGGCCGCGCCGCGACCTGCCGCGTTCCGCGAGTTTCACTCTGCACCGCGGCGAGATTCTCGGCCTGGCCGGACTGGTCGGCGCCGGCCGCACCGAGCTGTTGCGCGCCCTCCACGGGCTCGATCCGGTGCGCAGCGGCGCGGTGCGCCTGTGCTGCGTGCCGCCGCCGCGCGTCGGCCTCCTGTCCGAGGACCGCAAGCAGGAGGGACTCGCGCTGGCGCTCTCCATCGCCGACAACGTCACGCTCTCGCGCCTCGGCCCGCTGGCGCGCTGGGGACGCCTCGACCGCCGCGCGCAGGCCGACGCCGCCGCGCGCCGCGCCGCGGAATTGGGAATCAAATGCGCGGGCCCGCGCCAGGCGGCCGGCGACCTCTCCGGCGGCAATCAGCAGAAGGTCGCGCTCGCGCGCCTGCTGCACGAGGAAGCCGAAGTGCTGCTGCTCGACGAGCCGACGCGCGGCGTGGACGTCGGCAGCAAGGCCGAGATCTACCGGCTGATGGGGCGGCTGGCCGCCGACGGCAAGGCCGTGCTGATGGTCTCGTCGTATCTGCCGGAATTGCTCGGCGTCTGCGACCGCATCGCGGTGATGCACCGCGGGCGCCTCGGCCCGGCTCGCCCGGCCGCGGAGTGGAGCCAGGATTCTCTGCTCGACGCCGCCGCGCGCGGGGAGGCGGCGTGAAGCGGCTGCGCGCGCTGCTGGCGCCGTTCCTCGGGCTGGTGCTTGTGCTCGCGCTGTTCTCGGCGCTGGTGCCGGACTCCTTTCCCACGCCCTACAACTTCCGCACCGTCGGCACGCAGACGGTGGTGGTGGGCCTGGGCGCGATCGGCATGACCTTCGTCATCGTGTCGGGCGGAATCGACTTGTCCGTCGGCTCGGTGATCGCGCTGAGCTCGGTGGTGGCGGCGGCGGCGCTGGACGCGGGCCTCTCGCCCTGGCTGGCGATTCTCGCGGCCGTCGCCGCCGGCGCGCTCTGCGGCTACGTCAACGGCCTGCTGATCGCGCGCCTGCGCATCCTGCCGTTCATCGCCACGCTCGGCATGCTGGGCATTGCGCGCGGCGCGGCCAAGCTGCTCACCGGCGGACAAAAGATCGACGCGCCCGCCGGCTGGCTGCCGGATCTGGTTGACAAATCCAGCGAAGGCGCCTGGCTCGGCCTGCCGCCGGGCCTGTGGATCCTGTTCCTCCTGGCCTGGGGCATGAGCGCGGTGCTGCGGTCGACTCCGTTCGGCCTGCACGTCATCGCCATCGGCAGCAACGAGGCCACCGCGCGCCTGTGCGGCATCCCGGTGCCGCGCACGAAGGAGCGCATCTACGCGCTGAACGGCGCGTTCGCCGGCCTGGCCGGCGTGATGCTCTTCGGACGCCTCGGCGTCGGCGAGCCGACCGCGGCGGTGGGGCTGGAGCTGGACGTGATCGCCGCGTGCGTGATCGGCGGAGCCAGCCTCTCCGGCGGCGAGGGCGGCATGCTCGGCGCGCTGATCGGCGCCTTCCTGATGACGTTCCTCGCCAACGGCATGAACCTGGCCGAAGTCGAGAACTATTGGCAGGAGATCCTGACCGGCGCGATCATCGTGGCCGCGGTGGCGCTGGACCGCTGGCGGCACCGCCGCGGACAAACCTAGCGGTTCCGCGCCCGCGCGCTCACTGCGGAGCAAGCCGCGCGCTCAGTTCGCCGTTGCCCGGGAACAGCCCCAGGCCCTGGCTCCAGATCTCGCGCGCCTTCTCGCTCTGGCCGGTCTGCTCGTAGAGGTTGTCGAGGAAGAGGTAGGTGCTCGCGAACTCGGGGCGCGGGGTCATGCCCGCCTGCTGCGTCACCAGGGTCTCGAAGTTCTCGATCGCGGCCTTCTGCTTGCCGAAGATGGGCGGCCAGAAACTGTAGGACACGGCCTTGTTGAAGCGGGCGTCCCAGTGGGTCGCGTCGAGGGCCAGCGTGCGGTCGAAGGCGGCGTCGGCCTTCATGCTCCACTCGCCGGCCTGCCCGCCGGTGGCCTGGCCGGTGATGATGGGCTGCAGGTAGGCGTAGCCGAGTTCGAACTGCAGGCTCGTGTTGCGCGGATCCGCGGCGGCCTGCTTCTCCAGCGCGCCGATCAGCTCCAGCATCTTGCCGCTGTCCAGCGCCTGCTGCCACAGCGCCTCGCGCTCCTCGCCGGTCAGATGCGGATTCATCAACTGGCCCAGCGCGCCGTCGAGCGAGAACTCGGCCGCGACGGCCGTCTCCTCGGCGCCAGCCTGCGCCGCGGCGAGGGCCTCGGCGTTCTCGCGCATCCAGCGTTCCACCGCCCGCGCCACCATCTCGTCCAGCACCGGCTCGCGGCTCAGCCCCGCGCCGGCCGCGGCGGGGGCGCTGCGCAGATCGCGATCTCCTTCTGCAGCGCCAGATGGTCGCGCCGCAATTGCTCCAGGCTCTGCTGCATCTCGGTGAACGCGGCATCCTGGCCCGCGCCGGCTGCGGGAGGGGCCGGACGCAACAGCATCGCGGCGAGAAAGGTCGTGGCGGCCGCGATGGCGGCCATCGCCAGCAGCAGGGGGGCGGTCTTCATGGCCCCCCATGTTAGTGAGATCGCGCGCCCGCCTCGCCTACTCTTCTTCCTCGGGCGGAACGTAGGCGTTGTGGCCGGCCTTCTTCATCGCCATCAGCGCCTCGTGCTGCTTCTTCGCGTCCTCGAAGCGCCCCTCGACCAGAGCCTGCTCCAGCTGCAGCAGCCCGTCGGCGGTCTCCAGGATCTTGCGCTCGAAGCCGATGCGCCACACCACCTTCTCGACGTCGTTCATGGGCGTGAAGGGCTCGGGGCAGAGCGGCAGCGCGGCCAGAGCGGCGTCCTTCATGCCGCGCACGACCGCCAGATTGTCAGAGGCCTTGGCCGGATCGACGACGCTGCGCCGCAGGCCCTTCATGCCGCGGTCCAGGACTTCCATCTTCTCTTCGAGAGGGGATTCCTTCTCGGCGCCGGCCGCCGGCTCCTGCGGGCGGTTCCAGGCGGAGACGGCGGAGGGGAGGAGGAGCATGCCGGCTCCGGCAACTGCCAGAACCGTGAACGTGCGGAGGATGCGATTCATCGGTCGCCCAAGATATCAGAGATCGGCCTCGATCTCCGCGACCGGCAAAAAGGTGCGGTCGAATCGCTCGGCGAAATCCAGCAGCAGAACCTTGGCCGAGGCGCGGGGTTGCAGGCGCTTGGTCTTGCCGCCGGACTCGAGCGTGATCTTGGGCTGGGCGGCCAGATAGGCCGCGGGCAGCAGCAGGAACGCGCCCTGAAGGCGCTCGCCGGCCACCCGCAGAACGCCGTCGGCCGCGCGCTCCACCCGCAATTGCGCGGTGCGGGCGTCGGCCAAATCCAGGATGTGGCGGACCCGCCTTTCGTGATCCCAGCCGTCCCATTCGCCGGGCCCGACCTCGATCGCGAAACTGTCCTTGACCTCCTTCTCGTAGCGGCCCGGCCGCGCCCAGCCCAGCCGCGCCGGATCGTCCCAGGCCGCGCGCCATTGCAGCTTCTCGGCGAACGGCTCGCGCCGCGCGGCGCCCAGGAAGGCGGCCCAATCCACCGCCGCGTGATCGTAGGCATGGGCCCGGCCCGGCTGCTCCAGCAGTTGCGCGTCGGCGGCGCCGGCGGCGCGCATGCGGCCGAGGGCCAGTCGCAGATTGAGCAGCAGTTTCGGATCGTCGTCGGCGCCCTGCAGATCGCGCAGCGGAACCGCCGCCAGATTCTCGCTGTAGCGCAGATTGTTGCGACCGCCGGTGACGACGAAGGTCGGCCCGCCGATGCAGGGCGCGACGCTGGCCCACAGATCGGGATGCCGCAGGCCCAGATCCCAGGCCAGATGCCCGCCGCGGCTCGCGCCGGCGAGGTGGATGCGGTTCTCGTCCACGTCGTAGTGCCGGCGCATCCAGCGCAGCGCGGCCAGCGCGGCGGCGCGCTCGCGCGGCGTAAAGGCGTAGCCGCCCTCGGACTGCGGATCGGTCGGCGCGCAGATCAGCGCGCCGATCGCCTCGGCCGCCGCGCGCCACTCCGCGATCATCGTCGAGCCCTCGCCGCCGGAGCCGTGGAACGCCAGGATCAGCGGCGCGGGCCGCGCCGGATCGTAGGAGGCGGGCAAGTGCAGATGCAGCGTCGTGCTCTCGATCTCCTCCAGCACCGGCAGCTCGGCGAGCACGCGATGCGTGCCGGGCGCGTCCGGCCCGCCGGGCGCCGGCCGGAAGGCCGCGGCGGCCGCGAGCCATTCCTCCAGGCTGACGTCCTTGCGCGCCGCCAGCGCCAGCGCCGCCGAGCGCCGCGCGCCGGCGTCGCGCCGGTCCACGGCGTCGGCCAGCGCCGCCGCCGGATCCTGGGCGGGAGCGGCGCCGAGCGCGAGGACGAGCGCGAGCCCGAGCATCAGCCGGCGACGCGCACGCAGTAGATCGGCGGCAGGTGCGCGGACAATTCCTGCCACCGGTCGCCGCCGTCCTCGCTGGTCCACAGGCCTCCGGTCGTGGAGCCGAAGGCCAGGCCGCGGCCGGCGCCGTCCACGTCCAGCGCGTGGCGGTAGACGATGTCGTAGCAGTGCTCCTGCGGCAGCCCGGCGCGCAGGGTCTCGAAGGTGGCGCCGCCGTCGCGCGTGCGGTTGACGACCAGCTGGCCTGCGACGGGGATGCGCTTCACGTCCTTGATCGCCGGCACGAACCAGGCGGTGCGCGGGTCGTGCGGATGCACCGCCACCGGGAAGCCGAAGGAGCTCACGGGGACGTTTGACAATTCCTGCCAGGCCTCGGCGCCGGCCGGCCGCACGAAGATGCCGTTGTGGTGCTGGCACCACAGCCAGTCCGGATCGGCGGCGCAGCTGGCGATGGCGTGCGGATCCTGGATGTTCGGGTCCATCGCGCGCTCCGGCGGCATGAATTCCGCGCGCATGCCCTGCGCGACGTTGGCCCAGCTGGCGCCGGCGTCGCGCGTTTCCCAGGCGCCGCCGCAAGACACGCCGATCACCACGCGGCGCGAGTCGCGGGGATGCACGCAGATCGAGTGGATGCCGGGGTCGGTGAAGCCGCCGCCGAACCACTCCTTGCGCCCGGGGTGCGCCCACAGGGACTGCATCAGATGCCAGGAGCGGCCGGCGTCGTCGGAGCGGAACAGCGCGCCCGGAGTGGTGCCGGCCCAGATCTGCTCGGGCGCGTCGGCGCCGGCCGCGGCCAGCGACCAGATGATCTTGACGGCGGTTTTCTCGTCCGGATCCGGCGGCATGGCGGGGCAGGCGATCTCCTCGAATCCGGACTCGCCCGGCCGCTTGGCGTGCAGCTTGGGTCCGAAGTGGCCGAGGTCCAGCGCCGCATAGAGCGTGCCGTCGCGCGGATCGCGCAGGACGAGGGTCACCGGATCGCCGGCGAAGTCGTGGCTGGCGACGCGCCAGCCGCCGTTCGTGCGCTCCCATGTGAAGAGGCCCTTGCGGGTCGCGGCATAGATGGTGTTCATTCATCCTCCGGACAAAGCTTGCAGAAGGTGGATTTCGGCGCCGTCCGCCAAGGGAGCCTCGAGGTCGGTCTCCGCGCGGGCCAGGCGGCCGGCGATGAAGACGGCGACGTGCGCGCGGACGCGGCCGGTCTCGTCCATCAGGTAGGCGGCCAGCCGCGGGTGCGCGCGGCGCAGCTGGTCGAGCGCCTCGCGCGCGTTCGCGGCCTCGACTTCCCGCGCCGGCGCCTCGAGAAAGCGGCGCAACTGCGGCGTGAAGACGAGGCGCAGGCGGGACATGGCTCAGCCGCCGGCGGCGGCGATCTCCTCGCGGACGCGCTCCAGCAGCGCCTTGGTCAGACGGATGCCTTCGTCTTCGCTCACACCGCCGCCCTCGAACTCGACGCCGACGTAGCCGCGGTAGCCCGCCGCCAGCACGATCTTCAGCATGCGCCGGTAATCGGTGCGAGTCTCGTTGCCGTCCGGCCCGAACTCCTGCGACTTGGCGCTCACCGCGCGCGCGAAGGGCATCAGCTCGGCGACGCCCTGGTAACGGTCGTACTCGGTCCCGTCGCCGAGGTTGAAGTTGCCGAAGTCCGGCAGCGTGCCGCAGCGCGGGTGGTTGGCGGCCTTCATCACCTGCGCCAGCCACTTGCCGTTGGAGGACAGCCCGCCGTGATTCTCGACGATCACGTCCAGCCCCCGCTCGTCGCCGGCGACGCAGAGCTGGTGCAGCCCGTCGGCCGCGCGCGCGCGCTGCTCGTCCCAGGTGCCGGAGCTCTGGGCGTTGACGCGGATCGAGTGGCAGCCGAGGAAGCGCGCAGCGTCCAGCCATGGGAGGTGATTTTCCACCGCCTTCCGCCGCGCCGGCTCGTCGGCGTCGCCGAGCGCGCCGAGCCCGTCGCACATGATCAGCAGGCTGCGCACGCCGGCGTGCTCGCAGCGCCTTTTCATCTCGCCGAGCCAGCCGTAATCCTTGACCTGCGCCAGGAAGAAGGCGTTGACGTACTCGACGGCTTCGAACCCCAGAGCGCGCGCCTTGTCCGGGAAGGAGAGGGCGGGCAGGGCGCCGGAGAAGAGCGTGCGGTGCAGGGACCACTGGGCCAGCGAGATGCGGAAAGGCGGCTGTCCCTGCTTGAACACGACCTCGGCGGCCGCGCGCGCGAGAGCGCCGGGGGCGAGGCTGGTGAGGGCGGCGCTGGCGGCGGCGGTGGTCAAGAAGGTGCGTCGGCTGGACATGCGGGAATCAGGATACGCCCGCCGCCTCGGCCACCAAGTCGAGCATGGGCGGAGCATGGAACGCGCAATCCTGATGCTGAAGCGCCTGGCGCCACTCCTCCAGGAATTCCTCCGCCTCCTTGGCTGCGAGCCAGCCGTCGGCCACCAGCCGCGGCATGAAGAGCGGGAAGAAGGAAGTCGGCCAGCCCCAGAGCGCGTCCCGCGGCCCGCCGCTGCGGCACAGCTCGCGCCGATGCACGACGCGGAAGCCGGCCGACTCGAGCAGGCGCGGCAGGCGCTCGCCGATGCGCGGATCGCCGCCGGCGGCGCGCCACGAGGCTTCGACCGCCTCGATGCCGCGCTGGAAAGCGCGGCCGGAGGGCCGCAACGCGATGTCCGGCGCGTAGCGCAGATAGTCGGCCACGGCGAGGCGGCCGCCGGGCCGCAGGCCGCGCGCCACCGCGCGCAGCGCCGGCAGAGGATCCGGCAGCCAGCAGAAGATCCAGCGCGCGTAGGCGCCGTCGAGGCTGGCCGGCGGCAGCGGCGCAGCCGCGTCCGCGCATTCGGTCTGGATCCAGCCGGCGCCTTCCGCCTGCGCGCGCGCCGCCGCCGCCGCAATCATGCGCGGCGAGGAATCGCGGGCCAGCACGCTGCCGCCGGGACCGGCGCGGCGCGCCAGCTCCAGGCTGCTCCAGCCCGGACCGCAGCCGAGGTCGAGCAGGCGCTGGCCGGCGCGGAATCCGGCGGCGTCGAGGAGCTCGAGCATCGGCGCGCGCCAGATCTCGTGCTGGATCCGCAGGCGCTCCAGCTCCGGATCCTGCGTCCCGAGCAGGTAATCGCCGGATGCGCTCACGTCCGCCGTCCGCGGCTCACAGCTCGCGGATCTCGAGGCCGCGGAACTCCACTGCGTCGCCGTGGCCGGCGAAGCCGAAGTGCCCGCTCTTGCGCAGGCGGCCCGGATGCTCGTGGCCGTCGGCGGTGGATTCCGCGGCCCACAGGTCGGCGTCCAGGATCACGGTGCCGTTCAGCTCCACCTGCACGCGCCCGCCGACCACCGTCACCGTCTGACAATTCCAGGTTCCTGCCGGGCGCAGGAATCCGCGCTGCGCCGCCACCTGCCCGTAGGCCGAGCCGTGGAACTGCCAGGGCTGCAGTCCGGCGTACTGCTCGGCCTCGTTGTCGAGCACCTGCAGTTCGCACATGCCGACGTAGGCGGTGTCGCCGGAGCCCGGGTACCGGATGGCCAGGCCGTTGTTGCCGCCCGGCGGCAGGCGGAATTCGAAGCGCGCCTGGAAGTCGGCGTACTCCTTCACGGTGTGGACGGTGCCGCCCTGGCCCGGCTTGCAGCGCATCGCGCCGTCCACGATCTCCCAGCCGTCGGTCGGGCCGGCCCAGCCGTCCCAGGTCGCGCCGTCGAAGGCCGCCAGGAAGTCCACGCCCGGCTCGGTGCCCGGCCGGCTCTCGCCGCGGCGCAGCGGCAGCTCCGGCGGGATGGCCCGCAGCAGCGCATTGGCTTCCTCGGCGCCGATCTCGCGCGCCGCCAGCTTGCGGAAGCGGATCTCGCCGCCGTGGGTCTGCAATTGCAGCGGTCCGCGCGCGTGCAGCGCCTTGCTGCGGTCCCAGTAGTTCTCCAGCGGCACGCCCGGCACCACCAGTTGGCCGTTCAGCCACACCCAGGTGCGCTCGCCGATCATGCGGATGCGCACGCGGTTCCACTCGCCGAAGGGCGCGTCGGCGCGGCGCAACGGGAAGCGCGGGTGCTTTTCGTTGTTCCACAGGCCGCCGGAGCCCTTGTCGGCGCCGATCTCCCACTTGCCGCCGGCCTCGGTCCAGTCCCAGATCTGCACCTGCGGCGTCGCGCGCAGGTAGATGCCGGAGTCGGCCAGCGGCACCGTCTTGTATTCGAGCTGGAACTCGGCGTCGCCGAAGTCGGCGACCGTCGTGAGAAAGGGGCCCTCGCCGTCGTTGACGATCTCGCCGTTCTCGACGCGCCAGTGCGCCTGCATCTCGCGGTTCCACTGTTCCTGCAGCGCCGCCAGATCCGCGGGCTTCAGCGCCGACTTCTCGGCGGGATTCAAATGCGGCCGGCCGCGCCAGCCCGCCAGCGTCTGGCCGTCGAAGAGAGGGCGCAGTTCCTGGTCGAAATCCTGCGCCAGCAGCAAAAGGACGAGGGCGGGAGCCATGGACTGAACAGTCTAGGCTCCCGCCCTCGTTGCGGCCGTCGCGCGGTTATTGCTCGCCGACGATCTCCTTCATGATGGTGACGACCTGCTCGGGCATCCCGCCCAGCTCCAGCGCCTTCTTGGCCAGGGGCTTGGCCTTCTCCGGGTTGCCGAGGTCCTGGTTGATGAAGTAGGCGGCGTAGGCGAAGCACATCGCGACCTTCTCGGTCTTGTGCACCTTGCCGGCCTCGAACAGCGCCAGCGCGTGCGCGATGAATCGGTCGCGCGCCTCCTCGCCGTCGATGCTCTCGGACTCCTGCGAGACCACGGCCTCCATCAGGCCCATCTCGTTCTTCGGATCGAATTCGAGCGCGAGGGCCATCTCGCCGGGCGCGGCATGCCCTTGCAGGACCAGCACCTTGACGCATTCCAGCTTGAGGCCTTCCTTGTTCTCCGGATCCAAGGCGATGCCCTGGCGCACGGTCTCGGCCAGCACCTTGCCGGCCGGCACGCCGGCGCCGGCGCTTTCCAGCGCCGCGATGGCGCGGCGGATCACCGCCACCTTCGCTTTGGCGTCCTTGGCCTTCTCGTACTCGGCGGTCAGGCTCTTGGCGTCTTCGATGGCCTTCTTGCCCTTCGTGCGCAGGCTGCGCACGTCAGCCAGGTATTCCTCCGGGCTCAACGGCTTGTAGCCGGTCTGGGCGAAGACCTCGCCGTCCGGGGTCATCAGCAGAACCGTCGGGAAGCCGCGGATCTCGTACTTGTCCTTCAGCTCGGTGTGGCGCGCGGGATTCGCGACGCCCTCGGCCGGCTGGCCCCTGCTGGTGAAGTCGAGCGACAGCAGGACGAAATCTTGCGCCGCACCCTTCGTGAACTCTTCGTGATCCCACACCTCAGCACGGAGGCGTTTGCAGTAACCTCACCAGGTGGAGCCGGTGAAGTCCACCAGCAGGTCCTTCTTCTGTTCCTTGGCGGCCGCGGCCGCCTTGTCGAAATCTTCGAACCAATCAGGGCCGTAGCCCTGGGCGAAGAGGGGCGTGCCGACGAGCATCACGCCGGCGATGAGCAGAGGTTTCATGGGGATGTCCTGGTTGCCGCGGCGAGAGGCCGCTGGCATCTTAGTCTACGGACGGGAGAGGCCTTTCGTGACGCGATTCTCTCCCGTTGCGCAGGGGCTCGGCAGGGGCTCACCAGGGCTGGGAAATCCCCGGCATGGCGATCGGGTAGTGGCCGTCGGCGTCCGGCAGCGTGGGAGGCGTGCCGTTCCAGTCGTAACTGCTGGGGCGCAAGGCCAGCGTCGAATTCAAGGCCTCGTCCCAGCGCACGCTGCGCCCGGAGTACGTGGCCATGCGGCCGAGGATGGCCGTGAGGCTGCTCTTCGCGCCGCGTTCGGCCTCGTTGTAAGGCAGGCCGTCGCGGATCGCGGCCATCAGGTCCACGTGCTCCTGCTGGAAGGGGTCCGGAGGCGGCGTGGCGCTGCTGAAGCGCCATTCCCAGCCGCCGGAGGACGCGATGCGCGCGCCGCTGACGTCGGCGAAGCCGCGCGTGCCGTGCGCGTGCTCGGACACGTTGTCCTGGCAGTTCGGCATGTGGCGGCACTGCGAGAGCAACTTGGCGCCGCTGGCGTAGGTGTACTCGACGCTGTGGTGGTCGTAGATCTCGCCGAAATCCTTGCCCGTGCGGACCTGGCGCCCGCCCATGCCTTCGGCGCGCACCGGGTAATCCTTCATGATCCAGTTGCAGACGTCGAGATTGTGAATGTGCTGCTCGACGATGTGATCGCCGCACAGCCAGTTGAAGTAGTACCAGTTGCGCATCTGGTGCTCCATCTCGCTCTGGCCCGGCTGGCGCGGATTGACCCACACGCCCGCGGAATTCCAGTAGGCGCGCAGCAGCACCGGCTCGCCGATGGCGCCGTCGTGGATGCGTTTCACCGTTTCGAGGTAAGGGAGCTGGTGATGGCGCTGCAGTCCCACGCCGACCTTGAGACCCTTGGCCTCGGCCTGCGCGGCGGCTTCCAGCACCTGGCGGACGCCGGGTCCGTCCACGGCGACCGGCTTCTCCATGAAGACGTGGCGGCTCTTCTCGACCGCGTACTGGAAGTGCATGGGGCGGAAGCCGGGCGGCGTGGCCAGGATGACCAGATCCACGTCGGCGTCCATCGCGGAGCGGTAGGCGTCGAAGCCGGTGAAGCGGCGCGCTTCGGGCACGTCCACCTGGTCGCCGAATTCGGCCTGCAGGCCGGCGAGGCTGGAGTCGAGGCGGTCGCGGAAGGCGTCGGCCATCGCCACCAGGCGCACCGGGCCGGCGGTGGACAGCGCGTTGGCCGCGGCGCCCGAGCCGCGCCCGCCGCAGCCGATCAGCGCGATGCGGATTTCGGCGCGGCCCATCGCGGTGGCGCGCGCGCGCGCCGCCAGCAGTTCGGGGGCGAGCGCGGCGCCGACCACCCCGGCGGTGGCGGTGCGCAGGAAGGCGCGGCGATTGACGGGGGGCAGGCTCATGAGCGTTCTCCTTGACGTTGCTTTTTCTCGATCTCGCGGACGCTCTCGACGTCCGCTTCCCAGAACTTCAGCATTTCCTCGCGGCTGGGAGTCGCGAGGGGCCGCACGACGCGGAAGCCGACGAAGCGCGCGTCGGTGAAGTACCAGATGGACTTCGGGAACTGCGGATCCTGCACCTTCCACTCCTTGTCGGAGCCGAGGCGCGCGGCGCTGCGGCTGAACGGCGCCTCCTGGTCCCACGAGCCGCCGCGCACCACGCGCGGATAGAGCTTCACGGGCCAGGCCACGGGATTCGCAATCGTTCCCTGTTCCGCCCACGCGGCGTAGCCGTCGGCGGTGAACTGATCGATCACCCATTCGGCGACGTTGCCGTGCATGTCGTGCAAGCCCCAGGGATTGGGCTTCTTCGTCATGACGAGCTGGTACTTCTCTTCCGCGTTCTCGTAGGTCCAGGCGTACTCCGGCAGCAGCTTGGGATCGTCGCCGAAGTGCCAGGCCGTCGTGGTGCCGGCGCGGCAGGCGTACTCCCATTCGGCCTCGGTCGGCAGGCGGTAGAAGCGGCCGGTCTTCATGGACAGCCATTTCGTGTACTGGCGCGCCGCGAATTCGGTCATGCACACGGCCGGGAAGCCTTCGACTCCCATGCCGAAGTCCATCGGCACGTAGGGGGGGGTGGGGCGGCTGACGGCGTCGGCCCAGGCGTCCTGCGGCTCGGCTTCGGCGCGGCCCTCGGCGCGCAGCGCGCGGTCCTGGCTGAATTGAAAGATGCGGTACTCGTCCCAGGTGACTTCGTGCTCTTCCATCCAGAAGGGCGCGATCTCGACCTTCACCTGCGGGCCTTCGTGATCCTCGCGGTCCGCTTCGGACTCGGGGCTGCCCATCAGGAACGTGCCGCCGGGGATCGGCAGCATGCGAAACTTCACCGCGGTGTTCGGGATCGGCTCGACGTAGGCCTTCATCTCCTCCGGCTTGGCGGCGACGGCCTCGGGGATCGCGCGCGGCGCGGGGTTGCCTGCGGGCGGATCGGGAAACTTCGGGGCGGACTGCTGAGCCGCGAGGGCGAGGAGTGCGGCGAGAAGCATCGGGGACGGCGATCCCGCCCCTGCGGGGGCGATGCGGTCCATCATAAGCCCGCTCCGCGTCCGGCGGCGCCCCTGGCCCTGTTAAAGTGATTCCATGCGGTCGATTCGGCTGCGCGTCCTGGCCCTCCTGGCGCTTGCGTGCGGAGCCTGCGGCGGCGATCCGGCGGCTTCCGCGGACGCCGCGCTGATCCGGCCGGTCACGCGCGGGGATCTGCTGATCACGGTGCGCGAGCGCGGCGAGATCCGCGCCGCCCGCGACACGCGCATCATCTCCGAGCTGGAGGGACGGGCCACGCTGATCGAGCTGATCAAGGAGGGCACGATCCTGACCGGCGGCGAGGTTCTCGCCAAGCTCGACGTCAGCGCGCTGGAGGAGCGGCGCGCGCAGCAGGCGATCGCGGTGGCCAAGGCGCAGGCGGCGCTCGAGCAGGCGCGCAAGGCGGTGGAGATCGTCGAGAAGGAATTGAAGGCGGCCGAGCGCACCGCCGAGACGCGGCTGGAGATCGCGCGGCTGCGCCTGCAGAAGTTCATCGGCCAGCCGCGCCAGGCCGCGGGAACCCACACCGCCATCTCGCAGGATTCGGACGGCGCCGGCACCAACGCGCGCATGATCGAGGCGCTGCGCCAGCTGGCCGCCGACGACCCGGAGGGGTCGCGCGGCGTGGGCGACCGGCTGTCCACGCGGATCGTCGCGATTCTCGGCGCCGAGGCCAATCTCCAGCTCGAGATGGGCGACATGGCGGTGCAGGTGCTGCAGCAGATCGACGCCATCGGCCTGGCGCGCAGCGACCTCAAGCTGGCCGAGCGCACCGCCTCGTTCAGCCAGCAGCTCTATGACAAAGGTTTCTACACTTTGAACGAACTGGAGCAGGATCAGATCGACTTGCAGCGCCGCCAGGCCGCGCACGCGGTCGCCTGGAACAGCCTGCTGCTGCTCGTCAACTACACGCTGCCGGAGACTCTGCTCACTCTCGAGCTGGAGGCGGAGAATTCGCAGCTGAACCTGGAGAGCGTGCGCGCCGCCGGCGAGGCGCGGCGGGTGCGCGAGGACGCCGAGCTGGCGAGCATCGAGGCGGAATTCGCGCTGGCCACCGAGCAGCTCGCGAACTGGGATCTGCAGCTGCAGCGCGGGGTGCTGATCGCGCCCGGCCCCGGATTGGTGGTCTACGGGCGCATGGATTGGGACGAGCCGGTCTACGAAGGCATGGAAGTGCGCGAGCGGCAGGAGATCGTCATCCTGCCCGACATCACCTCGATGGTGGCGGACATCAAGGTGCCGGAGTCGCAGATCGGCCGGCTGGCGGTGGGCCAGCGCGCCACGCTGCAGCTCGACGCGTTCCCTAGCCGGCTGATGACCGGCGTCGTGACCGACGTGGCCAGCCTGCCCGATCCCGCGCCGCGCAGCCAGGTGGCGAAGGTCTACGTGGCGAGCGTGCTGATCGACGGCGCCAACGAAGGCGGCGCGCTGCGCCCGGGCATGAGCGGCGCCGTCACCATCGAGGTCGGCACCGTGTCCGACGTGCTGCTGGCGCCGATCACCGCGCTCGAGCGCCAGGGCGACGAGCACTTCGTGTGGCTGGAGACGGCCGGCGGCCCGGTTCCGGCGCCGGTGCAGCTCGGCGCCAGCAATCTGACGCACGTCGAGGTGCTGGAGGGATTGGCCGAGGGCGACCGCATCCACCTGGTGCGGCCGCCGGGCGTGCGGCTGCCGGACGCCGCGGCCGGCGACGCGCCGCCGGAAGAGGCGAGTGAGCCGGCGCCCTAGCGTGTTCGGCCGCGGGCTCGGGCTGCGCACGATCCAGCTCGGGGTCAAGAGCCTGCTGCTGCACAAGCTGCGCGCCGCGCTCAGCATGCTCGGCACGCTCTTCGGCGTGGCGTCGGTGATCGCGATGCTCGCGGTCGGCGAGGGCGCGAGCTACGAGGCGCTCGAGCAGATCAAGGCGCTCGGCCCGACCAACCTGATGGCGCGCAGCCAGAAGCCGCCGGCCACCGAGGCGACCAGCAGCGGCACGCGCCAGCAGACCTTCGAGTACGGACTGCGCTACGAGGACGCCGACCGCATCCGCGCGATGTTTCCGCAGGCGCGCCACGTGGTGGCGGTGCGCGAGACGCCGCAGAGCCTGCGCAACGGCCCGCGCTGGGCCAGCAGCGTGGTGGTGGGCACCGCGCCGGAATATCTGGACGTGATGAATCTGCGCGTTGCGGAAGGGCGATGGCTCAGCGGGCTCGATCAGGAGCGCATGGACAACGTGGTGGTGCTGGGCGCGGGCGCGGCCTCGACGCTGTTTCCGCTCGAGAACCCGCTCGGCCTGAGCCTGCAGGCCGGGGGCACGCAATTCACGGTGGTGGGCGTGCTGGAGGAAGTCGGCCGCGAGGCGAGCCCGGGCGGCGTGCCGCTGGATCTCTGCGTGTTCACGCCGATCACCACCTCGCGCGCGCGCTACGGCGACGTGATGCGCCGCATCAGCACCGGCGCCGAGGAGCGCACGAAGGTGGAGCTCAACGAGATCAAGCTGCAGCTGCGCGAGGTCGGCGAGGTGCTGCCGGCCGCGCGGCTGCTGGCGCGCATCCTGCGGCTGGAGGAGCGGCCGCAGGACGACGTGAAGATGATCGTGCCGCTCGAGCTGCTGCGGCAGCAGGAGGCGACGGCGCGGATCTTCAACATCGTGCTGGGATCCATCGCGTTCATCTCCTTGCTGGTGGGGGGCATCGGGATCATGAACGTGATGCTCGCCACCGTCACCGAGCGGACGCGCGAGATCGGCATCCGCCGCGCGCTCGGCGCCAAGCGCGGCCAGATCGTGCGGCAGTTCCTGGCCGAGACCCTGGTGCTGTCAGTGGGCGGCGGACTGCTGGGCATCGGCGCCGGGTTTCTGATCGCGCAGGGCATCACGGCGCTGAGCGGCAGTTTGACGCTGGTCCAGGGCGGCCACGTGCTGCTGTCCTTCGCCATCGCGGCGCTGGTGGGCCTGAGCTTCGGCATCTATCCGGCCTGGCGCGCCGCTTCGCTGGATCCGGTGGAGGCCCTGCGCCACGAGTGAACCGGCGGGCCCGGCGTCGAGTGTCCGCGGCCATGAAAAAAAGGGGGCCGGAGGGGCATTGCGCCCTCCCGGCCCCCGCGATTGGCTCCCCGAGCAGGATTTGAACCTACGACCCGCTGATTAACAGTCAGCTGCTCTACCAACTGAGCTATCGGGGATTGGTCTCGCTAAACCCTTATTCTGCAAAGCTTTGCAGCGAGACGAAGAAAGAACCGCAGCCCGAGCCGCCCAGCCGGATTCCGGGCGTGACATCTTAGCGCCGCAACCAGCGCCTGGGGAGGCGGGCAAAGCCCCCTGTTCATCGTCCATTCTTGGCGCCGGACTGTGCAGGAATCGACGCGCCGGGACCTTGGCTCCGGCCGGCGATGCGAGGCCGGGCGCCGGCACGCGAAGGGGAGACGGTTACCGCGCGACGGGGAGTCCGTCGGAAGCGAGAAGCGTCCGCAACTGCTGCAGGTATCCCTGGCTCGCCAGTTGCATTTCCTCGCTCAACCGGCGATAGCTCGGCAGGAGTGCGGACCAGGCCTCGGCTCTCTCTTCGGCGGGGATCACGATCTGGAGATCGAGAACCATCTGCGCCATGCAGGATTCCATGTGGAATCTCTGCTGATACAGTTGGCAGTAGCGCAGCAGCGATTGATCCCGCAGCAGGGAGATGGAGCCCCACAGGCGCGCCGGGATTTCGAAGCCCGCGCTCTGCGCGGTCCAATAACTCGCCAGCATCTCCGGGGAGTAGCCCAGGGGACGCAAGAGAAGGTCCTTCTCCGGCAGCACGTAATCCTTCCTTCCTCGGCGTCGCATCCACTCCTGCTGACTGGATACCTGCGATCGCAGGAAGTTGCCGGCAATGAGGCTCGATGCGGACAGGAGTCCCAGGTAGGCGTCGGGGGAACTGAGCTTGATCCCGAGGTCGCTGGACTGCAGCATCTCGATGGAGTCCTTGAGCGTGCGCTGGCTGTAGTCGTCCGGATCGCTCTTCTCGCGCTGATCCGCAAACGCCCGCTGCTCGCCGCCCTTCACCACGAAGCAGTCGTGGAAGTATTCCTGGGCTCGCGCCGGCAGATCGGGCATTTCCTTCCAATCGGTTCCGATCGTCGGCTCCTCGGGTGGAGGGGCTTCCTCGCGAGAAACGATCTCCGACAGTTGCGCATGGGGTTGGACGGTCCCCGCCGGAACGGCGATCGGCTCGATCTCCGCAGGCCGGTGATCCCCGCGCCACAAGAGGGCCAAAGTGATGACGATCGCCAGTCCCACTGCAAGCATCACGAGCGCGCGGCGCGAGGGGACGATCATCAGGCGCTGCACGGTACCACCGGTGCAGCACACCGAGCCGGCTCAGCCTCGAGGACGGAACCGGCCGGCTAGAATTCCTCCATGACCTTGCCGCACCCGCGCCTGGTGCTGCTGGAGCCGCAGCATGGCGGCAATCTCGGCTTCATCGCCCGGCTGCTGGCCAACTACGGGCTGCGCGACTGGTGGAGCGTGGGCGGAGTGGCCTGGCGCAACACGGACGCCGAGCGCACCGGTTCGATGGCGTTGGAACAGTTGGCGGCCCTGCGCGAGGTGCGCAGCTTCGACGAGGCCGTCGCCGGCCGCTCGCACCTCGTCGGCTTCACCGCGCGCAGCGGCTACCGGCGCGACCCGATCCCGCTCGAGGAATTGCCCGCCGCCGCCGCCGCGTGGACCGCCGACGCGCTGCCGGTCCTCGTCTTCGGCCCCGAAGACCGCGGCCTGGACAGCGAGATCTGCGAGCGCTGCTCGCTGCTCGTGCGCATCCCCACGCCGGGCCTCGGCTCCTTCAACCTCTCGCACGCCGTCGCGCTCGCGCTCTACGAATGGTTCCGCGGGCGCGTGGCGCTGCCTCCGGTCGAGGTCGGGCCCTCCCGCGAAGGCGCGGGCCGCTTCGCCGGCGAGGACGACAAGCACCGCCTCGCGCAGAAGACCCTCGACGCACTGCGTCAGGCGCGCTTTCCGCAGCCGGAGCCGGAGATCGTCAACACGCTGCGCCGCACGCTGGCGCAGCCGCTCGACCGCCGCGACCTGCGCATGCTCGAGCGCATCCTGCGCCACGTCGAATGGCTGGAGGAGCAGAAATCGGCCGCAGCCTCAGCCTCCGGCGCATCCGGCGCGCCTCCGGCCGATGCGCGCGGCTCGTAGCAGCGCGCCGCTCTAGATCGCGAGCAATCCGATCTGCTTGCCGGCCTGGATCGCGCGCAGGCGTTCGGCCGGAATCGCCGCCGCCAGCGCCGCCAGGAATTGCTCCTCGCGCCAGGGCCGCAGGAACAGGCCGCTGCAGCGCGCGCGCGCCAGCAGATCCGCATCCGGCGCCGAGTAGGGGCCGCTGCTGAGGAAAGTCGCAGGCCGCTCGCGCACGCGCAGGGCCAGAGCCGCGGCCAGATCCAGGCCGCAGATGCCGCTGACCATGCTCGACACCACGAGCACTTCGTAGGGCGCGCCTTCCTGCTCCGCCACCTGCAGCAGCGCGTTCGCCGTGTTCGGCCGCGCGGCGTGGTCGGTCAGAAATCCCAGCTCCTCAAGCGCGACGAGCAGCGCGCCGGCCTCGGTGGCGTCCGCGTCGAGAACGAGCGCACGCGCCCGCTGCGAGGAATGGGGGGAGCCCATGGAGGTGAATCCACCCCTCCATCGGCCCGATCCGGCGCCGGCCTTGAGCCCTTCTCAGGCCCGCTTGCGGCTGAGGCGCTGGCCGCCGTAGGCCAGCAGGACGCCCAGGCGCTCGCGCATCTCGGCGCGCGGCACGATCAGATCCACCTGCCCCTTCTGCAGCAGGAATTCGGCGCGCTGGAAGCCCGCCGGCAGCTCCTGGCGGATGGTGTTCTGGATCACGCGCGGTCCGGCGAAACCGATCAGCGCGCCCGGCTCGGCCACCGTCACGTCGCAGACGCTGGCGAAGGAGGCCGTGACGCCGCCGGTCGTCGGATGCGTGAGGATGGACAGCGAGTAGCCGCCCTCCTCGCGGTAGCGGTGCAGCGCCGCGCAGGTCTTCGCCATCTGCATCAGCGAGATGGCGCCCTCGTGCATGCGCGCGCCGCCCGAGGCGCTGAAGATCGCGACCGGAAGATTGCGCGAGCCGGCCAGTTCCACCGCGCGCGCCACCTTCTCGCCGACGATCTCGCCCATCGAGCCGCCCATGAAAGTGAAGTCCAAAGCCGCCATCACCGCCGGCTGTCCGGCGATCGTGCAGATGCCGACCAGGCAGGCGTCGTTGTTGCCGGTCTTCAATTGCGCCTGCTTCAACTTCTCGGCGTAGGGCACCGCGTCGACGAAGCCGAGCCGGTCGCTGGGCTTGAGGTCGGCGAAGTATTCCTCGAAGGAGCCCGGATCCGCGGTCAGCTCCACGCGCCGGCGGCCGCCCAGCGAATGATGGTGCCCGCATTCCGGGCAGACCGAGAGGTTGCCCTCAAGATCCTTGTTGTAGATCATCTTCGCGCAGGCCGGGCACTTGGACCACAGCCCGCCGGGAAGGTCCTTCTTGCGGCGCAGGCGGAACGCCATGATCCTCATTCTACTTCCGGCTTCGCGGCCCCGCTCTGCTCGATCAGCAGGCTCTCGAGCGTCTCGAGCTCCCCGGACAGCGGGTGTCCGGCGCCCAGGACGGCCGCGTTCTCGAGGCGGATCTGGCGCAGCAGCAGGCGCGCCTCCTCGGCGCGGTTCAGCAGCGCGAGAGCCCGCGCGCGCTCCAGGCTGACGCGCGTGAGGCTGCCGGGCTGCGGCATGCGGTGCGCGCGCCATCCGGCTTCGGCGCGGCGCGCGGCCTCCTCGGCGGCGGCGTGATCGCCCTGCTGATTGGCCACGCGCGCCCAGGCCTCGAGCACTTGCAGCGTGCGCGGGTGAGCGTCGCCGAAGTGCTCGCCGAGGATGCGCGCCGCCTCCGGCAGGTGCGCGAGCGCGCGCGGCAGATCCCGGCGCTGCTCGTGGATCAGTCCGAGCAGCGCGTGCACCTGCGCGAGGTCCACGTGGTTGGCGCCCCAGCTCTGGCGCCACACGCGCAGCGCCTCTTCCGCCATCGGCTCGGCCGCTTCCAGATCGCCACGCTGCGCCAGCACGTTGGCCAGGCGGTAGCGCGCTTCGGCCATCTCCGGATGGTCCTCCGGGTAGAGGCCGAGCCGGATCTCGAGCGACTCGCGCAGCACCAGCTCGGCCGGAGACAGCAGGCCCAGCGCCACGTAGGTCTCGCCGATGGCGCCGTCGAGCGCGGCGAGGTCGCGCGGCTCGGAGCGCATCTCCTGGCGCAGGTCGTTGGCGTAGCTCTCGAAGACTTCGGCCACCGAGCGCGTGCCGCCGCGCGCGGTCTCCTCGGCGTGCTCGCGCTGCGAATAGTTCAGCAGCTCGACCACGCGGTGCAGCACGCTGGCCTCGGAGCGGGCGAAGTCGGCCTGCTCGGCGACCAGCCGCGCCTGATGGGCGATGCCGATGATGCCGCCGACCAGCGAGAGCAGCACCAGCGCGCCCGCCGACACCGCGAGTCGGTTGCGGCGCACGAACTTGCGCAGGCGGTAGGCGAAGGTGTCGTCCTGCGCCTCCACCGGCAGTCCCTGCAGGTAGCGGCGGATCTCCTCGCCGAGATGGCCGGCCGAGTCGTAGCGGCGCGCCGGGTCCTTGCGCATCGCCATCATCACGATCTTGTCCAGATCGCCCTCCAGCGCGCGGCTGAGCGCCTCGGGCTTCAACCCGCGCCGCTCGCTGATGCCCGCCGCGCCGCCCGACTCGGGGCGCTTGGTCTCCTCCGGCTCCGGCGCGCGCAGCACGATCGCGCTCGGCCGCGGCGGCTCGCTCTCGGTGATCACGCGCTGCGCCGCCACGCTCAGCACCGCGGGCACGCGGTACGGGCGGCGGCCGGTGAGCAGCTCGTAGAGGATCACGCCGAGCGAATACACGTCCGAGGATGTGCTCACGGGCTCGCCGCGCACCTGCTCGGGGCTGGCGTACTGCGGCGTCATGGCGCGCAGCTCGGTCAGCGTGAGGGCGTCGTCGCTGCCGTCGGCGGCGAGAATTTTCGAGATGCCGAAGTCGAGCAGCTTGGGCGTGCCGTCCGCGGTCACCAGCACGTTGTCCGGCTTGAGGTCGCGGTGCACGATCAGGTTGCGGTGCGCGAAGTGCACGCTGTCGCAGACTGCGCGCAGGATCTCGAGGCGCCGGTCCACGCCGAGCCGGCGTTCGTCGCAGTAGCGGTCCAGCGCCAGGCCGTCCACGAACTCCATCACCAGAAAGGGGCGGCCCTGCGCGCTGAGACCGCCGTCGAGCAGGCGCGCGATGTTCGGATGGTGCAGGCTCGCCAGGCTGTGGCGCTCGTTGGCGAAGCGCCGCAGGATGTTCGGCGTTTCGGCGCCCTGCCACAGCACCTTCAGCGCCACCGGCTCCTGCGGCCGCGCGGAGTGCGCCGCCTTCCACACCGTGCCCATGCCGCCGACGCCGATGCGCTCGAGCAGTTGATAGGCGCCGATGGCGTCGCCGGGCTTGAGCCCGTCGGGGCTGGCGGCGAGCAGCTCCGGCATGAAGCTCACCACCGGCGAGTCGAGCAGTCCGGGCGCGCTGGCCGAGGCCTCGAGCAGGGATTCGACCTCGCGCCGCAAGTCCTCATCCGTGCCGCACTCGGCGGCCAGCCAGGCGCCGCGCTCGGCCGTCGCGACCGAGGAGGCGCGGTCGAAGAGATCCTTGACGCGCTCCCAGTCGGGCCGGCCGGTCACGTCCCGGCCCGGTCGCGGATGCGCCGGTGTAGCCACGCCTTGGCCAGCTTCCAGTCGCGTTCGACCGTGGCGTGGCCGACCTCGAGCAGCGCGCCCGTCTCCTCGATGGTCATGCCGCCGAAGAACCGCAGTTCGACGATCCGCGCCTGGCGCGGATCGATTTCGGCCAATTCGTCGAGCGCCTGGCTCAGCGCCACGACGTAGCCGTCGGGATCGGTCTCGGGATCGGCGACGTCGAGCAGCACGGACGGCCGGTCGCCGGAACCGCGCTTGGCGGCCTTGCGGCGCCGCGCGTGGTCCACCAGGATGCGGCGCATCGCCTGCGCCGCGATGGCGAAGAAGTGCGCGCGGTTCTTCGGATGCAGCTCGGAGGAGCCGGCGAGGCGCAGGAAGGCCTCGTGCACCAGCGCGGTGGGCTCGAGGGTGTGGTCCTTGCGCTCGCCGCGCATCTGCACCGCGGCGATGCGGCGCAGCTCGCGGTAGACCAGCGGGAACAGCCGCTCAGCGGCGTTCGACGAGCCGCGCGCCAGATCGGCCAGCAGCAGCGTGATTTCCGGCTCGCCGCCCGGGCTCATCGCGGTGCGGCCGCCGGTTCGGAGCGGGCGGCGGCGCGCAGGGCGCGCAGGGCCTGGGGGAAATCCGGAGCGCGATACAGATAGGTGCCGGCGACGAAGACGTTGGCGCCGGCCGCGGCGCAGGCGGCGACGGTCTTGTCGGTGATGCCGCCGTCCATCTCGAGGTCGCCGGCGAAGCCCCACTCGCGCAACTGGCGCGTCTTGGCCAGCACTTCCGGCAGGAAGGACTGCCCGCCGAATCCGGCGTGGACGCTCATCACCAGGATCAGGTCCACCTGGTCGAGCCAGGGCCGCAGCGGCTCGACCGGCGCCGGCGGATTGATGGCCACGCCGACCTTCTTGCCGGTGGCGCGGAAGGCTTGGAGGGTGGCGGCGAAATCCTCGCGCGCGGCCTCGTAGTGGAAACTCAGCAGGTCGGCGCCTGCGTCGGCGTAGCGCTGGGCCCACTGGCCCGGCTGCTCGATCATCAGGTGCACGTCGAGCGGGATGCGCGCCGCGCCGCGGATTTTTTCGACCACCGGCGGGCCGATCGTCAGGTTGGGCACGAAGTGGCCGTCCATGACGTCCACGTGGTGCCAGTCGGCGCCGGCGGCCTCGGCCCGCGCGAGTTCCGCGCCGAGGCGGGTGAAATCGCAGGCCAGCAGGGACGGAGCGATGCGGTGAGGGATTCCAGCCACGCCGTCATGGTAGCCCGATCTTCTAGGCTCTTGGCGTGCCCCTGCCCCCGCTGATCGCCTGGTACCAGCGCCTGCTGGACACGCATCTGGTGCTGGCGGTCCTGCTGGGCCTGGTGGTGGCGGCGATCGGCATCCTGCTCTTCCGCGAGGCGCTGAAATGGTTCCTGGTCTTCCTGCTCCTGCTGCTGATCGCGATCGGCGCCTCCTACCTGTTCCTGGGCGAGGCCGCGACCGAGGAGGAGCTGCGGGAGGGAGCGCGCGAAATTCAGGAGGCCATGGAAACCGAGAAGGCGCCGGCCGGTGCCGGCGCCGAGGGACCCGCGCCTAGAACGCCTCGCTGAAGCTGACTTCGCCGGTGACGCCGATCTGGTAGGCAGACACGCGGCGCTCGAAGAAGTTCGACAATTCCTGGACGTCCTGCAGCTCCATGAAGCCGAAGGGGTTGCGCGTGCCGTAGTGCGCCTCGATGCCCAGGTTCTTGAGGCGGCAGTCGGCCACGTACTGGAGGTACTGGCGCATGTCCTGCAGCGACAGCCCCGGAATGCCGCCCTGCAGCAGATCCTGGGCGAAGGCCATCTCGCATTCGACGGCTTCCTGCATCATCGCCAGGATGTCGCGGCGCATGCGCTCGTCGAAGATGCCCGGCTCCTCGTCGCGCACCGTGTGCACCACTTCGAACGCGAAGTTCATGTGGCAGGACTCGTCGCGGAACACCCAGTTGGTGCCCGACGCGAGGCCGTTCATCAGGCCCTTGCTGCGCAGGAAGTAGACGTAGGCGAAGGCGGCGAAGAAGAACAGGCCCTCGACGCAGGCGGCGAAGCAGGTCAGGTTCAGCAGGAACTTGCGGCGCTTCTCCTCGGTGTCGAGGCGGTCGATCTCGTTGACCGAATCCATCCACTTGAAGCAGAAGTCGGCCTTGCGCTTGATGGACGGGATGTTGTGGATGGCCGCGAAGGCCTCGTGGCGCTCCTTGGGATCCGGGATGTAGCTGTCCAGCAGCGTCAGGTAGAACTGGACGTGCAGCGCCTCCTCGTAGAGCTGCCGCGACAGGTACATCCGCGCCTCGGGCGAGTTGATGTGCTTGTACAGCGAGAGCACGAGGTTGTTGGAGACGATCGAGTCCCCGGTGGCGAAGAACGCGACCAGCCGGTTCATCAGGTGGCGCTCGCTCGGCAGCAGGCGCTCGCGCAGGTCCACGAGGTCCGTCGAGAAGTCCACCTCGTCCACGGTCCAGGTGTTCTTGATCGAATCCCGGTACATGTCGTAGAACAGCGGATAGCGCATCGGGCGGAGCGTGAGCTCGAAGCCCGGGTCGAGAATCAGGGTCTTGCGCATGGCTACTGGCAGGCTTCGCAGGCTTCGGGGTTCTCGAGGGAGCAGGCGACCGCGTCGCCGTCGGTGAATTCCTTGCGCTCGGACTCGTGCTCGACGGTCGTCTGGCGGATGCGCGTGGCGGGGCGCGAGCGCAGGTAGTAGGTGGTCTTGAGGCCGCGCTCCCAGGCGTACATGTACATGGAGGAGAGCTTGCCGATGTTGGGCGTCTCCATGAACAGGTTCACCGACTGGGATTGGTCGATGTAAGGCCCGCGCTCGGCGGCCATGTCGAGCAGCGCGCGCTGCGGCAGCTCCCAGGCCGTCTGGTACAGAGCCTTGACGTCGGCCGGAATCTCGGCGATGCCCTGCACCGAGCCGTCCTCCTTCTTGATCTGGTTGCGGATGGACTCGGTCCAGAGGTTGCGCGCCTTCAGGTCTTCCACCAGGTAAGTGTTGATCTGCAGGAAGTCGCCGGACAGGGTCTCGCGCTTGAACAGGTTCGACACCTGCGGCTCGATGCACTCGTAGCAGCCGCAGATGGTGGCGATGGTGGCCGTGGGCGCGATGGCGATCATCAGCGAGTTGCGCAGGCCGTGCTGGCGGATCAGCGGGCGCAGGGCCTCGAAGCGCTCCGGCTGCGCGGGCGTGACGCCCCACAGGTCGAACTGGAGCACGCCCTCGGCGGCGCGCGTCTCCGGGAAGGAGGGGTGCGGGCCGAGCTTGCGCGCCAGTTCCAGCGATTCGGCCAGAGCGTGGTAGTAGATCTCCTCCTGGATGCGGGCCGAAACCTCGATCGCCTCCTGGGAGTCGAAGGGCAGGTGCAGCTGGAAGAAGACGTCGGCCAGGCCCATCACGCCGAAGCCGACCGGGCGCCAGCGCGCGTTCGAACGGGCGGCCGACTCGGTCGGGTAGTAGTTGATGTCGATCACCCGGTCCAGGTACTTGACCGCCGTGCGCACCACTTCGCCGATGCGCGCGTAGTCCACCTTGCCGTTCTTCACCATGCGCTGCAGGTTGATCGAGCCGAGGTTGCAGACGGCGATCTCGTCCTTGCTGGTGACTTCGATGATCTCGGTGCAGAGGTTGGACAGGTGCACCACCGCGCCGGGCTTGCCGGTCTGGTTGCACTTGCGGTTGGAGTGGTCCTTGAAGGTCATCCAGCCGTTGCCGGTCTGCGCCAGGGTGCGCATCATGCGCGCGTAGAGGTCGCGGGCCTTGACCTGCTTGCGGGCCAGGCCGGCGCGCTCGGCCTCCTCGTAGGCGCGCTCGAAGTCCTCGCCGTAGAGGTCGGTGAGGTGGGGCGTGGTCTTCGGATCGAAGAGCGACCAGAGCGCGTCGGCTTTGACGCGCTTCATGAACAGATCCGGCACCCAGTTGGCGAGGTTGAGGTTGTGGGCCCGGCGCGCCTCGTCGCCGGTGTTCTCGCGCAGCTCCAGGAATTCCTCGACGTCGGCGTGCCAGGTCTCCAGGTAGACGCAGGCGGCGCCCTTGCGCCGGCCGCCCTGGTTGACCGCGGCGACCGAGGAGTCGAGGGTCTTGAGGAACGGGATGATGCCGTTGCTGTTGCCGTTGGTGCCCTGGATCAGCGAGCCCTGCGCGCGCACCCGCGTGTAGGCCAGGCCGATGCCGCCGGCGTACTTCGAGAGCTTGGCGATGTCCGTGTAGCGCTGGTAGATGGACTCGAGGTCGTCCTGCGGGGAATCCAGCAGGTAGCAGGAGGAGAGCTGGGTGCGGTGGGTGGCCGAGTTGAACAGCGTCGGGCTGCTCGGCATGTACTCGAGCGAGGACATCAGGCGGTAGAGCTCGATGGCCTCCTGCGGCGACTCCGCGAGGCCGCAGGCGACGCGCAGGAAGAAGTACTGCGGCGTCTCGATGACGTGGCGCGTCTCCGGGTGCTTGAGCAGGTAGCGGTCGTAGACCGTGCGCAGGCCGAAGTAGGTGAAGCCGTCGGTGCGCGCGCGCTCGACCGCGTCGTCCAGCTTGCGGCGGTTGGCCTGCACGAACTTGCGCGTGCGCTCGCCGATCAGGCCCTGCTGGAAGCCGAACTCCACCGACTGGTGGAAGGACATGATGTCCTGGTTGGACACTTCCTTCTCGATGTAGAAGGCCAGCAGGCGGCTGGCGAGGCGGGAGTACTGCGGCTCCTCGGCGATCAGCGCGGCGGCGGTCTGGATGGACAGCCGGTCGAGCTCGGCGGTCGTGGCGCCGTCGTAGAGTCCGCTGATGGTGCGCGTGGCGACGCGCAGCGCGTCCACGTCGGACAGGCCCTCGCAGCAGCGCGTGACCGCGCGCACGATCTTGTTGACGTCCACCGGCTCGAGGTCGCCGTTGCGCTTGCGGACCTGCATGCGGCTGCCGGTGACGGCCTGCGGCGCGGAGGAGGCGGGGGACGCGGGGGTCGCAGCCGAGGCGGCGGCCGGGGCGGGGGACGAGGTGGGGGAGGCTGGTGAAGGGAGAACGGAGGAGGCAGATTCCATCGGGGCGGGCCGGGTTCGAAGGGTCGCGGGAGTGCTGGGGGGCCTTCCTGGCTGCCTCTCCCGGTCGCAAACGCTTGCGGGACAAGGAGTTGGAGCCAATTGGGCCTTCCGCCCCCCTCGGCTCGGGGAGCGGAGGGAGGTCCGCCCACCATATGCAGCACTGCGGCGGGCTGCAAGCACTAGGGATCGTGTTTTTTTGGCCTGTGGACTGCCGGTGGAGAACGGGTTGAAAACGGGGGAAAAGCCTTGTAGAAAACGGAAATGGATATATTATTGATATCACAACGATGTCAGATCCCAGCCCCATCATCCGTGAGGTCGTGAAGCGTCCGCGCAACGGCCTCGTTCCGCTCCTCTTCGAACTGCCGCTGCTGATCGGCGCCGGCGTCGCGACGCTGATCCTCACGCCGGACAGCCCGATGAAGCTCCTCGCGCTGCCGTTCTTCGTCATCGCGTTCTTCTGGCCGTTCGGCCTGATGGCGGTGGCGCCCAACGAAGCGCGCGTGATCCAGCTCTTCGGCCGCTACCAGGGCACCGTGCACGAGGACGGCCTGTACTGGGTGAATCCCTTCACCACGAAGCGCAAGGTGTCGGTGCGCGTGCGCAACTTCGATTGTGACAAATTGAAGGTCAACGACCACAAGGGCAATCCGATCGAGATCGGCGCCGTCGTGGTGTGGAAGGTGGTGGACACCGCCGAGGCGGTCTTCGAGGTGGACGACTTCGAGCACTACGTCGAGGTGCAGACCGAGGCCGCGCTGCGCAACCTCGCCACGAAGTATCCCTACGACAGCCACGACGAGGACGAGACCAAGGCCGGCATCGCGCTGCGCAGCCATCCGCAGGAGATCGCCGAGCAGCTGCAGCGCGAAGTGCAGGCGCGCCTGAGCAAGGCCGGCGTCGAGGTCATCGAGGCGCGCATCAGCCACTTGGCCTACGCACAGGAGATCGCCAGCGCCATGCTGCAACGCCAGCAGGCCGACGCCATCATCGCGGCCCGCCGCAAGATCGTGGACGGGGCCGTAGGCATGGTGGAGATGGCGCTCGCGGACCTGAGCCGCAAGAACGTCGTGCAGTTGGACGACGAGCGCAAGGCTTCCATGGTCCAGAACCTCTTGGTGGTGCTCTGCTCGAACAGCAACGCCCAGCCGGTGATCAACGCCGGATCGCTCTATTCCTGAGCCGCGATGAGCAAGCGCAAGGAATTCCTGGTCCGCCTGGACCCGCAGGTGCACGACGCCCTGCGGCGCTGGGCGGACGAGGATCTGCGCAGCCTGAACGCCCAGATCGAGTTCCTGCTGCGCAAGGCCCTGGAGCGCCAGCGGCGGCTGCCCGCCGGAGCCGAATCGGGTACGGAGGGCGCGGAGGAAGGGCCGCCGGAACCGCCCGGCTGATCACTCCCGGCCGTCGGGATGGCAGGCGAGGCAGGCGCTGCTCTGCCACACGTAGCCGTTCACGTCGTTGTGCGTGTCGTCCATCTTCGACCTGCGGTGCTCGTGGCAGTGGGTGCACGAGAAGGCGCCGAAGTTGTTCGGGTTGAGGTGGCAGTCCGAGCAGTCGAAGCGCGCGTGCGGGCCGGTGGTGATGGGGAACCAGGGGTGGCTGAAGTTGGCGTTGTCCCAGTCCACGGTGTCGTGGCACAGCTCGCAGGAGGTCGGGAACCCGGCCGCCGCGTGGTTCGGATCGGTGGTCGCGTTGTACTCGGGCATGTGGCAGACGGCGCAGCCGTTGGTGATGCCCGCGTGGTTGAAGCCGGCGCCCTGCCAGGAGTTGGTGTTGTGGCAGTCCTCGCACGTCTGCGGAATGCCGAGCGCGGCGTGGTCCGGATCCTTGGCGCCGATCCAGTCGGGCAGGTGGCATGTCACGCAGTCGGAGCTGATGCCGGCGTGGTTGAAGCGCGCTCCCTGCCACGTGCTGGTGCCGTGGCACTGCGCGCAGTTGGTCGGAATGCCAGCCGCGAGGTGGTCGGGATCCCGGGCTCCGGCGTAGTCGGCGGCGTGGCAGGCGTAGCAGTCGCTGGGCAGGCCGGCGAAGACGCCGCTCGTATGACAATCTTCGCAGTCGGCGGCGGCGTGAGCCCCGGTCAGCGGGAAGAAGGAATGGTGGAAGCCGCTGCCGGTCCAGCCGGTCGGCGTGTGGCAGCGCTCGCAGCTGGACACCCAGCCGAGCGCGGCGTGGTTGGGACTGCTGGCCGCCAGCGCGTCGTCGGTGTGGCACGCGGCGCAGTCGGTGTCGGTCGGCGTAAAGAGGCCCGCTTCGGCCCCGGGGTGGCAGCGCAGGCATTGCGTGGCGGCATGCGCGCCCACCAGCGGGAAGCGCGTGAGCGCGTGGCGCGCGATCTGCCCCTGCGGGCGCCAGTTCTCCTGATCGTGGCAGTCCTCGCAGGCGCGGCCCAGCTGGCCCAGGTGCACGTCCTCGTGGCATCCGGCGCAGCCGCGCGCGGCGAACAGCGCCACCGGGCCGCGGTCGTTGTGGCAGCGCAGGCACTCGGCCTGCGCGTGCGCGCCGGCGAGCGCCACGCCGGTTTCCCGCTCGTGGTCATATTGGAAGTCGGCGCGGATCGAGTTCCAGCCCTCTCCTTCGTGGCACAGCCGGCAATCGGCCGGGAAGGTGTCGTGCGGCACCACCGGGCCGCGCGCGTCCCACCAGCCGTGCGGCAGGCCCTTCCAGGTTGCGCAGGCCACGGCGATCAGCAGAGGCGCCGCGACTGCTGCGAAGAGGCGCGTCCGCGCGGCGCGGCGGGAGGGAGCGGGGCTGCTGTGCGTCATGTCAGAGATACTTCTGCAGGTAGAGGCTCCAGGTCTGGGCGTCCTGCTCGTCGCCCATGGCCTGCTCGCCGTAGAGCGAGAAGCTCCAGCCGCCGCGCAGCGACAGATCCCAGCCGGCGCGCGCGCGGTGCTGGAGGAGATCGCCTTGCGCGCCCTCCACTCCGCTGAGAGTGTTCTGCGCGCTCTCCCACATCAGGCTCCAGCGCCCGAGATCGGAGCTCCAGGCGGCGTCGGCGCGCAGGCCGTAGACGTCGCTGGTGGATCCCTGGTTGGCGAACAGCGCCGCGCCCGCGCGGCTGCCGGCGCCGGCGAGGTCGCGCACGTCCCAGCGCAGTTCGCCGCCGCCGCCCGAACCGTCCTCGTCGTTCCACACGTTGATGCGCGCGGTGCCGCGCGTGCGCTCGGTGAGGCCGCGGTAGCCGGAGAGGTCGAGGCGCATCAGGGATCCGTTGCTCACCGTTTCGTCGAGCACCGGAGCGGGCTGCTCCTGCTCGACTTCAGGGTAGCGGAACATCGTTCCGGAGAGGCTCCAGCCGTCGCCGCGCTGATCGCGGCTGCCGACCATCGCGATCAGGCGCGTCAGTTCGGCGCCCGCGCTCTTGAGCGCGTCGGCGGAGCCGTAGAGGTCCACCCAGGCGGTGGCGTAGGCGTACAACCCGGTGCGCGGCTGGCTCGACGCCTGGACGAGCAGCAGATCGCGGTCGCCCTCGCCTTCGTGCCAGGTCTTCTGGAAGCCGGCGCCCAGGCTGCGCTCGTGGTCCTCGCCGCCGATCGCGCGGTAGAAGACCGAGCTCTGCATGTCGCTGCCCGTGCCGTATTCGCCGAAGAGCTGCGGCAGCCAGCCCGCGCTCGCGCCGGCGCGGTGGCCGTTGGGCAGGCGCCAGCCGACTTCGACGCCGTCGATCACGCCGAACTCGGGGAACTCCTCCTGCAGGAAGCGCCCCGCCGACCAGCGCATCGGATGCGCGCGGTCGCCGCCCGCTGCCAGCGCGAGGCGGTCGAGGCGGAAGTCGGACTGCGTCTCGTCCGGCTCGCCGGCGGCGGAATCGGTGCGGTCCACGTACTCGCCGTCGAAGCTCCACTCCTCGCCGAAGCCGAGCAGGTTGGAGGCTTCCAGGTCGGCGCCGAAGCGCAGGTAGAGCGAAGACGTGTCGCGCTCGCGGTCGCGGATCGAGTCGGCTGCGGAGAAGAGGCGGCCGCGGAAGCGCGGCGCGCGATCGGCGGCTTCCAGCGTGGCGACGGGCGCCAGCAGCGGACGGTCTTCCGGCCAGGGCAGCCCCGGCTGCTCCCAGGGCGGATGCTCGGCGGCGCCGCCGGGCGCGGGGGGGGGCGCGTCGGCGAGGCGCGCGCTCGGAATGCGGCACAGCCAGCGGGTTCCCGGCTCGATCAGGCTGTCGGGATCGCTCACGCGCACGGTGGCGCTGCGCGCGGCCAGCACCGCGATCTCGCCGCGCAACTCCGCCTCGCCGGGCGGCATGAAACTGACGACGTCGCCCTCGCGCAGGCCGTCGGCCCGCCCGCGGTCGATTTCGACCGCGCCGGCGGCCGCCGCCAGCACGCGGCCTTCGAGCACCTGCAGGCCTTCCTCCTGCTGCAGCGCGGAGAACATCACCAGGGCCGCGATCATCGGAATCCGTGGCAGTCCTTGCAGGTGACGCCGAGCGGCTTGTAGCGGACCACAGGCTGGCCGCCGCTCACGGGATAACTCTGGTGGCAGGCCGCGCAATCGAGCGCGCGGTGCGTCTCATCCAGGGCGAAGCGGGCGTCGCGCTGGTGGTCGAAGCCGGCCGCGGGCGCGAAGCCCGAGCTGACCGGATGGCAGCGCGCGCAATCGGCGGGCCCGCCCGCGGCCGGGCGGAACTGGCCGGCGTGCGGATCGGCGTGGCAATCGGCGCACGAGTCGCCGGCCGCTCGCGCGAAGCGGCGGCCGCCGGCCTCGGGCTGGCGCAATCGCGCGTGGCAGTCGGCGCAGGCGAGCGGAGCGTGCGAACCTTCCAGCGCGAAGCCGGTGACCCGCGCGTGATCGAAGGGCTCCTTCAGGGCGCGGAATGAGGTGGTGGCATGGCAGGCCGCGCAGTCGGTGCCGGGCGCGCCGCCGTCGGCCGCGGCCAGCGCGCCGCCGTGGGCGTCGGCGTGACAGGTGGAGCAATCCTGCGGTGGGCCCGGGAATTTGGCCGAACTCGGCCCGAGTTTGCCGTGCGGGAAGGCCGGATCCGCGCTCTCCTCGTGGCAGGCGGTGCAGGCGGCCAGGCGGTGCGAGCCGGTCAGCGCGAATCCCGTCCAAGCGCCGTGATCGAAGCCGCGGCCGCGCGCCGCCGCGAAACTCTCGAGCGTGTGACAACGCGCGCAGCCGGTGGCGCCGTTCACCGCGCTCGGCCGTCCGGCGCCGTCGAAGGCCGCGCCGTGCGGATCCTGATGGCAGGCGGTGCAGCCCGATGGATCGTCGGCGGAGGCCGCCGCCGCTCGGCCGAAGCTGCGGCCGAGCGCGTCGGGCACCTGCGCGCGCGGATGGCAGGCCTCGCACTCCGCGCGGGCGTGCGCACCTTCCAGCGCGAAGCCGGTGAGCGGCGCGTGCGCGAACGCGGCGCGGTCCACGTCGCCGAAGTGCGCGGTCGAATGGCAGACCGAGCAGCTCCGGCCGCCGTCGGAGGCGGCGTCCGCGTTGAAGGCGCCGGCGTGCGCGTCGGCGTGGCAGTCGGCGCACTGTCCAGGCGTGCCGCGGAAGAGGCGCGGCGCGCCGGGCGGCGCGGCCGGCGTCTCGTGGCAGGCGGCGCACTCGGCCTCGGCGTGCGCGCCGGTCAGGGCGAAGCTCGTCAGCGCGTGGCGCTCCGGTCCGAAGACGTGGGGGAGAAAGGCGTGCCGCTCGTGGCAGGCGAGGCAGCTGGCGGCGCCGCCGCCGGCCAGGAACTGGCCGCCGTGCGGATCTTCGTGACAGGCTGCGCAGTCGTCGGCGGCGCGGCCGGGGAAGCGCGCCTCGAATCCGCCCTCGAGGCCGCGCGGATGGCATTCCTCGCAAGCCAGGCCGGCGTGCGGATCCGCCAGCGGGAAACCGCTGGCCGCGTGCGCCTCCGGCGTGAGGAGCGCGGCGGCCTCGGCGAAGGATTTGTGAGAGTTCGGGTGGCAGTCCTCGCAGGCCGCGCCGGCGGTGAAGCGCGCTTCGTGCTGGTTCGGATGGCAGTCGGCGCAGGCGCGCCAGGCGGGCGGCGGCGTCGTGCCGGCCAGCGCCTCGACGGAGTGCAGCGCTTCCTTCGGATGGCAATCGAGGCAGGCGGTGTGGCCGTGCGCGCCCTCGAGCGGGAAGCGCGGGTTGTGCACGAACTCGGCCACCAGCGCGAAGGGCTCCTTCTGGCCGTGGCACGATTCGCAGGTGCCCGCCATGCGGCCTTGGTGCGGATCGGCGTGGCAGGAGGCGCAGTCGGCGCCAAGGCCGAGGAAGCGCGTCTCGCCCTCCGGCAGGACTCCGGCGTCGGCGTGCGGGTGGCACTCCGCGCAGCCGAGCACCGTGTGCACGCCTTCCATCGCGTAGCCGAGGCGGCCGTGGTCGAAGGAGGCGCGGTCGGCGAAGCCGGCCTTGAGGAAACTGTGGTCGGAGACGATCGCGAAGTCGCGGCCGTGGTGCTCCGCGTGGCAGGAGGCGCAGTCGCGCGCGGCCGCCGGCTCGAGCAGGCCGTGCAGCCCTTCGGCGGCGGCCAGCTGGGCGCCGATCGCCGCGTGGCACTCGAGGCAGGCGTCCGCCAGCGCCACTGCGCGGCTGCCGTGGCAGGCCTCGCAGTCGGAGCGTCCGAACGCGCCGCGGATGCCGGCGTGCACGGCGCTCACGTCGCCGGGGCTGGTGCGGCCGGCGTCCAGCACGACCAGCGCCACGACCGCCGCGGCGGTGATCAAAGTCAGACTGACGCGGGTGGCCGTCTTCATGCGATGTCCGCGTAGCGCAGGGCGGAGTAGACGTGCACGGCGATCAGCAGCACCACCAGCAGCGCGATCCAGCGGTGCAGCCAGCGCCAGGTCGCCAGCAGGCCGCGCAAATCCTCGAAGCGCGCGGACATCAGCGCGGCGCGGTGGGCGCGGCGGGCCAGTTCGAGCATCGCATCGAGATCGGCGGGGGCGACGTCCTCGCGCCGGCCCTCCTCGCGCAGCTCCTTCAGCGAGCGCCGCAGCGAGCGCTGGCTGCGCAGCAGGCCGCCGGCGCGAGCCCACAGAGAGGAGCGCCAGCGCGCGTCCTCGATCAGGCGCTCGACCTCGCCGCGCACGCGCTCGCCGAAGCCGGCATGGCCGCGATCCCATTCGGCGGAAATGCGCCCGAGGTCGCCGCGCAGCTCGTCGAGCTCCAGCTCGCGCCCGTTCGCCGCGCGCGGGACGAAGGAATAGAAGTAGCGGCCCAGCGCGCCGGTGGCGACCAGCACCGTCATGCCCCACAGCGCGTGCCCGCCCACGGTGTTGCGCGGATCGAATCCGCCGTGGAGCACCGCGGCCACCAGCGCCAGGATGCCCGAGGCCACGTGCGCCGTCATCCAGTGGCGCAGGCTGCCCGCCTGCAGCGGCGAGCCGGGAGCGCGCCGCAGCAGGTAGGTCAGATTGAGCGCCAGCAGCGCGGCGGCGGCGATGCCCGCCGCCAGGCCGATGCCGCGCGAGGATCGCAGGAGATCGTGCAGCGGATCGAGCGCGCGCTGCGGACCCGGCGCGCCGTAGTAGCCGCGGTGCCACGCCACCCAGGCGAGGGCGGCCAGCGTCACCAGCAGGCCCGCGATCAGGGCCGGCAGCAGGCCGGCGGAGCGGGGAGCCGCCGCGGGCGCGTCGGCGCGGGCGCTGTGATCGAAGGAGACGCCGGCCGCCTGCAGCAGGTCGAAGGGCGGCTTGCCGCCCGCGAGGATGAAGACTTCATCGTTGGGCAGAGTGACGCTTTCCGCGCCTTCGCCGGCCGTCAGCTCGATGAATCCCTCCTCGATGCGCCGCACTTTCGTGCTGGTGCGCACCGAGAGGGAGGTTCCGGCGGCCGCCTGCGCCAGGCGCGCTTCGTTGCGCGCGCGGATGCGCGAGAACGTCGGCTGGCGGTAGGAGAGGATGACCTGATTGCCCGGCTGCTCGGCGAGGCCGATCGCCGCCTCCACCGCGCTGTCGCCTCCGCCCACCACGAGGATGCGCCGGCCGGTGTAGGACTGCGCGTCGAGCAGTCCGTAGCTGACCTTGCTCATCTCCTCGCCGGGCACGCCGAGGCGCACCGGCGTGCCGCGCCTGCCCAAGGCCAGGCAGACGTTGCGAGCGACCACGCGCGTGCCGCCCGTGACCACCTCGAAGCGGCCGTCCGCGCGCGATTTGACTTCGCGCAGTTCTTCGCCGACGCGGATCGGAAGCTCCTGCTCCCGCGCGAAGCGCTCCCACAACTCCAGCAGCTCCTCCTTGGTGTATTCGCTGCGGTCGAGGCGGCCGACCAGCGGCAACTCGACGGGACTCGTCATCACGAGCTTGCGGCGCGGATACTTCGTCACCGTGCCGCCGGTCTTCTCCTGCTCGAGCACGACGAAGCGCAGGCCGCGCCGCTTCGCCTCGAGGGCGCAGGCGAGTCCGGCCGGCCCCGCGCCGACGATGCACAGGTCGAACGCGTCGGCAAGCTCGTCGCGCCCTTGCGACGCGACGCGCCGGGCCACCTCGCCCGCGACCACGCGGCCGTGCTCGATGGCGGTGCGGATCAGGGCGTAGCCGGTGATTTCGCCGGCCAGGAACAGGCCGGGCACGCCGGCCGCCTCGTTGTGCGGCCCGAGCACCGGAATGTCGCGCCGCTCGCTCAGGTCGCCGAGCGTCAGGGCGATGGCGCCGACCGGACAGGCCTCGGCGCAGCGTCCGTGGCCGACGCAGCGGGCGCCGTGGAACACCGCGGCCTGGCCGTGCAGCATGCCGAGGACTCCGTCTTCCGGACACGCGGCCACGCAGGTCGCGCAGCCGATGCAATGGCTGAGATCGATGACGGGATGCTGCAGGCGGGCGCGGGCCGTGCCGCGGGCCTGCGCGTGCTCGCGCTCGGCGATGCCGGCGGCCAGCGCGCGGGCCTCGTGCCGCCGCCAGGCGGACACACCCAGGACCGCCGTCAGCGACAGGGAGATGAGGAAGAGAATCCAGAGCACGGCATCGGGGGCGCGTTCTCGTAGAACCAGCGTAATTTCGGGCGCAAAGCACTCATTTCGGCGCGCCGGTTCCCTCATTGACGGACGTGAGATAGAATTCCTGGATGGACGCGGCGCGCACGCCTTTGTTCGCGCGAAATCTCGCGCAAACGGAGGAAATGTGCGTCGCCGCCGGCTACGCGCCGCGCTGGGCAGGGATCTGGCGCCGCGCCACGCTCGAGGGCCGTCCGGCGGCGCTGCCGCCGCGTTTGGCGGCGGCGCTGGCGGAGCGCATTGCGCCGATTTCGTCTGAAATGGCCGCGCGCCTGCCGTCCGCCGACGGCGCTGAAAAGTGTTTGATACGCCTCGCCGACGGCGAGACCGTGGAAGCCGTGCGGCTGCCGGGAACCGTCCACGGATCCGCCTGCCTTTCCAGTCAGGTGGGTTGCGCGATGGCCTGCCGCTTCTGCGCCAGCGGCTTGAACGGCGTGCGGCGCAATCTCGCCGCGCACGAGCTGCTCGAGCAGGTGGCGCTGCTGCGCCAGGGCGGCCCGGTGTCGCGGCTGGTGTTCATGGGCTCCGGCGAGCCGACGCAGAACCTGGACGCGATCGTCCGCGCGCTCGGCGTGCTGAAGGAGGAGGGGGGGATCGGGCCGCGGCACGTTCTGCTGTCCACCGTCGGCCCGGCGGCGGCGATCGCGCGCGTGACCGCGACGGGGCTGAAGCTGACGCTCGCGCTCTCGCTGCATGCGGTGGACCGCGCGCTGCGCGCCGAGCTCATCCCGACGCAGGCGCACGTCGAGCCGCTCGACTTGCTGGCCGCCGCCGACGCGCACTCCGCCGCGACGCGCCGGCCCTATCAGGTGGAGTACGTCCTGCTCGGCGGCGTCAACGATTCACCCGCCCAGGCCGCCGATCTGGCCGCGGCGCTGCGCGGCCGGCGCGCGCACCTCAGCCTGATTCCGTGGAATCCGGTCGCCGAGCAGGCCTTCGCGCCGCCCGCGCCGGGCGCGGCCGAGGCCTTCCTCGCGGTCGTGCGCGCCGCCGGGATCAGCGCGGTGCTGCGGCGCACCGTCGGCGGCGCCGCGCACGCAGCCTGCGGGCAGTTGCGGAATGCCGCGAGGGATCCTCAGCCTCGAATGCCGGCATCGCGCTCAGCCTACGCAGACTTTTTATGTGAGCCGTCTTGATCCTTCTTTTCCTTCTCTCGATGTGCCAAGACATAATTAACGAGTCGGCGCAATTCAACAGTCGCCGACTTAAGCAAAACCTTCTGCTTGAAGACCGTCGGACCGAGTTCGAGCAGTAGTCTTCCGAAAGCCTCGTCCGCGAAGGAGGGAGTCATTTCAGAAACGCCCTGAAAGTTGATGGCTACGGAATCGCAGGACTTAACCAAGAGGTGCAGCTCCTTTCTGACGCGTGCGCCTTGATCTCGAGTGAGCAGACTCTTTCCGAATCGCTCGCTCAACTGGATGCTCGTGGACTCAGCCATCGGAGAAATAGTCTACCGCCTCAAAGCCGGCTGCGGGAGGGAGAGATCGATAAACTTCTTGGATCGGAAGTCGCGACGCGAGATCAAAGAGAACCGTTACTATCGTTCCCGGCCATGGAGAATGCTTCAATACCGTTTGCTCAGGTCGGTCAAATCTAGAATACCTAGTCACTGTTGTTCCGCCTGACGTGATCACGAAAGTCCCGTGGTTGCGCCTAGCGAGCTCACTGACGATGAATAGCCCAAAGCCCGCGTGGCCCAAACTAATTCCTTCAATTACGGGCTTTGAGGTGACCAGGGGCCTCAATGCCATCTCCAACGCGAGCCGCTCCGTTTGAACGGTTCTTCTTAACAACTCATTCCTGCCTGAAGCGAAGCTCTCGAGGATACCCATTCCAGAATCGACAACCGTGAAGTGAAGTTTGTTCTTGCTGGGATAGTATTGGGCGCCGGCAATCGCTAGAGCAGCATTGGAGTGCCTAAGGACATTCTCTAAGATTTCAGCGAATGCAATCTTCAAGGCAGAGAGCGAAACCGGGTCAATAAAGCCATGCTTGTCTACGATTGCCACGAGGCGCTCTGACAGGTCTTCGGGCATGGAACCGGGAGCGATTGGCTGAAGCGCCATACTCCATCCATGATCTGAATCACGTAGTTCACCTCCTACGCCTGAAGTGATAAAACTCCGGAATCCAATTCTGTCCAAGTACTTCTCAGAATCGCCGTGCAGTCCTTTTGCGCGCCACTTCCACTTCTTTTGCCGCAGGAACAGAGCGATGATCGCGAGGCCAGAAACATAGAAGTGCTCACAGCCCGAGAAATCCAACTCGACAACACCATAAAAATCCGGCTCCAGGGCATTCAATTCGCCGATCAGTTGAGGAGATCCCCGAATTCCTGTAAGGTCTGTGGTGATACGAAGACTCGAGCTTCTAGTTAGCTTGGCGGCTAACTCTACCTGTGTTGCTTTGGTGTCCTTCGTGATGAATAAGCCCGCGGTTGGATCGACTTGACCAGTACCAGAAGTTCCGCGATCAGCAGAACTCAATGCTGCAGCTAGTGCCTTTCGCATGTAGGATGGACACCTTCCCTTTCTGGAGATACTTTTAGAAAGGAGTTGTCGCCATTGCGCATCACGGTCTGCGAATTCTTTCGCAAGGTAGACTGCCGAACTGATGACATCCTCGCGAGGGTGTTTATTGACAGCATCGAAAAATTCTGCTGCAGCTCGATTCGGTGTGTAGTGCAACCACAAGACTGCATACTGATCAATTTCCGCTAAGGACACTTTTCCTTGGACCAATCGGGATTTCAATTCCTTCAGTGGCACTACTTGGGTCATGACTTGATAAGCGTAGCGTGTTTGGCAGTCATTTTCATCATTGGAATTTATGCTCCAGGGGATGCTGGTGACGCTCTGAAAGATCGAAACATGAGCTCTCCGAGTGGGACCGTCACCTTGACCTGCTGTTCTGGGACGGGCCCGAAATCGCAGCGCGACTATGCAGATTGATGGAGGCTTTCGCCTTTGCGTAGCAATGCCAGCCGGCTTCAGATCTCGAGCTGAACGCCCGTCTCGAGCACCTGGCCCGGCGGAATGCGGAAGTGCCGCGTCGCGGACTGCGCGTTGCGCGTCATGAACGCGAAGGCGGCTGCGCGCCAGGGCGACATGCCGCCGCGCCGGCCCCGCACCAGGCTCTCGCGGCCGAGCACCCACGTCGGTGGCACGTCGGGCACGTCCAGTCCCTGCGCCCGCGCCAGCTTGAGCACGCGCGGCGCGCTGGGCTCGTCGCGGAATCCGTGGCGCGCCACCACGCGCCAGACGCCGTGGCCGAGCTTCTTCACCTCCACGCGTCCCGCGTCGGGCACGGTGGCCTCCGATTCCATCTGCAGCGTCATCAGCACCACGTGCTCCTGCAGCGCGTTGAAGTGCTTGATCACGTGCGCGACGGAATAGGGAAGGGTTTCCGGATTGCCGCCCATGAACACCGCCAGCCCGGGCAGGCGCGCGGTGCGGCCGGCGCGCAGGTCGGCCTGCAGTTCGGACCACTCGATGGCCCCGCGCCCGAGCGCGCCGGCCAGCTTCTTGCGGCCCTGGCGCCACACCGAGAACAGCAGGTAGATGAACACGCCCACCAGCAGCGGGAACCAGCCGGAGTGCAGGATCTTCAGGCTGTTGACGCCGAGGAACGCGCTCTCGATCGCCAGGAAGCCGCCGAACACCGCCGCCGCCGCCACGGCCGGCCACGACCAGAGGCTGCGCGCCACGATCCAGGTCAGGACCGTCGTGATCATCATCGTGAGCACCACCGCCATGCCGTAGGCGCCGGCCAGCGCGCTCGAGGAGCGGAACGTCAGAATCAGCGCGATGGTGGCGCAGAACAGCGTCCAGTTCACGAGCGGCAGGTAGATCTGGCCCTGATGGCTGTCCGAAGTGTGGCGCACCTCCATCCGCGGGCACGAGCCGTGGTGCATCAGCTGCGAAGTCAGCGAATAGACGCCTGAGATCACGGCCTGCGAGGCGACCAGGGTGGCGGCCGTGGCCAGGATGAGCAGGGGCCAGTACAGGCTCGGCGGCGCCATGCGAAAGAAGAGATGCTCGGCCGCCGCGGGATCGGCCAGCAGCAGCGCGCCCTGGCCGAAATAATTCAGCACGAGCGCGGGGAAGGCGATCAGCAGCCAGGCCAGGCGGATCGGCTTGCGTCCGAAGTGGCCGAGGTCGGCGTAGAGGGCTTCGGCGCCGGTGAGCACCAGGAACACGCCGCCCAGCACCAGCAATCCGGTGGCGCCCGAGTGCAGCAGGAAGCGCGCGGCGACCGCGGGGTTGGCGGCGGCCAGGATGGCGGGCTCGCGCACGATCCAGTTCAGGCCGAGCAACGCCAGCGCCAGGAACCAGGCCAGCGTGACCCATCCCAGCACGGTGCCGACCTGCTGCGTGCCGCGCGACTGGAACCAGAACAGCCCGAACAAGAGAGCCATGGTCAGCGGCAGCACGGCGCCGGCCAGCCGCGGGGCGGCCAGCTCGAGGCCCTCGGCGGCGCTCAGCACGGAGATTGCGGGCGTGATCATGCCGTCGCCGAAGAAGAGAGCGGAGCCGAAGAGGCCGAAGGCGACGATGAGCGCGCGGCGGCGGCTGGGAACCTTGATCCGCTCCTCCACGAGGCGCAGGAGCGCGAGCAGGCCGCCTTCGCCGCGATGATCCGCCCGCAGGACGATGAAGAGGTACTTGCCCGTGACGATGAGCAGCAGCGACCAGAGGATCAGCGACAGGATGCCGAGGATGTTCTCCGGATCCGGCGTCAGCCCGTGCGTGAAGCACTCGCGGAAGGCGTACAGCGGGCTCGTGCCGATGTCGCCGAACACGACGCCGAGCGCGGCGAGCGTCAGCGCGCGGGTGGTCGGACCCAGGGGGGCGGCGGGCGCCGCCGACGGGGGCTGCGACGGGGTGGGGGCTTCGCTCACGCGGGATCGAGCGCGGCGATGCCCGGCATCTCCGCGCCTTCGAGCATCTCGAGGAAAGCGCCGCCGCCGGTCGAGATGTGCGTGATTCGATCGGCCACGCCGGCCTTCATCACCGCCGCCACGCTGTCGCCGCCGCCGACCACGCTGACGCAGTCGCTCGACGCCAAAGTCTGCGCGATGGCCAGCGTGCCCGCGGCGAAGGGCGCCATCTCGAACACGCCCATCGGTCCGTTCCACAAGACGGTCTTCGCGCCGCGCAGGCGCTCGGCGTAGGCCGCGCGCGTGGCCGGTCCGATGTCCAGGCCCATCCAGCCCTCCGGCACCGCGGCGGCGCAGACGCGCGCGGCCGCGTCGGCGGCGAACCGCTCCGCGCAGACGTGGTCGGTGGGCAGCAGCACTTGCACGCCGCGCGCCGCGGCCTTCTGCAGGATCTCGCGCGCGGTGCCGAGGCGGTCTTCTTCGCACAGACTCTGCCCGATGCCGATGCCCTGCGCCTTGAGGAAGGTGTAGGCCATGCCGCCGCCGATCAGGATCGCGTCCACCTTCGTCAACAGCGATTCCAGCACCAGGATCTTGTCGCTGACCTTGGCGCCGCCGATCACGGCGACGAAGGGCTTCTGCGGCGCGCCCATCAGCGACTCGAAGGCGTGGATTTCCTTCTCGACCAGCAGCCCGGCCAGCGCCGGTTTCAGGATTCCAGGCAGCGCCGCGGTGCTGGCGTGCGCGCGATGGCAGGTGCCGAAGGCGTCCTGCACGAACAGGTCCGCCAACTGCGCCAGCGCCCGCGCCAGGGCCGGATCGTTCTTCTCCTCGCCCGGCTCGAAGCGCAGGTTCTCGAGCAGCAGCACCTGGCCCGGCCGCAGGGCGCGCGCCGCCGCCTGCGCTTCCGGTCCGATCACGTCGCGCACGGCCGTCAGGCTCACGCCGGGCAGCAGCTCGCGCAGGCGCGCGGCGACGGGGCTCATGCGGAATTCCTCCGCGACCTTGCCCTTGGGGCGCCCCAGGTGCGAGGCCAGCACGCACGAGCCTCCGGCCTCGAGGATGCGGCGGATCGTCGGCAGCGCGCCGCGGATGCGCGTGTCGTCGCCGGCCTTGCCGTCCTTGACCGGCACGTTGAAGTCCACGCGCACGAAGACGCGCTGGCCGGCCAGCCCGGACGCGGGAAAGCCGGCGAGGGTGCGCTGCACGGCCCGCCTCTAGCCCGCGTAGCCCAGCGCGTGGGTCTTCGTGATCAGGTCCACGACCCGGCTGCTGTAGCCCCACTCGTTGTCATACCAGGACACGACCTTGACCATGTTCCCGCCGATCACCATCGTGCTCAGGGAGTCGAAGATCGAGGAGTGCGGGTCGCCGACGATGTCGGACGACACGATGGGGTCGGCGGTGTACGCGAGAATGCCCTTCAGCGGGCCGTCCGCCGCCGCCTTCATCGCGGCGTTGACCGATTCCACGGTGACCGTCTTCTTGACGACGGCCGTGAGATCCACCACGGAGCCGCAGGGGATCGGCACGCGCAGGGAGAAGCCGTCGAGCTTGCCCTTGAGCTCCGGCAGGATCTTGCCGACGGCGCGCGCGGCGCCCGTGGTGGTCGGAATGATGTTCAGCGCGGCGGCGCGGGCGCGGCGCAGATCCTTGTGCGGCAGGTCCAGCACCTGCTGGTCGTTGGTGTAGGCGTGCACGGTGTTCATGAGGCCGTGCTCGATGCCGAAGGCGTCGTGCAGCACCTTCGCCAGCGGCGCCAGGCAGTTCGTGGTGCACGAGGCGTTGCTGACGATCTTGTGCTCCTTCTTCAGGATGGAATCGTTGACCCCGAGCACCACCATGGCGTCCACTTCGTCCTTGGGCGGCACGGTGAGGATCACGCGGCGCGCGCCGGCCGTGAGATGCTTGGCGCAGGCTTCGCGGCTGGTGAAGATGCCGGTGCTCTCGATCACGACGTCCACCTGCAACTCGCCCCAAGGCAGCGCGGCCGGATCCTTCTGGGCCAGCACCTTGATTTTCTTGCCGTTCACGACGATGCCGTCGGCGGCGGCTTCCACCTTGCCGGCGAAGCGTCCGGCGACGCTGTCGTACTTCAGGAGGTGGGCGAGGGTGGCGGGATCGGTCAGATCGTTCAGCGCGACGACTTCGAATTCCTGGCCTTTGGCGTGCAGGATGCGGAAGACGTTGCGGCCGATGCGGCCGAATCCGTTGATGGCGACGCGGATGCTCATGGGGGCCGAGATTGTAAGGTCGTGGGCATGGACGCGTCATCGGCCCTGCGCGGCTGCGGACCCTGGCCGGAAGGGCCGGTCTTGCTGGCCTGTTCCGGCGGCGCGGACTCCACCTTCCTGGCGCTGGCGTGGCGTGAGACTGCCGGCCTGCCGCCCGCGCTGGCGATCGTCGTGGATCACGGCCATCGCGCCGGTTCGGCGGCCGACGCTGAAAAGGCCTGCTTGCTGCTGAAATCGCTGGGCATGGCGACGGAAGTGCTGCGCGCCGATCCGCCAGCGCCGGCGACGGCCAACGAGGAAGAGTTGCGCCAGTGCCGCTACGGCGCGCTGATCGCAGCGGCGCGGCGCCACGGCGCAGCGCGCATCCTCACGGCGCACACCGCCGACGACCTGGCCGAGACCGTGATTCTGCGCATCTTCCGCGGCACCGGCCTGCGCGGCCTGGCCGGCATTCCCGCGCGGCGCGATTTGGCGCCCGGCGTCGAGTTGCTGCGGCCGCTCCTGTCCCAGCGCCGCGCAGACGTTCGCGCCGCGCTGCGCGCGCGCGGCATTTCCTGGATCGAGGATCCCACCAACGCCGATCCCGCGCGCAACGCGCGCGCGCGCCTGCGACTGGAAGTGATGCCGGCGCTGGCGCGCGTCGCCACCGGCGATCCGGTGCTCGCGGTGCTGCGCCTCGCCAACGAGGCGCGCGCATGGTCCGCCTCGCTCGACGCGCTGCTGGCTGCCGCGCCCGACTGGCGCGCGCTGCCGCCCTACCTGCGCGAGCAGGCGATCGCCGCGCAACTGCGCGCGCTCGGCGAAACGGTCAGCCCCGCGCGCCTGCGCGATCTCCGCGGCGCGCTCGAGACGCGCGGCCGCGCCGGAGTCCGCAGCGGCGCCGAACTGGTTCTGGGCGGCGGCCGGCTCGGCATGGCGGAACCGATCGCAAGGACCTGAATCCGCGCCGTTAGCATGGTGCGCCCTTTCGGCGCGCCCGCTCCGGCTGACCTCCGCGCGCGGACATGAACGGATTCGATCCCCTCCACTTCCTGCTCGCGATCGGCCTGCTGCTGCTGGCGGGGCGCCTGCTCGGCGAACTGGCCGCGCGCCTGCGCCAGCCGCCGGTGCTGGGGGAGATCATCGCGGGCATCCTGCTCGGGCCGACGATCCTCGGGCGCGTCGCGCCGGGCGCTTTCGAAGCCCTGTTCCCGGCCACCGGACCGGAGGCGCATGCCCGCGGAGGCCTCGCGACCTTCGCGGTGGTGATGTTCATGTTCGTGGCCGGGATGGAGGTGGATCTGTCCACCATCTGGCGCCGCGGCCGGGCGGCGGTGGCGGTGAGCCTGGCCGGCATGATCGTGCCCTTCGGGCTGGGACTCGGGGCGGCACTGCTGATTCCCGAGGCGCTCGGACGCGAGCCGGAAACCAGCTCCGCGGTCTTCAGCCTGTTCTTCGCCACCGCGCTGGCGATCTCGGCGCTGCCCGTGATCGCGCGCACGCTGATGGATCTGAACCTGTTCCGCAGCGACGTCGGCATGGTGGTGATCGCGGCGGCGGTGTTCAACGACCTGGTCGGCTGGATCGTGTTCGCGCTGATCCTCGGCATGGTGGGCGGCGAGGACCACTCCATCTGGATGACCGTGGGCTGGGTGCTGGGCTACGCCGCACTCATGCTGACCCTGGGCCGCTACCTGCTGCACAAATCGCTGCCCTTCGTCCAGGCGCACCTCTCGTGGCCGTCCGGGGTGCTGAGCTTCGCGCTGATCCTGGCGCTGTTCGGCGCGGCGATCACCGAGTGGATCGGCGTGCACGCGCTCTTCGGCGCGTTCCTCGTCGGCGTCGCGCTCGGCGACAGCGCGCACCTGCGCGAGCGCACGCGCACCAGCATCGATCAGTTCGTGACGGGCGGCCTGGCGCCGCTGTTCTTCACCACCATCGGCCTGTCGGTGGACTTCGTCGCGAATTTCGACCCGCTGCTGACCCTGCTGGTGCTGGTGATCGCCTGCGCCGGGAAGATTCTCGGCTGCGCGTGGGGCGCGCGCAGCGCCGGCATGGTGCGGCGCGAAGCCTGGGCCGTGGGATTCGGCATGAACGCGCGCGGGGCCATGGAGATCATTCTCGGCCTGATCGCGCTGCGCGCCGGCATCATCGGCGAGCCGCTCTTCGTCGCGCTGGTGATCATGGCCCTCGTCACCTCGATGATGAGCGGCCCGCTGATGGAGTGGGTGCTGCGCCGCCCGCGCGTGCGCAAATTGGTGGACTTCCTGTCGCCGACCGCATTCCGCAGCCCGCTCGCCGCCACGACCCGCGAGGAGGCGATCCGCGAATTGTCAGAAACTCTGGCGGCGCGCGCGCGCCTGCCGCTGGCGGAAGTGCAGCGCGCGGTGCTGGCGCGCGAGGCCTTGCAGCCGACCGGCGTCGGCAACGGAGTGGCCGTGCCGCACGCGCGCATGCCGATGCTGGCCAACGGCCCGCTGCTGGCGGTGGGCACGTCCGAGCAGGGCATCGACTTCGACGCGCCGGACGGCGCGCCGGCGCGCCTCGTGTTCCTGATCCTCACGCCCCAGGCCGACGACGGCGCGCAGCTCGAGCTGTTGGCCGACATCGGCCGCATCTTCCAGGACCCCGCCATCTGCGAGCGCGTGCTGGGGGTGAAGAGCTTCGTGGAGCTGCAAGCCCTGCTGAAGATCGAGAGCCACGGCGGCTGAGCCGCGTCAGGCCTGCATCTCGGAGTCCGGCGGATTCTCGCCGGCCAGGATGCGGCGCGCGCGCTCGTAGTCCTGCTCCGCCACCAGCAGCTGCACCCCGCTGTAGGCGATCGGCCAGCCTTCCAGGCCGGTGAGGCTGCCGCCGATCAACTCGGCGCGGATGCCCTGCTCCTCGAGCCGCATGCGCGCGATCTGCGCCATCGCTTCGTTGTCAAACTTGCCGAGGCGCCAGCTCATCGCAGCACCAGGCTCTCGATGAAGAATTCCATCATGCGCTCGCCGTCGAGGCCGGAGTGGCCGCGGTCGGGGCCGACCTGCACCTCGAAGCTCTTGCCGGCCGCCTGCAGGGCGGCGATCAGCTGCATTGCGTTCGAAGGATGCACGTTGTTGTCGGCGGTGCCGTAGTAGATCATCAGCCGCCCCTTGAGGTTGGCCGCGTGCTTCATCGCGCTGCCCGCATCGTAGCCGGCGGGATTGTCCTGCGGCGTTCCCATGTAGCGCTCGGTGTAGATGGTGTCGTAGTGGCGCCAGTCGGTGACGGCGGACGACGCGCACGCGGCCTCGAAGACGTCCGGATGGCGCAGCAGGCACATCGCCGACACGTAGCCGCCGTAGGAGGTGCCGTGGATGCCGACGCGGTCGCGCCGCAGGTAGGGGCGGTCCCACAGCGAGCGCACGCCGGCCGCCTGGTCGTCCACCTCGACGACGCCGAGCTGGCCGTAGATGGCGTCCATGAAGCGCTTGCCGCGGCCGCTCGCGCTGCGCGAATCCAGCGTGGCGACGAGGAATCCGTACTCGGTCAGCGGGCTGGGCAGCGTGAAGCGCTCGTTGGCGCCGGTCGAGCCGGGGCCGGCGTAGACGCTGACCAGCAGGGGATACTGCTTGGCCGGATCGAAGTCGGAGGGGAAATGCAGGAGGCCGTAGAGCTCGGTGACGCCGTCGGCGGCCAGGTAGGTGATCAGCTCCACGCGCTTCAGCCCGAGCGCGTCGTAGGCGCTGAGATCGCTGCGCGCCAGCTCGGCGACCTCGCGGCCTTCGTCGTCCATCAGCCGCGTCACCGGCGGATCGGCGTGCGTCTGCGCGACGTCGGTGAAGTGGCGGCCGTCGGGCGCGAGATCCACCGCGTGATGGAAAGCCGGATCGGTCAGCCGCGCGTCGCCCTTGCCGTCCAGCCCGACGCGGTGCAGCTGCAGCTTCATGGCGTTGTCGCCGCTGCGCGCCAGGTACCAGAGCCGGCCCGCATCCTCGTCCACGCGCTGGATGCCCGCCACCTCGAACTCGTGCTGCGTCAGCGGCGCGATCAGCTTGCCGCTGAGGTCGTAGAGGTAGTAGTTGCTCCAGCCGGTGCGCTCCGAGGTCCAGATGAAGCGCCGGTTGTCAGACAGCCAGCGGATGCCGGGCGAATTGCTGGTCCAGCTGGCCGGCCATTCCTCGCGCACGATCACGCGCGTCTTGCCGGTGCGCGGATTCGCGGCGGCGAACTCCATCACGTTCTGGTTGCGGTTGGTGCGGCGGAACAGCAGCTCCTCGCCGTCCGCGGTCCAGCTCACGCCGTAGACGTAGTGCCCGACCACGTCGTCGGCGAAGGGCTTGCCTGCGCGCGCGTCCACCTCGACGGTCTTCTTGCGCTCCACGTCGTAGATCAGCAGATCGGGCACCGGATTGGGCGTGCCGGCCTTGGGATAGGCCTCGACGTCGAGCCGGCTCTGGATCTCGGTCTGGTCGAGCGCCAGGTAGTAATCCAGCGCCGCGCTCTCGTCGAAGCGATAGAAGGCCACGCGCTGCCCGTCCGGCGACCACCAGAAGGCCGTGACCTGCCCCAGTTCCTCGCCGTAGACCCAGCTGGCGGTGGCGTACTTGACGCGCGACTCGGCGCTGCCGTCCGTGGTGACCGCAAATTCCTCGCTGCCGTCGGCCGCGCTGATCCACAGATTGCGATCGCGGCAGAATGCCACCAACTTGCCGTCCGGCGAAGGCGCCGAAACGTGCTGGCGTCCGCGCTCCGGCGCGCCGCCGCGGGAGCGTCCGCCGCCGCCTGCGCCCTGATCGCCGGTCACGGCCTCCGCCGGAGGCAGCTCGCTCAGTTCCCGCCGCGCGACGTCGAAGCGGAATCGCGCGGCGCCGCGGCGGAATTCGAGAACCCGGCCCTCTTCCAGCCACTGCACGTTGAGCGCGCCCGAGCGGAAGGAGGAGCGGATCTTCGGCCCGACCTCCTGCTGCCGGGCGTAGCCGGGCATGGTCTTGAGCCGCTCCTGCGCGGCGGCGGGCGCGGCGGTGAGCAGGAAGCCAAAGGCCAGGATGAGCGGAAGCCGGGGCGTGCGCATCACGCCCGGAGTCTAACCGGCGGGCGGGAGCCGCCTATTCCGGCGCCACGGGCCAGAAGGGCCGGTTGGGCCGGACCTCGATGCCCATGAACTTCGCCGCGGTGTCGTCGTTGACCGCGAGCGCCAATCCGCCGGTGAGGCGGCGGGCCGTCAATTCCTTCGACGGCACGCTCACGTCCTCGCCGTTCACCGTCAGCGAGCACTTGCCGTCGGCAGCCATCGTCAACTCGAAGTCGAACACTTTGACGTGCTCGTCAAGCTCCTCGCTGGCCACCAGCTTGGGAGTGATGAACGCCCGGCCTGATTGCGCGTCGGAGCGCTGATCCAGGGTCCACAAGCCGACCGCGCTCTCATCAGGAGCGGGATGCTCGAAGGACATCATCATCCGCGGCCGGCCGTTGCGGTCGAGGCCGAGCAGAATCCGGCCGGAGGTCCCGTCCACTTGGATGCGGCCGCGCACGTCGTAGGGAGGAATGAGCCAGGCCAGCGAACCCTCGTCGCAAGGCTCCGAACCGATGCCGTCCGGGCCCGCAGGGTCGTAAATCAGAAGTCCGTCGGCCTGGTAGTCCACCGCGGTGATGAGATCCCGCGAGCCTTCGGACAACTGCAGTTTGCGATTGCCGTCAGGTCCCTTGTTGTACGCGGCCTGCCACATTCTCAGTTCCTGGCCGCTCATCTCGGCAAATTCGGCGGCTTGCCGGTCAACGTCCTCGAAGAGCAGGCCCAACGCGCGCTGCAGATGGGAGGCGGTCAGCGCCGCCAGCACCGGATGCCCGGCCGCGAGCGCTTCTTCCATCGCCAGCCCGGCGCCTTCCTTGGCCTTCTTGGAGGCGGCGCACACGCCGCTGACGATCTCCCTTGCGCCGTGGCTCTCCAGCCACTTCTCCGCGGCGGCGAGCGCCACCGCGTCGCCGGTGGGCCAGATCATCTCCCAGTGGCGGAACATCCAGTAGACCGCCTCGCCGGTCCTGTCCTCCCCGAGGTTCGCCTCGGCCAGCAGGCGGAACGTTTCCGGATCGTTGGGCCGCTTGGCATCCGCCTGTTCCGCGGTGATGCGCGCGCGTTCCCAGTCCTCCGCAGCCAGGTAGCCGCGGCAGCGCGCATGCAGCACGTCGGCGAATTCTTGCGAGGACTGCATCTCGCCGTAGAGGGAGGTGGTGAATTTGTGCCAGCGCTTCTCGAAAGCTTCCCAGTTCGGAATTTCCGGGTCGCCGACCTTGTCCACGAAGAGTTCGACGGCCTTCTCGAAGGGCTGCATTTTGTCGGCCAGCTTGTTGCCCTCCTCCGCGTAGTAATCCAGGTACTCCTGGAACACGTCACGATAGACCAGGCGCCCGGCCTTGCGCTCGGCCTTGTAGTCGGCGGGGATTTCCCCGCTGTCGGGAGTGATCGCTGCGCCGTAGACGCGGCGGTCGTTCTCCTCGTAGTTGAGGAGGAAATAGGTCAGCGCCCAGCCGTACGCGTAGTACTCGCCCTCGTAGGAGCGCGTGCCGAGGCTGTCGGCGCCCAGGTTCCGCTCGTGCGCGATCAGGCCCTTCAGGTCCTTCTTGTCGTTCGGATCATCGCTGTGCTCCTGGTACCACCAGCTGCGAAGCCGGTGCTCGGCCACCTCGTTCTTGACGATGGATCCGTCCGCGTTGATCCGGGTTCCTTCGAAGTAGCAGCCCACTCCCTCGAACAGCCAGATCGGCGTGATGAGGCCCTTGCGCTCCGATTTCTGCATGAGCAGCTCCATGAACTGGTGGCTGCCTTCGTGGAAGAGCGTGAACCACAGGTCTTCACGCGTCTGGTTCGGATTGCCGTAGGACCGGTCGTAGGCCACCACGGTGTTGTTCCCGAGCAGCCAGAAGCCGCCGACTCCATCGGAAGGCATCGCGTTGCCGGTCAATTCCTGGGTGAACCGGTCGAATTCCGAGCGCTTGCGCAGGATGGCCACGCGCGCCTTCGGCACTTTCTTCTTGTATCCATGGACGTCCTTGTAGAAATCGTGAATCTGATCCATGGCCGCGCAGACGGTGACGAAAAAGCTGTAGTCGAGATTGGTCTCGACCTCGTAGTACTTCGTCTTTTCCATCCAACGCGATTCCCAGTCTTCGTGCTTGGCGTTCTGCTTGGCGATCCAGGAGGCCGATTTGCGCCGTACTTCCGCCGCCTGGAAGCCTCCGCCGGAGACCTCCTGGCCGGCTTTGTCCACCATCCCGTCCCACTCGCGCTGCACCGTCTTGTCGGTCGGGTTCAGCTCCAGCAACTTCGCCAACAGGTGGCCGGCGAGCCGGTACTGCTTCTTGCCGGCGGCGGTCTTCGCCGCCTTGAGCACGGACTCGCTCCAGGCCTGGACGATCGCCTCGTCGCGGTTCCAGCCCTCGAAGACGTTGGTCATGCGGGCCGCGATCTCGGTGGCCTCCTTGCTGCGGCCGCCGTACTTGTGAGACCAGTAGAGCCACTTGCCCCAATGCAGGCGCGCGGCGTCGTCATCCGCCTGGTCTGCCAGGTCGAGCAGCAGCGCGTACCCGTCGGAGTCGTAGGGCCGCGTGGCCAGCTCCCTCTCGGCGCTGGCGCGCGCCTCGTCCGTCTTGCCCTCGCTCAGCAGCGCGCGCGCGGCCTCGAACGCCGCCACGGGCGGCGGCTCTTGCGCCGGTGCCAGCAGAAGGGACGGGAGGGCGAACAGGAGCAGCGGTCGAAGGCGCATGCGCAAGGCCCCAGTTTAGTCACCGGAACCTTGCGCGTCGCTCGACTCTCAGCGGCTTTCGGCTGCCGACGGCGTCCCGGACCAGCCGGGCGTCAGGAAGCCGTAACCGACCTCTGCCAGCCAGTCGTGGAGCACCGGGAGCGGCACTGCCAGTCCCATGTGCGTCACGACTTGCGGCCGGTAGGAACCGTGCGTGTAGATCTTCGAGAACACGCCCACCAGTTCCAAGGAATCCGCCAGGAACACGCCGCCGCCGCTGTTGCCGAAATAGGCGGGGCTCGACACCATCCAATAGGGCTGCGAGCCGACCTTCCAGTCGGTGCGGGTCACCTCGCCGCGCGTGGCCTGGGCGGTGGTGCCGAGCGGGCAGCCCACGGTCCAGATCGGCGTGAAGGAGTCCACGCGCTCGGCGGCCGAGCGCGGAGCCAGGCGCGCCACCGGGCCGAGCTCGCGGTCGGTGCGCAGCTCCAGCAGCGCCAGGTCGGCGGCGGGGTTCTCGGCGATCAGCCGGGCGTTGACGCGCAGCGGCTTGGGTCCGAGCTGGTCGAAGACGCAGGGGATGTCGATCTGCGTCAGGTCCACGTCGGCCGCGAGGGGGCGCGCGGGATTGTCAGAGCCGGCGCCGGCGTCGGCCGCGCCCTCGCCTTCTCCCGGGTGCACCAGGTCGCGCAACACGTGCTGCGCCGACAGCGCCAGATAGAAGGGACCGTCCGAGTCCTCGCCGTGCCACACCAGCACCGCGCTGCCGACCGACTCCTCGGCGTCGATCTGGAACACCGGATGCAGGATGCGCTCGCGCAGCACCGCCGAATTCGGCCCGTTCAGATTGGCCAGATGGTCGGCGTTCTCGGCCACCGTGTTCTTCAAGCCTTCGACCTGCGTCATGCTCTGGTTGAGGCGCTGGCGCAGATCGTTGAGGTCGCTGCCCGAGCGCTCGACCGCGCTCTTGGCCTCGGCCAGCGTGCCTTCCCACTCCGCCAGCACGCCCTCCCAGTCCTGCACCACCTGGCTGCGCCAGTCCGCCTCGTTGCTGAGGCGCCGGTCCTGCTCAGTGCGCAGCTCGATCAGGGTGTGCGTCAACTCGCGGATCTCGGCGTCCTGGTCGCGCATGCGCGAGCGCACCTCGTTGAACTTGGGCGCCGCCCAGATCAGGGCTGCGACGCCGATCACCAGGGTGATCAGGGTGGACCATCCGCGCAAAATCATGGCAGGCACTCCATCGGCAACTTCCTAAAAAACATTGATTCCGCCGAAGGATATGGCCTATTTGGGCCGGCGGCGGCGAATTCCGGGCCGCCCGGGAGGGGGGGTGGTCCGGCTACAATGCCCTTTCCAGGCATGCTTTACGCGCGGGTCGAGGAAGCGGTGGCGGCGGTCCGAGAGGGCCGCATGGTGATCCTCGTGGACGACCCCCGGCGCGAGAACGAGGGGGACCTCGTGATGGCCGCCGAGACCGTCACCCCGGAAGCCATCAATTTCATGCGCAAGGAGGCCGGAGGCCTGATCTGCCTGGCCCTGGACGGCGCCCTCGCCGACCACCTGCAGCTGCGGCCGCAGGTGGCCGAGAACACCTCGCGCATGGGCACCGCGTTCCTCGAGTCCATCGAGGCGCGCGAGGGCGTCACCACCGGCATCAGCGCGCAGGACCGCGCGCACACCATCCGCACCGCGGTGCGCCCGGGCGCCAGCGCGCGCGACGTGGTGCGGCCGGGCCACGTCTTCCCGCTGCGCGCGCGCGAAGGCGGCGTTCTGGTGCGCCCGGGCCAGACCGAGGGCAGCGTGGATCTGGCCCGCATGGCCGGTTTGCAGCCCGCCGGCGTCATTTGCGAAATCATGAACGAAGACGGCTCGATGGCGCGCATGCCGCAGCTCGAGGTCTTCGCCGCGCGCCACGGCCTGCCGATTCTCACGATCGCCGACCTCATCGAATACCGGCGGCGCCGCGAGCGCCTGATCGAGAGGCGCGTGACCGGAGTGCGGCTGCCCACCGAGCTCGCCGAGTTCCGCCTCCATCTCTACCGCTCGAAGACCGACGGCAAGGAGCACCTGGCGCTGACGCTGGGCTGGAACGAATCGCCCTCCGAGGAGCGGCAGGAATTCCCGGCGCTGGAAGAGACCGTCCTCGTGCGCGTCCACAGCGAATGCCTGACCGGCGACCTGCTCGGCAGCCTGCGCTGCGACTGCGGACCCCAGATGCATGCCGCCCTGGCCCAGATCGCCGCCGCCGGCAAGGGGGTGCTGCTCTACATCCGCCAGGAGGGCCGCGGCATCGGCCTGGAGAGCAAGCTCCAGGCCTACCACCTGCAGGACCAGGGCCTGGACACGGTCGAGGCCAACGAGAAGCTCGGCTTCCCGCCCGACATGCGCGAGTACGGGGTGGGGGCCCAGATCCTCCACGACCTGGGGGTGCGCCGGATGCGGCTCCTGACCAACAACCCCAAGAAGCTGGCGGCCCTGGAGGGCTACGGCCTCGAGATCGCCGAGCAGCTGCCGATTCAGACGGTGGTCCACGAGTTCAACGCCCAGTACCTGCGGACCAAGCGGGACAAGATGGGGCACTTGTGGCCGGACCTGGAAGGCGAGCGTGCCAGACCCGACCGAATCTGACCCGCAACGGGAAGCCGGCGCCGGCCGTAAGCGTCGAAAGGGGGTGCGCGCCGCCCTTTCCATCGTGCACCAGCTGCCGCTGCCCGAGTCCCAACCGCCCGTCAGCCCGGCGCCGGCGCCTCTGCCCGATCCGCGGGTCGAGGCCTTGTTCAAGGACTTCGCGCCGAAGATCTACGCCCTGGCGCGGCGCTTCGGCTTCGACGCCGACGAGGCCGAGGACGGCGTGCAGGAAGTCTTCGTCAAGGTGCAGCGGCGGATCGCCACCTTCCGCGGCGAGGCCGCGCTGTCCACCTGGCTCTATCAAGTGGCGGTGAACGCGCTGCGCGACCACCGCCGCCGGCAGATGCGCCTGGCGCGGCCGCTGCCCTTCCTCGCGCCCGCCGCCGGCGAGCCCGAGTCCGAACCCGCCGAGCAGCGCGTGCCCGCCTCCGGACTCGGTCCGAGCGACGACGCCGCGCGCAACGAGCGCAAGCGCATCGTGCGCGCCGCGCTCGACCAGCTGCCCGCGCCCTTCCGCGAAGTGCTGGTGCTGCGCGAGCTCGAAGGCTGGTCCTACCGCGACATCGCGCGCGTGCTCGAGCTGCCGCAGGGCACCGTCGAGTCGCGCATCTTCCGCGCCCGCGAGCGCCTGGCCGCCGAACTGCGCCGCGTGCAGGAGTCCCTGTGAGCCGCAAACCGCCCGCATCCACCCCCGGCGCCGAGCGCCTGTCGGCCTGGTTCGACGGCGAGCTCGGCGAAGTCGAGGGCGCCGAAGCCCGGCGCCGCCTGCTCGACGATCCCGCCGCGCGCGCGCAATTGCAGGAATGGCGCGGCCTGCGCGAGGACCTGCAGCAACTGCAGCCGGCGGAGATCGAGCCCGAGCGCCTCGCGCGCCTGCGCGAGCGCCTGGCCGCGGCCGTCGCCCGCGACGCGCGCGGCTTCGACCGCGCGGTGCGCCTCTGGAGTCTGGCCGCGGCCCTGCTGCTGCTGCTCGGCGCCGCGTGGACCACCAGCCAGCGCTGGTTCGGGCCGCAGGCCGCGGGCGCCGCTTACGCCCACGAGCCGCGCGAGATCGAGCGCGCCATCGAAGAACTGCTGGCGCCGCCCGCGCAGACCGAGATCAACCGGCCGCCGGTGCGCACCGCGACCGGCGCCCCGCGCGACGGCGCCCCCGACGGCGCGCGCGAACGGTGAGCCTGCTCGCCACTCCGGCCCGGCGCGTGTCCTTCGCCGCGCTGCTCACCTTCGCCGCCGGCGTGCTGGCGGGCTTCGCGCTCGGCCGCGGCTCGGCGCCGGCGCCGGCGAGCGGCCTGGATCCGGCCCTGACCGGCTGGGCTCTCGCCACCGAGGCGGCGCTCGATCTTTCGCGCGAGCAGGCCGGCGACCTGCGAATCCTGCTGGCGCACTACGAGCGCGAGCGCGACGGCCTGCTGCGCGAGCGGCTGGCCGAGGCCGACGCCGACTGGCTGGAGCTGGACCGGCGCTTCGAGGCCCTGATCCAGAACCGGATCCTGCAGCCGGAGCAGCGCGCGCGCGCCGAGCAGCTGCTGGCGGGCTCGGCGCTGGCCTCGCTCCCTCCACACCGCTAACCTGGGTCCCACCACATGGCCACGAGCCTGGGCATTCATCTCCGCGCGGACGGCTTCAGCTACGCGCTCGTCGAAGGCAGCGCGAAGAAACCCGCGCTCAAGGCCTCCGGCGAGGGGTCCTTTGCGTCGGCCGCCGAATCGCCGAAGGCGCTCGGCAAGCTGATCGCCGACGCGGTCAAGCTGCGCAAGGCCGACCATCTCACCGTGTGCGTGCCGTCGCAGCGCGTGGTGCTGCGCGAGCTGAGCCTGCCCTTCCAGGAGCGGGACAAGGTGCTGCAGGTGCTGAAGTTCGAGATCGAATCCGAGCTCTATCACCTGAACGTGGACGAGGTGGTCGCCGACTTCCTGCCGCTCGAGGGCGAGCGCGCCACGCCCTCGCTGCTGGTCGGCGTGATGCCGAAGCGCCACATCAAGCAGGCGCTCGCGGTGGCCGAGGGCGCGGGCTGGGATCCTTCGACCGTCAGCGTCTCCTACAGCGGATTCGCCAGCGCGCTGGCGTCGATCGCGCCCAAGCTGGCGGGTCCGGAGGAAGTGGCGAAGGGCGTGGACGCCGCGCCGCTGGCCTTCGTCTACCTCGGCGCCGACGAGACGCTGCTGGCGCAGACCGGTCCGACCGGGCAGCTGCGCGCGCTGCGCACGCTGCCGATCGGTTGGCTGGAGCTGGTGCGCGACTTCAAGCCCGTGCCCACCGCCGACGCCGCCGCCGCCGCCGACGCTGCGGCGCCCGCCGCTGCCGCCGCGGTGGAGCCCGCCAAGGCTGACGGCAAGGAGGCGGCGGTCAAAGGGAAGGGCAAGAAGGGGAAGGAGGAGGAGGAAGAAGAGGAGGAAGCTCCCTCCATCCTCTTCGACGCCGATCCCGGCCTGCCGGCTGGCATGAGCCTGAACGAGGCCATCGAACTCGCCGGCCATCAGCGCGCGATGGATTTGTGCAAGCGCCTGGCCAACGAGATCCGCCGCGGCCTCGCCGCGATGCAGGCCGGCGCCACGGCCATCCATCTCGCCGGCGCCGCGCTGCCGGGCCTCGACGAGGCGCTGACCGCGCGCGCGGGCGTCCCGGTCGCGCGCCTGCGCCCCGCGCAGGAAGCGTTCGCCCGCGCCGACCTCATCGCGCTCGGCGCCGCGCTCGAAGGCCTGGCCGCCAGCGGCGAGGCGATGAACTTCCGGCAGGAAGAGTTCCGCTACGCGCGCGGCCTCGAGCGCGTCGAGGGTCCGCTGACTCTCGCGTTGGTCGGCCTGATCGCCTGGTTCGTGATCGACTCCGGCGTGAACCTCAAGCAGGGCATGCACCTGAAGAGCGAGAGCGACCGCGTCTACGTGGCCGCGAACGCGCGCGTCGAGGACCTGAACAAGCGCGTGCGCGACGACGAGGACTATCCCGACGACTGGCTGATCAAGAACGACCTCAGCGGGCTCGACATCGGCGCCGGCGAGCGCATCCTGCAGCTCGACGCGCGGGTCAAGGCTGCGCGCAAGCAGCTCGACGAGCTGATGGGCCAGTCGGACCTGGAGATGCCGCCGTCCTGCCTCGAGGCCTGGCGCTTGCTGATGATCTTCCTCGAGAAGGAGCTCGGCAGTTTCCCGGACAAGTGGATGGTCGAGAGCTTCGACTTCACGTCCGTGGACCGCGGGCGCGGCGGCAGCGGCACGCCGCCGCACGTCGAAGCCAAGTTCAGCCTCACTCTGAAATCGGAGGACGCCGAGCGCATCGCCGCCACCTTCGACCGCATCGACCGCGGCCTGCGCGAGCAGCCCTGGATCGTCGGCGAGCCGGTCATCCCGACCACAGAGAGCGCGAAGGTCGGGCCCGGCAAGACCGCGCCCATCACCGTCAAGATTTCGACGGCCCGCGCCGCCGAGGAGGTCAAGCCGTGAGCAACCGCCAGATGCTCTATCTCCTGATCACGCTCACGGCGGTCGCGCTGGGCGCGCGCTTCTGGGCCGCCTCCTGGCACTCCGGCTGGCAGGAGTCGCTGCTGGTGCACGAGAAGCGCTACCAGGACATCTACACTGCCTGCAACGACCTGGCCTTCCGCCGCGAGAAGGCGCCGAAGGGCACCGACGACCAGGCGTTCCGCCTGCACTTCCAGAACCAGGCGTTCGAAGCGCGCCTGGGCACGATCGACGTGACGGTGCGCGACAACCCGCGCGCCGGCACGGGCATTTCCGACAAAGCCTTCACGATCGGCTTCGAGAATTCGCAGGCCGCGTTCCAGCGCCAGCAGATCCGCCTGTTCCTGTTCAACAGCGAGCTGCTCTACCCGCGCATCCGCAACACGCAGCTCTCGCTGACGCCTGCCCCGACCGACGGCCGCACGCGCGGAGTGGAGACCGGCGCGCCGCGCGAGGACCTCTGGCACATCGCGAAACTCGAGTTCAAGCAGCGGTCGCCGGTGGCGGCCGCGGCGTCTCGTTGAGAGCGCGCCTTCAGCGCGGAGCGTAGTTCGCGAAGAGGCGGCCCCAGGCCGAGTCGCGCTCGATTTGCGCCATGCGCTTGCGCCCGTGGCGCCGCCACCACCACTCGTCGTGGTAGACGTGGGACCCGGCGCTGAAGACGCGCACCAGCGGCGTGCGGAAGAAGAGGTTCTGCAGGCGCTGCAGCGCGCCGAACCACAGCAGGTCGCCGAAGCGCGAGGCCAGGTTGTCGCCGACCGTGAAGCCCCAGCCGAACGGAACCTGGTCGCCGACCAGCTCGATGTCGGACTCCTCGATCTTCCCGAGCCCGCGCTCGGCGCTCTCGCGCAGGTAGGCGATGCGGCGCGGGTCGAAGCCCATCAGGCGCGCGGCGGTGGCGTCGAGGGCCACGCAGTCGGATCCGGCCAGCAGGACTCCCTTCTCGACCGGCCGCATGGTGCGCGGGCCCGGGCCGTCGCCGGCGATGGTGCCGTCCATCAGCGCGCAGACGCCCGTGTGCAGCTCCTGCTGCACCGCCAGCAGGTCGGCGAGGACGCCGTGGATGTGCGTATGACAATAATGGCGCTTGGTGTTGAGCAGCCCGCCGAAGGCGTTCTTGATCGACCCGGTCGTGGTGGTGTAGATGTGGGTCTTGACCGTGGGCAGGTGCAGCACCGACTTGCCGCGGAACAGCGCCGGGAAGGCCAGGCCCTCGGGATAGACCTTGTCGAGCCAGGGTGTGGCGGCGCGCGGGCGCCAGGACTCCCACTGCACGCTCGCGGGATCGTTGACGAAAAATTGCGGGATCCGGTGGCGGTCGAAGACCGGCTGCAGCTTGAGGTTGCGCAGGCCGGCGTGCGGATCGGTCACCACCGTGTCGTTGTGCACGCCGAGCAGCTCGCGGCCCTGCTCTTTCAGCCACAGCACCGCGCCTTCGAGCTGCCAGGGCGTGGTGTTGGCGGACAGGAAAGGCAGGTGCCAGGTGATGTTGTCCTTGAGGATCACCGGCGCGCCCGCCGGCAGGGCCTGCGCCGCGCCGGCCAGCGCCAGGGCGCGGCCCGCGTCCTCGAGGGCGGTTTCCGGGCGCGCGCGGACGATCGCGACGCGGCTGCGCGCCGCGTGCGCGCCGGTTCCCCCCCCCGCGGCCTCAGCCATAGATCACGGCGCCCGCCACGACGACGTAGAGCACGCCGGCGGCCACGATGCCCGGATCCATCGTCGCGATCAGCTCGGGCCGCTGCCCCTTGTCCTGGCGATAGACCAGGTAGAGATAGCGCAGCACGCCGTAGAGCGCGCAAGGCAGCGTCCAGATCATGCCCGGCGCGCCGGCGCGCGACGCCAGCGCGTGCTCCTCCGGCGCCAGCACCGCCGCCGGCAGCAGGGTGTAGAGGGTGTACGTGACGAGCAGCGTCGAGGCCATCACTCCGACCATCATGTCGGTGGCCGGGCCGCGGTAGTCCTCGAGCACCGGGCGCTGCGCGCTGGCGCCGCCGTGCTCGAAGGGAGGAAGCGAAGCCGCCTCGGCGCGGCGCTTGCACAGCGCCAGGAACAGCGCCAATTGCACGGTGCAGGCCACCAGCCACGGCGAGAGCCACGCGTCCACGGCCCACACGCCGGCCAGCACCCGCAGCGAGAAGCCGGCCGCGATGCAGAACACGTCGAGCAGCACGACGTGCTTGAGTTTGACGCTGTAGGCCGCCTGCAGCGCGAGGTAGCCGGCCAGGGCCCAGACCGCGCGGCCGAGAAAGACTCCGGCGGCGAGCGCGGCGCCGGCCAGCAGCAGGGCGAGCAGGAGAGCGGCGGCGGGGGAGACGGCGCCGCTGGCGATCGGTCGCAGGCGCTTCTCCGGATGCGCGCGGTCGCGGTCGCGGTCGAGCAGATCGTTGAGCAGGTACACCGCGCTCGACGCGGCGCAGAACGCGGCGAACGCCAGCAGCGCCTTGAAGATCGTGCCGCTCTCGGTCGCCTGCCCGCTGAAGGCCAGCCCGGCGAACACCACCAGGTTCTTGGTCCACTGGCGAATGCGGAGGGCGCGCAGCAGCGGCGGCATCGATGAAGATTAACGATTCGCGGCCGGGCTTCCGACCTGCTCGTAGCGCAGCGGGCGCCAGGCGCGGATCGCGCAGCGCCAGCGCGCCCAGTTCGACAAGCGCGGCGGGCGCCGAAACAGATCCCGCCGCGGATCGGAGACTTGCTCCAGCAGCAGCCCCGAGCGCAGCACCGCGGCGCGCAGCCCGCGCCGCAGGCGCGCGCCGACCCGCTCGCAGATCGGCAGGCCCTGGACCAGCAGCTCGCGCGCCCAGTGCGCTTCGGCCAGCAGGAACGCGTGCACCTCCGGCGTGCGCACGCCGTCGAGCAGCTGCGCGCGATCGAGGCCGCCGCGCTCGAGGTCGGCCAGGGGCAGATAGTTGCGGCCGGCCGCCGCGTGGCGCGGCAGGTCCACGAGCAGGCGCGTGATGACGAATCCGCAGCAGAGGCGCTCGGCGGGGGCGAGGGCTTCGGGCTCGAGGCGCTGCGCCATGGTCAAACCCAGGCGCGCGAAGGCCGAGGCCCGCGGGTGCAGCCAGGCCAAGAGCTCGCCGCGGCCGGGCGGATCGGCCGGCATGGGCTCCTCCATCAGCTCGACGAGGCGGCGCAGGTCGGCGTGCGCGACTTCGCCGGCGGCGGCGGCGGCCCACAGGGCGAGGAGCAGCGGCCCGTCGGGCCGGCCGCGCAGCATTTCCTCGAACGAGGCGCGGAAGGCGGGCCGCGCCTCGCGCGCCGGTCCGAGGGCGACGGCCAGCACCGGATCCAGCGCCCGCAGGAGTCCGCGCGGCATGAGCACCGGGCCGGGATAGAGGTCCCCGGCCTGCCGCTTGGCCTCGCGGCTGGCGTAGCTCCTTGCATGTGCGAAATCCACGACGGCATCATGGTGGCGTCCGCCCGTCCGGTCGGCAAGATGATCCGCAAGCGTCCGCTCAGCCCCGCCGCGCGCGAAAGCGCCGAATCCGCCCCGCTTCCCGGGCCGGAAGCGGGTCCGGGCGAGGCCGCGCTGCTGGTGCACGACGTGCGCAATCTGCTGCAGGCGGCGCACGGGCACGCCGAGGTGCTGGAGTGCGAGATCGTGGCCGAGGACCAGCGCGAGCGCCTGCGCGCCATCCGCCAGAGCGTCGCCTTCGCCGCCTCGTTGTGCGAGGACCTGCTGGCCGCGGCCGAATCCGGGCGCAAGGCGCCCTTCGAGGACGTGGATCTCGGCACCGTCGCCACTTCCGCCACCGCCGCCTTCCGCGCGCGCTCCGGCGACGCCGTGCCCATCCAGTTCGCGGGTCCTGACGAGCGCGTCTTCGTGCGCGGGCGGCCCAGCGAGATCGAGCGCGCGGTGCTCAACCTGATGTGGAACGCGCTCGACGCCATGAAGCAGGCGCAGGTCGCCGAGCCGCGCCTCGACCTGAGCTGGGGCCGCGGCGATCGCGGCGCCTTTTTCCAGGTGCGCGACTACGGGCCCGGACTTCCCGGCGGCAAATTGGGCCAGCTGGCCCAGCCCTTCCGCAGCAGCCACGGCGGCGGCGCGAAGGTGCGCGGACTGGGGCTGACCGGGGTGCGGCGCATCCTCGAGGAGCACCACGGCCTGCTCGAGGCCGGAGCGCCCGCCGCCGGGCCCGGGGCGGTGCTGCGGCTGCAGTTCGGCGTCCAGCGCGAGCTGGAGTTCGGACAGTAGGGAGCGGCCGCCCCCTAGAATGGTGGGAACGGCCCGATGTCCCAACCGCCCCGCTCCGCGCTTCCTGAACTCCCGCTGCAGGAGATCGACGAGGTCGTCATCCGCTTCGCCGGCGATTCCGGCGACGGCATGCAGCTGACCGGCACGCAATTCACGAACACCGGGGCGCTGCTCGGCAACGATCTCGCGACGTTTCCGGACTATCCGGCCGAAATTCGCGCGCCCGCCGGCACCACGTTCGGCGTGTCCGGCTACCAGGTGCGGCTGTCCTCGAGCGAGATTCACACTCCCGGCGACCAGCCCGACGTGCTCGTGGCGATGAACCCGGCGGCCCTGAAGGTGAATCTGGCCGAGCTGCGCGACGGCGGCCTGCTGATCGTCAACACCGGCGCCTTCACGCCCAACAACCTGAAGAAGGCCGGCTATCCGTCCAATCCGCTCGACGATCCGGAGCTGCTGGACCGCTACAAGGTCGTGCCGGTGGATCTCGAGGACGCGACTCTGCGCGCCCTCGAAGGGATGGGCATGTCCAACAAGGACGCGCTGCGCTGCAAGAACATGGTGGCGCTCGGCATGCTCTATCACGCCTACTCGCGGCCGCTCGAGCACAGCGAGAAGTGGCTGCAGCAGAAGTTCGCGAAGAAGCCCGACCTGCTCGAGGCCAACCTGCGCGCGCTGCGCGCCGGCGCGGCGATCGCTGAGAACCAGGAGTTGTTCTCGGTCAAGTACCGCGTGCTGCCGGCCTCCATGCCGCCCGGCACCTACCGCAACCTGATGGGCAGCCAGGCGCTGGCGATGGGTTTGGTGGCGGCTTCCAAACTGAGCGGGCTGCGCCTCTTCTACGCCAGCTATCCGATCACGCCGGCGTCCGACATCCTGCACAATCTCTCGCGCCACAAGAACTACGGCGTCGTGACCTACCAGGCCGAGGACGAGATCGCGGCCATCACCTCCGCGCTCGGCGCCTCCTACGGCGGCGCGCTCGGCGTGACGGGCACGAGCGGGCCGGGACTCGCGCTGAAGACCGAGGCGCTCGGCCTCGCCGTGATGACCGAGCTGCCGCTGGTCGTGGTGGACGTGCAGCGCGGCGGGCCGAGCACCGGCCTGCCCACCAAGACCGAGCAGGCCGACCTGCTCCAGGCCGTGTTCGGCCGCAACAGCGAGGCGCCGCTGCCGGTGGTGGCGGCCTGCAGCCCCGCCGACTGCTTCCACGCCGCCATCGAGGCGGCGCGCATCGCGCTCACCTACATGACGCCGGTGATCCTGCTGTCCGACGGCTACCTGGCCAACGGCGCCGAGCCGTTCCGCGTGCCCGACGCCGCCTCGCTGCCGCGCATCCCGGTGAAGCATCCGGCCGCGTCGCCGGACTTCCGGCCCTACGCCCGCGATCCGGAGACGCTGGCGCGGCCGTGGGCGATTCCCGGCACCGCCGGCCTCGAGCACCGCATCGGCGGCATCGAAAAAGCGGACGTGACGGGGCACATCTCGTACGACCCGCTCAACCACGAGAAGATGGTCGGCCTGCGCGAAGCCAAGGTGATGGGCGTCGCGCGCAGCTATCCGCCCACCGAGGTGCACGGCGACGCCGACGCGCAGCTCTGCCTGCTCGGCTGGGGCTCCACCTACGGCCCCGTGCGCAGCGCCGTGGACCGCGCGCGCGCCGACGGCCTCAAGGTCGCGCAGATCCACCTGCGCAACATGTGGCCGCTGCCGCTGGACCTGGGACCGCTGTTGAAGCGCTTCCGGCGCGTCGTCGTGCCCGAGATGAACCGCGGCCACCTGTGGCGCCTCGTGCGCGCCGAATACCTGGTGGACGCCGTGCGCATGCCCAAGGTTCAGGGCCGCCCCTTCACTTCGCGCGAAATTCTGCAACGCATCCGGGAGGAACTCGCTTGACACCGTCCGCCGCCGCTCCCGTCTACACCAAGAAGGATTTCGTCACCGACCAGGAGGTGCGCTGGTGCCCCGGCTGCGGGGACTACGCCATCCTCAACGGCGTGCAGCAGGCCTTCGCCGGCATGGGCGTGCCGCGCGAGAAGATCGTGATCGTGTCGGGCATCGGCTGCTCCAGCCGCTTCCCGTACTACGTCAACACCTTCGGATTCCACACCATCCACGGCCGCGCGCCGGCGGTGGCCAGCGGGCTCAAGATCGCGCGCCCGGACCTGGAAGTGTGGGTGGTGACCGGCGACGGCGACGCGCTCTCCATCGGCGGCAACCACCTGATCCACGCCATGCGCCGCAACGTGGACCTGAAGGTGCTGCTGTTCAACAACCGCATCTACGGGCTGACCAAGGGCCAGTACTCGCCGACCACGCTGCCCGGACTGAAGACGCCGTCCACGCCGCTCGGCTCGCTGGACGCTCCCTTCAATCCGATCGCCGTCGCTCTCGGCGCCGGCGCCACCTTCGTCGCGCGCACCGTGGACACGCAGATCCCGCATCTCAAGGGCATCGTCGAAGCGGCGCACGCGCACAAGGGCTTCGCCTTCGTCGAGATCCTGCAGAACTGCGTCATCTTCAACGACGGCGCTTTCGACCACGTCGCCGCGCGCGAAGTGCGCGACGCGCGCCAGGTGGACCTGCGCCCCGGCCAGCCGCTGACCTACGGGCCGGAAGGCGCGCAGGGTCTGCGCTTCACGCCGTCGGCGATCGAAATCTGCGCGGCCGGCGAGGCCGACGTGTGGGATGCCGCCGAGCCCAGCGGCGCGCGGGCCTACCGCATCTGCCAGGGCGACGAGAACGGCGCGCAGCCGGTGCCGATCGGCATCTTCCGCTCGGTGCAGCGGCCGTGCATCGACGCGCAGATCCACGAGCAGGTGGCCGCATCCACCCGCGCGATGGGGGAAGGCACCCTGCAGTCGCTGCTCGGCGCCGGCGAGACCTGGGAAGTGCGCTGAAGCCCGTGGATCTTCTCCTCGTCCGGCACGCCGTGGCGCAGGAGCGGAGCGCGGGCCTGGACGACGCCGAGCGCGCGCTGACGCCCGCGGGGAGGCGCGCGTTCCGCTCCGGCACGCTGGCGCAATTGCGCCGCGCCGAGTGGAGCTTCGGCCAGATTCTGCACAGCCCCTGGCGCCGCGCCGCCGAGACCGCGGCGCTGCTCGCGCCGCTCGGCGAGCGCAAGCCGCGCGCGCTCGCGGGCCTGGCGGCCGCGCCGCGCGCCGAGCTGCTGCCGTCGCTCGCGGGCGAATGCGTCGCCGCCGTCGGGCATCAGCCCTGGATCGGCGAGCTGGCGGCCCTGCTGATCTGGGGCGAGCGGCGCAGCGGACTCGCCGAGCGGCTGAAGATCGGCAAAGGCGCGGCGCTGTGGCTGCGCGGCGATCTCAGCCCAGGAGGGATGCAGCTGCGGGCGCTGTGGCCGGCGGCGCCGCGTCCTTGAGGAGGCGCGCCGGCAGGAAGGCTTCGGCCAGAGGATGCGGCGCGGCGCCGGCGGCCGCGGCCGCGGCGATGCGGCCGGCCTCGGGGCCGCAGGTGATGCCGTGCCCGCCCAGCGCCGCCGCCCAGTGGAGGCCCGCGGCGCGCGGATCGGGCCCGAGCACGAAGCGGTGATCGGCGGCGAAGGTGCGCATCGCGGCCCAGAAGCGCGCGGTGGCGGCGCCCGCGAACTCCGGCAGCCAGCGCGCGGTTTTGTCAGAGATCTGCCGCTCCACCGCCGGATCGGCGCGCTCGCCCTCGCCCGGCTCGGATTCGCTCTCGTCGCAGGCGGACGTGAGCAGGCCGCCGGCGCAGGGCCGGAAGTAGAACTCGTCGCCGACGATCCAGACCAGCGGACCGTCCGCCGGCACGCCGGCGATCGGCGCGGTCAGGCGGATGTGGCGGCGCATCGGCCGCAGGCGCAGAGGCAGGCCGGACGCTGCAGCCGGTTCGGCGGCCCAGGCGCCGCCGGCGAGCAGCACCGCGTCGGCCGCGATTTCCTCGGCGGCGCCGGAGCCGGGCGCCAGAACGCGCAGGCCGCGCACGCTGCCGTCCGATTCGCGCACCAGTTCGAGCGCGCGCGTGATCGGGCGCAACTGCGCGCCGGCGGCCTGCGCGCCGTGCAGGAAGCCGGCGAGGATCGCCGACACGTCGAGCACGCCGTCCTGCTCGTGCAGCCAGCAGCGGGCCACGCCCGGCGCGAGCTGCGGCCATGCCTCCTGCAGGCGCGCGACCGGCACTTCGCGCACGCCCTCGGCGCAGGCCGGGTCGTTGGTCCAGAGCGCCATCGCGGCGGCGGCCTCCTCCGTGGCGCAGAGGAAGGTGCCGGTGGGGCGCACGAGCGGCCGGTCGCAGAAGCCGTCCGGCGGCCGGCGGTAGAAGGCGGCCGAGGCGCGCGCCAGCGCGTGCAGCAGCGGGTCGTTCATCGCCGTGCGCAGGATGGAGGCGTTCTTGCCGCTGGCGTGCAGGCCGGGCTGGCGCTCGCGCTCCAGCAGCAGGACCTCGGCGCCGTGCTCGCGGGCCAGGCTCCAGGCCGCGGCCGCGCCCGCGATGCCGGCGCCCACGATCGCGACTCTCCTTCTGGCCATGTTCGCGCGTATTCTAGGGTCAGCATGCTCAGCGCCGCTCTCGCCCTGCTCGTTCTCGCCTCTCCGGTGCCGCAGGAGGATCCGTACCGGATTCCCTTCGAGGACGAGGTCGCCGCCGCCGCGACCTTCGACCAGGCCACCCTCGACGCCAAGATGGCGGAGATCCTGCCGCGGCTCGTCGAACTGCGCGGATGGCAGATGCGCGAGCCGGTTCTGGCCGGCGTGCAGACGGTCGAGGAATTCATGGCCTTCGCCGCGCAGGCGATGGCGGAGGAGTACGGCCCCGAGGGCATGGCCGGCATGATGGCGAGCGCCGTGATGCTGGGCCTTTTGCCGGCGGACCAGGACCTGGAGAAAATGATGAATGAATTGCTGGAGGCATCGGTCGGCGGCTACTACGACCCGAAGACCAGCAAGTTCTGGATCATGGCCGGCTTCAGCCAGGGCCCGATGGCCGACCTGATCATGGCCCACGAGCTGCAGCACGCGCTCGACGACCAGCGCTACCCGCTCGATCCGCTGCTGGGCGCGACCAAGGGCAATTCGGACCGGCAATTCGCCGCGCGGTGCGTGGTCGAGGGCAGCGCGTCCTCGGCGATGAACCTCTACATGGTCAAAGCGATGACTGAGGGCTGGCTGCCGCCCGGCGAGCTGATGTCCGGCGACATGATCAGCTCGCAGATGACCGCGATGGCCGAGGCGCCGGTTTCCTTCCTGGCCGCGCTCGTGCTGCCCTACATCGAGGGACCCGCCTTCCTGCTGCGCGGCGGCACGATCCTCGATTCGACCATGCGAGCGCCCGCGCTCGAGGATCTGGACCGCGCCTTCACGGAATTGCCGCAGTCGAGCGAGCAGATCCTGCATCCGGAGAAGTACTGGGACCCGGAAAAACTCGATCCGCCGCGCGCGATCGAGCTGCCCGACCGCTCCGCGGATCTCGGCGCCGGCTGGACCTGCGTGGACGAGGACACGCTGGGCGAAATCGGCTGCGCCCTGCTGGCGGCGGAGCGCCTGCCCTCGGCGATGGAGCTGCAGTTCGGCGCCGCCGGCCTGCGCATCCCCGCCGCAGCCGGCTGGGGGGGGGACCGCTACCGCTGCTACCGCAACGAGGAGGGGGCGCGCATCCTGCACGCCCGCATCGAGTGGGACACCGAGGCCGACGCAGGCGAATTCGCGGCGGCGATGCAGCGTCCGGCCGTGCGCGACCGCATGCCCTTTCTGGTGAAATCCGTGCACGAATCCGGATCCGTCAACCGGAGCGACTTGGTTTTCGCCGACAAGAGCGTCGCCAAGCTCGCCGGCAGCCTGCTCGGCTCGAAGAAATGACCGCGCTGCTGCTGCTCGTCCTGCTCGGCGCGGCTCAGGCGCCGCAGGGCGCGGTGGCGAGTTCGGAGGAGCAGGCCACCGCCGCGGCGGCTGCGATCCTGGAGCGCGGCGGCAACGCGGTGGACGCGGCGATCGCCCTGCACTTCGCTCTGGCAGTGACCTATCCGGCCGCCGGCAACCTCGGCGGCGGAGGATTCTTTCTGCATCGCACGGCCGCGGGCGAGGCCTTCTTCCTCGACTTTCGCGAGACGGCGCCGGCCGCGGCCCGCCGCGACCTCTATCTCGGCGCCGGCGGCGAAGTTCTGGACGACGCCGCGCAGACCGGTTGGCTGGCGGTGGCGGTGCCGGGCGCCGTTCCAGGCATGGCCGAGGCGCACCGCCGCTGGGGCTCGCTGCCCTGGGCCGAGCTGATCGAGCCGGCGCGGCGGCTGGCGCAAGACGGCTTCGTGGTGGACGATTCCGAGGCCGATGGCCTGGCGGACAATGCCGCAGTCCTGGCCCGCGATCCGGCCGCGCGCGCCGTCTTCTTTGACAATTCCGGAATGCCCCTGCGCGCCGGCCAGCTCTGCCGGCAGCCGAGGCTCGCCGCCACCCTGGCGGCGATCGCGGACCAGGGCGAAGCCGCGCTGCGCGGCGGTCCCCTGATCGGGGAGATCCTCGCCGCCAGCGCCGCGGGCGGCGGCATCCTGACCGCCGCGGACTTCGCGGATTACCGGCCCGCGCTGCGCCCGGTGCACCGCTTCGCCTGGCGCGGCCTCGAGATCCTGAGCGCGCCGCCGCCCTCGAGCGGCGGCATCTTCCTGCAGCAGACCCTGTGCGTGCTCGAGTTCTTCCCTCTGGTCAAGTGGGGCCGCCAGGATCCGCGCACCGTCCTGCTGACGGCCGAGGCTTCGGCCGCCGCCTTCGCCGACCGCAACCGCTGGCTGGGCGATCCCGCCGGCCTCTCGGCGTCCGTCCGCGTGCTGACCAGCGCCGAGCATCTCGCGGCGCGCCGCGCCGCCCTGGATCCGGAGCGCTACACGCCGCCCGCCGGCGCGCCGGCGCCCGCCGAGTCCCACCAGACCACGCACTTCTCGGTGGTGGACGGGCGCGGCGCCGCCGTGGCCTGCACCACCACGCTCAACGGCAGCTACGGCGCGCGCGTGATGGCGCCGGGCGGCTTCCTGATGAACAACGAGATGGACGACTTCGCCGCCGCGCCCGGCAGCGCGAATCAGTACGGACTGGTGCAGGGCGACGCCAACGCCATCGTGCCCGGCCGGCGCCCGCTGTCCTCGATGTGCCCGACCGTCGTCGTGTCCGAAGGCCGCGTGGACGCGGTGCTCGGCTCGCCGGGCGGCCCGACGATCCTGTCCACGGTGATGCACGTGCTTCTGGCGCGCTACGTCTTCGGCCTCGATCCCGCCGCCGCCGTCGCCGCGCCGCGCGGCCATCGCCAGGATCTGCCGCCCGCGCTGCAGTGGGAGGAAGGCTACGTGAGCGCGGAAGCCGCGGCGCGCCTCGGCGAGCTCGGGCAGCCGCTGCGCCGCGTGGACGGGATCGGCGACGTCAACGCGATCTTCCGCGCGGGCGCGGCGTGGACCGCGATCGCCGACCCGCGCCGCTCCGGCGCGGCGCAGGCCGTGACGAATCCGCCGCTCAGCGCGCGAAAGTGAATTCGACGAGGAAGGTTTCTTCCTGGTTGGCGCTGAGCGACACGCCCTGCTGCTGGCTGCGCCCGTCGAGCGTGACGCGCACGACGTAGGCGCCCGGCTCGAAGGAGCCCAGCGGCACCGAGCCGTCCTCGCCGCCGAAGAGGCCGCCGAAGGCGCGGCCCTGGCCGCTGAGGCCTTCGACCGGCGTTCCGCCGGAGTCCAGCACCTCGATGACGGCTTCGGGCAGCGGCTGGCCGTTCTGGTCCAGCACGCGCGCCGCGAGCGGCACGCCTTGGACCAGATCCATCTGGATCTCGGTGGTCTGCGAGGGCAGCACCGACACGCCGCTCGTGCGCTTGCTGGCGTAGCCGCGGCAGTGCACGACCACGTCGTAGGTGCCGGGCTGCAGTCCGCTGACGCGGCCGCGCCCGTTCCAGCCCCAGGATTCCTGGCTTTCGCCTTCGCCGCCCGCGGCGGGCTGCACCGAGATCGAGAAGCCCTGCTCGAGATCGGAGCCGCCGCCGGTGACGCGCACGAGAATCGCGCTGGCGATCGGCAGCTTCAGGGTGCCGAGGTCGAGGCCTTCGTTGAGGCGCAGCGAGAACGCCGGCACCTCGAGGCGCCCGAGCGGATCCATCGGCGCCTCCTCGCCCTCGTCGCTCCACGTGCCCGGACCGTCGGCCCGGATGCTCAGCGTGTAGCGGCCCTCGGCCACGCCGCCGAACTCGAAGCGGCCTTCCTCGTCGGTCTGGCCCCACTCGGTCTGCTTGCCGCCGGGCATGAAGCTGCTGAGGAAGCCGAGCGCCGAATCTTCGCGCACCAGCATCACCGTCACCTGGGGCACGGGCTGGCCGGTCTGCGCGCTGACCACGAGGCCGCGCACCGTGCCGTCCGGCGCCGTGAGCAGCAACTCGACCTCCGGCAGATCCGGCACCTCCATCTGCAGCGAGCCCTGCCAGTCGCCGCCGCCGGCCTGCAGTTGGTAGAGGCCGGGCGCGAGGCTCTTGAACTCGAACCAGCCCTCGGCGTCGGAGCGGGCCGAAGCCATGCGCAGATCCATCAGGCTGGACTCCGCGGCCATCGCGAAGAGCGCCGCGCGCGCCACCGGCCGCCCGTCCGGCAGCAGGATGCGCCCGCGCACCTTGCAGCCGCCGGCGCCCGTGTCCACGATGTTGACGGTGATGGTCTGGCCGTCCTTGACGACGCCCTGCGCCAGGCGCGCGCCGCCCAGCACCGACAGGAAGTCGCCGGTGAACAGGGCTTCGTCGTCCAGCGCGGCCGTCATGATGAAGTAATTGCCGGGCTTGACGTTGGCGGCCTTGTAGAAGCCGGCCGCGTCGGTGGGCGTCTGCCAGAAGTCCTGCGAGTCCATGGCGAAGCCGCCGACCATGCGCGCGGGCATGGGCAGTCCGTTGCGGTCGGTGACGCTGCCCTGGATCGTGCCGCCGGACTTCATCTCCAGCACCAGGTCCTCGCGCACGTCGCCCTCGTTGAGCTCGCGGCCCTTGACGGAGAGCGGGGCGTAGCCTTCGGCGGTGGCGTGGATGCGGTCGGCGCCGTTCTCGACGCCCGTCAGCTCGAAGAGGCCGTCGGCGCCGCTGCGGTCGATGGCCATCGTCTCCGACACGGCCATGATCATGCCGGTGAAGCCGCTTTCGTCGCCTTCGCCGGCCCACACCAGCGCGCCGGCCACCGGCTCGCGGGTGCCGGCCGCCACCACGCGGCCGCGGATGACCGCGCCGCGCGAAAGCGTGACGCTGACGCCGCTGATCGCGCCGCCCGGCGCCAGCACCAGATCCTCCGAGTGCGCCACGGCGTAGCCCGAGGCGCGCGCCTCGATGCGATAGGTGCCGGGCATCAGGTTCTCGATGCGGAAGCGGCCGGTGCCGTCGTCCTGCATGCGCGTGTTCAGCAGCTCGCCGAAGCGCGTCTCTTCGGGCAGCACGACGAACTCGCCCTCCTTGAGAGCGTCGCCCAGCACCGCCTGGCGGGCTTCGGCGTTGGCCTCGTCGCGGCGGGCGCGGAAGGCGCGGCCGTCCTCGCCGTCCATGCGCTCGACCTCCTCCACTTCCGGCTCGAGGAAGCTGCGGCGGAGATCGGCGTTCACCACGAAGAAGCGCACCGCGGTGCCGTCCTGCGCCAGCACCTGGCCTTCGATCGCGCCCGGCGGCGCCAGCACCAGCACCGGCTTGGCCTCGTCCTTCAACTCCGGCAGCTCGTAGGTGGTGTTGGGAAATCCGGCCGCCTCGACCGCGAGGCGCGCGCGCGGCCAGGCCGGCAGGCGGAAGCGCCCGCTGGAATCCGTGTTGGCCCACGTGTCGGAAGGCAGGAGGAAAGGCAGCACCTCCTTGCCGACCTCGAGGAAGATTTCGGCCGCCTCCGGGAAGCCGCCATTCTCGCCGCCGCCGCCGCGCATGCCCCCGTCCGATCCGGGCTTCGACGGAATGCTCGCCAGCATCACGCGCGCGCCGGCGATCGGATTGCCCTCGGCGTTCACCAGCCGGCCCTCGACGCTCGAGCGCGTCTGCACCACGAGCGGCTCCGGCGCCACCGAGTTCTTGCCCTGCACCGCGGTGGTGTAGGGAGCCGTGCGGCCCTCGCGCCCCTGCGCCATCAGGAGCACGTTGCGTTTCGGCAGGCGCGGCCAATGCGCCACGCCGTCGCCGCCGCTCTCGACAATCCAGGCCGGCAGGTCGCGCACGAAGGCCGGCAGCAGCCGCAGGTCCAGCGGCACCGCCACGGCCTTGGCGCCGCGCACCGGCTCGCCTTCCTCGTCCACGATGCGCGCGCTCAGATCGCCGGTTTCAGCGAGGCGCACCTGCACTTCGGCGGAGGCGCCGGCCGCCAGCGGGCCGACGTCCTTGCTGCCCGGATGCGTCACGCCGTCGAAGGCCTGAGACATCAGCACGATGCCCGCGGGCACGGCGTCGAGGAAGAAGGATCCGTCGGCGCCGGTGAAGATGCGCTCGACGTAGATCTCGCGCGTGCGCACCGCCTGCACCAGATACATCAGCGAGGGCAGCACGAAGACCTCGGCGTTCGCCACTGGCGCGTTGAATTCGTCCACCACGCGGCCGCGCAGATCGGCGCCGGCCACCGTGTGCAGCAGGATGCCCTCCTCCGTGCCGAGCTCCTCCGGCTTGACCATTTGCCGGCCGCGCGTGAGGCGCTTCGACGCGCGCGCAACCAGATAGGTGCCGCGCCCGGGCACGCCTTCCAGCGCGAAGCGGCCGCTCGCGTCGGCCAGGCAGGAGGCCAGCGGCTCGAGCTCGAAGGCCAGAGGCTTCTCGAGGATCTCGGCGATGCTCGTCTCGAAGTCGAAGAGCGGATAGGGGCTCGAGAACGCCGCGACCCAGGCGTTCGGGACCGGCGCGCCGCGTTCGTCCACCACGGTGCCGCGCAGGCCGAAGTTGCCCAGGCCGACCTTGAGGCCGCGCGCGTCGAAGCGCTCGGCCTCCGCGGCCGCCGCGCCGGAGGAGGCGCTGCGCTCGAGGGCGCCGGGCGCGACGTCTTCGGGCCCGTCCACGGCCGCGCCGCCGCCGGTTTCGGCCTGCTGCGCCGGATCGTCGGCCAGGAAGAGATAGAGCAGGCCCGCCAGGACGGCGAGCAGCACGGCGATGGGGAGGACGCGGCGCAGGGACATGATCAGACTTCCAATACGGGCAGGACCCGGGCTTGTCGCGTGGAGATTCGGGCGGCGACGCGGCCGGCCAGATCCCGGAACACGACGGCGGCGGGCGAATCCGGCGTGGCCAGCACCACCGGCACGCCGGCGTCGCCGCCGACCCGCACCGAGGCGTCGAGGGGAATCGAGCCGAAGAAGGGCACTCCGTAGGTCTCCGCCGTGGCCCGGCCGCCGCCCTCGCCGAAGACCGGCCCGGACATGTTCTCGATCACGCCCAGCACCTCGCACTTCACCTTCTGCAGCATGCCGATGGCGCGGCGCACGTCGGTCAGCGAGACCTCCTGCGGCATCGTCACCACCACCGCGCCGGTCAGCGGCACGAGCTGGGCCAACGACAATTGCGCGTCGCCGGTGCCCGGGGGCATGTCCACGATGAGATAGTCGAGCTCGCCCCACTCGACGTCGCGCAGGAATTGCTCGAGCGCGCGGTGCAGCATCGGGCCGCGCCACATCACCGGCTGGCCGTCCTCGATCATGTAGCCCACCGACATCGTCTTGACGCCGTGCGCCGCCAGCGGGAACAGCTTCTGGCCGCGCCCCTCGGGCTTGCGGCGGATGCCCATCATCACCGGCACGTTGGGGCCGTAGACGTCGGCGTCGAGCAGGCCGACCTTCGCGCCGGCCTGCGCCAGCGCGGCGGCCAAGTTCACCGCCACCGTGCTCTTGCCGACGCCGCCCTTGCCGCTGGTCACGGCGATGACGTTGCGCACGTCGCCGCCGATGGCGTTGCCGGCCGGCAGCGAGGAGCGCACGCGCGCCGTCATCTCCACCGTCACCTGGCGCACGCCGGGCAGCGCCGCCACCGCGGCGTGAGCCTGCGCCTTGAGCTGCTCTTTGACCGGGCAGGCCGGCGTGGTCAGCTCGAGCTTGAACTTGACGACGCCGTCGCACACCGCCAGCTCCTGCACGAAGCCCAGCGCCACCACGTCCTGATGCAGATCGGGATCCTGGACGGAGCGGAGGGCGGCGAGAATCTGGTCCTTGGTGGGGGAAGTCATGCGGATGCGGTTAGGATGCCCGGGCAGGGGCTTCGACGATGGGAACCGCACAGGATAAGGCACGGAGCGCCGGCCGCGCCCAGAGCGCCGTGGTGCTGCTGTCCGGCGGACTCGACTCGGCCACGGTGGCGGCCTGGCTGCGGCGGGAGGGATGGGAAGTGACGGCCCTCAGCGTGGACTACGGCCAGCGCCACTCCGCCGAGCTGCGCGCCGCGCGCGAGCTGGCGCCGCTCCTGGGAGCGCGCGAGCACCTGTTCGCGCGCGTCGAGATGGGGGCGTTCGGAGGCTCGGCGCTGACCGACGGCCGCATCGGCGTGCCCAAGGAGTCCGATCCGCTGGCGCCGGTGGCGGCGGGCGTCCCCGTCACCTACGTGCCGGCGCGCAATCTGGTCCTGCTGTCCCTGGCCGTCTCCTGCGCCGAGGCGCGCGGCGCCGGCGCGATCGGCGTGGGCGTCAACGCGCTGGATTACAGCGGCTATCCCGACTGCCGGCCCGAATTCGTGCGCGCGTTCGCCGAGGCCGCGCGCCTCGGCACGCAGTGCGGCGTCACCGGGCGCCCGCTGCAGGTGCTGGCGCCGCTCCAGGAAATGTCAAAGATCGAGATCCTGCGCCTGGCGCGCGAGCTGGGCGTGCCGGTCGAGAAGACCCTGTCCTGCTACGACCCGGGGGCGGACGGCGCGCCCTGCGGCGGCTGCGACGCCTGCCGCCTGCGGGCCCGGGCGCTGGCCGGCGTCTGAATCGCGCGCGCGCCGCGCGGCTGCGCGCCTAGAATCGTCGCATGCCGCAGGAACGCCCGGTGCCGCGCGATCAGATCGAAGCGCACGAGCGCCTGATGCAGGTGGTGGACACGCTGCGCGCGGAATGCCCCTGGGACGCCAAGCAGACGGTCGAAACCCTGGCGCCGCACCTCGTCGAGGAAGCGCACGAATTCGCCGACGCGGTGGCGCGCGGCGACATGCAGGACGCCTGCGAGGAGCTCGGCGACCTGCTGATGGGCGTGCTGATGGTGGCGCGCACCGCCAGCGACGGCCGCGGCTTCGGCGCCGCCGACGTGGCGCGCGGAGTCACGGACAAGCTGATCCGCCGCCACCCGCACGTCTACGGCGCGACGCAGGTGGACGGAGCCGGCGAGGTGGTGAAGAATTGGGAGGACATCAAGAAGGCGGAGAAACGCGCGAAGGGGCTGGACGAATCCGCGCTGGCCGGCGTGCCGCGCTCGCTGCCGGCGCTGCTGCGCGCCTACCGCGTCGGCCAGAAGGCCGCCGCGGCCGGCTTCGACTGGCCGGACCTGCACGGTCCCGCGGAGAAGGTGGACGAGGAGTGGGGGGAGCTGCGCGAGGCCATCGCCGCCGGCAACCAGGAAGCGGCCGCCGCCGAATTGGGCGACCTGCTCTTCGCGGTGGTCAACGTCGCGCGCAAGCTTGGCATCGAGCCGGAGCTGGCGCTGCGCGCCACGGTCGAGCGCTTTCAGGCCCGGTTCGCCTTCGTCGAGCAGAATCTCGGCAAACCGCTGCGCGAAGCGTCGCTGGCCGAGATGGACGCGCTCTGGGAGCAAGCCAAACGCCACTTGACCGATTCCCGCGCGCGCGGGTAATCTCCCCGTCCGTTTCTGGGGGTGTGGCGCAATTGGTTAGCGTACCAGACTGTCGATCTGGAAGTTGCGGGTTCGAGCCCCGTCACCCTCGCCAAATCACCAAGGGGCGCCACGCGGCGCCCCTTGTGTCTTTCCGAGGCCTTCAGGCCTACCAGGGCTTGTCCTGGGAAGTCTCCGGCAGCGTGATCTCGCGCGGCGCGGCCTGTTTCTGGCCGTCCCAGGTGAAGCGCTCGTACCAGCGGTGCTTGCCGTCGCGGTCGCTGAATTCCAGGCGGTAGGTGCCCGGCTCGCGGTTGAAGAGGACCACGCCGAGCGCGTCGGCGCGCTCGCTCCAGCCGTAGTTGGCCTTGAGGCCCGGACGGTTGCTGACCGCGTCCTCGTCGGGCTTCATGGTGCAGAGCGCCTCGTCGGCGCGGTCGCCGTTGGGCGACTTGATGATGAAGCGGCAGATCTCGATCAGATCGATGTCGATCCGGATCTCCTGAGTCTTGCCGCCCAGCGCCGGGCCGGCCTCGACCAGGGTCGGGAAGAAGCCCGGGCCGCTGACGAGCGCGTACTTCATTGCGCCGTCGGCGTCTGCCAGCTGATAGAAGAGGCCGTGCGCGCGCGTCTTCTGGTCCATGATCACGTCCTTGCGCGCCGGCTCGCGCATGAAGAGCGGATCGGGCGCGGTGCGCAGCAGCATGACGCGGGCGCCGGAGATCGGCTTCTGGCTGGCGCGCTCGTAGATGCGCACCTTGTAGAGCGTCATGTTCGCCGGCGGCGGCGCGATGACCGGCTCGGGAGTCGTCGGCGCGTCCACCACGCTCGGCCCGCCGCCGGACGTGACGACGGTGGCGGTCTGCTGGACGACAGTCTTGCCTTCGTCGCCGCAGGCGCAGAGCAGCGCGGCCACGGCCAGGAGCGGGGTCAGGTGCATGCGCAGGTTCATGTGGGAATGCGTCGGCTGGTTGCTTGGCGAAGGGCCTGTTCTTCCAATTCGGCCAGCGGCAGGCCTTCTTCGGCCGCGAGCGCGTCGCCGACGCGGGCGCGGAGGACCGGCGCGCGGGGCAGCCACACGGTACACGAGTCGGGCGCCGGAAGGGTCGAGAGCTCGTAGGTGCCGATGCGGCGCGCCAGTCCGATGGTGTCTTCCTTGTCGTTCATCACCACCGGGCGCAGGACCGGCATCTCGGAGGCCTGCTCGATCACGCCCATGTTCTCCAGAGTCTGGCTGGCCACCTGCCCCAGGCTCTCGCCGGTGACCAACGCGCGGCAGTGGCGGCGCCGCGCCAGGCGCGAGGCCATGCGCATCATGGAGCGCCGGTCGAGCACGGTGCCGAGCGCGTCGGGCGCGCGCGCGCGCAGGAGCTGCTGGATCTCCGTCATCGGCACGAAGTGAATCCAGGTCACGGGCTGCCATGCGGCGAGATGCTCGACCAGGCGCTCGACCTTGGCCACCGTCTGCGCGCCGGTGTGCGGCGGCGAGGTGAACGAAAGGAATTCCAGGCGCAGGCCGCGGCGCATCGCCATCCATCCGGCGACCGGCGAATCAATGCCGCCCGACAGCAGGCATAGTCCGCGGCCCAGCGAACCGACGGGCAGGCCGCCCGGCCCGGCCACGCGCTCGACGAAGATCAGCGCCCGGTCCTCGCGCAGGTCCACCTCGACGCGCAGTTCGGGATGATCCAGATCCACCTTGAGGCAGGGATGGCGGGCCTGCAGCGCGCCGCCGAGGCGGCCGGCGATCTGGTTGCTGCTGACCGGGAATCCGTGCTTGGCGCGGTTGACGCGCACGCCGAAGCGCACCTGCGCGCGCAGCGGGAAGTCCTCCTCCAGGGCGGCGGCGGTGCGCTCGAGCACCATGGCCTCGATCTCGTCCAGGGCCGGCGGCGTCTCGCCGGCGGGCGAGACGCTGACCACCCCGAACACGCGGCTGATGGCCGCGAGCGCGGCGGCGGTGGAGCCGGGCGCGCGCACGAAGATGCGGCCGCGCGTGCGGGTGATGGTCAGATCGGGCAGGCCGGCCAGCGCCACTCGCAGATTGGCCACCAGGCGCTGCTCGAAGGTGGTGCGCATGCCGCCCTTGAGGGCGATCTCGCCGTAGCGGACCACGAGGGCTTCGGATTGGCTGGTGCTGATCATGGTTCCGGCGGCGGAGAGGCGATTGTAGGTAGAATCTTGATGGCGGGCGTTTAGCTCAGTTGGCCAGAGCACCTCCTTTACATGGAGGGGGCCGGGGGTTCGAGTCCCTCAACGCCCATTCCGAGCGCGTCCGATCGCGCCGATAAGAAAGGAATCGTTCACACCGGCGCCTTCGGCGCGAATCCATTCTCATGCACCTCCTGATCCTCGCCTTGGCGGCCCTGGCGGCCCCGCAGACGGCTCGCCATGCGACGCCCGAACTCGCCTTCGCCAGCGCCACGGTCGAGCAGGGGGGGGGGGTGGACCTGGAGCTGAGCTTCGAGGTGGACGCCGGCTGGCACGTCTACCACCCGGACGACGTCAGCGGCGGGGTAGTGCCCTCGGTGAGCTTCGCGGGGGGGGGCTTCGAGGCGGCCGGTCCGCTGCGCAGCCTCGCCGAGCCGAAGGTGCACGAGACGAAGGTGGGCGCGAAGACCCTGCGCGAACTGTGGCTCGAGGGCAGCGTGCGCCTGGTGCTGCCGGTGCGCGTGACGGCGCCCGCGGGCGCGGCCAGCGTCACGGCAACCGTGACCTGGATGGAGTGCGACGTGCGCATGTGCATGCCGCCGACCAGCAAGGAGTTCCCGCTCGAGATCCAGGTGACCGCGGCGGCCGGCGGCGCCGAAGCGGCGGCGCAGGAGGACATCGAGCCCGAGTTGTCCGGCAAGGTCAAGGCGGACTGGGACTTTCCGAAGTCCTGGAAGCAGGGCGAGACCTACGACCTGGAATTCACCCTGGAGGTGCTTCCCGGATTCCACCTCTACCATCCCGACCAGGATCCCGATCTCGGCCTCCCGCCGACGGTGGATTTCCACGGCCGCGGCTTCGAAGTGCTGGGCTCGCCGGTCACGAAGTCCAAGCCGACGCCGCACCGCGAAGCCGGCGACGAATATCTCTGGCTCGAAGGCAAAGTGAAGTTCAGCGTGCCGGTCAAGGCGACCGGCGATCCGGCGCGCGAGGGCGGTTTCCTGCGCATCCGCTGGGCCGTTTGCAACGACAGTTTCTGCCTGCCCACCGAGGGCGTGTACTTCCCGGTCGGGACGCCGTCGAACGAGGCGGGGGGGGGAGGGTCGGATGGCGCGGGAGATTCCGGCGCGGGCCAGCTCGGCGGCGGCCTCGGCGACGACGGGTTCCTGGCCTTCCTGCTCCTGGCGGTCGGCGCCGGCCTGTTCACGCTGCTGACGCCCTGCGTGTTCCCGATGATCCCGGTGACGATCTCCTACTTCACGAAGCGCGCCGACGACGGCAAGGGCTCGGCGCTCGGCAACGCCAGCGCCTACGCCGGGGGCATCGTGTTCACCTTCGCCGGCATCGGCGTGGCGGCGGCGCTGGCCATCGGCCCGACCGGCGCCAACGCCATCGGCTCGAACCCCTGGGTCAACCTGGGCATCGGCGCGCTCTTCGTGTGGATGGCGCTGTCCCTGCTCGGCTTCTACGACATCCAGGCGCCGCGGTTCCTGCAAAACTTCGCCTCGAAGACCCAGGCCGACGGGCGCCAGCGCTCCGGCTACCTGCCGGTCGTGCTGATGGCCATCGCCTTCAGCATCACCGCGTTCACCTGCACCGTGGGCTTCGTCGGCGTGGTGTTCGCGACCGGCCTGCAGCTCGGCCTGCTCTATCTGATCGGCGGCATGCTGGTCTACGGCCTCGTGTTCGCGCTGCCGTTCTTCTTCCTGGCGCTGTTCCCGTCCTACCTGAAGACCCTGCCGCAGGCGGGCGGCTGGATGAACGCGATCAAGGTTTCCGCCGGCTTCATCGAACTGGTGGCCGCGGTCAAGTTCTTCAGCAACACCGACCTCTCGCTGCACGCGCGCGTCTTCACCTGGCCGGTGGCCGTGGGACTGTGGATCGTGTTCTTCCTGCTGTGGTCCGGCTACATGTTCGGCCTCTACCGCACGCATCACGACTACGACAAGCCGCGGCGCACGGCCGGCCGCGTCTCGACCGGGCTGCTGGCGCTGGCGCTTGCCGCGTTCCTGCTGCCCGGGCTGTGGAACCGCAGCGAAACCGCCTACGCGGGCGGCTGGGCCGAGGCCTACCTGCCGCCGGCGGAGTACGGCAGCGAGCAGCTCGCGGCCGACGGCGGCGTGATCAAGGCCGGCGGACTGTCCTGGCAGGAGAACTACGCGCGCGCCTACGAGATCGGCGCCGAGGAGGGCATTCCGCTCTTCGTGGACTTCACCGGCGTGACCTGCGTCAACTGCCGCAAGATGGAATATGACATCTTCCCGCAGCCCGAGGTCAAGGCCCTGCTGGCCGGCATGGCGCGCGCCGAGCTGTGGGTGGACAAGCCGCCGTACGGCAGCTGGAACGCCGACTTCGAGGTCGAGCGCTTCCAGGCGGCCGCCCAGCCCTACTACGCGGTCATCGATCCGCGCGACGACGCGGTGCTGGCCACGCTCGGCGGCTACGACCCGGATCCCGCGGTGTTCATCGGCTTTCTGACGAAAGGGCGCGACGACTACGCCGCGCGCGCGCCGGGCGCGCTGCCGGAGGGCGGCGCCTGGCACGAGCGCAAGCCGATCCTGGTCGAGGAAGTCTGGCAGTTTCCTCACCGCCTCACTCCGATCCTGAAGGGCCTCGTCCTGGCGTCCGTCGTCATCCTGATCCTGGCCCTGCTGCGGGTCGAATACCGCAAGCGCCGCGACGAGGCGGGCCCCCCGCAGTGAGAATGCCGCCGCTGCGGTCCGGCGAAGGCTGCGGCAACAGCTTCCTGCTGGCCGCCGCGGCCGATCTGCGCGACGCGGGCTGGGACGCCGCCGCCTGGCCGGAGCTGGCGCGGCAGGCCTGCGCCGACGGCGTGGACGGCCTGCTGATCGTCGGCGAGGCGGATGCCGGCGGCGCCGTGCCCGTGAGCATCGTCAACCGCGACGGCAGCGACGGCGGCGCCTGCCTGAACGGCCTGCGCGTGGCCGCCTGCGCCGGCGGCGCGGAGCGCGGCGTGTTCCTGATGGCGGGCCGGCGCGTGCCGTGGCGGCGCCTCGCCGCGGGCGAGTTCGCGCTCGATCTCGGCGACCTCGCCGACGCGCGCTTCCGCTCCGTGGAGGTGGCGGGCCGCGCCGGCACCGCGGTGGATTTCTGGAATCCGCACGCGATCTTCGAGTGCGAGGATCCGGACGCGTTCCCTCTCGGCGAGTTCGCCGCCCGCTGCGCCGCGCGCACCGACCTGTTCCCGCGCGGCGTCAACGTCGAAGTGGTGCGCGCGGCCGGCGACGGCGCCCTGCGCGCGCGCGTGTGGGAGCGCGGCGTCGGCGAAACCCGGGCCTGCGGCAGCGGCGCCGTGGCCATCGCGCTGGCGGCCTGGCAGGCCGGGCATTCCGGCCCGCTGGAAGTGCGCATGAGCGGGGGGCCGTTGCGCCTGCGCCGCCAGCCCGGGGGGGGGGTGGAGCTGGCGGGCGCGGCGAGCGCCGAGGCTCTGCGCGCGGCGGCGTCCGCGCCGGCCGCCGACGGGCACGACTGGAGCCGCGACGCCCAATTCCACGAATACACCGCCGCCGCCGACCCGCAGCTGCCGCGCGTGCCCTTTGCCGTGCTCGCCGCCCGCGAGCACCAAACCGGCCCGACGCGCGAGATCCTCTGGGACCTCTCCGGGGCGCTGCGCACCGACTGGCCGGCCACCGCGCCGGGCCTGCTCGCGAGCTTCTTGCGCATCCTGCCCGGCGAGTGGCTGAGCACGCGCGCGCGGGCCAGCTCGCAGATGTTCTACGTGATCCGCGGCGCGGGCCGCACGCGTTCGCGCCGCGGCGAGATCTCGTGGGCGCGCGGCGACCTGATGGCCTTCCCGGGCGGCGGCGAGCTCGTGCACGAGGCGAGCGCGGACGCGGCGCTCTACGCCGTCAGCGACGAGCCGCTGCTGCGCTTCCTCGGCGCCGCGCCGTCGGAAGACCGCTTCCGCCCCACGCTGCACTCCGCCGCCGCCATGCACGCCGCGCTGCGGCGGGTCAACGCCGAGCCCGGCGCCGCGCAGCGCAACCGCAACGGCGTGCTGCTGGCCAACGCCGCCGCGCCGCTGACGCGGACTCTCACGCACTCGCTGTGGTCGCTGTTCAACGAGCTGCCCGCGGGCGTCGTGCAGAAGCCGCACCGGCACAACTCGGTGGCGCTCGACCTGTGCATCGCCGCGGCGCCGGGCGTCTACACGCTGATCGGCGAGAGCCTGGACGCGGAAGGGCGCATCCAGGGCGGCCGGCGCATGGATTGGCAGCCGGGCGCGGCCTTCACGACGCCCTCCGGCTGGTGGCACAGCCACCACAACGAATCCACGCAGAATGCCCTCGTTCTGCCGGTCCAGGACGCCGGTCTGCACAGCTGGCTGCGGACCCTCGACATCCGGTTCGCCTGAGTCCGCAGAGCCGCCGGACATGCCGCCGTAAGTCCTTTTATATCAAGGGCTTAGGTTCTCCAGCGAAGGCCTTTTCTGCTGGCCCTCGGAGCCCCGCCACGGTGAAATAGGAGGTTCAGATTTCGGGCCTCGCCCTCCCCACCCACGGCCCGACCGCAGCACGCCATGTCCGAGACGAAGAGCCCCGTTCCGCCGCCGGCCGAGCCGACGCGCTTCGACGATCTGCTGATCGAGCGCGAGATGCGCGAGTCGTATCTCACCTACGCGCTGTCGGTGATCCACGACCGCGCGCTGCCCGACGTGCGCGACGGCCTCAAGCCTTCGCAGCGCCGCATTCTGGTGGCGATGAACGATCTGAACCTGCGCGCCACCGCGAAATACCGCAAGTGCGCGAAGATCGCCGGCGACACTTCGGGCAACTATCACCCGCACGGCGAGTCGGTGATCTATCCGACGCTGGTGCGCATGGCGCAGCCCTTCCGCCTGCGCCATCCGCTGATCGACGGCCAGGGCAACTTCGGCTCCATCGACGGCGATCCCCCGGCGGCGATGCGATACACCGAGGCGCGCATGGCCGGCCCGGCCGAGGAGATGCTCCTCGATCTCGACAAGGACACCGTCGACCAGCGCGCGAACTACGACGAGACGCGCCTCGAGCCGCTGGTGCTGCCGGGACGCTTCCCGAACCTGCTGGTGAACGGCTCGGAGGGCATCGCGGTCGGCATGAGCACCGCGCTGCCGCCGCACAACCTGCTGGAAGTGATCGCGGCGCTGCGCATCCTGCTCGACAAGCCCGACTGCTCGATCGCCGAGCTGTGCACCGTGATGCACGGCCCCGACTTCCCGACCGGCGGCATCATCTGCGGCCGCGCGGGCATCGGCGAGGCGTTCGGCACCGGCCGCGGCAAGATCACGCTGCGCGCGCGCATGCACCACGAGGCCGGCGACGGCCGCGACCGGGACCGCCTGGTCGTCACCGAGATTCCCTACGAGAAGGAGAAGTCGGCGATCATCGAGAAGATCGCCGAAGAGGTGAAGGGCGAGCGCATCGACGGCATCTACGACCTGCGCGACGAGTCCGACCGCGACGGCATGCGCCTCGTGATCGAGCTGAAGAACGACGCCGATCCGGTGGTGGTCGAGAACCTGCTGTGGAAGCACACGCCGCTGCAGAGCACCTACGCGATCCGCAACACCGCGCTGATCGACGGCCAGCCGCGCACGCTCAATCTCAAGCAGCTGCTCGAGGCCTACCGCGACCACCGCTTCGAGGTGATCCGGCGCCGCACGCGCTGGATGCTGGAGAAGGCGGAGGCGCGCCTGCACATCCTGCAGGGCCTGATGATCGCCATCCAGGCGATCGACGAGGTCATCGCCATCATCAAGTCCAGCAACGACACGGCGCAGGCGCGCCTGCGGCTGGAGGAGCGCTTCGGCCTCTCGGCGCTGCAGTCGCAGGCGATCGTGGACATGCGCCTCGGCCGCCTCACCGGCCTCGAGGTGCACAAGCTGCAGCAGGAGATCGACCAGCTCGAGCAGGACATCGCCTGGTATCGCCGCCTGCTGGCCGAGGATCTGCTGGTCTACAACCTGATCCGCGAGGACCTGGCCGACATGGAGGCCAAGTACGGCGAGCCGCGCCGCACCGAGATCGGCGGCGACGCCGACGAGCTGATGACCGAGGACCTGATCGCCGAAGAATCCGTGGTGGTCACGATCTCGCGCGACGGATTCGTCAAGCGCACGCCCTCCAGCACCTTCCGCGCGCAGGGCCGCGGCGGCCGCGGCATCACGGGCAACAAGGCGCGCGAGGGCGACCTGCTCTCGCACCTCTTCGTGTGCTCGACCCACGACTTCCTGCTGGTGGTGACCGACCGCGGCCGCCTCTACTGGCTGAAGGTCTGGCGCCTGCCCGACATGGACCGCACGGCCAAGGGCCGCTCGATCCGCAACCTGGTCGAGGGCATCCAGCCGGAGGAGGAGATCCGCAGCATCCTCGCCACTCGCAAGTTCGACGAGGGCGATTTCCTGCTCTTCGCGACCGCGGCCGGCAAGATCAAGAAGACCGAGTTCGCCGCCTATTCGCGGCCGCGCGCGGCGGGCATCATCGCCACGCGCCTCGAGGACGGGGACCGCCTGGTCGGCACCGTGGTGGTCTCGGCCGGCGAGGAAGTGCTGCTCGCGACCGCGCAGGGCCAGATCGTGCGCTTCGCCGAGTCCGACGCGCGCCCCATGGGCCGCGACGCCGCCGGCGTGCGCGGCGCGCAGTTGCGCGACGGCGACCGCGTGGTGGACGTCATCACCGCGAAGGAGGACGAGCTGCTGCTGATCGCCTGCGCCAACGGCTACGGCAAGCGCAGCCCGGTCAGCGAGTTCCGCCTGACCAATCGCGGATCGCAGGGCGTGATCGGCATCAAGGCCAACGAGCGCAACGGCGAGGTCGTCAACGTCGTCAACGCCAGCCGCGCCGACGAGGTGCTGTTGTCCACCGTGCAGGGCATGATGGTGCGCACGCGCGTGGACGAGATTTCGATCCAGGGCCGGCCGACGCAGGGCGTGCGCCTCGTCAACCTGAAGGAGGGCGACGCGCTTGCCAGCGTGGCCGCCATTCCGCGCGAGGACGGCGCCGAAGCCGCGCCGCCGGCCGCATGAAGCTGCTCGACCGCCGCTGGAAGATCGGCCTGCTGATCGGCGCCTACGTGGCGCTGGTCATGACCATGGTCTGGTTCAGCATGCCCCGCGCCCTCGAGGGCGCGCGCGGCTTCCAGGACTACCAGGAAGGTCAGACGCAGCGCATGCTGGAATCCGGGCGCAAGAAGGCCGAGCAGGACGCCGCCCGGCGCGCGGAAGAGCAGCCCTGACGATGCGCGTGGCGCTCGACGTGCGCGTGCGCCGCGGGCCGCGCTCGTCCTTCGTGCGGGTGAGCGAGCTGCTCGAGGAGGCGGCGCGCGCGGCGGAGCTGGACTGGTTCGCCTGGGACGGCGGCGAGTGCCGCGCCGACGTGCTGTGGTCGCCGCTGCTGGACGCGGATCCGGCGCCGGCGGGCCCGCGGCGCGTGTTCACGCTGCACGACGTCAGTCCGCTGTTGCCCGATCCGCGGCCGGCGCTGGCGCGCGCCTGGCGCGGCTGGAGTTTCCGCCGCAAGGTCCGCCGCATGGCCGCCGCCGCGGCGCGCGTGTCCATCGTCAGCGAGGACGCGCGCCGGCGCGCCGAGGAGCGCTTCCCGGAACTGCGCGGGCGCGCGAGCGTCGTGCCGCACTTCGCCGCCGCCTGCATGCGCCCGGTCGAGCCGGCGGCGGCGCGCGCGGTCCTGGAGCGGCTCGGACTGCGGCCGGGCTGCGTGCTGTTCGTCGGCGCCCTGCGCCGGCACAAGAACTGGGAGGGCGCTCTGCGCGCGTGGGCGGGGCTGCCGCCGGGATTGCGCGCCGCGCATCCTCTGGTGCTGGCCGGATCGGCCGCGCGCGCCGGCTCGGAACCTCAGCGCCTGGCGGCGCGGCTCGGCGCCGGTGACGGGCTGCGGCTGCTCGGACCGCAGACCGACGAGGTTCTGCCCGCGCTTTATTCCTCGTGCAGCGCCTTTTTGTTTCCCAGTTTCCAGGAGGGCTTCGGCCTGCCGCCCCTGGAGGCGATGGCCTGCGGCGCGCCGGTGCTGGCCAGCGACGTGACGGCCATGCCCGAAGTGCTCGGATCAGCCGCGCTCTACGGCGATCCTTGGCGTCCGGAGAGCTTCACCGCGCCGCTGCGGCGGCTGCTCGAAGATCCGGCCGAGCGCGCGGCGCGCGCGGCGGCGAGCCTGGCGCGGGCGGGGGAGTTCAGCGCGGAGCGCACCGGGCGCGCGATGCGCGCGCTGTTAGTTCAGATAGCGTAGCCAGATGTAGAGATGGCAGATCCCGATGGACATGATCATCATCGGGAAGGCGTGCTTGAGGAAGGTCATGAACCGGATGCGCTGGCCGGCGCGCTCGGCGTAGCCGGCGACGATCAGGTTGGCGCTGGCGCCGATCAGCGAGCCGTTGCCGCCCAGGCAGGCGCCCAGCGCCAGCGACCACCACAGTCCCAGGGACTCCTGATCGGTCAGGCCGAGCTCGGCCACCACGCTCTTGAGCGTGGGGATCATGGTGGCGACGAAGGGAATGTTGTCCACGATCGCGCTGGCGACCGCGCTCACCCACAGGACCGACAGCGCGATCAAGTTGGTGTCGCCGCCGGAGCGGACCAGGATCTGGTCGGAGAGCGCCTTCAGCAGGCCGGCGTGCTCGACGCCGGCCACCACCACGAACAGTCCGACGAAGAAGAAGATCGTGGTCCACTCGACGTGGCCGAAGAATCCGTGCACGCGGTCGTTCTTCTCGTCGATGCGCTTGCCCAGGTTGGACAGCAGCATGAGGCCGGCGCCGCCGGTCAAGGCCACGGTGGCCGGCTCGATGCCCTTGGGGTGGCCGAAGATGAAGCCGGCGATCACCACCACGAGCACCACGAGACACTGGACCAGCAGGCGCGGATTCGTGATGGTCTGGCGCTCGTCGAACTCCATGACGCGGGCGCGGGCTTCGTCGGTGGCCTTCAGCTTGCGGCCCCAGAGCAGCCAGACCGGGATGAAGGTGGCCGCCATGATGATCAGCACAGCGGGACCGGTGTGGATCATGAAATCCAGGAAGCTCAGATGCTCCACCTGCGAGCCGATCATGATGTTCGGCGGATCCCCGATGAGAGTGGCGGTGCCGCCGATGTTGGAGAACAGGATTTCCGCAAACAGAAAGGGATAGGGCGCGATTTCCAGCTCTTCGGTGATCACCAGGGTCACTGGCACGATCAGGAGCACGGTCGTGACGTTGTCGAGGAAGGCCGACACGACCGCCGTGACCAGCGACAGCATCACCAGGATGCCCCACGGACGCGCTTTGACTTTCTTGGCCGACCACACGGCCAGGAACTGGAACACGCCGGTCTCGCGGGTGACCGAGACGATCAGCATCATGCCGATCAGCAGACCGATCGTGTTGAAGTCGATGCCGTCGATTGCCTGCTCCTGATTGAGCACGCCCGAAAGGACCATGATGCCGGCGGCGACCAGGGCGACGTTGGCGCGGTTGAAGCGCTCGCTCATCACCAGCAGGTAACAGAAGGCGAAGATCCCGGCGGCCACGCCGGCCGCCGGCCAGCCGAAGATCACGCTGCTCGGTCCGGCGTCGCCGGCCGCCAGGCCGCTGGTCAAGGCTTCGGCCAGCATCGGATTAGCGCAGGAATCGGATCCAGACGTAGACGTGGCAGATGGCGATGGACATCAACATCATGGGAAAGGCGTGCTTCAGGAAAGTCACGAACTTGATGCGCTTGCCGGCGCGCTCGGCGAAGCCGGCGACGATCAGGTTGGCGCTGGCTCCGATCAGCGTGCCGTTGCCGCCGAGACAGGCACCCAGGGCCAGCGACCACCACAGCGCCATGGCTTCCTGATTGCTCAAGCCGAGGTCGGTGATGACTCCCTTGAGGGTGGGAATCATGGTGGCCACGAAGGGGATGTTGTCGATCATCGAGCTGGCGATGGCGCTGACCCACAGCAGCAGGCTGGCGATGACCTCGCGGTCCCCGCCGGCGCTGGTGATGATGCTCTTGCTGAGCAGCCCGAGCAGGCCCGATTTCTCGACGCCCGCGACCACCACGAACAGGCCGACGAAGAAGAAAATGGTGGTCCACTCGACGTGGCCGAAGAATTTGTGCACGCGGTCGTTCTTCTCGTCCACCTTGTGGCCGAGGTTCGACAGCAGCATCAGGACGGCGCCGCCGGTGATGGCGATGGTGGCAGGCTCGATGCCCTTGGGATGTCCGAAGATGAAGCCGGCGATCACCAGCGCCAGCACCGCCAGGCACTTCCACAGCAGAGGCCGGTTGGTCAGCGCCTCGTGCTCGTCGAAGCCCATGACCCGCGCCCGCGCCTCGGGCGTGGCCCGCAATTTTCGCCCCCACAGCAGCCAGATCGGCACGAACGTGGCCGCCAGCACCACCGCCACCACCGGCGCCAGGCCGTAGATGAAGTCCATGAAGCCGATGTACTCGACCTGCGAGCCGATCATGATGTTCGGCGGGTCGCCGATCAGCGTCGCCGTGCCGCCGATGTTGGCGCACAGGATCTCGGCGAACAGATAGGGATAGACCGGCACGTCCAGCTCCTCGGTGATCGCCAGGCTCACCGGGACGATCAGGAGCACCGTGGTCACGTTGTCGAGGAACGCCGACACCAGCGCCGTGACCAGGCCCAGCATCACGAGGATGCCCCACGGGCTGGCTTTGACCTTCTTCGCCGACCAGACGGCCAGGAACTGGAACAGGCCGGTGTCGCGCGTCACCGCGACGATCAGCATCATGCCGATCAGCAGGCCGAGGGTGTTGAAGTCGATGCCCTCGATGGCTTCTTTCTGGTCAATGACGCCGACCAGGACCATGAGGCCGGCCGCCAGCAGCGCGACGTTGGCGCGGTTGAAGCGCTCCGTCATGACCACCAAGTAGCAGGCGCCGAAAATCGTGCCCGCCACCAGCATCGGCGACAGTCCGAAGGGCATGCTCAGGAAATGAGTTTCCGCACCACGTCCCAGTAGCTGATGATGCCTACCAGGCGTCCGGTCTGCTCGTCCACGACGGGGAGGTTGTCGTGCGTGTGGTAAAGGGCCAGCACGGTCTTGGTCAGGGGGGTGTCGGGGTGAACTAGATAGGTCTCCGGATCCACGTAGTCACCGACCGGTTTGCCCCAAAATTTGCGCAGGCGCCGCCGCATGTCCGCCAGGTCGTCCTTCACGAAGGCCAGGTCCGGCAGGCCCATCTTCTCCGTCGCGATCCGCGGCACCAGCATGCGCAGGGCCGCGTGCACCCCGAACTGGCCCAGGACGTTGCCGGCCTCGTCCGTCACCGGAATGCTGCGGAACGAGTTCCTTTCGATGATTTCGATGGCTTCACCGACCGTCTGCGTGGACCGCACCGTCACGGGGCGCGGGTTCATGATCGAGGCGCAGGTCTCGGGCATCGGGACCAAAGGTTAGCAGCGACCTCCCGGCCCGCCACCGGGAACGCGATTGAACCGCGCCGCGGGCGCCGGGATGATCCCGGCATGGCTGCCGCCGGTTCGGGATCGGGCCGCGAGGCGCTGCGGGGTGCGCTCGTCACCTCCGCCTGGACTCTGGTCTCGCGCATCGCCGGCTACGCCCGGGACGCCATTTTGGCCGGCGTCTTCGGCATGAGCCCGATCCTCGGCGCTCTCAATCTGGCCTGGATGGTGCCCAATCTGTTCCGCCGGCTCTTCGGCGAAGGCGCCGTCGCCGCGGCCATCCAGCCGGCCCTGGCGCGCGCCGAGCACGCCGGCGGCAGCGCACCGGCGCACGAAATTTTCGCGCGGTTTCACGGGCTGCTGCTGCAGCTGCTGGGCGCGCTGGTCCTGCTCGGCGGCGCCGGACTGCTGGCGGCCTGGGTGCTGCTGCCCGCCGGCGAAGAATGGATGGAGACGCGGCGCACACTGCTGTTCTCTCTGGTCCTGCTGCCCTACGTGCTGCCGATCTGCCTCGCGGCCCTGCACAGTTCGCCGCAGAACCTGCGCGGGCACTTCTTCCTGCCCGCGCTCGGGCCGGTGACGCTGAATCTGTTCTGGATCGCGGCGCTGCTCTGGCCGCTGCCGGAGAGCGCCGGGGATCAAGACCGCGCCTGGGTGGTGATGATCGCCATCCTCGTCGGCGGGGCGGCGCAGTGGCTGATGCAGCTGCCGGGCCTGCGCGCATCGGGCTATCCGTCGGCGCCGCGCTTCGGCCGCCTGCCGCCCGAAGTGCGGCGCGCGGTGCGCGACTTCGCGCCGGCGCTGCTCGGGCTGGCCGCGGTGCAGCTCGCGGCGGTGGTAGACCAGATCGTGGTGCGCTGGCTGGTGGATCCCTCGGCCAATTCCTTCTCCTACTACGCCAACCGGCTGCTGCATCTGCCGCTGGCGCTGGTCGGACTTTCCGCCGCGACCGGCGTGATGCCGCTGCTCGCGCGCAAGGCGGCCGAGCGCGATCTCGCCGGCCTGGGCGCAGTCATGCGGCGCGGCACGCAGACGCTGTTCCTGCTGATCTTCGCCGCGGCCGCCGGCATGTACGCCATCGCCGAGCCCGTCGTGCGCGCGCTGTTCGAGCGCGGCCAGTTCACGCCGGAGGACACGCAGATGCTCGCCGCCACGCTGCGCGCGTATCTCTGGTCGCTGCCGCCGGCCGCGCTCGGCGCCCTGCTCGCGCGCGCCTATCTCGCGTGCGGCCAATACCGCTTCCAGGCGATCGCCGCGGTGATGGTGGTGCCGGTCAATCTCGCGGGCGATCTGCTGCTCGTGCCGCACTGGGGAGTTCCAGGCGCCGGCTGGGCCACGGCCGCGGCGCTGCTGGCGCAGTGCCTGATGCTGATCGGCGGCCTGCCGCAACTGGGCCTGCCCGCGCGCCTCTTCCGCCCGCGCGATTTCCTGACCCTGACGATTCCCGGACTCGCCGCCTGGGCCGGCGCCTGGGGCGCGCTGCGGCCCTTCGGCGGCCAGGCCGCCGGAGTGGCGGGATTGTGCGCGGCGATCGCGGCGGGAGTGGCGGCGGCGGCCGTGACGGCGGCGCTGCTGCGGCCGAACGACTTCCGCGAACTGGCGCGGGCGCTGGCCCGCCGGAAGCCGCCCGCGGCCTGACGCTTTGCGGCGGGGCCCTAGGCCTGGCGCGCGGCCGCTGCCGCCGCCTTGCCGGCCTTCGGCGCCGCGAAGTAATCCTGCAGGCTCGCCACCTCGGCTTTGCCGCCGCGCAGCGCGCGGATGCCCTGCACCGCCGCCATTCCGGCCGACAGCGTCGTCACGCAGGGGATGCCCACCTGGTAGGCCTCGCTGCGGATCATGCCGTCGTCGTAGCGCGTCGTCTTGCCCAGAGGGGTGTTGATGATGAAGTCGATGCCGCGGTCCTTGATCATGTCCACCGCGTGCGGCCGCCCCTCGTGCACCTTGTTGATGCGCGTGCAGGGCACGCCGGCGTCGTGCAGCGCCTGGTGCGTGCCGCCGGTGGCGACCAGCTCGAATCCCATCTCGACCAGCTGGCGGCCCACCTGGATCGCGCCGGGCTTGTCGGCGTCCTTGACCGAGATGAAGACGCGGCCGCTGGTCGGCAGGCGGCGCCCCGCGGCCTCGCTGGCCTTCGCGAAGGCCATGCCGAAGCTGCGGTCGATGCCCATGACCTCGCCGGTCGAGCGCATCTCCGGGCCGAGATCGGCGCGCGCGCCGATGAATTTGGCGAAGGGGAACGCCGGCGCCTTCACGGCGATGTGCTCGCGCACGCGCGGCTCGGCGGCGCCCAGCTCGCGCAGGCTGCGGCCGGCCATGACCTGCGTGGCGATGCGCGCGAAGGGCACGCCGGTGGCCTTGGCGACGAAGGGCACCGTGCGCGAGGCGCGCGGATTGACCTCGAGCACGTAGACCGTCTCCTTCTGCACCGCGAACTGCACGTTCATCAGCCCGACCACGCCGAGCTCCAGCGCGAGCGCGCGCGTGGCGGCGCGGATTTCCTGCTCGATCTCCGGCTTGAGGGTGATGGTGGGGATGACGCAGGTCGAGTCGCCGCTGTGGATGCCGGCCTCCTCGATGTGCTCCATCACCGCGCCGATCACGACCTCCTTGCCGTCGCACACGCAGTCCACGTCCACCTCGATGGCGGTCTCGAGGAACCGGTCCACCAGCACCGGGCGCTCGGGCGAGGCGGTCACCGCGAATTCCAGGTAGCGGGCGAGGTCCCGCTCCTCGTAGACGATCTCCATGGCGCGCCCGCCAAGGACGTACGACGGCCGCACCAGCACCGGGAATCCGATGCGGCGCGCGTGCGCCAGCGCCTCGTCGGCGCTGGTGGCGATGCCGTTCTCCGGCTGGCGCAGGTTCAGCTTGCGGATCATCTCGGCGAAGCGCCCGCGGTCTTCCGCGCGGTCGATGGCCTCGACGCTGGTGCCGAGGATCGGCACGCCGGCGGCGTGCAGGCCGGCGGCCAGGTTGAGCGGCGTCTGGCCGCCGTACTGGACGATCACGCCGTCGGGCTTCTCGCGCTCGCAGATCTCCAGCACGTCCTCGAGGGTCAGCGGCTCGAAGTAGAGGCGGTCGGAGATGTCAAAGTCCGTCGAAACCGTCTCCGGATTCGAATTCACCATGATCGCCTCGATGCCCATGTCGCGCAGCGCCAGCGAGGCGTGCACGCAGCAGTAGTCGAATTCGATGCCCTGGCCGATGCGGTTCGGCCCGCCGCCCAGGATCACGATCTTGCGCCGCTGCGAGGGCGGCACCTCCTCGCTCGAGCAGTCGTAGGTCGAGTAGAGATAGGGGGTGGCCGCCGCGAATTCGGCGGCGCAGGTGTCCACCAGACGGTAGCCCGGGCGCACGCCCAGAGCGTGGCGGTGCGCGCGCGCAGCGGACTCCTTAGTGTGGCAGGCCTGCGCGATCTGCCAGTCGGAGAAGCCGCGGGCCTTGAGGGCGCGCAGCTCGGGCGCGGCGAAGGAGTCGAGCTGGCGGCGCTCGATCGAATGCTCGGTGGCGGCGATGCAGGCGAGGAACTCGAGGAACCAGGGGTCCACGCCCGACAGGCGCGCGACCTCGTCCACCTTCACGCCGCCGTAGAGCGCGTCGTAGATGGCGTGGAGGCGGCCGGGATTGGGCCGCGACACCGCGGCCTTGAGTTCGCCGGCGCCGCGCCCGCGGCGGCGGCTGGCGAAGCCGTGGCTGCCGGTCTCGAGGCCGCGCAGCGCCTTCTGCATCGCCTCCTCGAAGCTGCGGCCGATCGCCATCGTCTCGCCGACCGACTTCATCTGCGTGCCCAGCGTGTCGTCCGCGTTCGGGAACTTCTCGAAGGCGAAGCGCGGCATCTTCACGACCACGTAGTCGATGGACGGCTCGAAGCAGGCCGGCGTCGCCTGCGTGATGTCGTTGCGGATCTCGTCGAGCGTGTAGCCGACCGCCAGCTTGGCGGCGATCTTCGCGATCGGGAAGCCGGTGGCCTTCGAGGCCAGCGCGGAGGAGCGCGAGACCCGCGGGTTCATCTCGATGACCACGAGGTCCCCGTTGGCGGGATTGACCGCGAACTGCACGTTCGATCCGCCGGTCTCGACGCCGATCTCGCGCATGATCGCGAAGGACGCGTCGCGCATCCGCTGGTATTCGCGGTCGTTCAGGGTCTGCGCCGGCGCCACCGTGATCGAATCGCCGGTGTGCACGCCCATCGGGTCGAAGTTCTCGATCGAGCAGATGATGACGCAGTTGTCCTTGCGGTCGCGCATCACCTCCATCTCGAATTCCTTCCAGCCCAGCAGGCTCTTCTCGACCAGGATCTCGCTGATCGGCGACAGCCGCAGGCCGCGGCGCGCCGTCTCCTCGAATTCCTCGCGGTTGTAGACGATGCCGCCTCCGGATCCGCCGAGGGTGAAGGCCGGCCGGATCACGCAGGGCAGGCCGATGATCTCCAGCGCCGCCCGCGCCTGATCCATGTTGTGCGCGATCTCGCTGACCGCGTTGCGCAGCCCGATGCGCTCCATCGCCTTGCGGAACTCGTCGCGGTCCTCGGCCTTGCGGATGACCTCGTACTGCGCGCCGATCATCTCGACGCCGAACTTCTCGAGCACGCCGCGCTCGTACAGCGCCATCGCGGTGTTGAGCCCGGTCTGCCCGCCCAGCGTCGGCAGCAGCGCGTCCGGGCGCTCCTTCTCGATGATCTTGGCGACGAAGTCCGGCGTGATCGGCTCGACGTAGGTGGCGTCGGCCAGATCCGGATCGGTCATGATCGTCGCCGGGTTCGAATTCACCAGGACGATGCGGTAGCCCTCCTCGCGCAGGGCCTTGATCGCCTGCGTCCCGGAATAGTCGAACTCGCAGGCCTGCCCGATGACGATGGGGCCTGAGCCGATGACGAGGATGGATTCGAGGTCGTCCCTACGGGGCATGGGGGCCGGCCGGTTCGGACGATCTTAACGGCGCGCCGGCGCCGCGCCTAATGCGCGATGGATTTCCGCGGCGACGTCGGCGGGATCGGCGCCCTGAGCGATCACGTTCCGGCCCGGCGCGACCGGCAGCACCAGATCCAGGCGCCGGGAGCGCGCCTTCTTGTCGCGCGCGAGCAGCGCCTCCAGCCGGGCGGCGCCGGGCAGCCGGCCGGGGTAGCGCGCCGGCAGGCCGCAGCGGTCGAGCAGCGCGCCGATGCGCCGCTCGTAGTCCGGCGCCGCCAGTCCGGTGCGCGCGGCGAGGGACAGCGCGCAGCGCAGGCCCAGGGCCACGGCCTCGCCGTGGGCCAGGCGCCGCGGTCCCGCGGCGGTCTCCAGGGCGTGGCCGAACGTGTGGCCCAGATTCAGGAGCGCGCGCTCGCCGCCTTCGAAAGGATCGGCGCGCACCACGCGCATCTTCAGCTCGGCCGCCGCGCGCGCCGCCGCGAGCAGCGCGGGCGAGGGGCGGCGCAGCGCGGCGGGCGGCGCGCGCTCGAGGCGGCGCAGCGCGGATTCGCCGTCGAGCATGGCGCTCTTCACCACTTCGCCGAGCCCGCAGGACCACTCGCGCGCCGGCAGGCTGCGCAGCAGCGCGGCGTCGGCGATCACGAAGGACGGGAAGTGAAACGCGCCGGCCAGATTCTTGCCCTCCGGAAGATTCACGGCCGTCTTGCCGCCGAGCGCGGCGTCGGCCATCGCCAGCAGCGTGGTGGGGCAGACGGCCCAGCGCAGCCCGCGCAGGGTGACCGCGGCGCTGAAGCCGGCGAGGTCGGAGGTGACTCCGCCGCCGACGGCGAGCACGAGCGAACGCCGGTCGGCGCCGGAGCGCACCAGCGCGCGCGCCAGCGCGCCCGCGCTCGTCAGGCTCTTGCGGCCTTCGCCGCGCGGCGCGCGCAGGACCGTGAGGCTCAGGCCGGCGTCGCGCACCGCGCCCTGCGCCGGGGCCAGCGCCAGGCGCGCCGCCGCCGGATCCACCACGAGGAACACGCGCGAAGGCGCGGGGCGCAGTCCGCGCAGCGCCCGCGCCAGCGCGGGGCGCAGTCCGCCGTTGACGAAGACGGGCTGCGCGAGCTCCGGGGATTCCGCCGCGCTCACGCGTCCTTCTGGCGGAGCCGCTTCCGCCGCTCGAGCACGTGCTTCTCGGTCGCGTTCGCGCGCGCGCGGTCGCGGCGCACCAGCACGAAGAGCAGCACCGCCATCACGGCGCCGATCACCAGCAGCACGGTGGTCATCTGGCCCACCATCGCCGGCGTCTTGCCGACCAGGGGGCGGGCGTCGGCGAACACGAAGACCGGCACGCGGAAGCGGTCGCCTTTGGCGGTTTCGTAGGACCACATCTGCTGGAACCAGCCGCGGTACTCCCAGGTGCCCTGCACCCGGTCGAAGTCGAAGCGGCCCGGGGTGCGCAGCATGACCCGCACGTCGCCGAAGGTGGAGTTGGCAATCCAGGCCTCCGAGTAGGCCGCTTCGCGCAGCGGATTTTCACCGGCGGGCCAGGTGTCGCCGCGGCTGAGGATGCCGCCGACCCGGATCGGCGCGCCGCGGTAAGCCTCCGGCGTGTCGTTGAGCGCCGCAAGCAGCGGCACGTCCAGCCAGGGCGCCGACGCGAACGCGCGCTCGAGCTGCTCCGGCTGCCCGCGCAACGTGCGCGCGACGTTGGCCAGATGCCACATGGCGGCGGCGTCCACCGGCAGATCCTCGGTGATGTGCGGGTCTTCGATCTGCGCCAGGACCAGCGGATCGGGAGCCGTCGCCGGCTCCAGGGTCTTCATGGACATCTGCAGCTCGCGGCCGACGAAGAGGGGCAGGGTCTTGCGCTCGCCGCCGACCAGGCGCGAATGATGCTTGTAGAAGTAGCCGTCGGCCAGCACGTAGTCGCCCTTCACGAACGGATACTCCGGCTGCAGCACCGAGACGTGCAGGAATTCGCGGCCGTCGTCGGTGCGCACCGCCGTCCAGTATTCGGCGGGTGAGTCCGCGGTGCGGTTGAGCAGCTCGCCCTCCAGCAGCAGGCCGCGCATGCGGTAGGGCTGGCCGCGCAGGGCGGCGGCGCCCGCCGGGTCCGCGGCGAAAGGGAAGGCCGGCTCGTTCAGCCTCTGCAGCAGGGCCGGCAGCAGCGACGGAGCGTACTTCACGACGTGCGCGAAGGGCTCCGGCTCGAGAGCCACCTGCTCGGCGAGAGTGCCGTCGCGCACCTGCTGGAGCAGGGCCTGGTCCAGCTCCGGCAGCGCGAGCTGCGCCTGCTCGACGGTGCGGTCGGCGACGACGGGACCGCCGCCGGAGGTCTTCTTCTTCTGCAGGAAGATCAGCGTGGCCACCACCACGGCCGCGCTGACGCCGATCAGGATCAGGCGGCGGCGCAGAACCGCCGAGGTGGCCGCCTGGAGGCTGGCCAGTTCCGCGCGCCGGTCTTTCATCTCCCTCCACGATAGTCGCGCGCCGCGCCGACGAAACCGGCGAAGAGGCCGCGGCTGGCCGGCGTGTCGGCCACGCGCTCGGGGTGCCACTGCACTCCCAGCGCGAAGCGGCGCTCCGGCAGCTCCACCGCCTCCAGCACTCCGTCGTCGGCCCAGCCGGAGGCGCGGAGGCCGCCGGCCACGCCGCCGAGCGCCTGGTGGTGGAAGGACGCCACTTCCACCTCCGCCGCGCCGGTCAGCGCCGCCAGCCGCGACGCCGGGTCGAGGCGCACGCGGTGGCGCGCCCCCCCCCCGTGCGCGGCGGCGGTGGGCAGGTGCTGCACGTAAGGAGAGCCGTGCGCCAGGCCGAGCATCTGCATGCCCAGGCAGACGCCGAGCACCGGCAGGTCGGCGCGCAGAGCCTGACCGAGCAGGGTCAAATTGGTGGCCTGCTGGACCGGCGGCAGGAGCAGGCACTCGGGGGGGGGCGGCGGGCCGCCGAGCAGCCGCAGGTCGGGATCGTCGCCGCCCGTGAGGAGCAGGCCGTCGCAGCGCTGCAGCAGGAGCGCGGTCTCCTCGGCGGTGGCGTCGGCGGGAATCAGGAGTGCGGCGGCGCCGGCGGCGCGCAGCGCGCCGACGTAGTCGCTGAAGAGCTGGTAGCGGCGGCGGCCGGGGTAGGCCGGAGCGTCCAGCAATTCGACGCTGAGCGCGATCACCGGCGCTGCGGATGTCGTCGGCATCCCTCCTATACTAAGAGTTGGCGCCGCATGCTTCCTCTCACAGCTTCGGAGATCGCCGCGCTGGTCGGCGGCAGCCTGGAGGGCGATCCCGGCCGGCCGCTGCGCGCTCTGCGCGACCTGCGCGACGCCGGTCCCGACGAGGTGGCTTTCTTCGTGTCCCAGCCGGGCCTCGGCGGGCGCGGGCCGAGCCAGGCGGATTTTGCGGCGCTTGCCGGCTGCCGCGCCGGCCTGCTGCTGCTGGACGCCGGCGCCGAGGCCGCCGGCCGGCCGTGCGTGCGCGTGGCGCAGCCGACTCTGGCCGCCACCGTGCTGGCGCGGCATTTCGCCGGCCTGGATCCGCGCGGCGAGCCGCCGGCGGAGCCGCCGCGCGGGCCGACGCGCATCCATCCGCAGGCGACGGTGGACGAGACCGCGGAACTGGGCGTGGCCTGCCAGGTGGGGCCGGGCTGCGTGGTGCGGGCCGGCGCGCGCCTTGGCGCGGGCGTCGTGCTGACCGAGCGCGTGAGCGTTGGCGAGGGCAGCGTCATCGGCGAACGCAGTTGGATCGGGCCGGGCGCGGTGATCTACGCGCGCGTGCAGATCGGCCGCCACTGCGCCGTGCAGGCCAACGCCGTGATCGGCGCGCCCGGGTTCGGCTTCGCCTGGAACGGCCGGCGGCATCTGCACATGCCGCAGACCGGGGGCGTGGTGATCGGCGACGAGGTGGAGATCGGTGCCGGGACTTGCATCGACAGCGGCACCTTCCGGCCGACCACGGTCGGCGACGGCTGCATCTTTGACAATCTGGTGATGGTCGGCCACAACTGCCGGATCGGCCGCGCGGTGGTGGTGTGCGGCCTGGCCGGCATCGCCGGCGGCGCCGAGATCGGCGACGGCGCGGTGCTGGGCGGCCAGGCCGGCGTCAGCGGCCACCTCAAGATCGGCGCCGGCGCGATGATCGGCGGCGCCGCGGTGGTGGGCGGCGACGTCGCGCCCGGCGAGATCGTGCAGGGCCACCCCGCCGTGGACCGCAAGCTGCACCAGCGCATCCAGGCCACGGTGCGGCGCCTCGCGCGGCGCAAGGACGCGGCGGACTAAGGCAACGCTGAACCAGTCATTCCGTCCCGGACGCGGCCCTCACGTCCGGGGCTCTGCGTCGCCGGAACCCGCGCCTATTGACCAATAGGCGCAGAACCCGGCTCCTTGATCCCGGACGCGATGCCTCGCGCCTGAACGAAAGCACTGGTTCAGCGTTGCCCTAAGCCGCGAGCCGCAGATGCAGCTGCAGCAGGTTGCGCCGATGCGCTCCGCTCTGCAGCGACTCGAGCGCCGGACCGAACGCGCTCCACTGCCACGCGATGAAGCGGCCGCGCAGGCGCGGGCCGGATTCGGCGGGCGCGATCTGGAAGCCGAAGGGCCAGTGCACCAGGCGCAGGTCGCCCACTTCCTCCAGAAGTCCTGGAGCCGGCGCCAGCAGGTCCGAGGGATAGTCGAGGCCCACCTCCAGGCGCACCCGGCGCAGGGCGGCGCCGCGCAGATCTTCGTGCCACTCCACGCACCCCGTCACCGGCTGCCAGGCCATCTCGTGGCGCGGCTCGGGCCGCAGCAGCAGGTACTCCGGGCCGCCGGAGCCGAACCGGTAGACGAAGACGTCCACTTCGTGGCGCAGGCCGAGGTCGCCGAAGTCGGCGGGGGACCAGGAGATGCCGGGATGCATGCGTTTCCTCAAGGAAGCTGCGAAAGGCTACCCTTCAGCATCGGTTCCCGTCACGAACCTCTCCAGCGTTGATCCGATGAATTACAGGCTCCAGTCCTTGTGGGGCGAGATGATCCGCCGCACCGACTACGAGCGTTGCGCGCGGCCGCGGGTTGCCCGCCTGTCCCTGGAGGGCATGGAGGGTCTCATGGAGCGGCTGGGGCACCCGGAGCGCTCCTTCGTCAGCCTCCACGTGGGCGGATCCAAGGGCAAGGGCACGCTCTGCCATCTGCTCGAGCGCGGGCTGCGCGCTTCCGGCCGGCGGACCGGGCTCTACACCTCGCCGCACCTGCAGGACTGGCGCGAGCGCATCCTCGTGGCCGGCGAAGAGCTGCCGGACGAGGCGCTGGCCGACGCCATCGCCCAGGTGCTGGCCGCGAGCGGCGGCGAGGAGACTTTCTTCGACCTGATGACCGCCACCGCCTTCGTCGCGCTGCGCGCGGCGCGCGTGGAGGTGGGGGTGATCGAGGTGGGGCTGGGCGGGCGCGCCGACTCCACCAACGTCGTGCAGCCGGCCGCCGCCGCCGTGACTTCCCTCGAACTCGAGCACTGCGAAGTGCTGGGGCACACGCTCACCGCGATCGCGGGCGAGAAGGCCGGCATCTTCAAGGCGGGCAGCGCGCTGTGGCGCGGGGACGGACTGCCGGCGGAAGCGCTGCGCGTGCTCGAGGCGCGCGCCGCGGCGCACGGCCAGCCTCTCCTCTCCGCGCCCGAAGGCGGCGCGGCCGTGCCGCCGGGACTGCGCGCGCATCCGCTGCCGCACGTGCGGCGCCTGGGCGCGCTGGCCGCGGCGATGCTCGCCGCGCTGCCCGAGCCGCTCGCGCGCGGCGCGGCGGCGCTGCACAAGTTGAGCGCGCGCGAACTGCAGATCGCCGGACGCTGGGAACCTCGCCGCCTGCCCGACGGCCGCCTCGCGATTCTCGACTTGGCGCACACCGCCAACTCCCTGCAGGCGCTGCTCGCCGCGTTCCGCGCCGCGCATCCCGACGCGTCCGCGCGCGGCGTGCTGCTGGCGCTGCGCGAGGAGAAGGATCCGGCGCAGCTCGCGGCGGCGCTCGGACCTCCCCCCCCCGGCGAGCGCTGGTGGACCTGTCCCGCCGGCGACCATCCGCGCGGCGCGGATCCGCGCGTGCTGGCGCGCGCGTTCGGCGCCACGGCGCTGGAAGCCCCAGCGTTCCCCGCGGGTCCGCAGGTGCTGCTGATCACGGGTTCCACTTATCTGGTCGGCGCGCTGCGTCCGCTGACGTCGCCCGCCGCCGCGCCGGAGCCGGCCCGCGCATGAGCCAGTTCGACGCCACCGAAGTGCGCCTGACCTGGCGCAGCCCGCTGGTCGAGCGTCTGCGCCAGCAGGGCGCGCTGCGCTTCGGCGCCGTCGAGATCGTGCTGCCGCGCTCCTTCGGCTTTTGCTGGGGCGTGGACCGCGCGCTGGCGATGGTCGAGGACGCGCGCCGCGAGCACGCCGGCCGGCCGCTGTGGCTGATTTCCTCCATCATTCACAATCCGCGCGTCAACCAGGATCTGCGCCAGAAGGGCGTGCGCTTCCTGCGCGGCGAGCACGCCGAGCCGGGCGCGTGGGACCGCCTCAGCGAGACGGACGTCGTGATCGTGCCGGCCTTCAGCGCGCTGGTCGAGGATCTGCAGCATCTCGCGGCGCGCGGCGCGACCATCGTGGACACCACCTGCCCCTGGGTGATCAAGCCGCACAAGCGCACGCTCAAATACGTGAAGGACGGCTTCACGACCGTGATCCACGGCACCGTCGGCCACGAGGAAACCGAAGCCACCTGCTCGTTGATCGCGCACGAGGGGGGGGAGTATTTGGTGGTCTATTCGCTGGCCCAGGCCGAGGTGCTGGCGCGGCTGATCGAAGGCGGCGCGCCCGTCGAGGCTCTGCGCGCCGCGCTGCCCGCGCGCGCCTTCTCGCCGGGCTTCGATCCGGCGCGGCATCTGCGGCGGGTCGGGCTGATCAACCAGACGACCATGCTGGCCAGCGAGTCGCGCGCGATCGGCGACCGCCTGCTGGCGGCGGTGACGCGCCGCGACGGGGCCTCCGCCGCCGCGGAGAGCTTCCGCGACTTCGACACCATCTGCCGGGCCACCCAGGACAATCAGGACGCGGCGCAGGCGGTCGCCGACACGCGGCCCGACCTCTATCTGGTGGTCGGCGGCTACGACTCCTCCAACACCAAGAATCTGGCGCGCGTCGGCGACGCCGCCGGCGTGCCCTCGCATCACATCGAGGGCCCCGAGTGCCTCGAGGCCGGTTTCATCACGCACCGCGAGCGCGCCAGCGGGAAAATTGTCAGAGAGTCCGGCTGGCTGCCGGCGCAGCGGCCGCTGCGCGTCGCCTTTTCCGCCGGCGCCAGCACGCCGGACGCGCTGCTCGGCGAGACCATCGAGCGCCTGCTGCAGCTGGCCGGCGAGTCCGCCGCGGACTGAGGGCGCGCGGCGCCGGCCGCTCCTCAGCGCCGCGTCTTGTGATCCGGGCCGGGCGGAGTTTCGCCGCCGGTTCCGCCGTGGATGCCCTCGAGTTCGGCGAGGATCTCCAGATAGGAGCGCAGGCGCGACTCGGGAACGCGGCCCTCGATCACGGCCTGGCGCAGTCCGCAGCCGGGCTCGGTGCGGTGGCTGCAGTCGGCGAAGCGGCAGCGCGCTTCGACCGCCACCATCTCGGGAAAGTGCAGCGGCAGCTCCGACGGCGGCAGGCCGTAGGGCCGGAACTTGCGCACGCCGGGCGTGTCGATGATCGCGCCGCCGCCCGGCAGCAGGTAGAGCTGCGAATTGCTCGTGGTGTGGCGGCCGGAGCCGAGCGCCGCGCTGGATTCGCGCGTGGCCAGCCGCAAACCCGGCGCCAGCGCGTTGAGCAGCGTGGATTTGCCGACGCCGCTGAGGCCGTAGAACACGCTCGTGCGGCCGGCGATGGCCGAGCGCAAATCGTCCATGCCGTCGCCGCGCAGGGCGGAGGTCGCGTGCACCGGAATGCCGGCCGCCGCGTAGCTCGCGCGGATCGCCGCCAGCTGCTCCGGCTGGCCCAGGTCCACCTTGTTGAGCACGACGCGCGCCGGAATGCCGGCGAAGGAGCAGGCGACCAGGATGCGGTCGGCGGCGATGGAGGAGAAGGGCGGCTCCGCCAGCGAACTCACGACCAGCACCTGATCCACGTTGGCGGCCAGCAGCTGGCGCTCATCCTGGTCTTCGCCGCTGCCGCGCCGGCAGAAGAGATTGCGCCGCGGCAGAACTTCCGCCACGGCGAGATCGTCGGCGCCGGATTCCAGGAGCACGCGGTCGCCGACCGCGATCGGCACGCGGTCGTCGCCGCGCCGGTCGAAGACGCGGCTGCGCCAGGATGCCGCGTGGACGCTGCCGTCCGCGAGCCGGAGCTCGCATTGGCGCGCGTCCACGCGCAAAACCAGGGCGGAAGGGGCTTCTGCCTCGCTCACTCGAGCAAGGCTACCTCGTTCGCGCCCGAGGGGCCGCTTTCGCCGAGCACCAGATCCAGGCCGCCGTTGCAGTCCAGGTCCAGCATGAGGATCGAAACCGCCGCCACGGTCGGCAGGCTGAGGTCCAGTTTGCTGAAGCTGCCGTCGCCGGCGTTCAGCCAGACCTCCACTTCGCCGGTGTCGAGCCCGCGCACCAGATCCAGGTCCCCGTCAGCGTCGGTGTCGCCGGCCGCCAGGGACAGGACCGCCGCGGAGGGCAGGGTGTTGGCGGAGGCGGTGAAGCCGCCGGAACCGTCGTTCAACCAGATCTCGGTCACCGCGCCGTCGGCGGCGCTTGCGAGATCGGGGTCGCCGTCGCGGTCGAAGTCGCCCAGCACGACCGCCATGGTGACGCCCGCGCTGCCCGCGTTGCCGAGGAAGACGAACACGCCTCCGCCGTCGTTGCGGTAGACCACGTCGCTGCCGCCGCCTTGGGCGAGCACCAGATCCGCGTCGCCGTCGCCGTCGACGTCGCCCGCGAGGATCGCGCGCGTGTCGTCGCCCGGCAGCGTGCCCGGAGCCTGGACGAATCCGCCCGAACCGTCGTTCAGCCAGATGGTGCTGTCGTCGCCGCCGCCTTCGGCGCGAGCCAGATCCGGATCGCCGTCGCGGTCGAAGTCGGCGGACGCCATGCCGACGGTGTTGGCCAGCGGCAGGCTCACGGGATCCAGGACGTAGGTCGCGGGCGCGGTGCGCAGCCAGAATTTCACCGGCTCGGCCGGTCCGCAGGTGACCAGGTCCTGATCGCCGTCCTGGTCGGCGTCGAAGACCAGTGCCGAAGTCGTCTCGTCGCTCTCGAAGGCCTGCAGGGCGCGCGCGAAGTGGCCGGAGCCGTCGTTCAGCCAGAGGCTGTCGAGCCCGTTCGCCGTGTCTCCTTCGAACACGTCCTGGTCGCCATCGGAGTCGGCGTCGGTGGCGGCGAGGGCGAAGGTGTAGCCCGCGCCGAATCCCGCGGTGATCTCGTAGCTCGGCGGCGTGCCCGCGCCTCCGGCCGAGTTGAGCCAGATCTGGTTCGGTCCGTCGTCGCTGCCGGCGACGAAGTCGAGGTCGCCGTCGCCGTCGAAATCGGCCAGCGCCACCGAGGTGGTGGTGTCGTTGCCGAGGCGCTCGCCGGAATCCATCAGGTTGCCTTCTTCGTCAAGGAACCAGATTTCGTCCGGCTGCTTGTTGGCGTTGCCGGCCACCGCGTCGAGGTCGCCGTCCTGGTCAATGTCGCCCAGCGCGACCGCGTCGGTCGCGGCGTTCACCAGCTGCTTGGTGCCGGTGAAGAAGCCCGCGCCGTTGTTGTACCAGGCGCGGCTCGGATCGCGTCCGGCCACCACCAGGTCAAGGTCGCCGTCGCAGTCGAGATCGCCGGCGGCGATCGAACGCGTGCTGCCCGATCCGACGCGCTGGCCCGAATCCACGAACTGGCCGGAGCCGTCGTTGAACCACACGGTGTTCGGGCCGGAGTTGCCGATCACGCCGTCGAGGTCGCCGTCGCCGTCGAAGTCTTCGAGCAGGACGGTGTGCGTGTTGTGCCGTCCCAATTCTTGGCCGGAAGCGGTGAAGTTGGCGTCGCCGTCGTTGAGCCAGATCGTGTTGGGCTGGCCGTTGCCGACGCCCTCCAGGGCGTCGAGGTCGCCGTCGCCGTCCACGTCGCCGAGCGCGAAGTCCTCGGTGCGGCCCGAACCGAAGGGCACGCCGCCGGTGAAGTTGGCCTGGCCGTCGTTGCGCCAGACCTGCGACAGATCATTGCTGGCGTTGCCGACCAGCGCGTCGAGATCGCCGTCGCCGTCGAGATCGCCGAGCGCGACCGCGCGCCCGCTCTCCGTTCCCAGACGCGCGCCGGAATCGGTGAACACGGCAGCGCCGTCGTTCAGCCACACGTAATCCGGCTCGCCGTCGTCGTGCGCGGCGAAGAGGTCGAGATCGCCGTCGCCGTCGAGATCGCCGGCCGCCAGATCCTGCACTTCCTGGCCGCCGAAGGTGTTGCCCACGGGGTAGAAGCCGGGCACGAGATCCGCGCCGGCGGAAGGCAGAGCCGGAAGACCGTCCACGTCCACGATGGTGCCGGGACCGAGGTTCTCGGCCACGTCCACGCCGGCTTCGTCGCCGCGCAGCGTGATGCGCGCTTCGGCGCCCAGCGTGATCGTCACCTCATTGGTCGCCGGACCGGGACGCACGGTGGCGCCGGCGCCGAAGGAATCGTCGGGCGCGGTGAGGACGAAGTGCTCGATGGACGCGCCGGAGGCGTCGATCGTCTGGTCGAAGGGGACCACGAGCTCGCCGGAGGCGCCGGGCAGCGGGGCAGCGCCGCTTTCGTAATAGCGCGCCGCATCGTCGACGACCGGACCGGCGGCCTCGTTGTCATCGTCGCCACCTCCGCAGGCTGTCAGGGTGAGGATGCCCGCCAGCGCATATCCGCACCGGCGGAGTAAGTGAGTTTGGGTGATAGGAATCATGTATCCATCTTAGGCCAACAATTCGCATAGAATGGGAAAATGAATCGTTTCGATCCGGTGAGCTCTACGCAGAATTCGCGCCTCAAGGCGGTGCGCGCCCTGCGGGCCGGCCGCGACCGCGATCATCTGCTGCTGGAGGGCCGGCGCGTCGTGAGTGAGGCGCTCGACGCGGGAATTGCGCTGGAATGGGTGCTGGCGGCCGAGGATGCGCTGCTCTCCGATTCGCATCTTGCGGCGCTGGCGGCCCGCGCCGCCGTCGCCGGAGCGGAGGTCGTTCCCTGCGCTCCCGCGCTGCTGCGCGAAGCCGGCGATCTGGACAGTCCCGCCGATCTGCTCGGCTGGGCGGCGCGTCCGGCCGGCGACGCGGCGGCGATGCTCGCCTTGCTGGAGCGCGGCCAATGGCTGCTCGCCGCGGCGGGAGTGCAGGATCCCGGCAACGTCGGAGCCCTGGCGCGCGTCGCCGCCGGACTCGGCGCGGCCGGATTCGTCGCGGGCGCGGGCAGCGCTTCGCCGTGGCATCCGCGCGCCGTGCGCGGGTCGAGCGGAACGTGCCTGCGCCTGCCCGTGGCGGAGCGCGCCGATTTGCCCGCGCTCGCGCGCGCTGCGCAGGAGCGCGGCGCCGAGGCCTGGGCCGCCGACGCCGCCGGCGCCGACGCGCGCGGCGCCGCCCGCGATTGGCGCGCCGCCGGCCGCCCGCCGGTCCTGCTGATCCTCGGCGAGGAAGGCCGCGGCGTGCCCGCCGAGCTCGCCGCGCTCTGCGCGCGCACGGTCGCGGTGCCGCTGGCGCGCGGCGTCGAGTCGCTCAACGTCGCCACGGCCGCGGCGGTGCTCGGCTGGGAGCTCTTCGCGCGCGGCGGGGACCGGTGAGCGAGGGCCTCTTTGACAATCCCGCGGAGGCCGCCGCCGGCGCGCGGCGGGCGCGGGCCGACGCGCCGCTGGCCGAGCGCATGCGTCCGCGCGCGCCGGAGGAAATCGTCGGGCAGGCGCATCTCGTCGGGCCGGGCGGCGCGCTGCGGCGCGTGTTCGAGGGCGGCGAGATCGGCTCGATGGTCTTCTGGGGCCCTCCGGGCACCGGCAAGACCACGCTGGCGCAGCTGCTCGCCGCGCGCGCCGACCTGGAGTTCGTGCCGTTCTCGGCGGTGCTCTCCGGCATCAAGGAGGTGCGCGAGGCCATGGAGAAGGCGCGGCGTCTGCGCGCGGCGGCGCAGCGCAAGACCCTGCTCTTCGTGGACGAGATCCACCGCTTCAACAAGGCGCAGCAGGACGCGTTCCTGCCCTTCGTCGAGCGCGGCGACGTGGTGCTGGTCGGCGCCACCACCGAGAATCCCTCCTTCGAAATCGTCGGACCGCTGCTCTCGCGGGTCACGGTGCACATCCTGCAGCCTCTGTCCGAGCCCGAGCTCGTGGACCTGCTGCGCCGCGCGCTGGCCGACCGCGAGCGCGGACTCGGCGCGCGCGAGCTGACGGCGACGGACGAGCAGCTGCTCGCGCTCGCGCGCCTGGCCAGCGGCGACGCGCGCCGCGCCCTCGGCGCGCTCGAGGCGGCCGCCCGGCTCTGCGACCTGCGCCAGCCCCTGCCCGACGCGGCGCTGCAGCAGGTGCTGGCAGGCCGCGCGCTGCTCTATGACAAAGCCGGCGACCAGCACTACGACCTGATCAGCGCGCTGCACAAGTCGGTGCGCAATTCGGACCCCGACGCCGCGCTCTACTGGCTGGTGCGCATGCTCGAGGCGGGGGAGGACCGCCTGTTTCTGGCGCGCCGCCTCGTGCGCATGGCCGCGGAGGACGTCGGCCTCGCCGATCCCGGCGCCCTGCGCGTGGCGATGGACGCGCGCGACGCGTTCCACTTCCTCGGCACGCCCGAGGGCGAGATCGCGCTGGCGGAGCTGGCCATCTACCTGGCTCTGGCTCCGAAGTCGAACGCCGTCTACAAGGCCTACGAGGAGGCGCGCTCGCTGGTGCGCACCGGCACCGCGCATCCCGTGCCGCTGCACCTGCGCAACGCCGCCACCGCGCTGATGAAGGACAAGGGCTGGGGCGCCGGCTACCAGTACGCGCACGATCACGCCGGCGCCACCACGGGCATGACCTGCCTGCCCGACGCGCTGGCCGGCCGCACGTTCTATCAGCCCACCGCGCAGGGCCTCGAAGCGCGCATCCGCGAGCGGCTCGAGCAACTGCGCGCGGCGCAGGCGCAGGCCCGCGGCGCGAAGACCTGACGTCAGACGAAGGTGTTTCTGTGCTCGAGCGAGCCGCCGAGCGCGGCGAGCTTGCCGCGCACCCCGAGCGAGCGCAGCGACAGCCCGCGCTCCGCCGCGCGCGTGAACACTTCCTCGATGGACTCGACCGGCAATCCGAAGAGCACCATCTGGCCTTCGGGCCGCAGGCGCCGCACGAACGCGCCGAACGCCTCGAGCGAAGCCGGCGCCATGCCCTCGCAGCCGCACAGCACCCAGTGATGGAACGCGCCGTCGCCGACCTCGTCCACGCGCCGGTGCAGGCGCCACTCTCCGGCCGCGCCGCTGGCGGCGGCCAGCGCGCGGAACGGATCCTCGTCCTCGGGATGGGCCACCAGGTCCACCTTGCCGAAGCCGAGCCGCAGCGCGGCCAGCGCCGCCATCGCGCAGCCCGCGCCGGCGCCGAGGAATCCCAGCGCGCGCCGCCGCCGCTCCGGCAGATCGGACAGCGGCGCCAGGGCCTGCACGCCGAGCAGTGCGCCGGCGGCGAGCCATTCCGGCACGCGCGCCGCGGCCGGGCGCAGGTCGAGAGTCAGATCCCGCTCCGCCGGCACCGCGTTGGCGTCCAGCTGCAGGAAGAAATCCCCCAGGCGTAGCGCGCCCCGCCCGACCAGGTCCATGGCGTCAGGATAGCTCTTCGGGTTCTTCGCCGGCGGCGCGGGCCGGCGCCGCCTTGTCGAAATCCGCGGCGAGGCCGCGCCGCTCGAGGTCGGACAAAAGGCTCATGTGCGCGAAGGTGGCGCGCAGGCAGGCGCCGGTGCCCGCGACGAGCAGGTTCGGCTTCTGCCCGGCCTCCGGACCGTGCGGCAGTTCGGCCAGGAAATCGGCGTTGCGTTTCTCGAGGGCGCGCCGGTCGAGCAGGAAGATGGCGCCGCGGTCGGTCTCGGAGCGCAGCAGGCGCCCGCAGCCTTGGCGGAACATCGCCAGCGCCTGCGGCAGATAGATGCGGCTGCGGTGCGGCCCGCGCCCCATGCGCGCCATCTGCGCGTAGGCGTAGCGGTCGAGCGGCCCGAACGGCAGCTTGGGAATCACGACGTACTCGCAGGTCTCGCCCGGGAAGTCCACGCCGTACCAGAAGGTGTCGAGGCCGAGCAGAACGCTCTCGGTCTGGCGCCGGAACAGCGGCATGATCTCCTCCTTGCGCAATCCCGGCATGCCCTGCCAATAGAAGGGCAGGCCGAGCGCGCGGAAGTGCGGCGCCAGGCGCTCGCCGACGCGCTGCAGCACCACGCGGTTGGTGAAGAGGCCGAGCAGCCGGCCGCGCGTGCGCTCGGCCAGGAACAGCAGCACCCGTTCGACGTACTCCAGCCACGCCTCGTGCCCGGGACCGGACGCGAAGAACGGCGGCGCGTCCTCCGGCACGCAGACCAGGGCCTGGCGCGGGTCGAAGGTGGGCGGACCCTGGAAGGTGGCGACCGGGCGGCCGGCGCTGATCTCGGTGGGCGTCTCGAGGATGTCGAGGCCGAGGTAGCCCTTCATCGCGTTGAAGCCGCCGCGCAGGCAGGTGGTGGCGGACACCAGCGCCGCGCCCGCCAGCGAAGGGAAATAGACCTCGCCCAGCCATTTCTGCGGCAGGAGGAATTTCAACTCCAGCAGCGGCCGCCGGCGCTGGTTGAATTCCATCTCGAAGTGGAAGTCCTCGCTGAAGTCGGCTCCCTCCGTCTCGCCGCCGATCCACAGACCCAGGCCTTCGCGCCAGTGCGCGAGCGGCTCGAGCGGGCGGCGCAGCATCCAGCGCAGGCGCACCGCCGCGCGCTGCGGCACGTCGCCCAATTCCTCCACGCAGGTGCGCAGAGCGCCGTCCAGCCCGTCCAGGCCGGCGCGCAGCGCTTGCAGCGCGGTGGCCAGGCCTTCGCCGCGCGCGCCGGTGAGATACTCGTGCAGCAGGAAGGCGCGCTCCTCCTCGGTGAGATCGGCCTGGACTTCGCGGCGGAAGATCTCGAAGGCGCGCGCCTCGCGCGCGAGCTCGACGACCGCGGCGTCGAGGCTGGCGGCGAAGTCCTGCGCGTTCCCCGCCGCCTCGGCGAGGCGCGGCGGCAGGTCGCCGGGAGCGAGGCGCTGCAGCAGGCGCGCCAGCCGCGCCAGCGGCGCCGCGTCGCGGCCGCGCCCGCGCAGCAGATCCGCCGCCAGCTCCGCGACCTCGTCGAGCTCGATGTCGTAGGAGCGCGCCGACAGCGCCACTTCGTGCAGGTGATCGCACTCGTCGAACACCACGTGCCCGATCTCCGCGGGCTGCGACAGCACGTAGGCGTGGTTCGTCACCAGCAGGTGCGCGCGCTCGGCGCGCAGGCTGCGCACGCCGGCGCCGCAGCGCAGGGCGGCGCGGCCGCGGCAGCACTCCGGCAGAGCGCGCACGCTTTCGACCACGGCCTGGGCCGCGCGCCCGGCGCGCAGCGCGTGATCCAGCGGCAGGCCGGGCGCCACCGGGAATCCGTCGAGGTCGCCGGCGAAGTCCTCGGCCCAGAACAGCGCCAGGCGCATCCAGGTGACGCGCGCGATCGGCGAGGCGCCGCCGGAATCCGGCGCCACGTCGGCCAGCGCGCGCCCGCACAGATAGTTGGCGCGGCCCTTCATCAGCGCGACGGGCGGCGCGAGTTCGGCCGGCAGCCCGGCTTCGCGCAGCAGGTCCAGCGCGCGCGGCAACTCGCGGAAGAAGGCCTGCTCCTGCAGGGCCCGCGTGTAGGTCGACACGGCGGCGCGCACGTTGGAATGCGCGCACCACAGCAGCAGCGGACCCAGATAGGCCAGCGTCTTGCCCGTGCCGGTGGGCGCGTCGGCGAGCAGGAACTGATTGCCGCCCAGCGCCGCGGCGACGGCCGCGCCGAGCGCGCGCTGGCCGGGCCGCTCCGGCGCGCCCGCGTCCGCGCCGTGGAATTGGCGCGGCAGCAGGTCGAAGTAGCGGTCCAGCACCGTCTGCGCTTCCGGCGGCAGCGCCGCCGGAACTTCGCTGCGCAGGGCGGTCTTCTGCCGGCTGCCGAAGTCGCGGCGGTAGTCTTCGGCGAAGCGCGGCTCGAGTTCTTGCAGCACGCGGTCGGCGTCGAGCGGCGCTTCGGCCAGATCGGCGCTGAAGGCGCCGTCCTCCGGCGCGTTGAAGAACAGATCCTGATCCTCGCCGCCGCCGTAGCCCGAAGGCAGGTCGAGCAGGCGCCGCACCGCCTCCAGCCATTCCCAGGCGCCCTGCTCCTCAGGGCCGGTCTCGCTGAGCAGATCCTCGAAGCCGCGCGCAAAGAGCCGGCGCAGCGGCGCCGAGCGCTCGAAGTGCGCGCGCACCAGCGCCTCGCAGAGGCGGCGCAGATCGGCGGCGCGCGCCTCGCCTGCGGGCGGGCGGCCGCACCAGCGCGTGAACAATTCTTCGAAGGATCCGCCGCCGCGCTGCGGATGCAGGAACACGGCGAGGCTCTCGAGATCCACCACCACCGGCGCGCGCTCGCCGGGCCGCAGCAGAGCGTGGCGCGCCAGGAAATCGGCGCGGCCGCGCGCGATGACGACGGTGCGCCCGTCCAGCGCCGACCAGGCCGAGGGCAGCGTGTCGCGCCAGAAGGGCAGCGCCCGCAGGCGCTCGCCGTGGAGCCCCAGTTCGGCCAGGATCCGCGGGGCGTGCCGGGGCACGCCCCCGGCTCCTCCGAACGGGGAGCACCAGAGGGCGGGAATCAGTTCGTCCTTTCCCTCTTCCTTGCTGAATCTCGCCGCCTCCGTGAAATAGACCCCGTCCGCCGCGGGGTCGGGCCCGGTGGTCCAGTAGGCGCAGAAAACGGGAGCGGCGGAGGACGGCATGCCGGATTCGCCAGGCATCGAGCGCGCCGCGATAATAGCCCGAGTGCCGCGCCGCGGCAGTCCCTCCGCAGTCCCCTTCGCTTCCCTTCCCATGCTCGAGATCACGGACATCCAAGTCGAGGGTTACGAGCGCGTCCGCCGCGCCGTGGATTCCTCCCGCGGCCTGCACGCCCTCATCGCGGTGCACAGCACGGTGCTCGGGCCGGCTCTGGGCGGCATGCGGCTGTGGCCCTACGGCTCCGTGGAGGAGGCCAAGACCGACGTGCTGCGCCTGTCGCGCGGCATGACCTACAAGGCGGCCTGCGCCGGCCTGGATCTGGGCGGCGGCAAGTCGGTGATCCTGGCCAAGCCGGAGGACAAGACGCCGGCTCTGTTCGAGGCGATGGGCGACTTCGTGCAGTCCTTCGAAGGCCGCTACATCACCGCCGAGGACGTCAACACCAAGGTCGAAGACATGGGCCACGTGGCCAAGCGCACGAGCTTCGTGGCGGGCCTGGCCGGCAAGTCCGGCAATCCGTCGCCCAAGACCGCGTGGGGCTGCTTCATCGGCCTGCAGGCGACGCTCAAGGAAGTCTTCGGCAGTCCGGACGTGAAGGGGCGCACGGTGGCGATCGAGGGCGCGGGCTCCGTCGGCAGCGTGTACGCGGATCTGATCGCGAAGGCCGGCGGCCGCATCGTCGTCGCCGACATCAAGCAGGAGTCCGCCGAGCGCGTGGCGAAGGCCACCGGCGGCACCGTGGTGCGGCCGACCGAGATCCACAAGGCCGCCTGCGACGTGTTTGCGCCCTGCGCGCTGGGCGGATCGCTCAACGACGAGACCATTCCGCACCTGCGCTGCAAGGCGGTGGTCGGCGCGGCCAACAACCAGCTGCTGGAAGACCGCCACGGCGACATGCTGCGCGCCCGCGGCGTGCTCTACGCGCCCGATTACGTGGTGAACGCCGGCGGCCTGATCAACGTTTACGACGAGCTGATTCCCGGCGGCTACGTGGAGAAGCGCTCGCTGGCGAACGCGGAGAAGATCGGCGACAACCTGCGCCGCATTTTCGCCATCAGCCGCGAAGAGGGCATCAGCACCGCGCGCGCCGCCGACCGGTTCGCCGAGCGCCGCATCGCCGAGCGGCGCGGCAGCGGCGTGAAACGCTAGCCGGTAATCACTTCGACGCCGGTCTCGGTCACGAGCAGGGTGTGCTCGGTCTGCGCGATGCGCACCTTCGGGTCCGGATCGGCCAGCGGCGCGAACTCCATGATGCAGCCGATGCGCAGCAGGCGCGCCAGGCTGGTTTCGATGGCGGCCGAGGGCAGCGGCCCCAGCGAGCGGCGCGCGAAGGGCAGGCCCTTCATGGCGACGATCGCGGCCCACACCGCGGGATCCACGTCCTTCATCTTGCGCGGCTCGCGCTCGACCATGAAAATTTCGCTGCGGCCGGTCTCGTGCACGTGGCCCTTGCCGTCGGTCGCGAAGGGCTCGATGGCGACGACCATGCCGGGGCGCAGCACGTCGTCCTGATCCGGGTCCGGATGCGCCGGCACCGCGGGCGCGCAGTGCACGGTCCAGCGGCCGACGCCGTGGCCCGTGAGATTCCACACCGGCCTGAATCCGTGCGCGAGAATGGCCTTCTGGATGGCGGCGCTGATGGTCTGAATGGCGACGCCCGGTCCGGCGGCGGCGATCGCGGCCTGCAGTCCGGCGGCGCTGGCCGCCACCATCTGGTGGTAGCGCGGATCCTGCCCGAGGTACACCGTCTGCGCGGTGTCGGCGACGAAGCCCTCGATCTCCACGCCGATGTCCACCTTGGCCACGTCTTCAGCTTCGTAGCGCAGCGGATCCCCGGGCCGCGGGCAATAGTGCGCGGCGACGTGGTTGCGGCTGGACTGCGCCGGAAACGCGATGCCGCCTCCCTGTGCGCGAATGAAATCCTCCACCTCCAGCAGCACCTCCTCCAGGCGGGCGCCGGGCTGGATGCGCTTCACGGCCATTTCACGGGCAGCCTTGGCGATCCTTCCGGCGGCGCGGAAACGCTCGCGCGCTTCCTGGCTCAGGGCGGGCAGTTCGGTGACGCGCACGGCGGGGCGATTCTAGGGCTGCCCCCGGCCGCATCGCGGGGCTTCAGTCCGGGGCGGAGGCAGCCGATAGGAGACGAACCCCTGCGGACCATGATCCAGATCCAGACCGGCCAGCGCATCGGCCCGTACAGAATTGCCGGCCTGCTCGGTCGCGGCGCATTCGCGCAGGTGCACCTGGCGGAAGACGCCAAGGGCCGGCAAGTGGCGCTCAAAGTCGGTGACACGAGCGGCGGCGGCAAGTTCCTGCCGCGCTTCGAGGAGATCACCACCGAGCGCGACGCGCACGCCGTGAGCCCCGACGAGACGCCGGCCGAGGCGCTGTTTCTGGATCCGGAGCTGGGCGCGCGCGCCGAAGTGCTGGACGCGGCCGAAGTGGACGAGCTGCTGGTGAAGGAAGCCGAGCTGCTGGTTCGGGCCGACGGCGCCGGCACGCCGCGCCTGCACGACGTGATTTGGACCGCCGGGCGGCCCGTGCTGGTGATGGAAGCGATCCGCGGGCTGACGCTGCGCGAGCGGATCCGTTCGCTGGAAGGCGTGAAGATGAGCTGGCTGGTGGACGTCTGCGGCATTCTCGAGGGCTTGCAGGCGAAGGGCTGGACCTGCCACGGCGACTTGAAGCCGGAGAACATCCTGGTGACGGAAGGCGAGAAGCTGGTGCTGATCGACCCGGTGCCGGAGTCCTGCCGCGCGGACCGGATCGTGACGACCCCGGCCTACAATCCGTTCCTGCGCTGGGATTCCAAGGGCGACGCGCAGGCGCTGGCGATCCAGATCTACGAACTGCTGGCCTGCTCGCTGCCTTTCGAGCGCTCGCCCTGGCCGCTGGCCGGGACTTCGTTGAGCGCCCACGGCGAAGAGGAGCGGCGCCTGTCGCTGTCGCTGTTCCTGTCCTTCCCGCCGCTGCGCGAGGTGAACGCGCTGACGCCGGCGCTGATCAGCGAGTGCGTGCATCACGCGCTGTGCGACGCGCGCTACGGCCTGAGCGAACTGCGCCGCGACCTGGAAGGCTTCCTGATGCGCCGGTAGGGCGCGTCGGACGGCGTCCGGCGGCGGCCTAGAATGGCGGGAATGCCCGCCGTCGCGCGCCGCACCCTGATTCTGGGCCACAGCCCGGATCCCGACGACGCCTTCATGCACTGGGCGCTGGCGACGGATCGCCTGGACACGGGTGGATTGCGGTTCGAGCACCGGCTGGAGGACATCGAGACGCTGAACCGGCGCGCGCTGCGCGGGGAGTACGAGATCACGGCCGTCAGCATCCATGCGTGGGCGCACGTCGGCGGGAAATACGCGCTGCTGAATCACGGCGCGAGCATGGGAGAGGGATATGGTCCGCGCATCGTGGCGCGCGAGAGGTTTGGGCTGGAAAAGCTCGCGAAGGGCGGCGGCAAGCGCATGGCCGTGCCCGGCGAGTGGACCAGCGCGCACCTGGCGGCGCAGATGCGGATCGGGGCTTATGAATATGGCCTGGTGGACTTTGACAAAATTCCGGAGGCGGTCGCGCGGGGGGAGTACGACGCGGGGCTGCTGATCCACGAAGGACAGTTGACCTTCCAGCAGCTGGGCCTCGTCCTGCTCGAAGATCTCGGCGCGTGGTGGGGGAAGGAGACGGGCGGCCTGCCGCTGCCGCTGGGGGGGAATTGCGTACGCCGCGACCTCGGTGATCTGATCCCCGAAGTCTCACGCCTGCTCCAGGCGTCAATCCGCGAAGGCCTCGAGCACCGCCAGGAAGCCGTCGCCTACGCGCTCGGCTTCGGCCGCGGCCTCGACCTCAAGCAGGCTGACGAATTCATTGGCATGTACGTCAACGCGCGCACCCTCGACTACGGCGACGACGGCCGCGAAGCGGTGCGCCTCTTCCTGCGCCGCGCGCGCGCCGCCGGGCTGATTCCCGAGCATCCCGAGCCGGATTTCGTGAGATGAGGCGGATTCTGCTGGCGATGGCTGCGGTGCTGTGCATCGCCTGTGCCGATCGGGCACCCGCCGCTTCGTCCCTCGCCTCCTGGCCCGTCGAGTGGCAAATCATTCACGCCCTGGCCCAGGAGCACGTCGAGAAGTGGCGCCAGCGGAGCGGCCAAATCACTGAGATTCTGATCAAGGAACCTGTCCGCGGTGAAGTTCGCGAGCACGACCTCGATCCGTCCGAGGCCGCCTCTCTCGGTTGGGGGCTCGCAGAGACCTGGGATCTCTACTTCGCGGCGGAGCCGTTGCATCTCGCGGCCCCGGCCGGGACCATGACAGACTTCCACGTCGTGTCCGGCGAACTGTTGTCGAAAGGATTGGAGGAGCAAAGCTGGAACGGTCGAGCGATCGGATTTCCCAGCACCGATGGCTACTTCGTCGTCACGCGGCTCGTGATTCATCCCGATGGCGGCGAGGCCCTGGTCGAATGGGGTTTCATTTGCGGCGGCCTCTGCGGCCAAGGGGCCGTGAGCCGACTCGCACTGGAGCAAGGCCGTTGGATTGAGATGAATACCATCAGGACCTGGATTTCCTGATGTGGCGATGCCGCCCGTCCATGAGATCGGGCTGGATGCTCCTGCTCCTCTCAGTCGGTTGCGCGAGTGCGAAGCCTTCGGCGCCGACCCCTATCGTCCTGGAACTGCCTCGCGAGCTTCAGGTGGTTCTCACGGTCATGCAATATGGCCAGAACCGGTGGCATGGAGATCTGCAGGACTACGCCATCAACGAGGAGTTGGAAAGCACCATGCCCTGGTGGACCGAGGTGGACCCGGCAAGCCTCGAAGCCGACTTTCCACCCGAGAACGGATGGAGCATTCCCGTGCAACTGTGGTCAGGCCTGCCGTGCCGGGTCAGGCCGAACAAGCTCTTCGACTCTCTCCAACTCGACGGATTCTTCCGCAGCCACCCGAACCTCCCCAGCCAGTGGGAGGTATACCAGCGGATGATGCCAAGCCTGCAGGGACTCTATGCCTTCGAGCGTCCTGCCTTCAGCCGGGATGGAGGTACTGCCAAAGTCTACTGGACGCTTTACGGCACGAGTCCGGATGAATTGCCAGACCTCGGACATGCCCGGCTCGTCTGCATTCAAGGTCATTGGATGATCGTCGAGTGGTTCGAGGATTCACTGCGTGACGTCAGTTTCGGCCCTTGCGTCAAAACGATCGAGTGAATTCCTGCCTGCGCCATTTTCCGCGCCGCGCGCGCGCCGCAGAGCTGATTCCGGAGCATCCCGATCCGGATTTCGTGAGATGAAGGCGCACTGGATCCCGGCACTGCTTCTTGCCGCTTGCGGAGGCGAGGACTGGTCAGATCCGGAGATGGTGGCGGCGGCCACGACGGAGGTGCGCATCATTGAGGCGATTGTGACGCAGAAGGCTGAGTCCTGGGCCCAGCAGGGCAAGAGCGTGCCCACCTCTCTGGTCCTGAGTGAGATGGGCGGCGGTGGCGCCATCGGGCCGAGCAGCCTCGACCGCGCTCAGGCTGACGGCTACGGATGGGGCCGGCCGGACACATGGGACGCATTTTTCGCCAGCCCGGCGCGTTCGCTGAGAATTCCGCCTCGCGTCGAAGTCTCATTCCACCTCGTGTCCGATTGGCAGATCTCACTCGCGACCGGACCTGGGTTCGACTGGTATGGAGGTGGCGCGGGCTATCCGGGATCCCAAGGTTACTACTCGTTTGACAAGTTAACGCTGAGCTACGATGGAACGGAAGCAATCGTGCTGGGAGCGTTCACCTGCGGCGGCCTTTGCGGATCGGGATCCATCTACCACCTCGTGCTCGAGGATGGGGTCTGGCGCATCGCGCACATGGAACTGCTATGGATTTCCTGACCTTGCCGACAGGGGTCTTCGCCAGAGGCGGATTGTTGATTCCGCTCCTCATCAGTGCCTGCCTCGCGCCGATTCAACCGCCCCTACCTCCTGAGCAGCTTCTCCCGGAATCTCCACAAAAACATCCTCCGGAGTTGCAAGTCGTCTTGGCCGTGATTGAGTACGAGTGGAATCAGTCGGAGAATTCAGGGGTTCGGACTCCTGGGGACATCCTGCTTCACGTGTGGCTCGGTCCAATGGACGATCGCCTGACTCGCGACCTGAGAGATGTGCTCCCCGCGACACAAGCCTCCACCTGGGAGTACGCACGCCAGGAGAAGGAACCTTGGATCGTGCCTCCGGATCTCCAGGGATCCATCCCTGCGCGCTTGATATGTCAAGCTGAACTAGACCAGTTGCACTTCGCGCCCGAGTACGCGAATTGGGAGTATTGGGATGCCTTCCATGCGGCATTTCCGGCAGCAAATGGATACTACAGTTTCGCACGCCCCGCCTTCTCTCACGACGGAACGGAGTCCATCGTCACGTGGACCTGGAATTGCGGTCCGCTGTGCATGAATTGGTGCGCCGCCCGCCTTCTGCTTCGCGAGGGCGGATGGCAGGTGGTTGAATGGCAGTTGCTCGGCGTCTCCTAGAAGTTCCATGAAACGGAGCCTGCAATCCTGGAGTGGTGGACGGGTTGGAGCCATTGCAGCCGGACTATGGGCGACCGTTCTCTCCGCCGCCTGCAGCCGCGAGGACTGGTTGGATCCGGAGAAAGTCGCGGCGGCCACGACGGAGGTGCGCATCATCGAAGCTGTCCTCGACCATCGGATTCGCAACGCGAATGGGCATGAGCCTGGGGGATCGCGGCCCATCGTCATGAGCACGGTGGGGGGCGCGTCACTCCGGCACGATCGCGAGGACTGCCGCAAGCTCGGCTGGGGTGATTCCGCAACGTGGGATGCCTACTTTGCTGCGAGTGATCGCCCGCTTCGAGTGCCCCCTCACGTGAAACCCTCGTTCTCCTCGGTCTCCGACTTCGCCACCCGTCTGGGCCGTGGCTTGGACGATCAATGGTACGGAGGGGGCGCAGGCTTTCCGGACAGCGGTGGCTACTACGTGTTCGGTCCTCTCGCCCTGAGTTCGAGTGGTCAGGAGGCGATCGTGTATTCGGCGTACGTCTGGTGCGGCAGGGGGTCTTACCGATCCGTTCATCAACTCGTCTTCGACGCGGGGGAATGGCGCGTAGTGAACGAATCCATCGAGTCCCATCCGGATCCTGCGCGCATGCCGCCCAGGGATCCCACGATCACCATCTGCTACTGATGCCCGCGCCGGATTGGCCAACCTCACCGTCGCGGAGGACTGGTCAAGTTCTCCTTGAGCTGGCAGGCAGGGGGCAGATCCGGAATGCGCTGGAGCAGGCTCGCGTAGACCCGGTCCATGAGCCTTCGCGTGTCCTCGTAGACCGCGAGCGTCGGCGGGACGTTGATCCAAAGTCGGTAGATCCCGAGCGTCCGTTTGCCGCTCTCCACCTCGCGCACCTCGACGACGCCCGACAGCTCGCCGGCGCGGTAGAGGTACTGCTCGTAGGGCGGATCGCGCACCAGGCACTCGAACCAACGCCAGGACGTCGACGCCGGCATGGTGTGGCGCTCGACGTCATGCACCCCCGGCACTTCCTCCAGCGCCGCGATGACTTCCTCCGACGAGGGCAGGCGATCGATCTCGACGGAGCGCTGGATGCCGTAGAAGACGTCGCAACTCGCAGTTGTCAGAATGAGAATCGCCACGAGAAGCGTGCGGGCGAAGGTCGGCATCGGGTCGGGAGGAGAAGTTACCCGTCCCCGCGCCGGAACTCAGAACTTCACAGCCTCTTCACCCTTTGCCGGCGCGCGCTCGATGCTCCGCGTAGATGCACGGGCCGACCAGGGCGGTGAGCCCGGCGGCGCGGGCGGTGGCGGCCGCTTCTTCGTTCTCGGCGCCCGGTTGCATCCAGACGACCTTCGCGCCGGCGGCGATGGCTTCGGCGACCACAGCAGGCACGTGCTCGGGGGAGCGGAACACGTCCACGACGTCAACGCCCTGAGGAATGGCCGCGACGACGCCGGCGATGCCGCGCGACGCGAGTCCCGGATTCACGCGCGTGACCTGATACCCCGCCTTCTCCAGATACGCCGCAATCCAGTGACTCGGCCGCTCCGGCTTCTCGGACCAGCCCACGACCGCCACCGTCTTCGCGCGCTCCAGAATCTCCGGAATCGTGTTCACAATCACCACCTTCAATCCAGATTGATCCAAACCGACTTCGACTCGGTGTACGACGCGATCGCGTCCGCCCCCAGATCCCGTCCATACCCCGACTCCTTGAACCCGCCGAACGACAGCGCCGGATCGTACAGGTTGTAAGCGTTCACCCACACCGTCCCGGCGCGCAGATCCCGCGCCAGCGCCAGCGCCTTGCCGACGTCGCGCGTCCACACCGCAGCCGCCAGCCCGTACCGCGACTGGTGAGCGATCCGCAGCGCGTCCTCCGGTTTGTCAAAGGGGATCACGGCCATCACCGGCCCGAACACTTCCTCCTGCGCCAGCGGCGCGGCCGGATCCACGTCGGCGAACACGGTCGGCGCGACGTAATACCCCTTGCCGCCACCGGCCTCCTGCCGCAGATCCTTGCCGCCGGCCACCAGCCGCGCGCCGCCCTCGGCGCCCTTCTTGAACCAGCCCAGCACGCTCTCGTACTGCGCCGCATTGCACACCGGACCCATCCGCGTGCCCTCCTTCAACGGATGCCCGACGGTGGTCTTCGCCACGGCCGCCGTGAGCTGCTCGAGGAAAGCCGGATACGCCTCCCTCTGCACCAGCACGCGCGAGCCGGCCGCGCAGACCTCGCCCTTGTTGTAGAAGACGCCGGTCATCGCGCCGCGCACGGCCGCCTTCTGGTCGGCGTCGGCGAACACGATGTTCGGCGATTTGCCTCCCAGCTCCAGCGTCACGCGCTTCAGCGTCGCGGCCGCCTCGCGCTGGATCATGCGGCCCACCTCGGTGCTGCCGGTGAAGGAAATCTTGTCCACGAGCGGATGCTTCACGAGCGGCGTCCCGACCTGCGAGCCGCTGCCTGTCACCACGTTGAACACGCCGGCCGGCAGCCCGGCTTCGGCGCCGAGCTTCGCCAGCCACAGCGCGGTCAGCGAAGTCTGCTCGCTGGGCTTGTGCACGACGGTGTTCCCGCAGGCCAGCGCCGGCGCGATCTTCCACGCCGCCAGCAGCAGCGGGAAATTCCAAGGGGTGATCAGGCCGCACACGCCCACGGGCTCGCGCAGGCGCAGGCCCAGCGCGTTGCCGGCCAGCGGCAGCACGCCGCCCTCGATCTTCGTGACCCAGCCGGCGTAATACCGGAAGATCTCCCCGACCAGCGGGATCTCGATCTTCCCCGAATCGAACGCCGTCTTCCCGGTGTCGTAGGTCTCGCACAGCGCCAGGTTGGCGCGGTGCTGATCCACCAGCTCGCCCATGCGCCACAGGATTTTCGCCCGCTGCGCCGGCGCCATCCGCCGCCACGCCGGGTTGGCGAAGGCCGCCGCCGCCGCCCGGACCGCCCGGTCCACGTCGGCCGCGTCGCCGGCCGCGACCTGGGCGTGCACCGCCTCGGTCGCGGGATCCACCGAGCCGGTGGTCTTCCCGCCCGCCGGGGCGACCCACTCGCCACCGATGAAATGGGAGGCCGGCGGATACTCCGGCACGGGGTAGGCGACGGGCTGGGCCGAAATTGAGGTCGAGGAAGCCATTTCTCAGCCGATTGTAGTCAAGAGGCCTCACACAGAATGGCGGCGGACAAGCAGCCGGAAGACCAGCCGGGTCTTCCGTTGGTGCACGTCCTTGTCTCGGAAGACTTCTTCTGGGAGAGGATCGTGGGGACTTTACGCGCACTGCGCAAGGAGCCCTTCACGCCCGATTGGCAGGGGGACGTTTTCGAGCAAATCGCCTCCCGGCCGGCCCTGGGCATGGTTTTGGACCTCGAGGACGCCTCCTGCAACGGCCTCTCGGTGCTTAGGAAAGTGCTGAAGGACAAGCGGACCCGGGGCTGGACCCTGGTGGTCTACTGCTCCCACGAGGCCAAGGAGCTCCAGGCGGCCGCCACGGCCCTGGGATTGATGGTGGTGCCCCGCTCGACCTTCGCCGGGAATTTGGTCAAGATTCTCCAGGTCTTCGGCCTCCCCGGGCCCGAGAAGTCCTAAGTCCTTGCCGGAAAGGGGTTTGCGGCCTTGCCGCGGGGCCCGCTTTGGGCTAGAATGTTGGCCCACTGGCGGTCCGGCACAACCGGGCAGGCCATTGAGCCGCAGCCGGCGGGTCCCTTCGACACCGGAATCAGTCGGCGAACAGCCGCAGCCCTTCCAAGACCAATCCAAGCCCTGGATCGAGCGTGGTCAAACTCTACATCAAGTCGAACTGCAAGTCCTGCGAGAAGGCGGTCACCTACCTCAAGAAGAAGGACGTCCCCTTCGAGCAGGTGGACATCCTGACCAGCCCTCCGGCCAAGAAACTGCTCGAGAAGGCCGTGGACGCGCTGAACCCGAAGGACGCCTTCAACAAGAAGGCTTCCGCCTACAAGGACCTCGACGTGGAGAACCGCACCTTCAAGACCAAGAAGGAAGTCGTGGATCTCCTGCGCGAGAACCCGGACATGATCCGGCGCCCCTTGCTGGCGCGCGGCGAGAAGGCGATTCTCGGCTTCGACGAAGCCGACTACGCCACCTTCCTGCGCTAAGGCCGTGGAAACCTCTCCCCAGGCCGGGGAGAGGGCTGTTCCCGGGCGGGGGGCCGCCTGGCAGCCCGTCGTCGCCTGTCCGCTCCAATCCGCTCCGGCGCGCGTCGAAGCCGTCGCCACCGAAGAGCCGCTGGAAATCCGCGTGCGCGGCGCCGCCTTCGCGGTGCTGCTGCGCACTCCGGGCCGCGAGCGCGACCTGATCGCCGGTTTTCTGGCCAGCGAGGGCATCCTGCAGAGTCCGGACGATCTGCGCGCGATCGAGCCCTGCCCGCCGTCCGCCGGCGGCCTGCCCGAGGACGCGGCGTGGAACGTGGCCCTGGCCGAAGGCGTGCGCTGCGAGCCCGAGCGCGCGCGCGGCGGCGTGGTGGGCTCCTCCTGCGGCATGTGCGGCACACGCATGCTCGCCGATCTGCAGCGCGCGCTGCCCCGCCGGCCCGGCCCGCCCGCGCCGTTGCCGCCGCTGGCCGAGCTGCAGCGCGCCTTCGCCGAACTGCGCCGCCGCCAACCCACCTTCCAGCTGACCGCCGGCACGCACGGCGCCGGCCTGGCCGAAATCGAGCCCGGCGGCGGCTTGCGCCTGCTCGACGCGGCGGAGGACGTCGGCCGCCACAACGCCGCCGACAAACTGCTGGGCGCGCAACTGCGGGCCGGCAACTGGCCGCTCGCGCGCCCGATGCTGCTGCTCGTCAGCGGCCGCGTCTCCTACGAAATCGTTCACAAGTGCGCGCTGGCCGGAGCGGCCGCGGTGGCCGGCGTGGGCATGCCGACCAGCCTGGCGGTGCGCGCCGCGCGCTCCGCGGGCCTGCGCCTGCTGGGTTTCGTGCGCGACGGGGGCGGGCTGTCCTACGCCCCCGAGCCCGCGCCGGACTAATTGTTAGTACTCGATGTCGGCGAGATCGTGGATCGCGAAGTCCATCGCGAACTCGCGGTCCACGTCGATGATGCGGCCGCGGCCGAGGCGCTCGACGTAGGTGATGGCGCCGTGCTCTTCGCGCCCGTCCTTGAAGCGGACTCGGACGTTGTAGCGGGTGCGCGCCTCCTTGAGGCGGCGGATGAGCTCGATCGGATCGGGAAGCTCGTGGGCGGGAACCGGAAGTACCATGCTGTTGCGGGGGTTCAGCGTTGCAGGTGAGTGAGGCTCGCCCCGGCGTGCAGCGCGCCGGAACGAAGCAGAAGAGCCGACCAGGTCTCGAAGGGCGAATCGCTCGCTTCGGCCAGGCGGCGCAGCGCGGACAGCGGCTCGAAGCCGCCGGACATCGCCGAGGTCTCGCGAATCGCGACTTCGCAGCCGCTCGCGTCGAGCGCGTAGACGAGACCGACGTGGACGGCGCCGACCGGCGTCGTTTCGTCGTTTAACAATCCGACGGGCCGCAGCGCGAGCGGGCCGGGCGGCAGGATCAATTCTTCGTGCAGCTCGCGATGACAGGCGCGCGCGAACAATTCGTCGCCCGCCTCCGCGCCGCCGCCGGCCGCGGCCGCGTCCGGCGCGTCGCAGGGATTGACGTGCCCGCCGACGCCGATCGAGCGTTTGCCGTGCAGCCGCTTCTCGCCTTGCGCGCCGAGGCGCGTGAGACAGAGCAGCTCGCCGCCGCGCTGCACCGCGACGTACGGAATGGGTTGTTTGTATTCCGGGTGAGTTTCCGCCCAGCGCCGCTCCGCGAAGAATCCGTGCTCGCGCGCGGGACGGAGAAAGCGCTCCTCGAGGACCGCGGGCTCCAGGGCCAGCAGGCCATGAGGGGTGAAGGTCGGGAAGAGAGCCGACCGCGGAACGACCCAGACGAACTCCAAGGTGGGCTGATTCTGCCCCCGGCAAGGCCATCCTGCCAGCCCCAACCACCAGATCTTGTGGAAAACCCCATGCAGCCCACGATGGCTGGGATCGCTAGGTATGGTGGCGCCCCAAGACCCCGGCCCGCCAAGAAAAGTGAGTGTCGCTCTGTAAGCCGGGTCCTGTCCTCCTTGCGGAGGGGCTGCCATTCCTCTGGGTCCGACGTTGCCGCCGGCCTCGAACGCCCTACCCGAAGGTCATTGCGGTGCGGGCAGCACCTCCCTTCCTATGTGGGCTTTCTCCTGGTGGGGTTTGCCTTGCCACGCCCGTCGCCGGACGCGCGGTGAGCTCTTACCTCGCCGTTTCACCCTTGCCGGCCCCTTGCGGGACTTAGGCGGTCTGTTTTCTGTGGCACTTTCCCTGAGGTCGCCCTCGGTGGCCGTTAGCCACCACCATGCCCTGCGGAGCCCGGACTTTCCTCGACCGGCTTGCGCCGGCCGCGGCCGCCCGAACGACACTCGCGGGCATTCTAGCCTTGCGGGCGCTCTTCGTCGTCCGGCGGCGGAGGCGGCCGGTCCATTTCCTGCAGGTACTCGCGCAGGATCACCACCGCCGCCACGCTGTCCACGCGCTCCTTGGCGCGCAGGCGGTTCATGCCGCCCTCGCGCAGGAGCGCGTTGGCCTCGTGGGTGGTGTGGCGCTCGTCGCGCTCGAGCAGCGCCACCTTCGCCGGCAGCGCCGCGCGCAGCGCGCCGAGGAACAGGCGCACGATCTGCACCTGCGCGCCCTCGCGCCCGTCGGGCAGAAAGGGCATGCCCACCAGCACCGTGCGCACGTCGCGCTCCCGCACCGCGCTGACGATGCCCTGGACGGTGGCCTCCAGGTCCTCGGTCACGAGCGCCGGCAGGGGCGAGGCGATGATGCCGAGAGGATCGCAGACCGCCAGGCCGGTGCGCTTCTGCCCGTAGTCCACGGCCAGGACGCGGCCCACGGCCATCAGGTGGCGTCCTCGCGGCCGCGCGCCTTGAGCGCGTCGACGAAGCGCTTGACGTCCTCGGCGCGGTCGCGGCGCGCCACCAGGATGGCGTCGGCGGTGCGCACCACGACCACGTCTTCGAGGCCGAGCACCGCGATGATCTGCGGCTCGCTGGAATAGGCCAGCACGCCCTTCGCCTGCTCGGCCAGCAGCAGTCCGCCCTGCGGGAAGACCGCGACGTTGCCCTGCGCGTCCGGCTCGAGCTCCTCGTAGAGGCTCTTCCACGAGCCGACGTCGCTCCAGTGGAAGGGCGTGGCCAGAACCAGCACGCCCGCCACCTTCTCCATGATGCCGACGTCCACCGCGACGCTCGGCAGGCCGGGATAGATGGCGTTGACCGCGCGCTGGAAGTCCGCGGTGCCGTGCTGCGCGAGCATCGCGTCGAGGCCCGCGGCCAACTCCGGCATGTGCGCGCGCACCGCGTCGAGCAGCGTGGAGGCGCGCCAGACGAAGATGCCCGAGTTCCACAGGTACTCGCCGGTGGCGAGGAATTCCTTGGCGCGCGCGGCGTCGGGCTTCTCGGTGAAGCCGGCGACCTGGAAGCAGTCGAGGCCCTCGAACTGGCCGGCGCTCGCGGCGCGGCGGATGTAGCCGTAGCCGGTGGCGGGCCAGGTCGGGGGAATGCCGAAGGTCACGAACGCGCCGGGCCGGTCGGCGGCGGCGGCTGCGGCGCGCAGCGCGCGCTGGAAGTCCGCGACCGGCTTGATGGCGTGGTCCGCGGGCAGCACCGCCAGCACGGCTTCCGGATCCTGCTCGGCGATGACGCCCGCCGCCAGCGCGGCGCAAGGCGCCGTGTTGCGGCCGACCGGCTCGACCAGGACGTTGGACACCGGCAGGCGCGGGCAGACGCGGCGCACGCCCTGCACCTGCTGCGCGTTGGTGACGACCCAGGTGCGCTCGATCGGGATCAGCGGGTCCAGCCGCGCGATCGTCTCGGCGAGCATGGCCTGCCCGCCGGTGATCGGCAGCAGCTGTTTCGGGCGATTGCGGCGGCTTTCCGGCCAGAAGCGCGTGCCGGATCCGCCCGCCATCACGACGGCGTGCAACATCGGGCGAATTCTAGGAAATCCGCGCGTCAGACGTCCGCCGGCAGCGCCGGCGAGCGGCGCCAGTCCGGGCGCGGCACCGGCGGCACCCACAGCGGGAAGGGGATGCGCTCCGGATCGCCGACCAGGATCTTGCCCAGCCCGCGCTGGCGCAGGCGCGGCGCGGCGGCCGGGCCGTAGACGTCCTGCTCGACGAACCAGTCGAGCACGTCGCGCACGAGCGGCAGGCGGCCGAAGAAGCCGAAGGTGCGCACCGTGACCTTGAGGCCGAGATAGGAGTCCATCGTCATCAGGCGCTCGCCGGTCACCTCCAGGAGCGGGTGCTTGAGGCTGAGCTCGTCCACCAGGATGCGGCCCTCGCCGAGCAGCGTCAGGCGCAGCCGGCCCTCGTTGAAGGTGGGGGACTCGATGCCGACCAGGCGCCAGATCTGCGCGAGCACCGGCACCGTGCCCAGCACGCCGTCGCGGATGTCGAGGCGCACGCTGCCGCGATAGTTGATCGGGCTGGGATCGGGGCTGCGCAGGCTGAAGACGCCGCTGAGCTTGCCGGCCAGCGGACCGCGGAAGCCGAGCTCCTCGCCCATGCGTTCGAGCAGGAAGTCCTCGAAGCGGAATTCGGAGCGCACCTCGGCGCGGCCGGTCAGCCCCAGCGCGAAGGAACCGTGGCGGCCGGCGCCTTCCTCGTCGATCCAGTCGGTGGCGACGCGCCCGCCCAGCGCGTTGGCGGCGAAGCGCGTGACCACCGCGCGCTCGTGGCTGATCTGCAACTCGGCCCGCGTGTCGGTGACGCTCACGCCGGCGACGACGGCCGCGCCTTCGTCCAGGCGGAAATGCCCGGAGAAGTCGTCCGGCCCGCGGTAACTGAAGTCCTCGCAGGTCAGCAGGCCCGCGCCCTCCTCGACCGGGGGGGGGCCGGCCAGCCGGAACCCCGAGAGCTCCATGCTGCCGGAGGCGGTCACCTGCGGCGCTTCGCCCGCGCTCAGCGCGACGCGGAAGCGCAGGTCGCGGGGCGCGATGCGGCCGTCCAGGCCGATCTGGTCGAGCGCGTCGAGCACGCCCTGCGAGGCCACGAGCCCGAGCGGCGGCCGCAGCTGCATGCCCAGCGCCGAGAGCACGCGCCCCTCCAGGGTGAGGCCGGCGGCGTCGAGCCGTCCTTGACAATCCTGCAGCATCAGCTCGACTTCCGGCCCGGACAGCACGAGATCGCCGGCTTCGATGCGGCCGCCCGAGTAGACCACGCGGCCGCCGAGCTCGAACCGCGCCGTGCCCTGGCGCGCGGCGCGGCGCAGGGGCTGCAGCTCCAGCAGCAGCGGCGCCAGATCCACGCGCCCGCGCGCGGCGAGCGGATCGTCCAGCGGCAGGTCGAGGTTGGCGGAGAAGCGGCCTTCGAGGCGCTTGCGCGCGCCCCAGGACTCCACGCCGAGAATCTGCAGCAGGCGCTGCGACTGCTCGTTGGCGAGGCGGGCGTCGGCGATCGTGAGACTGAGGCTGCCGGCGAGGCCGCGGAAGTCGCGGCCGTGCAGGCGGGCGCCGGCGCGCAGCGGCGCCTCGCTCCACCAGGCGCGGGCGTTCTCGGCCAGCAGGCTGTAGCCGCCCGCGCCCAGGGCGAGCCCGGCCGCGCCGTGCACGGAGCTCAGCACCAGGCCTTGGCTGGGCAGCGCCACGCTGGCCTCGCGCAGCTGCAGGCCGATCGCCAGCGAGGTCTGGATCGGCGTCCCAGCCGCCGCCGCATCGAGCGCCAGGGGCAGGCGCAGCGCCACCTGCCAATCGGCCTCGCCGGCCCAGCTGGCTTCGAGGATTTCCGGCGGCATGCCGAGAGCGCTCACCCACGGCGCCGCGGGATCCAGGCGCGGCAGGCCGCTGCCGGCGGCGGTGCCGGTCCACTCCGTGCCGCCGCCGGCGAGGCGCTGCGAGCGCACCTGCGCGCGCGCGCTGACGCCGGCGGCGCTGACCGAGCCGCCGATGCTCAGGTCGCCGTCGCTGAAGTGGAAGTCCACGGTTTCGGCGCTCACGGATTCGCCGAGCAGGGGCGGCGCGGCGCGCACGTGCGCGGCGTGGGCGTCCACGAAGACGCGGATGCGCGGCCCCTCCGTCCGCAAGCGCACCATCGCCTCGGCGCGGCCGCCGCGCGGCGAGCCGAGCTCGTCCCACAATCTCTCCAGCAGCGGATTCGCCGCCAGCCGCCGGCCGAGCAGCGGCCCGACCGGATGGCGCAGCGCCTGGATGTCCAGATCCACCAGCGCCAGATCGCGCACGATCTGGATCGAGCCGCCGGCGCGGATGCGCGGCGGCAGGCCCGGCGCCTCCTGCGGATCGATCGCGGCCTCGGCCAGTCCCCCCTCGCCGCGCAGCAGGATCAGGTTGTCGGCAGCGACGACGTGGCCGACCTCGAGCGCGATCGGCTCGGGATAGGCGAAGCGCTCGCCGGTCTGGTCCTTGAAACCCATGTACCGGAAGCCGAGTCCCGCGAAGGGCACCGCCGCCAGGAAGCGCGGGGGGGGGGCGCCGGCCGCCAGCTCGCCGCTCAGGCGCAGGCGCGCGCTGGTCGCGCCGCTCAGGCCGAGATTGTCGAGGATCTCGGTGGCCAGCGGCACCACCGGCTTGAGGCGCGTGCGCAGGCTCTCGTCGAGCTGCAGGCCCTCGAGCCGGGCGCGCCCGTCGTAGCTCCAGCCGGTCCACGGATCCGCCGCCGCATCGGCGGGCGCGCGCACCAGCTGCAGCTCGGCCGCGAGGCTGCCGTGCGGCGTGTGCGCGCGCATCGCGGCGTGGACCGCGCGCCGCGCGTCGCCGGTGAGATGCAGTTCGTCGAGGGTGATCGGCAGCGGCACCATCTCGTGGCGCAGGCCCTCGGCGGAGCCGCGTAGGTCCAGGCGCCAGAGCTCCGGCTGCAGATGCACGCGGCCGCGCAGCTGCGCGTGCCGCCACTCCAGTCCGATCTGCCCGAGGCCCAGCGCCAGCGGCGTCGGCAGCTCCAGCGCCTCGACTTCCGCGCTCACTTCCCAGGCGCCGGGCTCGGGGCCGAGGCGCAGGCGCAGATCGGTGGCGGCGGCGAACGGCTCCACCAGCTGGAGCACCGCGATGCCCTGAGTCACCGTGCGCCGGTCCGCGCCGACGGCGGCGACGAGGCGGCCGTTGATGCCCTCGGCGGCGACGCGCCGGCCGTCGGCGAGGGTCCATCCCAGCGCGCCATCGGCCAACTCCACCTCGAAGGTCCTGGCGCCGCCGTTCTCCTGCCGCAGCAACTGCAGCGTGCGCATGCGCCCTTCGTCGAGCTCGGCGCTCCAGCCGTGCACGGACACGCGCACCGCGGTGGAGCGCCGCGACTGCCAGGGCCGCAGGTCGAGGCGCAGCTGGATCGCCTCGGCGACCGCGAGCTCCACGCCTTCGAAAGTCAGACGGGCGTCGCGCACGCGCAGCTTGCCGGTGGCCCAGCGGAACTCGGCCTTGCCTTGCAGGCCGAAGCCCGGATGGCGGCTCTGCAATTCCTTCTCCGCCAGCCCGACCGGGGCCGGCAGCCACACGAATCCGCTGGCGCCCGCCAAGGCGCCCAGGATCAGCGGAATCCAGCGGGCTTGCTTGAGCCTCATGCAGAGGCGGCCGTCGCCGCGGCCGGCCTCTCTTTGTACACGCGCCGCACCCGCGCCCCAATGCTGCAGGTGATCTCGTAGGGAATGGTGCCGGCGCTGCGGGCGACGTCGGCGGCGCCGATCACCTCCAGCCCGTCGCGGCCGATCAGGGTCACGGTGTCGCCCACTTCGACGCCCGGCACGTGGCCGACGTCGGCGGTGCAGTAGTCCATGCTCACGGCGCCGACCAACGGGCAGCGGCGGCCCTGCACCAGCACCTGGCCGTTGCCGCAGGCGCCGAGGCGCCAGGGCACGCCGTCGTTGTAGCCGATGGGCAGCACCGCGAGGCGCGTCGGACGGTGCGACCGCCAGCGCCCGTCGTAACCGACCGGCGTCCCCTCCGGCACGTCCTTGAGGAAGACGACCTGCGTGCGCAGCGAGAGCACCGGCTGCAGGTCGGCGGCGCCGGGCAGGCCGGCCGGCAGAATTCCGTAGAGCGCGATGCCCGGCCGCACCGCCTCGCCGCGCGGCAAGAGTCCGGTGAAGAGCGCCGCGGAATTCGCGCAGTGCGCCGGCGGCACGCGCCCGAAGACCGTCCCCACCAGGCGCGCGGCGTCGAGGAACGCGGCGTGCTGCGCCGCCGTCTCCGGATTGCGGCAGCCGTCGGCGGCGGGGAAGTGCGTCATCACGCCGCGCAGATCGAGGGCGGGGAATTCGCGGATCGCGCCGGCCACGCGCTCGACCGCCTCCGGGCGCACGCCGAGGCGGCTCATGCCGACGTCCACCTTCAGGTGCACGCCCAGGCGCTGGCCGCTGCGCGCCGCGAACTCGCCGAGCTGGCGCGCGCGGCCCTCGGAGTGCACGCCGACCTCGACGCGGTGCGCGAGCAGATCCTGCAGCTCGGCGTCGATCACGGTGCCGAGCACCAGCAAGGGCACGCGCACGCCTGCGGCGCGCAGCGCCAGCGCCTCGCCGCCGTCGGCCACGCCGATGCGGTCCACGCCCTCTTCGGCGCAGACCTGCGCCAGTTTCAGCGCGCCGTGGCCGTAGGCGTTGGCCTTGAGCACCGGCCACACGCGCGCTGCGCCGGCGCGCGCGCGCGCCACGCGGAGATTGCCGCGAAAGGCCTCCAGATCCACTTCCGCCCACGCGCGATCCCGCGACGCCATGCGCGCAGGCTAGCGCGCGGCGCGCGCGTTCTCCAGTTGCAGGCGCGCAGCGCCGGACGCGCGCAAGCGCGGAGGACGCGGAGGAAGGACCTTCGGCGCGCCGGCCTAGCGGCCGCGCAATCCGAGCAGGCCTTCGTCGCGCACCGCCTCCAGCGCGGCTGCGGCGATCGCGGCGGAGAGTCCGGCGCGCGCGGCCGCGCCTTCGGTCCAGACGGCGGGCGGCTCGGGCAGCGCGCGCAGGCGCGCCGACTCGGCGGCGACCGCCTGCAGGAATTCGTCGCGGCTGGGATGCGCGGCGAGCAGCGCGTTCATGCGGTCGGGATCGTGCTCGCACTGCAGCCAGGCTTCGTCGAGCGTCGCCGCGGCGCCGGCGAAGATCGCCTCGGGCCGCTCGCCGGGCGCGAGCATGCGCGCCGCCAGCGCCTGGCGCAGCGACCAGTGCTCGCGCCACGCGGCGAAGGAGGCCTTGATGCGCCCGTAGATCTGCGCGTGGCGTTCGCCCGGGATCGGCGAGACGGTGCGGGAGTCCCCGCCGAGCGTGCGCAACCAGGCGACGGCTTCGACGTCGGAGACCTCGAAGGTGCGGCCGCTGTCCCACACGTCCCACAGGCGGATGCCGGCGTAGACGCCGCCTTCGCGGTTGCGGTAGGCGTGCTCGAAGTAGTCGCCGACCGGATTGAGCTCCGGCTGCGCGTCCAGCGCGCCCAGGGCCCAGGCCTGGTAACGGCCGTCGGGCGGCCACTGGCCGCGCAGCGCCGCCTGCACCTCGGCCTCCGGCGCCGGCGGCTGGGAGGGGCGGACGAGGGCGTCCCGGCCGGGGTCCCAGCTCCAGCGGCCGGGCGGCCGGGGCGGAGTCTTCTGCTGGCCGAAGAAACTGCGGTGCAGGCTGCGCCAGGGAGCGTCCTCCGGCTGCCAGACCTTGGTCTTGAGCTTGAGAGCCGGCGCGTACTCCTCGGCAGCGAAGGCGCGCGCCAGGTCCGGATCCAGCCGGGGCGCCTCCGCGACGCGCGGATGGAGGGCCAGGCGTGCCGCCGCGCGGCAACCAGGATGGTCCTGGGCCAGGACGGCGGCCCAGACGGCCGCGGAAACCCGCTCCTGCTCCTCGGCGGGGAGGTCGCGGAAACGCTCCAGAATGAGCGATTCCTGGCCGTCCGCGTCAGCCTGGGCGCACGCGCCCAGGGCCAGGAGGATGCCGGTCAACACCATGGGATGGTAGCGGAATGGCGGAATTCGGCGGAATTCCGGCGTTTTCTCATTGACTTGATCCGGGCAGGCGCACCACAATCGGCGCATGGAACGGCGACTTTGCCGTCCAAACATCCCCTAGAACCCCGAACTCGGGATTCCAGGGCCTCCTGAAACCTGAGAGACCAAATGGCAAAACCCAAAATGGCGAAAGGCAAACCCAAAGGCAAAACTGCCGGCGACCTCATCATCTCGAAGAGCCGCACGAAGGCCGCCGTGAAGAACTGCAACGTGTCGGGCGACTTCTACGGCGCCCTCGACGCCTTCGTCCGCAACGCGATCAAGAGCGCGGAAGCGCGCGCGACGACGAACGGCCGCAAGACCCTGCGCCCGCAGGATCTCTAAGCCGCGGAATCCGCGAAGCAGCGGCGTGTCCGGAGAACGGACGCGCCGCTCTTTTTTTGCGCCCGCTGCGCTCCGGACGCGGAAGATGTCAGACCGGCCGCTGCGAAGGTCAGTCGGCGCGGGCGGCAGGACGGAAGGCCGCGGGCCGCAGGTAGAGCGGCAGGGGCGGGCCCAGTTCCGCGACGCCGGCGCCGTCGGCGCGCGCGCCGCGCAGGAAGGCGAGCTCGAGCAGGCGCGCGGCGCGCGGCGCGACGGCGGGGCCGAGCGCGGCGACCTCGTGCGGACAGAGCTGCGCGTCGCCGGCGACGCGCGCGCCGCGCGGCACCGCGTCCGCGACCTCGTCGCGGCGCAGCAGCTGCGGCGCCCGCACTGCGCTGACGCCGCCGCCGCTGCGCCGGTAGACGGCGTGATAAACCTCGTTGCGGAAGGCGTCCACCAGCACATGCACGTCAGAGCCGGGCGGAGCCGCGAGCGCCGTCGCCTCCAGGGAGCACAATCCGCCGCAGGGAATGCGCAGCGCGTAGGCCAGCGCGCCCGCGGCGGCGCAGGCGATGCGCAGGCCGGTGTAGGAGCCCGGGCCGGTGCCGACGATCACGCCGCGCACGTCCTCGCGCCGCAGGCCGGCGGCGCGCAGGAGCGCGTCAGTCTCGCTGAGCAGGGCGCGGCCGCGGGCGCCGCTGAACTCGGCTTCCGCGATGCGCTCGGGCGCCGCGGCGAGCGCGGCGGTGCAGGCCGATCCGGACAGCTCGAAAGCCAGCAGCGCGCCGCTCATTCGGCCAGGATGCCGTCGCGGCGCGCGGCCGCCGCCAGGCGCTGCAGCGCGCTCTCGACCAGCGCCGCGTCGCGGGCCTCGACCATCAGGCGCAGGCGCAGCTCCGTGCCGGAGAAGCGGATGACGCTGCGGCCGCTGCCGGCGAGCTCGCTCTGCAACCGGAGATCCTCGGCGGCGAGCGCCGGCAGCTGCTCGAGCGGCACGCGCCGGCTGACTTTCAGGTTCAGCAGCCGTTGCGGGAAGTCCTGGTATCCGCGCGCGAAGTCCGCGCCGCCGATGCCTTCGCGCGCGAGCACGCGCAGCACCCGCAGCAGGGTGTAGAGGCCGTCGCCGCGCCAGCCGTGGTCGGCGCCGAAGAGCAGGTGGCCGGACTTCTCGCCGCCCAGGTTGAAGCCGCCGGCGCGCATCGCCTCGGCGACGAAGCGGTCGCCGACCTGCGTGCGCAGCAGGCGCACGCCGGATTCCGCCAGCCAGGTCTCGAGCGCCAGATTGCTCATCACGGTCGCGACCACCGTGGACTGCGCCAGTTCGCCGCGCCGCTGGTGATGGCGGCCGAGGCCGGCCAGCAGCGCGTCGCCGTCGAGCACGCGGCCGGCGCCGTCGAGCACGATGCCGCGGTCGGCGTCGCCGTCGAGGCTGATGCCGAGGTCGCAGCCGCGCGCCGCGGTGGCGCGCGCCGCGCCTTCCGGATGCAGGGCGCCGCAGTCGCGGTTGATGTTGGCGCCGTCGGGACGGTCGTTGAGCAGCACCGGCTCGGCGCCGCAGGCCGCGAGCACGCGCCCGGCCAGCTGCGAGGCGCCGCCGTGCGCGCAGTCCACCAGGATGCGGCGGCCGGAGAGGTCGAGATCGGCGAAGGCGCCCTGCAGCCAGGCGACGTACTGCTCCAGGGCGGCGGGGTCCGCGCGCAGCGCGCCCGGCGCCGCGGCCGGCGGCGGCAGCGGCCGCTGCAGCGCGGCCTCGATTTCGCCCTCGGCCGCGTCGGGGAACTTGGCGCCGTCGTGGCCGAAGAGCTTGACGCCGTTGTCCTCGGCCGGATTGTGAGACGCCGAGACCATGATGCCGGCCTGGAAGGGGCCCGCGGCCGCCAGGTAGGCCAGCGCCGGCGTCGTGCACAGGCCGAGCTCCTGCACGGAGGCGCCGCTGCGGCGCAGTCCCGCGCCCAGCGCCGCCACGATGCCGGGGCCGCTGGCGCGCCCGTCGTGGCCGATCACGACGCGCGCGCCCGCTTCCTGCGCCGCAACGCGCGCGCCGAGCACGCGCCCGAGGCCGACGAGGAAGTCGTCCACCAGCGGCCATTGGCCGGCGCGGCCGCGGATGCCGTCGGTGCCGAACAGGCGCTCGCTCATGGGCCGGCGCGGGTGACGACGACGGCGGCGTCTTCCGGATTCACCGGCTCGATGGCGAGCGCGTCGAGCAGGCTGGCCTTCTCCTCCGGCTCGAGCCCGATCAGCGTCCACTCGACGTTGACTTCGCGCTGTTCGAGCAGATCGGCCGGCAGGCGCGAGAGCGGCAGCAGCAGGAGCACGTGCTCCTCGATCCACGGGCCGAACGCGACGCCGGGCGGCAGCGCCTCGTACTTGAGGCTGGCGCGCCATTTGGCGGAATAGGCCGGCGCCTGCCAGCGCGGCGGGCTGGCCTGCAGCACCTCGAGCGCCGGCGCCCACTCGTGGAAGCCGCCGGCGCGCAGGCGCACCGGAATCGTCACGCGGATCCAGCTGGGGTCGAGCTCGAGGCCGCGCGCGCGCCAGGATTCGGCCAGGCGGATCATCACGATCACGTCGTGGCGGGTGGTCGGCTCCAGCTCGATCGCCTCGAAGAGGCTGGCGGGCGCGTCCGGATCGTCGGCGGCGCGCGCCTGCTCGGCGTTGGCCTCGGCGACGACGCGGTGCGGACCGGAGAGGCTGGCCTGCGTGATCTCGAAGCGCGCGTCCCAGCGCATGACTTCGTGATCCTTCGCCGCGCTGCCGCGCACGTCGAGCAGGTGCTGGCCCAGCGGCAACACCGCGGTGCTGACCCGCTCCAGGCGCACTTCGCGCAGGGACTGCCGGCCCTCGACGCCGCCGAGCAGTTGCTGCGCTTCCTCGGGCCGCAGCCAGTCGAGCTGCTCGGGCGTCAGCGGCACGGCCAGTTCGGTCAGGCCCGGACCGGCGCTGGCCGGGGCCACCGCGCTGAAGGCGCCGAACTGGCTGCCGGTGAAGTTCTCCAGATTGGAGCGCGAGCCGTGCAGCCAGATCGGAATGCTGGTGCCCTCGCGCGGCTCGACCAGCGTCCAGCCGGCGGGCACCTGAATGGTCAGAGTCCCGCTCTCCGGCGTGACGGGACCGCTGACCGTGACCACGCGCAGCGAGACCTCGCGGTCGTGCGCGATCACGCCGTCCACCCACCACCACAGGGCGACGGCCAGGACCAGCGCCACCAATTTGCGGCGCCAGTCGTGCACGAAGATTTGCTGGAGCAGGCTCATGAGGCGATCTTGGCTTTGGCGGCGGCGCCGCCGCTGCGCAGCATGTCCTGCAGGCGGCGCTCGAGCTGGTCCTGGGGCACGTTCTGCTCGATCCAGCCGGCCTTGGCCAGCGAAATTTCTCCGGTTTCCTCGCTGACCACGAGGCAGAGGGCATCGGTCTCTTCGCTCAGGCCGATGGCCGCGCGGTGGCGCGTGCCGAGCCGCGCCGGCACCTGCGGGTTGGTGCTGAGCGGGAAGATGGCGGCGGCGGCGACGATGGCCTTGCCGCGCACCACCACGCCGCCGTCGTGCAGCGGGCTGCCGGGGAAGAACAGCGTCTCGAGCAGCACGGAAGTCACCGGCAGGTCGAGGGCGACGGCGCCTTCGGAGAAGGGCTGCAGCGAGACTTCGCGCTCGAGCGCGACCAGCGCGCCGATGCGCTGATTGGCGAGGCGCTTGGCCGCGGCCGCGATCTGGTGAATCTCGTCGTTGGCGGGCGCGCCGCCGCGGAGGCGGCGGAAGATCTCGGCCTGGCCGAAGCGGCTGATGCCCTGGCGCAGCTCCTGCTGGAAGAGCACCACGACGATCAACGCGAAGAACGGCGTGACGATGGACAGGATGTACTTGATGACGTCCATGCCGCCGGGCGCCAGCCGGTCGAGCACGCCGAGCAGCACGGTGGCCGAGATCGCCACCGTGAAGAGGCCGCGCAGCACGCCCACGCCGCGCGTGCTGCGGATGAAGCGGAGGATCGCGTAGATCGCGACCGTCAGCAGCAGGATCTCGATCGCGTCGGTGATGCGGTACTCGGAGAAGTAGGGCATCAGCGCTCCTCCCCGCGAGCCGCGCGCGCGCAGGCCGCGGCTGCGCGGACCGCGGCGAATCCCGCGCCGTCGTGCATCCGCAGCCAGGCCGCGCCTTGGGCCGCGCACAACGCGGCGGCGCCGAGCGATGCGGCGTCGCGCGCGGCGGGGGGGGGTAAGGTCGGGGCGTACTCCGCCTCGAATCCGGCCAGAAAGGACTTCCGCGACGGTCCGAGCAGCAGCGGGAAGCCGAGCGCGCGCAAGGCGCCGCAGCGCGCGACGAGCTCGCGGCTCTGCGCGGCGTCCTTGGCGAAGCCGATGCCCGGATCCAGCACGATCTGTTCCCTATTCATACCAGCCCGCAGCCCCTCCTGCACCCGCTCCATCAGTTCGTCGGCGATTTCGCCGAGCAGGTGCCGGTAGGAGGCCCGCTCGCGCATGTCCGCCGGGCTGCCGCGCAGGTGCATCAGGAAGACCGGGCAGCCGCGCGCGGCCGCCAGCGGCGCCATCTCCGGATCGTCGCGCAGGCCGCTCACGTCGTTGATCATCGCGGCGCCGGCGTCGAGGCAAGCCGCGGCCACGCGGGCCGAGCGCGTGTCCACGCTGAGGGGCAGGCCGAGCTCGCGCAGGGCCGCGACCGCCGGCAGCAGGGCGCGCAACTGCAATTCCGGCGCTACCGCTTGTGCTCCGGGCCGCGTGCTCTCCGCGCCGAGGTCCAGCGCGGACGCGCCCTGCTCGCGCAGGCGCAGCGCCGCGGCGCGCAGCGCGGGCAGGCTCGGGGCGCCGCCCGCCTCCAGCAGCGCGCCGCCGTCGGAGAAGGAGTCGGCGGTGAGGTTGAGGATGCCGAGCAGCCGCGGCTCGGGCGGAAAGGGCGCGCGGTCGGCGGCGCGCGCCGCCTCGAGGGAGTGGAAGACGCGCAGCGCTTCGCCCGCGGCGCCGGCGGGTGGCCGTCCGGCGCCGGTCGGCTCGCGCCAGGACCAGGATCCGTCCGGCAGGTGCGCATGGCTGCGCCAGCCGCCGACGTCCGCGCCGGCGGCGGGATCGGCGCCGCGCAGGCCCGGCCCGCGCCAGAGGCCGCCGCCGAGGGGCAGCGCCTGCTGCATCGGACCCGCCGTCAGGCGAGGCCGCCGCGGGCTTCCGGCGCCGGCGCCGCGGGCGCGACGCGCGCGACCGGCAGCGGGGGGGGCGTCTTGCGCTGGCTCGACTCCGGGTCGTAGCCGTCGCGGCGCAATCCCTCGACCTTGGCGCCTTCCACCAGGGCCTTGAACTCGTCGCTGCTGATGGTCTCGTAGAGCAGCAGAGCGGCGGTGACGCGCTCGACGAGCTCGCGGTGCTCCTCGAGGATCTTGCGCGCGCGCTGATGCTGCGTGGCCAGCGTCTCGCCGGCTTCCTGGTCGATCTCGCGCTGCGTCTGGTTCGAGTGGTCGCGGCCCATGCCGTACTCGTTGCCCAGGAAGTCGTTGCCGGTGCGCTCGCCGAAGTTCATCGGGCCGAGCTTCTCGCTCATGCCCCAGTGCGTGATCATGCGCCGCCCCAGCGAGGTGGCGCGCTCGATGTCGTTGGACGCGCCGGTGGTGATGTCCTCGCAGAACAGCTCCTCGGCGCTGCGGCCGCCGAAGAGCACGCAGATCTCGTCGAGCAGCCGGTTGCGGGACCAGTGCATGCGGTCCTTCTCGGGCAGGAACATGGTGGCGCCCAGCGCCATGCCGCGCGGAATGATCGTGACCTTGTGCACCGGGTCCGTGTGCTTCATGAAGGCGTTGACGACGGCGTGCCCGGCCTCGTGGTAGGCCGTGATGCGCTTGTCCTCCTTCTCCATGATCTGCGACTTCTTCTGGCGGCCGAAGCGCACCTTGTCGCGCGCCTCCTCCAGGTCCGACTGCGTGACCCAGTTGTGCTCGCGCATGGCGGCGATGATGGCCGCCTCGTTGCACAGCGCCGCCAGCTCGGCGCCGCTGAAGCCGGGCGTGCCGCGCGCGATGTCGAGCAGGTCCACCGACGGGTCCAGCTTGATCGAGCGCGTGTGCACGCGCAGGATTTTCTCGCGGCCGGCGACGTCGGGCAGGTTGATGACGATTTCGCGGTCGAAGCGCCCCGGGCGCAGCAGCGCCGGGTCCAGCACGTCGGGCCGGTTGGTGGCCGCGCAGACGATGATGCGGTCGTCGGTGGAGAATCCGTCCATCTCGACGAGAATCGCGTTCAGGGTCTGCTCGCGCTCGTCGTTGCCGCCGCCCATGCCGGTGCCGCGCTTGCGGCCGACGGCGTCGATCTCGTCGAGGAAGATGATGCAGGGCGCCTCCTTGCGCGCCTGCTCGAACAAATCGCGCACGCGGCTGGCGCCGACGCCGACGAACATCTCGACGAAGTCGGAGCCGCTGATGGAGATGAAGGGCACGTCGGCCTCGCCGGCGATGGCCTTGGCCAGCAGGGTCTTGCCGGTTCCCGGCGGGCCGACCAGCAGCACCCCGCGCGGGATGCGGCCGCCCAGCCGCGTGAACTTGTCCGGATTCTTCAGGAACTCCGTGATCTCGCGCACCTCGTCGAGCGCCTCCTCGATGCCCGCCACGTCGGCGAAGGTCACGCCGGTCTTCTTCTCCTTGTTCCAGATCTGCGCGCGCGAGCGGCCGAAGCCGAGGATGCTCTGGCCCTGGCCCTTCATCTGGCGCATGAACAGGAACCAGAACAGCACGATCATCAGGATGATCGGGCCGAAGGTCAGGAACACGGTCATCAGGCCGCTGGTCGGCTCGGTGGTGAGGGACTTGGCGGTGTTGAAGACCAGCCCCTCCTGGATCGTGCCGCCGGCGGCGCGGACGGAGCTGATCAGGCGCGCGACGTCGAGTTCGGAATTGTCCTGCAGCGAGCCGGCGATCTCGCCGTAGTGCCCGCCCTTGCCGTCCGCCCACTCGGCGAAGAAGCGCTGCTCGTTGACCGGCGCGCTCTTCGGATCTTCCGGCAGCGACAGGCGCGTGATGCGCACCGGATAGCCGCGCACCGGATTGATGCGGCCGGACTCGACGTCCCGCAGGAACGACTCGATCGGCTGCACCGGCGCCATGTTGAGGCTGGTGGCCAGCAGGGTGCGCATGGACTCGAAGAGCGGCCGCCCGTCCACCACCGACACCTTGAACACGTCGCCGCCGACCTTGGCCTCGAACTTGGTGCCCGACTCGTTGACCTTCAGGTCCTGGACCTGGCCCGTGTAAAGATCCACCCACAGCTGGTCGAGGCTGCGCTTGCCCACGGAGGGGCTGTTGCCGAACACCACCAGCGCGACGATGGCGAGAATGAAGACGACCAGGAAGATGCCGCTCGAGCGGCGCGCGTTCGGTTCCGGCTGGTTCGGTTGCTGATCCTGATTCATGTGCGGGCTTCGGCTTCCGTCTTCTCCGCGGCGAGAAGCCACGCAGCGACGTCCAGGAAGATCTTCTCCGAGATCGTCTGGAATATCTGGTCATAGGCCATCCGGTCGGTCTCCTCCACGGAGGGCACGAAGTCCAGCTGGCGGCGCTCGGCGCCGGACAGCACGACTTCCCCGGCCGCGTCCACCAGTTCCCAGGCGACTTCGACCTCGGCCGCGCCCAGGGCGTAGGCGCCGCGGCGGTTGCCGACTTCGCCGCGGCGGACCGGATCCACCAGGCGGGTGCGCAGCTCCAGCGAGGGGCGCTGGCTGCTGAGGCGCACGTCGAGCAGGCGCTGGGCGTCGGCGCGCAGCGCGCTCGTGAGGGAGACTTCCAGCCCGATCCACGGCGACTCGTTCCTGGCCGGCGGCACGCCGAAGCTGCGGCCGTTGCCGGCGCCGGGATCGAGCACCGTGTAGCCGGCGCAGCCGGCGTGCAGACCGAGCGGCAGGAGCAGGCCCAGCGGCAGGAGCAGGCCGGCGGCTGCGCGCATCACGGCGTTTCCGGCGGCGCGGCGGCGGCCGCCAGTTTCTCGAGCCGGCTGCGCGCTTCGACGGCGGCCTCGGTGGCGCCGAGATCCACCGCCAGGTCGCGGTGGCCGAGGGCCGTGCGTCCGGCGGCCAGCTCCAAGTGGAAGAGCTCGCCGGGCTCGTTGTCGATGCGCCGGTAGTAGTTGGCGAGCATCAGGTGATAGCGCCCGAGGTGCTCGGCCAGTTCGGCGCGCGCGGACTCGGCCTCGACGCGGCTCAGGCCTTCCGGAAAGTCCGCGAGATAGGCGCGGAACTGATCGAGGCCTTGCACGATCACGGTGCCGTTGAGTTTCTCCGGCTGCACGCGGTTGTAGGAGCACATGCCGAGGCGGAAAGCCGCCTGATCCTCGTAGCCGAGTCCCTTCAGATCCGGATCGAGCAGGCCGGCGTAGAACTGCGCCGCGTCCAGGTATTCGCCGTTGGCGTAGCGGTACTCGGCGAGGCGCGCCAGCGCTTCGGCGCGCGTGCTGCGGAACTGGCCGCCGAACGCGAGGTTCTCGAGCGTGACGATGCCGCGGCCGCGGTCGGTGAAGATGATCATCACCTTGTGCTTGCCTTCGAGCAGCTCGATGCCGAGCTCGAGCAGGCGCTGCTCGACGCGCATGGCCTCGCTGGCGGGGCCGGGCTGCATCATCGCGGACTCGTAGAAGCGGACGGTGCGGTTCCAGTCGCCGCGCGCGTCGCAGACGTCGCCGGCGAGCAGGTTGAAATCCCGCTGCGCGCCGAGGTCGAACTCTTCGGCCTCGTACTCGTCGAGGATCTCCCACGCGGCGTCGTGCTGGCCGCCGTCGTGCAGCGCGCGCGGCTCGGCGAGGTCGGCCATCGAGCGCGGCGTGCCCTCGAAGGAGGAGCAGGCCGGCGTGACGAGCGCGGCGAGCGCGAGCGCGAGAGTGCGGGCGAAGGGCGTCATCGTGCGGAGTGGGCGCGGGAGCGGCGGCGCCGGCGCCGCTCCTGCAGAAGCGGCCAAGCGCGCGGCTGCCGCTCCAGGTGGTAATGCAGGAAATCGCCGAGGATTGTAAAGCACTCGTCCCACGGACCGGAGGCCTCGGCGGGAGAATCCGCGTCCGCGCCGGCGTCGGGCTGCGCCGCCAAGCGGCGCAGGAGCGCCAGGGCCGCGGCCGAAGGGCGGCGGGATTGCTCGCGCGGGCGCACCGCGCTGCGGGTGAGGCCGCCGGCCGCCGGCGAGAACCAGTCGGCGCCGGGCCCGCTCTGCTCGTCGAGGACGGGCGCGAGGCCGAGCAGCTTGAGCGCCTGCGCCAGCGCGCGCACCAGTTCGGGCGTCGGATCGGCGCCGGCGGGCAGGGCGGCCAGCCGGCGCAGGCTGCCGGCGAGCCACAGGAAGATGGCCGGCGCCGGATGGCCGGGGGGGGCGGCTTCCTCGGCAATCTCGGCCAGCACGGCGGCGGCGGCGAGGCGCTCCGGGTCCGGATCCAGGCCGGCGAGGCGGTCGAGCAGGCGGGCGCTCCACAGATTGCGGAGTTCGGCCTGCTCGGGGCCGCCGAACTCGATTTCGACGAGCGCCCAGGTGTCCAGCACGCCGAGGCTGCCGCTCTTGAGGCGGTTCACGCCCTTCGCCATCAGGCCGATGGTGCCCTGATCGGGCGTGAGCGCGCGCAGAGTCATCGAGTTCTCGCTGTAGGGCCAGCGGCGCAGGACGATCGCGGGCGTGCGCTGGCGCGGCAAGTGCGCAGCCTACACCGCTTCGCCGCCCGCGTGCGTCGGCTCGAGGCGGCGCATGCGGACTTTCTGGATGCGGCGGTCGTCGGCTTCGAGCACCTCGATCAGCACCCCGTCCACGGACAGGGATTCGCCCTTGCGCGGGATGTGGCCGATGCGGTCGAAGAGCAGGCCGGCGACGGTGTCGTAGTCCTCGTCCTCGGGCAGTTCGCAGCCGAAGAATTCGTTGAGGTCGTAGAGGCTGGCGCGGCCGTCGGCCAGCATCTCGTCGTCGCTGATGCGCAGCATCTTGGCCTCGCCTTCGCCGTGGTCGTGCTCGTCGCGGATCGGGCCGACGATTTCCTCGATGAGGTCTTCGATGGACACGACGCCGGCGGTGCCGCCGTACTCGTCCACCACGATGGCGAGGTGGTTCTGGCGGTGCCGCATCTCTTCCAGCAGGGCCAGCACGGGCATGGTCTCGGGCACGAAGTAGGGCTCGCGCATGTGCTCGCGCACCGGCATGGCGTCGAGGCGCGCGCGGTCCACGGTGGCGCGCAGCACGTCCTTGACGTGGAAGATGCCGACGATGTCGTCGAGGTCCCGGCCGTGCACCGGAATCCGCGAATGGCCCGTGTTGAGCGCGGTTTGCAAGGCTTCGGCCACGGTGGCTTCGGCGGGAATCGCCGTGAGGTGCGTGCGCGGCGTCATGGCGCCGGCGGCGTCCGAATCCGGCAGGTCGATCACGCGGCTGATCATGCGGCGCTCGGTCTCGCCGATGTCGGAGTCCGGCTCGTGGCCGGCGGCCACGTCGAGGAGCTGCGCCGAAAGTTCGCGGTCCGGGCGGCCGGCTTCTTCGCCGGCGAGGCCCTTGAGCATGCCTTCGAGCGCCCAGGTGAGCGGGCGCACGACCCAGGCCAGCGCCACGGCCAGCGGCAGGAACAGCAGCACGAAGCGCCGCGCGCGGCGGCGGTGGATCAGCGAGGGCAGGCCTTCGAGCGCGAACGCGCAGCCCAGCGCGCAGATGGTCCAGGTGGCGATGCGGCCCTCCAGGCTCATGCTGCGGGCCGACTGGAAGAGCAGCGCCAGGCCGGCGATCAGGCAGAAGAGGCGCAGCAGGCCGGCCGCCGAAGGCAGCCAGGGCTGGCGCTCGAGGGCCCGTTCGGCGCGGGCGCTCCAGCGGTCCTCCAGGGTGGCCAGGAGGGTGGAGCGGACCGGCGAGCCGAGCAGGGTCTTGAGGCCGCCGAAGATGCCGCCGACGATCAGCAGGGCGACGGGGAGGAGCAGACCAGGATCGAAGGGCACTTCGGCCGCGGCGGCCGATTCCGACAAGAAACTTGGAGCGAGCACGGCGATCGGATGCAGTTGAGGATGCGCGGAGGGGGGCCGGGAAAGGCAGCGCAGTGAACTCCCTATCATACCGGCAGCGGGCATGGTCACGAAACCCAGCACTTCCGACCTAAGTCCTTGTGATTTAATGGTTTACGGTGTTTCGGGCATCCTGGGGGCCGGTCCGGAGACCCCCGCGCGGGCCGATGCGATGGCCGTGGCGGGCGGCAAGATCCTGGCCCTCGGCCCCCAGGCGGCCCTGCGGCGCCGCTTCCGGGCGAAGGAGGAGGTGGACGGGGCCGGGGCCCTGTTGAGCCCCGGCTTCGTGGATGCGCACACCCATCCCGCCTTCACGGCGGGGCGGGCGGCCGAGTTCGACCTGAAATGTCAGGGCAAGACCTATCTGGAGATCGCCGCCGCGGGGGGCGGGATCCTGGCGAGCGTGCGCGCGGTGCGCGCCGCATCGGAAGGGCAGCTGACGGCCCGGGTGGAGGAGAATTTCCGGCGGATGCTCCGCCATGGGACGACCACGTGCGAGGCGAAGTCGGGTTACGGACTTTCTCTGAAGGAGGAGTTGAAGTCCCTGCGCGCGATTCGCGCCGCCGCCGCGGCCGCCGGGATGGAGGCCCTGCCCACCTTTCTCGGCGCGCACGTGGTGCCGGAGGAATTCGCAGGCCGCGCCGGCGCCTACGTGGACTTGCTGTGCCAGGAGGCGCTGCCCGCGGTGAAGGAAGCCAAGCTGGCGCGCGCGGCCGACGTCTACGTCGAGGAGGGCGCGTTCACGCTGGCGCAGGCGCGGCGCTACCTGGAGCGCGCGCGGGAGCTGGGTTTCGCGCTGCGCGTGCACGCCGACCAGTTCAGCGCGCTGGGCGCGGTGCAGCTGGCGGTGGAGCTCGGCGCCGAGAGCGTGGATCATCTGGAATTTTTGTCAGACGCCGGGCTGGAGGCGCTGGCGCTGTCGCGCCAGACCTTCGCCGGTTTCCTGCCGACGGTCCCGCACTTCCTCGGCCAGAAGGCCGACGCGCCCGCGCGCAAGTTGTTGAAGGCCGGCGTGCCCTACTTCGTCGCCACCGATTTCAATCCCGGGAGCAGTTACACGCCCTCGCTCGCCGAAGCCGCGCACTTCGCGCGCCGCCGCCTCGGCCTGACCGCCGAGGAAGCCTTCCACGGCGTCACGGCCGGCGCGGCCGTTTCGCTGGGCCTGGGCGCGCGCAAAGGCCGTTTGGAGGCTGGGTTCGACGCCGATTTCGTCCTTCTGGACCTGCCCGATCTGGCCCATTTCGGCTACGCGTTCGGCGAGAACCCGGTGCGGGCGGTGTTCCGGGGCGGGCACGGAATCGCGCTAGTTCAGTAGACGACGCGCGCGGGGTTGCTGGTCACGCAGGTGACGAAGTCAAGGGCCTGGAGCCGCGTGGTGCCCGCGGCTGAGGCCGGCACCATGACCGGGCCGAGGCGCGCGTAGCCAGAAGCGTTGGCGCGCAGGAGGGCGACCGGAGCGCGCGTGCCGTTGAGGTCGAGCAGCGTGCCTGCGCAGGGGTTGCCGACGGGGACGAAGCTCGGCCCGCCGCCGCCTTGGGCGCGGAGGATCACGACCTGGCCCAGCGGTGTGGCACCCCAGACTTGCACACCCATCGGACCATTGGTCAATCCTTGCGTGCCGAGTGTGAAGGGAGATGCCGTTCCGGGAAGGTACTCGATGGCGCCGAGAACGCCGGGAAACTGCAGGGAACCGACTAGGGCCGGCACGCCGGTGAGCACGTCCTGGATCCAAAACCCGAGGTCCACCTGGTACATCACGCCGTGGTCGCTGAAGCAGATCGACTCGTTGATGTCCAAAGGCCCCTGAAATCCGAGGTGAACGTCCGTGCCGAGTCCGGTGACCGGATCGATCTTCAGCAATCCGACTCCCGAACCGCCATAGGACCAGAGTGTGCCTTGTCCGTAGGTCAGCGTTGCAAGGTTCCGAAATCCGGTGCTGCCGATCAGGGTGGTCGTACCCGTGAGCAGGTCAATGGTGTGCAGGTCGAACAAGGCTCCCGAGGCGCCGGCGGTTGAATCATTGATGGCATAAAGCACGTCGCCGGGGCCGAAGGCAAGTCCGACTACCATCTTGAGGGGGATCGTTGCGACGAGTGTGCACAGGCCAGTCAATGAATCGATCTCATAGATCTCGGTGCTGCTGAAGGAAAAGCCATCCAAATAGCTGGCAAATAGACGGTTTGAGCTGTCTCTGGCAAGGGAGTGCCACCGCCAGAGGTGCTTGTTCACGCTCGTCGTCGCAACCTGGGTCGCCTGACCGCTGTGCAGGTCGATGGAGTAGATCTCGCCGTCGAATAGTTCGAGGCCGATCAATTGCTGGGCGCTGGCCGGCCTGCCTGACTGGGCGAGAATGGCCGCGAGGAGAAGCATCCTGAGCATTTGGCTTGGCATCGTGAGCGAGGACAGACGACTCTTCAAGTATAACCCATGCCGGGATCCCGACTTCGGAATTCGCCAATGAAATGAATAGGGGCTAATTCATTATTGTGAAATCTGAAACGCGAATATTCGGGAGCTATCGAATCTCGGTGACGCATCCCGCGTCATCACTCGCTCAACTCCGAACTCGAAACCAAATGTGCTTCCTCCTCGTTCTTGAATTGCTCTCCGCGTCAAGCTCCATGGCGCCGCAGTACATCATGGCGCATGACACCGCCTACGAGATTCCGCTGCAGAGCGGCGGTGCCTGGGGCCAGTCAACGCGGCAGGCGGACCACGCCGTCGTGGCCATGAATGACGAGCGTGACATCCTGATCGCCTACCAGACCGTCCGAGGGGACATCTCCAACACGGGCACCGGCAGGAATCCCTTTCACGAAAGCCTGAGGCAGGTGGAGATCGCTTTCCTGGACTACGACAGTCAGTCGGGGGAATGGACTCTGGAGGACCGGGTATTGGTCGGATCCACGGATTTCAATCCACTCCCGTCGCCCTACCAAGACAGCGTTCGCTGCGAGCGTCCCGACGTCATCGCGGTCGGTAACCGTTTCTTTGTAGTCTGGACTCGGCGGTACGATCGCGCTCAAACGGGCCAAGCGGAGGAACCCGCGATCCTCGAGTGCGCGTGGGTGGAGTGGACCGGCAGCGCACTCCAGATCTACAACAATTCCCAGTCTGTCGGGCTCGGCGTCCCACTCGACGATGACTACAAGATACGCGAATGCGCCGGCGTTCCCGACGCCGTCGTGCTCCACCCCGGAGATCCCAACGGCAGTCCTCCCATCCTTCCCACCGTCGGCGTCGTCTACCCTCACCAGACTGACTTCGGCGATGCGCCGAACGGAGGCAATCCCGACAACACCCGCCTGTGCGAGCTTCGGCTCGTCGTGGTGTCGCTCAACTCCTCGAATCAGATTCCCGCTCCTGACAGCCCTTTCACTCTGGTTAGCAGCATCGACTTCGACGGTCCCACCGCGCCACAAGGTCAGGAATCCGCCGGCCTGATTCTTCCCGACTGCGCCCGCGCCCTGCCCGATCCCACCACCGGCGCCTACCGCTTCTGGCTGGCGTACGAAGAACAGTTCGGCCTGATCAACGGCGTCCCGGATGGCCGGATCCGGCTGGGGCTGCTGGAACAGACGGCGACCGGATGGGGCGTTCTCGACACGCACACGTTCGGCGCTTCCAGCTCGCCGTACGCCCGGCGCCGGCCCAACATCTCGTCATTCCCCGAAGGCGCCAACGGCGACGACCTTGTCTCGATCGCCTTCAGCAAGACCAACACGACGGGCAACGACGACGTCGTCTATGAAGAGTGGCAGTACGACGCAGACGAGGGATTGTTCAAGATCCCGTTCGAAGTCGGCCACGTCTTCGAAAACGATGGCGACGATCACACCCGCCCGATCCCGCTGCACGGTCGCACCACTCCGTTCGTCCGGCGGCTGTTCGTGGAGCGGAACGAAGCTACGTCGCAGATCCTCGATTACGATACGGAGTCCGACGACGTGACCGTGCGGACCAGCACGACGGTGGAGCTGGGTCGGCCCGCGGTGTCCTACTGGGACGGATCAGGCAGCGTACCGGACGAAGTCGCTCTCACCTGGGAAGAACAGGCGCAAGGCGTCAGCTTCACCCGGATCTGGATCCGTGTGTTCTAAGTACTGCTGAAGCTCCGGCGAGGGTCCTGTAATAGATCCTCGCCGGATTTTTTTTGTGCAAGAGAGCGATTGCCGATCCGGCCTGACTGCAGGAGAATGGCCGCCCCAATGGAGAAGGTCGTCGTCCTGTCCGCGCTGCGCACGCCCATCGGGCGGTTTGGCGGCAGCCTCGCCAAGCTACCCGCGACGGCACTCGGGGTCGCGGCCGTCGAGGCGGCCCTCCGCGCAGCGGAGGTCGACAAGGATCAAGTCGACTCCTTGATCTTCGGCATGGCGCGCCAAGCCGGCGCGCGGCCGAACCCCGCGCGGCAGGTGCTGTTCCGCGCGGGCATTCCGCGGGAGCGCACCGCGTTCACCGTCAATCAGGCCTGCGCCAGCGGCATGAAGGCGCTGCAACTCGCGGCCGACGAGTTGCGCCTGGGCCGCGCCAAGGTGGTGGTGGCGGGGGGCATGGAAAGCATGTCCAACGTCCCGCACGTCCTTGACAAAATGCGCGACGGCTACCGCCTGGGCGATGGCAAGGTCGTGGATCTCATGTACCGCGACGGCTTCCAGTGCCCGCTCGCCGACATGATCATGGGCGAGACCGCCGAACTCCTGGCCCGGGAACTGGGCATCTCCCGCGCCGAACAGGATCAGTTCGCCCTCGAGAGCCAGCAGAAAGCCGGCGCCGCCGGTGCGGCAGGCGCATTCGCCGCGGAAGTCGCGCCGGTCAGCCTCGAGACCAAGCAGGGCCCGCACATCTTCCAGCAGGACGAGCACATGAGGCCTGACACGACGCTGGCGAAGTTGGGAAGCCTGGCGCCGGTGTTCGATTCCAAGTCCGGGACGGTCAGCGCGGGGAACTCCTCCGGCATCACCGACGGCGCGGCGGCTCTGGTGATGACGACGGAGTCGGAGGCGCGCCGCCGCGGCTGGCAGCCGATGGCCGTGATGCTCGACTCACACCTCACCGGCTGCGACCCGAAGCGCATGGGCCTCGGCCCGGTGCCGGCCACGCAGCAGCTTCTCGCCCGGCACGGCTGGAGCCTGAACGACTTCGACCTCTTCGAGATCAACGAGGCCTTCGCCGCCCAGGTCCTGGCCTGCCTGCGCCAGTTGCCGATCCCGCGCGGTCGGCTCAACGTCCACGGCGGCGCCATCGCCCTGGGCCACCCCATCGGCTGCTCCGGGGCGCGCATCGTCGTGACCCTGCTGCACGCGCTCCGGCGGCGGGGCGCGCGCCGCGGCCTCGCTACGATCTGCGTTTCCGGCGGGCTCGGCATGAGCTCCGCCTGGGAATTGTCCTAAACCATGCACATGATTCCGATCCTCATCCTCTCCGCCCTCGCGGCATCCTGCGACGCGAAGACGCAAGAACCGGCCCAGCCTGCGGCGCCTGCGGCGCCTGGGGTGGCGGCCAAGGCGCCAAAGCGCGCGCCGGACTTCCATTTCGAGGACGCGACGGCCATTCCCGACGCAGCCCTCGCCGAGTACCACGTCACCATGAAGGTCTCCGTGGACGGCGTGGACGCCGGCACCATCACCTTCGCGCTGTGGCCCGAGAAGGCGCCCAACACGGTGCGCAACTTCCTGCGCTACTGCGACGAAGGCTTCTACGACGGCCTGCTCTTCCACCGCATCCTGCGCAATTTCATGATCCAGGGCGGCTCGCCCACCAACGACGGCGCCGGCAACGGCCCGAACGGCAAGATCAAGGGCGAATTCTCGATGGATCCGCGCTGGTTCCACCGCTACGGCGTGCTGTCCATGGCGCGCAGCTCGGACCCGGATTCCGCCTCGAGCCAGTTCTTCCTCTGCTGCGAGGAATCCGACAGCACCGCAGGCCTCAACGGCATGTACACCAGCTTCGGCCGCATGACCGGCGGCGTGGCTGCGCTGGAAGCGATGGCCAACGTGCCGACGGCCGTCAACCCCGCCGCCGGCGAGAAGTCGCGTCCGCTCAAGAAGGCCATGATCGTCGAGGCGCGCGCGGTGAAGGGCGCCGCGCCGGCGCCGGCCGAGCGCATCGAGCGTCCCGCGCCGGCGGACGGCGCGCTCACCGTGATCGAGGTGCAGCACGTGCTCCTCAGCTTCAAGGGCATCCCGCGCGTCAACGCCACGCGCAGCCAGGCCGAGGCCGAAACCCTGGCGGCGGAAGTCCTGAGCCGCGCGCAGAAAGGCGAGGACTTCACGGCGCTGGTCAAGGAATTCTCCGACGACGGCAAGGATCCCAAGGATCCCACGCCCGGCGTCTACCGCATGACCGCGCCCGGCTACACGGACAAGGTGATCTTCGACGGCATGATGGGCCGCATGGCGCAGATGCACGCGACGCTCGAGCCCTTCGAGCGCAAGGTGCGCGCCGGCGAAGCCACCAACAAGCAGTGGGTGGCCGAAGTGCAGAAGGCCTACGGGCCGGCCGGCCTGATGGAATTCCTGCAGAGCACCATTTCCATGCCGCGCGACGAAATGGCGCCGGCCTTCGGCGACGTCGGCTTCGCGCTCAAGGTGGGCGAGGTCGGCATGGCGCCGTATGACAAAACCAAATCGCCCTTCGGCATCCACATCATCAAGCGGCTCCAGTAATGACTCTCGACCTCAAGAATCCCGAGAAACTCGCCGACGCCGATCTCGGCAAGGTGCTCTGCGACCTCCAGGTGGCGGTGGACGGCAAGGACGCCGGCACCATGACGCTGGAGTTCTGGCCCGACGCCGCGCCCGGCACCGTGCGCAATTTCCTGCGCTACGCCGCCGAGGGCTTCTACGACGGCAAGGGCTTCCACCGCGTGATCGACGGCTTCATGATCCAGGGCGGATGCCCGCTGGGCACCGGCACCGGGGGGGGGCCGCGCGGGCAGATCAAGGGCGAGTTCAGCCGCAACAAGGCGCACTCGCACAAGCGCGGCGTGATCTCGATGGCGCGTTCTCAGGATCCGAACAGCGCGTCCTGCCAGTTCTTCATCTGCCACGGCGACGCGTCGTTCCTGGACGGGCAGTACGCCGCGTTCGGCAAGCTGGCGGCGGGGGACGCGGCGCTGGAAGCGATCGCGAAGGTGCCCTGCGCGGCCGGCGGGGGCGAGAAGTCCAAGCCCACCAAGAAGTGCACCATCACCTCGATGCGCCTGCGCGCCAAGGAGTAGCCGGATGAGCGAATTCGACGACACCGTGAACGCCGACGACGTGGAGACCCACGACTTCAAGAACCTGAAGCTGGACTTCGACGAGGAGGGCGTGGCGTGGCTGCGGATCGAGCGGCCGAAGCAGCTGAACGCGCTCAACCTCGAAGTGATGGAGGAGCTGCGCATCTGCATCGCGGATCTGATCGACGATCCGGAGACGGAAGCCATCGTCATCACGGGGGGGGGCGACAAGGCGTTCGTGGCCGGCGCCGACATCTCCGAGCTCACGGAGCTGGACGCGCACGAGGCGCGCGCGCTGTCGCTGAACGGACAGGACGTGCTGGGGATGATCGAGACCTGCCCCAAGCCGGTGATCGCGATGATCAACGGCTTCGCGCTGGGGGGGGGCCTGGAGCTGGCGCTCGCTTGTCACATCCGCGTCGCGGCGGCGACGGCGAAGATGGGCCTGCCGGAGGTGTCGCTGGGCCTGATTCCCGGATTCGGCGGCACGGTGCGGCTGGCGCGCCTGGCCAGCCCGGGCGTGGCGCGCGAGTGGGTGCTGACCGGCGAGCAGTACGGAGCCGAGGAGGCGCTGCGCGTCGGCGTGGTGACGCGCGTGGTCGCGCCGGATCAGTTGCGCGCGGAAGTGAAGAAGCTGGTCACGACCATCCAGAAGCGCGGCCCGGTGGCGATCGCGACGGCGCTGGAAACCATCCGCCGCGGCCAGGAGTGCGGCCAGACCGAGGCCGAGAATCTGGAGGCGGACGCGTTCGGGATGATGTTCACGACCGAGGACGCGCGCGAGGGGACGAAGGCTTTTCTCGAGAAGCGCAAGCCTGACTTCCAGGGGCGTTAATCCTTCAAGTTCGCGTCGTAAGTGAAATCCAGCACCACGACAGTGCCCGGATCCTGCGGCACCGTCACGTCCTGCCACGGCAGGACTTCCGGAGGATTCACCCCGCTCGGCGCCGTGCCGACGCACACGCCGACGTAGAGGTCCCAAACTCCGCCCGCGCCTCCGATCAGGCTGCCCTCGACCGGATGGATGCGGTAGTGGCCTTCAGCGTCGGTGCGCACGGGCGTGCCGGGGAATCGCGTGGCGACGCCGCCGTACGGGCGCACCTCCACGCCGGCCACCGGCCGCCCGGCCGCGTCGCGCACGGTGCCGCATAGAACCGGGCCGTCCGCGGCCGGCGCGTTCCAGGCGGGCGCCGCGGGATCGGCCGCCTGGCAGGCGCCGGCGGCGAAGAGCAGAGTGGCGGCGAGTCTCATGCTGACGGGCTGACGCCGCGGCGGGCGCGATCTTGGTGGATTCAGGGCGATTCCTCACGCAGGCTGAGACCGACCTCTGGGTCCCAGCTCAGGATGAGGCTCGTGCGCTCGAAATCCGCGGTGTGGGCGGGCGCGCGCCGCTGCGGGATCAACACCGGGCAGGTCCACTCCCACGCCGGCATCGGGACGCCACGCCCGCGGAAGTAATGCTTGCTCCAGAGATCAGAGAAGTCGAAATCCATGTCCAGCGTTCCAGAATCGTCCAGCCGGAAGCTCCAATGGGCAAGATCCTCCTCCGTCAGCGGCTGCGGTCCGATGGGGGCTTCCGGATCAGGGTCCGCAACCGCCTTCGACACCTCCTCACCGCGGAAATGGAAGGTTTGGAGGGGCGCCTCGTCCTCATCGAGCTCGATCCAGAACAGCGGCCGATCCACGGGGCGCAGCTCCACGCTCGCGGATTGCGGCCGGCCATCGGTCGCGCGCGCGTGCAGCCACGCGTCGCCCAGGCGCAGAACCGCGGCGTGGCGTCGAGACACGTCCGCGCTCCGGAAGGCATCGAAGTCGTCCGTGCGGTCGGACAGATTGACGGTCAGCCCGAACCGCGGATCCCACACCGCGTGCAGCACGGCGGCCGGCCAGGAATCGCCGGGCGCGCGGTCCGCCACCGGCCAGGTGCTGTGCTGCACGAAATGCCAGCGGCCGGCGGGCACTTCGAGCACTTCGGCATCCACCTCGAAGGGAGCGATCGTCAGAGTGCGGCTCTGGAAGGGGAGGACGACGGAATCGGGATCCGCCGGGAAGACGCCCGTGATGCTGCCGAGGCCCGACGGGTTCTTGGGATCGGCGTCGTTGATAAAACCGGACACGAGGCAGGTCGTCGGAGGAGTGGGCGACCAGGCGACCGGGTAGGGCATCGGATTCCGCAGCGTCAGTTCGATGCGCGGCGGACTTTGATCCGGGACGATCCGCGCGGTGCCCACGAGCGGTCCGACGTGCACGGGCACCGGATCCGCTCGGAAGAAAGGCGTTTCGTCGAAGGGATCGAAGTGAGGCAGATCCACGTCGCCGTCTTGCGGGACGAACACGCGCAGGCCGAGCGAGCGATCCCAGGCGAAGTGCACAGTGGGACAATCGAAATCCATCGTGCCCGGCGGCGGCATGGCGCGCGGCAGCGTGAATTCCTGCTCCTCGACCCAGCGCACGAAGGTCCGCACGAGCGCCCGCCGCTGCGGATGCTCCTCGTCGTTCTCGGCGTCCCAGAATGGATGGAGCGTGACAGTTTCAGAACTGCCGGGATCGAGGCGCCATTCGTCCAGTTGCTGGGCCGTGGGAGGAAGGTCCTTCTCCATCGTGCAGCCAACGCCAAAGCCCGTGAACTCCGGATGCTCGCGGCCGTCCTCGTCCACCGGAGCCCACGACGTGCCGAAGCCGACGCATCCGATGCCCGCGCCGCGCCACCAGACCGGGCCGCCGGTGTCGTTGGTGATGATCACCTCGATGCGCGGAAGGCCGGCCTCGTGATAGACCCGAGCGGTGGCGGCTGCGGCGCCGAGGCGGAAGTGCGCCACGGGCTCAACCCCCGCCGAGCCAGCCGGTGCTTGCGTTGCGAGGCCGGCTGCGCAGGCGAGGATGAGCAGGCTCATGCGTTCACGCGATCAAAAGGGCCAAGAGTTGTGCGCGCGGACGTCGAGTCCGGTCGCGGGATCCCACCTCACTCGCAGCCATCCGCGGGCGGCATCGAAATCGTGAGCAGGAACTCTCGCTTGCGGCAGCGCGACGGGAATGAGCGCGTCCCACGGCTGGGCGTAATCGAGCTTTTCCTCGGATGGATCGAGCCACGATTCTCCGTCGAGGTAGCAGGAATTGAACTCCGACTCTCCGGCGTTCAACCGCACCAGGCTGGCGTACCGGTCGGAGAGCGCCGCTCCTTGCTGAGGCCACGGCTTCGGCTCCCGTCGGGGCGGCAGGATGGATTCGGCCGCGCCCGGCTTGCGGAGCCAGACGAAGGGCTGGTTCTCGATCGGAATCCAATGTTGGGGCTCCGCCCCGGTGTTGTGGACGTGAATCTCACACCGGCCATTCCAGGATCGCATCAAAAAGGTGGCATCACAATCGCCGAATGCGAAGCTGGCGGACCGGGACCAAGCCGCGTTCGACTGCCCGTAGGGTTTCCAGGCGCCGCCGTTCCGGAATGACTCGTGCTCCTGCAGCGCCGCATCGAAACCGAAGTCATTCTCCCAATAGAAGTGCAACTGCGTCGGCAGGAAGCGGGGCGGCTGCTCGCCCTCCCTCGTGCACGGCCATGTGGAGTCCAGCACGTAATGCCAGCGCTGCACCAGCCGCGGGCCGAACTCCACTTGGTGGTCTTCGGCGCCGGTCGGATCGAATGAATAGGGCGCCAGCCGGCCGGTGCGCGTTTCACCGGGCGCAAATCGACACTGCGGATCGGGGGCGAAGCGGCCGTGGGCGCGGTGAAGCTCGGCGTCGTACATGTACGCGTGATCGATCTCCTTGCCTGCCTCGAAGTCCACGGTCGTGAATCCCCACGTCAATGGCGAGCCGACGCCGGTCAAGCTCCAGAACACTTCGCGGTCCAGAGGATTCGTGAGAGTCCACTCCACCACGGGCCAATCCTTCTCGTGGCGCAGCAGCGCGGTGCCGCGCAGAGGACCGCAGTGGAAGGGGATGGGACCGATCCCGCGCTGGAACGGCTCGTCGGCGAAGGGATCGAAGTGGTCCAGGAATATTGAGCCTTGTTGGTCCAGGAAAACGCGCGGACCCGTCGCCCGGCTCCAGGCCAGGACGATGTTCGCCCCGAAGCCGGGGCGGTTGCCTTTAGCCGTGGAATCACGCGGCAATACGAATGGGTGCCACCACGCCCAGCGATCGAGTGGCGAGACTTCCTGCACGTTGTCCTCGAACGCATCTTGGATCGGCCGCGCCGTCCAGGGCTCTCCCGTGGCGCCGGGAAGGATGCGCTCCCATGCCGGCACGCCCACGATGTTCATACAGACGGCGCCGGGGTCATGGGGCACCACTTCACCGCTCAAGTCGACCGGTTCCACGATCCAACCGTAGGAATAGGACTCGGTCATGTTGGGGCGCCACCAGATCGGCCGGTCCAGGTCGTTGCGGATGCTCACGGCCACGTGAGGGTCTCCGTCGACCAGGTAGAAGCGGGCGATGCCGCGCGCGGGTCCGGCGGCGAACTCCACCGTGCCCAGCTCGGTGATCTGCGCCGCGGGCTCGGCCGGAGCACTCGACTGCAGCGGGGCGCAGAGCAAGAGCAGCTGGAGTGCCATCAGAATGGCCATTCACTTCCTGCGAGCACCTCGATGCCGCGCTCGGGATTCCAGCGCAACCTGAGCCAGCCTTGCCCGAATTCGCTCCAGCGCTCGGGCGCGGACTGCTGCGGGACGGCGAAGGGGCGGATGAAGTCCCACGGCGTCTTGGACAGGAGGCTCACGAGCACCTCCTCCGCCCGAGTGTCGAGGAAGCTGCCGCCATCCCGGGTATGTCCGCCCGCTCCAATCCAGGTGCGCTTCCGGTCTGCCTCATCCAACTGGCGGTCATTCACCGGCCACTTGAACGGTGCGCCCTGCAACGCAAGCGGATTCAACTCGTTGCCAGGCATCTGGACCCACCGCTTCAGGTCCGGAGCGCGGATGGTCCAGTACTGAGGCGTGCTGCCATCGTTGCAGAGTTCGATCCCGTAATAGCCTGTCAGTAGATTGACATGGACGAGGAGCGCCAAGGAACCGAATCGGATGCTTTCGGAGTCGGCACTTTCCGCCGGCTGAGTGTTGAAGGGGCGCCAGACATCGCCTTGCATGAGGGCGATTGGAGTCTGCAGGCCGACGTCGAAGCCGTAGACCGCGTCAAAGTGGAGAAGCAGCCGTGCGGGAAGGAACCTGGGCGCTTCCGAGCTTGCTCCGGCTGGCCAGGTGGAAGAAAGCAGGAACGTCCAGCGTTGCATGCCCTGCGGCCCGCTGGCGCGCAGCCACTCCGAGCGGCTGCCGAGGGACTCCGAAAAAGGCGCGATGCTAACGATCCTCGTCTGCCCTGGAGCAAACCGAGCGTCATCCCCGAGCGGCATCTCGCCGAATGCCCGGCGAATGGTCGTATCGGCGAGGAGCAGATCCTCCTCGAAGGCGCCTTCGTTGAATTCGAGTTCGGAGAAGCCCCATTCGCGCGTGCCACCCGCGCCGCGCGCGCTCCACCAGAGTTCGCGTTCCGTCGGATTTGTCAGAGTGAGATCTACGATCGGCCAGCCGTTTTCGTGGCGGAGTTCGGCCGTGCCGCGCAATGGGCCGAAGCGGATCGGATGGGGCCCAGGGCCGCGCTGGAAGGGCTCGTCGGCGAAGGGCTGGAAGTGGGAGTAGTGGACGACGGCGGGATCATCGAGGAACACCCGCGGTCCCGTGGCGCGGCTCCACGCAAGGACGAGCGCCAGGTCGGTGAAGTCCATTGTGGTCGCCGGCGTCGTGTCGCGCGGCAGCGTGAACTCGTGGCACCAGGTCCACCGGTCGAGCGCCGGCAGGACGTACGGGCCATCCATCCGCTCAGGGTCGAAAGGCTGCGCCGTCCATGCCTTGGCGGATTGACCGGGCGCGATCTGCCATTGTGACAATTTCTCCGGGGTCACGGGCACGTCCTTCTCGAAGGAGCAGCCAATGATTTCGCCGCCGGACACGGTCTTGCCGGTCTCCGAGGCCACCGGCTCGACGATCCAGTGACTGGATACGCAGCCCATCCCGGCTCCTCGCCACCAGATGGGTGCGGCGCCGTCATTGCGGATGACGACGTCCACCCGCGGCTCGCTGCCGGACAGATAGAAGCGCGCGCTGCCTCGTGCGGGCCCGGCCGCGAACTCGACGGTGCCGAGCTCGGTTTCCTGCGGGGCCGGAAATGCGTCCGGCGGCGCGGCGGTGGCGCCCAGGAGCATCAGGCAGGCGAGAGAGGGCATGTTCCTGTTAACGCCGCGACCCGCGGCCGGTTTCATTCCCTTGCCAGATTATCCGGATTGGCTCCACAAGATGATCCCATTCCCGACCGCGTGGAAGCTGGCCGGCAGCCAGAGGTTGCCGGACCGGCGGTAGAGGACGCCGAAGAACAGGCCGATCGCGAAGATGCTGGCGAACATCGGCACGGCTGTGGAGGCGGGCGTGAAGTAGTAATTCCAGTGCAGCGGGCCGAAGGTGTAGAGCGCGTTGGCCACGAGGATGCCGGTCAGCGCGCCGCCGCGGCGCACGAGGGCGGTCTGCAGCATGCCGCGGTAGACGAGCTCCTGATAGAAGCCGTAGCACAAATAGGGAAGGAATACGGTGCCCAGGCTGCTCGGCAGACCCCTCGACGAGGCGAGCAGGAGCAGGAAGAACGTGGCGGCCATGATCAGCACGTGCGCGCAGTACCACTTCTCCGTGACGGTCCAGTCGCGCCAGGCGCGGAGCCCCAGTTGCGGCCAGCGGACCTGCGCGATGAGCGGCGCCGCGAGCAGGGCGACGCCGAGCAGCGCCGGCAGCAGCAGCCAGAGCGGGACGCTCGGGCCGAGGCCCTTCACCGCGAATAGCCGCACGAGCTCGACGCTCACTGCGGCCAGCAGGAGCAGCAGGCCGGCCCGCGCGCTGAGGTCCGGCGCCGGCCGGCCGTCGAACTGCAGCAGATGCCCGCGGAGGTGGCGGGTCCACGCCCGTGGCTGCGCAGGATCTGACTCGGGCACGCCGGGAGTCATGGCGGGCAGCATAGAGCGCGGACAGGAGGAGAGGCCGCCGCGGCGAGCGGAATCCCACAAGAAAGCACCATGCGAATCGGGCACTGGGTTTCCGAATAGCATGGTGTTCTTGCCCCTGGCAACTGACGCGCAGAATGCGAATTGCCTTCTCAGGGCCCGAAATCGACCGCGATCGTGCCGTCCGCAAGGTGTCCTTGAAAAAAGGACAGGTTCGAGCGAATCCGTCCTTAAAAAAAGGACAGGTTCCAGTGAGTGGCAGGTCGGACCCGCCAACCAAGGGTCCTTGGCATGCCGTCAAAGAATTGCGCCATCCTCCAGCAAACTCATCACGAGCCGCACCATCAAGTCCTTCTGCGCCGGGGCACTCTCAGCGATGAGCAGGGCGACCGCCACCACCGCGTTGTCCGCAAGCCGCGGCTGGCCGTTTGGGCGCCAGAGCAGATCATGGCGCCGGAGGTACTCCAGAAACAGCAAGGCGCCGATGCGCTTGTTGCCGTCGGCGAAGGGATGGTCCTTGATCACGAAATAGAGCAGATGCGCCGCTCGGGACTGGGCGCTGGGATAGAGCGGCGCACCGTCGAAGGTTTGCTCGACCGCACCGAGGCTGCCCTCCAGCGCCGCGCCTCGCTCGAGGCCGAATAGGGCGCCGGCCTCGCCCCGCTCTGCGAGGTTGCCCCGGATCGAGTTGACTGCAGCGCGAGCCTCGGCGGGACCCAACCGGCCAAGCGGTGCCACAGGCCTGGACGGGGCGGTGGCCAGGCGCTGCTGGTCGTACTCGAGGAGGAGCCGCCAGGTTCGGGTATAGCGCTCGACGACCTGCAGGACGGAGAGTCCTTCCTCGGTGACGAGATCGCGGCTCTGCAGCGTCCTGGCGAGCAAGCCAACGGCTTGCTGAAGGTCCTCTACGCCTTGCTCGGCCAGCCGCCGCTCGTTGAGGCTATAGCCCCGGAGCAGGTGGTCCCGCAGAGTGCGGGTAGCCCAGATCCGGAACTGGGTGCCGCGCTTGGAGTTGACCCGATAGCCAACGGAAATGATGACGTCCCGAGAATAAAAGGCTACGGGCTTGTCCGAGGGAGCAATGTGCAAAAAATGCACATTGCTTTCCTCGCGCAATTCCCCGTCTTGGAAAACGCGTTGAAGGTGTTTGGTGACGACGGAGCGCTCGCGCCCGAACAGCTCCGCCATCTGCTGCTGGGTCAGCCACACCGTCTCCCGCTCTAGCCGGATGTCCACCCGCACCCCGCCGCCGGGGGCCTCGTAGACGAGGACTTCACCCCGCGAGGGCTCGAGCTTCGAGGCAGCCACGCCTCAGCCGACGACCTGCGGCCGTCCCGATTACCCGCAACCCGCCTCCAACCCCCTAAATCACCGCAAACAACCCCTTCACCACCGTCTCCCGAATCCCCTCCGCCAGCCGCTGCGCGCTCGCCTTGGCCGCCACCTTCAGTTTGATGACCTCGAGCTGCGTCAGCACCTCCATCTTCGAGACCAGCAGCTTGTAGCCCTTGGGCGTGAGCTCGCCGTCGGCCAGCATGACCGTCCAGCGCTCCAGGTTCTCGGCCTGCAGGCGCACGAAGTCCGACTCGTCCTTCTTGGCGGTGGCGACGAGGGTCTTCAGCTCGTCCTTCGCCAGCGCCTTGCCCTCGTCCGCGAGGCCGTCAATGAAATCGGTGAACTTGCTCATTTTTGGGGCTCGCGCCGCGCGGGGTTCTTCAGGTTTTCGGTGGCGATGGCGACGTCGAAGGCCTGGCCCAGCACCGCCGCCGCCTCGCGGAAGTATCGGCTGCCGAGCGCGCCGGGGCCAGCGTCGCGGTATTCCTGAACGTCGCCGGCGAAGAGGCCGTTGATCAGCTCGACCTGCGCGGCGGTTTCCGAGTTGGTGGGGCCTTTGCCCTTTTCGTACTCGTAGGCCTGGCGGAGGTGGAGGGTGGTGGCCTCGATGCGGGATTCGTTTTCGGAGATGGGTTTGTGGTCGAAGCTTTCGACGAGGAGGGTGGCTTCGGCTTTGAGGGTGGTGAGCTGCTCGTACGAGGCGGGGTCGTAGTAGGAGAGGGGGACGTCGGAGCAGGCGCTGGGGGCGAGGGCCAGCGTGAACAGTGCGAGAAATTTGTGCATGCGGGTGGGTCCGGCACTATATCGAGGACAGGGATCACAAGCTTACCAGTGATCCAACCACAATAAAGCCGCGTTTCGGCCCGCGAAGAAACAGTACTAGCCTTCTCTACTTTTATCTCCGTTCAGGTCGGCTGTGGCCTACGTCAACACATTCACCTTAGTAAATGCGAGTGAGACAATTCGAAACTGGCCGACCAGCAGGGTCTCAGGAGAGATCGCGTATGCGGAGCGAATGCAAACGTTAGACTGAGTTCATTCGCCTGAATCCTCATCCATCTCAAGATCTCCCTCTTCAGGATCCTCGGGGACCACATCAGGTGCGGATGAAGTAGGCTTGCCCATCGCGCTGGAAATCAAACCGAGTAGGGCGTTCTTCCGAGTCTGGAAGAAATCTTGAAACCTATCACGGCGCAGTTGGTCCGGATCTATCAGGTGGCTGGATAATATCTGGTTCATGCCCGCGGCATCGATTAGTACGCGAGGACTAGACTGAATCTGTTCGATGTAAAGCGACGGAGCCTTGCCGCCGATCATTCGGTTTGCCTTGTAGGAGATCGCGGTCTTATTAATAATGGAATTATACACTCTGGGCGGTAAACCATTGGCTTTGCACCATTTCCGTGGGAAAATGTGATGAATGTCAATCTTCCTTTCATCACGGTCCAATTCGATCATTCTCGCTTTCCAGAAAAAATCCATTGCTCCCTCTCGCTGAATCAGGACATATAGGCCACGATATGCGGCACTTGTGCGGGTCCGCAAGGTGTCAAGTCGGCCGGGCTGGAATCCGGATTCAGAAACTGTTGTCGGCTCTACAGTGCTACCACCATCGATCCAAGAAACAAGTTGCTGATAATCGAGAGCGATTCGCGTTTCGATCGCCGATCCGTAAAGTTCGCCCATAACGCCGCACCAGTACCAGCGAGCCAGCTTGATCTTGATCTGCGGTTCAAGCCAGCGCTCTTCCATTCTTGTCAGAATGCAGGCCAATGGGACCAGCTGGCTGCGGTACGGTATGAATTTGGGATGTTGAAAACCTTGATCTCGAAGGAACTTCACGGCTTCCAGAAAGCCCTTTGTCAGCAGATCTTTCCACTTGTGATACGCGGTGAGCGGAAGTGATAGGATGTGTTCGCGCTTCGCTGTGACAGCAGCAGCGTCCTTACCACTTCTGCCCGCAGCCTCATCAGATGCGCGTCGTTCCCAAGAGTGTAGGAGCGAAATTCCTTGCAAGAAGTCGGTAGGTTCAAGATCACGGAGTAATGGATTCCGTGTAAGTCGTCGGCTCCGCCCCTCAGACTTGGACGAGCCCAGCCAATCCTCACGAAGGTTGAAGCCATCTGCCGCCCATGCCGCCGTAACGAGCTCAAAAACGGAGAGTGGGACACCGCCTGTATTAACCTTCTCAAATACTAAGCAAACCGCCTCCTTGCTCGTTTCCTTCTTGAGTGCGATTACTGGTACATGATATTCCCGGAACGGCTTGAGGACCTGGGTACGAAATTGCATATACCGTGGGAATTTCTCTTGATGCATCGAGTTCAGGCCCTCTTCCCATTCATCCGAATTGAGAATCTGGTTGCATGGGAAGTGAAAGGCCTTGTACTCCTTCTCCGGAGTAGTAAGGTCAAGAACAACCTCGCGACCGAAATTGGTCCGAACTGTCTTCTGCTCGTCGACAGCAACGATGGACTCGAGCAAAGCCACCGGACCTCTCATGGCCTTTTCAATGTCAAAATAGTAATACAGGAGACGTTCCCGCTTCTTGTCGTCGCGGGTCGCTACAGGTCCTCTAAGTCTGAGCACCTGAGTCAGTGAGGTTAGGCGTTGTTGGCCATCCAAAATGAGTTGCTCAGCTTCCGGAGGAGCGCTGCCAGTGAACTCCACCCCCTCAACTAGTCTGTTCTGAAATTTGGCCTCGCCACCTGTCTCAAGCAGCATGACTGCGCCAATTGGAAATGAGCGGGCTATGCTCACTAATAGTGAACGAATATGCTCATCATCCCACACCCACCCGCGTTGGAAATCAGGCAGCTGAATAACTCCGTCAGCAATTTCGTCTAGCAGCTTAGAGAGTTGCGTTTTCGTCGAGTCGTAGGTGGACATGGGCTTGCGCGGGGTAGGAGCAGAATAGCAGCATCGCTCCGATTAGACCAAATTACGAATGAATGGAAACATTCGGTCCAGGACAAATTAGGACTTCTCGTTTCCGGGCGGGGGAGGCATGAAGAGTGGAGGACCGTTGCAGGCTGACCTTGCCCTATTCCGGAACTGAACTTCCCCTACTTCGACGGACAGCGCAGTCCTTATGGTGCAAAGCCCGCCGGAAGCGTGTCATTCATCACAATCACCCGCTGAGAACCTCGACGAGTTCTGCAATCACCTGTAGGTCTCCCTGGTCCTTGTCCGTTAGCAGGCGCGGTTCGAAATCTGGGTTGACGGGTTTGAGCAAGATACGCTCATGTCGCCAAGATGAGCCCTTAGCGGTCTTATCGCTCTCGTACCGCTTGATGGTGTAGCGCTGGCCTGTCTCAGGGTCGTTAGTGTCGCGGAGCTGGATGAGGACCGTCTTGCCCTGGCGCGTGCCTTCGACGGGGGCGCGGAAGAGGCACCAGGCGCCGTCGGGGATTAAGGGCTCCATGGACTTGCCCACAATCTGAGCGACGAACATTCCGGGACGCAGCCGGTGCCGCGACTCGACCGCGACCCATTCGAAGCCCTCGTCTTCGATGTTCTGCGGGTCGCCGAAGGCTCCGGCGGCGGCCTTGAGCGGGACGAGCGGCACGCAGCTGACATAGCGCTCCTCGGGTTTGGGCTCGACTATCCGGAGCCCCGGTGGCAGGGCACGAGAAGTTGCATCCTGGGACGCATCGACCGCAGCGCGACGCAACCGACGGTACGCCTCTGAAGCCATCCAAGCGGTCACGATCTTCTGGAACGAAAGATCATTCATGTAGCGCACGAAAATTTCTTCGTTCTGATCCATGCGCTCGACGAACAGGATCTCCAGCAGGTTCTTGAACACCAGTTCGAACTTGTCCCCCGGATTAACGGCGGCCGCCTGCCGCAGTCCGTCGTTGGACATGGCTGCTTCGACGATCTGGTCGAAGAAGAGCTGGTCCGCCTGGTTGAAGTCCGTACCGAACTGCTCGTTCACGACGTCAATGAGCTGCGACAGCGGGACAGGTTGAGTCCGAACCAAGCCGCTGCCGACTTCAGTGGGGCCATCGAGGCGGCGAGCCTCGCCTTCTTGCAACGAGATCGAACCTTCGCTGATCTTCTGCAGGCGGTAGTAGTCGAGCCGCACCTCGTCGTCGAACTGATAGGCCGGGCCACTCTTGCGACGCGGCAACTTGGCCGCAAGGTGGCGCAAGAACACGTATAGGCGCTCAAGGTCCGAGTCCTGATACGGGATCACCTGGCTCAGGAAGCCATAGAGGTTGAGAAACGCCTGCACCTTTCCTCGCCAAAGTTCCGCCTCTTCCTCGTCATCCCTCTGGCGTACGGTGAATCTCGAGACGGCCGGATCGAGCGCCGCGTTCATCGCCTGGTGGTCCATCGCGCTCTGCCTCTGCTTCGGCTTGAAGTACACGGCACAGAAGCGCTCCACCTCTCCGTCCAGGTAAATCCCGGAGGCGTCGAGTTCGCTCCTGATGGCGTACATGCGCGCGGGGTCGACTTGCTCGCCCATCTCAGCGCCTTCGTAGTAGACCTTAAATGCCTCGCGGATCTCCTCGCGATCGTTCACGAAATCAAGAACGAAGGTGTCCTCCTTGAGCGGATGGATCCTGTTCAAGCGCGACAGCGTCTGCACGGCCTGGATGCCCGCGAGCCGCTTGTCCACGAACATCGTGTGCAGAAGCGGCTGATCGAACCCCGTCTGGTACTTCTCCGCCACGAGCAGCACCTGGTACTCCTGGGTCGTGAACTTCTCGGGCAGTTCCTTCTCGGAGATGCCGTTGTTCATACCCACTTCGGTGTAGGTGACGCCGGAGAGCTTGTCGTCCTGAACCGTGCCAGAGAAGGCCACCAGCGACTTGATGGCGTAACCCTTCTCCTGGATGTAACGATCGAAGCTCTGCTTGTAGCGCACGGCTTCGAGACGAGAGCCTGTCACCACCATCGCCTTGGCCCGTCCGCCGATCTTGTGGCGGGTGACGGCCTGGAAGTGCTCGACCATCACCTCGGTCTTCTGCGCGATGTTGACCGGGTGCATCTTCATAAACCGGCCCAGCGCTTGCGCGGCCTTCTTGCGTTCGACCTGAGGATCCTCCTGGCATGCCTTGAGCAGTTTGAAGTAGGTCGCGTAGCTCGTGTAGTGCTTCAGCACGTCGAGGATGAACTCCTCCTCGATAGCCTGCCGCATCGTGTAACGGTGCGCGGGCTGCCCATTGCGGCCGAACACGGCGAGCGTCTTGTGCTTGGGCGTGGCGGTAAAGGCGAAGAAGCTCAGGTTCGCCTGCCGGCCGCGCTTGGCCATGCTGCGGAACAGCTCCTCCATGTCGTCACGTCCTTCCTCGGACGCGCGCTTCTTCGCCTCTTCCCGCAAGATCTCGCCGCCGAGTACTTCCTTGAGATCGGTCGCCGTCTCTCCGCCCTGCGAGCTGTGAGCCTCGTCGATGATCACGGCGCAGCGCCGGGTGGCCAGCGTGCCCGTGCCAGTCTCGCCGCGCTCCTCGGCTAGCTTGAGTAACTGACGCGAGACAAACGGGAACTTCTGCAAGGTCGTGATGATCACGGGCACAGAATTCTCCAGCGCCTCAGCGAGCTGCCGCGAGCTCTCGTCGATCCGCTGCACGACGCCGCGCTTGTGCTCGAACTGGTAGATGGTGTCCTGGAGCTGTTGGTCAAGCACCACGCGGTCGGTCACCACGATGACGCTGTCGAAGACGCGTTGGTTGGACACGTCGTGCAGCGACGCCAGCCTGTGCGTCAGCCAACCGATGGTGTTGCTCTTGCCGCTGCCGGCCGAGTGCTCGACGAGGTAGTTACGCCCCACGCCCTCGCTGCGGGCGGCCTCCACCAGTTGGCGCACCGCCTGAAGCTGGTGGTAGCGCGGGAAGATCATCGACTCGGTCCTGACCTTGCGGCCCTGCTCGTCGCGCTTCTCGTCGCTCTGCAGGTGGATGAAATGGGCGAGTAGGTCGAGCAGGCTGTCCCGCTGGAGCACCTCCTCCCATAGGTAGGCCGTGCGGTAGGTCCGCCCGGCCAGATCGGGCGGGTTGCCGGCGCCGCCGTCGCAGCCCTTGTTGAACGGCAGGAAGTGTGTCGCAGTACCCGCCAGGCGCGTGGTCATCAGCACCGAGTCGGTATCCGCCGCGAAGTGCACAAGTGTGCGGCGCCTGAACTCGAAGATCGGCTCGCGCGGGTCGCGGTCCTGCTTGTACTGTCTGCGTGCGTCTTCCACCCGTTGGCCCGTGAGCGGGTTCTTCAGCTCCACCGTGGCCACGGGGATTCCATTCAGGCTCAGCGTCACATCGAGGGACTTCTCGGAGCGAGGCGAGAAGTGAAGCTGCCGGGTCAGCCCCAGGCGGTTCGCAGCGAAGCGCGCCTCAAGTTCCGGGTTCAGCTCGTGCGCAGCCTTGAAGAACGCTGCGTGGAGCGTCCGCCCGTAGCACTTGAAGCCGTGGCGCAGCGTCGCGAGCGAGCCGTGCTGGTCCATCCACTTGCACAGGTCGCCGAGGATCTGTTCGCCGGTCTTCTCCCCATGCAGGGCCTCAAGCTTGGCCCACTCCATCGGTTGCGTCTCGCGGATGAAGGCGAGCACCGTCACAGGGAAGATAGCGCGCTCGCGGTCGAAACCCTCGCGGGCGACCGGCGCGTAGCCGTTCTGGAGGAGGTGCGCTTCGATGACGGTTTCGAAGGCGGCTTCCGAGTAACGACCCTGACTCATGCCGCCATCCTCGCGAGTCTCTGCCCCAGCCACCACACGGCAACCGGGCAATAGGGAGCGATCTGGCCGTTCCCAGCGATGCGCTTGTCGCGTTCCCGCACGAACCGCTCGCGAGGCACGGCGCCGCCGATCCGCGCCTTCTCACCCTTCCACCACTCAAGAACGGCATCGAGGACGCATTTCCTGTTGTTCTTCAGCAGCGGGAGATTGAGGTTGAGTACTTGGTCTAACTGTCCATTGAACGCGGCGTCATCAGCGTGGATCGAGCCGTCTACTTCATACCGGACGCGAGTTTCGATGTGATGCGCAGCGTTGGCGGGGTTCCACTTGATATCGCTGTCACCCTTCCGAGTGTCACAGTGCTGCAAGTGTGGCGGCTGCCCGTGTCCGCCGAGACAGGCGCCGAGCAGGTTTTGGTAGCTGAGATGCTCGCCCGGGTGTTTCGCTTGGCACTGCCAATGCTCTACCTTCATGGAAGTCGGCCCGTTGCGGATCCGGTCCATGCAGTAGCAGCAGAGCCCGCGCTGCTCAGTCACGAGCGCGTTTCGGAGCGTCGCCTTGTCCGGGTAGTTGTCGTAGTCGCAATGCGGCGTCAGGCGGTGGGCCGTGAGGCTCGGCGGTTCCGCGCCCTTGGTGATGCCCCTCATTCCTTGCCCTCCATGAAGTCAAGAAGGGTTCGGAGGCGTACCACGTCGGGGCCGGCACCTTCATGCTCATCGAGCTTGGCAAGCAGCTCTCGGGCTCGGTCGAACTGCTGCGATCCGATCACTTGAGAGACCACGGCGAGACGGTGTGTCAGGTCCGCATTCCGCGAGGATGCCTCCATGACTTCGTCAAGGACCCGGCTTGAATCGAGGCCTAAGGAGTGCGGCGGGGAGTAGACCTGACCATCCGCGATGATCTGAATCCGGTCGTGCTCGACCTCGCCAATGACCTGCGGCGAATGCGTCGTCGCGATGAACTGGCAGCGCGGGAACGCGGCGATCAGGTTGCGAACGATCTGCCGCTGCCACTTTGGGTGCAGGTGCAGATCGATCTCGTCAATCAGCACGACCGCTTCTGCCTCGGCGGCCGGGTCAGTCATCTCCGGGTTGGCCTGGGCGAGCCGTCGCGTCAGGTCGAGCACCAGCGCGAGCGTGCCTCGCTCACCGTCCGACAACTGGCGCACGGCCACGGTGGTGCTGCCGCGATCGATCAGCAACTTCGGCTGCTCGTCGCCGTTCACCCGCAGATGGGCGTACCCCGTGAGGAACCGCGTTACCGCATCCTCGAAGGCAGCAAGCGCGCGTCCGGCTGAAGCACGCTCCGACTTGAGAGCTTCCTGGACCCGCATCCAGGCTGCGAACTCGCCCAGCCGAAGCTCGCGATTCGCAAACGCATCCGCGAAAGCCGCGGCGATGCCGCCGGCGGCCACGTTCTTCCCCGGCGCTCGTTCGGACGGCACGGCCCGATTGGTCGAGAACAGCACCGCCAACGGCCGCCCTCCGGGCCCTTTGCCCGTGACCGACACGGGAGCTTCGCCAAGGAACGTGGCCTTCTCGGGCGTGTCGTGCACCTGTTCGCGCGGCATGCCCGCCTTCTTCTCCTGCGGCGCACTGGACTCGCGCGGTTTGTGAATCAGGTAGCGATGCTCCGATCCGCCGATCTGCACACCGCACTCGATACTTAGCGCGTCGGCGCCAACCCGGATGTCCTCAGCGGTGAACGACGCGACTGGCGCGCGGAGCCTATTCGCCTGCTTCGCGACCGCCGAAAGACATACACGAAGCGCATCCAGCATGCTGGTCTTGCCGACTCCGTTGACCCCGACGATCAGGTTGAACCCCGCCTGAAAGTGGAACTCGGCTGTTTCGATTGCGCGCAGGTTGGCGAGTTTGAGCGCGGTGACTCTCATGCCGCATGCTCCACGTCGATCTGGCCTGCCACTGCTGCGGCAATAAGCGCGGCACGGCGTTCGTTGAGTAGGGCGATGGTGCGCTCATTCGCAATTCGAAGCGCGTCGAGCGTCGCCGTTGCACTTGATATCTGAGCAACTATGTCCCGCTGTTCATCAATCGGCGGAACTGCAAATGCGATGGCGCCAAGTTCCTCCGCGTTCAAGTGCGGCTGCGCCGCGCGGAGACGCAGAGGATCGATTTGTGCTTCGAGCACGTACTGACAGAGAAGAGTATGAGAGATAAAGACGGGGTCTGCGCCGCGCCAAATTCGCGCGACCATATCGAATCCGGCTACCGCCCCCTGCCATTCCTCGGTAACAATTGCGGAGTCGCCGGTATACGCTCCACTGCGTACTACCACTATGTCGCCAGCTTGCAGTCGGATGGTTCTCGACGTAGGCAGGTCAGCCTCCTCAACGAACACGAGTCCATCCTTGCTGAGAGTGCCGCGTTTGACGTTTGTGGCCCGCAGGAAGGGAATTCCTGAATCTGAATATTCCGGGGGTTGGCTTAGGCCGTAATCGATCGTGGCGAAGTGCTTCAGGCGCCACGTTTCCCAATGCGCCGGAATCTCGCCGAGCCAGGGGATGCCGGAGTCGCGTAGGGGGGCTTGGGGGTCGAGGCCGCGGGTGACGGCGCGGGTGATGAGCGCCCGGCGCTTCTCGGCCAACAGCCTGAGCACCCGCTCCTTCGCCGCCACCAGCGCATCCAGCCGCGCCGTCTCGCGGTCGAGGTAGTCGGCGATGGCGCGTTGCTGCGCTGTTGGCGGAACAGGGAGCCAGATCTTGGTTATGTCGTCAGGATTGGCGCGTTGGTGGCTTCTCGTGACGGACTGAACGACAGCGGAAATCAATTCACGTACAGGCGTAGACGAGTAGACGTAGAACGCGAAGCGGGCATCGAAGCCCGGCCGTGCAGAAAGCGGGACAAACTCCGTCGAGCAGACGATCGGTAGAGACTGCGGTCGCGTCAGCAGCACGCAACCCTTGCGAGGATTGAGCTTCGAGACGATCAGCTCACCGCCAGCAAGCGCAATCTTGTCGCTGTCGATCTCAGCCCCATTCTGAACGACTCCGTCGCCTGTCTCCTGAATCGCCGGAATCGAGTAGTGGAACACATCAACCGTATCGAACTCGGCGGTGCGAGCAGGTGTCTTCCTGTAGTCCAGCACGGCATCAGCGCGCATCGCCCGCCAAGTAGAGGGAAGTTTCGCAAGCCAATCGCGGCCACTCACTCCGTCACCTCCCGCAGCAGCCGCAGAATCTCCTCTTCCGCCTGCTTTAGCTCCGCATCGATCACTTCAAGCGGACGCGGCGGCGTGTACTTGTAGAAGTGGCGGTTGAAGTTGATCTCGTAGCCGACCTTGTCCTTGCTCCGGTCCATCCAGGCGTCGGGCACATGCGGGCGCACCTCGCGCGCGAAGTAGGCGTCGATGTCGTCCTTGAGCGGCACGTTCTCGAAATCGCGCAGATCGGCGTCCGGCTCATAGCCGTCATCCCGCCCGCCCTTGGCGATCGGCTCGGCCTTGGGGTCCTTCTGCGCGAAGACGCTGCGGAAGAGCTTCTGCTCGGCTGCTTTCCAGCGCGACTTGCGCGTGTGCAGCAGATCCTCGATGCGGCTCCACGCTGCATTCCAGTTGCGCTGCGGTTCGCGGCCCAGTGCCTTGTCGATCGCCTGCACGTCGTCGAGCAGGTGCGGGAAGGCGTCGAGGAAGCGGGCCTTATCGTCCACCGTCATCTGGAAGCGCAGGCGCAGAGGCCGCTCGACGGTGACGCGGGTGTAGCCGAAGTCGGCATTATCGAAGGTCTTGGAGGTCCCTCCGTCGGCTTGCCGGCCATAGACCTTGATGATCTCGGCAATCTGGTCGGCGGTGATGTGACGGCGCTTGTCGCCGAGGCTGCGCTTGTTGTCCTCGCTCCCGCCCGCGGCCCACACGTCGCGCGCATCGAGAAGCTGAATCTTGCCCTTACGTCGCTTCTCCTTGCGGTTGGTGACGATCCAGACGTAGGTGCCGATGCCAGTGTTGTAGAACATCTGCTCCGGCAGGGCGATGATGGCTTCGAGCCAGTCGTTCTCAATGATCCACTTGCGGATGTCGCTCTCGCCCGAGCCCGCGCCGCCGGTGAAAAGCGGTGAGCCGCTGAAGACTATGGCGAGACGCGAGCCGTGCTTCTGCTCCGCCGGGCGCACGGGCTCGAATTTAGCGACCATGTGCTGCAGGAAGAGCAGCGAGCCGTCGTTGACGCGCGGCAGCCCGGCACCGAAGCGGCCGTCGAAGCCACGCTTGTCGTGTTCCTTCTTGATCAGGTCATGCTGCTTCTTCCAGTCCACGCCGAAAGGCGGGTTGGTGAGGAAGTAGTCGAATGTCTCGGCCACGAACTGGTCCTCGGTGAAGCTGTCGCCGTAGCGGACGTTGTTGCCAGCGCCGTTGTGGTCCACTTGCTTCATCAGCATGTCGGACGCGGCAGTGGCGAAGGCGCGCTTGTTGTAGTCCTGCCCGTAGACGTAGAGCTTGGCCGCACCGTGGTGCTCGCGCAGGTAGTTCTGCGCCTCAGCCAGCATGCCGCCGGTGCCGCAGGCCGGGTCGAGCAGCTTGCGCACGGTGCCGGGCGTGGCGAGCAGCTTATCGTCGTGGATGAACAGGATACTCACCATCAGCCGGATGACCTCGCGGGGGGTGAAGTGATCGCCCGCCGTCTCGTTCGCCAGTTCGTTGAAGCGCCGGATGAGGTTCTCGAAGATGAGCCCCATCTGCTCGTTCGGCACCCCCTTCCTAGTGTCGTCGCCCGGGTGCAGGTCCACGTCGCAGAACTTTGAGACTACGAGGTAGAGGATGTTCGCCTCGCGCATCCGCTCGATCTCGGCTTCGAACTCGAAGAAGTCGAAGATTTCCCGCACGTTCTTCGAGAAGCCCTTGATGTAGCTGACGAGGTGCTTCTCGATGTTGTCGGGGTCACCCTTGAGCTTCTCGAAATCGAGCGGCGAGTGATTATGGAAGCGCTGGCCGGCGGCCTTGTTGAGGTGGGTGTCGAGTGCGTCACCTTCGAGCTTGCTGCCCTTGCGCTTCTCGTACTCGGCCAGGACCTTGGCTTTGGTGGGCGCGAGCACACAGTCGAAGCGGCGTAGCACGGTCATGGGGAGCATGACGCGCTCGTATTGTGGCGGGCGATAAGGCCCGCGCAGCAGGTCTGCGATTTGCCAGATCAAGGTCGAGAAGTAGTTGTGGTCAGGCACGCAGCACTCCCACGTAGCTGACCTTAAACGGGGGGTGAGCCTCGGCTTCGCGCGACTGGTTCGACGGCATGAAGGCGTTGGCAAACACGAAGCCAGCCAGCGCGGCGTGCTTGGCTTCGAAGCCGAGGTTGGCGAGGGAGGCTGCCTTGCCAGAAGTCGTCTTGCTTTTGGTGGCGCGGGGCATGGAGGCGGCAGTGTAAGGGAGTGCGGAGGCGTGACCGGATCCGGAATAGAAGGCTCTGTCGGACGGCCTAAGATATCTCTCCAAATCGGCGACCCAGACCCACAATCCCATGCACCAAGACCTAGTCCTCCTCGGCGGCGCAAGAACCGCCATGACCGAATACGTCGGCACCCCCGGCTACGGCCTCTTCAAGGACGTCTCCGCCAACGACCTGGGCGCCCACGCCATCCGCGCCGCCCTCGAAAGAGCCCACGTCCCCGCCGCCCGCGTCCAGCACGTGGTCATGGGCAACGCCATGCAGACCAGCGCGGACGCCATCTACGGCGCGCGCCACGCCGCCCTCAAGGCCGGCCTGCCCATCGAAACCCCGGCCCTCACCGTCAACCGCCTGTGCGGCTCGGGCATCCAGTCCATCATTTCCGCCGCGCACATGATCCTCTCCGGCGAGCACGACGTCGTCGTCGCCGGCGGCATGGAGAACATGTCCCAGGCCCCGCACGTGCTGCGCGGCGCGCGCGAGGGCTTCCGCCTCGGCGCCGCGCCCCAGCTCGAGGACTCGCTCTTCACCGGCCTACTGGACACGCAGTGCGGCTTCTACATGGCGCAGACCGCCGAGAACCTCGCGAAGGAGCACGGCATCACGCGCGAGGCGCAGGACGAATTCGCGCTGCGCAGCCACCGCTTGGGCGCGGCCGCCGTCAAGAGCGGCGTCTTCCGCGACGAAATCGTGCCCGTCACGATCAAGCGCGGCAGCAAGGAAATCACCGTCGACACCGACGACCACATCAAGCCCGACACCTCCCTCGAAGCCCTCGCCAAACTCCGCCCGGCCTTCGGCAAGGAGGGCACCGTCACCGCCGGCAACGCCTCCGGCATCGTGGACGGCGCCGCGGCCGTCGTGCTGACCACCGCCGCCCGCGCCCAGCAGGAGGGCTGGAAAATCGCCGCCCGCATCCGCGCCTGGAGCGTCGCCGGCGTCGAGCCGCGCATCATGGGCTTCGGCCCCGTGCCGGCCATCCGCCAGACTCTGACCCGCGCCGGCCTGACCGCCGACCAGATCGACCTCTACGAGATCAATGAAGCGTTCTCGGCCCAATATCTCGCCTGTGAAAAGGCGCTGGGCCTCGACCGCAACAAGGTCAACGTCAACGGCGGCGCCGTCGCCATCGGCCACCCGCTCGGCGCCACCGGCACGCGCCTGGTCCTGACCCTGACGCAGCAGCTGGCCCGCTCCGGCAAGCGGTACGGCATGGCCTCGGCCTGCATCGGCGGGGGGCAGGGCATCGCCATGCTGATCGAGCGCGCCTGACGGCTCGGGCAGCCCCCGGCCCTCGCCAGAATTTCACTCAGGGTGCATGATGGCCGGAGGTCCCCTGTCCCTCTTGCCTCCCCGGTTAGGATGTTGCTGATCCCCGCCGGCCCGTTTCCCCCCATGCTGCGCCCCCCCCTCGCCGCCCTCGCCGCCTGCTGCACCGCCCTGCTCGGCATGTGCGGCAGCGCCGGCTCCGGCACCGCCGCGGGATCTTCGACCGACCTGCGCACCGACAGCTACCTCGGCGGCGCGCTCGACCCGAATTACATTTTCCGCTGGACCCCGCGCCGCACCGGCGGCGCCACCGAAATTTTCGTCGAGGTGCAGAACGCGCCCTCCGAACTCCCGGCCCAGCTGCAGGAGCTGGACTTCAGCCCGGCCGACTGCGGCGCCGCCGTGCGCAACGGCTTCAACGCCTGGACCAAGCACTCCGGCGTGCCGATGCGCCTCATCCTCGCGCTGCACGAAGACGGCGACCGCCTCGATCCCGACCTGGTGCGCATCGAGGTCTTCTTCCGCAGCGGCGGCGAGCCGGGCCTCGTCGGCTACACGCAGCTCATCACCCAGCCGATGACGCCCACCGTGGTCGAGCGCGTGCTCGTGGAGATCCGCATCGGCCCCGACACCCGCGATCTCAGCGGCGAGATGGTCTACGCCCTGCTGCTGCACGAATTCGGCCACGCGCTCGGCATCGTGGCGCCGGCGCCGCGCACCGGCCACAGCAACAAGGCGGCCGACGTGATGTTCCCGATGGTGCGCTGGTCCGAACTCAGCCGCAACGACCAGCTCGCCCTGCGCGAGCTCTACGCGCTCGAGCCCACCATGCGCCGCGCCGACGAGGTGGGCAACGGCCCGGGCGGCTCCGGCCCCGGCGGGGGCGATCCGGGCGATTCCGCAGCCGATGCCGCCTCCTGGCTGCGCGCCTTCTTCCGGCCCGAACTGCGCTCCGCGCCCGCGCGCCTCGATCCGGAGCTGCTGCGCTGCGGCAGCTGCGCGCGCCCGGACGCGGACGCCGGCGCCCCGCGCTGATTTCCTAGGGCCCGGTCAGGAAGTCGAGCAGGATCTTGTGGAAGGCGGCGGTGTCGCCCACGTAGCAGGGGTGCGGCGCGCCCGGCATGACTTCCAGCCGCGCCTGCGGCATCGCCGCGGCCAGTTTTTCGCCGTTCGCCAGCGGCACCACCTTGTCTACGTCGCTCCAGATCACCAGCGTGCGCACCGCGGAACCCTGCAAGCTTGACAATTTTTCTTCCACGCCCACCGGCGCCACCGCCACGAAGCGCGTGACGCGCTCCGGATGCGCGGCGACGAAGCTCAGCGCCGCCGGTCCGCTCATCGAGGCCGCGAGCAGCGCGGCCTTGTCCACCTTCAGCGAGTCGAGAATCGCGGCCACCCACTCCTCCGGCGGCGGGCCGCCCGCGGCCGAACCGCCGTGGCCCGGCAGATCCACCGCGAGCACGCGCCAGCCGGCCGCCGCGAGCAGCTGGATCGTGCCCAACTTCTCCCAGGTCTCGGAGCTGAACGTGGCGCCGTGCAGCAGCAGGATCGGCGAGCCGTCGGCCGGCCCCGCGCTGCGCAAGAGCAGGGCCGCGCCGGGAATCTGGATGCGGTACTGGTCCACGATCGGCGCCTCCGTCTCCCGGCCGCGGCAGGACGCTGCAAGCGGCAGGGCCAACAAAAGAATGGGGAATGCTTTGGGCATTGCGGGAGCCTCAGGAAACCCTATAGTTTTCACCCGGCCGGCGTAAAGAGGCGCGATCCGGAAACCCGGAGCCGCACCCGGCGCCGCTGCTGGAATCGGAGTCATCCATGGATCCCAAGAACGAGGCCGCGGGCCTCATCGAGGCCAAGGGCCTCAAGAAGAGTTTCGGAGCGATTCACGCCGTGCAAGGCGTGGATCTGGTGGTCAGCCCCGGCACGGTGGTCGGCTTCCTCGGGCCCAACGGCGCGGGCAAGTCCACGACCATGAAGCTGATCACCGGCTTCCTCGAGCCGGACGCCGGCACCGTGCGCGTCTGCGGCCACGACTTGATGGCCGCGCCGCTCGCCGCGAAGGCCTGCATCGGCTATCTGCCGGAAGGCGCGCCAGCGTATCCGGACATGCGCGTGTTCGAGTTCCTGCGCTTCGTCGCCGAAATCCGCGGCATGCGCGGGGCCGAGGCGAAGAGCCGCGTGGACGAAGTGTGCGCGCTGGTGCACCTGGATCGCGTGGGTTATCAATCCATCGAAACGCTGTCCAAGGGCTTCAAGCGCCGCGTCGGGCTGGCGCAGGCGCTGATCCACGATCCGCCGGTGCTGATCCTCGACGAGCCGACGGACGGCCTGGATCCGAACCAGAAATTCGAAGTGCGCAATCTCATCCAGAGCATGGGCAAGAAGAAGGCCATCGTGCTGTCCACGCACATCCTCGAGGAAGTCGAGGCGGTGTGCACCCGCGCCGTGGTGATCAACCAGGGCCGCGTGGTGTTCGACGGCAGCGCCCGCGAGCTGGACGCGCTGGCGCCGGCCGCCGTGACGCGCCACCGCCTGGACCACGTGTTCCGCTCGCTCACGACCGCCGACACCGCCATCGCCGCGGCGGGGGGGGGACGCTGATGCGCGCCCTCTGCGTCGTGTTCCGCCGCGAGTTCGGCAGCTACTTCGCCACGCCGCTGGCCGCGGTGTTCCTGGTGATCTTCCTGTTCCTGTGCGGGATTTTCACCTTCAACTTCGGCGGCTTCTTCGAGCGCGGGCAGGCCGATCTGCGGCCGTTCTTCATGTACCACCCGTGGCTGTATCTCTTCCTGGTGCCCGCGATCGCCATGCGCATCTGGGCCGAGGAGCGGCGCCTGGGCACCGTGGAGCTGCTGATGACCCTGCCGGTGCGCCTGCGCGACCTGGTGCTGGGCAAATTCCTCGCCGCGTGGGCCTTCTGCGGCCTGGCGCTGGCCTGCACGCTGCCGATCTGGCTCACGGTGAGCTATCTGGGAGATCCCGATCACGGCGTCATCGCCACGTCGTACCTGGGCAGCCTGCTGATGGCGGGCGCGTTCCTCGCGGTGGGCTCCTGCATCTCGGCCTTCACCAAGAATCAGGTCATCGCGTTCATCCTGTGCGTGCTGGTCTGCTTCGTGCTGCTGCTGATCGGCTACCCGGTGTTCCTGGGATATCTCACGGGCTGGGCCCCGGAGTTCCTGGTCAGCGCGGTGGCCAGCTGGAGCTTCCTCACGCACTTCGACGCGCTGTCGAAGGGCGTCGTGGACCTGCGCGACGTGCTGTTCTTCGGCAGCGTCATCGCGGTGTTCCTGTTCATGAACGCCCTGGTCCTCGACTGGAAGAAGGCGGCCTGAGGAGATCCCCATGGACAAGAAATCCACCGCACTCACCGGCATCGGCATCGCGATCGTCGCGTTCCTGGCCGTCAACGCGCTGGCGCAGCCGGTGCTGCGCGGCGCGCGCCTGGACGTCACCGAAGACCGCCTCTACACCCTGTCCGACGGCGCGCGCGCGATTCTGCGCAACATCGAGGACCCGGTCACCCTCGACCTGTACTACACCGAGGAAACCGGCCGCCGCGTGCCGCCGATCCACACCTACTCGCAGCGCGTGCGCGAGTTTCTGCAGGAAATCGAGGGCCTCGCGGGCGACAAGCTGAAGCTGCGCTTCATTGATCCGCAGCCCTTCTCCGAGGAAGAGGACGCGGCGCGCGCCGCCGGTCTGACGAATCTCTCCGCCGACGAATCAGGTGGCGCGGTCACCTTCGGCTTGGTCGGCACCAACTCGGTGGACCGGCAGGAAGTGATCGGCTTCCTCGATCCGCAGACCGAATCCTTCCTCGAGTACGACGTCATGCGCCTGCTGCTGGCCCTGGCCACCGGCGAGAAGGCCAAGATCGCGCTGGTGAGCGCGCTGCCGATGGAGGGCCGCTACGACCCGCAGAGCCCCGGCCGCCCGCCGGAGAACTGGCTGATCGTGGATCTGATGCGCCAGCTCTTCGACGTCGAGACGGTGCAGCCCACCGCCGAAACCCTGCCCGAAGGCACCGACGTGCTCTTCCTGGCGCATCCGAAGGGATTGTCAGAAGGCCTGCTGCGCAGCATCGACGCCTACGCGCTCGCCGGCGGCAACATGCTGGTCCTGCTCGATCCGCGCTGCGAGAGCGACCCCTCCGGCGCCGAAGCCAGCCAGTTCGGCATGCCGCCGAGCTCCTACTCGGACCTCGGCCCGCTGGCCGCGGCCTGGGGACTGGCGTGGACCCACGAGATGTTCCTGGCCGACCGCACGTCCGCGGTCTACGTGCCGGCCGGCGGCAACGCCCGCGGCCAGCGCGTGCAGTATCTGGCCTATCAGCAGACCGCCGCCGAGCACGATCAGTTCGCCGCCGACGATCCGCTGATGCAGGCCCTGGAGTCCATCCTGCTGGCCGTGCCCGGCGAATTGGAAACGCTGCCCGACGCCACGACGCGCCTGGTGCCGCTGATCCACTCGACGAAGGACTCGATGCTCATCGAGACCAGCCGCCTCGAGTTCCTGCCCGATCCCAGCGAGTTGCTGACGCACTTCGTGCCCGATCAGCGCGAGCACCTGCTGGCCGCGCGCCTCGAGGGCACGCTGAAGAGCGCGTTCCCCGGGGCGGACGGCGCGGCCGCGACGGGCGCCGCCGGCGGCATCGTGCTGGTGGCCGACGCGGACTTCCTCGCCGACCCGTTCTGGGTGGACAAACGCTTCGTCCCGATGGGCCGCCCGCCGATGGCGGTGATGGACAACGGCTCGTTCATCCTCAACACGCTGGAAGCGCTGGCCGGCAGCGGCGAGCTGCTGGGCCTGCGCGGCCGCGGCACGCACACGCGGCCGTTCGCGCGCGTGGAAGAGCTGCGCCGCGCCGCCGACGAGCGCTATCTGAGCCAGCAGGAGGCCCTGGAGACCGAGATCAGCGCCAGCGAGGCGCGCATCGGCGATCTGCTCGGGCAGGGCGGCGCGGGGGAGATGATCCTCACGCCGGAGATCGAGAAGGAGGTCGAGGACCTCAACGCGCAGATCGTGGACGCCCGGAAGGAGCTGCGCGCCGTCGAATTCAACCTGCGGCGGGACATTGACGGCCTCGGCCGCGAGGTGACTCTGCTGAACGTGGCCGGCGTGCCGCTGGCCGTGGCCCTGCTGGTGCTGGGCTGGACCTTCTTCCGCAACCGCAAACGCTGAATCCCATGACGCCCCGCACGCTCAAGATCCTGGGCGCGGCCGCGGTGGCCGCGCTGCTGCTGGCCTGGTGGCTGACGCGGCCCGAGGCGGATGCCGCCGCGGCCGCCGGCAAGTCCGCATCGGTGCTGCCCGGCTACCGCGAAAAGATCAACGACATCTCGCGCCTCGAGCTGGACGACGGCGAGACGCCGCTGCGCGTCGAGAAGCGCGGCGCCGTCTGGGTGGACGCCGCGCGCGGCGGCTATCCGGTCAAGTCCGAAGACGTCAAAGGGCTGCTGCTGGCGCTGAACGGTCTCGAGCGCAAGGAGGCGAAGACCGACAAGCCGGCGCTGCACGGCGAGCTGCAGCTGGCGGTCGAGGGCGATCCGGAGAAGCGCGGCAAGGTGCTGCGCCTGTGGACGCCGGCTTCCGAGGAGCCGGCCTGGGAGCTCGTGGTGGGCAAGGCCAAGTGGACGCCGGTGCGCGGCCTGTACGTGCGGCTGTTGTCTGACAATCAGTGCTGGTTCGCGACCGGCGAGCTGCAGCTGCCGTATTCGCCGACCGCGTGGTTCGAGAAGGAGATTGTCAACGTCAACGCGCTGGACGTCGCGAAGGTGGTGCTGGTGCGCGGCGCGGAAACGTTCACCATCTCGCGCCCCGACAGCGACACGCCGTGGGCGCTGGCCGAGCTGCCCGAGGGGCGCGCGCTGCAGGATCCGACGCCGTTCGGCTCGCTGGCCAACACGCTGGGGTTCCTGAATTTCGACGACGTCGCGCCGGCCGCCGACGAGCGCTTCGCCCGCGATCCGGATCTGGTCGCGGAGTACACCTGCTTCAACGGCGCGGTCGTGCGCGCGACGGGGTGGAAGGAGGAGGACAAGCTGTGGATGCGCTTCGAGGCCTCGCCGCCGACCGTGGCGCCGCCGCCGCCCGCCGATCCGGAGGCCGAGCTGGGTCCGGAGGACGGCCCGCAGGAGGGTCCGCGCGGGCCCAGCGCGGAGACGATCGCGTCGTGGAGCGGCCGCTTCAGCGGCTGGTGCTACGAGATGTCGCCCTGGAAGGCGACGGCGCTCGAGCAGCCCTTGGAGGACTGGCTGGTGCCGCTGCCCGGCGCCGAAGGCGGAGACGATGCGGAGCCCGCGCCGGGCGATCCGCCGCACGACGATCACGCGCCGCACGACGAGCCTGCGCCGGACGACGAGCCTGCGCCGGACGACAACCCGCAGTGAGCGAGAGCCAGGCCTTCTGGGAGGGGCGCTGGCGCGAGGGCCGCATCGGGTTCCACGAGGGGCGCGTCAACGACTACCTGACACGCGCCTGGCCCGCGCTGCGCGTGCCGCGCGGGGCGGCGGTCTTCGTGCCGCTCTGCGGCAAGACGCACGATCTGGCGTGGCTGGCGGCGCAGGGCCACCGCGTGGTCGGCGTCGAGTTCAGCGAGCTGGCGGTGGCGGCGTTCTTCGCCGAGCAGAAGCTGCAGCCGTGGCGCGAGCGCGTCGGCGCCCTCGACGCATGGTCGGCGGCTTCTCTGACGATTCTGCGCGGCGATTTTTTCGCGCTGCAGCCCGCCGATCTGGCGCGGCACTGCGGCGGAGCCGCGCCGGGCGCGTGGTGGGACCGCGCGGCGCTGATCGCGCTGCCGCCGGCCGAGCGGCGCGCCTACGCCCAGCGCCTGGGCGAGCTGCTGGCGCCCGGCGCGCGCGGGCTGCTCCTCTCCTTCGAGTACCGCCAGGAGGAGATGCAGGGCCCGCCCTTCTCCGTCCTGGAGCCGGAAGTGCGCGAACTCTTCCGTCCGCCCGCGTTCGATGCGCCCCAACTCCTGGAGCGCCGCGAACTCGTGGTCGGCGACGAGCGCCGCGCGCTGGGCGTCACGCGGCAGGCGGAAGCGCTCTACGGCGTCGCGCGCCGGTCCGGTGGAATGGGATAAGCGCCGCGCCGATCGGCAGAATAAGGTCTAACCGATCAGGCGGCGCTGGATGCAGCGGGAAAGGGCGTGAGTCTGGCCCAGGTCTCGTCGCAAGGTGATAGAACTGATTCCGATGGTGCCAAGTCGTCAAGCAGCGCGTTGCCGGAGTGCGCCGGCTGGAACGTCCACGCGCCCAAGAGGGGATCGAGTTTGACCGGCTGCTCGGCCGCCCTGGGGCGCTCGGGATGGGCCAAGACCATCGCGGCGTCCGAGAGGGGCGAGGAACCGGCCAGGCCCGGCTGGATCCCCGGCCCCGCCTGGCCCGGAAGCCTGGAAGGCACCGGGGCAATCAGGAGGGGCAGGGGAATCATCATGCGAGTCCAGCCGAGGGGGCTCATATCAGATGGCGCGGAGGAAATAGGAATTCCCTCAAATGGTTTCGCGCCCCCGGCCGGAGGGCCCCCAGGGCGGGTTTCCGGGCTGGCATGATGCGTCCCGATGCCGGCTCCTCGCCACACGCCCTCGGATTGGCGGCGCCTCGAGGAGGCTTTCGCGCGCGCCGCGGCCCTGCCGGCCGGGGAGCGGGCGGCCTTCCTGGCCGGCCTGCCGGACTGGCCGGAGAGCCTGCGGAGCGAACTCGCGGAGATGCTCGGCGCCCAGGAGGGCCCGGGGCGCGCCACCGCCGCCGCCCTCGAGCAGCCGGCGGTGCACGCGCTGGGATTCGCGCTGCCGGGCGGGGCCGGCCCCGGCGCGGACTGGATCGGACAGGTGCTCGGCGGCCGCTGGCGGATCGAATCGGCGATCGCCTCCGGAGGCATGGGCGACGTGCTGCGCGCGCGCCGCATCGTCGGCGACTACGACCAGGTCGTGGCCGTCAAATTGCTGCGCGAGGGCTGGCAGCACGGCTCGCTGGCGCGCCGCTTCCTGGCCGAGCGCCGCGCGCTGGCCGCGCTGAACCATCCGCACGTCGCGCGCCTGCTCGACGGCGGCGAGACCGAGTCGGGCATCCCGTGGCTGGTGATGGAATACGTGGAGGGCGAAAACCTCCTCGCCGCCGCCGATCGCCGGGGCCTGGACCTGCGCGCGCGCGTGCGCCTGATGCTGCCGGTCTGCGAGGCGCTGCATCACGCGCACCAGCGCCTGATCGTGCACCGCGACCTGAAACCGGGCAACATCCTGGTGCGGCCCGACGGCCTGCCGGTGCTGCTCGACTTCGGCATCGCCAAGCTGCTGGATCCGGAGGAGGGGGGGGACGAAGTCACGCAGGCGGCGTTCGCGCTGATGACTCCGGAATACGCCAGCCCCGAGCAGGCGCGCGGCGAGCCGGCCGGCACCGCCAGCGACATCTGGTCCCTCGGCGTGGTGATGCACCGCCTGTTCGCCGGCTTCAAGCCCTACGAATTTCCGCCGGCGATCAGCCGCTTCGAATTGGCGCAGCGCCTCGCCAGCCTGCAGGTGCCGAGCGTGCGCGCGCGCCAGCCCGGTTTCCCCGCCGATCTCGACGCGATTCTCGGCAAGTGCCTGCGCGCCGAGCCGGCGCGCCGCTACGCCTCGGCGCAGGCTCTGGAGGAAGACCTGCAGCGCTTCCTGCGCGGCCTGCCGGTGCAGGCGCAGCCCGACCGCTTCGGCTACCGCGCGCGGCGCTTTCTGCGGCGCAACTGGGCCGCGAGCGCGCTGGGCGCGGCGGCGCTGCTGGCGGCGGGGGCCGGCGCGGCGGGCATCGTGTGGCAGCGCGACGTGGCCATCCGCCGCGCCGAGACCGCGCAGTGGGTGATCGACTTTCTGGTCGGTCTGTTCAAGGCGCCCGATCCGTGGGCGGAGAATCTCGGCGAGCAGTCGCTGGAGCCGATTCTCGAGGAGGGGCGCCGCCAGCTCGCCGCCGGCGCCGCGCGCGAGCCGGAGGTGCGGCGCGAATTGCTGGCCGCGCTGGGCGAGGTCTACCGCAACCTGGGCGAGGAGGAGGACGCCATCCTGATTCTCGAGGAGGCGCTGGCGGTGGACGGCCGGCTGCGCGCGCGCGATCCGCAGCGCTGGGCCGATCTGACGTTTCTGCTCGGCGTCGCGCAGCTGCGCAGCGGCGACGCGGCCGCCGCCGAAGCCAGCCTGCGCGCAGTGCTGGCGATCCGCCGCGCCGAGGTTCGCGGCGACGACGAGCGGACCGCGTCGGCGCTGAACACGCTGGGCGCGGTGCTGCGGGAGCAGCAGCGATTCGACGAGGCCGAGCCCCTGTACCGCGAGTCGCTGGCGATGCGCGAGCGCCTGCTCGGCCCGGATCACGAGGACCTGGCCGCGACGGTGCAGAACCTGGCCGTGCTCGCGGCTGACCGCGGCGATCTGCCCAGCGCATTGCGCGACTACGAGCGCGCCGCCGGCATCCTGGCGCGCGCCTTCCCGCAGGGCCATCCGAACCGCGCTACGATCCTCAACAACTGGGGCATGGCCCTGCGCGACGCCCAGCAGTACGCCGCATCCGAGGCCGCGCTGCGCGAGGGACTCGCGATGCGCCGGAGCATCCTCCCCCCGGACCACAAGCACCTGGCCGGCAGCCGCAACTGCCTCGGCCTGCTGCTCTACGAGACGGGCCGCACCGCCGAAGCCGCGCAGGAGTGGCGCACGGCCCTCGCAGCCATCGAAGGCCGCGCCCGGCCGGACCACCCGCTGGTGCGGGAGCTGAGAGAGAACCTGGCGGCGGCCGAGGCGGACCTCCGATCGGATGCTGGCCCAGGCGGCTAAAACTCGTGTTCGTGATGGTGCGTCGCGGACACCGCCTGGTCGCGCCACAGGCCGTCCGTGTACCAGAGTCCTTGTCCGGAGTAGCGGGCGCGCACCACCGTGTGCGTCTGGCTGGCGCCGGCGGGCACGGGCTGGCCGAACGCGAAGGTGCGGGCCGCCCACGGGCCCAGCGCGGGCTGCGCGGGGTCCACCCAGGGCGTGCCGTTCTCGGGCGAGAGCCAGAGGAAGGGCTCGAAATCCGGGGTGGTGGGAATCAGGTCGCCGCCGGCCGGGTCGGGGTTGCGCATCCAGGACGGGAAAATCAGAGCGTCGGGAATCTGGTCGCCGTCGGTGTCGGCGTTGACGTAGCCGTCGGGATGGAACGCGGAGAGATCGCCGGCGGGCATGCGCGCGACGCCGAAGCCGGGCGTGGTCGCGCCGATGCGCAGGCCGCCGGGGTGGCCGCTCTCTGACAATCCCGCGGAGGTCCCCAGCCACGCGCGCGGCACGCGGACGACGAAATCGGCGCCGCGCAGGTCGGCGGGCCAGAGCCAGCCCAGACGGGTGGCGCCGGACGGATCCTGGAAGGCCGTGAGACCCGCGCGGTCCTCCGGGCGGGGGAAGACGTCGTAGGGCTCCAGATAGCCGAGCCCGCGGCGCAGCCCGAAGCTGGCGCGCCACATCAGCTCGTGGATCTTCGGCGCGCCGAACACCGGCTTCTCGTTGAAGATCTCCAGGCTGTGGCCGCCGCCCGGCGCGTTCGAGCAGGTGCCGATGTCGTCGTGCAGCGCGCTGCCGTAGTCGGCCACCTGCAGGTAGTGCTGGACCGGGTCGTGGTTGAAGACCTTGACCTGCAGGCGCGCGCCCTGCTGATCTTCCGGCTGCGGAATCCACGCGCCGGTGACGGGATCGAGCACCGTCGGATCGTCGGCCACGACGTAGAGCTCGTGATTGGCCCAGGCCATGACCACGTCGTACGGCCCGAAGGGATCGGACATGCCCGGCGTGATGCCTTCCTGAGCCAGGGCCTGCCAGGTTTCCGGAGGCAGCACGTTCTTGGCCTTCAGCAGGTCCGACCATTGCTCGTAAGTGCCGAAGGGCGGCGTCTGCGCGTCGTTGAGCATGGCCTGCACCGCGGCGGCGGAAGCGCCGGCCAGCACCGCTTCCGCGACGGTTTTGACCTTGCTCTCGGGCGCGACGGCGCCGATCGTGTCCGGTCCCTGGCCGCGCCGCAGCTCCATCACCGCGGCGCCGCGCGCGTCGCGGCGCACCTGCCCGCTGACGGGGTCGCGCCGCTCGAACACCGGCTGGATGAAGTGCGCGCTCGGCCGCACGGGGCGCCAGCGCCAGGCCTGCAGGCCGCGCAGATTGCCGAGCGTGCCGTGATTCACCGCCACGTCCAGCACTTCCTCGCCGCCGACCGTCGCCCACGTGACGTCGTAGCCCTTCGAAGGCAGCAGGCCTTCGCCGAACGGCGCGAAGTCCTGCAGGTAGTTGGTGGGGATGAAGTTGTCGTGTTCGCTGGCGTAGACGCGCCACTGCACCACGAGCACGTCGAAGGGATTGGCTTCGGGCGGGATCAGGAGGAACGCGGTGTCGCCGTCCACGTCCTCGTCGTAGAAGAGCAGGTTGACCTGCACGGTCCAGACCTTCTGCACGCGGCCGCCGGGCCCCGTCATGCGCCGGCCGCTGTCCACGGCGCGTTTCGTCAGATACTCGCCGGCGACGTGGTCGGCGCGCCAGGCGCCGCGGTCGAGATTGAGCATCGGGAAGCCGTCGTAGATGCGGCCCTGCGTGCTGCCGTTCAGGATGGACAGCGCCTCCTGCGCCCACGCGCGCGCCTGCGCCATGTTGCCCACCGCGCTCGCGTCGTCCATGCCGGCCAGCGCGTCCTTCAGGCCGCGGTTGGGGCTGTCGGCGCCGTTCGCGCCGATGGTGGCGCCGGCGGCGCTGGTCGCGCCCGCGGCCGGCCGGCGCCGCGCGCCGCCGACGATGTTGACCAGTTCGGAAGGCGGCAGCACCTGGTCGCTGCCGGGCAGGCGGACGCCGGCGCGCAGATAGTGCTCGACCACCGGATCCAGCATGCCGGGAGAGTTGGGATTCTGCGCGGCCAGGAGCAAAAGGAGAGCGGACAGCATGAGGGTGGGGCGGGAAACGCCTCACTCAGATAGCGCGGAAACGGCCCCGCTCCCCTCAGGGCCGGGCTCAGGCAGGATCCGGTCCTAACTGCCGCAGCAGAAAGGCTTTGGCGAAGGCCCAGTCGCGCTCGGCGGTGGCGTGGCTGATGTCCAGGGCGGAGGCCGCCTCCGGGATGCTCAAACCGCCGAAGAAGCGCATTTCCACCAGCTGCGCCTTGCGCGGATCCTGCAGGGCCAGGGCCTCGAGCGCGTCGTGCAGCTCCAGCAGGCGCGCTTCGTCCCAGACGCCGACGCGGTCGAGGGCGGACTGGGTGCGCAGGACCGGATCGGAGCCGCGCTTCTGCGCCTGCTTGCGCCGCGCGTGATCCACCAGCAGGTGGCGCATGGCGCGCGCCGCCAGCCGGAAGAAGTGGGCGCGGTCGGCGATCTTGAGGCCGTCGGCGTTGACCAGGCGCACGTAGGCCTCGTGGACCAGCGCGGTGGGCTGCAGGGTGTGGCCGGGCTTTTCGCGGCGCAGGTAGGACTGCGCCAAGCGCTTGAGATCTTCGTAGATCAGCGGGAACAGCAGGTCGGCGGCGGCGGCGTCGCCGGCGGCGAGCTGGTGCAGCAGGCGCGTGGCTTCGGCGCGGTCGTCTCCGCTCATGGCGGCAGTGTAGCGGTGATTGCGGGAAAGCCATGAGGGGAGGGGGGCAATCCTCCCGCTACTTCTCCTGCGGGGCAAAGGAATCACCTGCGACCGCGACCTCACCGAACCCAACACACTCTCACAAACCCAACGTCATGAAGTCCTTCGTCAAAATTCTGATCCTCGCCCTCGTGGGCGCCGGCACCTGGGTGGCGACCGCCGATTCGGCCTCCGCCATGATGCTCAACCAAGGCGACAAGATCTGGGACGCCGTCAGCTCCCAGGGCAACCTCACGCTGAAAGGCAAGTACAAGGAGTCGCCCGAGAACGGCATGATCGAGCAGACGCTCGAGTTCGAATTCCAGCACGTCGCCCCGGGCACGCGCGTGGTGTTCAACGTGGACGGCACCAACGTGCGCTCGGCCACCGCCAACTCCGCCGGCGTCGCTCGCGCCCGCTTCTTCCGCCTCGTCGCTCCCGGCCCGGACGGCCGTCCGACCGGCCCGCGCGTCGAGACCGGCTCGATCCTGACCGCGAGCTGGAACGGTCAGACCATGACCGCGATCTTCAACCCGCGTCCGTAGTCGCAGGGGAAAGGGGAAGTGCCGGAGGCAGCGGGGGCTGCCTCCGGTTTTTTTCGTGGACCTCGCAGCCGCGCGGTATCGTGAGGGGAGCGGCGCCCGCCTCCCGCTGCTCTCATCATGCGCAAACTCAGCATCTTGGTTCTGATTCCATTCTTGGCCGCCGCCACGCTGACGGCCAGCTCCAAGTGGTTCGCCACCAACACGGTGAACGGCGTGACCCTCACCGGCGACTACGAAGAGTTCCCGGTCGGCGGGCTCATCGAGCAGTCCATCGTGTGTGAGTTGGAGAACGCGCGGCCGGGCGCCCGCGTCACCTTCGACATGGACGGCATCGTGCTGGGGTCCACCACGGTTGACAACAACGGCAAGGCCCATCTGTCCCGCGCCTACCACTTGGTGCCGCCCGACGCCAACGGCCGCCCCAACGGCCCGCGCGTCAACGACGGCAGCCTGCTGACGGCGCGGTCGGGTCCGCGCACGATCGTGGCGGTGTTCCAGCCGGTGCCGTAGGACCGCGCGCGGGTTTAGGATGCGCGGCGCATGAAAGCCCCGCGCTCCCCCGCGTTCATCCTCCTGCCGGCGCTCGCTGCCGCCGGCGCACTCGCCCTCGGATGCGCCATGTCGGGCAGTTCGGCCGGCGGCTGGCTGCAGCTCGGCGAAGGCGACTACACCTACGGCTGGGATCCGCGCTGGAGCCGCCAGTCGCAGCTGCTCGAACCGGGCAACACGCACGGCGGCGTCCAGGTGGACGGCGCCGGCCGCATCTACGTCAACACGGATTCGGCGCGCGCGGTGATGGTCTTCGAACCCGACGGCCGCATCGTGGACGCGTGGGGGGGGGAACTCGCCGGCGGCCTGCACGGCATGACGCTGGACCGCGACGGCCAGTCGCTGTGGCTGGTGCACATCGGCCGGCACGAGGTTCTGCGCGCCTCGCTGGACGGAAAAATTCTGTTCCGCCGCGGCTATCCGCAGGAGAGCGGCAAGTACGAGAGCGCCGGCCAGTTCGCGCCGACCGGCGTGGCGGTCGGACCCGACGGCGACGTCTACGTGGCCGACGGCTACGGCCTGGGATTCATCCACCGCTTCCGCGCCGACGGCACCTGGGTGCAGTGCTGGGGCGGCGGCGGCAAGGAGCCGGGCAAATTCCAGACGCCGCACGGCATCGCGCTGGACACGCGGCGCACGCCCAACGAATTGATCGTCGCCGACCGCGAGAACGGCCGCCTGCAGACTTTCACCCTCGACGGCGAACTGACGGGCGTGATCGAAGGCATGCTGCGCCGCCCCTGCGGCGCCGCGGTCCACGGCGACCTCGTCGCGGTGCCCGATCTGGCCGGCCGCGTGACGCTGCTGGGCAAGGACAATCAACTGCTGGCGCAACTCGGCGACCAGCCCGACGAAGGCAAGCGCGCCAACAACGGCGTGCCGCGCTCGGACTGGGCCGACGGCCAGTTCATCAGCCCGCACGGCCTGGGTTGGGACGCGCAGGGCAATCTGTACGTGCAGGATTGGGTGGCGCAGGGGCGGATCAGCCGGTTGGCGAAGACGAAGTAACGCCCTCCGCGCCGGACTGGAAGCGGCCCAGGAGGCAGGGAGATTTCCTGACAGAATTCCTGCCTCGCTGCAACAGTACTTCACGAGAGCATGAAGTCCGAGCCCTTCCGTGCCCAGGAAATTCTCGAGCAGGCTGCCTGGGCGCAGCGCGTGGCTCGGGCGATGGTGCGGGATGAGCACCTCGCGGAGGACATCGCCCAAGACGCCCTCGAGGCCAGCCTTCGGCGCAAGACTGCGTCCCGGGGCGGACTGCAAGCTTGGCTTTACGGCACTGTTCGCAATCTCCGCCGGCAGGCGGCGCGCAAGGAGGGCAACCTGCGCAAACGCGAACTCACTGCCAGCCCCGCCGAGCCGCAAGCGAAGCCTGACGAATTGCTGGAGCGAGCCGAGATGCAACGAGCGGTGATCGAAGCCGTGATCCGGCTCCCGGAGGTTCTGCGGTCGGCATTGATTCTGCGCTACTACGAAGACCTGCCGGTGCGCGAAGTCGCTCGCAGCCTGGGCGTCACTGAGAATGCCGCAGAGTTGCGCATCCAACGCGGCCTTCAGCAGTTGCGGGAGTCCTTCGCATCGCGTTTGGGCGCCTCGTGGATCCTCGGGGTGGCACCGCTTCTTCATTCTCCCGCCGCGGCGATCCCGGCAACTCTCGCGAAGACCTTCCTTATGACGGCCAAGTCCAAGTACCTCGTGGCGGGTGCGTGCGCGCTCATCCTGATCGGTGCCTTCGTCGCCTTCAACGGCATGGACGCGGATTCGGTGCCTGACTCCCCATCGAAGGGGATAGAAAACCAAGCATCGGGGCCGCCGCCGCTTCCGGACGCCGGAAGCCTGACGGATCCGTTGCGGGAGGCGTTCCAGGCGCCGGAAGCAGCCACAGATTCAGCGGCCGTGTTGCGCGTCGAAGTGCGGGCAGCCCACGACGATGCGCCGCTCGCGCAGGCCCAGATCCTTCTTTCTGACAAACCGTTCGGCGTGACCGACGAGCTCGGCAACTTCTCGGCGCCGTGGCCGGCGCAGATCCTGAGCGGAAAGGTGAGCGTGACGTTCACCGGCTATCTGCCCTGGGAAGCCGAAGTCGTGCCGCAGGACGAACCCTTCCGCATCACCCTCGTGCGCACCGGAGTCATCCGCGGACGCCTGGTCTCCGCCGACGGTAACACGGACTGGGAAGGCATGTCCGTGCTCGCTCATCCTGCTGACATGACCGCCGACCGCGCGGTCGTTGCCGCCGCGCTTACCTCTGGCCATTCTGCCGTGAAGCGTGTTGCGACGGATGGCAGTGGCTGGTTCGAACTCGCGGGAGTTCCGGCGGACAAACTCTACTCCCTGCACGCCGGCGGTTCCGGCTGGATCTCTCCGGTGGGACTGCAGAAGGTGGCCGTCGACGGCGCCGAAGTGCAATTGAAGGTGCGGAAGCTCTTCGGCCTGCATATTCGCTACCGCGGACCAGATGGCGGACCGCTACGCGTGCACGAACAGCTTCATGATGAAACTCCGCATGGCATGCTCGTGCCGGAATCCAGCACCTCGGATTTCGTAACCAAAGAGTCGCCCGCCACCCTGCTGCTGCCCTTTGCACTGCCGCAGGGGAACTGGTTCAGCGCCTATGAGCGCTGGATTCTGTATTGCTTGAACAGCGACACGCCGGTCTCGTTACCATTCGGGATTTTCATCCCCGGATACAAACCTTTCGCTGGTGAAGTTCAACTCGATCGCGCGCGAGAGACCATGCCATCGAAGGAAGTCCGACTGGAGCCGCTCACGGATGAATGGGGCAGCATCGCCGTCACACTGACCGGGCTTCCGCCGTGTTTGCCAAATGAAATTCCGGCGCCCGGATCGCGAGCCGCGCCTCAATTGAGCATCTCGCTGCTGCCGTTGAATCTGCCGACCGCGGCTCACACTGCAGCCGGCGTATCACGTCAGTATCCATTTGGCGCCGCGGTGCCCGATCCGCGCCTGGTCAAATTCCTGTTGGACGGTGTGCCGGCCGCCGCTTACCAGGTAGGCTGGATGCACTCGCTGGGACTCTCGATGCTGCCAGGCGAGGACACGATTCAGTATCAGGATCTTCTGGTCAAGAAGGATGAGACAGCCGAGTTGACTTTGGACTTCAGCGGCACCGGAGCCGTGCGTATTCTTGCCGCCGAGGGCAGCGCGCCGCTTCGGGGACGCATTCTCTTTCAGGTCAGCACGCCCAACGGCGAGGTGGGCCATCTCAACCTCTGGGAGGCGCCCTACCTGGTCTATGGACTTGCGCCGGGTGAGTACCGGTTCCGCATCGCCCCGCGCCGACCCAGCCCTCCGGACTCGCCGCCGACGGTGGTTGCGCTGGTGGAAGCCGGCCGCTTCACCGAGGTCTTGCTGCCCCCGCCAGAGTGACGGAATCGGCCCGGCCCGGCCCGGCTAATATTTCGTTCGCCGGTCGAACCCCAGCCCGCCGCGGCCGATAGCACTCTGCGGCGGGCTGGCCGTTTCCGGCGGGTGCCTCCGCACAACCTTCGATGACCGCCTCCTGGCCTCCGCAGACCGTCCGGCTCACGCCGGGCAAGCGCGCCAACAAAGGCGTGCCGCGCTCGGATTGGGCGGACGGCCAGTTCATCAGCCCGCACGGCCTGGGCTGGGACGCGCAGGGCAATCTGTACGTGCAGGATTGGGTGGCGCAGGGGCGGATCTCGCGGCTGGCGCGGCAGGACTGAATCCGGCCTGAGACGCATGCGTCCCACGCGCCGCCTGCTCCTGATCCTGATTGCGGGCGGGCTGGCACTCCTCTTGTGGCTCGGGCTGTTCACGGGCGCGGAGGAGCGGGGAGATTCGACGCGAGAGTCCGCGGATCGCGGCGAGAAACGCTCAGCTCTCCCGGAGGCGGGCGAATTGAGCGAGACCGAGCGCGCGCCCGTCGCGCCCGCGGAGAGCGCGAGCTCGGAAAGATTTCCGCTGCTCGTCGAGGTGCGCACCGCGCAGGATGACGTGCCGCTGGCTGGGGCGGAAATCGTGATCGAGCGGAAGGGGATCGGCCGCAGCGACGCTCAGGGCCGATGTCAGGGAATGTGGCCGGCGGATCTCAAGCGCGGCCGATTGATCGTCTATCGCGCCGGTTACCTGCGCTGGGAGGCCGAAGTCCAGCCGCAGCGGGAGCCCTTCCGGGTCGCGCTCGTGCGCACTGGAACGCTCCGTGGAAGAATCGTCTCCGCGGACGGCAACGCCGACTGGACCGGAATGTCGGTGCTGGCGCATCCGGAGGACATGCCGGCCGATCTGGCGATCGTCGCCGAAGCGCTGGAGGCGCAATCGCCCGACGTGGCGATCGCGAAGACCGATCCCACCGGCTGGTTCGAGATCAAGAACCTGCCGGCGAATCGTCTCTTCCGGCTGCACGCCGGCGGCCCGGGCTGGATCTCGCCGCAGCCGCTGCGCCGCGTGCAAACCGGCGACTTCGACGTGCAGGTCCCGGTGCGCAAGCTCTTCGGCGTGCAGCTCGAGCTCCGCGGACCGGACGGAGGGCCGTTGCGCGCCAGCGATTCGCTCTTCGACGAGACGCCGCACGGCATGCTCGTGCCGGAGCAGGGCACGTCGGACGGAATCTCGCCGGATGCCGCCGCGCTCCTGTTGGTGATTCCCCAATGGCCGGAGATCCGGCGCTTCGAATTGCGATTCCATCTCCAGTGCCTGGACGGCGACGATCCGGAGCCGCTTCCGACCAGCATCATGATCCCCGGTTATCAGCCGACGACGGCCGAGCTGCGGCTGGGACGCGTGTGGCGCAGCATTCCCGTCCAGGAAATCCGTCTCGAATCCCTCGCCGTGGAATGGGGCCGCATCACGGTCACTTTGGAGAACCTGCCGGATTGCAAGCCCGAAGAGCGAACGATCCGCGGGTCGCTCCCGCCGCAGATCATCCTGCATCTGCAGCCGCTGAACCTGCCGCGTCCCGCGCATCAGGAAACCGGCCCGTCGAGGCAGTTTCCGTTCAGCGCGGCGATCCGGGAACCGCGCCGCGAGGTCTTCAGCTTGACCGGCGTCCCTGCCGCTGCTTACCGCGTGGGATGGAGGCACGCGCTGGGCAATCTCTCGATCCTGCCGAACGAAGATTCGCTCGCGCTCGAGGATCTGATCGTGTGGCCCAACCAGGTCTCCGAAATCAGCTTCGACTTCAGCCGGACGGGCGCGGTGCGCGTCCTGACCCACGCCGATCCTTTCATGCGGGGCGGCTGGCTCGCGCTCCAGGTTGCCACGCTGGACGGAAGCCAGGACCGCATCCACTTCGCCGCGGCGCCCTACCTGATCTACGGCCTGACGCCCGGCATCTATCGCTTCAGCCGCGCGACGGACCGTCCGCTGCCGACCGGCGCGCCTGCGCCCGAGGCCGTGGAGGTCCGGGTGCAGGCCGGCTTCTTCACGGAGGTCCGGCTGCCTCCGCCGGAGTGACGGAATCGGCCCGGCCCGGCTAAAATATTTCGTTCGCCGGTCGAACCCCAGCCCGCCGCGGCCGATAGCACTCTGCGGCGGGCTGGCCGTTTCCGGCGGACGCCTTCGCACCCCTTCAGATGACCGATTCCTGGCCTCCGCAGACCGTCCGGCTCACGCCGGGCAAGCGCGTCCTGTTCCTGACCAAGGACCTGGCGCTGATCGAGCGCCAGCTCTACGAGGGCCTGAATCTGCAGATGAAGGACCTGAAGGTCGAGGACCTGCTCGACGACATCAACACCGACGTGATGACGCCGGCCTGGGTCTGCTTCGACCACAAGCCGGAGGAGATCGCCAAGAACGCCTACGCCGGGTTGATGCGGCAGGGCAAGCGCGTGTTCCGGCAGAACGCGCTGATCGACGGCGGCTTCGAGGTCATCGTCAGCGGCCAGCGCAAGGGCACCGGCTCCAGCCGCGAGACCGCGCCGCAGTGCGAGCGCTGGGCCGGCATCCGCGTCGTGATTGCGGCGTCGTTCGCTCCGATCCACGAGCGCAACAACATCAACCTCGGGCAGCTGATGGGCGATCACGCGCTCTTGCTGCGCCTGCAGGCGGGTGAGGGCATCGCGCTGGCGGAATTCACCAAGCCCTACGACCCGGTCACGCGCCTGATCCTCGAGTGCGGCGGCCTCTTTCCCTTCAGCAAGAAGGTGGCCTCCGGCGCGATCCGGCTGCCGCCCAACGCCACGCGGAAGCGGCCGCAGACCATGGCGGAAAAAATGATCGCCGCCAAGATGCTGAACCCCGGCCCCGACGGCCGCTTCGTGCAGCCCGGCGACGCCGTGCTGGCGCGCGTGGACGCCGGTTACAGCCACGAGTTCACGACCGCGCAAGTCCATGAATTCCTGCGCGCCGAATATGGGAACGATTACCGGGTGCAGAATCCGGACAAGCTCGCCGTCTTCGAAGACCACCTCCTCTACGCCGACGGCGTCGTGCGCATGGCGCCCTTCTCCGCCAAGATCCAGATCCTGCGCGACCTGCAGAAGGAGTTCCAGCGCCACACCGGCGTGCGCGACTACAGCGCCGTGGACGGCGTCAGCCCCGGCATCTGCCATCAGGTGGCCCGCGAGGACTTCGTGGATCCCGGCGATCTGGTCCAGGCCACCGATTCGCACACCTGCATGGGGGGGGGCAGCAACGCGCTGTCCTACGGCGTGGGCGCCACCGAGTACGCGGCGCTGATCTACAGCGGCTTCACTTTCGTGCAGACGCCGGAGAGCATCCGCTTCGAGCTGACGGGAACGCTCGATCCGGGCTGCACCGCCAAGGACGTGATGCTGCAGATCCTCGCCACCTTCGCGCGGCGCGAGGACACGCTGAACCGCTCGATGGAATTCGGCGGGCCAGGCCTGCGCTCGCTTCATCCGGACGAGCGCGCCACCCTCTGCAACATGGCCACCGAATGCACCGCGCGCACCGGCATCGCCGAGGGCGACGAGCGGCTGGCGGAGTGGCTGGCCGAGCGCCGGCCGGGGCGCAGCGCGGCGGAGATTGCGCGCGCTTTCGTCAAACCGGATCCCGGCGCGCACTATCACGGCGGCGTGCACGCGATCGACCTGTCCGCGATCCGTCCGATGGTCGCGCACCCCGGCGACCCCGAGCGCGGCCTGCCCAGCGACCCGACCAACGGCGCGCTCGTCAGCGAGATCGGCGAGGTGCCGGTTGACATCGCCTACGCCGGCTCGTGCACCGCCGGCAAGATCGAAGACTTCCGCTACTACGCGCAGGTCTGCGCCGAGGCGGAGAAGGCCGGCCTGCGCGTCGCGCCCGGCGTGCGCTTCTACGTGCAGTTCGGCTCCAAGCCGGTGATGGAGTACGCGCGCGCCCAGGGCTGGGCCGATCTCTTCGAGCGCGTCGGCGCCACGCTGATCCAGCCCGGCTGCGGCGCGTGCATCGGCTGCGGTCCGGGCGTGTCGGAGACGCCCGATCAGGTCACGGTGTCCGCGATCAACCGCAACTTCCAGGGCCGCAGCGGTCCCGGCAAATTGTGGCTGGCCAGCCCGCTGACGGTGGCGGCCAGCGCCTTCGCCGGGCGCATCGTGGCGTTCCGGCCGGGCCGCATGGCGCGCCCGAGTCCGGCGGTCGCTCGCGGCTAGACTCGCGGGCAACCCGGTTCTCAGGAGGACCCCCCATGAGCATGATGAAGGAATTCAAGGAGTTCGCGGTCAAGGGCAACGTCGTGGACATGGCCGTCGGCATCATCATCGGCGCGGCCTTCGCGCCGATCGTCGGCAGCCTCGTGAACGACATCATCATGCCCCCGATCGGGCTGCTGCTGGGCGGCATGGACTTCTCGCAGATGCAGATCCTGCTGCAAGAGGCCGTTCCGGCCTCCGAGGACGGAACCGTCGCGGCCGTGCCGGAAGTCGCCATCCGCTACGGCAAGACCATCAATCTCGCCCTCACGTTCTTCATCACCGCCTTCGCCGTCTTCATGCTGGTCAAGGGCATGAACAAGCTGCGCGGCCCGGCGCCGGCGCCCGCTCCCAAGTAGCCGGCCCGCGGCAGCATTCGGCTCAAGAGTCCCGGCCCGCGTCCGCCAAGTGGGGGTGAACCCACTCTCCATTTGGCGGCGGGCCGTCGTGCCCTTTGGCATCGTCCTGGGCCTGATGGTGGTGGGCAACGCACTCAGCGCCTACACCGCCGCGAACTCCGGCCTGGCGCTGTGCCGCGAGGAAGCCGGGCGCACCACCGGCGACGCCGCGATGAACGTGGCCAACTACAGCTTCTCGCGCGGGATTTTCTCGCAGACGATGGAAGTGCGCCTGATCACGAACTGGATCGCGCCCGACGCCGAAGTTACGGTCGAGGTCGACCGCCCGGTCTTCTTCCTGCCGTGGCGGGTGTCGCGGCACACGACGCGCTTGCAGCCCGAGGCCTTGACCTCCCTATAGACCGGCCGCGCGCTCGACGGTGACGCGCGCGTTGTAGTCGGGGACGCCTCCGCCGGCGTCCACCACTCCGTGGGCAATGAGGACGTTGGCCTCCGGCCAGTGGGCTTGCAGGGTTCCGCGCGCGACGTCGGCCAGGAAGACACGGCCGCGCATCGTCCCGGTGGCGCTGCGCAGCAGCACCGGCTGATCGGCGCGCAGGCCCTGGCCGGCGGCGTCGTCCGGGTGCATGAAGACGGCGTCGCGATCGGCGCCGGTGAGCGGATCGCGCTCGCGCTGGATCATGGAGTTGAACTGCTTGCCGCGGCGCGTCGCCAGCAGGAACGTGCCGGGGGGGGGAGGCGCTGCGTCGAGCTGCGGCGGGCGCGCCGGCTGGAAGCGGGCCTTGCCGCCTTCGATGGGAAACTTGCGGCCGGCGCAGAGGTGCGGCCCGCCCCACTGGAACTGGTCGCCCTTCTTCGACAAATTCTCGATGCCGGCGTAGAAGGGCACGGCGCGCGCGACGTCCGCGCGGATGGCGGCGCCGCCGGCGCAGCCCAGAATCTCCGCCGACTCCGGCTTCACGGCGCGCGCGAACTCCAGCAGCATCTCCCACTCGGACATCGCCTCGCCCACGTCGTGCCCGGGAACGTGCGGCGAGAAGATCACGCGCCGCTCGGTGCTGGTTTCGGTGCCGCCGCCGCGCTGCTCGTAGCGCGTGCATGCCGGCAGCAGATACGCGACTTCGGCCGGCTCGACCAGCATCTGCGAACTGATCACGATGTCCGAATGCAGGCGCAGCGGAATCCGCCCCAGCGCCTGCGCCATGCGCTCCGGCTCGGGCATCGTCTCCAGGAAGTTGCCGCCGATGCAGTAGAAGGCCTCCAGTGCGCCGCGGTGCGCCGCCTCCAGCTGATCCACCGTGGTCATGCCCGGGCGCTCCGGCACCGCGAAACCCCACAGCGCGCCGAAATGCCGCGCGTTCTCGGGCGTCACCGGGAGGCCGCCGGGCAGCGCGGTGGAATACGCGCCCATCTCCGCGCCGCCCTGCACGCCGCTGTGGCCGCGGATCGGCATCAGGCCGCAGCCCGCGCGCCCGACCCACTCCCGCAGCAGCCCCAAGTTGACGATCGCGGCCACCGTCTCGGCGCCGTGCGCGTGCTGCGTCACCCCCATGGACCAGACCAGCACGCCGCGATCGGCGCCGCCGATTTCCTCCGCGAAGGCTTCCACCTCCGCGCGCGTCACGCCGGCGATCGCGCACAGCTCGTCCAGCGGCTGCGCGTCCAGGACGGACTTCAATTCCGCGAAGCCGCTCGTGGCCGATTCGACGAACTCCCGGTTCCACGCGCCGCGCCCGATCAGGATCTTCATCGCCGCGTTCAGGAACGCCAGATCGCCGCCGACCTTCACGCGGAACTCGCGGTCGGTGATGCGCGTGCCGAAGAGCGCCGACACCGGCGCCGACGGCACCCAGTAGCGCTCCATGCCCGGCTCGCGGTAGGCGTTCACCATCAGCACGCGCGCGCCGCGGCGCTTGGCCTCGAGCAGGTACTTGGTGCTGACCGGCTGGTCGTTGGCCGGATTCGAGCCGAGGAACACGATCACCTCGGCGTCGAACCAATCTTTGTAAGAGCAGGTCGAAGCGGCGACGCCGATCGTGCTCTTCATGCCTGCCGTGCTCGGCGAATGGCAGAGCCGCGCGCTGTTGTCCACGTGCGGCGTGCCCAGGAATCGCATCACCTTCTGAGCCACGTAATAAGTCTCGTTGGTGACGCCGCGGCTGGTGACGAAGGCCGCGGTGCGCGCGGGATCGCAGGCGCGCCAGCGCGGCCCGGCCTCGCGCCACAACTCGTCCCACGCAATGCGCGCAAATCCGCGTTCGCCGCGCCGGCGGCGCATCGGGTAGGGGAGGCGGCCGAGCTCGCGCAGATCCTTGGAAGAAAGCCGCGCCAGCGCATCCGCGTCGGCCAGCACGGCCGGATCCAGCGCGCCCATGGTGTTCAGGCGCAGCAGCTCCAGGCGCACCATGCACAGATGGGTGCCCTCGACGGTCCAGTCCTTCAGCCCGGAAGTCCCGAGCGCGCAGCCGTCGCAGACGCCGTCGTTGAGCACGCGCCAGGCGTAGCGCAGATTGTCGCGGTTCTCCCACGCCACCTGCGCCATTTCGCGGAAGTGCTTCGGCTTGGTCAGGCCGATCCCGAAGGGCGACCAGGAGGCGGTCATCTCGCGGTCGGAGCGCGGCGTGCGCGGCATGGGTGGGACATTCTAGAATCGAGGGATGAGGACGCACCGGATCGCGGTGATCGCCGGCGACGGCGTCGGGCCCGAGGTCGTGGCCCAGGGTCTGCGCGTGCTGCGCGCCGCCGCCGAGCGCCACGGCTTCGCGGTGGAGGCGCGCGAGCATCCCTACGGCACCGCGCACTGGCAGCGCACGCAGGAAATCCTGCCCGATGCGGCCTTCCAGGAGATCGGCGCCGCCGACGCCATCCTGCTCGGCGCCATCGGCGATCCGCGCGCGCCGGTCGGGCTGATCGAGCGCGGCATCATCGGCCGCCTGCGCTGGGATTTGGATCTCTACGTCAATCTGCGCCCGATCCAGCTGCTCGACGCGCGCTTCTGCCCGCTCAAGGGCAAGGGCCCCGCCGACGTGGACATGGTGGTGGTGCGCGAGAACACCGAGGACGTCTACGTGCAGAAGCCGGAATTCACCGCGCCGGGCACGCCGGACGAGGTCGCCAGCCAGCCCATGCGCTACACGCGCAAGGGCACCGAGCGCATCATCCGCTACGCCTTCGAGGCGGCGCGCGCGCGTCCGCGCAAGCAGCTGACTCTGGTGGACAAGGCCAACGCGGTGCGCGCGCAGGATCTGTACACGCGGGTCTTCGCCGAGGTGGCGCAGGAATTTCCGGACGTCAAGACCGGGCACCTCTACGTGGACGCAGCCTGCATGCGCATGCTGGAGTCGCCGGAGAGCCTCGACGTGATCGTCACCACCAATCTGTTCGGCGACATCCTGACCGACATCGGCGCGATGCTGCAGGGCGGCATGGGCGTCGCGGCCAGCGCCAATCTGCATCCGGGAAGGCGCGGCCTCTTCGAGAGCGTGCACGGCTCCTTCCCGCAGGCGGCGGGCAAGAACGTCGCCAATCCGATCGCCACCATCGTGGCGGTGCAGATGATGCTCGAGTGGCTCAAGGAGCCGGAAGCCGCAGCCGCGGTGGGCGCGGCCGTCAAGGAGACGCTGACGCGCCGCATGAGCAGCCTGGCGGTGGGCGCGCACCGGACCGACGAGATCGGCGGCTTCGTGCTCGAGGAGCTGGCCGCGGTGGCGGTCTGAGCGCGGTGCGCTCGCCGCGCTGCGCAGGAATCGCCGCCGCGCTGCTCGCCGCGGCCTGCGGTCCGGCGGAAGGCGAGCCCGCGGCGGCGCCGGACGCGCCCTTTCGCGTCCTGAGCTGCAACGTGCGCTACGGCACCGCCGACGACGGCCCGGACGCCTGGCCTCTGCGCCAGGAGCGCCTCGCGCGGGCGATCCTGGACGCGGCGCCGGACGTGTTGGGAGTGCAGGAAGCGCTCGACTTTCAGATCGCCTGGCTGGAAGAATTGCTGCCGCAGCACCGGCGCATCGGCGGCGGCCGCGAGGCGGACGGCGGCGGCGAGCACGCGTCCCTCTTCGTGGACGCGCGGCGATGCACCATCCTCGAATCAGGAGATTTCTGGCTGAGCGAGACGCCGGAGGCGCGCGGCTCCGTGGGCTGGGACGCGGCCCTGACGCGCATCTGCACCTGGGCGCGGCTGCGCGAGCGGGCCAGCGGCCGCGAGCTGACGGTCTGGAACGCGCACTTCGACCACCGCGGCGCCATCGCGCGCCTGCGCTCCGCCGAACTGATCGCCGCGCGCCTCGGCGCCGCCGCCGGGCCGCACGTGGTGCTCGGCGATTTCAACGCCGGCGAGGACAGCGCCCCGCTCGCGGCGCTGCGCGCGGCCGGCCTGCGCGACAGCTTCCGCGCGGTTCATCCGTCGGCGTCCGCGGCCGGCACGTTCCACGGCTTCGCGGGCGGCACCGCGGGCGACAAGATCGACTACGTCCTGATCGGCGCGGGCCTGCGCACGCTGGACGCGGCCATCTTCAGCGCCGCCGCCGCCGACGGCCGCTGGCCCAGCGACCACCATCCGGTGTTCGCGCTGATCGGCTTCCACTGACCATCGGGCCGCCGCCCGCGCCGCGCCCTAGAAGTGATAGCCGACGGCCAGATACACCGTCGGGCCCGAGAAGTTGAATTCCTGGTCGGCCGGGGCCTCGGATCCGTCGATGCGCCGCTTGTAGGTCTTCACGCCGGGCGCCAGCTCGTAGACGCCGTAGAGCTCGATGGTGAAATGAGCCGACAGAGCAAGGTTGGCGCCCGCTCCGGCGCCGACGCCGAAGAAGTCGTCGGATTCGCGCAGGCCGAGTTCGCCGGGAAAGTCCAGGGATTGGTGATAGATCGCCTGCGCCGTCACGAAGCCGGTCAGCGCGCGGTCGCCGAAGTAGCGGCGCAGGCCCGCGTGGATCTGCTCGCCCTGGATCGGCGTGTGCGTGTCCTCGACCTGCATGTCGCGGGTCTCGTAGGCGAAGGTCAGCGAGTAGCCCTTCGCGCCGTTCAACTCGATCAGGCGCTCGAACTCGATGCCGTAGGAGGAGAAACGGTCCAGCTCGTAGCCGACCGGCTCGCTGAAGGGGTAGGTCAGATCCTCCGAGTGGATCTGGATGTTGTTCCAGACCGTGCCGCGCAGCTTCACCGCGTTGAGGCCGCTGAGCTCCTGCTCGCGCACGGTCGAATACGGCGGAACGACCCCGCACGCGCCGGCGAGGGCGCTGAGGGCAAGCAGGAACAGGGCGGACCCGGGTCGAAGACGCATCCGGCTGCCAGCCTAGCAGGGAGGCGCCTCGCGCATCACTGCAGGACCGCGGCTTTCGGCGGCGTCGGGCGCAAGATGCCGCCGGCGCGCGCCACCCCTTGCAGGAACCAGGAGCGGCCGCGCAGCGCCGCACCCGGCGGCGCGGACAGGCTGCGCGAGCACGAGCCCGCGCCGGAGGCGTGGAGGCGCGGCGCGCTGCCGAGGCGCAGGGGAACTCCCGCGATCGTCGCGGCCGCGCAACTGCCCGCGCCCAGGAGCCAGCAGGCGCCGCCGGACGGATTCTGCACCGTGGCGGTGATCGGCGCGCCGGCGGCGGGGCTCGAGTCGCTGAGGGTCAGCGCTCCGAACCACGGCGGGGGGGGACCGGCGGCGGGCAGGCCGCCGAAGACCAGCACCGACTCGCTGCCCATGCAGGTCACGTAGAGGCGGCCGTGCAGAAAGAGCGCGTCGTTGGGGAGCGCAGCGCCGCTGCCGGCGCCGGCGACCGGGGTGACGGACACGAGTTCTTCGGCGGCGAGATCCACCAGCAGCAACTCGCCGCCGTAGAGGGTGCAGGCCGCGAGCAGCGAGCCTGCGGGGTCGAGCGCGAGGCCGTAGAGATTGCGGCCGCCGAGGTCGAGCGCGCGGTCCAATTGGCCCTGGGCGTCGGCGCGCCACAGATTGCCGCCGAGATCGGTGCCGCCGAGCCACGCGCCGCCCTGCGGCAGCAGGACCAGATCCTGCGCGGAGGGGTACAGGGTGAATTGGTCGTCGCGCGCGCTCATCCAGGAATCCTGCGCGCCGGTGGGCAGATGGCGCACGAGCAGCCCGCCTTCGGAGCCGGCGAAGCCCGGGAGCGAGAGCGTGTCGGCCATCCACAGTGAATCGCCGCTCAGGCTGAAGCGCGCGCCCAGCCGGCCGGCGCCGAGATTGAAGCCGGCGGCGGGATCCAGAGTCAGGCTGGCCAGGCTGACGGCGTAGACCGCGCCGGTGCCGTCCTGCGTGCCGATCAGGAAGTGATCGGCGGTGGCGGCGATGCCGAAGGGATAGCAGGTGCCGAAGCCGAAGGGATCGGGCAGAGGCACGGTGGCGACGATCTGCAGCGCGGCGTTCCAGATGCTGACGTCGCCGCTGGCGCTGTTGGTGCAGGCGCCATAGAGCAGGGCGCCGGTGAGCGGGTCGTGCGCGAACGCGATTTCTTCCGGGAAGACGCCGACCGGGATCACGGCGGCGACGGCGTTCTGCGCCGGATCGATCACGGCGATCGCGGAATTGGGCACGCCCTGGAACGGGAGGTCGCCGCAGATCGCGACGTAGAGGAGGTCCTGCGACGGTTCGTGCGCCAGGCCGAAGCTCTTGCCGTTGGAGTTCGGGTCGCCGAGGCCGGCGAGGCTGATCTCTTGCTGAAACTGCTGCGGCGCGCAGGCCGCGAAGGCTGAAATGAGGAATGAAATCATGGCAGGCCGGAGTCTCGCCGGCGCGATGGCTTGCTCTCCGGCGCCGAAGACCCGGCTTGCCGCGCGATCGCGGCTCACGGTGGCGGACCCGCGGGGGAATCTCACCCCCTTCCACGGCGCCGGAGAAACGGATTGGGAAGGATGCTGCGCGGCGCGCAGCCGGATTCAGTCTACTGCGGCGCGCCGTACCAGGAATCGAGCAGCTGGTACCAGCTGGCGACGGCGCGGCTGCCGCTGCCGATTTCCGGCTCGCCGGCGCCGGCGGGATGCGCCTGCGCCGAATCCCAGGCGGCGTACCAGGAGTACTGCCTCCACAGGGAGGCGCGCCCGAGCTCGCCGCTCTGCACCGGGGCCGCGCCGTCGGGGAAGGGGATGAATGCGCCGTTGCGGCCGGGCGCGAAGCCGGGATAGCCGTCCATCGCGAAGGAGTCGAGCACGAGGGCGTCCACGGCCTTCAGCGCGGCGCGCGCGGCGGCGCGCGTCTCGTCTGACAATTTTTCCGAGGCGGCGGCCTGCGCGAGCAGGTCGGGCAGGTCCACGAAGGCGGTGGCGGCGCGGAAGTCGCCGCCGCAGTAGTTCAGGAGCCCGCCGCGCAGGCCTTCGAGCGTGGCGCGCGCCTGCGGATCGCGGCCGGCGGCGGCGGCGAATCGCCCGACCGCGGACTTCGCGGCCGCGGCGGCTGACAAGTCGTAGGCGGCGACCGCTTCGTGCGCGACTTCGGCGGCCCGTTCGGGATGCGCCTGCGCGAAGGCGCGGCGGCCGGCGCCGCCCTCGGCGATGGCCAGCAGGCTGAGCTCGCGCGGGGTCATGGCCGGATCGAAGCGGGCGAAGATGCGCGCCCAATCCAGCGGCGGGCCGGCGTTGGGAATCGCCACCAGGTAGTCGGTGCCGAATCCGCCGCGGCCCGGCCGCCACTGGCAGGCCACGTCGAAGCTGCCCATGTTGCAGAGCTCGAGCGCGGTCCACTGCACCTCGGCGCCGGCGCAGGAGTCGGGGCCCAGGCCGGCGACGTCCATCTCCGTGTCCGTGGCCTCGTCCGGGCACATGGTGATGCCGTTGGCGTGGGAGTAGATCAGCAGCGCGTGGTGGCGGGCGGGGAAGCGCGCCTTGCCGAAGCGGAGGAACTGGCCGAGGGTCGCGGGGTCGGCGGAGTCGGCCTCCCATTCCGCGTCCCGGCGCGCTGCGGGAAACTCGGCGCCGCCGTCGAGGCGTTCGGCGCTGTCCGGGCCGAGGCGGTAAAGGCGGGCGCCGGTGAAGTCCTCTCCCAGGGCCCGCGCGTCCTTGGAATGATGCTCGTGCCGGTCCATGAAGAGAATGAGCTCGACGCCGGGCCGGCCCGCCAGGGTGCGGCGCAGGTCGGCGATGAACTCGAACATGTGCCCGTCGGCGTTGTTGTCGGCGGCGCCATAGACGAAAAAGGTCCAGGCGCGCTCGGGCGCGGCCGCCGGCGCATCCTGCAGCGGCATGGCGGCCAGCGCGAGCGCGGCGCCGATCATTGCTTCTGCGACTCGTGCCAGGCCTTCAGGGCCGCGGCCTCGCGTTCCGCAGTGGGGCCGGCCTTGAGGGCTTCCGGATCGGGCAGCGTGGGCGCGGGCTTGCCGGCGGCTGCGGCATCGTCGATCAGCTGCTTGGTGACGCGCTTGCGGCGCGCGATTTCTTCCGGCCACCACTCCAGGAGACCTTGGATGGTGCGCTCGATGGGGCTGAGGATCAGCCCGGCCTTGACGGCGCGCGCGTTGCTCCAGCTGTGGAAGCCGGCGTATTCGCCTTCCGGCGCGATCCAGATCGGCAGGCCGAGGTCCTGCCCGTGCTCGTTCAGCCAGGAGGCGGGCACCCAGGTGCGCGTCAGTTCGGCCTTGGAGGCCTTCATGCAGGCGTCGAGCACCTCGCCCCACTTGAGGCTGTTGCCGCAGGCGTTGAAGCGGCCGTAGGTGGCGTCCTCTGACAATTTCATGGTCCACAGGCCGAGGTCGCGGGCGTCGATCACCTGCATCAGGTCGCCGGGGCTGCCGGGCGCCAGCAGTTCGCCGCCGCGCTGGCAGCGCACCGGCCAGTAGCTGAAGCGGTCGGTGGGATCGCCGGGGCCGGCGATGTAGCCGGGCCGCACGATGGTGGCGCGGCCGGGGAAGGCTTTCTCCGCGGCTTCCTCGCACAGCGCCTTGAGGCCGCCGTAGTAGGCGCCGCCCGGGCCCATGGTTTCGACGGTGGGGTCCTCGAGGCGCGCGACGGCGGAGGATTCGTCGGCGCCGGGCTTGCTGTTGTCGGCGTAGGCGGAGATGCTCGAGATGAAGATGTATTGACGCGCGTGCGGGGCCAGCAGCTCGGCCGAAGCGGCGACGTGGCGCGGGTAGTAGCCGGAATTGTCAATGACGACGTCCCACTTCTTGCCTTCGAGCTGGGTGAGGCCGAGCGGGGACTCCGGGTCGGCGTCGTCGGCGCGCAGCTTCGGGTCGCGGTTGCCGTAGAGGTGCTCGACGCCTTCGAAGCCGAAGGGGATGCGCTTCTCGGTGCGGCCGCGGTTGAAGACCGTGACCTGGTGCCCGCGCCCCAGCGCCGCCTCCACCATCTTGGGCCCGATGAAGCCGGTGCCGCCCAGGATCAGGATCCTCAGCCCTTTCGGCGCCAGGCCCAGGCTGGCCCCGGCCTTCGCCAGGGGGGAGAGCGATGCGGCGGCGCCAAGGGCGGCGGCCCCGGCCATGAAGGTGCGGCGGGTGGTGTGCATGGAGGAACTGCGAAAGGCTACGCAGGCGGCCCCGCCCCGTTGGTCATCCCTCGCGCGATTCGTACTCCTTCTTGAGGCCGTCGAGGACGCCGGGGTCGGCGAGGGTGGTGCGGTCGCCGAGGGCGCGGCCTTCGGCGACGTCGCGCAGCAGGCGGCGCATGATTTTGCCGGAGCGGGTCTTGGGCAGTTCAGGGGTGAAAACCACGCGCTCGGGGCGGGCGAGGCCGCCGATCAGCTTCGCCACGTGCTCGAGCAGTTCGCGCTCCAGTTCGGGAGTGGGCAGATGGCCGGAACGCAGGATCACGAACCCGACCGGGGCCTGGCCCTTCAGCTCGTGCGCCACGCCGATCACGGCCGCCTCGGCCACCGCGTGGTGATCCACCAGCGCGCTTTCGATCTCCATCGTGCTCAGGCGATGCCCCGCCACGTTCATCACGTCGTCCACGCGGCCCAGCACCCACAGATTGCCCTGTTCGTCGCGCTTGGCGCCGTCGCCGGCGAAGTACTTGCCGGGGAAGCGGCTCCAGTAGGTCTGCGCGTAGCGCTCCGGGTCGCCCCAGATGCCGCGCAGCATGCTGGGCCAGGGGCGCGTCAGCACCAGATAGCCGCCCCCCGCGCCGGTCACCTCGCGGCCTTCGTCGTCCACGAGTTTGGCTTCGATGCCCGGGAACGGGATCGTGCACGAACCCGGCACCGTCGTCGTCATGCCCGGCAGCGGCGTGATCATGATCGCGCCGGTTTCGGTCTGCCACCACGTGTCCACGATCGGGCAGCGGCCGCCGCCGATGTGATGCAGATACCAGACCCAGGCCTCGGGGTTGATGGGCTCGCCGACCGTCCCTAACAATCGCAATGATGAAAGATTGTGCTGCGCCGGCCACTCGTCGCCCCACTTCATGAACGCGCGGATCGCGGTCGGCGCGGTGTAGAAGATCGTCACGCCGTACTTCGCGATCAATTCCCAGAAGCGGCCGGGGCCGGGATGGTTGGGCGCGCCCTCGTACATGAGTTGCGTGACGCCGTTGGCCATCGGCCCGAAGATCACGTAGCTGTGGCCGGTGATCCAGCCGACGTCCGCCGTGCACCAGTACACGTCGGTCGCCGGTTTCAGGTCGAAGACCAGGTTGGACGTGGCATACGTGCCGGTCAGATACCCGCCGTGCGTGTGCAGGATGCCCTTCGGCTTGCCGGTCGTGCCGCTGGTGTAGAGGATGAAGAGCGGATCTTCCGCCTCCATCGCCACCGGCGGGCATGCGGCGCGCTGCGCGTCCACCACGGCAGTCCATTCCACGTCGCGCGCGCCGCCCGGGCTGGCGGTCTGCACGCCCGCGCCGCGCCGCCACAGCAGGACCTTCTCGATGGTGGGGCACTGCGCGACGGCCTCGTCCACGACGAGTTTCAGATCCAGCAATTTGCCGCGCCGCCAGCAGCCGTCGGCGCAGATCACCGCCTTCGCGCCCTGATCCTGGATGCGGTCGCGCAGCGACGTGGCGCTGAAGCCGGCGAAGACCACGGAGAAAATCGCGCCGATGCGCGCGCAGCCGAGCACCGCCATCACCAGCTCCGGCACCATCGGCATGTAGAGCGTGACGCGGTCGCCGCGGCCGATGCCGAGCGACTGCAGGCCCGCGGCCGCGCGCGCCGTGCCTTCCAGCATCTGCGCGTAGGTCAGCGTGCGCGCGTCGCCGGGTTCGCCTTCCCAGTGGAAGGCGACGCGGTCGCCCAGCCCCGCGCCGACGTGCCGGTCCAGGCATTGCACGCTGGCGTTGATCCGTCCGCCGACGAACCACTTCGCGTGCGGCGGATTCCAGTCGAGCACCCGGTCCCATTTGCGCTCCCAGGTCAGCTTTTCGGCCCAGGAGGCCCACCAGCCCTGCCAGTCGGCGTCCGCTTGCGCGTGGAGCGTGGGGTCGTTGGCGTTCGCCAGCGCGGCGAAGGCGGGGGGGGGCGCGAAGGAGCGATGCTCCTGCAGGAGGGTAGAGATGGTTTTGGAGGGAATGGGCACGGGTGGAGATGCGCTGGGGGCGAGTTTAGTGGCGCCTGGCATGTCGCAAGACAACGCACTTGACAGAAGGCTAATATCGCTGAATAGTGGCAGGTCTCCCATGAAATCACTCACCTACTTATCCTTCTCCATTGTCTTCAGCCTCGTGCTCGGTGGCCCTGCCACCGGCCAATCGCACCCGCCGCTTGCCTGCCATTCCGGTGAACTTTGGAGTTCGCGTTTCTCCACCGCCGCGGATGGCGATTTCCTTCACATCCCTTCCGGGGTGACCGTCGTCCTCGACGTCACCACGCCCGATCTCGGCGGCCTCTGGGTCGATGGTATTTTGGTTTTCGATCATTCCAAACCCACGGGTACGGTAGAACTGCGCACTGCCTATGCAGTGGTGACGGGCACGCTTCAGATCGGATGCAGAAACGGCTCCTTGATCACCCGGTTCTGGAAGAAAGCTCATCTGACCCTTGTGGCGCCGGAGAGTTACTCGAGTTGGCCCAACACGCCAAATCTGACCTCTGGAGTGAACTGGCCAACATTGATGATGAACACATTCGGGACGAATTCCAAGATCTACGAGGCGGCGTTGGATCGCGGCCTGGTCATTGCCGGCACGGGTCGCTTGTTCGTCTACGGCAACGACACGCGCGAGCAGGGATGGACGACGCTGGCGAATACGGTGGACGCTCCGGAGGATTTCCTGCCGTTCTCGGATCCCATCGCGAGCTCTTGGAAAGTCGGCGATTAAATCGTGATCGCATCCACTGACTTCGAGTACGCCGATCAGTGGGTCAATGGGTTGGAGAACGGCGGCCTCATCACCGCAGACATGCGCGGCGGGCACGACCCGGGATACATCCAAGGCGAGGAACGCGTCGTTGAGAGCGTGGATCCGGTGAATCAGGGCGTGGTCGTGACCGTGGCGCTGCTGCACCAACACTGGAGTTCAGCCATCTCCGCGACCTTTGCCGGCGGGAGCGAGACGATCGAGGAGAGGGCTGAGATCGGCAACCTCACCAGGAGCGTGGTGATTCGAGGGGAGGAGTCGGCCTACAGCTCCAGCGTGCGCGGGGGAACCCGCCACCGCGGGCACGTCATTTTGCTGCCGCTCGTGTCAGGCCTCCCTTATTGCGAGGTGGACTGGGCGGAGTTCCGGAATTTGGGCGTGGAGGGAAAACTTGGGAGGTATCCTTTCCATTGGCACATGCTCGGCGACGCGCGGCAGGGCGGCAACCGGCCCTATCTGCGCGACTGCAGCATCCATCATTCCGTGAACCGATTCGTGACCGTGCACAACACCAAGTACGTGGATGTCGAACGCAACGTCGGCTACGACGCGCTGGGTGCGGGTTACTTCCTCGAGGATGCCGATGAGGAGGGAAACCCGCTGGGGGAGGAGACGCAGTTTGTGGTGTTGCGCGACAATCTCGGCATGAAGGTGGGACGGCCGCTGGCGCACGTCCAAGACTACCCTGAAATCTACCAGGAACTGGAGCTCATCGATCCTTCCGTGTACTGGATTCAGCATCCGAATCAGATCGTGGAAGGCAACCATGCTGCGGGCGCTGCAGGCCACGGCTTCTACTTGGCTCCTGGCGCAACGGCAGCAGCCGGCTGGTCTCACCTCGCGACGGGAGAGTCGAAGTTCCGCAACAACGTTTCCCACAGCAACGGTCAGCACGGCTTCTACCATCAGTCGCTCGTGTCCTGGGGCTGGCAAGCGGACGATGCTCCGGCGGGCGAAGGATTGGTTGCCTGGAAGAACCGGCGTTACGGCATCTGGTGGCGGACTAAGGGCGTTTCGTTGCTTCGCGGCTGCCGGCTCGCGGACAACAAGTCGGGTTACTATCCCGCTTCCTCCGGTCGGCAGGAGGCACACGACGGCAATTTGCCTCCCACGTGCCGCCTGGTGTTCGAGGACGGAGTGATTTTCGGTGAGACTTCAAACCGCGGCAAAATTGTCAACCTCGCCGAAATGGATGCAGTGCGATCCTTGCCGCAGACTTATTGGAATTTCATGCGCCAAGACGCCGGCGCCGTGGCGCATGAAAGCAATTGGGACACGCTGAACGCGGTGGAGTCGTATGACGGCCGGAACGTGGTGACCGGGCTGAAGGTGGCCTACTTCGAGGACGACCGGCCGCTGCGAAACCCGAATCCGAACGGCAGTGGCAGTGCGATTCAACGCATCGCCGCGATCACGCAGGTCGAGTACAACTCCAAGTATTGCGAAGATCCGCGCAATGACGTGACGAGCGTCCAGTTTGCCACGGGTTCGGGACAGACGGTGGTGAATCCGATCGGTTTCCGGCTGACGAACGCGAGCCTGGGCTTCTCCATGATCCGGAGCACGGTCGTGCATGACAAGGATGGCAGCCTCGGCTACGGAGCGGACGTGTACGTGTGTTACGACGATCCATTCTTCGATGCGAACGCGACCGCGTCTGGAACTGTTGACACCGCACGCAATCTGCGAATTCTTCCGACCACCACGGCGGACTTCGCCCAATTTGAGATCTCCACCAATCTCCCGGCATCTTCCCAGAAGATGACCGTGACCACGAGCCATCTCGCTGGTGGAACCGCGAGCCTGGTGCTGGCAGGCATGCCGAGCGGGACTGCGGACTACGGCTTCAATGCGCCGATCGGATTGGACAACTTCCCGGCCATCGCAGATGGCGGAGTGTACCGTTGCAGCTTCGGCAGCCAGGTTCCGGAAGCGTACGAGATCAAGATCCAGTTCGCGGAGAATGAAGGAGTGCCGACCATCATCGGTGTGCCGTTGGCGACCTTGATTGTCCTCAAGGTGAACGAAGTGCCGCTTGGAGTCCAGGATAAGGAGAACGATCTTCCCAGTCTGTTGGGCTCATCGAAGCCGAATGCCTATTTCCACGACACCGCAGGCGCCATGCTGTACGTCCGGACGACGACCATCGTCCTCGGTCTCAACGCGGGCACCCCTGACGGACCAGATATCGACGGCACCCGCAACTTCATTCAAGTGAACCAATGATTGCCCTTCTGCTCCTGCTGCAAGGGACTCCTCCTGGAGGCCACTGGTTCGAGAGTTCGACTTGGCGCGGTGTCTACGCCAATGAAGCCCGGGGCGGAAGAATGGATTGGGTGCCGGACGTGGATGGAGACGGAAGGTGCGACGTGATCGTTGCATCGCCCGGTTACCCGACAGGCGTTGCAGGAAGTACCGGCGGGGCGGTGTTTCTCTACTCTGGCGCAGCAGGCACCGAGTTGGATCGGTTGGTCGGCGATTTCGTTTCAGCTCCGTGGAGTTTCGCAAAATCCGTGTCGAGTCTCGGCGACGTCACAGGGGACGGCATTCCTGAGGTTGCGATCGGAAAGCCTGCGAGTCAGTGGGGATTCCTTCCATCCATTCAGGTCTACTCAGTCCTCCCTTGGTCGCTGGTCTACGAGGTCTCGGCTCCGAGCCAGCCCAGCAACCTTGGATCGAGCGCCTGCGCTGGCGGAACGGATCTCAACGGTGACGGATGGCCGGATTTCGTGGCTGCTGATTACTCGTTCGAAGCGAATGGCACTTTCGGCACCGGAGCCGTTCACGCGTTCAACGGCCTTGACGGCTCCCTCCTCTGGCGGGTGAGCGGCCCGGGCAGCTCGAATTTCGGCCAAACGGTGATCTGCCCCGGAGATGTGAACGGAGATAGTTACGCGGATGTCATCACACGAAGCCAGATCTTTCCCGGCACCATTCACGCCCTCTCAGGATTTGACGGGAGTGAGATCTACCGATTCTCCGGTGACTATCTGGACGGCTTCATCGGCATCGAGAATCGGCTCGCACCTTGCGGAGATGCCGATGGAGATGGCCTTCCCGACTACATCGTGAGCCAGGGCGAGGCGCCTGGAGTCAGCAAGGGACTGGCAACGGTCCATCGCGGCCGCGACGGCGCAATCATCCGGAGGTGGGAGGGGAAGGTAGCCGGCGAAGGGTTCGGCGAAAGCGTCGGAGGTCCTGGGGATCTCGACGCGGATGGGCATCCCGATTTCCTGGTCTCGACAGGAAAGATTGGAGCGGGACGAGTGTATGCCTTTTCAGGACGCGACTACAGCTTACTGACGGTCATCGAATCACCGGCCGCACCGGTGCTCTTTGGTTGGGTCCTTGGCAGCCTGGGCGACGACGTGGACGGTGACGGGGGATTCGAGGTCCTGCTCAGCGATCCCGCCGAAGTCGTTGGCGGCCTCTCCAACGCCGGCGCGGCATATCTCTTCACCTTCGACCGCTGGCTGCAGTCCGATGCGCGCATGGTCTCCGCAGCGGCCGGCGGCGCCATCGCCTTCACCTTGGACTTCCCGACGAGCGAGGCCGGGCTGGACTACTACCTCCTGGCTTCCGACGACCTGCCGGGCAGCATCACGGTGCGGGGCGTCGGCGTCCCACTCGTCTGGACGCCGCTCTTGCAAAAAATGGCGTTCTCGCCGCCGCCGATCTTCGATCAGCCGCAGGGCGCCCTCGACCTGAACGGCGACGCCACCGTCACCGCCACGATTCCTCCCGGCGCGCTCGCAGCCTACGCCGGCCGCACCGTGAAATTCGCCGCCGTCAGCCTGCTGGCACCCGGCCAGCCCAGCCTCTCCTCCGCGCCGGCCTGGGTGGAAGTCACTCCGTAGGCTCGCCGCCAGGCGCCGAACGCCGCAGCGGCGGCGCGCACACGCCGCGCTTGCTGCTCAGCACGAACTCGGCAATCTCCCGCACCTGCGCCACCGCATCGTCCTGCAGCGCCGCCGCCGCCGCGCGCGCGCCCTCGCCGCCGGCGAAAATCCGCCACAAGGCCTGACGGATCGCGGCGCGCTCCTCGCTGCTGAAGCCCGCGCGCCGCATGCCGACGGTGTTCGGCCCGCGCCAGCGCGTCGGGTGCGAACCGGTGACGATGGAGAACGGCGGCGCATCCAGGCTCACCACCTGCGCGCCCGTGACCAAAGTCAGACGGCCCACGCGGCCGTGCTGATGCACGCCGCAGTAGGCGGAAAGAATGGACTTCTCGCCGAGCACGCTGTGCCCGGCCAGCGCCGCGCAATTCACCAGCACCGCGCCGGCGCCCAACCGCGCGTTGTGGCCGACGTGGCTGCCCGTCATCAGGCGCGCGCCGTCCTCGACGACGGTCTCGCCGTCGCCGGAAGCCCGGTGCACGGTCACGTGCTCGTGCATCAGCACCCGATCGCCGATCCGCACCCGCGTGCGCTCGCCGCGGTACTTGTCATCCTGCGGCGCGCCGCCCAGCACCGTGCCGCTGCCGATCACGCAGTCCGTCCCGAGGGTGGTCCGTCCCTGCAGATGCACGAAGGGCCCGATCCGGCAGCGGTCGCCGACCTCCACCCCGGATTCCAGCACCGCATAGGGCCCGATCTCCACCCCGCGCCCCAGTTCCACCCCCGGCAGCACCACGGCGGTGGGATGGATCGCGCCCTCTTCCTCCAGTGCTCGCACGCCGGGATTCTAGTCGGTGTTTCCACGGAGAAAGTTTCCGGTTGTTCTGGCGGAGGGGCGTATGCTGATCGGCCCCGCCTTGAAGCAGCGTCCCTCCCAGCTCCTCCTGACTGCCCTGCTGTCCCTGGTCCTCGCGAAGGGTGCGGCCGCCCAGGACCCCGGCTACGAGCGCAGTTACGTCATCCGCGCCGACGCCGCCTGGATCAGCCCGACCGAGCGCATGAGCCCCGTCTTCGTGGGCGTCGCCAAGGGCAAGATCGAGTGGGTGGGCAAGACCAATCGCAGCGAGGGCCAGCGGGGGGGGCTGATCCCCACCGCGCCGCCGCGCGTGATCGAGGTGCAGGGCACTTTGGCGGCCGGCATCGTGGACGCCTGGTGCACGCTGGGCTCCGCGGACCTGCTCGGCGAAGGCCGCGAGGCGCCGACCCGCCGGGTCCTGGACTCCCTGCCGCTGCAGCGCGGCAACGAGGATCCGGTGCTGGCGGCGCAGATCCTGGCGGCGCGGGACTCCGGGATCGCCGCCCTCTATCTCTCCAGCGGCTGGGGCCGCCTGCGCAGCGGCGTCGGCACGGCCGCGGCCCTGAGCGGCTTCGACCTGCCCGTGCCGCGCGGCCTGCAGGCCCTGGATTGCGCCGTCGGGTCGCAGGTCGGCGCCTCCGCCACCTACGCCGCGCAGGATCTGCGCGAAGCCTTCGACGAGGCCCAGGACTGGCGCGACTCCCAGGATGAGTACCAGGAGAAGCTGACCCAGTACGGCAAGGATCTGGAGGAGTACCAGAAGAAGCTCGACGAATTCGTCAAGAAGTCGGCCGAGAAGAGCGGCGACAAGAAGGAAGGGGAGAAGAAGGAGGGCGAGAAGAAGGAAGACCCGCCCAAGCGCCCCGAGCGGCCGAAGGAGCCGCGCCCGAACACAGCCCGCGACCTGCTCCTGCAGGCCATGGACGGCGAACTGGGCGTGCGCGTCGCCGCCGACGACCCGCAGGACATCCTGCAGCTGATCGCGCTGCGCGAGAAGCACGGCCTGGATCTCACGATCCTGGGCGGCTGGTGGGCCGACCTCGTCGCCGCCGAACTCGCCGCCGCCGACGTGCCGGTGATTCTCGCGGCCCTGCCCGACCACCACGCGCGCCGTTTCCCGGACCGCAGCCTCGTGGCGCGCTGGCGCGTCCTGCAGGCCGCCGGCGTCCGCGTCGCGCTGGCCAGCGGCGGCGGCGAAAGCGAGCAGGCGCTGTTGCTGGCGCGCGCCGGCGAACTGGTGGCGGCCGGCGAGGATCCCGACCTGGTGTGGGCCGCGCTGACCGAAGTTCCCGCCGATCTGCTCGGCCTCGGCGGCGAGTACGGCGGCATCGGCGAGGGCCGCAGCGCCTCCCTGATCCTCTTCCAGGGCAACAGCCCCTTCGACGCCTCGGCCTCGCTGAAAGCCCACAAGCCCCGCTGAACATGCTCGCCGCCTTCCTGCTGTCTCTGGCCGTTCCGCAGGCGACGGAAGTCGCGCTGCATCCGCGCGCGATCGTCGGCGAGGACGGCGCGCTCGTCGAAGGCAAGTACGTGGTGGTGCGCGGCGCGCGCATCGTGTCCGTCACGGATTCGGCGCCCCGCGGCGCCCGCCTGGTGGAACTGGACGGCGTGCTGGCCCCGGGCATGGTCGACGCGTTCACGAACTTCGGCGCCGCCGGCCGCATCAGCGAGGAGACCGAGCGCCTGACGCCGAATCTGCGCGCCGCCGACGGCGCCGATCTGGGCGCGCCCGTGTGGGAGGAACTGGCTGCGCGCGGCGTGACCTCGGTGCACCTGGTGCCCGAGCCCAGCAACGTGCTGGCCGGCTTCGGCGCGCTGTTCGCGGCCGGCGGCACCGAGCGCCTGATCGTCGAGGCCACTCTGCAGACGGTGTCGCTGACCAGTTGGATCACGGACGTCCGCGTCGGTCCGACTTCCCTCGCCGGAGGCCTCGAAATGCTGGAATCGGCCCTGGGCAGCGGCGGCGACGCCGCGTTCTCGCGCGGCCTGCTGATCTTCGTGGACAGCGCCGAGGGCATCCGCAGCGCCCGCGCTCTGTGCGAGAAGGCGGGGGTGGACAAGCGCACCTTCGCGCTCTTCGGCGAGGTCGGCTCCTACGGCGGCGAAGCCGCCGGCGAGCTGATCGGCCTGCCCGCGATCGGCGCCTCCGGCGCGCGCGCCCGCGAGGCCGAAGTGATGAAGCGCCTCTACGGCGCCGGCACGCGGGTGGCCTTCGGCACCCTCGGCGGGGCCGGCGGCGCGGACGCGCTGCGCCAGTCGGCGATGCTCTACTCGCGCGCCACCGGCGACGCCGGCGCGGCGTGGGCCGCCGTCACGCGCCATCCGGCCGAGCTGTTCGGCATGTCTGACAAAATCGGCCGCATCGCCGCCGGCGCGCGCGCCGACCTCGTCCTCTGGTCCGGACACCCGCTGGACGCCGCCGCCCGGGTGCAGTCGGTGCTGATCGGCGGCGAGTCCGTCACCGCGGCGGCGCCGCAGGAACGCGAATGATCTCCACCCTCCTCCTCGCACTGTCGCCCTGCGCCCCGGCGCAGGAGTCCATCACCGTCACGGCGGAGAATCTGACGGTCACCATCGAAAAGGGCAAGATCGTCGCCGTGTCCGGCGGCGGCCGCGGCGCCATCGCCGGCTCGCAACTCACGCCCGGCCTGGTGGACGCCTACACCTTCCTCGGCGTCGGCGCCGAGACCGTCGAGCACTCGCGCGAAATCACCGCCGGCCAGCGCGTGGCCGATTCCGCGCGCCTCGATTCCGCGTCCTTCCTGCGCGCCGCACGCGAAGGCGTGACGACCGCCTACGTCAGCCCCGACAGCCTCAACGTGATCGGCGGCCTGGGCGCCGTGGTGAAGACCGCCGGCGGCCGCTCCGCGGACCTCTTCGCCGAAAGCGGCTCGGGCGCCCGCGTCGTGCAGGCGGCGGGAGGCCTGCGCATCGTCATCGGCATCGACGCCTTCTTTGACAATCGCACGCCCAGCGGCGAATTCACCACGAGCAGCCACGCCCGGCGCCCGACGACGCGCATGGGCTCGGTGTGGGAAATCCGCAACGCATTCTTCACCGCCGCCGCCTACCGCGCGGCCAAGAAGGATCATCCGAAGCTGCACGACCGGGACCTGGAAGCCCTGGCCGGCGCCTTGGAAGGCCGCATCCCGGTGCGCGTCCTGGCGCGCAAGCATCACGACGTCCAGACCGCGCTGCGCATCAAGGACGAGTTCAAGATCCCGCTCATGATCATCGAGGAGGCCACCGAGGGCTATCTGGTGCGCGATCTGCTGCGCGCCTCCGGCGTGCCCGTGATCACCGGCCCCGCGGCCGATCTGCGCGCGCGCAGCGTGGCCCGCGGCCCGAGCTTCGACGACCTGCGCGCCGCCGCCGAGCTGACGCCGATCTGCTGCGAGCACGTGCACGAGGACAATCCCTACCTCGACCACTCGATTCCGGACGAGACCTACGGCCGCATCGAGCTGCCGCCCTACCTGCGCGACCTCTTCCTGCTGACGGCGCCGCGCTACGGCTTCGCCAGCGGCTTCGAGGTCGGCCGCTTCCGCGAAGCCGAATCCTCCACGCCGGCCCTGGCCGCGCTGCTGAACGAAGCCGGCGTGCCCACCATTCTCGGCGCGGGCGAGGCCTACGACTTCGAGGACTCCGAAGCCGGCGCCATCCATCAGGCGCGCACCGCCGTGCGCTGGGGCATGCCGCGCGAGGCCGCGCTCGCCGCCATCACTTCGCAGGCCGCCGAACTCCTCGGCGTCGGCGACCGCGTCGGCAAGCTTGAAGCCGGCTACGACGGCGACCTCGTCCTCTGGTCCGGCGATCCGCTGGACCCTTCCTCCCGCCCGCTCCTCGTGGTCGTGGACGGCCGCGTCGTGCTCGACCAACGCCCGAAGAACTGATCCGCGCATGCGATTCGCCTCCCCCTTGCTCGCCCTTCTTCTCACGCCGGCCGCGCTGGCCGCGCAGGACGGCTCCGTCGCCGTGCGCGCCGCCAAGGCCGCGCTCGCCGACGGCAGCGTCGCCGAAGGCGTGACCCTCGTGGTCCAGGACGGCCGCGTCAGCGGCTTCGGCGGCGCCGACCTGGAAGTGCCCTTCGACGTGCTGCTGCACGAGCACCCCGCAGCCTGGATCTTCCCCGGCTTCCTCGAGGCGCACTCCTCCGGAGGCCTCGACCGCCCGAACGAGAACATTCCGATCGCGCCCTTCCTCGACGTGCGCGATTCGATCGACCCGGTGTCCTTCTTCTTCGAGGACGCGCTGCGCCAGGGCACGGTGGCGATCGGCGTGATTCCGGGCAACGAGACGGTGATCGGCGGCCGCGGCCGCGTCGTCGCGCCCTTCGGCATGACGGTCGAGCAGATGACCCTCGAGCCCAACATGGGCATGAAGATGGCCTTCGGGCCCAAGCGCGGCTGGAGCCGCTCCTCGCAATTGTCAGAACTCCGCGAGGCCACCGCGGCCCTCGACCGCAGCCTGCGCGAACTCGGCCAGCGCATCCTCGACGGCGAGGCCGTCAAGAGCGACAAGGAGCGCCTGCTGAGCGCGGAGGAGAAGAAGGGCGCGAAGGAGGACAAGGAGGAGTGGAGCCGCGTCGAAGGCGTGGTGAAGTACGGCAAGGATTTCCCGGGCAAGTCCAAGATCTCGAACCTCGATCTGGACGACGCGCAGCTCGGCCTGGTGCGCATCCTCAATGGCGAGGAGCGCCTGTGGGTCTGGTGCCCGGGCGCCACCGACGTGATGCACGCCAAGAAGTGGCTCGAAGACAACAGCCTGCTCGGCAACACCGTCTTCGTCGTCACGAGCGCCGCCTGGAAGGCGGCCGATCTGCTGACCGGCGCCGGCGCCGGCGTGGTGCTGGACGGCGATCCCTGGCACGTCGAGCGCGACCCGGTGAGCTGGAAGGAAGTGCGCACCTTCGCGCCCGCGAAATTCCACGAGGCCGGCATCGCCTTCGCGCTCAGCTCCGACCCGGGCCGCGTCGGCCCCGACCGCCTCGGCTATCAGGCCGCGCTGTGCATCCGCGAAGGCCTGCCGCGCGCCGCGGCCCTGGCCGCCGTGACCAGCACGCCCGCGATGCTGTGGGGCATGCAGAAGCGCCTCGCCAGCTTCGAGGCCGGCGCCGACGGCACCTTCCTGGTGCTCGACGGCGATCCGCTGGGCGCCGAGACGCACGTGCTCGAAGCCTGGATCCGCGGCGAGAAGGTCTACGACCGCGCCACCGACGCGCGCCTGCAGCGCCTGCTCGAAGGCCGCAAGGACTGATGCGCGCGCTCCGCCTCGCGTTCGCGGCCGGCAGCGCCGCGCTGAGCCTGCCTCTGCTCTTCGCCGGATCCGGCGAATCGGCCGCGACCGCCGCATTCTCCGGCGGGGGCGACTCCTCGCTGATCGCGTACCGCGCCGCACGCATCTACCGCACCGGCGGCGAGTCGGTGGCGGACGCCTGCCTGCTGATCGAAGGCGGCAAGGTGGTCGGCATCGTGCCGGTGGCCGAACTGCCGCCGCTCACGCCGGTCGTGGACCTCGGCAACACCGTGCTGTTCCCGGGCCTGGTCGCCGCCGACGCGGCGCTCACCGGCGCGGCGGGGCAGGGCGATCTGTCGCTCGGCGCGCACCGCCTGGCGATGGATTCCTACGATCCGTGGCAGGATCACACGAAGATCCTCGAGCGCGGCATCACCACCGTTTATCTCTCGCCCGATCGCGACCGCCTGGTCGGCGGGCGCGGCGCCGTGGTCAAGACCGCCGGCGACGCGCGTGTGCTGAAACAAACCGGCGACCTGCGCGTCAATCTGACGCCCGCCGCCTGGTTCCCGCCGGACTACTTCCGCCCGCCCATTCCGCCGACCAGCGAGAATCCGCTGCTGCCGGCGATCGCGCAGGCCCCGACTTCGCGCCCCGGCGCGTTGATGGCCTTGCGCGAGGCGCGCGAAGCGGCGCGCGGCAAGGCCGCCAGCGCCGACCCCAACGTCGAAGGAATGCGCGCCTTCCTCGCCGCGAAGGAGCCGCTGCGCGTCGTCGTGCAGACCACCGACGACGCCTTGGCCGCGCTGGCCCTGGCGGAAGAATGGGACAAGGCGGTGATCCTCGACGGCCTCGAGCTGGTGGACGCCGCGCGCCTGCGCGCCGAAGCCGAGGGCCGCGACGCGCAGCTGATCTTCGCGCTGCCGCTCTTCGCCTCGACGCCCGATCTCGACGCCTCCTGGACGCCGCCCGCGCCCGAACTGCTGCGCGAACTGGCCAGCTTCGGCCCGGTGGCGGTGCGTCCGGGGCCCTACGGGCGCTGGACGTGGATGTGGGAGGCCGCCGCGGCCGCCGTCGGCTACGGCCTGACCGAGGCGCAGGCGCTCGACGGCATCAGCGCGGTGCCGGCGCGCATTCTCGGATTCGAGGACCGCATCGGCTCGCTGAAGGACGGCTGCGACGCCGACTTCATCGCGCTGTCCGGCGCGCCGCTCGATCCCGCCACGCGCGTGCTGGAAGTCTTCGTTTCCGGCCGCCGCGTGTGGACCGCCGCGGAACTCGACGCCGCCGAGCGCCTGGCGCGGCCGAGCCGCGCCGCGTCCTTCGCGCCGCCCGTCGTGGTGCGCGCCGGCACGCTCTGGACCGGCGACGGCGCCGCGATCACCGGCGGAGCCGAGGTGCTGCTGCAGGACGGCCGCGTGATCGCCGCCGGCCGCAGCGTGCCGCATCCGCCCGGCGCGCGCTTCGTGGACGCGGGGCCGGAGGCGCACGTCACGCCCGGCTTCGTGGACGCGCGCTCGGTGCTCGCGGCGGGCGGCATTTCCGACGCCCGCGTGGATCTGGGCCGGCTGGCCGCCGGCTCTCTGTTCTCCGACGCCTGGCTGCCGGTGGCGCGCGCGGGCGTGACGACGCTGGTCATCGGTCCGGCCGGACTGCCGGCGAGCGGCGCGCGCGCGAGTTTCGTCAAGACGGCGGCGTCTTCGAGTTCGGATGCGTCGCTGACCGAACGCAACGTGGTGTTCTTCGATCTGCGCTCGCGCGACCGCGCGGCGGGGGCGGAGGGCCTGCAGGGGCAGTTGCAGCGCGGCAAGGGCTATGCGGAGAAGTGGGCCAAGTACCGCGAGGAGCGCGCGAAGTGGGAGGCGGAGCAAGGGTCCAAGCTCGCCGGCGACCGCAGCGCCGCCGAGCGCGAATTGCGCGCGCGCCTTGCGAAGCCTCCCACGCCCGGCGCCGAAGGCGCCGATTCCAAGGCTGTGGAATCCGGTTCTTCCGCAGGCGGCAAGCCGGCGTCCTCTCCCGAAGAAGAAGCCGCCAAACCCGTGGATCCGATCAACGGCCTCTGGAACGCCATCATCACGCACCAGATGCTCCCCGAGCCGGTCGAGATCAACCTGCGCCTGCATCACGAAGGCCCCAAACTCACCGGCATCTTCTCCTCGCCGATGGATCCCTCCGGCGAGAGCATGGAGATCGAAGGCACCTACGACGAGGCCGCGAAATCCATCCGCTTCGAGATGCCGACCGAGGTCGGCAACGCGGTGCTCACCGGCACGGTGACGGCGCCGGACGTGATGCAGATGCGCGCCGAGCTGGGAGGCGTGGGCGCCCTGGACTTCACGGCCAACCGCGTCGAGGTCGAGGAAAGCGGCCCGGCCGTGACGCGCAAGCGCGCGAAGACCGACGACGGCCCGCAGCCGCCGGCGACCGACTGGAACCTCGAGGGCATCCGCGCCCTGTTCGAGAAGCGCGCGGTGGCCGTGGTCTACGCCGACCGCCGCGACGAGATCGAGGCGGCGCTGCGCGCGCTGACCGCGATGGAGCTGCCGGTGCTGATCGGCAGCGGCGCCGAGGCGCTCGACGCGCTGCCCGCCCTGCGCGCGGCCAAGGCCGGAGTCGTCCTGGGCGCCGAGGTGCGGCGCAACGCCGAGAACCGCGACGAGGTGCCGGCGGCGCTGCTGCTGGCCGAAGGCCTCCCGGTGGCCTTCCAGTCGGCGAGCGCCGTCGGCTCGCGCTTTCTGCCCGACGTCGTGAAGATGTCGGTGCGCCACGGCCTCGGCGCCGACGCGGCGCTGCACGCGCTCACCGGCGGCGCGGCCGATCTGCTGGGCGTCGCCGACCGCATCGGCCGGCTCAAGCCGGGCCTCGACGGCGACCTGGTGGTGCACAGCGGCGCGCCGTTCGACCTGCGCTCGCGCGTCCTGCACGTGTTCGTCAACGGCCGCGAGGTGCCGCGCGAGTGATGCTCGCGGCCGTGCTGTGCTGGGCCGCGCAAGCGGCGCCCGCGGAGGAGACGGTGGTCTACCGCGCGGCCAAGGTCTACACCTCGGACGAGGCGGGCATGATCAACAACGGCGCGCTGATCGTGCGCGGCGGCAAGATCGTCGAAGTCGGCCGCGCCGCGGAGCTGGACCTGCCGGCAGGCGCGCGGGTGGTCGAACTGGGGCAGGTCTGGCTGGTGCCGGGGCTGGTCGAGCCGCATTGCCACGTCGCCGGCTCGCTGGGGGACCTCAACGACGGCGTCTACCTGTCCAACCCGGAACTCTCGACCACGCAGGTGGTCGAGACCCACAATCCCTACATGCGGGACGCGGTGGCCGGCGGCGTCACCACCGCGCTGCTGATCCCCGGTTCCGGCAACAACCTCTCCGGCTTCGGCACGCTCGTGAAAACCAGCGGAGCGACCGTCGAAGACGTGATCGTGCGCGCCCCCGGCTCGCTCAAGATCGCGCAGGCCGGCAATCCGGAGCGCTACTCCTGGGGCATCGGCCGCGCTCTGATGAACTGGAACACGCGCGACACCATGGAGAAGGGACTGGCATGGGCCGAGGCCTACCGGCTGGGCCTCACGGAATTCAATCCGCGCTACGAGAATTTCGCCGGCCTCGAGGACCGCAGCGTGCCGATCAGCGTGCACACGCAGATCTATCAGGTCGTGCTGATGACGATCACGATGCTGGGCCGCGATCTGCAGTTGAAGCCCTTCGTGGATCACGGCACATTCGATGCCTGGCATCTCGGCCCGCTCGCCGTCGAGCACGACGTGCCGCTCATGCTCGGGCCGCGCAACGTCTACTTCGATCGCGTCAACTCGCAGATCCAGGGCGTGGCGGCCGGCTGGCGCGAATCGAGCGGCGGCAAGGCCGTGATCGGCTACAACACCGACTCGCCGGTGCTGCCCGAGGAAGAATTGTCCTACCAGGGCGCGCTCGGCGTGCGCTACGGCGCCGGCACCGGCGAGGACGCGCTGCACGGCATGACGGCCAACGCCGCGCGCGCGCTGCTGATCGAAGACGTGGCCGGCCGCCTCGCGCCCGGACTCGACGCCGACTTCGTCGCTTGGACCGGCGACCCCGTGGATCCGCGCAGCCACGTGCTGTGCACCTGGATCCGCGGCGAACTCGTGTACGACGCGGCCCGCGACGGCCGCCGCTACTAAGCATGCTGCACGCGCCCCTGCTGGCTCTCGCCCTGATGCTCCAGGATCCCGCGCCGGGCCTGGTCCTCGACGTCGGCGTCGCCCTCACGATGGAGGAGCGCAAGGTCATCCACAACGCGCGCATCCTGGTGCGCGGCGGCAAGATCGAGAAGATCGGCAAGCGCAGCGAGATCGAGGCGCCGGCCGGCTGGGAAGTGCAGTCCTTCCCGGAGTCCTTCGCCTTCCCGGGCGGCGTGGACCTGCACTCGCACACGCAGACCGGCGGATGGGGGGACATCAACGACATGGTCAACCCCAACAACCCGGAGTTCCGCACGCTCGACACGATCGTGCCCTGGAACAACCTCTACCGCGACGGGGTGGCGGGCGGCGTGACCACCGTCAACGCCATTCCCGGCTCGGGCACCAACATCTCCGGCGCGGGCACGCTGGTGCGCCTGACGGACACCAACCTCGTGGACGAGGCCGTCATGCGCTATCCGGGCTCGGTGAAGGTCGCGCAGGGCTACAACCCCGAGCGCAACGGCGACCTCGGCGGCACGCGCATGGGCATGTGGTGGATGCTGCGCTGGTGGCTCGACCGCGGCCACGTCGCCGCGCTGGGGGAGAGGAACAACGATCCGGACGTCGAGCACATCGCCGGCATCTACCGCAAGGAGCATCCCTTCCTGGTGCACACCGCCGGCGCGCGCGACGTGTTCGGCACCATCCGCATGTTCCAGCTCGAAGCCGGAGTGCCGGTGGTGGTGAGCCACTGCTGCTTCTCGGCGCACATGATCGGGCCCGCCATCGCCGAGACGCAGGCGCCGCTCAACATCGGCCCGCGCAACTTCGACTTCAGCTCCACCGCCGACAAGAAGTTCACCGGGCTGGTCGAGGCCTACGAGAAGTCCGGCAACACCGACATGTCGGTGCAGACCGACGCCGGAGTGGTGCCGCAGGAGGAATTCATCCTGCAGGCCTCGCTGGCCGAGCGCCTGGGCTGCAGCACCTGGGAGGCGCTGGAGTCCATCAACAGCGATCCGGCGCGCCAGATCCTGATCGAGGACCGCGTCGGCCGCCTGATTCCCGGCCTCGACGCCGACATCGTGATCAAGGCCGGCCAGCCGCTCGATCCGCGTTCCCCCGTTCAACTCGTTCTGGTGCAGGGCGAGATCGTCTACGACATCCGCTCCGGACAGCGCTACTAGCCATGTTGTTTGCCGCCCTGCTGATCGCCCATCCCGCCGCCTCGTTCCAGGAGGGCGCCGCCCCGGCCGCAGAAGCGCTGCGCGGCCGAGCCGAAGTCTGGCGCCTCGACAGCGTCGAGACCCTCGACGGCAGGGTCCTCGAGGACGTGACCCTCGTGCTGCGCGAAGGCCTGATCGAGAAGATCGGCCAGGCCGTGATCGTGCCGGACGGCGCGCGCGTGCACGACCTGCGCGGGAAGGGCATGGTGGCGAGCCCGCCGCTCGTGCTGGCGCACGCCAACTTCCTGATCCAGGATCAGCGCGGCGCGGTCAACTCCAGCCGCTGGCGCGCGGTGGACTCGCTGTGGCTCGCCGAGAATTGGGAGAAGGACCTGCTGCAGCAGGGCGTGCTGATCGCCGGCGTGGACCCTCCGGGCGCCGGACTGCCCGGCCGCACCTCGGTGCTGGCCGCCGGCGGCGGCTGGCCCAAGCCCGCGGCCCTGGTGGACGACCTGCATCTCAAGCTGACTCTCACCGCCAGCTCGCAATCCAAGGACCTGATCCGCAAGGCCCTGAAGGACGCCGACGAGGCGATCGAGAAGGAGAAGAAGGCCCGCGCCGACTGGGAGAAGGCGCGCGCCGAGTGGGACAAGAAGCAGAAGGAAAAAGCCGAGCAGGCCGAGAAGGACAAGGCCGCCGGCGTCGCGCCGCCCGCGCCCGACAAGCAGGAGAAGGAGGAGAAGGCGCCGCCCGAGAAGTTCGAGCCGCCGGCCATCGCCCCCGATCTGCAGGCCGTCGTCGAATGGATCCGCCAGGAGCGCCTCGCGCAGGTGTGGCTGAGCACCGCCGCCGACTGGGTGCACTGGCAGGACGTGCTCGGCAAGCGCGAACTGCCCTACGAGCTGGTGCTGCGCCACCCGCTGGGCCAGAACTTCCACGAGGTCGCCGCGGAAATCGCCGCCGCCAAGGTGCGCGTGGATCTGCCGGCGCAGATCTCGTTCCTGCCTTTCACGCGCATCCGCATCAACCTGCCCGCCGAACTGGCGCAAGCCGGCATGGAGCGCATGATCCTCTCGCCCGCGGCCGACAGCCTGAGCGGGCTGCTCGACTGGCGCACCGCCGTCTCGCGCTGCGTCGCCGAAGGCCTGCCGCGCGCGAAGGCGCTCGAGAGCATGACGCTCGAGCCCGCCCGCTCGCTGGGCCAGGAGTCGCTGGTGCAGGCCCTCAAGGCCGGCGCCCCGGCCACCTTCGTGGTGTGGAGCGGCGACCCGCTCGATCCGATGGCGCGCGCCCTGTTCGTGGTGCGCGAAGGCCGCATCGTCTACGACCGCAAGCGCGAAGAAGCGCAGGACGCCCGCTGATGAATCCCTGCATCCCCCTGCTGATTCTCGCTCTCCAGGAGCCGCCGGCCGCGCCCGCGCCGCCCCCCCCCGCGGCTCCGTCCGCCGACAGCCCGTTCCTCGCCGTCGTCGGCGGCGACGTCTACACCGTCACCGCGGGCGTGGTGCGCGGCGGCACCGTCCTGTGCAAGAACGACCGCATCGTCGCCATCGGCGCCGGAGTGACGGTTCCCGAGGGCGCGCGCATCGTGGACGCGCGCGGAATGCGCGTCTATCCGGGCCTGATCGCCGTCAATTCCAACGGGCTGATCCGCGGCAACGGCCCCGGCGTCCGCGACTCCTTCGATCCCTTCTCCCTGAACCTGGATCTGGCGCTCACGGGCGGCCTGACCTGCGTGCAGGGCTCCGACGCGGTCGTCAAACTGACGCGCGGCAGCCTCGAGGGACACCTGCTGGCGCTGCAGCCCTGGGTCGAGCTGAACGTCTCGCCGACCACCCCGTCCGGCCGCCGCGATCTGGCGGCGAAGTTCGCGAAGGCGCGCGAGCACCAGCGCGCGCTGCGCGCCTGGAAGCTCGACAACGACCTGAACCGCGAGGCGGGCGAGGAGCCCAAGCCGGAGGGCGTGGACGAGAACGTGCTGGCCCTGCTCGAAGGAAGCAAGACCGCGCGCTTCAGCGCCGACGGCGCCAAGGATCTGCTGGCCATCTGCGATTTCCTCGAGGAATACCCGATGGACTCCGTGATCTTCGGCGGCCGCGAGGCCTGGACCGTCGCCGCCCGGCTCGGCCGCGCCGATGCGCGCCTGGTGCTGACCGCGCGCGACAAGGACTGGGCCGACGACACGCTCAACCGGCCGAGCGGCTGGAGCATCGAGAACGCGCGCATCCTGCACGAGCACGGCGTCGAGTTCGCGATCCTGCCGGAGTCGCCGGGCGTGAGCACGGGCGGCATCATCGGCCGCGACCTGATGACGCTGCCGCTGGAGGCGGCCTTCGCCATCCGCGGCGGCCTGCCGCAGGACGCTGCGCTGCGCGCGCTGACGCTGGACGCGGCGAAGATCCTCGGCGTCGAAGGCCGCCTCGGCTCGCTGGAGCCCGGCAAGGACGCGGACCTGATCGTCACCGACGGCGACCTCTTCCACTACCGCACCTTCGTGCAGTGGGCCGTGGTCAACGGGCGCGTCGCCTACGACAAGGCCAAGGCTCCGTACTTCGCCCACGTGCGGCCGCGCCCCGAGGCCGGCGCCGACGAGGTGATGGACGCGATCCACAAGGCCGCGGAGACGGAGCAGGCGGGCGCGCCGGAAGGCGAAGCCCCGCAGCCCGCCGGCGACGAGCCGGAGCAACCGGATTCGCGCTGAGAGCGCGCCGCCGATCCCTGGCGCGATTCGCCGGGGGAAGGCATCATCTGCACCCGCGATCATGGCGAATCACGTTCTCAAGGTCGGCCAGCGCGCGCCCGCATTCAGCCTGAAGTCCGACGACGGCGCGCTGCACCGCTTGACCGATTACAAGGGCCAGTGGGTGGTGGTCTATTTCTATCCCAAGGACATGACGCCGGGCTGCACCACCGAAGCCTGCGACTTCCGCGACGGCCTGCGCGAATTCCAGCGCTCCGGCGCCGCCGTGTTCGGCCTCAGCCCGGATCCGGCCGAATGCCACGCGCGCTTCCGCGCCGCTCACAAGCTGAACTTCCCGCTGCTCTCCGACCGGGACTCGAAGGTCGCGACCAAGTACGGCGTGTGGCGCGAGAAACTCAACTACGGGCGCAGCTACATGGGCCTCGTGCGTTCGACGTTCCTCGTGGATCCCGCTGGCAAGATCGCCGTTTCGTGGGACAATGTGCGGGTGAAAGGCCATGCCGCCAAGGTCCTGGCCCGCCTCCGCGAAGAACGGAAGCGCTGAGGCCCATGGAAGACCGGTTCCGCGCGCTGCTCGACAAGGTGGGCGGCGCCATCACGGGGCGCGCGCCGCGGCACCTCACGCTGGAGGAGGCGGAGTGGACGTTCTCGGCCATGCTGCAGGGCGGCGTTTCGCCGACGCGCATGACCGCGATGCTGCTGGCCCTGCGCGCCAAGGGCCCGACGGCCGAGGAGCTGGCCGGCTGCGCGCGGGCGGCGCGCGCGCGCGCGAAATTTCCGCAGCTGCCGGTCGGCGCCGTCGTGCTCTCGACCAGCCGGCGCGGCAAGCATCTGTCCCCCCCCCTGGGCCTGGCCGCCGCGGCCGCGGCCGCCGCCTGCGGGGCGCGCGTGCTGGTGCAGGCCTCCGACGGCGTGGCGGGGGGGGGAGTGACCCTGGGCGACGTCTGGTGCGCGGGCGGCGGGCAGCTGAACGGCGATCCGGCCGCGGCCGCGGCCTCGCTGGAGCGCCACGGGCTCGCCTGCTGGCGCCCGACGCTGGCCGACTCCGGCTGGCAGCCGCTGCTCGACACCGAGACCGAGCTCGGACTGCGCCTGCTGCCGGACGTGATCGCCAAACTGCTGCTGCCGCCGGGCTGCCGGGTGGTGGTCGCCGCCATGCCGGGGCCGGTGCTGGGCCGCGCCGGCGAGGCGCTGCAGCTGCTCGGGCACGACCAGGCGCTGATCGTGCAGGGAGTGGAGGGTTCGCTCGACGCGGCCTTGTCGCGGCCCACGCGCGGCTTGCGGCTGCACGACGGCATGAACACGCCGCTGCGCCTCCGGCCCGAAGATTACGGCGTGATGCAGGATGCGGAACCCGCGCTCGCGGCCGACGGCGACCGGCGCCAGGCGGCCCTGGCCGGCATGCGCACCGCGCTCTTGGGCGGCGCCTCGACTCAGGCGGCGGTGGCGGCCCTCGGCGCCGCCATCATCCTGAGCCTGCTGGACGAGAAACTGTCCCTGGCCGAGGGCGTGGCGCGCGCGCAGGAAGCCCTCGAGTCCGGGCAGGCGCAGGCGCGGTGGGAAGGAGCCCTGCGCGACCATTGAGCCTCCGGCCTGTTCCCGGCCCGGAACCGATTCCGGGAGGATTCCGGGCTCCTGGCTGGCACGGGAGTTGCCCAGAGCAGTCATCCATGCGAGTCCTGTTCGTCCTCGTCGCCGCCAGCCTGGCGGCCGCCTGCGCCAGTTCTTCCGGGCCTGAAACCCAGGCTGCCCAGCAGTCGGCTCCGGTCCTGCAGGCGATCGACGATCCGGCGGTCCACCGGCTGATCCAGGTGTCGCCCCGGATCCTCAGCGGCGCGGCGCCGGAAGCCGGAGACGAAGCCTTCTTCCAGTCCCTGGCCGCGCGCGGAGTGAAGACCGTCGTCAGCGTGGACGGCGCGCGCCCGGACGTCGAGACGGCGCGCCGCTACGGCATCCGCTACGTGCACATCCCCTTCGGTTACGACGGCGTGCCGCCGGAGGCTGCGCTGCAGATCGCCAGCGCGATGGAGCAGAGCGCAGGACCGGTCTACTTCCACTGCCATCACGGCCAGCATCGCGGGCCGGCGGCCGCGGCCATCGCGCTGCGCGTGGAGTCGGGCTGCTCGGGGGAGCAGGCCACCGGCCTGATGCGCCTCGCCGAAACGGATCCGAAGTACAAGGGCCTCTGGCGCGACGTCGAGGCGTGGACGCCGCCGCAGCCGGGCGCGCCGCGGCCGGTGCTGCACGAAATCGCGCCGGTGGGGAACTTCGCCGCCGGCATGGCCACGATGGACCGGACGTGGGATCGCATCAAGCTGATCCAGGCCGCCGGGTGGCAGGTGCCGCCGGACCATCCCGACCTGGTGCCGGCGCAGGAAGCCAAGATCCTGGCCGAGATGCAGGCGGCGCTGACCGGCGTTCTGAGCGCGGAGCAGCAGGCCGACGCCGACTTCGTGCGCCTGCTCCTGGCCAGCCAGACGGAGTCGCAGGCCCTGCAGGCCGCGCTCGAATCCGGCGACGCCGCCGGCGCCGAGCAGCGTTACGCTGCGCTGAAGAAGGCCTGCTCGGCCTGTCACGACAGTTACCGGAACTAGAATCCGGCGCGCCCTGCGGCGCCTCGCGGATTCTCCCTCCACTCCCATTCCGTGGCGATGCTCCTGACAGCACTTCTCCTTCTGCAGCAAGATCCCGCGCTCGCGCCGGCCGATCCCTTCTCCTTCCTGCAAAGCGCGCCCTCCGAGCGCACCTTGAAGGTGTTCGGCCGCGTGCAGAGCGACTGGCTCTTCACAGCCGGCGGCGAGGACACCGAAGCCGCGCTGGGCACCGAGATCGAGGACGGCCACGAGTTCCGGCGCGTGCGCCTCGGCGCGGCGGGCGATCTGGCCAAGGAACTGCACTACAAGGCCGAGTTCGACTTCGCCGGAGGCTCCACCGCGGTGAACGACGTCTTCATGGAGTTCACGGGCGCGGGCTACGGCGCCTGGAAACTCGGCCACTTCAAGGAGCCCTTCGGCATGGACGCGCTGAGTTCCGCCAACTACATCACCTTCCTCGAGCGCAGCACGGTGTCGGACGCGTTCGCTCCGTCGCGGAACGTCGGTCTGGCCCTGGCGGAGGGCGGCGACGCCATGAACTGGGCGTTCGGCGCTTTCCGCGAGGCGGACTCGACCGGCTCCACGAACAACGAGGCCTACAGCGCCACCGGACGCTTCGTCTGGCGGCCCTGGATCCGGGACGGCGGCAAGAGTCTGCTCCACGTCGGCATCGCCGGCTCCTGGCGCAATCCGGACGGGACGGTTTCCTACAAGGCCAATCCGGAGAACCACCTCGTGCCGGCGTACTTCACTTCCGCGGCCATGATGGTGGACGACACCGCCCTGCTCGGATTCGAATTGGCGTTCCAGGAAGGCCCCTTCCACGGCATGTTCGAGTGGCAGATGTCGGAGACCAGCGCCTCCACCGGCGGCACCGACGCTTCGCTCGACGGCATGTCGGTGCAAGCCGGCTGGTTCGCCACCGGCGAGAGCCGCGGTTACAAGGCCAAGGAAGGCGTGTGGGACCGGGTCCAGGTGATTTCCGACGCCGGCAACGGCGGCATCGGCGCCTTCGAGCTGGCGGCGCGCTTCAGCACCTTGGACTTGACCGAGGCCGGCGCCACCGACGACATGACGGTCATGAGTCTCGCGCTGAACTGGTATCTCAACAGCTACGCGCGGATGATGTTCGACGTCACCAAGCCCGAGCTGTCCGACGCCGACGATCTGACCATCTTCGCGCTGCGCGCCGCCTTCGACTTCTAGGCCTCAGGCGCGGCGGGGGGGGGTCGGGCGGAGGGGAGAAGAAAAATGGGCTCATGCTTTTCGGCACGAGCCCACACCCTCACGAAGATATGTCAAGAAAGCACTCTTTACGCGGAGTTCTCACTCCGCGGGCGTCTGCCCCGGCAGGTCGGGGAAGATGGCTCCGGTCTCCGGCACGTAGACCCAGCCGGCGCTGCCGTTGAACACCGGCTCCAGATAGCCGGCGGGCATGGCGCGGATGGTGTTGCGGCCGTTGACGGGATTCACCGGGACCGCGTCCAGGTAGGGGCCGTACCAGCGATTGTCGCGGCCGCTCGCGGCGGCCGAAGGCTCGGTGGCGCCATCGCGGCGCGTGGGGCCGAGCAGTTGCGCCGTGACGTCGGCGCCGTCGAGTCCGGGCATCAGCAGCTCGCGGCCGCCCGGATCGTGCTCCATGCTGAAGCGGAAGATGGCGGTGCGCAGCACCCCCAGGCCGTCCTGGAGTTCGGGATGCGGCTCCGCGGCGGCCGCGCGCGTGCCCGGAAGCGCCGTCAGGATCGCCACCGCCCCGATGAGGGCGACGGCGGTGACGGATTCGATCAGGGGGAGGTGGCGGCCCATGGCGGCGGCTCTCGGCCTTTCGGCCGAATCGGAGTTCCTGCTTGAGTGTCCACGGCACCGGGGTTAGAACCTTCTGAGGCGCGTGCCGGCTGGCCGGCCTCGAAAATTGCCGCCGCCGGCCTAAACTCGGCCCTTTTCCGTCCGCAAAGCAGCCCTTCGGCAGCCGGGCGGGCGGAAACCCGTTCATGAAACTCGTCATCGCCGAGAAACCGAGCGTCGCCGCCGACCTGGCCCGCGCCCTGCCGGGCACCTTCAAGGAGCAGGACGGCTACTGGGAAGGCCCGGACCACCTGGTGTCCTGGGCGGTCGGCCACCTGCTGGAGCTGGCGCAGCCTGAGGACTACGACCCGGCCCTGAAGGCCTGGTCGCTGGCGAGCCTGCCGATCCTGCCGGAGAAATTCGAGCGCCGGCCGCGCAAGGGGCAGACCAACCAGCTGCGTCTGCTCAAGCGGCTGGCCGAACGCAAGGACGTCACGGAAATCGTGAACGCCTGCGACGCGGCGCGCGAGGGCGAGCTGATTTTCCGCGAAATCGAGGAGCACATCGGCGTGGGCAAGCCGGTGTCGCGGCTGTGGCTGCAGTCCATGACTCCGGCCGCGATCAAGGCGGCGTTCGCGAAGATCCAGTCGTCGAAGGACTTCGACGGCCTGGGCGCCGCCGCGTACTGCCGCGCCGAGTCGGACTGGCTGATCGGCATGAACGCCACGCGCGGCCTGACCAAGCGGCTGAAGGGGCGCAAGGAGATCGGCGTGTGGTCGGCGGGGCGCGTGCAGACGCCGACGCTGGCGCTGCTCGTGCACCGCGAGAACAAGGTGCTGGCGCACGTGCCGAAGCCCTACTGGCGGCTGACCGGCAAGTTCAGCGCGGCGGGGCACGAGTACGAGTCGCAGTACAAGTCCGAGGCGGCGCGCGACACCGAGAAGATCTGGTCGCAGGAAGAGGCGGAGAAGATCGCGGCCGTCTGCCGCCAGGGCAAGGGGGCGGCGGCCGTGGAGGAGGTCAGCGAGTCGCAGCGGGCCGTGCCTGCGCTGCACTCTCTGACTTCTCTGCAGAAGGAGGCGAACTCGCGCTTCGGGCTGTCGGCGCGCCGCACGCTGTCGGCCGCGCAGCGGCTGTACGAGGCGCACAAGGTCGCGACCTATCCGCGGACCGATTCGACCTGCCTGCCCAACGACTACCGCGGGCACGTCAACGCGGTGATCGCCGACGTCGCCACCAACGCGTTCTTCATCGCGTTCTCCGAGCCGGACCGCCACGCCGGCATGGTCGAGGCCGCGAAGACGCTGCAGCGCGACGGATTGTCCAATCAGGCGCGGGTGTTCAACGACGCGGGCGTCAGCGACCACTTCGCCGTGATTCCCACCGGCACGCTGCCGGCCAGCCCGCTGGGCGGCGACGACGCGAAGGTGTTCGAACTGATTCTGCGGCGCTTCCTGGCGGCGATGATGGGGCCCAGCACCTGGCAGAAGGTGGTGCGCGAGACGCGCTTCCCCGACGCCGCGGCGCCGGGCGGCCACTGGACGTTCACCGTCGAGTCCGAGCGCCTGGCCGTGCCGGGCTGGCAGCTGGTGGACCGGCGCCCGGGCAAGGAACAGCTGCTGCCGCCGCTCGGGGTGCCGCCCGGGACGCCCGCGCCGGCGAAAGTCAAAGAGATCGAGGTCGTGACCGACGCCACCAAGCCGCCCAAGCGGTACACGGAAGCGGGCCTGCTGAAGGCGATGGAGACGGCTTCGGACATCGATCTGGACCAGCACGACGAGCTCGACGACGAGGAGGCGCTGCAGATGCTCAAGGCCAAGGGCCTGGGCACGCCGGCGACGCGCGCCGAGACCATCGAGTCGCTGATCGAGAAGGGCTACGTGCTGCGCAGCGGCAAGTCGCTGCGCGCCGGAGCCAAGGGCATCCAGCTGATCGACCTGCTCGAGCGCATCCACGCCGACCACCTGGCGAAGGCGCAGCTGACCGCCGAGATGGAATTCCACCTCTATCAGGTCGAGCGCGGCCAGCGCCAGCGCGCCGACTACATGCAGGAGGTGGTGGACTCGGTGAAGACGCTGGTCAAGTCCCTGCAGGAATTCGAGTACGACGATCTGTACCGCGGCGCGAAGCCGGTGGGGGCCTGCCCGAAGTGCGGCCAGGCGGTGAACGAGGGATTGAAGGGCTACCGCTGCGGCCGGCCGGGCAAGGCGGCGAAGTTCGAGATCGCGCTCAAGGGCGCGGGCAAGGAGACCAAGGTGCCGATCGCGAAGTCCGGCGCCGCCGCCGAGAAGGCGGCCCTCAAGCTGGAAGGGGTGACGGCTGCGGTCCTCGACGCCAAGCGCACCAACGCCACGCTGACCGTGGAATTGTCCGCGCCGGTGCTGGCGGAGGAGTTCGGCGCGAAGGCCGAGGCGGCGCTCATGGCGGCCGCGCCGAAGGGCTCGCTCAAGGCGGTGGAAGTGGATGCGGTCGGCTCCGACGCATGCGGCTTCACCGTGTGGAAGGAGTACCGCGGCCGCTTCGTCAACCGCGAGGTGGCGGCGAAGCTGCTGGCCGAGGGCGACACCGGCCCGCTGGACGGCTTCGTCAGCCAGCGCGGCGACGTCTACGCCGGGCGGCTGCGGCTGAACGCCGAGAAGATCGTCGAGTTCGAGGTCGTGCGCGGCTGGTCCTCCGGCGACGACGACGGCGGGCGCGCGCCCGAGCCGGAGCTGGTTTCCCATCCGGTGGATGCGACGCCGTACGTGCCGGATCCGCTCGGCAAGGGCATGGTGATCGAGACGCCGACGCATTTCGTCTCCAGCGAGAAGGGCGGCGTCAAGGTGCCGCGCACCATCTGCAAGCGCACGATGACGCGCGACGATCTGCGCCCGCTGTTCGACCCGGAGGTCAAGCACACCGCCTGGATCGAGGACTTCACGTCGCGCAAGGGCCGCCCCTTCACCGCGCGCATCATCCTCAAGCCCGACGGCAAGCACGGCTTCGAGTTCAAGCCGCGCGAACCCGGCGCCAAGGGCGGCAAGGGTGGAGGCTGGAAGCGCGGCAAGAAGGGCGCCGCGGCCAAGGCCGAGGCCGGAGCCGAGGCTCCGGCCGCGAATTAGGAACCTTCTCGGCTACTCCATCCGTAGCCAGATCTGCACGGGGGTGAGGCTGCCTACGGTGGTGTCCTGCTCCAAGGTGAGAGCGACTGTGTCGGCGTCGTTCAGAATGTCGTACCAGTAGGAGGTAGCGGGGCGTTGAAGGTGATTTGCAGTCTGGATTGTGAGCAGGGTGTCCTCGATACTAGGAGCAAGCCGGACGTAATTCTTGAGGATGCATTGTATACCGCTTGCGGTGCGCTCGGCATAGCAGCGGCCGAAGTACTGATTGGAGGCGAATTCCCTTCCGAGCAGTGGAACAGGTTTCACGTCGTTGTTGCTCGGATCGCTGTTATCCCATCCCCATTCCGCATTCCAATACAATTGATTGGCACCTTCGGTGAATAACCATTCCTGGTACACCACGTCACCTGTGCCTGGCGGAGTTTTTCGGTTGAAAGCGATGGCGAACACGTCCTGTTCAGGAAAGGCCGCTGGATAGGACGAGAGCATGGGGCGGCGGCGAAAAGTGGTGCTGGAGGAACTCCCGAAGGTGTGACTTTCAAGCTGCGACAGGCTTGGTCCGGTAGGATTCACCTCCCAGGTTTCGAGGATGATTCTTCCGTTGGTGACCGATCCAGACTGGATCTGATCCTCGTAAGCGAGTCCGAATCGCCAGGGAACGGAAGCGGGCGCCACGTCGGGCAGGACGATGCCGGCGGCATCTGCATCGCCGTTATAGACGAGACCCGTGGAGGAGGTGGCAGGGATGGACGGGTACTGGGTCGCGTCGATGAGAAAGCTGCTGCTCTCGTCTATCGAGCATGTAAGGAACCTCAGTTCAAATAGGCGCGAGTTGTCGCCGCTGCCCGTTGGATAGTCTCCGAAATCGGTTTGATGCGGATATACGACTCCGACGGTGGGAAGCTCGCCGCCGCCACCAGCGTGAAGCATGACGGCGTCCGGGCAGCCGGAGCACTCGCGGACGTGAAAGCGAGTTCCGGAAGGGTTGTCAATATCAAGAGGGAATCCTTGGCCAGCAAACGCCGTTGCGTAGACCTCAATGTTTCCGCCGTTGTTTCGGACCCAGGCGCACTCCAGCACCGCGGGTTCAAAATCTTGAGCACCACTAGTCCCTCCGTACTCACGCTGGTAAATGCGAGTCCAGACAACGAAGAACCATTCTCCCACGGCGATCACATCGGGGCGCTCGCACTTGACATGTTGCTGGGGGTAAAGGGAGCCTAGTGGACTCCACTCGCAACTTCCGACTACCTTCTGGTTGGTGTCGACCAAGGTCCAGGTTTCGACGCTCTCGTCGTAGGTGAGTAATGCGATCTCGACCTGCTTGAGGAGCGGGTATTGCGTGTCGTACGTCGGGCGGGAGGAGTGGAAAGCGACGAGCACGTCGCCCACGCTGTTAGTGGCTACCGTAGCGTGATCAGCCTTGCGATCGGCTTCGCCGAAGAGGCCATTACCGGATCCGTCTTGCTGCAGGGGAAGATTGTATTGAGTGTTCCTGTCCCAAGTCTGGACGACAGTTTGCGGCGTGGGACTGCTCCAGGTGCCGATTAGGAGAAGAATGGTGAACATGGTGGAATGATTTGAACGCCACGGCGGACGAATGTCCGTCGACCTGTGTATGGTGCCGCAGATCGGAGGCTCATTCAATCCTGCAATTGGAGAATTTGGTCACCGATGCGCGATATTCATCGTAGACTTTAGGCGATGACAGTCCGGCGCGCTACGAAGCTGCTTCTCCCATTCGCGTTTGTGGGTTCCCTGACGTTAGAGGTTGGGGCTCAGGACCTACTCGGCCTCGATGGTGGAGGTTCCTTTTTTCACATCGATCCACAATCTGGCTTAACGACTAGGATCGGATCTACAGGTGTATCTGGATTTCTCTGGACCTCGCTTGCGCGGAATTCATCAGGCCAGTTGTATGCGTCACATGGGAGATTCGACCATCCCTACGAGATTCATGAGCTCGATCCTGCAACCGGCCATGCCACGTTAATTCTCCAGACCAACTTCATAGGTGTGAGCGCGATGGCCTTCAGCCACGGGGATGTCCTGTACCTGACTGAATGCCCTTCCGCCCCCGCATTGAATGGTTACGACCTGATGATTCTAGACCTAGCGACTGGGGCCGAGACCAGGATTGGAGCTACTGGATTGAACACCATCACTTCCCTTGACTTTGACGATCAAGGGCGGCTCTGGGCCTTCGCTCACCTCACGGGCTTAGTTGAGCTCGACCTAGCCACTGGGGCAGCGCGCGACGTCAACCCCACCTTTCAGGGTCCTCCTGATCCTCCCAAGTCAATGGTCTTTGGTGAGGACGACACCCTTTGGATGATTGACCTGGGAGTCTGGATCGGCGACAGCACGACTGGCGTTCCGGCCCTGATCGCTCCGATGTCCTATTTCAGCCTCTTTGGTGGTCTGGAATACGTTCCTGGTCCGACACCGCCATTCTCCCTCTGGAGCACGGGCGAGACCGGCGGTCCGATGGGCATTCGCGCGGTCGGCGCCACGCCGGGAGGCATCGTGGCGATTCTCCGGGCAAGGGGCGGGGGCGGTCCCACGACCGTTCCGGCCGGTAATCCTTGCGCCGGTACCCTGCTCGACCTGAATTCCTCGCTCTCACTCTTGCGCAGCATTCGTGCCGACGCGCATGGCCGTGCGCAGATCAGCCAAGCCTACGTGCCGCTCTCTGTGGCTCCCACGACCCACTTGCAAGCCTTGGATCTGACGACCTGCCGGACCAGCAATCACGCGCGCATCGTTTTCTAGCACGCGGCGCCGCTACGATTTGCGGCCTTCCATGGCCGAAGTCCTCCGCATCGCCGTCTGGTCCTGCCCGCGCACGGTCTCCACCGCCTTGATGCGCTCCTTCGCGCAGCGGCCGGACACGACGGGCGTGGACGAGCCCTTCTACGCCTTCTATCTGAAGCAGACCGGCCGCATCCACCCGATGCGCGAGGAGGTGCTGCGCGCGCAGGCCCAGGAGTGGCGGCGCGTGGTGGACGAGGTGCTGCTCGGCCCGTGCCCGACGCCGGTGCAATTCGTCAAGCACATGGCGCACCACATGGTGGGGGACTCGGACCTGGGCTTCGCCGCCGGCATGCGCAACGTGTTCCTGATCCGCGCGCCGCGCCAGATGCTGCCTTCGCTGCAGAAGGATCTCGGCGAACTGCACCGCCGCGACGTCGGCTACGAGCGGCAGCGCGAGCTCTATCACGATCTGCGCCGCGCCGGCCACGATCCGCTGGTGATCGACTCGGCCGACGTCCTCGCGCAACCGGAGGGCATGCTGCGCGCGCTCTGCTCCCGCCTCGGCCTGGACTTCGATCCGCGCATGCTGTCCTGGCCGCTGGGCCGCCACTCCAGCTACGGCATCTGGGCGCCGGCCTGGTACAAGAACGTCGAGGCCAGCACGGGCTTCCATCCGCTGCAGGAGAAGACCGGTCCGGTGCCGCCGGAACTGGAGCCGATCCTCGCCATCGCGCAGGAGTGCTATCTCGACCTGCATGCGCGCCGCCTGCGCGCCTGAGGCGGGCCGCGGTCTTCACCTGCCCCGGCGCCGCGTTTCCTAGAATGGTGCGGTGAAACGCCGCGCCGCCCGCCGCCCAGCCGAGCAGCCGCGCCCCGGCGAGCCTCTGGATCGCCCGGAGCTCTATCTCAACCGGGAACTTTCCCTGCTGGAGTTCCAGCGGCGCGTGCTGGCGCAGGCCCAGGACTCCGGCCTGCCCCTGCTCGAGCGCCTGCGCTTTCTCACGATCTGCTCGGCCAACCTGGACGAGTTCTACGAGATCCGCGTCGCCGGCCTGAAGCAGCAGATCGAATTCGGCCTGGAGCAGCCCAGCCTCGACGGCCGCACGCCGAGCCAGGTGCTGGAGGACATCGGCGGGCTGGCCCGCGAGCTGGTGCGCGAGCAGTACCGCGTCCTGCACGAGGACCTGCTGCCGGGCCTGAGCAGCGAAGGCATCCGCGTGCTGTGGCAGGACGATTGGAACAAGCGCCAGGCGGCCTGGGCCGAGCACTACTTCGAGGCCGAGGTGCTGCCCGTGCTCACGCCTGTGGCCCTCGATCCGGCGCATCCGTTCCCGCGCGTCCAGAACAAGTCGCTGAACTTCATCGTGCGCGTGCAAGGCGCCGACGCCTTCGGCCGCGACGTGCACCTGGCGGTGGTGCAGGTGCCGCGCTCGCTGCCGCGCGTGATCCGCATTCCCGACGAGCACTGCCGCGGCTACCGCGGCTTCGTGCTGCTGTCGGCGCTGGTGCAGCAGTTCATCGGCCGCGCGCTGCCCGGGCTGGAGATTCTCGGCTGCCACGCCTTCCGCGTCACGCGCAACAGCGACATCGAACTGGACGAGGAAGAGGTGGACAACCTGCTCAAGGCGCTGTCCAGCCAGCTGACGCGGCGGCGCTTCTCCTTTCCGGTGCGCCTCGAGGTGGTGGACGACTGCCCGCCCGATCTCGAGCAGTACCTGCTCGAGAATTTCGAGCTCGAGCCGCAGGATCTGCACCGCGTGCGCACGCCGGTCAATCTGCACCGGCTCGCGACGCTTTACGAACTGGTCGCGCGCCCCGATTTGAAGTACCGCGGCTTCGCGCCCGGCGTGCCGGCGGAGTTGGGCGAAGAGGAAGACCTCTTCGCCGCGATCCGCGCCAAGGATCATCTTCTGCATCATCCCTTCGAGAGCTTCGCGCCGGTGGTGCGCCTCCTGCAGCAGGCTGCGGCCGATCCGGCGGTGCTGGCGATCAAGATGATTCTCTACCGCGTCGGCGCCGACTCGCCGGTGGTGGCGGAGCTGGCGCGGGCGGCGCGCGCCGGCAAGGAGGTGACGGCGGTGGTGGAGCTGCGCGCGCGCTTCGACGAGGAGCGCAACATCGGGCTGGCCAATCTGCTGCAGGACGCGGGCGCGAGCGTGGTCTACGGCGTGGTCGGCTACAAGACGCACGCCAAGCTGCTGCTGATCGTGCGGCGCGAGTCCGGGCGGCTGCGGCGGTATTGCCACCTCGGCACCGGCAACTATCACCACGGCACGGCCACGGCCTACACGGACCTGGGGCTGTTCACCGCGGAGAAGAAGCTGACCGAGGACGTGCACCATCTCTTCCAGCAGCTCACCGGCCTCGGCAAGGCGCCGCGCATGCACAAGCTGCTGCAGTCGCCGATGACGCTGTACCCGCGCCTGCTCGAGCTGATCGAGGCCGAGGCCGAGGCCGCCCGCCGCGGCGCGCCGGCGCGCATCATCGCCAAGATGAACAGTTTGTCGGACCAGGGAATCATCCAGGCGCTGTACCGCGCCTCGCAGGCGGGCGTGCGCATCGAGCTGATCGTGCGCGGCATCTGCCGGCTGCGGCCCGGCGTCGCGGGCGTGAGCGAGAACATCCAGGTCCGCTCGCTGGTCGGACGCTTCCTCGAGCACGCGCGCGTGTTCTGGTTCCAGCACGGCGGCGCCGAACTGCTGTTCGCGAGCAGCGCCGACTGGATGGAGCGCAACCTCCACAGCCGAGTCGAGGCCTGCTTCCCGATCGAAAACCCCGCCCTCAAGCGCCGCGTCTTCGACGAAGTCCTGGCCGCCCAGCTGCGCGACGACGCCCAGGCCTGGATCCTCCAGTCCGACGGTCACTACGCCCGCGCCCCCGGCGCCGCCCGCGAACGCTTCTCCGCCCAGGTCTACGGTGTCGCGCACCGGAGCGCGAAATCCTGAGTCGCCGCCGCCGCTTTCTTAGAAGCGCAGGCTGAAGCCGAGCGCCTTCCAGTCCTGGGCTTCTTCTTCGAGGTCGAAGGCGGTGAGAGGGTGGTCGGCCAGGTAGCGGCGGGGCAGGCGCAGCCGCAGGCCGCGGCGCTCGGCTTCGAGCACCAGGCGCGGGGGGGGGGTGGCGCCGCGGGCGCGGTGCAGGCGCGCGGCCAGGCGCAGCAGCAGCGCCAGGCGCAGCAGCACTTCGCGGCGCGCGCCCGGCGCCTCGTCGAGGTGCGCGGGCGGCAGCGTGCGCCGGTGCTTCCACACCAGCCAGCCGAGCTCCGCCGATTCCGTGCGCGAAAACCCCGGCAGATCGGCGTTCTCGACCAGATAGCGCCCGTGCCGGTGATATCCGTTGTGGCCGACGAAGTGCCCGACCTCGTGCAGCAGCGCCGCCCAGCCGAGCAGCGGCAGATGCTCCTCCTCGTCCAGGCGCCACGCGCGGCGCACCGCCTCGAACAGCGCGGCCGCGCTGGCGCGCACGCGCGCCGCCTGCGCCGTGTCGGCCTCGCAGCGGCGCGCCAGATCCTCCACCGCGCGCAGCCGCGGATCGCCGCGATGGTGCAGGCGCCCGACCAGGTCCACCAGCACGCCTTCGCGCAGCGCGCCGTCTGACACTTCCAATTTCGGAATGCGCAGCGCCTCGACCACGGCGCTGAGAATCGCCAGCCCGCCGAGAAAGTTCGGGCGGCGCGCCTCCTCGAGCCCCGGCAGATCCACCTGGTCCAGCTGCCGCCATCCGAGCACGCGCGCGGTCAGTTCCTCGAGGCTGGCGCGCGTCAAACCCGCGCCGGCGCCGGCCGGCCCGTTCACCAGCGCCGCCAGCGTCAGCGCGGTGCCGGAACTCGCCACCCAGCGCTCGGCGCCGGCGCGCCGGAACAGTCCGGTCACGGGCTCGAGCTCGTGCAGCGCCGCCAGCTGCGCGCGCCGCATGCGTTTGGGGCTGATCGCGCCCTGCTCGAAGAACTGCTCGGACCAGCGCACGCTGCCCATGCTCAAACTCTCGCCCGCCTCCGGCTCGCGCCCGGCGCCGATCACGATCTCCGTGCTGCCGCCGCCGACGTCCACCACCAGCATCCGCTCGTTCGTGCTGCCCAGGTCGTGGCGCACGCCCAGATAAACCAGCCGCGCCTCCTCGCTGCCCGCCACCACCTCGATCGCGTGCCCCAGCGCCTGCTCGGCGCGCTTGCGGAAGTCGGCCGGCAGCAGCGTGCGGCGGAAGGCGTCGGTGGCCACCGCCCGCACGCGCGCCGCCGGGACTTCGGCCAGGCGCTCGCGAAAGCGCCGCAGGCAGCCGAGCGCGCGCTCGATGGCCTCTTCTGACATCCGCCCCTGCTCGTCCAAGCCCGCGCTGAGCCGGATGCGTTCGCGCAGGCGGTCCTGGACCTGGATCCGCCCTTCCCGGATCCGCGCCACCACCATGTGGAAGGAATTGGATCCCAGATCCACGGCGGCGGCCAGATCGCGCGCGGCGGCGGCGGGACGGGGCATGGCCCCATCGTCCTCTGCCCGGTGGAGGGAGTGCAACCGTCCGCCCGATTGCGGGTAGTCTGGTCGCATGCTCGACGCGCTGCTCCTGGCCGTGCTGCAGCAGGATCCCGCCGCGCCCGCTCCCGAAGCGGCGGCTGCGGCGGCGCCGCCGCCTCCGCGCCTCGCTGCGGTCGAGCGCCCGGTCGGCAGCGTGCCCGAGGCCTACGCGGTGGAGTCGCTGCAATTGGCCTTCGCGCCCGACGGCAGCCGCGCCGCCTTCAGCGCGGCGCTGCCTGACTACAACGTCGTGATCGTCTCCGACGGCATCGCCAGCGAGCCGCATCAATTCGCGCGCGCGCCGCGCTTCTCGGCCGACGGCAAGCACGTGGCCTGGGTGTGGGGCGACCGCCGCGCGAAGGATCGCGAGGAGTGGGAGCTGCTCGTGGATGGCAAGCGCGTGAAGAAGGCCGATTGGATCGGCCAGGTCAGCTTCGCTCCTGTCGGCGAGGACTACGCGGTTTGGACCGGCAAGGACGTGCGCTGGAGCGAGCAGAACGGCTACCAGGGCGGCGAGTACACGTGCTCGTGGGGCAAGAAGAAGGCCGACGGATATTCCGGGCAGCCCTGGCAGGATCCGCAGTGGAGCGCGGACGGCCGGCATCTGGGATTCATCGCCGTGAAGCCGAGCCGCATGATGGCGGTGGTGGACGGCAAGGAGTTCGGTCCTTACAACTTCGCCGCCGGCTTCGCCTGGAGCCCCGACGGCAAGACCGCGGCCTGGTCGGCGCTGGAGGGATACGAGCGCACGCAGATCTTCGTCGGCAAGAAGGTCTTCGGCGAGGATTACGAGTCGGTGGGGGCGCCGGCTCTCGGGCCGGACGGCGCGCTGGCCTATCTGGCCAGCATCCGCGGGCGGCGCGCGCTGGTCTTCCGCGAAGTCGTGGTGCCCGGCTACTACGACGAACTCGGCACGCCCGCCGTGAGCCCCGACGGCAAGCGCGTGGCGGTGGCCGCCAATCTCGGACGCCACGAGGAGGACGGCGGCTGGATCGTGGACAACGGCTGGATGGACGGCGGGGAATACTGGCGGGAGGATCCGGCGGCGCAGGCTGCGGCCGGTTCGGCCTGCTTCCTGGTGGTGGACGGGCTGAAGGTCGGCGGCGATTGGTGGCGCGTGATCCGGCCGCAGTTCTCGCCCGACTCGCGCCACGTGGCGGCGCGCGCGCGCAGCGCCGAGGGCTGGCAGATTCTGCTCGACGGCGGCGCCAGCCCGGCCTACGACGCGGTGGACGTCCCGCGCTTCAGCGCCGACGGCAAGCATCTAGAGTTCGGCGCGAGGCGCGGCCGCGAGCTGCTGTGGGTGCGGCTCGCGGTCGAGTGAGTTTCCGCCGGCTTAGAATGTCCGCGCTTTCGGCGCAGTCCCCGTAGCTCAGATGGATAGAGCAGCGGTTTCCTAAATCGCAGGTCACACGTTCGACTCGTGTCGGGGACGCCAGCTCGCGCGGGGCCGGCTAGGATCTCGGTGGATGGGCGTCTCGACGTGAGCGGCGGAACCGCTTGGCCGAAGTGGGTGCTCGGCGTGGCCGGAGTGGGCCTGCTGGGGTGGTTGGTTCACGCCGCACAGGGCCGATCGGAGCTCAGCGGGGAGGAATCCGCGCCTTCTCCGCCGGACGTACGGATACCAGATGCAGAGCCGGTCCTCGAACGCAAGGAACTGACGCAGCCGATCGCGCCCGCGCTTGAGAGCGGGACCGTAGAACCGCCGACCGGATGGCGGACCTGTCTCCAACTTCCCGAGGCGGAGTTCCTGGCCTGCATCGCCGGGGCGGGCGAGCTGCGGCTGACGCCGGAGGAGCTAGTCGCTCTCTACCGGAGCTACGGCCACAGGGACGCGCGCTTCAATTTCTTGTTTCGCGAGGCCGTGCGGCTGCAGCCGCCCGGCGAGGTCATGGCCTTCATCGACGCCTGCTGGTGCGGCGACGACGGCGACACTGAGATGCAGTACGTCATCGAGAATTGCTTCTCCACCCTGATGCGCTCCCACGCGGACTGGACGCAAGCGGCCGCCTTCGGAGTCCGGCCCGAGCACTTGTTCGGCGGAGCAGCGACCATCGGGCCTGTCCTCGCCGCGCGCATGCTCGCGGAGCAGAGTCCGGACGTGGCGCGCCTCCTCCAAGAGGGGGCCCGTGGCGAATGGGGCGGCAGCACCGACCAGATGATGCGCGCGCTCCACGCTTCCACCGCCTTGCTGCGCGCGGATCCAGATGCCGCCTTCGAGTTCCTCCACTCCGTCGCGCGCGCTTCGACGCTGCCGAACGATCCGCAGTTTGGAGGCTCGCTGGTCGCGATGCTCGGGATTTCCAATCAGTACTCGAATGTGCATGCCGAAGCCACCTGCGCCGTGATCCTCGACGTGCTGAACGATGCCCGCTTCAGCGAGCAGGCGGCTCGACAACTTCAGAGCATGTATTCCGCCCGGCAGCCGCCGCATGGAATTTCCGTAGAAATGTGGGCGCCCGTCGCGCTGCAGGTGCGCCGGATCCTGAAGCTGCCCGACTGATCCCTGCCTCAGCGCCGCGCGAGAATCGCCCGCACTTCCTCGGCGAGACCGGGCAGGCGCGGATCGAGGGACCAGGCGGCCAGCAGCGCGCGGCGCGCGAGCGCGAAGTCGTTGGCGGCGGCGGCGGCGCGGCCGAGGCGCTGCAGCACCGCAGGCTGCGCGCCGTAGGCCTGCAGCGAGCGCTGCAGCTCCTGCATGGCTTCGTTGGGACGGCCCGCGGCGTCGTGGGCCGCGGCGGCGAGCAGGGCGGGCGCGTCGGCGGCGGGGTGCGCGCGGGCCAGCGTCTGCGCCTCGGTCAACGCCTCCGCGTGCGCGCCGCGCTCGATCAACAGCCAGCCGAGGTTCAGGCGCGCCTCGGCGAAATCAGGGGCCAGCGACAGCGCCATGCGGTAGGCCGGCTCCGCGTCGGCGGGGCGCTGCAGCGCCGCCATCGTCAGCCCGCGCATGAAGTGCAGCATCGGCAGCCGCGCCAGCGGCCCCGTCGCGGAGGCGGACTCCGTGGACCAGGACTCGAAGGCCGGAGCGGCCTCGGCGTGGCGGCCTTGATCGGCCAGGGCCATGGCCCGCAGCAGCTCCTGCTCGCCCGCCGACCAGCGCGGCGGATCGCCCGCGCGATAGCGAAACGTTTCCCAATTTCCCTCCGGCGACTCGTGCTCGCGGAAACCGGCGGGAGGCCGCGGCTCGGGCTGCCGCCGGATCCAGTGGTCGGCGATGCGCGCGCCGGGCAGATCGAAGGGCTCGATCTGCGGCATGTGACAACTCACGCAGTCCTGGCCGGCCGCCGCGCCGCCCGGCGGATGCGCCAGCCCGGCATGACAATCGCCGCAGGCCGCCACCAGCGCCGCGCGCTCCTGCAGGCGCGGCGGCAGGTGCGGATCATGGCAGCTGGTGCAGGTCATGTCCGGCGACTGCCGGAAGCAGGCGCTCAGGCTCAGGCGGTGCACCTGGCTGACGAACGGCGCCTCGGCGCCCGGATCCCGCGCCACCAGCACGGCCCGCCGCGCCAGCAGGTCCGCGCCGGGCGCGAAGCGGGGCGCGCTCTCCGGCAGCAGCTCGACGTGCGCGTCGCCCTCGAGATGGCAGCGCGCGCACAGGTCCAGCTGCCGCGCCGGCGGCAGATCGGAAGGATTCAGGATCGACGCCGCGCCGTCCGCCGCATGCGCGGAGCCGTCGCCGTGGCAGGCGGCGCACGAAATGCCGCGCACCGGCAGGTCGCCCAGCGCGTGGAAGGGGAAGGGATGCGGCAGCTCGGCCTCGGTGTGGCAGGACAGGCAGTCCGGCGTGAGGCGGAAGCCCAGGCCGGAGCCGCCGCCCGTCAACTGGAAGGGCGACGGGATCCAATCCCGCCCGTGCGCCAGCTCGAGGGGCGCGAAGAACCAGCGGCCCTGCTCGACCGCGACGAAGCTCTGGTCCTGCACGCCGGCGCCGATGCGGGCCTGCAGTTGCATCTCGCGCCGCGGGGGGGGGAGGCCGGGCGGCGGCAGGATGCGCTCCTCGGCGATGATCCAGCCGTCCCCCTCGCCGGGCTCGACGCGATGGCGCGCGCCGCTGGCGGCGTGATCGTGCCAGGCGCCGTCCGCCGCGGCCCGCAGCCGATCTTCCGGCAGCGGGCCCATCGCATCGGCCATGCCGTGCTGCAGCCACTTGCGCACGACCGTGGCATGGCAGGGCTCGCAGCGGGCGGCTTCCGGCAATGCAGCCAGCGCCAGAGCGGAGCGGCCCGGATCGGCTTCGGCCGCGTCGCGGCCGCAGGCGAGCGCCGCGCTGGCGGCTGCGGCGGCGGCCAGAACCAAAACCCAGACGCGCATCCGCGCAGTCTAGGCGCGTGGCAGCCGCTACGCTGCTGCGGCATGCGATCGCACCGCACTCTGCTGCTGGCCGCCGCCGCGGCCGGCGGCATGACGCTGCTGCTGGCCTGCGGCGGAGGGGAAGAAGCGGCGCACGATTCCGCGCCGCCCTCCGGTGCCTCACCCGCAGCCGCGCTCGCAGCCGCCGCGGACTTGAGCGCCGGCGAGGTCCTGCTCGCGCGCCTCCAGTGTCTGTCCTGTCACGCGGCCGCGGAGCCCGTGCGCGAGCGCGTGCAACCTCTGGCCGCGCCCCTGCTCGCCGCCGCCGGCGCGCGCCTGAATCCGGACTGGATCCGCCGCTGGCTGGCCGATCCGCATCCGGAAGGCTCCGCCAGCCGCATGCCCGATCTGCTGGCGAGCCTCCCGGAGCCGGAGCGCGCCGAGGCCGCTGAAGATCTCACGCATTTCCTGGCCGCGCAGGGCGGACCCTTCGCGCCGTCCGCCACGCGGCCCGATTCCTGGCGCGTCGAGGAAGGGGAGCGCCTCTTCCAGCGCCTGGGCTGCTTCGCCTGCCACGCCGCGGGGCAGCTCGAATCCCGCGATCTGGCCGGGAAGACCGACCACGCGCAGATGGAGGCGTTCCTGCGGGCTCCGCACGCGCAGCGCCCCGGCGGCGCCATGCCCGATTTCGCGCTCAGCGCGCGCGAGGCCGCCGATCTCGCGGCCTGGCTGCTGCGCGAGCAGTTCGCCGCCGGCCCCTTGCGCGAGGCTCTCGCGCCGGGCGTGCGGTACGAGTACTTCGAGATGCCTGCGGACGGGCCGGGCTTCCTGGAATTGTCAGATCTGGACGGCCTCGAGCCGCGCAGCTCCGGCCTGGCGCCGGAGGTCGCGCTGCTGGCGGATCACCGCGAGGACCAGTTCGGCTACCGATTCAGCGGCTGGCTGACGCTCGACGCGCCGGCCACGCTGCGCTTCGGCCTCAACAGCGACGACGGCACCGACCTGAGCGTCAACGGAGCGGTCGTGGTGAGCAACGACGGCCATCACGCGCCTCTGGAGAAGACCGGCTCCGTCGCGCTCCCGGCCGGCCGCCACGCCGTGCAGGTGCGCATGTTCGAGGCCGCCGGCGGCGAGACTCTGGATGCCTGGATGGAGCGCGACGGCCGCCGCGAAACGCTCGGCCCGCACAACCTGGCGGTCATCGGGTCTGTCTACGCGCCGGCCGGCTTCGCCGACTTCAGCCCGGCGCCCGAGCGCGTGGCGCGCGGCCGGGAGCGCTTCTCGGCCCTGGGCTGCGCCAACTGCCACGACGATCTCGGCGCGGCGCCGCGCCCGGCCGCGCCTTTCGCAGGCCTGCGGTCCGATGCCGGCTGCCTCGCGGACGCGCCGCCCGCGGGCGCCGCGCGCTACCGCTTCGCCGCCGCCGATCGGTCCGCGCTGCGCGCCGTGGTCGCGGGAGCAGCCGCGCTCGAGCGCGCGCTGACTCCCGCGCAGTCGGTCTCCCGCACGCTGCAGCGCCTCGGCTGCGTCGCGTGCCACGCGCGCTCCGGCCTCGGCGGCCCGGACGCGGCCGCGCGCGCCCGCTTCACCGGCGACGGCGACGTCGGCGACGAGGGGCGCATCCCGCCCGACCTTTCCGGCGCCGGCGGCAAGCTGCGCCCGGAGTGGATGGAGGAAGTGCTCGCCGGACGCGGAGAGGTGCGCTTCTACCTGCACGCGCGCATGCCGCGCTTCGCGCCCGCGCAAGTCCGGCACCTGCCCGCCGCGTTCGCCGCAGCCGATCCTCCCGCCGGCGCGACCGAAGCCGCCGCGTTCAGCGCCGAGGCGGTGGAGGCCGGGCGCGCGCTGGCCGGCGCCGGCGGGCTGAACTGCATCCAGTGCCATCAGGTGGCGGGCCACGCCGCGCAGGGCATGCAGACCATGGATCTGCAGAGCATGCACCGTCGGCTGCAGCCGGCGTGGTTCCGCAAGTGGCTGCTGAATCCCATCGCGATGCGCCCCGGCACGCGCATGCCGGTCTTCTTCGCCGGCGGACGCGCGGTCTCGTCTGACATTCTCGGCGGCGACGCCGAGCGCCAGATCGGCGCGCTCTGGAGCTGGCTGGCTCTGGGCGAGGGCATGCCGCTGCCGCCCGGACTCCTGGTCGAGCGCAGCGCGTACGACCTGGTGCCCGTGGACCGCCCGATCTACGTCGGCGCGTTCATGCAGGACGGCAGCGCGCGCGTCGTCAACGTCGGCTTCCCCGAGCGTGTCGCCGCCTCCTTCGACTTCGAGCACGCGCGCCTGATGCAGGCCTGGCGCGGCGACTTCTTCAACGCCGAAGGAACTTGGAACGGCCGCGCTGGCGCGCTGGAAGTTCCGGCCGGCGAGGCCGTGCGCAAGCTGCCGCCGGGCCCGAGTTTCGCGCGGCTCGCGGCGCCGGACGCGGCGTGGCCGCTACTCTCCGGCCGCGAGGCCGGCTGGCGCGTGGACGGCCATCACCGCGACGCCGCCGGCCGCCCGACCTTCCGCTATCACCAGGGCGGATTCGCGGTGGAGGAGACGCTGCTGCCGCAGTACGCCGAAGGCGGCCCGGGCCTGATCCGCCGCTTCCGCGTCACGGTGCCGCCCGGCGAAGACGGCTGGCATCTGCGCGCCGACCTCGGCGGCGCGTTCCGTCTGACTTTCAGCCCGCCGTGGCAGCCGGTGACGCGCGCCACCGCCGCGGGCGAGGAACTGCTGCTGCCCCTGCCGCGCGGCGACGGCGCCCCCCTCGAGATCGAAGTGAACCTGCAATGGTGATCAGCCTTCTGCTTCAGCTCGCGCAGGCCGAGGCGCGCTACTACGCCGCCGTCGAGTGCCCGGTGCCCGCGGACGTCGTGCTCGAGGTCGGCGGCCTTCTCTGCCTCGGCCCCGGCGAGCTGCTGGCCTGCACCCGCCGCGGCGACGTCTGGCGCATTGCGAACGCCTGGACCGCCGCGCCGCAGTTCAGCCTGTGGTGCGACGGCTTGCAGGAGCCGCTCGGCCTGCTCGAGCGCGACGGCTGGGTGTATTGCGTGCAGCGCGGCGAGCTGTCGCGTCTGCGCGACTCCGACCAGGACGGCCGCGCCGACGAGTTCGAGACCGTGTGCGACGATTGGCAGACCAGCGGCGACTATCACGAGTACGCCTTCGGCCCGGCGCCCGATCGCGACGGCAATCTGTGGGTCACCCTCAACCGCCCCTTCGGCGGCGAGCCCTTCGGATCGGTGGATTTCCGCGGCTGGGCCATGCGCATCACGCCCGAGGGCGAGATGCAGCCGGTGGCGGCCGGCCTGCGCTCGCCGGCCGGCGTCGGCGTCGCTCCCGACGGCACCGTCTACTACTCTGACAATCAGGGCGAGTGGTGCGGCGCCTCCAAGCTCTCCGTGCTCACGGAGGGGAGCTTCCACGGCCATCCCTGGGGCATCGAGTCCTGCAAGCTGCCCGGCTCGCGCGTGAAGTATCCCGGCCCGATGATCGACGGCATCCTGATGCCCGACGCGGTCGGCAAGATTCCGGGCTTCACGCTGCCGGCGGTGTGGTTTCCCTACGACGTGATGGGCCGCTCGCCCAGCGGCTTCGCCTGGGACGAGACCGCCGGCGGCTTCGGCCCCTTCGCCGGCCAGCTCTTCGTCGGCGACCAGTACCAGGCTTCGGTGATCCGCGTCTTCCTCGAGGAAGTGGACGGCGTGAAGCAGGGCACCTGCTTTCCGTTCCGGCGCGGTCTCGTCAGCGGCGTGATCCGCGTGGACTTCGACGCCGAGCACGGCCTGGTCGTCGGCATGTCCGACCGCGGCTGGCCGGCGCTCGGCACGAAGCCCTACGGCCTGCAGCGCCTGAGCTGGACCGGCGAGATGCCCTTCGAAATCCTGGCGGTGCGCGCGCGGCCGCAGGGATTCCGCGTGGAGTTCACGCGGCCGGCCGATCTCGCGACTCTGGCGCAGATCGGCTCCTGGACCATGGACTCCTGGACTTACGAGTTGCACAGCGAATACGGCAGCGAGCCCTTCGCGGTGCGGTCCTTGAAGATTCTCCAGGCTGCGCCCGCCCCCGACGGCCGCAGCGTGGAACTCACGATCGAGGGCCTGCGCGAAGGCTACGTGCACGCGCTGCGCGCCGCCGGCGTGCGGGACGTCTCCGGCGCGCCGCTCCTGCACGATCAGGCTTTCACGACGCTGCTGAAGATTCCGCGGCGCTGAAGATCAGCGCCAGGTCGGCGTCAGGTCCTGGCCGGCGCGCGCCACCCGGAAGCCGATGCGGTTCGCCTCCTGAGAAGCGGCGGACTCGGGATTCCACAGCGGATTGGTGTGATTGAGGTGGGTGAACCACAACGCGTGCCGTTGACCCAGGCCCAGGAGGAGATCCAGCGTGGCGACGATCGGCGGATGCGGAATCTCGCTCAGGTCGCGGCCGTCCAGATCGTCGGCGGAGAAAAAACTGCCGTCGAGCACCAGAGTGTGAAAGCGCGCCAGCAGCGCGCCCGGATCCTGCGACCAGCCGGAGTCCCAGCGGTCCAGGTCGGGCATGTAGAGCAGCGGCTCGCAGCCCTGCAGCGCGATGCCGAACGCGTGCGTGTCGGCGTACTCGTTGCGGTGCGGAACTGCGATCGTCTCGACGCGGATCAAGGGATCCAACTCCAGGATCGCGCCGCTCGCGAAGGGCCGCAACTCCACGTTGCCGAGCCGCACCAGCTGATCCCAGGGCGCGTTCGTGCGCAGGAATTCCGCCATCTTCTCGCTGCAGTGCACCGGCATGCCGCGCGCGTTCATGCCCTCGCGCCCCAGATACATCAGGCCCGTGTAGTGCCCGACGTGCGCGTGCGTGATCAGGATGCCCTGCGGCAGCGAGCCGACCTCGTGCACCTGCTGCGGCAGATCGGGCGTGGCGTCCACCAGCCACCAGCCCTGCTCGCCGAAGAGCGCCAAGGCGGCCACCGGCTCGCGCCGGCCGTCCTTGCGCGCTTTCTCACAACAGGGCCGGAAGCAGCCCAGATGAGGGAATCCCGCATCCTGCGCGGCGCCCAAACTGATGACGGCCGGCAGGGGCTCGGTGCACACGATCACCCTCGGGTTCATCGTGCCGCAGCCTGCCGCCAGCAGGCACGCCGTGAGCGCCAGCCCCGGGCTCACTGCCCGCCGGTCGGCTTCTCCGGCTGCTCGAGCCAGGGATCGGAGTCCATGGCCTCCTGCTCCTGCTCCGGCGTCGGCGCCGCGAGCCGCGTGACGGTGAAGCCGTCCTTCTGCAGCAGCTCGACCACGCTCTGCTCGCCGATGAAGTGGAAGGTGCCGAAGGCGAAGACGTGGCGCGTCTCCGGATGCTCGCGCATCATCTTGGCCGAGCGCGCCGCCATGTTGCGGTTGCGCTTGTAGAGCAGAGCCTCGCGCGTGCGCCGATCCACCGGATCCTCCGGATCCCAGGTCTCGTTGGCGATGGCCAGCAGATAGCGCTCGCTGCCCGAGAGCCAGGCCAGCATGACGCGCTCGAGCGGGCCGATCTTGCGCTCCTTGGCCTTCTTGAATTCATCCACCAGCTCGCGCAGCTCGAGAATGGATTCCTCCATCGTCAAAGTGTTCGCCAGCGCCTCGATCTGCTCGTCCACGGTCTCGACGGCGCCGACCTGCATGCCCTTGTGCTGCGCCACCGCGAACAGACGCACGTCGAGAGCCTTCTTGCCCGCGGCCATCTCGTCGAGCAGCTCGAGCTGCGCCATGGTCAGGCTGACCATGAAGGGCTTGAGCCGGTCCAGCAGTGCCGCCCGCAGGTCGTAGGAGCTCAGGATTTCGTCGAGATCCTGGTAGAGATCTTCAGGCAGCAGCTCCTTGAGGCTCTGGCCCTCCGGCAGCGTGCCGGCCGCGGTGATCTTCTTCTCCATCTCGCTCGTGTCGCTGAGATCGAGCTCGCCGATCAGCGCCTGGGCCTGTTCCATCGCCGCCTTCACCTCGGGGTGCAGCGCGTGGATGCGGTCGTCGGGCACGTGGATCGTGCCGAACAGGTAGTTGGTCGCGAGGCCCTCGCGCTCGACCTTCCACAGGAAGGTGTGAGCCGGCGGCTCCGGCTTCTTCGGCGGGGCGGTTTCCTGCGCCGGGGCCGGCGCGGCCAGGACGGGAATCAGGAAGGGGAGGAGTCGGAGGAGCGGTTGCATCGGCGGTTCACTCGAGCGGGCGGACCCAGACGTTGCGGTAGCGCACCGGATCCCCGTGATCCTGGAGCTTGATCGGCAGGCGCCCCTCGTGGGCCGCGTACTGCGCCACGGCACGGTGGGCGGTGGCCCCGAGCAGAGGCTGGGCGTGGTGCACGAGCACGCCGTTGTGCACGACGGTCACCACGGCGGGCGCCGTCAGCGCGCCCTGCGCGTCGAAGACGGGCGCGCGGAAGAAGATGTCATAGGTCTGCCACTGGCCCGGCTCGCGGCAGGCGTTCACCAGAGGCGGCTGCTGGCCGTAGAGCGAGGCGGCCTGGCCGTCGGCGTAGGTGACGTTCTGGAAGGAATCCAGCACCTGCACCTCGTAGCGTCCCATCAGGAACACGCCGCTGTTGCCGCGGCCCTGCGAGTCGTTGCGGGGGGGGGAGGGAGCCATCCACTCGACGTGCAGCTGGCAGGAGCCGAAGGTGGCCTTGGTCTGCAGGTCGCCTTTGCCGCCGCCGACCTCCATGGCCCCGTTCGCCAGCTTCCAGGCGGCGGGCTGGCCGTCGCCGTGCTCCCAGGCGGACAGGTCGGTGCCGTCGAACAGCACGATCGCGTCGGCGGGCGGCAGGGTCGGCGCCGCCGGCGTCACCACGGGCGGCGAAGGCCGCAGCTTGTCGTGCACCCGCCATTTCTGGCCGGGAATCAGGGGAGTGTCGTCGTAGCCGACGCCGCTCGGCTCCTGGGAGCCGAGGGCGAGGCCAAGGAGGCCGGCCAGAAGGATGCGCATCCCCTCATGCTAAGGCTGCGCCGGACCCGTCAGCCCGAAGGCCGCTCCCGTCCCGGTTCGGGGCACTTTTCGCGCCACTTTCGAGCAATGCGGCGGATTCATCCAGTAGACTTGGCCACCCGCTCCCTCAACCCATGACACCCGCCTGCCTTCTGCTGTTGCTGGCCGCGCCCCAAGGCGCCGCCGCCCCCGAGCAATCGCTCCAACTCTTCGTCCACCGGCCGGGCCAGACCGAGCTGTCCGGTCGGCTGATCGCGCGGCCGCTGGCCGCCGATCTGGAATCCGCCCGCGACCTCGTGGGCGCGCGCGCGCTGCGCTTCTACCCCGAAGTGCGCGAGTTCGTCGTGCAGGTGCCCGAGGGCCTTGAAGACCGCCACTACGCGCAGGAACTGCTGGCCACCGGCTTCTTCGAGTACGTCGTGCCGGACTGGATCGTCTACCCGCTGACCACGCCGAACGATCCGCTCTACAACAGCCAGTGGCACCACGCCACGATCCAGAGCGCCGCGGCCTGGGACCTCATCACGGACGCCTCGTCGGTGATCTCCGCCTTCACCGACACCGGCGTGGACCTCAACCACCCGGACCTCGCCGCGCGCCTGATCTCCGGCTACAACGCCGTCGAGGACAAGCCGCAATCGCAGGGCGGCACGATCCAGGACATCAACGGGCACGGCACGATGGTGGCCGGCACGATCGGCGCCATCGGCAACAACGGGGTCGGCGTGTCCGGCGTGTGCTGGAACGTGCAACTGATGCCCATCCGCGTCAGCAACGACCCGGGCGGCGGCGCCTACCTGTCGGATCTGGAAGAAGGCGCGCGCTGGGCCGTCGAGAACGGCGCCAAGACCATCAGCGCCTCCTACACCGGCGTGCAGAACACTTCCGTCAGCACCACCGGCACCTACGTGCGCAGCCTGGGCGGCCTCTACTTCTACGCGGCCGACAACTACGGCCAGAACCACAGCGGCTTCGACTGGCCGGACGTGGTCGTGGTCGGCGCCACCGACTGGACCGACACCAAGACCGGGTGGTCCTCCTACGGCGTCGCCGTGGACTGCGTGGCTCCGGGCCAGGACATTCTCACCACCACGCTCGGCGGCGGCTACAACTACGTCAGCGGCACTTCCTTCTCGACGCCGATGACCAACGCCGTGGCGGCCATGATCTGGGCCGCGAACCCGCACCTGACCAGCCTGGACGCGGAGGCGCGCCTCCTCGACGGCTGCGACGACCTCGGCGCCGCCGGCGAAGACACGATCTACGGCCGCGGCCGCGTCAATCTCTACAAGGCCGTCATCGAGGCTCTCACCGGCTCGATGAGCCTGACCGTTTCGAACCTCGTGTCGGGCAACGTCGCCACCTTCTCGATCACCGGCGCCGAGCCCAACGGCAACGTCTATCTGGCCTACAGCACGCAGGGTCCGGGCATCACCGACCTTCCGCAACTGAACACCACGATCGGCCTGATCAACCCGCAGCTGCTCGCCTCCCTGCACTCGAACGGCGCCGGCGCGGCCAGCCTGAACCGCCTGGTTCCGAACGGAGCGGCCGGGTTGTCGGTGCGCCTGATGGCCGTCGAGCAGCGCAACGGCTCGAACATCCACTCGGCGATCATCCCCTAGAGAGGGAGCGGCGCCTGTCCTAGGATGCCGGGTATGAAACCCGCACTCGGCATCCCGGACGGCGCGCGCAAGGAGATCGCGGAGGGGCTGGGCCGCCTGCTGGCGGACACCTACACCCTGCAGTTGAAGACGCACCAGTATCACTGGAACGTCACCGGGCCGATGTTCCAGACCCTGCACCTGATGTTCATGGGGCAGTATCAGGAACTGTGGACCGCGACCGACGAGATCGCCGAGCGCATCCGCGCGCTGGGCGAGTTCGCGCCGGGCAGCTACCGCGCCTTCGTCGAACTGAGTTCCATCGACGAGGACGCCGCGGGGGCGCCGCCGCCGGCCCTGGAGATGCTGCGCAACCTGGTCGAGGGCCACGAGGCCACGGTGCTGACCGCGCGCTCGATCTTCCCGCTGGCCGAGTCCGCCAACGACCAGGCGACGTGCGATCTGCTCACGCAGAGGATGCAGATCGGCGAGAAGACCGCCTGGATGCTGCGCTCGCTGCTCGAGTAGTCAGACCGTCAGCAGCGCGTAGGGCACCAGCGCCATGAAGACCAGCATCACGGCCGCCAGCGTCAGGATGCCGCCGAAGACGGCGCCCGCGAGCGAGCGCCAGAATCCGCGCTGGTAGACCCGCCGCATGGCGAGGTGGAAATAGACCGGCACCGCCGCGCAGGGCGTCAGGACGCGCGCCCAGTCCGGCAGCGGAAGGACGGCCAGCAGCACCGTCAGACCGCACAGGAAGGCGTAGCCGTGCATCAGGAACACGAGGTGATCCAGGTAGAAGGAGCCGGTGCGCATCCACCACAACTGGAGGAACCACGCCATCAGCGGCACCAGCATCAGCAGCCCGATCGGCGCCAGCTCCATGGCGCGGCGCACGAGGACGTAGCGGCGCGCCTCCGGCGGCAGTTTGGCGAGCATCTGCTCCTGCTCCGCGAGCGCGGCCTGGAGCTTCGTGAACGGCCAGAAATTCGGCAGCCCCAGCTCCAGGTTGAAGTCCTGATCGGGGTCGGAGTCCACGATCACCAGTCCGGGCGGCGCGCCGGCGGCGGGCGCCTCGTCCGGCATCAGCAGGCCGGTGGTCGGCGTCTTGCACTGGATCACCAGGAACAGGAGGATCGAGAAGAACAGGAAGAGCCGCAGCGGCGGCACGAACGAGGCGCGCTTGCCTTCGATCCACGCGCGCGTCAGCGCGCCCGGGCGGAAGAACAATGGCACGAACGAGCGCCACACGCGCCCGTCGAAGGCGAAGAAACTGCCCAGCAGCTCGTGGACCTGCGCCGCGAAACTGCGGCCGCCTTCCCGAGCGCCCTGCCCGCACGCGGAGCAGAACGCGCCGGTCACCCAGGCGTCGCAGTTCGCGCAGTGCGCCGGCGCGCCGGGGGGGGGAGGCGAGGGAGAGTCCGCCAAGCGGGCTCAGTCTAGCCCCCGCGGCGCCCGGGCCCCCGGAAGCCCTACATGTAGGGATTGGCGCCGGCGCTGTGGTCGGTGGCGTCGTAGATGTTGGCGATCTCGGGCACCGCCTGGCGCAGCGCGACTTCGACGCCCTGCTTCATCGTGTAGGCCGCCGAACTGCAGCCCTGACAACCGCCCGCCATGCTGATGTAGAGATCCTGCGCGTCGCTGGCCTGGATGTCCACCCAGCCGCCGTGCGAGGACAGCATCGGGTTGAGCTGCTCGTCGATCACCTTCTGCGCGCGCTGCCGCATCAGGTCGTGCCCTTGCAGGGTCTCCAGCGCGCCGGGGTTGAACACGGCGCCGCCGGCCTCGAGATGGCCGCGAATGGCCTGGCCGGCGGTGCGCGCCACGGTGCGCCAGTCGGCCGGCACGGCCTTCATGGAAATCATCACCTCGGCGTCGGCGATGCGCACGCCCTTCAGTTCGGGAACGGCGGCGAAGAGGGCCGCGACCAGCGGCGCGTGCGTCTGCGCCCAGGCCGCGTCGCTGACGTAGACCGTGCCGACGTGCAGCGAACGGTCCACGCGGAACAGGCAGTTGCTGGGAACGACCTGCGGCTCGGCGGTGATGGCGATTTTGGTGCTTTCCATGGCGGGACCCGAATTCCTAGTGTCAGGCCGGTCTCTATTCTAGGATCTTCCACGATGCGCTGGTTCTGGGGCATTCTCGGCGGGTTGTGCCTGGTCATCGGCCTGGCGGCCCTGGTGGTGCCGCTGCTGCCGACCAGCCCCTTCCTGCTCCTGGCCGCCGCCTGCTGGATGCGCGCTTCGCCGCGCTGGGAGGCCTGGCTGGTGCATCACCGCTGGCTCGGCGCCCCGATCCGCGACTGGCGCGCGGGCCGAGGGGTGCGCGTCGGGGTGAAATGGACCGTCGTGGCGCTGACCGCGACGGGCATGGGCCTGGCGCTCTGGCGCCTGCCGCCCGGCGCCGACGTCATGCGCGCCGTGGTCGTGGCTTGCGGCTGCGTGACGGCCTGGATCGTGCTGTCGCTGCCTTCGCGGCAGGTTTGACAATCAGCAGGCGCAGTTGCCACAGGCGGCGCGCGGCCGGCAGGAGCCCACGCGGCACCGCGCAGCCCGCGGCCGCCTGCTGCAGCAGTTCCAGTTCCTCCGGCTCCAGGTCGAAACTCTCGCCCCAGGCGTGGGCGCGCGCCGTGAGCAGGTCGCCCTGCGGGCTGGTCACCGTCTCCAGGCTGCAGCCAGGCGCGGTCTCGGCCCGCAGGCCGCCGCGCGCCGCGGGGAAGGGCCGCGCGCGGAAGATGCGTCCGTCCGCCACCAGCAGGTCCAGATCGGTGCGCAGGAAGGTCCACGCCGCGTCGCGCGCGCTCTCGACGATCGGCTCGCCGCGCAGGTTGAACGAGGTGTTGAGCAGCATCGGCACGCCGGTCAGGGCGTGGAAGCGCTCGATCAGGCTGCGGAACCTCGGGCAGCCGGCCGGATGCTCCGGCGCGTCCTGAGCGGGCAGGGTCTGCAGCCGCACGCTGCCGTCGGCGTGCACCACCGCCGGCGCCTCGCGGCGCGCGCGCGGCCGCGCGGCCGCGGTGAAGGACATCCACGGCGAAGGCGGCGGCGCCTGGAACCACTCCGCCGCGTGCTCTGCGAGCACGGCCGGCGCGAACGGGCGGAAGCCTTCGCGCTTCTTGATCGCGGCGTTGATGCGCGCGACCATCTCCGGCCGCCGCGGATCGGCGAGGATGCTGCGCCGGCCGAGCGCGCGCGGCCCGAACTCCGCCTCGCCCCAGCACCAGCCCACCGTGCGGCCCGCGGCCAGATGGCCGGCGACGGCCTGGAGCAGGTCGCCCTCGCCGGCGGGCGCGGCCAGTTCCTCCAGCCACGGGGACCATTCGGCGAGCGCGTCCTCGAGGATCTCCGGATCCGGGCGCCGTCCGCCGAACGGGCTCAGCGGCCGCCGCGCCGGCCGCGCGCGCGGATGCAGCCGGTGCCACGCGAAGGCCGCGCAGCCCACCGCCACGCCTTCGTCGCCGGGATAGGGCGGCACGAAGACCTGCTCGAAACCGCATTCGCGGGCGATGCGGCCGTTCAGCACGCAGTTCAGCGCCACGCCGCCCGTGAGGGCCAGGTGGCGCGCGCCGGTGCGCCGGCGCAGACGCGTGAGGAAGTCCACGGCCACGCGCTCGAGATCGGATTGCACGTCGGCCGCGAGCCTCGCGTAGCCCGGCCGGTTGCGCTCCTCGCTCCAGCCGTTCGGCTGCGGCTCGGCGCGCAAACGCTCCGCGTCCACCTCGAGCCGCTCGAGCGGGCCGCGCATCACCGGCCGCCGGCGCAGGCGCGGCGCCCACTCCGGCGCCCACGGCGCCAGGCCCATGACCTTGCCGCAGTCGTTCCAGTCGCCGAACACGTGGCTGGCGACGCGGGAATAGACCGCGCCCAGCGAAGTCATGTCGGCGAATCCGTAATTGTGAAGGAAAACCGGGGTCGTCTCGGGCGTCCAGCGCTTGAAGAGGCGGCGTAGCCGCAGGCTGCGGAACAGGAATGCGGTCTCGGCTTCGCGCCAGCCGTAGGGATCGGACTCAGCGCGGCGGACGTCGCGGAAACCCGGAGCGCGCGGCAGGCTCAGCTCGGACACGTAGCCCGCGCCGGGCCGCTCCATGTCCTGCAGCGTGGAGCCCATGCCGTCCATCACGACGATCAGCCCCTCGTCGAAGGGCAGGAAGGGCAGCACCGACCAGGCGTGCGCCAGGTGGTGCGAGAGCTCCAGCCGCGGCACCCCCGGCAGCAGATTGAACGGCGAGACGTAGGTCTCCGGATGGTGATAGAGCGCCGTCTCCCAGGCGACCGTCTCGTGGAAGCGATCGATGCGAAACAGATGGTTGTTGGCCGCCACCATCGCCAGATCGCGCGGCCGCGCGCCGGCGCCGGACAGCAGTTGCTCGACCAGCTCGGCCACGTCGCCGCCGTCGTGCTTCTTGCGGCTGAGCCGCTCCTTCTGCTGCATGGCCAGCATCCGCCCGTCCGGGCCGAGCAGGCAGGCGGCCGCCGAGTGCGTGTACTGATTCAGTCCGAGGACGAGGCGGCCCGGCACGAGAGACGATCGCGGCCGGCTAGCGGTGCAGGACGACCTGCACGCTGCTGGTCTGACCGCTGCGCACGCTCACGCGCGCCTGTCCGCGGCCGACGCGCGGATGGCCGGCGCGCACGACTCCGGCGCCCGGGGGCACGTCGCGGAAGGCGAACTGGCCGGCGGAGTCGCTGCGCGTGCGCGCCGTGTAGAGGCGGCCGCTCGGCAGGTTCAGTTCGATCTGGACGTAGGCGTCGGGCACCGTCGCGCCGGTGCGCGCAAGCACCGCCCCGGTCACCGTGCCGCCCGCCAGGGCGTCGCGCCCGGCCGCCGCGCCGGCGGGGGCGGAGGAGCTGAGCAGGGTCAGGAATAGGCCCAAGAGGAGGAGGTGTTTCATGGTCCGGGGAAGGGGCTGGAAGGGGCGGGGCCGGTCTGGACCCGCGAGCCACCTTAACCCATTGTCCCCGGTTGCGGAACACGGCCGCCCCTGGCCCTGTCCCAGGTTCAGGCGGCGCCTGGACCGCCCTCACGATGCAGAAAACGATCGCACACGGCGGCTATCAGCTCCTCGCGGAGCACGGCCTGCAGTTTCACGCGAATGAGCGCCTGGCCTGGGGCGTCCTGGCCGAGGAGACGGAGATCGAAGGCCTGCGGTGCGCCGCCGGCGAGGAGATCGAGTTCCATCCGGACGGGCAGCTGGCCGGAGCGTCGCTGGCCGAGGCGGCCACCGTGCACGGGCTGCAGGCCCGCGCCCACAGTCCGATCTCCTTCTATCCCAGCGGGAATCTGCGCTTTCTGGCGCTGGCACGGCCGCGGCGCATCGCCGGATTCCCGGCGGGTCCCGGCAACACCTTCCTGCATCCGGACGGGCCGGTGTGGAGCGGCGTCTGCTACCAGGAGGTGATGACCGGCGGCGTCAGCCTGCCTGCGGGCACGCGCATGACCTTGGCACCCGACGGCACCGTGCTGGAGTGGTGGCGCGCGCTGGAGGTGGACACCGAGATCCAGGGCCTGCCCTGCAGCGCGCGCTTCCCGGTGTGGTTCTACGCCGGCGGCCGCCTCTCGTGCCTGCACCTGGCGCGGCCCTGCCGCGTGGACGGGCGCCGGCTCGCGGCCGGCACCGAAATCGTGCTCGAAATGGACGGCAGCCTGCGCGCGAGCACGGTGCGCCGGTATCCCCGCGACGGCGACGTGCCGTGGCGGATCTTCGGCGCGATCGAGGAGCCGCTGTACGACTAGCGGCGTAGAATCCGCGCCCATGGCATCCGAGCCTCAGCGCGGTCCGGGCGCCGCCGCGCAGGTCGACGCGCTGCTGCGCGCGCGGCGCACGCGCAAGCTGCTCGACGGCGCGCGCCTGCCCGGCGCCGAGCCCGGGCCCGCGGCGCGCGCCGAGTTCGACCGCTTCCTGCGCGAGGCGATCGCCGCCGCCGGCTGGGCGCCCTTTCACTACGCCGCCTCCGACTCGGTGCCGGAGCCGTGGCGCTTCACGGTGCTGGATCGCGGCGCGCTCGACGCGGCGATGGCGCAGTTCCCGCAACTGCAGGTCGGCAAACTGCCGCAGCTCCTCGCCGGTGCGGGAGCGCTGGTGCAGGTGGCCTATCTGGCCGAAGCGGCGCCGGAGCTGGCGGGGCGCGACGCGGAGCATCATTCGGCCGCCGCCGCCGCCGCGATGGCTCTCTTGATCGCGTGCGAGGCCCGCGGGCTGGGCAGTTATTGGTGCACCGCCCAGGTCCTGAACGATCCCGCCTTGCGAGTGTGGGCCGGCATGGAAGAGCGCGAGCGCTGGCTCGGTGGCCTGTTCCTGGGCCTGCCCCTGGCGCCGGAGCGGGAGGCCCGGGAGGGCTTCCCCGGCAAGCAGCGGGCCCGGCGCACGGCTCCGGAAGCCGGCTGGATGCGCTGGCAGCGCGGCTAGGCGGGCTCAAGTCGGACGGAAACCGGCCGCCAATGGCGCGAGGTCGTGCACCGGGCCATCCGCCTTGTGCCCCACCGCCATCTATGACCTTTCGCTCCGCTCCCAGCCTCCGTCCATCCAGCCGCGCCTCCTTCCGCTCCCGGCGCAGCGGCTCGGTCCTGCTGATCTGCCTGCTGCTGATCACCTTCCTCTCGCTCAGCGTGTCGAGCATGTCGGTGGCCTCCGGCACCTCGCTCGAAGTCGCGCGCGACGAAGTCTCCGGCCTCCACGCCGAGCTCATGGCCGAGTCGGCGCTGGCGTATTCGATGCGCCAGCTGACCTTGGATGCCGAGTGGGCCGGCACGGGCGGGGAGGCGATCGCGCTCGGCGAGCAGGGCAGCTTCACCGGAGAGGTGATCGGGGAGGGACCCGCGGGCGGACTTCTGCTGCGCGTGACCGGGATGGACGGCGTGGCGCGCAGCACCCTGCAGGCGGAACTCGAGCTGGGCAGCGGCGGACCGGGCTCCTCGGTCAAGAACTGCGGCCTCGTGACCTACGGCGGCGACCTGGACATGAACAACGTGCAGGTGACCGCGGGCGGCATTCTGGTCGTGGACGAGGAGGACGGGGTTCTGGACTGGAGCGCCGCCTTCGAGGACTGGGTGCAACCGCCGATCACCGATCCGGAGATCCTGGCCAACAACGTGGACGTCACCGGCACCCTGTACACCTACGAGGATCCGCTGAACGGCATCGACGCCGGCAACCGGGTCACCCTCAGCGATCCGGTGCGCACCCCGCGCTGGAACATGGACTCCTTCCTGATTCCCGGGCCGAACGTGATGATCACCACTTCGGCGAACATCAAGAATCTGACCACCACGAAGACCCTCGTGGTCAACGTGCCCGCCGGCACGCACATCAGCTTTGACAAGTGCAATCTCAAGGGCGGCGTGGTGATCTACTCCGAGAACACGCACACGCCGCGCACCACGCCGCGAAACACGCTGTCGTGGAAGAGCACCAACATCGGCTCGCCCACGCCGACCGGTGTCATGCCGAAGGTGGGCATCCTGGCGCCCGCCGCGCACGTGACTCACAGCACGAACCAGACCAGCGGCTACGGCCTGTTCCTGATCCACTCCGCCGAGCATCTCAACAATCTCACGATCCAGGGCGGCGCGCTGATGATCCTGAACTACATCAATCAGCTCAACAACGTCCAGATCAACTTCGACGCGAGCATCTGGGAGGAGGAGGTCGGAGGCACGTTCGACTTCGGGCCGTCCGCGCCGACCCTGGTCTCCCTGCAGGAGTACTACCCGGAAGGGTAGGTCCGCTTAGGGCTCGATCGTGATGCCGCGCGCTTCGCTGACGAAGCGCAGGCTGCCGGCGAAGGCTCCGAAACCGACCTGGACGCTGCGGCCGATCATGCCCGGTCCGGTCAGGAATCCGGGCGGCAGGGTCCAGCGGGCGGCGGCGCGGCCTTGCGCGTCGAGGCGCCCGGTGAGGCCCTGGAAGAGGTGCGCGTGGGCCGGATTGGCCAGCAGCGCGTCGATCGCGGCGTTGCGCGCGAAGGGCAGGGCAGTGCCCGGATCGAAGATCGAACTGCCGGGCAGACCGGCCATCATCTTGTAGTGGGCTGAGCCGAGGGCCGCGCCGGCGTCGAGCGCGAAGTCCACGAAGCCGCCCGCGCTGGCCGAGAGCGCGCCGGTGCTGGCGCTCAGCGTGCCGGCCGGACGGCCGAAGGCGGCGAGCGCGCGCCCGTTGGCGCCCGGCTCGATCACCCACAGCGAATTGTCAGACGGATCCGCGGCCTGGACCTGGCCGCCGTCGGCCGGGGCGATGCCCGCGAGCAGCACGGATGCTCCGAACGCGTCGTCCTGGTCGCGGGTGGAGGCGTGCAGCCAGGAATCCATGCCGGCGGGGGCGCGGCTGAAGATCAGGCGGGTGTCGCCGGCCTCCCATACGGGGCTCAGCTCGTCGTCGGCGGTGGCGAGGGCCGCGATCTTCTCGGGCGGGAAGAAGCGGGCGTCGGCCTTCAGGCGGCGCGCGCGCATCAGGTCCCAGTTGCCGTCGCGCTTCGAGGAGAACACGATCTCGAGCTCGTCGTCGGACAGGTCCAGACCTTGCTCGCCGAGCCCGCTGTCGAGCGCGGACTGGAGCAGCGGCTCGTCGAAATTGCTGAGCGTGTCCGGGCGCTGCGAGGTGTAGACGTGCGACACGCCCTGCGGCCGGTCGTACGCGGTGAAGACCGTGCGCAGTCCGTCGGCCGACACCCAGACGTCGGTCAGGCGCTGCACCGGGAACGCCCCGATCGTGAACGATGCCGGCGTTCCGAAGGGCGCGCCCGCGGAGGCTCGCGTCACGTGCAGGAGCTCGCGGCCGGCGCCTTGGTCGGCGATCAGCCAGGCGGAGAGTCCGTCGGGCGCGAGATGCGCCGCGATCAGATCCTGGAATCCGCCGATTCCGGCCACCGCCGCGCCGGCCGCGGTCGGGGTGGAGGGGGGGGCGGAATGCAGCAGCCGGGCCGGCGGCCACAGCGTCACGGCGCGGATGCCGTCGTCCACCACGAAGCGCAGGAAGTCCAGGCCGGCGCCGGCGCCGCTCTGCACCTCGACGGTGTAGGTGCCGTCGAGATGGTCGGTGACGTTGAGCAGGGACGACAGTCCGGCCGAGCGCGGATCGTGCGCCATCGTCACGGTGGCTCCGCCGTTCTGCACCGCGTTGCCGTCCACGTCGCTGAGGTCGAGCACGAAGGACACGACGTCGCCGGAATCGGCGGCCACCGCGGCCGATTGCGGCCAGGCCATCGAGTGCGAGCCGTCGGGCCGGCCGGCCAGCGCCGCGCGCCAGGCGTCGTAGTCCGGGCGCATCAACTGCACCGGATCCGGATCGTTGCGGTCGTAGTTGACGTAGTTGAGCTTGAGATAGAAGTCGCCGCCCACGCACTGCTGGCTGCCGCAGACTTCCACGTCGCCGGGGCGCGCGATCACGAAGCACGCGATGTGCGCGCTCTTGCCGCCCGGCACCGGCGGCGAGCCGCAGGACTCCGGCTGGGAGGGGTGGCAGGAGCAGCGTCCGTCGCCGCCCATCGCCATCGCGGCCTCCATGGCGGCCATCACCTTCTGGCCCATGTCGCCGGGCGTGGCCAGGAAGGCCGACTCGCAGTCGGCGACGACCGGCGCGCCGGTCAGCACGTTGCCCTGGATGGCGTAGGCGAAGTCGCCTTGCCGGCCGGTGACCCCGCCGAACCAGGTGCCGCACGTGCTGCCGGAGTAGCTGACGGAGCGGCCGATCATGTCGACCAGGCCGATCTGTCGGCGGGACCACAGCGGATCGTCCACCATGATGATGTCCAGGATTTCCTGCGGCGGCACGCCCATTTCCATCAGGTTGTGGATGATCAGCCGCGTGCCAGGCGCAACCGCGAAGGACTGCGTGGCGCCGATGCCTGTTTCGGTGGAAATCACGCCGATCGCCTTCAGCAGATCGTAGTTCTCGATGCAGGTCGCCGAGGCGATGCAGACCTCGCCGGTCCGGAGGTTGACAACCACCAGGGACCAGGTGGCCAGTGCCTGGGAGGCGAGGAGGATCAGGGCGGCCAGGATCGGGAGGAGGCGTTGGCGCATGACGGGGATCCCTCAAGGATACCCCGCAATGCCCGGAGCGCCGGTCCGGAGCATTGACGGCCCCGGCGGGGCGGCCTAGGCTTTTCGCTTCCCTTACCCGGCCGCGGCCCGGCCAGATCGCACGGACCCATGATTCGCACGCCCATTCTGCCCTTCCTCGCAGCCCTGGCCCTGACCGGCGCCAGCTGCTCCTCCTGGAATTCCAACGTTCACGCCCCGGCCTTCGCCGCCGGCACCTACCGCCTGGGCGGCAGCGCGAACCTGAATTTCCAGGACAACGAGTTCAACGGGACGGACACCGACACCCTGGGCGGCAGCGCCGATCTGGGACGGTTCTTCACCTCGAACCTCGAACTGGGCCTGCGCGGCGCCTACTCCAACTCCGACAACGGCACCGTGGAGACCGACGCCTCCTCGCTGGCCGCGTTCGCCCGCTGGTACACCTCCAGCAAGGCCGTCAGCCGGCCCTGGATCGAAGTCGGCGGCGGCGCGGGCAGCGTGGACAACGGCGCCATCGACGTCAGCGGCACGGTGCTCTTCTTCGCCTTCGGCCTCTCGCACTTCCTGACCGAGTCCGTGGCGGCGGAAGTGTTCGCCCGCCAGTCGGTCGGCGACTACGACGACGGCATCGAGAGCGACACGCTCGACATCGGCATCGGCTTCTCCCTCTTCTGGTAGGCCCCGCCGCTCATGCGCACCGCACCGTTGCTGCTCGCGGCCCTGCTGCCGCTCCTGGCCTCCTGCTCGACCGCGGGCGACGGCTTCGAGGCCGGCGCCTGGCGCCTCGGCCTGGGCATGGACTTCTGGGACGAGACCTCGCTCAACGACCAGGACGCCGATCAGGACGTGATCACCGCCGACGTGGGCAAACTGCTCGGCGAGCATTCCGAATTCGGCATGCGCATCACGAGCGGCGACATGCCCGACGAAGACGTCGAGACCGCCTCGATCGGACCCTACTATCGCTGGTACTTCAATCCGCTGCTGAGCATCCGGCCCTGGGTCGACGCCGGCGTGAGTTTCGCCGGCCTGGATTACGGCGCGGGCGACGAGAGCGGCTGGGAATGGTCGGCGGCCGTCGGCGCTTCGTGGTATTTCCTGCGCAATCTCGGCCTCGAGGCCTGGCTGCGCACGACCAACGGCAACTTCGAGCTGGACGAGGTCTTCACGACGCAGGCGGGCGCCGGATTGTCCTTCCTCTGGTAGGGCGGCCTACTCGGGGAACAGGCGCGGAGCGAGATCGGCGGCGCGCCACAGCGCCAGCCTCCGGCTGCCGCAGGCCTGCAGGCTGATCGCGCCCTCGCTCAGCGGCGCGCCGGCGTCGTCCGCCAGCAGCAGCGCGACGAGTCCGTCGGGATGGTCCGCCAGCCAGCGGCGCTGCGCTCTCGGCGCGCCGGGATTCGCGACGGGCGCGCGCAGCCGGCCCAGGAAATGGAAGTGGCCGTGGTACTTCGCGCCGAAGAAGGCGGTGGCCCGGCCCTGCGCCTGGGCGGCGGCGAACTCCGCAGCGGGCGGACGCAGGTCGTAGCGCTCCTGCAGGGTCGGGCGCAGCGCCGCGTAGCCCGCCGCGATCAGCAGCGGGCCGAGCAGCGCGAGTCGCGCCAGCCGGTGCGGCGCGCGCGCGAGGCGCGGCGCGGCCGCGAGAGCGAGTCCGCCCAGCGCCGGCAGGAGATAGTGCGGCTGCTTGCCGCTCACGGCGGAGAAGAGCAGCAGCGCCGGCACGAAGGCGCAGAGGCCGAAGCGCGCGAGGGCCCGCTCACCGCCGTCCCCGGCGCCCGGCGCGCGGCGGCGCCACAGCGCGGGCGCCGCGCACCAGGGCAGCGCGAGCGCCGGCAGCAGCGCCAGATACCACCAGAAGGGCCGGGCGTGGGCGAAGGAGTCCTGCAGGCGCCCGGCGGTCTGGCCGAACAGGATCGCCCGGCCGTACTCCTCGCCGCCGGCGCGCGCCGCGGGAAGCGCCCACGCCAGCGCGAGCGCGCACGCGGCGGCGAGCGCGAGCGCGAGGCCGGCCCACGCGCGCGCGCCGCGGTTGCGCGGCGCGGCCCACCACGGCAGCAGTAGCGCCGGCGGAAGGATGGAGATCAGCGCCGCCGGTCCTTTGGTCAGAATCGCGGCGGCGGCGGCGAGCGCGAAGATCGTCCAGCCGCGGCGCGGCGCGGGCGCCGTCTCCGGCGCGGCGGGGCACGCGCGCAGCAGACCGAGCCAAGCCAGGAACACGAAGGCCGCCAGCCACACGTCGAACAGGATGCTGGAGGCGTAGAGCTGGAACGCGAAGCCGCCGCCGAAGAGCAGGAGCGCGCAGGCCGGCGCGCGGTCCGAATCCGGCGACAGCGCGCGCGCGACGCGAGCGATCAGGACCAGGGCCAGCGCGGCCCCGAGCGCCTGCAGCAGGCGCGGCCACCACGCGTTCACGCCGAAGATCTCCCAGCCCAGCCGGTGGCCCCAGAAGAGCAGCGGCGGCTTGTGAGAGTAGGGCTCGCCGTTGAGCGCCGGCACCAGCCACGCGCCGCCCGCGTGCATCTCCCACGAGACCGAGAGATAGCGCAGCTCGTCCGGCGCCACCAGCGGGCGCGCGAACCAGGCGGAAGCGATCGCTGCGGCGCTCAGCAGCCAGAATCCGCGCGTCAGGCTCATGCGCCGGCGTCGTCCTGCTTCGCGCGCTGGATCAGGCGCAGGTTGCGCAGATAGATCAGCAGGCCGCAGGACTGTCCGGCGATGAACACAGGATCGCGCCGGTGGATGGCGTAGGCCAGGAGCACGGCGCCGCCGCCCACCGAGAACCACCAGAACGCCAGCGGCACGACGCTGCGGCGCGCGCGCTCGGATGCGATCCACTGCACCAGGAAGCGGCCGAAGAAAAGCGCCTGCCCGCCGAAGCCGACCGCGACCCAGACTTTTTCCGCGGTTGTCAAATCAGCTCCTCCGCCTCGGGCCGCCGGTTGCGCCGCTGCAGCCACTTGACGCCGATGAGATCGGCGGCGCCGGCGCACGCGCGGCTCCAGGTGCCGTACTTGGTGCGGCCGTGCGCGCGCGGCCGGTGGTTCACCGGAATCGAGACCGCCGCGCCGCCGGCCCGGCGCATCAGCGCGGGAAAGTAGCGGTGCTGGTGGTCGAACCAGGGCAGATCCAGGTAGGCGGCGCGGCCGAAGAGCTTGGTGCCGCAGCCGGTGTCGGGCGTGTCGTCCTCGAGCCACCAGGCGCGCAGGCCGTTGGCGCAGCGCGAGACCAGGCGGCGCCAGCCGGAGTCGCGGCGAGCGACGCGATGGCCGATCGCCAGCCAGGGCTGGTCGGGCCGCAGGCCCGCCGGCCGAGCGCGCCAGAACTGCGGCAGATCCGCCGGATCGTTCTGGCCGTCGCCGTCGAGCGTGGCGATCCAAGGATGGCGGGCGGCGCGCACTCCGGTGCGGATCGCGGCGCTCTGGCCGCACGGCCGCGCGTGGCGCAGCGCGCGCAGCCGCGCGTCGCCGCGCTTGAGTTCGCGCAGCAGCGCGGCGCTGCCGTCGGCGCTGCCGTCGTCCACGATCAGGACCTCGTGCTCGATCGGCGCCAGCGCCGCGTGGATCTCGCGGATCAGCGCGCCGAGATTCTCCGCCTCGTCCCGGGCCGGCACCACCACGCTCAGGGATTCCGGAGGGGCGGCCTCGTCCGGGAGGCTGAATCCGGCGCTGGGCTGGCTCACACTCCCGGTCAGCCCCGCTGCGGGCGGGCGGGGCCGAGCGCGCGCTTCGCGGCGCCGAGACTGCGCGTGCGCAGCGTCTCGAGCCGGCGCATGAGAGGCGAGCGAACCGCGGCTTCTTCCTCGCCGCTGAGCGCCGCAGCCTGCACTCCCGACGGCAGCCAGGCCAGGAGCAGCTCGAGATCGTGCGCTTCGCCCAGATCCAGGGCCAGCCGGGTCAGTTTTTTGGCCGGAGGCGAGCCCTTCGGCGCGGCCTTGCCCAGCAGTTCGAGCTGCAGGCCGGCGCGCTTCAGCCGCCGCCGCAGCCGGTGGAAGTTCTCGCCCGAGGGCTGCTCCAGCGCTTCCGCCAGCGCGCGCTGCGCCCGCTTCCGGCTCTGCTCGAGCCGGCGCCGCACGTGGCGCTTGCGGATGCGCCCTTCGAAGAGCCGCGCCATGCGCGCGGCGCGCAGTTCGAAGGCGCGGGCGAGGAGGCCGGCGTCCGGCGCGGGGGCGGGCGCGGCACCCGGGGCCGCGGCGGCCGCCGTCAGGACGCGGTCCCAGATCGGGGCCGAAGACGGCCCGGCGCGGCGGCGCAGGCGCCGCAGGCTCTCGGTCAAGGCCTCGGCGTCGCGAGCCGGCGCCAGCAGCAGGGACTGGCGCCGCAGCCAGGCTTCCTCGCGGCGCAGGGCCTCGCGGCCGATGCCGTCGCGGGACAGCGCCAGGATCGCGCGCAACTTCTTGATCTTGGCCCGCACGCGCGAGCGGTCCTGCGCCGGTTCCGGAGGGCTGGCCGCCGACTTGCGCAACTCCGCGGCGACGGCGCGGCATTGCTCCTCGGCCAGCCGGAGCAGTTCGGCGCCGAGGTCCGCGTCAGGGTCGAGGCGTTGGGTCATGACGGGGCTTTGCTCTCAAGATAGCAGCGCAGCGCCGAGTCAGCGGGCAGCGGCTTCGGCGCGCAGGCGCGCCGCGTCCTCGCGCACCCGCCCGAAGAGCTTGTCCATCAACTCCTGGCGCCGCGCGAACAGGCGGAAGCCTTCGGCGGGGCGCAGGTAGCCCGCGGCCTCCGGATGGCGCTCGAGCAGGACGGCCTCGCCGAGCTCGGCGCGCAGGCGCTCGAGGCGGGCGCGCTTGTCCAGCAGGGCCTTGGCCAGGATCGGCATGACGATCGAGTAGTCGCAGGACAGGCTCTCGGTGGTCTGGCGGTAGTGATCCTTGTCCACCTTGCCCCAGGTGACGGCTTCGGCCGGCGGGCAGGAGGAGAGCGATCCGTCGGTGACCGGAGCGGTCGTGATCTGGATGTCGTAGAGGAAGCCGCGGATGCCCGCGAAGCCGAAGACCTGGCCGAGCGCCGGCTCGGGCTGGAGGTTGTAATTCTTGGGCACGCCGCCGCCGAGGATCAGGGTGCCGAGATTCTTGGGCTCCGACTCGAACAGGCCCCAGTGGTGGTAGGCGCAGCTCTCGAAGACCTCGGCGTGCAGGTCCAGGTCGAAGGCGTGGGCTTCGCCCAGGGCCTCGCGCATGGCCCACAATTTGACCGAATTGAGGAAGATGCTGCCGTCGCCGGGGGCGCCGACGAAAATGGGAATGGATTTGCGCGCGCACAGGGCCAGCAGGCCCTCGCGGGCGCCGCGCGCCTGCTCGGCGCGGGCGTAGTGGCGGCCGAGGAGGTTGCGGAACTCGCAGCCCGTCATGCGGCGCTGGAACTCGGGCAACCGCAGCAGCGCGCACAGCCAGGCGTCGGTGTCGAGCAGCACCGACTCGGGAAAACCGACGTCGGTGATGCGGATGATCTCGTCGTCGCGCAGAGCGCCGTCGTCGCCGAAGATCGGCACTTCGACGAAGTCCTGCTCGCCGACGCTGGCCAGGGCGCGGTGGCCGTCGTGATAGCAGATGGCGTCGGTCACCGAGATCCAGGCGAACCAGCCGGAGTCGAGCAGGGGATTCAGCCAGGCGTAGTGCTGGCCGCTCGCGGTGACCGGCCCGCTGATGGCGAGGGTCATCGGCAGGCCCTGCCCGACGCACTCGTCGAGCAGCTTCCAGACTCGCCGCAGATAGCCGCCGCCGAAGGAGGGGTAGCTGCCCTCGAGGAGATGGTCGAGGTGGCGGCTCTCGCCGACCGGACGGTGGGTCAGAGGCGCGCCGGCCTGACTGCAAGCGGCGCGCGGCGCCGGATCCTTGCGCGTTGCCATGCGCGGATGATAAGGCCCCGGCGCCCGGAGCGCGCGGGCGCGGGGCCGGTCCCCGTTCAGTCGTAGTTCTCGAACACTCCGATCACGTCCGTGTATCCGCCGGAATCGCCCAGGGAGAAGCAGGCCGGGGGATTCTCTCCGACTTCCGGCAGATAGGTGATCACGCAGTCCAGCAGGCCCTTGCAGAATTCCAGGATCACCAGCTGGCCCTCCACCGTGACGAAGCGCAGGAGGTCCACTTCCTTGACCAGCGTGAAGCCGGTGATCGAGGTGGGATCCGCGTCGCTCTTGATCTTGCTGCCGGGCGCGATCAGGCCGACGTGCTCGTAGACGCCGCCATTCCCGCCGCCGATGGTGGTGCCCTTCTTGAGGTGCACGAGGTTGCTGTTGCCCAGGCGCGGGTTCTGCGCGAAGGGGCTGAGCACGACCAGGCCGCCGTTGAAGTGGCAGTTGGTGAGGGTGAGAGTCTGGTCGTTGGTGAGGGTGACGACCACGGTTTCCTCGTAGGTCAGGCCGTTGAGGCGCCAGACGGTGTTGCCCACGTTGTGGGGATTCGTGAGGTTGACCTGGTTGGCGCGCGGCGCCGCGAATTCATCCAGATCCCACGAAGGCATCACGGAATTGGCGGTGATCACCGTTTCTTCGCCCAGCCACTGGTAGTTCTCGAGGTCGGTGCGGTACTTGAACACCGTGCCGTCCACGCCGGCGCCGACGAACTGCTTGAGGCCGTCGCCGGACGGGCCGTGGCCCGGGGCGTAGTGGCCCTGGCCTTGGGCGTCGAACATCCAGTCGTCGCACTTGAAGGCCCGATCCACGAGCAGCACGTTGCCGTGGACCATGCCGTTCGTCATCTTGAAGTCCTGGCCGAGGAAGATCAGGGCCATGGTGGCTCCGCCGCCGTCGCCGGAGTACACGCGGATGCCGCCGTCGAGGCGGGCGGCGCCCTGGCCGTGAGTCCCGGCCACCTTGACGACGTGGACGTCCTCGCCGAACGCGCTGCTCTCCTCGAGCGCCGCGCTGACGGTGAACTTGGAGCCGTCCGGCAGCGCGATTCCCTCCGGACCGGTGCCGGTCCAGAGCGAATTCAGCAGCAGCTGCCGCTGGGCGTACTCGATGCCGGATTCGGCCGCGAGCTCGGCCCGGAGGGCGTCGGCGCCGTCGCGCTCGACTTCGACCCGGTCGTAGACCGAGCCGGCGAAGCTGACTCCGGCGGCGTAGAGGATGAAGGCGAAGACCGCGGCCGCAAGGAGAATGGAGCCGCGCTGGGAACCTGGAATGACCAATCGCATGGAGTGCGAGCAGGACGGTAGAGGGTTATGCCCCGCTCGCATTCTTCTGCGGACGGCCGCCGCCGCACTTGAGGCCTACTCGAAGTCTTCGTAGAGGCTCAGGATCTCGGTGGTCGAGGCCGGGGCGCGGTAGCCGAACCAGGGCGGCAGGTTCTCCACCACGTCCGCGTCGTAGTTGAAGGTGCACTTGCGCATGTCCTTGCAGTCGTTCAGGATCACCAGCTGGCCGTTGATGGTGCTGTTGCGGAACAGATCCACTTCGTTCACCAGGCTGAATCCGCTGATGACGTTCGGATTGGTCTCGTTCTTGAGGTTGCCGCCGGGCGCGATCAGGCCGATGTTCGGCGCCGCTCCTTTGCTGCCGCCGCCGATGGTGGTGCCCTTCTTCAGGTGCACGAGGTTGCGCGAGCCGGAGCGGAAGTCGTACGTGTCCGGGCACAGCACCACGAGCCCGCCCTTGAAGGTGCAGTTGGTCAGGGTGACGGTCTGCTTGTTGAGCAGGTTGATGACGACCGTCTCCTCGAAGGTCTGGCCGTCCAGATTCCACGCCTTGTTGCCGACGTTGTGCGGATTGGTGAGGATCACCTTGCCCGGACCGGGCTGGGCGAGCTCGTCCAGGTCCCAGGATGGCATGTTGGTGTTGCTTTCGATCAGCACCTCCTTGCCCGTGGTCTGATAGTCGCCGACGTCGTCGCGGTACTTGTAGACCGTGCCGTCCACCTCGGTGCCGCCGAGATCCTTGTCGCCGTCCTCATCCGGTCCGTGCGAATCGGCGTAGTAGCCGTCGCCGTAGGAGTCGAACAGCCAGTCGTTGACTTTGTAGGCCTTGTCGGCGAGCAGCAGGTCGCCGTTGACCTGGCCGTCCGACATCTTCACGTTCTGGCCCAGGAACAGGAGCGCGTAGGGATACGCGCCGCCGGTGGAGGGGGACACGCGCAGCACCGTGCCGAAGCGGTGCACGCCTTCGCCGCTGTGCCCGGTGACGGAGCAGGAAGCCTCGGTCACGCCGCCGCCCACGTCCTCGACGCTCTTCATCGCGACGACGAAGCTGCTGCCGCCGGCGAGCGTCACGCCTTCGCCGGAAGTGCCCTTCCAGGCTGGGTCGAGCGCGAGCTGGCGGCGCGCGAACTCCAGCCCGGACTCGGAGGCCATCTCGGCGCGCAGGGATTCGGCCTCGTCGCGCGTCAGCGCCAGCTGCGTCCGCACCGACGCGCTCATGGACGCGGCGAAGAGGATCACCACCCCGGTCACGAGCAGGGTCAGGAGAAGGACCATGCCGGAGTTCCGGCCGGAACCGCGGAGGCGGCGTGCCATGGGAGGAGCGCCGGGGCGCCTACTCGAAGTCCTCGTAGATGCTCAGGACCCGCGTGGTGGCGGTGCTGCCGCCGCCGCTCCCGAACCATTGCGGCATGTTGGCCGTCACCGCCGGGTCGTAGGTGATGGTGCAGCCGCTGAGGTTCTTGCAGCCGTTGAGGATCACCATCTGGCCGCTGATGCTGGCGTTGCGCAGCAGGTCCACCTCGTTCAACAGGTGGAAACCGTTCAGCGTGTTGGCATCGCCCTCGTTCTTGAGGTTGCCGCCCGGCGCGACCAGGCCGATGTTCGGAGCGACGCCGTTCGTGCCGCCGCCGATCGAGGTGCCTTTCTTGACGTGCACGAGGTTGCGGGCGCCCGAGCGGAAGTCGTAGTCCTCGGGGCACAGGACGACCAGGCCGCCCTTGAAGTCGCAGTTGGTGAGGGTGACGGTCTGCTTGTTGACCAGGGTGATGACCACCGTCTCCTCGTAGCTGAGGCCTTCCAGGTTCCAGACCTTGTTGCCGACGTTGTGCGGATTGGTCAGCAGCACCTTGCCGGGGCCGGCCACGGCGAATTCGTCGAGATCCCAGGACGGCATGTCGGTGTTGGTTTCCAGCAGCACTTCGTTGCCGGCGGGCTGGTAGGCCAGATCCTCGCGGTACTTGAAGACGGTGCCGTTCACCGTGGTGCCGTCGAGCTTCTTCGTGCCGTCGGAAGTCGGGCCGTGCGAATCGGCGTAGTAGCCGTCGCCGAAGGCGTCGAAGAGCCAGTCGTTGACGCGGTTCGCGCGGTCGGCGAAGAGCACGTCGCCGTTCACGACGCCGTCCGACATGGCGAAGTCCTGGCCGAGGAACAGCAGGGCCGCGGTCGAGAGGCCGCCGTTGGTGGGGGTGACGAGCACCTGCGTCGAGAACTTGTGCACCGCCGAGCCGGAGTAGCCCGTGACGGAGAAGATCGCCTCCGTGGCGCCGCCGGAGACTTCCTCCGCGCTCTTGACGCTGATCACGAAGCGGCTGCCGTTGGCCAGCACCACGCCGCCGGCGTCGGTGCCGGCCCATTCGACGTCGAGTGCCAGCTGGCGCCGGGCGAACTCGATGCCGGCCTCGGAGGCCATCTCGGCGCGCAGGCTCGCGGCTTCGTCGCGGCTCACGTTGATGCGCGAGCGGGTCGTGCCGCTGAGGGTCGCCGCCAGCAGCACCAGAACGCCGGTGAATACCAGCACCAGCACCAGAATCATGCCGGAATTCCGGCGCGAGGCTTGGGAGGAGGTGAACATGATGGATTGGATGGGTGAGAAACGCGGTGTGAAAGCGATCAGGCGTCGTGGATGCGGACCAGGGTGGTTCCGGCGAGCTCGAGGGTGCGCTCGGCGCTGACGCCCTCGGCGCCGGCCTCGGAGCCGCTGTCCAGGCCCATGACCCACTCGAGAGTGAGGCGCTCGATGACGGTGACGCCGTTGATGTCGGCGGTCTCCGTCCCGACCTCGAAGGAGCGGACTTCCTCGAGGAGGACCTCGGTGGTGGCCCCGTCGGAAATCGTGAAGCGCTCGTCGTCGGGGCTCCAGGCGTAGGTGACCCAGCCCGGGGCCAGCGAGCCGGTGGTCAGGACCTGGATGGTCCAGCCGGCGTCGGCGTCGCCGGCGACGGTCAGATCCGAGCTGTAGCGCACGTCCTTGAGCAGCCGGTCCATGACGCGGCGCGCCTGCACGTGGGTGTGCATCTGCACGTCGCCCTCGCGCACCACTGCCACCGTCTCGGAGGAGGAGTAGATCGCGCCGTAGAGCAGGATCATGGCGACGGTGACGGCCAGCATCACCTCGATGATGCTGAAGCCGGCGCGGAGGGACTTGCGGAGGATCTGCATGGGAGCCTTAGTTTTCCGGCGCCGCGGTGACGCGGCCGGTCAGGGCCTGAATGGAGAAGAGCCAGGAGTCGGCGCCGGAGCGGATCCGGAGCTGGCTGTCGCCGGCGGTGCGGCCGTTCGGCAGGAAGACGGTGTCCGGCTCGGCGCCGTCCACGATCTCGAAAGTGACGCCGGTGTCGAGGCGCCGCCAGCCGTTCTCGTCCGCGCCCGGGCCGTCCACCCACGCGCCGTTTTCGCGGACCACCCGCCAGGCGGAGTTGTCCACGTCCACGTCGAGGGTGACCTGCTCCCAGATGCGCACCGAGAAGGAGCGCGCGCGCGCCGCGTCCGCCACCAGGAGGCGGGCGGTCGCGCCGAGCACGTCGCGGTTGTTCATGCTGGGCACGGCGATGCCGAGCAGGATGGCCCCGAGGGCCATGACCATCAGGACTTCGATCAGCGAGAAGCCGCGCTCTAGTGATCGGTTGCGAGCCATACCGCCTCCAGGGCCTGCCGGCCGTCGAACCATGCGCTGACGGTGACCTGCCGCGTGCGCGAATCCTCGGCGGCGACTTCCACCGCGGGGTCGTAGTCGTCCACCGGGGTCACCTCGACCTGGATGGAGAAGCCGGCGGCGTCGGGCATCGGATCGCCGTTGCCCAGCACCGGGTCGTAGGTCACGCCGTCGCGCGCGTCGAGTTCCTCGATGCTGTCCTCGAAGGTGAATTCGCGGAACTGCCGGATGACCGCCGCCGAGAGCGAGGCGGTCTGCGTGCCGGTGACGGTGGACATGCTGACGCGCAGCGAGGCCGCCGCGGTCGTCGCCACCAGGAGAATGAGCACCACGGCCACCGAGACTTCGATCAGCGTGAAGCCGCGTTGCGCACGGGAGCGGGAGCGTTGTTTCATGGGGAATCCTCAGGCGACGAACTTGGCCATGGTGAGGATGGGCGTCATCAGAGCGACGACGATGAAACCGACCACCGCGCCGGCCAGGACCACGGTCGCCGGGCCCAGCAGGGAGGTGAAGGTGTTCAGGGCCGCCTGGGTCTCGCGCTCGAGGAAGCCGGCGGTGCGGCGCAGGCTCTCGTCGAGCGTGCCCGAGTTTTCGCCGGCGACCACCATCTGCACGAGCGCGGGCGGCAGGTCGGCGCCTTCGAAGGCGACGTAGAGCGGGCGGCCGTCGCGCACCACTTTGCCGGCCTCGTCCCAGACGCGCTGCAGGCGGGGCAGCTGCGACACCTGGCGCGCGTGCTCCAGGCCGGTGAGGATCGGCACGCCGGACTCCAGCGTCAGAGCCAGGGTGCTGACGGAGCGCGACAGGTAGGCCTTGAAGATGAAGTCGCCGATGACCGGCGCGTGGCTCACGGCGTCGAACATCGCCGCGCGCGACTTCTTCGACTTCACGGCGACGATGATGCCGACGATGATGGCCAGCGCGGTCGCGCCGACGACCTGCGGCGAATCGCGCAGCACGTGGCTCGCGCCCAGCACCAGTTTGGTGGACCAGGGCAGGAGCTCCGGCTTCTTCATCAGCAGGCTCTCGAACTTCGGCACCAGGAACATCAGGATGCCGGTGGTCATGACGCCGGTCATGATCAGCAGGAACACCGGATAGGCCAGCGCGCCCTTGATCTTGCCGCCGAGCTTGATCTGGTTGTCCAGCAGCTCGATGGCGCGGTCGAGAGCTTCGTCCATGTTGCCCGCCTGCTCGCCGGCGTGCAGCAGGTGCACCACGTACTTCTCGAAGCAGCGCGGCAGGCAGTCGATGGCGTAGGACAGGTCGTGTCCGCTCTCGACGATGTGCGAGATGCGGATCAGCACGCGCTCCGAAGCCGGAGTGTTGGCGTGCTCGATCAGGCAACGCAGGGCCGCCAGCAGCGGCACGCCGGCCGCCAGCATGGCCCGCATCTGGATCAGCAGGTTCAGAGACTCCTTCGGCTTGAGCTTGAGGCGCTCGTCCACCAGGGCGGGGCCTTCGGCCGGCCGGTCCTTGGCGGCGGTAACGCTGCCGCTGATCACGGCTTCGGTCTTGGAGTTCGATTTGGTCAGCATGGGTGTTTAGTGCATCGTGCCGGCGGCGCGAATCGCTTCTTCCAGCGTCGTCATTCCGGCGTTCACGCGGTCGATCGCATCGGCCAGAAGCGGCGTCATGCCGCCCTTCAGCGCCTGCGACCGCACCTCGGTGGAGGAGGGGTTGTTGCCGATGAGGTCCTGCAGGTCGGAGTTCACGCGCATGACCTCGAAGACGGCGCGGCGGCCGTCGTATCCGGTGTTGCGGCAGGAGGGGCAGCCGGATGCGGCGAACCAGGGGCCGGCGGGGTTCAATCCTTCGGCCGAATAGCGCCGCACGACGTCGTTCGGCAGCTCGACCGGGCGCTTGCAGGCGTCGCACAGCTTGCGCACCAGGCGCTGCGCCATCACGGTGCGCAAAGTGCCGGCCACGAGGAAGGGCTCGACGCCCATCTGGATCAGGCGGGTGGCCGCTCCCGGAGCGTCGTTGGTGTGCAGCGTGGCCAGCACCAAGTGACCGGTCTGCGCGGCTTCGACGGCGATCGTCGCCGTCTCACGGTCGCGGATCTCGCCGATCATGATGACGTCGGGGTCTTGGCGCAGGAGGGAACGCAAGCAGAGGGCGAAGCTCAAGCCCGCCTTGTTGTTGACCTGGGTCTGATTCACCCCATCTACGGACCGTTCGACCGGGTTCTCCACCGTCGAAACGTTGATTTCCGGGGTCACGATCTCGTCCAGAACCGAATAGAGGGTCGTGGTCTTGCCCGAGCCCGTCGGCCCCGTCACCAGGACCAGGCCGTGCGGCTGCGTGATGCCTTCGATCAGCCACTCCCGGTTGAGCCCCTTGAGGCCCAGCCGCGACAGCTCGATGGCCTTCGAGGTCCGGTCCAGGATGCGCATCACCGTCTTCTCGCCGTAGACGGTGGGCAGCGTGTTCACGCGCAGGTCCACGTCGCGCTGACGGTCCTTGTAGTGGATGCGCCCGTCCTGCGGCAGGCGCTTCTCGGAGATGTCGCATCCGGCCATCACCTTGATGCGGGCCGTGAGGGAGGAACCCGCCTCGCGCCCCAGCGTGGTCGCGTCGTGCAGGTTGCCGTCCACCCGGTAGCGCAGCATGTAGAACTCGGCGCGCGGCTCGATGTGGATGTCGCTCGCGCCCTCGATGATGGCGTTGACGATCACCTCGTTGAGCCGCTCCTCGGCGTTGGCGTTGTCGTCGACGTTGGTCTCGGGACCGCGGCCGGCGGCCGCCATCGCGCGCTGCAGCAGGTCGAGGCCGGCGGTGATCGCGCTCGGCGACGCGACGCACGCGATGACCGTCATGCCGGTGTGCTTGCGCACCACGTCGGTCGCGTAGACGTCGGCCGGATCCTTGAGCGCGACCGCCAGCGTGTGGCCGAAGCGCAGGAACGGCAGCACGCCGTGGACGCGCATCTCGCTGAAGGGCATCTCGCCGGCGATCGTGACGTCCATCACGCCTTCGCCGACGGGGTTCACGTAGGGCAGCCCGTGCTGCACGCTCAGCGTGCGGCCCAGGTTCTCCTCGGTCAGCACGCCCTGCTCGATCAGGATCTGCCCGATGTACACCTCCGGGCGCTCCTCGTGCAGTCCGACGGCCTGCTGCAGTGCCTCGGCGGTGATGGTGCCGCTCGCCACCAGAAGCTCGCCCAGCCGCATGCCGAGCCCCAGCGCCGGAGAGGTCTCCTCCTCCGGCAGCGGCGCGACGCGCAGGCGGTCGCCCATGCGGAAGGAGCGGCGCGCGGCCCGGATCGCGGCGCTCGGATTCAGGATCGTGATCGGGAAGCCCTGCCGCTCGAGGGCGTCCACGCCCTCCATCAGGAGCTGCAGGCCGGCCGAATCCAGCGTCGTGACGCCGGAGCCGTCCACCTCGGTCGCCTCCGCCAGGCGCAGTTTGCCCCACAGCGCCCGCAGGTCCTCGTTGCGCGAAGCATTGAGGACCGGCGGCAGCGCGTAGGCGCAGGACTGCTGGGAGGGCATGGGGGCGGCGCGGGGGGGGGGAGATCGGGTAGGACGGTTTGGTGCCGGGAGCCGGGGCTACTTGACCTTGGCCGCCTCTTCTTTCTCCGTGACGAACTGCAGCAGCAGTTCGGCGGAACGCAGGCCCGGGCGCTCTTCGAGCGCCAGCAGGCAGGACGTGCGCGCGTTGCTCCAGCGGGAGGCGGCGATGTCCAGGCGGGCCTGCAGCAGGTGGCCGCGCCAGCCGCGCACGCCCGGATCCACCTGGCTCAACTGGAGCTCGGCTTCCTGCGGGCGGTTCAGCTGGCTGAAGCAGCGGGCCAGGCCCAGGTGGGCGGCGGGGGGCACGCTCTCCTTGCCGACCATGAACTGGTAGAGGTTGACGGCCTCCTGCCAGTTGCCGGCGACCTCCGCCGCGCGCGCCGAGGCCAGGATCGGGTCCTCGTTGCGGCTGACGCGGCCGACGTAGTCATCCATGCTCGGCGGTGTGTAGACGGTCGGGTCGATCTTCAGCGCGTGCTGATAGCTCGCCGCGGCGCCTTCCATGTCGCCCTCGGCCAGCATCAGGTCGCCGGCGGCGGCCCAGGAGCCGGCCAGCTCCGGATTCTCGGTCAGCTCCTTCGTCACGAAGTCCTGCGCCCGCTCGCTGTCGCCCATGGTGGCGTAGTGCATCAGGATCGAGCGCGCGAATTCCGGATCCGAGGACACCGAAGCCCACGATTGCTCGAGCTGCTCGGTGGCCTTGGACGGCTGATTGGTCTCGGCCAGCGCGGCGGCGTAGACGAGATTGACTTCCGGATCCGTCGGCGCCGCCGCGGAGGCCCGCGAGGCGTAGACCAGGGCCGACTGCGCGTCGCCTTCGGCGAGGTAGAGGCGCGCCAAGGCGGCGTGGCTCGTGGAGTCGTTCGGATCGGCCTCGCAGGCTTGCGCCAGGTACTGGCGGCCCTCCTCGAGGAGGTCGCGGTCCAGAGCGCGGAAGGCGAAGGTGCGCAGCAGGCCGCCGCGCGCCTCGTTCCACTCGCCGGCGTCCTTGCTGGACGCCGGGCGGGCAGTCACCGCGTTGGTGCGCGAGATCGTGCGCGTCTCGTTGACCTGCTCAGGCTTGGGCTGAGAAGGAGAGGAGGAACAGGCGCCGGCGAAAGCGGCGAGGATCGTGAGCTGGATGGCGTTGGCTTTCATGGCTGTGGCTCCCTACTTCTGGCTGCCTTCGATGATTTCGAGCGCGGCGCGGAGTTCTTCCTCCTCGGCGCGGGTGGATTCGATTTCGCCGCGGCAGTGGCGCACCATCACCGCGAGGTCGGGGTCGGCCGGCATGGCGCGGAGGCCCCATTCGGCCTTGGCCAGAGCGGCCTTGGGATTGCCGTCCGCGAGTTCCGCGGCGGCCTGGGCGTACATGCGGCGCGCGTAGGACGGGCGCAGGTAGCCGTGGTGCGAAGCCGCCAGCTGGGCGCGCGCCGAATCGAGGCGCAGGCGCATCTTGTCGGCCTTCTTCGACATCTCGGTGTCGCCGACGATGTGCGGCGTCAGAAGGACGATGATCTCGCTCTTCTGCATGGTCTGGTTCTCGTTGCGGAACAGCCAGCCGACCCACGGCAGCGAGCCCAGGAAGGGGGTCTGGCTCACGCTCGTGACCAGGGCCTCTTCCATGAGGCCGCCGATGACGATCGTGTTGCCCGCCTTGACCAGGATGTTGGTCGTCACCTCCGAGGTGGACTCTTCCGGCAGGCCGATGTTGTTGATGAAGCCGTCCGACTTCTTCGGGTGGATCTCCATCCGCACGTAGCCGTCCTCGGTCACGAAGGGCCGGAAGACCAGCGAAGTGCCCACTTCCAGGAAGTTCACGCTCTGCTGCGTGCTGGTCTCGGAGGTGGTGGAGGTCAGGTAGGGCAGCTTGCGGCCGACCAGCAGCTGCGCGGCGTGGCGGTTGAGCGTCAGCACCTGCGGGTTGGACAGCACCGTGGCGTTGCCCACTTCCTCGAGGGCCTGGACGAACACGCCGACCTGGTTGCGCAGGATGCCGAAGTGCATGCCGTCGGCGCTCGAGTCGGTGAAGCCGCGCTGCGAGCCTTGGCCGATCCAGCCGTCGAGCGGGTTGGTGACGGTGTCGTAGTCGCCGGCATTGATGCCGTCGGAGATCTGGCCGCTGCCGCCCAGCTCCTGGAAGTCGATGCCGCCGAAGGCGGTGAAGTCCACGCCCAGCTGGAACTCGTCGTTCAGCGACACGGACATGATCGTGGCCTCGACCAGCACCTGCGGCGGCGCGCGGTCGATCTCCTTCACCAGGCCCTGGATCCGCTCCAGGGTGCTCGTGCCGGCGTAGACCACGAACATCTCGCGGTCGGCCAGCTCGTTGCCGCCGGTGTCGGTCACGGACTCGATGCCCTTCTGGCTCTGGAAGCCTTCCACCGCGCTCTCGCCGGTGGCCAGCATCGGCAGCAGCATCGGCACCACGTCCTGCGCCCGCAGGTGGTTCAGGTAGAACACCGAGGGGACGAAGTTGGTGCCCTTCGAGCTGCCGGACGGCTTGGTCGGCAGAGCCTTCACCAGAATGAAGTTGCCGTCCGTCTCGTAGGCGAAGTTGTTGGCCGCCAGGATCTGGCGCAGCGCCTCCTCGACCGGAGCGTCGAAGAAGTTCATGGTCACCGTGCCGAGCACGTCTGGCCCGTAGACCAGGTTCAGCTTGTAGTTCGTGCTGAACATCTCCAGCACGGCTCCCAGGTCCTCGTCCTGGAAATTGACCGTGATGGTTTCGTCAGGGGCGAGGTGACGGAAAGGGAGAGGACGCTCCTGGACGCGCTCCGCGGGCTCCTGGCCCGCCGCGGTCCCGGCAAGGAGGGTCGCCGCCGCCATGGCAGCCAGGAAGAGTTTTTGGTGGTTCATGATGATGATTGCGGATTCAGTCCGCCTTGTCCGGTGCGATTTGAGGTACGGACTGGTCGCGGATGACCAGGGTCCAGGTCCGGCCGCCGCTGCTGAGGATCACCTCGCGCGAGCGGACGCTGGCCAGGAGATAGCGGCCCGAGCCGGCGGCCACTTCGTCGCCTTCGGCGTAGCGGATTCCGTTCAGCACGGCGTAGCGCTTCGAGCCGAAGATCACGGTGCTGCGCAGCGTGATGCCGAGAGTGGAGCCGTCCGCGTGGTTCTCCTCCCACGAGACGGCGGGCTCCTGCGGGGGCGCGGGCTGCTGCGGACGGGCCTGGGCCGGAGGCGCCTCCTCCAGCGCCACTTCGCCGACGTCGTCGGTGAGGCGCGGCGCGGTGTCCAGCATCCAGTTGATCGGCGACAGATCCTCGATCGGTCCTTCGATCACGCGGCGATGCAGCGCGGCCGGCCACTGCGTCATGCGCTCCATGGCCTGCTCGAAGTTGAGGATCGACTTCGCGGAGCGCGGCGCCTTGGCCACGGCGCCCGCCTTCTCCGGAGCGGCGGCCTGCTTGTCGCCGGCGGCGGCGGCCGCGGCCGTGGACTTGGCGGCGCCTTCTTCGCCGCCGAACAGCTGGCGCGACCAGGTGAGGAGGGTGACTCCCGCGAGGATCGCGAAGATCCGCATCTTCTTGCGGTTCTGGCGCGACGCGGCGTTGCCGCCGGGCTTCTGGCTGGCGGTACTCATTGAGCGGACGCCTCCGTGACGATGCCGGGGATGTTGGGGATGATCAGCACGCCGGTGATGCGCACGGTGCGCGCCTTGCCGGCGGCTTCAGCCTTGGGCAACTCCAGCCCGAGTTTCTCGAAGCGCACGTAGTGCTGGCCCTGCTCGAGCTGGTCCACCAGCTTGACGAGCGCGGTGTAGGTGCCCTCGCCGGTGAGGGAGAACTTCGTGAAGTTGGCGTCGTCCTTGTTCGCCATGCGCGCGATCTTCACGCGGCAGCCGAGCTCCTGGGCGGTGGCGAAGATGCGCTTCTGCACCAGGTGCGGGTTCAGGTCGTTGGCCAGGTTGTTGAGCGCGGAGGTGGCCGAGGGCTCGAACTCGGTCCAGGCCTTCTGCAGCTCGTCGCGCTGGGAGGGCAGCAGGCGGTTGCGGCCTTGCACCACGTGGGCCTTGGCCTGGCGCTCGATGAAGAGCTCGCGCTCGGCGAGGGTCGGGCGGACCTGCGTCGCCCACAGCGCGGCCGGAATCACCGCGAAGGAGGCGAAGAAGGCGAGCTTGCGGCGGGAGAAGGAGAATTTCACCGCGCGGCCTCCGGACGGATCTTGGGTTCGGTCATGCCGGGCAGCAGCAGCGCGCCGACGAGCTGCAGCTCCGTGCGCATGGTGTCGCGCATTTCGAGCACCAGCTCGCTGGAGGCGGTGGTCGCGCGGTCGAGCCCGGCGTGCGCGCGCAGGCGCTCCGGCAGCTCGATCAGGTTCTTGTCGCCGTGGACCAGCGCCACGACCTTCATGTGGATCTCGGCGTGCTCGATCTTGTCGCCCTTGCGGCCGACCTGGTGCTCGAGCGCGATCTCCTCGACCCGCACGAATTCTCCGGCGGCCGATCCGAGGTTGGCGAGGATCTGGCCCGCCGCGGGCAGGCGCAGGTGCGCCGCCAGGGGGTCCAGCCGGTCGCCATATTCGTTCATGCGCGCGTAGAGATCGCGCAGCTCCTTGCCGGCGGCGGTCTCCTCGGCGTTGGGCGCCTCGGCCAGGATGGCGGCGCTTTCTTCGCGGCCGGCCTCCCATTTGACGAAAGTCGTGGCGCCGCCGCAGGCCAGCGCGAACAGGGAGACGATCACGACCCGGCGCGGCGTGCGGCGCCGCTCCAGGAAGCTCTCGAAGGCGGACGGAGGCAGGAAGTCGACGGTCTTCATGCTTGGTTGCGCATCGCGAGGCCAAGGGGAACGGTCCAGAGGTGCTCCTCGGCGAGCACTTCTTCCGGGGCCTTGATGCCCAGCTCGGTGAAGGGGCGCGCAACGCGCGTCTCCAGGGTCATCGCCGCGCAGACGGCGTTCTCGACTTCGGGCAGCGAGGCGCCGAAGCCGGTGAGGCGGATGGCCTGGATCTGCTGGCCGCGGTGCCGGTTCGAGAAGTGGCGCACGCAGGCGCGCACCTCCGCCGACAGAGCTTCCATCTCCAGTTTCAGCGCCTGCAGAATCACGCGCGCGTTGCCGACCGCCTGGCGCTGGATCTCCGGCAGAAGCGCCGGTCCGACCGCGGGCTCGGCCTCGGGGCCGTTGGCGGACGCGGCCAGCATCTGGGCCAGGCGCGCGGTGTCCTGGGAGTGGCTCTCGCCGTCGCGCAGCGCCTGGTGCAGCGTGCCGAGCAGGCGCTCGCCGCTCAGGTGCATCTGCTTCAGGAAGCGGATCTCGCCGTTCACCACGATGGAGAACAGCGAGTGGCTGAAGCCGAGGTGCAGGACGCCCCAGGGAGCGTCGGTCGCGGCCATGGTCGGCGCCAGGGCGCGCACGATCGGGAAGGCGCCGGCCTCGAGGCTGACTGGGCGCCACTTGAGCGCCTCCACCGAAGTGAGACAGCGGCGGCGGTCCGAGTTGCCCATCGTGAACACGAGGTACTCCTCGCGCATCTGATCGGGGCCTTCCTTGGCGCCGACCGGATTCAGGGGCAGGCAGCGGAACTCCACGCCTTCCTCGTCCTGCACCGAGCGCGTCGCGGTTTCCTGCAGGATCTGCCCCAGGCGGGCGCGCGACTGCGCGTCCACGGGCACCAGCGAGATGGTGACTTCCTGGCCGGACAGGCCGATCGCGCAGTCGGAACCGCGCAGCTGCAGATCCTTGAGCCGGGGCGCCAGGTTCTCCGCCACCGCAACCTGGCGGCTGCGGCCCTGCGCCGCGACGCAGTGGCTGGCCGTGACCGCCAGGCGCTTGCCGGACTCGCGCAGTTGGAGGATCCGCGTGTCCAGCGCGCCAAAGTGAACGGCGATGGGGGTATGGCGGGAGAGGAGCATCAGTCTTGGGGCGCTTCAGGCAAAGGGCCGGACTTTTGTCGGCAATTCCGACCGCCGACTTGAGCCGCGCCTCCGCCGCCGCGCGCCTAGCCCGGGCCCCGCAGAATCGCGGCCGCCAGCGCGCACAGGCCGACGAAGGCGAGCGCCGCGATCAACGCGGGCAGCGGGCGGCGGGCCAAGGGGTCGCGCACGATTACAGATCCCAGATCGGGTCCCCGTTGGGGTCGTTCTCGGTCGAATTCGCGCGGAAATCGCCGGTTTCGGCGAAGTAGACCCAGCCGGTGGTGTCGTCCGCTCCCAGCATCGTCATGCCCGGCGCGAGCACGAGGACCGTGTCCAGGTCGTTGAAGGGATTCGTGCCGATGTCGTCGGTCAGATAGGGGCCGTAGGCGAATCCGGGCGTGCCGGCCTCGGCCGTGTCGCCGTCTTCGTTCGTCGCCAGCCGCAGCTGCTCGATGAACGTGTCCGCGGACCAGACGCCGCCGCTCTCGCCGGGGAGCTGCTCCTCGTGCTGGAACGAGTAGAAGTTGATGGCGGTGCGCGCGCGCTCGAGGATCTGGCGCGTCGAGGCGGCCTCGGCGTCGGCGACGGCGCCGTCGAACACCGGCACGACCATTCCGGCCAGCAGCAGCACGATGGCCGCTGCGATCACGATTTCGATCAGGGTGAAACCGCTGCGTGAGGCTCGGAGTGCGTGCATGGGGGCGGACCGGCCAACGCCGGGGTTCCGCTTCCCTTTTCGGCCGCTCCGGATCGCGCCTTGAGCCCCTCGCGGCCCGTCAGGGCAGGAATTCCTTCGCCTTCTTGAGCTTCGCCGGCAGGTACTCCTCGATCACGAAGTTCAGCCCCCACTTGGCGAATGCCTGCTGTTCGGCGCGCACTCCCATCTCCAGCATCTGCTTGAGCGCCTTCTGCCACTTCGGGAAGGCCTGGAAGAAGGGGTCGTTCTTGAGCGCGTCCTTGGCCCGCTTGACGTCCACCAGCTGCAGCGGGTGGGTGGCGTCCTCGAGCTTGAAGTCGATGATGTCCTGCGGCGTCACCCCCATGAAGCGGGCGGTCGGCACGCTGAAGTCGCGGTTGACGTGCACCGACAGGCCCGAGCCCACCTTCAGCGTGCGGTAGATGTTGCAGATGCCGTAGGGATCGCAATCCACGAAGGCGTAGACCGGCAGCTTCAGGTCGTCGGTGAGGCGGCGCACGAAGCGGCGCGTGGCGCGCGTCGGCACGCCGCCCATCTCCACCAGGATGCAGTTGGCCGAGCGCCAGTAGCGGTGGTGGTTGAGGCGCTGAAACATGCCGCCGGTCTCGATGGCCAGCACGAAGGCGGCGCTGGATTCCAGCACCAGATGGTCCGTGGACGAGGGAATCGTGTAGGCGCCCGAGCCCATCGCCGTGCAGTCGGAGCGGATCGGCGCGTCGGTCTCCGGATCCCGGTCCACCACGATCAGCGGCCCGACCACGCTGCCGCCGTGCTCCTCGGGCACGAAGCGCAGCGTTTCGCGCGTCACCTCCTTGATCGCGAACATGGCCTCGATGTCGTCGAGCACCGTGTCCGACTCGGTCTGCTCGTCGAACTTGGCGTCGCCCCAGTTCTTGCTGACGTAATAGGCTTCCCGCTTCGTGGCGAAGTCATCCTTGCTGACCATCTCCTTGGCCAGCGACATCAGGCGCAGAGTCTGCGCGAAGGTCTTGACCGAGTTGACGTCGAGAGTCCGGGTCTTGAGGTTGCCCTTCATCTCGAAGTAGCCGGCCTTGGGGTCGTAGGCCACGTTCTGCAGGTTGCGCTGCGGCATGACCAGGTCGGGCAGATCGCCCTTCTTGGCCTGGCCGTAGACCCCGCGCGCGACCTCGCCGATGGACGTCAGCGCGACCTGCTTGAGGTGCGCGGCGCGGTCGTCGCGGCTCTTCTTGCTCTTGGCGGCCATGGGACTTCCTCAGATGGTGCGGGTGGTTTCCATGGTGTCGCGCAGGGTCTGGACCGTTTCCTCGCGGTCCTTGTCCGTCAGCCCGAGGATCTCCTGCAGGCCGATCCCGACGTGCGGCAGGTACATGTCAATGTAGGAGCGCTTCTCGAATTCGCTGGCCACGCGCCGGCCCTTGCTGATGTGCTGGCCGAGCTTGCGCCCCGCCTCCTGGAGGGCCAGCTTCACTTCCTTGATGATCTCCGGATAGGGCGCGATCGCCTCCTTGGCCTCGCTGGTGTAAGGCACCCACACGCTGGCCATGTGCACCAGGATCACCGCCGAGCCCACCGGCAGCGCGCCGCGCGGCTGCTGCAGGCCGTAGTTCTTCCACGCCGTCTGAATGATGGCCTTGGTGAAGCCGCAGGCGCTCTGCTGGAACAGCAGCGGCACGCGGTTGGCGAAGCGCAGGATGCGCACCGGCTCGTCGGCCGCGCCGAGCAGATCCTCGGTGTCGGCGGTCCCCTTCTTCTTGGTGCGCGTGATGCGCCCCTTCTCGTCCACGTCGAGGCGCTCGTCGCCCGGCTTCGACCACGCGATGCCGACCTCGATCTGGAAGGGATTGCCGCGGTAGACCGCCGGCGGCCGCGAAGTGAGCGCGTAGAAGTCCGCGTCGCACTCCTTCATCAGGCCCTCGCGGATGCGCTCCTCGCCGATCGGCGACAGGCAGTTGGTCGGCGGCGCGCTGATGCGCGTCTTCTGGATGGCCCGGTACAGCGCGTCGGCCTCTTCGCGCGCAATCCGCGACGGATAGGCCTTTTCGGACAGTTTCGCGTTCTTGCAGATCTCCTCGGCCACCTTGCCGCCGACGCGGCAGAACTCTTCCTGCAGGAAGCCGGACAGGGTGCGGCAGCTCGTGTCCCGCAGCATCTTCATCAGCTCGCCGAGCTCGACGCCGTAGGGGTGGGGCTTGATCGGCTCGCCGCGGGCCGGCAGCTCGTGCACCGCGCGCTCGTAGACGCGCGCCTCCTCCATGCCCGGCGCCTTGTAGACGATGCGCGTGTGCGGATTGGCGACGGCCGTCTGCTTGACGTAATCGTCCACCGAGCGCAGGCCCTTGACGTAAGTGGCCTCGAGATCGGCTTCGAAGCGCGTGCCGTGCTTGAGGTGCCACTCGGGCAGCTCCTCTTCCAGCGCGATCACGGGCTTGTTCTTCGAGAAGTCCATCTGGATCTCGAAGCGCACGGCCTTGCCCTTGATGGTCTTCGAGACGATGCGCGGTCCGCGCCCGGTCGTCATCTGCGCGTAGAGGCCGGCGGCCGAGATGCCGATGCCCTGCTGGCCGCGCGACTGGCGGCGGCTGTGGAACTTCGAGCCGTAAAGCAGGCGGCCGAAGATGTTCGGCACCTGCGCCTTGACGATGCCGGGGCCGTTGTCCTCGATCATCACCCGGAAGCGGTCCTCCTCCAGCTGGGTGATCTCGATGCCGAGGTCGGGGAGGATCCCGCCCTCCTCGCAGGCGTCGAGGGAATTGTCCACGGCCTCCTTGATGGTGGTGAGGAGGGCCTTCTTGGGATTGTCGAAGCCGAGCAGGTGGCGGTTCTTGGCGAAGAACTCCGAAACGGAGATCTCGCGCTGAGCCTCCGCCATCTGCTCCGCGGTCTTGTGCGTGCTTGCGGCCACGGGCGTCCTTTTTCACGCGCTGAGGGTTGCGCGCGGTGCAGTCTGGCAGGCCGGGCCTCCGATTTCCACCCGCCCGGAGTTCTGACCCAAGAGAGCGCCTAAACCATTGTCCACAAAGGACTTGTATAAAAGCAATTTTCTAATCACAATCAGCAACATCCTTGCCGATAGGCGGATGGCCCCGCTTCGCGGGCCTTCCCGCCCATGCCTCAACGCAAACCCACCGCCGCGGCCGTCCGCGCGGCCCGCGCCGCCGCCCTCGAGTCCGAGATCGAGCAGTGGCGCCATCTGGTCTGGTACGTCGTCAACCGGATCCGCCCCCGGCTGCCCATGAGCGTCTCCGAGGAGGAGCTCTACTCCGCCGGCCTCTACGGCCTGATGAAGGCCTGCCGTTCCTACGACCCGGCCCGCGGCGCGGTCTTCAAGACCTACGCCTACCACCGGATCCGCGGCGCCATCCTGGACGAACTGCGGCGCCTGGACTTCCTGCCGCGCTCCCTGCGCGATCGCGCCAAGGAGGTTGGCGAGGATCCGCCGTCGGTGCTGGCCATCCCGACCGACGAAGACGGCAACGAATGCCTGCCGGCCCGGCTGGTGGAGGAGGGGGCCGAGCGCTCCGACCTGCACGCGGCCCTGGCGCGGGAGATCGAAGGGCTGCCGGAGAAGATGCGGCTGGTGATGACCCTCTACTATCAGAAGGGCCTGCGCATGCGCGAGATCGGCGAGCAGCTGAGCCTGACCGAATCGCGCGTCAGCCAGATCCACTCGCACGCCGTCCTGCGCCTGCGCCGGATCTTCGACCGCGCCGAAGGCAACTCCCGGCCGGAGTGAAGCGCGGGCCCCGCCGCCGCTAGGATGCGGCCATGGCGGAGCCTGGGGAAGCGCGCGGCCTGCGGCGCGCCGGCGCAGCGCTGCTCTGCGGGGCGGCGCTGGCCTTCCCGGCGGGGGCGGCGCGCGCGGCGCAGGACGCCTTCCCGCTGCCGGAGCGCAGTCCGCGCATCTCCGAGTACCGCATCGAGGCGCGCCTGCTCGAGGACGAGAAGACCATCGAGGGGCGCATCGAGGTGACTTGGCGCAACCCCGGTTCGGTGCCGGCGTCGGAACTGCGCTGGCACGTCTACAACAACGCGTGGGAGCACGCGGACAGTCTCTGGCTCATCGAAGGCCGGCGCCACAATTTCGGCCGCGGCGAGAAGGGCCTGCCCCGCGCCTGGGGCTCGACCGAGGTGCGCGAGGTGCGCCTGCTCGGCGCCGCCGCCGGCGCGGCCGCGGAGGATCTGCACTGGGAGTGGGTGCCGCAGCCCGGCGCGCCCCTCGACCGCACCGTCGCGCGCGTCGCCCTGCCGCGCCCGGTGCCTCCCGGCGGCTCGGTGCGCGTGTCCCTCGCCTTCACGAGCGTCATGCCGCGCGCCTTCCGCCGCAGCGGCTGGGGCGAGAACGGCTACCTGCACGCCGTGCAGTGGTTCCCGAAGCTCGGCGTCTTCGAGCCCGCCGGCGGCGCCTGGCGCTGGAATTGCCCGCCGTATCACTATCTCACCGAGTTCTACGCCGACTTCGCCACCTACGAGCTCGATCTGACTTTGCCCGGCCGCTACTTGGGCCAGGTCGTTGCCACCGGCTCCCCCGATCCCGCTTCGCCCGAGCGCCTGCCGGACGGCCGCGTGCGCTATCTCTTCCGCGCCGACGACGTCCACGACTTCGCTTGGACCGCCGATCCCGAGGCCCTGATCCTCGAGCAGCCCTTCCTGCCCGAGGACTGGCGCGACGAGGCCGAGGAGGCGCGCGTCGCCGCGGCGCTGGGCCTGCGGCCCGAGCAGGTGCGGCCGCAGCCGGTGCGCATGATCCTGCTGCTGCAGCCGGAGCACCGCGCGCTGTCCGAGCGCTACTTCACGTCCGTCGCGCGCTCGCTCTATTACTTCGGGCTCTGGTACGGCTCCTATCCCTATCCCACGATCGCCTGCGTGGATCCGCCGCACGACGCGGGCCAGACCGGCGGCATGGAATATCCGCGCCTCTTCACCGGCGGCACGAGCCTGGGGCGGCACGAACGGACGCTCTCGCCCGAAGGCGTCACCGTGCACGAGTTCGGCCATCAGTTCTGGTACGGGCTCACGGCCAACGACGAGTTCAGCCATGCCTGGCTCGACGAGGGCTTCAACACCTTCAGCACGCAGCGCGTGCTGGCGCGCGGCTGGCCGCGCGCGCTGGCGACCCACGAGCTGCTCGGCGTCGAGCACCTCGGCCGCGCGCCGCTGGCCCTGCCGGAAGCCGCCGCCGGCGACCTGCGCGCGACGCTCACCCTGGCCCGCTGGGAGTCGCCCGAGATCGTGTTCCTGGGGCCGCTCTCCCTCGAGCTGCGCCGCCGCACCTCGATCGAGCGCTGGATGGCGGAGATGCCGCCGCTCTCCTACTTCCCGCTCGTCGAGTCCGACGCGGTGATCGCCAGCCGCAGCGCGCACGAGCGCGACTGGTCGCAGCCGCTGGCGGTGCCGACCTGGGCGCTGGCCGAGGAGCCGATGCGCCGCGTCAACGCCTACCGGCGGCCGGCCCTGACGCTGGAGACCATGGCGCGCCTGATGGGCGAAGAGCGCTGGACGCGCGTGATGCGCGCCTACCACGCGCGCACCCGCTTCCGCCACGCCCAGCCCGGCGACCTGATCGAAGTGGTGAAGGAATTCGCGCCCGGCACCGCGCTGGTGGGGGGGGGAGAGCGCGTCGAGGTGGACTGGGACGCGTTCTGGACCCAGGCCTACCAGCTCAACGACCGCCTCGACTTCGGCGTCATGGAGCTCAATCAGCGCCAGGAGGCGGACGGCTCCTGGACCCTCGATCTCGGCGTGCGCCGCTACGGCCGCTTCCGCGTGCCGGTCGAGATCCGCCTGACGTGGGAGGACGGCGCGGTCCAGAACTTCGTGTGGAGCGGCACCGCCGACCTCTGGACGCACCGCATCGAGAACAGTCCGCAGCGCGCCGCGCTGCTGATCGTGGATCCCGAGCGCCGCCTGCTGCTCGACCGCGACTGGCTCAACAACGCGCGCCGCGCCCGTCCCGATCCGGCGCCCGCGCGCAACGCCGCGCTGCGCGCCTGGCTGTGGGCGCAGCAGGTGCTGCACTACGCTGGAGGCGTCGGTTGAGCCCGCGCAGTCCGGACACGGCGCCCGCCACCACGCTGGTGGTCGACGCGTTCCCCGGACCCGGCAGTCCGGGCCCGCCGGGCGAGGAGATTCCGTCCGCGCCCTCCGGCATGGCGCATCTGCTCGGCGGCATCCGCTTCGCGCTGGCGCGCCCGCGCATCCTGCTGTTCTTGTGCCTGTGGTCCTGGCTGCTGCCGCTGGCGGTGGCGCTGCCCTACTACGCGAGCGCGCAGGCCCGCCTCGCGGGCGCCGCGGCCGCGGCCGACGAGGGGCCCGCCGATTTCCTCGGCGCGACGCCGGCCTGGATGTTCAGCGAATGGACGCACGCCGGCGCCGGCGAGCTGGCCGGCGCCAGCCAGGCGCTGGGGCCGCTCTATCTCATCTCCAGCCTCTTCGGTCTGCTGATCGCCGCCGGCTGGATGGGCTCGATCGTGCACAGCCGCGATCGCCACGGCCTGCGCGCCTTCCTCGGCGCCGGCGGCCGCCACTATTTCGCGTTCTGCCGCAGCTGGGTGCTGGGCCTGCCGCTGTTCGCGCTGTGGACCTGGCTGGTCTTCGGCTCGCCCGGACAGGCGGTGCTCGCGCAATTCCTCGAGGACGGCCAGCTCGATCTCGCGCACTCGGAAGTCGCCGCGCGGCGCATCGAGCACGCGCGCGAGATCCTCTACGTCGCCGGACTGCTCGCGCTCGAGCTGTGGCTCGACCTCGCCCGCGCCACGCTGGTGGCCGGCAAGCGCGGCTCGGCCATCGCGGCGCTGGCGCGCGGGGCGCGCGAAGGCCTGCGCCGGCCGCTGGGAGTGTTCACGCTGGTCGGCGTCGGACTCGGCCTCGAGATCCTGTGGCTCGCCGGTCTGAAGGCCGGCGGCGAGGCGCTGGCGCTCGGGCCGCTCGCCATCGGCTTGCTGCTGCCCTTTGGCCGCGTCGTGCTGCGCGGCGCGCGCCTTGCGGGGCTGGCCTCCTTCGTGGCGCACGCCGAAGCCGCGCGCCGCGACGCGCGCGCGAGCGGGTCGTCGCCGCCGCTGCCCGAGGAATACGCAGCCCTGTAGAATCCGCGCCCATGGCGCATGCGCTCAAAGGGGCCGCGGTGATCGGCCAGTCCGGCGGACCGACGGCCGTCATCAACCAGTCGCTGGTCGGCTTCCTCCTCGAGGCTTCGCGCCATTCCTGCTTCACCCGCCTGCTCGGAGCGCGCCACGGCGTGAAGGGGATGATGAAGGGGGATCTGGTGGATCTCGCCAAGGAGACTCCCGCCACCCTCGAGCAGGTGGCGCGCACGCCGGCGGCGGCGCTGGGCTCGGTGCGCCAGAAGCCCACCGCCGAGGACGTGGCCGTGATGGTGCAGACCTTCCGCAAGCACGACGTCCGCTTCTTCTTCTACGTCGGCGGCAACGATTCGGCCGAGACCGCCCACATCGTCGAGCAGCAGGCCGCGGCGCAGAACTTCGAGATGCGCTGCTTCCACGTGCCGAAGACGATTGACAACGACCTGCGCGTCACGGACCACTGCCCCGGCTACGGCAGCGCCGCGCGCTTCGTCGCGCACGCCTTCCAGGGCGACGACCGCGACAACCGCTCCCTGCCCGGCGTCAAGATCAACGTCGTGATGGGCCGCCACGCCGGCTGGCTGACCGCCGCCAGCACCCTGGGCCGGCGCAACGCCGAGGACGGCCCGCACCTGGTCTATCTGCCGGAGCGCGTCTTCGATCCGGAGCGCTTCCTGGCCGACGTGCGCGACGTCAACACGCACTACAAGCGCTGCATCGTCGCCGTCAGCGAGGGCATCCACGACGCCGCCGGCACTCCGTTCCTGCAGGTCTACGCGCGCCAGTCCGGCAGCGCGGTGGCCGGCGGCCAGGACAGCCACGGCAACGTGCAATTGAGCGGCACCGGCGCGCTCGGCGACGCGCTCGCCAATCTCGTGAAGGAGAAGCTCGGCATCTCGCGCGTGCGCGCCGACACGCTGGGATATCTGCAGCGCTCCTTCCCGGCCGACGTGTCGCCGGTGGACGCCGAGGAAGCGCGCGCGGTCGGGCGCACGGCCGCGCTGCTCGCGGCGACCGGCGCGGAATCCAGCGGCTCGATCGCGATCCGGCGCCTGCCGGGCCCGGAGTATCGATCGGAGAACTTCCTGACGCCCCTGGCCACCGTGGCGAAGGCGACGAAGGACATGCCGGAGGCTTTCTTGGCCGGCGACCACGGCGTGGCCGAGAGTTTCCGCGATTATGCGCTCCCGCTGACGGGCGGCTTGGCGGCGATGGCCGATCTGGCCCTGCATCCGGCCTGATCCGGACGCGCGCCCCTTCACCGGCGTTTCACACGGCGCCCGCGGAACCTTCCGCGGGCGTTCGCAATATCTCCCCGTGCGCGCCATTCGGCGTGCGCGGAAACCACAACACTCATCACCATGCTCCTCCACGCGATTCTCCTGCTCCAGCAGGGGCCGACCCTGGCCCCGGATGGACCTTTCTCCTGGCTGCCCGGCGCTCCCGCCGAAAAGACGATGGTCGTCAGCGGCCGTCTGCAAAGCGACTGGACCTTCACCTCCGGCGGCGAAGACACCGAGGCCGCCCTCGGCGAAGAAATCATGGACGGCCACGAATTCCGGCGCCTGCGCCTGGGTGTCGGCGGCAACTTCACCAGCGAGGTCAAGTACCGCGCCGAGTTCGACTTCGCCGGCGGCTCCGCGGCGGTGACCGACGCCTACCTGGAGTACGTCGGCCTCGGAATGGGCGACGTCAAGCTGGGCCACTTCAAGGAACCCTTCGGCATCGAGGAGCTGACTTCGAGCCGCTTCAGCACCTTCATGGAGCGCAGCACGGTGTCGGACGCGTTCGCGCCCTCGCGCAACGTCGGCCTCGGCCTGTCCGACGGCGGCGATTCGATGAACTGGGGCGCGGGCCTCTTCCGCGAATCCGACAAGACCGGCAAGACCACCAACGAGGCCTACAGCGCCACCGGCCGCTTCGTCTACCGCCCGTGGTTCGCCGAAGGCGGCAAGAGCATGCTCCACCTCGGCGTCGCCGCTTCGTGGCGCAATCCGGACGGCACCGTCGAATACGAAGCCTCCCCGGAGAACCACTTCATCCCGGTCTACTTCACGACGCCGGCGCTGATGGTGGACAGCACCACGCTGCTCGGCGTGGAGGTCGCCTTCCAGGAAGGCCCGTTCCACGGCCAGTTCGAATGGCAGACCGCCGATCACTCCGCGCCCACCGGCGGCACCGACAGCACCCTCGACGGCATGTCCGTGCAGGGCGGCTGGTTCATCACCGGCGAGAGCCGCGGCTACAAGCCCGAGGCCGGCGCCTGGGACCGCGTCAAGCCGGAATCCAACGCCGGCAGCGACGGCGGCGTCGGCGCCTGGGAAGTGGCGGCGCGCTTCAGCACCCTCGACCTCACCGAGGGGGGGGCCGCGGACGATCTCAACGTCATCACGGTGGCGCTCAATTGGTATCTCAACGACTACACCCGGGTCATGTTCGACGTCATGAAGCCCGAGCTCGCGGACGCCGACGATCTGACGATCTTCGCGTTGCGCGCAGCCTTCGACTTCTAGTCTGGCAATCTTCGTTCCTCCGCACGGGAGGATGGGGCGCTCCCAGGGAGGGGACGCCCCATTTTTCTTTCACCCGGCGGGCACGCGGCTAGAGTTCGCCGGTGGCGCCGCTCTGCCTCGCGCTCCTGCTGGCCCAGGAGCCGCTGCCGCTCGCGGCTCCGGCGCCGATGCCGGAGCTGGAGATCTTCGGCCGCGTGATGTTCGACGCCGCCTTCGTCGGCGGCCCGGTCGCGGACGAGGTCGGCGCGGCCGTGGGCGAGGAACTGATGGACGGCGCCGAAATCCGGCGCGCGCGCCTCGACGTGCGCGGCCAGCTGGCGCCGGACCTGCGCGGATGGCTCGGCCTGGAGTTCGCGGGCGGGCAGACGCGCTTCCGCGAAGCCTCGCTGGGCTGGGCGCGCGTGCCGAGCGAGGAGTGGAAGCTTGGCTACTTCAAGCAGCCGTTCTTCCTCGACCTCTACGGATCGAGCAACGACTTCAACTTCCTGGAAGCGCCCGTCGCCGAGGACGCGCTGGCGCCCGGCCGCCAGGGCGGCCTGCTGTTCTCGAATTGGAGCGAGCGGCATTCGCTCGGCGCCTCCATCTACCGCAAGGTGCCGGAAACCACTGGCGTCAGCGTGAACGAGGGCTACGGCGGCGCGAGCCGCGCCGTGTGGCGGCCGCTGTTCCGGCCGGAGAAGGGCCGGCTCCTGCACCTCGCCGGCAGCCTGGGCTGGGAGAATCCCGACGGCCCCGTGCGCTTCGCGGCGCGGCCCGAGCAGCACCTGCTGCCGTTCTTCGTGGACACCGGCGAACTGCAGGCGGATTCCGTGCTGCGCTACGGGCTGGAGCTGGCGGGCACGTGGGGCCGCTGGCACACGAGCGCCGAGTGGATGGGCGCGGAGCTCGAGGGCGCAGCGGTCGAGGGCGCGACGCTGCGCGGCTGGAACGTCGCGGGCGGCTGCTTCCTCACCGGCGAGCCGCGGCCCTACGACCGCAAGAAGGGCGTGTGGTCCCGCGTGGTGCCTCGGCAGGACTACCAGCCCGGCGGGGGGGGGCGGGGCGCGTGGGAGGCGGTCGCGCGCCTGAGCGCGCTCGATCTCGGCGAAGCCGGCGCCGGCGAGATCGAGATCCAGAGCCTGGGCCTCAACTGGTACTGGACCGAGCACGTGCGCGTGCTGCTGACGCTGAATCGCAGCCTGCTCGACGATTACGACGCCGTGCACGGCGCCGCCCTGCGCGTCGGATTCGACTTCTGATCCGCAACCGGTCAGAGCGCCTTGCGCGGCGGCAGCACCACGGCCGCCAGCAGCAGGCCGGTGACGATGGCGATGGCCGAGATGCCGACGCGGAACAGAGTCTGCACGCCGGACAGCGCGTCGCCTTCCATCAGCGCCGTGATGGACAGAAAGCCGGTGCCGCCCGGCACCAGGATCAGCATGCCCGGCAGGCTCACGATCATCGAGGGCAGGTCGCGCCAGCGCGCCCAGGCGTGGGCGAGCATGCCGTCGGCGAACGCGGCGAGCAGCAGCGCGCCTTCGAGGCCCAGCCGGCTTTCCGTGGCGCGCAGCACGAACCAGGGCACGAAGACCGCGAGCACCACCACCGGCAGATCGCGCGGACGGGCCTGGAAGAGCAGTCCCAGGGCGAGGCCGGCGATCGTCAGAGACACCGGCTCCCACAGCGGATGCAGTCCGCCGGCGGCCGCCGCCGTGCCGCCCGCGCCGAACAGGCCGGCGGCGAGCGCGCGGCCGAAGCCTGCGCCGAAGCCGAGCATGAGCAGGGTCATGAGGGCGTTCGCCATGCGGCCCGAGCCGGAGACCGGATGCCCGGTGGCGAGTTCGGTGGCGGCGGTCGTGATGCTGAAGCCCGGCACCAGCACGATCAGCCCGGCCAGCGTGGCGACGTCGGCCGACGCGCCGAATGCGCCGGCCAGCGCCGTGGCGGTGAAGGCGACGACGAAGGCGCCGAGGGGCTCGAAGAGCCGCGCCAGGGAGTCGAAGCGGCGGCGCGCGAGATGCACCAGCGCCAGCGCGCCGCCGGCGGTCGCGCTCAGCGCCAGGTCGCGGGCGCCGCCGCCGTAGAAGTAGGCGGCGCCCAGCGCGGCGCCGACGAAGGCCAGCGCGGCCAGCAGCGGATGCCAGGGCGAAGGCGCCGCCAGCGCCCGGTCGAGATTGGCGCCGGCCTCCTTCAGGCTGGTGCGGCGCAGCACCGCGTCGTTGAACACGCGGTCCAGGGCCACGAGGCGCGCGAAGTGGATCTCCGTGCCGTGCACCCGCTGCAGGTAGGCTCGGCCGCCCTCGCCGGGCAGATCGAAGGCGTAGAACAGCGCCGTCGGCGTGGTGTAGAAGTCGCCGCGCAGGCCGAGCATGCGCGAAGTGGTTTCGAGCACGGCCTCGAGCCGGTGGGCCGGCGCCCCGTGACGGTGCAAGGCGCGGCCGAGCTTCTTCGCGAAGGCCACCGCCTCCTGCGGGTCGGCCGGCTCGTGGGTCGGTTCCATGGCGCCTCGCGCGGACGGTAGCAGAGCCTCTAGACTGACGCCGTGGACCGTTCACGGCCGTACCGCGAGTTGACGCCCGCCGCCGTGATCTGCGGCGTGCTGCTGGGCGCGGTGCTCAACATGGGCATCTGCTTCGCGGGACTGCAGATCGGCTTCACGATCGTCGGCAGCGCCGTGGCGGCGGTGCTGGGATTCGGAGTGCTGCGCGGCATTCTGCGCCAGGGCACGATTCTCGAGATCAACGTGTTTCAGACCGTGGCCAGCGCGGTCAACACGGTGAACGCCGGCATCATCTTCACCTTCCCGGTGCTGTTCCTGATGGGCCTGCAGGACCAGGTCAGCTACGCGGCGCTGATCCTGGCCACGATGTCCGGCGCGGTGCTCGGCGTGGCGCTGATCATTCCGCTGCGCAAGCAGATCATCGACTACGAGCGCCTGCGCTTTCCCGAGGGCACCGCCGTCGCGGCGATCCTGCGCGCGCCGGGCGCCGGGCAGAAGAAGTCGCTGCTGCTGATCGGCGGCATCCTGGTGTCAGCCCTCGTCACCGGGCTGGTGCAGGCCAAGCGCCTGCCGGAGAGCGTGGATCTCGGCGCCCTGCTCGGCGTGCCCGCCAGCATCCAACTGGCTCTCGCGCTGAGCCTGCTCTCCCTGGGCGCGGGCTTCATCGCCGGGCGCGGCGGCTTGGTCGTGCTCTACGGCACCCTGCTGAACTACTGGATGCTGATCCCGGTGGCGATCCTGCTCGGCTGGCTGCCGGCTGGCCTGCCGGAGTCCATGGCCGGACTGTATGACGGCGATCTCTTCGGCGTGAAGCCCGAGGATGCCGGCGCTACGTTCTTCCCCGCCTTCTCGCGTTTCACTTCGCGCCCCGTCGGCATCGGCATGATGCTGGGCGGCGCACTGGCAGGCATCGCGCTGGCCGCGCCAGCGCTCAAGGCCGCGCTGGCCAGCCTGCGTGGCGGCGGCAAGGGCGAGGAACGCGACGAGGCGCCGATGTGGGTGATCGGAGCCTGCAGCGCGCTCGGCCTGATCGGCATCTTGGTCTCCGTCTATCTCGCCGGCCACGGCGCGGTGAGCTGGCTGCAGGCCGTGGCGTGCACCGTCGCGGCCGGCGCGTGGCTGTGGCTGGCCGGGCTGGTGGTGGCGCAGACCACGGGCCGCACCGACTGGTCGCCGCTCAGCGGCCTGGCGCTGGTGGCGATCGCCATCATGATGGGAATCCTCGGCACCGGCGACGCGATGATGATTCCGGTCGTGACGATCGGCGCGGCGGTCTGCGTGGCCACTTCGATGTGCGCCGACATGATGGCCGATCTCAAGACCGGATATCTCGTCGGCGGCAAGCCGGCGCGCCAGGAATTGGCGCAGTTGGCGGTGGCGTGGATCGGGCCCGGCATCGCCATCCTGACCGTGCTGCTGCTGTGGAAGGCGTACGCCTTCGGCCCTGACCAGGCCAAAATCCTCTACGAGCGCGCGGTGGCCGCCGGACCCGAGGCCGTGGAGGCTTTCACCCAGGCCGGCGGCAGCGTGGACAGGCTGCCCGCCGGCACTCCCACGCTGGGCGCGCCGCAGGCGGGCGCCATCCAAGGCGCGATGGAAGTCTTCCGCTCCGGCGACGTGCCGGTGGGCAAGTACCTCGCCGGCCTGATTCTCGGGCTGACCGCCTCCGTCCTGGTTTCCCCCGGCATCGGCGTGATGGTGGGGCTTTCCATGTATCTGCCCTTCGACTACATGGTGGTGTTCGGCATCGGCGGCCTGATTGCGCTCTGGCTCGGCAAGCGCAAAGGCCACGCCTGGTGCGAGAACGTCGGCCTGCCGGTGGCGGCCGGCCTCATCGTCGGCGAGGCGCTGATGTCCGTCCTCACCGCCGTCATCAAGGTCACCGCCTCCGTCTGAACCGATGGCCGCCCTCCTCCGCCTGCTCTTCATCGCCGGCTTCTGCCTCGCGACGGTGGGCGCCGCCGGCTTCACGAGCCCGCGCGAGCCGCAGGCTCTTCCCTTCCTGATCGCGGGCCTGGTCGTGGTGGCCTTCTCCGGCCTGGTGCAGAAACGGATGCGCCGCCACGCCGACGCCGCCGGGATTGACGGGCTGACGCGCGCGCAACTCGCGGCGGCCGTCACGGAAGTGCTGGAAGGCACGCGACGGCTCGAGGCCGAGGCCGCGCAGCTGGAGAACGCCGAGCTCGGCGCCCGGATCGAGCAGTTGGCCGGCCGCTGCGCGGAGATCGGCGCCGTCAACGAGGATTACATCCGCCTGCTCGGTCTGCGCGAGTACACCAGGATCTGGGACGGATTCGCCACCGGAGAGCGGCTGTTGTCCCGCGCCTGGTCCATGAGCACGGACGGCTTCCCCGAGCCGGCGCGGCTCGAGCTGCCGCGCGCGCGGGCGCACTTCGAGAGGTCCGCGGCCGCCGCGCATGGCTGATTCGATCCGGCTGCAGCCCGCGCTCCGCACGATTCTCTTCTTGTGGGCGGCGGAAGCGGCGATCGCTCGTTTGACTTCGGACCGCCAATCTCCGGCCGATTTGGTGCTCTCGCTGGTCTTCCTGCTCGCGGTGGGACTGCTGCCGGTCCTCGCCGCGCGCCGCCTGAGCCGCGCGCCGCGGCTGCAGACCGCGGCCCTGTCCCTGGCCGGCGCAGCGCCGCTGGTTTTCGTCAGCATCGGCCTGATCTTCGCGCCGGCCGCGCTGCTGCGCCCGCGCTACGGCCCGATCGCGGCGCTCGTCCTGCTGCTGCTGATCGCCGGTTGGCGCCTGCTCGCGGGCTTCCGCTTCCAGCGCCCGATTTCGCGTCCGGCCGGCTCCGCGGTGCTGCTGGCGCTGGCGCTGCTGGCCTCGTGGCTGCTCCTGAACGGAGCGCTGCCGCCCTGGCGGCTGCTGCTCGCCGCGCTCGCCGCGCTCGCCGCGGCCGCCTGGCTGGCCAGCCGCCCGCGCTTGGCGCCGCTGCTGCTGCCGGCCGGCCTGATCGTGGGGCTCTGGCCCAACGCCGCCGTCGAGCCGGACTGGCTGGACGATCCGCCCGCCGCGCGCGCCGAGGCGCCGGACGTGATCCTGATCTGCGTGGACACGCTGCGCGCCGATTCCGCGCGCGCGATGAGCAGTTACCAGCGCCTCGCGCGCGAAGGCACCGAGTTCACGCGCGCGCAGGCCGCCGGTCCCTGGACGATGCCTTCGATGGCCACGGTCATGACCGGACTGCCGCCCTGGTCGCACGGCGCCGGCAGCGGCGCCGGCTGGGCGTACGTCGGCCTGTCGCACGAGACGCCGGTGCTGGCGGAATTGCTGGCGGGCGCCGGCTACGACACGGCCGCCCTCGTGCACAACCCGGTGGTGTCGGAGGCGTTCGGCTACCGCCGCGGCTTCGCCGTCTGGGATTCCGCGACGCAGCGCACGCGCTGGTCGCTGCCGCGCACCAAGAAGACCATGGAGGCGCGGCCCTTCGCCGCCCACGTCGCCGCGGCATTCGGCTGGTGGGGCCGGCGCTCCTTCTACGACGCGCCCGGCATCGTGCGCGACGCTCGGTCGGTGCTGGCCGCGCGGCGCCCCGACCAGCCTCTGTTCCTCTGGCTGCACTTTCTCGATTGTCACTTTCCGTACCGCAGCGCCAACGGCATGGACGGCGTGCCCTGGCCGCGGCGGATGGAATTGGAGCGGGGCGAGTCCGAGCGCTACCGCGCCGATCCCTGGTGGGCCACGGAGGAGGGAGTGGCGGCGCTGCAAGGCGCCTACGAGCGCGAGATCGCCGCGGTGGATCGCGCGCTGACGGAATTCCTGGACGGTTTGGGCCCGCCGCCCGCGCGCGGCAGGGTGGTGATGCTCTTCTCCGACCACGGCGAGGAATTCTTCGAGCACGGCGGCATCGAGCACGGGCACGCGCTGTGGCAGGAATTGCTGGCGGTGCCGCTGGTGGCGTCCGGATTGCCGGGCCGCGCCCCGGGGGAGGCGGAGCCGGAGCTCGTCTCACACTTGGATCTGGCAGCCACCGTGCTCGCGGCGGCGGGAGTCGCGCCGCCGGCGCCGCCGGACGAGGCCGGCCGCATGACCGGGCGCGACCTCGCGCGCGCGGACCTGGGATCGCGCGCGGCGGTCAGCGAGAATCTGCTGCGCAGCTCCGCGGCCTGGGACAGCGAGTGGGCGTGGCGGCAGGACGACCTGAAGGTGATCTTCGGGCCGCAGGGCGCCGCGGTCTACGATCTGGCCGCCGATCCGCACGAGCGCGTGAACCGCGCCGCGGACTTCGCCGCGCTGCTGGAGCAGATCGCGCCGCGCCCGGCGCGGATCCTGCGCGCGGCGATCGCCGCCGGCGCCGCGGGCCGGCGCGCGATGATGAACGTCGGCTACGCCGGCCACTGAGCCGGATCCGCCAGCCGGCGGGCGGAGAGGAAACCGACCGGCAGCGCGGTGCCGCCGTCGAGCGCCATTTCCGCCAGCGCGACGCCCAGGACCGGCGCGAATTTGAATCCGTGGCCGCTGAGTCCCGCGGCCGCCACGCCGCGCGCGCCTGAGGGATGGCGGTCGATCAGGAAGTGGCCATCCGGGCTCATCGTGTACTGGCAGGCCACGGCGCGCGCTGCGGCTCCGGTGCAGCCGGGCAGAAGTTCGGCCAGCGCGCGGCCGGCGTCGCGCACTTCGTCCAGGCGCGCCGGCGCCGTGGCATAGGGAATGATTTCCGCGCCGGGCGAATGCCAGGCCGCTTTGACGATTTCCTGGCCGCGCAGCAGCGGGAATCCGTAGAGCAGGCCGCCGGCCGGGCCGCCGAGCGCGGAGGCCTCCACGGCCCACACCGGAAGGTTGCCCTCGCGCAGCGCCGCGGCCTCGCGCACCTCGAACCAGCCGAGCAGCTGGCGCGTCACCCGCAGCGGCCAGGGCAGTCCCGCCTCGGCCATGCCCGGTCCGCGCGCGTCGATCACCGCGGCGGCGCGAAACTCCGCGCCCGCGGCGCTGCGCGCGCAGGGCCGGCCGGCGTCGTCCGCGGCCAGGCTCGTGACGCGCGTGTCTTCGACGATCTCGGCGCCGGCCGCGCGCGCGAGCGCGGCGAAGCGCCGCAGCGCCGCTTCGCAGCGCAGAAAGCCGGCGAAGGGCTCGAGCAGAGCCGCGCATCCGGGCGGCACGCGCAACCTCGGCAGGCGCCGGCGGAGCTCCTCCGCATCGAGGCTCTCGTGCGGCAGATCGTGCGCGCGCGCGGAGGCCAGCGCCCCGCTCAGCAGCGCGCCGTCCGGAGGACCGAGGTAGAGGCCCCCCGTGGCCCGCAGCACCGGATCGCCGCCCGCCGCGTCCAGCTCCCGCCACAGGTCCCACGACGCGCGGGCCAGGTCCACGTAATCCGGATGCTCCGCGTAGGCGCAGCGGATCATGCGCGTGTCGCCGTGATGCGACGAAACCTCGTTGGGGGAGCGGTGCCGCTCCAGCACCACGACCCGCGCCCCGCGCCGCGCCGCGGCCCAGGCCGCAGAGAGACCGACGGCGCCGCCGCCGAGGACGAGGAGGTCCGGGACCACCCGCGGATGCTGGCCCCGACGGGTGGAGAAGTCCAGAACCGAAGCCCAGCCGCAGCAAAGGCTTGGGAACGAAAAATCCTGCCGGCCGCGGCCCGACTCTCGCTCTCCTCCTAAGTCCTTTCCTGGACTGGTCTTGGGTGCGCTCGTATCCAGCCGTCGGGGCCAGCATCCGGGGGAGGGGGCTCAAGAGCAACTTCCTTGCCGCCGATAAGCCTGAACGGTGCGTCCCCTCCTCGGCGTCAGCCTTTCCCTCGCAGCGCTCGCGCTCTTGCCGCTGAGCGGTCTGTTCGCCGCCTCGACTGCGGCGGAGGCGGCGGACCTGCCGGGCCTCGTGGCGGGAGCGGAGTGGATCGGCGAATTCCAGGTGCTGGACAGCCAGGCCGCGCTGCTGCCGGACGGGCGCATCGAGACGCGCTACGTCCTCGCCACGATTGCTCCCCTCAAGGGCGCGCAGTCGGCGATCCAGGAAGTGCGCCTGCCGGGCGGCGAGGTCGCGGGCCGCGGCCTCCTGCTGCCGGGGCTGCCGCAACTGGGCGCCGGACGGCGCTTCATCCTCTTCCTCACGGCTCCGGCGGGCGCGCACGGTTGGCGCATGCCGGTGGGCCTGGGCGCGGGCGCCTTCGAGGTGCTCGCCGAGAGCGTCGGCGGCGCCAGCCGCGTGCTGCCCCTCGATCCTCACGCGCCGCTCGCGCCGCGCGACCACGATGCCTTCGTCGCAGCCATCCTCGCCGAAGTCGAACGCCAGGGCTAGGGCGCGCCGCTTCCTCCTGGCCGGCGCCGCGCTGCTCGCGCTGCTGCTGGTCGGCGTGGGCGGTGCCCGGGCCTACGTGCGCATCGTCATCAACGGCCGCGTGCTGGCCTGGTCGTCGCCGAGCATCGCCTGGAATTTGCACGTCGCGGGCAGCGCGGACGTGGACGACGGCTCGCACGAGGCCGCGATCCGCGCGGCCTTCTCCTCCTGGGATTCGGTCGGCGGCTCGCAGATCCAGTTCACGCAAGGCCCCGACGTGGCCAGCGGACCCGGCGGCCCGACGCACGCGGTGATGTGGGACGAGAACGGCGAGACCGGCTACTTCCCGCCCAATTCCGGCATCGTCGCGCTGACCCCGATCTCCTACGACACCGGCAGCGGCGCCATCCTCGACGCCGACGTCATCTTCAACGGCGTGGACTACGACTGGTCCACCACCGGCGCCGAGGACACGTTCGACGTCCAGGACGTGCTGACGCACGAGATCGGCCACTTCATCGGTCTCGACCACTCGCCCACGGCCTCCGGCTCGATGTGGCCCTACGTCAGCCCCACGCAGTGGCTGCACCGCTCGCTCAGCCTCGACGACCGCAGCGGCGCCATCGCCGTGGCCGAGCAGCCGAGCCAGACGCGGCTCTCCGGAGTGATCCGCCGCTCCGGCAACGGCGTGCCCGGCGCGGCCGTGTGCGCGATCGACGCGGACGACGGCCGCCTCGTCGCCACCGCGCTCAGCGGCGAGGACGGCAGCTGGGTGATGAAGGGCGTGCCCGTCGGCGAGTATCACGTCTACGCCTGCCCGCTCGAAGGCGGCATGAGCGCCGGCAATCTGACCGGCAACGGCTCGGTCGGCCTCAACTTCTCCGCCGCGTTCTACGGCGGCTTCGGCACGCCGACGCTGTTCCCGGTGGCGGGGGGGGGCAACGTCGTGTGCGGCAGCCTGGCGATGCCGGCCAACCGTGCGCTGGCCGAAGCCACCTACACGCCGACCATCCTGCGCCGCAACCAGGGCCAGTTCGTCACCGTCTTCGGCAGCGGATTCACCGCGGACGAGATGGACTTCCTGGTCAAGAGCCCGCACCTGTCGGTGGGCAGCGTGACCAGCTCCTCGACCTGGGTGCGCGCGTTCGTCACCGCCTCCGCCGAGGCCCCGTTGGGCCAGTACGACGTCTACGTGCGCGACCCCGCGGGCGATCTCGAGATGGCCACCGGCCTCATCGACCTCGTCGCGCCGGCGCCCGCGCTGCAGCAGCTCTCCGCTCCCTCGGGCAGCGCCGCCGGCGGCGAAACCGTGACGCTTCTCGGCACCGGCTTCCAGAACGGCGCGTACGTGCTCTTCGGCGGCATCGAAGCCCTCGAAGTCAGCTTCGTGGATTCCGCCACGATCGTCGCGACCACTCCCGCGCACGCGCCGGACACCGTCAGCGTCGCTGTGCACAATCCGGACGGGCAGCAGTCGCGCCTCGAGAACGCGTTCGACTTCACGGATCAGCCCGAGTTCCAGCGCCTCTTCCCCGCGGCCGGCCAGGCCGCCGGCGGCACCACTCTGCTGATCAACGGGGGTTCGTTCGCGCCGGACATGGAAGTCGAGCTCGGCGGCCAGCCGCTCTTCGTCGTCTGGCTGTCCGCGCGGCTCGTGCGCGTCACGACTCCCGCGCACGCCGTCGGCGCCGTGGACCTGGTGCTGCGCAATCCCGGCGAGCCGGAGACCGTCGCCGCCTCCGCCTTCGAGTACGTCGCCGAGGCGGATCCGCAGATCACCGAGTTCACTCCCGATCGCGGGCCGCGCACCGGCGGCACGCGCGTGCGTCTCAAGGGCCTGAATCTGGACGAGGTGGTGGAGGTGCGCTTCGGCGTGGACTCGATCAGCGCGCTCGGCGGCGTGCACGCGGCCTCCATCGACCTGCTCTCGCCGAGCCGCCTGGACGCGGTCACCGCCACCTCGCCGGCCGCCGGCGTCTACGGCCTCATCGCCGTCACCGCCACCGGCCAGGCGGCGTTCGTGCAGGGATTCACCTTCGAAGGCTCGGGCTCCGAGAATCCGGGCGGCTCCGGCATGGACCTCGGAGGGGGGGGCTGCGCCGGCAGCATCGGCGGCCGCCGCGCCGACGCGGCGACGCGCGCCGGCGACGCGCTGATGCTCGCGCTGTGGATCGGGGCCTTTCTCCTGCTGCGGCGCCGCCGGTTAGGATGATCGGGTGAAATCCGGCATCCACCGCGGCGGCGGCGCGGCGCTGCTGCTGGCCGCGGCGGTCCTGGCCGGCTGCAGCCACGCGGAACAGCGCCCGCCCGTGATTCTCATCGGCGCCGACGGCGTCGAATGGAGCGTGGTCGAGCCGCTGCTGAAGGAAGGCAAGATGCCGAACCTGCAGCGCCTGCTCGACGAAGGCGTCGGCGGCAGCCTCGCCACCATGGTGCCGACCTTCTCGCCGGCGCTCTGGACCACCATCGCCACGGGCCGCGAGCCGCGCGCGCACGGCATTCCCTACTTCAGCGAGGTCGACGAGCGCGGCACGCCGATCTACCCCGGCCTGCCCTACACCTCCGAGTGCCGGAAGGTGCCGGCGCTCTGGAATCTGGCCGATCTGGCCGGCCGCAGCGTGACGTCGGTGGCCTGGTGGGTGTCCTGGCCGGCGGAGAAGCTGCGCCACGGCCGCGTCGTCTCCTCCTACGCGGCGCAGGCTCAGGGCATGCTGATGTGGAAGGCCGGAGTCTGGAGCGGCGGCCTCCCCGAACTGACCTGGCCGGAGGCGCTGGACGAGAAGATCGCGCCGCGCCTGCAGGAGGGCGGACCGAAGGGCGTGCACGTGGACCGCCACCTCGAGCGCTTCGGCGCGTTTCCGTCCGCGACCATCGCCCGTCAGGAGGAGCGCGAGCGCGTGATCGTCCGCCAGCGCAACTTGCTGGCCTCGAGCGTCGGCGACCGCACGCACCTGCGCATCTTCTGCGACCTGCTCGAGGAGGAGGTCTCCGACCTCAACCTGGTCTACTTCGGCTCGACCGACGTGGTCGGCCACCTGTTCTGGAAATACCACCAGCCGCAGGACTATTCCTTCATCATTCCGCCAGATCAGCAGGAGTTCTTCGCGCCCTTCGTGCGCAAGTCCTACGAGGAGCTGGACGCCTGGCTGGGCGAGATCCTGGCCCGCCTGCCGGAGGAGCGCGTGGTGATCCTGATGTCCGACCACGGCATGCGCGCCTACTACACCAGCGATCCGACGAGCCTGCAGTCCGGCAATCACCAGGAGGGCGAGCCGGGCATTTTCGTCCTCTCCGGAACGGGCGTGGAGCGCAAAGGGCTGCTGCCGCCGGAAGCGCGGCGCCTGGGCGACATCCGCGACGTGGCGCCCCTCGTCTGCGATCTGCTCGGCATCGCCGCCTTGCAGGAGATGCGGCCGAACGGTCTGCGAGGCCTCCTGACCGAGACCTGGCGCATCGCCCATCCGGAAGCGGCCCGCCAGCCGACGCCGAAGTTCCGCCCCGCGCAGAGGCCGCGCGAGCCCATGCCCGGAGTCAGCGAGGTTTACGTCCAGAACCTGGCCGAACTGGGCTACACGGGGATCGGAGGAGAACCTCCGCCCGAGCCGAAGTAATCTGCTCTCACCATGTTCCGCCGCGTCCTCCTGGCCACGGATTTCTCGGCCCAGGCCGAGGCTGCCTATCCCTGGGCGGCGCGCCTCGTCTCCGGCAACCAGGGGCAGGTGCTGCTGGTGCACGCTCTCGAGGACGACCTCGTCGCCACCGCGCCGGTCTTCGCCAACTACATGGCGCCCGGCGCGCTCGACGTCGGCCACTACCGCGACGAGTTCCGGCGCGGCGCCGAGAAGGCGCTGGCCGCCGCCGCCGAGAAGGTGCGCGCGCTGGGCGCGCAGGTCGAGCCGCTGCTGATCGAGCGCGGCAAGCCGGCGCAGGCGCTGGTGGATCTCGCGCAGGAACGCCAGTGCAGCGTCATCGTCATCGCCACGCACGGGCGCGGCGGGCTGGCGCACATCCTGCTCGGCTCGACCGCGGAGAAGGTCGTGCGCATGGCCAAGGTGCCGGTGCTCACCGTCCACGAAGGGGACGTGCCCCTCGACGCCCAGCCGTGAGCCCGCCGGCGCCCGAAGCCGCGGTGCCTCCGGCCGTGCCGCGCGGTTTGCGCGGGCCCGTGCACGCCTTCGACATCGAGGTCGCGGGCCTCGCCTGGGAGGAAGTGGACGAGGCCACGCGCCATTACCTGCTCGAGCGCGCGCGCAAGGTCGGCGACGACCCGGAAGGCGTGCCGCACCGCCTCGCGCTGATGCGCGGGCTGGGCCGCGTGGTGTCGATCGGCATGTGGAACCTCGAGCGCGACACCGGCGGCGTGCTGTCGCACGGCTCCGGCTGCAAGTGGGAGGATTTCGACGAGATGCCGGGCACCAAGATCTTCCGCGGCAACGAGCGCGAGATCCTGCAGGAATTCTGGAGCCTGGCAGCCAAATGGGGCACCGTGGTCACCTATCGCGGCCGCGGCTACGACGTCCCGGTGCTGCTGGTGCGCTCGGCGATGCTCGGCGTCGCCCCGACGCGGCAATTCCTGGGCAGCCGCTTCAGCATCCGCGAGCACTGCGACCTGCAGGAGCTGCTCGACTTCTTCGGCGCCGTGCGCGAGACCTACACGCTCGACTTCTGGTGCCGCCGCTTCGGCGTCGAGTCGCCCAAGGGCAAGATGGACGGCTCGCAGGTCGCCGACAAGGCGCGCGCCGGGCGCTACGACGAGATCGCCAGCTACTGCCTGCGCGACACCCGCGCCACCGCCGACCTCTTCCGCCGCCTGCAGACCACGCTGATCCCGCTCTACGCGCAGTCCTGAGACCGTGGGCTCGCTCGCGCGGAACACGATTCTCCTGACGCTGGCAAAATTCTTCAGCGTCGCCATCTACGCCTTCTTCGGCCTGATCCTGCCGCGCCACGTGCGCGTGGACGAGAACGGGCTCTACGCGCTGATGGTCACCTTGCAGTTCTTCGGCGGCATGATCGGATCCTTCGGCGTGCCGCTGGTGGTCACGCGCGAGCTCGCGCGCCGCCCGGACGGCGCCGCTTCCCTGTGGGCCAGCGGCCGCGCCGCGATGCTGCTCGGCAGCGCGCTGTCCATGGCGCTCATGACGGCTTGGCTCGGCTACGAGACCTGGCAGGACCCCGAGGGCGCGGCGCGCAAGTGGTGGCTCTACGGCGCCGTCACGCTCATCGTCTTCCTCGACGCGCTCGGCAGCCTCGGCGACGCCATGTTCCAGGGCTTCGAGCGCATGGCGCGGCCGGCGCTGATCGAGATCGCCACCGGCGCCACGCGCGCCGGCGGCGCGGTGCTGGCGATGATCCTGCTGCCTCCGGACTGGCGCCTGGAGGGCATCTTCGCCTGCTTCCTGGCCGGATCCTTCGGCCGCTGCGTTCTCATCAACCGCCTGGTGCGCCGCGAATTGCTGGCCGGCGCCGCGCCCGCCGCCGCCCGCCTCGCCGACGCGTGGGCGCTGATCCGCGCCAGCGGCTTCATCGCGCTGTTCCGCATCCTGCGCGTCGTGCGCAACCGCCTCGACCTGCTGCTGCTCGGAGTGCTCATCGCCGGCTTCTCGGCGACCGCCGATCCGGACGACGCGCGCGGCCTCTACGGCCAGGGCATCCGCCTCGCCATCGTCTTCCACACCGTCACGCTGGCGTTCAGCACCGCGCTGTGGCCGCGCTTCGCGCGCTGGACCGCGGAGGGCAAGGATCTCAGTCCTCTGCGCGAGCCCTACGCGCGCGCCGTCCGCTGGCAGGCGTGGTGGGCCACGCCGATGGCCGCGGGGCTGCTCTTCTACGCGGTTCCCGTCTGCGCGTGGTTCGGCGAGAAGTACGTGACCGGCATGCCGGAGATGCTGCTGGCCGGCACCGCCGCAGTGCTGCCTTTCCTGCTGGTCGCCACCTATCTCGACTGCATCGGCGGGCCGGTGGGCATGGTGATGATGGGGGTGCCGCGCCTCGAGCGCATGATTCCGTGGATCGGCGGCGCTCTCGCGGGGACCTCCGTCCTGCTCAACCTGATCCTGGTGCCGCGCTTCGGCGTGCTTGGCGCCGCCTATTCGGCCGCCGCCGCCGCCAGCGTCGAATTCCTGCTCAAGATGACGATCGTCGGCCGCGTGCTCGGCCATCCGCTGCGCATCCTCGCCGGCACCCTGCCCTATCTGCTGCTCGCCGCGCTGATGCTCGGCGGATTGTGGCTGCTCGGCTGGCAAGAGCGGCCCTTCCTCGGCGCCCTGGCGGGGGGGGCCTTCTACTTCGGCGCCTGCCTGCTGCTCGGCCTCACCGACCCGGCGGTCACGAAGATCCTGCGGCGGCTCCGGGGCGGCGCCCCGGGGGCGTGAGAAGCGGCCGCGGGGAACCTAGAATTCCCCCCCGGAGCCTTTCCAACTCTGCCTCCGTGACCGCCACCCTGTGAGCCCTTCCCAACTGTGACCCCCCCCCAGCGCCGCCGCGTCGTATTTGCCGGAATCGACGGCGCCACCTGGGACATCATCGAGCCGATGGTGGCCGCGGGCAAGCTGCCCAACCTGGCCGCCCTGATGCGGGGGGGGGTGCACGGCCCGCTCAAGAGCACGGTCCCGCCGAACTCCTCGCTGGCCTGGACCTCGTTCCAGACCGGGGTGCATCCCGGCAAGCACGGCGTGTTCTTCTTCCGCGAGCAGCGCCACGGCGGCTACGCGCGGCCCGTGATTTCCTGGAATTCGGTGCAGGCGCCCTCGATCTGGCGCCTCGCCAGCGACGCCGGCAAGAAGGTCTGCGTCGTCACGATGCCGCTGACGTACCCGGTCGAGAAGGTCAACGGCGCGATGGTCGGCGGCCTCCTCACCCCCGACCGCAACTCCGACTTCATCTGGCCGCCGGAACTGCGCGCCGAGCTTCAGAAGGCCGTCGGCGACGTGCCGGCGGACAACGAGCCGGAGATCCTCTTCCACACCTCGGGAGAGGAAGCCGCAGTCAAGAGCCTGCATCACGTGATCGAGCAGATCACGCGCATGGGCGAGCACTTGCTCGACCATCACGACCCCGATCTTTTCGCGCTGGTCTTCCGCCAGGTGGATCTCACCAGCCACCAGGCTTGGTGCTACCAGGATCCGGAATGGCAGAAGAAGAATCCGGGCAAGTGGGAGGCGCGCCGGGACATGCTCGCCGGCATCTACGAGGCCGTGGACGCCGCGTTCGGCCGCCTGCGCGCGAAGGCGCTGGCCCTCGACGGCGAAGTCGCGTTCGGCACCTGCTCCGACCACGGCTTCGGCCGCCTGACCTACCGCTACTACATGAACAAGTGGCTCGTGGACCACGGCTACCTGGTGCTGAAGGGCGGCGTCAGCTGGCAGCGCGCGCGCCTGTGGACGCAGCGCAAGTGGCACGGCCTCCTGCGCCGCACCGGCGTGCTGGCGCGCCGCGCCCAGCAGGGCAAGCGCCTGCCCAGCAACGAGCAGACGATCATGAACATGATCGACTGGTCGCGCACCCGCGCCTATTCCTCCTTCAGCGGCGGCGAGGACATCGTCCTCGTCAACCTCAAGGGCCGCGAGCCGCAGGGCATCGTCGAGCCCGGCGCCGAGTACGAGCGCCTGCGCGAGGAAATCATCGGCAAGATCACCGAAATGCGCGCCACCGACGGCGCGCGCGTGATCTCGCGCGCGTTCAAGCGCGAGGATCTGTGGGAGGGCCCGCAGGTCTTCCTGGCGCCCGACATCCAGTGCGTCACCGTCGAGACCGCCTGCAACATGTCGCCCAGCCCGGTGCACCGCGTGGTCGCCGAGGAGGCCGTCGAGGGCCGCCCGGCCATGCACCGCACCAACGGCATCTACGGCTGGGAGGGCCGCGGAATCTTCAAGGAAGGCGCGCGCCTCGGCGGCCCGCAGATCGCCGACATGGCGCCGACCATCCTGCACCTGCTCGGCCTGCCGATTGACGAGCACATGGACGGCCGCGTGATGGAGGACTGCTTCACCGATTCCTGGCGCGCCGCGCATCCGGTGCAGCGGCGCAGCGGCAAGTTCAAACTCGAGCCGCGCGGCGCCAAGGACGGCGACCGCAACCAGAGCGACGAGGAGCGTCTGATCGAGACCATGAAGGCGCTCGGGTACATGGAGTAGGCCGGAGCCTGGCGCCATGGGACGCATCCTGCCCCTGTTCCTCCGGCGGCCGTCGAATCTCATCAGCGTGCCGGCGGCGGAAGGCCTGCCCGCCGCGCGCCGCGCCGGATTCCTGCAAGGCGATCCGGCGCCCTGGATTCCCGCCACGCTCGCGCGCCTGGCGCCGCTGCCCTGGTCCGACGACTGCGACCTGCTGCTGGTGCCCGCGCCGCGCCCCGGCGCCGAGACCGCGGGGCTGCTGGAGATTCTCGGCGGCTTGCCGCCGGATCTGCCGGTCGCCCTCTACGAGCGCGACTGGCCGCTGTGGCCCAATCTGCTGGTGCACGACGGCGGCGCCGACCGCAGCCACGACTTCGCCACTCCCGGCGCCGGGCTGCGCGCCTACCGCTCGGCCTTCCGCCACGGCGGACGCGGCCAGGCCGAGGCCCTGTGCCTGCTGCCGGCGGCGCGCCTGGGCGCGCTGCTGCGCCTCGAAGCGCGGGCCGCGCGCCGGCCGCGCGGCGGCCCGCTGCTCAACCGCCGCCATCTCGCGACCGCGCTCGACTTCCAGCGCAGCCTCGCTCTGTGCGCCGAGGCCCCCGGCACGCGCGCGCTCGCGCCGGCGCGCCGCCTCGCGGTGATCGCGCCGCACTTCGACGACGACGTGATCCAGGCCGGCGGCGCCATCCTCGCCGCGCTCGCCGCCGGCGCGGAGGTGCGCGTGATCTGGATGACCGACGGCGCGCGCGGCCTGCCCGCCGCCGGCCCGGCGGAGTCCACGCGCGTGCGCAAGGAGGAGGCGCGCGCCGCCATGAGCCTGCTCGGCGTGAAGGACTTTCACTTCCTCGACGCGCCGGAGGAGCGCGTCAGCGCGCGCGGCCCGTGGATCGGCGCGCTGCGCCGCCTGCTCGAGGAGTTCGCGCCCGAGCGCACGCACGTGGTGTGGTGGGCTGACAATCACGTGGACCACTACGAGACCAGCCGCGCGCTGCGCGCCGCCTGGCCGCGCGCGCTCGCGGGCAGCCGCATCGCCGCCGCCGGCACCTGGGCGCCGCTGCCGGGACAGGCCCTGCTGCCCCTCGCGCCGGAAGCGCGCCGCCGCAAGGACGCGGCCATCGGCGCCTACCGCTCGCAGATCGCGCTCGTGGACTACCTGCGCGCCGAGCGCGGTCTCACGCGCTGGCAGGCCCGCGACCGCCAGGACGCCGAGCACGCCGAATGCTACTGGGAACTGCCGGCGGAGTCCTATTTCGCCGCGTTCCGCCGGTCGGGAGCCGACCGGCGGATCTGGTTCTAGGGCTGTCCGGCGCTAGTTGTCGAACGGATCGTCGGCGTCGCCCTGCAGCGCGTCCGACGCGTCTTCCGCGCCGATGATCACGCGCTCGAGATAGGTCACGCCGCGCAGGAGGTCGGTCCAGCGGTCCACCTGCTCGTCGAACTTGGCGCCCCACGAGCGCAGCACGTAGATGTAATCGCCGTCCTGCACGTAGGGGATTTCGTAGCGCGCGTTCGGGTCCGAGGGCGAGAACAGCTCGGCCTCGTCGTAGCGCGCGACCTGCATGCGGCCTTCGACCCGGCGCGCCAGCAGCACGGCGCCGCGGTCGCCTTCGGACTTGTCCACGCCGCCGGCCAGCGCGAGCGCCTCGAAGATGGTGGTGCGCGGATGCTGCAGCGCGAAGACGCCGGGCTGCGTCACGTAGCCCTGCACCGCGATCTTGCGCCGCGTCGAGAAGGACTCCAATTCCACGTACACCGAAGGATTGACGAGAATCTCGTTGTAGCGGGTCGTCAGCAGATCCTGCAGCTCGTCCACCGTCAGGCCGGTGACGTCCACGAGGCCGAGGTCGTGCAAGTACAGCCTCCCGTCGCCGCGCACCTGGAAGCTGCCGTCGTAATCGTTGTGCCGCATGAAGTCGAAGCGCAGCCGGTCCTCCGGACCGATGAAGAACTGGCCGTAGACGATCTCCGGCGTGACGTTCGGCCCGAGCAGATTCGGGTTCTCGATCAGGCCCGGGCGGTCTGCATCCTCGTAGATCGAGGTGCTGCAGGCGCCCAGCAGCGCGAAGATCGCCGTCCCGGCGGCAGCGGCGGCCAGCCCGAGCGGACGGAGCGAAGGGAGCGTGCGAAGCGGGTGGAGTTGCGGTTGCGGCATGCCGGGCGGCCGAGCGGCCGGTATTGTTCCAAGTCCGGGCGGCGGTTCCAATGCTCACCCGGGCCCCTTCAGCCTACCTGATGTCACGCCTCGCCATCGTCGGCATCGACGGCGCCACCTACGAGATCATCCGACCGATGGTGGCGGCCGGCGAGCTGCCCCACATCGCCCGCCTGCTGCGGGAGGGGGCCAGCGGCGACCTGGAGTCCGAAAAGCCGCCGATGACCCCGCCGGCCTGGACTTCCATGTTCACGGGCCTCAATCCGGGCCGCCACGGGGTCTTTCACTTCATCCGGCGCAAGCTCGGCACCTACGGCTGCGAGCTGAACGACAGCCGCAACTACGCCGGCAAGGACCTCATGAGCCTGCTCGGCGCCCGCGGCTGGTCGGTGGGGGCGCTGTCCGTGCCCATGACCTATCCGCCTTTCCCGGCCAAGGACGGATGGATGGTCAGCGGCATTCCCATGCCGCTCTCCGGCGACACCATCGCCTGGCCCAAGGGCACGGTGGCCGAGCTGGAAAGGGTGCTGGGCCATCCCTACCGCCCGGACGTGGATTACGCTCCCTACGACGGCGACAGCGAGAAGGACCACGACGATCTCGAGCAGTACGAGCGCCTGCGGCAGCAGCTGTTCGCCATCGAGCGCGACCGCCTGCGCCTGACCGAGCACTTCCTGCGCCAGCGGCCCACCGACTTCTTCTTCACGGTGGTCTCCATCACCGACCGCTGCCAGCACTACTTCTGGAAGTTCCAGGACCGCAGCCACCCGGGCTGGACCGAGGAAGGCGCGCGGCGCTTCGGCGAAACCATCCAGGACGCGTACCGGCTGGCCGACGAGTTCCTCGGCACCGTGCGCGAGATCATGGGCGCGCAGGTGCCCGTGGCCATCGTCAGCGACCACGGCTTCGGGCCGCAGCACTGGGACTTCCACGTCAACCAGTGGCTGGAGGAGGAGGGGTTCCTGGTGCGGCGCCGCGTGCCCTACTGGACGGTGGGCCGCGTGACGCTCGGCGACGCGTTGCGCCGGCTGCGGATGGGCGGGCTGGCGCGCCTGCTCGGGCCCGCCGGCCGGCTGCCGCTGCTGCGGCCCAAGCGCAAGACGCGCGCCGACGCCCGCGACGTGGTGTGGAGCAAGACGCGCGCGTTCGGCCAATTGCACGGCATCTGCGTCAACCGCGCCGGCCGCGAGCCGCAGGGCATCGTGCACGGCGAGGACGGCTACCTCCAGACTCTGGAGGATCTGAAAGCGCGGCTCAAGGTTCTGCCCGCTCCTGCCGGCGGCGGCCCGGCGGTGGACTACACGGTTGTCAAAGAGGACTACTATCGCGGACCGCGCACCGCGGAGGCGCCCGATCTCCAGTATCAGATGATGGGTCTGGCCTGCATCGCCAAGGAGGACTGGGGCACGCGCCAGCTCTTCGTGCGCCGCAAGAACGCCGCCATCAGCGGCCAGCACCGCTTCAACGGCGTGTTCGCGGTGTGGGCGCCCGGCGTCGAGCCCGGCCGCGTCATCGAGGGCATGCACATCCAGGACACGGCGCCGACCCTGCTCTACGCCGCCGGCCAGGCCGTGCCGCAGTGGATGGACGGCAAGATCCGCGGGGACGTCATGAGTTCGCCCTGGGAGCCCGTCTGGGACGCGACTCCCGAGCCGGAGGCTGGCGCGGCCGCGGCGGGGGCGTTCGACGCCGCCGACGCGAAGGCCATCGAGGAGTCCCTGCGCGGCCTCGGCTACATTCAATGAGGCCCCGCGCCGGCCTAGACTGAGGCATGCTTTCCCGCAGCGCGATCCTTCTGGCCCTGCTGGGCCCGCTGGCCATAGCGCGGGCGCAGGAACCCGAGTTCACGGTGGACTTCGACGGGCCCGGCCAGCCGATCGCCCGCGGCCTGCTCTACGGCATGAACGACCTGACCAACGCCTCGCCGGGCGTGTGGAAGGCCTGGGCCGAGAGCGTGCAACCGCGCGACGGCGTCGTGCGCCTGTGGCTGAAGTACAACTTCGGCCAGCTCAACGAGTCGCACTTCCGCGCCGCCGAACTCGCCAAGGCGTCCGGCATGAGCATCATGCTGACGATCACCGGCAAGCCCGGCTCGCGCGTGGATCCGCGGCAGGGGGGGGTGCAGGAGGTGCCTGATCCGCAGGTGATGGCCGATCAGGCCGCCGCCGACGTGGCCAAGCTGCTCGCGCGCGGCGTGCCGATCCGCTACGTGGAATTGTGGAACGAGCCCGACATGCCGAGCCAGTGGGGCGGCACGGACGAGCAATTCGCGCAGTTCTGGGCCAAGGCCTGCTCGATCCTGCGGCCCAAGCTCGACGCGCGCGTCAAGCTCGGCGGCCCGGGCATGGCCGCCTGCTTCGGCGGCGGGCTGCGCACCTTCCGGCTGATCGCCGCGGCCTGCCAGCAGCAGGGCTACAAGCCCGACTTCCTCTCCTGGCACGACTACAGCAGCTTCCCGATGGACCAGTATTATCACAATACGGCCCGTCTGGTGACGAAGATCGCGGCCGAGCACGGGCTCGGCTCGCCGGAGCTGATTCTCTCCGAGTGGAATTCCGGCCTCCCCGGCAAGAGCAAGCCTTATCACGGCGCCGACGACCATCACGCCTCCGCCAACTTCGTCGGCATGACGACGGCGCTGGCCGCGACGCCGGTCACGCACTCCCTGTTCTTCATGTTGCAGGACGGCGTGTGGGAGACCAGCCAGGACTTCTCCGGCGAGTCGGTGGGGGTGTTCACGGTGCACGGCGCGCCCAAATCGGTGCTCGCCGCGATGCGCATGATGAGCACGGCCGGCGCGCTGCCGCGCGTGCCGGTCACGCCGCGCAAGGAGTTGACCGTCAACTTCTCGCTGCTGGCCACGCGCGAGGGCGGGCGCGGCTATCTCGTGGCCGCCTCCTGCTTCGGCAAGACCGACGAGCACGCGCGCAAGATGGTCGAGGCCGCCGGCGTGGACCTCACGACGCTCAACAAGAAGGAGGAACTGCTGCAGCGCTTCGCCCGCGGCGACGTCAGCTACGAGGCGACCGGCCTGCCGGAGAAGGACCGTCCGATCTGGGAGCGCACCGCGCGCGAAATGCAGGCCCTGGCCAAGGAGCAGCGCGACGCGGACCGCCGCATCCGCGTGCGGATGAAGGGCGCGCCGGCGAAGATCGTCGGCGTCTGGGTGATCGACGAGAAGCACGGCAATCCGGTGGCCGACCCCGACTTCCGCAAACGCTTCGCTCCGCACGAGGGCGGCTGGTTCCCGGTCGCGGCGCAGCTGACCTTGCAGCAGTTGCGCGCCGAGGGCGTGCCGGATGAGGAGGTGAAGCGCATCGAGGCCGCCTTCCGCGCCAAGAAGGCCGAGAACATGACGGGCGTGGCGCCGGCGAACGCGGCGCGCGCCAAGGCCATCTTCGCCGACATGCAGGCGCGGGCCGAGCAGGACACGCCGCGCGAGCTGGCGCGCCATCCGGCGGCGGCGCCGGCCCAGGTCGCTGCGAAGGACTGGGCGCAGCTCGAGGGCGATCTTCTGACTTTGCGCCTGCCTCCCTTCACCTCGCTGATGCTCGAAGTCAGCTGGGATCCCCAAGCATCCGAGGATGGGCAGTAGAGTTCACGGGGCGCGCGACTACGGCGCCGCCGGAAGCGTGCTCTCCGGGCTGGCGGCGGCGGCGATCGGACTGCTGATCGCCGCCTTCGTGTTTTGGGAAGGGCGCGACCATCTGCGCGTCCAGCTCGGCCTCCTGGGACCCGAGCCGGCGCTCGTCAACGACCTGCCCTATCTGCTGACCGGCTCGCTGGTGTTCCTGATGCTGAGCCTCGCGGCCTTCTTCGCCTGGGTGCTGCGCTCGGGCGGACTGGACCGGCCCGCGCTCGGCCTGCTGGCCCTGGCGATGGTGGCCGACGCCATTCCGGGACTCACGCAGGTGGCGCTGGTGCTGATCCTGATCATCCTGATCCGCCGCGTGTACCTGAACGGCGACGTGCCGGCGCCGCTGACGCCGCTGGCGATTCCGCTGCTGCTGGTGATCGTCAGTTACGCCACCACGATTCTCCTCACGGAGCAGTGGCTGGCCGTCATTCCGACGTTCCTGTTCCGCATGACGAGCAACGTGCTGCTCGTGGTGCTGTTGCCGGCGCTGCTGCGCACGCGCCGCCAGATCGAGACCTTCTTCCACATGCTGCTGGTGTGCGCATGCGCCTCGGTGATGGTGGAGTGGATCCAGTTCGCGCTGTCGGCGGCGGCGGGCGTGCCGCTGACCTTCAACACCGGCTCCTACAACAAGGTGGACACTCCCTGGGGCATCTTCCCGCGCCTGACGGGCCTGATGTACCACCCGAACCTGCAGTCGAACTGCATTTCGACCATCGCCATCCTGGCGCTGTGGTTCGGCATGCGCCCCGGCGGCACCATCCGGCCGGCGCGGCGGGCGATGTATCTCTGCGCCTACGTGTGGCTGGCGCTGGGCGTGCTCTTCACCTTCTCGCGCTCGGGCTGGCTGTCGCTGGGCATCGCCAGCATCATCGTGCCGATCGTGCGCTTCCCGCGCGTGGCGCCGCTCTACCTGCTGGTGCTCGGCCTGACCGGCGCGGTGGCCTACGAGACCGGGATCCTCAAGGCTCTCTACGAGTTCGTCGAGAGCCTGAACCAGTCCTCGGCGGACTTCCGCTGGCACATCGACGAGCTGGCGCTGCAGGCCTTCTCGGAGCACCCGTGGATCGGCATCGGCACGATGGGCATCCTGGACTACGGCAACCCCTGGAAGCTGCAGGTGCACGACACCTATCTGCAGATCGCCTCGGAAATGGGGGTGTTTGGCATCATTTCCTTCGGCCTGCTCGGCCTCACCGTGCTGGCGCGGCTCCTCTGGACCCTGTTCCACTCCAAACTGGCCTTTGATCGCGACTGGGTGCTGGGATTGCTGCTGGCTTCCGTGGTGGCGCTGATCCAGAATTCCTTCGTGATGTTCCTGTGGGTACGCTTCCTGTGGCTGATGATCCCTCTCGCCGAGTGCATCCACCTGGCCGCCCGCGACCAGAGCGGCCGCGAGCCGGAGGATCTGCCGTTCCTGCCCCCGTCGCGGCCGTCCGCCGCGCCCGCGCCGATCCTCTGAGCCCACTCCCATGCCCGGCGAAACCTTCGGCTCGATTCTCGGCGCGATCTACCGCCGGCGCCTGACCGTGCTGCTGGTGCTGGCCGGCGCGCTCGCCGGGGGCGCCTACTTCGACCGCAAGGTCGGCCCCGACTTTTTGTCGAAGGCCACCGTGATGATTCCGCGCACGCCGCCCACCGTCTCGCTGACCAGCGAGGGCGCCAACGTGCCGGACGGCCCGTATCTGCCGGATTTGTCCGAGGAGCTGAAAGTGGGGGCGATGGGCGTGCTGGCGAGCGGCGCCGTGCACGAGCGCCTCGCGCTCAAGCATCCGGACCTGGCGCTGCGCGCGTTCCGCAAGAATCTGCGCGGCAACATCGACCGCTTCGGCAACGTCGAGGTGCTGTCGTATGCGCCGGACGCGCGGCGCGCCGCCCTGTTCGCCAACGACTTCGCCGACTGCTTCCAGGACGAGATGCAGTCGCTCGCCGAAGCTTCGATGCGGCGCAGCCTCGAGTCCTTCCTCGCCGAGGAGCCGGTGGCCCTGGCGCGCTACCGGGATCTGCACCGCGGGCTGGTGGATTACCTGGCCTCGGTGAAGTCGGTGGACCTGAACGAGGAGCTGAAGCAGTTGATCGAGGACCGTCGCCGCCTCGAGAGCCAGCTGCTGGACCTCGAACTGGCCCGCGTGCGCTCCGACGCCGAGCGCCCGGTGATCGAACGTTCGATCGAGTCCCGGCCCGAGTTCCTGCTGACGCGCGTCACCTACGCGCGGAACCCCGCCTACGAGAAGGCCCTCGAGACCACGCGCGAGCTGTCGGCCCAGCTGGCCCTGGCCCGGCTGAAGTACCGCGACGGCCACCCGGACGTCCTGAGCCTGCAGGCCGCGCTCGATCTGGTGCGCGCCGGCGCCGTGGAGCTGCTGAAGGAGGAGATGGTGCTCCAGTCCCGCGCCGAGAGCGTGGACAGCCTGGGCCAGGAGTTGGTGGCCCGCCTCACCGATTTGGACATTGCCGCCGCCAGCTACGAGACGCAGCGCGCCATCCTGCTGCAGCACCGCGCCGACCTGGACGAGCGCCTGCAAGTGATCCCCGCCTTCCTCTCCGAGGTGGCGCTGCGCACCGCCGAGATGACCAACGCGCGCAGCCTGTGGGAGAAGATCAGCCAGCGCGGCGCCGAACTCGAATTCCACCTCCGCACCGGAGTCCGCTTCACCATCATGTCGCCCGCCATGCGCGCGCGCCCCGAGAACGCGAAGAGAGTGCCGACCACTGGCGGGTTGTACACCTTTTGCCTGATCGCGGGATTGTCAGGAGGACTCCTGGTGGCGGTGTTTGCGGAACTACTGGCCAGAATGCGAGCCAGCAGGCCCTATTAGGCACGCGCCATCACGGACCCGGCGGCCATCCTGCGGGAGTGACTCCGACTCGTCCCGAGTCTCGTTCAGGGGCGCAGCGGGCCCAAGAGCGCGGCGGGATCGGCCAGCCAGGCGCGGCCTTGCGCGTCGATGGCGAAGTGCTCCAGCTGCTCCAGGGCCAGGGCGAAGCCGGCTCGCAGGAATTCGGCGCTGAGATCCAGCAGCGCCTCGTCGTCCGCCGGGGTTGCCGGCCGTGAAGCGGGGAGACTGCCGGTCAGCCGGCCGCCGGGGCCGCAGCTCGCGGGCCGCAGCGCTCGCAGTCCGTGCAGTTCCAGCTCGTAGAGCGCGCGAAACAGGTGGCGCGCCTCCCGCGCCGATGGGCGCTGCAGCGGGATTGTCAGACCAGGATTCGGGCCGCGCCGATTGATTCCGTCGGCAGTGGCTGCGAAGTCGCGGCAATCGCGCAAGCAGCGCAGGCTCTGGCGGCGCAGCAATTCGCGGCGCAGGCGGTCGGAAGCCTGCAGGAGGTCGCGCACCTTGGCCGGCGCCGGCGCAAGCCGGGCGTAGCCTTCCGCCAGGCCGGGCGCAGCGGCGCGCGCGCGCTCGACCGGCACGCTGGCCAGCAGTTGGACGAAATCCCGAAGCCGTCTCTCCGGCACGGCCGCGCCGCGCCGGCGCACGCGGGCGTGGCCGAGGTCGAGGGGCAGGAGGGTGCCGGCGGGGGGCAGAATCAGATCCGCCGCCGTCAAATCCGGATCGGTCCATCCTGCCGCGTGCAACCGCGCCAGCCCGGAACCGATCAACTCCGCCTGCTCGACCAGTTCCGCGGCGGCATTGCGGCCCTCGATCCACGGCCGGGCGAAGATTCCGAATCCGGCCAGATTCTCCTCCGCCAGCGCGGGGCGGGGCATGCCCGACAATTCGGCGGCCAGCCGCTCGGCGTTGCGCGCCTCGCGCCGCGCCGGGCCCGCGCGCAGCGCCCGCCGCAGCGCCTCCAGCGGCCGCTGCGGCGCGTCGAGCTTCAGGAGCCAATCCCGGCCCTCGAGCGGCAGCCGCAAGGCCACGCGCCGCGCCGACAGGCGCAGCAACTCGCCCTGGCCTCGCAGCGCCAGCTCCAGCAGGGCGCGCAGGCGCGGCTCGCGCGGGATCGGCGCCGCGCGCCAGCGCTCCAGGAGAGCCACGTGGAGCGGATGGAGGTCGGGGCCGGGCATCGGCGCGCGTCCAGGGTAGCCCCGGGGGCTCCGCGCGGCGAGAATCGGCGGCTTGCTGCTCGACCGCGCCATTCTGCGCGAGATCGCTCTCCGCCTGCTGATGGTCTCGGCGGGCGTGGTGTTCCTCATCGGCCTCGGCGGCGCAATCCGCGCCTCTTCCATCAGCCAGGGCGCGCCGCTGTGGGTGCCGCTGACCCTGGTGCCGCTGATCGTCGGCCAGGCCCTGCCCTACTTCCTGCCGCTGGCCATGCTGACTTCGGTGGTGCTGTCCTACGGCCGCATGGCCGCCGACGGCGAGGACGTCGCCGCATTCGCCGCCGGCGCGCATCCGGCGCGCCTGCTCCTGCCCGCCGCCGCCGCCGGGCTCGGTCTCGCGCTGTTGACGCACCCGCTCAGCTCGGAGTTGCTGCCGGACATGTACCGCCGCATGCGCGAGCTCGCGGCGCAGGTCAAGGTCGCCGCGCTCGAGAACACCGATCCCAGCGAGAGCAAGCTCGAGTTCGGCGGCCTGCACCTGATGTGGAACGGCCGCGACGAAGACGGCGCGTTCCTCGACGTGCTCCTGCAGGTGCGCGCCTCCGCTCCCGCCGGCGCCAAAGTGAGCGCGGCCGGCCAGCGCCTCGACGCGCCGCAAGCCGATCCGGATGCGCCCGCAACTGCCGCGCCCAGCTCTGCGCCGGGCGCGCTCGATGAACTGCGCATCCGCGCCGATCGCGCGCGCATGCGCGTGGACGGAGGCTCGCTGGTCTTCTCCTTCAAGGGCATGCGCGCCTTCAGCGAGAGCGGCGCGCAGCAGGGCTGGAGCGTGCAGAACGACGGCTGGAGCAGCGTGGTGATCGACCTCGACGAGCTGGCCGAGGCGCAGGCGCCGGAGCTGCGCCCCAAGGACCAGCCTTCAGCGCGACTGCGCGCGCTCATCGCCGATCCCGCCACCGATCCCGAAACCGCGCGCGAGGCCCTCTACGCGCTGCATCAGCGCCGCGCGATGTCGGCCGCCGCCCTGCCGCTGTCCTTGATCGGCGCCCTGCTCGGCTGGCGGCTGCGCCGCGGCGGCATGCTCGCCGGCTTCGGCGCCGCCATGGCGCTGCTCGTCCTCATCTTCTACCCCAGTTATTACCTGGGAGAAGGATTGTTTGACAACGAGGTCCTGCCGGCGATTCCGGCGGCCTGGCTGCCGTTCCTGATCCTGCTGCCGCTCGCGGCCTTCTTCGCGCGCGGCGCCTCCCGCCGCGGCTGACCATGCAGCGCTTCGACCGCTACCTGCTGCGCGTCTACCTGTCCTGGTGGCTGGTGGTGGCCGCCGCCATGTGCGGCCTCTTCACCGCCCTGAAGCTGCTCGGCAAGAACGACGAGATCCAGCAGGCGGACCGCTTCGGCCTCGGCACCGGCGACCTGCTGCGCTTCGCGCTGCTCGAGCAGCCGTTCCAGCTGCTGCTCTTCGGCCCCTACGTCACGCTGCTGGCGGCGCTCGGCGCCGTCACGCAGATGCTGCGCCACCGCGAGCTGATTCCGGTGCTCGCCTCCGGCCGCTCGGCGCTGCGCGCGCTGGCGCCGATCCTGCTGGCGGCGCTCGGCCTGGCGCTGGCGCTGGCGTGGGCGCGCGAGAGCGCCGCGCCGCGCATCCTCTCCGAGCACGAGAATCTCGAGCGCCGGTTCTTCTCACAGGTGATCTGGTCCCCGCGCGACCTGTGGGTGCGCGGCCCCGGCGACGCGCGCCTCCACGCCGGTCTGTTCGTGCCGGCCTCGAGCGGCGGGCCGCGCATCGAGGGCCTGCAGGTGTTCCTGCGCTCCAGTTCCGGCGACGAGATGCTCGATGCGGCCTCCGCCGCGTGGAACGGATCGGCGTGGGAACTCACGGGCGGCCGCCTGCTCTCGCCGCGCGGCGAGGAGGCGCAGACGCATTTCGCGCGCGCCGGCCTCGGCCCCGCCGACTGCGAGCGCGCCTGGTTCGCGCGCGTGCGCCCGCTCGACCTCTCGATCGCCGACTGCGCGGCGCTCCTGGCCGGCGATCCCGGCCACCGCCAAGCCGCGACCCTGGCCTGGAGCTGGCGCCTCGCGCCGCTGGTGCCGGTGCTGCTCATCCTGCTGAGCCTGCCGTTCGTGCTGCGCTTCGAGCGCAAGACCTCGTGGGAGGGACTCGCGGGCGGATTGGCCCTGTGCGGCGTGTATTTCGTGGTCGAGCTGCTGCTGCGCGATCTCGGCGGACGCGGCGCGCTGTCGCCGTTCTGGGCCGGCGCCGGACCGGTCGCGCTGTTCGGCGGGCTGGCGCTGGTGGGCCTGGGCCGCGCCAGCACCTGAGCGCCGACCGGTATCATTCCTGCATGGACGCTCGCGCGCTGAAGGCCTGGCTGGAGCAGCCCTTTCCGCTGCCGGCCCGCGGCCTGATGCGGCGCGTGCCCGGCGGCGGCTACGTGGCCTTCGGCGCGATCGTCACCGGCGACGTCGAATTGGGAGAGGATTCCTCCGTCTGGTTCGGCTGCGTGATCCGCGGCGACGACGCGCCGATCCGCATCGGCGCGCGCACCAACGTGCAGGACGGCACCGTGATCCACGCCGACACGGGCAAGGAGCACCGCATCGGCGCCGACTGCACCATCGGCCACCAGGCCACGCTGCACGGCGTCGAGATCGCCGACGGGGTGCTGATCGGCATGTCCTCGACCGTGCTCGGCGGCGCGCGCATCGGCGAGGGCGCCGTGATCGCGGCCGGGGCGCTGGTCAAGGAGAACGCGGTCGTGCCGCCGCGCGCGCTGATGGCCGGCGTGCCCGCGCGCATGGTGCGCGAGGTTTCCGAGAAGGAGGTCGCGTTCATGCGCCTCTCCATTCCGCACTACGTCGAGCAGGCCAAGGCTTATCTGGCCGCCACCGATGCCCTCCTCCGCGACGGCGCTCGCTGAGGCCGAAGCGCGGCTCCGGGGCATCCTCGCGCCCTGGCCCGGAGCGGCGATCGCCTTCTCCGGCGGCGTGGATTCCACCGTGCTGCTGGCCGCGGCCCTCGAGTGCCTCGGGCCGGACCGCACGCTGGCGCTGATCGCCGACAGCCCGTCGCTGGCGCGGCGCGAACTCGACGAGGCGCGCGCGCAGGCCGCCGCGCTGGGCGCGCCGCTGCTCGTGCTTCAGACCGGCGAGTTGAGCGATCCGCGCTACCAGGCCAATTCCGGCGACCGCTGCTTCTGGTGCAAGGAGGCGCTGTTCCAGGCCGCCGAGCCCGTCGCGCGCGCCCGCGGCTTCGTGCTCTGCTACGGCGAGCACGCCGACGATCTGACGGAGGACCGGCCCGGCGCCCGCTCGGCCGCGGCGCGCGGCGTGCGCGCGCCCCTGCGCGAGGCGGCGTGGACCAAGTCTGACATCCGCGCCTTCGCGCGCGCGCGCGGACTGACGGTCGCCGACAAGCCGTCCTCACCCTGCCTGGCATCGCGCCTTCCCGTGGGAGTGGCGGTCAGCCGCGAGGCTCTCTCACAGGTCGAGCGATTGGAAGAGTCGGTGCGCGCGCGCGGCTTCAGCATCCTGCGCGCCCGCCATCTCTCCTCCTCAGCCGTCGCGCTGGAACTGGACGAGGCCGAACTGCCGCGCGCCGCCGCGCTCGAGCCTCTCCTGCGCGCCGACGCCGCGCTCGCGGGCTACGCGGAGTTCACGCTGCGCGCCTACCGGCGCGGCGCGGTCGCGGGCGCGATCGAAGTCTGAGGCGCGCCGGGCTCAGCGCGGCTGCTGGCCGCGGCGGTGGTATTCCTCGAGCCAGCGCCGGTAGCGCGCGGGCACTTCGGTGCCCGCGGAATTCTGCAGCGCCTCCTGGAGCCTCGGCGGCAGCAAGCCCCAGCGCCGGTAGTTGGCGGGCGGCTGGCCGGTGAGCGGCGGACCCGTGGGGGGGGGAGCCAATCCTTGATTCTGCTCCTGATGGCCGCCCGCGGTCGGGCTGTCCGCATTGGCGCCGCCCTGACCCTGGCCGGACGAGTTGGTCCGGTCCGAATTCTGCTTCTGGCCGGGTTTACCAGCCGACGGCTGGTGCGAGGGGTTGCCTCACGATCCGGCGGCTCATGAACTGGGCGGCAGGAGCTGAATCAGGGCTTCCAGATCCGCGGTCAATTGATCCAGAGAACTCTTGGCGGCCTGCAGGCCGTCACTCCGTTCGGCCGGAGAGGGCGCCGGAAGCTCGACGGCTTCGCGCACCTTCCGGTCAGCCAGGTCGTACGAACTGCGGAGCTTCTCGATGGCGGCCAGGATCTGCTCCTTGGTTCCGGGAGCCGGCGGCGCTTCCTGCTCCTGGGGCAAGGCGGCCGGAATCAGGCTGGCGAGCAGGAACGCGGTGAGTGTGAGCATGGCGTGTTCTCGGGTTCATGCTGAAGAAGGTTCGACTCGCGCGGCCTCCAGGTAGTCGGCCGGAGCTCAGCGCGGCTGCTGGCCGCGGCGGTGGTACTCCTCGAGCCAGCGCCGGTAGCGCGCGGGCACCTCGGTGCCCGCGGAATTCTGCAGCGCTTCCTGAAGCCGCGGCGGCAGCAGGCCCCAGCGCCCATAGTTGGCGGGCGGCTGGCCGGTGAGCGGCGGACCCGTGGGGGGGGGAACCTGGCCTTGGTTCTGGTCCTGGGCGCCTCCCTCCTCATCGTCGCGTGGATCGCGGCCTTGCTGATCCTCGCCGCCGGCGCTGGACTGCGGCTTGCGCTGGCCGGAACTCCCGGAGCCGTCGCTCGGCGGCGGCGGCTCGGGCTCGGGCAGGATCTCCAGCAGCGCGTCCATGTCCTTGACGAGCTGCTGCAGCGCCACGCCGGCGGTGGCCAGGCCGCGCTCGCGATCGGCGGGCTGGGGAGCGGACACCTCGACCGCCTCGCGCACGCGCTGATCCGCCAGATCGAAGGTTTGCCGCAACTGCTCGATCGCCGCCAGCACGTCTTCCATGCTCACCGGCTCCTGCGAGGGAGCGGGTACCGGGACCGGCGGCGGCTCGGCGGGCAGCGGCTGCTCCGGCTCCTGGGCGGCCGCGGGCGCGGCGGCGAGGAGGAGGATCAGCCAGAGCGCGGCGGCGCGGCTCACAGATCCTCCGTGCCGGCGTCCTGCGCGCTCTGCATGCGGGCCAGCATGTCCTCGAACTGGCGACGCAGCTCCAGCTGGCGCTCGAGCAGGCGCTGCAATTGCTGATCCTCGCCGGCGTCGGAGTCGATGCCGGCGCGCGCGTAGCTCTCGAATATCTTGCGCGTCCAGTCCAGGTCGCGGCTCAGGCTCTCCTGCATCCGCTTCAGCAGCTGCAGCTCGGTCGCGAAGTTGACCAGCGGGCTCTCCTGCTCTTTCTCACCTTCCGCGGGCTGGCCCTCCTGGGGCTCGCCCTGTTCCATCTTGCGCCGGATCCGCTCCTCCTCGGTGCGGATGGCGTCGATCAGGGTTTCCCAGTTGAGAGTGAGATCGGCGGCCACCTGCAGGGCGTGCTCGTCCGCCTGCAGGCGCGGCGGCCCGATCTCGATGGCGAGGCGCCGGTGATCTTCCTCGATGCCGTGCAGGAAGAAGGGGAAGGTGCTGGCGCCCAAGGTTTCGATCTTCACGAGCAGGTTCTGCGTGGCGGCTCCCAGATCCTGCTCGGCGCGCGAAGCCTGGCGCAGCCGGGCGCGCTGAGCGCGCGACAGAGATTCGGCGCGGGTCTCGGTCAGCTCCTTCAGCGCGTCCTCCTCGGTGCGGTGGGCGCTCAGGATCTGCTCGGCGATCACGCGCACGTTCTCCAATTCCTGCATGCGCTGGCGCTGCTCGAGCTGCTCCAGCTCCTTCTTGGCCTGCTCGATGGCATCGCGCAGCGCTTCTTCGGCCTTCTTCTGCTCTTGGGCGGCGCGCTCCTGGCTCTGTCGCTGCTCCTGCGGGCTCGGTTGCTGCTGCTGACCGGGTTGCTGTTGCTGTCCGGGTTGCTGTTGCTGTCCGGGTTGCTGTTGCTGACCGGGTTGCTGTTGCTGACCGGGTTGCTGCTGCTGACCGGCTTGCTGCTGCTGTCCCGGTTGCTGCTGCTGTCCCGGTTGCTGCTGCTGTCCCGGTTGCTGCTGCTGTCCCGGTTGCTGCGGTTGACCGGGTTGCTGCGGTTGACCCGGTTGCTGCGGTTGACCCGGTTGCTGCTGTTGACCGGGTTGCTGTTGCTGACCGGGTTGCTGTTGCTGACCGGGTTGCTGTTGCTGACCGGGTTGCTGCTGCTGACCGGGTTGCTGCTGTTGACCCGGTTGCTGTTGCTGACCCGGTTGCTGTTGCTGACCCGGTTGCTGTTGCTGACCCGGTTGCTGCGGTTGCTGTCCTTCCTGCGGCTCGCCGGACTGCGGCGGTTCCTGGCCCGAGGCCTGGTTCAACTGCTCAGCGGCTTGCTTGGCGTGCTGCCCGGCCTCCGACGCCTGCGACGAGCGCCGCTCCGCGCCCATCTTCGCGATCTCCTCCGCCAGCCTCCGCTGCTGCTCAGCCAGCTGCGCCAACTCCTTCTGCAGCGCCTTCATTTCCGCGCTCGGCTCGGCGGCGGCGGCGGAGTTCGCCGGATTCGCGTTCGCCGAATCCGCGTTCGCCTGGGCCGCCTGCTGCTGCAGCGCCTCGTTCTGCTTGCGCAGCGCCTCCTGCCGCTTCCGCAATTCCTCCAGTTCCTGGATGTGCTGCTGCAGATCCACCTGCCGCTGCTCCTGCTCCGCGGATCTCTGCGTCTCGAGCAGCAACTCCAACAACTGTTCCAGCACCTGAATCGCCTCGGCCTGCGCGCTCAGCGCGGTGCCGGTGCGCAGCGCCGCCAGATCGCCGGCGATGGCCTCGATCACGCTCGCCAGCTCCGCGCCGTTCTCGACGCTCTTCAGCCGCGCCGCAGCCTGCGCCAGCAGATCGGCGCGCGCCGCGCGGCCTTCGGCGCGGTCCCGCAGCTCGAGGGTCTCCAGCAGCTTCGTCAGCCGGCGGACCTGCTCGGCCACGAGCCGCTGATCGGAGGCCAGCCGGCCCAGCTGGACCGCGTCCTGCGCGGCGGCGGCGGGCGCCAGCAGCGCGAACAGTCCCAGAACGAGCAGGCAGGGCAGGCGCATGGAGGGGACGCAATGAAGCATACGCCCCAGCCCCTTTATCGTCCGCTGACTTCCTGGGTACGCAGGTGAATTTCGCGCTGCCTCTGAATGAGGTCCCGCAGCAGGTTCACGGCGCTTTGATAGTCCTCCCAGACGGTCAGGATCTCGAGAATCCGGTCCAGATCGGCCAGGAGAGCCTGCGCCGGCGGCACCGGATCGGCCTGGCTGGCAAGCGCTGCCTCCAGCTCCTGAGCCGGCCCGCGGCGCGCCCCCAGGAGCGCGGTGCCGAGATCCGCGAGCAGCCCGGTGCGCTCGAAGGGGCGCGGCAGGCCGGCGGCAGCCCACGCGTCCAACAGGCTCCCGGAGCCGGTGCGCGGCAGCAGCAGGGCGGACTCCAGCGCCGCGGTGAAGGCGGCAGTGCCCTCGTCGAGGCCGGCCCAGGCGCGCGTGATGAGCTCGGTCTCGACCTCGCCGACGAGCGCATCGAGATCGCGCCGCGCGCGCCGCGCGAAGGCCGACGTCAGGCTCTCGCTGCTCCGCAGGCTGGTGGCGAGGCGGTCGCGCAGGCCGGCCAGCTGCTCGCGCACTTGCACCAGCCGCTCGGCCTGCCTCTGGTCGAAGACTCCGGGCGCCACCACCTCGATCCACGGAGTGGTGGCGCGGCTGGTCTGGCCTTCCGGCTGCGCGCGATCCACGGCGCGCACCTCCACCTGCAGCCGCTGCTCGGAGAATGCCTCCGCGCTCTCGGCCGCGGGCACCGCCAGGCGCAGCACCTGGCGCAGGCTGAGCTGGCCGGGGCTGGCCAGTTCGCGCTCGGCGCCGGCGAAGTCGCGCACCGTCACGCTGCCGAGGCCGAAGTCCTCGCTGACTTCGAGGGCCAGCGGCACTTCCGCGCCCGGCACGGTGATCCAGCGGCCCTGCGGGAAGAGCAGGCGCAGCTGCGGCGCGCGGTCGGCCTCGGCCTCCCAGCGCAGAACCGCCGCGCGGCGCCGCAGGAAGCCGTCGGTGCTGGTGAGCGAGAGGGCGATCTCGTCCGACTGCGTGGCGGCGAATTGCATCCGGAATCCGCCCGCGCCGTCCGCGGCCACCTCGACCGCCGAGCCGTCGAGGCGCTCGGCGCGCACCTCCGTCACCGGACGGTCGGTGCCGAAGCGCACGTCGAACTCGGTGCCGCGCAGCACGCGCCACTCGAATCCGGCGCCTTCCTCCGCTGGCGCGCCGGTGTAGGCCGGCGGCGTCACGCGCACCAGCCAGTCGCTGACGGCGGGCGCGTCGCCGACGTCGACCCGCAGCTCGGGCAGGCCGTCATCGTCGTCGCCGCCGCGGAACTCCAGGCTCCAGCCCTCCTCGGCGGGGGGCAGGCGCAGGAGGAATTCGCCGCCGCCCGCGGGCAGCAGATGGCGCGCGCCGCTGCCGAGCCCGCGCACGCTCACGCGCTCGGGAATTTTGCCGACGGCCTGCACGCGCACGGTCGCGACGCTGCCGCGCGCGATCGCGACCCGGAAGGACTCGTTGCCGGCGGGCTCGAGCGGCATCGGGTCGGCCGCGCCTTCGACGTAGAGCGGCAACAGCTCGAGGCGCGTGTCCGAAGGCCAGGGGACGCTCTGGCCGGCGAGCCGGCGCGCGAAGATCCAGGCCTCGGCGGGCTGCAGCGCGGCCAGCAGCGCGAGGCCGGCGGTGGCGGCGGCGCCCGCCATCAGGCTGCGGCGCGCGCGGCCGCTCGGCACGCTGGACCGCACGGCGCGCTCCTGGGCGGCGGCCGCGGCCTCCGCTTCCTGACGGATGGCGTGATGGAAGTCCGGAGAGCCGCCCGCGGCCGGATCGGATGCCTCGGACAGATCCACGGCCGTGGCCAGCACGTCGCGCAGGCTGGGATCGTTGCGCTCGAGCCAGGCGGCGAGGTCGCGCGCGCCGGGGCGGCGGCGCATCGGCACCAGCAGGTCCGCGCGCACGTGCCAGAGCCAGAAGCCGAGCAGCGCCAGCGTCAGGGCCAGGCGCGCGGGCGTCGGCGGATCGAAGACGCGATCCAGCAGGTAGAGACCGAGCAGCGCGGCGCACAGCTTCCAGGCGGCGCGGCCGAGGCCGTAGGTGAAGAGCACGCGGAACAGCCGACGCTCGAGCGCGCCGAGGGCGCGCCGCACTTCGCGCGGCAGATCGGAGCGGCTCAACGCTGGAAGATCGGCAGGTATTCCTTCGGCATCTGCAGGATCAGGCAGGCGGTGGCCGTGCCGTAGGCCGGGCCGGGGCCGACCGCGTTCGGAAACGAGCCGTCGGGCTTCTGCATGAAGAGCAGCTCGCGCTGGATCACGTCCAGGTAGTGGCGGTAGCGCTCGCCTCCCGCGATGTGGAACGCCTGCACCGCGTAGTAGTGCCCGTAATAGAAGAAGTAGTGCCCGTCGAGATTGCGCCCGTGGTAGCGCGTGACGTTGACCAGGTCTTCCTCGAGGCGCTGCATCCCGGCCTCGATGTCGGCGTCCGAGTAGACGCCGGCGCCGTGCAGGATCGTGATGCCGGCGGCGGTCAGCGCGAAGGAGGCGCGGCTGTTCTCCTCGGGCTGGTAGCGGAACGAGCCGGGCCGCGAGCCGAAGTGATAGCTGGCGGCAGGATCGCTGGCGCGCACCGCGCTCTTGCGCACGTATCCCACCGCCCGCTCGATGGTGGTGACCGGCACCTGGATGCCGATGTTGCGCGCGGCGCGCAGCGCCATGACCTGGCATGCCGACACGGACATGTCGGCGTCGGCCACGTGCGGCTGGTAGCGCCAGCCGCCGTCGGTGTTCTGGCTCGAGACGATGAGATCCACCGCGCGCTGCAGGGCCGGGCGCACGTCCTCGCGCTCGGTGAGCCCGTAGGCCTCGGCCAGGAAGAGCGTGCCGAACGCGTGCGCGTACATGCGCGACTCGTTGGCGGTGATGTACCCGTCCTCGTGCACCTGCTTGAGCATCCAGTCGAGCGCGCGCTCGACCACCGGACCGTAGACGCCGCGTCCCGGCACGTGGCCGCCGGCCAGGAAGGCCATGCCCGCCAGCGCCGTCACGCCGACGTGCTCCGCGTTCTCGTTCCACGTCTCGTAGCCGTCCTCGAGTTTGTAGCCGACGTCGGCCAGCCAGGCGCCGGAGGGCTGCTGCGTCTTGGCCAGCCAGGCCAGGCCGGCGTCGGCCGCCTGCAGCGCCTCGCGCGACAGCGGCGCCATCTCCAGGGCTTCCTGGGCGGAGGGCGCGGGGGCCGGCGCGAGAGCGAGAGCGAGCAGGAGCGGGATCATCGCGGGTCTCCGTACAGAGTCAGAGTATCGCCGTTGCGCACGAGCAGCGCGCCGGGCACGAGGTCCACGCGCACCTGGTCCACGCCGGTGCCGGCCCAGTCGGCGCCGGCGCGCGCGCGCACGCGGCCGTCGGGCTCGATCAGCAGGATTTCCAGGCGCGGATTGGCGGCGGCGCTCGCGCGCAGGAGCAGCGGCAGCACCCAACCGTCGCGCGCTTGGCGCGGATTGGGCTGATTCGACTGCAGGTCGCGGAAAGCCAGATCGGGGAGCAGGCAGGTCCAGGCCGGAGCCTCGGCGCTGGGCCCGTAGGCCTCGACGCGGATCGAGCCGTCCGGCTCCGGCGCCAGCACCAGCGCCTGGGTCGGCACCGGATCCACGTTGCGCTTGTACTCGCTGTCCACCAGCTGCAGGATGCGCGCCTCCGGATTCGCGAGGCGGATCACGCGCGGCGCCGCGGTTCCCGGCGTGAGCCAGTGCAGCAGGCGCGCCTCCGGAGCGGCGGAGCGGTTCGGCGACTGCAGGGTCCAGGCCAGCCCCGGACCGACGCGCACGCGGCGCAGGAATTGCCCCTCGTAGGGCAGTTGCAGCGGCGCGGCGCCGGGGCCGGCGCGCACCAGCCAGCCGATGGGCGGATTGTTGCGGTTCAGCAGGTACTGCACCGTGCCGCCGGCGAGGGTGGCGGTCGGCAGATCCACGCCGTTCATCGGCGTGGCCAGCGCGAAGGCCAGCGGCGGCGCGTCGAAGCGCAGGTCCACGCGGTAGCCGATGGCCGCGTTCTCCTCGAGCACGAAGAGGAACGAGTCGGCATGGCGCAGCTCGATGCGGCGGCCCGGATGCCCGGGGAGATCCTCCTCCAGGTAGGCCTCGCCGGAACGCGCGTCGAGCACGGCCACGCGCAGGAAACCTTGCTGCGCCTGCAGCACCAGCGCGACCAGGCCGTCGCCCAGGGCCAAGGGCTGCGCGTTGTCGGCGAGATCGGCCGGCAGCGGCAGTTCGAGCAGCTTGCCGTCGAGGCCGAAGTGCAGGATGCGGTCGCGCACCACCAGAGCGCAGCCGTCGGCGGTGGCGATCACCGTTTCGTTGCCGCTGAGGCGCCGGCCCGAGATCGGGTAGGCCTGCATTTCGGTGGAGCGTCCGGGTTCGAAGGCGCAGAGCTGCAGGGCGCCGCGCGCCGGCACCCAGGCCAGCGCAGCGCCCGCCGCGCCGCCGCGCACGAGCAGAGGCGGACCGTGATACGCCTTGCGGCTGCCGCCGGCCGCGAGCTGCCGCGGCGCCTCCGGCAGCGGCGCGGGGGGGGGGAACCAGCGCGCCAGGTCCGGCCAAGAGCGCTCGGGCTGGCCGTGCTCGCGGCGCCAGCGCGCGCGGATCACGCGTTGCGCGCGCGGCAGATCCTCGCGCGCGACCTCGCGCGCGAGCGCCTCCTGCGCCGCCGTGGTGCCGCCGAAGGCGCGCAGGAATTCGGCGCTGCACGCCGAGCGCGCCAGGAGGTCGCGGCCGTCCTGCTCGTAGGCGGCGCGCTCGGCGGCGTTCTGCAGCAGCATGCCCAGCGCCGCCTCGGCCCAGTCCTGCAGCGGGCGGCCGTCCACGGTCAGGCCGCCGTCGGAGGGCAACAGCAGCAGATCGGTCAGAGTGCGGCGCGCGGCCAGCTCGCGATCGCCGGCGAGCGCGCGCAACGCGCGCGCGCGGCCGGTGACGGCGGCGCCGGCGGCCCGGCGTCCGTCGTGCAGCGGCAGCGGCCGGCCGGGCCAGCGCTCGGCGGCGGCGATCGCGCGCGCGACGCCGGGCCGCAGCGGCTGCAGCAGGAACGGATCGTCCAGCAGCAGGCCGCAGGCGGATTCCGCGAGCGCCGGCTCCGGGCCGTCCAGCAGCGCGAGCAGGAGCGGCTCCGCGCGCTCGAGCTGGCCTGCCTGCAGCCAGGCGCGCGCCGCGAGCAGCCGCAGGCTCGCGGATTGAGGCGCGAGATCGGGGCGCGCCGCCAGCGCCGCGGCCGACTCCGCGAGCTGGCGCGCGTTGTCCGGCTGGGCGCTGAAGTCGAGGTTCAGGGCCACCGGCAGGACCTCGGCGAGCGTCGCGAGATCGAGCTGCGGATCGCGGAAGGCGGCCGTGATCGAGCGCAGGCTGCCGAACGCGGCGAGGCCGTCGGTGCGCTCGACGAACAGCAGTCCGGGCGCCGCCTGGACCGCGCCGGAGGCGAGCCGGTCGCCCGCGAAGTCGAGCGCGATGCCGCCGAACGCCAGCGGCTCCGACGCGAAGCGCACGACCGCCTCGTGCAGCAGCGGCAGGAGGATCTCGCCCTGGATCAGCGCGCCCAGGCGCGAGGCCTTGAGCTGGCCGCCCTCCTCGTACACCGGGGCGGAATGCATCGTCTGGCCCGCGCTCGGCGGGCGCAGCAGCGTCAGGCGCGAGCCGGAGGCCCACACGCCGTCGCGCTGCATGCCGAGCAGCGTGAACAGATGGCGCTCCGACTCGTCGAGCGCCGGCCACTCCGCGAGCAGGCTGCCGTCCGCCGCGCCGAGCAGGAAGATGGACTCGGCGTCCACCGGCGCCCACGCGACGCGCCCGCCGTCGCTGACGCCGAGGTTGCGGCCGAGCAGCTGCGGGCGGATGGCGACGCGGCCGGTTTCGGTCGGCCTCACTTCCATGCGCGGGTAGAGGCGCGTCCACAGCGCCGCGCCGGTCGCCGGATCGAGCGCGTGGAAGGAGCCGAGGTGGCTGCAGACCAGCACGCGCTCCGGATCGGCCAGCGGGGGGGGGGTGGCGAGCTCCACCAGCACGTTGCCGAAGAGATTGGTCTCGAGCTGGCCGCTCGCGAGATAGCGGCGCCACAGGATGCGGCCGGTGCGCAGATCGAGGGCCAGCAGCGAGCAGTCGATCGTGCCGACGGCGTCGTAGACCGGCAGGAACACGCGGCCGGCCGAGACGGCCGGCGGGCCCGCGGCCAGGTCGCGCGGCGCGGAGCGGCCTTCCTCCCAGCCCGTCCGCATCTTCCACAGCAGCGTGCCGTCGCGCGCGTCGAGCGCGACGAGGCGGCGCGCCGGCATCAGGCGCCGGATCGGGATGCGCATGTACGAATCGAGGCGGCCGAGCGGCTCGGCCTCGTGGACGACCGCCAGCAGCACGCCTTCGGCCAGCACCGGCGCGGTCAGATAGTGCTTCGAGACCGCGTCGCGCAGCCGGTCCGCGCCCTCCATCAGCTCCCAGCGCGGATCGGCGCCGTAGCGCCACAGCTCGCGGCCGGAGCCCGCCTCCAGCGCCAGCACTTCGTAGCCGTCGCTGGCGTAGACGATGCCGCCGCCGATCGCGAGCCGGTGGCGCACTTCGCCGTCGCTGTTGGAGCGGCCTTCGAACTCGCGGCTCCAGAGCGGCTGCAGCACCGCGGTGTCGAGCAGCGGCAGGCGCGGATCCTGCAGATCGCGCACCGCGGGCAGGCGCTGCGCGGCCTCCGGCTCCGGCAGCATCCGGCCGGCCGCGGTCCAGTCCGGCAGGCGGCCCTCGCCGTCGAGCAGGCGCGCGCGCTCCGGCTGCCCGCGATCGAGCCACAGCTCCGCCGCGGCCAGCCGCGCGCGCGTGCCGGCTGCGAGGCCGGCGTAGGTGCGCGCCAGCGCTTCGAGGCGCGGCAGGTCGGGCGGATCGAGCGCCGCCTGCAGCTGCTCGTTCGCGCGCGCGCCGTAGAGGCGCTCGCGCTGCGCCTGCCAGGCCGGCGGAAGTTGTGAGAGACGCGCGACCGCGGCGGCGGCGGCGCCGCGGAAATGGTTGGCCTCGACGGCGGGCAGCAGCAGCGCGGGATCGGCCTCGGCGGTCTCCTGCAGCAGCGCGAGTCCCGCCTCGATCCGCCCTTCGGCGAAGAAGGCTTCGGCGTCGGCCAGCCGCGCCGCAAGTTCGCGGTTGACGGGCAGCGTCGTGCCCTGCGTGGACCCCTCCTGCGGAACTGCCGGCAGCAGCGCGCACAGGGCCAGGAGCAGCGGAGCCATGTCCCTTCCTAGGATAGGTTCATGGATTTGCGGATGATCCACTCGCCCGCCGCCAGGAGCAGCAGGGCGGCCAGGATCCAGCGCGGATCCACCGGCTCGCGGCGGCTGGCCAAGACGCGCGTGACGCGCTCGGAGCCGTCGAGGCGCTCGAGCAGAGCGCCGGCTTCCTCGGCCAGCAGGAACTGGCCGCCGGTGCGCTCCGCCAGAAGGCGCAGGGCGGCGGCGTCGGGGGTGGTGCGCGCCATCTCGCGCGAGGGCAGCACCACGTCGAAGCGCGCGGTGGCCACCGGCTCTGCGCCCGGCGCCTCCGGATTGGGCAGCGCGATGAGGAACGATCCGGGCACGGTGGCGCGGAAGCGGCCGCGGAAGATGCCGGGCCGCTGATCCTCGGCCAGCAGGGGCAGAGGCTCGTCGCGGCCCTCGATCTGCGCCAGGATCTCGTCGGCCGCGTAGGGCTGATAGGCCTCGTCGAGCAGGCGCCCTTCCACCTGCACGAATCCGCCGATCTCGACCGTCGCCGGATCGAGGTCGAGGCGCGCGCGCCCTTGCTCGCCGCGCAGTCGCGTGGCCGCGACCTGCCGCAGCGTCGTGCGCCAGAAGCGCTCGAGATAGGTTTCGCCTTCGGGGAAGCGCCAGCGCCAGCTCTCGTCGGTGCCGATCCAGCCGACCCAGCCCTCGGGCGCGAACGTGCCGGCCGCGATCACGTACGGGCCGTAGTTGTTGCCGAGCTTCTCGTGCACCAGCCAGGCAGTGGCTCCGGGGCGCAGCCGCTCGACCGGCATGAACCACTGCAGCGGCGTGGAGTTCTCCCACAGCGCCTGATTGCGCGCGGGATCGGCGTCCAGCATCGCGACCGGGCTGGGGCGCTGCGGATCGGGCGGAGTCGGGCGGAACTCGCCGCTGGGCGGCTGGCCTTCGCGGCCGAGGATCACCGGCAGCAGCGGCTCCAGCGCGGTGCCGATCAGCGCGCGCGGAATGTGGCGCGGGCCCGCGAGCAGCAGCAGGCCGCCGCCGCGCTCGACGAAGCCGGCCACCGCGTCGAGGAAGCGGCTGCCGTCGAGCGGATCGTTGGTGAGCCGGCTCGGCTCGGCCTCGCCGAGGATCACCACGTCGTAGGCCGCGAGCAGGGCGTCGGCGTCCACCGGCAGGCTCAGCAGCGGCCCGACGTCGCTCGAGTGCTCCTGCACGAAGCCGGGGCTGACGTCGGCGAGCCAGCACTGCAGTTGCACGTCCATTTCGGAGCGCACGAGCCGCCGCTGCAGGAAGGTGTACTCCCAGCGCGCGCGGCCTTCGACGTAGAGCACGCGCAGCTTGACCCGGCGCACCTCGACGGTGAAGGCCAGCCGGTTGTTGGCGAGCGCGGTCTCGCCGGGCGCGGCCTCCACCTCGGCCACGAGGCGCCGCTCGCCCTCGCCTTCGAGGCGGGCGGTGAGCGTGAACGGCGCGCCGTCGGCGGCGGGCGCGGGCTCGCGCCGCTCGTCGAGGACGTTGCCGCTCTCGTCGAGCAGGCGGATCCGCGCCTCGGGCGGCAGTCCGGCGCCGGAGCCGCGCAGCCGCAGGCTGAACAGGCCGACGTCGCCGCTGATCAGCCGGTCCGGCGCGCTGATCTTCTCGAGCGCCCAGTCCGGCGACTCCTCGGCGCGCCCGATCAGCACCGCGTGCGCCTTCACGCCCTCGGCGCGCAGGCGCTCGGCCGCCTCCTGCATCTCCGCGCCCTGGTTGGATCGCCCGTCGCTGATCACGATCACGTCGGGAATCTGGCGCCCGCGATACTCCTCGGCGAGAGCCAGCAGCGCGTCCGGCACGCTGGTGCTCTGGCCGCGTCCCTGCAGCGTGCTGCCGTCGGCCGCGGTGGCGCCGATGCCGCCGGCGAATTTCCAGGCCTCCAGCGCGTAGCGCTGGGCCAGCGTCGTGGCGAAGCCGTCCGTGGTCAGAACCGCCTTCAGCCGGTCGAGCCGCGTGCCCGCCGCTCCCGCGTCGGCCGTCTGCATGGATGCCGAGTCGTCGAGCAGGAGGGCCAGAGGCGCCGGCTCGTCGCGCGTCTCGTCGCGGCGCCAGTAGGGGCCGAAGCAGAGCGCGGCGACGAACGCCAGCAGCGCGGCGCGCAGGATCCACGCGGCGGCGCGCCGGCGGCCGGCCTGGCGATGCACGCGGTAGGCCCACCACGCGAGCAGCAGCACCGCCGGCGCCAGCACGAGGCCGAGCAGCCACGCGGGCGGCAGCGCGCTGAAGTCGAGGCTGCTCACAGGCGGCGGCGGTCCTGCCAGGCCGCGAGCAAGGTCTCGGCCACGAAGAGGCCGAGCACGATCTTCCAGAACAGCAGCGAGTAGTCGGCGCGCGCGCCCTCGCTGCTCTCCTCGAGCAGCGACTCCTCGTCGGCGCTGCGCAGCAGCACGCCGGGCGGCAGCAGCGCGCGCAGCGAGCTGGAGTCGGCGGCGCGCAGGTCGCTCTCGAGCGGCGGCGTGCCGACCGCGAGGCGGTACTCGACTTTGCGGTCGCTGCCGTCGTCGTCGATCAGGCTGGCCTCGGCGCGCCAGATGCCGGCGCTGCCGACGGCCGGATGCAGCAGCACGCGGCTCGTGCGCTCGCCCGGCGCGCTGCTCCACGTGACCTGCACCGCCGCGCGCGCGCCTTCGGGATCGCGCAGGATCACCTCGAGCGGCGCGGCCGGCAGCAGGATCTCCAGCGGCTGGCCGACTTCCACGGCCGCCGGGAATCCCGTGGCGGGCGCGAGATGGAAGATCAGGTCGTAGAGCAGGGCCAGCGTGCCGCTCGCGACTTCCTCCATGCGGTTCCACGTCGAGTGCGGCGCGGCGGCCAGCCACGCGACCATGCCGGGCCCGGCGCGCTCCTCGACCAGCGCGGCGCCGGCGTCGGCCAGGGCTTCGTCGCGGGTGAAGGCCAGGATCGCGCGCGCGTCGCCGCCGTCCTGCAGGCGCAGCGGCCTCCACTCGCGGAACGGAATCTCGGTCAGCAGCGGGCGCCAGCGCGGCTCGAGGAAGAAGCGCAGCGCCGGGTGCGCCTCGTCGAGAATCGTCAGACGGGCGAACGGTTCGTCGGCGAGGCGCGAAGCCTCCACGATCACCGCGCTGGCCGGCAGCGCGGCGCGCAGCGACTCCAGCTCCGCGGCGCCGGTCTGCGGACCGAGCGCGATCAGCAGGCCGCCGCCGCGCGCGAGGAAGCCGGCCAGCGCCTCGGCGGCGGCGGGGCCGAGCGCGCCCGGGTCCGCCAGCACCGCCACGTCGGCCTCGGCCAGCGCGCGCGCGTCCAGAGCCGCCGGGGGAATCAGGCGCGGCCGCAGCGGCGCGTCCTCGCCGAGATCCAGGTAGTTGAGGAGGGCGTCGCAGACGCCGGGGGCGCGGTCTCGCGGCGCCGGCTCGCCGATGAGCGCCACCTGCAGCGCGTCCACGATCTCGAAGCTGGCGCCGCGCGCGTCGTCTTCGGCGAGGGCGTCGTGCGCGATGCGCACCTCGGCGGCGCGCACGCCGGCGGTGCGCGGCAGCAGCGGAATGGTCCAGTCGGCGCTCTCGCCGGCGCCGAGCCGGAATTCCTCGCTGGCCACCGGATCGCCGTCGAGCAGGCACTCGGCGCGGAACTCGGCGGTGGCGCCGCCGAAATTGCGCAGCCGCGCGACGGCGTCCACGATCTCGCCCTGGAACCAGCGCGCGGCCGGCAGCTCCAGCGCGATCACCGCCACGTTGTCGCGCACGCTCGCGCCGACGTCCACGATCTCCACCGGAATGCCGGACTGCAGCAGCCGCGCGAGCGCGGGCAGCTCCTCCTCGGCCAGATTCCACGAGCTGGCCTGCAGATCGGTGAAGAGGGTGACGCGCGGCGGCGCGCCCAGGCCCAGGTCTTCGGCGGTGCGCAGCGCGGTCTCGAGCGCGCCGGCCAGATCGGCGGCGCCGGATCCCGCCGGCTCGATCTGCTGCAGGGCCAGGCGCGCGGCCGCGGGATCGCCGGCGGCCAGCCGCTCGGCGCGGACGCCGGCGCGCACCACGGCCGCGCGCGCGCCGCGCGCCGCGTCGGACTCGCTGAGCATGCGCTCGGCCAGGCCGATGGCGCGCTCCCAGGAGCTCTGCCCGGCGCTGCGGTGGTTCATGGACAGCGACGCGTCGAGCACCAGGATCTCGGTGTGCGAGGAGCGCGCAAGCCATTCCGGGGCGCGCTCGGCGCCGGGCTGCGCCAGCGCCAGCACGGCGCACAGCACCGCCAGCGTGCGCAGGGCCAGCAGCAGAACGTCCTCGAGGAGCACGCGCCGGCGCATGCGCTTCATCGCGCGGCGCAGGAATTCCATCGCCGCGAAGTCCACGCGCTTGTAGCGGCGGCGCTGCAGCAGGTGGATGATGATCGGCACCGCCACGAGCGGCAGACCGGCCAGCATCCAGGGTGCGCCGAAGCTCATCGGCTGAGGCGGCGCAGGCGCGCGCCGCGGCGGGCCAGGAATTCGACGAGGCCGGCCTCGAGCGGCTCGTCGGTGGGCATGCGCCGGAAGTCGCAGCCGAGGCCGCGCAGCAGGCGCCGCAGCTCGCGGCCGTGCCCCTCGAACTCCTCCAGATAGGCGTCGCGCACCGCGCGCGGATCCAGGCGCAGGCGCTCGGCCGACTCCAGCCCCTCGAACTGGGTGATGCTGGCGTAGGGGAACGCGATCTCGGCCGGATCAAGGGTGCGCAGCACGATCAGGTCGTGGCCGCGGTGGCGCAGGCGCGACACGCCCTGCGCGGCGGACTCCGGCGCGCCGAGGCAGTCGCTGATCCACGCGACGATGCCGCGGCGCTCCATCAGGCCCGCGGCCTGCTCGAGCGCCGCGCCGGGATCGCCTTCGCCGGACGGCTGCGTGGCTTCGAGCGCGGCGACCGTCGCGGCCCAGTGCGCCTCGCCGCCGGCAGCCGGCAGCACCTCCGCCGCCTGCGCGCCGCGCGCGATGACCACGCCGACGCGATCCTGCTGGTCGATGGCGATGCGCGCGAGCGACGCGGCCAGCCAGGTGGCGTAATCCCACTTGCTCCACTCGAGGCTGCCGAAGCGCATCGAAGAGGATGCGTCCACCAGAAGCCACAGCGTGAGAGAAGTCTCCTCCTCGTACTCGCGCACGATCGGCCGGTCGGTGCGCGCCAGGACCTTCCAGTCCAGGCGGCGGATGTCGTCGCCGGGCGCGTACTCGCGGTGCTGGGCGAAGGTGGTCGAGGACCCGCGGGCGCGCGAGCGGTGGCGCCCGCCCTGCATGCCTTCGACCGCCGTGCGGGCGCGCAGCTCGAGCCGCGCGAGCCGCGCCAGCAGCTTAGGATCCGATGCCGGCGGCACGCTCTCCGTCGAGTGCGCTCGGGTGCGGTTCGATCGAGCGCAGCAGGCGCGCGACCACCTCGTCCGGACTCACGTTCTCGGCCTCGGCGGCGAAATTCGTCAGAACGCGGTGGCGCAGCACCGAGGGCGCGACGGCGGCGACGTCCTGCGCCGACACGTGGTAGCGGCCCTGCAGCAGCGCACGGGCCTTGCCGGCGAGGATCAGGTTCTGCGAAGCGCGCGGACCGGCGCCCCAGGTGACCCACTGGCGCACGAATTCCGGCGCGTCGGGGCCGGGGCGCGTGGCGCGCACCAGGCGCACCGCGAAGTCGATCACCGGATCGGCGGCGGGAATCTCGCGCACGAGCGCGTGCAGGTGCAGCAGATCCTCGGCGGTGAACACGGCCTCGATCTCGCCGGCGTCGGCGCCGGTGGTGCGGCGCAGGATCTCCGCCTCCTCGCGCGCGCTCGGGTAGTCCACCTTGATCAGGAACAGGAAGCGGTCCAGCGCCGCCTCCGGCAGGGGATAAGTGCCCTCCTGCTCGATCGGGTTCTGCGTGGCCAGCACGAAGAAGGGCTCGGGCAGCGCGTGGGTCTGGCCCGCGCTCGTGACCTGGCGCTCCTGCATGGCCTCGAGCAGGGCGGCCTGCGTCTTGGGCGGCGTGCGGTTGATCTCGTCGGCCAGCAGCACCTGCGTGAACACCGGACCGCGCACGAAGCGGAAGCTGCGCTCGCCGGTCTGCGGATCCAGGTGCAGCACCTCGGAGCCGGTGATGTCGCTGGGCATCAGGTCCGGCGTGAACTGGATGCGCCGGAAGGACAGGTTGAGCGCGCGCGCGAAACTGGAGACCAGCAGGGTCTTGGCCAGGCCGGGAACGCCGACCAGCAGGGCGTGGCCGCGGGCGGCCAGCGCGATGGACAGCTCGTCCACCACGGGCTCCTGGCCGACGATGACGCGCCCGACCTGCTCGCGCAGCCGGCGGAAGGAGGCCGCGAAGCGCTGAGCGGCGGCGACGTCGGAGAGGGCGGGTTCGGTCATGGGTTCTCTTGGCGTTTACGGGCCTCGGCCTCCCGGGCTTCAAGAAGTTTTTCGTCCGCGGCCGGATCCTGCTCCAGCCACAGCAATTCCTGCGCCGCCCGCCGGGCCTCGGCTTCGGCCGCGTTGGCGCGCTCGCGCGTCAGCCGCTGGGTGTCGCGGGCGCGAATCCACTCCACCGTGGAGGGCAGCAGCACCATGATGCCCGCCGCCAGGGCCGCCGCCCAGGCCAGGACCTCCCAGAGCCGCGAACGGGGGCCGGCGGAGGCGCGTTCCATGGCGGGCAGGCGGATCAGAGCGGCAAGGCCGACCCGTAGCGGGCCGACGCCCCCAGCCATTCCTCGATCCGGAGCAACTGGTTGTACTTGGCCACCCGGTCGGAGCGGCAGGGCGCGCCGGTCTTGATTTGGCCGGCGCCGACGGCCACCGCCAGGTCGGCAATGGTGGTGTCCTCGGTCTCGCCCGAGCGGTGGCTGATGACCGAGGCGTAGCCGGCCTCGCGGGCGATGTCGATCGCGCGCAGGGTCTCGGTGAGAGTGCCGATCTGGTTGACCTTGATCAGGATGGCGTTCGCCACGCCGGCGTCCACGCCGCGCAGCAGGCGCGCGGGGTTGGTGACGAAGAGGTCGTCGCCGACCAACTGCACGTCGTCGCCGATTTCGGAGGTGAGGATCTTCCATCCTTCCCAGTCGTCCTCGGCGAGGCCGTCCTCGATGCTGACGATCGGGTAGCGCGCGCACCAGTCCACGTAGAACTCGATCATCGCGGCGCTGCTGAGCTGGCGGCCTTCGAATTGATATTGACCGTCCTTGAAGATTTCCGTGGCCGCGACGTCCAGCGCGATGGCGACGTCCTTCGGGCCGGCGTTCAGCCCGGCGAGGTCGATGGCCTCGAGCAGCAACTCGAGCGCTTCTTCGTTGCTGCGCAGGTTCGGCGCGAAGCCGCCTTCGTCGCCGACGGCGGTGGCGAGGCCGCGCTTCTTCAGCAGGGATTTCAGCGCGTGATAGGTCTCGGCGCCCCAGCGCAGGCCTTCGCTGAAGCTCGACGCGCCCCAAGGCTGGATCATGAACTCCTGGAAGTCCACGTTGTTGTCGGCGTGCGCGCCGCCGTTCAGCACGTTCAGCATCGGGGCCGGCAGGCGATTGGCGCCCGAGCCGCCCAGGTAGCGGAACAGCGGCAGGCCGGCATCGTCGGCGGCGGCGCGCGCGTTGGCCAGCGAGATGCCGAGCAGCGCGTTCGCGCCCAGCGCCGACTTGTTGGCCGAGCCGTCGAGCTCGATCAGCGCGCGGTCGATCTCTTCCTGCATGTCCGCGTCGAGCCCTTCGAGCGGCTTGGCCAGCACTTCGTTGACGTGGCGCACCGCTTCGAGCACGCCCTTGCCGCCGTAGCGCTTGGCGTCGCCGTCGCGCAGCTCCACGGCCTCGTAGGCGCCGGTCGAGGCGCCGCTCGGCACCGCGGCGCGGCCGCTGGCGCCGCTGATCAACTCGACTTCCACCTCGAGCGTGGGATTGCCCCGGGAGTCCAGAATTTCGCGGGCGTGAATGCGGCTGATCTGGCTCATGGGGGACCCTTGCGGGCCCCCCAATCCTAGCCGCGCTACTGCAGGACCTGCAGCCGCAGGGCCAGCAGCACCGGCTCGGCGCCGGTCACTCCGATCACTGCGTATTCTCCGGCGCGTACGGAGGTCGTGGTCTGGAACAACTGCTCCATTTCGCCGTCGGCGGTGGTGCGCATCAGCATGCACTCGCTGAGCGCCAGGCTGCCGGATTCCGTGTCGTAGGGGCCGGTGGACAGGGAGAGCGCGAAATCCTCTCCGGACAGCCCGTTCAGGCTCAGCCGGAGGTGCAGATCGGGCCCGATGGCCGAGCGCAGCATGCCGCGCGCGTCCATGTGGAAGGGCATCTCCGGGATCAGCTGCTGCAGGCTCTTCGTGAGATCGGCCGGCACCGGCGAGCTGTCCGGGTCGGCGCCGCCGCGCAGCACCCACACGCTGATCTGCACCTGCGGCGACGGCCGGTCGAACTTCTCCAGCAGGCTGAGCATGGAGGCCGTGTTCTCCGCGGTGTCGCGGATCAGCAGCACGTTGTCCACCACGCGGCTCAGGTTGATGAAGGAAAGGTGGTTGCCGGCGGAATCCACCGCTTCGATGTCGCGGTAGAAGGGATTCAGCAGCTCGAAGGCGGCGTCGAGGCTCAGGCTGCGCACGCGGTACTCCTGCACCGGGAATTCGGTGAGCTGAGCCGTATGCTGCTCCTGCTCCATCTCGCGGGCGGCCTCGGTGCCCTCGAAGCCTTTGTCAATCTGCGCCATCATCGCCAGGATGCGCGCGGAGGCGTCCTTGGTGTCGTAGATGAGGATGCGGTCGTAGATGAGGTTCAGATTTGTGACGTAGCGATCCTCGACCCGGATGTTGCGCTCGAGCAGGTTGCTCGTGAGCTCGTAGAGGCTGTGCACGTCCACGTGCCGCGGCTCGTAGGTGCTGATGATCACCTCCTCGAGCTTGTAGGGAGCCGGCTCCTGTTCTTGGGGCGCGGTCAGAAAGAGTGTGAGGAAGAGTGCGATCATGGTTTCTCAGGCTGCGGAGGTGTGGGTGGTGCGGAAGGCTCGTGGAGGAGTGTCAGCCGGACCGGGCCGGCGCGCATTTCCACGCGCTCGCGATTGCTGGCGAGCAGTTCGACGCGCGGCGGAGCCGGCGCGGGCGGCGCAGGTTCGGCCGCCGCGGCGGGCGGCGCGGGCTCCGGCAGGGCCGGCGGCGGCAAGAAGGCGCTGGGCGGCTGCGCGGAAGCGGATTCATTGCGCATCCACGTGCGGCCGAGCAGCGCCAGCAGTCCGGCCGCGGCGGTCAGGGCCAGGAGGCGCGGCAGCAGGCGAAGCCGCGGGCGCCGGGCGAAGCGCGGCGGCGCGTCCACCCGCGGAGGCGGCGCGGAATGCCGCGCGGGCGGCGCAGCCTCCCGCGCGGGCGTGGCGGATCGCAGAGCGGCGTGCAGCCACTCCACGGCGCGGCGCGTGTCGGCGTCCTCCTGCTCCAGTTCGCGGAAGGGCGGCGGCGCCGGCACGTCCGACCAGGCGCGGCGCAGGGCGGCGAGTTCCTCTTCAGACACGGCGCCCTCCGTGGCCTTCGGCCGGTTGCAGGCGCGGCGCGAGCAGTCCGCGCAGCCGGCGGCGCGCCAATGTCAGAAGGCTGCGCACCGTGCTGGCGCCGACCTCCATCGCCGCGGCCGTCTCGTCGGCGTCCAAGCCCTGAAGATCGTGCAGCGCGAAGGCTTCGCGCTCGCGCTCCGGCAGCGCGCCGAGCGCGGCCTGCACGGCGTGCAGCACTTCGGCGCGCTCGGCCGCGCTGTCCGGAGCGGGGAGCAAGGACGGCAGTTCCGGCGCGGCCGGCGCCGGCTGCGGACGCGCGGCGGCGCGCCGCCGCCAGTCGCGGGCCAGGTTCAGCACCACCTGCGAACGCCACGGCAGGTAGGGCCGTTGCGGGTCCCACTTCTCGAGGCGGTCGGCGAGGTGCAGCATGGCGTCCTGGGCCAGGTCCTCGGCGTCGGCGTGATGGGCCAGGAAGGCCAGGCAGAGCCGGAAGACCTGCGGATGCTCCTCCCGGTACCACTCGGCCAAGGCCGTTGGGTCCTGGGCCCGCAGCCGCGCGGCCAGCCGGGCGGCGTCGAGCTCCCGGGAAGGTCCCGGAGAGGACTGCATCCAGAACTTCTACGCGCGCCGCCGGCGATCCGCTGAAGCCGCGGCCGGGAAGATCTGCGATCTACAACTGGTCGAACTTGGCCGCGAGCACGAAATCCGACTCCGTCAGGCCGTCCACCTTGTGCGTCCAGACCCGGGCCCGGACGCGGCCCCAGCCCAGCTCGAAGTCGGCGTGGTGGCCCTGCGCCTCGCAGACGGCGGCGGCGCGGTTGAGGAAGGCCAGGGCGGCGGCGAAGTCCGGGAAGCGCCACTCCTTCTCCAGGTGGTGGCCGCCGGGCGCCGCCCAGTCCTTCAATTGCGCCTGGAGGCGCGCCACCGCGTCTCCCTGCAGCGGCGGGACGCCGCCGCGGCAGGGGACGCAGTTCTGCTCGTGCAGGGCCATCGCTAGTTGGGGACGGCGGCGGCCTCGACCGCGCGCTTCTCCCAGTCGAACCAGGCGGCCATCTTCTCGGCGCCGCGCTGCCAGACCACCAACTTGCGCTCGCCCTCGGCGTTGAGCGCCTCGCGCAGGGTCTGCTGATTGCTCACCGCCTTGCCGCCGATGCTGATCAGCTTGTCGCCGGGCTTGATGCCGGCTTTGGCGGCCAGTCCCTCGGCGGTCACCTCGACGGCGGTCACCCCGTCGTCGCCCAGGCCGACGCCCATGCGGCGGCGCGGCGCGCGGCCCTCGCCGGTCGGGAGGTCGTCGCGCGGCACCATGGTCTCGGCGTTCGCGAGGCGCCATGCGGCGGAGGCGACCACGCGCGCGGTGAAGCGCTGGTAATCCGCGTTCGCCTGCTCGAAGAGGTCGTGCTGCGTGTGGTGGATGTAGCCGTAGGAAGTCTTGCCGCGCTGATCCCAGAAGATTCCGGGCACGCCGTAGGTCAGATAGGTGTCGTGGTCGCTGCCCACGCCCATCGGCAGGCGCTCGACGTCCACGATGCGGAAGCGCAGATCCTCGTCGGCGGCGGCCGCGGTGTGCTGGATGATCGGCGCGAACACCTCCTCGAACATCGGGCGCAGCGCCGGCGAGGCCTGGATGCCCGAGCAGGCGTTGGTGCCGCCGTCGTGCACGATGACGGCGCTGATGTTCGGCAGTTCCTGCTGATTCTGCTCGGCGTAGGCGCGCGAGCCCAGCAGGCCCTGCTCTTCGCCGCTCCACAGCATGAAGCGGATGGTGCGGCGCGGCTGCAGGCCCTGGTCGCGCAGAGTCTGGGCCAGGATGCGCGCGGCCTCCAGGGTGGTGGCGGTGCCGGTGCCGTTGTCCTGCGTGCCGCGGGCGCCGTCCCAGGAGTCGATGTGGCCGCCGAAGATCAGCATCTCGGCCGCCTTGTCGGTGCCGGGAATCTCGGCGATCACGTTGTAGAGCGGGATCGGCCCGGGCGTGAAGGTCTGCGCGACGTCGAACTCGAGCAGGACTTCCTCGCCGGCCTTGGCGCTCGCCTGGATGCCCGCGAACTGGTCGCGGCGCAGCGAAATGCTGACGCGCGAAGGCAGCTTCGCCGGATCCACGCGGTAGTTGCCGCCGGTGTGCACGAGCTCGTCGCTGCGGCTGGGGCGGATGATGCCGGCGATCTTCGCGTCGTCGCAGGCGCGGCCGAGGCGCTCGCGGAAGCCGTCGCCTTCCTGATCGAAGGTCGGGCCGTTGCTCGACACGAGCAGCCAGGCGCCCGGCAGCGCGGACTGCACGGCGGCCAGCTCTTCGTCGGTGGCCGGGCACACGATTGCGCGCCCGGTCACGGCGCCTGGCGTGCCGGGAGTCCAGGCGCTGGTCGTGAAGTCCAGCTCCAGCTTGCGCGGCGCCACCATGCGGCCGCGCTTGTGGATGCGGTCGAAGCCGACGGGGAACGTGCCCCACTCGACGAGGCGCACGTTCTCGAGGCCGAACTCGCGGAAGCGCTGGGCCGCCCACTCGCAGGCCTCGGTGAGGTTGCGCGAGGAAGTGAGGCGCGGGCCGATGCCGTTGGCCAACTCGTCCAGGTGTTGCATCACCTGCAGCTGGTCGTCGGGGATGGCGTAGATGGCGTCCACGACGGTGTCGGTCGGCGGCAGCCCGGTGACGGGCATGGCGCTCTGCGCCAGCGCGGAGCCGGCGAGCAGAAGGGGGGCGAGTGCGGGCAGGAGTCGGCGCATGATGGTTTGCTTACGGCGGGATGGGCCCGCCGCGGGGAGAACCAGGATAGAATCTTCCGGATGAGTACGGAGAGCCGGCCGCGGACCCTGCTGGCCCCCCAGAATCTCGTCACCCTGGGCAATCTGGCCTGCGGCGTCGGGGCCCTGGTTCTGACCACGCACGCGCTGCTGCGCGACGACCCCCGCCTGCTCTACCACGCGGCGTGGTGGCTGGTGCTCGCGGCGGTGCTGGACGCGGTGGACGGAAAGGTGGCCCGCCTGACCGGCACGGCCAGCTCGATGGGGGCCCAGCTCGATTCCCTGGCCGACGCGGTGGCCTTCGGCACGGCCCCGGCGGTGCTGGCGGCGACCATGGTGCAGGTCTACGGCCCGGAGCTGGACATCCACATGCATCCGCGGCTGCTGGTGCTGGCGCCGATCGTCTACTCCTGCTGCGCGGTGCTGCGCCTGGCCCGCTTCAACCTCGAGCACGAGGGCGACGACCCCAACAAGCCGCACGACGCCTTCGTCGGACTGCCGTCGCCGGCGGCCGCGGGCGTGCCGGTCGGCCTGATCCTGTTCTACTTCGGCATCGAGGACATGCGCCTGGTGCGCTTCGAGCCGGAGACCATCGCGCTGGTGCGGGAAGGGATTCTCATCTCGCTTCCTTTCATCATTCTGGCCATGGCGCTGCTGATGGTCTCGCGCATTCCCTATCCGCACTTCACCGGCTGGCTGACGCGCTCGCGCGGGCCGGTCGCGCCGCTGGTGAAGATTGTGCTGTTCATCGGCATGCTCACGATCGAGCCGGAGCTGGCGCTCGCGGCATTCGGGCTGCTCTACGCGCTGATTCCGCTGGTCCTGAACGTGCCTCTGGTGTGGCGCAGCCTGCGCGAGGACTAAGCATGGCCGACGTGTTCCTCGGGCTCGGCGCGAATCTCGGGGACCGCGGCGGGGCGCTGCGCTCCGCGCTCGCCGATCTTCAGCTCCTGCCCGATCTGCGCCTGCGCGCCGTCAGCACCGCGCGCCGCACCGCGCCGGTGGGCGGCCCGCCGCAGCCGGATTTCGTCAACGCCGCCGCGCGCTTCGAGTGCGCGCTGCCGCCGCGCCGGCTGCTCGACTGCCTGCAAACCATCGAGCGCCGCCACGGCCGCGTGCGCCGCGAGGCCAACGGGCCGCGCACCCTCGATCTGGACCTGCTGCTCTACGGCCCGGCGCGCCTGTCCGCTCCCGGCCTCGATCTGCCGCATCCGCGCCTCCACGAGCGCCTCTTCGTGGTCGAGCCGCTCGCCGAACTGGCGCCGCGGCTGCCGCTGCCCGGCGGCGCCACCGCCGCCGTCCGCGCCCGCGAACTGGCGGCCGCGCCCGCATGACTGCCTGCCCGATCCTGCGCAGCCGCGAGGAGCTGCGGGCCTGGCGCGCGGGCCTGCCGCCGGGCGCCGCGCTCGGCCTGGTGCCGACGATGGGCGCGCTGCACGCCGGCCACGCCGCGCTGATCCGCCGCGCGCGCGCCGAGAACGAGCGGGTGCTGGTCAGCGTGTTCGTCAACGCGCTGCAGTTCGACCGCGCGGAGGATCTGGAGCGCTATCCCCGCTCGCTGGACGCCGACGCCGCGCTGTGCGGCGCCGCCGGCGCGCAGGCGGTGTACGCGCCCGCGGCCGAGGACGTCTACGGCCCCGGCTTCGCCACCGCGGTCGAACCCGGCCCGGCCGCCGCCGCGTTCGAAGGCGCGTTCCGCCCCGGCCACTTCCGCGGCGTGCTGACGGTGGTGCTGAAGCTGCTGCAGCGCGCGCAGCCGCGCCGCGCCTACTTCGGCGAGAAGGACGCGCAGCAGCTCTTCCTGGTGCGGAGAATGGTGAATGATTTCGACCTGCCGGTGGACGTCGTGCCCTGCGCCACCGTGCGCGAGGACGACGGCCTGGCTCTCTCCAGCCGCAACCGCCGCCTGCGGCCGGAGCAGCGCGCCGCCGCGCTGAGCCTGTGGCGCGCGCTGGCCGCCGCCGAGGCCGCCTTCGCCGCCGGCGAGCGCGAGCCCGCGCGCCTGGAAGCGGCGATGGCCGCCGTGTTCGCCGCCGCCGGTCCCGCGGTGCAGGCGGATTACGCCGCGATCGTGGACGACCGGGACTTCGCGCCCGCGCGCCCCTCCGACCCCGGACCTTGGCGCGCGCTGACGGCGGCCACCGTGCACGGCGTGCGGCTGATTGACAATCGCGCGCTCGGCGGCGCGCGCGCCGGATGAGCGCGCGCATCCGCACGGCCGCGAAACTGAACTGGGACCTGCGCGTCCTCGGCCGCCGCCCCGACGGCTATCACGAATTGCGCTCCTGGTTCCTGGCCGCGGGATTGTGGGACGAACTGGAGGCCGGGCCGCGAGCCGGCGCCGCATCCTCGCCGGACCACGCCGCCTCGACGCTGGAGCTGTCCGGCCCGGCCGCCGCCGGCGTGCCCGCCGACGGCGCCAACCTGGTGCTGCGCGCCGAGGCCGCCTGGCGCGCCGCGTTCCCGGAGCGCGCGCGCGCGCTGCCGCCGCTCCGCTGGCGTCTGACGAAATCCATTCCCCACGGCGCCGGCCTGGGGGGGGGATCGGGCAACGCCGCGGGCGCGCTGCGGCTGCTCGAGCGGTTGGCGCAGCCGGCAGCGCCCGCTGCTGCGGATTCACCGCCGCCCGTCGCCGCCTTGGCGGCAGTCGCCCGCGGGCTCGGAAGCGACGTGGATTTCTTCCTCCAGCATCAGGGCGGCGCCGAACTGCGCGGCGGCCGCGGCGAACTCCTGCTGGCGCGCGCGCCGCTGCCCGCGCCCTGGTGCGTGGTGGCGCTGCCGGAGTTCGGCCTGGCCACGGCCGCGGTCTACGGCGCCCTGCGCGCCGGCCCGGTTCCGGACGCGCAGGCCTCGCCCGCCGCGCCGCCGCCCTCCGCCCGCCCCGCGCCGCAGCCCGGCCCCAACGATCTCGCCGCCGCGGCCGCCCTGGTCGAGCCGGCGCTCATCAGTTGGAGTGATCGCTTGCGTCAATCCGCTCCCTTCCTTATGACGGGGAGCGGGTCGGCCTGCTTCGCCCCCTGCGCGGACGCCGCTTCGGCCGCCCGCCTGGCGGCGGCGGTTGCGCCCTTCTGCCGCATCGCGCTCGCCCTGCCCGCGCTGGACTCACCTGCACTCGCCACTCCGCACACGCCATGACACGCACGCTCGTCGTCGGACCCGGCCGCGCCGGCCGCGCCCTTGCCCTGGTTCACCGCCGCGCCGGCGAAGAGGTGATGCTGCTGGGCCACAAGCCCGGGCCGTGGCAGGAGTGGGCGAAGGCTCAGGGCATCGGCGCCGAGCTGCGCTGGGAGAAGGCGGCGGCGCATCAGCCGCAGCTGGTGATTCTCGCCGTGCCGGACCGCGCGATCGGCGAGGCCGCGGCCGACTGCGCGCGGCATCTGGCCTGCGACGGCCGCATGTTCGCGCACGTCAGCGGCATGCACGACGTGGACGCGCTGAAGGCCGTGGCCCTCGAGGGCGGCTTCACCGCCGCCATGCATCCCGTGATGCAGTTCACCGATCCGGAGCAGGACGTCGAGCTGCTGCGCCACGCCATCGTCACCATCACGGCCTCGCCGAACGCGCGCGAAGAGAGTTTGCGCATCGCCGGCATCTGGGGCGCGCGCCCGGTGCGCCTCAAGGCCGACGTGGACCGCCGCCGCTACCACCTGGGCCTGGCGCTGGCGTCGAATCACATCACCGCGCTCTTGGCCTGGGCCGAGGATCTGCTGCGCCCGGCCTTCGGCGCCGAAGCCTGGGACGTGGTGGACGCGATGGCCACGCAGGCGATGGGCGCCGCCCGCGCCAACGGACCGGCCGCCGCGCTCACGGGCCCGATCTCCCGCGGCGACGTCGGCACCGTGCGCGAACACCTGGCGGCGCTGAGCGCGGAGGAGCGCAAGCGCTACGCCGGACTGCTCGACGTGGTGCTGAACCTGGCCTTGAAGAGCGACCGCATCGACGCCGAGAGCGCGCGCGAACTGCGCGCCCTGGCCGCGGCGAATCGCTGATCCGGCCGCGTGATCGTCCTGTCGCTCTTCGCCGGCTCGGCGCGCGCCCTGCGCGACCGGCTGCGCCTGGTGGAAGGGCAGCTGCCCTGGGTGGAGCTGCGCCTGGACCGCGCGCCCGCGGAGTTTCCGCTGCGGGAAGTGCGCGCCGAATTTCCGGGCTTGCGCTTCCTGGCGGCTTACCGGCCTCTCGAGGCGGGCGCGGACGCCGCGGCGGAGCGCGCGCGCTGGCTGCAGGCGGCGGCGGCGGCCGGGTTCGACGCGCTGGACTTCCCGCTGGCGGATCCGCTGCCGGCCTGGAGCGCGGGGCGCATGCGCGTGCACTCCTTCCACGAGGCGCCGGACGCGCCCGCCGATCTGGAAGACGCGCTGCGCCGCGCGCAGGAGCGCGCCGCGCCCGCGGACCTGATCAAGATCGTCGCCTGGGCCGAAGCGGCGGAGGACGCGGCGCGCGTGCTGCCGCTCTACGCGCAGGCGCCGCGCGGCCGGCTGCTGGCTTTCGCGATGGGCCCGGGGGGGGGAGCGACGCGCACGTGGGCGCCGGGTCTCGGCGCGCCCTTCACCTACGCGTGCTGGCCCGGCGAGGCCACCGCCGCCGGGCAGCTGGACTGGCGCGAGCTGCGCCGCCTGCTGCCGCAGAGTTGCGCGCCGGATGCCGCGACGGGCGCGGGCGGCGCGCCGCTCTACGGCGTGCTCGGCCGGCCGGTGCAGCATTCGCTCTCGCCGCGGCTGTGGAGCAGCGGATTCCGCCTCGAGCAGCCGCCCGCGAGCGCCATCTACGCCGCGTGCGCCGCGCACGATCTGCCCGCCTTCCTGCGCGCGCACGCCGATCCGCGCTGCGCCGCCTTCTCGGTGACGGCGCCGTTCAAGGAGCAGGCCTTGGCTCTCGCGGACGCGGCCGATCCCGTCGCGCAGGCCTGCGGCGCCGCCAACTTTCTGCAGCGCTCGGGCGCCGGATGGAAGGCCTTCAACACCGACGGCGGCGCGGCGCTCGACGCGCTGACCGCCGCCGGCTTGCCGGCCGGCGCCCCGCTCCTGATCCTGGGCGCCGGCGGCGCCGCCCGCGCGGCGGCGGCCGAAGCCCTGCGCCGCGGGCACCCGCTGAGCCTCGCGGCCCGGCGCGCGGGGCAGGCGGAGGCGGTGGCCCTGGCCCTGCGGCCGCTGGGCGCCATCGCCCTGCTGGCCCCGTCCGCTGCGGATCCGCAACTCTTCGCGGGGGTCATCCAAGCCACCACGCTGGGCAGCCGCGCCCAGCCCGGCAATCCGATGGCTGGCCGGCGCTTCGCCCCCGGCGCCGTGGCCCTCGACATGGTCTACGACCCGGCCGCGACCGAGTTCCTGGCGCAGGCCGCCGCGCAGGGCGCCGTCCCGGTCGGCGGGGCCGAGATGCTGCTGCTGCAGATGCGCGCGCAGTACCGCCTCGCGCGCGGCGTCGAGCTGCCGCTCGAGCCGCTGCGCCAGGACTTGGAGATGGCGCTCGCAGAGCGGCGGCGCGATCCGCGGCGGGCGCTGGCGCTGATCGGTCCGCGCGCCAGCGGCAAGTCGACACTAGGGGTTGTGCTCGCGCAGTCGCTGGGCCGGTCTTTCGTGGACGCGGACGACGAACTCGCGCGCCGCGCCGGCCGCCCGCTCGCCGATTGGGTGCGCGAGGATCTCGCGGGATTCCGCGCCGCCGAGGCCGAGCTGCTGCCCGATCTGCTGGCGCGGCGGGACGCGGTGGTGGCCTGCGGTGGGGGCGTCGTGGAGTCGGCGGAGTCGCGCGCGCGGCTGGGAGCGCACGGAGCGGTGATCTGGCTGCATCTCTCCGTGGCGGAGCAGGCGCGGCGCCGGGCAGACGATCGCGCGCGCCCCGCGCTCACGGATCGGCCGCTTGCGGAGGAGCTGGAACTGCTGCAGGCGCGCCGCCTGCCCTGGTACCGCGCCTGCGCCGATCGCTGCGTGGACACGGGCGGCGCGCCGGAATCGGCGGGGGAGGGCCTTCTTGCGGCCGCGCGCGAGATGGCTCTCACAAACGGCCCGTTCGACCGATAGAGTAGGGCGTGGACTTTCTCCTCTCGCTCGTGCTGGCGCTCGCAGCCCAGTCCGGGCCCGACCTGCCGGCCGCGCTGCGCGCGGACGCGCGGCTGACGGCGGCCTGGGAGCTCGCCACCTCCAGCGCCGAGGCGCCGGCGCGCCGCGAGGCCGCGCGGCTCGTCCTTGACAATTTGCCGCTGGCCGCGCCGGACGAGCGCTTCGCCTTCCTGCTGCAGTGCGAAGGCGGCGCGACGCTGCCGGTGGAGCTCGGCGCATCGTGGCGCCGGCTCGCCGCCGACTGGGCCGAAGCCAAGCTGCGGATCATGGTGCTGCTGGCCGCCGGATCGGCCGGCGAAGAGCGCGCGATGCGCGGCGCGCTGCGCGCCGCCGGCTGGCTGGGCCTGGCCGAGCCCGAGGCGGTCGAAGCCGTCGCCGCGCTGCTGGACCATCCGCGCCTCGGCGAGGCCTCGCAGTTCGCGCTGCTGCGCATCACCGGCCGCGAGTTCGCGCGCGCTCAGGATTTCGCCGCCTGGTGGGCCGAGGCGCGCGCGCAGCCGCGCGAGGAGTGGCTGGCCGGCGCGCTCGTGGACGCGCAGGCGCTGGCGCTGCGGCGCTGGGAGGAATTGCTGGCCAGCGATCCGAACTGGGCCGTCGATGCTGCGCAGGAGACTTCCGCCGACGTGCGCCGCCTGGCCTACGAGGCGCTGCGGCGCATCGATCCCGCGCCGGGGCTGCCGCCGGAGGCGCCCGCCGCGCAGACGCTGCTCGCGGCGCTCGCGCGCGAGAACGATCCCGCGCTGCGGCTGCTCCTGGTGCCGCTGATCGGCCGCTTCCTCGGGGGCGACGCGGCGCTGGCGGCGCTCGACGCGGTGTTGGCCGGCCACCGCGAGAGCGAGCGCCTGCGCGCGATCGAGCAGCTGCCGGGGCTGCGCTTGCCGGCGCAGACGTGGGAGCGCCTGATCCGCGAGTTGTGGCGCGTCTATCCGCTCGACCGCGATCAGCCGGTGGCCGGCGCCGAATTCCGCGCCGGATTGTGGACCGCGCTGCACCAGACCATCACCGGCGACGCGGCCTACGCCGCGGCGCCGAGCGTGCAGGAGACCGGCTTCATGCTGCTGATCCTCGAGCGCCTCGAGCACGATCCGGCGGTGCGCGCGCGCCTCTACGCGGTGGCGGGGCGGCTGGGGCAGGAGCCCTTCCGGCGCGCGCTGCTGCGCCACGTCGGCGATGCGGGGCGAGTGGCCGGCGACCGGGCGGCGGCGCTGGAGTCGGTCACCGGGCTGGTGACGCGGCAGGGCGGATCCGAGGAGCTGCGCGCGCTGCTGCCGGCGCTGGTCGCCGATCCCGAGGCCATCGTGCGGGCGCGGGCGGTGCGCAGCTGCGCGCGCCTGGGCACGCTGCCGGAATTGGAGCTGCTGGCCGCGCGGCTGGAGACCGAGCGCGAGCCGGCGCTGCTGGGCGAGATTCTGAAGAGTTTGCGCGAGCAGAGCAGCCCGCTCATCTTCGAGCGCCTGCTGGCCTTCGTGCCGCCGGTGGAACTGGAGCCGGACTTCGTGCGCGCGGTGCAGGTGCAGATCGGCCGCGACTTCGGCGCGCTCGAGCGGGCGACCGGTGCGCTGGCCGCGCGCGCGCGCGCCGATTCGGCGTACGCGCTGGCCTACGGTTTTCCGCGCGAGGGCGCGACGCCGGAGGTGCTCGAGCGGCACGACCGGCTGCTGGCGCGCACGCAGTCGGCGTGGCTGCTGCAGGGCGGGCTCGGCGGCGCCAACGAGGCGCGGGCGCAGGATGCGCTGGCTTTTCTCGGCGATCTCGAGCGGCGCTGGCCGAAGGAGTCGGAGTGGGTGTGGCTGCAGGCCGAGCTGGCGCAATTGTTGAATCGCACCGAGGCCGCGGTCGGCGCGATGGAGCGTCTGTTGCTGTTCGAGGGCGTGGCGCGCGCCGATCTGTGGCCGCTCGGCCTGCGCGTCGCGCGCAGCGCGGCGGCCGCGGGGATGTGGGAGCGCGGATGGAAGTTGCTGGACGCCCTGGGCGTGCCGCCGCCGGATCTGGCGGAGCAGGCGCGGGAGGTGCGGGCGTTGTTCCCGGCGCCGGTCGCGGATCCGCCGCCGGATTCGGGCGAGAGCGGGCTGTAGCGGCGTTTTCTCCGCTTGTTGACCCTGCCGGAGGGGGAGGCTACGATCCTCGCCCGAAATCTTCGGGCCGCGCCGTGCGGCCTGACGCGGGGTGGAGCAGCTGGCAGCTCGTCGGGCTCATAACCCGGAGGTCGTAGGTTCGAATCCTACCCCCGCTACCATCACTGAGAGATGCTCGGCTCCCTTCGGGGAGCCGGGCATCTGTCTTTTGGGAGCCCCCGCTACCAAAACCAAGAGATACCTGATTCCCCTTGGAGCCGGGTTTTTTCTTGTCCGAGGGGTGAGCGGGCGGATCAGCGAATAGGGGTTACTCGTTTCGTGCCGTGCTCACGCATGGGTTAGGCGATTCAACCAGGTGGCGCGGCTATCTCCGGACGGTTCTCGCGTGGATATCTTAACTGGCTTCCCCATGAGTCGCCCCCCAAAGCACAGTTCCTCCATGCTGTACCACTACGAGAGCCCTGCTTCATTTGACTACGTAGGGGGGCTTCCAAAGATCGAGATTGCAGGCACACTCGGCTTCGCCCAAGATTCCAGGGGCTGCAAGTCCAAAGCCTCGCCGAGTTCCGAGATGCGGTCCTAGAGGCCATCGCGTGACCAGCCTCTTCGTCGTCCGCGCCGACTTCGGCACTTACACCGAGCAATTCCTCAAAGGGGGATACTGCGCCATTGGATGGTTGCAGAATACCGACCTATCAGAACTGAAATCCCGCGACGAGCTGTATCCGCTTTATCGGCGGGCGAACCCCAAAGAGACGAGTAAGCTTGTCATAGGCCAGCAGGTTGGCCAGATCGCGCGCTTCCTCCTGGAACTCGCAGCCGGCGACTACGTCATCACGCCAGCGGCCGACACGGAGTGGCTGCACTACGGGCAGGTCGCGCCGGATCCATCATACGTCTATTCAGCCGGCGACGACGGCTGCCCGTTCCGCCATCGGCGCCTCGTGATTTGGGCGAAGGGACGCCTAAAGCGAGGCGACTTCTCGGTTCCGTTCCAGAACACGATTCGCTCATCACTGACGGTATTCTACGTTTCACAGAGCGACGAGTTTCTCGCGGCCATCGGTCGCCTGGACTTGTCGCCAAAACCGGCCGCGACGAAGTACGATCCATACCGCGTTGTGCTTGAGCAAGTATTGGAGCTGGACGACAAGGAATTTGAGCTCCTCGTCGGGCACCTGCTCACTGCACTTGGCTTCGAGGGATCCAAGGTTACCGGCATGACCGGCGATGGTGGCGTCGACGCAACGGGTGAACTCAATGTGGCCGGCCTCGCCAAGGTGAAAGTCTTCGTGCAGGCCAAGCGCTACAAGATCGGTAAGAAAATCAACGCCAGCACCGTTAGGGGACTCAGACAGGCGATTCCCTACGGTGGGCAGGGGGCGTTTATCTCCACGGCGGATTACCAAACTGCCGCCGCAGAGGTCGCGCTGGACCAGCGTTTCCCGCGCATCGGCTTGATCAACGGGAGGCAGCTCGTTGACCTGCTGATCGAGCATTGGGGCGATATCCCGCCGGAATTCCGGGAGCGAATTGGGTTGAAGCCGGGGCTAGTGCGGACGTGAACTCGTTCTCCTAATCTGTGGTCGAGCAGAGTCCAGCATGCTACGCGTGCTCGCGGTTCTAATCGGCTGTGATCCTACAATTGCGGGCCATGTCCACCTCACTGCAATCAGAGAAATTCTCGCTATCGCACGACATGCAGTAGACTCCTTTTCTCAATTTGTACCATTCGCGGATAGACTATAATGTCTCCTTCCTGACTGGTAAGCCTAGCAACCAAACCAGGGCAGAGGAATGCAACCCTAACAGTCGAGGAGATGAAAATGGCGGAACTAGACCAGGTCCCTTTCGGCGGCGTCGAGTTCGCCGCTAATCCAGAGCCGCGGTGCCCTTGTGTTCTCCTGCTTGACACTTCTGGCTCGATGAGCGGCTCAAAAATTGCAGAATTGAACAGTGGACTGCAGACTTTTGCGGAGGAACTTCGCTCTGACGCAATGGCGGCAAAGCGTGTTGAGGTAGCAGTCGTTACCTTTGGGCCTGTGCAAACTCTACAGCACTTTGTGACCGCGGATGTGTTCCAGGCGCCGTCCCTCGTTGCCAGTGGCGACACTCCGATGGGATCTGCCATTATGAATGCAGTTGCACTAGTTGCTGAGCGGAAGGCAACATATAAATCTAATGGCGTCGGTTATTATCGGCCTTGGCTGTTCCTCATCACCGACGGTGCTCCAACGGATGACGTAACCGCAGCTGCAGCCGCCATCCGCGAAGGTGAGGCGACGAAGTCATTAATGTTTTATGCTGTTGGTGTCGACGGAGCGGATATTGGCCAATTAGCGCAAATCGCGACACGAAAACCTTTAATGCTTCGCGGGCTATCATTTCGTGAGCTATTTGTGTGGCTTTCAAATTCACTCGGCAGTATCTCGAGGTCCACTCCTGGGGATCAGGTGCCGTTAGCAAACCCCACTGCTCCAGATGGTTGGGCCTCAGCTGGTTGAACTCGCATGTGGAGGTTTATCGCGGCTCAGACAACCGGAGCGTCTCACTTCAAGGCAGGTCAGCCTTGTCAGGACAGATTGGTTTGTCAAGCATTGCCAAGGGACGCGTTCGTGGCAGTGATTGCAGATGGAGCGGGTTCAGCGACCCGAGCGGAGGTAGGGGCGTCAATCATTGTGAACTCAGTACTTTCACACGTAAAGGCGGAACTTCAAAAGGAGCGGATTGACTACGGCGAGATTCTTCGAGAGGCCGCGGCTACAGCGCGCAAGGCAATTGCCGAGGAAGCTAAGCACCAAGGAGAGATCGAGCGCAGTTATGCCTCGACACTGCTCGCTTCGATCCTTACTCCTGCCGGGGGCGGTGCAATGCAGATAGGTGATGGTGTCATTATTGTTGGTGACTGCGCTGATGAATGGAGTTGGATGTTTTGGCCTCAGCGCGGAGAGTACGCAAATACAACATTTTTTCTGACAGATGAGGATGCAATGGATCGACTTGAAGTGGACACCTTCTCGGGGAACCTTACCGACGTTGCGTTAATGAGCGATGGGCTGGAGCCCTTAGCACTGAACTATGCGGACAAGTCTGTCTACAGTCCTTTTCTAAAGGGCTTGTATCAGCCTCTATTGACAGTGGAGGGAAGTGGGGAAGCTCACTCATTATCATCTTCGCTTGAGCAGTTCTTGGCTTCTGACCGGGTTAGATCTCGATCCGACGATGATATTTCTCTGATCCTTGCGACGCGCCGGACGCATTCGCAAGCTCCATGACGCGACTTCGGTTGGGCAAGACCGGAGCCGAAATACGGCTAGGCCAGGAGCTAGGAAGCGGAGGTGAGGGATCCGTTTTTGCGATCGCGGATCGCTCTGACGTCGTAGCGAAGATTTACGCTTCGAAGCCAGACGAGCGAAAAATACAGAAATTATCCGCAATGACCGGGATTGCAAGTCCGGCTTTGCTGCGGGTATCCGCATGGCCAGTGGATGTGCTGCAAGATGTGCGCGGGGTGACCTATGGTTTTATCATGCCCCGCGTTATCGCACGCCGGGACATTCATGAGCTCTACAGTCCCAAAAGTCGAGCGGAAGCATTTCCAGACGCAGATTTCAGGTTTTTATGTCATGTAGGTGCGAATATTGCCCGTGCATTCGCGGTTGTTCACGAGCACGGTCATGTACTTGGTGATATCAATCATGGAAACCTATTAGTTGGGCCGGATGGAACCGTGATTTTGATTGACTGCGATTCAATCCAACTGCGAGTGGGCACTCAGGTATATACCTCAGATGTAGGAGTTCCACTTTTTACTCCATCCGAGCTTCATGGACAGCCACTCAAAGGCTTGGTACGCACGCCTAATCACGACCGATTCGGTCTGGCAATCTTATTGTTTCACCTTTTGTACATGGGGCGACACCCTTTCGCCGGTCGCTATTCAGGTCCAGGAGAAATGCCTATCGACAAGGCCATCGCTGAATACCGGTTTGCGTATGGTCCAGAACGAGTAAGGGGTGGAATGGAGAGTCCGCCAGGCACGCCATTGCTTGAGGCAATGGGCGCCGCAATTGCCTCCAACTTCATTCGAGCGTTTTCGCGATCTAGTATTCCTAGCGGCAGGCCAGATGCGCAGAGTTGGATCAGGGCGCTCGATGATCTTAAGGCAGGCCTTCGGACCTGCTCGGCGGTAAGCTGGCATCAGTATCCAGCAGAATTGGGCTCTTGTCTCTGGTGTTCCGTTGAAAAGCAGACGGCCGTCCGTCTGTTTAGGGGCCGAGTCTCTGCCCTCGGAGTAGTCGGAGCGATAAGTATTGAAGCACTTTGGAGGGCGATTATTGCAGTAGCTGATCCAGGTCCTGATCCGCTCTTGCCGTCTGATCGGCCATTCGAATTGCCAAGTAGTGTTGCATTACCGAGTGCAGCGGTGAATGCTATCCGAAAAGCAGCCAGTCTTGCCTGTGTTGTTGGTGGGCTTATTGGATTTACTTACTTCTCGGGCGGTGGAGGGCTCCTCAGCGCGATAATGGCTCTGGTCATTGCCGCCTCATTGTGGCCAAGAGTATCACAGGAGCAGCGATCGGAAGCCGAGCGCGCATATGCTGCTACTGATGCAGCGTGGCAAAGCATTCTCGGGAAATGGATTGCCGAAGCCTCTCAGGGTGCTTTTCAAGAAAAGCTAAAGAGCCTGGAGAAAGCACGAGTAGAACTACTAGACCTTCCCAGTGAAAGGAGTCGGAGGTTGAGAAAACTTGACGCGCAGCGCGAGAGTCAACAGCGTCAGCGCTATCTTGATCGTTTCCGTATCGAACATTCTAGGATCCGAGGGATAGGGGCCAGTAGAACATCGATGCTTGAATCGTATGGAATTGAGACGGCAGCAGATATCTCTCCGGGCTCGATACTGCGGATTCCTGGATTTGGCGAGTCCTTAACGTCGGCTCTCGTAGCATGGCGCCGCGAACATGAGAGCAACTTCCGTTATAATCCAAATGAGGCAATCCATCCGCAGGTAATCTTTGTTCTCGACCAGCAGCTCGAGGCTCGTCGGCAACAGTTGATGGCGATACTTTCTCGCGGACCAGCAGACTTGAGGCAACTGACCCTAGAAATCAATGCCGCTCGTCCCCGTTTGATGCCTGTTATAGAGCGAACGTGGACTGAGTACAGGATTGCTCAAGTGCGGCGCGATGCCTTACGCTGATGCCCAAACCTACTTCCTCTATTGTCCTGAGGGCTCGTGCCGGCTGCTCCTAATTGTGAAGTGACCTGGACTTGGAGGACTATGTGAAGTTCGCCATGGCGTTTGTATTCCTTACTAAGAACCATTGCTTCGCATGGACTCTCGCCTTTGGTCGTAAGGGCCGTAAGGCGCGGCTTGAGCAGTAAAGCAATCTGATTAAGTATTGGGGGTCGGGTGTTCCACGGAGCGGTTGCCGACTGGTCCGCGTACTGGTAGAGTAAAGGCCCCAATTCCACTTCCTTCCATCATGCCCCCCGACATTCGCAAAGATCTCAAGCGCTTCGCGCCGGTGTTTCTTGAGGCGCGAGATAACGGTTTGAACGAAGCAGATACGGTGCTTCGTTTATGTAAATTCTTCGAGTCTGTTCTTGGCTACGACGGTATTGTCGATATCAGTCGCGAGGCGCACCTGAAGAACAAATTCGTGGACGTCTGTCTTAAGGTGGATGGCCGGGTTCGCCTACTGGTCGAGGCCAAGGCAGGCGGAGTTACGCTGCGGGATCGGCATATCGAACAAGCTCAGAGATATGCATCGGAGAATAATTTCCGCTGGGTAATTCTCACCAATGGAGTGGACTGGAATCTTTATCACTTGACCTTTGAGGAGGGCATTGAGTACGAGCGCGCTTTCATGGTTAGCCTGGCCAGTCCCGTAGAAATGGAGGAAGCGACGCTGAAGCTTGCCTTCCTGCACTCGAAATCCGTGCGTAAGGGAGACCTTGACTCATTCTGGGAAAAAACCACGGCATTGGGGCCCGCGTCAATGGGCAAGGCGCTTTTCCGCGATAGCACGTTGCGATTCCTGCGCCGTGAAATACGGAAGGAGGCAGGTGTTCTGATTGACCCGGAGGATCTTGCACGATCGCTCCATGCAATGTTCACGCCGGAAGCGCGCGAAGAAATCGGGCCGGTGAAGATTAGGAAAAGCAGAAGTACGATCAAGAAGAGCAGTATTCCGGTAGTCCCTCGTCCCTAAGGCTCCCAGGATACTGGTCAAGGAGCAAACACAACATCGGCATCTTGGCGCTTACCGCCCGTGAAGTAGACGAACGTCTTGGCCTCAAGTCTTTGGTCAACGAGCTTTACAATCAAGGACAGCGCAAACTGAGCACCCGTAGCGGGATCGTTGACGATTTCGCACATGGTTCGGTCATCTGTCGCGCTTGGGCTAAGTGCGAATGAGGGATGCGAGTGCCACTCGCCCAGATAGTTGAACCTTCGATAATCGCGATTCGTACGGGAGAAAAAGCGATCAAGCTGCCTGAGACTATCTAGAACGGTGCGCACAAAAGCAGCCACGGAGCCTGTGCCAGCCACTGTGGCCTCAACTATGCGGAAGACGTCCTCGGAAACATGCTCACCGAAAAGCATGCCACCTGTTTCACGGTTTCCCGCGCGCTTGCATGCGTCCACTAGGACCGTATGGACTTCAGGCGGTAGGTGAATTGTGAGCACCAGCCTGGCTTGTCAAGAATTCTGCTGCAGACGCAGCGGACGTAGGGTCTGGATCTTCCGAAGGTCGCCAGCACCGATTACAAGAGCAATCATCGCTTCGGACATGAATGCGTACGGTTTGCATCGGTTCGTCAAATATCCAACCCGGTCGCAACCCGATTACCAAAACCGAGGGAAGAACTGACTCATCACGAATAACGAGGTCGCTGACGCGGTTAGCCAGCGCCGCAGCAAGTAGACTGACGTCAGCATCGGTGGCAATAAGAGTTGGGTCTCCATCCACGCCGTACGTGGTAGTTGGACGGGCGTACGGAGCCGGCGGCCAAACTGCCGCTGCCGCCAGGAAGCCGGCGCGAACGCAGCGGGGACATGGGCCATGGTCAGGGTGCGCCGATCCGACGAGTCCCCCAAGGCCACCACCGAAGACCTCACCCCATACGAGCGCCCGGGAATGATCGGATGCCAGACCAGCTAACAGGCTAAATGCGTCCGAGTTCGCAGTCGCATCTACGAGAAGGTCGCAGGAGGCCAGATCTTCTAAAATATCGGCGTGGTACTCAGGATTTGTCGCGGAACCAAGGTGCACGGCATATGATTTCACGTCGGGATCCGATGCCAAGACTTCCGCAATGAGCTGCTTCGCCACCTTGACCTTCATTACACCGACATCGCGATAAGTACCCTGGTGGCGACAGACGTTCTCACCCTGCATCACGCCACCGTCGACGAGGACGAAATGGCAGGCGCCCGAGCGGGCAAGCGAGACGACGACCTTGCTCCCGAGGGACCCCAAGCCGACGACGCCGATTCGAAGCTCCGATAGTCGGGCGTGCAGAGTACTTGGGGTTCTTGTAATGTCTGCCATCTCTAAGGGCATGTTCACGAGCTTCAATAGTTTAGAGGTCGACTGGAGGTAGCCTCGCGTCTCACCATCGGGCCATCGTAAGAGCACTATGGACGGGAAGTTGCCAAGTGCGACGCCGCCGAACATCTCGACAAATACCGCGAATGTTGCGGGATCGTCGGGAATTTCTTCGGGTGGCATGGCTTCCTTCCGTAACAGTATGAATCGAGCTGGAAGGCTATGGCCACCACTGCTCATTCCGGGCGGTGTGGAGAGAGGAGACCCCTTGGGAAACGATATCGGCAGAACCTGGGAATAGTGAGGCGCAAGTCGAGTGGTCTCGAACTCGGCATTGGCCTTAGCTGCGTGAAGTCGTGATTCAAACTCATTCGATCTCAGGAACACACTGGGCGACACGGAGACACGTTCGGCGAGGCTCGGGATATGGCGCGACGGAATCTCAATCGGCTCAGAATCGTTGATCCGTTCATACGCTACAAGCCTCCACGCGCTGCGAATCAGATCGGCAGCCATGTATTGCGGATGCCAGTTGTCTGGACCGAGTTCCAGGCAGAGGATTCCTGATCGCGTGAACTGATGAGTGCTTATGCGCGTGTTATGCGGGACCGGACGAACGGATGGACATCCTTCTGGGTACTGCCACGGGAAGCGAACTTCGAGATCGAGTGTCCTACTGCCCACCAGAATCTGTGCAAAAAGTCTCAGTTCGCCGCCGTCGGCGCGCTCCCAGCGGTGAGCGCTGAGGAATGGCGGTTCGTCTCGGCTCAACTCCTGGACTGCCTCCTCCTCGGCGAGCAGGCGGGAAGGCAGCCGTTGCCACCAAGGAGTCTGCTTCATGCGAAGCCGGCTGGTTTGTTAGGACGGACCGGGATTGGCGGGAACACGGCCTTCGTGGCAGGGGCGGGAGGAAATTTCTCTCCGAGCAGCTTCCGCCAGAGGTCAGCGCTCTTCTGGATATTGGGCTCGGCCAGCGCTGCCCGCGCCGTAGGGAGAGCCTCTTCTACCTTCTTCATGAACGCCTTGAAGTCATCGGAAGAAAGCCTGTGGGCGACATTGTGTGAGGGCACTCCAGGATCCGGTAGATGCGGCAGCAGGCCCGCGTGTGCAAGGGCCGAATACTTAGTGACGATGTTCTCGAGTAGCTGCACGAATCCCTCGGCGTGATCTCGCTTCGTCCTATCGACGCACTCGCCTGCCAGACGTTCGAGAACGTAACCCTTCGGGTACTTGGGCTGTTGATAAGTCTCCTTCCGCCACCATTTGAACATTTTCACGAGTGGCACGAAGTAGCCGTCGCACGCTGTATTCAGATCGGTTGTCCAGGCGAGCTGTGCCTTCGGGTGCGTCTCCACCCAGGCTCTTAGATCGCGGTCAGGAATGAGAAGGGGTGAGGCAGCCCAGTCGCCAGCGGCGTCGAAGGATTCGGCCTTGCGCACAGACTCGAAGAGCCAACTCCGCTTCGTCAGGAATCGGGACGTTGCGAGCACGACATCCATCGTGACGTAGCTCAAGGTTACGCAGAACGAGCGATTCTGCGGCGTAACTTTGTCGTAGTATTTACGGAGAGCTTTCTCAAGCCTTGCATTAGCTTCGGTCGGAGTCGTGCCATCCGGATCGAGCGAGGTGACGACGACGATGTCCACATCCTTGCCCGGATGGATGGCTGTGTGCCGCTTATAGGAGCCTTGCAGGAAGGCATTGACGTGGATGAGCTTGAAGTCCTCGTCCTCGGCCAAGCGCTTGCGAAGCGTCTTGTGGCCGCTCTGCTGGTCCTCCTTGTAGGAAGGGCTCGGCTCGATCTCGGCCAGGAAAGCCTTGAAGTAGGAAGGTAAATTCATTGCCATTCACTCCGATTCAGTGGTCATGCCGGGCAGGTAAGAGCGGGCAGGGTCCCCGAAGGCGAATTCGTAGATGATCGTGGGTCCGATCGCCGCAGCTTCCTGCCCGGCGAGGAACATTAAGCTGACAGGCGTCGCAGGAAAGATGTGGGTGTGCTCTGGGCGCAATTTCACCACCGCATTGCGGACTGTTCGAATGAGTGCGTCGGCGAGCCATCGAGCATGTCCGCCATCGGCGATCGAGGCTGGCCCAGCATTGGGTAGTCGCAGATGCAGGATCGTCCCCACCTCTGGTAACGTCGTGGAGATGGATCGCTTGGCATCTTCCAAAGAGTCGTGTGTTACCGACACCACGACCGCGAGGTCAGGGTTCTCGCTAACCTCCTCAACCGTGACATCCCACTCAGGTGACCCATCGGGACGGCGGGGAGTCGAGACATCCCAGAGCTGAACAGGCTTGTCCTTCATTTTCTGCCGAAGAACAACAGGAATGCCACTCTTGGGATTGAAACGAGATCCGATGTACCAGGCAATTGAGAGATGAGCATCAAGCGCGATGTGGACCGGCCTAGCTAGCTTCTCGATTCCTGGCATCGTCTCCTCGATGCGCTGGGGGATATCGTCCGACCAGACCGTTTCGTTGATGGCGCGCCGCCCGTTGAATAGGTCGGTCAAGTCGACTACGCACATGCCGTCTGTGAACGGGACTTGAGCGAACCGCCGGAACGAACGCACTGCTAATGTCGACTGGAATGGCGGTGGCGCTTGGCGAATGAGGCCTTGATCCCTGACCAGCCTCCCCAGGGACTCCGGCGTATGTTCGGTGCGACCATTCTCGATAAGGCGCTTACCAAGATCGTCGTATGGACTCCAGTCGATGCCAGGGGCGACCGGCATGAGCCCCGCCAACTGGCAGCGGTCTCGGAGCCACTCCTCGGCGGCAGCTTGCGAGACAGCAGAGGTCGAAAAGCGGAGAGACTTGAGGAATGCATGGAAATCGAGATCTACTAGCCCACAGGCCGCCTGCCATTTTGCCCGGATCTCTCCCACTTCCGATGTCGGGCTCTTAGTGAAGAAGTCATCGTCGAGGTACCCGCCGTCGCGCAGATGCGGTCGGATCGGGCTCGCCGAGTCCCATGGCCAGTTGGTTACAAGGTTGAGCCTGGCTTTGGGATGCGTCGCGCGGATTCCCAGCCAAGCGTCACTAAAGCGCTTGAGCAGCGACCGCTTGGTGCCCGTCCAGTCTGGGTCGACGATGGCATCCTGATCCACTACTCCGCTCTCAGCTACATGAAACTTTAGCTGCGTGAAATCGACGTCGACCAGGGCTCCGCCGTCGTTGATCCCAGGAGGCGTGTAGTACACGACCACATCATCGACGGCATCGAATTCCCTATGCTCGACGACTACCTTGGAGACGTGGGAGCTGTAGAGCATCGGTAAGGCTTGGAGCCAGAAGAACCGGACCTGATATCGGAGGCCAGCCGAGGCAGCGCCTATCGCGGGAGGAAGCGGGCTCATGGCCGAACCCTCGAAATTATATTCAATCTGTGCGCTGCAGACAAATCACCTGCAAATCTGTGAGATCCCCGTTGCTCACCGTCACTCTCTGGATTGCCCTACGCGCCGCGGTCACCCGCAGTTCAGCCGGTGCAAACCGTAGCGTCCCTTCCAGCCCCTCCACGAATTCCGCTTTCTCTGCCACGATCTCCGCAATCTCCTTCCTTGATCCTGCGAGCAGATCCAGCTCCTCCAGCCGCCGCTCAGCCACCGCCTTTTCTTTCTCCAGTTCCTGAATCCTCTGATCCACGTGCTCCCGGTTGGTGGGGGTGAGATTGTCGAGAAGGTTCGCGATGGCGGTCTTGACGCGCTCGATCGTCTCCTGCGCCTTCTTCCGTGCCGCGTCGCCCTCTTCCCAGGCCGACCCCAGCGCCACGCGCATCTCCTTCGCCAGTCGCTTCTTTCCCTCCTCGCCTCGGTAGGGGGCGTAGGCCTTCAGCACCTCCTGGATCACCCGCTCCTCAAGGACCTCCTGGCCGACCGCGCCGAAGCTGCAGACCCCCGCACCCTTCCGGATGTAATTGCTGCAGGCGTAGAAGTAGGTCTTGACGGAGGTGCCGTCCTCCCGGCGCTTGCCCTTGATCCGATGGCAGCCCTCGTAACGGCCGCCGCAGCGGCCGCAGTGGAGCAGCCCGGAGAGCAGAAACCGCGCGCGTTTGCCCTGCCAGCCGCCGACCACTCGGCGGCTCTTCCCAGCCTGAGCCTGCGAGGTGTGCCGGCACTCTCGGACCGTCCTTGCCTTCTCCCACAGCGCGCGGCTGATGAGGGGCTCGTGGGCGTCCCGGATGACCACCCAATTCTCCGGGGGATTCGGCTCCAGGCGCACCCCGTAGGCCTCCTTGCGCTCGACCGCCCGTCCATCCTGAATCTTGTGGAACCGGCCGTCGCTCCGTCGGTTCCAGACGAGGTCGCCGACGTAGTGGGGGTTCAACAGGATCGACCGGATGGTGGAGAGAGCCCAGAGGCCCTGGTAGATCGCTGCCCAGCCCGCAGCCCGGGGGGACTCGATGCCGTCGCGGTTCAGGGCCTCGGCGATGGCTTGAAGGCCGCGGTTCTCCTCCGCGCTCATGCGAAAGATCCGCCGGACCACTTTGACCCGGTCGGGGCACCCCGGCACCAGCCGCGCTCGGTCGCGCTTGGAGACCGTAATGGACTCGCCCTTCTCCAGGACCCGTACGACCTTCCCAGCCGCGTCCCGAACCTCCTTGCGGCAGTCCGCCAGGTAGCGCAGCTGGAACATGAACTCAGCCTTGGCGTCCAGATAGGCGAGGTCGTAGCCGTAGGGGGGAGCCCCTCCCATCCACGAACCGCCCAGGACCCGACTGAGCTGGCCGCGGATAACCACCTTGGAGAGGTCCTTCGACTCCTGGCGCGCCTGCCACTGCTTGACCGGGCGAAGGAGGTCGTCGGTGTTGTCGCCGTTGAAGTTCTCGGTGACGTAGCGGACCTCGACGCCGTGGGTGCTGAGGACGTGGCGGTAGTAGCCGGCCTCGTCGTTACCGAGGCGTCCGAAGCGCTTGACGTCGTAGACGATCACGAGCTGGAAGGGGCAGTTCGGTTCCTGGGCGTCGGCGACCATCTGTAGGAAGGCCTTGCGCTTGAGGGTCGAGGTGCCGCTGATGGCGTCGTCGACGTACCAGTGGGAAATGTGGAGGTCATGCTCGGCGGCGTAGGCCTCGACGGCGCGGCGCTGGTCGGGGATGGATTGCTCCTGACGGTCGGTCGAGCGGCGGAGGTAGCCGACTGCGGTGGCGCGGGCGGGGGCGCCGCGGGAGGCAGAGCCTCTGGCGGCAGGGGGCGGGTGGGTGCGGGCGGGCATGTGCTGGGTAGGGCCCTATGAACGCTCGTTCCCTGGCCGATAGCCAGTAGAATCACTCCCTAGAAGTCCCCGTAAAGCCCCATGAACAGGGCACTTACGACCGCAGTGCACCCTGCAGGCTGCTCATCACCGCCTAGCCAGATATCCTCCGGCTCAGGCGGCTGGCCTGGCTGCTTGGCGCTACGCAGGCGCCAGGGCCGAACCGGATCCTTCCCTCCCTTCGCCACGCGGAATGCTGCCTCAACTGTTCCCTTTCTCCGCAAAAAATGACTCGCCGCATCTTCATCAGTTCCAAAACCATTGGGCTCGAGCCCTTTAGGGAAGCCGCCGAGTTGGCGGTTCAGAGTCTGGATCTTGAGGCATTGCTGGCAGAGTCACGACCGGCAAGCGCGGGAGCGCCTCAGGCGGTCTGCTTGGATCTCGTTCGGCAGGCGGACGTAACGCTGCTCCTGCTTGGTCGGGAATACGGTTATCACCAGGCCTCTGGCCGCTCGGCCACTGAGGAGGAGTTCGAGGAAGCAGTTCGCCTCCGCAAGCCGGTCCTGGTCTTTGTCGTTTCCAAGGAATTCGAGCCGAGCCAAGCCGAATTCGTCGGGCGTGCGCGCGGCTGGGAGGGCGGCTTCTTCGGACCTGAATGCCTGACTCCAGTAAGGCTGCAGGCAGAAGTCGTGCGTGCACTTCGAGGCATGCAGGGCACCGCCGATGATCCTGAGATCAAACGGCAAGTGACTGCTGCACTTCAGGCAGTTCTGCCAGAGAACAGGGGAAGCAGCATCTCGAAGAGCCGGCCGTGGCTGGCGATGGCTTGGAGCCCGCGGTCGCCGGTCGAGCGCATCGAGGGCGGACTTTTCTTCGGAGAGTTCTGTGCCGAGTTGGCTGACTGGTTCGTTTCCGGCCCCTCCAGGATGCTCGAGACGCGGCCTCGGGTTGCCCCCTACGAGAATCACCTCGTTCTGACCGTGCCGAGGGAGGAACGACACCCTGGGTTCAAGGCCATCGCGTTTCCGGAGGGCCGACTTGCGATCGCCTGCGAATTCCAGCGTTCGCGCAACGGGGATCTGGGGTCCATGACTGGAATGTTCAACGCATCTCCCAGCGTAGCTGTGGAGATGCTGCGCACCATGCTGGCACTCGCTGACCGATTCATGCGGCGCATGGATCCCCAGTCGCTCGGGCCTCAGGGGTTCATTCAGGTGGGCCTCACCAATCTTGGCATGGCCCACTTCTCTGAACCGATCAAGAACGCAACGGGAGGTGTGCCGATCCGGTTCTTGGAGCCGGACGGTCCGTTTATCGTCCCCGCTGAGCCACTGCTGATCGGGCGAGCGGACCTCGTTGCGCATTCGCCCCAGGCTCAAGCACTCATCGCTCGGCTCTCTCGCCGGATTCATCCGGGTGGGTTGGAGCATCAGGTGAGCTGAGAAGCCCAGGCTTTGGATCAAGGTCTAGAGCACAATGATGCGAGGCGCCGGCATCGGTATTGCCGCCTCTACCGCCATCTCCAGCGCATCCGGTCCATCGTCATGCGCGGCCCGCGGAAACTGCCGCAACTGATCAATCAGCAGCCGGTGCTTGCGGTTGAACACAAGCATCCCCGTGTTGACGAGGGGCTCCAGGCTTTGAATTCGCGCCACCTTGTCTCCGCCGTGATTGATCTTGAGCAGTCGAATTCTCATTCCCTGGCGGAGACACTGCGACTCCAGCTGGTTAGCAAGGTGCTCCTGAAACTGATTGGTCTCGATGGCGAAGCGCGCATAGTGCCTGCGCTCGTACAGCCTCTGAATCGTGTCGAGGATCTGCGACGGCTTCAGCTTCTGAATCAGCGCATCGAGGACATACAGCCGACCTGAGTGCTCATGCCGCACTAGGGTGATGATTCCCGTGTCGTCCCGGTCTCGACTCTGCTTACCCAGGCTCGGATCGCAGGCACCAAAGAACAACGCATCCGGACCCAGGGCAGTCAGCAACTCTTCCTCCGATCGAAAGGCGTCGTCCCAATAAAACATCTTCTCTGGATCAAACAAGCAGTTGGTGGCGGCAATCGGGTCGTTCTGCTTCTCCGAATCGAAGCTCGCCCGACCGTCGCGGATCCGCATCTCCATGAGCTGGTAATAGCTCTCCTTTTCGGACCAGAGCACCTCCGTCCCCTCCAGCATCTCTGCTTCCACTCCCTTGAAGAAAAGGAAAGCCACTTCAGGGCCGGGTGTTTCCTTGGGCAAATCTCTGCCGACATAGATATTTTCCCAATCCTGCCAATATTCCTGGTCCTTGGCCCAGGAGATGACGGCCTGGTATCTCCGCGTTCGCCATCCGGGCTTCGGAGCCTGGTTGCCGATCCCGACGAGTTTGGCGAGCAAGGAATCGTAGTGCAGAAGAGTGCCGATCACGATCACGTTGGTGTGGCCGGTGTCACCCGCCTTGAGTAACGCCTTCTCGAACCACTCCAGGCGCTGCTCTCGGAGCTCTGCAGAGTGCGCCTCCGCCTCCGCTTCCACGTCATCCAGGATGATCAGGGATGGACGGTCCTTGCCGTGCTTTCGTCCCCGCAGCTTTTGGCCGGCACCGAGTGCGGTGACGCGCACTCCGTTACGGGTGATGAGCTCCTTCTCCCGCCAGCGCTTCGGACTGGGCTTCCGGCCTGGCGGTTCACAGACCTCAGGGAAGTCCTCGAGCAACTTGGGATTCTCTTCGAGTTCCCTCTTGAGGCTGGCGAGCAACTGCACGGCTTGGTCGGTCGTGTTCGAGATAAGGAGGACGTAGGGATCAGACTTCCGGATGAGGCACCAGAGCACATAGGCGAGGCAGACTAGGGTTGTTTTTGCGTATCCTCGTGGAGCCGCAAAGGCCAATCGCGCTCCTCGCTTCACACTCGCTTCCACCAAGAGTTCAGAGATCTCCTGATGCATCGAGGACGGAGCGACGGCAAAGTGGGATGCGAGGTGGAGGTGGCAGAATGCGTCGAAGGAAGCGAGTGCCGCAGCACGCCGGGCCTGCCTCAAGGTAGTAGCGATGTGTTGTCGAGAGAGGAGTTGGACGGTCATGCGCTGCCCTCCTTCTCTTTGGCCTTCAGGTCTTGAATAGCCTCCGCCGCACTCGCCTGGGCGAGCAGGCCTCGGATGATGGGCACGGCGTCGCGGATGGCGGGAGTCCCGTTAGGACCTATGCAATTCTTTTCGATGATGGCCAAATCACCGTGCATCTCCTCGAGGCTTGGGATGGACTGCGCGACGTGGTGAATGTCTGCTTGCACCTGCTGCGGCCTCAAGGGCATGATTCCGATGCTTTGCAGCTTCTCGAACAGCTCTTTCTCAATACTCCAGCCCTTGTGCGCCGCATCGACTTGAGCCGAGTGAGGCGCAGCACGGTCTTGTGAGATTTTCGTCAGCCTGGAAATCGCCTGATCGGCCTTCAAGATTAGTCGCCCCAGGATCTGGTTTTGGACTTCGGGAGTGGAAGTAACGGAGTGCTCTTCGCGGATCCGCGCAAGGTCTCGCTGCGCTGTGCGAAGCGAAATCTTGAGGTGCTCGGCGACCTCCGCCATCGGGCGGCCAGCACCGATCAGGTACTCCATGCATGCACGTCGACTCTCCCCTGAGAGCAAGTGCGGATCGAGCTTACCCTGCTGGATCGATTGCAGGAGTTCGATGGGTCCTCGAGAGTCCTTGCTCACGCCTTCCTCGGAAGCCGGTAGCGTGCTGCAACCTTGGAAGGAACCGCCTTCTCCCCAGCCAAGGCGATATAACGTCGGACAATGACGTCGCAATACTTCGCATCGAGCTCAAGGCCGAATCCGCGGCGGCCGAGGCGCGCTGCGGCGATCAGGGTGGTGCCACTCCCGAGGAACGGATCCCAAACTACGTCCCCAGGCTGGGAGGAGTTGCGGATCGCCCGCTCAGCAAGAGCCAAGGCCTTTTGCGTCGGGTGCCTATAGTTTCGCCGGTTATCTCGACTTTCGCTCCAAAGTGAGGTCTCGGTCTTCGGGCCGAACCAGGAATGGCGAGCGCCTTTCCTCCAACCGTAGAGGCAGAACTCGGTCTGCTCGTGATAGTCGCCGAAGCTCAGGGCAGCCGACTCCTTGCCCCAGGTCAGAACCGAAGCCACATGGCAGCCTCGCGCGACGAGCAGGTCGCTCATCAGGCCGAACTGACGGTGGCCATTCCAGATGTAGTAAGCAGCGCCGGGGCGAAGGCAGCCGGTCATCTGATCGGAGGCTCGGGCGAACCATTCCGCGTAACGCGCGGGGGACAAGTCGTCGTTGAGCAGGCGCCGGTTGGGAGGGCGGTGAGTGCCCGGGGCCGATCTGCTGGAGGTACGCTTGCTGGGCAAGTTCTGCCGTCGCGAAGGGTCGTAGGAGCAGCCGTAGGGGGGGTCGGTGTGGAGGAGGTGGACCCGCTTGCCACCCAGCACTCGACGCACATCGAGGGCGCTCGTCGCATCGCCGCAGAGCAGGCGGTGCTCACCATGCTTCCCGAGCTCGATCAAGTCCCCCGGCTGGGTGATGGCCGGTGAGGAGTCCTGGAGCGCCGTCTCCACATCGAAGGCCTCCTCGTCCTCCTCCATGGAATGCACACCTTGAAGGAGTTGCTCAACCTCCGGAAGTTCGAAGCCGGTCACCAGCAGGTCGAGTTCGGGAACCTGGACCAGCTCGTCCAGCAGGGTCGCCAGCTTTTCTTTGTCCCACCCTCCGGATACCTTGTTCAGGGAAAGGCAGAGAGCCTTCTCCTTTGCGAGCGGCAAATCCACGACCACACATTCGGCGTGCGTCTCGCCACGCGCCTGGAGAACCCGCAGCCGCTGATGGCCGGAGACCAACGTCTTGGTGCGACGGTTGAAGACCAGCGGCTGCACCAATCCCCACTCATCCAGGGACTTGGCAATCGCGACGTAGCGCGGATCGTCGGGGGAGAGGGAGACGCGCGGGTTGTAAGTCGCGGGCGTCAAATCGGAGAGCTTTAGGCTGCGGATTCTCATGCACGGCGACGATAATCAGGAAAAAATCGAGTGCCAAGTGAACGCACATTAATGCCCCGGCCCGGTCTTCATCCACAGCACCTGAGTATCCGTAAAGTCTTTGTACATAGGGCCTTAAACCTGACGACGATATTAGCAACAACCTAATGGGAACGCCCAATAGCCGCAGATCCTCGCTTTAAAACAGCCCGGGATTCAGCGCTGAATCACGCTAACTCGTGCCTCTCCAAAGCCTCTCGGGCTTCTTGACTCTCCTCCGCCAGGATCGCCAGCAGTCCACGAGGAAATCGCCGCAGTTGATCCACTGCCAGGCTGATCTCTCGGCGCTGAGTGAGGAGGAGCTCAAGCGCCTTCGATGCCTTGTCGTAGTCTGCCGCGAACGCCATGGCGTGCTTACTCATGAACGGATCCAAGCGCGGGGCAGGTTCCTCCTTCTGGCTTCTCGATCCACGCGCGGCATTCTTCGGCTTTGCCTTTCCGGGCGCAGCTTTTAGGGCTCTGCCGTATAGCGGCCGTGAGACTTTAAAGCTTCCTGCCGGTGCGAATTGCCCATCCTCCGCTGCGTGGATTTCCCACATGCCCTGATCAATCTTCCCGTGCTTGTCGAACGGGATATGGCCAGTGATCTTGCACCAGATCACGTAGAGTTCATTGTCGGAATACTTCGGCTAGTCGTTACGTAGATGCTGGAGGGTTTCTTGGGTATTTGCCTTGCTCCAGGGGTTAATTCGGGTGGGGGACATGGCGGGCTCAGAGAGAATCTTAGTGCTGAGTTAGCCACCCGAGGGCATCAAGGCGGCCGTTTGTTGACCCTGGCCTGACCCCCGCAAACTGGCCGTCAATTAGAGTGGCAGTCGGCTCGAAGGTGTCGATGGACATGACGAGCCCCTTGTAGCGTTCGTCCTCGGGAGGCAACTCCTGGCGCGCGTTATACGAGGCGGATGCCAGATCGGTTAGCTTCATTCGTTGAATCATCATGGAGCTTCACGATAGGTAGAGAAACCTGGAATGCCAACTGAATGGTCCCTACTCCGAAGGTTCTGGCACTCGATCGGCACTCCGATACTGCCCTAAAGCATTATAAATAAAGCACTTAGGGACTAGTGACCGCGGAAGCGCTGCGGCAATTCCGACTTCAATGCTATGCCTCCATCCCGATGTTGTGTTTCGAACTTCCTCTAGTAGTGTGCAGGCATGATCAATCTTGGCTTTTGGGGAGTGGCAATCCGGATGGCCTTGCGAACGTGGTCTCTGCTGAATTCCTGGATCGAAGCTAAGGCGTCAGTCGAACGTGCAATCGCCAAGAGTCTGCGTGCGGAGGCTGGGATTCGCAGGCAGGTGCATCGCGAGATGCTTCAGAGATTGGAGGAGGTAAATAGGCGCGGAGTGCGCTCAAGTCCCGCACATGCCAAGATCTCCACTCGACTAAGGAAGCGGATGCGTCGTAGGCCGTGAGATTCTTCCAATCTTCGGCTCCACTACCAGCATGACAACCAGAGGGTCAATAATCTGAGGATTACCTCCAACCCCTCGGCCAGAGAATGTGCGCGTGTCAGTTGATTCCCCTGCCGATCTGGCGCACGCTTGGCGTGGACTGATGAGCGGGGGAACGTCGGCGCTATGCATGCGAGTCACGCACTATGTTGAGGGAACTCGCGAGATTACATGTCCTGTAAAGGCGTGATAGGTGTGCGCCACATCGCGCAACATTCTCTTGAGCGTGTCTTCATTCTCGCTCGTCGCGAAGATTACCTGATGACCATGCTCGCCTGCACGAGCCACCCGCTTGAGCAGCTGCTCGAAGCTGAAGTCTTTCGCACTCTGCTGCCGAGGCTCATCGAACACCAGCAGGCCGGGGTGGTTAGTCTTAAACTCCAAGCCTACCTCCCGCATTCCATTCAGGTAGGACCAGATCACCCTGATGAAATCGCTCGCCGAGATATTTGTTGGGAGATCAAAGCCTTCGTGTAGTGGGCGGTAAGACTCCTCCGATACGGTGATATCGCCGACCTCCAAGCTCTTGAAGTCGTACTCCCCAAGTTGCTCACGAAGTAGCTCTCCCCACCGCTCGAGCTTTTGGCGATCTAGAGGCGATGTATCCTCCTTTGGAAGCCTACCCTTTTCCGTCTGTTGGATTCCCCACTTGGCTGACAGGTCCGCAATGTTCTCCAGCTCAGCAGCGAACGCATCACTAGCGCGTGCGTGACGATCCAGATCCTCACGCAGTTGTATGCGTTGACGCACGGCCGCAATCGATGGAACGCGGCCATCTGATATCAATGTCTCCTTAAGCGACCGAATTTCTCCTCGTAGGTTAGACACATCCTGCCGGAGTGCCCAAATCTGCTGCAGTCTTGCTTCCACGACATGATGTTGGTTCGCGAGCACGGCGCTGAAGGTACGCCGCTGTTCCTCCAAGAACACAACATTCTCGTCGATAGACATTACGCTCTGACCCTCCGCAAGAGGCGTTAGACTGTCAGTGATGTGCTGATGGCATGTAGGGCACTGCTGCCGGGCGACGCGCGATGCTGCATTCCCACCCAAGTTCAAGAGTGTTCGCGTGTCTTTGTTCCTCTGAAGATCGATCTCGATCTTGTCTAGACGTTCTTGAGTGCCACTAACCTCGTTGCTTTCGATCTCATACACTTCTAAGAGGCGGGACAGCATCGCCTGCCGGTCGTTAAGCCGATCCTGCTTGCTGGCCAGTTCTGCTTCGGCATTCCCTACGATTTCGGCTACACGCGGAATCTCTTGCTGTTCAATGTCTTGAAGTCTCTTTTCCAGATGCAACAGCTTCTCATTGAGCGAGAGCCACTGATCGTCCTTCTGAACAATAATGGTTGGCATCATCTCTGGAGGCCAAGTCGCGACCGGATCTTCCGGTACGTTCTTCGGCATACCCCCTATACTCCTCGCGACTGCACGTAGTGATCCAACGACCGTGCTCCACAGCTTTGTGATTGCCTGCTCCTGCTCTTCGATTGCCAGGCGCTTGGCCGCGAGATCAATCGCATCAAGACCCAGCAGGAATTCCACTGCCCGCTTGTGCATCCCTTTGATTCCGAACCTTGTGGGAAGCGGTGGTTCTAGAGTACTCCATCCCCTCAGTTGCTCCACAAAGAAGTATGGCATTATGCATTGCGGGTACAGAGGGCGGCTGTCGCCCTGGAACGTTCGCACTGTGGGTACATCCCACTGCAGGAAGTCGACCATGAACCGGAGAAACCCAGCATCACGTGTTGTGTCTCCGGGTCTGCCGACGAAATAGTCGTCAGACGGATACGTTCCTGGTTTTGTCAAGGCTGGACCACGGATCACCTCAATAATGCCCGCGTCCCTTTTACCTTTGACAGTCCGGTGGACGACCGCTCGCTCTCCTAGATTGTTCTCGATCTCCAAGAAGATGTTTGACTCAATGACACTGGCGCGACTGTCACCGGTGTCAAGGTCCTCCTTCAGGACCGGTGGGAGAGGAAGGTCGTCCCTGTTGCTCGTCAACATCGATTCCATACCGAGGGCAACAAGTATCGCTCTCAGGCAAGTTGACTTACCCATCGAGTTCTCGGCTCTGAGCACAAACAGGCCATCTGTAAACGGGAGGTCGACTCCGAACAAGCCTTGGTCGGTCATCACTCGGATGCGTAGGTGTCGCAGTCGCATGGTCAAGCCGGCCCTCCGAACAGGTCAGATACAAGCCTCTCAGTTAGCCGCTTGTGTACCTTCCCCAAATACTCCCTCTCGCTGACGAAGAGCTCGTCCTGCTCCAGAATCCGCTTTGCCTCAGCTTCTCCCGCTGAGGTCAATTCAACGCGGTCGCCGCCGACCTTTCTCAAGAGGAGCTCACCGAGCGCAAAGTCAACCGCTCGGTTCAGCGATGGCTCAATCCGTACAACAACCGTCCCGGGTAATCGACGTCCCTCCAGGATTCCGAGCAATGCGACTCGCCCTTCGTCGCTACGCAAGGCCCAGTTCAGGACATGCAGCCGCCCAAAACTCGACTTCTTCCCCCGTGAGGCCATGTACAGCATCAGGAGCAGCAGGCCGATCCTCCACAGCGGACGCAGGTCACCGGGAATACACTCTGGCCTTTCATTGAAGACGAAGGGCGTATCCAGTGCTGGGATCTCAATTCTACTCATTGCTTGATTTCTCCGGGAAATCGAGGGGGCATCGCATCAACCAGTCGGCCACGGCTTCGTGAGAAACCGCCTGGCGCGTACTGGAGCCAACGGCTGCGGCCTCTGCAGCCACCGTGCTCTGGATGGTCTCCAACGCCGCCTGCAAAAGCAAGTATGGCCTCTGGTCCGTGACCAGGCAGTGGCCGCGGAGATACTTCTCCTGCTCACTCTTTGCCCGCCTGATGGCTTCCCATGCTTCGGGGTATGCCCGGAGTGCGTCGAGCACGTTCTGACCTTCCAACCACCAGGTGATGACCTCTCGCTCAAATGCGACCCGCCTCGTCGCTGTAGCGAGCGTCGGCATCTTAGCCGTCTTAGTTGTAAGGTGGCCGACTTTGAAAGCGTTAGATTCATCTGCTGCCCAGCCTTCGATATCTTGATCACAAATCGGGGCTGGCAAAATGTTGATCGCTGACATATTCAGCTTCAGTAGCGCAGCTCTCTCCTTCGCGAATGCGTCCTCACCCAAAACCACAACCTTGAAGTCATCGCAATCTACGTACGAAAGGCCCGCAGTAATGACCTCTACGGATTTCTTGGTGGCGTGCTCAACCAGCTCCCGGCTTTGAAAAAATGGTACGAGAAGAATCCATCGTCTGATTTTTGCGTTGCCAAATAGCTTGCCCAGCTTGCCGTCTTTGTTGGCGATGAACTTTGTGATGTCTTTGGTCATCTTTTCGCGGAGCTTGGCGTGGTGTTGTGCGAATGTGAGATCTCCTTCTGGACCATACATCTGATACACACATCCATTAGCAGAGTAGCCCTCGATACCTGCATCGCCACGATCTCTGTCCGGAACGGGCTGATAATCGCCTTTGGCGTAGTGAGAGTGGAGCAACTGCGCAGCCCAGTCTTGCCACTCTCTTCCCTCCAATCTCGGCGACTTGTCCATCAGAGGCCCCCCTTGAGCGCGCTGCCCAAGACCGTGAGAGCCTCTGCCTTCGATGGCTGGAGTCCTGCGAGTTGAGCGGGCAGTGAGTGCAGATTAGGCCAGGCCTTCGTTTCCTCTGGCCATTTCGCATGGAAGGCGCGGATGGTGAGCGTGATGAGCTCCAGATAGTGAACGCCCACGGGGCAGTTTGCAAAATGGCACCAGAGGTTGATGGCGCCAGTCAGCCATTCCAGGAGGTGATTCGCAAGGCCGTCAGCGGGTCCCTGCGAGTCCGCGAACATCGCCATCGGCCACAGAATCTCATATTGACTCGGCGGCCCAATTGTCGGATTAGTCGCGATAAACGCAGCGGAGTCACCCGTAATTTGTTTGGCGAATGCCTCCGAGCATGCGAGTCGCGGCCCTTTGCCTACTAACTTCTCAAGCCGGACGGCTTCAACGACGGCCATACCCGTAAGATTTGGGAGCGTCTTCCCGAGATCCGATATCGCCGGCATCTTCAACGAGTAAACATCGCCGAAAGCGACACCGCCACGATAGAGAATCGGCCACCATCTGATCCTGTGTTCCGACATTTGTACTGCGCTGCCTGTCAATTCAATGGATTTCATTGTGACGAGGCGTGGATCAGCATCTAACTCGGGATTGGCGAAAGAATGCAGTCGGAAGACAAATTGGCTAACGAGTAGATGCGAGAGCTGCCGTATGAAGAGGTTAGGATCCGAGGATGTGACGAAGACACTGTCACTCATCGGTAGGAACATGTTGAACGAAGTCACCAAGCCAGCCTCGGCCAGTTCCTGGATGGCGAGACCTTCGTACCCGCTCGCGGGATGGAGCGCCCCATCCTTGATCGCGTTCGTCAAGATGGAAGACTGGTCCTGGAGCATTTCGACTGCTCCCATTGGATCTGTCTCGACGGCGTTGCTGAAGCCGAGCAGATCTAGGAAGGCCACGACCTGCCTCGCCAATTACAACTCCCCCTTGAATGCAGTGTCGAGGATGGATGGAAAGAGGGCGTCGAGTTCGGCGGCGGTTCTCTGCCGGAGCCCCTTGAGGCAGTCGACCTTGGATGAAAGGTCCTCAAATTCTGTGACAATTCGATGCTGCTTCTCCAATGAAGCATTGGGAACGGTGATTGCCATGACAGTGCCCTGCGAGAACTTCTTCATGGTCGGGCTAGTGCCCTTTGCATTACGTTCTATTCGGTTGAGGAACAGCAAGGCCTGAAGCCAGTACCAGACAAAACGGGTATCAGTCTTCGCATGGGGGTCAGGAACGCGCATCATGAAGTCTGGCTGCCGCTTCAGACCTTCTCCCCGGCGACTATGATCTGGCTGTAGGGGAACGTGGGTTGCTCGGCAATGGAGTGCGGCTCGTTTTCTGAGCCCGCGTCCGTGAGAATTGGAATGAGGTACTTGCGGCAAGTGTCTGGATCAGAATGGAAGTTCATCAAGTCTGGCCCCTGGTTGATCCTCAATCCATCTGTCGATCACAACCCTCTTATTCTGGCAGTCCTTGCCCATCTTAAGCCCTGGCACCTTGCCCACCTGCGCCAACTCGAGGAGCGTGGACTGGGCGATTTGGAGGTAAACGGACAACTGCTCGACGGTCATGACGTCGAGCTGCATGGGGGAGGCCTGAGCACGGTTACCTCGGCGCGGCATGTTCAGATGGTATCGGTTGTTGCTGGTTCGTGCTTCGGTGGCTTATGTGGGTGATCGCTGACCTCGCGCCTGGCACCGTACTTGCCGCCATCACCTGCGACCTAGCACTACCCGACCAAATGACTGGGCGGTCGCATTGAGCCCAACTAGGGAATCGACGCTAGCCAGGTCTTATCCTTGCTTGGCTGAATTCTTGAGGAGGGCCTTGATCTGTTCTGGGCTCGTCTCCTCAATCATCTGTTCTAGGCCGAAATGTGGCCGTTGGGCATTATGACCTTCCCCCGATTTGACGGACACCAGAGATACGGTCACCCCGCCACGAATGGGGCATAACACAGGTGTCCACAGAATCGGGGGAAGGCCACCTGCTGGGATTGGATAAGCCTGACCTCCGAACATGGGCAAGGTCAAGGTAAGACTTCGGGTGGCGTCATACAGAATAGCCACAAGCTTTCGTTGACGGACTCGGCTTTTGAAGGCGTTGGAGAGCAGGGCTTTGCTTCACAGATTCTTGTAGCGTACCTCGCCAGCGTGACGGTCGATCGCCTTCACTAGCACGTTACGGTGGCAACAGTTCGTATCTGCCTCATAGCAGAGGAACGCCACGCGGTTGTCGAGCATGAGGTGGTACAAGGCAGTCAGGAGACACGGCAGGGATCTGATGTGCCGTTGGTATTGTGCGGCACATGTCCGAAAGTCGGGAGCGGCGCCATTCTGTGGCCGAAACGGGTTACCGGCGAGGGCGAAGTGCTCGTATCGGATCCCCGCATCGTTGAGAGCAGACTTGAGCTTGCCCTTCCTGAAGTCCGGACGCTGGCTCCACGCGCGTTCTCTTACATCGATCACGAGTTCAACATCCGCTGCGACGAGCCTCCGGCAAAGGGCTTCCAGTGAAATGCCTTGGTATCCGATGCCGTGGCAGAGCGGAGCCATTGTGGACTGATTTGGGCTGGCAGTTGTCACAGTGCAAACAGGGCGGCGGCTTTGGGTTTAGGTTTCATGATGGGTATGGCCGACATCAGTCCAAACTGCTTCGGCCTGTAGCAGTAGTCCCCGAGAAAGAGGAACAAGTCGAAGCGCATCAAGTCCACCATCTGCTTCATTTTCTGCTCAATTTTTTTGAGGCGATCTGGGTCACTCCGCAGCCCTCGTGCCAGCTCGTGAATGTCCCACGAGTGTAAACCCATGGAGTGCGTTCTGCATGTTGGATCATCGCAACGCCATGAGACAAGGAACTCAACCTCCGGGAAGTCAATCGGCTTCGGATCTGGCCCGAACAACTTTCCCTGCGCCATCACGGCAGCTTCCTTTACCTGCCATTCCTATCGCTCTGCTTCGCTTCGTAGGGAGGCCTTGATTTGCAGAATCTCGGCAGGGCGAACAATGCCAAGAGAGGCCCCGGTTGCATTCTGGGCATTCTCCAGTGCCTCGACGGAAGCGTAATGATCCTTGCATGCGCCGATGATCTTCCTGCGCCCATCTCGGTCTTCGGAATCTATGGCGTCGCCGAGTTTGATTGAGGCAGCATGAATGCGCAAAGTTCCAGGCCTCCTGTCATCAGGATCCGGCCTTGCCTCGCATTCAATCCATTGGAACTTCTTGAATTTCTGGTCTCCCTCGAGGTGCCGGTAAGGAATTGGAAAGAGTCTCACGAGGCTACCATCGGACTCCTGGATGCCGCCTGTACATGCCACTTCAGCGTGATGCTTCGAGTAGCTCGGGTACACCTTGTCAACAATGAGGATCCGACGCAGCTGGGGGGGATCAGGTGCCACGCGCCTAGGATGCAGGCGCATGGCCCCAGTTGCAACTTATGCCCCTCTGGATTGGTCTTGTATTAAGCATCCAGGGCAGGACATCCTGAATCGTGGGTGGCATGGTGGCCTGACCCCCGAAAACTGGACAGAGGTTCGAGTGGTTTTTGGGCTTCACGAAGACCGACCGTCATCCTGAGATCTTGCCAGTTTTCGGGGGGCAGGCCAGGGCCGTTGGCGGTCGGCACTCAAGCCGTTGAGCAGATTATTTGGGTCAGGCCAGGTCGGCTAGTAAAATGTGCAAATGGTTGGCAAGAAACGAAATCTACGACCGGTGCACGCTGAAGCGACGCTCCTCGATAACGCCCTTGATTATCTGGCTCGTGCAGTTGAGGACCTGTGGGATGAGGAGTACACCCAGGAGCAGCAACTCAAGTACTCGACAGTCGAACTCTTTATGGCGATTGAGCTACTCCTGAAGGCAGCTCTCATGAAGGAGCATTGGTCCCTCATCGTGAACGATACAGACCGTGTAAAGCGGGAGCAGTTTGAGAACGGAGAGTTTGTTTCGGCCACCTATGAGCGCCTTATCTCTCGAATGGAGACCTACTGCGGTCTGGCATTACATGATGAGAATCAGGCGTTTGACGCCCTTAGGAAGTTGCGGAACAAGTACGTACATTTCTTCTGTCAGGATCCTCGTCCTCATGTTGTGAGCGTCCAGCTTACGGCTTGGCATCATGTGTTCCAACAGCTAGAAAGTGGCCGCTGGGGATCCTTGACAAGGAAACAACGAAGCCTGATCGAAACAGCCCGAGCTGGCATGAACCGCTCCGAGGAATTCCTCGAGATCCGCTTCACGGAATCGGAAGCGCAGCTAGAAGCGGAGCGCGCGAGTGGAAGACTCATTGGCATTTGCCCATTGTGCCGTAAACACTCTCTCATCATCGCTCCCGGCGAGTTGCGCTGCCAAGTCTGTGGCCCCGATATGCTGAATCCAGAGCGAATCGCGGAACAGTACTGCATTCATCATAATGCATTCTGGAAGCACCCCAAGCATGGACCAGGTGATGAGATCATCTGGTGCCCGCATTGTGAGTTGAAGTGCATCATCGAGGTTCAACAAGACCTTGCAGCGGATGTTCGGCGAGTTGGACTCGCCCGACATGACAAAGCCGGGCATGGGCCGAGCGCCTACGATTATTGCTTACTTTGCCTTAGCTGCAGCGAGGTATTTCAATTGGGTGACATTGATCAATGCGGCCAGTGTGGAGAAGCAATTATCCGAGGCGCTTCTGTCCTTTGCCCCGTTTGCACGATCCTCTCGTGATAACGATCTTGGCTTGACTCCCGCAAGGTGGTCAGATTGTTGAGGGCCTGGCAGCTTGGTCTGAATGCCCAATGTGCCTCTAGCCTAGGGCCAGTGTTTGGAGGAAAGTAAGGACTTTGGTTTGGATGGAAGAAAAAATCTGATGGGTACGGCGCGGCCAGGAGTCAGACTTGGGCTTGCGCCTCCCGGCGGGAATCCTTTCAGAGCTGTGTGCCGTGTAACCCCAATACTGCCGCACTCCCGACTCGAGGAGCGGATCCGGAGATCGCCGGCCCTGATGCAGAAACCTCCTCCCAATTCTGGCGAGTATCCGCAACGCAGGACCCCGCGCGTCGCGGATCCTCGTGGCCAGCCATTTTCGGAGTATGAGATCCCGCTAGCTAGTGCTTTCGAGCCCTCGGCGGATGCGGATCGTTGCCGTAGGAGTCGGAGTCGCGGATCTTGCTGTTCTCCTTGTGCTCGACGAGCTCGACCTCGTCCTTCTTGGCCAGGCGGCGCCCCTCCTTCATGGCGGCTGCCTTACCTTCATGCACCGAGGAGGCTCGCTTGGCCTTCTCCTTGATGACGGCCCAGCCGGCGGGGCGGGGCACCACATGATAATCGCGCTTCTTCGCCATGACGATCTCCTGATCTAGTTGTTTGAGAAAAAGGAACGCGGATTGCTGCCAACTCGCGTGTCAACCAATGGATTCCAGGATAACCGGAATCCTAGGCGCTGTGCGCCTCGGCCGCTGGCATGCCAAGGAACCGCAGCCACCCCGTTTCCAGGTCCACCGGTCCAGCACCCTTCACTGTCGCTGCCTCCAAGGATAGGGTGCCAAGGCGACCCCCCCCAAGGCCTCCTCCTGGCCGCGGCTGCCACACCCTGTCCTAGCCATCGCCCATGGGCCCATCCTTTACTCTTCCCTTCCTCGCCGCCGTCCTCCTCCTCGGATCCGGCGCCGCAGCACCGCATCCCACCGAGGAAGCGGCCCAGCCGCGCGCAGCATCGACTCCGCCCCTCACCACCCAGCTCCAAGTCCACTTCCTGGACGTAGGGACAGGAGACTGCATCTGGATCCGAACCGGCGACGACGGCATCGTCAGTAACGGCCAGCTCGAGGGCTTCAACCTCGTCATCGACGGGGGCGACGCCCCGTCCTTCGGCCGCGTGGACGGGTACAAGGCCGCGAGCGCCTACCTGCAGGAGGACGACCGCCTGCCGAAGGACGGGAGCATGTTCTGCTGGCAGTACCAGTAGTGCGCCAGGCAAGTCGGCAGCAGGGGGGTCGAGGGGGCAGAGCCCCCAGCACCGTGGCCGTGCCATGAAGTGAGGAGGAACCTCGCCAAGATGGTGGAGTCAGTTTCTAAGGGGCACGTCCGAGCTCACCCCGTCAAGTCTTCCATAACCCTGTGAGACTGCCGGATGAGGTTTTGGGACGCGCAACGATCTGACAGCTCTCATGAATACGCGTATTATGCTTCACAGTTGAACGCACAACCAGCTTCCGGTTCGGCATTTACGTTCCCTTCGGGGCAACAGGAGTGAGGTATCGCCTCAGAGGCGTCTGCGACACAGTTTCACCCGAAAGGGAGATTTCCGCTCCATCGATCCTCTGGCAACTCTTCCACGTTATTTGCTCGTCCTCTCCAGTTGGGATGAAATGCATGCGAGGCATTTGGGGAAGCTCTCGCCGCTTGGAAGCACAATCATCGAATCTTCATAATAGAAGTCCGTTAACTAGTCGTTGTGACCCGAAGACAACCCAATGAAGCAGCCGTGACTGGCCCCACTAAAATTGCAATCGTAGGCCTGCTGGCATGTTTGCCGGGGTGCGGGGTGAATTCCGATCCGCCCGACTCGGGCCAGGTCAAACCCCTGGTTTCGCAGGACTCTCGGCAGGATCTACTCGTTGCCGCTGACTTTTGGTGGGGGCTCAAGGTCGATGAATTTCTGCGACTAGCGGAGTTGGGACCGCAGGACTACTCGCAAAGGAGCCATCCTACTAATCCCGAGATCCAGGTAATCCTTCCCAAGCATCCGGTGGGAGGAAGTCGTTGGGAGCCTCAAGAACTTCCTCCGCTTTCGTTTGAGTTCTCAAGCGCCAAGGGCTTGTATGAGATAGGGGGATTTCATAAAGGGAAAAAGCCTGAAATATTGAGAACTCTGGAGCGTCGATATGGAGCACACACGCGCTCAGTAGAAGTCATCGGGATAAGAACCTACGCTTGGGAATTCTCGAGGACAATTCTTGAAGTTTCTGATGCGATCTTTCGCATCTACCCGCGAGGGTAAATGCAGCAATGAGCAACCCTCGTCATTCCAGGTGCCAGCCATGACTTTGATCTGCCTCTTGACGCCGATACTTGTTGCTCTAGTTGGAATGTGGGCCACGATCCATAAGCCAGAAACGGCAAGATGGCACAGACGTGCAATGGCATTTCTCTTGGTGCTGACTGTTCTTGCTGGGATCTATTCAATCAACCAGACTTTAAACTCGAAGAAAATCATGGAGCCGTGGGAGGCAATGCAGGACCTGCATGGCCGGATGGTGGAAGCCTGGATACCGATTAAGGAGGTGAACCAGACAAAAGATACCGTCAGACTTCAAGTGATTCGAGATGAATTCATGACACTCGCGAAGGATGCTATGAAAAGTCGAGCCCCGTCTTGGTATAAGATGCGAATTAGCCTGCTTAGCTTTCTCGTCGCTAGTTGGACGATGGCTGAATTGTCTCCTCAATTCGACCCGGCTGAGATCATGTCGGTGTTCTCCGACGAGTCTTTGAAGGGAGGACCGTTCGAAGGTCAACCACAGAAGCTCTATGCGATGCTCGATTTGTACCGGATTCAGGATTTCGGACCTCCACATCGCGTACTTCGTGGCTTCCGTCCAGACGGAACTCTGGACGTGAATCTAGCTCGATTTTCAAAAGGGTTCGTGTTGGAGCGAGCGGAGGATTTGTTCAACGAATTGACGGCAATGGCACAATGAAAGACCGCGCTCTACCCAACCGCAATTATGTGCGTCTCGTTATCATTCTCCTTGCGCTCGCGAGCTGCGATGGTGGGAGCGAGCTTCCATCATCAGGCGCGACCACGATTCATGAAGCGGCCAAATTGGGTGACCTTAAGGTGCTCAAATACCTCCTGGCTGTCAACCCAGACCTTGTTCATGAATTTGACAGAACCGGAAACAACCCTCTAATGTGGGCTGCGACCAGGGGGCAGATGGCGGCAGCGCAATTTCTGTTACTGAAGGGGGCCGATATCAATGCGCGCCATCCCGATGGATATACGGCACTAGATGCGGCAATCGCTGGAGAACAATTGGAACTTGTGGACTACCTTCTCTCAAGAGGTGCACCAGTCGACAACGAGCATGCCGAGCATCTTACACCGCTCATGATCAGTGCCACCGTCGGCAACTTGGAAATTTCTCGGCTACTCGTTGCCAAAGGCGCCTCCGTTAACGCGGTCGCTAGCCAATTCGATCAAACAGCTATGCTCTTTGCCGCATGGAACGGTCATTATGAAGTCATTCAGTTCCTCGTCTCCAAGGGCGCCGACGTTAATGCTGCCAATGTCGTCGGTATTACTCCCCTTCACTTCACCGCGAAAGGAGGGTATTGGGATGCGGCGGAATTCCTGGTGACCAAGGGTGCTCAACTGGACGCTGTAGATATCAATGGGTACACACCACTTCATTACGCCGTGGATGAAGGCAGAATTGGGATTGTTCGCCTTCTTGTCTCAAAGGGGGCGAATTTGAGTATTCGCGAACAGAGTGGCAAGACGGCAGAACAGATTGCTATCGATAGGGACTTTACTGAAGGTGCCGAGTTCCTTCATGAGGCCAGCCAAGGTAGAGACAGGAAGGACTCACAGTGAATTCTTCGGTATTCTTGACGAACTCCTGATTCGAACTTGTCCCTGCCTTTCCCCATGTTAGGACGGACCTCACGCCTAGCTCCGAAAGCTGGCCGGCAATTAGAGCCTGGTCGACTAGCGGCAGAAGTAAAACGCGTTGAAGGGACCAATCCGGCTGCTCAACAATCCGGAAGATTGTCGAGGTTATTCGACGATGTCCTATCCGGATCGGTTCGCAGATACTTGCCGTCGATTCCCTTGACGACGTGTACGTCAACGCGCCTGCCGTGTATGAGCACGTAGTAGGAGTGTACTCCTGACTCGATGTCCTTGATGGCGTCCTCCTTAAGGCGGGGAGACCAGGATTCTCCTGTAGAACAAATTGCCGTAATGTCGTGCTGGCTATTCTTTCGGGAGTTGGTGACGCGTCTGTCAGTCATGATCTAGACTCCATTGGTGCTGTAGGTGGTAAGTGAGGACGGTATGCATTTTGGGATCGCCGCCGAAGACTTCCATTCAGAAGTTTCCTCGATGAATCCGAGGAATCAGGATAGGGGGTACATTGGAATTCCGTCAAGCCTGCATTTACCTGGTCTCGGGCTTGAACTTGAGCTTCCTCGAGGGAATCCTTGGAATGCTCGATAACCCGATCAGTCCCACCCGCCGCCATGTGGAAAACCCTCCTCACCCTGCCCCTCGCTGCGGCCTTCCTCCAGCTCCCGGACCCGCGACCTACAGAAGCCCTTGGACCTACTCAAGCCGCCGCCAACCCTCAGCTCCAAGTCCACTTCCTTGACGTAGGGACTGGGGACTGCATCTGGATCCGAACCGGCGACGACGGCATCGCGAATAACGGCCAGCTCGAGGGCTACAACCTGGTCATCGACGGGGGGGACGCCCCGTCCTTCGGCCGCGTGGACGGCTACAAGGCCGCAAGCGCCTACCTGCAGGAGGACGACCGCCTTCCGAAGGGCAGCACGATCCACTGGCTGATTTGCACTCACCCGCACAGCGACCACTGCGGCGGCCTGGACAACTTCCTCGACGACTACGAGGTCCTGAACATCTTGGATCCCGGCCATGACCCTCTGAATGAGGATGGAGTGCCCGCCAGCGCCCGCCCGGACTCGATCTACGGTCGGTTCTTCGCCAAGGCGGCCACCGAGCAGGTGAACGGCCAGCTCTCTCGGTTCCTCTTCGGCCTCCCCGACAACCTGGCCCTCAACGTCGGCAGCGAACTGCGCGCGGAGATCCTGCACTCCTCGCGCACGATCCTCGCCGGCGACCTGAACAACACCTCGATCGTGCTGTCTCTTCGCTACAGCGACCCGGCGAAGCCGGTGTCCTTCCTATTCATGGGGGACGCGGAGGAGGCGGTGGAGGAGCTCCTGGTCGCAGAGCTGGGAGAGGCGCTGCGCGCCACGGTACTGAAAGCCGGCCACCACGGCAGCAAGTCGAGCACGACGGAGGCGTTCCTGCAGGAGGTGAAGCCCGCACACGTGGTGATCAGCTCGGGGAACCAGAAGTTCTCGGGCTCGATGCTGCCGGCGAGCGAGAGCCTGGCGCGGATTGGGGCGGTGTCTACCCAGCTGCAGTTGGGGACCCAGATCTGGCGCACGGACCGGGGGGATAAAGAGCCGGTCGTTCCCGTAGGTCAGGAGGCGGGGGATGACACGGTGGTGGCGCAGACCGACGGAGTGAGCCTGACAATCGGGTACCTAGCTGACGGGAGTGCGACCCCAGGGGTCGTGGCCCAGGCCCGGTGCACGGCAATCACCCTGGCAGGGACGCAGTGCTCGAGGAAGCCGAAGGACGGGAGCGCGTTCTGCTGGCAGCACCAGCAATGATCCTTGGTAGAGCCTAGTTGAAGGGGAGACGAGGGGGCGGAGCCCCCAGCGAAGTCGCGTAACTTGCCCGAAACCGCCAGCAGGAGCACACGGAAGGGAAGGAAATCGGCGCGCATGGGCAAATTTTGATCATGCCTATGTCTTTGGAGATGCAAGACTTACGTCCGGCTGAGTACTTACACCATACGAGGTACAGGGGATTCACGCGATTTGAACTTGACAATCACCATTGCTTCGCTATGTTTGAATTTGTGGAGTGATCGTAATCGCTCTACAACCTTAACCACTGTCAAAGGAATGCAGAATGAATGCGCTACTCACTGCCTTAGCGCTTGGAGGCATTGCTGCGGTAGTAATGCCTCGCGCCGAGGCTCAAGAATGTAATGCCTTACGGCCGGTGAAGACGGTCTGTACTGAGGTTGGCTGCACAGACACAGGAAATACTTGTCCAGTTCCGGTCGGTCAATCCGGGACATGGCATACTTTTCGGGAGTGCCTTCCATCAACCGACTACAGGTGTGATGGCGTGGATGCGGGCTGCCAATGCACGCCCGGGGATAACCTACCTTGCCCTTCGAAAAGTGATTGCGCGAAAGTGACTAATCCTCATTGTACCGAGCCGTCGATCTCAGGCTGTGGCTCGATCCAAACATCCGCACAAAACGGCTGTAATGGAGGGAGTTGCGACCCCATTGATTAAAGTTACGTGCGATCCCGGCACTTGATGAAAAGGTTAGCAGGCGAGAGCACTCCTCAACTGTTGATAGCCATTTTCTTGGCTTTAACAGTTGGTGGGTGCTCCCGCGACTCCAGTTCATCCACGCGTCTATTGGTTTTTCCCTCGGCAAGCCTTGAGCTGGGCAACCTCCCTGCAGGCGCTCGATACAGGGTCCGTACTACTGTCACCAATCCAGAACTTGAGAGAGTGTATGGGTTTGGAGTTGTCACTTCTTGTGGTTGCCTGACGAGCGATTTTCGCCCAGGCTTTCTTGAGGCCAATTCCGTCAGTCCCATTCAAGTAATCCTTCAAATCCCCAGTAGCGCCAAGCCGGTGAATGAGAGTCTGACATTCGAGTGCAGTTCTCCAGACCTAGACGGTCAAACCTTACGCCTGAAGGCAAAGACCTTTCCGGGTTTCATTATTCATGATCCAGCGGATTTCGGACTCTATTCGTCAGAAGCCGGCGCTGCCGACTCTGTCGTCATCGAGTTCCTTGCTCCGTCTTGGACACTGGCTGAACTGGACGAGGCCATTGAGACTCTTAAGTTCCATTCTGGACAGCCCTCGGTTGAGCTGCTATACGATCACGAATCAGTAGAACTCTCGATAGACACTGAAGGAGACCAGATTCTAACAATTCCCATCCGTGTATCTAACTCTTGTTTCAGAGGGGTTCTCAATAATAGCTTCTTCGAAATGAATTACCCTGGAAATGCCAATGCCTTTATTCATTGCACGGTTTTGGGTTGTGGGATCCCCATCTTGCGCGTCCCTGAGAATGGCGTCCTCTTTATCGACCCACAACTTTTAGATGACTCCGCCGTTGCCAGTATTAGAATCGAGACAGAGTCCCAATCTGAGCAGTCTGAGATTGAGTTCATGTCGACCACTGGCACAGGATCCGGATGGACGTGGACAGTGGATTCTCTTTCCGGCCGAAGCTGGGCGTTGTCAGTAACACAGGAGCCGGCCAGTGGAATTTCGCATCCGCAGCTGCCCGCAACCCTTCTCATTCCTTTTCTGCAGGCGGGAACTCCATATTCACTTCCAATTCGATTGCTACCTAATCGATGATCAAAAATTCACAGCTTGCGCTTTGGGGAGTGCTCCTGCTTGCTATTGGCTTTTGGCTAATGATGAGCAATCGTGTAGGGAAGCCGGATTTTCTTTCTCCCAGTGATTCAGGGGAAACGATGCTTCCAGATTCGTCAGTTCCCGGTGAGTTGGATTCGTTAAGACGGGATCCTGTTGTCCAGAATCCTGAGGGGGACACTGCACCACCGGACTCACAGGTCACCTTTTATGTTGTATTGGGAAACCTTCCCGATTCGCCCCCATGTGCTGGCGCCACTGTACTAATCCGAGCGCAGGGAGAATCTGGCCCCACATTCGAGGGTATGACAGATGAGAGTGGTCAACTATCCTACAGGTCCGGTCACGCGCATTCAGTCGTTGCAACTGCCAGCGCGTATGGTCAAGCGTCCTCTGTATCGGTTGAACCAAGCCAATGGCAGTCCGAGGAGCCTGTCATTATCCCTCTGAACATCACCGCGGTAATTCAGCTGAAGTTGACATCCCAATTGGCAATCGAAGGATTATCGGCCGCAACCAGATTTGCTCCCTTCGGGAATGGCGCAACTCCAGGAATAGTCTGGCATCAACCGATGCAGAAAACCGTCGAGACGGAATTCTACTGGGATTTAGTTGTGCCTGTCGGAGTGAGTATCCACGTTGGCGTGAGATCAGAGGATCAACTCTTACTCATCCAAAAAGAGGTGTCTCCTCTGCTGCCTCATGAGGTTCGCCAAGTGGCCATCATTCTTGATGTCGACAGGTACTGTCTTCTGACCCTCTCACTTGACGAGCGCATTCCTTTGCCGATACCGAAGGTGCCCGATTTAGCCTACCATTTTCAGTTTGTCCTAAGTAATGCCCGCGGTTTTCCAATCCTAGCCAGAGAATTTCAAGAGAGACCACCTTTCTCCTTCCGACTCCTCACTCCACGATCTACCGGGCTCGTTCTTGAAATTCTCACTGATGCGTACGCGCCGCAGGTACTTCCAATCGTTTCAACCGAGTTGGAGGCTCTGACTGTGAATATTACTCTACAGCCATCTGGCATTCTTAAGTTAGTCACTGGTGAAGATACGATTCGAGAACTCGCCTCGGGAGGAGTGCCAATGCAGTTGATAAAATCCGGATCGAGGGCGCCCATCAATACCCGTATATCCTCTCCTGAGGTGCTTGAAATCCGTGGAATTGGCTTCCTCACGACTGGGATCAGACTTGGAAGGCATTATTTCCCAATCGCCATCCAAGATGGTGAGATACTATCGCAAGATATGACGTCGAATTCGTTACAGCAGGCAAAAGGCTTCACTTTGGACTTCACATTGCGAGATCGCACTCACGGCCCCCTTAGGGTGACGTTCATTAATGCGGCAGGAGAGATCGCAGCAATTACAAACGTGGCTTCCGCTACCACTCTTGGAGAGAGACGATTTATTGCTCGCAGCGAACTTGTGCCAGGAGCATATCAGGTGATCATAGACGCAATTTCGGAGGAGCGATTGTCCCAGCGAGGAAGAATTGAAGTGAATAATGACGACATTAGGTCGACCATTGTCCTTGTTTTCGAGGAAACACGATGACCTTACTGGAGGTAGCATTGCTCTGCAGGATGTTAGAACTGGGGCAGACGCCACAGGAGTGGCTCCCGGATCAAGTCGTGGCTGTCCGCGACTCACTCGCAGTGCGTCAGCTTCAACTGCTCGACAACCAGTGTGTCAAGGGCAGCTTGACTCAAACATCATACTTGACGGGATTCCCTCAAACCGCTCAGTATGAGGTTATCAATGTCTTCAGTCAAGGATTTGTAGGCGAGCACTTAAATGGTTTGAACTTCGGTAACAGTTCAGCGTATTCTGGCTTTGGCTGGGGCCGATTAGCCATTCTTGAGGAGGGAGAATTCCAGGGCGTTTGGTCCATTCATTTCCGGCGCGGAATTGAAAGAGTTAGTCAAGAAAATTCCAGAAGCCAATATGAGCGGATTCTTGGCTCACTGGGGTGCTTCTCCCTGCGATTTGTTGCAGGTGGGGTGGATCTCGCTAAATGGCGGGACCTTAGACCGATTACTGAGGAGATCGGCAACAGCGCCGTAGTAATGCCATTCTTTAGTCAATTGGAGGGGTTGCCTGGAGCTTCAGATGCAGCGGATTGGATTTTACTTTACGCGGGAACTTCAGGACTCGCGACTAAGTTTATCCTTTGGAAACTTAACGGAGATCGGGCAGGCTCCTGGGCTCTCTTTATCCGGGATGAGGAGGGCCTGTGGTTAGACCTCACTTTCCTTGTCGAGAACAGCCCAGGCCATTTCCTGCCGACTGGTTATGAGCGGATTAGTGGATTCCTGCAGCAGCCCTTTTCCCGATCACTCTATAAGAATGTCTCGTATACACCAGTCACCGATCCGGAAGAAGTTCTGGGCTTATGGGGAACTGCACCTGAGCCAGTTCCCATTCGACTCACAATTGCAGGACTCATTGTCAATAGAGGAATCATCGATCAGGGGAGAGTCATTTGGTATGAGCCCGTGCTCAGCCCAAGAGCCGGTAATGCTGTTTGGCGCCTTAGTTTCGCTGTCGTTACTGCGGGCTGTGTACTTCTGGTATTCTCACTAGCACGCGCGCTCAGACGCAACTCAAAGAAGCGCGCGGAGTGATTGCGTTGTCTCTCCATGCCGTAGGTGGAAAAACTCAGCCGAATGTAAGTGACTGTAACGTGCACAAAATTCCTTCCGGTATCGCGCATGGTCAGACCGCCCGTCCTCGCCACCGTTTGATGATGTGAAACTGCTCGAGGACCGCGAGGGTTGCCTCGCGCTCCGCTGCGCGCTGGGCACGCTTGCCCGTTGCGCCACGCACCGCCCGCTGCCGGGCTGCGCACACCGTGGAGTAAAACATCTCACGACTCACTCGACTGTACCACCAAGGCAGGGTCGCGCAAGCCTCCTCCGAGCTCTTCCAGTCCAAGCAGGCGCGCGGCTTCGCGTTCAGCACGCCGCACGCCCACTGCAGCTCGGCTTCGGCCTCTTCTCTCACGACTACGCGGCCCTTGCCCAGGCCCGTGATCTCTTTCAGCTCCCGCATGCCACGCTCCGCCCGCGGATTGTGCTGCGGCACCCGCGGCAGATTCGCCAGCACGATGACTTTCTTCTTCTTCAATAGCGCCACCACCTCCGGCGTACGGTTCTCCCAGCCATTGTCCTCCTTGATCACCAGCGGCCAGCCGCCGGGCTCTGCAGCCTGCTCGAGCGTGCCCAGCACGCTCGCTCCGACCCTCTTGAAGTCGCGAAGTCCTTCGTCGCGCACGATTTCCTCCATGATCGCATTGCCCTCCGCATCGCGCCCCACGTGCGTCCCGTCCAAACACCACACCCCGCCCTGCACCAGCACCTCCATGTGACTGCGCTCGTCCTCTCGCCGCTCACGCGCGGCTCTTCTCCTTTCTGTCTTCCATTCCTTCACCACTGCGCGCACCACCCGCAGCGGGTGCGCCCGCCCCAGCTGCTCCCACGACGCCAGGCTGCCCAGCGGGCCCGTCTGCACCAGCAGCGCGCGCACTGCTCGCTTGGCCTCCTGACTCTGCGCCTCCGCCCGCCGCGGCCGCCCCGGACTCCGCGCCTCCGCGTGCTCCCACGTCCACAGCGTGCGCACGCTCACTCGCAGGCTCCTGGCCAGCCACGATCGGTCTCCTCTTCGCAGTTCCACGCTGCGCAGGATCTCGCCCGCCCGTCTTCGGCTCTCCCGGGGCTGTCTTTTTCCCCCCCTTCACCTCCGCCAGCGGAAGATCGTGCAGCACCGCGATCAGTTGCTCCAAGATTTTCAATCGCCTCTCCAGCGTCTCGTTCGCCTTGCGCAGTCTCTGGATCTCCTTCTCCTCGGCGGATTTCATTGTCATGCCCCTCCGGCGGCGCGGCTGTTTCACCAAGCCCACCACCATACCGCTCAGTCCCGCTTTCGTGAGCTGCCAAACGCGCACCGGCGGAAGTTGCAGCTCCGCCGCCGCCATCGCCTTCGTTTTTCTTCCGCTCCAGTATTCCAGGAGCACCATCGCCCGCTGACGGGCCAGCTCCCGCGCCTCCGGCGGGGTCTGCTCCCACAGTTCCTGCACTCCGCGCGGCACCTTCGTCACTTCCACTTTCGCTCGTTTTGTCATTGGACGCCTCCTGAAACACTCCCAGAGCCTCGGTCGAAATCTCTCTCTCACCTTCCGACGTCCGCACCACCAGCTTGCCCCGCTCGCCGTGCAGACTCACTTCCTGATCGCCCACCCGGCCAAACAGGTACACGCTTGTGCGCTTCTCTTCTCCCACCGCCGCGCTGAGTTCATCCTGCAGACCCGACTCGATGGTCTTCCTTACCGCGCTCTCCGCGCCGAAGAATCGATCCGCTGGAGCCACCCCGCCAATCCCCTGGTGCGGACGGAAGAAGTTGTAATGGTGGAAGAAATGCACCAGGCGCTCCCGCGCCTCCGTCAATTCCCGCGGCTGCACTCGCTCCCAAAATTCACTCTTCACCGTGCCCCACAGGCGCTCCGTCTTCCCCAGCGTCTCCGGGTGGTGGCTCCGTGACACCACGTGCTTGATCCCGTCCCGCTCGAGCTGCTTCTCGAAATCCGATTTCCCCCGCCACGCAAAGTACTGCCGGCCCTGGTCCGTCAGCACCTCCTCCGGCTTCCCAAAGCGCGCAATCCCGTCCAGCAGGCACTCGATCACCATCTCCTTCTTGTGGTGCGTCGCCAGCGACCACGACACGACAAATCGACTGTGATCATCCAGGAAAACCGTCAGGTAAAGGTGCCGCGCCTGCTTCGCCAGCCACAGCTGCGTGATGTCCGACTGCCAGAGTTGATTTGGGCGCGCGCGCTCAAAAAAGCGGATCTGCGCCGGACCCCGGCGCTGTTTGGCTTTCTCCTTCGGCCGTCGTGTGCCTGCCGCCTCCAGCACTTTCCGCACCGTTGGCACGCTCGTCTTCACGCCTCGAAACCGCAGCAGCCAATCTCTGACCTTCCGCAGCCCGAAATCCGGGAAGCGCTGCTGCGCCGCCAAGATCAAGTCCTTCGTCGTCTGCAGCGTGCCGGCGCGGCGCCCGGGCGGATAAGCCTTGCGCTCTAAACCCTTCGTCCCCGACGCCGCGTAGCTCTTCCGCCAACGCGCCAGCGTCTTGTGGTTGACTCCCCAAAGGCGGCCGAAGTCCAGCAGCGACAGCCCTGACTTGGCCTGCGCCTCCACCGCCTGGCGTCGTTGCACCACGCTGTAGCGATTGGCCGGCACACCCGCGCGCCGACGCGGATTGGCTTGCGGCGCCAAGCCGGCCTCGCCCTGTTTGCGCAATCGCTGGCGCCACTTCGTCAGGCTCGTGACTGATATTCCGTGCTCTGCACACCACTCACGTTGTGCTTGACCGCTCTGCTCCCACGAGCGGATCAGTGCCAGCTTCTCCGCCGCGCGGTAGGTTCGGCGGCCCCCGGGAGAGCCCGGGATCCCGGGCTCTCCCGGGGGGCTCTGCTCACTCGTTTCCTTCTGCTCTTCTTCGCTCATTTCCGTCCTGTCCTGCCTCTCCCAGAGGCCCTGGGGTGGCTCGGATGGACGGCCTGATCTACGCGGTCATAGCGGAAGTAATTTCGTTACACGGCACAA